>Ga0209674_100012_pt1 | contig 950162 bp, 831 predicted proteins | sample AraplaCvi_mMS_r2_FD_184279 | JGI IMG/M metagenome (GOLD analysis project Ga0209674, IMG submission 184279) | Arabidopsis root microbial communities from North Carolina, USA - plate scrape CL_Cvi_mMS_r2 (SPAdes) (version 2) | ecosystem: Host-associated > Plants > Roots > Endosphere | place: USA... | reverse complement strand
CCTTGCGCTCCTTGAAGGTCAGGCCGTAGAGCTGGTTGGCGGCGTAGAACACGCCGTTCTGCAACACATTGTCCAGTTCGAAGTACGGCTTGATCTGCGATTCGTCGAGGTCGTATTTCGCCTTGCGCACTTGTTCCGAATAGTGGTTCCAATCCCACGCCTCGACCTTGAAGCCGCCCTTCTGCTGGTCGATCACGTCCTGGATGTCCTTGGCTTCACGCTCGGCGCGCGCGGTGGCGGCCGGAGCCAGCTTGTCCATGAAGGTGAGCGCCGCTTCGGGCGTCTTGGCCATCTGGTCTTCCAGCTTCCATGCGGCGTAGCTGGAGAAACCGAGCAGCTTGGCCTGCTCCGCGCGGATCTGCGCGATGCGCGAAATAAGCTCGCGCGTGTCGTTGTCGTCGGCCTTCTCGGCGCGATCCCACGAGGCCTTGAACAGCTGCTCGCGCGTGGCGCGATCGTTGAGGCTCTGCAGCGCCGGCTGCTGCGTGGTGTTCTGCAGCGGGATCACCCACTTGCCGTCCAGCTTGCGTGCCTTGGCCGCTTCCACCGCCGCCGCGATGTCGCCGTCGGACAGGCCATCGAGCTTGCTCTTGTCATCCACCACCAGCGCACCGGCCTTGGTCGCGGCGAGCAGCTTCCTGGTGAACTGCGTGCGCAGGCCCGATTCTTCCTTGTTGAGGTCCTTGAGCTTCGCCTTGTCGGCATCGGACAGCTTGGCGCCGCCACGCACGAAGTTCTTGTAGGTCACTTCGACCAGGCGCTTGGATTCCGGGTCGAGCTTGAGCGAATCGCGCTGGTCGTAAATGGTCTGGATGCGCTTGAACAGCTTGTCGTTGAGCACGATCGCATCCTGGTGCTCGGCAAACTTCGGCGCTTCGTCCTGCTGCACCTTCTGCAGCGTGTCGTTGGTGTTGGCGCCGGTGACGGCGAAGAACGCGCGGCGCACGCGCGAGAGCAGCTGCCCCGACTTTTCGAACGGAATGAAGGTGTTCTCGAAGGTCGGCGGCTCCGGGTTGTCGGCGATCTTGGTGATCTCCTCCAGATGCTGTTTCATGCCCTCTTCCAGCGCGGGCTGGTAATCGCCGTCCTTGATCTTGTCGAACGGCGGTGCCTGGAACGGCAGCGTGCTGGGTTCGAGGAACGGGTTCACGGCACTCACCTCGGCCTTGGGAGCGGCGGTGGATGCCTTGGCCGGCGCGGTACTGGCCGGTGCCGGTGCAGGCTGGGCCTGCTCGTTTGACTGCTGCGAGCAGGCGGCAAGCGCCATGGTGGTGGCGACCACAAGCGTACGAAGACGAAGCATCTGATTTCCCCGGATGTGCGGCACAAAGAGAAGACCTAACCACACCCGGGCGCGGCGGGCATGGGTAGGAAGTCAGGCCCTACCCATGCCGTGCCCCGAACGTGCAGGCCTTACTTGCGCGGCGCGATGATTTCGCTGAGGTAGTCGGGCTTGCCGCTTACGCGCACCAGGTGCGGGTACTGCAGGCCGTCGTGGTAGTCCACGGCGACAGTGCGGTAGCCGCCCTGGTACTTCAGCAACAGCTGGATCGGCGTCTTGGTGCCCTTGGCCGCCGTAATCGCCGCCTTGAGCACATCGGTGGAATAGTTTTCGCCGTTCACCGCGACCAGCGTGGCGCCGGTGCTGACGCCCGCCTTGAAGGCCGGGCCGTTCCAGCGGACGTCGTTGACCTGCCCCTTGTCGTTCATGGTCAGGCCGATCGACCAGGCGAAGTTGTACAGATGACGCGCGGGTTCCGAGCGGCTGTTGTACTGCTTCTCGTAGCCGCTTTCCTGGTCGGTGTAGACCAGCTTCCAGCCGGTGGCTTCCAGGCCGTTCTGCAGCGGCGGGTTCACCACGTTGACGCGGTTGCGCAGGAAGCTCGCCCAGTCGTACTTCGCCACGCCGTCCAGCGCCGCGACCACATCGTCGAAGGTGTAGGTCTTGGTGACGTAGCTGCCGTTGTCGACGCCGAAGAACGCCTTGGCGAAATCGTCCAGCGACTTCTTGTCGTGGGTGAGCTCGCGCAACTTGCCGTCGACTTCCAGCCACATCATCTGGCCGCCGCTGTAGTACTCCTCGCTCATCTGCCAGCTGCGGAACGGCAGGCCGGCACGGCGCGCGATGGTGGCATCGTTGGTGGTGTCCTCCAGCGTGCGCCATTCGAAGCCCACGCGGTTGCGCTCGTAGTTGGCGGCCGTCATGGCCAGCGCATCGCGGAATTCCTGCGGCGACCACATGCCGGCGCGAGCAGTGAGCACGAAGCCCCAGTACTGCGTCTGGCCCTCGTAGACCCATAGCAGCGAGTCACCCATCGGCACGTTGAAGTTCGGCGTCCACAGGTCTTCGCCACGGCGGAACTTGCCGTTCCACGAGTGCGTGTATTCGTGGGCCAGCAGGTCGCGGCCGGGCGCCGCCTCTTTCCACGCGGTGAAATAGTCGGCGTCGAGGCCATCCTCGCTGGACTGGTGGTGCTCGGTGCCATGGCCGGACATTTCGTCGGACAGCGAGAACAGGAAATCGTAGTGGTCGTAGTGATGCGAGCCGAACAGCTTGAGCGCCTGCGTGACGAGGTTGCGGTGCACGCTCACCTGCTGCGGCGTCATTTCCAGGTACTTCGGCGCATCGGCGAACACATCCAGATAGACCGGCACCTTGTCGAACGAGGTGAGGTCGACGCGCTTGAAGTACTGGCCGGCATACACCGGCGAATCGACCAGGTTATTGAGCGTCACCGGCTTGAAGGTCACGGTGTCGCCCGAACGCGAAGCGGTTTCCAGCGCCGTGGCGATTTGCCAGTCGTGCGGAACAGTCATGCTGGGCGCGAAGGTGATCTGACGCGAGTAGTGGCCGGCCGGATACAGCAGCATCGAGCTCCACTCGACGTCAGTCATGCGCTGGGTGATCTCGAAGCCCGCATCGTCGGTGCGGCCCGACAGGTACTGGAACTCCGCGTCGATGCTGGAGACACCTTGGGGCACGTCGAGGTGGAACGCATACACGTTGTACTTGTCGCGCTTCCACATCAGCGGCTTGCCGCTGGCGCTGAGCTTCACGCCCGCGAGCATGGCGATGGGGCCGGTCGGCGAGTGGTCGCCAGGAATCCACTGCGGATACAGCAGCGTCAGCGGACCTGCCTTCACCGGAATGCTTTCACGCACGCGGAAGATGCCCTGCGTGGTGTCGTTGGCATCGATATGGATGGACACCGTGCCCGCGTACGGCGTGTCCTGCGGCGGCGGCACGTCGCCCATGCGGTTGTCCTGAGCCCCCGCTGCGCCGGTGGCGAACACCATCGCCACGGCCAGAGCCAATCGCGAGAACCTACGAGGCTTGGCCAGCGACGAACCAGCGAAAGGGACATGAGACATGAGTGGCTCCGGCAGACGAGTGGATGATCCCGCTACTTAACACCACGGATGCCGGGTCGAGCTAGGGGGGCTTTGCGTCCGCCAGCCGCCACGGGCTATCGCCGCGTCGCCAGCACCCCGTCCAGCGCCAGTTGCGCCTTGAAGCCGGCCTTCTCCAGCCGCTTCGCCACTTCGCGGGGCACATCGCGATCGCTGGTGAGCTTGTTGGGGCTGCCGGTGTAATGAAACATGCGCCCGCCGCGGCGCAGCACGCGTGCGAGCTGGTCGTAGAACGCCTGCGAATACAACTCGCCCGCGATGCCGAAGCGCGGCGGATCGTGCAGCAGTGCATCCACCGAGGCATCGGCGATCTGCGTGATCGCCTGCGAGACGTCGGCGTGCGTAAGGTGCAGGCGGCCGCCGCTGGCCGGCGCTTCCGGATCCGGCGACCACGGGTTGAGCGTACGCAGCCACAGCACGTCGGGGTTCTTCTCGAACGACTGGATGCGCGCCACGCCGGCTTCGAGGCAGCAGGCCGCGAAATAACCCAGGCCACCGCAGGTGTCGAGCACGCTTTTTCCACGCGGTTCGACCAGCGCCACCTTGCGGCGCGCATCGTCGACCGGCGACTCCTTCGACGTGGGCAGCATCTTGATGCCGTCGATCTCGAACGTGGGCGCACCCCACTCCGTCGGCACCAGCTTGATCAGCGAACCGGAGAAGCGAGACACCGCGGCGAACTCGTCGCCATCCCAGTAATAGATCGTGCGGTCCTTCAGCTTGCCGGGATAGGGATAGGCACGGCCCTTCCACGACCAGGTTTCCGCCTGCAACGTGGCGCTGTCGATGGAGCGACCGAGATCCAGCGAGCCGGTCCAAGCATCCAGCCCGGCCGCCCGTGCGCTCAACAAGGCCTCTGCGGCAGGACGCGTAAGCAAAGGGCCGGCATAGTGCGACACGACGGTCATCTCCTGGGTGCGTGGTTCACCGGCATCCCTCCAGACGATGCTCGTCGAGGGGCTGCGGCGTGCCCGGCGGTGCCGGGGAAAAGCGGAAGTGTGCCATGCCCTGTCGTTGCCGTGTCCTGCCGACGGTGCAGGCACACGCGCGATGCACCCTCTTGTTCGTAAGCGAGCGACCCGTCGGACGGCGATGACGCCGAGGCGCGCTTCAGATCACGCTGGCCTTGCCGCCATCCATAGGAATCACGGCACCGGTGACGTAACTCGCGCGCGGCGAGGCGAGAAACACTGCGACATCTGCAATTTCCTCCGGCTGCGCCATGCGGCCCATCGGGATCTCGGCCACTTGTTCGGCGAGCAGTTCTTCCGGCGGCCGACCGCTGGCGCGCGACGCCGCATGCAGACCTTCCTGCACGCGCCCGGTGTTCGTCATGCCGGGATTGATCACGTTCACGCGCACACCCTTGGCCGCGTATGCATGGGCATAACCCACCGAGGCGAGCATCAACGCGGCGTTGGCCGCGCCACCGCCCACATGGATGGGATGGGCCTGCTTGCCGCCCTGCCCGACCACGTTGACGATGCTGCCGTGGCCACGCGACGCCATATGGCGGATCACCGGGTCGATGATGTGCATATAGGTGAAGTACTTCGCCTGCATCGCCGCATGCATCGCATCGGCGTGCAATTCGCCGATAGGCGTGCGCTTGGCGGCGCCGGCGCAGTTGACCAGCACGTCGATGGGGCCGAATGCGTTCTCGATGTATTCGACGACCATCTGCGCAGCGACGCTGTCCTGCAGGTCCGCCGCGGCGATGTCCAGGTGCAGCCCTTCGTGTTGCAGCTCGTGCTGGGCCGCATGGAGATGCCCCATGTCGCGCGACACGCCCACGACCTTGGCGCCTTCGCGCGCAAAGGCTTTCGCGCATGCCAGACCGATCCCCTTGCTCGCGCCGGTGACGACCACGATGCGCCCGGCCAGCTCTACGTCCATGGAACGCCTTCCTTTTCGTCAGTGACGACATTGAACCACGGTCATTCCCCACACGACGTGAGGTGATGCCTGTCACCCGCGATGGTTGATGACCGCTTCTGCCCCGGCCGTGCCCGGGAGCGGAGGCTATGCGCCACCGGGAGGGCACCGGCCTGCCCCACGACTCGTTCAGCTTTATAGGCCATCAGTCACATTGCGAATTTTCGCCCGAGCTATTGACGGTTTCGATTATGGTGTTATAGTTCACTACAACACCGGTCCACGAGAGCACTAAAGGAGAGCGTCATGAAAGCGAACAACCTGCTAGCACTGACCGCCGCTGCCCTGTTCACCACGGTAGGTCTGGCCGCCATCAATTCGAACGTCCGCAGTCTCCCGGTTTCTGAGATCAATGGCGTCAAGGTCATCGACCTGGCTCCGATCGACGTCCGCCCGACCGCTGAGGACATGCGCGCCGCGGCCCTGTACATCGACGCCGGCGTCGCCGCGGCCCTGACGGCCGCCCCGCTGCTCCGCCCGGAAGCCGTCGCCAGCCGTGGCGTACTCGGGGCCCAGCTGGCCATGCCCTACTATTCGTTTGGCAATCAGTTCGGCCGTATCAGCAAGGAATAACCGTATGACCATCACCTGGAACGACAGCGTCCCGATCTACCGCCAGCTTCGCGAGCGCGTGGTGGCGATGATTCTGGACGGCGCCTTGAACGAGGGCGACCCGCTGCCGTCAGTGCGCCAGGTAGCTGCAGACTTTCAGATCAACCCTCTGACTGTCTCGAAGGCGTACCAGGAACTGGTCGACGATCAACTGGTGGAAAAAAGGAGGGGATTGGGCATGTTCGTGATCGATGGAGCCAGGGAAGCGCTGCTCAAGTCCGAACGGGAGCGCTTCCTGCGCGAGGAGTGGCCGGCGCTGTTTGCGCGCCTGCAGCGCCTCGGGCTGGATCTGAAGACCCTGATGCGCGAAACGCAGGACAACACGTCGGCCAACGGGGAGAGCCAGTCATGAACGCGGTCGTGACCGCCAGCGGTCTCAACAAGCGCTACAAGAACACCGTCGCGCTGGATCATGTGAATTTCCGCATCGAGTCGGGCCGCATCGTGGGGTTGATCGGCCCGAACGGAGCCGGCAAGACCACGGCGCTCAAGGCCATCCTCGGCCTGACCGATTTCCAGGGAGAACTGAACGTGCTGGGCTTCGACCCACGCACTCAGCGCGACCGGCTGATGGAACAGGTGTGCTTCATTGCCGACGTGGCGGTGCTGCCGCGCTGGCTTCGGGTCCGCGAGGCGGTCGACTTCGTCGCCAACGTGCACCCGCGCTTCAACCGGGCCAAGTGCGAAGCCTTCCTCGCCCGCACCAAGCTCACGCCCGACCAGCGCGTGAAGCAGATGTCCAAGGGCATGATCGTGCAGCTGCACCTCGCCCTGGTGATGGCCATCGATGCCCGCCTGCTGGTACTGGACGAGCCGACGCTGGGCCTGGACATCCTCTATCGCAAGCAGTTCTACCAGAGCCTGCTGGAGGACTACTTCGACGAGAACAAGACGATCATCGTCACCACGCACCAGGTGGAGGAGATCGAACACATCCTCACCGACCTGATGTTCATCCGCGACGGCAAGATCGTGCTGGATACCGACATGGAAGCCGTCGGCGAGCGTTTCGCCGAAGTGATGGTGAGCGCCGACAAGGCCGCCACCGCGCGCAGCATGAAGCCGCTGGACGAACGCCAGGTGTTCGGCAAGAGCATCTTCCTGTTCGACGGCGCCGACCGCGCCACGCTCGAAAGCATGGGCGAGGTACGCCGCCCCACCGTCAGTGACCTGTTCGTTGCCACCATGAAGGGAACCTACGCATGAAAACCTTCTACTGGCTCGTGAAACGCGAATTCTGGGAGCACCGCGGCGGCTTCCTGTGGGCGCCGATCATCACCGGTGCGGTGTTCCTGGTGCTCAACATCATGGCCATCATCACGGCCGAGGTACTGGGCGCACGGCACGGCATCGAGATCGGCGGCAGCAACTGGCAGATGATGATCGCCAAGGCCAACGAGGGCGATCTCGCGCAGATTGGCGTGGGACTCGATGTTGCCATGCTGTCCTCGATGGGATTGATCAGCATCGTTATGGGCATCGTGGTGCTGTTCTACTGCCTCGGAGCGCTGTACGACGACCGTCGCGACCGCAGCATCCTGTTCTGGAAATCGCTGCCGATCTCCAACACCAGCACGGTGCTGTCGAAGGTGGCGAGCGCGACGATCCTGGCGCCTGTCATCGCCGTGGTCGTGGCCGTGATCATCGGCCTCGTGCAACTGGTGATCTTCGCCCTGGTGTTGTCGATGCATCACGTGAACGCCTGGCAGCTGATCATGCTGTCCCACCCGTTCCGCGCCATCGGCACGCTGGTCAGCAACATCCCGCTGTATGCGCTGTGGGCCATTCCCTCGGTAGGCTGGCTGATGTTCTGCTCGGCCTGGGCACGCAACAAGCCCTTCCTGTGGGCGGTGGCAGTGCCGGCGGTGCTGGGTCTGCTGGTGAGCTGGTTCGGCATCATGGGCCTGTTCAACCTGCCGACCGTGTGGTTCTGGAAGAACATCGTGCAGCGCGCCCTGCTGAGCGTGTTCCCCGGCTCCAACATCGTCTACAACGACCGCGCCCTGGAAGCCTCGGCCAGCCTTGGCAACGACAATCCGCTGAGCGTGCTGTCGCCGACGCACACCTACACCCTGCTCGCTTCGCCGAACCTGTGGCTGGGCGTGCTGGCCGGTGCAGTGCTGATCGCCGGTGCCATCTGGTATCGCCGGGTCCGCGACGACAGCTGATCTTCAACCGCATTCGCTCGGGGGAGCACACCATGGTTACCAACGCATTTGCCGGCCGCATGTTCGCATTGGCCCTGCTGTTGCCACTGGCGGCCTGCAGTCAGTCCGACCACGGCAACAGCGAGGCGGCGCAGGCGATGAAGCAGGCGCAGGAACAGACCTCGCCGACGTTCATCGGCGCGGAAATCCAGAAGGGCATCGACAAGGCCAAGCAGGAGCTGCTCACCAAGGATATCGACGTCACCAATGTCCATGCCGGCAGCCACCATCACGGCAGCAACAGCCGCCCGAAAGCCGCCATCACCCCGGATGGCACGCTGGTGATCGAAGGCCGTCCGGTCGATGCCACGCCCGAGCAGCACGCCTTGCTGGTGGATTACCGCCAGCAGATCATCGGCATCGCCACGGCGGGCATGGACATCGGTGCGAGCAGCGCCAACATGGGCCTGGGCATCGCCAAGGACGCGATCTTCGGCAAGCTCAGCGGCAAGAGCGACAAGGAGATCGAAGCGGACATCAAGCCGCAGACGGACAAGATCGAAGCCGCCGCCGTGCAACTGTGCAAGCGCATGCCCGACCTGATGTCCTCGCAGCAAAAGCTGGCAGCCGCGATGCCCGCGTTCCAACCCTACGCAACGATGACGCAGAAAGACATCGACGATTGCGGCAAGCACACCGACGAGAACGGCAAGCAGGGCTTTGCGGTATTTTCCGATTGATCCAGCCTCATCCGGCGCCCGCATCGGCACGGCGGTCGCAAACATCGGGTTCTGGGATCCGCGACGAAGATTGACGGTCATGCCCCGCTCGTACCTTCCGCAAGGATGCGGAGTGCGGGCGGGGCACCTTTTTTTTGGCTGCAACGCTCGGCGTCGTGACCATGGAGACAGGCCAGGCAGTATCTGAAGCCGCTACGATCAGGTGTCATCGGCGGAAACTTCCGCCGCGTCTTCCCTGCCGAGGAGCCCTGCCATGTCCTTCCGTTATCTTCCTTGCGTACTCGCCCTGGCGGCACTGACCACCGCGTGCAGCGGTTCGGGCAGTGACGTGCAGGTGTTCGGTGGCAGCACCGACATCATCAACAACCGCATCACGCTGCATGACGGCGTCGTCACCATCAAGGCGTCCGGCGTGCCCGACGCAACGGTGAATGCACAGGGACAACTCGCCATCGACGGCCACGACGTCGCCGTGAACGATGCGCAACGCACCCTGCTGCAACGCTACAACGCCGCCGCGCAGGCCATGCGTACCGATGCCATTGCCACGGGCAAGGCCGGTGCCTCCACTGCCATGAAGGCCGTAGGCGCCGCTGCCAGCAAGATCACCGATGCCGAAGGTGCCGAAGCCGCCCGCGCGAAAGCGGAGGAAGCCGCGTCCGACGTGAAGCAGGCGGCCGCGAAGATCTGCGAAGACGTGGCAGCGATGAAGTCCGCGCAGGACGAATTGGCCACGCAACTGGGGGCGTTCAAGCCCTATGCGCATGCACTGGGCGAATCGAATGTCGAGAAGTGCCGGAAGGACACCGCGCACTAAGAGAAGGAACCATTGTAGGAGCGCACCCAGTGCGCGACCGCGGCGTCTCCGTGTTCCCGCTCCGTCAGGTCGTCGCGCACAGGGCGCGCTCCCACAGGTAGGGCGAACGATGGTTATGACTCAACCACCACCGCCGCCACCACCGTGAATCCCGCCCTTCGTCAACGTCATCGGATCGAGCAGCTTCTGCAGCTCGGCCTTTGAAAGCCCCGTGGTTTCCAGCGCCACGTCGAGAATAGGCCGCTTTTCCTTGTATGCCTGCTTGGCCGTCGCCGCGCCCTTCTCGTAGCCGATCACCGGATTGAGCGCGGTCACCAGAATCGGATTCTTCGCCAGTGCTTCCTTCACCCGCGTGGTATTCACCTTGAATCCGGCGATGGCCTTGTCGGCCAGCAACACGCTGACGTTGGACAGGATGCCGATCGACTGCAGCAGGTTGTGCGCGACCAGTGGCAGCATCACGTTGAGCTGGAAGTTGCCCGACTGACCGGCGATGGTGATCGCCGCATCGTTGCCGATCACCTGCGCCGCGACCATGGCAGTGGCTTCGGGAATCACCGGATTCACCTTGCCTGGCATGATCGACGAGCCCGGCTGCAGCGCCGGCAATTCGATTTCGCCGAGCCCCGCGAGCGGACCGGAGTTCATCCAGCGCAGATCGTTGGCGATCTTCATCAGCGCCACCGCCAGCGCCTTGAGCTGACCCGACAGTTCCACCGCCGCATCCTGCGCCGCCATGCCCTCGAAGAAATTGCCCGCGGATTCGAAACTCACGCCCGTGAGCTTCTTCAACTCACGCGCCACGGCCAGCCCGAATTTCGGGTCGGCGTTGATGCCGGTACCCACCGCCGTACCACCGAGCGGCAGTCGACGCATGCGCATGAGGCTGTCCTGGATACGCTCGATCGCCGTGCCGATCTGCGCCGCCCAGCCGGACAACTCCTGGCCGAAGGTCACCGGCATCGCATCCATCAGGTGCGTGCGCCCCGTCTTGGGCACGTTGCGCAGTTCGCGCGCGCGGCGATCGATGGTGCGCTTGAGATGCTTGAGTGCCGGCAGCAACTGCTGGCTGGCCGTGAGCGTCGCGCTCACATGGATGGTGGTCGGGATCACGTCATTGGAACTCTGCCCATAATTGACGTGGTCGTTGGGATGCACCTTGAGGTTGCCCTGGCTGGCGAGGTGCGCGATGACCTCGTTCGCATTCATGTTGGTGCTGGTGCCCGACCCGGTCTGGAACACGTCGATCGGAAACTGATCGTCGAACTCCCCTTCAGCCACCGCCAGCGCCGCCTTGCGGATCGCATGCGCCTGGTTTTTCTTGAGGTGCCCCAACAGGAAATTCGCATCGGCCGCTGCCGCCTTCACCAGGCCCAACGCACGGATGAACTCGCGCGGCATATGCATGCCCGAAATGGGAAAGTTGTCGACCGCACGCTGCGTCTGCGCGCCATACAACGCCTTGGCCGGCACCTTAAGCTCGCCCATGCTGTCGTGTTCGATGCGGAACTGGCTCATGTCGTTGGGATCCTCGGGAAGATTGACGGACTATAGGTCGGGGCGCGTTAGGGGGCTGCCAAGGGGTGCATGACCGCACAATCTTCTCGCGTCACGTGCTTCATGTAGGAGCGCACCCAGTGCGCGACATCCTTTCGCCTCGGTTTGCGTTGCTCGTCGTCCCGGCGCAGGCCGGAGGCCGAAGGCGCTTTTCAACGTCGAAGGCTGGTCATCCAGTTTCGTCAGTCTTCGGTTGTAGAGATATCGCGACCGGGCTCGCCTGCGGCTGGCTTCCGTCCTCCTGCCGGAGGCCGGGTTACTTTTCTTTGCTTGCTCACGCACGCGCAGGAGCGCGTGCGAACGGCGAAGCCGGCCCGAAGGGCGAAGGGAAGGATGCCCGGAGTCAAGAAAAGTAACCAAAAGAAAGAGCACCCCGCGTGGCGCTGTCTGGGCCTGCGACCCAGCCAGTCCGTGAGGGGCGGCCGGGCTTTTCGACCGGGCTCCTGCCCGGACGAAAAGTGCCCGACGTCCTGTCGGGCACCCCTGCGGGGCCTGATCGTCCACCCCTCACCGCCACACAGGGGATGATTCAAGGCTCGTGCCGCTGCGCGGCACATCGCAACGGCAAAGCCGCACGTCCTTTTGTAGGAGCGCACCCAGTGAGCGACCGCAGAGGTGATTGATGCGCCGCGGTCGCGCACTGGGTGCGCTCCTACAGGGAGAGGACCCCGCTCGCCGCTCTGGCTGTTGACCTTGGGCCCCTATGCCGCGAGCAGGCGGGAGGTGGAATAGCCCGAAGGGTGGCCGGCAGGACGCCGGCCAGTGGATCGTCAGGGCAGGATGCCCTGTCGATCCACCCCGCCTCCCGCCTGCGACCCCGCAGGGGCGCGGCATTGGGGTGGCCTTTCTCTTGGCATTGCCACCATCTAGGTGGTTACTTCTCTTTGGCCACGCAAAGAGAAGTGACCCGGCGGCCGGCAGGCCGGCGGAAGCCCGCGGCAGGCGAGCCATCTAGCCGTACCGCTACAACAGAAAACCGAGGCCCTGATCCCGGCCTGCACCGGGACGATGAACATGGAGACTGCCGCGAAAGGATGTCGCGCACAGGGTGCGCTCCTACAGGGGCGTGCGGGTACCAATCAGCGATGAGGCTAGATTGGCCCCTCACCCCCAACCCACTCCCCAAAGGGGAGAGGGCGTAAAGCGCCACGCCCTCGCAGGGGCGCAAAAACCGCCCCATCCCGCCCCTGTTGTAAAATCTCCCCTTTCCCGCCTTGGAACACCCCCGATGTCCTCCCATGCCCTGACCGCCCTGTCGCCCCTGGACGGCCGCTATGCCAGCAAGGTCGAAGCGCTGCGCCCGATCTTCAGCGAATTCGGCCTCATGCACCGCCGCGTGCATGTGGAGATCGAATGGCTGCTGGCATTGGCCGCGGACAAGGGCATCGTGGAACTGCCGGCGTTCTCGGCCGAGCAGATCAGCAAGCTCAAGGGCATCGCCGCCGACTTCAACGTCGACGATGGCGCACGCATCAAGACCATCGAAGCCACCACCAACCACGACGTGAAAGCGGTGGAGTATTTCATCAAGGAACGCATCGGCAACGACCCGTCGCTGGCACAGGCCAAGGAGTTCGTGCACTTCGCCTGCACCAGCGAGGACATCAACAACCTTTCCTACGCGCTTATGCTTCGCGATGCCCGAGAGCAGGTGCTGCTGCCGATGATCGACGGCATCATCGCCAAGCTGCGCGCGCTGGCCCACGACAACGCCGCGCTGCCAATGCTCTCGCGCACGCACGGCCAAACCGCTTCGCCGAGCACGCTGGGCAAGGAACTGGCCAATGTGGTCGCCCGCCTGGAGCGCCAGCGCAAGCAGCTCATCGCGCTGGAAATCCCCGGCAAGATCAACGGCGCCGTGGGCAACTACAACGCCCATGCCATCACCTACCCCGAACTCGACTGGCGCGCGTTCTCGCAGCGCTTCGTGGAAAGCCTGGGCCTGGACTACAACCCGTACACCACGCAGATCGAGCCGCATGACGGCGTCGCCGAGTACTGCGACGTGATCCGCCGCGCCAACATCATCCTGATCGACCTGGCGCGCGATATCTGGGGCTACATCTCGCTGGGCTACTTCAAGCAGGCGCTGAAGGCCGGCGAAGTGGGCTCGTCGACCATGCCGCACAAGGTCAACCCGATCGACTTCGAAAATGCCGAGGGCAACTTCGGCCTCGCCAATGCCCTGCTCGGCCATTTTGCGGAGAAGCTGCCGATCAGCCGCTGGCAGCGCGATCTCACCGACTCCACCGTGCTGCGCGCGCTGGGCACCGCATTCGGCCATACCGTGGTCGCGCTGGAGTCGCTGAAGAAGGGCCTGGGCAAGCTCACCGTCAACGCCGATCGCATCGCCGCTGACCTCGACGCGAGCTGGGAAGTGCTGGCCGAAGCCGTGCAGACCGTGATGCGCCGCTACGGCCTGCCGGAGCCGTACGAGCAGCTCAAGGCGCTGACCCGTGGCCAGGGCATCACCAAGGATTCGATGCGCACCTTCATCACCGGCCTGGATCTGCCGGCCGACGCAAAGCAACGCCTGCTCGACCTGACGCCGGGTGGTTATATCGGCCTCGCCGTACCGCTGGCGAAGGACATCTAACCAGCAACAAGAACCTTGTGGGAGCGCACCCTGTGCGCGACCGCGGAGCTGCGACTTCACGCTCCGCAGGCTTGTCGCGCACAGGGTGCGCTCCCACAGTTCGTCGAGATCAGGCAGCTGCCTTGGTCAGCCCCTCCGCCACCATCGCCGCTTGCACGTTCGGCCGTTCACCCACGCGCTTCTGGAATGCCAGCAACGCAGGGAAGTCCGAAAGATCCAGCGCCACGTGCTTGGACCAGTTGGTGACGGTGAAGAGATAAGCATCCGCCACGCTGAAGTGCTCGCCCACCAGCCAGTCGTGCTTGGCCAGATGCTGTTCGAGCAAGGCGTAGCGCTTGCGCAGGTACTCCTTGCGCTCCTGACGCACCGCATCCGGCGTGTCCGGCTTGAACAACGGCGTATAGGTCTTGTGCAGCTCGGAGTTGATGTAGCCCAGCATCTCCTGCAGACGGTAACGCGCTGCCGTGCCGTTGGCTGGCGCCAGCTTGGCGTCGGGCTTCTGGTCGGCGAGGTACTGCACGATGGCCGGGCCTTCGGTGAGCAGTTCGCCGTTGTCCAGCATCAGGGCCGGCACGTAGCCCTTGGGATTGATCTGCCAATAGTCGGCACCGCTCGCCGTGCGCTTTTCCTTGGTGTCCACCTTCTCCAGTTCCAGCGGAATGCCCGCTTCCAGGGCAACGATGTGCGGGGAAAGCGAGCAGGCGCCGGCGGCGTAGTAGAGCTTCATGGCATGTCTCCAGTGGTGGGGAATCTTCGACGCGACGTCCGGTCGCGGAGGAGTCGTCATCCTAGCCACGCATGGTTACTGTTGGATACCACCTAACCCCGGGTTACCCCTAAAATCCGGTAACCATCCAGTTACCGGTCGCGCCATGGGCCTCCCTGTCCGCAAGAGCAAAGTCGCCCCTCCTCCCGCCTGCCCGCTCAGCGAGGTACTGGGCTTGCTGCGCGGCGCGTGGGCCCCGAATGTCGTGTGGTCGCTCAGTGGCGAACCGCGACGCTTTGGTGAGCTGCGCCACGACCTGCCCCGCATTTCCGCACGCGTACTGAGCGCGCGCCTGCGCGAACTGGAATCACGGGGACTGGTGACGCGACGCGTGTTGCATACCTCGCCGCCTTCCGCGGAATACGCGCTGACGCCGCTTGGCCGAGAACTGCTGCCGGCGATCAACGCGCTGGCGTCGGTAGGCCAGAAGCTGATCGCGGAATGGGAAACCCATCAGCGGACGAACCGCAGAGCGTGAACCAAACTTGCGAGACACGCTTTGTTGGTAGGAGCGCACCCAGTGCGCGATCAACGCCTCAGAACCACCGCCCGGTGGCCTGCACAACAGACGCGACTACCGCGCGAAACTTCAAACCGGCTCTTGTGCGAGCGCACCCTGTGCGCGACGACGGTACCCTGAGGCACGTCGCGCACAAGGTGCGCTCCCACAGAAAAGAATCAATTACGAATCGAGAGGCACGAAGCCCCTCATTCCACTTCGTCCGACCCTTCGTTGACGCCTTCCAGCAGGAAGGTGGAGAGATAACGCTCTCCGGTATCGGGCAGCATCGCCAGCAGCACCGCGCCTTGCGGCGCATCCTTCGCGACCTGCAGCGCGGCGGCGACCGTGGCGCCCGCGGAGATGCCCACGAAAATGCCTTCCTTCTGCGCGAGATCGCGTGCGGTATCGCGCGCCACCACATCGTCCACGGGCAGGATCTGGTGTGCCACGTCGCGATTGAGCACGGCCGGCACGAAGTCCGGCGTCCAGCCCTGGATCTTGTGCGGCTGCCACTCCTTGCCCGACAGCAGCGATGCACCTGCGGGCTCGCTCGCGATCACTTTCACTTCGGGACGCGCGACCTTCAACACCTCGCCCACGCCCGTGAGCGTGCCGCCCGTGCCCCAGCCGGTGACGAAATAGTCGAGCCGCTTTCCAGCGAAATCGCGCAGGATTTCAGCCGCCGTGGTGTTGCGGTGATAAGCCGGATTCGCCGGATTCTCGAACTGGCTCGCCAGGAACCAGCCGTGCTTCTCGGCGAGTTCCTTCGCCCTGCGCACCATGCCGGTGCCGCGCTCGGCAGCGGGTGTCAGGATCACCTTGGCACCGTAGGCGCGCATGAGTTTGCGCCGTTCGATCGAGAAGGTTTCCGTCATCACCGCCACGAACGGATAACCGCGCGCCGCACACACCGCCGCCAGCGCCACGCCTGTGTTGCCCGACGTTGCCTCGACCACGGTCTGGCCCGGCTTGAGCAGGCCTTTCTGCTCCGCGTCGATGATGATGGCGTACGCCAGGCGATCCTTGACGGATCCGGCCGGGTTGAACGCCTCCACCTTGGCATACAGCGTCACGTGCTTCGGCGCGAGCCGATGAATGCGCACGATGGGCGTGTTGCCGATGGTGTCGAGGATGCTGTCGTAAATCATGAGCTCACTCCGTGAAACAACATGGAAGGGATGGGCGGCGCACGCGATGGTGCGCCCGCGCGGGCTAAGGTTGTGTCAAGCCGCCTCAGTCCAGGGCGACGCAACGCCGAGCGGCGGACGTCCAAACCAGGCCAGGGTATTCGCGAGCGCGGCCACCTCGCCGATGATCAGCAAGGCCGGGGAACGCACCTCATAGGCGGCGGCACGCTCAGCCAGCGTGGCGAGTGTGCCGGTGATGACGCGCTGTTCCGGCCTCGAACCGTTCTCCACCAGCGCGAATGGCGTGGCGGCTGCGCGACCATGGGCAAGCAGGCGCTGCTGGATGACAGGCAACTCGCTGGTGCCCATATAGACGGCCAGGGTCTGCCGCTCCTGCGCCAGGGCAGGCCAATCCAGCGTATCGATGGAATCCCGGCAGTGGGCGGTGACCAGTCGTACCGATTGCGCATGCTCGCGATGAGTCAGCGGCACGCCGGCGTAAGCCGCGCAGGCCAACGCCGCGGTGATGCCCGGCACCACCTCATAAGGAATGCCATGCTGGCGGAGGAATTCGAGTTCTTCACCTCCCCGGCCGAACACGAAGGGATCGCCACCCTTCAGCCTGACCACACGCTTGCCCGCCTCGGCGTGCTCGAGCATCAAGGCGTGGATCTGCGCCTGCGTGGTGTGGTGATTGCCGGCCTGCTTGGCTACCTCGATGCGTTCGGCATCGCGACGGGCGAGCGCGAGCACCTCGGGGCTCACCAGGCGATCGTGCAGGATCACATCGGCCTCGTTGAGCGCGCGCAGGCCACGCAGCGTGAGCAGGCCCGGATCGCCAGGACCCGCGCCCAACAACACCACCGACCCGCCGAGCGGCGTCTCGAACGATTCGAGCAGGCGCTCGGCGGAGGCTTCGGCCAGCGCATGCTGCCCGCGACGCAACAGGCTCTGTACCGGACCGAGCAACAAGCGCTCGTAATAACGGCGGCGCAAGGCGATATCGGGGATGCGAGCACGAATGCGCGCGCGCATATCGCCCAGTAACGCAGCAAGCGGCCCCACCACGGGATCCACCAGCACTTCCAGACGCTCCCGCAACAGGCGAGCCAGCATCGGCGCGTGGCCTGCACTGGAGACGGCGATGGTTACCGGAGAGCGATCGATCACCGCCGGTACATGGAAACTCGACTGTTCCGCATCGTCCACCACGTTGACGAACACGTGCCGCGCATCCGCCAGCTTGCGGATGCGTTGGTGCAACACGCCATCATCGGTCGCGGCTATCACCAGCCATGCATCTTCCAGCCACGTCTCATCGAAAAGACCGCGGCGCCACTGCACGCGGCCCTGCTTTACCCAAGCCTGCAAAGCGGGCGAAAGCGCGGGCGCTCCCACGATGACCGTGGCGCCCGCCTCCACCAGCGCCGCCGCCTTGCGCTCACCCACGGCACCGCCGCCGACCACCAGGACCTGGCGACCGGAAAGATCGGCGAACAGTGGATACAGCGTCATCGAATGGGGCTCCGGCAGCGGGGGAACGGGATGGTCCGTACCACGCTAGGTAGCCACCTGCCGCCGCACAAATGATTTATCGGGTGCGGAATATCACCCGTAGTTATAAGCCCCGGGGCACCGGGCTGAGTGTTGACGCATCGCAACAATCACTGTATAGACGTCTAAATACAGACATCGAACGAACCTAAGCCCATGGATAGCCAACGCAAACCAAGGGGTGCCGACATGGCCTGCTGCAACGGCAGCCGGCCATCGGGCAAGGTCGCGCGATGTATGCGTTCCGCGACTGCGAGCCACCACTCCCTCGATTGCCTGCGGAACCTGAGCCATGACCCTTACCCAACTGCGTTACCTGGTCGCCATCGCTGATGCCGGCCTGAACATCACCCTGGCGGCCGAACGGGTGCACGCCACCCAGCCCGGCCTCAGCAAACTGCTGCGCCAGCTCGAAGACGAACTTGGCTTCCAGCTGTTCCATCGCAAGGGACGCAGCCTTCATGCGATCACGCACGCAGGCACGCATGTGCTGGAACGCGCGCGCGTCATCCTTGCCGAAGCGGCCAACATCCGTTCCATCGCCGCCAACCTGCGCAACGAATCGCACGGCACGCTACGCATCGCCACCACGCACACGCAGGCGCGCTTTGCGTTGCCCAGCGCGGTGGCCTCGCTGAGCCGCAGCTATCCGCAAGTGAGCGTGCACCTGCAGCCAGTGAGCGATTCGGACGTCATGTCCTTGCTGGAAGGCGGCCAGGTCGACCTCGCCATCGTCAGCACCGCCGCCGGCGCACCGCCGCCTAGCGGCATCGCCCTGCCCGCCTATCGCTGGAACCGCATCGTGCTGGTGCCGGGCAAACATCCCCTGGCCAAGCAGAAGCAGGCGCCCTCGCTGCAACAACTGGCGGCCCATCCCATCATCAGCTACGACTCGTCGCTCAAGCCCGAGTCCTCGCTGGCGCGCGCCTTCCACGCCGCCAACCTGCATCCGCAGATCGCGATGACGGCAAGCGATGCCGATCTCATCAAGACGTATGTGCGCGAGGGGCTTGGCATCGGCGTGCTGGCGGAGATGGCGTTCCAGCGGGAACTCGACACCGACCTGCGGGAGCTGGATGCCGATCAGTTGTTCGAACCATGCACGACGTGGATCGTCTTGCGTCGTGAAAGCGTGCTGCGCGAGTACGCGCTGGATTTCATCAGCGTGTTTGCGCCTCACCTGGAGCGTCGCGCGGTGAGTCGCGCGCTGGCCAATGGTACGGCGGGCGCTTCGTGGAGCGGAGTGCCACATTGGCGGGAGCGGAGGGTACCGCACAAGGTGGCGGAGTTGGCGGTCGAGGTGGAGTGATGCGCCGGCTGTTCGGTCGTGTTGATTTCGGTTGTCGCGTCACCACTCACACGCTCGCCGCCTCCTTGTAGGAGCGCACCCAGTGCGCGATCGCCTTTCGCCGCAATCTCCACACTGTTTTTTGACGCGAAGCCTCGTAGCGATATGAGGGGTAGAGGCGTCAGCAGACCGAGGTCAGTCGGGATGCGCTCGTTACTACCTCACACGGAGCTGCTACACCGCAACGCGCCGATACGAGGAGGACTTAAGGCAACTCCGTTGCCTTGCACGGGAATCCATAGGCACCGCGTTTCTTCCCTCCCCCCTCCGGGGAGAGGGCTGGGGCATTGCCACCTTTACGGTGGTGAGGGGCGGGTGCTCGCGACATCACCCCCTACCTCTGTAGGAGCGCACCCAGTGCGCGACCGCCACGCATCAACGACCTCTGCGGTCGCGCACTGGGTGCGCTCCTACAGTGAAGATGAGCCGCTCTTCGCTCTGGCTTTTTGACCTTCCCTCCCCTATGCCGCGAGCGGGCGGGAGATGGAACAGCCCGCAGGATGGCCGGCAGGGACGCCGGCCAGTGGATCGTCAGGGCAGGATGCCCTGTCGATCCACCCCGACTCAGGCCGCGACCCCGCAGGGGCGCGGCATCGGGTAGCTTTCTCTTGGTTGCTTCTCTTTGGCCACGCAAAGAGAAGTAACTCGGGCCGTGTCAGTGGTCCCGAAGCCCGTCGCAGGCCAGCCATCTAAGGATATTGCTACAACCAAAAACCGAGGCTCTGGCGCGTAACCCCCGCTGCAAAAAAACCATGAAGACCGAGGCGAAAGGATGTCGCGCACTGGGTGCGATCCTACAAGGGGCACGGTCGCGCAAAGAATCGCCCGCGCCCCGCGCGATCACACCCTCAACAACCCTCTCTGCTGCAACAACTCCACGATGTGCTGCGCCAGCACCGCCGGCTCGCCTGCGTTGCCGTCCACGCGCAATTCCGGCTGCTCGGGCACCTCGTAGGGATCACTGATCCCCGTGAACTGCGCAATCGTCCCGGCACGCGCTTGCGCATAAAGCCCCTTGCGATCGCGCGCCTCGCATACCTCCAATTCAGTGGCGACGTGGATCTCGATGAAGTCGCCGTGCGCCTCCACCAACCCTCGCGCCTCCGCCCTCGATTCGGCATAAGGCGCAATGGGCGCGCAAACGGCGATGCCACCGTGCCGCACGATCTCGCTCGCCACGTAGCCGATGCGCGTCACGTTGGCGTGTCGGTCCTCACGCGAAAAACCCAGGCCACGCGACAGATGCTTGCGCACCTCGTCGCCGTCGAGCACGGTGATGGCTCGGCTGGTCCGTTCCAGGAGTTGCGCGACCACCGCTTGGGCAATGGTGGATTTGCCGGCGCCTGACAAACCGGTAAAGAACAACGCGAAGCCGCGCGTCGCCTGCGCCGGATGACGCTCGCGAAGGATCTTCACCACCTCGGGAAAAGAGAACCACGCGGGAATGTCGCTGCCTTCGTGCAGGTGCCTGCGCAGCTGCGTACCGGAAATATCGCGCACCTCGTCCTCCGGCTGCACTTCCGTGGACGGCAGGTACGCGTCGCGATTGGCCACATAGACCATGGCGGGAAACGGCACCACCTCGATGCCGAGCTCGTGCTGGTAACGCTCCAGCAAGTGCTGCGCATCGAAGGGGCCATAGAACGGCTTGCCGTCCGCATCCTTGCCGGGACCCGCATGATCGCGCCCGACGATGAAATGGCTCGCTCCGTAGTTCTTGCGGATGATCGCGTGCCACAGCGCCTCGCGCGGCCCACCCATGCGCATCGCCAACGGCAGCAACGACAGCTTGGCGCTGTGCGCCGGATATTGCGGCAGCAATGCCTGGTAGCAGCGCACGCGGGTGTAGTGGTCGACGTCGCCGGGCTTGGTCCGGCCCACCGACGGTTGCACGAGCAATTTCGCACCCACCTGCTGCGCGGCACGCAGCGTGAGTTCGCGGTGGGCGCGATGCATGGGGTTGCGTGTCTGGAAGGCGACGATGCGGTGCCATCCGTTCTGCGCAAACCACTCGCGCAGGCGGCGCGGTGTATCGCGCAAGGCTGCGAAATCGAAATGCGCGGGCGGCTGGATGCCCTTCACGCGACCACCCAGGTTGACCGGACGATAACGATCCAGCAGTTCGGCCACGCCCGGATGCGCGCGATCGGTGGTGCCGAAGACCTTCAGCGCTTCGTGTTCGCGATCCGGACGATAGATATCCTCGACTTCCAGGATCGCCAATGGAACACCCTGCGTATCGCGCAGCGCCACTTCACTGCCCGGCGCGAGCTTGGAAGCAAAGGCTTCGCTGACATCCAGCGTGATCGGGATCGGCCACAAGGTGCCGTTCGCCAGCCGAAGCTCCTCGACGACGCGGTCGTAGTCACGCTGCGTGAGAAAGCCCTCCAGCGGCGAGAACGCGCCGTTCAACAGCAACTCGAGATCGCAGAGCTGTCGCGTATCCAGGTCGACGCCCGGCAGGCCCGCGCTGCGTTGCTTGAGCTGTTCCGCTTCCGCGGGCGGAAGATAACGCTCCTTCAGTTCGCCGCCGTGGGGCGGCACCAGCGCGTCGGCGATGGGGAATTCGTTATCGGTCTGTGCAAGGGCTGTCTGGCTCATGGTGTGTTCTTGTAGTGTCGGGGCATCGGCCAGCGTCGTGCGCTGGATGGAATCGTTTCTGTCTCGCGATCAAGCCAATCCGTGCAGGCCGCATTCGCGCTTGAGTCCGAAAAAGCGCGTGGAGTCGAGGTCGGAGCCGGGCTCCCATCGATGCGTGGTGTGCACGTCACCGATCGAGATATAGCCCTGGTCCCACAGCGGGTGATAAGGCAGGCCGTGGCGGCGCAGATACATGCCGACGTCGCGGTCGGACCAGTCGGCGATGGGATGGAATTTCCAGCGACCATCGCGGCGCTCGGCGAATGGAATCGTCGCCCGCGTACGCGCCTGGCTACGTCGCAGCCCAGCGAACCAGCTGCCTGCTTGCAGGTCTTCCAGTGCGCGTCGCATCGGTTCCACTTTGCGCAGCTGGTTGTAGCGATCGATGCCGGAGACGCCCTGCTCCCACAGCCGGCCTTCGCGCGCCTCCATCCAGGCCGGGCTTTCGGCGGCGCTGTAGACCTTGAGATTCAAGCCCAGCCGACGGCGCAGTGCGTCGATGAACTGATAGGTCTCGGGAAACAGGTAACCCGTGTCAATCAACACCACGGGCAACTCCGGACGCTGACGCGTCAACAGGTGCAGCGACACGGCGGCCTGCGCCCCGAAGCTCGAGGAGAGCACGTGGTTGCCTGGCGCATATGCCAGTGCCCATACGACGCGCTGCTCCGCCTCGAGCGTACCCAACCACTGGTTCAGTGCGTCCAAGGCCTTGGGATCGTGCTGCGCCTCCTCGAGCAGCGACTGCTTCATGCGGCCACCTCGGTATCGATGCGCGGTGTGTCTTCCACGATGACGCCCGTGCGCACCAGGAAATCGCCGAAATGCTCGCCCTGTTGTCGACCCGCCGCGTAATCCGCGAACAACGGCGCGAGTGCTTCGAGAATCGCCGCTTCGTCCACGTTCTCGCGGTAAGGTCGATTGAGCCGCTGTCCGCGAAAGTCCGCACCCAGTCGCAGGTCGTAACGACCCGGTCCACGCCCGACCAGGGCGATCTCGCCCAGATAAGGACGCGAGCAACCGTTCGGGCAACCGGACAGGCGCAAGAGGATCGGCGCATCGCGCAGGCCATGCGATTCCAGCAAGGCTTCCAGCTTGGGCAGGAGATCGGGCAGATAGCGCTCGCTTTCCGCCATCGCCAGCCCGCAGGTGGGCAAAGCCACGCAGGCCACCGCGTGACGGCGAATGCCACTGTGCGCGCGATAGCCGTCCAGACCATGCGCGACGACGATGGCATCAATGACCTGACGTTGCGCCGCCTCGACCTTGGCAATGATCACGTTCTGGTTGCAGGTCAGACGGAAGTCACCGCGGTGCACCTTAGCCAGCTCACGCAGGCCGGTCAGCCAGCGCCGGTCGCCGTTGTCCGCGAGTCGGCCGGATTCAATCTGCAGGGTCAGATGCCAAAAGCCGTCGTTGCCTTCGATCCAGCCGTATCGATCGCCGTTGTGATCGAAGCGATAGGCACGCTCGGGCGACAAGGCGAAGCCCAGGCGCGTTTCCACTTCCGCCTTGAAGGCGTCGAGCCCATGCTTGTCGATGGTGTACTTCAGGCGCGCGTGCTTGCGCTCGCTGCGATTGCCCCAGTCGCGCTGCACGGTGACGACGGCTTCCGCGACCGCCAGCAGGCGATCCGGCGTGATGAAACCCATCACGCTGGCGAGACGCGGATACGTCGAACCGTCGCCGTGCGTGGCGCCCATGCCACCGCCCACCGCGATATTGAAGCCCTTGAGTTCGCCCTGCTCGATGATGGCGATCAGGCCCATATCCTGTGCGAACACGTCGACATCGTTGAGCGGCGGTATCGCCAGCCCGATCTTGAACTTGCGCGGCAGATAGGTGGTGCCGTACAGCGGTTCTTCCTGCTTGGGTTCCTCTACCAGCGGTTCGCCGTCGAGCCAGATCTCGTGATAGGCGCGCGTCTTTGGCGCCAGCTCGGCTGACAGGCGCGTCGCCCACGCGTAGGCGAGCGCGTGCGCCTCCGATTCCACCGGGTTGGCCGTGCTCACCACGTTGCGCACCACATCGCCGCAGGCCGCGATGGTGGTAGCCAACGCTTCGTGGATGGCCGCGATGGTGGGCTTGAGATGGCGTTTGATGATGCCGTGCCACTGGAAAGTCTGCCGCGTGGTGATGCGCAGTGTGCCATTGGCGTATTCGCGTGCCAGCCGATCGAACTCCAGCCACTGCGAGGGAGTGACCACGCCGGAAGGCAGGCGCGCGCGCAGCATGAAGGCGTATGCAGGCTCCAGCTTCTGCCGGCGACGTTCATCGCGCAGGTCGCGGTCGTCCTGCAGATAGCTGCCGTGGAACTTGAGCAGCTTGTTGTCGTCCTCGCTGATGGCGCCCGTCACCGTATCGCGCAGGCCCTCGGCAATGGTGCCGCGCAAGTAGCGGCTGTGGATCTTGATGCGTTCGAGATCGGAAGGCGATGAGCTCATGTCAATACACGTCGCGGGCGTAGCGCCCCTGTTGCAGCAGATCGGAAAGCCATTCCCTGGCCTGTTCGTGGGTATGTCCGCCATGCGTCGTCGCGATGTCGATCAGCGCGGCGTTGACATCCTTCGCCATGCGGGTGGCGTCGCCGCAGACATACAGGTGCGCGCCCTCCTGCAGCCAGGCGTAGAGCTCACGCCCCTGCTCGCGCAGGCGCTGCTGCACGTAGACCTTGGCGACGTCGTCGCGCGAGAACGCAAGATCCAGACGATGCAGCGAACCATCGCGCAAGGCCGCCTGCCATTCGACCTGATAAAGGAATTCGCTGCTGAAATGGCGATTGCCGAAGAACAACCAGTTGCGCCCGCGCGCACCGGTTTCACGACGCTCCTGCACGAACGCGCGGAACGGCGCGATGCCCGTGCCGGGTCCGATCATGATGATGTCCCGCGCGTCGTCCTGCGGCAGGCGGAAGCGTTCGTTGGGTTCGATGTAGATTGGCAACGACTGCTCGTCGCCCGCCTGCGCGAGGAACGAGGACGCGGCGCCCCAATGCCGTTCGCCGTGTGCGATATAGTCCACCACACCTACGGTGAGATGGACCTCTTCACCTACCGCCTTCCGGCTGGACGCGATGGAATACAGGCGCGGCGTCAGCGGACGAAGCGCCGCCACCAGTTCTTCCGCCGACCAGTCGCTGGCATGGCGTCTCCACAGATCGATGGGCTGGTACTCAGCCATCAATGCCGCCAGCGCTGCGGACTGGTCAGGCCGCAGCAGGCGTGCGAGCTCTTCTTCGCCGCTGGCATCCGCCAGCACGGCCACCAGCGGGCGGCTGAGCCGCGTGATTTCTCGTTCGCGTGCCAGCCACTGCCGCAACGGCAGGCTGCGGCCTTCATGCGTCACGAGCTGCTCGCCGTCGAGCTTGAGCACACCCAGCCATTGCTCGACCAGGACCGGCGGATTGCTCGGCCACACGCCCAGCGAATCGCCGGGCTCGTAGCTCAGCCCGGAGCCTTCCAGCGACAGCTCGACGTGGCGCACATCGCGACCGGCATCGCGTGCAACGATCGGCTGGTTGTCCAGCACGGCGGCTTGGAAAGGATGCTCGCGCGTGTACGTCGCGCGGTGAGGAACCGGTTGCAACGTGGCGACGCGCACGGGCTGCGAGGTGCCGAGCACCTGCTTCGCTTGCTCCAGGGCGCTGTCCGACCAGGGCGCTGCCACGGCGTCGACATCCACGTCGGCCTCGCCCAGTGCGGCGAAACGTGTGGCGCCCAACTCCGCAAGGCGCTCGTCGAACTGGCGGCCGATCGCGCAGAACTGCGGATAGCTGGAATCGCCCAATCCGAGCACGGCGTAGCGCAAACCTGGCAACTTCGGCGCGCGCTTGCCGAGCACGAACTCGACCAGGCCGCGCGCGTCATCGGGCGGCTCGGCGTCGCCCTGCGTGCTGATCACCACGACGAGGTGGGTTTCCTTGGCGAGTTCGCGTTGCGGATACGCATCGGCGCGTATCAACCGGGCCGCCAGACCCGCGGCTTCGGCGCGCGCATGCAGTTGGGCCGCCACGCGCTTGGCCTGGCCCGTCTGGCTGCCGTAGAGGATGGTGAGTTGCACCGCGGCGGCTTTCGCGGCGCCCGTCGTGGCCGCATCGCCGCGCTGCAGGCGCTCCGCCCTTGCGGCGCTCCACGCGGCGATCCAGTAGAGCTCGGCGGGACCGAGGCCATCCACCAGCCGCTCCAGCGTCGACAGGCGAGAGGCCTCCATCGATGGCAGGCGATTGTCGATCGCTACGACGGCATTCACATCGACTTCCTTTGGACGTCCAGACATCTGGCCACCCAAAGTAGTCATCGCGTTTTGTCATGTGAAAGGACGTGTTGGCATATGCACATGCCCTCGCGCTCATTTCACGGAGACCGCCCGGCCGCAGGAAACCGGGCGGGGGCGAAGACCCGTGTTCCTTCACACACTGACCACGATCAACGGGCGGCCGCGCCGCGTTGGCTTAGAATGGCGCAATGACCACATCGCACACCCTCCCCATCGAAGTCCGTGGCTCCGCCAAGCAGCCGCTCGGCATGAGCCCCGCCCAGTTCCTGCGCGACTACTGGCAGAAGCACCCGCTGCTTATCCGCCAGGCCTTTCCGGAATTCGAGCCCCCCATCCAGCCGGACGACCTGGCCGGCCTGGCGCTGGAAGAAACCGCCCTGTCGCGCCTGATCATCCACGACGAGAACCGCGATCGCTGGAAGGTGAAGACCGGCCCGCTCACCGAGAAAGACTTCGCCAGCACGCCGGACCGCAACTGGACCCTGCTGGTGCAGGACGTGGACAAATGGGACGCCGACGTGGCCGCGCTGCTTGGGCATTTTAGCTTCCTACCCAGCTGGCGCCTGGACGACATCATGATTTCGTACGCCGAGCCAGGCGGCGGCGTGGGCGCGCACGTGGACCAGTACGACGTGTTCCTGCTGCAAGGCATCGGCCAGCGCCACTGGGCGATCAGCACCGACCCGGCCGCGCCCAAGGATTTCCGCCCCGACGTGGAACTCAAACAGCTGCAGCACTTCGAGCCCACCCACGAATGGATGCTCGAACCGGGCGACATGCTGTACCTGCCGCCCGGCGTGCCGCACGACGGCGTCGCCTTCGGCGGTCCCTGCATGACCATCTCGGTGGGCATGCGTGCCCCTTCCCGCGCGGAGCTCACCGGCGACCTCGCCGACTACCTGGCCGAGCGGCTGCCGGACGAACTGCGCTACGCCGATCCCGACCTGGCGCCGGTCAAGGTCGTCGGTGAGATCGATCACGCCGCCCTCGCGCGCGTTCGTGAAGCGCTGCCTTTTGCGGCCACCCTGGACGATGCCACGCTGGCCGACTGGTTCGGGCGCTTCATCACCCGCTACCGCAACGCGCAGCTGCCGGTGCCTCCCGAAAAGGAACTCACCGAAGCCGCCTTGCGCAAGCAGCTGGACGGCGGCGCCTCGTTGTTGCGCCATCCCTGGGCGCGCATGGCGTGGGCTCGCGGCAAGCGCGGCGCCACGCTGTTCGTCAACGGACATGCCTACCCGACGTCGGTCGACTGGGCCGGACGGGTCTGCAGCGAACGCGAACTGGTGCCCGGCAAGGACTTGCCTGCCGCCGAAGCGGGGCTGCTGCTGGCTTTGGTCAACGACGGCAACCTGGTCGTCCGCAAGAGCCGGCGCCGGTGAAGCTGCAAGGCTTCCACGTCGAACACGCCGACTGGGCCCGCGCGGGAGACCGCGAGGCGCTGAGCGCGATCCGACTGGAAGTCTTCGTGCGGGAACACGCGGTGCCGGAGTCGCTCGAATGGGATGACCTGGACCCGCTTTCCTTCCACCTGCTGGCTCGCGATGAGAGCGGCGAGCCGATCGGCTGCGCCCGCCTCACGCCCCACGGCAAGATCGGACGGGTCGCGGTGCGCCTGCCCTGGCGCGGCCAAGGCGTGGGGGTTGGCCTGTTGCGCGCCTTGGTGGCGAGGGCGCGATCCCAGGGCCGGTTGGATGTTGCGCTGGACGCCCAGCTGTCGGCGGTGACGTTCTACGAACGCGAGGGCTTCATCGCCCAAGGCGACACGTTCGAAGACGCCGGCATCGTCCACCAAGCCATGCGGCTGGACCTGGCGGCCGACGCCGAGCCTGCCAAAGTGCACCTCGATGGCCATTCGCTTCCCGCCGGGAGCCGCAGCGAGATTGCCGCCAGTCGCCTGCGACTGCTGGCCCAGGCGAAGCACCGGCTCTCCATCTACCAGCCCGCGCTCGACAACGATCTCTACGCCAGCCTTGACGACATGGCCGAGCTCCGGCGCATCGCCACCTCGGGCCGCGGCGCGGAGATCCGCATCCTGCTGCACGACCCTGAAGCCGCCCTGCGCAACAGCCATCGCCTGGTCGCCCTGGCCCAGCGCCTGCCTAGCGTGCTCCGCATCCGCACGCCGCTGGAGGAAGTGGACCTCGCCTACGCCTCCGCCTATCTGCTCACCGACCAAGGGGGCTATCTCTTCCAGCCCGACGCGCGGCGTGCCGACGCCCGCGCATCCCTCAGGGACCGGGCGGCCCAGGCGCCGCTGGCGCAGCACTTCAATGAAGTCTGGGAGCGATCCGCTCCCGCCCGGGCGCTCCAGCCGCTCGATCTCTAGCCGGTCGCTGAACGAAGCGCGCCGATCGCGCAGCGAACCCCGCAGGCGCCATTCGCCGGGAAAACCGCTGTCTACGACGATGGTCGGTACCCTCGGGGTCGAAATATCGCCCGTCAACCCCATTTCAGGTGCGCTGCTTGGGTTGCCGCGTCGCAGCACCCCAAGGCTATAATTAACGGGATTTTTCCCAGCCTACCGGCCTCCCCCGGCCGGAACCGCTGCAAGCCTCCCTTCCTCACCGGTGGTGACGTGAGCACTAATCTGATCCGCGAGTTTTTCGAATCCTCCCAACTCGCCGGCGGCAACGCCGATTACGTTGAACAGCTCTATGAATCGTGGTTGGCGGACCCTTCGTCGGTCGACGCCACCTGGGGCAAATATTTCGAGACTTTCAAAGGCCGCGAGTCGGGGGACGTGCCCCACTCTGCGGCCATTGCGCGTATAGAGGCCGCGCAAAAGCAGCGCCGTAACGGCGTTGCCGTCGCCGCCGGCCCGGTGGACGACGCCCACGCCCGCAAGCAGGCTGGCGTGCTGCGCATCCTCACCGCCTATCGCTCGCGCGGCCACCTGGCCGCCGACCTCGATCCGCTGGGCCTGGCCGAAAAGCTGCCGGCGCCGGATCTGGAGCCCGTTTTCCACGGCCTCTCCGACGCCGACCTGGATACCGAGTTCGACTGCGGCAACTTTGCCGGTGGCGGCCAGCGCATGAAGCTGCGCGACCTGCTGGCTCGACTGAAGAAGGTGTACACCAGCACCCTCGGCGTCGAGTTCATGCACATCAGCAACCATGAGCAGCGCAACTGGATCTACACCCGCCTTGAGCAGGCCAACGGCAGCGCCGGCCTCGACGCCGCGGGCAAGAAGCGCGTGCTCGCCGAGCTGACCGCCGCCGAAGGCCTCGAGCGCTACCTGCACACCAAGTACGTCGGTCAGAAGCGCTTCTCACTGGAAGGTGGCGACAGCCTTATCCCGATGGTGGACGACGTGGTCCGCGCCGCGGGCGACAACGGCATCAAGGAAGTGGTGATCGGCATGGCCCACCGTGGCCGCCTCAACATGCTGGTCAACATCCTGGGCAAGCCGCCGCGCACACTGTTCAACGAGTTCGAAGGCAAGTGGGACCATCCGGATGACCCGGCCCACTCGGGCGACGTGAAGTACCACATGGGCTTCTCCGCCGACGTCAAGACGCCGAACGGCGGCACGCACGTCGCGCTGGCGTTCAATCCGTCGCACCTGGAAATCGTCAACCCGGTGGTGGCCGGCTCGGTGCATTCGCGCCAGATCCGCCGCCGCGACACCGAGCGCAAGCAGTCGATGGCCGTCATCGTGCACGGCGACTCGGCGCTGGCCGGCCAGGGCGTGAACATGGAGCTGTTCAACATGTCCCAGGCCCGCGGCTTCAAGATCGGCGGCAGCCTGCACATCGTGGTGAACAACCAGGTGGGCTTTACCACCTCCAACCCGCAGGACACCCGCTCCACGCTGTACTGCACCGACCTCGCCAAGATGGTGAATGCGCCGGTGTTCCACGTGAACGGCGATGACCCGGAAGCGGTGATCCAGGCCACCCGCCTCGCCTACGACTTCCGCAAGGAGTTCCGCAAGGACGTGGTGATCGACCTGGTGTGCTACCGCCGCCATGGCCACAACGAGGCTGACGAGCCCTCCGCCACCCAGCCGGTGATGTACCAGATCATCCGCAAGCGCCCGACCACCCGCGACCTGTATGCGCAGGAGCTGGTCAAGCAGGGCGTGATCGCCGACGGCGATGGCCAGAAGATGTTCGAGGACTACCGCAGCCGCCTCGAGGCGGGCGAGCCGATGACCGAGCTCACCACGGCCCTCATCAAGGACATCGAGGTCGACTGGGACAAGTTCATCGGCGGCAAGCTCTCCACCGAGACCCCCACCGGCTATTCGAAGCAGCGCCTGGTCGAACTGGCCAACCAGATCCTGGTCGTGCCCAAGGAAATGACGCTGCAGTCGCGCGTGGCCAAGATCTACGACGATCGCGCGAAGATGGCCTCCGGCGAGCTGCCGGGCGACTGGGGTTTTGCCGAGAACCTAGCCTACGCCACGCTCATCGACGAGAACTACAACCTGCGCCTGGTCGGCCAGGACGTGGGCCGCGGCACCTTCTTCCATCGTCATGCCGTGCTGCATGACCAGAAGACGGGCTACACCTACATGCCGCTGGCCGATGTGCGCGGCGGCGCCGACGTCGAGGTGATCGACTCGCTGCTCAGCGAAGAAGCGGTCATGGCGTTCGAATACGGCAGCGCCACCACCGACCCCTACACCCTGCACATCTGGGAAGGCCAGTTCGGCGACTTCGCCAACGGCGCGCAGGTGGTGATCGACCAGTTCATCAGCTCGGGCGAAGCGAAGTGGAACCGCCTGTGCGGCCTCGCGTTGTTCCTGCCGCATGGCTACGAAGGCCAGGGCCCGGAGCACTCCTCCGCCCGCCTCGAGCGCTTCCTGCAGCTGTGCGCGCTGGACAACATGCAGGTCTGCGTGCCGACCACGCCGGCCCAGGCGTTCCACATGATCCGCCGCCAGATGGTGCGTCCGACGCGCAAGCCGCTGATCGTGATGACGCCGAAGTCGCTGCTGCGCCACAAGCTGGCCGTGTCGACGCTGGACGAGCTGGCCACGGGCAGCTTCCAGCTGGTGATCCCGGAACATCGCGAGCTGGCCGCCAAGAAGGTCAAGCGCGTGGTGCTGTGCTCGGGCAAGGTCTACTACGACCTGCTCGAAGACGCCGAGAAGCGCGGCCTCACCGACGTCGCCATCGTGCGCGTGGAACAGCTCTATCCGTTCCCGCGTCCGCAGGTCACGGCCGAACTGGAAAAGTATGCTTCCGCCAAGGAAGTGATCTGGTGCCAGGAAGAGCCGATGAACCAGGGCGCGTGGTTCCAGATCCGCCACCACCTGCAGGCCTGCGTGGGCAGCAAGCAGAGCCTGTCGTATGCCGGTCGCGCACGTTCGCCGGCACCGGCGGCGGGTCACCTCAACACCCACGTCGCCGAACAGGCGGCACTCGTCGAGCAGGCACTGGTCGCGCCGATCGGCACCGACCACTCCGCGGAATAAGACATCCTGAAAAGTGCGGCCATGGATGGCCGCTTTTTGACTTTAGCGTTCAGGGATGGACGCACAAATTCTAGGAATCCACATGAGCATCGAAGTCAAAGTCCCCGTCCTGCCCGAGTCCGTCTCCGACGCCACCATCGCCACCTGGCACAAGAAGGCCGGTGAAGCGGTCAAGCGCGACGAGAACCTGGTCGATCTGGAAACCGACAAGGTCGTGCTGGAAGTGCCCTCCCCGGTGGACGGCGTGCTGAAGGAAATCAAGTTCCAGACGGGCGATACCGTGACCAGCCAGCAGGTCATCGCGGTGATCGAGGAAGGCGCTGCCGCCGCTGCGCCGGCTCCGGCCGCTGCTCCCGCCGCCGCTCCGGCTCCGGCCGCTGCTGCCCCGGCCGCTCCGGCCGCCGCCAAGGCCGGCAACGCAGACCTGTCGCCGGCCGGCCTGCGCGTGGCCACCGAGCAGAACATCGATGCTTCCCAGGTCGCCGGCACCGGCCGCAACGGCCGCGTGACCAAGGAAGACCTGGTCAACTACGGCAAGGGTGGCGCCACTCCGGCAGCCGCCGCGCCGGCCGCCAAGCCGACCCCGGGTTCGCGTCCGGAAGAGCGCGTGCCGATGACCCGCATGCGCGCCCGCATCGCCGAGCGCCTGATGCAGTCGAAGAACTCCATCGCCATGCTCACCTCGTTCAACGAAGTGAACCTGGCCGAGGTGGTGAAGATGCGCAAGACGCTGGGCGAGTCGTTCGAAAAAGCGAACGGCGTGAAGCTCGGCTTCATGAGCTTCTTCGTGAAGGCTGCTGCCGAAGCGCTGAAGCGTTACCCGGTGATCAACGCCTCGGTCGACGGCAACGACATCGTCTATCACGGCTACCAGGACATCTCCATCGCCGTGTCCACCGACAAGGGCCTGGTGACGCCGGTGCTGCGCGACGTGCAGGACATGGGCTTCGCCGATGTCGAAAAGGGCATCCTCAACTACGCCAAGAAGGCGCGTGACGGCAAGCTGGGCCTGGACGACCTGCAGGGCGGCACCTTCACCATCACCAACGGCGGCACCTTCGGCTCGCTGCTGTCGACCCCGATCGTGAACCCGCCGCAGAGCGCCATCCTGGGCATGCACACCATCAAGGAGCGCGCCATCGTCGAGAACGGCCAGGTGATCGCCGCACCGATGATGTACCTGGCGCTGTCCTACGACCATCGCATCATCGACGGCAAGGACGCGGTGCTGTTCCTGGTCGACATCAAGAACCAGCTGGAAAACCCGCAGCGCATGCTGCTCGGTATTTGAGCGCCCCCGCTCAAATACCAAATAGGTAACGAAGCTCTGGCGGCGAGTCGTGCGATTCCATCGACGCTCGCCGCACAAAATCCCCCGCTCCACCCCGCCGCGCCTTCTGGGCACGGTCGATAGCCAGGAACAACCATGAGCGAAAAATTCGACGTCATCGTCATCGGCGCCGGCCCTGCCGGCTATGTGGCCGCGATCCGCGCCGCGCAGCTGGGCCTGAAGACCGCCTGCGTGGATGCCTTCGTCGGCAAGGACGGCAAGCAGGCCCTTGGCGGCACCTGCCTCAACGTGGGCTGCATCCCGTCCAAGGCGCTGCTGGATTCGTCCAAGCAGTACTACAACATCGCCCACAACCTGCCGGTCCACGGCATCACGGTGGAAGGCGCCAAGGTCGACCTCGGCACGTTCATCGGCCGCAAGGACAAGATCGTCAAGCAGTTCACCGGCGGCATCGGCCAGCTGTTCAAGGCCAACAAGGTCACCCCGTTCTTCGGCAAGGGCAAGCTGCTGAAGGGCAATGAGGTGGAGATCACCGGCAACGACGGCTCCAAGCAGACCATCAGCGCCACCAACGTGATCCTTGCTTCCGGCTCGGTGCCGATCGAGCTGCCGTTCGCGAAGTTCGACAACAAGTTCATCGTCGACAACGCCGGCGCGCTCGACTTCACCGACGTGCCGAAGCGCCTGGGCGTGATCGGCGCCGGCGTGATCGGCCTGGAACTGGGCAGCGTGTGGAAGCGACTGGGTTCGGACGTGACCGTGCTCGAAGCGCTGCCGGACTTCCTCAGCGTCGCCGACGCGGACATCGCCAAGATCGCCGCCAAGGAATTCGCCAAGCTGGGCCTGAACATCAAGCTCGGGGCCAAGCTGACCAAGGCCGAGATCAAGAAGAATGAAGTCGCCCTGACCTATGAAGACAAGGACGGCGCGCACGAACTGGTGGTCGACAAGCTGCTGGTCGCCGTGGGCCGTCGCGCCTACACCGACGGCCTGCTGGCTGACGACACCGGCGTGAAGCTGGACGAGCGCGGCCGCATCGTGGTCGACGAGCACAACCACACCGGCGTGAACGGCGTGTGGGCCATCGGCGACGCCGTGCGCGGTCCGATGCTGGCGCACAAGGGTTCCGAAGAAGGCGTGGCCGTGGCCGAGTGGATCGCCGGCAAGGCGGGCCACATCAACCTCGACACCGTGCCGTGGGTGATCTACACCGAGCCGGAAATTGCCTGGGCCGGCAAGACCGAGAAGCAGCTGAAGGACGAAGGCGTCCCGTACAAGGTCGGCACCTTCCCGTTCGCCGCCATCGGTCGCGCCGTCGCCATGAACGAGGCCATCGGCCAGGTAAAGATGCTCGCTCATGCCGAGACGGACCGCATCCTGGGCGTGCACATGGTCGGCCCGGGCGTGTCCGAGCTGATCGCCGAGTGCGTCGTCGCGATGGAGTTCAAGGGCTCCTCCGAAGACCTCGCCCGCATCGTCCATGCGCACCCGACGCTGTCGGAAGCCGTGCACGAAGCGGCACTGTCGGTCGACAAGCGCGCCATCCACAAGGGCAACTAAGCTCCGCTGCAAGGCCACTGCGGCCCGCTCCTGGCAACATGAGCGGGCCGTTTGCTTTTCCAGGCACAGGCACCTTTTTCGTGGTTCCGGCAGATGACCGGAATAACGATCACCTCCTTCCGCCCACCGAGACTCCATGTCCCAGCCAACTGCCCTTTGCGTCTACTGCGGCTCCAGCAGCGGCAAGTATCCCGAGTACGTCGAGCAGGCTCGTGCCTTCGGCACCGAAATGGCCCGTCGCGGCATCGCGCTGGTCTATGGCGGCGGCAAGGTCGGCTTGATGGGCACGGTGGCCGATGCGGTACTGGCAGGTGGCGGCAAGGTGATTGGCGTCATCCCGCGCCAGCTGGTCGACCTGGAAGTCGCGCACGCCGACCTCACCGAACTGGTCGTGGTGGAAACCATGCACCAGCGCAAGACGCGCATGTTCGAACTGTCCGATGCTTTCGTGGCCCTGCCGGGCGGCTTCGGCACGATGGACGAAATGTTCGAGATGCTTACCTGGGCCCAGCTCGGCCTGCACCGCTACCCGTGCGCGTTTCTCGACGTACGCGGCTATTACGCGCAGTTGCGCGCCATGATGGACCACATGGTGGACGAGCGGTTCGTGCGTCCCGAGCAGCGCGAAAGTGTATGGTTCGGACAGGACATGCAGCAGCTGTTCGACTGGATGGAGAGCTACGAGGGCAGCTACATGCCCAAGTGGATCGACCGCAGCAGCGTCGACGCCTGATTCCGGACCGGCAAGCGAACCCACGTAAGGAATGGCCATGCCTACCCCCTCCCCCTTTCGCGCCTTCCGCATCCACAACGACGACGCCGGCTACCGTGGCGGCATCGAGACGATCAACGCCGACGCGTTGAGCCCCGGCGAAGTGCTCGTGCAGGTCGCCTACTCCTCGGTCAATTACAAGGATGCGCTGGCGGGCACCGGCAAGGGCAAGATCCTTCGTCACTACCCGCTCAACGGCGGCATCGATGTCGCCGGCACTGTGATCGCCTCCACCGACCCAGCGTTCAAGGAAGGCGACGCCGTGCTGTGCACGGGCAGCGGGCTTTCCGAAGTGCGCGACGGTGGTTACGGCGAGTACATCCGCCTACCCTCGGCATGGACCATTCCGCTTCCCAAAGGCCTCAGCCTGCGCGAGAGCATGATCATCGGTACGGCCGGCTTTACGGCTGCGCTCGCCCTGCTGCGCATGGAAGACAACCACCAGACCCCGGCGCTCGGCCCGCTCGCCGTGACCGGCGCCACCGGTGGCGTGGGCATGCTGGCCATCGATATCTTCACCCGTGCCGGCTACGACGTGCATGCGATCAGCGGCAAGAACACCCACTTCGATTTCCTGCGCGACCTTGGCGCGGCCGAATGCATCGACCGGCACCAGCTGTCCTTCAGCGGCAAGCCGATGGACTCGGCCCGTTTCGGCGGCGCGCTGGACAACGTCGGCGGCGCCATGCTGGCCGGCCTGCTGCCGCTCATCGCGCCCTACGGCAACGTCGCCATCTGTGGCAATGCCGGTGGCATCGGCTTCGAAAGTACGGTGATGCCGTTCATCATTCGCGGCGCCAGCCTGCTGGGCATTGCCTCGGCCGGCACCGCGCGGGACATTCGCGACCGTGTATGGGAGCGTCTCGCCACGGCCTGGAAGCCGCAGCACCTGGAGCGCATCGCTACCCGCGAGGTGACGCTGGACCAATTGCCGGCTATTTTCGATCACATGCTCGCAGGCGAGTCATTCGGGCGTACTCTGGTACGCGTGGGCGCCACCGCCTGACCGCCACGCTTGGAAGCGCGGCACCCGCGCCTTTAGAATCAAACGAAACAACAAGGGGAACCCCACCTTATGGCACGCATCCTGATCGTCGACGATTCGCCGTCGCAGCTGTTGGGCATCAAGCGTATCGTCGAAAAGCTCGGGCACGAGGCCCTTACCGCGGAAGATGGCGCGGCGGGTGTCGAAGCGGCCAGGCGGGAACGTCCCGACCTGATCCTGATGGACGTGGTGATGCCGAACCTCAACGGTTTCCAGGCCACGCGCACGATCAGCAAGGATCCGGACACCTCGCACATTCCCGTCGTGCTGGTCACCACCAAGGACCAGGAAACCGACAAGGTGTGGGGCCTGCGCCAGGGCGCGAAAGCCTACGTCACCAAGCCGATCAAGGAAGAGGAACTGGTGACCACGCTGAAGGAACTGCTCCCCGCCTGACGCGGGCTGCATGCTCCTTAAAAAAACGGCGCCCCTCGGCGCCGTTTTTCATTTGGCCGTCCGTACGGCCATCAGTGCCGCGGGTCGTATGCCTCGAATGCGTCGCGCAACGACTCGTAGGCCTTGCGTTGTTCGTCGCTGTCGGCGACCGGCGTACGGATCGACAGCTCCACCAGCTGATCACCCGGATGCGCACCCGGCAGGCCACGCCCCTTGAGCCGCAACTTGCGACCCGACTGCGAACCGGCGGGGATGCGCAGGTCTACCGCGCCAGCCAACGTAGGCACCGGCACGGTGGCGCCGAGTGCGGCCTCCCACGGCGCGATGGGCAGCACATGCAACACGTTGCGGCCGTCCAGCTTGAAGCGCGCGTCGTCGCGAATACCGACTTCGAGCAGCAGATCGCCATTGGGTGCACCGCCGCTGCCTGCGTGCCCTTGCCCGGCGAGGCGGATCACCTGGCCCGGCTGGATGCCCGCGGGAATCTTAACCTCCAGCACGCGCTCGCCGCCGTGCCCGTCCTGCAGTGCCAGGCGCGTCCGGCCGCCATCGAAGGCTGTCTGCAGGTCGATCTGCACATGTGCATGCACATCGCCGCCACGACGCGCGCGCGGCGCGCCACGCGGCCCGCCGGCACTGCGCCCGAACAGGCTCTCGAAGAAATCGCTGAAATCGCCGCCGCTCTCGCCACCGAAATCGAAACCGTGGCTCTGGCCCCAGCCCGGCGGCGGACGAAACTGTTCGCCGCCTCGATAACCGCCTGCGCGCAGTTCGTCGTAGGCACGACGCTTCTCGGTGTCACGAAGCACTTCGTTCGCTTCGTTGATCGCCTTGAACTTCTCTTCCGCGCCCGCGTCCTTGTTGCGGTCGGGATGGTATTTCTTGGCCAGCTTGCGATAGGCGGCCTTGATCTCGGCCTCCGTCGCTTCCGGCTTCACGCCCAGGATGTCGTAATAATCTTTGAATTCCACTGCCGCTCCCCGGCGATCGCTCCGCCCAGCGTGGCGTGCGGGAACTATCGCCCTTCCGCCGACCCGCCGGCAAGGCAGAACCCGCCTGACTCGTTTGGGTAATGCATGGCGTTGACCGCCACCCTCTCTATGGTGGTTGAGATGGGTGCGAAAGCCACGTGATTCAAGGCGACAACCCACCCTGACAGGCGCTAGCATCCGCCTCCTCTCCTCCTGCAAGGCACCCTCCCATGAGCATCCAGGTCGGCCAGACCCTGCCCGATGTCGAGATCCGCGTGATCGGCGAAAACATCGAGCAGCCCCATACCGGCGCACTCTTCGCCGGCCGCAAGGTAGTGATGTTCGCCGTGCCTGGCGCCTTCACGCCCACCTGTTCCAACCGTCACCTGCCGGGCTATGTCCAGCATTTCGCCGACTTCCAGGCGCGCGGCATCGACGTGATGTGCCTGGCGGTGAACGACGCCTATGTGATGCAGGCCTGGGCGACTTCGCAGAACGTGCCGCATGCGCTCCTGATGCTGGCCGACGGCAATGGCAGCTTCACCCGTGCGCTGGGCCTGGAACTGGATGGCAGCGGCTACGGGATGGGCCTGCGCTCCCGGCGTTTCGCGCTGTACGCCGAAGACGGCGTGGTGAAGCAATTGCAGATCGAAGCGCCCGGCGAATTCCGCGTGTCCAGCGCCGAAGCCATGCTCGAAGCCATCGCGTAGGAACAAGCCGCCTACACGTCGGCTGATCGATGAAGGGAGTAGGCTCGCCACTCCCTTCCACCGCAGGACCGATGCCATGAATTCCAGAGTGCAGCGGATCCCGGGCCCCGATCACCCGATCTCGGTCACGCCCGATCCCTCCCACATCGTCATCCGCATCGGCGGCCGCGTGCTGGCCGATACCCGTTCATCGCTCACCCTGCGCGAGGCGTCCTATCCGCCGGTGCATTACATACCGCGCAAGGATGTCGACATGTCGCTGCTCGAGCGCACCGATCATCAGACCTATTGCCCGTACAAAGGCGACTGCGCTTACTACAGCATTCCCTCTGGCGGCGAGCGCTCGGTCAATGCCGTATGGACCTATGAGCACCCCTACGATAGCGTGGCGGCCATCAAGGATCACCTCGCCTTCTATTCCACCCGGGTCGACGAGATCAACGTGACACGCGCCTGACGGAGCGCACAGCGCCCGCACTGGCGCCACCGCAGCTGCCCGGGTAACGTCGCCGGGTCCCGCGCCGCCCCTCGTGTCGGCGGCCATCGGGACGCCGCCCATTCCCCGCGTCAGGAGCTGTCCATGAAGCTGGTGTGTGCAAGTGCGTTCGCTGCCGTCGTCCTCGCCTTCGCTTCATCGAATCTCCACGCACAGACAGCCCAACCGGACGAACAGGGCAGCTTCGTGCTGCACAAGTTCGCGCGGGCGATCGGCAAGGAAACCTATACGCTCCAGCGCAAGGACGGACAGCTGGTGCTTGCATCGGATTTCCTGTTTACCGACCGTGGCACGCCCGTGCCACTGAAGACCGAATATCGGGCGAAGGACGAAACGCATCCGCTGTCGCTCACCACCAAGGGGCGCTCCTCGCGCTCCAGCGAGCTGGACGACGCCTTCGCCTTCGATGCCTCGCGCACGCACGTGTCGCTGGTGCGCGACGGCAAGACAAAGCTTTATCCCGCCGCCGAACACACCTTCCTCATGGACGGCTATTCGCCAGTCGCCATGCAGCAGATGTTGATGAGGTACTGGCTTTCGCAGGGACGCCCCGCACGCATCGCCGCGCCACCGGGCAACGACATCCACATCCAGCCCACATCCGACCTTCAAATCAAGGTCGCTGATCGTGATGTCACCCTGCATGGCTACCAGGTGTCCGGCCTTGCCTGGGGCAGCGAAGCGCTATGGATGGACGACAACAACCAGTTGGCCGCCCTGGTCACGCGCGATGCGGAATTCGATCATTTCGAGGCCGTGCGCGAAGCCTACGAGCCCGCGCTGGGCACGTTCATCCAGCGCGCCGCCAACGATGGCCTGGCCGCGCTGGCCCAGCTTGCGGCCAAGGGCCGGCAGCCGATCGTCAAGCGGCTCGTTGTCACGAACGCCACCTTGATCGACGGCACCGGCGCACCGGCGCAAAGCGATGTCTCCGTATTCATGGAGGACGGGCGCATTACGCGCATCGCCCATGCCAAGGATCATGCATCGACCAAGGGATACGAAGTCGTCGACGGCCACGGCAAGTTCCTCATCCCCGGGCTGTGGGACATGCACGCGCATTACGAGCAAGTCGAATGGGGCCCGGTATACCTCGCCTCCGGCATCACCACCGTGCGCGATTGCGGCAACATCTTCGACTTCATTACGGCAGTGCGCGATGCGATCGACCAGGGACGCGGCATCGGTCCGCGTATCCTGATTGCGGGCGTGATCGACGGAACCGGACCGATCACCTTGGGCGCTGTTATTGCGGACACACCTGAGCAAGCCAAGGCGTGGGTCAAACGCTACAAGGACGTCGGCGCGCGACAGATCAAGATCTACAGCAGCATGAAGCCGGAGCTGGTGCCGGTGATCACGGCCGAAGCGCACCGCCTCGGCATGACGGTGACGGGCCACGTGCCCGAAGGCATGACGTCCGAGCAGGTCGTCAAGGATGGCTTCGACGGTATCAACCACATCCACTTCGTGGCACGCGACCTGTTGCATATGGAGCGCAACAAGCCGCTTCCTCCGCTGGACTTCACCACGCCGGATGCCAAACGACAGTTGGCCCTGTTCCGTGACCACCATGTCGTCTTCGACGACACCATCGTCCTGTTCGAAACGCAGATGCACCCCGAGACAACGCCGCTGAGCACCATCGAGCCGGGCATCACGCACGTGGCTCCCGAACTCGCCGCGGCGCTGGACAGCCCCGGTGTCCCGGCCGAGCGCGCCAAGCGTTACGACTACCTGCTCGCCACGTTGCGCGAGCTGCATAAGCAGGGAATGACCATCGTCGCCGGCACGGACCAGGCCATTCCGGGCTACTCGCTGCATCGCGAGCTGGAAATCTACGTGCAGGCCGGCTTTACGCCGATGGAAGCGCTCATGGCTGCCACCAGCGTGCCCGCGCGCGTGATGGGGCTCGATAAGGAAGTCGGTACGTTGACCGTCGGCAAGCGCGCCGACATGGTGCTGCTCGACGCCGATCCGCTGGTCGACATCCACAACACGCGGCGCATCGCAAAGACCATCGAAGCCGGCGCGGTCTACGAGCCAGCGCCGCTCTGGCAATCGGTGGGTTTCACGCCGTGATGGCCTAGCAAAAGAAAACCCCGGCTCGGCCGGGGTTTTCTTCAGTACATCGAGCAAGGATTACTCGGCGTCGGTCGGGGCGCCATCACCGGCCGCGGGTAGCTCACCGTCGGTCGCGTCGGGGGCCATGCCCTCCTCGCCTTCACCGTTCTCGGTTTCCGCATCAAGACGCACCACGCTGACCAGCTTCTCGTCCGCCGGCAGGCGAATCAGCGTCACGCCCTGCGTGTTGCGGCTGAGCTGCGACACTTCCGCCACGCGGGTACGCACCAGCGTGCCCTGGTCGGAAATCAGCATCATCTCGTGCGCCTCGGTGACCTGCGTCGCCGCGACGAGCGCGCCATTGCGCTCCGAGCACTGGATGCCGATCACGCCCTGCGTGCCGCGGCCCTTCTTCGGGAACTCATCGAGCACCGTGCGCTTGCCGTAGCCACGCTCGGTCGCGGTGAGGATGTCGCCCTCGGCCGCCACGATCAGCGACACCACGGTGGCGTCATCCGCCAGTCGCATGCCACGCACGCCGGTGGCGGTACGGCCCATCGAGCGCACTTCCGATTCGTCGAAGCGCACCGTCTTGCCGTTGGACGCGAACAGCAGCACATCGCTGTTGCCGTCGGTCAGCGCGACATTGACCAGCGCATCGCCCTCATCGAGGTTGATGGCGATCTTGCCCTTCTGCAGCTGGAACGCGAACTCGGTCAGCGGCGTCTTCTTCACCGTGCCCTGCTTGGTCGCGAAGAATACGAAGCGGTCTTCGGTGTATTCACGCACCGGCAGCACGGCCTGCACCTTCTCGCCCTCGCCCAGCGGCAGCAGGTTCACCATCGGCTTGCCGCGCGCGTTCGGGCCCGATTCCGGCATCTGGTACACGTTGAGCCAGTACACGCGACCGGTGCTGGTGAAGGTGAGCAGCGTGTCATGGGTGTTCACCACCCACAGCTGCTCGACGAAATCCTCGTCCTTCAACGCCGAGGCCGAACGACCCTTGCCACCGCGACGCTGCGCGCGATACGTGCTCGCCGGTTGGCGCTTCACGTAGCCGGTGTGCGACAGCGTAACGACCACGTCTTCCGGCGCGATCAGGTCGAGGACGTTGAGGTCTTCCTGCGAATGCTGGATCTCGGTACGGCGCTTGTCGCCGAACTCTTCCTTGATGGCTTCCAGCTCGCCGCGGATCACTGCGAGCAAGCGGGCAGGATCTTCGAGGATCTCGATCAAGCCGCGGATCGTCTCGAGCACCTGGCGGTACTCGTCCGAAAGCTTTTCCTGCTCCAGGCCTGTGAGGCGATGCAGGCGCATGGCCAGGATTTCCTGGGCCTGCACTTCGGACAGCTGGTAGCCCTCGGCCTTGAGGCCGTCGCGCGGATCCATGTCTTCCGGACGCGAGGCTTCCGCACCCGTCGCCTGCAGCAACGTGGCGACCATGCCCGGCTGCCACTTGCGTGCCAGCATGCGCTCGCGCGCTTCCTGCGGCGACGCCGAGGTGCGGATCAGCTCGATCATCTCGTCGATGTTGGCGAGCGCGACGGTGAGGCCTTCCAGGATGTGCGCACGCGCACGGGCCTTGCGCAGTTCGAAGATGGTACGGCGCGTCACCACTTCGCGGCGGTGGCGGATGAAGGCCTCGAGAATGTCCTTGAGGTTCAGCAGGCGTGGCTGGCCGTCCAGAAGCGCGACCATGTTGATGCCGAACGTCACCTGCAGCTGCGTCTGCTGGAACAGGTTGTTGAGCACCACGTCGGCCATCGCATCGCGACGGATTTCGATCACCACGCGCATGCCGTCCTTGTCGGACTCGTCGCGCAGTTCGCTGATGCCCTCGATCTTCTTTTCCTTGACCAGCTCGGCGATCTTCTCGATCAGGCGAGCCTTGTTCACCTGGTACGGCAGCTCGTGGACGAGGATCGTCTCGCGGCCGTTCGACTCGGTTTCGATCTCGGTGCGCGCACGCACCAGGATGCGGCCGCGACCGGTGCGATACGCCTCGATGATGCCAGAGGAGCCGTTGATGATGCCGGCGGTCGGGAAGTCCGGGCCCGGGATGAACTGCATCAGGTCGTCGATCGACAACGAAGGATCGTCGATCAAGCCGATCGTCGCGGAGACCACTTCGTTGAGATTGTGCGGCGGTACGTTGGTGGCCATACCCACCGCAATACCGGCCGAACCGTTCACCAGCAGGTTGGGCACGCGCGTCGGCAGGACTAGTGGCTCCTGCTCGCTTTCGTCGTAGTTGGGACCGAAGTCGACGGTGTCCTTGTCGATGTCGGCCAGCAGTTCCTGCGTGAGGCGCGACATGCGCACTTCGGTGTATCGCATCGCCGCGGCGTTGTCGCCGTCGACCGAACCGAAGTTACCCTGGCCGTCGACCAGCATGTAGCGCAGCGAGAACGGCTGGGCCATGCGCACGATCGCGTCGTAGACCGACGCATCGCCGTGCGGGTGGTATTTACCGATGACGTCACCGACCACGCGGGCCGATTTCTTGTAGGGCTTGTTCCAGGCGTTGCCCAGTTCGTTCATGGCGAACAGGACGCGGCGGTGCACCGGCTTGAGGCCGTCGCGGACATCCGGAAGGGCGCGTCCCACGATCACGCTCATGGCGTAATCGAGGTAGCTCTGGCGCATCTCGTCTTCGATGTTGACGCGAATGACTTCTTTGGCGAGTTCTGCCATCAATCGGCTTCCCTGATGAAGAAAAGGGTCGCGGCACGCGCACCCTCCGTGCATGTGCGAGCGACCTGGAAACAACCCGTTGAGTGTAACACGTTTGACGTCGAATTCACAGTATTTATTGCTTGTGAATCAAAGACTTAAACCGACGTTTTGGCGCGTTTGAAAAGCACGCCGCGGGCTGTCGAAAAATTAACCAGCGAGGCTGCGGCCGAGCTCGCTGCCACGGCCAGCGCGGGCCAGCGATGCAGCCATGGATAGAACATGAGAATGGCAACGTAGGCGGCGTAATTGACCACGGCGCCCACGCTCATCAGCGCGATCCAATGCAGCCATTCGGCGCGCAACGAGCGGCCGCTGAGACGATGCGCGAAGGTGTAACGACGGTTCCATAACCATGTCGCCGTCGCGGCGGAAAGGAACGACACCACGCGCGCCACGTACGCGTTCCAATGCCCCCAGCTGACCAGCGCCTGCACTACGCCGGCATCGACTATCAGGCCGATGACGCCGCCAATGCCGAACAGCACGACCTGCCGGCGCAACCCCATCAGCCGAACATCGCCTGCATGGCTTGGGTGCTCGGGCGTTCGATCACGCCCTTCTCGGTAACGATGGCGTCGATCAGCGATGCCGGTGTGACGTCGAAGACGGGATTCCACGCCTGTGCGCCGTCCACGACGGTACGGCGGCCGGCCACGGCCAGCAGTTCGGCAGGGTCACGCAGCTCGATCTCGATGTCCTCGCCCGACGCCGTGGCCATGTCGACGGTGGACGATGGCGCCACGACCATGAACTTCACGCCGTGGTGGCGCGCCGCGATGGCCAGCTGGTACGTGCCGATCTTGTTGGCGGTGTCACCGTTGGCGGCGATGCGATCGGCACCGACAATGACCCATTGCACTTCGCCGGCGCGCATCAGGTGCGCGGCAGCCGAGTCGGCGATGAGCTTGGCCGGCACGCCGTCGCGCACCAGCTCCCACATGGTGAGTCGCGCGCCTTGCTGCCATGGCCGCGTCTCGCCAGCGTACACACGCTCGACACGGCCGCTGGCTACACCCGCGCGGATCACGCCCAGCGCGGTGCCGAAGCCTGCGGTGGCAAGCGAGCCGGTGTTGCAATGCGTGAGCACGCCCGAATGCGGCGCGATCAGCGAGGCGCCCAGTTCACCCATGTGGCGATTGGCGGCCAGGTCTTCGTCCTGGATCGCCTGCGCCTCGCGTTCCAGTGCCGACGCATCGGCGCCGGTGGCGATGCGCGCCTTCATGCGGTCCAGCGCCCACATCAGGTTCACAGCCGTGGGACGTGCGGCGCGCAACATGGCCAGCGCGGCATCCAGCGGCTCGCCCTGCTTGGCGGCCAGCACCACGCCCCACGCCGCGGCGATGCCAATGGCGGGCGCGCCACGCACGGCCAGGTCCTTGATGGCCTGGGTGACGTGGGCCGCGTCGGTACAGTCGATCCAACGCTCTTCCTGCGGAAGCAGGCGCTGGTCGAGCAGGCGCAGATGATCGCCTTGCCACTGCACGGCACGAATGCGGTCGTAACGGTCGTAGTCCATAAACGGTCTTGCCAATCGAAATAAACGGGATGCGGGCAGCACGCCCGCAACGAAGAATCAGGAGCCTTCGGGCATCAGCAGCCACAGCACCAAATAGGCGACGATGCCCGAGCCGCCCATGAAGGTGAGGACCACCCACAGGATGCGGACCAGGGTTGGGTCCCAGCCCAGGTATTCGGCGATGCCGCCGCAGACGCCGGCGAGCTTCCTATCAGTGAGCGAACGATGCAGACGCTTTTCCATGAGCGAATTCTCCTGGCGGACCAGCACTCAGTTTCGCGTACTGAGCCACTGGTGGATAGCCGGCGGCACCTCACGCTGGGCGCGACCGGAGACATAGATGCCGATGTGTCCGCCCTTGAAGGCGAGCTGCGTGTAATCGGTCGTTCCGACGTGGCGGCCCAACGCGCGGGAGGCATCCGGCGGCACCAGGTGATCCTGCTCGGCGAAAATGTTGAGCACCGGCTGCGTGATCATGCCCAGGTCGACCGGCTTTCCGCCGATCACCAGCTCGCCCTTGATCAGCTTGTTCTGCTGGTAGAAGTCCTTGATGAACTCGCGGAACGCCTCGCCCGCCTGGTCCGGCGAATCGAAGATCCAGCGCTCCATGCGCAGGAAGTTCTGCAGCTCCTTCGGGTTGTCGAGGATGTCGACCAGGCTCACGTACTTCTGCTGGTTGAGCCGCACCGGCTTCAGCGTGAGATATACCCAATTGAGCAGCTCGGCCGGGATATTGCCCATCGTGTCGACGAACAGGTCGACGTCCAGGTCACGCGACCAGCTCGACAGCATGTTGTCGGGCGTCTGGAAGTCCACCGGCGTCACCATGGTGATCAGGTTCTTCACCTTTTCGCCGTGGGTGGCCGTGTAGCACAGCGAGAACGTGCCGCCCTGGCAGATGCCAAGCAGGTTGATCGCATCCACGCCCGCCGCTTTGCACACCGCATCCACGCAGCGGTCCAGATAACCGTTGATGTAGTCGTCCAGCGTCAGCCAGCGATCGGCGCCGTCTGGATAACCCCAGTCGATGAGATAGACGTCTTCGCCCTGCTCGAGCAGATTGCGAACGAGCGAACGGTCTTCCTGCAGATCGGTCATCCACACCGTATTGACCAGTGCATACACGATCAGCGTCGGCGTCTTCGCCGTCGGCTTGCCACGTCCCTTCATACGCCACACCGTGAGCTTGTCCTCGCGGTACACGACCTCGCGTGGCGTGTTGGCGTACTCAGGCTCCAACTGGTGCTGGAGATTGCCCAGGCCGGCGGCCAGCTTGCGCTGGAAGGCGGCGATCTCGCCTGTTAATGCGGCAGGGTCGAGGCGTAGCGGCGGAAACATGGAGACTCCCTTACTTGCGCGTGCGCGAGCTGCCGCGCACGACGGACTTGCGGGCGACGACCGCGGCGGCCGGCTTGGCGCGGCGCACGACGGCATCTTTTTCGGTTTCGTGCTTGCTGCTGCGCGTGCTTGGCCGCTTGGCGGCCTTCGCCTCCTCGCTCGTGCCCGACAGCTGGCGCTTCAGCGCCGCCACCTCCGCGCGCAACGCGGCCACCTCATCGGACACGGGCGTTGCTTCGCCACCGCGTACTTCTCGCCGCAGTTCATGCAAGCGCTTGCCCAGCGCGGACACCTCGCTGCGCGTCGGCATGCCCAGTTCGCGGCACATCGCTTCGAGCTGCTGCTGCTGCAACTGCCGCAGTCGACCTTGTGCGTTGACCATTTCACCGTAGACGTGACGGAATTCCTCGGACAGCGCTATCTGCGCGTACGCTTCTTCCGCGCCATCGACCCACAGGTCGTAGAGCGCCTTCAACGATTCGACCTGGCGCGTGGAATCGGTGAGTTCGGCAAGCTTGGCCTGCAGGCGCTCGAAGCCTTCGGTGTTGGCGCGCTGGATCAAGGCCTGGTACTTGGCGGCCCAGTCCAGGTATTCCTGCATCGCCGCAGCCATTTCCTGCTGCTGCAACTGGCGCTCGCGGGTAAAGCCGAACGCGGCCATGTGCTCCACATCGAAACGCAGGCCGGACTGGCTGTTCTGCAGCCACGACTGCCACAGCTGGGTGAAGCTGCGCGCTGCCTCGCTGTCGATCGATGCGAACGCGTGCGCGAACGGTTGCCCACCCAGGCTCGAGAACAGGTTCTGCAGCGCTTGCTGCCAATCGGCCGGGTTCTGCCCGAGACCGCTACCCACGGCGCCCTGCAACCACTCGTTGTAGCCCTTGAGCGCCGCCATGCTGCGCGACATCAGGTCGTCGGCACCAGGCATCGCGGCGCCCGGCACATAAGCCGGCGTCGCTTGCTGCTGCAGGTATCGGGTCCAGGTATCCCAGGATTGCTGCGCCAACGCCTGGTAATCCTTGAACAAATCACTCGCCTGGTCGGCCATGCCCACGCCCTCATAACATTGCCTGCATCGTAACAAAAGCAGGTTGCAGCGAACGCAAAAACGGCATTAGCGACAGGCACTTTTGCAGGCTTTCCCGCATGAAAACAAAAGCCCGGCACATGGCCGGGCTTTTGCTCTTACCTGTCGGGGAAGACTCAGGCGTTCGCGCCTTCGTCCTCGGCCACGGCCTTCATGGACAGGCGGATACGGCCCTGCTTGTCCACTTCCAGCACCTTGACCTTGACGATGTCGCCTTCCTTCAGCTTGTCGGAGACCTTCTCCACGCGCTCGCTGGAAATCTGCGAGACGTGAACCAGGCCGTCCTTGCCCGGCATGATGGTCACGAACGCGCCGAAGTCCATCAGCTTGGCGACCTTGCCCTCGTAGATGCGGCCCGGCTCGACGTCGGAGACGATCTGCTCGATGCGCGCCTTGGCGGCGTTGGCAGCCTCACGATTGACCGAAGCGATGACCACGGTGCCGTCGTCGCTGATGTCGATGGTGGTACCGGTCTCTTCGGTGATCGAGCGGATGGTGGCGCCGCCCTTGCCGATGACTTCGCGGATCTTGTCCGGGTGGATCTTGATGGTGAGCAGGCGCGGGGCGAACTCGCTCATCTCGGTGCGATGGGTGCTGATGACCTTCGCCATTTCGCCGAGGATGTGCAGGCGGCCACGCTTGGCCTGCTCCAGCGCCACCTTCATGATCTCTTCGGTGATGCCGTCGATCTTGATGTCCATCTGCAGCGCGGAGATGCCATCGGCACTACCGGCCACCTTGAAGTCCATGTCGCCGAGGTGGTCTTCGTCACCCAGGATGTCGGACAGCACGACGAAGTCGCCGCCTTCCTTCACCAGGCCCATGGCGATACCCGCCACCGGAGCCTTCAGCGGGATGCCGGCGTCCATCATGGCGAGCGAGGAACCGCACACCGAAGCCATCGACGAGGAACCGTTGGACTCGGTAATTTCCGAGACCACGCGAACCACGTACGGGAACTCTTCGATGGTCGGCTTCACCGCCTGCACGCCGCGCTTGGCGAGACGGCCATGGCCGATTTCGCGACGCTTCGGGGCGCCGAAGCGACCGGCTTCGCCCACCGAGAACGGCGGGAAGTTGTAATGGAACAGGAAGGCATCCTTCGACTCGCCTTCCGGCGCGTCGATGATCTGCGCATCACGGGTGGTGCCCAGCGTGGTCACGACCAGCGCCTGGGTCTCACCGCGGGTGAACAGCGCCGAGCCGTGGGTGCGCGGCAGAACGCCGACGCGGACGGTGATCGGGCGGATGTCGTCCAGGTTGCGGCCGTCGATGCGGACCTTGGTCTTGAGCACGCCGTCGCGCATGGTGCGGTACTCGAGCTCGGCGAATTCCTTCGACAGCTCGGCCTTGTCCCAGCCCTTGGCTTCGGCATCGGCCTTCAGCGACTCGAGCACATCGGCCTTGATGGCGGCGATGGCGTCGCGACGCTGCAGCTTGTCACGCACCTGGAAGGCGGTCTCAAGCTGGTTGCCCACGGCGCCCGTGAGGGCGGCCACAAGCGACTCGTTGCGGGCCGGAGCCTGCCAGGCCATGGACGGACGGGCCGCCTCGGTGGCCAGCTCGGCGATCGCGCGGATAGCCGTCTGCATCTGCTGGTGGCCGAACACCACGGCGCCGAGCATCACTTCCTCGGACAGCAGCTGGGCTTCGGATTCCACCATCAGCACGGCATTGGCCGTACCAGCGACCACCAGGTCGAGCTTGGAGGTCTTGAGTTCCGAAGCGGTCGGGTTCAGCAGGTACTTGCCATCGGCGTAACCGACGCGGGCGGCGCCGATCGGACCCTTGAACGGGATACCGGCGAGGCTGAGCGCGGCAGAGGCGCCCAGCATGGCCGGGATGTCGCCGTCGATTTCCGGGTTCAGCGACACGACCTGTGCGATGACCTGCACTTCGTTCTTGAACTCTTCCGGGAACAGCGGGCGCACCGGACGATCGATCAGACGCGAGGTAAGCGTCTCCTTCTCGGTCGGGCGGCCTTCGCGCTTGAAGAAGCCACCGGGGATACGACCGGCCGAGTAGAACTTCTCGACGTAGTCGACGGTGAGCGGGAAGAAGTCCTGACCTTCCTTCGCCTTGGCATTGGCCACCACGGTGACCAGCACTACAGTGCCGCCCATGCTGACCATGACGGCACCGGAAGCCTGGCGGGCGATTTCGCCCGTCTCCAGTGTGACTTCGTGATTACCGAACTGGAATGACTTGGTTACTTTCGCCACTTTAATTTGTCCTTGCAAGGATTAGCGACGGAGGCCGAGGCGCTCGATGAGGCTCTGGTAACGAGCCAGGTCACGATCCTTCAGGTAGCTCAGCAGACGCTTGCGCTGGTTGACCAGCTTCAGCAGGCCGCGGCGGGAGTGATGATCCTGCTTGTGAGCCTTGAAGTGGTCGGTGAGATGGTCGATGCGGGCCGACAGCAAGGCGACCTGCACTTCCGGCGAACCCGTGTCGTTCGGCACGCGGCCGAAGTCAGCGATGATCTTGCCGGTCTGTTCTGCGGTAAGGGACATGATTAGCTCTTCCTAAAAAAACGGGTGCGAAGCTTGCGCAACGTCACGCCATGACGTTGCGCAAGCTTCGCCTAGATGAATGAAAATTCTGAAACAAGCTCCGTATTGTAGCGAGCGGAGCCCAACGACAACAAGACCGTCATGGTCATCCGACATCCTGCCTGGTCGGCGGCAGGTTGAAACCGCGCACGATGCGCAGTTTTCCGTCCACCGCTTCGCCCAGGATCAGCAAGCGGCCGTCCTCGCCGAACACCGCGTGCTGCCCCGACAGCGCCGGATCGACCGGAATCTGCTGCCCCTGTGAGACGGCCAGGGTGCGCTCGGCATCCAGCCTCAACTCGGGCAGCCCCTCCAAACCGGCCGACACCGGGAGCAGCAGCGCGAGCAAGGCGTCATCACCCTGCCCGGCCGCCGCCTGCAACTGCTCGACGGTGACCATGGCGGGTTCCCTGAACGGATCCACCCAAAGGCGACGGAGCGCCGTCAGATGGGCGCCGCAACCCAGGTCTTCTCCCAGGTCAACGGCCAGGCTCCGCACGTAGGTGCCCGAGCCGCATTCGATGTGCAGGGTAAGGCTGTCCTCCGAGCGACTGACCAGCTCCAGGCGATAGATGTCCACCTCACGCGAGGGCACGTCCACGGCCTCGCCACGCCGCGCCTTGACGTAGAGCGGCTCGCCGTCGAGCTTGATGGCCGAATACACGGGCGGCACCTGGGTAATGCGTCCGCGCAGCTTGGCCAGGGCGGCTTCGATCGCCGTATCAGAAAGCGTAGGCACCGGCCGAACCTGGACCACTTCGCCTTCGAGATCGGCGGTACTGGTGGTGGCGCCGAGCTTGCACTCGGCCAGATAGGCCTTGCGCGAACCCAGCAGCATGCCGGCGAGCTTGGTGGCCTCGCCGAAGCACAGGGGCAGCAGGCCGGTGGCCAGGGGGTCGAGCGCGCCGGTATGGCCGCCCTTCTCCGCGCGAAAAATACCTTTGCGAACAACCTGTAGGGCTTCGTTCGAACTCAAGCCCAAGGGCTTGTCCAGCAGGACGATGCCGTGTAGGTCGCGAAAACGGATTCGGCTTTTCTTCTTGCTCATGAGGTCATGCAAGCCCGCTGTCCTGTCCAGGCAATGCGGGCCATCTCCTTACGGTAAACACGCCCTCAGTCTTCGGCGGAATCCTCGGCCTCGTCGCTGGACGGCGCCGGGTTACGCGCGCTGTCCTGGCGGAGCAGCGTTTCGATGCGCTCGCCCTTGTCGACCGAGTCGTCGTACTTGAAGCGCAGCTCCGGCACACGGCGCAGACGCATGCTGCGCGACAGCTCGCGGCGAAACTCCACCGCCAGCTCCTTGAGCGCCTTGACGGCCTCGGCGGAGCGCTCGGGCTGCAGTGCCGTCACCCACACGGTGGCCCAGTCCAGGTCACGGGTGACCTCGACATCGGACACGCTCACCGACGGCAGCCCGTGGTCGCGCACGGCGGCATGGACCAGCAGGCCAATTTCGCGGCGCAGCTCGGCGCCGACGCGGTCGGTACGTTTGAAATCGCGTGAGGGCATGGGTAACTCCTTCGTCGTCACAGGGACGCGGGACGAACAGCGAGGGCGCCGACGTCACAGTTTACGTAGAAAAACGAAGCCCGGACAAAGCTGCCCGGGCTTCGCAGACTTGCCAGACGTGGGTTTTCGCGTACTCGCTACTCACCCGCATCCCTTGTTACAGCGTGCGGGCAACCTCGATGCGCTCGAAGCACTCGATCTGGTCGCCGACCTTGACGTCGTTGTACTGCTTCACGGCGATACCGCATTCCATGCCGTTGCGCACTTCGTCGACGAGGTCCTTGAAGCGACGCAGCGATTCCAGTTCGCCCTGGAAGACCACGGTGTTGTCGCGCAGCACGCGGATCGGCTTGCTGCGCTTGACCGTGCCTTCGATGACCATGCAACCGGCCACCGCGCCGAACTTGGAGCTGCGGAAGACCTCGCGGACCTGCGCCACGCCGATGATCTCTTCGCGCACTTCCTTGCCCAGCAGACCCGAAGCGGCCTGCTTCACCTGGTCGATCACGTCATAAATGATCGAGAAGTAGCGGACGTCGAGGCCGGAGGTGTCGATCACCTTGCGGGCCGAGGCGTCGGCGCGGACGTTGAAGCCGATCACCAGCGCCTTGGAGGCGGCGGCGAGCGTGGCATCGGACTCGGTGATGCCGCCGACGCCGGCCGCGATCACGTTGACCTTCACGTTCTCGTTGCCGATCTGGCTAAGCGACTCGCGCAGCGCCTGCACCGAACCCTGTACGTCGGCCTTGACCAGGATGTTGAGCGTCTGCTGCTCGGCGCCCTGGCCCATCTGGGCCATGATGTCCTCAAGGCGGTTGGCCTTGCTGACCATGCGCGTTTCACGGCGCTTGAGCTGGCGCTCGGCCGCCACTTCGCGGGCGAGGCGCTCGTCGGCCACGACCACGAAGTCGTCACCCGATTCCGGCACGCCGGACAGACCCAACACCTGCACGGGAATGGACGGACCGGCTTCCTGCACGGTCTTGCCGTTCTCGTCGATCAGCGCACGCATACGGCCGTACTCGATACCGCAGACGACGAAGTCGCCACGCTTGAGCGTGCCCTGCTGCACCAGCACGGTGGCCACCGGACCGCGACCGCGGTCCAGGCTGGACTCGATCACCACACCCGAAGCCGGGCCGTCTTCGACAGCGGTCAGCTCCATCACTTCGGCCTGGACCAGGATCGCATCGAGCAGGTCATCGATGCCCATGCCGGTCTTGGCCGAAATCGGCACGAACGGCGTGTCACCGCCCCACTCTTCCGGAATCACTTCCAGGTTACCGAGGCCCTGCTTGACGTGGTCCGGATTGGCGTCGGACTTGTCCATCTTGTTGAGCGCCACGATCAGCGGCACCTTGGCGGCGCGCGCATGCTGAACGGCTTCGGCCGTCTGCGGCATGACACCGTCGTCGGCTGCGACCACCAGCACCACGATATCCGTGGACTGGGCGCCGCGCGCACGCATCGAGGTGAACGCCGCGTGGCCCGGGGTATCCAGGAACGTGATGACGCCCTTGGGCGTTTCCACGTGGTACGCACCGATGTGCTGCGTGATGCCGCCCGCTTCGCCCGAGGCGACCTTGGTGCGACGGATGTAGTCGAGCGTCGAGGTCTTGCCGTGGTCGACGTGGCCCATGATGGTGACCACCGGCGGGCGCGGCTTCTTCTCGCCTTCCAGCTCGGCGTTCTGCGTGTGGGCAGCCAGCGCGGCTTCGGCGTTGTTCTCGCTCGCGGCCACGGCCTTGTGGCCGAGCTCCTCGACCACCAGCACCGCGGTGTCGTGGTCGATGGTCTGGTTGATGGTGGCCATCACGCCCATCTTGAAGAGGGCCTTGACCACTTCCGAACCCTTGACCGCCATCTTGTTGGCGAGATCGGCGACCACGTTGTTGTCGCCGATAACGACTTCGCGCACGACCGCAGCGGTCGGACGGGTGAAGCCGTGCGGGCCGCTGGAGCCCGGCGAGCCACCGCGCGGCACGTCGCGATTCGGACCCTTGCCAGGCTTGCCACGCTTGTTGTTGGAGCGGCGCGCGCGATCGGCATCGCTCAGATGCAGTTCGCCCGCGGCAAAACGCTTGCCGCCCGGCGTGTCGTCACGGTCACGACCATGACGGGCCTTGTTGCGACTGTCACCTGCCGCGCCTGCGGCCGGCGCCGAAGCACCCGCCGCAGCGGGACCTGGACGATTGGCTGCCGGCGCCGCGCCCGGCGCGGGCTTCGGTGCCGGAGCGGCCGGCGTGATGACGACCTTCTTCTCACGGCGGCGCGGCTCGTGGATGGTCGGCACGATCATGCCGAGCGAACTGTGATCGATGCGCTGAACCGACGGCTCGGCGATGACGGCCGCCGGCTTCTCTGAAGCCTCGACCGGCGCTTCCACGGACTCGGGTGCGGCGATCTCCTCGGCAGCGGCGCGCTGAGCCTGCTCGTGGGCGCGTGCGGCCGCTTCGGCTTCGGCGGCGTGCTGCTGGCGGCGCTGCTCTTCCTCGGCTTCGCGCTGACGCTGCGCCTCGGCTTCGCGCTGGCTCGCCTCTTCCTGGCGGCGGCGATCCGCCTCCAGGCGCTCGTTTTCCTCATGGTCGCGCTGCTGCTGCGATTCCTGCAGCTTGCGCACGGCATCTTCGCGCTCGACATCGCTGCCGGCTTCTTCGGCGATGACGCTGCGCTTGACGTAGGTGCGCTTGGCGCGAACCTCGACATTCACCGTCTTGGCGCCAGCGGCGCCGCGGGCGCCAGGCGTGGCCACCTTCAGCTCACTCACCTTGCGGCGCTTGAGCGTGATCTGGCGCGGCGAGCTGTCGTCCGATTCGGTGGCGGCGAGTTCGCCCTTGCCGTGGGTGCGGCGCAGGAAACCCAGCAGTTTCACCTTCTCGGTGCTGCTGATGATCTGCTCCGGATCGGAGAATTTCATACCGGCCTCGGACAGCTGTCCGAGCAGCTTGTCCACCGGCATGCCAAGTACCTTGGCGAGTTGTTTGATCGTTACGTCCGACATCGTGTTCTTTCTCCGCCGTTCCCGCGCTAGGCCATGCAGTCACTTCCGCACGACCACCCCCGTCCCTGGTGGAAGGCGTCTCAGCCTTCCTCGGCGCGCCCATCCAGGGCGCTACCGCCCGCGGTTAGCCACCCTTCTCCAGACGCTCGATCATCGGCGCACGTGCGGCCATGATCAGCGCTGCAGCGCGATCTTCGTTCATACCGTCGATGTCGATCAGGTCGTCGACCGCGAGGTCGGCCAGATCGTCCACCGTCACCACTTCACGGGCCGCCAGCGCAAAGGCCGTGGCCTCATCCATGCCCGGCAGCTGCAGGAGCTCGTCCGACGGCTGGTGCTCGTCGATGCTCTCTTCCACCGCCAGCGCCTCGGTCAGCAGCGCGTCGCGGGCGCGGGCGCGCAGTTCCTCGACGATGTCCTCGTCGAAGCCTTCGACCGCCAGCAGCTCGGCGCTGGGCACGTAGGCAATTTCTTCGACACTGGAGAAGCCTTCCTGCACGAGGATATTGGCGATCTCCTGGTCCACTTCCAGCTTGTCCATGAACAGCTGGCGGGCGGCTTCCTGCTCGGCCTCGCTCTTGGCGGCGACCTGGTCCTGGGTCATCACGTTGAGCTGCCAGCCGGTGAGCTTGCTGGCGAGGCGCACGTTCTGGCCACCGCGGCCGATGGCCTGGGACAGCTTGTCCTCGGCCACGGCGATGTCCATCGAGTGTTTTTCTTCGTCCATGATGATGGACTGCACTTCGGCCGGGGCCATCGCGTTGATGACGTACTGGGCCTGATTCTCGTGCCACAGGATGATGTCCACGCGCTCGCCATTGAGCTCGTTGGACACGGCCTGCACACGTGAACCACGCATGCCAATGCAGGCGCCGATGGGATCGGTGCGCGTATCGTGGGCCACCACGGCGATCTTGGCGCGGTCACCCGGATCGCGGGCGCAGCCCTTGATCTCGACCAGACCCTGGCCAACTTCCGGCACTTCGAGCTTGAACAGCTCGATCATGAATTCCGGCGCGGCGCGCGACACGAACAGCTGCGGGCCGCGGGCTTCCGAGCGCACCTCGTAGAGGTAACCGCGGACGCGGTCGCCGACGCGGGCCGATTCACGCGGAATCGTCTTGTCGCGCGGGATGAAGGCCTCGGCATTACCGCCCAGGTCGAGGTAAACATTGCCGCGCTCGACGCGCTTGACGATGCCGGTGACCAGCTCGCCCACGCGCTCTTGGAACGCATCGACCACCTGCTGGCGCTCGGCCTCGCGCACGCGCTGCACGATCACCTGCTTGGCGGCCTGTGCGGCGATACGGCCGAATTCGGCGTTTTCGATCTGCGTCTCGATGTACTCACCGACTTGTGAGTCTTCACGCTCGTCGACGGCGTCCATCAGGCGCACCTGGTGGAACGGGGACTCCATCTCGCCATCGTCGGCGATGATTTCCCAACGACGGAACGTCTCGTAGTCGCCACTGTGGCGGTCGATGGTCACGCGGATATCCGGGTCTTCGTCCGGATAGCGCTTCTTGGCCGCGGACGCGAGCGCCGCTTCCATCGCCTGGAAAATCACTTCACGCGACACGCCCTTTTCATTGGCGACCGCGTCAACCACCAGCAAAAGTTCTTTGCTCATTGCAGCAACTCCGTAGACACCACCGGCGTCCGATCGGTTTCGAATGGTTTAGTTCTTTGACGACTTCTTGGCCGGACCTTTGCCGGGCTTGGGCTGGGGCGCATAACCGAGCGCCACCCAGTCAGGCACCACGCGCGCACTTTCCACCGCGTCGTGGTCGAACTCGAAGGTCTTGCCTTCGGCTTCCAGCGAAATATGTTCGCCTTCCACCGCCGTTACCTTGCCGCGAAGACGACGCCGGCCTTCCAGCGGCGCCTTCAGCAGAATCTTCACTTCCTTCCCGGCCACCTTGGCAAACTGCGCCGCAGTGAAGAGCGGACGGTCAATGCCGGGGGAGGACACTTCCAGGACGTAGTGGCCGGGAATCGGGTCTTCCACATCCAACATCGCCGACAGCTCGCGGCTACCCGCTTCGCAATCGTCCACTGTGACTTCGCGCCCTTCGGCGTCGATGTAGACACGCAGGGTACTCTGCCCCTGCGACGGGGAGAACTCCACGCCGATGCATTCCAGGCCCAAATCGGCCAGAACCTCGGTGAAGCGTTGCGCCAATGCCTGCGTATCCATGATCTCGTCCACCGTTACCGTCGCCAGAAACAAAAAATGGGCTCAAGCGGCCCATTCCCTGCTCTTTCACAAGAGCGTTCTCGCCGATGTCCCGACCCATCCAGACTCTTCCGGGGCACCGCACAGCCAGCATCGAAGCGGCATGTGACACATGTGCGACGCTTCCTTGCGCCCAACAAAAAAGCCTCACGAGGAGGCTTTCTTGTTCTAAGAAAGATCTGGTAGCGGGGGCAGGATTCGAACCTGCGACCTTCGGGTTATGAGCCCGACGAGCTGCCAGACTGCTCCACCCCGCATCAGAGTCCGAAGATATTAGCGAGATGGCCGATTTCTTGCAAGCCTGTTTCGCAAAATTATTTCAGTACTTCTTCAAAAACATCGTGACGGAAGTATCCGCCACGATGCACATCAACCGACGAAGACGCGCTGGCACCAGCCAAACAGCGGGCCCCAGGCCAAGCCCAAGACCAGCAGCGCCAACACATTCAACGAAAGGACCAGGCGAACCGATACGTCGCCCTGCAGGCGCACTTCGGTGCCTTCGACCGGCTTGTCGAAGTACATCACCTTGACCACGCGCAGGTAGTAGTAGAGGCCAATGATGGCGAACACCGCGCCGACGATGGCCAGCCACAGGAAGCCGGCGTGGATCGCGGCCTGAAGCACCAGCAGCTTGGCGAAGAAGCCGAACAGCGGCGGAACGCCGGCCAGCGAGAACATCACCAGCATCATAAGGAACGCAGCCCACGGCGAACGCTGGTTCAGGCCCTTGAGATCGTCGATCTCTTCGCACTCGAAACCGGCACGTGCCAGCGCCAGGATCACGCCGAAAGCCGCCGTACCCATCAGCGCATAGCTGATCGCGTAGAACAGCGCCGCGGCGTAACCCTCGGGGCCCGCGTTGACCAGCCCCAGCAGCAGGTAACCCATGTGCGAGATGGTCGAATACGCGAGCAGACGCTTGAGATTGCTCTGCACGATGGCCACGATGTTGCCGATCGCCAGCGACAGGACCGCCAGGCAGGCCAACATCAGCTGCCAGTGCTGCGACAGGTCACCCAGGCCCGAAGCCAGCAGGCGGTAAGCCATGCCGAACGCGGCCAGCTTCGGCGCGGAGCCGATGAAGATGGTCACGGCCGTCGGCGAGCCCTGGTAGACGTCCGGAATCCACATGTGGAACGGCGCCGCACCCAGCTTGAAGGCGATGCCCACGATCATGAAGATCAGGCCGAACACCAGCAGGTGCGGCATGCCCGTATGGGTCGCGGCCATGTGCAGGCGCGCCAGATCCAGCGTCCCGGTGGCGCCGTAGACCATCGACATGCCGTACAGCAGCATGCCCGATGCCAGTGCGCCCAGCACGAAGTACTTGATCGCCGCTTCCGAGGACAGGCGCGAATCGCGGTTCAGGGCGACCAGCGCATAGGACGACAGCGTGAGCTGTTCCAGGCCCAGGTACACCGTGACCAGGCTGCCGGCCGAGACCAGCAGCATGATGCCGATCACCGCGAAGATCGACAGCGTGTAGAACTCGCCGACGAACAGTTTGCGGTCGATCAGGTATGGCTTGGCGTAGACGAACACCAGGGCGGTAGCGAGCAGCGCGAAGACCTTGAGAATCTCAGCCACGCCGTCACGCACGAACATGCCGCTGAAGGCGGTGACCGGCTGACTGGGCTGTCCGCCCACCACAAGGTAGATGGCCACCAGCAGCACGGCGATGGAGAGCCAGTGCAGCAGCGAACGCTGCTCCGGCTTCATGAAGGCATCCAGGAGCAGCAGCAAGCACGCTGCCGCCACCAGATACAGCTCCGGAAGCAGGATCAGAATGTCATTGAAATTCGGCATGATCAGTCAGTCCTGCTTAGATCTTGTGATTGCCAAGCTGCGTGACCAGCTGTGACACCGAGCTGTCCATCAGATGGACCAGCGGTTCCGGCCAGATGCCCAGCACCAGCGTGCCCGCGGCGAAGACGCCCAGCACGAACCACTCGCGGCCATTGATGTCCTTCATTTCGGCCACGTGCGGATTGGTGATGTCGCCCCACAGCACACGCTTGACCAGGTACAGCGTGTAAGCCGCGCTGATGATCAGCGTGAAAGCAGCGAACAGCGCGATCCACACATTGGCCTGGAAGCTGGCCAGGATCACCTGGAATTCGCCCACGAATCCGCTGGTGCCCGGCATGCCGCAATTGGCCATGGCGAACAGCACGTAGAAGAAGCCGAACCACGGCATCACGTTGATGACGCCGCCGTAGTCCTTGATCTGGCGGGTGTGCAGGCGGTCATACAGCACGCCGATGCACGAGAACATCGCGCCCGACACGAAGCCGTGCGAAATCATCTGCACCATGGCGCCCTGCACGCCCAGCTTGGCGGCGTCCAGGCTGTTGTTGTCGCGCACCAGCATGAAGGCGATGAAGATGCCCAGGGTGACGAAGCCCATGTGCGCCACGGAGGAGTACGCCACCAGCTTCTTCATGTCCTCCTGCACCAGCGCGATGTACCCGATGTAGATCACCGCGATCAGGCTCAGGCCGATCACCACCCACGCGTAAGCCTCGGAGGCATCCGGCGTGATCGGCAGCGAGAAGCGCAGGAAACCGTAACCGCCGATCTTCAGCATCACCGCGGCCAGCACCACCGAGCCACCGGTTGGCGCTTCCACGTGGGCATCCGGCAGCCAAGTATGCACCGGCACCATCGGCACCTTCACCGCGAAGGCGATGAGGAAGGCGAAGAACAGCCAAGTCTGCTCCTTCATGCTCAGCGGCAGCGCGGCCAGCTGGGCGAGATCGAACGTACCGGCCTTCAGGTACAGGTAGATCAAGCCCACCAGCATGAAGATGGAGCCGAAGAACGTGTAGATGAAGAACTTCAGCGTGGCATAGACGCGACGCGGGCCGCCCCAGACACCGATGAGAATGAACATCGGGATCAGCATGGCCTCGAAGAACACGTAGAACAGCAACGCGTCGGTGGCGCAGAATACGCCGATCATCAGGCCCTCGAGCACCAGCATGGCGGCCATGTACTGGTGCGGGTTGACCTGGATGACTTCCCAGGCGCCCACGATGACCAGGATGCCCACCAGCGTGGTCAGCAGGATCAGCGCGATGGCGATGCCGTCGACGCCCAGTGCATAGTGCACGTTGAGGCCCGCGATCCAGAGGTGGTCTTCCACCATCTGCTTGGCGGCATCAGCCGCGTTGTACTGCGGCAGCAGATAAAGGCTGACCGCGAAGGTGGCTATGGCCACCAGCAGCGAAATCCAGCGCGCGGCGTTCGGTCGGCTGGAGCCGGCGAGCAGCACGGGGATGGCACCCACGATGGGGAGCCAGATCAGCAGGCTGAGCAAATGATTGAACATGGAGCAGGTTCCCTTATTGCCCGACCAGCCAATACCCGCCGAGCAGCAGGATAAGGCCGAGAATCATTGCGAAGGCGTAGTGATAGAGATAACCGGACTGCAGGCGGCGCACGCCGCCGGCAATGCGATCCACCAGGCCAGCTGAACCGTCGACGAGCACGCCGTCGATCACCGCCGCGTCACCGCCCTTCCACAGGGCACGACCCAGCGCCATGCCGCCACGGGCGAACACGATGTAATACACCGCGTCGAACCAGTACTTGTGGTTGAGCATGCTGTAGATCGGCTTGAGCGCATTCTTGATGCGATCGGCCACCGACGGGTTGAACAGGTAGATATAGGTCTGGATCGCAAACGCGGTCAGCACCAGCAGGAATGGCAGCTGGGTGAAACCGTGCAACGCCATGCCCAGCCAGCTGTGGAACTCCTTGCCGAGCTCGCCCAGCACGTTGTTCGCTTCGTTGACGTGGATGGCCGAACCGAACCACTCGCCGTAAAGCAACGGCTTGATGGCGAAGGCACCGATCACGATCGACGGAATCGCCAGCAGGATCAGCGGCAGCGTCACCACCCACGGCGTCTCATGCGGCGTCTCGTGCATGATGCCCGGCTCGTGGTGACCGTGATCGTCCTTGTGCTCGACGTGGTGGCCATGGCCATGGTCGTGCACCACGGTGAAGCGCTCCTTGCCGTGGAACGTCAGGTACATCTGGCGGAAGGTGTACAGCGCGGTCACGAAGGCACCGGCCATCACGCAGACGTATGCGTAGACGTGGCCCCAGCGATGCGACTCGCCGACGGCCTCGATGATCGCGTCCTTCGAATAGAAGCCCGCGAAGAACGGCACGCCGCACAGCGCCAGCGAGCCGATCCACATGGTGATCCAGGTGATCGGCATGTACTTGCGCAGGCCGCCCATGTAGCGCATGTCCTGCTCGTGGTGCATGGCGATGATCACCGAGCCCGCGCCCAGGAACAGCAGCGCTTTGAAGAAGGCGTGGGTCATCAGGTGGAACACGGCGCCAGCATAGGCCGACACGCCCAGCGCGACCGTCATGTAACCCAGCTGCGACAGCGTGGAGTACGCGACGACGCGCTTGATGTCGTTCTGCACGATGCCGATAAGACCCGTGAACAAGGCACCAGTGGCGCCGATCACCATCACGAAGCTCAGCGCGGTGTCCGACAGTTCGAACAGCGGCGACATGCGCGCCACCATGAAGATGCCGGCCGTCACCATCGTCGCGGCGTGGATCAGCGCGGAGATCGGGGTCGGGCCTTCCATCGAGTCCGGCAGCCACACATGCAGCGGCACCTGGGCCGACTTACCCATCGCGCCGATGAACAGGAAGATGCAGATGACCGTGGCGGCATCCCAATGGGTGTTCTGCGTGATCTGCAACGTCTTGCCCACCAGGGTCGGCGCAGCCGAGAACGCGGTGGCGTAATCCAGGGTGCCGAGGAAATACAGCACACCGGCGATGCCGAGCAGGAAGCCGAAGTCGCCCACGCGGTTGACCACGAACGCCTTGAGGTTGGCGAAGATGGCGGTCGGGCGCTTGAACCAGAAACCGATCAGCAGGTACGAGACCAGGCCCACCGCTTCCCAGCCGAAGAACAGCTGCATGAAGTTGTTGCTCATCACGAGCATCAACATCGAGAAGGTGAACAGCGAGATGTAGCTGAAGAAGCGCTGGTAACCCGGATCCTCATGCATGTAGCCGATGGTGTAGATATGCACCAGCAGCGACACGAAGGTGACCACCACCATCATCATGGCGGTGAGACGGTCGATCAGGAAACCCACGTGCGCGGAGTACTGGCCGATCTCGAACCAGGTGTAGATGTTCTGGTTGTAGATCGAAGCGCCGCCGGCGGTGAGCTGGTACAGGACGTAGATCGACAGGCCGCAGGCGAGCGCTACGCCGAGGATGGTCACCGTGTGCGCGCCTGCCCGGCCGATGAAGCGGCCGAAGAAGCCTGCGAGCAGGCATCCGACGAGCGGCGCCAGCGCGATGGTCAGCAAAATGGAGGTAGACAGTTCCATCGGGTCAGCCCTTCATGCTGTCGATTTCGGCGACATTGATGGTGCTGCGGTTGCGGAACAGCAGGACCAGGATCGCCAGGCCAATGGCGGTTTCCGCCGCGGCCACGGTGAGGATGAAGAACACGAACACCTGCCCTGCCACGTCTCCCAGGAAACGGGAGAACGCCACGAAGTTGATGTTGACCGCGAGCAGCATGAGCTCAATCGACATCAGCAGCACGATCACGTTCTTGCGATTGATGAAGAGACTGGCCAGGGCGATGCTGAACAGCACTGCGCCGAGCACGATGAAATGGGCGAGCGTGATCATGGGGTGGTCTCCTTGCCCGGTTCTGCCCGCGGCGCGGCGGGCACTTCGGCCGCCATCTTCACCACGCGGATGCGGCTGGCTGCCTTGACGCGAACCTGCTGCGAGGCCTGCTGGTGGCGCACGCCGGTGCGATGACGCAACGTCAGCACCACGGCGGCGACGACGCCGACAGTGAGAATCAACGCGGCGATCTCGAACGGCAGCAGGAACTGGGTGTACAGCGCGTGGCCGAGCCACTCGGTGTTGGACATGCCAACGGCCGCGGCCGGATCAGCCCCCATCACCGCCTGGTGCATGGCACGCACGCCGATCAGCCCGAGCATTTCGCCCAGCATGACCAAGGCCACGATGATGCCGACCGGCAGGTACTTGATGAAGCCTTCGCGCACCCGTTCCTGGTTGATGTCGAGCATCATCACCACAAACAGGAACAGCACCATCACCGCACCGACATAGACCACGATGAGTGCGATGGCGAGGAATTCCGCTTCGGCCAGCAGCCAGATGCAGGCGGTGCTGAAGAAGGTGAGCACCAGCGACAGCACGGCGTGCACCGTATTGCGCAGCGTGATCACGCCCAGCGCGGCCACCACGGTCACCGCGGCGAACGCGTAGAAGCAGACGAGTTGGAACATTTGAGGATCGATCATGATGTCCCTGCTCCTCAGCGGTACGCGGCGTCTTGAGCGCGGGCCGCGGCGATGTCCGCTTCGAAGCGGTCGCCGATGGCCAGCAGCTGCGGCTTGGTCACCACGTTCTCGCCACGCTGCTCGAAGTGGTACTCGTGGATGTGCGTCTCGACGATCGAGTCGACCGGGCAGCTCTCTTCGCAGAAACCGCAGAAGATGCACTTGAACAGGTCGATGTCGTAGCGCGTGGTACGGCGCTGGCCGTCGCTTTCGCGTGGCGCCGAGTCGATGGTGATGGCCAGGGCCGGGCACACCGCCTCACACAGCTTGCACGCAATGCAGCGCTCTTCACCGTTGGCGTAACGACGAAGCGCATGCAGGCCGCGGAAGCGGTTGGACTTGGGGATGTGCTCCATCGGGTAGCGCATCGTGTACTTCGGGCTGAACATGTAGCGCATGGTCAACGCCATGCCCTTGAACAGCTCGATGAGCAGCAGGCTCTTGAAATAGTGAGTAACGCGGGACATGGTTTTCTTCAGCCTCCCGTGCCGACGGTGACCCAGCCGAAGTACTTCATGCAGCCGGCGACGAGGACCCAGACGATGGTGATGGGGATGAATACCTTCCAGCCCAGACGCATGATCTGGTCATAGCGGTAACGCGGGAAGCTGGCGCGGAACCACAGGAAGAGGAACGCAAAGAAGAACACCTTGGCAAACAGCCACAGGATGCTGTCGTGTCCCAGGAAGCCCCACGAGGCGGGGAACGGCGACAGCCAGCCGCCCATGAACAGGATCGGAGCCAGGAAGCTCACCAGGATCATGTTGGCGTATTCGGCCAGGAAGAACAGCGCGAACGCCGAGCCGGAATATTCCACGTGGAAGCCGGCAACGATTTCCGATTCACCTTCCGCCACGTCGAACGGCGCGCGGTTGGTCTCGGCCACGCCCGAGATGAAGTAGATGATGAACACCGGCAGCAGCGGCCACATGAACCAGTCGCCGACGCCCTTGGTGCCGGCCTGCGCATGGACGATGTCAGTGAGGTTCAGCGAACCCGCCAGCACCAGCACGCAAACCAGGCACAAGCCCATCGCCAGTTCATAGGAGATCACCTGTGCCGCCGAACGCATGGCGCCCAGCAGCGCATAACGCGAGTTGGATGCCCAGCCGGCGAGAATGATGCCGTACACGCCCAACGAGGTCATCGCCAGCAGGTACAGCAGGCCAGCATTGACGTTGGCCAGCACCATCTTGTCGTTGAACGGGATCACGGCCCACGCGGCCAGTGCGGGAACGAGTGCGATCATCGGCGCCAGGTAATAAAGCACCTTGTTCGCACTGGTCGGAAGGATCACTTCCTTCAGCAGCAGCTTGACCACGTCGGCGAAGGCCTGGAGCAGGCCGAAGGGACCAATCTTGTTGGGCCCCATACGCACGTGCATCCAGCCGATGACCTTGCGCTCCCACCACACGTACATCGCGACCGCGATCACCAGCGGCAGGACGATGCACAGGATGTAGACGATTGGCCAGATGATCTGGTTGAGGATCTGTTCGCCCATGTGCTTTACGCCTTGCTCAGGGTGAGGGCCGCGCCGTACGGCGGCAGCGTGACAGTGTCGTCGTGTGCGGCTTCGATCCAGGCGGCGCCATCGGGCACGCTTGCATCGATGACCAGCGGCAGCACCGCATCGGCGATGCGGATCGCGGCGCCCTCGCCCAGACCCTGGCGCTGCGCCTCTTCGGCATTCACGCGCACGCCCGGTGCACGGTTCAGCGGATGCTTGCTCAGTGCCGTGGCACGGCGAAGCACCGCATCGGTGCGATAGATCGGCCAGGTGGCGAGACGCGTCAGGCCTGAGGCCGACGGACGCGACGCCAGTTCTGCGCGAGCCTGATGACCACGCGGGCTGATGCCTTCGCGCAGGCCGGCCAGGTCGTCGAACTCGAAACCGGCGACCTTGAGCACACCGCCCAAAGCACGCAGCACCTTCCAGCCCGGACGCGCTTCGCCCGGTGCCTTCGAACCGGCAACCACGCTCTGGGCCAGGCCGTCGACGTTCACCAGGGTGCCGTCGATTTCAGGCAGCAATGCGATCGGCAGGATCACGTTGGCCACTTCACGCAGCGCGGGGCTGGCGTAGGCGGAGAACGCGACGACCTGCTGGGCGCCCTTCAGCGCCTTGAGCAGTGCGGCGCCATCGGCCACGTCCTGCGACTCGACGCCGTACAGCACGTAGCCCTTGCGCGGCTGGGCCAGCATGGACTGTGCGTCCAGGCCGCCATTGCCCGGCAGCACGCCGACCTGGGCCAGGCCCACGGCGTTCGCACCGACCGGCAGCTCGTTGTAGCCCGCACCGGTGGCTTCGGCGATGAAGCGGGCCACGGCACGCAGCCACGAAGCGTGCGGATGGGTGACGGCCGCCTCGCCGAGGATGACCACGGCACTGCCGCTCTTCATCGCGGCAATGGCGTCCTTGTCGCCCTGGTCGGACGACGCACCGTTGATGGCGGAAGCCAGCGCGGACGGTGCGCTCGCACCACCCTCGACGGCCGCCTTTGCCAGCGACAACAGCGCATCGACCAGCGCCTGCGGCGCCACGATGGCTTCGCCGGCCAGCTTGTAGTTGAAGTTGAAGCTCGCCGGGTTGACGGCGTAGACCTTGGCGCCCTTCTTCACTGCCTGGTGGATGCGGTGGTTGAGCAGCGGCATTTCATGGCGCAGGTCCGAACCGACCAGCAGCGCCGCCTTGACCTTGTCCAGCTCGGCCACCGGCTTGGCAAACGCCACGGCAGCGGCGTTATCGGCGAAGTCGAGCTGACGCAGGCGATGATCGACATGGGCGCTGCCCAGGCCACGGGCCAGGCGCACCAGCAGGTCGCCTTCCTCGCTGGTGGTGGCAGGATGGACCAGCACGCCCAGCTCGCTGCCCGGCACCGCCTTCAGCGATTCCACGGCCGCGCCGAGTGCGTCTTCCCAAGTCGTCGTCTGCCACTGGCCGTTGCGCTTCACCTGCGGCGCGATCACGCGATCGGCGGCGTACAGACCCTGGTGGCTGTAGCGGTCGCGGTCGGACAGCCAGCATTCGTTGATCGATTCGTTGTCACGCGGCACCGTGCGCAGCACCTCACCGCGACGCGTGTGCAGCCACAGGTTGGAACCGAGCGCATCGTGGTAGGCGACGGACGGCTTGGCGATCAGTTCCCAGGCGCGCGCCTGGTACTGGAACGGCTTGTTGGTCAGCGCACCGACCGGACAGACGTCGATGATATTGCCCGACAGTTCCGTCTCGATCGTCTTGCCGATGTAGGTGCCAATCTGCAGATTATCGCCGCGGCTCATGCCACCGAGTTCGTACGTGCCGGCGATCTCGCTGGTGAAGCGCACGCAGCGCGTGCACTGGATGCAGCGGGTCATCTCGGTGGCGACCAGCGGGCCGAGGTTCTCGTCCGCGATGGTGCGCTTGCGCTCGGTGAAGCGCGACACGCTGCGACCGTAGCCCAGCGCGACGTCCTGCAGTTCGCACTCGCCACCCTGATCGCAGATCGGGCAATCCAGCGGGTGGTTGATCAGCAGGAACTCCATGACGTCCTTCTGATACTTCAGGGCGACGTCAGTGCGGGTCTTCACCTTCATGCCTTCGGCCACCGGAGTGGCGCACGCCGGCTGCGGCTTGGGCATGGGCTTGCCGCCCATCTCCACTTCCACCAGGCACATGCGGCAGTTGGCGGCGATGGGGAGCTTGCGGTGATAGCAGAAACGCGGGATCGACACGCCAATGGCGTCGGCCGCTTCGATAATCATGGCGCCCTTGCGGATCTGCGTGGGCTTGCCATCGACCTCGATGTTCACCAGGTCGAGGTTGGGCGTAGCGGGCTGCGCACTCATGCGGCGGCTCCAAGCTTGTCGTCGACGATGGAGCGACCGTTGACGATGTAGTACTCGAATTCATCCCAGAACTGGCGCAGGAAGCCCTGCACCGGCCACGCGGCGGCTTCGCCGAACGCGCAGATGGTGTGGCCTTCGATCTGGCCGGCAATGGCCTTCAGGCGATGCAAGTCGTCCATCGTGCCCTTGCCTTCCACGATGCGGTCCAGCACACGGTGCATCCAGCCAGTGCCTTCGCGGCACGGCGTGCACTGGCCGCAGCTTTCCTTATGGAAGAACTGCGAGATGCGGCGGGTAAAGCGAACCGTGCAGACGGTGTCGTCGAGCACCACGATGGCGCCCGAGCCGAGGCCCGTCTTGAGGTCACGCAGGGTGTCGTAGTCGAACGGCAGGCCCTTCAACTGCTCGGCACGCAGCACCGGCATCGACACGCCGCCCGGGATCGCGCCCTTCAGCGTACGGCCTGGACGCAGGCCACCGGCCATTTCCAGCAACTCGTCGAAGGTGGTGCCCAGCGGCACTTCGAAGTTGCCACCCTTCTGCACGCAACCGGAGACCGAGAAGATCTTCGGGCCACCGTTCTTGGTCTTGCTCTGCGCCAGGAACCAGTCCGCACCCTTGCGCAGGATGGCCGGCACCGAGGCGTAGGTCTCGGTGTTGTTGATGGTGCTGGGCTTGCCGTACAGGCCGAAGTTGGCCGGGAACGGCGGCTTGAAGCGCGGCTGGCCCTTCTTGCCTTCCAGCGATTCCATCAGCGCGGTTTCTTCACCGCAGATGTACGCACCGGCGCCAAGTGCGCCATAGATGTCCACGTTGAGGCCGGTGCCCTGGATGTTCTTGCCCAGCAGGCCCGCCGCGTAGGCTTCCTTCAGCGCCTCTTCGAAATGCTCGAACGGCTCGTGATGGAACTCGCCACGCAGGTAGTTGTAGGCGACGGTCGAGCCCGTGCAGTAGCACGCGATCGCCATGCCTTCGATCACCGCATGCGGGTTGAAGCGCAGGATGTCGCGGTCCTTGCAGGTGCCCGGCTCGGATTCGTCCGAGTTGCAGAGGATGTACTTCTGCATATCGCCCTTCGGCATGAAGGACCACTTCAGGCCGGTCGGGAAGCCTGCGCCGCCGCGGCCGCGCAGGTTGCTCTTCTTGATCTCTTCGATCAGAGCGTTCGGATCGGGCTTTTCGGCGAGGATCTTCTTCCACGCTTCATAACCACCGACCTGGGTATAGCTGTCCATCGCCCACGGCTTGTCGAAATGCAGCGTGGTATAGACGACCTGGTGTTCTTGGGGTGCGGGTCCGTAAGCCATTGCGCCCTGCCCTTACTTGAGACCGTCGAGAATCTGGTCGATCGATGCGATCGACAGCCTCTCGTGGTAGTGACCATTGACGGTCATCGCCGGCGCGTTGGCGCAGGCGGCGATGCACTCTTCTTCGCGCTTCAGATACACGCGGCCATCGGCGGTGCTTTCACCGAGCTTGATGCCCAGCTTCTGCTCGCAATGCTTCACCAGGTCTTCCGCGCCGTTGAGCCAGCAGGAGATGTTGGTGCAGATGGCGACGTTGTTGCGGCCCACCGGCTTGGTCTCGAGCATCGAGTAGAAGCTGGCGACCTCGTAGGCCCACACGGCGGGCAACTCGAGGTACTTGGCGACGGCCGTGATCAGCTCATCGGTGAGGAAGCCGTGGTTCTGTTCCTGCGCGGCAAACAGCGCCTGGATCAGAGCCGAACGCTTGCGGTCCGCAGGAAAACGGGCAACCCACTCCTCGATGTGATGACGAGTGTGTTCGTTGAGTACGACGAGCGGGTCGACGTTCTTGACCTGCTCGTAATTTCCGGTGGCTTTCATGTGTGCTTTCCTCCGGGCTCAGCGATCGACTTCGCCGAACACGAGGTCATAGGTACCGATCATCGCCACGACGTCGGCCAGCATGTGGCCGCGAACGAAGGCGTCCATCGAGGACAGGTGGGCGAAGCCCGGCGCGCGCAGGTGCACGCGGAACGGCTTGTTCGCGCCGTCGGAAACCAGGTAGCAGCCGAACTCGCCCTTCGGCGCTTCGACGGCGGCGTAGGTCTCGCCCGCGGGCACGCCATAGCCTTCCGTGAAAAGCTTGAAGTGATGGATCAGCGCTTCCATGTCCTCCTTCATATCTTCGCGCTTGGGCGGCGCGACCTTGAAGTTCTGGACGATGACCGGGCCAGGGTTGGCCTTCAGCCACTTCACGCACTGCTGAATGATGCGGTTGGACTGGCGCATCTCTTCGACGCGCACCAGGTAACGGTCGTAGCAGTCGCCACCCGAGGCCACCGGGATGTCGAAATCCATCTCAGCGTACTTGGCGTACGGCTGCTTCTTGCGCAGGTCCCACTCGATGCCCGAGCCGCGCAGCATCACGCCGGTCAGGCCCCAGGCCTGGGCCTGTTCCGGCGAGATCACGCCGATGCCGACGGTGCGCTGCTTCCAGATGCGGTTGTTGGTGAGGAGCTCTTCGTACTCGTCCACCTTCGACGGGAAGTCGGCGGCGAACGCCTCGATGAAGTCGAGCATGGAACCTTCGCGCCAGCTGTTGAGGCGCTTGAGGTCCTTGCCCTTGTGCCAGGGCGATTCGCGGTACTGCGACATGCGCTCCGGCAGGTCGCGGTAGACGCCGCCCGGACGGTAGTAGGTCGCGTGCATGCGCGCGCCCGACACCGCCTCGTAGACGTCCATCAGCTCCTCGCGCTCGCGGAACGCGTACAGGAACACGGCCATCGCGCCCAGGTCGAGCGCGTTGGAGCCGATCCACATCAGGTGGTTAAGGATGCGGGTGATCTCGTCGAACATCGTGCGGATGTACTGCGCACGCTCCGGCGCCTCGATACCCAGCAGGGTCTCGATGGCACGCACGTAGGCGTGCTCGTTGCACATCATCGACACGTAGTCGAGACGATCCATGTAGCCGATCGATTGGTTGAACGGCTTGGACTCGGCCAGCTTCTCGGTGCCGCGGTGGAGCAGGCCCACGTGCGGGTCGGCGCGGACGATGGTTTCGCCGTCCATCTCCAGCACCAGGCGCAGCACGCCGTGCGCAGCAGGATGCTGCGGGCCGAAGTTCATCGTGTAGTTGCGGATCTCTTGCATGATCAGTTGTTCCGCCAGTTGTCGGCCGCTTCGGCCTTGGCCTGCAGCAGGTCGGCGTCGTCACGGATGACGCGCGGCACCAGCACGCGCGGTTCGATCGACACGGGTTCGTACACCACGCGCTTCTGCTCGGGGTCGTAGCGCACTTCGACGTTGCCGATCAGCGGGAAGTCCTTGCGGAACGGATGGCCGACGAAGCCGTAGTCGGTAAGGATGCGGCGCAGGTCCGGATGGCCTTCATAGACGATGCCGAACAGGTCGAACGACTCGCGCTCGAACCAGTTCACGCCCGGCCAGATGCCGGTCAGCGAAGGCACCACTGGCAGCGTGTCGTCTTCGCCGAACACGCGCAGGCGCAGGCGATGGTTGTTTTCCAGCGACAGCAGGTGCACGACGGAAGCGAAGCGGCGCTTCTGCATTTCGGGACGCGGACGGTCGGACCACTTGAAGCGGCCCATGGCCTCGCCTTCCACGCCACGCGAGAAGCCGGTGCCGGAGACGGTTTCGGTGTCCCACTCGGTCTGGCCGTAGCCCAGATAGTCGACGCCGCACACGTCGATCGGCACGCCGAAACGGAACGGTGCTTCGTCACGCAGCGCGGTGGCCACCGCGAGCAGGTCGGCGGCGGCCACTTCGGCGGTGACTTCGTTGCGTACGACGCTGATCTTCAGCGTGTCGCCGAATCGCGCGGAAAGGCGCTCGGCCAGCGAGTTGATCGGTGTATCAGTCATGGCTCAGCTGCGCCTTAGTCAGGAACGCGCGATGGTGTTGGTGCGGCGAATCTTCTTCTGCAACTGCAGGATGCCGTGGATCAGCGCTTCGGCCGTCGGCGGGCAGCCCGGCACGTAGATGTCCACCGGCACGATGCGATCGCAACCACGCACCACGGAATACGAGTAGTGGTAGTAACCGCCGCCGTTGGCGCAGCTACCCATCGAGATGACCCACTTGGGATCCGGCATCTGGTCGTAGACCTTGCGCAGCGCCGGGGCCATCTTGTTGACCAGGGTACCGGCCACGATCATCACGTCGGACTGGCGCGGGCTCGGGCGGAAGATCACGCCGTAGCGGTCCAGATCCAGGCGCGCGGCGCCGGCGTGCATCATTTCCACGGCGCAACAGGCGAGACCGAAGGTCATTGGCCACATCGAGCCGGTGCGCGCCCAGTTCATCAGCGCGTCGACGCTGGTGGTGGCGAAGCCGCGCTGGACGATCGGGTTGTCCTCGGCCGGACGCAGGATGTCGTCCACCAGGTTCAACGGCTGCGGGTTGTGCATCACCCGATCAAGGGACGAGATCACTCCCATTCCAGTGCTCCCTTCTTCCACACGTAAGCGAAACCGATGACCAGCAGCAACAGGAACGTCGCCATCTCGATCAGCGCGATGATGCCGATCTTCTGGAACACCACTGCCCACGGGAACAGGAAGGCGATTTCCAGGTCGAAAATGATGAAGAGGATCGCCAGCAGGTAATAGCGCACGTCAAAGCGCATGCGGGCATCTTCGAAGGCTTCGAAGCCGCACTCGTAGGGCGAGAGCTTCTCCGCCTCGGGACGGCGCGGTCCTGCAAGCAGGCCAATGGCCAGCAGGACCACGCCGAGGCCGGCGGCGACGCCGATGAACAGCAGGATGGGCCAATATTCGGCAAGCACGGTGAAACGAACCTCCGCGCCTTCATCGGCGCATCAGTGACCGTCGGGGGAAACGGTCCGGAACCGGGGTTCGGCAGGCCAACGAGGGCCATGGGCTATGCGCCACGTTCACATTGCATTTGCAGCCGCGAGCGTCCGATTTTCCACGATCTCAATCGTGAACCGCGGCATTGTATCAGCGTGCTTAACAACAACAAGCCTTGACGGGTATTCGCAAGGCGATTCGCACGCATCTTCGAACGCCTCACAGCGGGCAGGTGCGTGCGATTAAGACCAAGGTCTTACATGGTGAGCGTGGGGCGCTCGGACGAGGTCATGCCCACCAGAAGGTTCTCGATGCGGGCACGGGCCGCTTCGCCGTCGGCCGATTCATTGAAATGGACGCCGATGCCGGCAGTACGGTTGCCCTGGGCACCGACCGGCGTGACCCAGACCACCTTGCCAGCGACGGACAGGCGCTCGCCCTCGTCAGTGAGGTTGATCAGGAGCACCACTTCGTCGCCCAACGCGTAGCGCTGGGCTGTGGGCGCGAACAGGCCACCGTTCTTCAGATAGGGCATGTAGGCGTTGTACAACGCCGCCGTGTCCTTGATCTTCAACGAAATAATGCCCTGGCGGGCGGCAATGGCCGGATTCATGACAGCTCCTGCGGACCACCATGGGCCCGACACCCCTTATGCCGAGCATCCTAGCGACCGGCGCGCCCCAGCCACAAGCGATGCGTCGAAGGAATGTGACGGAGCGTACGGCTCAGAGTTCGCACCAGCCCCAGCGATCGAAGATCCAGGGCGACGGCAGGTTCATGTAGAGCTTGGCAAACACGGGGCCCGTTGCCTGCTCGTCCAATGCGTGCAGGACATATCGGCCCTGACCGTCTCGGGCAAGCGGCGCTTCGCGCCACGGCCAGCTGCGAACGCCCTGCCCGTCCGCCAGCATCAGATGCAGCCAAGGATGCAATGCGGCTGACGGCTGCCACGGAAGCACCGGAGCCGCGTCGCGCGAGCCAGCCTTGCGCACCTGAAGATAGCGTTCCGCCCGATCGGCCAGGCGACGCATGCGCTTGCCGCTCAGCGCCATCTGGCTGCGATGGCAGGCCAGCGCCGCCAGTTTGTTGGCATGCAGGCCTACCGAGGAATCCAACTTGACCCGTCCGGTCACATGGCCTTCACGGCCATGGACCAGGTAAGCAAGCAGCTCGGGCGACCCGCCTTGCCACCGGTCCAGCGCCATCCGGGTGAGCACGTGGGCGGCACCGTGGTCCGGGTGATGGTCGCCCAGTGCGGGAATCGCCACGAGGTTGGGCTGGCCGGCGTCGAGGCAACCGAGGAGGCTGGCGATGCTGGCTTCAAGATCGGTACGCAGCCTGGCCGTGATGCCCATGTCCGGCCATCCCAAGGCGTCGAGCGCCGAGGCGTCCACACCCAGTTGGGTCATGGCCTGCCCGACTTCGGCACGTCGCCGCTCCCCCCAACGCTGGCGATCGTCGGCACCGATGCGCAGGCGGCGTTCCATCCAGCGCTGTGGCCATGGGTTGTTGTCGCCATTGGTGAGCAGCAGGATGCGGACCTCGCCGCCCGAATGCCTGACCTGCTGAATCAGTTCGCCAGTGGCGATCGATTCGTCATCGGGATGGGGCGCGACCACCAGCAGGCGCGTCCTCGCGTTCAAGCTGAAGGCCATGTCAGCCGCCCTGTTCCGGCACGGCCGCCGGACGCCAGCCACGCTCGAACGCCTGCAGCCACACCAGGGCGACCGGTATGCCGCCCTCGGCCTTGAAGTGGTGCACGCCGCGATCGAGACGCCAATGATCGGCAAGCGGTCCACCATCGATGCTTCCCCGCAACTGGCGGAAACCATCGGTCACCGCGTAATCCCCGGGCACGGCCACGTCGACAACCTGATCCGCCTCCGGCTTCGGGAACATGTGTCCGGCCACCCACACATCGCGCCCGGCAGGGACATAGTTCTCCGCCACGAAGCGCGCACTGGCATACGGCAACCGCCGTGGCACGACCACCATGGTGCCGTGGGTCACCAGTTCGTCGGCGATCGTGTCGGCCATCATGCCCTTGCGCAAGCGATGCACGGCCAGGCTTTCGAGTACGGGGTAATAAGGACGCATGCGGAAAATGGTATCGCCCTTCGGATCCATGACTGTGTCGGTTTTGTCCGTATAACGCAGTAGCAGCGTCAATTCGGCACGCTGGGCGGCCAATTCGTCCAGCCAGGGCGGTGCATAGGCCACCACTGTCGCGAGTTCGGCACAGAGCATCAACAGAAGGAGCGCGCCGCGAAGACGCGGCCTCACGCTCAACCATGCCCATTGCGATATCCAGCCCGCGAAGGCGAGCACCAGCGTGGGCAGCACCGGCAGGAAATCCTGCTTGGTGATCAATGGCCAGATGAACCAGATCAGCAGGAGGTAAAGCCCGCCCTGGATGGCCAGGAACGCAGTCCCGTCGAAGGCCTCCAGCGAACGCCGCCGGACTTCGCGTATCGCCAGCACCAGCACCGCCGAGCCCAGCAGGACAAACCACAGCAACTGCTGAGCCGCGTGGCGCTTGGTCACCGCGCCGATGTTGTAGAGCACCAGGCCATACCATGCGTCGCCCAGCACGCCCCGCATGGCCAGCCATGCAACGAAGATCGTCGGAATGAGCAGCAGGCCGAGGACGGCTGCTGCCCAGCACCGCAGGCTCGCACGCGGCGCACCAGCGGGCAGCAACAGTCGAAGCACCACGACCGCCACCAGCGTGGTCGCGATCAGCGCCAAGGTCTTTTGCGATACGCAGAGCGCTGCGCCCACCAGCAGGCCCGTCATGAAGAAACGCCACGCACGCGGCGGCGCGCCGACGACGAAAGCGAGCCCCGCCAGCCACAGCGCCATCCACATGTCGTCGGTACGGAACTGTCCGCTCACGATGAAGAAGCGCGGAAACAAGCCAGCCAGAAGTACGACCACCAGCGCCACGCGTCCGCCATGGAGGCGTCGTGCCATCCAGCCGGTGGCGCCCAGCGCGACGATGTACCAGAACTGCATGGCAAGACGCAGCCACGTGAGCACGTCGGCGCGATCGTCCAGAAGCTTCAGCAACGGTGAGTGCAGCCAACCGAACAACGGCCCATGGTTGTCGAAGACATCGCGATAAGGGAGCAAACCCTGCGTCCACGCCCATGCGACGTGCGCGTGCTGCGCCTCGTCGGAATTGAACGTATACGCGTTGAGCCAAGCCAGCCGCAGGACCAGAAGCAACAACAGGGAAATCCAGGGCCAGATGGGGAGGCGCTGATGAAGCAGTGACTTCATGCGGGCAGCCTAGGCAGGCGGCCTGTCATCGGCCTTTCCCGTAGCTTGCGGTTCCTTGCTCAACGCCAGGCGGCAAGCAGCTCCAGCAGCAGAAGGTCGCCGCGCAGTGGGCCGCGCAACGACTCGCGCGTGCGATTGGCCGACATGTACCAACGGTCCAGCGCTTCATCATCCATCTGGCTGGACAGCGGCCCAGCCTGGCGCGTGGCGCGCGCTTTCATTTCGTCCGCGGCTGCCTGTGCGGCGAACCAGAGGCGCTGTTCCGGTTCGTTGTCCAGCCATCGACGTGCGACTTCCATCGCCTCGCCACGACCGGTAGCCAGCGCGCCCAGATCCTTGCGCACTTCCTGGCGCCGGGCCAACGCGCCCTCTTCTGCCCAGGCTTGCGCCATGCCCGGATTGCCGCCTGCCGCATCGAGTGCAGCCTCGGCATCCTTCACGCCGGTCTGCCGCAGCCAGGCGAGCGCGGTATCGCGAGCGGGCAGATGGAATTCGATGCGCTGGCAACGGCTGCGAATGGTCTGCGGGAGCCGCCACGGTGCGTCGGCGACCAGCAGCAACAACGTCTGTTGCGAGGGTTCTTCCAGCGTCTTGAGCAGTGCGTTCGCCGCCGCCGCATTCATGGCATCGGCGGGGTCGATGCAGACGATCTGCCAGCCACCGAACTGGCTGGCCATGGCGAGGCGTGCGGACAACTCGCGGATCTGGTCGACCACGATTTCGCTACGCTGCACGCCGTCCTTGCGCAGGCCGAAGGTCAGTACGGCGTAGTCCGGATGCGTGCCCGCTTCGAACAGCAGGCAACTGCGGCATTCGCCGCACGGCTCGCCATCGTGCGGTTGCTGGCACAACAGACCTTGCGCAAAGCGATGCATGAATTCGCGCTTACCCAGGCCCGCAGGGCCGCACAGCAGCAGCGCATGCGGCATGGCATCGCGCGCGCGTCGCGCCTGCAGCCGACTCCAATGCTCCTCATGCCAGGGCATCACGCTCACGCGGTGGCTCCAAAGAGGTGTCGTGTGGCTTCGATGGCGGCATCGAGCACTTCCGACGGCGTAAGGCTCGCATCGATGATACGGAAGCGCTGCGGCTGCTCGGCAGCGCGCGCACGATAAGCCGCACGCACGCGCTCGAAGAAGGCATCGGCCTCGCTTTCGATGCGGTCGGCCTCGCCGCGTCCAGCGGCACGCGCACGACCGGTCGCCACCGGCAGATCGAGCAGCAAGGTGAGATCGGGCGTCAAACCGTTGGTCGCCCATTGCTCGAGCAAGGCGATCCGTTCCTTCGGTACGCCACGGCCGCCACCCTGGTAGGCATAGCTGGCGTCGGTGAAGCGGTCGCACAGCACCCAATGCCCCGCGGCAAGGGCCGGCTCGATGCGTTCGCGCACCAGCTGCGCGCGCGAGGCAAACATCAGTAGCAGTTCCGACTCGGCGCACATCTCGCCACGCGCAGCGTCCAGCACGATGGCGCGTACCGCTTCGCCCAAAGGCGTACCGCCTGGCTCACGGGTCTGCACCAGAGCCACGCCCTGCTCGACGAGGTGCTTCTGCAGGCCGGCAAGCAATGTGCTCTTGCCGGCACCTTCGCCACCTTCGAGCGAAATGAATTTGCCACGCATGGTCATTGGCAGCGCTTCAACTGGTAACAGGCCACGTTGCGGTTGTGCTCATCCAGTGAAGAGGAGAACACATGCGAACCGTCACCGCGGGAAACGAAATAGAGCTCGGTGCCCTGGGCTGGATGCAACGCCGCTTCGATGGCGGGCTTGCCCGGCATCGCGATCGGCGTCGGCGGCAACCCCTGGCGCGTATACGTATTGTACGGCGTGTCGGTGGTCAGGTCCGACTTGTGGATATTGCCGGCGTAACTCTCGCCCATGCCGTAGATCACCGTGGGATCGGTCTGCAGCAGCATGTGGTTTTGCAGGCGACGCACGAACACACCGGCGATGCGCGGGCGCTCGTCGGCACGTCCGGTTTCCTTCTCCACGATGGAAGCGAGGATCAGCGCATCGTATGGCGTCGCCAGCGGCACCTGTTTGTCGCGCTGCGCCCAGAGCGTGTCGAGCATCTTCGCCATCGCCGCGTGGGCGCGACGCAGGATGTCCAAGTCGGTGTCGCCTTTCACGTAGGCATAGGTCTCGGGCAGGAACCGCCCTTCCGGCATTTCGCCGGGCGCACCGATCTTCGCCATCAGCTGGGCATCATCCAGGCCGGCGCCGTCCTGTCGGAGCTTGTCGGCCTTGGCCAAAGCCTGGCGCAGATCGCGGAAGGTCCAGCCGTCGACGATGGTGAAGTTGCGCTGCAATACCTTGCCCGCTGCCATGTTGAGCAGCAGGTCGCGCGGCGTCATGCCGGCCGTCAGTGCGTATTCGCCCGCGTGCAGGCGGCCCGCCACGCGCAACTGTTCGGCCAGCACGCGCCAGTACAGCGGGCCCGTCATGGTGACGTGCTGCTCGCGCAGCAGGCCGATGACATCGCGCAGGTTGCTGCCCTTGCCCACGTCGACGCTCGGCGTCTGCGCGGAAATCGCCAAGGGGCTACTAACGAAACGCCGGTAATCGATCCAGCCGTAGACCACGGCGCCCGCCACGGCCAACAGCACCAGCACGGCGAGCACGCGCCAGAACGCCCGCCCATGCATCTTCATTCGGTTCATGCCTGCTCCATCGGGAAACCAAGCCCGCGCCAGTGCTGCTGCATCGCACGGGTAACCGGGCCGGGACCATACACCGTATCGCCCACGGCCTGAACGGGCAGGATGCCTCGGACGCTGGAACTGAGGAAGACCTCACTGGCATGTCGCAGCTGGTCCGGGCGCAGGGTGGTTACCTGCGTATCCGGGCGCACGGACAACACCTCGGCGCGGGCCACGCCCGCCACGCCACAACGGTCGACGGACGGCGTGACCAGCGTCCCATCGATCACCGCGAACAGATTGGCCATGGTGGCCGAAATGACATTGCCATCAAGATCGAGCAGCAACCCTTCGGGAATGGCGGCGTCGCTCCACTCGGCCCGCGCCAGCACCTGTTCCAGGCGATTGAGGTGTTTCATGCCGGCCAGCAACGGCTGCAGCGCGAGGCGTGTTTCGCACCAGCGTACGCGAATGCCCTGACGATACGCGTCGCCTTGCATCGCCGGCGCATCGAAAGCGGCCACGATGCGCGTAGGTTGCGGCGATGCCGGCGGCGCGTAACCCCGCGGGCCCACGCCACGGGTGAGCGTGATGCGCAGGACGGCCTGGTCCCATCCGGCCGATACCGCTGCGGCTTCGCGCAGGCATGGTTCGGCGTCGGGCGCAGGTATGCCCAAACGACGGCAGCCATCCTGCAAACGCTGCATGTGCCGCGCCCACAAAGGAGCGATGCCGTGCACGAACCGAATGGTTTCGAACAAGCCATCACCGTAGGAAAGGCCACGGTCGGCAACGGAAAGGGTATCGGCCGGCGCACCATCGACGAGGACGCGCGCAACGACCATCAGCCTTGCACTCCCAGTGCCCGCAGCAAGCCACGCGCCTTGGCGCGGGTTTCATCGAGCTCCTTCTCGGCGATCGAGTCGGCCACGATGCCTGCACCCGCGCGCAAGGTGACTTGCGAGCCGGACAGCGTGAATGTGCGAATGAGGATGTTGAGGTCCAAGTCGCCATTGCGATCGAGATAGCCAAGCGCGCCGGTATAAGCGCCACGCGGCGCATCCTCCAGCGCGGCGATGATTTCCATGCAACGCACCTTGGGGCAACCGGTGATGGTGCCGCCCGGAAAGGTCGCGGCGATCACCTGTCCCGGCGTCACATCCGCACGCAGTCGACCACGCACGTTCGAAACGATGTGATGCACATGCGCGTAGCTTTCCACCACCATCAACTCGTTGACCTCGACCGTACCGGGCACGCAGACACGACCCAGGTCGTTGCGCTCGAGATCGATCAGCATCACATGCTCGGCGCGCTCCTTGGGATGCGTGCTGAGTTCGAGGATGCGAGCTCCTTCGTCGTCGTCGGGCGTCCGCGGACGAGTACCCGCGATGGGACGGGTCTGCGCGAGCCCGTGACGCACTTCCACCAGCCGCTCCGGCGAGGAACTCACTACGGCCCATCCCTGCTGCTGCAGCAAGCCGGCAAAAGGTGCTGGATTGGCCTGCCTCAACGCGGCGTACAACGAGGCGGCAGAAGGTGGCGTTGCATAGTGCGCGCGCCACGCGCGGGAAAGATTCACCTGGAAAATGTCGCCGGCGCGCAGGTGTTCATGGATGCGCTCCACGCCGTGGAGAAAGAGCGACGGTTCGTCCTCGCCGCAGGCATCGGGCTCACCGAGCGGCGCCGGCGAAGCGTCGACCATGAGGTCCGACTCCATCGCATCGAGCAATGCCTCGCAACCGGCTTCGGCGATGAGCACCGTGCGATGACGCTCATGATCGACCACGATCGCCGCAGGGCAACGCACGGCCAAGGCCACCGGAATCGCGTCGGGCATGCGCAGGCGCAAACGCGGTTCGATGTCGGCGGCGAGTTCGTAGGCGAGCAGCAACAACCACCCACCGTGGAACGGAAGGTCATCGGCATCGCCGCGCGGCAACCGCTCCGCGCTCCACGCATCATCGAGCGCATCGAGGAAACGCCCGGGGCGCTCGTCGCCCTTGCCGTCAAGCAGCCGGCCATCCGCGCACAGCGTCAGGCTGTCCTGCGGAAAGGCGAAGAGGATGTCGTAGCGCGCCTGTGCCGAACCCTGCGTCACGCTCTGCAGCAGGCCCGGATAGCGCTCCGGAAATGCAGCGGCCGGCGCGAGGAGATCGCGCCGGCCGTGCAAGGTACGCTTGTGGATCGTGGTCACGCCGCTCAAACGCGACGGAATGCCAGCGTGCCGTTGGTGCCACCGAAGCCGAACGAGTTGGAAATGGCCACGTCGAGCTTGGCTTCGCGCGCGGTGTGCGCCACGAAGTCGAGGTCGCAGCCTTCGCTCGGCTCGTCCAGGTTGATCGTCGGCGGCAGGACCTGGTCGCGCAGTGCCAGGATGGTGAAGATCGCTTCCACACCACCCGCTGCGCCGAGCAGGTGACCCGTCACCGACTTGGTCGAGCTCATTGCCAACTTGTAGGCGTGGTCGCCGAACACGCGCTTGGCGGCCAGCACCTCACCCAGGTCGCCCAGCGGCGTCGAGGTGCCGTGCGCGTTGATGTACTTCACCTCGGTCGGATTAAGGCTGGCATCCTTCAGCGCGCTTTCCATGCAACGCGCCGCGCCTTCACCACCCTCGCTCGGCGCGGTGATGTGGAAGGCGTCGCCGCTCATGCCGAAGCCCACGAGCTCGGCGTAGATCTTCGCGCCGCGCGCCTTGGCGTATTCGTACTCTTCCAGCACCAGCACGCCGGCGCCGTCGGACAGCACGAAACCGTCGCGGTCCTTGTCCCACGGACGGCTGGCCTTGGTCGGCTCATCGTTGCGGGTGGACATGGCCTTGGCCGAGCAGAAGCCCGCCATGGCCGTGCCGGTGGTGGCGAACTCGGCGCCGCCGGCGATCATCACGTCGGCATCGCCGTACTGGATCATGCGCGCGGCCAGGCCGATGTTGTGCGTGCCGGTGGTGCACGCGGTCACGCACGCGATGTTCGGGCCCTTCAGGCCGTACATGATCGAGAGGTGGCCCGAGACCATGTTGATGATCGACGAGGGCACGAAGAATGGCGACACGCGACGCGGGCCCTTGTCGTGCAGCTCGATCGAGGTGTGCTCGATGGTGTGCAGGCCACCGATGCCGGCGGCCACGGCCACGCCGATGCGCGGCGCGTTCTGTTCCGTCACTTCCAACCCGGAATCGCGCAGGGCTTGCGTGCCCGCGGCGATGCCGTAATGGATGAACGGATCCATTTTCTTGATTTCTTTGGGGGCGATCCATTGCGCAGGATCGAAATCACGTACCTGACCGGCAATGCGCGTGGCATAGGCGGTGGCGTCGAAATGGGTAACCTCGCCGATGCCGCTCACGCCCTTGAGGATGTTGTCCCAGGCGGTAGCGATATCGTTGCCCACCGGCGAAATGATGCCGAGGCCGGTTACAACCACACGTCGTTTGCTCATACTGATCTTCCCTCGTGTTTCCGTGGTGCCGTCAGGTCGGACGGTCTTTCCGCGCTACCGCGGCCACGTCATCCGGGCCCTGCGGTGCGCGGCGCACACCATACGGGATCGGACGTTGCAAATTGCAGAAACGAAAACTGCGCCAATGTGGCGCAGCTTCCGATATCGCCGGTGGTCGGGCGCATGGTGAAATGCGCCTGCCACAACGGAGCGATCACTCCTTGGTGTGGGCCTTGATGTAGTCAACAGCCTGCTGCACCGTGGTGATCTTCTCGGCCTCTTCGTCCGGAATCTCGGTCTCGAACTCTTCCTCGAGAGCCATCACCAGTTCAACGGTGTCCAGCGAATCAGCGCCCAGATCGTCCACGAACGAAGCGTTCGCCGTGACTTCATCTTCCTTCACGCCCAACTGCTCGACGACGATTTTCTTGACGCGCTCTTCGATGGTGCTCATGTTGCCAATACCTCCCAAGGAGTAGTTACCTGTCACACCGGCCTTCGGGCCGGCATATGGCCGGCGGATTGTAGTGGCTAACCTTCATGGCTGCCATGGTCCGCCAGCGGTGGTGAAACGCAGGCCACGGGACCGGCGCGAAAGAAGCAATTGTCGCCTAAAACGAATCCGCTTGCGACAACTCCTTGTTAAGCCGGCCCGTGCCGGCGCGCCGGAACACCCTCCCAGCAAGCTGGAGCGGCGCCCGGCCGTTTCAAACATTGCAGGATGCGACGGGGTTTGCCGTCGATTCCTCATGCCTTACGGCATGTACATGCCACCGTTGACGTGCAGCGTCTCACCGGTGATGTAGGAAGCCGCCGGAGACGCCAGGAAGGCCACCGCCTTCGCGATGTCGCTGGCTTCGCCGAGGCGACCGAGCGCAATCTGGCCCAGCAGCGCCGTCTTGGATTCTTCCGGCAGTGCACGGGTCATGTCGGTGTCGATGAACCCGGGAGCCACGACGTTCACGGTGATGCCGCGCGAACCGATTTCCCGCGCCAGCGACTTGGAGAACGCGATGATGCCGGCCTTGGCTGCGGCGTAGTTGGCCTGGCCCGGGTTGCCGGTGAGGCCAATGACCGAGGCGATGGAAATGATGCGGCCCTTGCGTGCCTTCATCATGCCGCGCATGACCGCCTTGGACGCGCGATACACCGAGGTGAGGTTGGTATCGAGGATCGCCTGCCAGTCCTCGTCGCGCATGCGCATCAGCAGCTGGTCGCGGGTGATGCCGGCGTTGTTCACCAGGATCGACACGGCGCCGAACTCCTTGGTGATGTCGTCGATCAGCTTCTCGACGGCGCCCTCGCCCGTGACGTTGAGCACTCGGCCGTGACCACCGTGCGGCGCCAGGCGTTCGCCGATCGCGGCAGCACCGCTTTCGCTGGTGGCCGTGCCGATGACGGTTGCACCGAGCGATGCGAGTTCGTCGGCGATGGCGGCACCGATGCCGCGGCTGGCGCCGGTGACGAGGGCGATTTCACCTTGCAGTGTCTTGCTCATCTGTCATTTCCCTTTGGATGGCCGGACGTCGATACGTCCAGCCGCATGATGTCTGGAAAGTCGCTCAGGCCCATTCCGCACGCGCGGCGTCGAGCTCCGCAGGCGTGCCGATCGCACGCGCCTCGACGCTCTTGTCGATGCGCTTGATCAGGCCGGCGAGCACCTTGCCCGGGCCCGCTTCGGCCATGCGGGTGGCACCGCCGGCGACCAATGCCTGCACGCATTCGGTCCAGCGCACCGGCAAGTACAACTGGCGCTGCAGCGCACCGCGAATATCTTCGACGGAGGCATAGCTGCGCGCTTCGGCGTTCTGGATGACCGGAATCGACGGCAGCTGCCACGAGATTGACGCCATGCGCTCGCCGAGACGATCGGAGGCATCGCGCATCAGCGCGCAATGCGACGGCACGGAAACGGCCAGCTTGATCGCCTTCTTCACGCCCTGCTCCGCCAGCTTGGCGAGTGCGCGATCCACGGCCTCGGCGTTGCCGGCGATGACGAGCTGACCCGGCGAATTGAAGTTGGCCGGTGAAACCACCTGACCGTGCGCCACTTCGTCGCACACGGCTGCGATCTGTGCGTCATCGCCACCCAGGATGGCGGCCATCGCCCCCACACCCGGCGGAACCGCCGCCTGCATCAGTCGACCGCGCTCGGCCACCAGCGCGGCCGCGTCGTGCAGCGACAATGCACCGGCGCATACCAGCGCGCTGTACTCGCCTAGGCTGTGACCGGAAAGCTGCGCCGGCCGCGCGCCGCCAAGCTTCTGCCATACGCGCCACACGGCCACGCTGGCCGCCAGCAGTGCCGGCTGGGTATTTTCGGTGCGGTTGAGGTCTTCTTCCGGCCCCTGCTGGCTCAGCGCCCACAGGTCGACGCCTGCACCCTGCGAGGCCTCGTCGAACGTAGCCTTCACTTCCTGATGAGCGGCAGCCAGTTCGGCCAGCATGCCCACGGACTGGGAGCCCTGCCCCGGGAAAACGAATGCGAGCGTAGCGGCGGTCTGGGTCATGGAGCGCGAATCTTCCGAATCCAAAAACGGAATGGTGCCAGCATTGGGCGCCATACGCAGCTGTATTCGCCCGGGAATGGGCGCTGGACCACCTTGAGGGCCGGCGCCGCCTCGCCCTTTTGCTCGTCATTCCGGCGGGCCGGATTCCAGCGGCGTCAGGAATCGGCTTTCGCATGCGGCTGGATAGCGCTACGCGAAAACCATCCAGCGAGTCTTCCGGGTAATGAGTTTCGCTGTCGTAAAGCGCCTCCGGCCTGCGTCGGAATGACGGGCAAAAAAAATGCCGCCCAAAGGCGGCATTTTTCGCTATCGCGACACTCGGCGATCAATAACGCAGCAATGCCGACGCCCAGGTAAAACCACCGCCAAAGGCTTCCAGCAGCAGGTTCTGGCCGCGCTGCACCTTACCCGAGCGCACGGCGTAATCCAGCGCCAGCGGCACCGAGCCCGAGGAGGTATTGGCGTGCTCCTGCACGGTGACGATCACCTGCTCCATCGGCATTTCCAGGCGCTTGGCCGTGGCTTCGATGATGCGAAGGTTGGCCTGGTGTGGGATCAGCCAGTCGATCTGCGAGGCTTCCATGCCGGCGGCCTGCAGCGTTTCGTCGACCAGCGAATCCAACGTCTTCACGGCGACCTTGAACACTTCGCGGCCGGACATGTTGATGCGCACGCCGTGGTTCGGCTCGTCGTCCTTGAAGCCCACGGACACGCCCACCGGGTTGTACAGCAGATGCTTGAAGCCGCCGTCGGCATGCAGCAGCGTGGCGTAGATGCCAGGCTCCTCGGAAGCTTCCAGCACCACGGCGCCGGCGCCGTCACCGAACAACACGCAGGTTTCGCGCTCGTTCCAGTCGATCATGCGGGTCAGCGTTTCGGCACCGATCACCAGCACCTTCTTCGACTGGCCGCTGCGAATGAACTTGTCGGCAATGCCCAGCGCATAGACGAAGCCCGAGCAGGCCGCGTTGACGTCAAATGCGGCGCAGCCGTTGGCGCCCAGGCGATGCTGAACGAGGCAGGCGGTGGACGGGAAAATGATGTCGGGCGTGGTAGTGCCCAGCACGATCAGGTCGAGCTCGGACGCCTTGACGCCAGCGGCCTCAAGAGCGCGCTGCGCGGCCTCGGTGGCCAGGTCGCCGGTGGTCTGGCCGTCGGCGGCGATGTGGCGGCGCTGGATGCCGGTGCGGGTGCGAATCCATTCGTCACTGGTTTCGACGATCTTCTCGAGATCGGCGTTGGTCACCACTCGCTCGGGCAGCGCGCTGCCGGTGCCGGTGATGCGGGCATAGATCTGGGCCATTAACTTTCCATACGTCGGAGGACGACGGAGGGACTACGCACGATGCTGCGGCCTCCATCAACTCGACAACGTTACGTGGGTGATCGCATAAACGCAAAGCGGCGCGAAATCGCGCCGCCATGCGGAACCGTATCCCTTGCGGGAACGATCAATCCTCTTCGACCACCGCGGTGTTGGTGTCGATGACCTTCTTGCCGCGGTAGTAGCCATCCTTGGTGACGTGATGGCGCAGGTGCACTTCGCCACTGGTCGGATCGGTGGCCAGTTGCACGGACTTCAGCGCATCGTGCGAACGACGCATGCCGCGGGTGGACGGGGTCTTGCGGCTCTTGGCAACGGCCATGGCGAGTCTCCAGCTAAATCAACGTTTCTTGAGTTCGCGCAAAACCGCGAACGGGTTATCGGAACGCCCTTCGCCAGAGGAGGCTTCCTCCGGCCCGGGGCCTACTACTTCTTCGGGCAATGTGCTGTCCGGATTGACCGGAACCAGCGGCAGTGCCAACAACAATTCGTCTTCGATCACGTCCGCCAGGTTGAGCTTGCCGTCGTCGGCCACGAGCAGCGGCTCGAAGCCCGGCGGCAACGCCGATTCCTCACGTTCCGAACGGATCAGCCCAAGCTGGCTGTCCACCGTCACCGGCAGCACGAAAGGCTCCAGGGTGCGTTGGCAAGTCAGCGTGAGCGGGGCCTGGACGCGAACGGCGAGGTACGCCGTACCGAACTCGTCACGACCAAAATCCAGCTCGTATTGCGCTGTTCCTTCCGTACCGGCCAAGGCCTCGCCCAGTCGCGACAAGGCCGCAATGGGCAGTACCCCCTGGAACGAACGCCGCGCCGAGACCATGCGCCAAGCGTCCACGGACTCTGGCAGTGTCACGGACATAGACATGAAATCTTAGGATTACAACACGTTGAAGTCAACGGGTAACGGCCGCCTGGCGACCGCAAACGCGTATTTTGCCTGAATCCCCCGCCTGCGGCAGACTGCGGGCATCTCATCCAACGAGCCGGCTGATTCCGTGAACCTCTATCTGATGCTGGGCGTGGCCGCATTGGTGGTGCTCGCCGCGGCCCTGATCGGTGTGGCCCTGGCCTATCGGCGCCGGACCGAGCGCCGCGCCGGCAGCCTGCATCGCCTGCTGGAGCTGGCCGATCGCCTGGAATCGGACCTGCGGACCTGCCGCACCGGCCTGCAACAGGCTCACGCGGTGATGTCGGTCAACCCCGATCTTCCGGCCAGCAGCGAGCAGGAAGCTCGCCATGCCGTCGATGCAGGGCTGCGCTCCCTGCTTCAGCAGCGCATCTGGATTCGCGACCAGGCGCCGCGCGCCAGCCAGCAGCAACTGGACGAGGCAGTCGCAGCCATGAACGATACGCGCGACAAACTGCGCCCTCTCCTGGCTGCGCTGGATCGCGCGCAGCACGATCTCGACAGCGCCATGCGTGAGCACTTGCGGCGGGAACACGACGCATGAGCTTGCCCACCCTGGTACTGGGCTCCACCTCGCGCTATCGCGCCGATCTGCTGAGACGGCTCTTTCCGGCCTTCGAGCAGCGCTCACCGGGCACGGACGAGAGCGCCCTGGCAGGTGAAACGCCGCGCGATCGCGCGCTGCGGCTGGCCATCGCCAAGGCGCACGCGGCAGCCGAAGGTCTGGACGACGCGTTGGTGATCGGCTCCGACCAGGTTGCCGAACTGGAAGGCCTGGTGCTGGATAAGCCCGGGAGCGTTGAACGAGCCCGCGCGCAGCTCGCCGCCAGCTCGGGCCGCGAAGTGCATTTCCATACGGCGCTGTGCCTGCATGACACTCGCAGTGGGCGCGATCTCATCCATGTCGACCACACGCGGGTGCATTTTCGCAGTCTGGATTCGGATGAGATCGCCCGCTACGTCGAACGGGAGCAGCCGCTGGACTGCGCTGGCAGCTTCAAGTGCGAAGGCCTGGGCATCAGCCTGTTCGAACGCATCGATAATGAGGATCCCAGCGCCCTGATCGGCCTGCCGCTCATTGCCCTGGCTCGTCTGCTGCGCGAGTCGGGGCTGGCTCTGCCTTGAGCGTTCAATTCGCCGAATCGGCTTTGCGGGCGAATTGCCATAGCGGACATCGATCGTCCACGGCGGCATTGATCGGCACGCGGGAAGGCACGCGCCCCGCATAAAAGGCCATGCGTCGGCGGCCTCCGTAGATATCCAGGCGAAGCAACGGCTCCGGCTCCGCGATGCGCTTGCAAAGCGTGCGTAGCCAATCCGCCCGCTCGTGTACGCGCAGCGCCTTCTCATCGACCACCAGCAGCATCGGGGCGCCACCATGCGCGCGCCGCAGCGCGGTTTCGTCACGCTGCCAGGCGGCCAGCTGCGGAGCGCGCCCGTGCTTCGCGTTGAGCGGACTGTCCAGCGCGTAGATCGGGACGCGGCCGCCGAGTTGAAAATCGACTTCGGCGGCCATCATGAAGTTGTCCGCCACCAGCACGGCGGGACGCTGTGCCAACAGCTCTCGAGCTGCCGCACCACTTTCCTTCCATCCCACGAAACGTGCAGGGAATGCCTTGAGATGGGCCAGCAGGTTCGCACCCTGCTCCCCGGTCGCGGCCAAGCCCAGATAAACCAGGCCACCCAGCTGCCCCGCCAAGGCGAGCCCCAGGGCCGCGGCGATCCAGCCTCTGCGACAAGGCACGTGTTCACGCAGCAACACCGGCAGCAGCGCAAGCAGTGGCAGATAGCCAGGCAACGGCCAGTGCGCGCGAAAACGCAGGTCGTCGGCAAACAGGCCCAGCGCGAAATACAGAACGATGAAACTGACGGAAACGACGCCGACAACATCCCACGGTGCGCCTTCATGACGGCGCTTCCAGCAGCGCCACGCAGCCCACAACAACCATGCATAGAGCAACGGCGTGCAGGCAATCGCCTGTTCGACCGGTTGCACCAGCGCATCGGCGTGGAATCGCCACGGATGGCGTTCGATGACCTGGAACGCCACGCCGGCGCCGCCTTGCTTCCCATTGGAAACGACCAGGGGAACAAGCCCCAGCGCAGCCACACCCATGGCGAGCCATAGGCCGGGCCGGCGCCATTGTTGTCGCCCGCGCGGCGTGATCGAAAGCAGCAGCAAGCCCGCAAGCATGGGCATCGCGGCGCGATAGTGAGCCAGCCAGCACACACCCAGCGCGAGGCCCAGCCAGCACCAGTCGCGAAGGCGATCGCGCTGCATCGCGCGCAGCAGTGCCCATACGGCTACGGTGATGGCGACGGTGAGCGGAACGTCGGGCACCGCCATCACGCCCAGGCTGCCGGCAAGCGGCAAGACCAGACACAACGCTCCGGCCTGCCAGCCGGTCTCCTCATCGAACTGCTCGCGCGCCAAGGCGCGCACCAGCCAAGGCAAGACACTGCCCAGCAGCAGGAACGGCCAGCGCATGCCAAGCAGTCCATGGCCGGACACGGTTTCACCCAGACGAATCAGCCACGCCGTCAGCGGCGGGAGATCGCTGTAACCCCAAGCCAGATGCCGGCTTTCCTGCCAATAGAACGCTTCGTCACCAAACGGCGACAACGTCGCGGCAAGCATGAGCTTGAGCAGGAACAGCGTCACGAAACCAGCCAGGAACACGGCTCGCCAGCGCGCGATGCCCACGGCTACACTGCCGACGTCACGCATGTTTCGCGCCCTGCACTGCCCTTCCCACTGCCAGAACCCCATGTCCGCCATTACTCCGCTGCACGATGAAACGCTGCACGCTCGACTGGAAGCCGCGATGGCCCAGGTCAATCGCGTACTGCTGGGCAAGCCGCGCCAGGTCAAGCTCGCCTTCACCTGCCTGATCGCGGGTGGCCATCTGCTGCTGGAAGACGTTCCTGGCGTGGGCAAGACCACGCTGGCGCACGCACTCGCTGCGAGCTTCGCGCTGGAGTTCCAGCGCGTGCAGTTCACCAGCGACCTGCTGCCGTCGGACATTATCGGGGTAAGCGTCTACGAGCGCGAAACAGCGCAGTTTCGTTTTCACCCTGGCCCGATTTTCACCGGACTGCTGCTGGCCGATGAAATCAATCGCGCCACGCCCAAGACGCAGAGCGCATTGCTGGAAGCGATGGCGGAGGCACAGGTCACTGTCGACGGACAGACGCATACGCTGCCGCAACCGTTCTTCGTGGTGGCTACGCAGAATCCACTCGACCTCGCGGGCACCTTCCCGCTGCCGGACTCGCAGCTCGACCGCTTCATGCTGCGTGTTTCGCTCGATTACCCCGACGCCACGGCCGAACGCGCGCTGCTCACCGGCAGCGATCGACGCGACTTGCTCGCGCAGCTCTCTCCGCAACTGGACAACGCAGGCCTCAACGAACTCGCTCGCAAGGCCCAGGCCATCACCGCGAGCGGCGCCCTGCTCGATTATCTGCAGGCACTGCTTGCCGCCAGCCGGCGGCACGCCGACATCCGCGTGGGCTTGTCGCCACGCGCGGGGCTTGCACTGCTCGGCGCCGCACGCGCATGGGCCATGCTGAGTGGCCGCTCGCACGTGCTGCCGGAAGATATCCAGGCCTTGTTCGTTCCCTTGGCCGCTCATCGTCTGGTCACGACGCGCGGCGCCAGCGGAGAAAGCCTGGCGCGCGCGCTGCTGGCCGACGTCGCGGTGGATTGATGCCGGCGGCATTCCGTCGCCTGCAGGCCTGGGCCGAGCGGCGCCTGCCCGCGCTCACCCGCTACAAGCGGCCCGAGAGCCTGCCCATTACGCTGCATCGCCGGCGTGTCTACATCGTGCCGACCGCTTTCGGCACAGCGTTCACCGTGTTGTTGCTGGTGATGTTGCTGGGCGCACTCAACTATTCCAACAATGCGGCGCTGCTGCTCACCTGCATGTTGGGTTCGGCTTGCGCCACGAGCATGCTGGTGGCGTTCCGAAGTCTCCATGGCCTGCGCCTGACCGCCATTCGCCAGGGGCAAGCCATCGCGGGCGAGTCCATGGTGATCCAGCTGGTTTTCGCTGCCGACGATCATGCCCACGTTTCCGTGCATGCCGATATGGACGGCCAAACGGAAACGTTCATGGCACCCGCCCGCACGGAAACCTGGCTGACGCTGAATCTCGCCACCTCGCAGCGGGGCTGGCAACCGTTGCCGCGCATCAAGCTGTGGAGCAACTGGCCCGTGGGTTTGTTCCACGCGTGGAGCTGGATCCATCCCGATCACGCCGTGCTGGTATGGCCGCGTCCCGAGCCCGCCGGACCACCACCCGTGTTGCAGGGCGAACACGATCTGCGTCGCCGTCTTCACCAGGGAGAAGACATCGCGGCTTTGCGCGATTACCGGGCCGGCGACCCGCAACGCCATATCGCGTGGAAGCACAGCGCACGGCACGAGCACCTCCTGGTGAAGGATTTCGAGCAGCCGGAAGCGCGGGAGGAATGGCGGCTGGACTGGCGTGCCCTGTCGCCGCTGTCGCCCGAAGCCCGCATCGCGCGACTGGCGCGATGGCTGGGGGAGGCTGAAGCGGTCGGCAGGCCTACTGCGCTGTGGCTGCCGGGCGAGGACATCGCCCTCGGTCACGGGCGCAGCCACTACGTCCATTGCATGAACGCGCTGGCGCGATTGCCATGATGCGCATCCCATGGTTTCACCGCAGTCCCAAGGTGCCACTCGAGACGCGCCCGTTCGACCTGCTGTGCCTCACCGTCGCCGTGGTGCTCGCGGTGCATGCGTCGCACATGCCGATATGGCTGGCCGCCGCCCTGGCCGGCACGCTGGGAGCACGTTGGTGGCAGCGTCGTCGGCATGGTGGTCGCGCGCCGGCCCTGCTGAAGCTGCCGCTGGTCGCACTGCTTTCCGGCGTGGTGATCTTCTACTACGGCAGCCTGTTCGGGCGCGAGCCGGGCGCCGCGTTGGCCGTCGGCCTGCTTGTCTTGAAATTGCTGGAATCCGAAACGGCGCGCGATGCGCGGGTCGGCGCTGCGTTCTCCTGCTTCGCGCTGATGAGCGCGCTGTTGTTCGACCAGGGCATGGTCGCGACGGTGCTGGTGGCCCTGGGCCTGCTGCCGGCACTGGCCACGTTGCGAGCGCTCGAACCGGCCCATCCGGTGGTCCCGCTTCCTCGCGAATTGGTACCCGCACTCGGCCTGCTGGCTGCCTCGCTCCCGCTGGCCCTGCTGGCCTTCGTGCTGGTGCCTCGCCTGAGCTCCCCGCTATGGGGCACTCCCAATCCGGGACAGGCACGGACCGGCCTCAGCGAGGATATGTCGCCCGGCGATTTCACCGACCTGCTCACCGACGACCGACCGGCCATGCGGGTGACCTTCGACGCCGCACCGCCACCGACGTCGCAGCGCTATTTCCGCGCGTACGTCATGTGGAATTACGACGGACGCCGCTGGAGCCATATCGGCACCGGCGGCACGCCCGGCGAGGTCGAGCACAAGGGCGCGTTGACGCGCTACACCGTCAACCTGGAGGCCAGCGGCCAGCGCGTGTTGCCGGCCCTGGACGTGCCTGTCGAAGCACCGGAGCAGGCGGTCCTCAGCTTCGACTACGAGGTATTGTCCACGCGGCCCGTGAATGACACGCGGACGTATACGCTGCGCTCCGCTTCGTCCTATCGCCTGGAACCGCGGATCGACGATCGCGAGCGTCGACGCGGGCTACGGCTTCCGGCCGGCTTCAACCCGCAAACCCTGGCGCTCGCGCAACGCTGGCGTACCGAGTTCGGCAGCAACGACAAGGCCATCGTGCAGGCAGCGCTCAAACTGTTTCACGATGGAGGCTTCAGTTACACGCTGGCACCGGCACCGCTGGGAAGAGATGCGGTCGACGACTTCCTGTTCTCCACCCACGAAGGCTTCTGCGAACACTATTCCTCCGCATTCACCGTACTGATGCGTGCGGCTGGGATTCCGGCGCGCGTGGTCACGGGTTACCAGGGCGGCTACTGGAATGAACTCGGCAAGTACCTGCTGGTCCGACAGTCGGATGCGCACGCCTGGAGCGAAGTGTGGCTACTTGGCGAAGGTTGGCGACGCGTAGACCCTACGGCAGCCGTGCGGCCCGAGCGCGTCAATCTTGGGGCCGCCGCTGCCACGGCGGGCGAGGCGGCGGGATGGTCGCCCAGTCAATGGTGGCTCGGCTGGCGTAACCGCTGGGATGTCGTCAACCGCTGGTGGAACCAAGGCGTTATCGGCTTTGACACACTGCGGCAGCATGGATTGCTGACGCCGTTCGGCCTGCGCGACGCCGACCCGGGCATGTTGGGGTTGCTGTTGGCCGTCGGTGGCTCGTTGTTTGCGGCGCTGGGACTGGCGTGGGCGATGTGGAAGCGCCCCGCGAACGACCCCGCACGCGCATCGATGCAGTTGCTGGAACGACGGCTGGCCTCGCTGGGCGTAGTTCGTCGCCATAGCGAAGGACCGCAGCACTTCTTTATCCGCGCGGCTCGGGCTCTCCCCACCCATCGCGTGGAGCTGGAGCGTTTGATGAAGACCTACCTGGCATTGCGTTACGCGTACGACGAGCCGCCGCCGGAACTGCTGAAGAACTTTCGACAGGCTGCACGGGACTTTCGACCGCGTCGCATGGTCAAATGATATTGAACCGCGGGCGCGCCGCGTCCGCTACACGATGGAGAAAGCGTCATGTCCATGTACAAGCCGTTGATTCTCGCGACCGCCATCGGCACGCTGGCCGCCTGCGCAACGGTGCCGCAGCCACTGCAAGGCACGTTCACCGACATCACCTCGGTCAGCGCCCAGCAGGGCGGCGGTGGTGAAGTTCAGGTGCGCTGGGGCGGCCAGATCATCGAGACCCGGCCCGGTCCCAATGAAACCTGCTTTTTCATCCTCCAGCGTCCGCTGGACGACCAGGCCCGGCCGAAGGCCGCCAGCAGCAGCAACAGCGATACGCAGGGCCGCTTCGTGGCGTGCCGCGCGGGCTTCTACGATCCGGAAGTGTTCACCCGCGATCGCGACATCACCGTCACCGGCGTACTGCACGGCACCATGCAGGAGAAGGTGGGCGAGTACAACTACAACTACCCGCGCATAGACGCCAATGTCGTCTACCTGTGGCCCGAGCGCGTCATGGTGAACTACGGTCCCGGCTGGTACGACCCGTTCTGGGGTCCCTACTGGGGTCCGTGGGGGCCGTATGGCTGGGGCGGCTATGGCTATGGTGGCTACTACCCGACGCGCGTGATCGTGCGGCCGGTGCCTCGCCCCATGCCACCACCGCCGCATCACTGATCCACATGAAAACGCCGGCTTCAGGCCGGCGTTTTCTTTTGCTCAGATCAATGGATGTGCGCAACGCGCATTCATCGCCCCCGGAGGATCAACCCGGGGGCCAGTGCATCTGGCGGCCACCGAGCAGATGCACGTGCAGATGGAACACCGTCTGTCCGCCATGTTCATTGCAGTTGATCACCGTGCGATAACCCTGCTCGGCCAGCCCCTCACGGCGTGCATAGGCCGCGGTGGCGAGCAGCAGTTTGCCGAGCAGTTCCGCATCGCCGGTCGCAGCCGCGTCCAGCGTGGCGATCGCCCGCTTCGGCACGAACAACACATGCACCGGCGCCTGTGGGTTGAGGTCGCGGAAGGCGAGCACGTCGTCGTCTTCATAGACGATGTCCGCGGGGATTTCGCGACGGATGATCTTGCCGAAGATGGTGTCGCCCATGTCAGGACTCCTTTCGTTCAAAGACGCAGCAACATGCCGTGCGCGCCTGGCGCCACCAGCTTGAAGCCGAACTTTTCGTAGAGCTCGTGTGCGGTGCCATCGGCGATCAGGCCGACCATGGTGCGCTTGGGTGCTTGCGCGTGCACCTCGTCCATCAGTGCCTGCATGATGCGCCGGCCCCAGCCCTGTCCCTGCCTGGCTGGCGCCACGGCGATATCGACCACCCAGAGGAAGAGGCCGCCGTCGCCGACGACCCGTCCCATGCCGATCAGTTCGCCATTGTCGCGCACGCACACGGAGCACCAGCTGGCGGGCAAGCCAAGCGCCGCGCCTTCTTCGCTCATCAGGCTCAGGCCCGCCGCCGTGCGCAACGCGCGGTATTCGTCGTTGCCGGGAATCTCCCGGGAAAGTTGCGGTTCCATGCGCACTCTCAGTCCAGCGCCTGCCGGCTGCCGAAGGCATGGGCCAGCGTGCCGCGGTCCACGTACTCCAGCTCGCCGCCGAGGGGCACGCCATGCGCCAGGCGCGTGGGCCGCACGTTGGCGGCACGCGCGAGCTGCGCCAGGTAATGCGCGGTCGCCTCGCCTTCCACGGTGGGATTGGTGGCGATGATCATTTCCTCGATGTCGCCTTCGGCGAGGCGGTCGGCGAGCAAATCCAGGCCCAGCTCCTGCGGGCCCAGCCCGTCCAGCGGCGACAACCGGCCCAGCAGCACGAAATATTGCCCGCGATAACCGGTGGCCTGCTCGATCGCGGCAAGCTCGGTCGGCGACTCCACCACGCACAGCACCTGCCGGTCGCGACTGCTGCTGGCGCATAGCGTGCACACCGGTGTCTCGCTGAAATTGCGGCAGCGCGAGCAGTTGCCGATATCGCGCATCGCCTGCCCCAACACCTGCGACAGGCGCAGGCCGCGTTCGCGATCGCGCTCCAGCAGATGGAAGGCCATTCGCTGGGCGCTCTTGCCACCCACGCCGGGAAGGCAACGCAGGGCTTCGATGAGGTCGGTGAGGAGTTTGCTCATGAATCGAGGATTCGACCCTGTAGGAGCGCGCCCGATGCGCGATCAAACTGCGAACAGTGGCGCCGATGCAGGCCTTCGCATGTCGACGGTGTCGTGCGCCCAGGCGCTGCGGTCGCGCACTGGGTGCGCTCCTACAGGAGAAGGAGGTTTTAGAACGGCATCTTGAAGCCGGGCGGCAGGCTCATGCCGGCGGTGACGCCGCCGAGCTTGTTCTTGCTGACCTCGGCGACCTTGTTCACGGCGTCGTTGATCGCCGCGGCCACCAGGTCTTCGGCCATTTCCGGGTCGTCCGCAAACAGCTTGCGGTCGATCTGCACGCGGCGAACTTCGTGCGCGCCGGTCATCAGCACGGTCACCAGGCCGCCACCGGCGCTACCGGTTACTTCGAGCTTGGCGATCTCTTCCTGCGCACGCTTCATTTCGTCCTGCATGCGCTGGGCCTGCTGCATCAGCTGACCGATCTGTCCTCTCATGGCGTTACTCCGCTATCTCTTTCAGTTCTCAAAGGGCTTGATCGACTGGGGCACCACGCGCGCGCCAAATTCGCGCTTGAGGGACTGCACCAGGGGATCCTCGTCGATGGCCTGTTCCGCAGCCGACTGGGCCACTTCGCGGGCGTTGGCAGCACGCGCCGCCGGTGTCTCCACAGCGGCCGCACGCTCCTCGGTGAAGCGCAGCTTGACGCGCTCTCCCAAGGCCTGGCTGATGCGCTCCTCCATCTGGCTCACCATGGGTTCCACGGCAAGATGCATGTGTGCCGGCTGCAGGGCGAGCACCAACGTGGTTCCGTCCCGTCCGCGCAAAGCCGCGTTCTGCGCCAGCTGGCCCAACGGGCCGCGCAGATTGGCCTGCTCGATGAGGCTGTCCCAATGCGGCAGGCCGGACGCATCGCGGGCGACCGGCTCACGCGGCGCCACGGGCGCGGCGGCCACCGGCGGCGCGGCTCGTGGTGCTTCCGTCACGCTGGAGACATGCATGCGCTCGTTGGCCACCGGCGCGGCGGCGCGCTGTGGCGTGGGAGCCGGCGCGCGCTGCGCTCCGGCGGTCGTCGGACGCTCGGCTGGTGCACCGCCATCACCCTCGGGACGGAATGCCAGCATGCGCAGCAAGGCCATCTCGAAACCGGTGCGCGCATCGGGCGCCAGCGACAGGTCGCGGCGGCCGGTGGTGGCGATCTGGTAGTAGAGCTGCACATCTTCCGGCGCGAACTGCTGGGCCAGTACGGCCAGCACGCTGTCATCGCCCTCGTCATCGGGGCGGTAGCCCGGCACCAGCTGGATCAGCTGGATGCGGTGCAGCACGCTGGCGAGGTCGTCCAGCACGCCGCCGAAATCCGGCGAGAACGAAGCGATGCGCGTGCATTCGGCCATCAGCGTCTCGCCGTTGCCTTCCGCCAGCGCCTGCAACACGCCCATCACCTGGCCACGCGCCACGCTGCCGAGCATCGCGCGCACGTCATCCGCGCGCAGCGAACCGCCACCGTAGGCGATGGCCTGATCGAGCAGCGACAGACCATCGCGCAGCGAACCGTCGGCGCCGCGCGCCAGCTCGGCGATCGCCGCGTCCTCGTAGGGAATGTTTTCCGCGCCCAGGATGTGGCGCATCTGTCCCGAGATCTGCTCAGGAAGCAGGCGCTTGAGATTGAATTTGAGGCAGCGCGACAACACCGTCACCGGCAGCTTCTGCGGGTCGGTGGTGGCAAGTAGGAACTTCACGTGCGGCGGCGGCTCTTCCAGCGTCTTCAGCAACGCATTGAAGGCCGGCTTGGAGAGCATGTGCACCTCGTCGACCAGGTACACCTTGAAGCGGCCGCGAGCGGGCGCGTACTGCGCGTTTTCGATCACCTCGCGCACGTCGTCCACGCCGGTGTTGCTGGCCGCGTCGATCTCGAGCAGGTCCACGAAACGGCCGGCGTCGACCGCGGTGCAGACCGCGCACTCGCCGCAGGGATCGGCCGATTCGCCGCGCTCGCAGTTCAGCGATTTGGCGAAGATGCGCGCGATGGTGGTCTTGCCTACGCCGCGCGTGCCGGTGAACAGGTAGGCGTGATGCATGCGCCCGGTGTCGAGCGCGTTGGTAAGCGCGCGCACGACGTGTTCCTGCCCGACGAGTTCAGCGAACTTGCGGGGGCGCCATTTGCGTGCGAGGACCTGATAGGACATTCGAGGCCTGATCTTGGGGCAAGAACCGATTGTGCCAAGTCACCGCGGGCAAGTCAGTAACGATCGCCGCAGGTTGGGGCCGGTGCCGAAAAGGCGGCGGCCCTGCCAGCCACACCCCGGCACCCGAATCATTCGCTACCGTTGCTCCCTTCCGGGCCTGGCGGAGTTTACGAACTATCGTCGCGGGGGGACCGACAGGGCCACCATAAGACGTTCTTTGTGCGTCAGCTTGGCTGACAGCCGGTTTCACTCACTGGCGGAGAGGGCGGGATTCGAACCCGCGATACGGGGATAAGCCGTATACACACTTTCCAGGCGTGCTCCTTCAACCACTCGGACACCTCTCCGCAATGGTGAAACCTGCCTGCAGGGCACCAGGGCCCGGCAAAGAGGCGAAAGGATACCGGCACGGCGCCATTCGTACAAGATAGCCCGGCCGCGCCTCAGCCCGCCGGCTGCGGCACGTCGCGCAGGAATACCGGCAGATCCGTAGCCGGTGGTTTGGCGGGCACCTGGTAGAACATGTCGGCCACGAAGCCACGGTGATACGTGGCGTGGTTGACCACGTGCAAGATGATGTCCTCGCGGCTCATGCGCCCTTCCCCGCCACCAATGAACTGGAAGTGCACGATTTCCGCGGCCCGCTCGGGCGTCAAGCCATCTGCATAGTCGAGGTACCACGCGTTCATGGCTTGCTGGCGCTGCCACAGGTCATCGAACGACAACGGCTCGGGCGTGTTGCGACTGGTGTAGCCGTGGGCACGACCCTGCAGGTGGGCCTGGAAGATGTCATCGACCACCCAGCTGTGGCTGAGCGTGCGCAGCATGTTGCCGAAGATGGTGGCGCGTGGCGCGGTGGCCGCACCTTCTGGCAAGGCGGCCACGGCGTCATAGATCAGGCGGTCCGCCCACGCCCGGTAGCGGAGCAACTTCTGCAGCTGGCTGGATGACATGGCTCGCCTCTGGAATTTATGGATCAACCGGCATCGGGGCGCAGTGGCGCCGGCGCAGGCAACGCCACGCGTTCACCGGCCCGCGCGATGGCATAGCCGCGCGATTGCAGCGCGGCACCATCCGCCTCGCTGCCGTAGTGATAGAGGCGCAGGCGCTGGCGCATCGATGCCGGATACTCGCGCTCGATGTCGTCGATGCCCGTGTGCGAAGGATTGCCGACCAACCCGCAGTCGTGGGCGATCACTTCGCCACCAGCGGCCACGCGCGCCAGCGCCTCGGGAATCGGCCGCGTGTCGCCGGTGTAGGCAAAGCTGCCGGCCAGCGCTATGCCATACGACGTACCCGCCATGTGATGCCGCGTGCCGAACACATCGAACCAAAGCCCTTCCAGCCAGAATCCGCGCGTACACGGCACCAGACGGAACGCTTCCCAGAAATTCACGCCGCCCTCGGCGAGCACGTTCGGGTAATCGGCCACCCGCCCCTGCAGCCAGGTCATCAGGCCTGAGTGGATGAATACGCGGGTGCGACCGCGCCACTGCTCGTCGAACCATAGCCGGAAGAACAGCCGCTCCAGCCCGCCCACGTGATCCATGTGCGTGTGCGTGATGTAGAGCGCACGGGGCGGTTCGCCATAGGCGGCGACGTAGCGATCGAGCGTATCGGGGCCGCAGTCGATCAGCAGCACGGGAGCACCGTCGCGCTCGAGCACCACCGACGACGAGCCCAGCTCCACCGCATGCGCGGCGCCGACGCCAAGAAAATGTAGATTCCAGTTCATGCGCAGAGAGCCTGACTAGGGTCTCCTCGTAGCCCGCTGCGGAATCGGTTTGCGCGCAGGACGAGGAAGAGCGAAGGAGTGTATGTCGATACACGACTGAGCGATGACACCGGCCTAGCCGCAAACCGACCCGCTCCAAAGAGTTGTGGCGAACTGGCCACCAAGCGCCCAATTGACTGCAACGAGGGCTGCGAGAAGACCATGCTCAGGCTCTCACTGTCCGCTCGTAGCGATAAAGCAGGGGTTTCCAGAGCTGTTCTTCGAAGGCAGCTTCGCCTTGCGCCGCGGCGCCAAGCTTGACCAGTGAGCGGCGCAGGCGCCGGAGATTGTCCTGCTGCCAGCTTTCCGCCGGTTCGCGCTGGCGGCCTCGATCGAAGTCGATCAGGTACAACTGTTCCGCTGTCACCAGCACGTTGTGGGCATTCAAGTCGGCATGCCAGATGCCGGCGCGATGGAAGCGAGCCACCAGTGCGCCGACTAGTTCGGCCATTTCGCCGTCCAGCCGTCCCTCGGCGAGCAACTCGGCCAACGTATACGCATCCGCGATCCGGCGAGTGATCAGGTCGGCGGTATAGAAAAACCCCGCGCGCCGGTATCGGCAGGCGACGGCCTGCGGTCCGGGCAGATCCAGGGCGGCGATGCGCCCGAGCAGGCGGAATTCCGCGAAGCAGCGCGTGTGGTCGGCGCCCTTCCAGAGGTAACGATCGCCCATCAGCTTTGCCACCATGCCGCCGCGGCGATAATGGCGCAGCACGCACTCGCCGGCCGGCGTATCGATGATGGCCACGCCACCGCGACCACCGCTCTGCTGACGCACGGCGCCGCGCGCGCGCCACGCTTCAGGATCGAACCAGTGGGCATCGACTTGTGGCGACACCGCGGCGTCGAACAGAATCGCTCCGGCGGCGTCTTCGCGGATTCGTTCCTGCATCGCCATACCTTGTGCTTCCGACGCCGCTCCAAGCCCCATTCCAGCGATTCTAGCCTAATGACTCCTCCCGCCTCGATCTGCCTGCTGCGCACCTCCGCCATCGGCGACGTCACCCATGTCGTGCCGCTGGTACGTACGCTGCAGGCTGCCTGGCCACAGGCCGAGCTGACCTGGATCGTCGGCAAGCTCGAACGCCGGCTGGTGGGCGACCTGCCGGGCGTGAACTTCGTGACGTTCGACAAAGGTGCCGGTTTCGCCGGCATGCGCGAGGTCGGCAAGGCGCTGGAAGGCAAACGCTTCGATGCGCTGCTGCACATGCAGGTAGCGCTGCGCTCCAACTTGCTCAGCCTGTTCGTGAAGGCGAACCGACGCATCGGCTACGACAAGGCGCGCGCCAAGGACGGACACGGACTGGTGATCGGCGAACGCATCCCTGCACGCACCGGCGAGCACGTACTCGACGCCATGGGCACCTTCTGCGAGCCGCTGGGCCTAAAGCAGACGCAAGTGCGCTGGGATATCCCGATTCCGGAGGAAGCGCACGCCTGGGCTGCGGAGCAGCTACCGGGCGACACGCCTACCCTGCTGGTCAGCCCGACATCCAGCCACACGCTTCGCAACTGGCGCCCTGAGCGCTATGCCGCGGTGATGGACCACGCGAACGCACGCGGCTGGCGCGTGGTGCTGGTGGGCGGTCCCTCGGCGCTGGAACGCAGCATGGCCGATGCCGTGCTCGCCGCGTGCAAACGCGAGTCGTTGGACCTCACCGGCAAGGACACGCTCAAGAAGATGATGGCCATGTTGACGCGCGCACCGATGCTGCTGACGCCCGACTCCGGGCCGATGCACATGGCCAACGCCGTGGGCTGCAAGGTGCTGGGCCTGCACGCCGCCAGCAACCCGGACCGCTCAGGCCCCTATTCCGATCGCCGCTGGTGCGTGAACAAATACGATGAAGCCTCGCGCAGGTACCTGGGCAAACCCGCCAGCGACATTCCCTGGGGCAGCAAGATCGAAAAGCCGGGCGTGATGGACCTCATCGGCGTGGATGAGGTGATCGAGCGCTTCGAGGCGTGCGCCGCACACCTGGGCCTCACCTGAAACCGCGCCCCTTGTGGGAGCGCACCCTGTGCGCGACAAATCACCGAAAAGGCGGCGCGGCGGTCGCGCACAGGGTGCGCTGCCACAGCAAGCGGCATACAGCGCTCAGGGCGCGCGGTAATCCTGGTACGACTTCTCTTCGACCAGCTGTGAACCGAGCTTGAGGTTGATCTCGCGTTTCACCGCCGCGCGCTCGTCATTGCGGAAATACACCGAACGGGCGAGCTCGATGAACTCGGCATCGAACGCCTGGGCCTTTTCCTTCAGGCGAATGCGGTCTTCGATATCCCACAGCGCTTCATTCACGGCCAGCAGGCGGGCGCGCTCGTCGCTGATGTCGGTCTGCGACGCCGGATGCGCCGCCCAGGTGCCGTTGAGCAGATCCAGTTCGGTGCGCACATTGGCCAGCTTGGCGGCGTCGGCGATCTGCTCGGACTTGATCTCCAGGATGGTGATCTTGTCGATCAGCTCGCCGTAGGAAACCGGAACTTGGATGAGGCTCATGGAAACTCCGTGGATGACGGTGGGCGCCGTGTCGTGTCGGTCACGGTGCCGCTGGTTTGAAGCGCACATGATAACGGGGTCTTGACCGACGGTTCAGTCTCTGCGGATAGACTGACGCCGGAACCCGACCCCAAGGAGAGAGAGTCCATGCTTAACCCCCGTATTCTCGTGCTGTCGATGGCCGCCCTGCTGGCGGCCGTTCCGATGGCCGCCAGCGCCCAGTCCAGCCGCAACGGCGTACTGGTCCGCAACGATGGCATCTACCTGCGCTGCGACCAGTGCGGCACGGTGGAAGCCATCGACCAGAACGTCACCCAGGGCAACGACCACAGCATGGCCGGCACCATCATCGGCGGCATCGCTGGCGGCGTGCTTGGCAATCAGGTGGGCGGCGGCAAGGGCAGGACGCTGGCCACCGTGGCCGGCGCAGTGGGCGGCGGCTATGCCGGCAACCGCATCGGCGCCAACAGCGGCCGCGGCAGCCAGAACTTCACCCTGCGCATCAAGATGGGCAACGGCGCCTACAGCAACGTCACCGTGCCCGACGCCAGCGCCATCCGCGTGGGTGACCTGGTGCAGATCGACCCGAACGGCAACGTCGTGCGCATCCAGTAACGCCACGTATGCTCCACGAAAAAAGCCGGCCTCATGGCCGGCTTTTTCGTTAGTGCATGGCGTGTCGCCTCAACGTGCGGACACCTTGCGAATCCGCTCGTCGAGCTCGTCGAAGAACGCCTGGGGCAGCACCGCCCGCACCGGGGCCGCCCACCAGTGTGGCTGGGCAAACGCCTGGCATTTCACCGCATCCTTCTCTGTCATCAGCACCGGCTTGCCGTCGCCGAAATCGAGCTCTTCGCGAGCGAACGCATGATGGTCGGGAAAGGCGTGCTCGATCACCTGCACGCCCTGCGAACGCAGGCTGGCGAAGAAGCGTTGAGGATGGCCAATGGCCGCGACCGCATGCACTTCGTGGCCGGCGAAATCGGCGAGTGGCTTCTCTTGCCCATCCACCAGGGCCCTCGCCTGGCCTCCCTGGAGCTGCATGGGAATGTCGCCCGGCGCAACGGCACCGCCGTTGCAGATGCGGAAATCCACCCGCTCCAGCCGGGACAGCGGTTCACGCAGTGGGCCTGCCGGAAGCAGGCGGCCATTGCCGAAGCGACGTACGCCATCGATCACGCAGATTTCGACATCGCGCGCCAGCGCGTAGTGCTGCAGCCCGTCATCGGCGATGACCACGTCGCAGCCAGCCTCAATCAGCAGTTTCGCCGCGGCAGGCCGTTGCCGCCCCACCGCGACGGCAACGCCGCTGGCACGGATCAGGCACGGCTCGTCGCCCACGACGGAGGGATCCGGCGACTCGCTCAGCAATACGGACTCCCTTTGCGATCCGCCATAGCCACGACTCACCACGCCAGGCCGGTAGCCGCGGCGACGCAAGGATTCGGCGATGGCGATGGTCACGGGGGTCTTGCCGGTGCCACCGACACTGAGGTTGCCGATGACCACCACCGGCACGGGCAGGCGCGTGCTGCGCAGCATGCCAAGCCTGTACAGCCCGCGTCGCAGGCTGGTCAATGCGCCGTACAGCGCGGCGAGCGGACCAGTCCACCATGGTGGCGCACGGCCGGTGCCGTACCAGGCCGATTCAAGGCGGTCGGCCAAAGCCATCGTGTATCCCTCAGTCGCCGCTCTGGTGGTGGAACTGCATGCGATGCAGCGCCGCGTACTGTCCATCCAGTGCCAGCAAATCGCCGTGCGTGCCCTGCTCCACGATGCGCCCCTGGTCCATCACCGCAATCTGGTCGGCATGCTCGATGGTGGACAAGCGATGAGCAATCACCAGCGTAGTGCGGTCGCGCATCAAGTGTTGCAGCGCCTGCTGGATCAGTCGTTCGGATTCCGTATCAAGCGCACTGGTGGCCTCGTCCAGCACGAGAATCGGTGCGTTCTTGAGGATCGCACGGGCAATGGCGATGCGCTGGCGCTGACCACCTGAAAGCCGGTTGCCGCCTTCACCGATCTGGCTGTGGATGCCATCGGGCAATTTGGCAATGAACTCCATCGCATGGGCCGCTTCCGTAGCAGCCATGATGTCCTGCTCGCTGGCGCCGGCCAATTCGCCATAGGCGATGTTCTCAGCCACCGTGCCGTCGAACAGCACCACGTTCTGCCCCACCCACGCGATCTGGTGACGTAGCGAGGCCAGCGTGTAGCTTCTGTAGTCCTCGCCATCGAGCAGGATGCGCCCGCTGGTGGGTTCGTTGAAGCGAGGCAGCAAGCTGACCAGGCTGCTCTTGCCACTGCCGGAGCGCCCCACCAGGGCAGTGACGGTACCGGGCGCGCAGCGCAGGTCCACTCCACGCAAGGCTTCGAAATGGTCCCGTGGGTAGATCAACCCTACCTGTTCGAAACGCAGGTCACCCTTGGTGCGTTCCAATACCCGGGTGCCACTGTCCACTTCCGGCGGCATGTCGAGTATCGCAAACAGGTTCTCCGCCGCCGCAATGCCCGTCTGCATCGTGGACTGCACGTTGGTAAGCCGCTTGAGCGACGACAGCATGCCGCCCATGGCGGTGAGCACGGCGATGAATACGCCGGGAGAGATGTGATCGATCTGGGACGGACGCGAAGCCAGGTACACCATGCCAGCCAGCGCTAATGACGCCACGGTCTGCGTCGACGAGCCCGAGATGGCGCTGGTGGCAACGATCTTGAGGTTAAGATAGCGCGCCCGGTCGGACACCTGCTTGAAGTGCTCGTCCGCCTGCTTCTGCCCGCCGTAGATGCGCACTTCGCGGTGGGCCTTGACGGCCTCTTCCACCGTGCCGGTGACCGAACCCATCATGCCCTGGATACGCCGGCTGACCGTGCGGTAGCGGCGACTGACGGCCGAGGCGATGAGCACGATGGCGGGCACTAGGATCAGCAGCGCCATGGTGAGATAGACACTCTTGTACAGCATGACCGCGAACATGCCGATGACAGTGATGCTCTCCGTCACGGTCACTTTCAGTGCGTCCGTGGACGCCCCCGCAATCTGTTCGCTGGTGTAGGTGATGCGCGATATCTGGTGGCCGGAATGCTCGCTACCGAAGAAGGACGCGGGCAACCGCAGGTAGGCCGCAAACACATCGCGCTGCATGGACTGCACCACGTTGCGCGACACGTAGCCCATGCCGTAGTTGCTGATCAGGATGGCCACGCCACGCACCAGGAAGATGCCGATGATCCACAGCGGCATCCAGCGGATCAGGTACGGGTCTTTCTGCTCGAGCAACTTGTCCATGATCGGCTGCAGCTTGCTGGTGAAATAAGCCAGCGCACCGCCGTCCAGGGCGAAGCCAATCATGGAAATCAGGATGACCGGCCAGTAACGGGCCGAGTAGCCCAGCAGCCGCTTATAGACCTGTCGGCTTGCCGCATCCCAGAGAGCTACGGTCTTCTTGCCTTCGCTCATTGAGCCTTGTCTTCCTGACTAGGCGTCGTGGCAATGGAGAGCTTGGTGAAGCCCAGCTGGCCCAGCGCATCCATGGCCGTCACCACGTTCTGGTGCGGCGTCATGGCGTCGGCACGGATGGTCACCTGCCGCTCGCGATCGTCTCCGGCCACATTGGCGATGGCCTGCTTGAGCGGCTCGATGCCCTCGCCCAGCACTTCGTCGCTGCCGACGAAGAAATGGCCGTCGCGATCCACTACCACGGTGAGCGCGGGCGCCTGCATGTCACGCTCCTCGGCGCTGGCCTTGGGCAGCGTCACCTGCATCCGCGAGTGCTGGATGAAGGTGGTGGTGAGCACGAAGAACATCAGCAGGGTAAGCAGCACGTCGATCAGCGAGATCACGTTGATCTCGAAATCATCCTGCCGGCGGTCGTTGCCGATACGCATGCGTCAGCTCGCGCTCGACTCGGTGGCGCGCGGGGTGCGCGAACGAGGGGCCGGCTGGTTGACCGTCAGTTCGTCGAGCAGCTGGGTGGCCTGCTTCTCCATCTCCACGCAGTAACCGGCGACCTTGGAACGGAAGTAGCGATGCAGCACATAGGCCGGGATGGCCACGATCAAACCCGTTGCCGTGCAGATCAGCGCCTCGCCGATGCCACCGGCCATCTTCATGGGGTCGCCCACGCCACCGCGCATCACTTCCATGAACATGCGGATGAGGCCGATCACGGTGCCAAGCAGGCCCAGCAGCGGGCCAATCAGCGCGATGGTGCCGAGCGTGTTGAGGTAGCGCTCCATGCGGTGCACGACATGGCGGCCGGTGTCCTCGATGCGCTCCTTGATCAGCTCACGCGGACGGTTGCGCACGGCCAGCGCGGAAGCCAGCAGCTCACCCAGCGGCGAACCGCTGGCGAGGGTGTTGAGATGGTTGGGATCGAGCTGGCCTGAACGCGCCCAGTTGCGCACTTCATCGCCCAAGCCGGGCGGCAGCACCGAACGACGGCGCAAGGTCCAGCAACGCTCCAGCACGATCGCCAGCGCGACCGCCGAACAGATCAGGATGGGCAGCATCGCCCAGCCACCAGCCATCAGGATTTCCAGCACAACGACTCCGGATTACTCGATCGTTTAGGAGGGGGGCATCATAACAGTCTAGCCCCGCCGTTCCGCGGCACCGGTGGCAGTTGCACCACGCGCCGGCCCAGTCTCAGCCTCATTCGCGCCAGTAACGGCTTTGGCGCTCGCGCCAGCGGCTGGCCACGTAGGGCGGCGCATCCGGTGGAAAGTTCACCTCGATGGCCCCGCTGGTCGCCGAATTCAGCCATGGAATGCCAGCATCCTCGTAGCGTTTCACGACAAGTGGATGTGGATGATGGAAGCGATTTCGCCACCCGGAAGAAATCAGGGCCAGCACTGGCTCGGTACCAACCAGAAATGCGGCGCTCGATGAGGTGCGGCTGCCGTGGTGCGGAACAGTAAGTACCAGAGGCGGCCCCGGCGGTATGGCAGCGAGCACGGTGGGCTCGATGTGGGAGGTGATGTCGCCCGTCAGGAGCGCGCGGCCACCGCGCCCCTCGACCAACAGGACGCATGAGCGATCGTTGGCAGGACCATGGGCCGCCCCGGAGGGCAGCACGCTCAGCGTGACCCCATCCCAGGACCACGATTGCCCGGCCACGCAGGGTTTCATGGGCAGGGTCAAGCGCTCGGATTCGCCCGAGTAGCGCTCGGCATCCGGGTATTCGGCAGCGACGGCGGGGATCCCGCCAGAGTGGTCGTTGTCGGCATGACTGGCTATCAGGAGGTCCAGTTGCCGGACTCCCAACGCATGCAACGACGGCAACACCGCCACCTCGCCCATGTCAAAGTCGGAAGGAAATCGCGCACCGGCGTCGTAAACGAGTGCGTGGTGCTCGGTGCGCACGAGCACAGACAGCCCCTGCCCCACGTCCAGCTGCCACAACTGGAAGCCGCCGTATGCCGGCATCTCGCGCATGGGCAACACCAGCGGCAGGAACAGTAGTCCACCGAACCAACGCACGGGCACACCCCGTGGCATGAACAGCCAGAACGCGCCCAGCATGGCGAGAAGCAAGGCCCACAAACGCACCTCGGGCAGATACCAGAGGGCGCCGGGCCACGCCGCCATTTCGTCAAGCAACCACCATTGCGCATGCGCCAGGTGCCCGGCCACCCACAGCACGGGAGACGCCAGCGGCGGGCAGATGCCGAGCAGGATCATGCTTACCAGCGTGCAGGGCACGATCACGAAGCTGACGAACGGTACGGCGATCAGGTTGGACAGCGCCCCCACCAGCGATGCCTGACCGAAAAACCACATCGTCAGCGGCAGCAGCGACACCGTCATCAGGAGTTGCGTGGAGCTGAGTTCCTTCGCGAAGCCGCACAAACCATCCCCGCGATTCGTCATGCACACCATCAGGAACGCCACACCGACGAACGACAACCAGAAACCCGCTGCCAACACGCAAAGCGGATCGAACAGCAGCACCACGAACAAGGCCAGCGCCAGCGATTGCAAGCCGTTCGGCGCACGGCGCAGCGCCCGGGCCAGCGCGACCACGGCGATCATCAGCAAGGTACGCACCGTAGGCAGTCCGAAGCCTGCCAATGCACTGTAGATGCCTGCCACCAGCAAGGCCGACGCTGCCTGCACGGGCACGCGAGGCACCCGTAGCGCGAGCGTTGGCCAAATCACATAGAACAACCTCGCGAGCCACACGCCGAATACGGCCGCCACGCCCACGTGGAATCCCGAGATCGCCAGCAGGTGGGGAATGCCGTTAGCTCGCGCCACGGCCCAGTCGCGTGGCGTGAGTCCACGGATATCGCCCACGGCGAACGCCTGCAACAGCGCGGCGTCGCGCGTGTCGTCCACGCGCGCGGCGATGGCGCCACTGATGGTCGCGCGCACCCCGTCGATGCAGCGGCTCGTCTTCAGGAGGCCATTGTCCGCATCGTCGCGAACGTATCCCGTCGCCACGATGCCCCGCTCCAACGCGGTGCGCTCGCCATCCGCACCACCGGGATTCATCAGGCCGCGCGGCCGCTTGAGGCGCACGATGAGTTGCCAACGACTGCATGGCGGGATGGATGGCGCAGCGTCATACCAATTCACGCGCAGGCGCCCCCGTAACGGCAAACTCTGCTCGCCCAGCGCCGAACTTTCGATGGTCATCACAAAGCTGGTGGCGTCTTCGCGAACCGATGGAAGGTCGACGACGCTCCCCACGATGCGAACATCCATGCCTTCCATCTCACGCGGAAGCCGGGCATCCATCGCCGTGCCACCTTGCCAACAGGCCCACGCAATACCGAATGCGCACCACGCCAGCCAACGCCAGCGCGGCGCGAAACTTCCTGCCAAAAGAGAGGCCACGGCCAAAGCCAGGCAGAACCAGCGTGGCGGCAGCGTCGGCAGCCACTGCACTATCAGCACGCCAATCAACAACATGATCGCCGGCGTGACCGCACCATCCTTGCGCACGTTCGTCCCCTTCCCACGGAAGGGTCAGCTTAGAGTGCGAATGCCGGTTCGACGGCGGAAAACCATGTAGGCGCCGGCTCTTTTTGCCGACGCCAAGAGCCGTGAAAGATCAGGCGTAGATCTTGTCGAGCAACATGCCGTTGTGCAGTTCCAGCGTGCGATCCATGCGCTGGGCAAGGCGGCTGTCGTGCGTCACCAGGATGAAGCTGGTGCCGATCTCACGATTGAGTTCGAGCATCAGGTCGTAGACCTGCGCTGCGTTGCCCTCATCGAGGTTGCCGGTGGGCTCGTCGCCAAGCACCACCGCCGGCCGCGTCACCAGTGCACGCGCCACCGCGCAACGTTGGCGCTCGCCGCCGGACAATTCCGCAGGCTTGTGGCCAAGACGCTGGCTCAGGCCCACGCGCCCAAGCAGCTCGCTGGCCTGGCGCTCGGCTTCCGCGATCGTCACGCCACGGATCAGCAGCGGCATGCACACGTTCTCCAACGCGGTGAATTCGGGCAGCAGGTGATGGAACTGGTAAATGAAGCCCATCGAGCGGTTGCGCACGCGGCCACGATCGGCGTCGGAAAGACGCGAAAGGTTCTTCCCTTCCACTTCCACGTCGCCGCGGGTCAGCGTGTCCAGCCCGCCGATGATGTGCAGCAACGTGCTCTTACCCGAGCCCGAGGCACCCACGATGGCCAGCGTCTCACCGCGCTTCAGCGTGAAGCTCACGTCGGCGAGCACGTCGGTCTTCAGATCGCCTTCTTCGTAAACCTTGGCGATATGGCTGGCGCGCAGAACGATGTCGTTGGTCATGACGTTACTCATAGCGCAGCGCCTGCGCGGGCTGGGTGCGCGACGCACGCCATGCGGGATAAAGAGTGGCCAGCAGTGAGAACAGGAAGGTGATCAACGCAACCCAGCCCACGTCGCCGGCATCGAGTTTGCTCGGCAGCTCGCTGATGTAATAGACGTCCGGCGAGAGGAAGGTGATGCCGGTGACGTGCTCGATCCACTTCACGATGCCCGGCAGCTTCCACGACAGCAGCGAGCCCAGCGTCACGCCGAAGCCGATGCCGACGAAGCCTACCAGCACGCCCTGCACCATGAACATTCCCATGATGCTGCGCGGCGTGGAACCCAGCGTGCGCAAGATGGCGATGTCGGCCTGCTTGTCGGTCACCAGCATCATCAGCATGGAGATGAGGTTGATCACCGCGACCAGGATGATCAGCGAGAGGATGATGAACATAACCTTCTTCTCCATCGAAATGGCTGAGAAGAAGTTGGCGTGACTGTCCATCCAGGTTTCCACGCGATAGACCTGGCCCAACTGGTCGGCCAGCTCATGCGCCACGCTGCGCGCGTTGAACATGTCGTCCAGCCGCAGACGAATGCCGGTGGGGCCATCGATCTGGTTGATACGCTCGGCATCGGCCATGTTCACCAGGGCCAATCCGGAATCGAACTCCTGCATGCCCATCTCGAACACGCCAGCGACCTTGAAGCTGCGCAGGTTCGGTACGCTTCCGGTGATCGGCGACGAATGGAACGCAGGCACTGCCATGATGACCTTGTCGCCCACGGCCACGCCCAGCGTCATCGCGAGTTCGCGGCCGAGCACGATGTTCCAGCTGCCCGGCGTGAGATCGCTCAACTGGCCTTCGACCATGTGCTGGCCGATGTCGGACACCTTGGGTTCCTGCGCGGGCTCGATGCCACGCACCACCGCGCCGCTCGGTCGGCGCGCCTGCAGGAAGGCCTCGGTTTCCACGTAGGGCGCCGCGCCCTTCACGTGCTTGTTGGCTTCGGCGATCTGCACCGCACGCGGCCAGTCCTGCACGCTCTGCCCCGGCATGCCGGACACGGTGGCGTGCGAGATGGCGCCGAGGATGCGCGAGCGCAGCTCGTCGTCGAAGCCATTCATCACCGACATCACCGTGATCAGCGCGGTGACGCTGATGGCGATGCACACGATCGAGACCGTGGAGATAAAGGAGATGAACTGGTTGCGACGCTTGGCGCGGGTATAACGCAGGCCGATGAATAACTCGAGCGGTCGGAACATTAGGGCGGTCGCTTGTGGGTTCTTGGGGGCTGGCCGCCCGAATGGCGCCGATTATCGCCTGAGATGCGGCCAAACCGTAGGACCGCGTTCAGCCGGCAGAGTGCCCGGCGGCGTGACGCTCGCTATTCGAGGCCAGGGCCAGGCGCATGCGAAGTCGTCGGCGAATATCGCCGTCGCTGTTGTCCGGGGCGAGGAGCAGGGAAACGTTCCCTCGACCGGAAGCCGCGAAATGCAGCCATACGATGCGCTCCCCCGCTGTGCGAAACGCGCGCAGCGATGCAGGTTGATCCTCGCCATCGGCCATCCGCAGCGTCCAGCCACCGCGTTGGCTCCAGCCAGCCGCAATGACCGGAGAACGAGCAAAGTCGGTCCAGGCGCGGATCGTCGCGGCAATCAGAACGACGGCCAACGCGACCTTGGGAAGTATCGGGACTGCGCTCAAACACAGCGCCAGCAACGCCAGCATGGCCATCACCAGGAGGACACGCTCTAACCAGCGCGAGGGCTGGTATTCAAAGCCGATGGCGGGCGCGGATGTCATCGATGATGACCTGCCAGTCCGGGCGCGTCGCCTTGGCGTGCCCCATCACCCAGTCCCAAAGGTCCGGGTCCTGCACGTCGAGAAGTTCGTCGAACGCCTGGCGCTGTGCTTCGTCAGCGGCGGCGAAACGCTCGTCGAGCCACCCACCGAACAACGCGTCTAGTTCGCGGGTGCCGCGGCGCGTGCGCCAGCGGAGGCGTTTGATGCGGGCTTCGTCCATAAATGCGGGGCGTCTCCTACCGAATGCTTCCTCTCCCCGCGGGGGAGAGGACTGAGGTGAGGGGGCAATCTTGCCTCAGTCCCGGCAAGTGAAAGCTCATTCGCGAGCCCCGCCCCTCACCCTGCCCTCTCCCCGGAAGGGAGAGGGAAAGAGCGAATGCTTACGAGCGGCGCTCGACGATCAGCTTCTTGATCTCCGCAATCGCCTTGGCCGGGTTCAGACCCTTCGGACACGTGCGTGCGCAGTTCATGATCGTGTGGCAGCGATACAGCTTGAACGGATCTTCCAGATCGTCCAGGCGGGCACCGGTGTCTTCATCGCGGCTGTCGACGATCCAGCGATAGGCCTGCAGCAGGATGGCCGGGCCGAGGTAACGATCGCCGTTCCACCAGTAGCTCGGGCAGCTGGTCGAGCAGCAGGCGCACAGGATGCACTCGTAGAGACCATCGAGCTTCTTGCGGTCTTCCGGCGACTGCAGGCGCTCACGGTCCGGCGCCGCACTCTGCGTGCGCAGCCACGGCTTGATCGAGGCAAACTGCGCGTAGAAGTGCGTGAGATCAGGCACCAGATCCTTCACCACCGGCATGTGCGGCAGCGGATAGATCTTCACGTCGCCCGACTCGCAATCGCCGATGGCCTTGGTGCAGGCCAGCGTGTTCGTGCCATCGATGTTCATGGCGCACGAACCGCAGATGCCTTCGCGGCACGAACGGCGCAGCGTCAGCGTCGGATCGATCTCGTTCTTGATCTTCAGCAGGGCGTCCAGAACCATCGGACCGCACGCAGCGAGGTCAACCTCGTACGTATCGATGCGCGGGTTCTGTCCGTCATCCGGGCTCCAGCGATAGATGCGGAACGTACGGGGCTTCTTCGCGTCCTTGGCCGGAAAGTGCTTGCCCGCCTGGACCTTGGAATTCTTGGGTAGCGAAAACTCTGCCACGTTTGCCTCACTTAAATTCGTGCTTGCCGTAACAGCTCGCCTTGCGAGCGCCGGTACAACGCCGGGGAACCATCAAGGTTCCCCATTTGCGATCAGTAAACGCGCTTCTTCGGCGGGACGACTTCGACATCGCTCGTCATGGTGTACATGTGCACCGGACGGAAGTCGAAGCTGGTCTTGCCGTTCTCGTCGACCGCCACCAGCGTGTGCTTCTGCCAGTTGTGGTCGTCGCGGTCCGGGAAGTCCTCGCGGGCATGGGCGCCACGGCTCTCCTCGCGTTGGGCCGCCGAGTACATGGTGGCTACCGCCTGATCGAGCAGGTTGGCCAGTTCCAGCGTCTCGATCAGATCGGAGTTCCACACCAGCGAGCGATCGCTGACGCCGACATCCTTGAACGATTCGCGCACCTTGGAGATCTTCTCGCAGCCCTCCTTGAGCGACTCGCCGGTGCGGAAAACGGCGGCGTCGGACTGCATGGTGCGCTGCATTTCCGCGCGGATCTTTGCGGTCGGCTGGCTGCCCTTGGCGTTACGCAGGCCGTCGAAGCGCGTCAGCGCCTTGTCCAGCACGCTGGCCGGCAGGTCCTTGTGCGGTGCGCCCGGCGTGACGATCTCGGCGCAGCGGTTGGCCACGGCGCGACCGAACACCACCAGGTCGAGCAGCGAGTTGGAGCCCAGGCGGTTGGCGCCGTGCACCGACACGCAAGCCGCTTCGCCGATGGCGAACAGGCCCGGCACCACGGCATCGACGTCGTCGCCCTTCTTCTGCACCACTTCGCCGTGGTAGTTGGTCGGGATGCCGCCCATGTTGTAGTGGACGGTCGGGATCACCGGGATCGGCTCCTTGGTCACGTCCACGCCGGCGAAGATGCGCGCCGACTCGGCGATGCCCGGAAGGCGCTCGTGGATCACTTCCGCGCCCAGGTGCATCAGGTTGATGTGGATATGATCCTTGTGCTCGCCCACGCCGCGGCCTTCGCGGATCTCCATCGTCATGGCGCGGCTGACCACGTCACGCGAAGCGAGGTCCTTGGCGTTCGGCGCATAGCGCTCCATGAAGCGCTCGCCGTTGGAGTTGGTGAGGTAACCGCCCTCGCCACGTACGCCTTCGGTGATCAGGCAGCCCGAACCATAGATGCCGGTCGGATGGAACTGCACGAACTCCATGTCCTGCAGCGCGAGACCCGCGCGCAGCACCATGCCGCCACCGTCGCCGGTGCAGGTATGCGCCGAGGTGGCGCTGAAGTAGGCGCGGCCGTAGCCGCCGGTCGCCAGCACCACGGACTGGCCGCGGAAGAAGTGCAAGGTGCCTTCGTTCATGTCCAGCGCGAGCACGCCGCGGCACACGCCCTCTTCGTCGAAGATGAGGTCGATGGCGAAGTACTCGATGAAGAACGTGGCGTCATGCGCCAGCGCCTGCTGGTACAGCGTATGAAGGATGGCGTGGCCGGTACGGTCGGCGGCGGCGCAAGTGCGCTGCGCCGTGCCCTTGCCGTAATGCGTGGTCATGCCACCGAACGGACGCTGGTAGATCTTGCCTTCCTCGGTACGCGAGAACGGCACGCCGTAGTGCTCCAGCTCAATGATGGCCGGAATCGCCTCGCGGCACATGTATTCGATGGCGTCCTGGTCACCCAGCCAATCCGAACCCTTGATGGTGTCGTAGAAGTGGAAGCGCCAGTCGTCCTCGCCCATGTTGCCGAGCGCAGCGGAGATGCCACCCTGCGCGGCCACGGTGTGCGAGCGGGTCGGGAACACCTTGGTGATGCACGCGGCCTTGAGGCCCTTCTCGGCCAGGCCGAAGGTGGCGCGCAGGCCTGCGCCACCGGCGCCGACCACGATCACGTCGTACTTGTGCTGTTGGATCTTGTAGCTTTCCATGGAATCAGGCTCCCAGCGCCACGTGCAGCACGGCCATCAAGGTGGCCAGCGTGCCGAGCACTGCAATGAACTTCACCAGCACCAGGAGGGAGACTTCCTTCCAGCGCGTATGCACGTAGTCCTCGATCACGATCTGCAGGCCGAGCACGGCGTGCCAGCACACTGTGAGTACGAAGGCCACCAGCAGCACTGCATTCCACGGCTTGGCGACGATCGAGCGGGCCGTGGCGTAGTCGGCGTGGACCATGCCGAGCACGGTCAGCACGAACCAGATGCCGAGGAACACCAGCGCCGCTGCGGTGACGCGCTGCGTCCACCAGTGGCCGACGCCGGACTGCGCCGAGCCGAGGCCACGGGCGCGCTTGAGCGGATTGCGCAGGTCGCTGCGCACGTCATGCTTCTGGCCGTTCGCGCTCATGCGGCACCTCCGGAGGTCAACACGTAGGCCCACACCAGCACCGTGAGAACGATGCTGACGATGATCGACAGCCAACTCGAACGCACGAACTGCGGGATGGCATAGCCCATGCCGCCGTCCTGCAAGAGATGACGGATGCCGTTGCACAGGTGATAGAACAGTGACCACGTCCAGCCGAACATAAGGACCAGCCCGATCGGGCTGCCGATGCAGGTCTTGAACTGGTTGTAACTGTCTTCGCCAGTGGCGAGGGAGAACACTCCCCACAATACGAGCAGGGTTCCGACGGAAAGGGCAATGCCGGTCGCGCGATGCAAAATGGATGTCACCATCTGCACCTGCCACTTATATATGCCCATGTGTGGAGAGAGCGGTCGTTGCGTGTCTGCCATGGCGGCTATCCTGGGTGGAATCGCTGATGCCCTTTACCGCCCTTCCCTATCTCCGACGACGCCGGCGCGGAGCCGGCGCGGCGAATCAGAAGTCGATACAGCGCCCGTTCTTTTCCCAATCGCCGTAGCGCGTGGGATCCGGGGCCGGCCGCTCAGCCGGGGTCTTTTCCGTGGCCGGAACGGCAGGCACGGCCGCTGGTTCCGCGGGCGCGGAATCCGGCGAGGACTTAGGTTGGGAGGACGTATCGGACATGGTATGTGAAAGCCGTAAAAGCGTAATACTTGCGTAAATTCAGCACAACCTTGACGGCGACGTGATCGTCTGACAGTAAGCGGACCACACTTGTATGGCGGACGCCCTGCCCTCACCTCGCCCATCTATGGTTACACACCACTCCGCACAGACCCTGTCCATCGAAGGCGCCGACGCCATTGCGTTCGCCCAATCCCAGTTCAGCAGCAACGTCCAGGCGCTCGCCGTTGGGCAGTGGCAGTTCAGCGCATGGCTCGATGCGCAAGGCAGGGTACTCGCCCTGTTCCATCTTGCCCGCGTCGCCGACGACGCCCTGCTCTTGCTGCTGCGCGGAGGCGAGGCTGCACCCATGGCGCAGTCACTGCAGCGCTTCGTATTTCGCGCCAAAGTCAGGTTGTCTGCGCACGAACCCCGCCACCTCGGCACTGGTCCGGCGCTGGACACTTACGCCGCCGCTCGTGAAGGCGATGCTTACAAGCTGGGCTGCGGCGACCACAGTCTTGTCATCGGTGCCGAGCGCAGTGATGACGCATGGCAAGTTCCGCAAGTTCTCGCCGGATGGCCCTGGCTGCCGGACAACGTGCTCGGCACGCTGCTTCCTCCCGCGCTTTCGTTCGAACGCCTTCACGCCGTGTCGTTCGACAAGGGCTGCTATCCAGGCCAGGAGATCGTGGCCCGCCTTCATTACCGAGGAGGGCATAAGCGGCATATGCATTGCGTCGTATTGTCGCATCACTTGACTGGGGGCACCTTGCTGCGCCATGGCGACCAAGGAGCGATCCAATTGCTCGATGTCGCCCGTGACAGAGAGCGCACGCTCGCCCTCGCCGTCATCGATGATCAACTTGCAACGTCAGTGGAAAACAGCACGATCGACATTGCAGACGAAGGCATCACGATGCATATCGAGAAGAGCTGGTCGGCATGAAGCAAATGCTTGCGGATGGATTCGCGAACGCTTCAGTCAACGTGAGCATAATGTGAATCTGAACTGCCAGGCACTTGCCAGATCGGAAACTCGCCACTAGTCTCCGCCAGCCAATTCAGTGGCACCCATTGCCCACGGGTGCCGACATACGCGACGAACCGGAGGGGTCCGGATCAGCGCGACCCGGCTGATAACGCCGGAGTAGAAGCCGCCATAGACGCGGTGTAGTTGCAGGCAACGCGGTCGTCGTATCCGCACCAAGCCTTTGCAGCACTAACAAGTTGAGAGTGGCACCGGATCAGCCGCTCGACTGGCCACAATCCCGTGGCAAACCGCCTTGACCACAAGTTTCGGCCAAGGTGTTCAATCCAGATGGAACGGCCTGCCCGCCCGTCCATCGCAACGGCGCTCGAAGTCACGCAACACCGGCTTCGCGCGTACAGCACGCTGGAGGCAGACAATGAAACTTTCGATGCTGTTGTGGTTAGCGTCCGTGCTGCCCCAGCCCCTCGCGGACCAGACCTGCCTGGCCACGACGGTGTATCTCGAGGCACGCAGTGAGTCGACCATCGGGCAGTATGCGGTGGCCGAGGTTGCCCTTCGCCGCCGTGACCGCGGCACATGGGGCGACAGCGTTTGTGAGGTCGTGACCTCTCCGCGTCAGTTCGCGCTGACGACGACAGCGCAAAATTTTGAAGTGACCGACGTCAACTCGTGGACCAAGGCCTGGAAGATCGCTGGTGATTCCATCAGCAACTGGAGCCTGCCCAAGGGAGAGCGCACGGTGTATGTACCGCAAGCCGACCATTTCGCAACGCTCGCGGTGGCACCCACCTGGTCGACCAAGCGTGTCGTCAAGACCATTGGCGAACACGCCTTCTACGCGGTCAACTGATCCATTTCGAAACATAAAAAAGGGCCCTCGCGAGAGGGCCTTTTCATTTGGACGTCTATACGTCCGAAGCGTCAGAGCCGATAGACCAGATTGTCGCGAATCTGCACGTAATCGCCTGGACGAACCTGCGGATCCGCCGCCTGCGTGACGGTTGCATAACGCCCGTCATCCAGCTTCACGGTGACCTGCCAGGCGACATCGGGACCACCAGAGTTCTTTCCGACTTGGTTGCCGATCGCACCGCCAGCCACCGCACCGGCCACCGTCGTCAGGGCCTTGCCGCTGCCGCCGCCGAACTGGTTGCCGATCACGCCACCAGCGATGCCGCCGATGACCATACCCAGCGGGGACGAACCCTTCTGCGTCTGTATCTGGCGCACGTCACTTACCACGCCACACTGCTCACAACGATTGGAACTTCCGCTGTAGACGACCTGCCGTTGCGGTGGCGTCTCGCATCCGGAAAGAAGCGCCAGAACTGAAATCAATCCAACGACAGCCAAATGTCTAAGCAATGTCTGCATGGCGTGAATCCTCAGTGAGCGTCGGAAACGGCTACCACACCTTCCTGTACCTGCAGCTTGTCGCCCGGATCATGATCCATGCGCACCGTGCGGGTCACACCGTTGTACTCGTAACTCACGTCGTACGCCACCACCTTTTCGCCACCATTGCCCTGCACGGTTTCGCAGCGGCGTTGGGTCGTCTGCGTCGTGGCATTGCGCTGATGATTCGCCTGGATTTCATGGCCGGCGTAACCGCCACCGACAGCACCGGCCACCGTGGCCAGCGTGCGACCCTTGCCGCCGCCGATCTGGTTGCCGAGCAAGCCACCGGCAACCGCGCCAATGGCGGTACCTGCGATCTGATGGGTGTCCTGCACGGGCTTGTGCTGCGTCACGACTTCGTCGTGGCACACCTGCTGCGGTGCCGGCGCCTGTTCGCGCACCGGCGTCACGCTCAACACGCGGGCGTATTTCGGCCCACCCTGGCTCGCAGCCTGCTGCGCCGTGGCATCGACGCCACCATCGGCATTGGCGTCGCGATTGCACGCCGAAAGACCAAATACCAATACAGCGCCCATGCCCACATACAGCGCTGAAGCGACCAACCTGTTCATAATGCTCTCCTGTCTGGACCGGCGGAGCACCCCGCAACCGCCTGAATCGATCCCTACGTGCTGTCAATTGAACCCTTGATTCACTGAATGCTCGCTTAGACCACAGCCCGCCATTCTCAACGGACAGGAAGCCTTAATCTGTGCTCGAACTCACTGACAGCCATGCGCATATCGACGATCCCGGTTTCGCGGCCGATCGGGCCGCCATGTTCGGTCGCGCGCGGGCGGCTGGCGTCAGGCACATCGTGGTTCCCGGCGTCGACCGCGCCTCCTGGGACCGCATCACGGAGATTTGCGATGCATACGCCGAGGCACATCCTGCGTACGGCCTGCACCCCATGTTCCTGGACCAGCATCGACCGGAGCACCTGGATGCGCTCCGCACGCAACTGGCTACCCATCGCGCGGTGGCAGTCGGCGAAATCGGGCTCGACTTCTTTGTCCCCGGCCTGGACGGCGAGCAACAACGCGAGTATTTCCGGCATCAACTGCGGATAGCCCGCGATTTCGACCTGCCGGTGATCGTGCACGGGCGCCGCGCGATGGACGAGGTCACCTCCACCATGAAACGCATCGGCGGCCTGCGCGGCGTGGTGCACAGCTTTTCGGGCAGCGAGCAGCAGGTCCGGCAGTTGTGGGACATGGGCTTCCTTATCGGCATCGGCGGCCCCGTCACGTACGAGCGCGCGCAGCGTCTTCGTCACATCGTTGCGACGATGCCCCTTGAACACCTGTTGCTGGAAACGGATTCCCCCGACCAGCCCGGCGCAAGCCATCGTGGCGAGCGCAACGAACCTGCGCACATTTCCGAAGTGCTACAGACGGTTGCACGACTACGCGACGAAAGCGAAGAGGCTATCGCCTCGGCCACTACGGCAAACGCGAGCACGCTATTCGGCTTCACCCGCGCTTGACCCGCCGCATCGTTTCGTGAACTCGCGATTCGCCATGCGTTGACACGGCACTTGTGATCTTCCCCGCAAGACATGTACCGTAATATTTCACCAGTGAAATATTCCTTGATGAAATGAGCAGCCTGCGGGAAGGACTCAGCCGTATGGACGCCGGGATCGCCCGCGTGGGCGAAATGATCCCGGACGCTCCGCAGCAGGAGGTCCGCCTGACCCGCCTGCTGTTGCTCGTGGGCGGCACCCTGCTCGGCGAGGTCGAGGCGTATCTCAAGCCGCATGGACTGAACGACAGCGACTTCCGCACGCTGATGGCGCTCTACAGCAGCCCCGATGGCGCCACACCCAGCGAGCTGTGTGGTTTCGCACAACAAGGCGCCACCAACATGACGCGCATCGGCAATGCGCTGGTGAAGGCTGGACTCGCCGCGCGTTCCCATAGCGCTGAAGACCGGCGACGCATCGTCCTGAATATCACGCCGACGGGAAAACGCCTGGTGCGCAAGATTCTCCCGCCGCTCTTTCCCAAGGTGCTCGGCGCTTATGCGTCATTGAGTGCAAGCGACAAGCGCACGCTCGAACGCCTTCTGCGCCAGGTCGCGCTGAACATCGACTCTCTTCAATCTTCGGATCCCAGTCCATGAGTTCACGTGTTCCGATTCGCCACGGCCAGCTGCCACGCGTGCTGCTCGCCTGTGCCGTCGCCCTGGCCGTGGCCAGCTGCTCCATTCCGGCCAAGCTCGGGCATCCCGCCATACGCGACGACGTCCCGCTCGCGGGGCTGGACGCGGGCCATCGCGCCGGCTGGCCCGACGCCGAGTGGTGGCGCCAGTACAACGATCCGCAGCTTGACTCCCTCATCGCGCTTGCGATGAAGGATTCGCCGGACATTGAGCAGGCACGCTCCCGTGTCGCATCTGCGCAGCAGTCCATCCGTGCGGCCACGGCGCAGGCCGGACTCAGCGTGAACGGCAGCGCGCAAGTCGAACGCCAGCGATTGAGCGAGAACGGCCTCATTCCGCCGAAGTTCCTTGGCTTCACCTGGTACAACCAGGGCGACATCGGCGTGCAGGCACAGTACGACTTCGATTGGTGGGGCAAGAAGCGCGCGACTATCGAATCGGCCGTAGACCAGGCGCACGCCGCCGAGGCACAGCACAGCGCCGCGGCGCTGGCGATCCAGAGCACGGTCGCCGACACGTATTTCGGATGGCTCGCCGACGAGGCGCGCATCGACATTGCGCAGCAAGGCGTGCAGACGCAGGAACAGTTGTTGCGCATGGCCGAGCTGCGGGTGCGTCAGGGCGTGGATCGTCCGGATACCGTGCAGTCGGCGAAGGCGCAGCTTGCCGCCACGCGGCAGATGCTGGTGGCATTGCAGAGCTCGGCGAAGATCCGCCAGGCCGCGTTGGCCAGCCTGGTAGGCGTGGCTCCCTCGCAACTGCCGCCTCTTCAGCCGCACGCCCTGCCCGCCGTCACCGGCGGCTTGCCGGACAACGTCGGAGTGGACCTGATGGCGCGACGTGCCGACATCGCGGCCAGTCGCTGGCAGGTGGAAGCGGCGCTGCGCCAGACCGATGTGGCTCGCGCGGAGTTCTACCCGGATATCAGCATCAGCGCGATGGCCGGGCTCTCCAGCATCGACCTGGACAAGATGTTCAACGCCGGCAACCGCGTGTTCGCACTGACGCCGGCGCTGCATCTGCCCATCTTCACCGGCGGGCTGCTCGAAGCGAACTACGGAGTGAGCAAGGCGCAGCTCGATGCGGCCGTCGCGCAATACAACAGCACCGTGCTCGGCGCCGCACGGGATGTCGCCACGCAGAGCCTTACCGCGCAGCAGATCGAAGGCCGCCGCAAGGAACAGGCAAGCGAGATCGCGGCGAACCAGAGCCTGCTTGCCAATGCGCAGTCGCGAGTGCGCCGCGGCGTGAGCGACCAGCGCGAAACACTCGCCGCCAAGGGACAGTTGCTGCAGCAGCAGGATGACGAGCTCTCCCTGCATGCGCAGGCGCTGTCCACCGACATTTCGCTGATCAAGGCCCTTGGCGGCGGTTACCGCGCCGTCACGCCCGAACAGGCCGCCAGCGACACCTCATCTTCCGCATCGAACCTTTCCGGAGACGCCGCCCATGAGCGCCACTGATTCCAACGCCAAACCGCAGGACAACGACAGCGGCATGGCCGCGAAGGATCCAGCCAAGCGCCGCCGTGCACTGCTGATCGTGGCGACGGTGTTCATCCTCGCGGGCATCGCATGGGTGTTGCTGTGGTTGTTCGTGTTCTCCACCCGCGAGAAGACCGACAACGCCTACGTGGGCGGCAACCAGGTCGCGATTTCCGCCCAGGTGCCGGGCACCGTGGTGGCCATCCTGGCGGACGACACGCAGCGCGTCGAAGCCGGCCAGGTGCTGGTGAAGCTCGACAACACGGATGCCGACGTGCGCCTGCAGCAGGCCAGCAGTGCGCTCGCGCAGGCAGTGCGACAGGTGCGCCAGCAGACGGATTCCGCCAGCAGCGCCGATGCGCAGGTTGCCAAGGCGAAAGTGGACCTGAAGAAGGCGCAGGCCGACCTGGCCCGCCGCCAGCCGCTGATCGCCGAGCAGGCCGAAGCGCCGGAAGTGGTGCAGCACCTGCGCGATGGTGTTGATCAGGCGCAGGCCGCGCTCGATGCGGCGCAGGCACAGGCGCAGGCCGCGCACGCAGCCATCGAAGGTACCGTGGTCACCAACAACCCGGCAGTGGAACAGGCACGCGCGAACTTTCGCGCCGCGTGGATTGCCGCACAGCGCAACAGCATCTACGCGCCGGTGACGGGTTACGTCGCCCAGCGCAGCGTGCAGCTCGGCAACAGCGTGCAGCCGGGCCAGCAGTTGATGACTGTGGTGCCGCTGCACGACCTGTGGGTGGACGCGAACTTCAAGGAAAACCAGCTGCGCCATATCCGCGTCGGCCAGCCGGCGAAGATCGAGTCGGACGTCTACGGCGGCAGCGTGGAATTCCACGGCAAGGTGATCGGCCTGGGCGCCGGCACGGGCAGCGTGTTCTCGCTGCTGCCCGCGCAAAACGCCACGGGCAACTGGATCAAGGTGATCCAGCGCGTGCCGGTGCGCATCGCGCTGGACGACAAGGAACTCGACCAGCATCCGCTGCGCGTGGGCCTGTCCACTGAAGTGACGGTGGACATCACCAACGACAAGGGCGCGATGATGGCACCGCAGGGCAGCGGTCAGCCGATCGCCCAGACCGATGTCTATGAGCAGATGGCCAGCAAGGCGGACGTGGAGGCCGAGAAGATCATCAAGGCAAACGTTCGCCAGGGCTCCGCGGACTGACGAGACGGATACGCCGCCATGGCCGACCAATCGAACGAAGAGAAGACCGCCGAGGGCTTACCGCCCTTGCATGGCACCGCACTGGTCCTTCTGACCATCGCGGTCGCATTCAGCACCTTCATGGAGGTGCTGGACATGACCATCGTGAACGTCGCGGTGCCGCATATCGCGGGCAGCCTCGGCGTGAGCGCGAGCGAAGGCACCTGGACCATCAGCTCCTACTCGCTGGCCAGCGCGATCATGCAGCCGCTCACCGGCTGGATCGCGCGGCGCTTTGGCGAAGTGAAGACCTTCGTCTTCTCGGTGTTCCTGTTTGTCGTGTTCTCGATGATGTGCGGCCTCGCCACGTCGATGCCGATGCTGGTGATCGCCCGCCTGATGCAGGGCGCAGGATCGGGCCCGATGGTGGCCTTGTCCCTCACGCTGCTGCTGGCGAGCTACCCGAAGGCCAAGCAAGGCATCGCGCTCGCGCTGTGGGCGATGACCGTGGTGGTGGCACCGATCTTCGGCCCGATTCTCGGTGGCTACCTGACCGACAACTTCTCGTGGCCGTGGATCTTCTACATCAACCTGCCCGTCGGCATTGCCGCCGGCGCCATCACCTGGTCGCTGCTGCGCAAGCGCGAGACCAAGACTTTCCAGACACCCATCGACGTCATTGGCCTGGTGTTGCTGGTGGCCGGCGTGGGCTGCCTGCAGTTCATGTTGGACAACGGCAACGACCATGACTGGTTCTCGTCGCCGATGATCACCACGCTGGGCCTGGTCGCGCTGGTCTGCCTGGTCTTCCTGGTGGTGTGGGAGCTTCATGCCAAGCACCCGGTGATCGACCTCAGCCTGTTTCGCCAACGCAACTTCACCGTGGGCGTGACGGCCCTGTCGCTGGGCATGTTCGCCTTCTTCGGCATCAACGTGGTGTTCCCGTTGTGGCTGCAGACCACGCTGGGCTACACGGCTACCTGGGCGGGCCTCGCCACGGCGCCGGTGGGCATCCTGGCCTTCCTGCTCTCGCCAGTGCTGGGGCGCAATATGCACAAGCTGGAACTGCGGGCGGTGGTGACCTTCTCGTTCATCATGTTCGCGGCCACGTCGTACTGGTTTTCCACGTTCGACAGTTCCGCTTCGTTCAGCTCGCTGGTCCTGCCGCGCTTCGTGATGGGCATTGCGATTCCCTGCTTCTTCATCCCGCTCAACCAGATCTACCTGGCCGGCCTGCCCGCGGATCAGATCGCCAGCGCCTCGGGCCTGGCCAATTTCTTCCGTACACTGGGCTCCAGCGTCTCCACCGCCGTGACGGTCACGCTGTGGCAGCACCGGGGCATCCTGCACCACGCCACCCTCAGCGAGTACGTGGCGCCGTCCAATCCGGCGGCTACACAGGTGCTGCAGGGCCTGCGCCATGGCGGCTTCGGCCAGACGCAGGCGCTTGGGATCGCCGACCAGCTGGTGAACCGGGAGGCGCTGACCCTCGCCGTCAACGACATCTTCTGGATGTGCACGGTGCTGTTCGTGCTGCTGATCCCCGTGCTCTGGTTCGCCAAGCCGCCCTTTGGTAGCGCTGGCGGCGCGGTAGGTCACTGATATTTAACGATTGCTGCACTCCCGAGTGCAGCATGACCTTAGTCACGGATGGCTGGTGCGCCGCAATACCTTCTGCTAGTTTGTGTGCATGGCACAAACGATCCGCATCATCAAGAAGTATCCGAACCGTCGGCTCTACGACACGGAGATCTCCAGCTACATCACGCTGGAAGAGGTCCGTCAGCTGGTGTTGGACGGCGAAACCTTCGAGGTCCGCGACGCCAAGAGCGGCGAGGATCTGACCCGCTCGGTGCTGCTGCAGATCATCTCCGAGCACGAGGAGAAGGGGCAGCCGATGCTGTCGCCCCAGCTGCTCAGCCAGATCATCCGTTTCTACGGTGATTCGTTGCAGGGCTTCATGGGTCCTTACCTGGAGCGCAGCCTGCAGGTCTTCCTCGACCAGCAGCAGCAGTTCCGTACCCAGCTCAACAGCCTGCTGGGCCAGACGCCCTGGTCGATGCTCAACGATCTGACCGAGCGCAACATGGAAGCCTGGCGCAACATGCAGAGCGGCCTGCTTAATACAGCAAGCCAGGGTCAGCCGCCTCGCGGCAACAAGAAGCCCTGAACCTACGGCCGGCAATCTAAGCCGGCCGTTCCGTTTTAGACGCCGCTGCAGCACAACACGTGCTGCCCTGCGGCATGTGCACGAGTCCTTCACATGAGTTCTTCCGCCCCTCATCCGCGCGTTGCCATCGTGACCGGAGGCATCGGCGGCCTCGGCACGGAAATCTGCCGACAGCTCGCTCAGGCCGGCCGCCAGGTGATCGCGGTGGACCTCGCCGCACGTGAAGAGCGTTTGCATGCTTTCCAGCGTGAACTCGCCGATCTCGATGGCGCGGTGAAGTTCGAGCCCGCTGACGTCAGCCAGTTCGAGAGTTGCGCCAGCCTGATCGAACGCGTGCAGCAACAGCACGGCAGCGTCGACATCCTGGTCAACGCCGCCGGCATCACGCGCGACACCAGCCTGCGCAAGATGACCCCGCAGCAATGGCACGAGCTGATGCGCGTGAATCTCGATGGCGTGTTCAACATGTGCCGCAACGTGGTCGAGGGGATGAGTGAGCGCGGCTTCGGTCGCATCGTGAACCTGAGCTCGGTGAACGGGCAGACCGGCCAGTTCGGGCAGACCAACTACTCCGCTGCCAAGGCCGGCGTGCATGGCTTCGGCATGGCGCTGGCGCGCGAAACCGCGCGCAAGGGCGTCACGGTGAACACGGTCTCGCCCGGCTACTGCGACACCGCGCTGGTGGCTGCCGTGCCAGAGAACATCCGCGAGCAGATCATCTCGGACATTCCGGTGGGACGCCTGGGTTCGCCGGGCGACATCGCACGTGCCGTGGCGTTTCTGACGGCCGATGACGCGGGCTACATCACGGGCGCGAACCTGCCGGTCAACGGCGGGTACTTCATGAGCTTCTGAACACGGCTCGGGCGGCACCGCTCGAGCCGTCGTTGTCTCTGGCTCTGCGGCTTTGCCCGCATCGAGCACCGATCACTCCGACGGCGCGCGTCACCAAGCCCCCGCGCGCTCTGCCGGCCTGGCACATGCCCGCCGCTTCGCCTGCGCCGAGGCAACCCGCTACTCTTAGCGCCCGACGCGTTGGCCACTTTCAGCGGAGCCCCATGGCGCAGCAAATCACTCTTATCGGCGGCGGCCTGGTTGGCGCGCTGCTGGCCCAGCAGCTCGCCGGGCGTGGTTTCAAGGTCGATGTATTCGAGAAACGCCCGGATCCGCGCATCGCCGGTTTCGTCGGTGGCCGGTCGATCAACCTCGCGCTGGCCGAGCGTGGCCTGCACGCCCTGCGCCAGGCCGGCCTGGCCAACGACGTGCTGCAACGCGCAGTGATGATGCGCGGTCGCATGGTGCACACCCGAGATGGACGCTCGGGCCTGCAACGCTACGGCGTCGACGACAGCGAGGTGATCTGGTCGGTCTCGCGTGGCGCGCTCAATATGCTGCTGCTCGATGCCGCCGAAGCGGCCGGCGTGCGTTTTCATTTCGGGCAGTCGCTGGTCGACGCGGACTTCGATGCAGGACGCATCAAGCTTGCCGATGAGGCGGGCGCCGCGCGCGAGATCGACGCTCCGGTCGTGATCGGTGCCGATGGCGCGGGCTCAGCGCTGCGAGCTGCCATGAGCCACCACACGCCGCTGGGCGAACGCGTGGAAGCATTGGGCCACGCCTACAAGGAGCTGGAAATCCCGCCGGCGAGTACCCTCGCTGCAGAGCTGGTGGACCGCAGCGGTGGCCACGATCAGTTCGCGCTGGAGCCGCATGCATTGCACATCTGGCCGCGCGGCGGCTACATGTGCATCGCCCTGCCCAACACCGAGGGCAGCTTCACCGTCACGTTGTTCCTGCCCGCGCATGGCGCCCATCCGAGTTTCGCGACGCTGCCCGATGCCCGCGTCGCGCGCGCGTTCTTCGAACACGATTTCCCGGATGTACTGCCGCTCATTCCGGATTTCGCGAACGACTACGACGGCCATCCGGTCGGCACGCTGTCCACGCTGTACCTGCAGCAGTGGCATCTGGGCGGCAAGGCCCTGCTGGTGGGCGACGCGGCGCATGCCATCGTGCCGTTCCACGGACAGGGCATGAACTGCGGTTTCGAGGACACCGTCGTACTGGCCTCGCTGATGGCGGAGGCGCCGGGCGATACTGACGACGTGTTCGCCGAATTCCAGCGCATCCGCCAGCCCAACAGCGACGCGATCGCCGCCATGGCGCTGGAGAACTACGTGGAGATGCGCGATTCGGTGGCGGACCCGCATTACCTGGCCAAGCGCGAACTCGGCGCGCTGCTGGCCGAACGCGTGCCCGGGCATTTCATGGCGCGCTATCGCATGGTCACGTTCACGCACCTGCCCTATGCGTACGCCTACGAGCGCGGGCGCGCCCAGGACGTGCTGCTGGAACAACTGCTGCGCGGCTCGACGCAGGCCGGCTCGGTCGACCTGGACGCGGCAGCAGCCACGCTGCAGGCCACCTTGCCGCCGCTGCCCGACCTGCATGGATGAGGCGTTGCTCGCCGCCTATCGGAGCACCGATTACCGGGTGCGTCTCGGTGGCGGCGGACACGCGAGCATCCGTATCGATCAGCCACTGCCGGCATCACTGGTCCCCACGGTGAAGGACCACTCATGGGGGTTTCTCACGGCATGGAACCCGCGTTCACAACCGCACACGCGCGCACAGAACCGGCAGGCGCAACGGCGGCTGCTGGGTGCGCTGAACGAGTTGCCAGCCACTCGCCTCATTAATGCAGGCGTTGGCGTCGGCACCGATGGTTGGAAGGAATCCAGCCTGTTCGTGGTGGGCCTTGACCTGGGGCAGCTCGACGCGCTGGCCCGCCGCTTCGACCAGCACGGCTACGTCTATGGGCGCGGCCACGGAATCGCACGACTACGGTTGCTGCCGTGAGCTGGCGCGCTGTCCACTTGCCGGGCCGCTTGGCGGCAGCACGCCGCATGGACAAGCCTGTCAGCGTTTGCGGACAATCGCGCGATGACTAATCTGTCTGCCACTGCCCCGATCCTGCTGGAAGCGCGGGGCCTTGCCTTCTACCGCCAGGACGAACCCGTGTTCGGCCCCCTGGACTTTCGCCTGCGCGAAGGCGAGGTGGCGCTGGTCGAAGGCGACAACGGCAGCGGCAAGACCACCTTGCTGCGCATCCTGGCCGGCCTGCTGCACCTGGACGAAGGCGAGCTGAGCTGGCGCGGCCAACCCTGGCGACGCGTCGAACACCTGGGAGACACCTTGTTCCTAGGTCACCACCTGGGCCTGAAGGGCGATCTCAGCGCTCGCGAGAACCTCGCCGTCGCCGCCGGCACCTATGGCATGCGCGACGGCCGGGACGTGGTGAGCGTGCTTTCGAGCATCGGCTTGGCCGGCTACGAGGACGAGCCAGTGCGCCGCCTTTCCGCCGGCCAGAAGAAACGCGCCGCCCTCGCCCGCCTGCTGCTGTTGCCAGCCACGCTGTGGCTGCTGGACGAGCCCTACGCCAACCTCGATCGCACCGGCATCGAACTGGTTAACCGCCTACTGGCCGAGCACTCCGCCGAAGGCGGCGCCGCGCTGGTGACCAGCCATGGCGCGGTGAGCTTCCTGGGCGGCGAACCGACACGGGTGCGCATGCACGCATGAGCCACGCGACGCTTGCTTCCGCCTGCGCCGCCGTGTTGCGCCGCGATCTCACCCTGGCCTGGCGCCGCCGTGGCGACATCACCATGCCGGTGCTCTATGCGCTGATCGTGGTTACCCTGTTCCCGTTCGCGCTGGGCCCGGAAGACGCGCTACTGCAGCGCATTGCCGGCGGCGTGGTGCTGCTGACCATGCTGCTGGCCATGCTGCTCGCACTGGACGCCATGTTCCGTAGCGACATCGAGGATGGCTCGCTGGAACAGCTGATGCTCTCGCCGCAGCCGCTGGCGATGATGCTGGCCATGAAGATCCTGGCGCACTGGATCACCACTGCGCTGCCGCTGATCGTGATCGCACCGCTGCTGGCCGGCATGCTTCACCTGCCTGCGCCGGTGATGCCGGTGCTGGTCTACGCCTTGCTGCTCGCCACGCCGCTGCTCAGCCTGCTGGGCGCGGTGCTGGTGGCGCTGACGGCCGGCAGCCGGCGCTCTGGTATGCTCCTGGCCTTGATGCTGCTGCCGCTTTGCGTGCCAGTGGTGATCTTCGCCGCCGGCGCCGTCGCCGCGGCACAACAGGGGCTGCCGTGGCTCGCTCCCATCGCCTGGCTGGGGGCCGCGCTGGTCATGGCCCTGGTGCTGGCGCCGCTGGCCTGCGCCGCCGCCCTTCGCATAGCTCTGGACGCATAAGACGATGGCCAACTGGATCCCGCTCTGGGTTCACAAGCTCAGCTCGCCGCCGAACTTCTACCGTTTCGCCGGTGTGCTGCGTCCATGGGCACTGGCCCTGGCGCTGATGCTCGGTGTGGTGGCGCTGTACGGCGGCCTGGTGCTGGCGCCTGCCGATTACCAGCAGGGTGATGCCTACCGCATCATCTTCATCCACGTGCCCAGCGCCTGGATGAGCCTGTTCATCTACGGCGTGATGGCGGTGGCCGCCTTCATCTCGCTGGTGTGGCGCATCAAGCTGGCCGAAGTGGTGGCGATGGAATCGGCGCCGATCGGCGCGGCCTTCACCTTCATCACCCTCGTCACCGGTTCGCTGTGGGGCAAGCCGATGTGGGGCACCTGGTGGACTTGGGATGCGCGACTCACCTCCGAACTCGTGCTGCTGTTCCTGTATCTCGGCGTGATCGGCCTGTATCACTCGTTCGAGGATCGCCGCCAGGGCGCGCGCGCCGCGGCCTTCCTCGCCATCATCGGCATCATCAACGTGCCGATCGTGCATTTCTCGGTGAACTGGTGGAACACGCTGCACCAGGGCTCCACCGTGCGCATCCTCGGCCCGTCGAAGATGAGCAGCGACATGCTGTGGCCGTTGCTGACCATGATGGTCGCCACCAAGTTCTATTACATCGCGAGCCTGTTCGGCCGCGTGCGCACCGACCTGCTCTCGCTGGAAAGCGGCAAGGACTGGGTGCGCCAGATTGCAGAAAAGGAGGGCGCGCGATGACACCGTTCTCGTGGGACCACTTCATCGCCATGGGCGGCTATGCCGCCTATGTGTGGCCGTCGTTCGCGCTGTTCTTCATCGTGCTGATCGCCGACTACCTCAGCCCCGGCTTCCGTCGCCGCCGACAGCTGCGTGAACTGCGCGGACGCATGGCGCGGCAGGCCGCGCGACAGCAACGCAACCCTTCAGTGCCATGACGGGCACCTACAGAGTCTTATGAATCCCACCCGCAAGCGCAGGCTCATCATCGTTCTCCTCGTGGTCGCAGCGGCCGTCGTCGCGGTCGGACTGACCGTGTTCGCGCTGCAGCAGAACATGAACTACCTGTTCACCCCGAGCCAGGTGCAGACGGGCGAGGCGCGCAGCTACAAGACGTTCCGCCTCGGCGGCATGGTGAAGGCAGGCTCGATCCAGCGCAGCAGCGACTCGTTGAAGGTCACCTTCACCGTGGTCGATGCGAGCGGTTCGATGCCGGTGGAATACACCGGCATCCTTCCCGACCTGTTCCGCGACAACCAGTCGGTGATCGCCACGGGCCACATGGACAACGCGCGTTTCATCGCCACCGAAGTGCTCGCCAAGCATGACGAAACCTACATGCCCAAGGAGCTGAAGGACGCGATGGCCAAGGCGCACCAAGGCAAACAGGTCAACGAGGCCGCTGGCCAGGACAAACCGCAATGACTCCGGAACTCGGGCAACTCGCCCTGATCCTCGCCCTGCTGCTGGCGTTTGCGCAGGGTGTGTTGCCGCTGGTCGGCGCATGGCGCAACAACCGCGCGCTGATGGCCGTCGCGCGCACCGCCGCGACGGGCCAGGCGGTGTTCGTCACCATGGCCTTCCTGCTGCTGGTTTGGGCGTTCCTGCAGTTCGACTTCTCGGTGCAGTACGTCGCCGACAACTCCAACCTCGCGCTGCCCTGGTACTACCGCATCGCGGCCGTGTGGGGCGCGCACGAAGGCTCGCTGCTGCTGTGGATCTTCATCCTCAACCTGTGGACGCTGGCGCTGGCCGTGCTGAGTCGTCGCCTGCCCGAGGTGTTCATCGCGCGCGTGCTGGGCGTGCTCGGCCTGGTGTCGGTGGGCTTTCTCGCCTTCATCATCTTCACGTCCAACCCGTTCATGCGCCTGTTGCCGATGCCGCCGGACGGCGGCGATCTCAACCCGGTGCTGCAGGACCCGGGTATGACCTTCCATCCGCCCGTGCTCTACATGGGCTACGTGGGCTTCTCGGTGGCATTTGCGTTCTCCATCGCCGCGCTGCTGGGTGGTGAACTGGAGCAGGCCTGGGTGCGCTGGGCGCGCCCATGGACCAACGTTGCCTGGGGTTTCCTCTCCGCGGGTATCGTGGCCGGCAGCTGGTGGGCGTATGCCGAGTTGGGCTGGGGCGGCTGGTGGTTCTGGGATCCGGTGGAGAACGCCAGCTTCATGCCGTGGCTGGTGGGTGCGGCACTGATCCACGCACAGGCGGTGACGGAGAAACGTGGCGGCCTGCGCGCGTGGACCATCCTGTTGTCGATCTTCGCTTTCTCGCTGTCGCTGCTGGGCACCTTCCTCGTGCGTTCTGGCGTGCTTACTTCGGTTCATGCATTCGCCTCCGACCCTAAGCGCGGCCTGTTCATCCTCTGCTTCCTCGCCGTTGTGGTGGGTGGCTCGCTGCTGCTCTACGCGCTGCGTGCGCCCAAGGTCGCCGGCGGCAAGCCGTTTAGCGTGGTGTCGCGCGAAACGGCAATCCTCATCGGCAACCTGATGCTGACCGTGGCGGCCGCAATGGTGCTGCTGGGCACCTTGTTCCCGCTGCTCGGCGATGCGCTGAACCTCGGCAAGATCTCGGTGGGACCGCCTTACTTCGGTTTCCTGTTCACGCTGCTGATGATTCCAGTGGTGCTGCTGTTGCCGTTTGGCCCGTACCTGCGCTGGGGCAAGAGCGATACGCCGGTGCTCAAGCGCGTGATGTGGCGCGCCGGCCTCGCGGCAGTGGCTTGCGCGATCGTTGCTGCGTTGCTCACCGACGGTGAAGGCAAGGCGATCGCCGGCACGGCAGCGGCGGTGTGGTGCGGTTTCGGCACGCTGCTGTACGTGTTCAAGCGCTGGCGCGAAATGCCGGCGGGTCGTCGCTATCCGGCCGAAATGGCCGGCATGCTGCTGGCGCACTTCGGCGTCGGTGTGTTTCTCGCCGGCGTGCTGCTCACCAATGCACTGAGCGTCGAGCGCGACGTGCGCATGAGCCCCGGCCAGACCTCCAGCATCGGCGGCTACGACTTCCGCTTCGACGGCGTGCAGCACACCACCGGCCCCAACTGGCAGGGCGACCAAGGCACGGTGACTGTAATGCGCTCGGGTCGAAAGATCGCGGTGATGCACCCGCAGAAGCGCACCTATACGCGCGGCCAGGTGCAGACGGAATCGGCGATCAATCCCGGCCTGTTCCGCGATCTTTATGTCGCACTGGGCGAGCCGATGGATCGCACGCAGCCGGAAGGTGCATGGGCGCTTCGCCTCTACGACAAGCCCTTCGTCCGCTGGATCTGGGCTGGTGGCCTGTTCATGATGCTCGGCGGCTTCTTCGCCGCTGCGGATCGCCGCTTCCGCACCAAGCGCGTGGCTGAAACCGAAGCCGTCCCGGCAGCCGCCTTGCAGGAATCGCGCGCATGAGTCGCCTGCTGCCCTTCTTCGGTTTCCTGCTGCTGGTGGCTTTGTTCGGTTTCGGTATCTGGTGGAACACCCAGCACGACCAGCGCGAAGTGCCTTCGCCGCTGATCAACAAGCCGGCGCCCGCCTTCGTGCTGCCGAAGCTGGATGATCCGTCCCAGACAGTCAGCCGTGACAACCTGCTGGGCAAGCCGTATCTCATCAATGTCTTCGCCAGCTGGTGCATCGCCTGCGGCGAGGAACATCCGGTGCTGATGACACAAGGCAAGTCCATCGGCGTGCCCATCGTCGGCTACAACTACAAGGACGCACCGGAAGACGCGAAGGCCTGGCTGACCAAGCACGGCAATCCGTACGACATGGTCATCGCCGATCAGGAAGGCCGCACGGCGATCGACTTCGGCGTGTACGGCGCACCCGAGAGTTTTCTGGTCGATGGCAAGGGCGTGATCCGCTACAAACGCATCGGTCCGTTGACGCCGGAAGTGATCGAAAAGGAACTGAAGCCCGCCATTGCCGCGCTGGCCAAGGAGCCCGCTCCGTGAGCGCGAGAACTCTTTTTGTAGGAGCGCACCCAGTGCGCGAAAAACCTACGCGGCGCAAGTTCCGTAATCGCGCACTGGGTGCGCTCCTACAGTTGGGGCTATTGCTCCTAACGAGCGTGTCGTTCGCCCAGGCGATCGACCCGCTGCCCTTCAAGGACCACGCCCAGGAAGTCCGCTTCCAGACGCTCACGCGCGAACTGCGCTGCCTGGTCTGCCAGAACGAGAATCTCGCCGATTCCAACGCGGACCTCGCGCGAGATCTGCGCCACGAAGTGTTCGATCTGATGCAGCAGGGCAAGAGCGACGACGAGATCAAGCAATACCTGGTCGATCGCTATTCCGATTTCGTGCTGTACGACCCGCCGGTGAAATCCAGCACGGTGTTGTTGTGGTTCGGCCCGCTGGCGATCCTGCTGGCTGGAGCCGTGGTGGTCGTGGTCACGGTACGTCGCCGTAGCCGTGCCGCGCCGGTCGCGGTGCAGGACGAGAAGCCGAACGACGAAGGGGACGATTGGTGAAACTGGCTTTCTTCCTGATCGCCGCAGCGATGATCGCCGCGGCGTTGTTCCTGCTGCTATGGCCACTGATGCGTCATGGCCGCCAGCAGGGTCGCTCCCGCAAGGTTTTCGCGTTGGCCCTGGCGTTGGCCTTCCTGCTGCCGATCGCGGCCATCAGCCTCTATCTCGGCGTGGGCACGCCGGTGGCGCTCGATGGCGTGGCGCACCAGCCCAAGAGCATGAGCATCGACGACGCCGTCGGTGAGCTGAAGGCTCATCTGGCACAGCAACCGGATGATCTGCAGGGCTGGATGCTGCTTGCGCAGACCTACGGCGTGATGCATCGCGCCGTCGAGGCACGCGACGCCTACGAACAGGCGCTGCGGATCGACGCCGACAACAGCGCCGCCATGGTGGGCTGGGCGGAAGCCGACTCGCTGCAGCGCGAGGACCATCGCATCGAAGGGCGCGCACTGGAGCTGCTGGAGCGCGCCGTGAAGCTCGACCCGCAGAGCCAGCGCGGCCTTTGGCTGCTGGGCATCAGCCAGTTCCAGCACGACCACTATGCCGAGGCGGCCACCACCTGGCGCCAGCTGCAGACCCAGCTCGACCCGGGTTCCAACGTGGCCAAGGCCGTCGCCGAACAGATTGCCGTGGCTGACGCGCGTGCCGGCAACCCCGGCAAGACGGCGCCCGAGACGCCCGCAGCCGAGGCGCAGGGGCCCGCATTGCAGGTGCAGGTATCGCTCTCCCCTGCCCTCAAGGACAAGCTGGGCCGAGGCGACACGCTGTTCGTGTATGCGCGCGCCGAGCAGGGGCCGCCCATGCCGCTGGCCGTGGCGAAACTGGACGCCGCCGCTCTCCCCGCCACGGTGACGCTTACCGACGCGATGGGCATGACGCCCCAGTTCAAACTATCCTCGGCATCGCGCGTGTTCGTCGGTGCCCGCATCAGCAAGAGTGGGCAGGCCATGCCACAGGCGGGCGACCTCGAAGGCGACGCCGGCGTGGTCGACGTCGGCACGCGCAACCCGATCAGGATCACCATCGACAAGGTTCATTGATGAATCACGACGCGCGCCGCTACTTCGCCCTGCCTTCGCCATTCGCGATGAAGCGCGGCGGCGAACTCCACGGCGCGCGCGTCGCCTATGAAACCTGGGGCGAACTGAGCCCGGCACGCGACAACGCGGTACTGATCCTTACCGGCCTCTCGCCTAGCGCACACGCCGCCTCCAACGGCGAAGATCCGTCGTCCGGCTGGTGGGAAGCGATGATCGGCCCCGGCAAGGCCATCGATACCTCACGCTGGTATGTCATCTGCGTGAATTCGCTGGGCAGCGACAAGGGCTCGACTTGCGCCGCATCGATCAACCCGGCGACGGGCGAATCCTACCGGCTGGATTTTCCCGAGCTGTCGCTGGAAGACGTTGCCAATGCGGCACACGCTGCCGTTACCAGCCTGGGCATCGAACAGCTGGCCTGCCTCATCGGCTGTTCGATGGGCGGCATGAGCGCACTGGCCTATATGGTGCTGCACCCGGGCAGCGTGCGCGCTCACATCAGCGTGGACACGGCGCCCCAGGCGCAGCCGTTCGCCATCGCCATCCGCTCGTTGCAGCGCGAAGCCATCCGCCTCGATCCCGATTGGAACAGCGGTCGCTACAACGACGCGCACTATCCCGAGGCAGGCATGAGCATCGCGCGCAAGCTCGGCGTGATCACCTATCGCTCGGCGATGGAATGGAACGGCCGTTTCGCGCGCATTCGGCTCGATCCCGAACAACGCGACGACAACCCCTTCGGCATGGAATTCGAAGTGGAGTCGTACCTGGAAGGCCATGCGCAGCGCTTCGTGCACACCTTCGATCCCAACAGCTATCTCTATCTCTCGCGCGCGAGCGACTGGTTCGACATTGCCGAATACGGCAACGGCAACGTGATGGAAGGACTCAGGCGCATCCGCATCGAGAAGGCGATGGTGATCGGCGTAAGCACCGACATCCTCTTCCCGCTGGAGCAACAGGAACAGATCGCCGACGGTTTGCGTGCCGCGGGCGCTGACGTGGAGTTCGTGGCGCTGAATTCCCCGCAGGGCCACGATGCCTTCCTGGTCGACATTCCCAACTACAGTCGCGCTATAGGCGGCTTCCTCGGCCGACTCTGAACGGCCGACTGCGCCTCCTGCCCCGCGCTGTTAAGATGGGACAGCAGCATCACCTTCCGAGAACGCCATGCTCACCCTCGACTTTCCCGGCTCCCGCCAGCTCATCGACGCCATCGACGCCGCCGTGGCGGAGGACTCCACGCGCGCCGTCACGGACAGCCTGCGCAACAGCTTGTGCAAGCTCATTCGCGGCAAGGAAGTGAAGCTGCCCGAATGCGTGTTCGAGACTGCGGAAGGCCGCTACGCACGCCGCGAGCTGTACCGTAGCGAGGATCACGGCTACTGCGTGGTGGCGATGACCTGGGGCCCGGGCCAAGGCACGCCAATCCATGACCATTGCGGCATGTGGTGCGTGGAAGGCGTCTGGAGCGGCGCGCTGGAAGTCGTGCAGTACGAGCGCCTCGCTGACGAAGACGGCCACTACCGCTTCCAGCCGGTGGGTTCGATCCAGGCCGGCCCCGGTTCTGCCGGCAGCCTGATTCCGCCGCACGAGTACCACACCATCCGCAACCCCAGCGACGATGCCGTGGCCGTCAGCCTTCACATCTATTCGGGCCAGATGACCCATTGCGCTGTCTTCCAGCCACTCGGCCAGGACCACTATCAGCGCAGCGATCGTCAATTGGGTCTCGACCCGGTGCACTGAACCCGGCATAATGGCCCGCTGCAGTGCCGGTGTGGCGGAATGGTAGACGCGGCGGACTCAAAATCCGCTTCTGGCGACAGAGTGTAGGTTCGAGTCCTATCACCGGTACCAATAGCTCGAATAAAAAAAGCCCGCATTCATGCGGGCTTTTTTGTGCGCCAGCGAAATGCCTGTCTATCTTCGCGGAGGAATTCGCGTCGCCACTCTCAATGGATGGCGCAGGACCTTCTCGCGGGAAGCGTTGCCTCGCGCATGGGTACCGCTTCGTGAAGTTCGTTCCATGGCATCGGCTCAAGTCCCTCATCGCCCTGCAGCATGCGCGCGAACGTCGCGCCCTCGTTCTCGCCCGCTCGCAATGCGTCTGCTTCGCGCGCGAAGGTCCTTTCGGTATCGCGCCGCGTCAGCGGTTCCCAATCGAGCTGATTGCCCGACGGAGAACGCAGGAGTGTCCAGCTGGCCGCCCACGAGCTCGCGCCATCACGCGGAATCTCGACGGATTCGACCCTCAGAAGATAGATACCGACAACCACGGCCATGCGCGGACTCCATTTCCGGGCCTCGCCACGCTAGGAGGGGATGTGGGCGTGTGGGGACACGTCCGTTGGCGTGGAAGGCCATGACACAGCGAGCTTACGCATGACTTACGACCCGGAGAACGTGGCAAAGGTCATGGATGCTGACGTTAGTTCTTGCGGTCGGGGCCGGTGCGCAGAGCGTTCTCTGGACACATCTACGCGGCGGGACTGCGACCTTCCCGATGGTCGTAGCGGTCGAGCAGTGCCTCGAGTTCGCCGACGTAGCGCAGGAGCTCGTTGCGCTGCTGCATGTTATCGCCCGCTCCGTCCGGTGCATCGTCACCCAAAAGGCGCAAGGCGCCACGGATACGATGAAGCAACTGGCGCTGCTGCTCGCTGTCGCCGAGCTGGAATGCGCGGTCCAGTTCCTCCAGATCCTGTCTTGTGGCGGCGACGAGGCTGCGCAGCACGTCGCGCACGCGGGCTGGCGAACCGAAGGTATCCAGCAGCAGTCGCCATCGATCCGTGGTCACCGTCGACACGAGATCCATGGAGCGACGGGCACGAGTCCCAAGACAGGCAGAAAGCATGGCCCCGAGTTCGGCCAGTTGTACCGGCTTGGCGAGGAACTCGTCCATGCCTGCTTCGCGGCAACGCGAAACCTCTTCGGGCAATGCGCTCGCGGACAACGCGACGATCGGCAGGTGTGTGGCGGCGTCGCGCTCGTGCTCACGTATCCGCCGCGCAAGCGTATAGCCGTCCAAAACAGGCATGTGGCAATCGGTGATGAGCAGGTCGTAGCGTGCCGTGGCCAGCGTGCGCAGGGCTTCCTGTCCGTTCTCCACGATCGTGTGTGGATAGCCCAGTCGGTCGAGCTGCCGGCTGATGACAGCACGGTTGATGGGATGATCTTCCGCGACCAGGATGCGCGCATCGTGTCGTTGAGGACTGGTGCTTTCAGCTGCCGCACGAGGCGGCGGATTCAGGCGCAGCGCGACATGGCAGGCATCCACTGCCGAACGCCACAGCAAGGGCTGGCCGCTCAGCATCACTTCGCCGTGTTCGAGATAAAAGCCGCGCGGATCAGGTGTATCCAGCAACCGGACCACGTGTGCTCCTTCGGGGAGTGCGCCCAAGGACGCGAGCTCGAGGTCGACCACGTAGATGTCGATACTTTCGGAAGCGTATTCCTCGAGATCCATCGCATCGGCGCCGACGATGGACATGCCGAGCGCCGACAACGTATTGGACAGTTCGCGTTCGAGCAGGATGTCCCCGGTACAAAGCAGTGCCTGTTTCCCGGCCAGCGCGCGCTGGGGTCGCAGCACCTGTTCCACGGCCAGCGGTATTTCGAAGATCGCCTGTGTACCGAAGCCCGGCGTACTGGTGAGGCGGATTTCGCCATGCATCATGTGCGCGAGCCGGCGGCATATGGTCAGGCCGAGGCCGGTGCCGCCGTAGCGACGGGAGGTGGAGGCTTCCGCCTGGACGAAGGGCTGGAACAACCGGTCTAGCTGGTCCTGCGACATGCCGATGCCGGTATCCGACACGGTAATGCCCAAGCGATGGTTCGCGCCGGCGTCCTCCAGCAGTTCCATATGCACTTCGACGCGGCCCTTCGCGGTGAACTTCAGCGCGTTGCTCAGCAGATTGGTGATGATCTGGCGCACGCGCGTCATGTCTCCGCGGTACTCGGCTGCCAAGCGCCAGTCGAGGCTGGCGTAAAGCCGCACGCCTTTTTCCCGTGCCAGCGATGCGAACAGGCCAAGCACTCCATCGGTCATCACGCGCAAGTCGAACGCGTGCTCGTTCAAGTGCAGGCGGCCTGCCTCGATGCGGGAAAAGTCGAGGATGTCGTCCAATATTTGCAGCAAGGTCTCGGACGAGTCATGAACCATGTCCAGCATGTGCGCCTGTTCGCCGTCCAGCGGGGTCTTGCCGAGCAATTCGACGAGGCTCAGCACACCGGCCATCGGCGTGCGGATCTCGTGGCTCATCATGGCAAGGAACGCACTCTTGGCCGCCACTGCTGCTTCGGCCGTTGCCTTCGCCTCGATCAAGGCCTGCGCCTGTGCCTTCTCTGCCGTGATGTCGATGCAGAACACGCTGCAGCTGACCACGCCGTCCTCTTCGTTGCGTGGTGGACCGAACGAAGCACGCACCCAGCGTGTACCGGTGGGCAGCGTCACGCGGTATTCCACGCTGTGGGCGCCCTCGCCCGCACGTACCCGTTCGATGGCCTGGCGCACCGCGGGCTTGTCCTCCTCCAGCATCACGTCGAAGGGACGACGGCGGCCTTGCAACAGCTCGTCATGCGTGAGGCCAAACAAGGCCATCGTCTCGCCTCCGACATAGTCGAAGCTGCTCAAGCCGTCACGGGCGTAGCGCACGCGCATGACGACACCCGGCAAGCTTTCGTTGGTGTCGATGAGCTTCTGTTCGGAGGCCAGCGCGCGTGCTTCGGCCCGACGCAGGTCGCTCACGTCGACCAGTGTGCCGAGCAAACCCTTGCCCTGGCCCGCGCCACGATCGAAGGCATGTCGCCACAGCAAGGCATCGCGCGCATAGCCCCCCTTTTCGGTCGGACCTATGTAGAGCTCACGATGACCGCCATGGCCCTGTGCGATCACTTGCATGTCGGCCTCGTGCAGCGTCGCGGCATCCAGGCCCATCGCATGCCGTGTTTCGATCATGGTCCGGCCGAGCAACGCATCGCGCGAACAGGCGAACATGTCTTCGTAGGCTCGATTGACGGCAAGATACCGCCCCTCCTCATCCTTGACGAAGACGGGATAGGGAATCGTTTCCAGCAGAGCCTGCTGGAACTTCAACTGGGCAGCGAGCGCCTGCTCCGCCTCGCGCTGCGCACGCATGGCACGCCGCTGCCGCAGATAGGAAATGCCCACCAGGCCGACGACGACCAGGGCTGCGGCCAGACCGACAAGCACCCATCTCCATGGCACGCCGTAATGGTATTGGGCGGTCAGCCAGCGACTGCGGATCGATTGGCGTTGGCTGTCCTTTACGCTTGCGAAGACGCGGTTGACCATGGGCGCCAGCCGGTCGTAGCGATTGGCGATACCTACCGTGAAGTCCTGGTCGACGCCCGCAGGGCCGACCACACGCAAGGTCGCCGCGTAGCGATCGCGGATTAGCGCATCCAGCGCCGGCAGCGTGCCGACATAGGCATCCGCATGACCGGAAGCCACCATGGCCAGCCCTTCTTCGTTGCTGCCCACGGATTGCCAATGCGCGCCGGGTACGAGCCCGCGCAGACGCGACATCAGGCTGGCCTCGTTGCGGACGGCCACCACATGCCCCGCGAGGTCCTCCGGACCCAGCAGGGTTGGGCCATGGGTCCGTCCCACGATGACGGTGGGAAAGTGCTCATAGCTGCGGCTGAACACCATGAGTTGCGCGTCGAAGTCCTCCGGCATCGCTGCCGCGACCATATCGATCTCGCCCGCGCGCACCATGCGCTGCAACTCACCCCAGTCTCTCGCGGGTACGGCATGGATGTGCAGCCCGAGCTGCTTCTGCAGGATCTCCATGTAATCGGCAGCCAAGCCGTCGAACTGCCCTCGGCTGTCCCGGAACGTGTATGGATAGCGATCGGTCTCGTAACCCAATCGCAGCGGCGGCAAGGAGCGCAGCCAATCGCGCTCGGACGTGGTCGGCTCACGTGCCAGGGGGGCGGATGGGTCGGTCGTAAGACCCCAGCGCAAGCGAAGTCGTGCCACCTCGTCCGCCGTGATCGTCGCTTCGGCCTTGCGCAGGATCTGCAGCAGCATCGCGCGGCCACGGGGCACCGCCAATCCGATGGTGATCGGCGGTGTGTCCAGGGGGCCGAGCGCGACAAGATCATCGTCGCGACGCTCGAGCAGCAGCATCTGCGTGCGCGATGCCGTAGCTCCGATATAGGCGTCGGCCCTTCCGGTAGCCACCAGTTCCAAGGCTTGCCGGCCATCGTCCGCGAACACGAGGGTCGCCCCGGGAAACTGCTTCGCGAGCTGGTCCGCGATGACATGAAAATCACGCTCGATGGCCATGCGTGCATGCTCAAGATCGCTTTGCGAGCGGATGCGCTCATCGCCCTTGCGCGTGACCAGGATCAAGGCCCCCTGTCCATAGGGCTTGAGCAGATCGAACCCGGCCTTCTCCGCCTGGGAGGCCGACATGGCGGCCAGCAGGTCGTAGGGGTTGTCCGAGCGATCCGAAGCCGTTACCCGCATGTCGGTATAGGGGTGAAAGACGAGTCGCAGGCCAGCCTTGCCTGCCAGCAGTCGGGCATAGTCGACACCGAAACCTTCCGGTCGCCCAGCCACCCAGGTCTCCGCGGGCAGATGATCGCCTGCGTATACGCCTACATTCACAACCGCATGTTGGCGACGCCAGGCGTCCTCTTCGGGTGTCAGCGACAGTGCGCTGCTGTTCGACTCCTTGCCGGCAGACGTCGAATCGTCTTGTACGCCGCCACCCTGCCCTGCGAAGGCTGGTGCCGCCATGCCAAAGCACCAGGCGAGCGCCAGCCAAAGAACCCAGCGCCATCTCGAGCGGTGCGGTACCCGCGACTCGTGGTTCGGGCGATGGTGTGTCGCGTCACTGTGAAAAACGTCGTTGACGTCCATGGGTGCGCCCGGATTCCAGCCAGCCAAGGAGGGGTGGAGCTTAGTGACCCGACTACATCATGCTCTATAAGAATCGTCTGAAGATGCCTCGGCAACGAGTAAGGCTTTATCGCCTCTGCTTGCCATGCGCAATCGGCTAACCTACAGCCCAAACTGGCGTGCGACCTGAACAGCCATGACCCTGCGCATCATTCTGGCCGATGACCATCCCATAGTCCGCAGCGGTGTCCGCACCCTGCTGGAAAGCCACTCTCAGACCAGCGTGGTCGCCGATGTCGGTTCGCCGGCCGAACTGATCGAAGCGATTCACACGCACCCCTGCGACATCGTCCTTACGGATTTCAGCATGCCTGGCGGCCAGGTCGCCGACGGACTGCACATGCTCGGCCTTATCCATCGACGCTGGCCGACACTGCCAGTGGTCGTCCTCACCATGGTCAACAACGCGGGGGTGCTCAATTCCATCCTCGCGACGGGCGTGCGCGGCCTGCTTGGCAAATCCGACGCGTTGACCGAACTGACACTGGCGATACAGGCGGTTTCCCACGGACGCGACTACCTGAGCACGGCCATACGCAAGACACTGGACATCGCGCGCGCCGGCGCCCAGTTCTCCTCGCAGCCCGTACTGTCCAAGCGCGAAACCGAAGTGCTTCGGCTGTTCGCCTCGGGCTTCACCGTGTCCGAGATTGCGAGCCAGCTCAATCGCAGCGTCAAGACCATCAGCCGGCAGAAAATGGACGGAATGGCCAAGCTCGGCCTGAAGAGTGATCTGGACGTCTATGCCTATGCGCGCGAGCACGGCATGCTCACGTAAGCCATCACGGATCCGCCGGCGCGAAGCAGGACATCTGCATATGAAGACCCGCGATGCCTCGACGGTGACGCCTGCCTTCAACCGTCCACACCCGGCCGGTTAGAAGAAGACGATTCTGCACGCTAGAAGTGCATTGTCCGCCGGCGAGTTTCCGGCGGCGCTGCCCGTGACGCCAACCCGCGTCTTGTGCTTCCGCAGCATGAACTGCCCGTTCGTGCGCCGGGCCAGGCAGATGCGCGAAGGGCCGGGAATGCCGGCCCTTGCGGTGCTTGAAATGGTGCCCCCGATACGATTCGAACGTACGACCTTCCCCTTAGGAGGGGGACGCTCTATCCAACTGAGCTACGGGGGCAACGCCGCGGATTTTGGCATGGATCGGCGGCCAAGGCGATCCGCGCCGGGGGGGCCTGCTAGAATGAGTGTTTTCATCCCGGCGCCATTCTCCGCGCCACGGTCTGGAGTCAAGCATGTCCCACGAAATCCTCACCGCACTTGGTCTCGGCGCCTCCCAGTCGGGTACGTACCTGGGCAATGGCGAATGGTCCAAGACCACTGACGCCGGCACGCTGCAACCGGTCAATCCGGCGACCGGCGACGTGATTGCCAGCGTGCACGCCTCCAGTGCGGCCGACTACGAGACCATCGTCAAGCGCGCGCAGGAAGCGTTCAAGGTTTGGCGCACGACGCCGGCGCCGCGCCGTGGCGAGGCGATCCGCCTGTGTGGCGAAGCGCTGCGCAAGCACAAGGACGCGCTGGGTTCACTGGTTGCGCTCGAAATGGGCAAAATCAAACCCGAAGGCGACGGCGAAGTGCAGGAGATGATCGACATCGCCGACTTCGCGGTGGGCCAGAGCCGCATGCTCTACGGCTACACCATGCACTCGGAGCGCCCGGGCCACCGCATGTACGAGCAGTACCAGCCGCTGGGCCTGGTCGGCATCATCAGCGCGTTCAACTTCCCGGTGGCGGTGTGGGCGTGGAATGCATTCCTCGCCGGTATCTGCGGCGACATCTGCATCTGGAAGCCGTCGCCGAAGACGCCGCTGTCGGCCATCGCCACGATGAAGATCGTCAACGAAGCGCTGAAGGAAGCCGGCTTCCCGGACATCTTCTTCCTCTTCAACGATGCGGGCGTCGAGCTGTCGCAGGCCTTCGTCGACGACCATCGCATTCCGCTGATCAGCTTCACCGGCTCCACCAAGGTGGGTCGCCACGTGGGCGAGCGCGTCGCCAAGCGCATGGGCCGTTCGCTGCTGGAACTGGGCGGCAACAACGCCATCATTCTTGACGAGAGCGCGGACCTGAAGCTGGCGATCCCGGCCATCGTGTTCGGCGCCGTCGGCACCGCAGGCCAGCGCTGCACGACCACGCGTCGCCTGTTCGTGCACGAATCGATCGTCGACGACGTGACGGCCAAGCTGACCACCGCCTACAAGCAGGTGGAAGGCAAGATCGGCGACCCGACCCTCGCCACCACGCTGATGGGCCCGCTCAACAGCAAGGAGGCCGTGCAGGCCTACCTCGCCGCGGTGGAGAAGGCCAAGGCGGCCGGTGGCAAGGTGCAGACCGGCGGAGCTGCGCTCACCGACCGCAAGGGCAACTTCGTGCTGCCGACCATCGTCACCGGCCTGAAGAACAGCGACGACGTGGTGCAGACGGAGACCTTCGCTCCGATCCTGTACGTGATGCCGTTCAAGACGCTGGATGAGGCCATCGACCTGCAGAACAGCGTGCCGCAAGGTCTCTCTTCGGCCATCTTCACGCAGAACCTGAAGTCGGCCGAGCAGTATCTGTCGGCAGCGGGCTCCGATTGCGGCATCGCCAACGTCAACATCGGCACTTCGGGCGCAGAAATCGGTGGCGCCTTTGGTGGCGAGAAGGAAACCGGTGGTGGTCGTGAGTCAGGTTCGGATGCGTGGAAGGTCTACATGCGCCGCCAGACCAACACCATCAACTACTCGAACTCGCTGCCGCTGGCGCAGGGCATCAAGTTCGACCTGTAAGACAGAACCGGCGACCGGCAACCGCCGGTCGCCGACTCTCATCGCCCAACGTGCATCGACATGAGCTATCAGACGCCCACATACCGAAGCACCAACTCCATGGCGGTGATCAGCCTGATCTTCGGCATTGCCTGCTGGTTCGTCTTACCGTTCATCGGCGCCATCGTGGCGGTCGTCTGCGGGCATCTCGCACGAGGGGAAATCCGGCACGCGGAACCCGGCACGGTAGATGGCGACGGCCTGGCGCTTGCTGGGTTGGTGCTCGGTTATATCCATCTGGCCCTCGCACTGCTCGCCATCGTGTTCGTCGTCGTATTCCTTTTGCTGGGTTTTGGCATCGGCCTCCATTGGCTGCACTGGTGATGCCATGAGTTCGCAAGACACCACGACACTCGCGACGGCGCCGTTCGACTTCCGCGGCTATCGCGTCGTGGTGGCAGGTGGCAGCAAAGGCATCGGCCGCAGCATCGCGCTGGCTTTTGCGCGCTCGGGTGCGGCGGTGTCGGTGTGTGCGCGTGGCGAAACAGCGCTGGACGAGGTACGTCACGCCATCGCCGCATTCGGCGTGACCGCACATACGCGCCGCTGCGACCTGGCGGATGCGGAAGCCATCGACACCTACATCCGCGAAGCCTCGGAGGTGCTCGGTGGCATCGACGTGCTGGTGAACAACGCCAGCGGCTACGGCTTCAGCAATGACGATGCCAGCTGGCTGGCCGGCTTCAACATCGACATCATGGCGGCGGTGCGTGCCTCGCGTGCGGCCTTGCCGCATCTCAAGGCGTCGCCTCATGCGTGCATCCTGCACACTTCGTCGATCGCCGCCTACCATCCCAGTGCACGCAGCGCGCCGTATGCGGCAGCCAAGGCAGCGCTGAACCAGTACACCACTTCGCAGGCGATGATGCTGGCGAAACACCGCATCCGCGTGAATGCCATCGCGCCAGGTTCCATCGAGTTTCCGGACGGCCTGTGGGATCGCCGCAAGGTCGAAGCGCCGGAGCTGTACCAGCAGACGCTGGCGAAGATCCCCTTCGGTCGCTACGGCAAGCCCGAGGAAATCGCCAACGTCGCCCTGTTCCTCGCCTCTCCATTCGCCAACTGGATGACCGGCCAGACGCTCTGCGTGGATGGCGGCCAGTTGCTGTCGGGTTGATGACCATGACTGACTTCAACTCCACCGAGCGTTTCAGTGATCGCGTCGCCGACTACGTGCGCTATCGCCCCGACTACCCCGTAGCGATGCTGGAATGGCTGCAACACACCTACGGCGTGAACCCGCATTGGCTGGTGGTGGACGTCGGCGCCGGCACGGGAATTTCCAGCAAGCTGTTCCTGGACGGCGGCTACCGCGTGATCGCGGTAGAGCCGAACGAACCGATGCGCAAGGCGGCGGAGCAGTGGCTCGGCGACAACGAGCGCTTCCGCACCATCGGTGGTCATGCCACTGCCACCGGGCTGGAAGACGCCAGCATCGATCTGGTGATGGTCGCCCAGGCCTTCCACTGGTTTGACCAGGCGGCGACGCGCACGGAGTTCCAGCGCATCCTCAAGCCTTCCGGGTTGGCAGCCATCGTCTGGAATTCGCGTCGCCTGGTGGGCACGCCGTTCCTCGAAGGTTACGAGGCTTTGTTGAAGGAATACGGCACCGACTACACCAGCGTCGCCGAGCGCTATGGCGACGAGCCGCAGATGCGCGCCTGGTTTGGTATCGGATACCTCGGCATGGGCCGTTTCGATCACGGCCAACTGCTCGACTTCGATGGCCTGCGTGGACGCCTGATGTCGTCCTCCTATGCACCACGCGCGGGTCATCCGCAACACGAACCGATGATGCATGCCTTGCGCGAGCTGTTCGACAGCTGCGCCGTCGATGGCCGCATCAGTTTCGACTACGACACCGTCATCTACGTGGGCACACTGCCTTGAGCATGTACAACCTGATCCGCCCCCTGCTGTTCGCACTCGATGCGGAAACGGCGCACGGCCTGACGCTGTATGGCCTGGACGTGGCCCAACGCAGCAATTTCGCGCACCTGGTCGCCAAGCCGTCGGCCGACCTGCCGACCACGGCGTTCGGCATCCGCTTTCCCAATCCGGTCGGCCTCGCGGCGGGTCTGGACAAGAATGCCGATCACCTCGATGGGTTGGGTGCGCTCGGCTTCGGTTTCGTCGAAGTAGGCACCACCACGCCGCGCCCGCAGCCCGGCAACGACAAGCCGCGCATGTTCCGCCTGCCGCGGCACGAGGCAGTGATCAATCGTCTTGGATTCAACAATGCCGGCGTGGACGCGCTGGTGCGCAATGTGCAGCAGTCGAACTATCGCGGTGTGCTTGGCATCAACATCGGCAAGAACAAGGACACGCCGAACGAAAAGGCCGTGGACGACTACCTGTTCTGCCTGGAGCGCGTGTATGCGCTGGCCAGCTACATCACGGTCAACATCTCCTCGCCGAATACGCAAGGCCTGCGTGATCTGCAGGAAGAAGCCACGTTGCGGCGCTTTATCGAAACATTGCGCGAAGCCCAGGAGCGGTTGGGTTCGCAGACCGGTGCACGCAAACCGATGCTGCTGAAGATCGCGCCCGACCTCAGCGAAACCGAACTCGATGCCATTGCCGAAGTGCTGCTCGCTGCCAAGGTGGACGGCGTGATCTGCACCAACACCACCATCGACCACTCGGCCGTGGCCAGTGATCCGCATGGCAACGAAACCGGTGGCCTCTCGGGCAAGCCGCTGTTCGCGCGCTCCACCGCCGTGTTGCGTGGCATGCGTAACCGCGTGGGCGACAAGCTCGACATCATCGGCGTGGGTGGCATCCTCGACGGCAGCGATGCCGCCGAGAAGATCGACGCCGGCGCTTCGCTGGTGCAGATCTATTCCGGCATGGTGTTCCGCGGCCCGGCGTTGATCGCCGAATGCGTGGATGAAATCCGTCGCCAGCGCGAGGACACCCATGGCGGTTGAGCGCATCGATATGGGCGGCTATACGCTGATCGAGACCGCGCCGCTGGGCACGCGCAACACGCTCCGCGTCAATGCGCGTGCTCGCCTGCTGGCTGAAATCACCGACGCATCCAAGCTGCCCGAACTGCTGGCCTTTCCTGCCGTACGCCAGGGCAAGCTGCTGGTGTTGGGCGAAGGCAGCAACATGCTATTCACCGGCGACGTCGACGGCACTGTGCTTGCCATGGCCACGCGTGGCGTGCAGGTGGAACAGGATGGCGACGTCGCGCGTATCGCCGTCGCGGCCGGAGAGCGCTGGGACGATTTCGTGCGCTGGACGCTGGGCCAGGGTTTCGCGGGCCTGGAAAACCTCATTCTGATTCCTGGCACGGTCGGCGCCGCGCCAATACAGAACATCGGCGCGTACGGTACCGAAGTCGCCGAGTTCATCGAAAGCGTCGAAGCGTGGGACACGCAGGAACAGCGCGTGGCGGTATTGGATCGCGCTGCCTGTGCATTCAGCTATCGCGACTCCGTGTTCAAGCATCAGCCCGGTCGTTATATCGTCACCGCCGTACGCTTTGCCCTGCCCCGCTCGCGCGAGCTGCGACTGGACTATGCCGGTATTCGCGAAGAACTCGCACGGATGGGCGTGGAAAAGCCTGCGCCCTTCCATGTGGCAGAAGCCGTGGTGCATCTGCGCACGAAGAAACTTCCCGATCCCGCCGTCATCGGCAACGCGGGCAGCTTCTTCAAGAACCCCATCGTGAACGCAGCGCTTGGCGAAGCCGTCAAACGTGAGCATCCCGATCTGGTGTCTTGGGTAGGCGCCGATGGCCGCTGGAAGCTCTCCGCGGCCTGGCTCATCGAGCAAAGCGGCTTCAAGGGCGAACGCGATGGCGACGCGGGCATTTCCAATCGGCATGCACTGGTGCTGGTGAATCATGGGCGTGCCAGCGGTGCGGAGCTGTGGTCGTTCGCGCAGAAGGTAATTGACGGGGTTCGTGAGAAATTCGGTGTCGTGCTGGAGCCCGAACCCGTCGTGGTTTGATGCGGAGGCGCGGTAATCGCCGCATACAGGAGCCCGCCCACTGGGCGGCTGCGGACTGTCGGCGCGTCGCTTCGTCAGGTGATCGCGCACTGGGCGCGCTCCTACAGAAGAACATCCGATTAGGATCGCCCCCGGATACGCGCCCCCTTGTGGGAGCGCACCCTGTGCGCGACTCAGACTATCGGCGCACACCTCCGACGGGTTATCGCGTACTGGGCCCGCGATTGCAGTGAAGTCGTGGCCTTGATGAACCGAGCCGCCATGCTTCAGTGCATCGCTCTGTAAGGTTGTCGCGCGCAGGGTGCGCTCCTACAAGAGAACATCCGATTTACGGCCGTTCCGGAACACATGACCCTTTGTGGTAGCGCACCCTGTGCGCGACTGCAGACTATCGGCACATAGCTTCGACGGGTTATCGCGCATTGGCTGCGCTTCCGCAGTGAAGTCGTGGCCTTGGTGAACCGGGCCGCATGCTTCCGTGCATCGCTCTGTAAGGCTGTCGCGCATAGGGTGCGCTCCCACAAAAAGAACTTGGGCATAGGTGAGACTTTTGGCATGCCTGGCTCGTGGCGCGATGCGCTAGCCTTGCAGACTCCTCCACGCCGCCGGAGCCTGTTTCATGCGCCTTCGCACGTCCTTGATTCAAGCCGCCCTCGCTACTTGTCTGGCCTTCGCTCCTTTTGCACACGCTACCAATCCTGTCTTTCCGGGGTGGTATGCCGACCCCGAGGCGGCGATCTTCGAGGGCCAGTATTGGATCTATCCCACCACTTCCGTTCGCTACGGCCTGCAGACGGGCTTCGATGCGTTCTCGTCGAAGGACCTGGTGCACTGGACGAAGCATGAGGGCGTGCTGCGCATGGCCGATGTGCCTTGGGCCAGGAAGGCGCTGTGGGCACCGGCCATGGTCGAGAAGGATGGCAAGTACTTCTTCTTCTTCGCCGCCAACGATATCCAGAGCGACAAGGAGCTCGGCGGCATCGGCGTGGCGGTGGCGGACCATCCCGAAGGTCCGTTCAAGGACCTGCTCGGCAAACCCTTGATAGACGCCTTCCACAACGGCGCGCAGCCGATCGACCCGTTCGTGTTCCATGACGACGACGGCAGCTGGTACCTGATCTATGGCGGCTGGAAGCATGCCAACGTGGTGAAGCTCAAGCCCGATTTCACCGGCGTCGAGCCGACGGCGGATGGCAAGACGTGGCATGAGATCACGCCGGAGAAGTACGTCGAAGGCCCGTTGATGTTCAAGCGCAACGGCAAGTACTACTTCATGTGGTCCGAAGGCGGTTGGACCGGTCCGGACTACTCGGTGGCCTACGCCATCGGCGATTCGCCGCTGGGTCCGTTCAAGCGCATTGGCAAGATCCTTCAGCAGGACCCGAAGATCGCCACCGGTGCGGGCCATCATTCGCTCTTCCACGTGAAGCGCGACGACAGCTGGTTCATCGTCTATCACCGCCATCCGCTGGGCGATACGGATGGCAACCATCGCGAGGTGAGCATCGATCGCATGGAGTTCGATGCGCAGGGCCACATCCTGCCGGTCACCATCACCCGCGAAGGCGTGCCACCGCACGCGCTGTGAGGCGCGTGCGACGGAATCAGGCGTGACGGCGTTCCAGGTTGGGCAGGAACGCCGTGATGATGCCGATCAGCGGCAGGTAGGCGCACAGACCGTAGACGTACTCGATGCCACGCGCATCGGCGATATGGCCCAGCACGGCAGCACCGATGCCGCCCATGCCGAACGCGAAGCCGAAGAACAGGCCTGAGATCATGCCCACGCGGCCCGGGATCAGTTCCTGCGCGTAGACCAGGATCGCCGAGAACGCCGACGACAGGATCAGCCCGATGATCACCGTGAGCACGCCGGTCCAGAACAGGTCGACGTGCGGCAGGAGCAGCGTGAATGGCGCCACGCCCAGGATCGATGCCCAGATCACCCACTTGCGGCCGATGCGGTCACCCACCGGACCGCCGATCAGCGAGCCCGCGGCCACCGCGAACAGGAACACGAACAGGTGCGTCTGCGCGTTCGGCACCGACACGCCGAACTTGTGGATCAGGTAGAACGTGTAATAGCTGCTGATGCTCGCCAGGTAAAAATACTTGGAGAAGATCAGCACGCCGAGGATGAACAGCGAAGCGCCGATCTGCGGGCGCGTAAGCGACACCGTCGATACGTGTCGTGCCTTGGGTTTGCCACGCTCCGCATAGTGATCGCGATACCAGCGGCTCACCTGCATCAGCACCACCATGGCCAGTAGTGCAGCGAGCGAGAACCACGCGACGCTGCCACGGCCGTGCGGCACGATGATCCACGCTGCGAGCAGCGGGCCCAGCGAAGCGCCGGCATTGCCGCCCACCTGGAACAGCGACTGGGCCAGGCCATGACGTCCGCCCGAGGCCATGCGTGCCACACGCGAGGATTCCGGGTGGAACACGGACGAACCCGTGCCGACCAGCGCCGCGGCCACCAGCAGCACGGCGAAGTTCGGTGCGGTGGCGAGCAGCAGCAGGCCACACAAGGTGAAGCCCATGCCCACCGGCAGCGAATACGGCATCGGCTTCTTGTCGGTGAACATGCCCACTGCCGGCTGCAGCAGCGACGCGGTGAGTTGGTAGGTCAGTGTGATCAGGCCCACCTGGGCGAAGCTCAGGTTGAAGCCGCTCTTGAGGATCGGATAGATCGCCAGGATCAACGACTGAATCATGTCGTTGAGCAGATGCGAGAAGCTGATCGCACCCAGGATGCGGAATTCGGTGGCGTGCTCGGCGCGGGCCGGCAGCACGGTAGTGGGGGTCATCTCTTCGACACGGGTTTGCATGGGGACTCGGATCGGTGGGCCTGCGGCAAGGCGTCGCAGGTTGCGTCGCCAGGGTCGTCACCTTAGAGTGAGAGAGGCCGGCCCGCACACATCAGCGGGTCAATTTCTGTTGAATTTGGGCCATACCTGTGCGTAACGCCCGTGCCGACGCCTACGAGAACACCCCGCGCGACGTGATCGCGACCGGCAACGAGTACCCGTCGCACTACGTCCTGCCTGCCCATTCGCATCGGCGTGGGCAGCTGCTGTACGCCTCCACCGGCGTGCTGACCGCGATCACCAGCGAAGGCAGCTGGGTAGTTCCGCCGCGGCGCGCACTGTGGATTCCGCCCCGGGTCTCCCACGAGGTGCATATGGGCGGGCAGGTATCCACGCGCAGCGTCTACGTCACCCCGGAGGCGGCTCACGCGGCCGGCCTCGCGGAACGCTGCCAGGTGATCGCCGTGTCGCCGCTGCTCCACGAATTGCTGCTGGAAGCCGTGGATTTGCCCGCCGAGTACGAGCTCGACGGTCGCGATGGCCGCGTGATGGCGCTGCTGCTGGACGAAATCCGCCGGATGCCTGCGCTGCCGCTCAATACGCCATTGCCGCACGACAAACGCCTGGCCGCGTTGTGTCGCGAACTGCTCGATCATCCTTCGCAGGAAACGAAGATCGACGACATGGCGCGATACGCCGGCATGAGCCGCCGACATTTCACGCGCACCTTCCGTGAAGAAACCGGCATGAGTTTCACCGCATGGCGGCAACAGGCTTGCCTGCTTGCGGCGCTCACGCGATTGGGCAACGGCGATGCCATTACCCAGGTGGCGATGGATCTGGGGTACGGCAATCCGAGTGCATTCACTGCTGCGTTCCGGCGTGTGCTTGGAGTGGCGCCGAGTCGGTACCTTGGGATGTCCTGAAACACGGTGTTTTTCTGGGAGCGCACCCTGTGCGCGACAAACCTACGCAGCAGCGCCTGCACGCTCTGCGGTCGCGCACAGGGTGCGCTCCCACAAGGGACTGTGTCGAAGAGAACGTGAAGGCCAACGTCACAAACCCATGACATCGTCATCGGCATTGTCACGAATGTGTCAAATGCAGGCCGCAACATGTCGGTCGCGTGACAGCGCGTGAGTGCGTGCGGCGCTGCCATGGCCCGGTCTTATTCGGCGCCGTACTATGCCTCTTTGCGGAAGCCGCGCGCCCACTGCGCATCCGCCCGTCGAACGGTGAGCCGATGAGTAACGATGTCGTCCAATCCGGTGCAGTTCGTGACGCCACGCCGGCGCCTTCCACGCAGGCCCTGCCGGCTCACGGCACCGCGGCTGCCGCCCCGCCCGTCGCGCCACCCGATTTGAACGACCCCAACCTCTACATCAACCGCGAACTGTCGCAGTTGCAGTTCAACATCCGCGTGCTCGACCAGGCGCTGGACGAAAGCAAACCGATCCTGGAACGTTTGAAGTTCCTGCTGATCTTTTCCAGCAACATGGACGAGTTCTTCGAGATCCGCGTCGCGGGCCTCAAGAGCCAGATCGCCTTCGACCACGAGATCGTCGGTTCCGACGGCATCGCACCGCGCAAGGCGCTCGCCGAGATCAGCGAGATCACGCACAAGCAGATCGAACGGCAATACGCGATCCTAAACGACCGCATCCTGCCGGAGCTCGCGCGCCGGGGTATTCGCATCGTTCGCCGCAACGAGTGGTCGCACAAGCAGAAGCTGTGGGTGCGCCGCTACTTCAAGCATGAAGTGGCGCCGCTCGTCACGCCCATTGGCCTGGATCCCACACACCCCTTCCCACTGCTGGTCAACAAGAGCCTCAACTTCATCGTGCAGCTGGAAGGCACCGATGCCTTCGGACGCGACTCGGGCCTCGCCGTGGTGCCGGCGCCGCGCGTGTTGCCTCGCTTGATCCGCCTGCCGGAAGACGTCAGCGAGGGTGGCGAAAACTTCGTACTGCTTTCCTCGATCATTCACGCGCATGCCGAGGAATTGTTCCCGGGCATGTCTGTGCGTGGCTGCTACCAGTTCCGCCTGACCCGCAACGCCGACCTCACCATCGACCCTGAAGACGTCGAGGACCTCGCGCGCGCGCTGCGCGGCGAACTGTATTCGCGCCGCTTCGGCGACGCCGTGCGCCTCGAGGTGGCGGACAACTGCCCGCAGGAACTCACCGACTACCTGTTGCGCCAGTTCGGCCTCACCGCTGCGGAGATGTATGAAGTCAACGGACCGGTGAATCTTTCGCGCCTGTTCGGCCTGATCACCAAGACGCATCATCCCGACCTGGAATACCCGCCGTTCACGCCGTCCATTCCCAAGGCGCTGAAGAAGGCCGAAGACCTGTTCGCGGTGATCAGCCGCCAGGACGTGTTGCTGCTGCATCCCTACGAATCGTTCGCGCCGGTGGTGGACCTTTTGCACCAGGCCGCGAAGGATCCGAATGTGTTGGCCATCAAGCAGACGCTCTATCGCAGCGGCGCCAATTCCGAAATCGTGGACGCGCTGGTGGATGCCGCGCGCGCGGGCAAGGAAGTGACCGTGGTGGTGGAGCTGCGCGCCCGCTTCGACGAGGAATCGAACCTGTCGCTGGCATCGCGCCTGCAGCAGGCCGGCGCGATGGTGATCTACGGCGTGGTGGGCGTGAAGACGCACGCCAAGCTCATGCTCATACAGCGCCGCGAGGGCGAGGAGCTGGTTCGCTATGCGCATCTGGGCACCGGCAATTACCACACCGGCAACGCGCGCCTCTACACCGACTACAGCCTGCTCACTTCCGACCACGCGTTGTGCGAGGACGTGCACAAGCTTTTCAGCCAGCTCACCGGCATGGGCAAGCTGCTGCAGATGAAGAAGCTGCTGCATGCGCCGTTCACGCTGAAGAAGACGCTGCTGGAGATGATTGCTCGCGAAACCGCGCACGCGACGGCAGGCAAGCCGGCACAGATCATCATCAAGGCGAATGCGGTGACCGACGCGAAGATGATCCGCGCGCTGTACAAGGCCAGCATGGCCGGCGTGAAAGTCGACCTGATAGTGCGCGGCATGTGCTGCCTTCGCCCTGGCGTCGCCGGCGTGTCGCACAACATCCGCGTACGCTCCATCGTCGGGCGCTTCCTGGAACACAGCCGCGTGTACTGGTTCGCCAACAACGGCGAAGAGAAGTTCTACCTGGCCAGCGCGGACCTCATGGAACGCAACCTGGACCGTCGCGTGGAAACCGGCTTCCCCATCGAGGGCAAGAAGCTGCAGAGCCGGCTCAAGAAGGAGCTGGAACTGTATCTCTCGGACAACTCCAGCACCTGGTTGCTGCGTTCCGACGGTCGCTATACGCATAGCCAGCCAGGCACGAACCAGGCCGTCCGCAATGTGCAGGCGCAGTTGCTCGAGAAGCTTTGCGGATCCGGTGCAGCGACGGAAGTGTAAGCGTCCGCCTGACATGCTCTCGTCGTTTCCTACACGGTAACTGGCCCACCGCTGAGTCGCAGCCAGCCATCGAGCTGACTCCGACGATGGCGTCCGCTCCCTATGGTTCCCGGAGGTCGATCTCGACCTTTCGTATCACCACAGGGAGTTCCCATGAAGAAGTTGTTTGCCGCCATGGCCATGGCTGGCCTGATCGCACATGCACAGGCGGAAACGCCGCCCACGCCACCGGCCGGTCATCAGGCCGCCGCCACTGCTGAGCAAGACACGCCTGACCAGCGCAAGGACGCCGCGATCATTCCTGGCGCCAGCGCTGGCGGCGCCGCTGAAGGCAACCTCACCCCGGTTTATGTGGGCGCCAGCGTGGCGGGCGCGGCGGTCATCGCCGGGGCACTTACCGGTGGCGGCAGTCGCGACGGCACCGGCGGTACAGGAGGTACGACAGGAACCACCGGCACGCATTGATGCGACAAGTCGGGTACCGGCGATTCCGGGCGCGTCCCATGCCGGGCGCGCCTTTTTCTTTGGATTCAGCTCGTGAAGCGACGCACCCACGCCACGTAGCGATCCACGAAGCCCTGCAGGAATTTCTGCGTGCCTTCGTTGCCGATATGGCCCTCGGCATCGAACAAGCCTTCCTTGTTCTGGATGAACACTTCGGGCTGCCCCAGCGTGGGCACATCCAGATAGGCAAGCACGTTGCGCAGATGCTGCTGCGACAGCGCCGTGCCGGTGGCTCCCACCGAAATGCCGATCACTCCGCCGGGCTTGCCGGCGAAGGAGTTCGTGCCCCACGGGCGCGAGGCAATGTCGATGGCGTTCTTCAGTACGCCCGGGATCGAGCGGTTGTATTCCGGCGTGACGAACAGCAAGGCATCCGCGGCGGACACCTCGTCCTTGAGCCGGTGGCATTCGGCGGGGTAATGACTGTCGAAATCCTGGTCGTACAGCGGAAGGTTATCGATGCGCAGATGCTCGAAACTGAAGTCGGATGGAGCCAGCCGTTCGACGGCCCGGGCCAGGTGCCGGTTGAAGGAGTCTTTGCGCAGGCTGCCCACCAGTACGGCCACACGGATCTTGCTCATGCCAATGCACTCCTCTTGACAGGGGACGGAAGCGAGACGCGCAGCATGGCAGCGACGGGGGTCAACCCTGCGTGAGCGACCTGACCCTGCCCAATGGCAACCCGTCTCTATGTCTTTTGGCGTAGTGGAAACCGGCCCGGGCCACGCGCGTGCAAGGTACGCTACAGGCAGGCCGCCCCATGCGCTGCGCGCGACGGGGATGCATCACTTAAGGACGGCCACCAACGCCAGGGACGCATGCGCCTGCTCCACGAAGGAGCAGGCGCTGACACAGGGGAACGGCGACATGGGAGGGCTGTTCGCATCGATAGCGAAGCGTTGCCAATGGCGGATGCTATGCATCCTCGCCACGGGCCTGCTCGCTTTCGCGGCCCATGCCGATACAGCATTGACGGGTGCCTCACGCGAGGTCCACGCGGGTGATACGCCACAGATTGTGCTCGACGCCTTCCGCCGCGGCGAGCTCCAGAGCTTCGATCCGAAACTCCTGCAGCGTGTGCCTACGCGCGGGCTGGGCACCTGGGTGGTGCTGCAACCTCAACCGCCGTTGGTGGACGAAGAGCGCATATTCACTGTCTATCCGCCGCCGCTCTCGTCGGTGACGCTGTTCGATGCGCAAGGCAAGGCCTTCACCCAGTCGCTGGATGACTTCACGCCTCCGGCGCATGGCAATGGGCGGCTCGCCTATCGCATCGGGCCCGACGTGCCTGCTTCTTCGCCCATCCTGGTCCGCTTCGATCCTTCGCCCGTGCGCAGCATGCCGGTGAGCTTTCAGTTGCAGTCGTGGCATGAATATCTCCGGGAAGATGCGCGTTGGCTGGTGTTCGCCAGCGCCTGCTTCGCGGTGATGCTCGCGATGTCGCTGATGGCCTTGTGCCTCGCGATGATGCTGCGCGATTCCACCTTCGCCTGGTATGCGGGCTACGTGCTTTGCTACGCGCTCATCCAGGGGCTGCAGACAGGCTATCTGTTCCACCCGCTGGAAGTGACCTGGCTGGCCGGCAGCGCCGCACTGGTGAGTTCCTCCGCCATGGCACTGTCGCTGGCGTTCGCGGCCATGTTCATGGCGCGCTTCTGCGAACTGCCGCGCTTCGCGCCGCTGCTGCATACACCGACGCTCGCCCTCGCCGTGGGCATGCCGCTGGTGGTGCTGTTGCGCAGCTGCCAGATCCCGGTGCTGCAGCAAACGGCGCAGGTGTTGGTGGGGCCCTTGCTGATCATCGGCACCTTGCTGCTCCTGCTCGCCGCCGTCGTGGCCGCGTCGCGAGGCGCGCGACCTGCGTGGTTCTTCCTTACCGGCTGGACGCCGCTACTGGCGCTCACGGCGCTCTCCAGCAGCCAGGCGGGCGGCATGATGGCCGATGTGATCTGGTTGAACGACGCCTCCCTCGCGGCCGGCGCCTTCGAAGCGGTGGTGCTTTCACTGGGCTTGGCGGATCGTGCGCTCAGCATGCGTCGCGACCGCGACATCGTGCAGGAGCTGGCGGACAACGACGCGCTGACCAACGTGCTCAACCGACGCGCCTGGGCGGAAAGCGTCTCGCGCCTGCTGGACAGCGGCACCACGCAGCCGGTGGCGCTGCTGTTTCTGGACCTCGACCACTTCAAGCTGCTCAACGACCGCCAGGGCCACGCCGCCGGTGACCGTGCACTGATTGCCGTGGCCGCCGCGTTGCGGCAAGAACTGCGCCCGCATGATCTGCTCGGCCGCTACGGTGGCGAGGAGTTCGTGGCGATGCTCTATGGCGTTGAGCAAGTGCAGGCCATGCAGGTCGCCACGCGGCTCTGCCGACGCGTGCACCGCCTGGACATCCCCGTCGACGATGATGGCCTGGTGCTCAGCGTCAGCATCGGCATTGCCATGCGCGTGCCGGAAGACAAGGTGGAATCGCTGGTGGAGCGCGCCGACCACGCGATGTATCGCGCCAAGCTCGCCGGCCGTAATCGCGCCCGGCTCGACGAAAAGCTTGAGACGCCGCCTCGTCGCAGCTGGCCACGCGCGGTCGATACCGACCGCACCCGCTGAAGCCCGTCGACTAGGAAAATCGACAAGACACCGGCGACGATCGCGCTAGGCTGGGCCATCCATCCCTTGGAGGCGCCCATGGCTACCGCAGGCAGCACCATCATTCCCTGTCTTCGCTATCGCGATGCACATGCGGCGATCGATTGGCTGTGCACGGCGTTCGGCTTCCAGAAGCAGGCCGTCTACGACGATGGGCAGGGCGGCGTGGCGCACGCGCAATTGGTGTACGGCAACGGCATGCTGATGCTCGGCTCGGTGCGCGACGATGGCTTCGGCGCGCGCCTGATGCAGCCCGATGAAGCGAACGGGCGCGAGACGCAATGCCCTTGCGTGATCGTCAAGGACTGCCTTGCCCATTATGAGCAGGCGAAGACCGCGGGCGCCGAGATCATCGACGACTACGCGGAAAAGGACTATGGCGGCGCCGGCTACAGCTGCCGCGACCTGGAAGGCCACCTGTGGTGGTTCGGCAGCTATGACCCGTGGGCCGAGCATGCCGGCTAGGCATCAACATCGCTGGGCTCGACAGGAAGATAGATATCGGCGCGCAGCAACGCCTCCGGTGTTTGCCCGGGATCGTCGAAGAAGTGTCGATACGGCAACTGGTCGCGCAGTACGTAGCCGCTGTCGGGCAACCATGTCGCAATGAAGCGGTCGGTTGCCGCGTCGAGTGCGTCGTACGAACCGACGTGGTGGCAGCGCGCCCATGTGCCGCCACCGAGCGCCAGCGGCTGCACCAGTGCATCACCCGGGCATTCGTCGCCGGCAATGGCGAGTGCGCAATCGAACCGGCATTGCTCCGCCGGAACCTCACGCGCATCGTCAAGGGGAATGCCATAGATGCCAACCACGCGTTCGAGCGCGCCCTGCATCGCGACCCACTGGAACAGGCGCTCGTACGCCTTGTCGAGATCGACCCGGGGACCGGTGTAGCGCATCGCCATCACGCGGAAGGGCTCGATCGACACGACCTCCACCTTCAACGCCACCGATGTTTGATCACCGACCGGTGGACGCCGCAGGCGTTCGATCTCCGCCTGCAGGCGCTCGCCCTGCCCTCGCATCTCGCTGGGCGTCGCGGAGAATGCCTGCCGGAAAGCGCGCGCGAAGGCCTGTGGCGTGTCATAGCCGATGGCAAGCGCGGTCTCGGTGACACGTCCATCGGGATCGGCAAGCAGATGCAGCGCGCGCAGCAGGCGAAGACGAGCCACCGTCTGGCCCACCGTTTCGCCCGCCAGGGCCCGATAGACACGATGGAAGTGAAAAGGCGAGAGATGGGCCGCCGCGGTGAGATGCGAGAGCTCCGGCAGGTCGCCGCCCTGGGCCACCGACGACTGCAGCAATGCGACGACGCGGTCGATGCGCTGCAGGTAATCGTGACGCGTGTTGGATTTCATGAGGCGGCTTCCTCGATGGGGCAGCGCCAGTGTGTTCGGCGCCATGGGCCGCCACGGCCCCATTCTTGCGCATTTCGCCATCCGGGCCGCCGCCACCGGGGCTGCCTCATAGGCTGGAAGTCATGGTGGGACCGCCCTCCTGCGTCGCTTAAAGTCGGTTGCCGAACCCATCGCCCACCACTGACCCGTCCGGAACGGCCGTCTTTACGGCCCATCCGCCTGGAGGATCCATGCGCATCCGCCGTACCCTGCTTGCCGCTGCTACGCTCGCCGTCTTCACGATCGGCTTCGCCCATGCCCAGACCGCGCCGCTGACGCCGGACGTGCCGCAGGCCAAGTTCGTCCAGCCCACCGCCGGCTACGATTACGTGAAGCGCGAGGTGATGATTCCGATGCGCGACGGCGTAAAGCTGCACACGGTGATCGTGATCCCCAAGGGTGCGAAGCATGCGCCTATCCTGCTGACCCGCACGCCTTACAACGCCGATGGACGCGCGGCGCGCTTCGAATCCCCGCATATGGACGCCACGCTGCCGCAAGGCGACGAGGTGTTCGTCAAGGGCGGCTATATCCGCGTGTTCCAGGATGTGCGCGGCAAGTACGGCTCGGAAGGCGAGTACGTGATGACGCGTCCGCTGCGTGGCCCGCTCAATTCCAGCGAAGTGGATCACTCGACCGACGCCTACGACACCATCGACTGGTTGGTGAAGAACCTGCCCGAATCGAACGGCAAGGTGGGCATGCTCGGCTCGTCCTATGAGGGCTTCACCGTGGTGATGGCGCTGGTGCATCCGCACCCGGCGTTGAAAGTGGCCGCGCCGGAAAGCCCGATGATCGACGGCTGGATGGGTGACGATTGGTTCCACTATGGCGCCTACCGCCAGACCAACTTCGACTACATCTCCGGCCAGACCGCGCAGAAGGGCAAGGGCGAAGCCGTGCCCCGCGTGGGCTTCGACGACTACAGCAACTTCCTCGCTGCCGGTTCGGCTGGCGACTATGCGCGCGCCAACGGTTTCGAGCAGCTGCCGTTCTGGCGCAAGCTGCACGAGCATGCAGCCTATGACGCGTTCTGGCAGGGCCAGGCGCTGGACAAGGTGATGGCCGAACAGCCGCTCACGGTGCCCACCATGTGGCTGCAAGGCCTGTGGGATCAGGAAGACATGTGGGGCGCCATTCACAGCTACGCCGCGACGGAGCCGAAGGACAAGGGCAACGATAAGAACTTCCTGGTCATGGGCCCGTGGCGCCACAGCCAGGTGAACTATGACGGTACCTCGCTCGGCCCGCTGCAATGGGACGGCGATACCTCGCTGCAGTTCCGCCGCGATGTGCTCAAGCCGTTCTTCGACCAGTACCTGGTGGACGGCGCACCCAAGGCCAACACGCCGCCGGTGCTGATCTACAACACCGGCGAGAACCACTGGGACCGCTTCAAGTCCTGGCCGCTGAGCTGCGACAAGGGCTGCGCCAACAAGCCCAAGGCCATCTACCTCGGCGCCAACGGCGCACTGTCGTTCAATGCACCGGCGGGCGATGCCAACAAGTACGACGAGTACGTCTCCGACCCGGCCAAGCCGGTGCCCTACCAGCCTCGCCCGGTGCATTTCGCCGATCATGATGCCTGGACGCGCTGGCTGGTAAACGACCAGCGCTTTGCGGATGGACGTCCAGACGTCCTCACCTACGTGACCGAACCGCTGACAGCCCCCGTGCACATCGGTGGCGCGCCGCAGGTGAACCTGTATGCCTCCACCAGCGGCACCGACAGCGACTGGGTGGTGAAGCTGATCGACGTGTACCCGGACACGGTGCCTTCGAATCCGTCGATGGGCGGTTATGAACTGGCCGTGTCGCTGGACATCTTCCGTGGCCGCTACCGCACCAGCTTCGAGCACCCGCAGGCACTCACGCCGGACCAGCCGCTGCTGTACAGCTTCGGCCTGCCCACCACCAACCACGTGTTCCAGCCGGGGCATCGCATCATGGTGCAGGTGCAGTCCAGCCTGTTCCCGCTGTACGACCGCAACCCGCAGACCTTCGTGCCGAACATCTTCGACGCGAAGGCATCCGACTATCAGAAGGCCACGCAGCGCGTGTGGCACACGCCGGGCACGGCAAGCTCCATCAGCTTGCCGGTGGTGCCGAACGGCTGAAGCCTCATGGCGCCCGCCCCAGGGCGGGCGCCATGCACCTTGCCTGGGGCAATCGCCCCCAAATGGGCGCATCACGCACTCGTCCGTGCCACACGAGGCAGATAAGAAGCGACGGAAGCCATCGAACTTCCCGCTTCGGCCATACCGGTCAACCACAGCACGCCGGGCTGACCGGGAATCCACCGGATACCTGCCAGCGCCCCTAACATGCACGGATCGCGCGAGACATCGCTGCCCTCACGAAACAACTTCGATGCCCCTTCGCCTCATCGGGGCTCTGCTTGTGGTCTTCAGCCACCAGTTTGCCCTTTCGGGCCGATGGGAGCCTCGGTTTGCAGGTGACCACTCGTTCGGCAATCTCGGTGTCCTGATTTTTTTCTCGATAAGCGGCTACCTCGTCACGGCCAGCTGGATCAACGATCCGCATCTGGGAAGATTTGCGGTCCGTCGGCTTGCTCGACTGCTTCCCGCTTTGGCCGTATCCGTGCCTTGCACCTTCGCGGTGGTGAGTGCCCTCGGGTTATCGGGATTTCCCGACAATACACATCACTTGCTCAACGGTTCGCTCTGGACGATTCCGTACGAGGTGATGTGCTACATCCTTCTCGCCTTGATTGGCGCGGTATCCAAGCGGCCGCTCTCTGGTTGGCCATCATCATCTGCACATTGTTCGCAGCCACTGGGTTCCAGTTCGGGTCGAGCTTCATCGCTTATTTCGGGCTGTTCTTCGCCATGGGCGCGTTGTTGCGAACCTATCCGTATTTGTCGAAGCCGCTGGTCACCATGCTTTTTTGCACCGTGACCCTTGCCTTGATGCCCATCCATCAGACAAAGCTCGGCCTCGCCTTCATCGTGCCGCCACTCGCCATCGCTGTCGGCAGACAGTCATGGCCCGTCCTGCGATCGGCAGGGAGATTCGGCGATCTGTCCTATGGGATCTACATCTATGCCTGGCCCGTGCAACAAATCGCCGTCGCGTTGATGGGAGCAAACCGAAGCTACTTCGCGCTCCTCGGCGTCTCGCTTCCCATCACGGTGGCGTTGGCCTTTTTCTCCTGGCACGTCGTTGAGAAAGCTGCGCTGCGGCACAAGCCGGCTTCGCCACGAGAGAAAGTCGACACCGATATCAAGGCAGCCTGTTAGCAGCATTCGATACGCCTGTCCCCCGCGCATGTCTTACCGGGGAAGCCGGTTCCAGCTGGCTTTCCCTTGCGACAAATAGTCGACAAGACAATCACTTGAAATTAATTATATGTATGATTAATTTGTCGACATGAGCCCTTCCAAACCCCGTGCGCCCACCCGGCGCGCCCCCGGCCGCCCCGGCACCGACAGCCCCGATCTGCGTCCTCGCCTGATCGAGGCAGCGCTCGATTGCTTCGTGCGCGACGGCATCGCGGCCACCTCCCTGCGCAGCATAGCCAGCCAGGCCGGCGTGACGCCGGCGCTGCTCAACTACTACTTCGGCAGCAAGCTCGCCTTGCGCGATGCAGTGTTCGAAGAGCGGCTGATGCCCGCGGTGAAGACCTTGCGCGAGCATGTGGCCCAGGCCGGCGACGATGCACACGCGATGGCACAGAGCTTCGTACGCGGCGTGTTCGGGGTGCTGCAGGCCTATCCGTGGTTTCCATCGCTCTGGGTGCGCGAAGTGCTTTGCGAAGGCGGCGCGCTGCGCGAGCTGCTGCTTTCGCGCATCGGGCCCGACCTGCCCCACATGCTGGCCGGCAGGTTCGCCGAAGCGCAGCGCCGCGGCCAGCTCAATCCCGCGCTGGATCCTCGGCTGCTGGTCGTTTCGATCATCGGACTCACTCTCTTCCCCGCGGCCGGCGCGCCGATCTGGCGGCAGATCTTCCAGGCGGACCTGAGCATGGACGATCTCGCCAATCACGCGCTCGCCTTGCTCGGCCATGGCATGGAGCCCAAGCATGACCCCTGATCGCAAGGCATCGCCCGCCCGTCTCCTCCTGCCCGCGCTGTTGCTGCTGGCCGGTTGCCGTGCCTCGCCGCCGGAAGTGCTTGGCACGGTCGAGTTCGACCGCATCACCCTGCCCGCACCTGCGGCCGAACATATCGTCCGGATCGATGTGCGCGAAGGCCAGTACGTACCGGCGGGCACGCGCATCATGCAGCTGGAGACGACGCGCACCCAGGCCGCGCTGGACACGGCGCAGGCCGACCTGCACCAGCAACAGCAGGCGCTGCTCGAACTCGAGCGGGGACCGCGCGAGGAACAGATCCGACAGGCACGTGCCAATCTCGTCGGTGCACAAGCACAGGCACGCGATGCCACCGCGTATTACCAACGCCTTTCCGCGCTTGCCAGGCAGCAATTCGTATCCGCGGCCGATCTCGATCGCGCGAAGGCCGCCGCGGGCAATGCCGAGGCAGCGGTGGGCGCGGATCGGGCCGTGCTCGATCAGCTGTTGAACGGCTCGCGCGTGGAAGACATCGCACAAGCGCGCGCGGCCGTCGCCGCCGCGTCCGCAACGGCGAGTTCACGCGCGGTCGACCTGGAAAAGCTGGACCTCACCGCGCCACGCGACGTGCGCGTCGACAGCCTGCCCTACAAGCTCGGCGACCAGGCCCAACCCGGCACGCCGCTGGTGATCCTGCTGGCGAGCGACACGCCCTATGCGCGCGTCTACGTGCCCGCTGCGTTGCGTCCCTCGGTGAAGGTAGGTGATGCAGCAGTCGTGACACTGCACGATGGCAAGCGCAGCTTCCAGGGCAAGGTGCGCATGATCCGCAGCGAACCGACCTTCACGCCCTACTTCGCGCTCAGTGGCGACGACGCCACGCGACTCAGCTATCTCGCGGAGATTGCACTGGGGCAGGATGCGAAAGATCTGCCACAAGGTTTTCCCATCTCGGCCACGTTTCCCGGAAAGCAAGTCGATGAGTGAGGTGGCCATCCACGCGCGAGGCCTCACCAAACGCTTCGGCCAGGTGGTAGCGGTCAACAAGGTGAACCTGGAGGTGCCTCGCGCCTGCGTGTACGGCTTCCTCGGCCCCAATGGCTCGGGCAAGTCGACCACGATCCGCATGCTGTGCGGCCTGCTTACGCCCAGCGAGGGCGACATCGAAGTGCTGGGACTGCACATCCCGCAGCAGGCGGAGGAACTCAAGCAGCACATTGGCTACATGACGCAGAAATTCTCGCTGTTCGACGACCTGTCCGTACGCCAGAACCTGGAATTCCTCGCCACCGTGCAAGGCTTGTCGCGCCGCGACGAAAAATCGCGCGTCGACGACCTGCTCAAGCGTTACCGACTCGACGATCGCGAGGAGCAGCTCGCCGGCACGCTCAGCGGCGGCCAGAAGCAGCGCCTCGCTCTCGCGGGCGCGATCGTGCATCGACCGGAACTGCTGTTCCTCGACGAGCCCACCAGTGCCGTCGATCCGGAATCGCGACGCGATTTCTGGGAGAAACTGTTCGAGCTTGCCGACGAAGGCACCACCATCCTCGTCTCCACGCACTACATGGACGAGGCCGAACGCTGCCATCGCCTGGCCATCCTCGACATCGGAAACCTCGTGGCGGACGGCACGCCCGCCGAACTCACCGAGAAACTGAAGGGACGCACTTTCCTGGTGCGCGCGGGCACGCCTCGCAAGGCCAAGGAAGCTTTGGACGGCCAAACCGACGTGCTGAGCGTGGCCCAGATCGGCAATGAGCTGCGCGTACTGATGCGCGAAGGCAACGCCTCCATCGACGCGCTGCGCCATCGCCTGGACGAAGCCGGCGCGCAGGCCGAGGTGGAGAGCGTCCCGCCCAACCTGGAAGACGTCTTCGTCGTCGCCACCCGCAAGCACGCCGACAAGCAGGAGCAACCCGCGTGAACCTGCGCCGCCTGTGGGCCATCATGATCAAGGAGCTTCGCCAGCTGCGTCGCGATCGCATCACGCTGGCGATGATCATCGGCATGCCGGTGCTGCAACTGGTGTTGTTCGGCTACGCCATCAACCTCAACCTGCGTCACCTGCCTGCGGCGGTAGCCGACCAGGCGCAAACCGCCGGTTCACGCGCCGCCGTGCAGGACATGCTCGCCAGCGGCGTGATCGAACTGCGCGCCACGGCGCAGAGCCCGCAACAGCTGATCGACCTCTTGCGCGAAGGCCGCGTGAGCGTGGCCATCGCCGTGCCGCCGGATTACGAACGACGCAAGCTCGACGGACGCGAGGCCATCCAGGTGATGGTCGACGGCAGCGACAATGTCGTGCAATCGGCCGCGGCACAACTCGCGCAGTATCCACTTAACCAACCCGACGACTTTCATGCGATGGCGGAACAGCCCATCAGCGTGGTGAGCTTCTACAACCCCGAGCGCCGCTCGCCGGTGAACATCGTGCCCGGACTGGTGGGCGTCATCCTCACCATGACCATGGTGCTGTTCACTGCGGTAGCCATCGTGCGCGAGACCGAGCGAGGCAATATGGAACTGCTGATCACCACGCCGGTGAGCCGTACCGAGCTGATGATCGGCAAGGTGCTGCCCTATGCGGCCATCGGCCTGGTGCAGACCAGCATGGTGCTGCTGCTTGGCGTGTGGCTGTTCAAGGTGCCCATACGCGGCAGCCTTTGGGACGTCTATATGGCGGCCAGCCTGCTGATCCTGGCCAATCTCTCGCTGGGCCTGCTGATCTCCACGCGCGCGAAATCGCAGTTCCAGGCGATGCAGATGACCTTCTTCGTGTTTCTGCCGTCGATCCTGCTGTCGGGTTTCATGTTCCCCTATGACGGCATGCCGCGGCCCGCGCAGTGGATCTCCGAGCTGCTGCCGCTCACCCACTTCATGCGTCTGATCCGCGGCATCATGCTGCGCGGCGCGACGCTGGGCGACCTCTGGCATGACAGCGTCGCGCTCGCCGCGTTCATCGCCATCATGCTCACGCTGGCGATACGGTTGTTCCACAAGCGCCTGGATTGAATCTCGACCATCGGCACGCATGAAAAGGGCCGGCATGCGCCGGCCCTTTGCTTTCCCGCTATCGCAGGTGCCTCGTTACGGCGTGCACGCCTTGTTGTGATCGGCGTGGTAACCCTTGGCCTTGGCGTCGGCCTCGCTCATGTAGGAGCCCGACTTGGTCTTGCCGTACCACTTGTCGTTCGGACAGTGATAGACCTTGCTGCTGGAGTTGACCCAGACCATGCCCGGACCACCGCCCGGCGCTGCCGTGGCCGCAGGCTCGTGCGTGGACTTGCTCGGCGCGGCCGTCTTTGCCGGAGCGCTGGGCGCCGGAGCGGCAGCAGGGGCCGAGGCAGGCGCAGCAGTGGCTGCGGGGGCTGCAGCGGCCGGTGCGGCGGCAGCCGTGTCGTACCACTCCTTCACGCCCTTGTGGCCCGAACAGGCGCCCTTCTTGGTGGCATGGTTGGTGTAGCTGCCGTCCTTGCATTGCCCGGTGGAACCCGCGGGTGCGGATGCCTGTTGCGCATACACAGCCGGACCAGCCAGGAGACCTGCAAGCAAGACAGCGATCAAACCGTACGATTTCATGTTCGTTCCCTCCAGCGAACTTGTCTGATCCATGGAGACTCCGTCTGGCGTGGCGGACGGGCTCCTCTCGCGCATCGCACCGCATGAAAAGGCAGGTTCCGCGGCGTGTGCGTACAGGCACTCATGCACCTGCGGGATGACTATGCATCAAGCATGTGTCGCGCAATCGTCATTGCGTCACGACCGTTCATGCTCCGTCTTGGCGCTTCGAAAAAACCTGCGAAAGAAAACGGGCCGAAGCCGGCCCGTCCGAAAGACTGGAGCAAGGCCGCATCGCAGCGAAGGCGATGCGGCCAGGCCATCAATGACTGTTGATGATGATGTCGGTGATGATGCCGGTAGCGGCGGCCACCAAAAGGAACTCGCCGGTATCGCTACGCACCCACTGATGTTCCGGCGGCGGCGGCGCGAGATGGTAGGTGCGCCAGTCTTCGACCACGTAGCGACGATCCCGGTATTCCACCGGCACATAGCCGCCACGGTGATACCAGCCTTCATGCATGCCGCGATCGTGCACGATCACGTAGTCGCGGCGGTCGTAATGCTCGTCGTGACGCTCGCGCTCATAGCGCTCGTGCTCATAGCGGTCGCGATCTCGGTCGCGGTCGCGGTCATGATCGCGGTCATGATCATGGTCACGGTCATGGTCACGGTCATGGTCGTGGTCGTGACCATGGTCGTGATCGTAGTAGTCGTGGTCCTGGCCGTACGGTGCAGGCGCCGCCAGCAGCGCCGGAGTGGCCGTCAGGACACCCAACGCCAGGGCGAACAGTACTTTCTTCATGCGTATCTCCATCGGACGCACCGGGAAATGACGCGCCCCCTGGCGCGCCTGGCCGGCGGTGGCGACATGATGGATTCCTGCGAAAGGCGTGGCGAGTGATTTCTGCCGCAAAAACGCCATGAAGGCAGGCGCAAGTTCATGCGTTAACCCCGCAGATGGGTTGATGCGTCACGCAGGGTCGAACCCGGCGATTTCGCAGCGGCGACGATGCCGATGCTGCAGAGGCCTGAACCGTCCTTCGCGCAAACCACTCACGGCAGATGTTGTGCGGACCCGTAGGGTGGATGGTCCTGTTGCCTGATCCAGTCGGCCAGCAGGCGAAAATAGCCGTCCGTGATATGCGTGACATGGCGTGTGCCGTCGGCGTCCTGCACGAACTCGTACATGCCGTGATCAGTGTGCGGGAACACGTAGAGATCGATCGGCTTGCCCTGATGTTTCAGGTCCGACAGGCGCTGCCGCGTGATGGCATTGGGCGCTTCGCGATCGTCGTCGGCCAGCACCCAAAGTTGCGGGATGTCCAAGGCGCGAATCGCAGCCACGGCGTCGTAGCGCCAAATAATGTTGAGATTGTCGTAACGGGCCGCACCGGTGCGGCGCAGGTCGGCTTCGCTCTCGGCAAGCAACGGGCCGGTGAACTCGCCTTCGATGCCGTGCAGCCAGGGTTCCTTGGCGAAACGCTGCTTCAACTCCGCCAGCTGCTCATAGCCCGACGTGAAATGCGAGGCCATGACCTCGCCCGCGGCATCCGCCACCTCTCGTGCATGGGCGATGGCCTTGTCGTCATAGCCCTTTTCCTTCATCTCCAGCACTACCTGCTGCTCGTCTTCTTCCAGCGGCGTCATGACAAGACCGAAGCCCACCGCTACATAGTCCGCATGCGCGAGCGCAGCCGCGCGCGGCGCAACCCAGCCGCCCTGGCTGCCACCGAAGAAGCCGGCACGCGAATAGCGTCCCGCCGCCAGCACGCGCGCCTGACCCAACGCTGCAGCGGCGTCATCGGCCAGCAGTTCGAAGTTCTGCGTGTAATCGCCCTCCGACGCGCCGGTGCCGCGCTTGTCGTACGCGAACACCGCGAGGCCTTCGGCAGCGAACACGTATGGATAGTAGCCACCGATACCGGGCGTCTTCTCCGAACCATGCACGAATACGACCAGCGGCGGTTTGCCGTTCGTCGAGGCAGGCTCGATCAGCACGCCGGCCAGCTCCGCGCCATGGCTTTTGAAGCGTGCAGGTGTTTCGCGCAGCGCCACGCGTGGCTGCACGATGTAGTTTCCATCGCTCAGGCGCACGCTCACGGTGTCGCGTGCGCAACGCACCAGACCGTCCTTGCCGTTGACGTCGCCGCGTCGTCCGTCGATGAAGGTGTAGCGCTCCGGTGCGCTGGCACCGCCGGTGGGGTTGGAGATCACGAGAGGCGGCTTGCCGGCCTCGCCATACACACCGTAGCGACACGTGTCGGGTGCAGCCATGCACAAGCCAGCGAACGACAGGCCAAGCAGGCCCGTGACAAGACGTTTCATTGAGCGTTCCTGCGCTTCCGTGGGGACGCCGCCACTATAGGCAGCGCCTCCCGCGGAGCACCCCTGCTATTGGTCAGGGCGACGCCGCCTTTGCATCCTTCATTGGCGAAAGGCGCAGGTCCTGGAAGTCGAAGCTGAAGTCGGTCATCGGCGAAATCGGCTGCATGCGAACTTCGCGCACCTTGCCGTCGGGATCCAACGCATAGGTCACGAACGCATCCGCGTTGAGCGAACGATCATCCCAGCGCACGATGAACGTATCGTGCTGCCACGGCTCCATACTGCCGGCCAGTTGCGCCGTCTTGGAAAACTTCAGGCGCAACTTGCCGCCCTGTTGGCTCACCACGATGTCGCCATACCAGGGATCGCGGAACGTGCCGGCATAGCTGGCCAAAGGCAACGAGGGTTTGCCGTTCTTGTCGCGCGCGGCCTGATGCTTCTGCCAGCTGTCGTCCGCGTTGCCTTCGGACTTCTTGACGGCCGCCGCATATGCCGCGACCCAATCCTTCTTGTCGTGGCCCATGTAGGCATCGAGCACGCGATAGGTCACGGCGTTGAACGCGGCGCCAGATTCCTGATTGGTCAGCACCACCACGCCCAATTTCAGTTCCGGCACCAGCGTGACGCGCGACACCATGCCGGGCCAGCCGCCCGTGTGCCATACCAGGCGCTGGCCGCGATAATCGGAAAGCGACCAGCCTTCGCCATAGCCGGCAAAGTTGGGACGCGTGTCCTTCAGCTCGGGCACCGGCGGCTCGCTGATCTTTATCGGGATCAGCATCGACCACATCTGCTTCTGGCTGTCTTCCGAGAACAGTGGCTTGCCATTGGGCAACTTGCCGCCCGCAAGTTGTACGTTCATCCACTTGGCCAGGTCGTGCACGCTGGCGTAGATGCCGCCCGCGCCCGAGTTGTTCGACCACGCCATCGGCGGCACCGGCTTGAGTTCGGTGAAGTTGAACTTGGCGTGGCCCATGGCCACGTCCATGCCAGGCTTGAGCGCTGTCATGTCGACCAGCGATTCATCCATGCCCACTGGCTTGAAGATCCGCTCGCGGACGAAGTCGGCGTAGCTCTGCCCCGACACCTGTTCGATGACCAAGGTCGCCACCGCGAACAGGATGTTGTCGTAGGCGTAGGCGCTGCGGAAACTGGTGGCCAAAGGAACATTGCGCAGGCGCTGCACCACTTCCTTGGTGGAATAGGATGTCGGTGGCCAATAGAGCAGATCGCCCGCGCCAAGGCCCAGGCCACTGCGATGCGCGAGCAGGTCGCGCACGCGCATCTCGCGCGTGACATAGGGATCGGACATCTGGAACCACGGGAGATGATCGATCACGCGATCGTCCATCTTCAGCTTGCCTTCCTCGGCCAGCATCTGCAGCGACGCTGCAGTGAAGGCCTTGGTATTGGAGGCAATCGCAAACAGCGTGCGGGCATCGACCGGTTCGGGCTTGCCCTGCTCGCGCAGTCCGTAGCCCTGCTCCAGCACGACCTGGCCATCCTTGACGATGGCTACCGCGATGCCCGGCACATCGAACTGCTTGCGGACGCTGTCCACGTAGGCGCTGAAATTCTGCAGCTGCACAGGCAAGGCCGGCTGGACGGCGGCAGGCGCGGCGACAGGCGCCGTCGACGGAGCACTGTTCTGTGCGTACACCGGCGCGGCGAGCACCAGCATTGCGCAATAGCCGGCGAGGCGTGGAGAGAAGCGTTGGGACATCACGGGCTCCTGGGCTGTGAATCGCGACACTATCGCGGCAAACGCAGGCGCAGGCCAGCACTGGAAGTCATGGATGTCGGGCAGGCTCGACGCGGGTCTGTCCACCGAAGATGATGTGCGCGCTCCCCAAGGACTCGCTTTCGATGAACGATTCGGTGGAATGGATTGCCACGCATGCCCTCGCGCTCTGGGCAGCCTTGCTGGTGCTCGCCTGCCTGGCCGCCGACGTCGCATGGCAGTGGAACCGGCGCCAGCGCGAGACGGCGCAGCGCCTGGGCCATGAGCCCACGGTGATACGCGGCCGCACGGCGGCAACGCTGTCGATTGCCGCCCTGCTGCTGTTCGCGGCCTTGGCGTTGGCGCTGGGCATGGAGGCCGGACTGTCCCGCTTCGATGCGGCACTTGCCGAGAACCTGCACGCACGCATGCAGCCTTCCACGCTGGGTGTGGTGGCCTTGGTCTCGCACCTCGGCGACCTCGGTTCGGTCGCGACGGCCACCGTGCTGGTCCTGGCGATACTGCTGCTGCGTCGCCAATTGCAACTGGCCACGGCCTGGACGGTCGCGATGGCCGGCATCGTGCCGCTCAACAGCGGATTGAAAGCCTGGTTCCAACGACCACGCCCGCTGCACAGCCACGGCTTCATCGTCGAACACGGCTGGAGTTTTCCCAGCGGCCATGCGTTCGGCGCGATGGTGTTCTACGGCATGCTGGCGTATGTGCTGCTGCGCCTGTCCGCGCACCGCTGGCATCGACTCGTCATCGCCCTGGCGGTGGCCATGGTCACGGTGATCGGACTGAGCCGCATCGTGTTGCAGGTGCATTACTTCAGCGACGTGATGGCCGGTTACGCGAGCGGACTGGTATGGCTGGTGCTGTGCATCGCCGGTGCCGAGGGATGGAGACGCCGTTACCTTGCACCGTAGGAGCGCACGCCGTGCGCGACCGCTATTTAGCCGAGTACATACGCTCGTGCAGGAATCGCTTGGTTTCGTCGTCCGGCACGCCAAGCCAGGTCAGCTCGTCCTTGGTCGGGTCGTTGCCGGTGAGATCCATGGCATCCACCTTGCGCCGCGCGAACAGTCCCGTCATCTCGTGGGCCTGCGCGTCATACAGCACCAGGATGCGCTCGGTGGGACAGTCGTGCGGCTTGCACGCTACGGCCAGCCATCGCTCGCGACCGGCCACCTCGACCCTCAGTGCGGGCGTGGATCGTTCATCGTGTCGCGTCCAGGCAGGCAATTGGCTCGTGCCCGACATGGCAGCAAACGCCAGCGAGAAATCCGGTCGCTGCAGAAGCCCGTAGAAATAGAGCGTGCCGCTCTTGTCCAGGCTGGGCACGGCTGCCGCCGCTTCCCGCACGGGGTCCGCCGCCTGATCGCGTTGCGGCGAGCAGGCGGCCATCGACATCGAAAAAGCCAACAACAGAACCGCACGACTAGTCATTGAAAACCCCTTCGATGCCAGAGTGCGCCGAGCAGTCGGCGCACCAGCAAAGCTGGTGTCTCCGTACGCCCTTTCAGGTCAGCTTGCGCGCCGCGGCGACGACATCCGCCTCACCCGGCAGCACCAGCAGCGCGGCACCCGCAAGCGGCGTGTAGGTGTCCGCACCTACCACCCGCTGCAGCGGCGTGGCGCCATGGCCGCCTTCCACGATGGCGGTGATGATGCCTTCGCCTACACCCGCACTGCGTCGACCTTCGTCCAGCACAATGATGCGCTTGGCGGATTTTGCCTGCTCGGCGATGAAGGCATCGTTGAGAGGCGCGAGCCAACGCAAGTCGATCACGCGCACCTTCCAACCGAGCTCTTGCGTAATCGTCTTCACCGCACGCAACGACATCGGCACGCCATTGCCGAAGGTGAAGATCACCAGATCGTTGGCGTCCTCGCCATACACACGACCTTCGCCCAAGGTCATCGCCTCGCCGGGCGCGGGATAAGCGAACTGCCACTGACCGTCGCCTGCTTCGTACAAGTCCTTGGTCATGTACAGCGCGATGGGTTCGAGATACGCGCAGACGCGGCCATCGACTTTCGCCAATGCCGTCATCGTGCGCAGCATGTTGGCGGCATCGTCGCCGCGACTCGGCGCACCGACCACGAGCCCAGGAATATCGCGCAACGCAGCGATCGAATTGTCGTTGTGAAAATGCCCGCCGAAGCCCTTCTGGTAACCCAGGCTCGCCACGCGCATCACGATCGGGTTGCGGTACTGGTCGTTGGAGAAGAACTGCAGCGATGCCGCCTCGCCACGAATCTGGTCGCAGGCATTGTGGAAATACGCGAGGTACTGGATTTCCGGCAGGGGCAGCATGCCCATGTTCGCGTAGCCCTGCGCGAGACCCAGGATGATGGTCTCGTCCAGCAGGGTGTTGAACACGCGGCTGCCCTTGAACGTCTTGTGCAGGCCCTTGGTGACGGTATACACGCCACCCTTCTGCGCGACGTCTTCGCCGAACAGCAGCGACTCGGGATACTTCGCCATGATGTCGTGCAGCGCCTGGCCGATCTGGATGGCCAGATGACGCGGCGCCTGTTTCTCGGGAAGCTTGTCTTCACCGCCGAACGCGGCGATGCGTCGATCCTGGTAATCGGTGCGCTCGGCTTCGGCCTTCACGGCATCGGGCGTGTACGGCGCCAGCGGCTTCATGACCTGTTCGAGCGTGGTCAGGCGCGGACGACGATCGGCATCTTCGGCCGCCTCGAAGCAACGCTTGCGCGTGGCTTCGTACAGCGCGAGCAGCGATTCCTTGGTGTACAGGCCGGAGGACAAGGCGATTTCGGCAGAACGCAGCAGCGGGTCGCTGGCCTCCACCGCAAACAATTCCTCCACGCTGCGCCACTCGATTTCGAAATCGGTACCGGCGTGCCCCATGACGCGCGTGGTCCGCAAATGCAGGAACGTCGGACGACGCGTGGTGCGGCAGTGTTCCACCGCCTCCTGCACCTGCGCATAGCCGTTCGCCAGGTCGAGGCCGTCGGCAAAGAAGTAATCGAGATCCGCACGATGACGGAAGTTATTGGCCACCCAATCGCTCGGCGTCTTCACCGAGATGCCGATGCCGTTGTCCTCGCAAACGTAGAGCACGGGTGCCGGCAGCTTCTGGTACGCCGTCCAAGCGGCAGCGTTGAAAGCGGTCTGTGCCGTGGCATGGTTCGACGACGCATCGCCGAACGAGCAGATGGCGATGCTGTCCTCGGGAATCGGCAGCTTGTGGCCGATGCGCCGCGCCTGTTCGATGGCGACCGCGGTGCCCAGCGCCTTGGGCAGGTGCGAGGCGATGGTGGAGGTTTGCGGCAACACCCAAAGCGGCTTGCTGCCCCAAACCTTGTGGCGACCGCCCGAGGCGGGATCTTCCATGCTGGCCGCGAACGAAAGCGCCGAATCCATTACCGGATCCATGCCCGGAAGCTTGCGAAAGCGCTCGGCCATGAAGCCGCCGGAACGGTAATGCAGGAACGCTGGATCGGTATGGCGCGTGAGGCGCGCCACCATCGCGTTGCCTTCATGACCACTGGAGCCGATGGTGTAGAACACCTTGTTCTGCACGCGCAGCACGCGCGCCATCAGGTCGAGGTGTCGGCTGATCAGCTGCGACTCGAGCAGCTCGCGAAAACCCTTCGCATCGAGCGAACTGCCGGGCAGCACAGGCGAATGGTCGCCGTGGGGCGCCTGCACCTCGCCGTTCCAGAGCTGCACGAACTCGGTGAAGTTCTGGTCGACGATTTCGGCGCGGTTGAAACCCTTGTGGCGTGCCGTGAGGGAGTACGGGATGGCGGTCATGATGTCTCGTCAACGAACGGCCGCAGTGGCGGCGTATTGGGAATAGTGATCAGACACGCGCAAGATCGCGACGCGCATCTGCTTCCTCTCCCCTTTGGGTGACCCGAAGGTAGTCCCGTGGGAGAGAGGGTTGGGGTATTGCCACCTTTATGGTGGTGAGGGCCACTCTAGCGATTCGGCCAGATCGAAGCTTGCTCCGTAGCAACATCATCGCGAGCACCCGCCCCTCACCTCAGTCCTCTCCCCGGAGGGGAGAGGAAGATAAGCAAGAGCGCACGATTTCCTCTCCGCTTCTGGAAGAGGGTTGGTCCGAAGAGCCAACCTTGCGATGCGGTCTGATCGAAGCGCGCTCCGTAGCAACATCATCGCGAGCACCCGCCCGTCACCTCAGCCCTCTCCCCGGAGGGGAGAGGAAGACAAGCAAGAGCGCAAAGCTCCCTCTCCCCGTTGGGGAGAGGGTTGGGGTAAGGGGCCAATCTTGCGATATGGCCTGATCGAAGCGCGCTCCGTAGCAGCATCATCGCGAGCACCCGCCCCTCACCTCAGTCCTCTCCCCGGAGGGTAGAAGAAGTAAAGGCGCGCAGCGACTTTGCGCGCACCCGATCTTTCTCTCGGCCAAAACTCTCAAGAATTCGAATCTGGTCTTCCACCGAAGGCACCGGCACCGCGAGCCCATTCACGCCAGCCAGCGTCAGGCGCCCTGCTTCGACGAGCTTCCAGCCATCACCCTGATTGAGCTCCAGCCCGCCCATCACTTCGACCGGCAATCCGGGAAAACGGAATCGAGCGAAGTGCGAGCGGAAACGCTCCGCGCCCGCAGGCTCGTACACATGCTCGCGGCGATCAGCCCACAGCGTCATCAAGCGTTCGGCATCCGCTCGCGACGTCAGCAGGTCCACATCCGCCACGCCTACGTCCGCACCGGCCAGCAATGCCGCGGCGCTACCGATCACGCACCACGGATCGAGGCAATGCACGTGCAGCTCCGGCACGATCTCGGCCAAGGTGGCATACAGCGCGGGCGTGACATGACTCATGCGCGTCGACGCCGCCATTGTTCGCGTGACTGGCCCCAGATCTCGACCGTCAGATGTTCGAACGGCGCGGGCAACTGCCCCGGGCCCTGCAATGTCGACCCAAGCTTGCGCGCCACGATCTGCGAAGCGGTGTTGTCCGGCGCGATGGTGTGGATCACTTCGGACCAGCCCAGCGTATCGAACGCCCAGTCGATGGCGGCAATTGCGCCTTCGGTCGCGTAGCCCTTGCCCCACGCATCGCGCGTGATGCCCCAACCCACTTCGGTACCGGGCCAACCTTCCGGCTGCCAGGGCCCGAGACGTCCGATCCAGCGACCGCTGCTCTTCTCGATCACCGAGAACATGGCGTAGCCCTGGATGGCCCAGGCGCCGGCCATGGAAAGAAAGCCTCGCCATGCGGTGGCGCGCGGCTGCGGGCCACCGATGTGGCGCGAGTTTTCCTCGTCGCCCATCAGCGCCGCCCAACCTTCGAAATCCTCCGCACGCGTGGGACGAAGGATGAGTCGATCGGTTTCGATGCGAATGTCTTGCCAGCTCATGCCAGGCACTCCGTCGCTGTTGCTTGGTCTTCCCCGGCGTCATCCCGGCGAAGTCCGGAATGACGACTCATGAGGCGCAGACGGCCGCGAAGCATCAGAACGCGTTGATCCCCGTCAACTCACGACCGACCACCAGCTGATGCACCGTCTCGGTGCCTTCGTAGGTGATGACCGATTCCAGGTTCAACGCGTGGCGGATGGCGACGTGTTCCGTCGTGATGCCCGCGCCGCCGAGAATGTCGCGGCATTCGCGCGCGATGTCGATGGCGATACGGCAGTTGTTCCACTTGGCCAGCGACACCTGCGTCGGCTGCATGGTGCCGGCATCCTTCAGGCGACCGAGCTGCAGCGACAGCAGCTGCGCCATGGTGATGCGGCGGGCCATTTCGGCCAGCTTGAGCTGGATGGCCTGGTTGGAAGCGAGCGGACGTCCAAACAGCACGCGCTCCTGCGTGTAGTCGAGCACTTCCTTCAGGCAGGCCTGCGCGGCGCCGATCGGGCCCCAGGTAATGCCGTAGCGCGCCTGCGTGAGGCAGCCGAGCGGACCCTTCAGGCCCTTCACGTTCGGCAGGCGATTGGCTTCGGGCACACGCACGTTATCGAAGAACAGCGCGGACGTCACCGACGCGCGCAGGCTCATCTTCTTGTGCACTTCCTGCGCGGTGAAACCCTTGGTGTCGGTCGGCACGATGAAGCCCTGGATGCCGTCCTCGGTCTGCGCCCACACGATGGCGATGTGCGCAAGGTTGCCGTTGGTGATCCACATCTTGGCGCCGTTGATGACCCAGTCGCCGCCATCCTTCTTGGCGTTGGTCTTCATGTTGGCCGGGTCCGAACCGCCGTGCGGTTCGGTGAGGCCGAAGCAGCCGATGATTTCGCCCGCCGCCATCTTCGGCAGGTAATGCATCTTCTGTTCTTCAGTGCCGTAGGCGTAGATCGGGTACATGCACAGCGAGCTCTGCACCGAGGCGAAGCTGCGCAGGCCCGAATCGCCGCGCTCAAGCTCCTGGCAGATGAGGCCATAGCTCACGCCGTTCATGCCGGCGCAACCGTACTTCTCGGGAATGGTCGCGCCCAGCAGGCCGAGGCTGGCGATCTCGGGAATCAGTTCCTTGGGAAAACGGCCCTGGTCGAAACAATCGCCGATGATCGGCAGCACCCTCTCGTCGACGAAACGACCGACCGAGTCCTGCACCATGCGTTCCTCGTCGGACAGCAGCGAGCGGACGTCGTAGAGATCGAGGGGATTCAGGCGAGCGGACATGCGGGGGTTCCGTGACTGGGACAAACCCTCATTCTAGCGGGCCCTTACGCGCGGGTCATGGCGGGGTGCAGCAGGCATGGGGTAGGCGCCCGGGGCTCGCTGTGGGACCATGCGCAGCGCTTTGCGTCGTTCCGGCGCGCCCCGGGGCGCAGGCCGGCCCGCCTGGCGCCGCCGATGTCTCGGTTCCAGCCAGCGCCGAGACGACACCCTGCCATATCTGCTTCCCCGGCCGGACCCTCCATGTTCAAAGGTGTTCTTCTAGGCTTCGCCTGCTACGCCGCCTACGCGATCAGCGATGCCTTCGTGAAATCCCTGCACGGCACCCTGCCCGCCTATGAGGCGGTGTTTTTTGGCGCCGTGCTCATGCTCAGTGCCCTGCCGTTCATCCGCAAACCCGGGGACCGCTATCTCGAGGTGTTCCACGCGCGCAAGCCGAGCCTGTGGTGGATCCGCGCGATCACTGGCGCCATCTGCAACATCTCGGCCGTGATCGCCTTCACCGCGCTGCCGATGGCCGAAGCGTTCGCGCTGATCTTCCTGTTGCCGATCTTCGTGACCCTGCTGTCGGTGATTTTCCTAAAGGAACACGTGGGCTGGCGACGCTGGTCGGCGGTGATCGTGGGCTTCATCGGCGTGCTGGTGGTGCTGCGTCCCGGCTTTCGCGCGCTGGGCGTGGGCCACTTCGCGGCCATGACCTGCGGCCTCTCCGGCGCGGTATCGGTGGTGGCCCTGCGCATGGCCGGGCCGCACGAAAAACGCATCAGCCTCTACGGCGCCGGCGCCATCGGCCCGCTGGTGAGCGGCGGCGTGTTGATGCTGCCTGCCTTCGTCTGGCCCGACCTGCACCAATGGCTCCTGCTTGCCGGCTACGGCCTGCTCGCAGGTCTTGCCGGCGTGCTGCTGATGCTGGCCACCCATCACGCACCGGCCAACCGCATCGCGCCCACGCAGTACAGCCAGATGCTGTGGGCCATCTTCTTCGGCTACTGGCTGTTCGGCGACCACCTGGACTGGCCGATGCTCATCGGCATCGTGCTCATCCTCGGCTCGGGCCTGTTCACCCTGGTGCGCGAGGAAAAGGTCACGCCCTGGTGGCGGCGCACGAAGATGGTTTGACGACCACGCCAGCTTGCCCTTCATCCATCCGATCAGACAGCCACGCCGCCCATGACCCGACTCGATTTCGCCATGTCCCCCATCGTCGCCGGCCTGTGGCGCATCACCAGCTGGAATCTCAGCGTGGCCGAGCGCGTGCGCTGGATCGAGCAAGCGCTGGAACTAGGCGTTACCACGTTCGACCTCGCGGATATCTACGGCGACTACGAGGCGGAGGGCCATTTCGGCGCCGCGCTGAAAGCCCAGCCGGCATTGCGCCACCGCATGCAGCTGGTCACCAAGTGCGGCATCCGCCTGCGCTCGGCGCAACGCCCGTATCGCATCAACTACTACGACACCTCCGCCGCCTATGTGCGCGCCCAGGTGGAGCAGTCGTTGCGCAACCTGCACGCGGAACAACTGGACCTCGTGCTGATCCATCGCCCCGACTACCTGATGGACGCGGCCGCCCTGGCCGAGACCTTCGCCACGCTGACTCGCGAAGGCAAGGTGGCGCACTGGGGCGTGTCCAACCACAGCGCGAGCCAATTCGCCCTGCTCCAGCAACACCATCCACTGGTCACCAACCAGGTGGAGCTGTCGCCGCTGCAGATGGATGCGTTGGACGACGGCACGCTCGATCAGGCGCAGCAGCTGGGCTGTCGCCCGATGATCTGGTCACCGCTCGCGGGCGGCCGCCTCTTCAATGCCGAAGACGAGCAGGCGGTACGCACGCGCAGTGCGATGCTCGACATCGCTGAGCGACTTGGCATCAGCCTGACCACCCTGGCATTCGCCTGGATCCTGCGCCACCCCTCGCGCCCGCACCCGGTCACGGGCAGCGGCCGCATGGTGAACGTGCAGGATGCGGTGAAGGCGCTGGACGTGCTGCTGGACGCGGAAGACTGGTACGCGATCTGGACGGCGAGCAAGGGGCATTCGGTGCCCTGAGATGCCTTCTTTTGTAGGAGCGCACCCAGTGCGCGAAAAGCCTACAGAGCGTTGATGCCGTAACGTCGCAGCGAACGCCGATCGCGCACTGGGTGCGCTCCTACAAAGAGCGGGCGCTAGCGATTGCTCACGCCGTGCGGCACATGGCCCGTCGCCACGTGCTTGCGCGCCGACTCCACGTTGGCCGGCGAATCGTCGAAGAAGATGTCAGCGCCGAAGGCATCCAGGAACGGCCCCTTGTCACGGCCGCCCAGGAACAGCGCTTCGTCGATGCGCACGCCCCAGCGCCGCAAGGTCAGAATCACGCGCTTGTGCGCCGGCGCGGAACGCGCGGTGACGAGCGCGGTGCGGATCGGTGAATCCTCGGCGGGAAATGCGGCCTGCAAGCGATGCACCGCGGTGAGAAACCCGCGGAACGGCCCCACCGACAAGGGTTCTTCGGCCAGTTCCCGCTCGCTGCGATGGAAGGCTTCGAGACCCTCCTCGCGGGTAACACGCTCGCCCTCATCGCCGAAGATCACCGCGTCGCCATCGAACGCAATACGCAACTGCTCGGTCGCGCGCGGTGGCGCGGTCGACGGCAGAATGGTGGCGGCCGCCACGCCGGCCGCCAACGCGCGGCCCACGTCTTCCGCATTGGCGGAGAGGAACAAATCGGCCTTGAACGGTGCGATGTAATCCGAAGTCGGCGCGCCGCTGGTGAATGCCGCGCGGCTGATCTCCAGTCCGTAGTGCTGGATCGCATTGAAGATGCGCAAGCCAGTGTCGCCGGAATTGCGCGACAGGAGGATGACCTCCACCGGCGGCACGTCACCCGCGAGCTTGTTGAGGTCCAGCAGTTTCTGCACCAGCGGGAACGCTACGCCGGGTTTCAGTATCTCGTTCTCATGCTGGATCTGGAACGCGCGATACGCATCAAGCCCCTCCTGCTCGAACAGCTCATGGCTGTCACCCAGATCGAACAGGGCGCGCGAGGAAATAGCCACGACCAACCGGTTGTCGGTCGCGGCATTAGGGTCGTGGGCATCACGAGTGGGGCGGCTCATGGGAGGAATCTAGCATGGGGCCGCGCAACGGGTGTCGGAAGTCCACGGCGCTCCGACGCAGAGGCCGTTTGCCCGGTGTGGCGTGCGACATGGCGGCATGCTCGCCGCCCGCACGCAGCTTCAATCCGGCGCGAACTGCTCGTCCAGGATGCGCTGCTCCAGGTTGTGTTCCGGATCGAACAGCAACCGTACGCCCTGCCCATCGGACTGGCGGATCTGCACCTCGCGGATGTCGCGCACTTCAAGATAATCGGCCGTGGCGCTCACCGGCCGCTTGCCGGGGTCGAGCACGCGCAAGATGACCAGCGTGCGATGCGGCAGGATCGCACCGCGCCAGCGACGCGGGCGGAACGGACTGATCGGTGTCAGTGCCAGCACGTTCGCATCCAGCGGCAGGATCGGTCCGTGCGCCGACAGGTTATAGGCCGTCGAACCCGCCGGCGTGGAAATGAGGATGCCATCGCACACCAGCGTCGGCAGTTTCACCTGATCGTTGAGTTTCACTTCGAGATGCGCCGCCTGGTTGCTCTGGCGCAGCAACGAGACTTCATTGAACGCCAGCGCATGCTGGATATCGCCCGCTGCATCGACGGTACGCATCTCCAGCGGATACAGCACCGCCGCATGGGCGCGCGCAATGCGCTCCTCCAACTCGTCCAGGTGATGCTTGTTCATCAGGAAACCGACACGTCCGAGCTTCATGCCGTACACCGGCGCCGGCAGCGCACGGTACGCATGCAGGGTGCGCAGCATGAAGCCGTCGCCACCCAGCGCGACGATCACGTCGGCCTCTTCGGGCGCCACGTCGTCGTAGCGGTCGATGAACTTGCGTCGTGCCTGCTGGGCAACGTGGGTTTCGCTGGCGACGAAGGCGAAGCGCATGGGGCCTGACATCGTTCGGGGTGAGGTCGCCAGTTGAACGTAGATGGACGAAGGGCGCAAGACCGTTGCCGGCCTGCGCCCTTCGAAGTACCGCGACAAATGCAGCCGTCATCCCGGTTTATGCCGGGATGACGCTGCGTCTTACTGATTCACCGGCACCTGCGCCAGCTGGGCCAGGCGACGGACGGCGACCGAGGCGATCGGGTAGTCCGCGTTCTGGGTGAGGATTTCCGCCAGCATGTTGCGGGTGTACTTCAGTGTGGCGTCGTCACGCTGCAGCCATGCCTGCACCGGCGAGATGTCCTTCGAACCGCCGGTCATCGACAGCACCTGCAGGGCCAGCGCGCGATGCTGGTGGTTGAGCTCGTCCAGCAGCGAACCGCGTGCCTGCGCGTGCCATGCGCCTTCCACTGGCAGCGCCTCGATCTGGCTACGCAGCCATTCCAGGTCGAGCGACTCGCCCAGTTCGTAGAACACGCCGGCGACTTCGCCGATCGGCTGGCCGCTCTGCTGGGCCACTTCGACGATGTCGAGCATGGCGCGCAGCTCGGGGATACGGGCCATGCGCAGCGACAGCTCGGACGGCAGGCCGAGACCCTCCCACTTCTCCTGGCTGGTGGCGAAATCCTGCTTGCCGGTTTCGGTGAGCACGTTCGGCAACGCCGCGCGCAGCTCGGTCACGCCGGCCTGGTAACGATCGACATTGGCATTGATGTCCAGCGTGCCGCCCGGACGGTTGAGCAGCCAACGCGTCATGTGACGCAGCAGCGACCAGATCTGCATGATGGCGTCGATCTGCGTGTTCTCGGCCACCTGGCCGTCCAGGGCCTCGATCTCGGACCATAGTTCGCGCGCGCCCAGGATCTCGCGCGCCGCCGTGTAGGCCTTGGCGATCGCCGCCGGACCCTGCCCGGTGTCTTCCTGCATGCGCATCATGAAGGTGGCGCCCATGCGGTTGATCGTCGAGTTGGTCACCGCGGTGGCGATGATTTCGCGCTTCAGGCGATGACGCTGCATGTGGTCCGCGTACGGCGCATGCAACGGCTCGGGGAAGTAGCGCACCAGCTCCTTGGAGAGGTACGGATCTTCCGGCACGTCCGAATCGAGCAGCTGCTGGTACAGCTTGATCTTGTCGTAGGAGAGCAGCACCGACAGTTCCGGACGCGTCATGCCGATGCCGCGCGTCTTGCGCTCGGTCAGCTCGGATTCGCTCGGCAGGTTTTCCACCTGGCGATCGAGCAGGCCTTCCTGTTCCAGCATGCGGATGAAGTGCGCCATCGAACCGATGCGATGCACCGACTGGCGCTCCATCAGCGTGATGGCCTGGTTCTGGCGATAGTTGTCCCACAGCACCAGCTGGCCGACTTCGTCGGTCATGCTGGCGAGCAGCGTGTTGCGCTGGTCGAGCGTGAGCTCACTGCGCTGCACCGCGTCGCCCAACAGGATCTTGATGTTCACCTCGTGATCGGAGGTGTCCACGCCGGCCGAGTTGTCGATGAAGTCGGTGTTGAGCAGCACGCCATGCTGGGCGGCTTCGATGCGGCCCTTCTGGGTGAAGCCCAGGTTGCCGCCCTCGCCCACCACCTTGCAGCGCAGCTCGCCGCCATTGACGCGCAGCGCGTTGTTGGCGCGGTCGCCCACATCGGCATGCGTCTCGCTGCTGGCCTTGACGTAGGTGCCGATACCGCCGTTCCACAGCAGGTCCACCGGCGCCTTGAGGATGGCGCTGAGCAGTTCGGCCGGCGGCAGCTGCGTGACTTCCGGCTTGAGGCCAAGCACGGTGCGCATTTCCGGCGAAATCGGGATCGACTTCAGCGAGCGCGGATACACGCCGCCACCCGCGGAGATGAGCGACTTGTCGTAGTCGTCCCAGCTCGAACGCGGCACCTTGAACATGCGCTCGCGCTCCACGAACGAACGCTCGGCATCCGGGTTCGGGTCGAGGAAGACGTGGCGATGGTCGAACGCGGCCACCAGGCGGATATGACGCGACAGCAGCATGCCGTTGCCGAACACGTCGCCCGACATGTCGCCGATGCCCACGCAGGTGAAGTCTTCGGTCTGGCTGTTGCGGCCGAGTGCGCGGAAGTGGCGCTTCACCGACTCCCATGCGCCCTTGGCGGTGATGCCCATGCCCTTGTGGTCATAGCCGTTGGAGCCACCCGAGGCGAACGCATCGCCCAACCAGAAGCCGTGTTCGACCGAGATGGCATTGGCGATGTCGGAGAACGTCGCCGTACCCTTGTCGGCCGCGACCACCAGGTACGGATCGTCGTTGTCGTGGCGCACCACGTCATGCGGCGGCACGACCTTGCCTTCGATGAGGTTGTCGGTGACGTCGAGCAGGCCACTGATGAACATGCGGTAGCACGCGATGCCCTCGGCCAGTTGCGCGTCACGATCGCCGTTCACCGGCGGACGCTTGACGAAGAATCCGCCCTTCGAACCCACCGGCACGATCACGGTGTTCTTCACCATCTGCGCCTTCACCAGGCCCAGCACTTCGGTGCGGAAGTCTTCGCGGCGATCGGACCAGCGCAGGCCACCGCGTGCCACCGAGCCAAAGCGCAGGTGGATGCCTTCCACGCGCGGCGCGCTGACGAAGATTTCGCGGTACGGCACCGGCTTGGGCAGGTCCGGCACGCGATGCGAGTCGAACTTGTAGCTGATGTAGGGGCGATACGCATCGTCCCACTTCTGGAAGAAGCTGGTGCGCAGCGTGGCGCGGATCAGCGCCATGAAGCTGCGCAGGATGCGGTCGTCGTCCAGGCTGGACACCGTTTCCAGCAGCGTGCCGATGGTTTCTTCGATGGCGGCGATCTGCTCGTCGCGCGGCTTGGACAGCGCGGCGATCAGGCCATCGATGAGTGCCGGATGCGCCGAGCGCACCGTTTCCGGAATCAGCGCCTGCATCTCGCCGCGCAGCAGTTCGCCGGCACGCTTGAGTTCATCGGCGGCGAGCTTCTCGCGACGCGGATCGAACTTGGCCAGGAACAGCTCCACCAACAGGCCGGCGATGGCCGGATAGCGGTTGAAGGCGTCCTCCATGTAGCTCTGCGAGAAGGCCACGCCGGTCTGCAGCAGGTACTTGCAGTAACCGCGCAGCATGGCGATTTGGCGCCAGCTCAGCTTGGCGCCGAGCACCAGGCGGTTGAAACCGTCGTTCTCGGCGTTGCCGCGCCAGATCTGCTCGAAGGCGTCCTCGAACAGCGTACCGACCTGCTCCACGCTGAAAGCGAGGCTGCCGGCGGTCTGCACTTCGAAGTCCTGGATGTACAGCGTGGTGTCGCCCAGGTTCACGTCGTAGAGATGCTCGGTGAGCACGCGCAGGCCGAGGTTCTCCAGCTGCGGCAGCACTTCGGACAGCGCGATGTCGCCGCCGCTGCGATAGACCTTGAAGCGCAGCTCCTCCGGACGCGATGCCGGGTGATAGAACGACATGCGCACCGCGTCGTCGCCCTTCAGCAGCGACAGCTGGCGCACGTCCTCGGCAGCAGCGGTGGGGGCCACGTCTTCCACATAGCCGGCCGGCAGCGCCTTGCCATAACGATTGGCCAGCACCACGCCGTCGTGGTCGCCCAGCTTCGTCACCAACGCATCGCGCAGGTCGTCCTGCCAGTTGCGCACGATCGCCGCCACGCCCTTCTCGAGTTCGGCGGTATCGAAATGCACCTGGTCGCCGATCTTCGGGCGCACCACGACATGCAGGCGCACCAGCGCGGCTTCGCCCATCAGCACGGACGAATCGAGATGCTCGCCGCGCATGGCGTCGCGCAGCAGCGCTTCGATGCGCTCGCGCACCGTCGTGTTGAAGCGGTCGCGCGGCACGAACACCGTGCAGGTGATGAAGCGGCCGTAACGGTCGCGACGCACGAACAGACGCGTGCGTGCGCGCTGACGCAGCTCGAGGATGCCCATCGCGATGCTGTACAGCTCGTCTTCGCTTGCCTGGAACAGCTCGTCGCGCGGCAGGAATTCCAGGATGTGGCGCAGCGCCTTGCCCGAGTGCGAGTCGCGCTTGAGGCCCGAGCGGTCCATCACGTACTCGAACTTCTGGCGCACCAGCGGCACGTTCTGCGGACGCGACATATAGGCGCTGGAGGTGAACAGGCCAAGGAAGCGCTGTTCCGCCGCCGGCTTGCCGTTGGCGTCGAACTTCAGCACGCCCACATAATCCATGTAGCCCGAACGGTGCGCATGCGAGCGCGCGTTGGTCTTGGTCAGGATGATGGCGTCGGTCGAACCCGACTGCGGCAGGTCGCTGGCCACCAGCGAACGCAGCGAGCGCGGCGCCAGCGAGCGTTCGGCCTTGTGCAGGATGCCCATGCCCGAGCCTTCGTTGGCCCGCAGCACGTCCTCGCCATCGGCCTCGGTCACTTCGTATTCGCGATAACCGAGGAAGGTGAAGTTGTCGTCGGCCAGCCAGCGCAGGAACTCGGACGCTTCATGCACAGCCGCGGCGTCGATCGGCAGCTGGCGCGACGGCAGTTCGCCGGCGATTTCCAGCGCCTTGTCGCGCATCTTCATCCAGTCGTTGACGGCGATGCGCACGTCTTCCAGCGAATCCTCCAGCTGCGCCTTCAGCTTTTCCTGCGCGGCCTCATCGGCAACGCGATCTACTTCGAAGTGCATCACCGATTCCGGCTGGCCGCCGTCGGCGCCGATCTTCACCAGCTTGCCCGCGGTATCGCGGGTCACTTCCACCACGGGGTGGATCACCGCGTGGATCTGCAGGTGCTCGGCCGCGACCATGGTGACGGTGTCGACCAGGAACGGCATATCGTCGGTGACGACCTCGACGTAGCTGCGGCCGGCATGGCTCTTCTGCGGGTTGACCACGCGCACCGAGGCGCGGCCCGGCTGGCGCTGCTGCATGAAGCCGATCAGGTCGGCGATCAGCGCGGCCCATTCGGCCGCGGTGTGCAGTTCAAGGTCGCTGTCCGCAATGCGCGCGAAGAAAGCGCTGATAAAAAATTGCGCCTCATCAAGGCGCTGGGTGGGAAATCCGCTTTGCTTCAGTTCTTCGAAAACAACAGTGGGGAATGAGCTGTTGCTAGCCGCACGAATCGCGTTCATGGCATCTACTGTTTTGGGGAGACGGAATGAGGCTAAAAAAGCCCCAAAAGAATACGCTTCACGTCAGGCCTAATCCAGCTTTGCGACCAGACCACTTCAGCTGCGGTGTAGTCATGACGCCATTGCAGCACGGCGGAGCATCACTCTTCCTCGATCCGCGGCGTACTTCGGCTGCAGCCTTGCAAAAGGGTTCGCGCAAGAGAAAAAAGCCCGTGGCCATCACGTGTTGCCGTTAGCCTGGGGCTTGTCCGTGACAGTGATGTCACAGCAATACCAGTGCGTATGTAGCGAATGAAAAGCCGCCCATGCGTTGCGTCGCAGCAGGCAAACATGCGCAATGGTCGGGATAACGGATAAAGGAAAAGCGCGCGGCTCGCCCATCCGGCTGTTGCCTGCCGCTGGTGAACACAGGACCGAGGCCATCGCACGGGCCCGGACCAACGGCACAGGTCACGCGATAAGGTTGCTGTCACCATGCAAGACAGCGATGTCGGAACGCCGCGTAGGCATTCCGACACTCTTCTTTCACGGAATTAAGCCAAAATTGTTGCCCTGAACGGACTAAGGGGACCGCCACTGCTGCCACCTTCCCTCACCCGACATGGCCCAGGGACCACGAAAGCAGGCTGGAGGCAGGTCAACGGCTCTACAAATTGTAAACTGTACGGTATAGTCCACGCCCGTCTGCTTTTGATCTGAGCCATGGCAGCCGCGCTCCCGTGCTGTTTCAGGCCCCTCTGGGGACCTCGAATCGGCACGGATTTGCCGTGTGCTCAAAGCTAGCCCGACCCACGGTCGCCGCCCGGAGAGGCGTCGACACGCTGCATCCCCAGACCACATTAAGAAGAATGGAGCCCACATGAAGTCCACGTCACTGCGCACACTCCTGCTGTGCCTTGGCCTGCTCTCTCTGGCCGCCTGTGGCAAAGGCAAGGAACAAGGCCAGCAGCAAATGCCCACGCCGGAGGTCGGCGTCATTCGGGCCCAGCCGCAGAGCACCCCGCTGACCAAGGACCTGGTGGGTCGAGTCTCCGCGTTCCGCAGCGCCGATGTGCGTGCGCGCGTGTCGGGCGTGCTGCTCAAGCGCGTCTACCAGGAAGGCACCGATGTGAAGCAAGGCCAGGTGCTGTTCGAGATCGATCCGTCGGTCTACCAGGCCAACCTCGCCTCGGCCCAGGGCAACCTGGCGTCGGCCCAGGCCACCTACGAGAACTATCACAAGGCCGCCGAACGTTTCCGCAAGCTGCGCCCGCAGGGTTTCGTCTCGCAGTCCGACCTGGACCTTGCCGAAGCCAATGAACGCAGCAGCAGCGCCGCCGTGCAGCAGGCCAAGGCCGCGGTGGAAACCGCGCGCATCAACCTGGGCTTCACCCGCGTGACCTCGCCGATCGACGGCCGCGCCGGCCAGCAGCAGGTGACCGAAGGCGCCATCGTCGGCAACGGCACCACCGACAGCGGCAGCAACGCCACGCTGCTGACCACGGTCGACCAGCTCGATCCGCTCTATGTGAACTTCACCGTGAGCTCGGCCGATCTCGACCGCCTGCGCGCCGCGCAGACGGCCGGCAAGGTGGTGCTGTCCGACCAGAACAAGACCACGGTGCAGGTAACCCTCTCCGACGGCAGCAAGTACGACCAAGTGGGCACGCTGGACTTCTCCGGCGCCACGGTCGATCCGACCACCGGTGCGGTGAACCTGCGCGCGCAGCTGCCCAACCCGAACCATCGCCTGCTGCCGGGCACCTACGTGACCATCTCGGCCAACCTGGGCGAGCAGCAGAGCGTGTTCCTGGTTCCGCAGGCGGCCATCCTGCGTGACGTCGGCGGCGCCTACGCGCTGGTCGTGGGTCAGGACGGCAAGGTCGTGCGCAAGGACGTCACCGCCGAGAACATGCGTGCGGGCAGCTGGATCGTCACCAACGGCCTCGCCGCGGGCGACCAGGTCATCGTCTCGGGCCTGCAGACCGTGCAGCCGGGTGCGCCGGCCAAGGCCACGCCGTGGCAACCGGACCAGAAGGCTCCGCAGGGAGCGGCAGGTAACACCAAGTCTGCTGCCGGCAAGCAGTAAGGGAGTCGACCGACATGCCGAGTTTCTTTATTGACCGCCCCATCTTCGCGTGGGTGGTCGCCATTCTGATCACCCTCGTCGGCGCGATCTCCGTGCTGAACATGGGTATCGAGTCGTATCCCAACATCGCGCCGCCCCAGGTGGTGGTGTCCGCGACCTATCCCGGCGCCAACGCCGATACGGTGGAAAAGAACGTCACCCAGGTGATCGAGCAACAGCTCACCGGCATCGACCACCTGCTGTATTTCAGCTCGTCATCCGGCGCCAACGGCTCGGCGTCCATCACGCTGACCTTCGAAACCGGCACCAATGCGGACATCGCCCAGGTGCAGGTGCAGAACAAGGTGCAGCTGGCACAGCCGCGACTGCCCACGGCCGTGACTCAGCAAGGCGTGGTGGTGTCCAAGAACAACCCCGACTTCCTGATGTTCGTCTCGCTGGTGTCGAGCAATCCCGAGATTGACGCCAATCGTCTCGCCGACATCATCGCGTCGCAGGTGGCAGACCAGGTCGGCCGCATTCCCGGCGTAGGCAACACGTTCCTGGTCGGTTCCGAGTACGGCGTGCGCATCTGGCTGAACCCGGACAAGCTGCAGGGTTACGGCCTATCCGCCACTGAAGTGCGCAACGCTGTTGCCACGCAGAACGTGCAGTTCGCTGCCGGCTCGCTGGGCGCCGACCCGTCCCCGAAGGACCAGAGCTTCACGGCCACGGTGTCCGCCGAGGGGCGTTTCTCCACGCCGGAAGAGTTCGGCAACATCATCCTGCGCGCCAACAGCAATGGCACCGTCGTCAAGCTCAGCGATGTGGCGAGGATCAGCTTTGGCCCGCAGACCTATGGTCGTGCCTCCACCTGGAATGGCCAGCAGGTCGGCGGTCTCGGCGTGCAGCTGCTGCCGGGCGCGAACGCGCTGGACGTGGCCGACGCGGTCAAGGCCAAGATGGCCGAACTTTCCAAGGACTTCCCGGAAGGCGTCACCTGGTTTGCGCCGTACGACACCACTCCGTTCGTGAAGATCTCGATCGAGGAAGTGGTGCACACGCTGGTGGAGGCCATCATCCTGGTCTTCCTGGTGATGCTGATCTTCCTGCAGAACTTCCGCGCCACGGTGATCCCTACCCTGGTGATCCCGGTCGCGCTGCTCGGCACCTTCATCGGCCTGGTCGCTCTCGGCTTCACCATCAACCAGCTGACCCTGTTCGGCATGGTGCTGGCCATCGGCATCGTGGTGGACGACGCGATCGTGGTGATCGAGAACGTCGAACGCATCATGAGCGAGGAAGGACTATCGCCGAAGGAAGCGACGCGCAAGGCGATGGGCCAGATCACCGGCGCCGTCGTGGCCATCACCGTGGTGCTGGCGGCGGTGTTCGTGCCGTCCGCGTTGCAGCCCGGTGCGTCCGGCATCATCTACAAGCAGTTCGCGCTGACCATCGCCGTATCGATGGGCTTCTCGGCGTTCCTTGCGCTGTCGTTCACCCCGGCACTCTGCGCGACCATCCTCAAGCCGACGCACGAGCACAAGAAGAACGTCGTCTATCGCGGCTTCAATCGCGTGTTCGACTGGGTGACGCACACCTATAGCGGCCACATCGGCAGCGCGACGCGCCATGCGCCACGCTGGATGCTGGTGTTCGCGGTGATCGTCGCGTTCACGGGCTTCCTGTACACCAAGCTGCCGACCAGTTTCGTGCCCAGCGAAGACCAGGGTTTCGCCCTTGCCATCGTCAACCTGCCGCCGGGTGCCACCCTGCACCGCACGCAGGAGGTGATGACGGAGATGCGTGAGCGCCTGAAGCAGAGCCCGCAGAACGACAGCATCGTCGGCATGTACCAGATCTCGGGCTTCAGCTTCATCGGCACCAGCGAAAGCACGGGCATGGCCTTCATCAAGCTCAAGGACTGGAAGGAGCGCTCGATCACCGCGGACGAACTGATCATGCAGCTGAATGGCGTGTTCCACGGCATTCGCGACGCGCAGATCTTCGTGGTGAACCTGCCGACCATCCGCGGCCTCAGCCAGTTCGGCGGCATCGACATGTACCTGCAGGCACGCGCCGGCCAGACGCATGGCGAGTTGATGCAGGCGATGGGCATGGCGCTGGCCAAGGCCAAGGACAACAAGGCCCTGTTCGGCGTGCGTCCCAACTCGCTGCCGGATGCCCCGCAGTGGGATCTGAAGGTGGATCGCACGCAGGCGCAGGCGATGGGCTTGTCGGTCAGCGACGTATATACGGCCATCCAGCTCGCGCTGGCGCCGGTGTACGTCAACGACTTCGTGTATGGCGGCCGCGTGAAGCGCGTCTACATGCAGGCGGACCAGACCTATCGCATGGGTCCGGATGCGCTGCAGCACCTGTACACGCCTAGCAGCCTGGCAACCGGGTCCACCAGCGCGTCGACGGTGTCAACCACCAACCCGTACAACATGATCCCGATCTCCAGCGTGGTGCAGTCGAAGTGGGACATGGGCTCGCCTGCCCTCACCCGCTACAACGGCTACTCGGCCGTGGAAATCGTGGGTAGCGAGGCGCCGGGTTACTCCACCGGCCAGGCCATGGCGGCACTGCAGGGCATCGTCGAACACGATCTGCCCAAGGGCTTCGGCTCCGACTGGACGGGTCAGTCCTACCAGGAAATCCTGGCCGGCAACTCGGCCACGCTGCTGCTGGTGCTGTCGATCCTGATCGTGTTCCTCTGCCTGGCCGCCCTGTACGAAAGCTGGTCGATCCCGGTGGCCGTGCTGCTGGTGGTTCCGCTCGGCCTGCTCGGCACCGTGGTGTTCTCGATGCTGCGCGGCATGCCGAACGACATGTACTTCAAGATCGGCCTGATCACGGTGATCGGTCTGGCGGCGAAGAACGCGATCCTGATCGTGGAATTTGCGGTGGAACAGCAACAGGAAGGCCAGTCGTTGTTCAACGCAGTGATCACGGCCTCCCGCCAGCGACTGCGCCCGATCCTGATGACCTCGATGGCGTTCATCCTGGGCGTGTTCCCGCTGGCCATTTCCACCGGTGCGGGCGCCAACTCCCGTCACTCGATTGGCACGGGCGTGATCGGCGGCATGTTGTTCGCCACGTTCCTGGGCCTGCTGCTGATCCCGGTGTTCTACGTGACGGTGCGCCGCATGCTGGGCGACAAGCTGGACGAGGCGTCGCAGAAGATCCGCCAGGCCCATGGCGAGGCGGCGGCTGCCGGCGATGCGGGAGGAACCAACCCGCCGCAGGATGGCGGGCCGGGCGGCATGCAGCCGTTCGACTCCGATCCGCGCCGCGGCTCGTAAGCACCGCAACACGCACCAAGAAAAAGCCCCGGTCTCGCGACCGGGGCTTTTTTCATGCGACGCGAAAGCGCTCAGTCGTCGTCGGCGATGCGGTTGCGCCCACGCAACTTCGCCTGGTACAGCCGGCGATCCACCAGCTCCAGGAACGACTGGCGCTCGTCACCATACATCGGCACCACCGTTCCCACGCCGATGCTCACGGTGAGCGCCTTGCCCGTCATCGAGCGCTCGTGCGGGATCCACTCCTGCACCAGCAACTCCTGGCACCGCTCTGCCACCTGGCGCGCCGATACGGCGTCGGTTTCCGGCAGCACCAGCACGAACTCCTCGCCGCCGAAGCGCGCAAGGAAATCGTGGCTGCGGCGCACCGCCTTCTCCAGCACCTTGGCCACCATCTTCAGGCAGTAGTCGCCCTGCACATGGCCGTAGTGGTCGTTGTATTGCTTGAAGTAATCGATATCGATCACCAGCAGCGACAACGGCTTGCCGCTGCGACGGGCATCGACCCAGTCTTCTTCGAACACCGCATCGAAACGGCGGCGATTGGCGATGCCGGTGAGACCGTCCTTGAAGGAGAGCGCCTCCAGCTCGCGCTGCAGTTCGATGAGGCGTTGCTCGGTACGCTTGCGCTCACTGATGTCGAACATGAAGCCAACCAGCGAATCGACATTGCCGTCTTCACGGCGCACCACATGCACCACGTCGCGGATCCATACGTAGCTGCCGTCCTTGCACAGCGCACGGTAGTCGGCCTCGTGGTCCATGCCCGCCTTGGACTGCGCCACGCAGAAATTGACCGCCCATTCGCGGTCTTCCGGGTGGATGCGGTCGGCCCAATCCTGCACGCTGACCCAACTGGCCGGCTCCCAACCGAGCAGCGCTTCGATCTGCGGACCGATGTAGGAGAACGACAGGCTGTCCCAATGGATGCTCCAGGGAATGGCCTTGGTGGATTCCAGCAGCGTCTTGTAGACCGCGCTTTCTTGCTCCAATGGGATATCGATTTGGCTCATGGGCAGCGTGCTCGCGTCGCAGGGTGGCAGACCCCGGAAGAGAAGCAACCACCGTGCCGTCGGCCGCGAGATCGCCTTGAGCCCATGAATGGCGCCCGGAGAAGCCTTTGTTCCGAGCCCGGGCCCGTGCACGACGGTGTCACCGCCGACCTTCCCCGTCAGTTCACGACGCAGCCCGGCGGTAACCGATCGTCACCCCGGCGAACAAACGAGGCCGCGCTCTCGCAGGACGTCAGGCGATATACCCCGGCAAGGCCGGCAGCCACATGGACACCTCGTCCGCCGGCGTCGCATGACCGACCACCAGCTTGATGAGCAGCAGCACGCCGATGATCGCGATCACCGAGCTCACCAGGCTGATGAGCAGGGCACGCTTATAGGTCGTGACCATCACCATCTGGATGATCAGGGCGCCGCCGAAAAAGCCGGCCAGGGCACCGGCCACTCCCGAAGAAATGACCGCCTCGACCAGTTTGGACAGGCAAAGCTGGAGCACCAATACCAGCAGCACCGATCCGATACCGGTCTTTTCCGCTCCCAGCGCCCGCGCGGTGTACATGACAGGGAAAACCGCGAGCGCGATCAGCGCCAGCAGGACGAGCAGAAATGTCAGCATGGGGCCATCCTTGGCGGAGGGGACCTGTCCCTGGTTAACCGCAAGTATTTGCGATCAACCAGATGACCGTCAACCTCTACGTCAGCCCTTTCCGCTATGGGTTGTCAGGCAGGCCGGGCGAGCCGGCATGGCACCGACAGCCTCTGCCGATACCAGACGCTCAGCGCAGGCCGGTTTCGGCGCGCGCGATCACGATGCGCTGGATCTCACTGGTGCCCTCGTAGATCTCGGTGATCTTGGCGTCGCGGAAGTAGCGCTCCAGCGGCATCTCCCTGGAGTAACCCATGCCACCATGGATCTGCACCGCCTGGTGCGAGATCCACATCGCCGCTTCCGACGCCATGAGCTTGGCCATGGACGCCTCGGTGCCGAAACGGCCGCCGTGCTTCTCCACCTCGCCCTTGGTCCAGGCCGCGCGCAGCGTCAGCAACATGGCCGCGTCGAGCTTGCACTTCATGTCGGCGATCTTCGCCTGCGTCATCTGGAACGTGCCGATGGGCTGGCCGAAAGCCTTGCGGTCGCGCGACCACTGCACCGACGCCTCGTAGGCGGCGCGAGCGATACCCACGGCCTGCGACGCGATGCCGATGCGGCCGGCGTCGAGCAGACTCATGCCCATCGCAAAGCCCTTGCCTTCCTCGCCCAGCAGGTTTTCCTTCGGGCACACGTAGTCGGTGAATTCGATTTCGCAGGTGGCCGAGGCGCGGATGCCCAGCTTCGGTTCGCTCTTGCCGGCATGGAAACCCGGCAGATGCGTGTCGATGACGAAGGCGGACACGCCCTTGGCGCCGATGCCCGGCGTGGTAATGGCGAACAGGATGATGTAGCGCGCCACCATGCCGGAGGTGATCCAGCTCTTCTTGCCGTTGATGACCCAGTCACCGTTGGCGTTCTTCGTGGCGCGGGTATGCATGGCCGAGGCGTCGGAACCCGATTGCGGCTCGGTCAGCGCGTAGGCGCCGATGGCCTCGCCCTGCGCGATGGCACGCACGAACTTCTGCTTCTGCTCTTCCGTGCCGTGCTTGAGGATGCCGGTGCAGAACAGCGAGTTGTTGACCGACATGATGGTCGCGGTGGCGGCGTCGGCCGCCGCGATCTCGATCATCGCCAGCACATAGGCGATCGGGTCCATGCCCGCGCCGCCGTACTCGGTCGGTACCTCGATGCCCATCAGGCCCAGCTGGCCCATCTCGCGGATGTTCTCGAGCGGGAACTCCCCCTTTTCGTCCAGCTCGGCCGCCACCGGCACGATGCGCTTCTGCGCGAAATCGCGGGCAATGGCCTGAATCGACAGCTGGTCTTCGGTAAAACGGAAATCCATGACGGCTCCAAGGGGAAGGAGGAAGCCGACTATTTTAGCCCGCCCGCGCCGATACCCTCTGTGCGAGTGCAGCAAGGCCCGCCCCTCCCCTGTAGGAGCGCACCCAGTGCGCGACCGCGGACTCACGGCGTCACCGCTCCATAGGCTTTTCGCGCACTGGGTGCGCTCCTACAACAGCTCTCAAACTTGACGCCCCGCGACCCTAGGCCTAGCCTATTGCATCTCTGTATCGCGATATAAGGATAACCATGGATCTGGCCACCGTCTCCAGCATCCTGCGCCTGCTGGCGGACCCCACCCGGGTGCGCCTGCTCGCCTTGCTCGAGCGGGAAGAGCTGACCGTGGCCGAACTGGCGGCGGTGCTGCATCTGGCCCAGCCGCGCGTGTCCACGCATCTCGCGAAGCTCAAGGAAGCGGAACTGGTGCGCGACCGCCGCGCCGGTGTCTCCGCCTATTACCGCGCCAACGGCGATACCGACGAACCCCAGCAGGCCTTGCTCAAGTCCCTGCGCGAGAGCATCGACGATGCCCTGCTGCGCGAAGACGCCGCGCGCCTGCCGGGCGTGCTGGCGCAGCGCGCCCGCGAGGAAGGTTGGGCCGACACGGTAGCCGGCGACATGGAGCGCCATTATTCGCCCGGTCGAACGTGGGAAACCCTCGCCCGTTCGCTGCTTCAATTGCTGGAAACCGGCGACGTACTCGACATCGCCTCGGGCGACGGCATCACCGCCGAACTGCTGGCGCCGCATGCACGGTCCATCGTCTGCGTGGACAGCAGCGACCGCGTGGTGGAAGCCGCCGCGCAACGTCTCAAGCCGTTCGCCAACGTGGAAGTACGCCAGGGCGACATGCATGCGCTGAACCTGGGCGAACGACGTTTCGACCTTGTGCTGATGCTGCACGCCCTCACCTACGCGGAGCATCCGGCGAAAGCCGTGGCCGAGGCTTCGCGCCTGCTGCGCAAAGGTGGCCGACTGCTCGCCGTCACGCTGGGCAAGCACGACCACCGCGCGGTAGTCGAGCCGTTCGACCATCGCAACCTCGGCTTTTCCGCCAACGAACTGGATGGCTTCGCCGCCTCGGCCGGGCTGGAAGTCATCAGTTGCAACCGCATCAGTCGCGAGCGCAAGGCGCCGCATTTTGAAGTGATCAGTCTGCTCGCACGCAAACCGTGAGGTCCCCATGAGCACGCTTCCCTGGCTTCATCCCGAACGCGTCGCGCTACTGCAGCGCTTGCTCGGCGAACGCATCCTCATTCTCGACGGCGGCATGGGCACCATGCTGCAGCGTCACGAGCTGGACGAAACCGCCTTCCGCGGCGAGCGCTTCGTCGACGGCCACGACAGCTCGCATGCCCACGACCATTCCGGCAGTTGCGACCTCAAGGGCAACAACGACCTGCTCACGCTGACCAACCCGGACATCATCCGTGGGGTGCACGAGGCCTATCTCGAAGCCGGCGCCGACCTGGTCGAGACCAATACCTTCAACTCCACCCGCATCAGCCAGGCCGATTACCACCTGGAACACCTGGCCTACGAGTTGAACCGGGAAGGCGCTCGCCTCGCACGTGCGGCCTGCGATGCGTGGGAAGCGAAGACGCCGGACAAGCCGCGCTTCGTGATCGGCGTGATCGGCCCCACCAGCCGCACCGCTTCGCTCTCGCCCGACGTGAACGATCCAGGCTTTCGCAATGTCACCTTCGAAGAACTGGTGAGCAACTACACCGAGGCCGCCAGTGGGCTCATCGACGGTGGCGCCGACGTCGTGATGGTCGAGACCATCTTCGACACGCTCAACGCCAAGGCCGCCCTGTTCGCACTGAGCGAATTGTTCCACCAGCGCGGTGCACGCGTGCCGGTAATGATCTCCGGCACCATCACCGATCGCTCCGGCCGCACGCTGTCGGGTCAGACCGCGGAAGCGTTCTATTACTCCGTGCAGCATGCGCGCCCCATCTCGGTGGGTCTCAATTGCGCACTGGGAGCCGCCGACCTGCGCCCGCACGTGCAGACGCTGTCGAACGTCGCACAGTGCTTCGTCAGCAGCCATCCGAATGCGGGGTTGCCGAACGCCTTCGGCGAATACGATGAGACGCCCGAACAGATGGCCGCCGTCATCGGCGGCTTCGCGCGCGACGGCCTGCTCAATCTCGTCGGTGGCTGCTGCGGCACCACGCCGGCCCATATCAAGGCCATCGCCGATGTCGTGCGCGACTGTGCGCCGCGCACCCTTCCTTCTGCCAACGCCAAGGTCGCCTGAGCTCCGATGATGCCTCGTCATACCCGCCTGTCCGGACTCGAACCGCTGGTCATCACGCCCGACCTGTTGTTCGTCAATGTGGGCGAACGCACAAACGTCACCGGCTCAGCGCAGTTCCGCAAGCTGATCAAGGAAGATCGCTACGAAGAAGCGGTGGATGTCGCGCGCCAGCAGGTCGCCAACGGCGCGCAGATCATCGACGTCAACATGGACGAGGGACTGATCGATTCGGAAGCCGCGATGACGCGCTTCCTCAACCTGATCGCCGCCGAACCCGACATCGCCCGCGTACCGGTGATGGTCGACTCTTCCAAGTGGACCGTGATCGAAGCCGGCCTTCGCTGCCTGCAGGGCAAGGGCATCGTCAACTCCATCTCGATGAAGGAAGGCGAGGAACTGTTCCTCGAACACGCGCGCAAGGTGCAGCAGTACGGCGCCGCCGTGGTGGTGATGGCGTTCGACGAGCAAGGCCAGGCCGACACCTGCGAACGCAAGGTCGAGATCTGTTCGCGCGCCTTCGAATTGCTCACCACGAAACTCGACTTCCCGCCCGAAGACATCATCTTCGACCCCAACATCTTCGCCATCGCCACCGGCATCGAAGAGCACAACAACTACGCCGTGGATTTCATCGAAGCCACGCGCGAGCTGAAGCGCCGCTTCCCCGATTCACACATTTCCGGCGGCGTCTCCAACGTGTCGTTCTCGTTTCGCGGCAACAACACGGTGCGCGAGGCGATCCATTCCGTGTTCCTCTACCACGCCATCAAGGCTGGCATGGACATGGGCATCGTCAACGCCGGCGCGCTGATGATCTACGACGATGTGCCGGAGGAACTGCGCGAGCGCGTCGAGGACGTCGTTCTCAACCGCCGCAGCGACGCCACCGAGCGACTGCTGGACATCGCCGAGAAGTTCAAGGCAAAGAAGGGCGAGGTGGTCGTCGAGAACCTGGCATGGCGCGAGAAGCCGGTGCGCGAACGTCTCAGCCATGCCCTGGTCCATGGCATCGACCAATTCGTCAATGAGGACACCGAGGAAGCCAGGCAGCTCTCCACGCGCCCGCTCGATGTGATCGAAGGCCCATTGATGGACGGCATGAACGTGGTCGGCGACCTGTTCGGCGCCGGCAAGATGTTCCTGCCGCAGGTGGTGAAATCCGCGCGCGTGATGAAGAAGGCCGTGGCCTACCTGTTGCCGTACATCGAAGCGGAAAAGTTGCGCACCGGCGATACCGGCAAGAACAACGGCACCATCGTCATGGCCACGGTCAAGGGCGACGTGCACGACATCGGCAAAAACATCGTCGCCGTGGTGCTTCGCTGCAACAACTTCGAGGTGATCGACCTCGGCGTCATGGTGCCGGCGCAGAAGATCCTCGACACGGCCCGCGAGCACAACGCCGACATCATCGGCCTGTCCGGACTGATCACGCCCTCGCTGGAAGAGATGAGCCAGGTGGCCCGCGAGATGCAGCGCCAGGATTTCCGCATCCCGCTGCTGATCGGCGGCGCCACCACTTCACGCGCCCATACCGCGCTGAAGATCGAACCGCATTACAAATCGCCGACGGTGTGGGTGAAAGATGCCTCGCGCGCGGTCGGCGTGGCGCAGTCGCTGGTCAGCAAGGATCTGGTCGACAACTTCATGGCCAAGATCCGTGCCGAGTACGCCGAGGTGCGCGAGCGCCACAAGCAGCGCGGCAGCGGCAAGCCGCTGGTGCCGCTGGAGAAGGCACGCGCGCAGCGCTTCACCACCGATTGGGCAAGTTACGAACCGCCGGTGCCACGCCAGCCCGGCGTCACCGTGTTCGATGATTACGACCTCGCCGAGCTGCGCAACTACATCGACTGGTCGCCCTTCTTCAACGCGTGGGAGCTGGCCGGCCACTATCCGGCCATCCTTGACGACGAGGTCGTCGGCAAGCAGGCACGCGAGCTGTTCAACGACGCGCAGTCGATGCTCGATCGACTCATCGCGGAAAAGTGGCTGACGGCGCGCGGCGTCATCGGCTTCTGGCCGGCAACGGGTACGGGCGACGACATCGAGTTGCAACTGGAAAACGGCAAGACGGTCGCCCTGCACCACCTGCGCCAGCAGGTGGACAAGCCGGTGGAACGCCCGGATTTCTGCCTCTCCGACTTCGTCGCACCCAAGAGCACCGGCAAGCGCGACTGGGTGGGCGGCTTCGCCGTGACCGCAGGCATCGGCATCGACGCCCATGTCGCGCGCTTCGAAGCCGATCATGACGATTACTCGGCGATCCTGCTCAAGGCGTTGGCCGATCGCCTGGCCGAAGCTTTTGCCGAGCGCATGCACGAACGCGTGCGCCGCGAGTTCTGGGGCTATGCACCGGACGAGTCGCTCGACAACCAGGCAATGATCGACGAAAAGTACCGCGGCATCCGCCCGGCACCAGGCTATCCGGCCTGCCCCGACCACACCGAAAAGGCAACGCTGTTCCGCCTGCTCGACGCGACGCGCAACACAGGCATCGAACTGACCGAAGGCTTCGCGATGTACCCCACGGCCGCTGTTTCCGGCTGGTACTTCTCGCACCCCGACAGCCAATACTTCGTCGTTGGCCGCCTCACGCGCGAACAGGTCGAGGATTACTCCAAGCGCAAAGGCTGGACGCGCGAAGAAACCGAACGCTGGCTCGCATCGAACCTCGACTACGACCCCGACTAACGGCAACCCTACCTGCTTTTTGTAGGAGCGCACCCAGTGCGCGAAAAGCCTACGAAGCGATGACGACGCGACGTCGATCGCACACTGGATGCGCTCTCCTACAAAGAGCGCCCCGTTCGCGCCTCAGACCTCGCTCTCGACCAGCGAACGACGCTTCACCTCGCGCATGTGCACCACGAGGTTGTAGACCGACACGAAGGCCGGGAAGAAGTTGGAAAGAATGCCCACCGAGTCGTTCTTGCCGAACACGAAGTACGAAAGCAGCAGCGCACTGCCGACCACCGACAACCACCAGAACGACAAAGGCATCACCACGCGCTTGAGCTTGCGCGTGAAGTACAGCTGCACGAACCAGCGGCTGGTGAACATGATCGAGCCGAGGTAGCCGACCATTTTCCAGGGCGTGAACTCGAAATTGTGCAGGGCTTGGATGATGTGGTTGAGTTCGTGCTGCGGGAAGTCCATGAGCCTGGGCCGGTTGCGTGGAAAACAGCGCATTGTACGCACACACCTTTCACCGGCCTGCCCGGCCACCGGACAATTTTCGGGGCAAGCCTTGACCGCGCCCGCGGCACACCGTATATTTACGCGCTCGGCGGGCGATTAGCTCAGCGGTAGAGCACTGCCTTCACACGGCAGGTGTCGCAAGTTCGATCCTTGCATCGCCCACCATCGAATCCAGCAAAAAGCCCGGCATCGCCGGGTTTTTTGCGTTTTTGCCGGCCGACATCGGCCCTGTTTGAACAGGCCGGCCTATCCGTCCCGCTCCCTACAACGCACCGGGACGCCCGGCGAGGCCGGGGCGGAGCATTTTCCGATATCCAAAGCCCCTCGCGGTGTGGAGAATACGCCCCAATTCTCCGAGGGGGCGGAACCATGGACCACAGCGACGCGACGGCGAATCCCGTGGCGCAATTGCTTGTCGTGACGCGCAGTCTGGTGGAACTCACCGACCGTGCGATGTCGGACAGCGAACTTTCCCGGGCCGCGGCCGACGTGCTGGTGTTCGCTGCCCGCCAGGCAGCGCGCCTGGTGGAAGACCTGGTGAGTGTCCGCTCACACGACGCCATTCGTGCACGCGACTTCGTGCAGTCCACCAGCAGCACGGATCTCGATCGCGCCTACACCGACCTGGAGTGCCTGGCCGAAGCGGCGGGCATGATCCGCGCGCATGGCATCGGCTCGCAGTACCGCGCGCACCTTGCTTATCTGATGCGCTACGCCGCCGAGTCGGCTTGCACGGCGCTGGAACGCGCCGAGCGCAGCATGACCCGCACCGAAGCCTTGCCCGGGATGGCCGCAGCCTCGGCCACGGCGCTGCACATCTGACCGAAGCGCGCGTAGCTCAGCGCGTCTTCTGGCGCTAACGTCGGAAACATGATCCCTTCGGGGAAGCCGGCCTTTCAGAGGGCGATGGCCGTTCGGCGTAGCCACCAGCATGGTGGCTGTGGCGCGTGCTGTGAGCATGCAACCACATCGATGGGGAGTGCCTGGCACCTCACCGGATGATGGCAGACACAAGGCCCAGGCAAGTGTCGGCTCATCATCGCGGCGAGGCCGGCGAATTGTGGTTATCCGACCCTGCCCCAACCATGAGACGACTCTCAATTCCGACCTGCGCCCTCATGCACTATCGGATTGTGTGAACCGCGTTCCCGTTGCAAGCAACACCAGCACGGTGGCAAGCACGGCGTAAGCACCGGCGAACTGCCATGTAAGCAATCGCGATGCGTCATCGAGTAACCAAGGCAGGTAGATGCCGCCGCTGAGCTGCACCGAGTGGATGATGCCGAACAGGCTCAGTGCTCCACCGAGCAGAAGAATCCACGCCGCGCGGAACGGCTTTGCATCGATCAGCGCGACAAGGAAGCTGGCCCAGATCATCGACGTGATGATGAAACCATTGCCGAGCACGGTGATCACCGCGAGCTCCGAGAAGCCATGGGCGCGATCGGTGAATAGCGCCTGCAGGCGATCGCCCGGCACATAGGTGGGGTCGCTCAGCTTGATCGTCACCATGCGCGCGATCGCGGGAAAGAAACTGAAGACCACCGCCGCCGCATAGCGCATCGGCGTTGCTTCGAACGCCTGTACCGTGATGCCGATGGCGACGAAGACGAGAATGGGTGCGAGCACCGAAAGCGGCACCAGTTCCACGATGTTGGACAAGTAACCGAACACGCCGCCAAGTCCGATGACCAGGCCCGTCAACAAGGTGTAGCCACTGCGCGCGCCCATCGCCTTGTAAGACGGCTGGCCGATGTAAGGCGTGGTCTGCGCGACGCCGCCGCAGAAGCCCGCCACCAGCGTGGCCAAGGCCTCGACCAGCAGGATATCGCGCGTGCGGTAATCGTCGCCCGCGGCGCGCGCGCTCTCGGTCACATTGATGCCGCCCACCACCATCAGCAGGCCAAACGGCAGGATCAACGGCAGGTACGGCACGGCAGCGGCCATCCCGTTCATCCACTGCAGCGTTGGCACCGGCAAGGCAAAGCGCCATTGCCATGCCACCGGCGGCGTATACCCAGTGCCCAACCATCCCAATGGGCCCAGTACGTAATAGAGCAGCGCGGCCACCACAAAAGCCACCAGCACGCCTGGCAGCCCCAGCGGCATCCGTGCACGGGCCACCAGCGCATAGAGCACGACGCCGAGGCCGGCAAAACCGACGATCGGCAGCTTGAGGATCTCCACCAACGGAAGGAAACCCATCAGCACCAACGCGATGCCGGCGATCGAACCCAGCAGGCCGGCACGTGGCACATGACGCTGCACCATGCCGCCAAAGAACGACAGCACGAACTTCAGCACGCCCATGATCACCAGCGAAGCCATGCCGAGCTGCCAGGTCGCCACGCCCGCGGCGTGTTGGTCCAGGCCGGATTGCCTGAAGTGGAGGAAGGCCGGGCCAAGGACCAGCAAGGCGAGGCCGATGCTGGTGGGCGCATCCAGGCCCAGCGGCATCGCGGTGACATCCTCGCGCCCCGTACGCTGCGCCAATCGCCGCGCCATGGCGGTGTACGCCAGGTTGCCCACCAGCACGCCGAACGTGGTGCCGGGAAACATCCGCAGGAAGACGATATCGGGTGGCAAGCCAAAGATGCCGATCAGGGCCGCGGCGAGGAAGGCCATGATCGACAGGTTGTCGACCACCAGGCCAAGAAAGCCGTTGAGGTCACCGGAAGAGATCCAGCGCGGGCGTGTCGTGGTGTTCATCTCAGAACGATACCTCGGCCGGCTGTGTCACGCGCAGCACGGACTGATCGCCCGTCTTCTTTTTCCAGGCGGCACGAATGGCTTCCACCTTGGCGCGGTTGGCTGCCGTATCGGGATAGTCGATCAACAGGAGCTTGGAGCGCAGCCGCTCGGGCGACGACTGCCCCTTGCCCTGCCACTGGCCATAGACGTCGACGACACTGAGTCCATCGGGGAAACGGGGCGTCACCTCCGCATCCAGGAAGCCGCGCCAGCCCTGCTCGCCTACCCCACTCGAAGCATCGTCCGCCAAGCCCAAACCGAAATACAGCTTGGTCTCCACCCATCCCTGCGTTTGCCCGGGATGCGCCGCATCGCCCTGCAACGTGGACGTGGCGACGGGTGCAGTGGCGGCGCAGCCCGTGACGAGGCCAAGCCACAACGCCGTCGAGGCGAATCGCAGATAACGCATGGTTATGTCCTTATGTTCGTTTGGACATCCAGACGGATAGACGCCAATGGATGTCTTCGCAAAGTATTGACAACAGAACTTGCGCAATGCAACAAATAATTGCCGGTCGCGTTGCGATCCAGGCCCACTGCCAGCCATACCAGGAAACAGGCTTGTCCGACATGAAGGTCGACACCATCGACAATCCGACACCGACGCGTGACGACGTCATGCGTCGATGTAGCGGGTGCTGACGCTCCGCCGCTCGCCGCTCCCTCTTCTTTCACCACCCCAGCCAGTCCCGATCCATGGTCGGGGCGATAGGTCGTTGCGCCTACCCAGGAATCCGACATGCCCAGCCCTACGAAACCATTGCGCCGCCGACTTCTCCCCGTGCTGATCGCCGCACTGGCAACGCCCGCGGCCTACGCGCAATCACAGGACGACGCCAGCCAGGCGAAGACGCTCGACCAGATCGTGGTCACCGGCGTTCGCGCGAGCCATCGCACCGCATTGGAATCGCCCGTGCCGGTGGACGTGCTCACGCAGGAGGACCTGCGCGCCGCCGGCGCGGTGAATGGCGAGCTGGGCCAGGCGCTGGCCACCCTGCTTCCTTCGTTCAATTTTCCGCGCCAGTCGAACTCGGGCGGCTCGGACCACGTGCGTGCCGCGCAACTGCGTGGCCTGTCGCCGGACCAGGTGCTGGTACTGGTAAACGGCAAGCGCTTCCACACGTCGGCATTGGTCAATACCGACACCAAGATCGGCCGCGGCACCACGCCGGTGGATTTCAACGCTATTCCCATCAGTGCGATCAAGCGCGTGGAAGTGCTGCGCGACGGCGCCGGCGCACAGTATGGTTCCGATGCGATCGCCGGCGTGGTGAACATCATTCTCGACGATGCGCCGCAAGGCGGCGAAGTGACGGCGACCGGCGGTGCATACCACACGCACTTCCGACCGAACGACCGCGACATCACCGACGGCGATACCGGTTACGCCGCTGCCAAATGGGGAACGCGCCTGGCGGGCACCGGCTTCTTCCGCTTCGGTCTGGAGGCGAATAATCACGGCGCCACCAATCGCGCCGGCTACGACACCGTGCCGGACTGGCTGGCCGACCCCACGCCCGCCAACCTCGCCTTGCGCGGGCACCGCAATTACGCGGCGGGTGATCCCAAGGCCGAGAGCTACAACGGCTGGCTCAACAGCGAAGTGCCGCTCGGCGGCAATGCCACGCTGTATTGGTTCGGTACGTATACGCAGCGCCACAGCATCGGCGACAACTACTTCCGCTATCCCGACAGCAGCGCGAACGTCACGTCGATCTATCCGGATGGCTTCCTGCCGCAATCGGTCGGCACCGATCGCGACGTGCAGACGGCTGCGGGCGTACGCGGGCTGTTGGGAGACTGGCGCTACGACGGCAGCCTCAACTGGGGCAGCAATGCCTTCAGCTACGACCTGCGCGACTCGCTCAATGCCTCGCTGGGTCCGGACAGCCCGACGTCCTTCCATATCGGCAGCTACCGCTTCAACCAGGGCAGCGTCAACGGCGACGTAAGCCGCGACATCAACGTCGGTTCGCGCAACGCGACGCTGGCACTCGGTGTTGAATACCGCCACGAGAACTTCCGCACGCTGCCGGGCGATGTCGCGTCCTACGTCGCAGGGCCTTATGTCGATGCCCCGGTGGGCGCGCAGGCCGGCGGAGGCCTTCAGCCGCAGGATGCCGCGAATCTCTCGCGCGATGTCGGTGCAGCGTATGCCGAGCTCTCCAGCGATGTAACCGAGCACGTCTTCGTCGACGCTGCCGCCCGTTATGAGCACTACAGCGATTTCGGCGGCAACTGGAGCGGCAAGCTGAGCGGTCGCTGGGAGTTCGCGCCAGGCTACGCGCTGCGCGCCGCCTACTCCAACAACTTCCGCGCGCCCTCGTTGAGCCAGATCGGCTATGAGGCCACCACGACCGGTTACGGCGCGGACGGCAAACTGGTCACCGGTCGCATCCTCTCGGTGAACAACCCCATCGCACAGGGCCTGGGTGCGCAATCGCTGCGTCCGGAGAAATCACGCAACGCCAGCCTCGGCCTCACCGGCCAGATCGACGAGCACTTCGATTTCAGCCTCGACGCGTATCAGATCGACATCGACCACCGCGTCACGCTCTCGGAAACCATCGACAGCCCCGGCCTGGAGGATTACATCCTGCAGCACTTCGGCGTGGCCGGCGTGCAAAGCGTGGCGTTCTTCACCAACGCCGTGGACACGCGCACGCGGGGCGTCGAACTGGTGGGCAATTACCGCACGCCATTGGCCGGTGGTGGCTTGCTGCTGACGCTGGCCTACAGTCACAACCACACCGATATCCGCCATGTGCTGCCGACACCGGAAGCCCTGGCAGCCACTGGCGCCGGCAACGTGTTGTTCGGCGTGGAAGAACGCAACACGCTCACTGACGCGGCGCCACGCCAGCGCGGTTCGTTCACCGCGAACTGGAACAGTGCGCGCTGGAACTTGCTGGGCCGTGTCACGCGGCAAGGCTCGGTCACGCGCGTCTTCGACTTCGGCGGCGGCTACGTACCCACGCAGACCTACGCCGCCCGCTGGCAGCTCGACGCCGAAGCGGAGTTCAAGTTCACGCCGCAGCTCAGCGTCGCCGTGGGCGGCTACAACCTCACCAACCAGTACCCGACGCGATCCAACAGCGATATCGACTACGCGGGCAACTTCCCCTACGACGTGATCTCGCCCATCGGCGTCAACGGCGCGTACTGGTACGGGCGGGTGCGCTACACGTTCTGAACAGGAACGGCTGCCCTCTCAGGCCATGGGACGGCAGCCAGGCAGGATACGGGACATCCCTCGCCCACTCGGCGAGAATGTCCCCATGAGCGAAGCCGCCCCGTGCCTGACGTGAGCCACAGCCTGGACCTGCCTTTCGAGGCCCCGATCATGCCGGGCCTCATGGTCATCCATGGCAACCGCATGGAAGACCTGCGCGACCTGCTGACCGCCTGGCTCGCGCGTACCCCGCTGCGCCCGCTGGAAGACGAGTTGATGCTGGTGCAGAGCAACGGCATCGCGCAGTGGTTGAAATGGGCCCTGGCTCGGCCCGCAGCGGATGGCGGCCTTGGCATCAGTGCCGCCATCGACGTGCAACTGCCCGGTCGTTTCCTGTGGTCTGCCTATCGCAGCGTATTGGGTCGCGACGCGGTAACCACCACGTCGCCGTTCGACAAGTCGCGCCTGTGCTGGCGACTGCTGCGCCTGCTGCCCGCGCACCTGCAGGAGCCGGACTTCGCACCGCTGCGGGATTTCCTGCGCGACGACCACGACGAACGCAAGCGTTTCCAACTGGCCGAACGCGTTGCCGACCTGTTCGACCAATACCAGGTCTACCGCGCCGACTGGCTGGCAGACTGGGAACACGGCCATTATCAGCTGCGCGACGACCTGCGCGACCACCAGGCTCCCTTGGCGGCGGACCAGCGCTGGCAGGCACGGCTGTGGCAGCTGGTGCTGGAGGACATAGGCCACGAGCGTCGCAATCATCGCGCGGCCGTGCACCAGGCCTTCCTGGAACGCATCGCCACGCTGACGACGCGACCGGCGATGTTGCCGCGCCGCATCGTGGTGTTCGGCATCTCCTCGCTGCCGCAGCAGACGCTGGAAGCTCTCACCGCACTGGCCCGTTTCAGCCAGGTGATGCTGCTGGTGGCCAACCCATGCCGGCACTACTGGGCCGATATCATCGAAGACCGCGAACTGCTCAAGGCCAGCCAGCGCCGCCATGCGGGTAAGCCCGGCCTGCCCGACGAGCCACGCTACGAAGACCTGCACCTGCACGCGCATCCGCTGCTTGCTGCGTGGGGCCGGCAGGGGCGCGACTACATCCGCTTGCTGGACAACTTCGATCGACCCGAAGGCTATCGCCAGCAATTTGCGGGGTGGAATCGCAGCATCGACCTGTTCACCGACACCGGCAACAGCACGCTGCTGCACCAGGTGCAACAGGCCATCCTCGATCTCGAGCCGGCACCGACGACGCCCACGCAACGCAAACCCTGGCGACAGGGCGACGCGTCGCTGCGCTTCCAGGTCGCGCACAGCCCGCAGCGCGAGGTGGAGATCCTGCACGACCAGCTGCTGGCCATGTTCGAAGAAGCGCACCTGCGTGGCACTCCGCTATCGCCGCGCGACGTCATCGTGATGGTGCCCGACATCCAGGCATACGCGCCGCATGTGCAGGCCGTATTCGGCCGGCTTCCGCCAGGCGACCCTCGTCACCTGCCCTATTCCGTCACCGACCAGCCCTCGCGCGGCGTGGTGCCCCTGATGGTGGCGCTCGAACAGGTGCTGATGCTGCCCGAGTCGCGATTCGCTGTCAGCGACCTGCTCGATTTGCTCGACGTGCCGGCGGTGCGGCAGCGCTTTGGCATCGACGCAGCCGGCCTGCCCGTCCTGCGGCGCTGGATCGAGGGCGCCGGCGTGCGTTGGGGGCTGGACGCCGCGCAGAAGCAGAGCCTGGATCTGCCCGGCATCGAACAGAACAGCTGGCGCTTCGGCCTGCGCCGCATGCTGCTGGGCTATGCGGTGGGCGAAGGTTCTACCTGGCACGACATCGCACCGTACGAAGAAGTCGGCGGACTCGATGCCGCGCTGGTCGGTCCGCTGGTGCAGCTGCTGGATCGGCTGGAGGATTACTGGCAGGCGCTGCGCGAACCGGCGGCGCCTGCGCAATGGCACGCGCGGTTGCAAGCCTTGCTCGCGGATTTCTTCGAAGCCGATGATCCGCGCGACAGTGATCGCCTCACTCGTCTGGGCGACGCGCTGGACGCCTGGCGGGATGCCTGCCAGGAGGCGGATTTCGAACAGCCCCTGCCGCTGGCCATCGTGCGCGAGCACTGGCTCGACGCGATGGATGAAAGCCGCCTGTCGCAGCGATTCATGGGTGGCGCGGTGAGTTTTTGCACGTTGATGCCGATGCGCGCGATCCCGTTTCGCGTGGTGTGCTTGCTGGGTATGAACGACGGCGATTATCCGCGCCAGCAGGCACCGGCGGATTTCGACCTGATGGCGTTGCCGGGCCATGCTCGCCCGGGTGATCGCTCACGCCGCGAGGACGACCGCTACCTTTTCCTCGAAGCGCTGGTGTCGGCGCGCGATACGCTCTACATCAGCTGGGTGGGCCGTCACGTGCGAGACAACAGCGCGCTGCCGCCATCCGTACTGGTGGGACAGCTACGCGACTACCTGGCGGCTGGCTGGCATCGCGAAGGCGATGCTGCCGACGCGCATGACGCGGGGCCACGACTGCTCGACGCGCTCACCACGGTCCATCCGCTGCAGCCTTTCAGCCGTCGCTATTTCCAGGCCGATACCGATACACGCCTATTCACCTATGCGCGCGAATGGCGACAGGCTCTGCGTCCGCACGACGCAGGCGCCGCGACACCGTTGCCACCGTGGCAGCCCGACGCCGCGCTGGGCATCACGCAGCTGCGCGCCTTCCTTTCGCAACCGGTACGCAGTTTCTACAACCAACGGCTCAAGGTGCAATTCAATCCACTGGATGCAGAGGCTGCCGACGACGAGCCGTTTGCGCTCGGCGGCCTAGAGCAGCACCAGGCGACTACAGCCATTGTTCACGCCGCGCTGCGCAGCGATGACGCTTGGCCATCCATCGCCGCGGCCACACAGCAGCTAGCCCGCCAGGGCGTGCTTCCGCCCGGCGGCTTCGGCGAACTGGCCGAACAAGTGCTCGTTCGCGAGGGCGAGGTCCTTGCACAGGCCTGGCTTGCCGCATGCGAGCGTTGGCCTCTGCGCGACGACAAGATCGAACTGCAATACGCGGCGCATGGCGTACGCGTGGAAGACTGGCTGACCGACCTGCGGCAGGGCACTGATGGTGCACTCGTTCGCCTCGAGCTCGCCACCGGACGCCTATTGCAAAAGAATGGCGTGATCCGCCACGACAAACTGATTGCCGCCTGGATCATCCACCTGCTTGCGCATGCGCAGGGATTGTCCATGACATCGCGCGTCGTAGGCCTGGATAGCCGGATTGCATTGCCGCCCCTGGATGCGTCGCAGGCCACGCTCTGGCTGGACGAACTGCTGGCGGCATTGCGGCAAGGCATGGACGCTCCGCTACCGCTTGCACGCCGCACCGCATTCGCCTGGTTGCAGGCAGGCGACGAGGACAAGGCGCGCAAGCAGGCACTGCTCGCCTACGAAGGCAACAGCTTCGCGCGTATTGCCGGTGAAGTGGACGACGATGCGTATCTGGCACGCGCCTGGCCGCGGTTCGACGCGTTGCTCGCGGGCGGCTTCGTGGAATGGTTGTCGCTCTATCGTCCCCTGCTGGAGATCGCACGCCAGGAGGACGTCGCATGATCGCCAGTCAACCGCTGCAGCCCCTACGCCTTCCGCTGCAGGGCATCCAGCTGATCGAAGCCAGTGCAGGCACGGGCAAGACATGGACCATCGCCGCGCTGTACTTGCGCCTCGTGCTGGGACACGGCCGTCCGGGCAGCCTGCCGTTGTTGCCGTCGCAGATCCTGGTGCTCACGTTCACCAAGGCAGCCACCGCCGAGTTGCGCGAGCGCATTCGCGAGCGTCTGGGCGAAGCGGCCGAGGCCTTTCGTGGCCGCGTCGCTGCCGACGATTTCCTGCGCGAACTGATCGCTGCCTATCCCGGTGAGGAAGCGCGCTCGCGTGCCGCACGCCAGCTTGAACTCGCCGCGCAATGGATGGATGAAGCCGCCATCCATACGATTCATGCCTGGTGCCAGCGCATGCTCGGCCAGCATGCCTTCGACAGCGGTCACCCGTTCGTTCAGGACACCAACGCCGACGAAAGCACGTTGCTGGCAGAAACGGTGCGTGATTACTGGCGCACGCATTTCTTCACGCTCGACCGCGCTGGCGCCGCGCTGGTCTCGCACTGGTGGAAAACGCCGGATGACCTGCAGAAGGCGCTGCGTCCGCTGTTGCGTCAGCCGCTGGCGAACCTGCGTCTCGCCGGCAAGCCTTTGCCCGAGCCAGCCGAAGCGATGACGCAATTTCGGCAAGGCGTAGACGCCGCGGACGCCGCCGAAGCCTGCGCGCGGCTTGCGTGGAACGGCGATGCCGATGCCATCGAAGCCATGTTCTCCAAGGCGTTGGCGACGCGCGCGCTCAACGCCAGGAAAATGTCAGCGGAGAATGTGATTGCGCAACTCGCCGAGTTGCGGGAGTGGTCGCGAGGCGGCGCGATTGCGCCAGATACTTTGCGCCGCTACGCGCAAAGCGCCTTGGGCGCCGCATTGAACAAGAACGCCGAACCGCTGAGGCATGCCGCGTTCGAAGCCATCGAAACATGCGTGGAACTGCAGGCGCGACTCGACCCGCTCAAGTCCACCGTGCTCGCGCAAGCGACGCGTTGGGTATCACAACGCCTGGAACAGACCAAGCAACGCCGCGCGCAGATGGGCTTCGACGACATGTTGCGCCGGCTCGACGATGCCCTGCACGGCATCAGCGGGCTTCGGCTCGCCGACACTATCGCCAGGCAGTATCCGATCGCACTGATCGATGAATTCCAGGATACCGATCCGCTGCAGTGGAACATCTTCCGCCGCATCTACGACGGGCGCGAAAGCACCGGGCTGCTGCTGATCGGTGATCCAAAGCAAGCCATCTACGGCTTCCGCGGCGCGGACATCCATACGTACCTGCGTGCGCGCGAACGCGCCAGCAAGCCGACGTGGACGCTCGACACCAACTACCGTTCCACCGACGCACTGGTACATGCGGTCAATCGCGTGTTCCAACATGCCGACACGCATCACGCTGGCGCCTTCGCGTTCGGCCGCGATGCCTTGCCCTTCCACCCGGTAAAGGCACGCGGACGCGCCGATCGCCTGGTGCTCGACGGGCAAGCGTTGCCGCCGATGCAGCTTGCGATGGCGAACGGCAGCGAAGCCATCAGCGCTTCCGCCTATGTCAACCTGATGGCGCAACATGCGGCCGCCTACGTGGTGCAGTTGCTGACGGCCGCGCAGGAAGACCGCTGCGGCTTCCTGGACGACGCCGGCAAGCTGACGCCACTGCGCGCCGGCGACATTGCCATCCTCGTACGCAGCGGCACCGAGGCATCGAAGGTACGCGAGGAGATGCAGCGACGCGGCCTCAAGAGCGTGTACCTGTCCGATCGCGATTCGGTGTATGCCTCGTCCGAAGCCGTCGACCTGTTGCGCTGGCTGCAGGCTTGCGCGTCGCCGGGCTCCGATCGCGCCATGCGCGCGGCGCTGGCGACGCCAACACTGGGCCAGAGCGATGCGGAGCTGGACAGGCTCAACCTCGACGAACATGACTGGGAAACATGCGGGGAACGCTTCCGCCAGTTGCACGACACCTGGCTTCGCCACGGCGTGCTGGCCATGCTGCACGACCTGCTGCACGCGTTCGACTTGCCGGCACGATTGCTTTCGCGACTCGACGGCGAGCGCGCGCTGACCAACCTGCTGCATCTGGCCGAGTTGCTGCAGCATGCTGCGGCGAGCCTCGACGGCGAGCAGGCGCTGGTGCGCCACCTCGCTGCACAGATGGCCCTTGCGCACGATGCACAGAGCGACACCGCCGAAGACCAGATCGTTCGCCTGGAAAGCGAGGATGCGCTGATCAAGGTGGTGACCATCCACAAGTCCAAGGGTCTGGAGTATCCGCTGGTACTGCTGCCGTTCGTCTGCGCCTCGCGCGAAGTTAAGCCCGACGATCGCTTCGTGTGGCACGGTGACGATGGCGAGGCCCGCATGGACCTGCGCGCCGACAGCGCCGCGGTGGCCATGGCCGATCGCGAACGCCTGCAGGAAGATCTTCGCCTGCTCTATGTGGCGCTTACCCGCGCCCGCTACGCGTGTTGGCTGGGCGTCGCCTGCTGCAAGAGCGGCAACAGCTCCACGCCGTCACTGCACAAATCCGCGTTCGGTTATGTGCTGTCCGGCGACGAGATCATTCAACCCGACGAACTGCCAACGCGGCTGCAGGCCTTGCGCGAAGGCAGCGCAGACATCCAGCTCGACGTGCTATCGCTCCCCGACTCGCAACCGTTCCCGACCAAGACGACCGATATCACGCCCTTGTGGGAGGCACGCACATTCCAAGCGCCGCCGCCGGAACGCTGGTGGGTGGCGAGCTACAGCTCGCTGAAGCTCGCGGAAGACGATGCGCCCGCAGCCGCACCGGAGACGGCCGCGCAGGACGTGCGGATGGAAGCCAATACTGAACCCTCGATCGCGCCCATGGACGCGCCCGGGGCGGCACGCGGCATCCACGCCTTCCACGCGGGCGCCGAAGCCGGCACGTTCCTGCACGACCTGCTCGAATGGTCGGCCGAGGAAGGCTTTGCCGCCGTGGCCGCGGATCCTTCGGGGCTGGCCAAGGAAATCGCGCGACGCTGCCAGCGCCGCGGCTGGCAATCGGACATCCCATTGCTGACGCGCTGGCTCCCTGAACTGCTGCGCACGCCCCTGGCATTGCCCGATGGCGCGACGGCGAGCCTGGCCGAGATGGACAGCTACTACGCGGAACTGGAATTCTGGTTCGAGGCGCGCCATGTCGACACGCTTGCGCTGGATCGCCTCGTCACCACCCACTCGCTGGAAGGCCTGCCCCGGCCGGCACTGCAGGCCGAACATATCAACGGACTGCTCAAGGGTTTCATCGACCTCGTGGCGGAGCGCCAGGGGCGCTACGTCGTGATCGACTACAAGTCGAACCGGCTTGGCAGCGATGCGAACGCTTACACCGCCACGGCGATGCGCGACTCCATTCTGCGCGAGCGTTATGACCTTCAGTACGCGCTGTACACGCTGGCGCTGCACCGGCAGTTGCGCGCGAGGCTTCCAGACTACGACTACGAACGACACGTCGGCGGCGTCGCGTATCTGTACCTGCGTGGCGTCGACGACCAAGGCCATGGCGTCCACATCGAGCGGCTGCCGTTCGCACTGATCGATGCGATGGATCGCTTGTTCGCCACGGGAGGGCGCGCGCATGCAGCGTGATGCTTTGTCCGCATCGCTGGACGTCGCCATCGAACGCGGCTTGCTGCGTGCACTTGACGTGGCGTTTGCCCATTTCCTCGCCTCGCAGGATCCCGCCGCGACGGTGGCCTTGCCGCTACTTGGCGCCCTGGTGAGCCGCCAGCAGGCAGATGGTCACCTTTGCCTTGACCTTGCCGACTGGGCATCGTTGGCCGACGAAGGCGGTTGGCCTGACGCCTGGCGCGCTTCGGTCGCAGCGACCGCCGGTGATCCCACATTGCTCGAAGCATCGGTGCTGGTCGGCCTTCCCGGTGGCACCCATGGCGGTTCGCCGCTGGTTCTCGATGGAAGCCGGCTCTATCTGCGTCGCTACTGGAACCATGAGCAACGTGTGGCCCAGGCCATTGGCCGCCGTCTTTCGCCGTCTCCGCAGATGCCTGCGCGACTGCGCGAGCAATTGGCGAGGCTGTTTCCCTCCAGTGACGAAAGCGCACCCGATTGGCAACGGGTGGCCTGCGCCTTGGCCGCGCGCAGCCCGTTCACCGTGATCACCGGCGGCCCGGGCACCGGCAAGACCACGACCGTGGTCCGGCTGCTTGGTCTGTTGCAGACCTTGCATCGCGCCGATGCCGCTCGACCGCTGCGCATTCGGCTGGCTGCACCCACTGGCAAGGCGGCCGCGCGACTGCAGGCATCGATCAGCACGCAGATCGCCCTGCTCGATGTGGACGCGGATGTTCGCAGCAGCATCCCCAGCCAGGTGGATACGCTGCATCGCCTGTTGGGTGCGCGTCCCGACAGTCGACGCTTCCGCCATGACAGGGCCAACCCGTTGCATCTGGATGTATTGGTCATCGACGAAGCTTCGATGATCGATCTGGAAATGATGTCAGCCGTACTCGATGCCCTGCCCGACGACGCCCGCCTCGTGCTGCTCGGCGACAAGGACCAGCTCTCCTCGGTGGAAGCCGGCGCCGTGTTAGGCGATCTATGCCTGCGCGCCGAAGCGGGCCACTACAGCCAGGCGACGGCCGATTGGCTGCGCATGACCAGCCGCGATGCCGTCGACGCTTGGATCCGCAGCGATGCGCTGCCGCTGGACCAGCACGTGGTCATGCTGCGTCATAGCCATCGTTTCGGGGCCGACAGCGGCATCGGCCAGCTCGCCCAGCGCATCAATGAGGGCAATGCCATCCGTGCGCTGCAACTGCTGCGCGAACCACACGGAGACATCGCCTGGATCGACGCCACGGCCAACACCGCACGCCTCGCCGAACTGGTGCTAGACGGCGGTCGTAACCGCTTCGCCTCTCAAGACGACAGCGGCGAACCGCAGGGCTATCGCCATTATCTGCAGTGGCTGCGCGACCAGCGACCGCATGCACAGGCCGACATCGCAACCTTCGAAGCATGGGCGCGCGGCGTGCTGCGAACCTTCGGCAGCTTCCAGCTGCTGTGCGCGTTGCGCCAGGGGCCCTTCGGCACGGAAGGCCTCAATCGCCAGATCGCAGCGATCCTGCAACAGGCAAGCCTGATCGACACCACGCAGGAATGGTACGAAGGCCGCCCCGTACTGGTCACCCGCAACGACTACAGCCTGGGGCTGATGAACGGCGACATCGGCATCGCGCTGCGCGTGCCCGATGAGCAAGGAAGATTGCACCTGCGCGTCGCTTTCGAAGTACCCGGCCAAAGCGGTGATGAAGCCACGCGCATCCGCTTCGTGCTTCCCTCGCGCCTGGGCGAACGTGAAACCGTGTACGCGATGACGGTACACAAGTCCCAGGGTTCCGAGTTCGATCATGCAGCGCTCGTGCTGCCTGACACGGCCAGTGCAGTGCTCACGCGCGAGCTGCTCTACACCGGCGTCACCCGCGCGCGGCGCTGGTTCACCTTGCTGGGATCGGAAGAGCGCGTCGTCGCCGCCGTCGGGCAATCCACGCGCCGTCATTCAGGGCTGTGGTCGCGCTTTTCCGCAGTGACGTCATCGTGATCCGTCGATCACGATGACGTCGGAAGACAAGTCTCGCCTGGCGCGAGTCGGCGGCGCTGGAGGCTGCCAGAGCCGGTAAGGGTGAGTTCGACCCCGGGCACGTCCGAGGTCGTTTCGCCCTGTTGTGGGTTGTCACCAGACACCGATGCACAAACACGCCACGACATCGTGGCGCGCTCAGACGTCGACTTAAACTGGCCTTGCTGGCCGAAGGTGACCACATCCGCATCGGACGCGTTCAACGCGATGGAACCGGCGGGCACCGTACGACGCAACCGGCTGAAACCTGGCGCGTTGGCGATATAGGCGCGGTTGGCGCCCGCGACGCCTGCGGGATAGGCATAGACGATCCAGCCATCACCATAAGAAGCCTGGGCGGCGCAGGCATCGCCCGTGCTGCTTGGGCAGATGGAGACGAATGAGGCACGCTGCACCGCCTCGTGCCGCGCATAGGCCAGGTCACTACGCAACATCTCTGCGGCTGCGCTTACCTGGTGGCGACGCATCAAGCCCCTCCATGAAGGTACGGCCACCGTCACCAGTATCGCCAGCACCGCCAGTGCGATCACCAGCTCCACCAATGTGACGCCTCGCGACGACGGCAAACGATAGCGCGGCAACATCACCAGCACCGACCGTTGGTATTGCGCGATGCGTCCGCGGCATCCGGTAACCGCGTGCCCGTGTTGTCGATGGAAAGGACTCCGCAGGCATCACCGGCCTGCACGCCCTGCCCGTTGGCCATCGCCACGTAGGCCTGCCCCGTCCCGTTGGTGTCCTGCACGGTGACTTGCGCCTGGTAGTGCCCGGACTCGGACATGGCCGTTGCCGAACTCGAGTAACCGATCGCCGCGAGATCGCCATAACGGTTATGCACGGCGTAATAGCGCTCCTGTGCATTGGCAATATGCATGAGCAAGGCCTGGCCTTCGGTCCGGCGCGCGCGATAGGTGTAACGGCCATAGGACGGTATCGCTATCGCCGCTAGTATCGCGACGATGGCCACCACCACCATGAGCTCGACCAAGGTGAAACCCCGCGGATTCATTGTTCGCTTCCTGTCATTGATCGTTGTTGAGGGCGCGCCATGAGCGGCGACGCCAGATGGCGTCGCCGACGGAGAACGGGCTTCCATCAGACGACAGCGTGATACCCGGCAGATACACCTGCCCGCCTCCGACCCGAATGGCCGCCGGTAACGAACCGCCGGTCGGTGCATTGGTGATGCGCGCGCCAGCTTGGGCATAACCATCGTCCCATCCGCCGACAGCCCCCAGCTTGACGCCACTGGCGGCACCGCCCGTCGCGGCATCCACTACCAACACGGCACCTTGCGTGGCCGGATTGCATGGATCGCTCTTCTGAGGGATGAGCGTGGTCACGATAGCGCGATTGCTGTCGAACAGCGCCGTGGCATCCACGACCACGCGCTCACCCGCATTGGTCTGCTTGCCGTCGGGGCCCATGACCTGCAGAAGGAAATACCAGCCGCCTATCCGGTTGCCCGCGCCATCCGTCAGTGGCACAGCGTGGGAAGTCAGGCCGCGGATGTCGCCTTTCTCATAAAGCTGTTGCTGGACCATCGGCGTGACGCCTTCCACCACCGGTGCAGCGCCAGACATGCCGGGGTCGCGGATGCCATACATCGCCTGCACTTTCGTCGAGCCATCCACGATATTGTCGCTGCTGCCCAGATACTTTCCGGTGCCGAATACGACGACGAAATGGCGCGTGGCCGGATCGGGAAACAGGCGCGGCATCACCGTGACTGGCCGTTGCCCAGCAGCCGTGGGTTTGAACAGCAGGTCCACCTTCCAGTGGGACGGACTCTCATCGCTGAGATCAAACCGCCACACATTGCCCTGGAGGTCACCCGCGAAGGCCACGTCATCGACCTGGTCGCCTTCGTAATCGCCCAGCACCGGCGTGGTGAGCCCGTCGCTGGTGACGCTCATGCCAGCCACGGCTTCGGGCGTGCGCAACTCCTTCAGCAGCTCGCCGGTCTCCGCATCCAGCACAAACAAGGAACTGGAATGACGGAATGCCGCCGGATCCGCGCTGTCCACGGGGAAATATCCACTGGGCACGAGCACTACCCAGCGGCCGTTGGCCAGTCGTCCGACGTTCGGACGTCCAAACGTATATCCAAGGTTTGACGGATCACCCACCGAACTGGTGGAGGTGTGATGGAACTCCCACAGCACCTTGTCCGAGGGTCCGGAGGTCTCGTTCGCGCCCGCATCCGTGATATCGAGCGCATAGATGCCCCGGCCACCGAAGCGCACACCCGCAACGAGAATGGTGTGCCAGCCCACGCGCTGCCCCGAACTGAAATACACATCACGCACCACCGGCGTACCATCCACCGTCGGCGCGTACTGGAAATGAGTCACTGCGCTCAGGCCGCGCAACCCACCGTAGACCGCGTAGGGCACATAAGCCCAGCGCTCCGCTCCCGGCTGTGGTGCGATAGCGACGGAGGCGGGATCGACACCCATAGTTGTGGCATCGAATGCATGAAGCATCCCGTCGTTGGCGCCGACATACAGTGTAGGTGCGCGTTTGAGGTGATCGGCCACGAACTGCTCGTAACTATGCAGCAGCCGACCATCCCGGCCGATCGTCATCTCGGGGGCTCTTTCTTCCGGATGGCTAACACGCGGCGGAAACGAATCCCGATAGCCACTCGCCGGATACGCCACGTAGACGGCCTGTGCATTGACCACCGCGCCGAGCACCGAACCGCGACGTCGGAATGAGCTGCCTTCCTTGGCGCGAATGCCCCGAAGCCAATCCAGCCTGTCGGCCCCCTCCGGGCCCGTTTCAAAACCGGAATCGACCGCGTGGAGCGCATCAAGTACCGATGCGCCGCGAAACGCGGCTCCATGGCCAGCCCCGGATGCCGTACTGGTGAGAATGATCCGGTCGTCCGTATTGCCAGTGCGTGCGTCGAGCAGGTCGCTCGCATTCCATTTGGGTGCACCCAGGTTGCCAGACTCATCGACCCGCAAGGCCTGCACGACGCCGCTCCAGTCGTCGCTGCTGAACCCGGTACGGAAATACAAGGCATCTGTGCCCAGCACCGTATTACTCATCGCGCCGGCAGTCGAAGCGCCATTTCTGGACACGATGCTGTTGATGACTTGTTTGATCCGGTCAATCAGTTGTTGCGGGCCATTGGCGCTGAACAGACCACCTCGACTGTTGATCGCCGCGTGCCAGGTGTCATCTGTTTTTGCCGGTGTATCGGCATTTTCACTGTTGGGAGCACTCGCCCAGTCGGACCAGGTCTTTATCCCCTTGCGCAGTGGAGTGAGATCATCGGGAAAGCTCAACTGGCCGCCGAGTCCAAACGCCACGACGAACTGCACCAGGTGCTGCCACGTGGCAGGATCGTTGTCTGGATTGAAATACACCTCATCGGGAAGCTTCGTCGGATCGCCGCCGACGGGCGTGGTAACGGCCGCACCGGTGATGCCAGTCGCCCGATCGGGAATGTAAGGCGCCACGTTGTTCGGCAGGTCGGGACGCAGGTCCGTCGCCCAATAATGGAAGGCGACATCGGCAAATCCCGAGAGATTCTGCTGCGACGGGCCGCCCCCAAAGATCAGCGCAGCGGGGGTGGAGGGACCGTAAAGCCGTCCATCGGGTAGCACCGTCTGCCTCTGGTCCGGGTTCGCAGACACCAATGTGCCTGCCCCGCCGGCATCCGCCCACGCTCCGGTAAATCCCAGGTCATCCTTCCAACCGCCGTCCGTCACCAACAGACTGTAGTTCCGGCGACAACTGAGTTCCTTGCCGGACGAGGCGTCATAGTAGGGGTTGGTCTCCGCATAGGCCTTATTGGCAGGACCGAAGTAATTGGCCACTCGTGTAATGGCGCTGCGAGTTGGCGTACCTCCCACCGGTTGGCTGGCATAGATGAAATCGATGAGATTTCCATACTGCGCGTCATCTGAAAGTGGCCGTATCACGGCCGTGTTGTCTAGCACGCCCGTACTCATACGCTGCCATTGCATGCGTATCGTCTTGGGGACGCCATCCAGCGCAAGGGCCAACGAGGAACGCGCTGCACGATTACGGGTGCGATAGAACCCGTACCAGATGGCGAAGTTCTGTTTCTTCTCGTCGCTTAACGTAGTGACGTCAACGGCCACGTATTTTCCGGGATCGAAGAGATCGCGTTGGCTTCCCGCATCGCCCACGAAGCGATAGAAGAACGCATGCGCATTGCTTCCATTGGGCTCGGCGAACGGGAACGGCATATAGCCACTCGTCGGATTACACGTCGTCGAGGCCGGGTTGGCCGTCGTGGCTGGATAGATATTGTCTGGCTTGGGTGAATTTCCTCCCGACCAGCTGAAGGCATAGCTGGTCGCAAGGTTGCGAGCCGCGCGACTTCCACCTGTATTGGCAGCTATCCCGTCGTTCCAGGCCGCGGTAAAGCTCCCAGGATCCATCGCGGCGCCATCGGACTTCTTCGGCACAGCGTAGGTTTGCCGCTCATCGTAGTAGAGCGTATTCACGGCCGGCGAGAAGTTCCATGGATGAATCGCACGGCTGGAGTCGGCGCTGTACCAACCGCATATACGCGTGCCGGTCAATGGATCAGTGATGTAGCCGGCGTTGATGCCATAGCGGGCTTCACCTTCGCCGATGTACCCGGGAACGAACCCCTCCAGCATGCTGGTCGAATCGTCGTAGGTAAGGATGATGTTTGGCGCTACGGCCGGCGTCAGTTCCGGTGGCGTAGATGACAAGTCCACTGTTCCTGCGTGGACACTCGGGAGGCACGATGTACTGACGAATGCTATCGCCAGCGTCAGCCATGACGGCATCGTTGAACGCATCGAATACTCCATTAATCGCCCTTGGCGGAGAACGTGCTTTCGAGCACGCGGACGGTATTTGCGTTTCCACCCGTCGAGCGCGCCGTGATTCGATAGATATGCCGGGTGGTGGACGCGTATCCGACAGTGCCTGTACCGGTCGCGCCGGATTCGTGCTGTACACCCGCGTCCGGTGGCAGTTCGGCGCCCATGTCCTCGATGAGATAACGAGGATTCTTCGCCAGGGCCGCGTTGCCTTCGTCCGATGCTGGCTTGGTGAAATCGACGCCGCCGTTGCCAGGGCCATACTCGGTGCCATACCCCGACACCCAACCGTCACTGTTGCGAAAAGCGCGCACAGCTTCGACCAGACCCACGGAAGGATCGTTGAGATAGCAGTCCGTTAGCACGTCGCTTCCACACCGCATGGCCGATGACGTGGCGCTCGCCGTCCACAGTCGCCATTCGGCGCCACGCAACGCCGCCTCCGCACCCATTTCCGCCTGCTGCGCGTTCCTCAAACTACCTGCCATTCGCTGCTGCAACAGTGAATGGCTGGAGGCCGCCACGCTCAGCAAGGTAAGAAGCAGCAGGAATACAAGCGCGACTACCAGCACGGTGCCACGCTCCCGTGGCGGGAAGCTTTTTCTTGAAACTTCGTGACGCTGCATGTCGATATCCGTATCGAAGAGCCGTGTGTGTCTGGGCGGCCGTCAAGGGTTGTAGTTGCGCACTGAAACCAGCGCGATGAACTCGCGCCGGATCTTCTGATTCACGAAGCCTTGCATGGCGGGAACGACTCGCCGCCCGGCCGCATCCGGCGAAGCCGGAGACGCGATGCCATCAAGCTGATAGGCATACATCTGCTCGTTTGGCGTGAGGGTGTACAGAGGTTGCTCGGCAGCCATGAGCAGGTGCACTTCAATGCTCTTCACGGCGCGCCAGAGGCATCCAGGGTCACGTTCCAATGGCAGTTCCACGCCGGGCGGGCAGGCAATCGTCGAACCAGCATTGCTGTCGACTTCGGCCGCTGAGAGGTAGCGCGTATCGCCATCGCTGTCTTCGATGCCATACAGGAAGTCGAGGCGCTCTACCCCACGCACCACCTCCTGGCTGCCCTGACGGTCCTTGCGAATCAATGCGCCGGTGGTCGTGCCGTCGTCGTTCGCGACCACCTTGAGGAAATAGGTGACGGTGACAAAGTCCGTGTCGAAGTCGAAGAGCCTTGCCGACGATTGGCTGGGACGCGTGGTCGGAGCCGTGAAGTTGGCGCTGGCATTAGGCACCAGATCGGGACGGCCAGTGACCGCGAATATCTGCCCACCGGAGCAATCCGCCAACATGGCGAGATGGTCCACCGCAAACTCCGTCAGTGGCGGTTCTCCGCTGGTGGGCGCGAGGTGAATGGATAGAAGGGTTCCTGCGGCATCGCTCACGATGTGACTGCTTCCACCCAGCGCCCAGCCGCGCGCGCCATCCACATAGCGCAGCGTGATCACACTGCTTCCGACCACCCGGTGATCGACGGATTTGCCCATCGAAGGAAGCACCGATGCCGGCGGATTGATAGGTGTGCAGGTGACGCTGTCGCAGTCGTATCCACGCATGCCAAGAAAAGAAGGCAACGAATAGGGCGCTACGGGCGGGGCGGGATAGGTGTTGGTTCCGGAGACGGTGCCCCACCGTGTTGTGAGATCGCCCGCACTAAACGCAGTTTGAAGGTCCCTCGCGTAGACGATCGGTGCGCGCAGGCCGTCCAGATAGAGGCCGCTGCCGCCGCGAGAAGCGACGCCCCCTGTCGAACTGCAGTACTGCGCATTCGTCATGCGCAGATCCTGCACGATGCGCCCGATCGCGTAACGACCCTCTTCCTGTACGTCGGCAAGCTGCTTCTGCGCTCGGCTGCTCGCGGACGTCGACAGGAAGATGCTGACGATGCCTGCGGAAATCAGCAGCCCAAGCACCATGGCCACCATCAGCTCGATCAGCGAGACGCCCGACGCGTATCGATGACGCATAGGGCGGGTCATGGCTGGAACTCCCATGCAAACACCTGCGTCGCGGCATCGGCGTGCTGATGATCGCCGGCGCCTTGCTCCGTCCAGGACACCGTCATCCTGCAGGCGCCGCCATAAGGTGGCCGCTGCCCAAGCTGGGAGGAAGGGTTGTACGCCATCGCATCCATGCCTTTGCATTGGATACGTGCGCTGGCGCCGGGCAGCTGGCTATCGAGCAAGCGACTCCACAGCACCTTGTCACGCACGGCAACGGCGCTGGGGCCGCAAGGCGTCCGGGCATCACAGCCGGCGGATCCGCCGGTGACCGGATAGGCGTCGCTGTCGTAATAGCCGCTCCACACACCGACCGGATTCGCACGCATGCGATCGGCCATGTTGTTCGCCAGATACGCCACCTGCGTGCGCAGGTAGGCGGATTGGTTGGACCTCGCCGACATCATCATCATGCCTGCATGACCCACCAGGCCGATGCCGAACACAAAGACCGCCACTAGCACTTCGATCAGCGACACACCGCGCTGGTATTGCTGGCCATCCATGACCGCAGCTCCCGTAAACCGAGAAAACTCTAGGGTCCACACTCTCCTGGAGGACTTGCGCACCGACGAGCGGCGAGAAAAAGCAGACGAGTGGCGCGCACGACTACCCGTTTCAATGCGCTTGTCAGAGGACTGCGGCGCGGCGCCACGTGGAGCTGGCCTTCTCCGACAAGCGCACGCATGGGCATGTACAAATCAACGAGCCTGGCACCTACATAGCGTCGAGTAGAGGCACGAGTAGGCAAGCACGCTATCGTTTGGTTGGCCTTACAACAACCGCCCGCAGGCGAACGCATGCGATGCCGCTCCAGGGAACGCGGCCATCAACACTTCATGACAGGTGGCGCCGCACTCGCGCCGATTGACCCTCGATAGACGCGCCGTCTTCATGCAATCGGCCGCCTTCTAAATAGCCGCAATGGAAAGGCCCTATCGATCGGCCTGCAGCATCCACGCCAGCCCGCGCAGCACCGAAGCCTCGATGGCGGTCTCGACCAGGGATGGTGGCCAATCGTCGACGTAAGTGGCGCCGTCGATACTCTGCACGCAAAACCCGTCCGTCATGGTCGCGATCCAGATCGCGTCGCCATGAACGCCGCTCTCATACAAGATGCGGACTTGCGCTCCCCGAAAATCGCAGGAGAACGACGGCATGCGACATCACACCTTACCCCTGACTCACTTCATCGTCTGCCGGCTTCGTGAATGTCGCAAGTCGACCGTTTGGCAGACCAAGTACTGAAGAAACGCTGCCAGTCTCGACAGGTCGCCCTCGATGGGGCGCATTCCCGATGGCCTTGCGAATGCTGTAGCCGTTACGGCAGCGGCAGAGAGTGCTGTACAGGTGGTGAGAGATCGCTGAGCTGCCATGGAAATGACCTGGCCGCCGGCTCCGCACCTCACCGACTCGATTCGACAAACAGATACACCAAAAACAAAACAGCGCCACACGTTGATACGTATGACGCTGTTTTTATTCAAATACTGGTGCCGGAAACAGGAGTCGAACCTGCGACCTACGCATTACGAATGCGCCGCTCTACCAACTGAGCTATTCCGGCGAGGAACCGCCAATTCTACGGAGGCTGGAGGGGGTGCGCAAGCCGTCAGAGGCTTGCGGAGGCGCCACCGGCGATGCGTAGTTCCTTCGGCAACGCGAAGGTGATGGTTTCGGGTTCGCCATCCAGCTCGCGCACGGCGCCGGCGCCCCAGGACTGCAGGCGGGCGATCACGTCCTTGACCAGCTTTTCCGGTGCGGAGGCGCCGGCGGTCAGGCCGATGCGGGTCACGCCATCGAGCCAACCCTGCTCTATGTGTTCTGCGCCGTCGATGAGATAGGCCGGCACGCCTTGCTTTTCCGCCAGCTCGCGCAGGCGGTTGGAGTTGGAGCTGTTGACCGAACCCACCACCAGCACGAGGTCCACCGCATCCGCCAGGCGGCGTACGGCATCCTGGCGATTCTGGGTGGCATAGCAGATGTCATCCTTGCGCGGGCCGTCGATGTCCGTGAACTTCGCGCGCAGGGCTTCGATGATGGCCTTGGTGTCATCTACCGAGAGCGTGGTCTGGGTGACATAGGAAAGCTCGTGCGGGAACCTCGGCTCGAGTTCGGCGACATCCTCGACGGACTCCACCAGCAGGATCTCGCCGCGATTGGCCGGGTTCCACTGCCCCATGGTGCCTTCCACTTCCGGATGACCGGCGTGACCGATCAGCACCACGCTGCGGCCGGTGCGCCCGAGGCGGGCAACTTCCATATGCACCTTGGTGACCAGTGGGCAGGTGGCATCAAACACCTTGAGACCGCGCTGGTCGGCTTCCTCGCGCACGGCCTTGGAAACGCCATGGGCGCTGAAGATCACCGTGGCGCCATCGGGTACTTCATCGAGTTCCTCGACGAAGACGGCGCCATCGGCGCGCAGCTTGTCCACCACGTAACGGTTGTGCACCACCTCGTGCCGCACATAGATCGGCGCGCCATACGATTCGAGCGCACGCTCGACAATGGCGATGGCGCGGTCGACGCCGGCACAGAAGCCACGGGGATTGGCAAGCAGGATATCCACGAACACTCCGGGCCCGACCGGGCCTAATGGCAGGCCGTCATTATCGCATGCCCCACGGAATCACACGTGAGGGCGCGTTCAGCCCTTGGATTTGCCGGCAAACAGGCCGAAAACCACCAGCGCCACCGCACCCACGGTGATGCCGCAATCGGCCACGTTGAACACCGGATAGCTCCACTCGCGGTAGTACACCTGGATGAAATCGGTCACCTGGGCCGCGTGCAATCGGTCGATGAGATTGCCCAATGCGCCGCCTACGATCAGGGCCAGCGGCATCGCTGTCTTCCAGTCGCGTCGTGGCGTGCGATGGAGCCACACCACCAGCACCGCGCTGATCACGACCGCCAGCAGCACGAAGAACCAGCGCTGCCAGCCGTCGCTGCTGGCGAGGAAACTGAAGGCGGCACCGGTGTTGAAGGCCAGCGTCCAGTTGAGAAACCCGGGGATTACCGGGTGCGGCAGCCCGGCCGGTTGCAGCGCGCTCAGTGCCCACCACTTGCTGAGCTGGTCGAGCACGATGACCAAGGCGGAGAGCAGCAACCAGGATAGGGCGTTGGGCTTGGGATTCATGGCAATCAATCTTGCGATCTGTACCCCCTCTCCCCTTGGGGGAGAGGGCTGGGGTGAGGGGCCGATCTTGCGAAAGCATCCGATCAGAGCGAGTACGTTTCTGTTGAAGCCCTACCGCGAGCACCCGCCCCTCACCTCAATCCTCTCCCCAGAGGGGAGAGGAAGCAAAAGCGCGCGCGTCGTGGCCGATCAGAACCAGCGACGATCCTCGCCCGGTCCTTCGATATTGCTGATGCAGCGGTCGCACAGTTCCGGATGGTTCGCGTGCGTGCCCACGTCATCGCGACGATGCCAGCAGCGCACGCACTTGGTGGCATCGCTGACAGTCGCCGAGACCCACACGTCCGCACCTTCCAGTTCGGTCAGCACGGCATCGGCCGGCTGGCCACCGGCCAGGTCCAGGCGCAGGTCCGACGTGATGAAGAAGAAGCGCAGTTCGGACGCTGCCGGCTGGTAGCGCACGACGATGGCCGGATCGGCGTGGATCGCCAGCTTCGCTTCCAGCGACGCGCCGATCTGCTCGCCCTTACGCATGCCCTCGAGCACGCGCGAAGCGGTTTCGCGGATCGCCAGCAGATCCGACCAGTAGCGGCGCTGCTCGGGCGAACCCTGCGTAGCGGCCAGGCCTTCATACCAGGTTTCGAACAGCACGCTTTCGCTGCGCTTGCCCGGCAGGTACTGCCAGATTTCCTCGGCGGTGAAGCTCAACACCGGCGCCAGCCAGCGCACCAACGCCTCGGCGATGCGATACATCGCGCTCTGCGCGCTGCGGCGACCGTGGCTGTCGGTCGGCATCGTGTAGAGGCGATCCTTCGTGATGTCGAGGTACAGCGCACCCAGCTCGTTGGTGCAGAAGTTCTGCACGCGCTGCACGATTTCGGGGAAGTCATAGCGGTCGTACGCCGCAGCGACTGCCTGCTGCACGTCGTATGCCTGCTGCACGGCCCACTGGTCCAGCAACAGGCTCTGTTCCACCGGCACGAGGTGCTTGACGGGATCAAAACCGTCGAGGTTGCCGAGCAGGAAGCGCGCGGTGTTGCGGATGCGACGATACGTATCCGACACGCGCTTCAAGATCTCATCCGACAGCGACATCTCGTTGCGGTAGTCGGTCGAGCAGATCCACAGGCGCAGGATGTCCGCGCCCAGGTTCTTCATGATGTCCTGCGGCTCGATGCCGTTGCCCAGCGACTTGGACATCTTGCGGCCCTGCGCATCCACGGTGAAACCATGGGTGAGCACGTCGTTGTACGGCGCCTTGGCGAACATCGCCGACGAAGTGAGCAACGAGGACTGGAACCAGCCGCGATGCTGGTCCGAGCCTTCCAGGTACATCACCTTGTAACTGGACGCCTTGCCCTGCTGCAGCTCGGCGCGCTGGCCGACCACGGCGAAGTGGCTAACACCGGAATCGAACCACACGTCGAGCACGTCGAGGACCTTTTCATAGTCCTTGGCCTGGTCACCCAGCAGCTCGGCGGCATCCAACGCATACCACGCGTCGATACCGCCCTGCTCCACGCGCTTGGCCACCTGCTCGAGCAGCGCGACAGAATCCGGATGTGGTTCCTGCGTAGTCTTGTTGATGAACAAGGCGATCGGCACGCCCCAGGTGCGCTGGCGCGAGATGCACCAGTCGGGACGGTCGCCAACCATGCCTGCGATGCGTTCCTCGCCCCATCCCGGCACCCAACGCACGTTCTTGATCGCATCGAGCGCGGTCTTGCGCAGACCTTCCTTCTCCATGCTGATGAACCACTGCGGCGTGGTGCGAAAGATCACCGGCGTCTTATGGCGCCAGCAATGCGGGTAGCTGTGTTCGATTTTGGCGAAGGCCAGCAGTACACCGCGACGACGCAGCAGCTCGACGATTTCGTCGTTGGCCTTCCACAGGTGCTTGCCGGCGATAACGGTGCCGTCGAGCGCGGCCGGCGTGTCGGCACGGTAAGTGCCACGCGCCTCGGTGTAATTCAGTGTCTCGATGCCGTACTTGCGCGAGACGACAAAGTCTTCCACGCCGTGGTCGGGCGAGGTGTGCACGGCGCCGGTACCGTCTTCGGCGGACACGTGGTCGCCGATCAGCACCGGCACTTCGCGCGCATAGAACGGATGCTTCAGCAACACGCCTTCCAGCGCCTGGCCGGCAACGTGGCCAAGCACCTTCGCTTCGCCTTCGATGCCATAGCGCTGCGCGACCTTTTCGGCCAGCGCGCTGGCGACGACCAGCAGCACGCGATGCCCATCGCGCGACGGGCCTTCGATCAGTGCGTATTCGAGTTCGCCGCCCAGCGATACCGCCAGGCTTTCCGGCAGCGTCCACGGCGTGGTCGTCCAGATCGGGATGGCGACGATGGCATCGCCTGCATCGACACCGAACTTCTGCGCGAGCACCTTCGGATCGACGGCGTCATAGGCGACATCCACCGCGGGCGAAGTCTTGTCGGCGTATTCGATCTCGGCTTCGGCCAGTGCCGAGCCGCAATCGAAACACCAGTACACCGGCTTGGCGCCGCGCACGACATGGCCGTTGGCGACGATCTTGGCCAGCGCGCGCACCATGTCGGCTTCGTACTTGAAGTCCATGGTGCGATACGGGTTTTCCCAATCGCCCAGCACGCCCAGACGCTTGAAGTCGGTGCGCTGCAGGTCGATCTGCTGCTGCGCGTATTCGCGGCACTTCTGACGGAACGCGGCCGCGTCGAGCTTGTCGCCCACGCGGCCGAACTTCTTTTCCACCGCCACTTCGATCGGCAGGCCGTGGCAATCCCAACCCGGCACGTAGGGCGCGCGGTAGCCGGCCAGCAGGCGCGACTTCACCACCACGTCCTTGAGCACCTTGTTCACCGCATGACCCAGGTGAATCGCGCCATTCGCGTACGGCGGGCCGTCATGCAGCACAAACACCTTGTCGCGGTTCGCCGCGCGCTCCTGGATCTGCACGTAGCGGTTCACCTGCTGCCAGTCGGCCAGCCACTTGGGCTCGCGCTTGGGCAGGTCGCCGCGCATCGGGAATTCCGTCTGCGGCAGGTTGATGGTGTTCTTATAGTCCTGGGTCATTGCCTGGGGATGCTCTGATCGGGGTCTGGCGCGATCCTGCGGGCGCCGTTGTTGCCTGGCGCCGCCATGGATACGGCGGAAATGCCAACGTTACCGGATTTGGGGCCGTTACGCCTCGCTGAGGCGCGGATTCATGCCCAGCAGCTCGCGCGCCAGGCGGGCGTCTTTGGCCATCTGAACGGTCAAAGCCTCCAGCCCGTCGAATTTCTGCTCGTCACGCAGCTTGGCCACGAATTCCACCGCCATGCGCTGGCCGTAGAGGTCGCCTTCGAAATCGAACAAATGGACTTCCAGCAGCGGCTCGGACACCTCGTTGACCGTGGGCCGCACGCCGAGGCTGGCCACGCCCGGCCAGCTGCATTCGCTCTCGCCCAACCCGACCCGCACCGCGAAGATGCCGTGGACGGGGCTGGAACGGTCACGCAGATGGATGTTGGCGGTGGGATACCCCAACTGACGCCCCAGCTGCTTGCCGTATTCGACCTTGCCTTCCATGACGAACGGGCGGCCCAGCAGCGGCGAGGCGCCGGCAAACTCGCCCGCAGCCAGGAGCATGCGCACACGGGTGGCCGATACACGGGCGCCTTCGAGCAGCACGGCCGGCATGGTGCGGGCGCTGAAGCCCAGCTGCTGGCCCATCGACTCAAGCAGGGCCACGTCCCCGCCCCGCTTGTGCCCGAAGCGGAAATCGCCGCCGACCCACACTTCGCGAGCCGCGAGGCGATCAACCAGCACGCGCTGCACGAAATCCTCGGCGGACATGGCGGTCAACGCACCGTTGAAGCGCAGCAGCAGTACCTGCTCCATCCCGGCTGCATCGAAGCCACGCAGTTTCTCGCGCACGCTGGACAGTCGCGCCACCGGCTCGGGGGAGAAGAACGCCCGCGGCAGCGGCTCGAAACTGACCACCACCGGGGTAAGACCAAGCGTGGCTGCTCGCTCGCGCACTTCGGCAAGCAGCGCCTGGTGACCACGATGCAGCCCATCGAACGCCCCTACGGCTACCACACTGCCACCGGGCGCCAGACAGGGGCCGGCGACATCCCTGGAAAGTCTCATCATCCGGCGAGTATAGCGGGTGACGGCCGCCGTCCCGCCTTCTGCCTTTTTGTAGGAGCGCACCCAGTGCGCGATCTGCGCATGGTCAAAAGTGGGTCTGCCAGGAAGACCTATCGCCCTGCCGTCCTAAACGGCGATCGCGCACTGGGTGCGCTCCTACAAGGCATCGCTATCGCCTCAGGCCCCGCGCAGCTCGCGCATGCGGAAGCCGGCCGCAAACAGCGTCACCACATAGGCACCGCCGCCCGACATCACCAGCACGGCCAGACGCCACACGCGGGTCCATTTGTCGGCGCCGGTCCAGTCAGGCCACACCCACATGCCCACCAGCAGCACGGCGATCATGACCGCGCAGGCCAGCACCAGCCGCAGCATGTGGCGGGTCCAGCCGGGCTGCCGCTGGTAGACGCCGGCCTGCTTCAGCCAGCGCCACAACAGGCCCAGGTTGATGTAGCTGGCCAGCGCGCTGGCCATACCCAGCGCCATGTGCAGGCCCGGCACCGCGGCGATGCCATCCATCCAGGGCAACTTGCGCTGTTCCGGAGTAGCCCACAGCATGAACAGCATCGCCACGAACACCACGTTGAGCACCATGTTCGCGACCAGCGAGGCCACGCCTGCGCGCACGGGCGTGCGAGTGTCCTGGCGCGCATAGAACGCAGGCAGGGCCACCTTCACCAGCGCGAAGGCCGGCAGGCCGAAGCTCAGCGCCGTGATGGACAGCGTCGCCATATGGGTATCGAACGGCGTGAACTGGCCATGCTGGAACAGCGTGGCGACCAGCGGGCGCGCCAGCAGCATTAGGGCGAACATCGCCGGCACCGCGATCAGCAGCGTGGTGCGCAGACCCCAGTCCAGCGCCTTGGAGAAACCTTCCTTGTCGGTGGTGACGTGGTGGCGCGACAGCGACGGCAGGATCACGGTGCCCAACGCTACGCCGAACAGGCCCAGCGGAAGCTCGAGGAATCGATCGGCCTGCGACAGCCAGCTCTGCGAGCCGGTCATCAGGTAAGCGGCAATCACTGTGTCCAGCAGCAGGTTGACCTGGGCCACGGACGAACCGAACAACGTCGGCACCATCAGCCGGAGGATCCGGCGCACATCCGGGTGGCTCCAGCCCCAACGCGGCAGGGTGAGCAGGTTCAGCCCCTTCAGCGACGGCAGCTGGAACAGCAACTGCAGGATGCCAGCCGCCAGGATGGCCCAGCCCATCGCCATGATCGGCGGATTCAGGTAGCGCGACAGCCACAGCGCGCCGCCGATCATGCACAGGTTGAGGATCACCGGCGTCAGTGCCGGCAGCGCAAACCGGTGGAAGCTGTTGAGCGCGCCACCGCACAGCGCAGTCAGCGACACGAACAGCAGGAATGGAAAGGTCAGCCGCAGCAACTGGGTGGTCAGCGCGAACTTCTCCGGCGTGTCGGCCGCGCCCTGCGAAAACAGCGACGCCACCTGCGGCGCGAAGATGACGCCCAGCGCCGTGATCACCAGCAACACGCCGCCCAGCGTGCCCGAGACCCGCGACATCAGCTGCTTCAGATCTTCATGGCTTCGCTTCTCCTTCACCTCGGTGAAGACCGGCACGAAGGCCGTGGAGAACGAACCTTCCGCAAACAGGCGCCGCATGAAGTTGGGAATGCGGAAGGCTACCCAGAACGCGTCCGTCGCCGCATTGGCGCCGAACGTCGCGTTGATGGACATGTCCCGGACCAGACCGAGCACGCGCGAAATCATGGTCATGCTGCTGAAGGACAGCAGCCCGCGGAACATGCTGGGAGACTTCATGCGTGGAAACAGTGCCTTTGCTGGTGAGACGGCCCAGGCACGGATCGCCCCGCCCTGGCCGAAAGGCGCGTAGTGTGACAGCCGCTTGAGCCAAGTTCACGGCCCGGGCATGGCATAATCGGGGTCGGTTCATCCGAGCCATCGCCTTCGCAGCGGTGTCCGGCGCCTATTGGCGCCTTGACAAACAGCTAAGCTGTTGACGCACCGGCGCATTGCCCGCATAATCGACAGTCTTTTTCCAACCCAGCAATTCATTCCGGAGTTCTACCTTGGCCAACATCAAGTCCGCGAAGAAGCGCGCGCGCCAGTCCGAGCAGCGCCGCCTGCGCAACGTCAGCGCCCGTTCCATGGTGCGCACCGCCCTCAAGAAGGTCGTCAAGGCCATCGAGAACAAGGACAAGGCTGCTGCTGTCGAGGCGTTCGCCGCCGCCCAGCCGGTCATGGATCGCTACGCCGCCCGCGGCCTGATCCACAAGAACAAGGCTGCTCGCCATAAGAGCCGCCTCAACGCGAAGATCCGCGAGCTGGCGTAAGCCGGCTCCGCGTATTGCATCTCGGGTTGGTAGGGAAGCCGGCGAAAGCCGGCTTTTCTGTGCGCGAAGGAAACAGTGGCCGGCGAAAGCCGGCTTTTTTTGTGCCCGGCGTTTACCCGGGGAGAAGGGAGCGCGGCCGCTCCCCACACGGGAGTCGCCAGCCTTCTGTAGGAGCGCACCCAGTGCGCGAAAAGCCTACGAGAGCATTGAGCAGAGGCTCTGCGGTCGCGCACTGGGTGCGCTCCTACAACGGGGATAGGTCGATTCATGGCGAGCCCCGCCCTCACCTCACCCCCTGAAGGCAAAGAAAAAGCGGCCCATGGCCGCCTTTTCTGAATACCCATTGGAAACGGCTTACTCCGCCGCGCCCTCGCCACGCAGCCGCACATCGCCCGGCAGCATGTCATCGCGCTCTTCCCGAGCCATATGCTCGGCCTCCAGGAAGCGCCAGATCTGCTGGCATACCGGCATGGTGTTCTCGCGGGCGATGGCCGAAACGAGGAACCACGGCCCCTTCCACTCCAGTCGCTTCACGACGTCCTCGGCGACCGCCTGGCGCTCGTCCTCAGGCAGCACGTCGGCCTTGTTCATCACCAGCCAACGCGGGCGCTCGAGCAGTTCCGGGTTGAACTTCTCCAGTTCCTGCTCGATCGCATGCACCTGCTCCACCGGGTCCGAGCCGTCGATCGGCGCGATGTCCACCACGTGCAGCAGCAACCGCGTGCGCGACACGTGACGCAGGAACTGGATGCCCAGTCCCGCACCATCCGCGGCGCCCTCGATCAGGCCCGGGATGTCGGCAATCACGAAGCTCTGGTCGGTGCCGAGGCTGACCACGCCCAGGTTCGGGTGCAGCGTGGTGAACGGGTAATCCGCCACGCGCGGCGTCGCTGCCGACACGGCGCGGATGAAGGTGGACTTGCCCGCATTGGGGAAACCCAGCAGACCGACGTCGGCCAGCAGCTTCAGCTCCAGCTTCAGCTCGCGCACATCGCCCGGCGTACCCGGCGTGGACTTGCGCGGCGCGCGATTCACCGAACTCTTGAAGTGGATATTGCCAAGACCACCCTTGCCACCCTGCGCCACCAGCAGGCGCTGACCGTGCTGGGTGAGGTCGCCGATGGTCTCGTCGGTGTCGACATTGGTGACCACGGTGCCGACCGGCACGCGAATGAAGGTGTCTTCGCCGCCCTTGCCGTACATCTGGCTGCCCATGCCGTTCTGGCCGCGCTGGGCCTTGAACATGCGCTGGTGGCGGAAGTCGATCAGGGTGTTGAGGCCTTCGTCGGCCACCAGCCACACCGAGCCGCCGCTGCCGCCGTCGCCGCCGTCAGGGCCGCCAAAGGGAATGAATTTTTCGCGACGGAAGCTGATGCATCCGTTGCCGCCGTCACCGGCCTGGACCTTGATGATGGCTTCGTCGACGAATTTCATGGAAGGAATCCGGGGAATAGGAGACTGGAAAACAGGACCCGCAGCCGTGCTGCATCATAAGGGAATCCGACACTTGCGCCCTGCGCATCCCGTCGGCCCACCTGCTTCCCTGCAAAAACAAAGGCCCCGCCGAGGCGGGGCCTTCGCTGCAACATCGAAGGGGATTAAGCCTTGACGACGCTGACGAACTTGCGACCTTCGGCGCCGCGAGCCTTGAATTCGACGGTGCCGTCGACCAGGGCGAACAACGTGTGGTCACGACCCAGGCCCACGCCGGTACCGGCATGGAACTTGGTGCCGCGCTGACGCACGATGATGTTGCCGGCTTCGATGGCCTGGCCACCGTAAACCTTCACGCCGAGGTACTTCGGGTTCGAATCGCGACCGTTGCGGCTGGAACCTACGCCTTTTTTATGTGCCATGACTCAATGCTCCAGTTGCTCAGGCGTTGATGCCCGTGATCTCGACTTCGGTGAAATGCTGACGATGTCCCTGCTGCTTCTTGTGGTGCTTGCGGCGACGGAACTTGATGATGCGGACCTTATCGGCACGGCCGTGCTTACGCACGGTAGCGCTGACAGTGGCACCGGCCACGACGGGCGCACCGACGGTGATCGACTCACCGGCGCCGACCAGCAGGACCTGGTCGAAGGTGAAGGCGGCGCCTTCTTCGGCGTTCAGCAGCTCCACGCGCAGGACGTCGCCCTGCTGAACGCGGTACTGCTTGCCGCCGGTCTTGATGACTGCGTAACTCATGGGAATATCCCTTCTGTCGTTATTCTCTTGGGTTCGCCGAGCCGAAACGGGCACCGGCGAACTCGGGAGTATAGCGACCCTCGCCGGCACTGGTCAATTACTGACCAATAGCCTCTCCACGCCGGGACAGCCGCCGATCACTGGCCGCCTTGGGCGGGAGCCGCCTGACTGGCCGGCTTGGCTGTCGTCTTGGCATCCGGTTTGGCCGGCGTCTTGGTCGTCGGCTTCTTGGCAGCAGGCTTCGTGTTCTTCTTTGCCGGCGCCTTCGCCTTGGCCTTGGCCGGAGCCTGGACAGCGGGCTTGGCTGGGGCCTCATCGGCTTCGTCATCGGCCTGGGCCGCTCCCGCTGCCGCTCCCAACGGGGCAGTCGCCGCCACCTTGGAGGGACAACGCCCGCTGGCGTCCAGGCTGCCCTTCTGCTTGAGCTCGGCGATCATCTGGTCGCTTCGCTCCTGGCTCCACTGCCGGCCGGCCTGGTTGGCCTCGGCCATGGTCGTGGGCATCTCGTTGATGACCTTCTGGCCCAACGGTGAACGGTAGAACTTCAGCAGTCCCTCCATTTCGTCCGCATTGAAGTGCTTCTGGTAGACCGGCACCAGGCGACCGATGAACTGCTGGGTGGCGTTGGCGTCCATGTAGTTTTGCCAGTACTCGGCCGGCACGCACGGCAGCGACTGCTGCATCGTGGTCACCGCCTGGTAGTTCATCTGGCTCAGCATCTTGCCCACGCCGACGACGTCCATCAGCTGGCGAACCTGAGCTTCGCTGGCCGGTCCCGAGGCCGCCATTGCTTGCCCGCCGGCCATTGCAAGCGCCAAGCCGACACCCCATCTCATCCACTTAAGCATCCGCACTCTCTACCGAATCCAAGCCAGGGCCCGTCGGGGCCAAAGAACCTATTTAGCCATAGTTGGACCGGTCTTCCCTGAAGACGGCGGTCAGGCGTCAGGCAGGTAATAACTAACCTGATTGGTTTGGTATAGTGCAGTTTTTCCCTTTCCCCACCTTCCCGGGCGACATGGACACCATCCGCATCCGCGGTGCGCGCACGCACAACCTCAAGAACATCGACCTGGATCTGCCGCGTGACCGGCTGATCGTCATCACCGGCCTTTCCGGCTCGGGCAAATCGTCGTTGGCCTTCGACACGATCTACGCCGAAGGCCAGCGCCGGTATGTCGAGTCGCTATCGGCCTACGCCCGCCAATTCCTCTCGATGATGGAAAAGCCGGACGTCGATCACATCGAAGGTCTCTCGCCGGCCATTTCCATCGAGCAGAAATCCACCTCGCACAATCCGCGCTCCACCGTGGGCACGATCACCGAGGTGTACGACTACCTGCGCCTGCTCTACGCACGCGTAGGTACGCCGCGCTGCCCTGACCACGGCATTCCGCTGGAAGCGCAGACGGTGAGCCAGATGGTGGATAGCACGCTCGCGCTCGATCCTGAGAAGCGCTTCATGCTGCTCGCGCCGGTGATCCGGGAGCGCAAGGGCGAGCACGTGCAGGTATTCGACCAGCTGCGTGCGCAAGGCTTTGTCCGTGCGCGCGTCGACGGCACCGTGTACGACCTCGATGCCGTGCCGCCGCTCACGCTGCGCCAGAAGCACACCATCGAGGCGGTGATCGATCGCTTCCGCCCGCGCGATGACATCAAGCAGCGCCTGGCCGAATCGTTCGAGACGGCGCTGAGGCTGGGCGACGGCCTCGCCATCATCGTCGACATGGACGATGCGAAGGCACCGGAACAGTTGTTGTCCTCGCGCTACTCATGCCCGGTGTGCGACTACTCGCTGCCGGAACTGGAACCGCGCCTGTTCTCGTTCAACTCGCCGATCGGCGCCTGCCCCAGCTGCGATGGCCTGGGCATCACGCAGGTGTTCGATGCGTCACGCGTGGTGGCGCATCCGGAGCTGTCGCTGGCCGGTGGTGCCATTCGCGGCTGGGATCGCCGCAACGCGCACTACTTCCAGCTGCTCATGTCGCTGGCCAGCCACTACAAGTTCGACGTGGATACGCCGTGGCGCAAGCTGCCGGCGGACGTCCAGAAGGCCGTGCTCTACGGCAGCGGCAAGGAACGCATCGCGTTCAAGTACATCACCGAGCGCGGCGGTCGCGTCACGCGCGAGCACGCCTTCGAAGGCATCCTCCCGAACATGGAGCGGCGCTACAAGGAAACCGAGTCGCCGGCCGTGCGCGAGGAATTGGCCAAATACATCAGCGATTGCCCGTGTCCTGAGTGCGAAGGCCAGCGACTCAATCGTTCCGCACGCAACGTATTCGTGGCCGACCACGCGCTGCCGTCGCTCACCTCGCGTTCCATCGATGACGCACTCGCTTTCTTCGAAGCGCTGAAGCTCACCGGCTGGCGCGGCGAGATCGCGGTGAAGATCGTCAAGGAGATCCGCGAGCGTCTGTCGTTCCTCAACGACGTGGGCCTCAACTACCTCACGCTGGATCGCCAGGCCGACTCGTTGTCCGGCGGCGAAGCGCAGCGCATTCGCCTGGCCTCGCAGATCGGCGCCGGCCTGGTCGGCGTGATGTACGTGCTCGACGAACCGTCGATCGGCCTGCACCAGCGCGACAACGAACGCCTGCTCGGCACGCTGACGCGACTGCGCGATCTCGGCAATACGGTGATCGTGGTCGAGCATGATGAAGACGCCATTCGCATGGCGGATCACGTCCTCGACATCGGTCCCGGCGCCGGCGTGCATGGCGGCGAAATCGTGGCGCAGGGCGCGTTGAAGGACATCCTTTCATCGCCCCGCTCCGTCACCGGCCAATACCTGTCGGGCAAGCGCGGCATCAAGGTGCCCACCGAACGCCGCCAGCAACTGGACGCCGATTCGTGGCTGCATCTGAAGGGCGCCAGCGGCAACAACCTGAAGAACGTCGACCTTGCGATTCCCGCCGGTCTTTTCACCTGCGTCACCGGCGTGTCCGGCTCGGGCAAGTCGACGCTGGTCAACGACACGCTGTTCCGCCTCGCCGCTGCCGAATTGAACGGCTCCAGCGAGCAGCCCGCACCATACAAATCCGTCGAAGGCTTGGAGCTGTTCGACAAGGTGGTGGATATCGACCAGTCGCCGATCGGCCGCACGCCGCGCTCGAACCCGGCCACCTACACAGGGCTGTTCACGCCGCTGCGCGAACTGTTCGCGCAGGTGCCCGAAGCGCGTGCGCGCGGCTACACGCCGGGCCGTTTCAGCTTCAACGTGCGCGGCGGTCGCTGCGAAGCCTGCGAAGGCGACGGCATGATCAAGGTGGAGATGCACTTCCTGCCGGACGTGTACGTGCCCTGCGATGTGTGCCACGGCAAGCGCTACAACCGCGAAACGCTGGAAGTGCATTACAAGGGCCACACGATTGCCGATGTGCTCGACATGACGGTGGAAGATGCACTGAAGCTGTTCGAGAACGTGCCGACCATCGCGCGCAAGCTGGAAACCTTGCGCGCCGTAGGCCTGGACTACATCAAGCTCGGCCAGAGCGCGACCACGCTGTCCGGCGGTGAAGCGCAGCGCGTGAAGTTGTCCAAGGAGCTGTCCAAGCGCGATACCGGCCGCACGCTCTACATCCTCGATGAGCCGACTACCGGCCTGCACTTCCACGACATCGAGCAGCTGCTCGACGTGCTGCACCAGCTGGTGGAACAGGGCAACACCGTGGTGGTGATCGAACATAATCTGGACGTGATCAAGACCGCCGACTGGCTGGTCGATCTCGGCCCGGAAGGCGGCGCCGGTGGCGGTCGCATCCTGGTGACCGGCACGCCGGAGCAGGTCGCGACCACGCCGGGTTCGCATACCGGACGTTTCCTTGCTCCCCATCTCGACGTGAAGCCCGCCAAGGCGGCCAAGACGCAGAGCAACGGCAAGAGCAAACCTGCATTACGGAAGAAGACTGCATGAGTTCCACCCAACCGGCGCCGGAGAAACGCACGCGCGCCCGCAAAGTCGAGGCGCCGGAGAGCGCCTCGACCATCGATGACATCGAAACACCCGTAACCCGGCCACTGCCGCTGTTCGTTGCGCCGATCAGCGTGCGTTGGCGCGATCTCGATGCGTTCAACCACGTCAACAACTCCAACTACCTCACCTACCTGGAAGAGGCACGCCTGCAGTGGCTGCGCCATGTGCCCGGCTGGTTCGACGAGCAGTCGATGCCGGTGCTGGCTGCAAGCGAAATCAACTATCGCCGGCCCATCGAATGGCCGGCGCAGCTGCACGTGGAACTGACCTGCGAACGACTGGGCAACAGCTCGATCACGCTGGCGCATCGCATCGTCGATGCGGATGACGACACGCAGCTGTACAGCGACGGCAAGGTGGTCATGGTCTGGATGAATCCCGCCACCGGCAAACCGGTGCCCTTGCCGCAGTCGATCCGCGACGCCGCCGAAGGCATCGCTTGAACGACCCATCCGGCGTTCGGGGTTAAACACGCACGAACGCCGGATGCCCCAGCTTCATCCGACACCCGTAACATCCACGGCGACCACCCCGAAAGGAGTTCGACCGTGCGCCAGCTTCCCCTAGCTACCCTCGTCGTTGCCATCGCCGCCACCGCGTCGACCGGCGCATTGGCCGCATCATCGCCGGCCACTAGTCTCACGCTCTATCGCAGCGACGATGCCGCACTCTTCAGTGCCGGCGATGGCGGCGTGCAGGCCGGTTATGCCGTAGCCCGCGAGCCGCGCGAACTGCAGCTCAAGAACGGCGTGCAGGACATCAGTCTCGGCGGGTTGCCGCAGTACCTCGACCCCGAGGCCATGGCGTTGTCGGTCGAAGGCGATAGCGCCCACGTACTTTCCCAGCGCCTGCTGCTCGGCCAGGGGCAGAACGCCGCGCTGGCCAGCCTGGTAGGCCAACCGGTCTCCGTGCTGGGCAGCGGCGGTCAACCCTTGGCCTCCGGCACGCTGCTTCGCGCAGGCGATGGCCTGCTGGTGCAGGGCAGCGATGGCGGCACCAGCCTCATTCGCGAGTACGCCGCAGTGCACGCACAGAACAGCTTCCAGACGGGCTCGCTGCTGCAGCTGCGGATCGACGCTCAGCGCGCCGGCACGGCCAGGGCCACGCTGAGCTACACCACGTCCGGCCTGGGCTGGCGTGCGGCTTACGTGGGCACCTTGCAGCCCGGCGATCGCTGCCAGATGCAGTTCGAATCCCGCGCCAGCATCGCCAACCGCAGCGGTCGCGACTGGAAGGACACACAACTGACCCTGGTTGCCGGCGAGCCCAATTTCGCCAAGCCGTCGGCGCCCCGCCCCATGGGGGCTCCGGTGGCGTATGCGATGCGCGCGAAGGCAGATGCCGCGTCCTTGCCCGAACAGGATACGTTGGCCGATTACCGCACCTACACCTTGCCTGGCGCCGTCGATCTGCCGGATGGCAGCGTCAGCCAGGTACCTCTGTATGCCACGCGCACGATCGAATGCGAACGCACGTCGCTGTTCGAGAATGGCGGCGGCTGGGTGCCGCCGCAGCCGATGATCAATCGCGACTACACGCCTGGCGGCAATAGCGCCGTCACCAGCACGTTGCAGCTGCGCGCCTTCGACAGCTTGCCGGCAGGTTATCTCCGCGTGCTGACGGCCGACCGCAACGGCACGCCGCAATTCATCGGCGAAGGCCGCATCAACGACACGCCCAAGGGCAGCGATGCGCACATCACGCTGGGCACGGCCTTCGATTTGCGCGGCGAACGCGAACGCACGGCCTTCAGCGTCGACAAGGCCAGCCGCACGCTCGACGAGTCGTTCCGCATCACGCTCACCAATGCAGGCGACAGCGCGCGCGTGGTGACGGTGCGCGAACATCCTTCGCGCTGGCGCCAATGGACCCTGGTGTCCTCAAGCAGCAAGCCCAGCCAGCAGACACCAGACACGCTGGAATTCCGCGTCACTGTTCCGGCGGGAGGCAAGGCCACGCTGGACTATGCCGTGCGCTATCAGTGGGCCGCCGACGACCATCCGCAGGGGTGACCCTGGCCATGCGCAACGAGAGGAAGCCAGCCGCAACCCGGTTTGCTACTCTCGTTGCCGATCGCCGCCTCCTTCTCCCGACGGGCCCTCGCCATGCTCAACCTGATCACCCACGACGCCATCACCGAAATCAACTTGGCGCGCCCGCCGGTGAATGCGCTCAACATCGACTTGCTACGCGCCATCCGCCATGGCGTTGACGACGCGGTGCGGAGCGGTGCGCGAGGGCTGGTGCTGTCCGGTGCGCCCGGCATGTTTTCCGCCGGTGTCGATGTGCCCGCACTGCTGGGGCGCGATCGCGAAGGTGTGCAGGAGTTCTGGCGCGAGTTCTTCCGTACGGCTTCGAAGCTGGCGATGTCGCCGGTACCGTTGGTGGCGGCCATTACCGGCCACAGCCCGGCGGGCGGCGCGGTGCTGTCGCTGTTCTGCGATTACCGCGTCATGGCCGAAGGGCCCTTCCGCATCGGCTTGAACGAAGTGCAGGTCGGCCTCGTCGTACCGGAAAGCATCCAGTACGCGCTACGCCGTGTCGTAGGTCCCTACCGCGCGGAACGGTTGATGGTGGCTGGCGCGATGATCGAATCGTCCGAAGCACTAGCCTGCGGACTGGTTGACGAACTCACCAACGTCGAGCAGGTCGTGACGCGCGCCCTTCACTGGATGCAGGGCATGCTGGCTTTGCCGTCCAACGCGATGCTCAAGACACGTGCCATCGCGCGCGCTGACCTCACCTCGGTGTGGGCCGATCCGGATGTGCTTCCCATCGATGAATTCCTCGATGCGTACTTCCATCCGGAGACCCAGACGGTGCTGCAGCAGTTGGTGGCGCGCCTGAAGAAGAAGGACTGAGATCGCACCTGGTTTTCTGTAGGAGCGCACCCAGTGCGCGATAAGCCAACGGAGCGGTGAAATTGTTGCTCTGCGGTCGCGCACTGGTGCGCTCCTACATAAATCGCGCGTGCGTCAGCCTGGCGTTTCGCCCTTCGCCACCGGCCGCGCCGGATCGCTCACCCAACCGCTCCACGATGGCGCATACAGACGCGACCCCGTCAGGCCCGCGTATTCCATCGCCAGCAGGTTGTGGCACGCGGTGACGCCCGAGCCGCACATGTGCACGACGTCCTGCGGTGCATGCGTGCCAAGCAAGGCAAGAAATTCTTCGCGAAGGACCGGCGCGGATTTGAAGCGGCCGTCGGCATCGAGATTGTCGGCGAACGGACGATTCAACGCCCCCGGCACATGGCCTCCGACCCGATCGATCGGCTCCACTTCGCCGCGATAGCGAGGTGCGGCGCGCGCATCGAGCAGGACGCGACCTGGCGTACCCCTCAAGCGAGCATGATCGACCAGGTATTGGTTCGCGTCGAAATGCAGATCCACTTTCGTCGGTGCGCGAACGACATCGCCGGATTCCACCGGCAAGCCAGCCGCCACCCACGCGGCATAGCCGCCATCAAGCACGGCAACCTCTCGCACACCCGCCAGCCTCAACAACCACCAGAGGCGTGCCGCAGCCAGTGAACCATTCGCGGCGTCGTAGCACACGACCTGCATGCCGGCCCGCCAACCCCAACGCGAAAGCGTCGCCGAGAACGCCGATTCCAACGGCAACGGATGGCGCCCCAAACCCTCGGCTTGTCGTGAGAGATCGGACAGGTCCGTATCCAGGCTTGCATACACGGCGCCAGGAATATGAGCCTCGCGATAGTCGCGCTCGCCCTTGCCGGGATCGCGATCGCCGGTACCCGGCGCCATCAGGTCGAACCTGCAGTCGACGATCAACGCGGTATCCACCGGCAACGCAGCCAGATCGTCGACCGTGATCAAGGTGGTCTTGAGGGTCATGCGCGTCCCATCCTCTGCAACAGGTTGAGCACCATGGCGGCCGTGGCACCCCAGATGCGATGTCCGCCGTGCACGAACTCCACCATGTCGCGGCTATGTCCGCGAAATTCCATCGTATAGCGCCGCAAGTTGGTCGGCTCCAGGAAGAACGACAGGGGCACCTCGAACACTTCGGCGACCTCCGCAGGCGCGGGATACAGGCGCGCCTCCGGATCGATGCGTGCCACCACCGGCGTGATGTTGTAGCCGCTGATCGTCTCGAAGCGATCGAGGAAACCCAACGGCGTCACCAGCGTGCGCTCCAGGCCGATCTCTTCCTCGCTTTCGCGCAAGGCGGTGGCCACGGCATCCACGTCGGTGGGGTCGCTGCCGCCGCCGGGAAAAGCCACCTGCCCTGCATGCGACGGCAGGTCGTTGGTCCGCACCGTCAATACGACTCGCGGCTGCACGCCTTCACGCACGCCCACCAGCACGGCAGCTGGGCGCCGCGGCGTATCGCCCAGCAGCTCCGTCATCTGCGCATGGTTCCAGCCCTGCCCGCTCGGCGGCGCGGAAAGCGGCAGCAACGAGGCGTGAAGGTCGGCGAGCAAGGCGCTCATGGAGCTGCCTCGCGTGTGGGCAGCACGTCGAGCATCAAGTGCAGCCGTTCGCGATCGCTCATGCCACGCCAGCGGGCAATTTCGTCGCCCGTGCGCAGGCAACCGAGGCAATAGCCACGGTCATCGAGCTTGCAGATGCCGATGCACGGCGTGAGAGGTGCGGAAGGCGGAGGAAGGGAATCGTTGAACATGAGCCCACCCATGCTAGCCGATTCCCTGCCCTCAGGCAGGGGCGAGCGTCACTGCTGGATGTCGAGCAGCTCGATTTCGAAGACCAGCGCCTCGTTGGGCCCGATACGCGGCAAGGCACCACGCGGTCCGTAGGCGAGCTGCGGCGGAATCACCACTTTCCAGCGATCGCCCACGTGCATGCGCGGAATCACGTCCTGCCAGCCAGGAATGACCTTGTCCACCTGGAAACGGACCGGCGCGCCATGCGCCCAGGTGCTGTCGAACTCCGTGCCGTCCACCAGCCTGCCGCTGTAATTGACGGTGACCTGACTGGTGACCTTGGGGGTGGCCGTTCCCTCGCCCTTTTTCAGCACAGCGTACTGGATGCCCGAAGGCAGCTGGATCACGCCGGGCTGCTGGCGATTGCGCTCCATGAATTCGGTGCTCTTTCGCGCGTTGGCGTCGGCGATGCGCTTGTACTCGGCCAGCGCCTTGGAATGCATTTCCTCGTCGAGACGCTGCAACTGGTCGTGCATGTCCTGCATGGACACGGAAGGCGACTTCTTGGAGTAGGCGTCCTGGATGGCTTTCTGCAGCGTGGGGATATCCACATCCGGCTCGCCATTCGCGAATTGGCTGCCGATCTGGAAACCGATCGCATAGGACAACTTGGCCTTGTCCAGCCTGACCCGCGATGCATCGGGCGAGGCGCCGCCATCCTGCGCATGCGCCATCGCACCCCACAGCAGGATGCCCAGAGCCAGCCAACGCAGTTGTGCCATGCCTATCTCCATTGCAGCGCGAACTTAAAGGCAACACTGACTAAGTATCGTCGTCGTCATAATGCCTGGAAGGTCCGCAGGGTGTGTCGTGTGGCGCCGGCAAGACTGGCTGTCTTGCCAAGCCGCGCGGCGTAGCCTGCGGGCCTTCCAGGCATCACCCTATCGCTTGTATTTAACACGCTAGGGCCAGCCCTGTCTGTCCGCATACCTTCGGTCCGTCGTCTCGATAGCCAGCCAGGCTGCCTTCGCCGACGGCCCTGTGGTCTCCGAACAGACAGGGCTGGTGACGGCGACGATACTTAGTCAGTGTTGCCTTGGTCATCGTAAGCGGTCCGGGCCAATCGTGCAGCGAACGTCCGTCAACGGGCGTCCCTGCTGAGAACGCCGGGAGCTCCAAAGGTTCCCACTGGTACCATAGCGGCTTTACCTGTGGAGCGAGGCCATGGCCTACCGGAACCTGGACATCACCAACCGCGGCGCGGTGCGCACGATCACCGTCAACCGTCCGGACAAGCTCAACGCGCTCAATCGCGAAACGCTCAATGAGCTGACCCTCGCCTTCACCCAGGCCGCCCAGGACGACGCCGTGCGCACCGTGGTGCTGGCCGGCGCAGGCGAAAAGGCTTTCGTGGCCGGCGCCGACATCTCCGAAATGAACGGCTACACGCCGATGCAGGCGCAAGGCTTCTCGCGCGCGGGCCAGCGCCTCATGAGCCTGGTCGAACGCCTCGGCAAGCCGGTAATCGCGCGCATCCAGGGTTTCGCCCTGGGCGGCGGCATGGAGCTGGCCATGTGCTGTCACCTCCGCGTCGCAAGCGAAAAGGCCAAGTTCGGCCAGCCGGAGATCAATCTCGGCCTGATCCCGGGGTTCGGCGGTACGCAGCGCCTGCTACGCCTCGCCGGCCGCAGCGCCGCCTTGGAGCTCTGCCTGACCGGTGCACCGATCAGCGCGCAGCGCGCCTACGAATTGGGCGTCGTCACTCGCGTGGTGGCACCGGAAGCGCTGGACGAAACGGTCAACGCCTTGGCCGACCAGCTCGCCGCATCGGCCCCGCTGGCTGCTGCCGGCATCCTCGACGCCGTACTGCAGGGTGGCGAAACCAGCATCGACCAGGGCCTGGAGTTTGAAACGCAGGCGTTTGCCCTTGCTTTCGCCACCGAGGACATGCGCGAAGGCACCACGGCGTTCCTGGAAAAGCGCAAGCCCGAGTTCAAGGGTCGCTGAAAAAGTGAAGGCCAGGCGACTCGATTCGCCTGGCCTTCGTGAGTTGTCCGCATCAAACCTTGGTCGTTGCGGTCATGCGGTGCTCAATGGCCGCCGCTGTATTTCTTCTCGCCCGCGGTCACCGCAAGATCCATCCGGTTTTCCGGCGGCGCCAGGGGACACGTCGCATACGGCGTGAATGCGCACGGCGGGTTGTACGCGCGATTGAAGTCCAGCACGACCTTGCCGTCCTTCGGCAGATCCGCGTAGAGGAAACGCGCAGCACCATAGGTTTCGCGACCAGACGTGCGATCGGCGATCACGAAGAACAGCGAATCAGGTTCTTCCTGGATCGGCATCAACTCGTAGGTGTGGCCATCGCGATGGAACACCGCCTTGCCCGGCACCTTCTCCTTGTTGATGGTACCGAGCACCGAGCCGATCTCCAGTTCGTGCGGCGGATTGAACGGCACCCAGTCCGCCACGATGCGCCACGAAGGATCGGCCGGAAAATTATCCAGCCCGGCGAAATGCGTGCGCGTCTCCGCGTTGCTGTCTTTCACGCGCAACGCCTTGCGCCCATCACGTTCGATCACCAGGAAGCTCACGCTGCCGAACGCCACCACTGAAGGCGCGCCGTTGCCGGCATGCATGTCGTCGATCAGGTTGGCCTCATGCACGGACTTGCCATCCACGGTCGCGCCGCTGTCCTTATCGAGCACGATGTGCAGCGAACCGTCCTTCGCCAGTGTCAACACGCCCAGATGCGCAGGCCCCGCCTTAAGCACGATGTCGTTGTCGGCGGCGCTGCCCACGCGATTCGCACCTTCCTGCAACCAGTCCAGCCCGATCAGGCTGAGCCAGCCGTTCGGTGCGGTGAGGTTGTTCAGGCGCACACTGCGCCATTGCGCGATCTGCTGCGGAAAATCGTTGGCATCGGTAGGGCTGGGGGTTTGGGCGTGCACGGCGGCGACTCCAAGACTCAAGGCGAAAGCGAAAACGGCGGTACGCAACATGGCAGGCCCCCGTCGGAACAGGGATCCGAGTATGGCCGTCCATTTGCCGGACTGGCAAGCGTGCCGATCGTTCAAAAATGGGAACCGCATGGGAGCCTTATGTGGGAGCGCGCCCTGTGCCCGACAAGCCCCCATACTGCAGTCGCGCACAGGATGCGCTCCCGCAAATGATCAGCGCCCGCGCAGGAACAGCTTATCCAGCTCGGGCAGGCTCAACTGCGTCCAAGTCGGGCGACCGTGATTGCATTGTCCGGAGCGCTCGGTGGCTTCCATTTCACGAAGCAGCGCATTCATTTCGGGTACGGTGAGACGACGACCAGCGCGCACCGAGCCATGACAGGCCATGGTGGCGAGCAATTCGTTCTCCAGCTCCTGCAGGCGACGCGAACTGCCGTGCTGCGCAAGTTCGGCCAGCACGTCGCGGCACAACTGGGCGACATCCGCGCCTTCCAGCAAAGCCGGAATGCGCCGCACGACGACGCCGGAAGGACCGCTGCGCGACAGCTCCAGCCCCCAATCAGCCAGCGCCTCGGCGTGCTCTTCGGCGGCCGCGGCTTCTTTCGCGCTGACCGATACATTCAACGGCACCAGCAAAAGCTGCGAGCGCAAATTGCTGCATGCACGCCCGGACTTGAGCTTTTCGTAGGTAATGCGCTCGTGTGCGGCGTGCATGTCGACCAGCACCAGGCCATATGCATTTTCCGCGAGGATGTAGATGCTCTTGAGCTGCGCGATGGCGAAGCCGAGTGGTGGCGCTTCGTCGTCCGCCGCTTCGGGCATCGGCGTGTTCGCGGCAAAGGCCAGCGACGCGGCTGGCGTCGCCGGTTCGCCGAGCAATGCAGCGTAATCGGCCAATGGTTCGTCGCGTACACCGAGGCTGAGCCGGCTCTGGCTGAAGGCATTGGGCCATGAAGGCGCGGAAGGCGCGGCGGGTGCCGAGGCAAACGCATAAGCGGGTGGCGTTGCCGTCACCTGCTCCTGCGTTGATGCACCGATCTGCCCTGCCCGTGTCTGCGCGAGTGCTTCGTGCAGTGTGCGGAACAGGAAATCATGCACCAGGCGCTGCTCGCGAAAGCGCACCTCATGCTTGGCCGGATGCACGTTCACGTCCACGCCGGCCGGATCGAGTTCGAGGTACAGCACAAACGCCGGATGACGACCGTGGAACAGCACGTCCGCGTAGGCCTGGCGAACTGCATGCGCCACCACGCGATCGCGAACCAGACGCCCGTTGACGTAGAAATACTGCGAATCGGCTTGCGAGCACGACGCGGTCGGAAGACCAACCCAGCCCGACAGGTGCAAGCCAGCAGCGGCGTGATCGATGCGCAGGCTCTGTGCGGGGAAATCCTCGCCCAACACTTCGGCCACGCGCTGCAAAGCAGCGCTCTCGTCACGCGCGGCCTTGAGGATGCGCACCGGCTTGCCGTTATGGCTCAGGCGGAACTCCACCGAACCGCGCGCCAGGGCGAGCGACTTCAGCAGATCGTCGATATGCGCGAACTCCGTGCGTTCCGCGCGAAGAAATTTCCGGCGTGCCGGCACGTTGTAGAACAAGTCGCGCACTTCGACGCTGCTGCCCTGGGGATGCTGCGCCGGGCGTGCAGCCTGCACCTTGCCACCGTCCACTTCGATGCGGAACGCCGTTTCCTGGCCTTGGGCGCGCGAGGTCAGTGCGAAGCGCGCCACCGACGACACCGAAGCCAACGCTTCGCCGCGAAAACCCATGCTGGCGACATGTTCGAGATCGTCGAAGCTGCCGATCTTGCTGGTGGCATGGGACGCCACGGCGAGCTGCAGTTCATCCGGCACGATGCCGCAACCGTCGTCGCGTACGCGGATCAACCGCGCGCCGCCCTGCTCGATATCGACTTCGACGCGCGTCGCGCCGGCGTCCAGGCTGTTCTCGACCAGTTCCTTGACGACGGACGAGGGACGCTCGATCACTTCGCCGGCGGCGATTTGGTTGATGAGTTCGGGAGGAAGGGGGCGAATGACAGGCATCGGCGAAGCTTAGAGCCTGCCGCCCGACGACGAAAGTAAAAGCGCCGCCCGAAGGCGGCGCCACCTGCACTCCCCCAACACCGATCTATCAGCTGGATGGAATGGCCAGCGTCATGCCGACGCGCACGCCGCTGTCGCTGTCCAGGCGATTGGCACTCTTCAAGGCGTTCACGCTCACTCCGTACTGGCGGGCGATGCTGCGCAGGCTTTCACCGCGTTCGACGCGATGCATGTCACGCACGCCATCGTCAGCCGACTTCGACGCCATGGCCTGCGCCACCGCCTTGGTGGCTTTGACCGAAGTGTCGTCATCGTCGCCCTGCGAGGAGGCCACGGCCGTCGCCATGCCATTGCGACGCGCAGCCTGCGCCGCGAACCAGCTGCCCGGCGGCGGCGTGGCTTCGAAATAACCTCTTACGCCGTTCATCACTGCCGTTGCCAGGCGCGACTGATGCGAGGGATCGCGCAGCTTGCGCTCCTCGTCCGGATTGCTGATGAAGGCCGTCTCGACCAGGATCGAGGGCACGTCCGGCGAGCGCAGCACCACGAAGTTCGCTCGCTCGACATAGCCGCGATGCGTGGGGCCGAGATTGCCCAGCGCCTTCAATACGTTGCCGGCCACCGTTTCGCTGGCCTGCATCGAATAGCCCTGCTGCAGGTCGAGCAATACCGCGGCCAGGCCGTCGTTCTTGTCATCCAGCGTGACACCGCCGATCAGGTCGGCGCGGTTCTGACCGTCCGCCAGCCACCGGGCCGCCATGCTGGTCTTGCCACGCGGCGACAGCACCCACACCGACGAACCCCTGGCGTCGCCATTGATGAAGGCGTCGGCATGGATCGAGATGAACAGGTCGGCGGAGTTGTTGCGGGCGATCTGGTAGCGCTGGGCCAGCGGGATGAAGAAATCCGCGCTGCGCGTAAGCACCGCGCGCATGCCCGGCTGCTGGTTGATCTGCTCGGCCAGCTGGCGCGCCACGGCGAGCGTGACGTTCTTTTCCAGCGTGCCACCGGGACCATGGGCGCCCGGGTCCTCGCCACCATGGCCGGCGTCGACGGCAATTACCACCTTGCGCTCGCCGTTCAACATCGCGGCGGCCGCGCGGGTGGACGCCATGCCGCTCTGGGTGGGCTTGAGCGATGACTTGGCCGTGCTGCGGGACGCAACGACTGGCTCGGGAGCGGGCGGCGGGGGCGGCGGCAACGCCTCGGCCACCGGCGTCGGTGAGGAGTCGCCGTCGTCCTCGGTGTCCTTGGCAGGCACCGCCGGTTTCGGCGACGGCTTGGCCGACGCCACCTCGTGGCCCGGATACAGATCGACGACCAGCCGATAGCCGTACTCGGCCTGCGGGCTCAGTACGAAGCTCTTGACCGTGCTGGCCGGATCCACCTTCGCCGTCAGACGGGCGCCGCTGCCCTGCCGGGCACCGGTGAGTCCCTTGTACAGGCCTTGTGCGGCGGGCGAGCTGAAGCTGCTGCTGACGGAACTGCCATCCAGGTCGATGGTGACCTGATCGCCGTCCTGCTTGATCTTGTAGGTAACCGGACCAGAAACATCCAGCACGACGCGGGTGTATTCGGGGCCAGCCCAGACACGGGCTGACTTCACATCGGCGGCTTTTGCCGCGCAAAAAGGCGCCAGGGCCAACAAGGCCACTGCGCAGAGCCGAGCAGGATGCGTCCTATATCCCTTCATGGAGCGGAATTGAAGCCCAGAGCTCCGCCGAAAGCAAGAGGTTTTTCCTTGAATATCCATGACCTGCAAGAGTTTCGTCAGTTGGCCTCCAGCTATCGGCCGCAACCCACGCAAACTGAAGGCTTCCGTCGAGCGGCAAGGGCGACGGAAAAATCTCAACAGCCGTAGATACTTAGGCGCCACTTGGGCTTGAAGGCATTCCGCGACGCGACTCAGCCGAGCCGGGCGACGACCTGAATACCCCGCTCGGTACGCGCTTCCATCGACGCCTTGCGGCCCGCGCCGGCATAACCGAGGTGGACGATCAGATCAGGCGACGGAAGGGCACCAGCGCCGCGCTCGGGCCACTCCACCAGCACCAGTGCCGCGGGATCGGACAAGGCGTCGAGGCCCAGCCATTCCAGTTCGCCGGGATCGGCAATGCGATACAGGTCCAGATGCCAGGCTGGCCGCCCCTGTGCCCGATAGGATTCGACCAGGCTGTAGGTCGGGCTCTTGATCCGCTCCCCCACGCCCAATGCGCCCAGCAATGCCCGCGCGAAGCTCGTCTTGCCCGCGCCAAGGTCGCCGTGCAAATAGACCACGAGGCCAGTCTCCAGCGCGCCGGCCATGCGCATGGCCAAGGCTGCCGTCGCTGCTTCGTCGGGAAGGTCCCAACTGCTGTATCCCGTCATGATTCCCTTCCGTTGAGCAGCAGCCTCAGGGGTTCCAGCAGATCGCTGGCGATCAGGCCGCGCTCGCCATGATGCCGCGCCGCGAGATCGCCGGCACGGGCATGCAGGCCTACGCCGAGGCAAGCCGCCTGCCAGGCGTCGCACCCCTGGGCCAGCAGGGCTGCGACGATGCCGGTGAGCAGATCGCCCATACCACCTGAAGCCATCCCGGGGTTGCCCCAAGGGCAGACCGCCACCTGGCCCGACGGATCGGCGACGAGGCTGCCTGCGCCCTTGAGCACCGCCACCGCGTCGTAGCGACGTGCCAGTTCGCGCACTGCGGCGTACCGGTCGGCGGCGATCGCGGCGGTATCGCTGCCCAGCAGACGGGCTGCCTCGCCGGGATGCGGAGTAATCACCGTGCTGCCCTTGAATGGCCGCGGCTCGCGCGCCAGCAGGTTCAGTCCATCGGCATCCAGCACCAGCGGCTTGCCCGCATCCAGCGCCGTCACCCACAACGCATGGCCCCAGGCGCCCTGCCCCAGACCGGGTCCCACGGCGAGCACAGTGGCGCGCTGCATCAGTTCGTCCAGCGCCTGCGGCCCATGGACCTCATGCGCCATCAATTCCGGTCGCGCCGCGTTGAGGGCCACCAGATGTTCGCCGCGGGTCGCGATGCTCACCAGCCCCGCACCCGCACGCAGGGCCGCTTCACCGCAGAGACGAATAGCGCCCGCCGTGCCGTGTTCGCCACCGATCGCCAACACGTGCCCGTTATCGCCCTTATGCGCCTGCCGGGGGCGCGGCGGCAAGGTGGCCGGATGCATGAGCTCGGCATCCGCGTGGAAGCCATGCCACAGGGTTTCCGGCAGTCCCAGGGGATCCCACTGCACCTGCCCGACATAGCCGGGAGCGAAACCGGTGTAGAGACCGCGCTTGGCTGCAATGAACGTGATCGTGACATCCGCGTGGATCGCCTCGCCCGGCACCGCGCCGGTGTCGGCATTCACGCCCGAAGGCACGTCGAGCGCCAGTAACGGACAACCCGTGGCACGCATGCGCTGCACCAGCGTCGCTACCTCCGGGCTGAGCGCGCGCTGCAATCCGGTGCCGAACAGCGCATCGACCTGTACGTCTGCTTCAGGCAACACAAGCTCGTCATGCCACACGTGCACGACGCCGCCACTTTCCTCGAACTCGCGGCGTGCACGGATCGCGTCGTCACCGCGGCTGTCGCCCAGCGCGACCACCTCGGCGTGGCATCCAGCCTCTCGCGCCAGCATTGCCAGCAGGAACCCATCGCCACCGTTGTTGCCAGGGCCACAGTAGACCGCGATGCGCCTGGCCCGCGGCCAGTGCTGGCGTAGGCAGGCCAGAGCAGCCGCGGCGGCACGCTGCATCAGCTCATAACCGGGAATGCCGAGTGTGTCGATGGCACGGCGATCGAGCGCGCGCACCTGATCGACGGTGTAGAGCTCATGGCGGTGGGCGCTGGCAGTCATGCGCGAATTATAGGCATGCGGTGCGAAGGCTCCACGCATCGAGCGCCTACAATAGGCGCATGACCGCCGCCCCGACCACGTCCACCGACTACGCCGCATTGGCGCAAGACATCAAGCGCTGGGCGCGCGAGCTTGGTTTTGCCGATGCCGGCATCGCCGGCATCGACCTTGGCGAAGACGAGCTGCACCTCAAGCGCTGGCTCGACGAAGGCCATCACGGCGAGATGGATTACATGGCGCGCCATGGCGACAAGCGCAGCCGCCCCGGCGAACTGGAGCCGGGCACGGTGCGCGTGATCACCGTGCGCATGGACTATGTGCCGCCGGGTACGCGCAATGCGTGGAACGTGCTGGAAGACGCCGACGCCGGCTATGTGGCGCGTTACGCACTGGGCCGCGATTACCACAAGCTGATGCGCCATCGCCTCCAGAAGCTGGCGACGCGCATTCACGACACCATCGGCGATTTCGGTTACCGCGCCTTCGTCGATTCCGCTCCGGTACTGGAGAAGGCCCTGGCACGCAATGCAGGCCTGGGCTGGATCGGCAAACACACTGTGCTGATCAATCGGCGCGCCGGCTCGTACTTTTTCCTTGGCGAGCTCTACACGGACCTGCCACTACCCGTCGACGAGCCAGCCAGCGCGCATTGCGGCAGTTGCCGGCGCTGCATCGATATCTGTCCTACGCAGGCGATCATCGCGCCGTACAAGCTCGACGCGCGTCGTTGCATTTCCTACCTCACCATCGAATTGCGCGGCAGCATTCCGGAGGAGCTTCGTGCACCGATGGGCAACCGCATTTTCGGCTGCGATGACTGCCAGCTCATCTGCCCGTGGAACAAGTTTGCGCAGGACGCCACCGAACCCAACTTCGCGCCACGCCATCAACTGGACGGCGCGAAACTGGTAGAGCTGTTCGCATGGAGTGAGCAGGAATTCCTGCAGCGCACCGAAGGCATGGCGATCAGGCGCACCGGTTACGAAGGCTGGCTGCGCAACATCGCCGTGGCACTGGGCAACGCGCCGACATCACCGGATGTGCTGGCATCGCTGCAGTCGCGCGCGAACGATGCTTCGCCCATCGTGCGCGAGCACGTCGCGTGGGCGCTGGCACGGCACAACGGCTAGGCCAGTCCGCACGGTTCTGGCTTAGCGGTCGTGGTTGGCCAGGGTCAGCCGACGATCGTGGATGGTTTCGAGCAGGAACTGGGTCGACAGGTCGAGCGCCGAGGTGTTGGCGCCGTCGTTTTCCAATGCCGGCAAGATCTGCCGCGCGATGGACTTGCCAAGCTCCACGCCCCACTGGTCGAACGCGTTGATGCCCCACAGGTGGCCGAGCATGAACACTTTGTGCTCGTAGAGCGCGATCAGCGCACCGAGGCTTTCGGGCGTGAGCTGGTCGAGCAGGATCACCGTACTCGGACGATCGCCTGGGAAGGTGCGCTGCGCGGCCAGCACGCGACGCTCCTCGTCGGTGCCCTGCTTCGCCTCGGCCAGCGCTTCGTCAAAGGTCTTGCCCAGTGCCAGCGCCGCTGCCTGTGCAAGCAGGTTGGACAGCAGCGCGTCGTGGTTGGCGACGAGATGATGCGCCGGCTTCACCACGCCAATGAACTCCAGCGGCACCACGTCGGTGCCCTGATGCAACGACTGGAAGTACGCATGCTGCGCATTGGTGCCGACGCTGCCCCAGACCACCGGGGACGTGGATTGCGTCACCGGTTTGCCCTGCGGCGTCACCTGCTTGCCGAGACTTTCCATCTCCAGCTGCTGCAGGTAGGAGGTCAAATCCGTCAGCAAGTCCGCGTATGGCACCACGGCGCGGCTGCTGCGACCCTGCGCGTTGCGATTCCACAACTCCACCAGACTCAGCAGCACCGGCAGATTTTCCTGCCACGGCGCCGTGCGGAAGTGGTCGTCGACCAGGGCCGCGCCTTTCAGCAAGGCATGGAAGTTGTAGCAGCCGATCGCCAGCGCAAGTGAAAGACCCACCGCGGACCAAAGCGAGAAACGACCGCCGACGAAATCCCACATCGGGTAGACCTGCGCGGCAGGGACACCCCACGCTTCGGCAGCAGCGACATTCGCGCTCACCGCCAGGAAATGCCGGGAAACAGCCGTCACTTCCCCTTCATAGGCGCGGCTGATCCAGTCGCGCATCACGTTGCCGTTGAGCAGCGTCTCCTGCGTGGTGAACGTCTTGGACACCATCACGATCAGCGTGCGCTTGGGATCGAGCTGGTGCATCAGCTCGTAGGCCGACTGACCGTCGACATTGGTGAGGAAATGGCTGCGCAGGCCCGGCACGTGGTAAGGCGCCAGCGCGCGCTCGGCGAGGCGCGGCCCGAGGTCGGAACCGCCAATGCCAATGTTGACCACGTCGGTGATGCCCGGCGCCACCCCAAAGGCCGAGGCGTCACCCAGGCCAACCGCATGCACCAGCGCATCGATGCGCTTGAGGGTCCCGGCGATTTCATCCAGCGCTTCGCGCGGTGCCGGCGAAGGCAATTTGGAGCCGCTCGCGCGCAGTGCCGTATGCAGCACCGCGCGATCTTCGGATGTATTGATGGGCGCGCCGGCGAACATAGCGTCGCGCGCCGCCTGCCAGCCGCTGGCCTCCACGTGGGCGCCAAGGGCATCCAGCGCCGCAGCGTCCACCTTCTGGCGACTGAGATCCAACAGCAACGGGCCAAGCCGGTGTCGCAGGCGTTTGCCGCGCGTGGCGTCCTTCAGCAATTCACGCAGATGAGTGCGTGCGAGACGGTCGACGTGCTCTGCCAGGAAGGACGAACGTTGGTCGGGCGACATGGGGGCTCATGCTTAGCGGATGGGAACCCCGATCTTACGCAGCTTTCCGCGTCCCATGCCAGCAGATTGTTGCACCGCAACCAGGCCCCGCCCGAAGCGGGGCGCGAGGTCTTACGCCGCAGCCATCTGCTTGGGGATGGAGCGATTGGTGTGCGAGATGCGGTTGTCCGCGTCCACGTAGACCAGGGTCGGCTGGAACTGCTCGACCTCAGCTTCCGACAGCTGGGCGAACGCGGCGATGATCATCAGGTCGCCCGGCTGGGCGCGGTGGGCGGCGCTGCCGTTGACCGAAATGATGCCGGAACCCTCTTCGGCACGCAGCGCATACGTCACGAAGCGCTTGCCGTTGTTGATGTTCCACGCATGGATCTGCTCGTACTCGCGGATGCCGGAGGCATCGAGCAACAGGCCGTCGATCGCGATGGAGCCTTCGTAATGGAGCTCGGCATGGGTCACCGTCGCGCGGTGGATCTTGGCCTTGAGCATGTTCAGGTTCATGACTTCATTTCCGCAGGTACAGCCTGCCTAGCACACCATTATCCGGCCGGGGAACGTCGCGCTGCAACATGGCCGGTCCGGCCCCGATATGGGGCCGCTCAGTCGAACGGCAAGTTGTCGATAAGGCGTGTGGTACCGAGACGGGCGGCAATGAGCGCCACCAGGCCGTCCTGCTCGCCATCGACGGGCTCGGCGAGGTCCTCGACGCGACGGATGGCGGCGTAGTCGACCTCGAACCCGGCCCGGGCCAGCTTGGACGCCGCGGCCTGCTCCACCACCGTACGGGCATGGCCCTTGGCGACGAGCTCGCGCATCTGCAGCAGGGTCGCATGGATCTGCGGCGCCAGGGTGCGGTTCTCGGCCGAGAGATATTGATTGCGCGAGCTCAGGGCCAGGCCATCTTCGGCGCGCAGAGTCGGTGCCGGCACGATCTTCACCGGCAGCGACAGGTCGCGAATCATGCGTTCGATCACCTTGAGCTGCTGGAAATCCTTCTGGCCGAACACGGCCAGATCCGGCTGCACCAGATTGAACAGCTTGCACACCACCGTGGCCACGCCGTCGAAATGACCGGGGCGATGCGCTCCTTCAAGCGTCTCAGTGAGCTGCGGAACATGGATGCTCACGCTGTTCGCGGCGCCAAAGGGATAAAGCGTGGCCACTTCTGGCGAGAACAGCAGATCGCAGTCGTGCTCCGCCAGGCCGACCTGGTCCTGCACCAAGGTGCGCGGATAGCGCTCGAAGTCTTCGTTCGGCCCGAACTGCGTGGGATTGACGAACACGCTCGCCACCACGCGATCGGCGCGGGCACGGGCCAGCTTGATCAACGAATGATGGCCGGCGTGCAGGTTGCCCATGGTGGGCACGAAGCCCACGGTCTGGCCCTGGTTGCGCCAACCGCGGATCACGGCGCGGAGCGCCGCTGCGTCTTGCACTGTCTGCATGGATGCTCTGCTCTGTCGCTGCTTCAGTCGAAGCTGTGTTCCACCGCCGGAAAGGCGCCGTTGCGCACGTCCTCGGCGTAGGCCGCGATCGCTGCGGCCACAGATTCGCGTCCTGCGAGGAAATCCTTGCTGAACTTCGGTCGCTTGCCCGGCGTGACGCCCAGCATGTCGTGCAGCACCAGCACCTGTCCGTCGCATTGCGGGCCGGCGCCAATGCCGATGGTCGGGATGGAGACAGCACGCGTGATGCGTTCGCCCAGCGCGGTCGGGATGCCTTCCAGCACCAGCAACTCGGCACCCGCCGCCTCGACGGCCTCGGCCTGCGCCACGAGATGGTCGGCCGCATCCTGCGCGCGCCCCTGAATGCGAAAACCGCCGAACTTGTGCACCGATTGCGGCGTGAGGCCCAGATGCGCGCACACCGGGATGGCGCGCGCCACCAGCGCGGAAATCGCATCGAGAACGTGCGGCGCCGCCCCTTCGATCTTCACCATCGCCGCACCGCCCTCGCCGACCAGGCGGGCACCCGCTTCCAGCGCATGCGCCACATCGCGGTCGGCCATGAACGGCAAATCGGCCACCAGCAAGGTGGCATTGAGGCCGCGGGCGACGATGCTCGTGTGATAGACCATGTGATCGAGCGTCACCGGCAAGGTGCTCGCATGACCCTGCACCACCATGCCCAGCGAATCGCCCACCAGGGCCACGTCCACGCCGGCCATCTCCAACTGCGCGGCGAAGCTGGCGTCGTAGACGGTGAGCATCACGATGCGGCGACCTTCCGCCTTCATCGCACGCAGCGACGGCACGGTGACCGGCTTGCGCGTAGGTGCATTCGCTTTCTGCGCGTACACAGAGGTTCCTTGGGACGGAAACAGACGACGATTATCCCGCGTGGGACGTGAAGGGCTCAAGGCAACAGCTTGAGCCCCGCCGTATCGACCGCCGCCAGCAAGTCCGCCACGCGTCCCTGGCCGGCGAGCTCCAGGTCCGGCGCCAGATCGTTGAGCGGCATGAGTACGAAGGCGCGATCGTGGATACGTGGATGCGGCAGGGTGAGCCGGTCATCGGCCAGCACCATCCCGGCCATGTGGAGAATGTCGAGATCGAGCGTGCGCGGCCCCCAGCGTTCGCCATCGCGGACCCGGCCCGCCGCACGTTCGATCGCCAGCAAGGCATCCAGCAGCACATGCGGCGGCAGCCCCGTGTCGATACGCGCCACGGCGTTGATGAACGGCGGTTGTTCCAGCATGCCCCACGGCGGCGTGAGATACAGATGCGAGCGGGCGTCCAGGCGGGTATCGGGCAGGCGCGACAAGGCCTCGAAAGCGCCCAGCACATGTCTGCGCGCATCGCCGAGGTTGCTGCCCAGCGCGATGTAGGCTTCGGTCACGCGTGGTCCGACTTGTTGCCCGATTTGCCGGCCGGCTTGCGGCGGCGGCGCTTGCGTGGCTTCGCCGGAGCAACGCTTTCCCCGGGCGTACCGGGCGAGTTGCCGGCCAGCGCGGCCGCGAGGGTCTCATGCGGCAACTGCTGCGCATGCGCCCACCAGTCGCCCAGTTCCTTGACGGCCGGCGATTCCGCTGCGCGCAGCAACAGGAAATCGAACGCGGCGCGGAAACGAGGATGCGCCATCAAGCGGAATACGCGCTTGCGCTGCACCTGCTCGAAGCGCGGCTGCAGCGCCCAGATTTCTTCCATGGTGAGGGTGAAGCGCCGCGGGATCGCCACGCGCTGGCACTGCTCGCCGATCACGTGGACCGCCGCGCGCTCCCACGCTGCATTGGGTTCCAGGCCTTTGGTGATCCAGGTATGCGCGAGATCGCGCACCTCACCCCACAGCAGCACCGCGAACAGGAACGCCGGCGTGACCGACTTGCCTTCGGCCACACGCGCGTCGGTGTTGGCAAGGCCCTGCTCGACCAAGGCACGCAGCGCCTTGTCGCCGCGCTTCAGAGCGCGCGCCGTGGCCGGGAACATGAACTTCAGCAGCCCGGTCTGCTCGAGCATGCGGAAGCTCTTGAGGCCGTGGCCGGCCAGGAACAACTTCAGCGATTCGTCGAACAAACGCGCCGGCGCCGCATCGGCCAGCAGCGGTCCGAGTTCGTCGAACGGCGCGGACGCGGCGGCATCGATACGGAAGCCCAGCTTCGCGGCGAGACGCACCGCGCGAAGCATGCGCACCGGATCTTCGCGGTAACGCGTAGCCGGATCGCCGATCAGATGCAGCACGCGGTCTTCCACGTCCTGCATGCCGCCGACGTAATCGCGCACCGAGAAGTCGCTGATGTCGTAGTAGAGGGCGTTGACGCGAAAGTCTCGGCGGATGGCGTCCTCTTCGATGGTGCCCCATACGTTGTCGCGCACGATGCGGCCGTCGACGATATGGCGATCACCTTCGCCTTCTTCCTCGCCGGTGCCACGGAACGTGGCGACCTCGATGATCTCCGGGCCGTACACGACGTGCGCGAGGCGAAAACGGCGACCGATCAGGCGTGAATTGCGAAAGAGCTTCTTCACCTCGTCCGGCGTGGCATTGGTCGCCACGTCGAAATCCTTGGGGTGTCCGCCCAACAACAGGTCGCGCACGGCACCGCCTACCAGATACGCCTGGTAGCCGGCCTCATTGAGGCGATACAGCACGCGCAGCGCTGCCTTGCTGATGTTCTTGCGCGAGATCACATGCTGCTCGCGCGGAATGATGCGCAGTGCAGGCTTGGCGGTGGTCCTTGCGTCTTGACTCAAGCGGTTTGGATCCTTGCAGGCGCTGTGCGCCGTTCTAAGCGATCAATCGCGGCATTGCCGCATCCACATCCCACCTTGCCTTCTATGGCTGGCGGGACCGTTTCGCGACGGGGACCAAAGGCGCCCCCGGGCATTGCCGGGCGAAACAATTCCGTTATACTAGCGCGCTCCGGTGCATTTCGCTCCCTTCGTCTAGTGGTCTAGGACACCGCCCTCTCAAGGCGGGAACACGAGTTCGAACCTCGTAGGGAGCGCCACTTCCGGCCTGGCACGGGCCGCAGCCCTTCTGAACAGGCTCGCGACAGTATGACTTTTGTCGTCACCGACAACTGCATCAAGTGCAAATACACCGATTGCGTCGAGGTTTGTCCGGTCGACGCCTTCCATGAAGGCCCCAATTTCCTCGTCATCAATCCCGACGAGTGCATCGACTGCACCCTGTGCGAGCCCGAGTGCCCGATCAACGCGATCTACCCCGAGGACGACGTGCCCGGCGGCCAGGAATCGTTCGTGGCGCTGAACGCGGAGCTGGCCAAGAGCTGGCCGGTGATCACCGAACGCAAGGACGGCTTGGCCGACGCCAAGGACTGGGAAAACAAGCCGAACAAGATCGACCTGCTCGAACGCTGAGTGCCGTTCGAGGCCAAGGCGGCTGATTCAGCAATACCCGCCAGCCCATGAAAAAAGCCGCCCAGGGGCGGCTTTTTTGTGGCCTTGCAAAAAGGCTCAACCGCCGCCGAGGCGACCCTTGAGCGTATCGATGACCTTGGCCACGGCAGCCGCGTCGCCCTGCGCGCGCACTTCGCTCGCCTTCTCGCCGCTGCTGCTGATGGTCAGCTGGACCGGCTTCGGCGCAGCACCCGGGGCGTCAGCCGACTGCTTGGACTTGCCATTGAACATGCTGCTGAAGAAGCCCTTCTTGCCACCGCTCTCGTCCGACGCCATCACGCTCAGCGAATAGGTGTGCGCATCGTCGTCGTGCGCGACCACCTGGCCGATGTCACCCTTTTCCAGGGTCTGGGCCACCCGGCGATAGGTGTTCTCGACGGTGTCGTTCAGCACGAAGCCGTCGGCGATCTGGCTGGCGCTCTGGCCCACGCGGGCGGTGGCACCGTTGGAGGTGGGATTGTTGGCACCCTGCTCCGGGATCACCAGTGCGGCGTTGCTGGACGGCGTATCCAGTCCCGGCGGGATTTCCAGCGGCGACTCCTGTTTGGCGGTTTCCCAGGCCTTCTGCGAACGGAACATGCCGCAGCCGGAGAGCAACAGGGCAGACACGGCCAGCAACGGCAGGGCCACGACGAGCGGGGATTTCTTCATGTAAGCAGATTCCGTAGGAGTATCAGGTGCCCGAAACTTCAGGCCGCATTCGCCAAGGATGCCAGAGCCGCCACCGCTTCGCGAAGTCGCGCACGATCCGGCCCCTCTTCCAGTTCCACCAGGGGCAGACGCGGCACCGCCAACCCCAGCCCGAGCGACGGCAGGCCCGCCTTCACCGCAATCGGATTCGGCGCGCAGTTGAGCGCCTGCACCAGCGGCTCCAGGACGGCATCGCAACGCTGCGCCTCGATCCGGTCACCGGCCGTGGCCGCCTCGCACAACATGCGAAACGCACGAGGCGCCAGATTGGCTACCACCGAAATGGTACCGGCGGCCCCAGCGAGCATGGCCTTGCATGCCGTACCGTCATCGCCGGACAGATAGACGAAATCCGGACGCGCAAGTTCCGCAGAGGCCCGAATGCGCTCATCGGTCGAAAGCGCTTCCTTGATGCCGATGATGGCGGGATGGTCGCGCAACTGCGCCGTGGTTTCGGGCAGCAGGTCGCAAGCGGTGCGGCTGGGCACGTTGTACAGCAGCACCGGCAGGCCGCCCTGCTCGGCCACTTCCAGGAAGTGCCTGCGCAGGCCCTCCTGGGTGGGACGCACGTAGTACGGCGCCACCACCAACGCGGCATCGGCACCCAGCGCCTTGGCGCGACGCGTCAGGGCCACCGTCTTGGCAGTGCCGGCCTCACCGGTACCGGCGATCACCGGGACGCGCTTTGCCACGCGCTCCACGGCGAACGCGAGCAGGCGATCGTATTCATCGTGCTCGAGCATGTGCGCCTCGCCGGTGGAACCGGCGACGACCACGCCTTCCGTGCCGCCCGCGATCTGGAAATCGAGCAGGCGCCCGAATGCCTCCAGATCGAGTGCACCGTTCGCCGCGAACGGCGTCACCAGGGCACAGATGCTTCCGCGAATGTTCAAGACCTGCTCCGGACAAAATCCAAGCCCTGCATATTACTTGCGGCTTTACAGGGGCGACAAGTAAGCTCGGACGATCGATTTTCACCCCGCCGCGGCGGGGGCTGCCACAGGTGGACCTCCTTGAATCGTTCCTCCACGCGCACCGGCAGTGACAACCAGCTGCTGATCCAGACGCTGACCCCTGCCCCGCGCACGCCGCTGCTCACACTGGCCAAGCGGATCGCCGAAGCGGGTTGCAACCTGGCCGACGCACGGGTCGCCACGATCGGCACGGATACCTCGTTGACATTGCTCGCCACGGGCGCGTGGGACGCGGTGGCCAAGCTGGAGTCCGCGCTGACCAAGCTGGCGCGCGATGAGGATCTGCGCCTGGTGCATTACCGCACCGGTCCGCGCGAACAGCATTCGCACCTGCTGCCTTACCTGGTGGAAGTCATCTCGGCCGATCGCCCCGGCATCCTGGTGAAGATCATCGATTTCTTCGATCGGCGCGACATCGTGATCGAGCAGCTCAGTTCGCTGCGCTACCAGGCCATGCAAACGGGCGCCGACATGTTCCAGGCGCAGATCACCATCGGCATTCCCGCAGCGACGCATATCGCGGCACTGCGCGACGATTTCCTGGAGTTCTGCGACGGATTGAACCTGGACGCGATCATGGATCCGGTGAAGTTCTGATCCATGCGGTCGTTGCGCGTGACGCCCTGAAATCCGCTTTTGCGGGATGGGCGTCGGGTTCTTGAGAATGCCCCCTGCCGTCATCGCACGCAAGAGGTTTCATTCGTCGTCGCAAGCGCTAGTCTCTGTCTCCAGGCAGTACCGGAGAGCGCACATGCAACGAGCGGGTCGAGCAGCACCGATCGCAGGTCGCACGCTTCCCGCCGGCTCGTCTTCCTCCGCTGCCTGTTTTCCCCTCGATTCCAGCCATGCGTCGAAGCCGGCCCCGGCTTCGCAGGAGAACCCATGCCCGAAGTTGGCAAGAAAGCCCCCAAACTCAAAGGCCTTACCGGTGATGGCAGCGAGCTGAAGCTCGACAGCCTCAAGGGCCAGTGGGTCGTGGTGTACTTCTATCCGAAGGACAGCACGCCCGGTTGCACCAGCGAAGCGAAGGATTTTCGCGATCTGTACCCGAAGTTCCAGAAGCGCCACGCACAGATCATCGGCGTCTCGCGCGACTCGGTGAAATCCCATGCGAATTTCGCCACCAAGCAGGAACTGCCGTTCCCGCTGGTCTCCGACCCCGACGAAACCTGGTGCCAGGCCTTCGACGTGATCCACGAGAAGGTGCTGTACGGAAAACGTCACATGGGTGTCGTACGAAGTACCTTCCTGATCGATCCCGAAGGAAGGCTGGCCCAGGAATGGCGAAACGTGAAAGTTACCGGACACGCCCAAGCCGTGCTCGACGCCATCCCCGCCAAGTGATCGACGACCTAGCCTCTCGCCGCGTTTTCCATCGCCCACGGCGATCGGGAAACGCCGCGCACGGCACACCGGCCGGAACGGCCGGCTTCCCGCGGTGCACCCCGCGCCGCGGTTCCTTCACCTCGCACGCCCAAGAGGTTCCTTCCGTATGACCGGAAGCAAGCGCATCTACGCTCTCGACACCAATGTCCTGCTGCACGATCCGACCTCGCTGTTCCGTTTCGAGGAACACGACATCTTCATACCCATGACGGTGCTGGAGGAGCTGGACGAAAAGAAGAAAGGCGCTTCGGAAGTCTCACGCAACGGCCGTCAGGTCAGTCGCTTCCTCAACGAACTGATTGAACGCGGCAACGGCCATGGCATCAGCAACGGGCTTGAGCTGATCAGTCCCGAAGGCGTCAACCTCCGGCGCGGCAATGGCGTGGGTCGCCTGTATTTCCAGCAGCGCACGACCAATGGCCACGGCAAGGCCGACAACCTGATTCTCTCCGCGGTGATCGAGCTGCGCGACCGGAATCCTGATCGCGCTGTGGTGCTCGTCACCAAGGATATCAACCTGCGTATCAAGGCCAAGATCTATGGCATCGATGCGGAGGACTACCAGAACGATCGTGCGCTCGACGATTTCACCCTGCTCTATACCGGCTCGACCGAGCTCACCGAGGATTTCTGGGATCGTCACCCGGAAGTGCAGTCGTGGAACGAACGTGGCCGCACCTTCTACAAGCTCGACCGGCATGAGGACGAAGACTGGTACGCCAACCAGTGCCTGTTCCTGCCTGGCGACAACAGCGTGGAACTGCGCGTGCTGCACGTGGACGACACCAAGGCCACGCTGGTGTTGCTGGACGATCACAGTCACGCGAACCACGCCGTATGGGGGATTGCCGCGCGCAATCGCGAGCAGAACTTCGCGCTCAACGTGCTGATGGATCCGGACGTCGATTTCGTCACCCTGCTCGGCACCGCCGGCACTGGCAAGACGCTGCTCGCGCTGGCCGCCGGCCTCGCGCAGGTAATGGACCAGCAGCGCTATCGCGAGATCATCATGACGCGTGCCACCGTCTCGGTCGGCGAAGACATCGGCTTCCTGCCCGGCACCGAAGAAGAAAAGATGACGCCATGGATGGGCGCGCTCACGGACAACCTCGAAGTGCTCGCCAACCCCGAGGAAGGCGGCAGCTGGGGACGCCAGGCCACCAATGACCTGCTCGCCTCGCGCATCAAGATCCGCTCGCTCAACTTCATGCGTGGACGCACGTTCCTGTCGCGCTACCTGATCATCGACGAAGCACAGAACCTCACGCCCAAGCAGATGAAGACGCTGATCACCCGCGCAGGCCCCGGCACCAAGATCGTGTGCCTTGGCAACGTGGAGCAGATCGACACGCCGTATCTCACGGAAACGACGTCGGGCCTGACGTACGCGGTGGATCGCTTCAAGCACTGGGAACATTCGGCGCACATCACCTTGCGTCGCGGCGAGCGTTCACGCCTGGCGGATTTTGCGTCGGAGGCGCTGTAAGCTCGCGGGATGTCCCGTACATCTCCACCCATCGCCCTCACCATCGCCGGCTCCGATTCCGGCGGTGGTGCGGGCATCCAGGCCGATCTGAAGACGTTCCGTGCGCGCGAGGTGCATGGGCTATCCGTGATCGCAGCCATCACTTCGCAAAACACCCGGGGCGTCATCGCGGTGCACACGGTGCCGCTCAAGCACATCCGCAGCCAGCTCGACGCGGTGTTCGACGATTTCCCGATCGGTGCGGTGAAGACCGGCATGCTCGGCAGCGCCGCGGTCACTCGGCTGGTGGCGAAGCAGATGAGCACGCGCAAGCCCACGTGGCTGGTGGTCGACCCGGTCATGATCTCCACCAGCGGCGCGCGCCTGCTCGATCAGGACGCCGTGGAAGCCATGGTGGAGGAATTGATTCCGCTCGCGGACGTTCTCACGCCGAACCTGCCCGAAGCCGAGGCTTTGCTCGGGCGCAAGCTGCGCAACCCCAAGGATTACGAAAAGGCCGGCGAGTCGCTGCTCGGACTCGGCGCGACGGCCGTGCTGCTCAAGGGCGGGCACTCCAGCGAACGCGAGGTGGTGGACCGCCTGTATGACGCCGAGGGCGTCATGGAGCTGCGCCACCCCCGCCTCCCCGTCGAAGGCCACGGCACGGGCTGCACGTTGGCTTCCGCCATTGCCGCGGAACTGGCCAAGGGCCACTCCGTTCGCTCCTCCGTGCGACGGGCAGTGGCCTATGTCCATCGTGCGCTGGTCCGCAGTTATCGCCCCGGCGGCGGCTCGATACACGTACTCGGCCACTGAGCTCGTGGCTGAACCGCCGCGGCAAGCCGACGGCGGTGCAGGCGTTACACTAGGGGCTTCAATCTCCGGCTGCGCTTTCGTCCATGATCCTCGCCCCGCGCCTCGTTCTGCTGCTCCTGTTGCTGGTGTTCGTGCTCTGCGTGCTGCTGGTGCACCTGCGCGGACGAGCCAAGCTGCGCTTCGACCGCCAGCTGGTGGATCACTCGGCGGTGTTCGCGCCGTATAACCTGCTGATGTATGCGTTCTCGGCGGTACCGGCCACGCCTATCCTCGATCGCCGCGGCTTCCCGCAGCTCGATCTGTTGCAGGCGAACTGGCAAGCCATCCGCGAGGAAGCACTGCACCTGTTCGACGAGGGCTACATCCGCGCTGCCGAGAAGCACAATGACGCCAGCTTCAACAGCTTCTTCAAGCAAGGCTGGAAGCGCTTCTACCTGAAGTGGTACGGCGAACCGCTGTCGTCCGCCGAAGCGCTGTGCCCGAAGACGGTGGCACTGCTCAATGCCATCCCCAGCGTGAAGGCGGCGATGTTTGCGTTGTTGCCGCCGGGCAGCAAGCTCAACCCGCATCGCGATCCATTCGCCGGTTCGTTGCGCTATCACCTCGGCCTGATCACGCCCAACTCCGAGGATTGCCGCATCTTCGTCGACGGCGAGATCCACAGCTGGGGCGACGGCAAGGACGTGGTGTTCGACGAAACCTACGTGCACTGGGCCGAGAACCGCACCGACCAGACCCGTGTGATCCTGTTCGCCGACGTCGAGCGCCCGTTGCGCACGCGCTTCATGAACGCGATCAACCATCGCGTCGGCGCCTTCATGGGCAAGATCACCGCGTCGCCCAACACCGAGTCGCCGGAAGAGAAGACCGGCTTCGTGAACCGCATGTTCGAGCTCAACCAGCGCAGCCGCGAGCGCAACCGAGCCTTCAAGAAGAAGTATCCGAAGCTGTTCCGCGTCGCCAAGTACATCGGCATGCTGCTGCTGATCTGGCTGATCTTCCTGGCGCCCTGGCCGCTGGTGCGCTGAGCTGTCACGAACCGACCACCTCGCGCGTCCTTGAGTGGAGTTTCCCGAGGAATCCTCCATGGACCACGCCACCGCCCTTTTCCAGCAACACCGCCCCCGCCTGCTCGGCCTGGCCTATCGCATGCTCGGCACGCAGGCCGACGCCGAAGACGTGCTGCACGACGCGTGGCTGCGCTGGCATCAGCAGGACACGGCGGCGCTCGACGACGCCGAAGCCTGGCTGGTGACGGTCACCACCCGCATCGCCCTGGACCGGCTGCGCCGCGCCAAGACCGAGCGCGAGCACTACACCGGCCCCTGGCTGCCTGAGCCGCTGGTGGAGGACACCGAGCAGCCCGAAGCAGAGCTGGAGCGTGTGGAAAGCCTCAACCTTTCTTTTCTCGCCCTGCTCGAACGCCTCAGCCCGGAAGAGCGCGCCGCTTTCCTGCTCGTACAGGTTTTTGACTACAGCCACGCCGAGGCAGCCCGGATGCTGCAGATCGCCGAAGACGCCTGCCGCCAGCGCGTGCATCGCGCGCGGCAACGGCTGCGCGAGGGACGCCCCCGCTTCACGCATGCGCCAGACGTGCAACGACGACTGCTGGAAAAGTTCCGCGACGCATTGGAGCAGGCAAATGTGCCCGCGTTGCAGGCGCTGTTCGCGGCAGACGCGATCCATCTCGCCGATGGCGGCGGCAAGGTCAGGGCCACGTTGCGCCCGCTCCATGGGGGCGATCGCGTCGTGCGCCTGTACACCATCATCGCGCAGCGCTATCGCGACCTGCCGATCGTGCATCGCCTCCAGTGGATCAATGGCGCGCCTGCCCTGTTGACCTGGGTGGACGCCAAGCTGGCAACGGTGGCATGGATCGAAACCGACGGCGAGCGCATCACCAGCATCCACTCGCTGCGCAACCCCGAAAAACTCGCACGATTGGAAGCAGTCACGAATCCGCTGGCTGGCACGTCCTTGTCATAAGCGGCCGTGGTGGCCGCGTTCGAGGAGTCTTCCATGTCCAAGCGTCTTTCCGTGATGAAGCATTTCCAGACCATCAAGCCGCTGCTCGATTTCGGCGAGGCCGTGCATCACCAGAGCGGCCTTGAGCAACCGCTGGTCGAACTCGTACTGCTGCGCTCGTCGCAGATCAATGGCTGTGCCTATTGTCTCGACATGCACAGCAAGGACGCGCGTGCGGCCGGCGAAACCGAGCAGCGCCTTTACCTGGTGTCGGGCTGGCGTGAAGCGGGATCCCTCTACAGCGAAAGGGAGCGCGCTGCGCTGGCCTGGGCCGAGGCCGTGACACGGCTCGGCGAGCACGGCGTCTCCGACGAGGTGTATGAGCTGGCCCGCGCGGCCTTCAGCGAGGAGGAACTGGTGAACCTCACGCTGATCGTGGGCCTCATCAATACCTGGAACCGCATCAACGTCTCGTTCCAGACACCCGCCGGCAGCTACAAGTCACCGGTGAAACAGGCCGCCTGACGCATAAAAAAAGCCCCTCGAACGAGGGGCTTTTTTTCATCCTGCGCGGTCGGCGATCAGACGCGCACGCGCTTGACGATAGCGTCGCCGAAGGTGTCGGTGGTGCCCTTGCCGCCGATGTCCGGCGTGACGCTGTCGCGGTCGTTGGTCATCACGTCGCGGATGGCGTTACGCACCTTGTCGCCCTTGTCGACCATGCCGAGGTGATCGAGCATGTCGGCCGCGGCCAGCAGCAGCGCGCACGGATTGGCGATGCCCTTGCCGGCGATGTCCGGCGCGGAGCCGTGCACCGCCTCGAAGATCGCCGCTTCAGTGCCGATGTTGTCACCCGGGGCCAGGCCCAGGCCGCCGACGAGGCCTGCGCACAGGTCGGACAGGATGTCGCCGAACAGGTTGGTGGTGACGATGACGTCGAACTGCTCCGGCTTCACCACCAGCTGCATGCAGGCGTTATCAACGATCATCTCGTTGAACTCGATCTGCGGATATTCCTTGGCGATCTCGCGCGCCACGTTGAGGAACAGGCCCGACGCGGTCTTGATGATGTTGGCCTTGTGCACGGCCGTGACCTTCTTGCGGCCCTTCTTCACGGCCAGCTCGAAGGCGTAGCGCACGATGCGGCTGGAGCCCTTGCGCGTGTTGCGCACCATCGAGATGGCGGTCTCGCCGTCTTCGGACAGCGTCTGGCCCTCGGAGAGGTACGCGCCTTCGGTGTTCTCGCGCACCGTGATGATGTCGATGTTCTCGAAGCGCGACTTGGTACCCGGGAAACTGATCGCCGGACGCACGTTGGCGTACAGGTCGAAGTGACGACGCAGGGTCACGTTGATCGAGGTGAAGCCGCCACCGACCGGCGTGGTCAGCGGGCCCTTCAGTGCCACCTTGTGCTTGGCGATGGCGTCGAGCGTCGGCTGCGGGAGGAGGTCACCGCTCTTTTCCAGCGCGACCATGCCGGCATCGACGAACTCGTAGGACAGACCGCAGTCCAGCGCATCGAGCACGCGCAGCGTGGCTTTCATGATCTCGGGGCCGATACCGTCGCCCGGAATCACGGCAATGGTCTTGCTCATGGGGACACTCCTTGGGATATGAACCGTGCAACCCTGACACGAGGGAGATCAGGGCGATAAATCCCTTCAATTATCTCCCATGCGCCTGCGTGCGGCCATAGCGAAGGCCGCGGCAGCCGTTGCAAATCCTCGCATGCAGCATTGAATAAACTCGCACGCGTCAACGGAGCGGCAAGGAGTCCGCCACTCCGCGTGTCCAGAGGGCTCAGCCGTGGCTGGCGCAGTCCGCCCCGGCCGCCTCGCCGGATTCGAGCTGATCGAGGAAGTCGACCGCGCGACGCAGGTGCGGGATCACGATGGAGCCGCCCACCACCAAGCCGACGCTGAAGGTCTCGAAAAACTCTTCGCGCGTCACGCCGGCTTCCTTGCACTGGGCGACGTGGTAGCTGATGCAGTCATCGCAGCGCAGCACCATCGAGGCCACCAGGCCCAGCAGCTCCTTGGTCTTCACGTCCAGGGCGCCGGGCTTGTAGGTCTGCGTATCCAGCGCGAAGAAGCGCCTGACGACCTGGTTGTCCTCCGAGAGGATGCGCTCGTTCATGCGCTGGCGGAACGCGGTGAATTCCGCGACGCGATCCTTGCCGGCCTGCTCGTCGGGCTTGCTCATGCGGCGGTTTCCAGCAGCAGGGCCAGCTTGCCGTTGCGATCGGCGGCGGCGAGATCGTCGAAACCGCCCACATGGTGTCCGTTGATGAAGATCTGCGGCACCGTGCGACGGCCGCCGCTGCGCGCCAGCATGATCTCGCGCTGCGCGGGATCGATATCGATGCGCACTTCCGTCCACTCCAGTCCCTTGGACTTGAGCAGGTTCTTGGCGGACACGCAGTAAGGACACACCGCGGTGGAATAGACCTCGATCTTGGGCACGACAAACTCCGAAACCGAAAATTAATACGACTGTTTGAAGATGGGGCCAGCCACCCTGCTAAACAAGCCAATGGATGCTGAACTGACGCCTTCAGCGGCTGTCCCACAATGGTATTGTCGCTGACCTATGCGAATGGCACCACGCCCCGCCTTCAAAGCCCCAGGACCCGTTGCCGCCCATGTGCCAGACCGTTGGTGCGTGGTCGATCCAAGGACAGCAGAACGCATGTCGACACCGTTTTCCGGGGCAGGACGCCCATGAACCGCCTTTCGCTCTCCCGCCTGGCGACGGCATTGCTTTGCGCCAGCCTGACGCTTGGTGTCCAGGCACAGGACCGTGACGTGCGCCTGCCCGACCTCGGCAGCTCGGCGAACGCACTGATTTCCCCGCAGGAAGCCCAGGATTACGGCGCCGCCATGCTGCGGCAGATGCGCTCGCTGGACATGGTGCTGGACGATGCCCTGCTCGACGACTACATCAGCGACCTCGGCTACCGCCTGGTGTCCGGCAGCGAGAAGCCCAAGGACCACTTCCAGTTCTTCATCGCCAAGGAAAACATCATCAACGCGTTCGCCGCCCCCGGCGGCTACATCGCGGTGAATTCCGGCCTGATCGTTCTCACCAACAACGAGAGCGAGCTGGCCGGCGTGATCGCCCACGAAATCGGCCACATCACGCAGAACCATCTCCAGCGTGCCTTCGAGGCGTCGAAGAAAGACACGCCATTGATGGCGCTGGTGCTGCTGGGCGCCATCGCCGCCGGCGCGGGCGCCGGTGCGGGCGACGCCGCCGGCGCCATCCTGATGGGCGGCCAGGGCCTGCTGATGCAGCGCCAGATCAACTTCACCCGCAAGGACGAAATCGAAGCCGATCGCGCAGGCATCCAGACGCTCGCCAACGCCGGCTACGATCCCACTGCCATGGCTTCGTTCTTCGGCCGCATGGAAGACACGCTGCGCGTGGGCACCGGCGGCGACCTAGGCGACACGCCGGCTCTGCTGCAGGACCACCCGGTCACCATGGACCGCATCAGCGACGCCAAGGCGCGTGCCGGCACCCTTGCCGCGCGACAGAAACAGCGTCCCAGCGGGTCGACGCTGGACAAGACACAGTGGGAGAAGAGCACGGCGCCCATCGCCTACGTGAAGGACCCCACGTCGCTCATCAACCACGACACGGACGGCGTGGACAACTTCCTGCTGATGCGCGAGCGCGTCCGGGTACTGTCCAACGATCCGGGTCAGATGACGTCGTATTACGCGTCCAATCTGAAGAACGATCGCAGCTTCGACACCCCCTCCAACCGCTATGGCTACGCGCTCGCGCTGATTCGCAGCAACAACGGCAGCAAGGCCACGGAAGAGTTGCAACCGCTGCTTGCGGCGCATCCGGGCAACCAGGTGCTGCGGCTGGCCATGGCGGATGCCAAGCTGCAGGCCGGACACCGCGCGGAAGCGCTCAGCATCTACGCCGATCTCAACCGACAGTCGCCGCGCAACCGCGCCATCGCGCTGGGCTACGCCAAGGCACTCATCGAAGGCGGTAATCAGGACGACGGTCGCCAGGCGGCCGCGATGCTGATGCCGATGCTGGACAACAACGACGAACCCGAGCTTTACCGGACCTATGCGCGCGCCAGTGACAAGGCGGGCGACACGGTACGCGCGGGCGAGGCCTATGCCGATGCGTCGTACCTGTCCGGCCGTCCGTTCGATGCCATGGAGCAGCTCAAGCGGCTGCTGAAACGGCCGGATCTGGATTACTACGCACGCGCACGCATCCAGGCACGCATCAACGACCTCACCCCGCTGGTGATGGAACTGCGCAAGCGCAGGGTGCAGACGGACGACAACCCCGATGGAAGGAGCCAGCAGCCCCTGCAAAATGGTTCGGCGTGCCAGGGACGCATCTGTTTCAGCGCCAACGAAACGCGCCGCTGAGCCGGTTTTGTGATGACAAGACGCGGCCGTCACGTTGCGTCAGCGTGAAATGTCATCGCGGCGTAACATTCCCCCGTTGCAATAATTGCGTCATAGGCCCCCAAGCGGACCCCACGCGTGCACAAACGCATCCTGATCGTCGAAGACGAAGCCTCGATCCGCGACATGGTCGCCTTTGCCCTCCGCAAGGCGGGCATGGACGCCATCCACGCCGCCGACGCCCGCGCCGCCCAGCTGGCTATTGCCGAACAGGTACCGGACCTCATCCTGCTCGACTGGATGCTGCCCGGCACCAGCGGCCTGGAACTGGCGCGTCGCCTGCGCAAGGAAGAGCTGAGCCGCGAAGTGCCGATCATCATGCTCACCGCCCGCGGCGAGGAGATGGATCGGGTCAACGGGCTGGAGGCCGGCGTGGACGACTACGTCGTCAAACCGTTCTCCACCCGCGAACTGGTGGCGCGCATCAAGGCCGTACTGCGCCGCAGTCAGGGCGACGATGGTTCGGGCATGGTCGAACTCGGCGGACTGCGCATCGACGGTCCCGCGCACCGCGTGTTCGCCGGCGACGACGCGGTGACCATCGGGCCGACCGAATATCGCTTGCTGTACTTCTTCATGACGCATCCCGAGCGCGTCTATTCGCGTGCGCAACTCCTCGACCATGTGTGGGGTGGCAGCGTGTACGTGGAAGAACGCACCGTGGATGTGCACATCCGCCGCCTGCGCAAGACGCTGGAACCATGGAAGCTCGATGACATGGTGCAGACCGTTCGTGGCGCGGGTTACCGCTTCTCCGCCAGCCCCTGAGGCGCCTGCGCGCTATTGCGGGCAAGCAGGCTTTTGCCGATGCTGGCGCACCGCCAGCCCGGCATCGATGACCGACCGCCCATGCCTTTCCTCTTCGAACGCTCGTGGAAGCTGCCGGCCGCACTGGTCGCCGGATGGCTTGTAGGCGGCGTCGTGGGCTGGTTTGCGGGAGGCCATGTGGCCACTGGCGTGGCGCTGGTTGCCATCGCGGAAATCGTCTTGCTTCTGACCCAAATCCGTCATCAAGCGCAGCACATGATGACGCAAAGTTCCACGGTGACCTCCCTTCAGCATGACCGTTTCATGACGCGTTCCCGCCGCATCGCCTCCAGTCTGCGCGACTTGCGCAGCGCCGCCGGCAGTCTGCCGGATGCAGTCGTCCTGCTCGACACCGAGCAGCACGTCCGCTGGTTCAACCACGCCGCCGAAGACCTGCTGGGCCTGCGACGCCCGCAGGATCGCGGTGCGCATCTGGACGAACGCCTTAGCACGACCGAGCTCGCCGGCTGGCTGAAGGAAGGCGCGCGCGAGCCGCTAAACGACGTGGCGGCGCCGGGTCATCCCAATCGCCACATCAACGTCACGCTGCTGCCGTTCGGTCGTCGCCAGCGCCTGTTGCTTGCGCGCGACATCAGCCACCTCACGCGACTGGAACAGATCCGTCGCGACTTCGTGGCCAACGTATCGCACGAACTGCGCACGCCGCTTACCGTCATCCATGGCTACCTCGAGCTGATCGATCCGGAAGACGTGCCAGAGCTTGCGCCGGTGCTTAGTGAAATGCGCGCGCAGTCCAAGCGCATGGGGCAGATCGTCGAAGACCTGCTCACCCTCTCGCGCCTGGAAACCCAGGAGCACGTACAGGACGAGCGCGTGCAGATGACCCCGCTGCTGGCCACTATCCGCAAGGAAGCCGAGGCGCTGAGCCAGGGCCGCCATCAGATCACCGTGGAATCCACCGCTGACGCCGACCTGCTCGGCTCGGTGAAGGACCTCCACAGCGCGTTCTCCAACTTGGTGAGCAATGCCGTGCGCTATACGCCTACCGGCGGGCGCATCACCGTGCGCTGGCGTCGAACGCCGGAAGGCGCGGTGTATTCGGTGACCGACACCGGCTACGGCATTCCGGCGACGCATCTCGCGCGCCTTACCGAGCGCTTTTATCGCGTGTCTTCCAGCCGCTCGCGCGAAAGCGGCGGCACAGGCCTTGGGCTTTCCATCGTCAAGCACGTGCTGAACCTGCACCAGGCGCGGCTGGACATCCAGAGCGAGCCAGGCCAGGGCTCCACGTTCTCGTGCTGGTTCAGCAGGGAAAGGCTGCTGACGCCCGGCGGCGCCGATCCGGATTGATCGCGACCGCGCCACGCTACCTGAACGGCCGTCACAGTCCGCGGCACTGCGCCATGTAACAAAACGCCGCATCGGCCAGAATGCCGGGATGCGCCGAAAACCCGCCACCCCTTCGCCTGTTGCCGACCGTGCTGCCCCTGAGTTCTACCTCAGCCGCGAACTGGCGGCGCTCGAATTCAATTTTCGCGTGCTGGCCCAGGCACGCGACACGCGCATCCCGCTGCTGGAACGCCTGCGCTTCCTGAGCATCGTCGCCAACAACCTCGATGAGTTCTTCGAGGTGCGCGTGGCGATGCTCAAGCATCACCACATGTTCGGCTCGGCGGCACCGGGCCCTGACGGGCTTTCCTCCGGCGAGTTGCTGTCGCGCATCCGCAAGCGCGTGCTCGACCTGGTGACCCAGCAATACACCACCTGGCAGGAGGAGTTGCGCCCCGCGCTGGACGCCGAAGGCATCCATTTCCTTACCCGCTCGCACTGGACCGAGCGCCAGAAGCGCTGGCTGCAGGGCTACTTCGAGAACGAAGTGATGCCGGTGCTTTCGCCGCTGGGGCTGGATCCTGCGCATCCGTTCCCGCGCATCCTCAACAAGACACTCAACATCGCGGTGGTGCTCAAGGGCCGCGATGCGTTCGGTCGCGAAGGACACATGGCACTGGTCCGCGCGCCACGCTCGCTGCCACGCATCATCCGGCTGCCCGACGAGGTGTGCGACGGTGGCGTGCACTACATCTTCCTGGCGGAGCTGCTGCAGGGCTTCGTCGACCTGATGTTCCCGGGCTTCAAGGTCGCTGGCGCCTACCAGTTCCGCGTCACCCGCAACAGCGAGTTGATGGTGGAAGAGGCCGAGGTGGACAACCTTGCCCGCGCGCTGAGCGAAGAATTACTGGGCCGCGGTTATGCGCGCCCGGTGCGACTGGAAATCGGCAACGACTGCCCGAAATCGATCGTCTCCATGCTCATCGCCAACTTTGAGCTGGAGGAAACGGACGTCTATCGTTGCGACGGCCCGGTCAACATCATCCGTGCCGGCACCATCTACGACGGACTGGATCGCCCGGAACTGAAGTTCCCGCGTTTCATCCCGCAGTTGCCCGCGATTTTCAACGACAGCCGCTGCAAGTTCGAAGTGCTGCGCCAGCGCGACGTGCTGCTGCACCATCCGTACGAATCCTTCGCCGCCGTGGTGGACCTGTTGCGCCAGGCCGCGCAGGATCCCGCCGTGCTCGCGATCAAGCAGACGCTCTACCGCGCCGGCGTCGACACGCCATTGGTGGATCTGCTGGTGGAGGCGGCGCGCAACGGCAAGGACGTCACCGTGGTGATCGAGCTGCGTGCGCGCTTCGACGAGGAGGCCAACATCCGCCTCGCCACGCGTCTGCAGGAAGCCGGCGTGCAGGTGGTGTATGGCGTCGTGGGGTTCAAGACGCACGCCAAGATGCTGCTGATCGTTCGCCGCGAAGACGACAGCCTGCGCCGCTACGTGCACCTGTCCACCGGCAACTATCACCAAGCCAACAGCCGCACCTATACCGACATCGGCCTGATGACCGCGCACCCGGGCATCGGCGAGGACTTGCACAAGGTGTTCCAGCAGTTGTCGGGCCTGGGACCGGTGATCGAGCTGCATCACCTGCTGCATTCGCCGTTCACGCTCTACCGCAACGTGCTGGAGAAGATCGAGCGTGAGACGAACCATGCATTGGCCGGCAAGCCCGCGCGCATCGTCGCCAAGCTCAATGCATTGAACGAAGCGCATGTGATCCAGGCGCTCTATCGCGCCTCGCAGGCGGGCGTGGAGATCGACCTGATCGTTCGTGGCGCGTGCACCCTGCGCCCTGGCCTTCCGGGCGTGTCGGAGCGCATCCGCGTGCGCTCCATCGTCGGGCGTTTCCTCGAGCACAGCCGCGTGTACTGGTTCGCCAACGACGGCGCGCCGGAACTCTACTGCGCCAGCGCGGACTGGATGGAGCGCAACCTGATGCGCCGCATCGAGGTCGCCTTTCCCATCCTCGATCCGGCGCTGGCCAAGCGCGTGTACGACGAAACGCTGGCGAATTATCTTGCCGACAACGTCGATGCCTGGCTGCTGGACGGCAAGGGGCGCTATATGCGGACCCAGGCAGGCGATACAGCACCGCATAGCGCCCAGCAATGGTTGCTGGACAAGCTGGTGCCTGCTACGGCCTGAGCCTAGCTGCTGCTTCGCGACGGCCTGTCAGCATGAGAGAATCCATCCCTTGCAGCCCGACGTGAGCCCCGCATGAGCCAAGGCGATCAGACCCCGATCAAGGACGGCGAACTGATCGCCGCCGTGGACATGGGATCCAACAGCTACCACATGGTGGTGGCCCGGGTGGAACACGGCGAACCGCGCGTGATCGATCGACTGCGCGAGACGGTGCGCATGGCCGCCGGCCTGCGCGCGGATGGCACGCTGGACGCGGAACATCGCGCCCGCGCACTCAACTGCCTGGCCCGCTTCGGTCAGCGCATCGCGGGCGTGCCCTCAATCCGTGTACGTGCCGTGGCCACCAACACCGTCCGACGGCTGGCCTCGCCGCAGGCGTTTCTCACCGCGGCCGAATCGGCGCTCGGCCACCCGGTGGAAATCGTGTCCGGTCGCGAGGAAGGCCGCCTGATCTTTCTCGGCTCTTCGCACGACCTGCCCGCATCGCGCGAGAGCCGGCTGGTGATCGACGTCGGCGGCGGCAGTACCGAGTTCATCATCGGCCGCGGCTTCGCGCCGATGCACACGGAAAGCGTGCAGGCCGGTTGCATTGCGTCGACGCTGCGCTTCTTCCCGGGCGGCAAGCTCAATCGCAAGCGCTGGCAGCGCGCGAACAACGAGATCGGCGTGCTGCTGCAGCAGTTCGCCGAGGACTACCGCGAGTCGGGCTGGGTCGAGGCCTATGGTTCCTCCGGCACCGCGAAGGCCATCGGCTCGGTGGTGCAGGCCATGAAGTTCTCCGACGACGGCATCACGCCGGCGTCCCTCGCCGCGCTGCGCGACGCCCTGCTGAGCCAGGGGCAGATCAGCGCGCTGAAGCTGCCGGGTCTCGCTGAAGACCGCGCGCCGGTGATCGCCGGCGGCGTCGTGATCTTCGAGGCCGCTTTCGAAGCGCTGGGCATCGAACGCTTGCGCGTGTGCGAAAGCTCGATGCGCGAGGGCCTGCTGTGGGACCTGATCGGTCGCGCCGGCGGTACCGATCCGCGTACCTCGAGCATCGATGCACTCGCCAACCGTTATGGCGTGGATCGCGCGCAGGCACGACGCGTGGAATCGACAGCGCTGATGTTCTTCGACCAGATCGCCCGCTCGTGGAAACTCGATGGCGAAGCGCGCGAATGGCTGTCGTGGGCCTCGCGCGTGCACGAGATCGGCCTGGCCATCGCGCACAGCCAGCACCACCACCACGGCGCCTACATCCTGCGCCACGCCGACCTGGCGGGTTTCTCACGGCAGGAACAGCAACTGCTCGCCACCATCGTGGAGGCGCATCGCCGCAAACCGGACAAGGCCAACTTCTCGGCCCTGCCGCAGCGCTATCGCCAGCTTGCCCGTTACATCACCGCCCTGCTGCGCCTCGCCGTGCTGTTCCGGCGTGCGCGTCGCGCCGAGTCGCTGCCGCAGATGCAGTTGGGCGCCACCAGTCACCGCATGCGCCTGCTGGTCCCGTCGCTTTGGCTGGAGCAGCACCCGCTCAGCGAAGCCGACCTGGAGCAGGAGCAGGTGCCGATGAACGAGCTGGGGCTGCTGCTGGAGGTCCATCCGTACTGAGCCTGACCGCGCCCATGCCTTACCGGGCCCACTCCATCCCATCGCCGCGTATCATGTCCTGATGCCACACGTCGCCCAGCCCGCCATGACACGAATCCTGCTCGCCGTCGCCCTGTTGATGTCGCCGCTCGCGCTCCAGGCCCAGGCCGCCAAGCCGGCCCCGGCACCCTCCGCGCAACCGCATCCCGAGGTGGTACTGCACACCTCGCAGGGCGACGTCACCATCGAACTGTATCCCGACAAGTCGCCCAAGAGCGTCGCCAACTTCCTGCAGTACGTGCGTGACGGCTTCTACAGCGGCACCGTGTTTCACCGCGCCATCCAGGGTTATCTGGTGCAAGGCGGCCTATATACGCGCGACCTGCAGGCCAAGCGCACGCGCTCGGCGATCGCGAGCGAAGCGGACAACGGCCTGTCCAACCTGCGGGGCACCGTCGCCGTGGCGCGCGGGGCGGACCCCAACTCGGGCACGGCCCAGTTCTTCTTCAACCTCGTCGACAACCGCCGCCTCGACTTCGTCGGCAACCAGAGCGGGCTGACCTGGGGCTATACCGTGTTCGGCAAGGTGGTCAAAGGCATGGACGTGGTCGACAAGATCGCCGCGCTGCCGACGCGCGGCCTCGGACCATTCGCCACCGACGTGCCCAACCCGCTGGTCGTGATCGACAGCGCCAATGTGGTCGGCGAGGATGCCCCGGGCGCCGAAGCGAAGCCGGCGGTGACCAAGCCGGGCACCGAGAAGGCCGCACCGGCACCCGCCAAGTCCGCCGACAAGCCCAAGTCCAAGGGCTGAGGCGTCATGGCCACGCTGTTCATTGCCGACCTGCATCTGGACGACAGTCGTCCGCGCATTACTCATCTGTTCGAACAGTTCCTCGCCAGCGACGAAGTGCGCTCGGCCGATGCGCTTTACATCCTCGGCGATCTCGTCGAAGCGTGGATCGGCGATGACGACGACGCCGAACTGCCTGGCCGCATCGCGCTAGCCACCAGGACGCTGCGAGATGCCGGCGTACCGGTGTACTTCATGGTCGGCAACCGCGACTTCCTGCTCGGCAAGGATTTCGCCGAGCGCGCAGGCTTCACGTTGCTCCATGACGGCGCGGTGCACGAGCTGTATGGACGCCCGACCCTGCTGATGCACGGCGACGTGCTCTGCACCGACGACATCGCCTACCAGACCGTTCGCAAGCAGGTACGCACGCCCGAATGGATGGCGCAGGTGCTTTCCATGCCACTGGAGGCGCGGCGCGCCTTCGCTGCCAAGGCGCGCGAGGACAGTCGCGCACACACCGGCAGCACCATGGAAACCATCATGGACGTCAACGCCGATGCCGTCGCCGAGACCATGCGCAACGCGGGCGTGACGCGTCTGATCCACGGCCACACGCATCGTCCTGCCATCCATCGTTTCGATTTGGACGGCCATCCGGCCGAACGCATCGTGCTGGGCGACTGGTATGAGCAAGGCTCGGTATTGCGCGTCACTCCAGACGGCGCTGAACTGCTCGGCCTTGCGTTGCCCTGAATCCGGATTTTCGCTCGCGCTAGGGTGCCCCGGTCACCAGCGTAAACGTGTGGATGAAATGAAAATCGGGGCGCCGCAGCGCATAAGCGGGATGCTGCGGGTCGCATAGCCGCTCGAGTTCGGCGTAATCCTCTTCGGCGAGATAAGGCTTCAGGCGCTGGCCCCAGGTCTGCCGGAAGATCGCTTCCTGCAGATAGGCCTCGGTGGCGCCATCGACCGGCGAGATGCGCTCGATGGCCACTGTGTGCGCCCGGATATCGACCAGGCCCGCTTTGCGCATGAGGCCGACAAGCGCGCGTACTGCGGCAAGATCGCGCTCGTCCAGCGCGTAGCGGTCGCGGTAGTACTGCCGCACTGCCTCATTCACGAGGCGCTCCAGCCGCAGGTCCCACGCAAAATACATGTCTGGCAGGAACGCGCTCTGCCCCAGCGCGATACGACCACCGTGTCGCAACAGCGACGCCATCCCCCGCAGCGCATCGGTGGCGTCACGCAGGTGGTTGATGGTGTTTGCACACCAAATGAAATCCAGGCTGTTCGCATGCAGCGGCAATTGCGCGAGATCCGCCTGCAGCAGGCCAGTGGAAGCACGGCGCGATGCGGATGCAGCGATATGCGGCGCCGAAAGATCCACGCCAACCGCTAGCCCCTCGGGACCGACGAGGTCCGCCAACCGCCGCAGCGTTTCGCCTGTCCCGCAGCCGGCATCGAGCACGTGCATGCCCGGCTTCACGCCCGCAGCCACCATGAGCGATTGCAGATCGGGCCCGGCGAACGCGTTGAACAGCTGGAGCTTGCGCGCATAGTCGCGCTGGGGATGATCGCCCAGGGGTCCTGTCGATGACGTCGATGATGATTCCATACCGTCCTCACCTCGCAAGGATTGGGTCGAGTGCGGGGAGCACCACGCATGAATCTTGAGCCGGGCCAAGCGCCCTCACTTTCACCCACAAAAAAACCCTGGCCATGCCAGGGTTTTTTCTTACTACTGGCGGAGAGAGAGGGATTCGAACCCTCGATAAGGCTTTTGACCCTATACTCCCTTAGCAGGGGAGCCCCTTCGGCCTCTCGGGCATCTCTCCGAATTTTGTCCGCATCACTGCGGAGCCGGCAAGGATACTAACCGGCGCGCTCTAGGTAAAGCTTTTATCGCCTGTCAGTGTTCGCCAGTTTCGCCGGAAGCATCCGGCTCGTGCTCGTTCTTGATCCGCTGATAGATCTCTTCACGATGCACCGCGACGTTCTTGGGGGCATTGATGCCAATGCGCACCTGGTTGCCCTTCACGCCCAGAACGGTAACGGTCACCTCGTCACCGATCATCAAGGTTTCACCGACCCTGCGGGTCAGAATCAACATGTTTGCCACTCCATGAATACTTTGGTCATAGGCCAACAGACGGCTCCGCCTCACCCCTGAGCTTTCACCGTCTGGACAGTTCGACGATCGTACCGCCGAAGGCCCTACCGCCTTCCCCGGTTCACAGACTCAGCATCCCCTGTGATGCCATGTCGGTCGACACCGTCGCAACCAGCGGTGTCGGCAGTTTTGATACTAGCCGAGCGTCCGCGGACAGCGCAATGCGTAAACGGGAACGGAGTCTGAGCGATAGCTTCGCTTCAGGAAACCAGGCGCTCACCTATCCAGCCGGCCAGGCCGTTCAGGATGCGTGGCAAGTCAGCGCTGTCGTTGCCGCCGCCCTGGGCCATGTCCGGACGGCCGCCGCCCTTGCCGTCGATCTGGCTGGCTACGTGGGAGACCACATCGCCGGCCTTGATGCGGCCGAGCGCCTTGCCGCCCACGCCGGCCACCAGCGATACGCGACCGTCGGCCGCGCCTGCGAGCAGGATCACGCAGTCAGCGAGCTGCTGCTTGAGCTGGTCCATGCTGTCGCGCAAGGCCTTCGCGTCCAGGCCCTCCAGGCGCGCGGCGATGATCTTGATGCCGCCCACGTCCTGCGCCGTAGAAGCAAGGTCGGCCGTCGCCGAGCCGGCCGCCTTCGCACGCAAGGATTCCAGCTCGCGCTCGAGCTTCTTCTGCTTGTCGAAGATCTGGCGCAGTTTCTCCACGGCATCGTCACCGGACGACGACAGCAGCTGGGAGAACTCGCCCAGGCGACGCTCCTCGTCGGCCACGTAGGCCAACGCACCCGCACCTGTAACAGCTTCGATACGGCGGACGCCGGAGGCCACGCCGGCTTCGCTGACGATCTTGAAAAGGCCGATGTCACCGGTGCGGCCGACATGGGTGCCGCCGCACAGTTCGGTGGAGAAATCGCCCATCTTCAGCACGCGAACTTCATCGCCATACTTCTCGCCGAACAAGGCCATGGCGCCGAACTCGATCGCGGCGTCGTAGGCCATGTGACGGATTTCGGCCGACTCGTTGCGACGCACTTCGGCATTGACCAGGCTTTCGATCTCGCGCAGTTCGTCCGCGCTCATCGGCTTGAAATGAGAGAAGTCGAAGCGCAGCCGCTCCGGCGCCACCAGCGAGCCCTTCTGCGTGACGTGCTCGCCCAGCACCTTGCGCAGCGCGGCGTGCAAGAGATGCGTCGCCGAGTGGTTGAGCACGATGGCCTGGCGGCGCGCGCCGTCGACATTGGCATCGACCACGTCACCCACGCGCAGCGCCTGCTTGCCGCTCCAGCGACCGGCGTGTCCGAAGAACACGCCGCCCATCTTGAGCGTATCGGCCACGGCAAAGGCGCCCGACTCGCTCATCAGTGAACCGGTATCGCCGACCTGACCGCCGGACTCGGCGTAGAACGGCGTGCGATCGAGAATGACGAGACCGTCTTCGCCTTCTTCCAGCGCATCGAACTGCTTGCCGCCGCGCACGATGCCGACGATCTTGCTGCCCTGGCTGGTCAGCGCCTCGTAACCGAGGAAGACCGTGGGCGACAACTGGCTCGCCAGCTCCGCAGGCATCTGGCCCTTGGCCTCGAACTTGCCGCCTTCGCGGCTGCGCTCCTGCTGCTCCTTCATGGACTGCTCGAAGCCGTCCATGTCCACCGTGAGGCCACGCTCGCGCGCGATATCGGCGGTGAGGTCGATCGGGAAGCCATAGGTGTCATACAGGCGGAACGCGTCCGCGCCCGGAATCGTGCCATTCGCCTTGGCGGCTACGGCGTCGAACAGGCGCATGCCGTTTTCCAGCGTCTCGCCAAAGCGGCGCTCCTCCGTGCGCAGCGCGTCTTCGACGAAGCTCTGCTTCTGCTTGAGTTCCGGATAGGCCTCGCCCATCTCTTCGACCAGCGGCTGGACCATCTTCCAGAAGAAGTCGCCGCGCACGCCCAGCATCCAGCCGTGGCGCAGCGCGCGACGGATGATGCGGCGAAGCACGTAACCGCGACCTTCGTTGGACGGCAGCACGCCATCGACGATGAGGAACGAGCACGCGCGGATGTGGTCGGCAATTACGCGCAGCGACTTATTGGCAAGATCCTTGGTGCCCGTGAGTTCGGAGGCGACCTTGATCAGGTGCTGGAACAGGTCGATTTCGTAGTTGGAATGCACGTGCTGCAGCACGGCCGCCAGGCGCTCCAGGCCCATGCCTGTATCCACGCACGGCGCCGGCAACGGCGACAGCGTGCCGTCGGGCGCGCGGTCGAACTGCATGAACACGAGGTTCCAGATCTCGATGTAGCGGTCGCCGTCCTCGTCGGGCGAACCCGGGGGGCCGCCAGCGATGCCCGGACCGTGGTCGTAGAAGATCTCGGTGCACGGACCACAGGGGCCAGTGTCGGCCATCTGCCAGAAGTTGTCCGAAGCGAACGGCGCGCCCTTATTGTCGCCGATGCGCACGATGCGTTCGGCCGGCACGCCCACTTCCTTGTTCCACAGGTCGTAGGCCTCGTCATCGGTGTGATAGACGGTGACCCACAGCTTGTCCTTGGGCAGCTTGAGGACGTCGGTCAGCAGCTCCCACGCATAGGCGATGGCGTCGCGCTTGAAGTAGTCACCGAACGACCAGTTGCCCAGCATCTCGAAGAAGGTGTGGTGGCGGGCGGTGTAGCCCACCGAGTCCAAGTCGTTGTGCTTGCCGCCGGCACGCAGGCAGCGCTGCACGTCGGCCGCGCGCACGTACGGCAGCTTTTCGCTGCCCAGGAACACGTTCTTGAACTGCACCATGCCCGAGTTGGTGAACAGCAGCGTGGGATCGCTGGCCGGCACCAGGGAGCTGGACGGCACGATGGTGTGCCCTTTCGAACGGAAATAGTCGAGGAAGGTCGAGCGGATTTCGGCAGTTTTCATGCGGCTGGGGAGGACCTGGCGGAGAGGTCACGCCCGGGAAACGGCGCCGAAGCGGCGCTTACCCGCCCCAGGTAGCGGGGAGGTCAGGCTTCATCGTCGGCTGCGTCGTCCACGTCGGCGTGGGTAACACTCCGTACTGTGGCGGCGGGAAAGCCCCGACGCAAGAGAAATTGCGCCCGACGGGCCCTTTCTTCGCGATCTGGCGCCGATCCGGTGCCAAAACGCCGCCTCAGCTGGGCCAACGCCTGGGCGTCCCAGTCCACCCCGGCTTCCTCCAGCACAGCGCGGATCTTCGCGTCAGACAGGCCATGGCTCTTGAGCTCGGCCCGCAATCGCACGGGGCCGTAGCCCTGCGACGCGCGGCTGCGCACCAGCACTTCGGCGAAGCGGTCATCGTCCTGGTAATGCTGTTCGCCCAGGCGATCCAGCGCCTCGCCGGCCTCACCGCCTTCGTAGCCACGCTGCTTCAGCTTGAGCCTCAGCTCGCGGCGGGAATGTTCGCGTCGGGCCAGCAGGCCCAAGGCCTTGGCGTAGGCGGTGGGACGGTTTTTCTTCGTCGCCTCGCCGTCGCCATCGCGGCGCTTCATCGCGCACCGCCACGGGCACACATGGCGCCCGGCTCCGCGGTGCCGTGCTTGTCACGCGGCCCCCCAAAGCCGCCGGCTTTGCCTGCAACGGTCAAGCGCGGTGCGCAGATGATCCTGGTCAGTTTCATGCTGTCAGGCGTCCCTAGAATCACTGAACGTTCTGTCGGAAAAGGTCCATCCACATGTCGAAGCATTTCCCGTCGATCACCAAGGATATCTCCGCCAACCTGAAGGTGTTGCGCGCTGATATCACTGACACGATGCAGGGCTTTTCCGCCATGGCCCAGGCAGCTACCCGTGACGGCGCACTCGACAAGAAAACGAAGGAGCTGATCGCCCTGGCGCTGGGCGTGGCCGCCCACTGCGATGGGTGCCTGGGCTTTCACGCGGAGACCCTGGTCAAGCTCGGCGCCACCCGGCAGGAGGTTGAGGAGGCGCTGGGGATGGCTATCTACATGGGCGGCGGCCCGTCGTTGATGTATGCCGCCGACGCCCTCGCCGCCTTTGCACAGTTCTCGGAACTGGCCGTGGCCAAAGCCTGACCTGCGCCTGTCCCGCGCGCCGAAAACGAACGTGCCGCGAGGGTTGCCCGTCGCGGCACGTTCGTTTCAGCGTGATGCGATCAGATCTCTTCGACCGCTTCTTCGGAGACCGCTGCGGTCTTGCCGCTGCCGCTGGTCAGCAGGCGGGCGCGCAGCTCGGTGTCGATCTCGTTGGCGATGGCCGGGTTGTCGCGCAGGAACTGGCGGACGTTTTCCTTGCCCTGGCCGATGCGGTCGCCCTTGTAGCTGTACCAGGCGCCGGATTTGTCGATCAGGTTCTGCGCCACGCCCAGCTCGATGATTTCGCCTTCGCGCGAGGAACCCTCGCCGTAGAGGATCTCGAACTCGGCCTGGCGGAACGGCGGCGCCACCTTGTTCTTGACGACCTTGACGCGCGTTTCCGAACCGATGACTTCCTCGCCCTTCTTCACCGCGCCGATGCGGCGGATGTCCAGGCGCACCGAGGCGTAGAACTTCAGCGCGTTGCCGCCGGTGGTGGTTTCCGGGCTGCCGAACATCACGCCGATCTTCATGCGGATCTGGTTGATGAAGATCACCAGGCAGTTGGACTTCTTGATGTTGGCGGTGAGCTTGCGCAGCGCCTGGCTCATCAGGCGGGCGTGCAGGCCGACGTGGGAGTCGCCCATCTCGCCTTCGATTTCGGCCTTGGGCGTGAGCGCGGCGACCGAGTCGACCACCACCACGTCCACGGCGCCCGAGCGCACCAGCATGTCGGCGATTTCCAGCGCCTGTTCGCCGGTATCCGGCTGGGAGACCAGCAAGTCGTCTACGTTGACGCCCAGCTTGGCGGCGTAGGTCGGGTCCAGCGCGTGCTCGGCGTCCACGAAGGCCGCGGTGCCGCCGTTCTTCTGGCAGTTGGCGATGACCTGCAGGGTCAGCGTGGTCTTGCCCGAGGATTCCGGACCGTAGATTTCCACCACGCGGCCGCGCGGCAAGCCGCCGACACCCAGCGCGATGTCCAGGCCCAGCGAGCCGGTGGAGACGGTTTCGATGGCATCGTCCGTGCGATCGCCCAGGCGCATGACGGCGCCCTTGCCAAACTGCTTTTCGATCTGGCCGAGGGCCGAGGTGAGCGCCTTGCGCTTGTTGTCATCCATCGTCTTGAATCCTGGGGTGGCAGTGAATGGAAGGCATGATGCCCGCGTCTGGTCTCACGGGCTGCGATCTGTGATCAACGAGTATCCCATACCGGTCAAGCCGGCCAGGAAAGGCTTGGGGAATCAGTCCGTCAGCGCCTTGATGACGCCTTTGAGGGCCGTCGCCACGGTCTGCCGGCGCACGGCCTCGCGGTCGCCGTCGAAGTGGAACAGCTGCGCATGGGCGTAGCCGCCGCGGCGCTTCCAGCCGATCCAGACAGTGCCGACGGGCTTCTCCGCCGTACCGCCGCTCGGCCCGGCGATGCCGGTCACGGCAACGGCCATGCCCGCGCCGAAGCGTGCCAGCGCGCCCGAAACCATTTCCAGCGCGGTCTCTTCGCTGACTGCACCGGTGCGTTCCAGCGTGCGCGGGTTGACACCGAGCAGGGCTTCCTTGGCTTCGTAGCTGTAGGTCACCACGCCCGCGTCGAACCAGGCGGAGCTGCCCGGAAGGTCGGTGAGCGTCTTGGCGATCCAGCCGCCCGTGCACGATTCGGCGGTGACCAGCATCAGGCGCTGGCGCAGCGCGGAGGCGGCGATCTGCTCGGCCAGCTCCTGGAGTTCGGCATCGGTGGGAACGGACAACGTCATGGCAATTCCTGGGGACGGTGCAAGCCGCTCGTTCTACCCTGCCGGGGCCATCCCGCCAAGGGCCGCGCGCCCATGCACCGCATGAAGCCTTCAGCTTCCCCAGACGGCTTCCGCGTAGCGAAGGAAGTTCAGGCCGAGGATTTTCTCGATTCGCCCGGATGAATAACCCTTCTGTGCCAGCAGTTGCGCCAGCTTGTGGAATTGTTCCGGGCCGCGCAGGTCGACCACGAAGGGATACGTATCCGGCCGTTCGCCCGCAGCGCTGATGCCGGCGGCCCTGCGCTGGGCGATCTCCTTGGCCAGGATGGCCTGGTAGGCCTTGAGGTCGTCGATCTGCGACACCGAGCCATCCGTGCCGATGCCCACGTGGTCCTCGCCGCAGATATTCACCGCGTGGTCGATGTGAGCCACGACGTCTTGCGCCTTGGCGTGGCCCGAGGCATTGAGAAACGGCATGAAGTAGATGCCGACAAAACCGCCCCGCTCGGCCACCAGCCGTAGTTCCGCATCGGTCTTGTTGCGCGGCAGATCGGTCACGGCGCGGCAGCCGGTGTGGTTGATGGAAATAGGCACCTTGGAAACCCGCGCCGCTTCCAGGCAGGTGCACTCGCCGCTGTGCGAAAGATCGACCATCACGCGGCAATCGTTGAGCCGCGCGACCACCTCGCGACCGAACGGCGTCAGCCCACGGTTCTCCGGCGCCATGGAGCCATCGCCCAACTGGTTGGCCGGGTTGTAGGTGAGCTGGAACACGCGCACGCCCAGGTTGGCGAAGATGTCCACGCGCGTGGCGTCCTTGCCCATCATGGCGCCGTTCTGGAAGCCGTAAATCAAGCCGATTTTCTTCTCCGCCTTCGCGCGCCGTATGTCCCCGGCGGTCAGCACCTTCAGCAGATCCTCCTCATGCGCGCGTACCCGCGCGTCCGTGGCGGCGATGTCGCGCACGCTGGCTTCGAACGGATCGTCGGGGCCGGACACATAACCCAGCGTGATGTTCACCGCCGTCAGGCCAGACGTGTGGGCTTCGGACAAGACACGAGGCGAGAACTCAGGCACCAGGCTGCCGCCGGAATCGCGATTCGGATCGTCGAGGCCACCGAGTGCATTGATGGTGATTCCTGCATCCGTCGCACTCGCGGCCGGCATGGGCATGCTGCGCGCTTCCCACGGCAACATGGCCGCCGCGGCCGTCCAGGTCATGCCGGTGAGGAATTTTCGCCGATCATTCGTCGTCGTCATCGCCCATCTCTTCCTTCGTCACCGGTCGATATTCGGTACGCGGATACACATGTCCGCGCTTCACTGTCATGCGGATGCTGCGGAGGTTGCCGATGTCCTTCACGGGGTCGGCCGAAAGCACGGCGAAGTTCGCCAGCTTGCCCGCGGCGATCGAACCCATGTCCTGCGCCTGCCCGGCGGCCTGAGCGCCGATCAGCGTGGCCGAGCGGATCACCTGCAGCGGCGGCATGCCCACGTCGTGCGCGAGGAAGAAGATTTCGTCGTAGACGGACGGCCATACGTTCTTGACGCCGCCGTCGTCATCGGTGCCGGTCGAGATCGGCACGCCGGCTTGCCATGCCTGGCGCACCAGTCGCGTGGTGGTCGGCCCCGTGCAGCGCAGTGGCTTGCGATCGGGATGCGCCTTGCTCTCGGCGTCGTAGCGCACGAACAGGCTGCCGGTCGCATCCAGGATCGTGCCGTGCTTGAGCATGTCGCGATAAAGACCGGCGATGACCGGGTCGTCGCCAGTCTTTGCCAATAGCTCGTCGTGGAATGGCGTGTGGTCCTCGTAGGACTTCAGCATCACCGGTTCGAGTTGATAGGCGAGATAACACGCATGGCTGACCACATCGACACCGGCACCAATGACATCGGCAGGCCGCGTCGGGAACACCGCGCTGTGCGCCCATACCATGATGTGCTGGCGGTGCGCTTCGGTGGTGATCGCCGCCACCCGATCCGGCGGTAGATCCGCATAGACCTTGATGGCCGTGGCCGAGGTGCCACGCGCCAGCGTCACCGCTTCGCGCAGATCAGTGTTCTTGTCGATGGCCTGCATCCATGGGCTCTTGCCGGGCGTCACGCCGTAGCTCGCTGCCGCCACGCGCGGATCGGCGAAGAACTCAGGGCCGGCCATCACGGCGGCGTAGTAGATATCCGGTGAAGGGATCTCGCCCGTCCGCGCCTCGCGCGCGAGTTCGCCAATCGAACGCAGGTCATCCGCCATGTCCCGCACGGCCGTGACGCCCGCATAGAGGTTCCGCCGCAGAATGGCCTGCGCGCGCTTCGCATCCGGTGGCGTGGCCAGATGGACGTGGCTATCGATCAGGCCCGGGATCACGTAGCTGCCGTGGAGATCGATCGTGTGGACAACCGCGTCCTTCGCAACGGCCAGCGACCCATGCGGCCCGACGGCCACGATCCGCTCGCCGCGCACCAGGATGTCCTGGTTGGGAACGGGCGCCGCCCCCGTACCGTCGATGACGGTGGCGCCGGCGTAGAGCGTCACCGCTTCGGCGGGCGATTTGGACGCCGCGCCATCGGAGGAGAAAGCGGCGGAAGCGGACAGCGCCAAGGCCAGCGCCGCCATCCCATGGAAGGCCGATCGAAAGGGGCTATGCATGGCGGATGATCCTACACAGCCGATTCTGCGACCCACAAGCCTTCCCGAAGACGGCCTTCGCACGTGCCGACAGTGCGCAGGACATCGCCGCCGCCATACGCGGAGGTATTCGCGATCATTCCCAAAACGGTGGCATGCAAACTGAAGCGGCACGACGTATCGGCAGCGCCCCGCTTACCGCGACAAGGTATCGATCAGCGCCTGCGTCAGCGGCTTCATGTAGTAGCTTCCCGCGGGAATGGCCTGCACCAGCACGCCGTGGCTTGCCAAGGCCTCGGCTACGAGAGGCCCCACGGAGGCCACGACCGTGCGGGACAGCGCGTCCTTCAGCGAGCCGATCTGCGGATGCGTTTGCACCAGCCGCGACAGGCGCTCGACCTGCTGCAGGCTGGTGAATGCCATGGCATCGACCGATCCTTGCCCCATGCGTTCGAGCATCGCCAGCACCTCCGCGTCGTCGGCGGCGTCCGCGTATCGATAGGGTGCAACGGGCAACGCGCGAGCACCCGCTTCGGCAAGAAAGTGCATCAGCAGCTCATTGGGATCGCTGCCATACAACTGCACGCCGACGCGTCGCCCGTGCAGATCGAGTTGCGCAAGTGTGGCGATCACGCCTGGCGTCGTGGCCGGCTCGGCGACCAGGGACGGGCGCAACCCAAGCTCCCGAAGCACCCTGCCCGGCTTGGGACCACGCGCGATGATGCGAACTTCCGTCAGTCGCTCGACGAACCGCGCACGCCATGCCGGCCGGTGCTTCTCGATGACGCCGAGCAGGCGGCGCAAGCCTTCGCCGGTGAGCAGCACCAGGTCGTCGCATTCGCCCGCGTTGAAGCGTTCCAGCCAGGCGAGCGTAGGCGCAGGATCGGGCGCGTCGCGAATATCCACCAGGGGACAGCGCAGCACCTTGGCGCCACGGCGTTCAAGCAAGCTCGAGAACACATCGAGCTCTCGCGACTCGGGAACAGCAATGCAACGGCCGGCCAAGGGTCGCTCAGCCTCGACCTGCCCACTCATATGCCACAGCTCCTGCATGGGGGAACCGCGACGAGTATCGCGTGTCTTCGCATTACGCCACCTCCGCCGGCACCAAGGACAAGGAACGCCCGGTCTCCGTGGGGTGCTGGCCTGACCCATCATGCGCTGCGGCGAATGCTGCCACCTCACCGATGATGAGCAGCGCAGGCGTCGTCACCGCATGTTGCCGGGTGAGCTGCGGCAGTTCACCGAGGGTGCCGGTTATCACCCGCTGCTGCGGCAGCGTACCGTTCTCGATGATCGCCATCGGCGTATCTGCCGCGCGCCCGTTTGCCAGCAATTGCGTCGTCAGCGAGTCCACTCGTTCCACTCCCATATAGACGGCCAACGTCTGTCGGTTGTCGCCGAGCGTACCCACGCCCAGCGTATCGGTGGCGCCCTTGCCATGCGCGGTGAGCAGGCAGATCGACTGCGCATGATCGCGATGCGTGAGCGGAATGCCGGCGAACGCGGCACACGCAACGGCGGCCGTGATGCCCGGTACCACGTCGCACGCGATACCGTGGTGGCGGAGGAAGGCGAGCTCCTCGCCACCCCGACCGAACACGAACGGATCGCCCCCTTTCAGGCGCACCACGCGCCGGCCCTCGCGTGCATGCGCGAGCATGAGCCGATGGATCTGTTCCTGCGGCACGTGGCGACCGCCGCAGCGCTTGCCTACGTCGATGCGCTCGGCATCGCGCCGCGCCATGGCAAGAATCTCCGCGCCCACCAATTGGTCATGCAGGATCACGTCCGCCTCGTTCAACACGCGCAGCGCCTGCAAGGTGAGCAAGCCGGGATGACCGGGACCGGCGCCGACCAACGTGACCGAACCCGTTCGGGAGACGGCCTGATCGTCACGCAACGCGTCGAGCAATGCGCGTTCCGCCTGCTGCGGTTGCGCGCGCCGAAGCAGCGACAGCACGGGGCCATCGTGCAGCCAGTCGTAGAAGGCGCGTCGATCCGCAAGGTCAGTCCGCCTTCGTACGATGCGTTGGCGATGACGCTGCGCTATCATCACCAAGGCGCCCAGCGCGTGGTCCAGCACCTGCTCCAACGTCTCACGGACACGCCGCGCCAGCGCGGGTGCCGCACCGGCGGTGGAAATGGCCACGATCAGTGGCGAGCGATCCACTACGGCGGGCACGTGGAAGCGCGAAAGTTCGGCATCGTCCACCACGTTGACTAGGATGCGACGCTCGTTCCCTGCAGCAGCCACCGCAACATTGATGAAACGGTCATCGGTGGCGGCTATCGCCAGCCACATGCCATCGAGCCACGTTGGCATGAACTCGCCGCGCAACCATACGATGTGCCCCTCTTCGACCAGACGTGCCAACCCTTCATCCAGTTGCGGAGCACCCACCGTCACCTGCGCATGGGCTTCAAGCAGGGCTTCCGCCTTGCGACGGGCGACACTGCCGCCGCCGACCACCAGCACCGGCAAACCCGCCAGGTCAGCGAAGAGTGGGTAGAGCTTCATCGGTGGTCTCCTGTTCGCCTCGCGTCATCTCAGGCATCCGCCGCCGCGTGTGCCTCGGCAATCAAGCGCCGGAGCTCGGGAATGCACGAGCCGCAATTGCCGCCGGCCCGCAGCGCTGCGGTGATGCCCGCGGGTGTATCGAGAGCTTTCGCGCGGATGGCTTCGCTGATGGTGTTTCGTCCTACTCCGAAGCACGAGCACACCACTGGACCGGCATCAGCGCTTCCACCGGGCGGTTCGCCAGCCAGCAAGGCCATGCGATCCGCGTCGCACAGCGCATCGCGCGCGAACAGGCTGGCCAGCCAGTGCCGTGACGGAAGGTCGGGCCGCGCGGACAGGAATACGCAGGCCTCGATGCGGCCGTCCTGCACGTGCGCGGCGCGGTAGATGCCGGTGTCGAGATCCTCGTATTCCACCCAGTCGACATCCTCGCCATGCACGCCGAGCCACGCTCTGGCCCAGGCACTGCAGTCCTTGGGTCGTTCGCGATGCGCGATCTCGTAGCGCACGAAGCGATCGCCGCGAATCAACGTCCAGTAGCTGAGCTGCGACGCCGGCAGGAAGCGGCGCCCGAAGGCAAAGCCGTACCACCGCACCGGGAACGGCTCCACGCGCACCGGCGTGTGCTTGAACTCCGGTTCGCCCGACACCGGATCGACCACCGGATTCACCAGGCCGCCCACGCGCGCATCGGACGCGAACTGATCATTCCAATGGATCGGCACGAACACATTACCCGCCAGGACGCCACCGCCTTGGCGGACACGCGCCACCATCGCGCCCCACGACGATTGCACGCGCGCGAGTTCGCCTTCGCGCACGCCGCTGCGCAGGGCATCGTGCGGATGCATGTCCACGTAGGGTTCGCTGATGTGGCCGGCGAGCTTCGGCGATTTGCCGGTACGCGTCATCGTGTGCCACTGGTCACGCACGCGACCGGTGTTGAGCACCAGCGGATATTCGCGATCGGGCGTGTGCACGGGCAAACGCGCCGTGGTGGCGATCAGTCGCGCGCGGCCATCCGCATGGGCAAAGCGATGCTCGGTGAACAATCGTTGTGTGCCGGCGCCGTCTTCATGCACCGGCCACTGCACTGGCCGCATCGCGTCATACGCCTGCTGGCTGAGCGAAGTCAGGCCGCGCAGGTTCAATGCCCGTTCCGCTGCGGCGTGCCCATCATGTTCGGGCACGTGATTGCGGAATTCCGTCAGCCGCGCATGCTCGACGAAGATGTCGCGCGCATTTTCAAACGCGAAGCCCTGTGCAAATCCCAATCGCCGCGCCACGTCGCAGATGATGCGCCAGTCCGCCCGCGCTTCACCGGGCGCAGGCAGGAAGGCACGCTGACGCGATATGCGTCGCTCCGAGTTGGTGACCGTGCCGTCCTTCTCGCCCCAGCCCAGCGCGGGCAGCAAGACATGCGCATGCGCGTTGGTGTCGGTACGCTCGATGATGTCCGAACAGACCACCAGCTCGCAGGCATCCAGCGCGCGCTTCGCACGATCGGCATCCGGCAGGCTCACCACAGGATTGGTGCCCATGATCCACACCGCCTTGATCCGACCCTCCAGCATGGCGTCGAACAAGGCCACGGCCTTGAGGCCGGGCTGCGCGGCGATGCGTGGCGAGGACCAGAACGTCTGCACGATCTCGCGATGCACCGGCTCGTGCAGCTCCATGTGCGCGGCCAGCATGTTCGCCAACCCGCCCACCTCGCGTCCGCCCATTGCATTGGGCTGGCCGGTGATGGAGAACGGCCCCATGCCCGGCGAGCCGATGCGCCCGGTGAGCAGGTGGCAGTTGATGATGCTGTTGACCTTGTCGGTCCCGCTCGACGACTGATTCACGCCCTGCGAAAACAGGCTCACCGTGCGCCGATGGCGCGCAAACAGGCGATAGAACGCGAGCACGTCGGCCGGTTGTACGCCGCAGATGCGCGCCACGTGTGCCGGGTCGCCGGCATCGGCCGCGGCGGCCGCCAGCGCCGCATTCAGATCCTCCGTGTGCGCATCGACGAACTCCGCATCCATCACGCCATGCTGGAACAGGAAGACCAGCAGCCCGTTGAACAACCAGACATCCGTACCCGGCTTGATCGGCAGATGCAGGTCAGCCAATTCGCAGGTGGCGGTGAACCGCGGATCGATCACCACGAGCTTTGCGCCCCGCTCCTTCGCCTGCGCGATGCGTTGGAACAGCACGGGATGGCACCACGCGGTATTGGAGCCGACCAGGACCACCAGTTCGGCCTGCTCCAGATCCTCGTAGCAACCCGGCACCAAGTCTTCGCCGAAGGCCCGCTTGTGCCCCGCCACCGCCGACGACATGCACAGGCGGGAGTTGGTATCGATGTTCGCCGTGCCGAGGTAACCCTTGGCGAGCTTGTTGGCGACGTAATAGTCCTCGGTGAGCAGTTGGCCGGAGACATAGAACGCCACCGCGTCGGGGCCATGCTGTTCGACGATGCGGCGGAATCCTCCCGCCACGTGGTCCAGCGCTTCATCCCAGCCCGCTCGATGAAAGGCTCCATCGTCGCCACGCATCTTCGGATGCAGCAGGCGGCCCTGCAGATCCACCGTTTCCCCGAGTGCGGCGCCTTTCACGCATAGTCGGCCGAAGTTCGAACCGTGGGAGGGATCGCCCGCGACATCCACCGCGCCATCGCCCCCCACCCGTGCCAGCACCCCACAGCCCACGCCGCAATAGGGACAGGTAGTCGCCACCGGCGTGCTCATGCAGCCGCTCCGGCGCCATCAGCTGTGGAGAGGGCAAGCGACCGGACGACGCGATGATCATCGCGAATGACCGCCAGCAGGGCCCGGGTTCCGGCGCTCATGCTCCGCGCCTGACTTGCACGAGGTCGCCATCACGCCTCACCTGCCACGTATGCACCTGATGCTGCGGCATCTCCAGGCACTCGCCGGTGCGCAGGTCGAAATGTTGCTTGTGGATGGGCGACGCCACCACGACGCGCTCCCCCAGGCTACCCACCAGTCCGCGGGAAAGCACAGCGGCCTGGGAGTGGGGGTCGATGTTGTCGATCGCGTAAAGCGCCTCATCCCGCAACCGGAACACGGCGACCTGCTCGCCATCGACCAGCGCGCACACGCCCGTATCGGGAACAATCTCGTCGAGGCGGCAAATGGACGTCCAATGCATGTCTGTCATGGGCATCACTCCGTCTCCACCACGATCGGAATGCGATTCAGCCGACGGCGCTTTTCCTCCACCGTGGCGGGCCTGATCTGGCCGCGCTCCGACACGAAAGCCACCTGGTCGTCGCCGGCATCGCTATTGACGAAATGCTGGAAACGGCGACGGACCTGCGGGTCGTTCACCGCCTTCTTCCACTCGCACTCGTACGTATCGACTACGTGCTGCATCTCCGCCTCGAGTTCGGCAGCAATGCCCAGGCGATCATTGATGATCACGTCCCGCAGGTAATCCATGCCGCCTTCGAGGTTGTCGCGCCACACGCTGGTGCGTTGCAGGCGATCGGCCGTGCGGATGTAGAACATCAGGAAGCGGTCGATGGTGCGGATGAGCGTGTCGGTGTCGAGATCGCCGGCCAGCAGTTCGGCGTGACGTGGCTTCATGCCGCCGTTGCCGCATACATACAGGTTCCAGCCTTTCTCGGTGGCGATGATGCCCACGTCCTTGCCTTGCGCCTCGGCGCATTCGCGCGCGCAGCCGGACACCGCGAACTTGAGCTTGTGCGGGGAGCGCAGCCCCTTGTAGCGGTTCTCGAGATCGATGGCTTGGCCCACCGAATCCTGCACGCCGTAACGGCACCAGGTGGAACCCACGCACGACTTCACCGTGCGCAGTGATTTGCCATAGGCGTGGCCCGATTCGAAACCGGCGGCAATCAGCTCCTCCCAGATGAACGGCAATTGCTCCAGCCGTGCACCGAACATGTCCACCCGCTGGCCACCGGTGAGCTTGGTGTAGAGGCCGTACTTGTGTGCGATCTGGCCGATGGCGATGAGTCCCTCCGGCGTCACTTCGCCACCTGGCATGCGCGGCACCACCGAGTAGGTGCCATCCTTCTGAATGTTGGCGAGGAAATAGTCGTTGGTGTCCTGCAGCGAGGCGTGTTCGCGCTGCAGGACGAACTCGTTCCAGCACGACGCCAGGATGCTTGCCGCCGTGGGCTTGCAGATATCGCAGCCCAGTCCTTTGCCGTGACGCGCCAGTAGTTCGTCGAAACGGCGGACGCGGCCCACGCGAACGAGGTGGTAAAGCTCCTGCCGTGAATAGGCGAAGTGCTCACACAGGTGGTGATTCACCGCCAGGCCCTGGCGCGTCATCTCCGCCTTCATGATCTGCGTGACCAGCGGCACGCAGCCGCCGCAGCTGGTGCCGGCGCGCGTCGTCTCTTTCAACGCGCCTATCGACGTCGCACCCGCTGCCACGGCCTCACAAAGCTGGCCCTTGCTGACGTTGTTGCATGAGCAGACCTGGGCAGTGGCCGGCAGCGCGTCCACCGCAAGGCCAGGTTTCGCCTTGCCATCGGCTGCGGGAAGGATCAGCGACTCGGGCGCTTCGGGAAGCTCCATGCCGTTGAGCACCATCTGCAGCAGCGTGCCGTAATCGGCGGCGTCGCCGACCAGCACGCCGCCGAGCAGGCGTTTGCCGTCCTCCGATACCACCAGTTTCTTATAGACCTGGCGGCGCCCATCGCTGAACTGGTAGCTGCGGCTGCCCGGCGTGGCGCCGTGCGCGTCGCCGATGCTCGCCACGTCCACGCCCATCAGCTTGAGCTTGGTCGACATGTCGGCGCCGGCGAACTCCGGCAGCTCGGGCGCAGGCTTGCGGGTCAGCAGCGCGTGCAGGTGTTTTGCCACCACGCGCGCCATGTCATATCCCGGCGCCACCAGGCCGAACACCTTGCCGCCCCATTGCGCGCATTCGCCGATGGCGTAGACGTCGCGGTCGCGCGTGCGGCAGAAGTTGTCGACCATGATGCCGCCACGCTGCCCCACGCCAAGCTCGCTTTGACGCGCCAGGTCGTCGCGTGGGCGGATGCCTGCGGAGAACACGATGAGGTCGGTTTCCAGATGGCTGCCATCGGCAAAGCTCATGCGATGGCGCAGCGTCTGGCCATCGGCGATCTGCTGCGTGTTCTTGCCGGTATGCACCACCAGGCCGAGGTCTTCGATGGTCTTGCGCAGCACCTGCCCGCCGATGTCGTCCACCTGCACCGCCATCAGGCGCGACGCGAATTCCACCACGTGCGTCTCCAGGCCCATGTCGCGCAATGCCTTGGCGCACTCCAGGCCCAGCAGGCCGCCGCCAATCACCACGCCATGACGGGAGCAGCTGCCCCATTGGGAAAGCGCGGCCAGGTCGTCCAGCGTGCGGTACACCAGGCAGCCGGGGCGATCGTTGCCCGGTATCGCCGGGACGAACGGCGTCGACCCCGTGGCGATCACCAGCTTGTCATAGGCAATCACCTCGCCGTCGCGGGTCGTCACGCGTTTCATCGCGCGATCGATGCCCACCGCGCATGTAGCCAGGCGCAGATGGATGCCTGCCTGCTCGAAGAACCCGGGCGTCACCAGCGACAGGTCGTCGGCGCTCTTGCCAGCGAAGAATTCCGACAGGTGCACGCGGTCATACGCAGGCTGGGCTTCCTCGCACAGCACGGTGATGTCCAGGTCGTGCGCCTGCAGCGCGACCAGTTCCTCAAGCAACTTGTGGCCCACCATGCCATTGCCCACCACGACCAATTTCATCGTCATGCCGATGATCTCCCCGTCGAATCAGTCGATGGCCAGCGCCGGTGCGGCGCGGCTCTGCTGCAAGGCTTCCTGGTAACGGCGCTCCTCGTCGGCCACGTGCTCATGACTGAAGCGCACCGCCAGGGCGCACAGCGAACCGGCGATCACGAAACCGCCGAGCGCCATGAAGGTGTGCTGCACGGAGCCGGTGTACTTCTGCAGAAAGCCGGCCGCCACGGCGCCCACGTTGCCGCCCGCGCCGACGATGCCTGCAACACCGCCCAGTGCCTTGCGATCGATGAACGGCACCAGCGCATAGGTGGCGCCGCACGCCATGTGGGTGAACAGGCCAAAGGCGAGCATCGCGGTCACTGCCGTGCCCGGATCGCGTGCGCTCGAAAACCATAGGAGGCCGATGCCTTCGCACAGCATCAGTGCGCAAAGCAGGCGCGCGCGTGACAGAAGCCCCTGTCGGCGCGCCAGCCGATCGGACGTGATGCCACCCAATGCACGCGCGAACAACGCCAACAAACCGAATGCGCCCACGGCAAAGCCCGCGCTGCGCAGGTCCCATCCGAAGCGATCGACGTAGTAGGAAGCCGCCACGCCATGCACGAACAGTTCGATGCCGAAGCAGCCGGCGTAGGTGACGAACAGCATCCACACGCGGTAGTTGCGGGCGGCTTGTCGAAACGCTGACCAGCCGCCTGATTTGCTGTTGCCACTCACGGCGTCGCGCGTGCGCAATACGCGAAAGTCGCCCTCGGGGCCGTCCTGTGTGAATTTCCAATACAGGATGCCCACGATCACCATCAGCATGCCGGGCAACAGCATGGCTACGCGCCAGCCAAGGCTGCGGTCCAACCCAAGCGCGAGCAGCCCGGCAAGCACCAGCGGCATCGCCGCCTGTGCTGCGCCGCCGCCCGCATTGCCCCAGCCCGCCGTGGTGGCGTTGGCGGTGCCGACGACGTTGGGCGCGAACATTACCGAGGTGTGGTACTGCGTGATCACGAAACCCGCACCCACGATGCCGATCGCCAGCCGGGCGATCAGGAACGAGGTATAACCCTGCACCAGCGCCATGCCGAACACCGGAACGGCGCCAAGCCACAGCAAGCCGGCATAAGTGCGCCGCGGTCCGAACCGGTCGCACAACGGCCCGACCAGCAAGCGCCCGAAGATGGTCACGGCCACGGCGGCGATGGTGATGTTGGCGATCTGGTCCGGCGTCAGCCGGAATTCCTCCCGCACCAGCGGCATGAGCGGCGCCACCGCGAACCACGCGAAGAAGCACACGAAGAACGCCATCCAGCTCAGATGAAAGGCACGCATCTGCGGCGTGCGCCATTGCAACAACTCGATCCGCGTCGCCTTGCCCGACATGGCACCTCCTCCCGAAGATGACGAATTGCCCCTGCGCGCCCGAGAGCGCCGGCCCCAGGCCGCCCATTTGTTGCTTAGCAACACGCATGCCACTCACCAAGGCCGCCAAAAACCAAAGGCTTGCGGCGTTTCATGCGGAAATTTAGGCGAAGAGGTGCACCAGCCACGGCCTAAGGCTCGGGCGCTTGCACCATTGCAGTGCAGCAAATGTCCTGCGGGGGACGACGGGCCGCGCGCCGTCTCTGCTCAACAAGCGCGTGCCGAACCGCTAAAGTGAGCGCCTTTGACTGGCGCCACGGAGCCGGTCGGCAACATCAGGACGTCGCACAGGAATGGCCGAGAACAGCACTGAACACACCCCACTCATGCGCCAGTACCTGGGCGCGAAGGCCGAGCACCCGGACGTGCTGCTGTTCTTCCGCATGGGCGATTTCTACGAACTGTTCTATGACGACGCGCGCAAGGCGGCGCGGCTGCTCGACATCACGCTGACCCAGCGCGGCCAGTCCGCGGGCCAGCCGATTCCGATGGCAGGCGTGCCGTATCACGCGGTGGAAAACTATCTGGCGCGCCTCGTGCGACTGGGCGAGTCGGTGGCGATCTGCGAGCAGATCGGCGACCCGGCGCTCGCCAAGGGGCCGGTGGAACGCAAGGTGGTGCGCATCGTGACGCCGGGCACGGTGACCGATGCCGCATTGCTGGAAGAACGCCGCGACAACCTGCTGATGGCGATCAGCGCGGGCGCGCATGGCGCCTACGGCCTCGCCTGGGTCGATCTCGCCAGTGGGCGCTTCCTGCTCAGCGAAGTGCCGAGCGCCGAAGCCCTCGCCTCGGAACTGGCGCGCCTGCAGCCGGCCGAGACGCTGGTCGGCGAAGACGTGGCGTGGCCCAAGTTCGTCAGCTCCCTGCCCGGCGTGCGCAAGCGTCCGCCGTGGCACTTCGATGGAGATGCAGCACGACGCGAACTCAATCGTTTCTTCGGTACGCGCGACCTCGGCGGCTTCGGCGTGGATCGCATGCCGCTGGCCGTCGCGGCGGCCGGCTGCCTGCTTGGCTACGTGGAAGAAACGCAGAAGAGCGCGTTGCCGCATCTTTCCGGTATGGCGGTGGAAAGCGCCGGCGAAACCATCGCGCTCGACGCCGCCACGCGCCGCAACCTCGAATTGGATACTCACCCCAGCGGTCGCACCGAACACACCCTGCTGGGCGTGCTCGACGAATCGGTGACGCCGATGGGCGCTCGCCTGCTGCGCCGTTGGCTCAATCGCCCGCTGCGCTCGCGCGAGCTGCTGCGCAGCCGTCATCAGGCTATCGGCACGCTGATCGACAATCGCCAGTACGAACCGCTGCGCGAACAGCTGCGCGGCATCGGCGACCTGGAGCGCATCCTTGCGCGTGTCGCCTTGCGTTCGGCACGTCCACGCGATCTGTCCACCTTGCGTGATGGCCTCGCCGCCGCACCTGCACTGCGTGCGCTCATCACGCCGCTCGACAGCCCCTTGCTGCATGCGCTGGTGGAACGCATCGGCGACCACGCCGGCACGGCCGCCCTGCTCGCCCGTGCTGTGGTGCCGCAGCCGCCGGTGCTCCAGCGCGATGGCGGCGTGATTGCCGATGGCTACGACGCTGAACTCGACGAACTTCGCCGTCTCTCCACCCATGCCGACCAGTACCTGGTCGAACTGGAAGAGCGCGAGAAGGCTGCCAGCGGCATCGCCACGCTCAAGGTCGGCTACAACCGCGTGCATGGCTACTACATCGAGATCAGCAAGGGCCAGGCTGACAAGGCGCCCACGCACTACACGCGCCGCCAGACCACCAAGAACGCCGAGCGCTACATCACCGAAGAACTGAAGACCTTCGAAGACAAGGTGCTCTCGGCGAAAGAACGCTCGCTCATGCGCGAGCGAGCCCTGTACGAAGCCCTGCTCGATACGCTGATCGCGGAGCTGGAACCGCTGAAGAACGCCAGCTCCGCGATGGCCGAACTGGACGTGCTCGCCACGCTGGCCGAGCGCGCCTCCGCACTCGACTGGAGCGCGCCCGAACTCACCGACGAGCCGGGTGTCGCGATCGAACGCGGCCGCCATCCGGTGGTGGAAAAGGTCCGCGACGAGCCGTTCGAACCGAACGACCTCGCGCTGGACGACAGCCGCCGCATGCTGGTGATCACCGGCCCGAACATGGGCGGTAAGTCGACCTACATGCGCCAGAACGCGCTGATTGTGCTGCTCGCGCATATCGGCAGCTACGTGCCGGCCTCGCGCGCGGTGATCGGCCCGATCGATCGCATCTTCACCCGCATCGGCGCCGGCGATGATCTCTCGCGCGGCCAGTCCACCTTCATGGTGGAGATGAGCGAGACAGCCAACATCCTGCACAACGCCACCGAACACAGCCTGGTGCTGATGGACGAAGTGGGCCGCGGCACCAGCACCTATGACGGCCTGGCGCTGGCGCGTGCCGCCGCCGTGCATCTTGCCGCCAGCAGCCGTTCGTACACGCTGTTCGCCACGCACTATTTCGAGCTGACCGAGCTGGCGAACGAATATCCATCGATCGCGAACGTGCATCTCGATGCCGTCGAATATGGCGAGCAGCTGGTGTTCATGCATGCGGTGAAGGAAGGTCCCGCCAACCGCAGCTTCGGTCTTCAGGTAGCGGCGCTGGCCGGCCTGCCGAAATCGGTGATCGCGGATGCGCGGCGCACGCTCGCCGAACTTGAGCGCGGCATGCATCAACAGGCCTCGGCTGTCGGCAGCAAGAGCGCACCGGACGATTCACCGCAACTGGGCTTGTTCGCCGCACAGCCTTCGGTGGTGGAGCGCGCGCTGGAAAACATCGACCCCGATGCGATGTCGCCCCGTGAGGCGCTCGAAGCGCTCTACCGCCTCAAGGCACTGGCCTGAGCATCCACTCGCGGCGCACGTGTGCGCCGCGAGGATCCACCGATAGCCCGAACACAGTCGGCATGCATCAACGCTGCGCGGCCACGCGACCGTTGCTGCGCTGTGCCTACAGGCCCCAATACCGCGTCACGTAGTCGTTGAACTTGCCGATGTCGAGGCTGCCCCAGCCATAGCAGGCCGTCCATCCCGGTGTGGGGCAGTTGTAGTTGTAGAAGTTCGCGTGCTCGCTCGCGCTGAAGTCGTGGAGCGGGCTGCGGTCCTTGGCGAAGTTCGCGTACATCTGCGGCGTCGGCAGTCCCAACGCATTGCCGTGTGCCGATTCGATGCGCGCGAACAGACCGGCAAAGAGAGACGCGGACAATTCCGTGCCGTTGAACAGATGGTGCTCCACGCCGCCCACGATGATACGTGCGCCGCTGGCAGGCCCGGCGGGATGGTCCTTGTCGGTCCAGTCGCTGGAGATATTCATGTGCGCATCGAAAGCCAGGTCCGGCACGTAGCGTTGCGTGGTCGGTACCTGCGCGAGGTTGGACGTGACGGTGAGAGCCTGCGGCGCCTGCCACGCGGGCACGCTCTCATGAAGGCTGTAGCCCGCATTGGCGTACCAGAAGTCATAAGTGACCGTGTGGTCCTCGGGATCGAGGTAACTGGACATCTCTGCCCATAGCGCCTCGCCGCTCCACTGATTGGCATTGCCGACGCTTGCCTGCGATCCACCGATGGCGACCACATAAGGTGACGTCGCGGGCTCCGGAGGGAACTCGTAGACGTCGTCAATCTGCCAGTTCAGATCGTTGTTTTCGCCAACGGGCACGACAAACACCTGCCCTTGCGCCTGCGCCGCCATGAAGATCGCGTCGTCCTGCGCCTGTGCGCCGCTGAGATAGGCGATCGGCTCCCATACCGACCAGGAGCTTTCGATGATCTTGGCGGCATTGTCCGCGACGGCACGGTTGTACGCCCAGCTCAGGTCGATGGTGGACGGTGCGCTGCCGCCATTCGGCATGGTGTAGAAGGCCAGGCTGGCCAATCCGCCTGCGGCGCCGACGATGGTCTGGCTTTCATCCTGCGCGCTGCCGTCGCCCAACGCTCCGGCGGCGGTGGGTATGACGGTGGTAGGCACGGTAGCCATCTGATGATTCGCGGTGAACGTGCCCAGATCGCTGATGGTCTGGCTCATATCGCCCTGCGCAATGATGGCTACCGGCGTGCGCGAGCCGGGAGCGATGCTGTCGGCGTTGTAGATGGTTGCGTAATCGCGAGGGCTGTAGCCGCTGCTGGAAATGGGCGCGGACGGCAGCACCAGCGATGCGTGGTACTTGCTGCCATGGCCCAGGCCCGGCAGGCCCTGCACGATATCCACGATATCGCTCAACGCGGCCGGCACCTGCACGGGGCTGGCCGCGCCATAGCCGCTTTCGTTGCCTGACGGATAGCTCAGCGTCCATTGCATCATCGAGGTATGGAAGGCCTTGCTGGCCTGCCCTACGGTGGCGTCCGCGGCAACCAGCAACTGGTTCGGCGCCACGCGAATATCGGTAAAGCCGTTTTTCCGCAGATAGGCCACCACTGCCTGCGCCTGGCCCGGCGTCGGCGCGTACATATCCTGGAACTGCGCGCGGCTGAGGTAACGCCCATAGACGCTGCTGCCCGGCTGCGTCACCTCGCGCAGGAACTCCTGCAGCTGCGGGAGATGGCGAAGTTTCAGCGAGATCAACAGGTGAAGCGGCTTGGACGGATCGAGCGGCGCGAGCCCACTGGCATCGACGCAATAGGGTTCCGTGCCTCCGAAGATGACGCTGCCGTAAAACGCGCTATTGATGGCCCAGGCGTTGCTGCCTGCGTATTCGCAGCCCGCGACCGGCGGCGGAAGCAAGGCCTGCGGAGTCGTGGTGGACACCCATCCGTCATCGGCATGAGCAGACAGCGGGCACAGCGCAAGGCTCAACGCGATTGGCCATGCGGCGAACCATTCAGAACGGCGGACGAGATGCGTGCGGGCGGTGAAGGACATGGCTGACTCCTCTGCAAGAGTTGAGCGCGAGTCCTCTTCGAGATGCACGCGCTCCTGCACACCGAAGCGCCGAGGGCGGTGCGATGCGGCCTTTGGGCCTGTCTTCCCCCTGTCGAGGCCAGCGAGTCTATGCCGGTGTTTTTGTGTTTGCCCGTGCAGGCAAACGAATCAAGTACAAAACGCTCGGATACTGTGATTGGCGTTGTGAAGATCGCAGGCTGCAGGTAGACGATGGATTGACGTGCCTGAATGCGTGGCTCTCCGCGATTCCCTCCACGGCAAAGCCGGCATCGTGCCGTCGATATGCACATCGAATGCTTGAGCTTGTCAGGCTTGCCGTGAGGCACCGTCCAAGCTCACACGCGAACGACGCGCGCGCAGCGACATTGCCCATGTCCAACGACGCGTGGATGGTCTCATGCCCCTCACTCTCGCCACCTTCAACATCAACGGCATTCGTGCCCGCCTGCCCAACCTGCTGGCGTGGCTGGAGCGCGAGTCGCCGGATATCGCCTGCCTGCAGGAGCTGAAGGCGACCGACGAAGCCTTTCCGATCGAGGCGATTCGCGACGCCGGCTACGACGCCGTGTGGCACGGGCAGAGCGCATGGAACGGCGTGGCCATCCTGGCAAAGGGCGAAACGCCGAACGAGCGACGCCGCGGCCTGCCCGGTGGTGCCGAGGACACGCACAGCCGCTACATCGAAGCACAGGTGCGAGGCTTGATCGTCGGCTGTCTCTATCTGCCCAACGGCAATCCACAGCCCGGACCAAAGTTCGACTACAAGCTTGCCTGGTTCGATCGCTTCAATCGTTATGCGAAGCGACTGCTGAAAAGCGGCGAACCGGTGGTGCTCGCCGGCGACTTCAACGTCGTGCCCACCGACGAAGACATCTACAACCCCGCATCGTGGCGCCACGATGCCTTGCTGCAACCGGAAACGCGCGAGCGCTATCGCAAACTGCTGGCACAAGGCTGGACAGACGCCTTGCGCGCGCGCTTTCCCGACGAGCGCATCTACACGTTCTGGGATTACTTCCGGCAGCACTGGCCACGCAACGCCGGGCTTCGCATCGATCATCTGCTGCTGTCGCCTGCCTTGGCCGAACGCATGACGAAAGCAGGCGTCGACCGCTGGGTGCGCGGCGAAAGCAAGGCGAGCGATCACGCACCCACATGGGTGCAGCTTGCTGAAGGGCCAAGAAGCAGCACGCGAGCATCGACGCGCAAGACAACGGCGCGCCGACGCAGCACGGCAACATGATCAGTGCGGATATTCCGACTTGCGTGCCCGGCCGATCGCTTCGAGCACGGGGCGCGACAGGTGATCGAGATCGAGTATGACCTTGCCTGCATGCACCGCGCGCACGCCGCTGGCAGGTATCAGGAAGTCGCCCGAGTTTTCGATATAGACGACGATCGCGTTTTCTTCCGGCAGCAACCGCCGCACCGCGCCTACACCGTCCTCACCATCGGCGACGAACACCAGCGAACCTTCTTCGATTGACTCGGCCATGGCCGGACTCCACGCGTCATTCACTGCGGTAAATCGTCGATAAGGTCCCGTCGGGCCGGCGTGAAGTGCGCGTCGCAAACGTTCAGGTCGCGTCGTCACGCCGTCATCACCAGGCAGCGGGCGGAGTTGGCGGGCTGAGCCATGCATACACGGCGTCCCATAGCCATCATCTATGGAAAGCATCGAAACAATCGAATTCACCCTTGGGTACGACCTGCGTACATTCGGATGCAAGCCAGCCATCGCCAGCCATTCCCTGTTGCGAGGAAGCGCAGTCATGGGAAACCACCGCATCACTCCCGTCTCCCGCCCTGGCGCCGCAAGCGCCGCGGTCTGGACGATCGCCACGCCGAAGAACTCGGCGCGCACGCACGCATACCCCTTATTTCCATGCTCGGACTCCCCGTGGTCCGGGTTGCTGGATCACCGCGGCCAAAGGTAGAGCCCCATGTCAGCCCAAATGAAATGTCCGTTCCACAGCACCGCCGGCGCCGGTACCACGAACCGTGATTGGTGGCCGAACCAACTCAACCTGAAGATCCTTTCGCAGCATTCGGAAAGGACCGACCCGATGGGCGAGGATTTCGACTATCGGAAGGAGTTCAAGACCCTCGACCTGGCTGCCGTGAAGCAGGACCTGCAGGCGCTGATGACCGACTCGCAGGAGTGGTGGCCGGCCGACTTCGGGCATTACGGCCCGCTCTTCATCCGCATGGCCTGGCACGCGGCCGGCACCTATCGCATCGGTGACGGCCGCGGTGGCGCCGGCAGCGGCCAGCAGCGTTTCGCGCCGCTCAACAGCTGGCCGGACAACGCCAACCTCGACAAGGCCCGCCGCCTGCTGTGGCCGATCAAGCAGAAGTACGGCCGCAAACTCTCCTGGGCCGACCTGCTGGTGCTGACCGGCAACGTCGCCCTGGAGTCGATGGGCTTCAAGACGCTGGGCTTCGGCGGCGGACGCTCCGATGTGTGGGAGCCCGACGAGGACGTCTACTGGGGCAACGAGAAAACCTGGCTGGGCGGCGACATCCGCTATGGCAAGGGCCCGGGCGGCAAGGAGGAAGCCGTGCTGGTGGCGGAGAAGGAGCTGCATGGCAGCGAGACCAGCCGCACCGATCATGGGCGTCGCCTGGAGAACCCGCTGGCGGCCGTCCAGATGGGCCTGATCTACGTGAACCCCGAAGGGCCCGACGGCAACCCGGATCCGGCGGCCGCAGCGCACGACATCCGCGACACCTTCGGCCGCATGGCCATGGACGACGAGGAAACCGTCGCGCTGATCGCGGGCGGTCACACTTTCGGCAAGACGCATGGCGCAGGCCCTGCCACCCATGTGGGCCCCGAGCCGGAAGCCGCCGGCATCGAGGAACACGGCCTAGGCTGGCGCAGCAGCTTCCGCAGCGGCAAAGGCGGCGACACCATCACCAGTGGGCTGGAAGTGACCTGGTCGCAGACGCCGACGAAGTGGAGCAACTACTTCTTCGACAACCTGTTCGGCTTCGAATGGGAGCTCACCAAGAGCCCGGCCGGCGCGCACCAGTGGACGCCGAAGAACGGCGCCGGCGCAGGCGTGATTCCCGATGCCCACGATCCGTCGAAGAAGCACGCGCCGACCATGCTGACCACGGATCTCTCGCTGCGCGTCGACCCGGCGTACGAGAAGATCTCGCGGCGCTTCCACCAGCACCCGGAAGAGTTCGCCGATGCCTTTGCGCGTGCCTGGTTCAAGCTGACCCATCGCGACATGGGGCCGCGTTCCCGCTACCTCGGCCCGGAGGTTCCCAAGCAGGACTTCATCTGGCAGGACCCGATTCCCGCGGTCGACCATCCGCTGGTCGACGACAAGGACACCGCGTCGCTCAAGGCGAAGATCCTTGCCTCTGGCGTCTCCGTTCCTGAACTCGTGTCCACTGCGTGGGCCTCGGCCTCCACCTTCCGCGGCTCCGACAAGCGCGGCGGAGCCAATGGCGCCCGCATTCGCCTCGCGCCCCAGAAGGATTGGGTCGCCAACGAACCCGAGCAGCTGGCCAAGGTGCTGAAGGCGCTGGAAGGCGTCCAACGCGACTTCAACGGCAGCGCATCGGACGGCAAGAAGGTCTCGCTTGCCGACCTGATCGTGCTGGGCGGCAATGCCGCCGTCGAGCAGGCGGCCAGGAATGCCGGCGTCGACATCACCGTGCCGTTCTCGCCGGGCCGCATGGATGCCTCGCAGGAACAGACCGACGTGGAATCGTTCGAGGTGCTCGAACCGCTGGCGGATGGTTTCCGCAACTTCCTCAAGGGTCGCTACAGCGTGCCGGCCGAGAAATTGCTGGTGAACAAGGCCCAATTGCTCACGCTGACGGCGCCCGAGATGACCGTGCTGGTCGGCGGCATGCGCGTGCTGGACACCAATGTCGGCCACGGCAAGCAAGGCGTCTTCACCCAACATCCGGGAACGCTCAGCAACGACTTCTTCGTGAACCTGCTTGACATGGGCACGGAGTGGAAGGCAGCGGAAGGCGGCGAGCTGTTCGAAGGCCGCGACCGCAAGGGCGGCGCACCGCGCTGGACGGCCACGCGCGTCGATCTCCTCTTCAGTTCCAACTCGCAGCTGCGCGCACTGGCCGAGGTGTACGGCAGCACGGACGCGAAGGAGAAGTTCGTCCGTGATTTCGTCGCGGCCTGGACCAAGGTGATGAACCTGGACCGCTTCGACCTGGCCTGATCGGCAAGCTCGGCGTCAAAAACGAAGGGCGGCCATCCTTGGGATGGTCGCCCTTTTCGTTGTCGACACTTGTCAGGCCGCGAGTTCGGGCACGCTGCCGCTCTCGGGCCGCTCGCTGGTCGCGTTCGCCAGCATGGCGGGAATGGTTTCCACCGGCACCGTCACCGGCAGGCTCACGACCTTGGCGCTATCGCGTGCAGGCAGGCGTCCCTGCTGCACGAGGCGATCGATGCTGCGCGCCACCTCGGCCTGGCCGAAGGGCTTGCTGATGAAGTCGTCAGCGCCGAAACGCTGCACGTAGAACTGCTCGGTCGCCTGCTGGTTGCCGCTGATCATCACGATCGGAATGTGCTGGGTCGCCGCGTCGTGGCGCAGCGAGCGCAGCACGGAAAAACCATTGATGCCCGGCAGCACGATGTCGAGGAAGATCATCGCCGGCGGTTCCGATCGCGCCATCTCCAGCGCGGTCTCGCCGTCGGCCGCTCGCACGACCTCGTAGCCATCGACTTCGAGCATGCGCCCGAGCACCGCGCGAATCGTGGACGAGTCGTCCACCACCAGCACCCGAGCACCCAGCGTCGTCTTGCGCATCGCCTCCGGTGCCGGCTCCTGCGCCGCACCGCCCAGCCACCGCTTCAGAAAGGTCAAGCCCGTCATCGTCGTCCTCCCAGCACCGTCCAAGGAAAGCCGTCTTTTCGCGGCTCTTGGAGGGAGATGCTCCCGCAGAACGCAGCCGCGTTCTGCGATGGGTGACTCACATGGAATCCTTAAGGCGTCGCAATTCTCGACGTGCCTGCTTGTCCGGACGGCCCGGAGGGGCCATCGCGCCGACCAGCTTGCGCTGGGCCTTCGCCTCTTCGCGAGCCTTCACGCTGGCTTCGCTTTCACGATAGAGCCCCTGCGCTACCAGGGCCGGTCCACGTTTTTCGGACAACGCCAGCACCTCGACCTCCAGCCGTTCTTCGCCCCGGCTGATGCGAAACACGTCCCCGACGTGCACCGCCTTGGCCGGTTTGCAACTGGCATCGTTGAGGTCGATCTTGCCGCCATCGATAGCCTGCTTGGCCAGGCTGCGAGTCTTGAAAAAGCGCGCGGCCCAGAGCCAAACATCGGCACGCACCGGAGATATGGAGGGAGATGGAGCGGATGACATGGGCCCATTGTCGCCCATCCACATCTCTCCACACCCATGGACCCAGATTTTTGTAGGAGCGCACTCTGTGCGCGACAAGCCAACGGAGCGATGACGGCGATGCGCCGCGGTCGCCCACTGGGTGGGCTCCTACAAAAGAGGCACCGAAACCCTACTGGCTTGCATGTAGGAGCGCACCCAGTGCGCGATAAGCCAACGGAGCGATGACGACGATGCACCGCGGTCGCCCACTGGGTAGGCCCCTACAAAAGAGGCACCGAAGCCCTGCAGGCTTGCGTGTAGGAGCGCACCCAGTGCGCGACAAGCCAACGGAGCGATAACGACGATGCGCCGCGGTCGCCCACTGGGTGGGCTCCTACAAAAGAGGCACCGAAGCCCTCCAGGCTCGTCTGTGGGAGCGCACCCAGTGCGCGACAAGCCAACGGAGCGATAACGACGATGCGCCGCGGTCGCCCACTGGGTGGGCTCCTACAAAAGAGGCACCGAAACCCTACTGGCTTGCATGTAGGAGCGCACCCAGTGCGCGACAAGCCAACGGCGCGGTGACGACGATGCGCCGCGGTCGCCCAGTGGGTAGGCCCTTACAAAAGAGGCACCGAAACCCTGCAGGCTTGCGTGTAGGAGCGCACCCAGTGCGCGACAAGCCAACGGAGCGATGACGACGATGCACCGCGGTCGCCCACTGGGTGGGCTCCTACAAAAGAGGCACCGAAACCCTACTGGCTTGCATGTAGGAGCGCACCCAGTGCGCGATAAGCCAACAGAGCGGTGACGGCGATACGCAACGTTCGCCCATCAAGCGGGCTCCTACAAACACCAACCCCGCTAGAGCGCCGTCCCCTGATGGAACACCATCTGCCAGCGCCCTTCATGCAGCCGCCATATCGAACTGCGCAGCGAGTCGGCGGAGGGGCGCACGGCCGTTGCGCCGCGATGCGCGCGATACGTCAACAGCGCCACGCCCTCCGCAAGCAAGATCAGGCGAAAGTCTTTGGACTCGCGTGGCGAAAACGCTTCGTCCTTCAAAGCCTCGATCACCAACTCGCGCGTCCATACCGTGCCCGACACGCCGAACTCGAAGAAGTCATCAGCGATCAGCGTCCGCAACGCGTCCGCATCTGCGCGTACCTCCTGCCGGTGCAGTTGCGTCTCGAGGTCGATCAAATGCGCCAGAAGATCCATCGCCGCTATCCGCCAAGCCACAGGTTGCCAAGCGGGATCGTCACCAGCGACAGCACGATGCCTGCACCGAGGATTGTGTTGGCCAAGGTCGGCTCCAACCGGTGCTCGTCGGCGAGGATGGCCGCCGAGATCATCGGCGCCATGGCGGCCTGCAACACGCCTACGGTGAGCGTCAGGCCACCCACGCCGGCCGCCAGGCCCAGCGCCAGCGACGCCAGCGGCGCGAGCAACAGCTTCCAACCGAGCCCCAGCGAAAGCGGGAGCAACTGGCGTTCACCGAGATGGAACTTGAACTGCAGGCCCACCGAGAACAGCGCGAGCGGCGTCAACGTGGCACCGATCGGCGCAAGCACGCCTTCGAGCATGTCCGGCCACCCGCCCAGGGCGCCAACGATGCCGCCGACCACCAGGGCGATGAAGGCGGGAAACGTCAAAATACGGCGGGCGATCACCGAGGGTTGCGGGGTCTTGCCCGAATACCATGCGGCAACCGCAACACCCGCCGAAGCAAGCAACGGGAAGCAACCGAGCTGGTCCGCCACGACGGCCAGCGCGAGACCTTCCTTGCCATGCAGCGCCTGCATCATGGGGTAGCCCATGAACGACGTGTTGCCCAACCCGCACACCAGGGTGAGTGCGCCGATGCGCCCGCGCGACCAGTTCAGCAGGCGGCCCAACACGGCGAACAGCAGCCACGCACCGAAGAACACGATCCACATCGCCGCCACGGGAAACCACAGCTGCGTATCCACCTTCACCTTGGGCACGAGGTCCAGCACCAGCGCCGGCAGCGCGACACGGAGCACCCACCAGTTGATGCCATGAACGGTGCCACTGGGCGGCTTGGCATAGCGCGCAACCAGCGCGCCAAGCACCAGGCAGGCAAATAACAGGAGCAATGCGCTCATGGACATCCCATGAAAAGAAACGGCCGCAGTATAGCGGCCGTTGGCGTGATGCCTTTTGCAGAAGCAGGAACCACATCGGATCGTCCGATGCCCCGCGCCGAGGCGCAAGGACACTGGACTTCACCGCGGTGAACCGTTGCCCGCTGCGTGTTACCCCACGATCAGACGATTCAAACGCTGCACGAACGCTGCCGGATCCGGCAGCTGCGCGCCCGCGGCGATCTCCGCCTGATCGAGCAGCAGGTTGGCGAGATCGCCAGCCTTGGCCGTATCGCTCTCGCTTTCCACGCGCTTGAGCAACGGATGCTGCGGATTGATCTCCAGCGTCGGCTTGCTCTCGGGCATCTCGTGGCCGGCCTCGCGCAGCAGTCGTGCAAGATGCGGCGCCATTTCAAAATCGGACAGCGCCAGGCACGACGGCGAATCGGTGAGACGCGCGGACACACGCACCTCGTTCACGCGATCGCCCAGCAGCTCCTTGAGCTTCTTGAGCAGCGGCTCGGCCGCCTTGCTGGCTTCCTCCTGCTGCTTCTTGCCGGCTTCGTCCAGCGGCAGCTCGCCCTTGGCGACGTTGCGCAGCTTCTTGCCGGCGTACTCGTTGAGGCTGCCCAGCATCCACTCGTCGACGCGATCGAACATCAGCAGCACTTCGATGCCCTTGGCCTTGAACGCCTCGAGCTGCGGGCTGCCCAGCGCGGCGGTGTAGCTGTCCGCGGTGATATACCAGATGGTGTCCTGCCCTACTTCCATGCGACCGATGTAGTCGTCCAGCGACACCGTCTGCCTGGCGCCGTCGCCCTTGGTCGAGGCGAAGCGCAGCAGCTTGGCGATGCGCTCGCGATTGCCGGCGTCTTCCACGATGCCCTCCTTCAGCGTGTTGCCGAAGGACTTGTAGAACGTGGCGAACTTCTCCGGTTCGTCGCGCGCCAGCTTCTCGATGAGATCGAGCACGCGCTTCACGCAAGCCGCGCGGATGCGCTCCAGCTGGCGGTTGTGCTGCAGGATCTCGCGGCTCACGTTGAGCGGCAGGTCGTCCGCGTCCACCACGCCGCGCACGAAACGCAAGTAGTTCGGCAGCAACTCTTCCGCCGCGTCCATGATGAAGACGCGCTTGATGTAGAGCTTGAGGCCCTTGCGCTCATCGCGCCCGCCCATCATCAGGTCGAACGGCGGCTGCTCGGGGAGATAGAGCAGCGTGGTGAAGCTCTGGCTGCCTTCGACGCGGTTGTGCGTCCACGCGAGCGCGTCGTTGAAGTCATGACCGAGCGACTTGTAGAAGCTCTGGTAGTCCTCGTCGGAAATCTCGTTGCGCGGCTTGGCCCACAGGGCCGATGCGTCGTTGACGGTTTCCCACTCGTCGGTCGGCTTGCCGTCCTGCTCCTTCGGCATGCGGATCGGGAAGGCCACATGGTCGGAATACTTGCGGATCAGCGAACGAAGTTCCCAGCCCTTGAGGAACTCGTCCTCGTCGGCCTTCAGGTGCAGAATCACCGCAGTACCGCGCTCGGGCAGATCGACCTGGCTCAGGCTGTATTCGCCCTTGCCGTCGCTCTCCCACTTCACGCCTTCGCCCGCGGGCTGGTCGGCGCGACGGCTCAGCACGGTGACGCGATCGGCCACCACGAAGGCCGAATAGAAACCCACGCCGAACTGGCCGATCAGGCGCGCATCGGTCTTCTGCTCGGCGCTCATCGCTTCCAGGAAGCGGCGCGTGCCGGAGCTGGCGATGGTGCCGATGTTGGCCACCACTTCATCGCGCGTCATGCCGATGCCGTTGTCGCGCACAGTAACGGTGCGGGCATCGGCATCCCAGCTCACCTGTATCTGCAGTTCGCCGTCGCCGGTAATCAGATCGGGATGGGCGAGCGACTCGAAGCGCAGCTTGTCGCAGGCGTCGGAGGCGTTGGAGATCAGTTCGCGCAGGAAGATCTCCTTGTGCGAATACAGCGAGTGCGTGACCAGGTGCAGCACCTGGGCGACTTCGGCTTCGAATTTGCGGGTTTCGGGCGTGGCGTTCGTCATACGGAAAGGCTCGTTCGAAAGTCAGTCAGAAAAGGGGAAAGAATCACAAACGAAGGGGCCGACAAGTCGGCCCCTCAGGCTACCCGCCCTCACGAGGAGGGCGGGTGAATTCACGCGTTGGCTTGCAGCGCAGCGATGCGCTCTTCCAGCGGCGGGTGGCTCATGAACAGGCGCTTGAAGCCTGTGGCGAGATGACCGGAGATGCCGAACGCGGCGATGGTCTGCGGCAAGGTGCTCTCGCCGTGCTGCACCTGCAGGCGCTGCAGGGCCGAAATCATCGCGCCACGGCCAGCCAGCTTGGCGCCGGCGGCGTCCGCGCGGAATTCGCGCCAGCGCGAGAAGGCCATCACGATCATCGAGGCGAACAGGCCGAACACCAGCTGCAGCACCATCACCGAGATGAAGTAGCCCATGCCGCCGCCACCGTCGCGGTCGCGACCGCCCGACAGCCAGCTATCGACCAGCCGGCCGACCACGCGGGCCGCCACGATCACCAGTGTGTTCACCACGCCCTGGATCAGCGTCAGCGTGACCATGTCGCCGTTGGCGACGTGGCCGATTTCATGGCCCAGCACGGCCGACACCTGCTCGCGATCCATCTGCTGCAGGAGGCCCGTGCTCACCGCCACCAGCGAGCTGTTCTTGGTCATGCCGGTGGCGAAGGCGTTCATTTCCGGCGCGTCGTAGATCGCCACCTCGGGCATGCCGATGCCGGCGTTCTGCGCATGGCGGCGTACGGTGTCGACCAGCCAGCGTTCGGCTTCGTTCTGCGGCTGCTCGATCACGCGGGCGCCGGTGGACATCTTGGCCATCCACTTGGACATGGCCAGCGAAATGAAGGCGCCGCCCATGCCGAACACGGCGGCGTAGATCAGCAAGCCTCCCATGCCGCCGTAACCACGGGCGGCGGCCCACTGATCGACGCCAAACAGGTGGCAGACGATGCTCAGCAGGAACAGGACGGCGATATTGGTAAGCAGGAACAGTGCGATGCGACGCATGGCTGTCTCTTTGGCAGTCATGAAGGAACACAGACGGCTCTCGCCGTCACCCAAGGATCGTGGCGAAATCTTGCGGTTTCAAGGCCTGCCTCTGCTGTAGGAGCGCACCCGGTGCGCGAAAAGCCTACGGAACGGGGGCGCCGTAGCTCTACGGTCGCGCACTGGGTGCGCTCCTACAGAGGGGAAAGCTTCCTCCGTACAATGACGGAATGACCTATCGCGGACGTTTCGCTCCTTCTCCGACCGGCCATTTGCATTTCGGTTCACTCGTCGCCGCGGTGGGCAGCTGGCTGTGCGCACGCCACGCGGGCGGGGAATGGCTGGTGCGGGTGGAGGACATCGATCCACCGCGCGAGATGCCTGGCTCCGCCGAGAGCATCCTGGCCGCCCTGCCCGCCTTCGGGCTGGCGGCCGATGGCGCGGTGTTGTTCCAGTCCGCCCGCGAACAGGCCTACGACGCCGCATTCGAACAGCTGAAGGCGGCGCAGCTGGTGTTTCCCTGTTGGTGCAGCCGCAACGACCTGGCCGGCGGCCTGCACCTGGATGGGCGCTGCCAGGCCGCGCCCCAGCCAAGCCGGCCACCCGCCTGGCGTCTGCGCGTGCCGGATGTCGAAATCCGCTTCGACGATGCGCTGCAGGGCCCGCAGGCCCAGAACTTGCGCACCGTGGCGGGGGATTTCGTGATCCGCCGGGTGGAAGGCTATTACGCCTACCAGCTCGCCTGCGTGGTGGACGACGCCTTCCAGGGCATCACCGAGGTCGTGCGCGGACACGACCTGCTCGACTCCACACCGCGCCAGATCTTCCTGCAGCGCTGCCTGGGCCTGCCCACGCCGGCCTACTTGCACCTGCCGCTGGCGCTGGACGGCAGCGGCCGCAAGCTCTCCAAGTCGGAACGGGCCCATCCGGTGGACCCCACCGACCCGATGCCGGCACTGCGCCGGGCCCTGGCCTTCCTCGACCTGCCCGTGGCGTCGGCGGCCAGCCGGCCGACTGATCTCCTTGCCCGCGCGCTCGACCATTTCGATCCCGCCCGCCTGCCGCACTGCAGCGAACGGATGGCCGCCTAAACGGCAACCGCCTTCCGTTACCGAACTCACCGCACGTTGCCGTGGAATTTGCGTATGCTCCGTAGACGTTTTGCCATGTAGTGCGGTTACACATGGCTACGCCCCGCGACGCATGGGCGAACGGGCATTCGGTCACTTTGGAGAACAGGCATGACGCAGCGCACGGCATTGGTCACAGGCGGCACGGGCGGAATCGGCACGGCGATCATTCGGTATCTCGCTCGCCAGGGACATCGGGTCGCCACCAACTATCGCGACCAGGCCAAGGCGGAAGCGATGAAGGAACTGATGGCGAAGGAAAGCATCGAGGTGATGCTGGTGCCCGGCGACGTGAAGGATCCCGATTCCTGCGAGGCCATGGTTCGCATCATCGAAGGCGCCATGGGCCCGGTGGAAATCCTGGTCAACAACGCCGGCATCACGCGCGACACCACCTTCCACAAGATGACCTATCCGCAGTGGATGGAAGTGGTGAACACCAACCTCAACGCATGCTTCAACGTGACGCGGCCGGTGATCGAGAACATGCGCGCGCGCAAGTGGGGCCGCATCGTGCAGATCAGCTCGATCAACGGCCAGAAGGGCCAGTACGGCCAGGCCAACTACGCCGCGGCGAAGGCCGGCATGCACGGCTTCACCATTTCGCTGGCGCAGGAAAACGCCAAGTTCGGCATCACCGTGAACACGGTGTCGCCCGGTTACGTGGGCACCGACATGGTGATGGCCGTGCCGGAGGACGTGCGCGAGAAGATCATTGCGCAGATTCCGGTGGGTCGCCTCGGCAAGCCTGAGGAAATCGCCCATGCCGTGGCCTTCCTCACCGGCGAGGAAGCCGCGTGGATCACGGGCGCGAACCTCTCGATCAACGGCGGTCACTACATGGGTTGGTAAGCGCCGTCATCCTGAGGCACAAAGAAGAAGCGCCGGCATGTCCGGCGCTTTTTTTCATGTCTATTTGTCGCCTTGAAGCAGCCGTTCCATCACTTTCCCCACCGCCGCGAACGCGAACGCACCGGTGACATGCGTGGCAGCGCCCAGGCCGCCGCCACAAGCGAGATTCAGCGCCTCGGCGCCATTGGCCACCGGCGGCCGCGTGCCGCACACCGTGCCGTCCGGCTGAGGGTATTGCACGTTCTGCAGCGAATAGACGGCCGACACGCCGAAATAGCGGTCCGGGTTCTTCGGAAAGTTGAAATCCTGGCGGAGCTTCTTGCGGATCAGGCTGAACATCGCGTCGTGCTCGGTGCGCGACAGGTCACGCACGCGAATCTGCGTGGGATCGGTGCGCCCGCCCGCGGAGCCCACCGTCACCATCGGCAACTTGCGGCGACGGCACCACGCGATGGCTTCCAGCTTCACGCGGAACGCGTCACAGGCATCCAGCACCACGTCGTAACCGCGGTCGAGCAGCTCGTCCAGCGTGGACGTGGTGAGGAAGCGTTCGATGGCGTCGATCTTGATCGCCGGGTTGATCGCGCGTAGGCGTTTCTCGATCACGCCGACCTTGGACTTGCCGTATTCGCCATCCAGCGCATGCAGCTGACGGTTGGTGTTGGACACACAGATCTCGTCGGCATCGATGAGAGTGAGATGCCCCACGCCACTGCGCGCCAATGCCTCGGCTGCCCACGAGCCCACGCCGCCGATGCCGATCACGCACACATGCGCCTGGGCCAACCTGTCGATGCTGCCCACGCCATACAGGCGCTCCACGCCAGCGAAACGCTCGCGCGGGAATGCCACCTCGCGCACCGACGCGTCGTCAGGAGAACGATGCGCGGCCACGCCGGCCGTGCCATCTGGATGCTTCACTGGAGTCCACCAACGTCTTGAAGAATGTGCATTTTAGCGGGAGGCGAGCCACCGCGCAGGCAGCCCGCTATGCTTGCCATCTTTGTGCCTTTCCACGGAAATCCAACGCATGCGCGCCGCCCTCCTGATCGTGCTCGGCCTGTTCATCGGCATCCTCGGCACCGTGTTCGCCCTGAATGCACTGCGCCAGCACCAGCCGCTGTCCCATTCAGTGATGTCGCTGATGGATCACCACGCCGGGGAACTGCGCGCGGCACTCAAGACCCAGCACTGCGAAGCGGCCCCGATGCGCCAGCACCTGACGCGGCTGCTGCAGACCCAGGCCGATATCGGCGAGGCCTTTCCCGGCGTCGACCAGCCCTTCCTGGATGAGGCCGCCAAGCTACACGACAAGACCCAGGCCGCGCTGGATGCCGCGCCCGCCGACTGCAAGGCGCTGGCCGCGGTGCTCAAGCCAATCGCGGAGACCTGCCAGTCCTGCCATCAGCAATACCGCTGACTTGAGTTTCTTTGTGGGAGCGCACCCTGTGCGCGACCGCAGGGCTCGTCGTTACCGCTCCGTGGGCTCGTCGCGCACAAGGTGCGCTCCCACACGCGAATGCAGACCCGACCTCAGAGCTTGATCTTCCCCTGCAAAATCTCCCAGTACATCACCCAATCACCCATCAGGCTGTAAAGCGGATGGGTGAAGGTGGCGGGCCGGTTCTTCTCGAACACGTAATGCCCGATCCAGGCGAAGCCATAGCCCACCACCGGTGCCGCCAGCAGCCACCACGCATTAGCCGTTACCACCGCCGTCACGACCACCACCAGCACCAGCGTGCTGCCGATGAAATGCATGCGGCGGCATTGACGGTCGCTGTGCTCGTTCAGATAGAACGGGTAGAACTCGCGGAAGCTGGCATAACCGGACATGCGGTCACCCCTGGTGTGATGGCGACAGCCTAAATCGGCGCGTACGGCCATGCATGCGCATGCGCAGCATTAGGCCGGCAGCGGGATGTACTCCGCCTCATCGCCGATCACCTTGCCCATGCGCTGCGCGGCCCAGTCGGCCTTGGCCTGCTCGATGCGCTCGCGACTGCTGGCGACGAAGTTCCACCACAGGTGGCGCTCGCCATCCAGCGGCGCGCCGCCGAACAGCATCACGCGGCTGGCCGCGCGCGCGCGCAGCGGCGGCGAATCGGGGCCAGTCTGCACGGCGGCCTGCATCGACGTGACGGTCACGCCGTCCCACTCCACTTCGCCGTCGACCACGCATACGCCGCGTTCCACGTGATCCGCGGGCCACGGCAACTCGGCACCCGCATCCAGCGTCGCCTCGATGAAGAACATCGGCGCAAACACCTTCACCGGTGACTGCTGGCCATAGCCCGTGCCGGCGATCAGCACCAGCTTCGCGCCCGGCAGGTCGATGCGCGGCAACTCGTCGGCGCCATGATGGTGGAATTCCGGGTCCACCTCGGCGTCCTTCTGCGGCAACGCCACCCACACCTGGATGCCATGCGCACGCTGGCCGCCCCCGCGCGCTTCGGGCGGCGTGCGCTCGGAATGGACGATGCCGCGCCCGGCGGTCATCCAGTTCACTTCACCCGGGCGAATGTCCGCGATGCTGCCGAGGCTGTCGCGATGGCGGATCACGCCCTCGAACAACCACGTCACCGTGGCGAGCCCGATGTGCGGATGCGGGCGCACGTCCATGCCCTTGTCCTGGAGGAAGGTCACCGGCCCCATGTAATCGAAGAACACGAAGGGGCCCACGTGACGCGCCTGCAGCACCGGCAGCAGTCGTCGCACATTGAAGCCATCGCCCAGGTCGTGCACGCGGCCATCGATCAAGATCGGCTGTTGTTCCATGTCGGTTCCTTTGGTTACCACGCCCGCTGGTATTGCAGCGGCGCCGTGATCGGCACGCCCAGTTCCTGCGCCGCACGACGCGGGAAGTACGGATCGCGCAGGCTTTCGCGCGCGATCAGCACGACGTCAGCAGCGCCTTCGTCGATGATGCGCGCGGCATGTGTGGATTCGGTGATGAGCCCCACGGCACCCGTCGCGATGCCCGCATCATGGCGTATGCGCGACGCGAATGGCACCTGATAGCCGGGCGACACAGGGATCTTCGCGTGCGGAATCAGGCCGCCGCTGGAGGTATCGACGAGGTCGACGCCGAGCGGCTTGATGTCCCGCGCGAGCTGCACGCTCTGTTCGACATCCCAGCCGCCCTCGGTCCAGTCGGTGGCGGAAACGCGCAGCCACAACGGGAGATGCTCGGGCCATACCTCGCGCACGGCAGTGATGACTTCGCGCACGAGGCGCGTGCGGTTCTCGAAACTGCCGCCGTAGGCGTCGGTACGATGGTTGCTCAGCGGCGAGATGAACTGGTGCAGCAGATAACCATGGGCGGCATGCAGCTCAACGAGCTGAAAGCCCGCCTCGAGCGCACGCACCGCCGCCGCGCGGAAGTCAGCAATCACCTTGGCGATGCCGGCGGCATCCAACGCGTGCGGCACGTGCCAGTGTCCGTCGAATGGAATGGCTGAGGGCGCCACGGTCTGCCAGGCACCCGCGTCCGCCGCCAACGGATGACCACCCTGCCACGGCGGAAGCACGCTGGCCTTGCGACCGGCATGCGCCAGCTGCACGCCAGCCACCGCACCCTGCTCCCGGATGAAGCGTGTGATCGGCTGCCAGGCCGCCAGTTGCGCGTCGTTCCACAGCCCCACATCGCCTGCCGAAATGCGGCCTTCCGCCGAGATGGCGGTCGCTTCCACGATCACCGCACCCGCTCCGCCCACGGCGCGGCTGCCCAGATGCACCAGATGCCAATGGTCGGGGACGCCATCGGTGGCCGAGTACTGGCACATGGGCGCGATCACCAGGCGATTGCGCAAGGACAGGCTGCGTTGGGCGAAGGGAGTGAAGAGATTCATCGAACCGGGTCCGGAATAAAGATCCGCTTCACATGCCGGCGGCACGTGGCTGCTTCAAGGGCGGGCGACCGACGGCAAGCTGGACAGCCAGGCGACGATGCGTTCGGCGACGGGCTGTGGCGTCTTCATCCAACCGAAATGATCGGCCGGCCTGCCGTCCATGTCGCTGGAGGTCATCAGCTGCCGCTCGACCTGCGCACGGGGCATTTTTCCCAGCAACCATGACAACGATGCCTCGGGACCGAGCCAGTCATCCGTAAACCGCAGCGCCAGCAAAGGCAACTGCAGCCGGCCCAGGCGTTGCTCGAGGTCGTCGGCCATGCCTACGGCCGCGTAGCGGCCGGTGCGCCCACTGCGCGCCCAGTCGTCGATCACGCCCCGGGCTTCGTTGCCGCCGAAACCGATCCTCCTGCCTGGTAGATATCCCACCAGACGCGCAAGCCATGGTGCCGCGGCATAGGCCAGCAGGATCCATGCGCCGTGACGATATTGCCGCCAATACGGCGATCCGCTGGCAGCCACGACCAGACCGCCCGCCGCATCCGGGTGCATGGCGGCGTAGAGCGAGGCCAACTGTCCGCCCAGGCTGTGTCCGCCGAGCAGGAGATCTTGATGGGGCAATCGTTCGCGCACGACCGCGAGGCCCGCAGGAAGGTCGTCCTGCAACAGTTCGCGATAACCCCAGTTCTGATGACGTCCCGCGCGGCGGTTGCTGGAACCGATGCCACGCCATTCGTGGATCGCCATCGCCACGCCCGCCTCGGCCAGCACTTGCGCCAGCGGCAGGTATTGCCTGGCCGATACGCCCAGGGCCGGCAACCAATACATCACGCAACGAGGTGTGCATGCAGGCAATTGCAACAGCATCTCCGCCTGCGAGCCGTCCGCCGCGCGCGCCGGCAAGACTTCGCAAGCCGGCAGCAGTGAGGTCGAAGGCAAAGGCATGGACATGGATGAATTGCCGCGGCAGCGAAACGACGCAGGCTAACGAATCCATTCCATCGGAAAAAGACCGCGAAATAAAAAAGGCCGGCTTGCGCCGGCCCTTTTTAATTACAAGAGGTATTTGGATTAGGCAGGTGCAACTTCATCGGCCTGCAGGCCCTTCTGGCCCTGCACTACCTTGAAGCTCACCTTCTGTCCCTCTTTGAGGCTACGGAAACCCGTGCCGCTGATTGCCCTGAAATGCACGAAGACGTCGGGTCCGCTTTCACGACTGATGAAGCCAAACCCCTTGGCGTCGTTGAACCATTTGACTGTGCCAACTTCACGATCCGACATGACTCACTCCGATCTGCTCGACGCTGAGACAAGTCAGCCTCCCCTTTGGCCGACGGCTTACTGGGCATGCAGGGATCGGGTGAAGCGATGTGGACCCGGAGGGGTCGCGCACCGGGCATGCACGTGACCGAGCAACCACAGTGAATCCAGCATAACGGATTTCTTTAATGCAAGTGAATGACTTTGAGCATTTTCACATTTCAACGACATTTGCATTGAAAATAAAAAAAGCCAGGCATCGCTGCCTGGCTTTTTATTTGCGTTATGAATAACGCTTTTTACTGCGGGATTACTTCATCAGCCTGCAGGCCCTTCTGGCCCTGCACGACCTTGAACGAGACCTTCTGGCCTTCCTGCAGGCTCTTGAAGCCGTTGCCCTGGATCGCGCGGAAATGCACGAAGACATCCGGGCCGTTGTCACGGCTGATGAAGCCGAAACCCTTGGCATCGTTGAACCACTTGACGGTACCGATCTGACGATCAGACATGTAAATCACCTCTTGGGATAGAAAAGACTCAACCCGCGCAACGTGCGCGGGCCGACTTACTGGTATGCAAGGAAACCCTAGGGGTGATGCGATGAGGCTAGATCGAGATCAGGCGGCATCGGGTCACAAAACTCTGGTGACCCCGGCAGACACAGTCCGCGCATCATAGCTGCTCAATCGCCACAAGGCTAATAGGACGTTTTCTGAAACTGAATGAATGCCGGATAACGGCGCGGCAATGCAGTTCGATTTTCACATAACCTTCTCATTTCATCCGGTCTTTACCGCGTAGGACGAGTATGAAAGTCTCTCCCCTCGCAACGGCTCTGAGACCGTCGAGGCCTCCGGCCGGCCATTAGAAGGAGAAGCTCGATGATGTCCCGTCGTACCCGTCTTGCCCTGTTGTCGCTGATCACCGGTGGCATCGCGCTGGCAGGCTGCAGCAGCCAGCCCACCTCCACCACCACGACCACCACCACGACAGCAGGCAGATCACACGCGGGCAGCTCCACGTCGACGTCGCCCCGGAGCAGCGGTACCTCCGCGCCTCGCCCGAAGGCAGCAGCCCCCGGCACCCCAGCCACTACGGCCGCCGGCCAGACCGCAAGCACCGGTATACCGGCCTGCGACGATTACCTGGCGAGCTATGTCGCCTGTCACCGCACCGCGGCGATCTATCCGCCTGACCAGATCGAAGGGCATTACGAGGCCATGCGCGACAGCCTGCTGCGCGACTCGCAGGATCCCAATACGCGGCCACAGCTGGGCGGACGCTGCACGGCGCTGGCGCAGACGCTGCGCCAGGCGTTGCATGGCCGCTCGTGCGGCCCGGTCAATCCGGCGACGCCTGCTTCGTCATCCGGCAAGAGCGGCTGAGTTCAGCGCTCTCGCCATAACGCACGCAACGCGCTCGCGACACTGCCCGGGCGCGAGCGTCCCAATCGCACCTTGGGCGTGCCATGCCAGCGTGCCGCCGCGCTGATCGCCTCGGCAACCTCGGTCAGCAGACGCTCACTCGGCTGCACGTCCGGTTCGAGAAACAGGGCCTTGACCTCGAACACGCCCTCGGCACGATGTGCCTTGGCATCCAACCGCCCCACCAGGCGCCCGCGATGCAGTATGGGCAACACGTAGTAGCCGTAGCGCCGCTTCGGCGCGGGCACATAGCACTCGATGGTGTACTCGAAGCCGAACAGCGCCTGCACCCGAGCGCGATCCCACACGACGGGATCGAACGGCGACAGCAAGGTCGTATAGCTGCCGCGCAGCTTTCCTTCGACGGCCTGCGCGAGCAACTCCGCGTGATCGGGGTGCACATAGGCGGGCACGTTCCAGTCGGAGACATCCACCGCGAGCAATTGCCCTGCCTCGACCAGCGGCGCGAGTTCGCGATCGGTCACTGCGGGCTTCAGGCGGTAGTAGTCGGCGATCCAGCGTGCCTGCGTCACGCCGAGTGCGCGCACGCTGTCGAGGATGAAGCGCTGCCGTAGCGCGGCGTGATCCATCTCCATCAGCGCTGCGTCCATCGGCGGATCGAGCTTGGCCAGCACGCGCTCGGCCAGGTCATAGACCCGCTGGAAGCGCTCGCGCCGCGTGACCATCAATTCGCCCAACGCGAACCATGCTTCCAGCCAGCGCTTTTCCGGCTTCCACGACCACCATCCGCCCGAGCCACGCTGTTCACTCTCGAAATCCGAAGCACGCGCGGCCCCTCCTTCGCGAATGCGCGCAAGCATCGAATCCATGCCTTCGCGATGTTCGCGATGCATGCGCGACGCATGCTTGTAGGCCCAATGCGTCGAACGCTGCATGCGCCATGCCTGATGCAGGGGAAGATCGGACGCCGGCACGAAGCACGCCTCGTGCGCCCAGCACTCGGCGATGCGCCCCGATGCCAATGCATCGTCGAGCCACACGGGATCGTAATCACCCAGCCGCGAGTACAGCACCATGTATGGACTGCGCGCGATCACATGGATGCTGTCGATCTGGAGCAGGTTCATCCGTGCTATTGCGGCGACCACGTCCGCTGGGCGCGCCTTGGCGCGCGGCTTGCGCAAAAGGCCCTGTGCGGCGAGATGCAGTCGCTGTGCTTGTGCAAGCGCTAAGCGAACGTGCGGAATGTCTGAAGGAACCGACAACGGTAACGATGACTTCACGCGCTCTCGATGCCTGTATTGAGGCGGCATTTATCGGGCCTTTGATAGCTTGGTGACCAGCGGGGAGCAGTTCGCAGCGTGATATCGCCACGTTCGCTGCTCCGCGCACATCCGTCCACTGGCCACGCATTCTGGCATGGAGTAACGACGATGAAATCACGCAAAACCCTTCTCGCGCTTCTGGCCGCCAGTTCGATGACGGTGGCCGGTTCGCTGCTCGCCCAGGACCAGGGCATGCAGACAGCGCCACCGCCTCCGCCGCCGGCACCTGCGGCACCAATGCCCGCCACGCCGCCGCCTCCGCCTTCCGCGCCCGCGGCACCGATGCCTGCAACGCAGGCACCGCCACCGCCATCGGCGCCTGCCGCGCCGAGATCGAGCATGCCCGCCACCAGTGCTGCGCCTTCGGCACCGGCAGCGACCATGCCGGCCGCAACACCGACGCCACCGCCGCCGGCCGGCACACAAGCTAACGTCAACAGCCCGCAGGGCCAGGTGACCATCAATTCGAGCGTGCCGCCGGTTGTCGCCGGCCCCGCCCCCAGCTTCGAACAATTGTCGGGCGGTTCGCGCTTCATAACGGAAGACCAGGCCGCTGCGTATCCGCTTCTTGCCAACGACTTCCTTTACGTCGACAAGGGACACACGGGCCATATCACCAAGGCGCAGTACGAGCGTTGGTTGAACAACAACAAGTAAGATGACGCTCCCCACGCGGGCCGGTCGCTGGACCGGCCCGCTTCATTGCATGCCGCGCCGGGAACCTATCGGCGTCGCGCAGTACGCGGATGGAGCCCATCGATGCGATTGACCTTATGCGTGGCCGTTGCGCTTGTTCTCGGCCAGCCCCTTGCCGCCCACGCGCAGAATCCGGACCCGATGGATATCCGCGCATGCACGGCCATCGAAACCGACGCCCAGCGCCTCGCCTGCTATGACCGCGCCACGGGTCACGACAACCTTCCCGCAGCCCGCAAGAAGAACGAAGCGACGACGCAGGAAGCCAAACCGTCCAGCAACAACGTCTTCGGGCACGAAACGCCCGCGCCGTCGCAAGCGGGCACCTCCACCGAGGAAGTGAAATCGCTCTCGCTGCTCGACAGTCGATGGGAGCTCACGCCTGAAAGCAAGCTCGGCACGTTCAACCTTCGCGGCTACAAGCCCATCACGATCATGCCGGTGTTCGCCACCAGCAACCAGAACGACCAGCCGCATAGTCCCAATCCCATCAACACGGTCAGCACGCCGCAGAACCTCGACAACATCGAGGGCAAGTTCCAGATCAGCCTGAAAACCAAGGTGTGGCAGGGCGTGTTCGGCGACGCCGGCGACGTGTGGGTGGGCTATACGCAAGCCTCGCATTGGCAGGTCTACAACAAGGAAACCTCCAGGCCGTTCCGCGAAACGAACTACGAGCCCGAGGCCATGCTGATGTTCGATACCCACTACGAGGTGGGCGGCTGGGATGGGCGACTGCTCGGTATCGGCGTCAACCATGAATCCAACGGCCGCTCCAATCCGCTGTCGCGCAGCTGGAATCGCGTCATGGGCTACGTCGGCTTCGAACGCGACAACTGGACGGTGATGATTCGTCCCTGGTGGCGCATACCCGAAGGCGGCAAGGACGACAACAATCCCGACATCAGCAATTACATGGGCCGGGCCGACATGCAGATCGTCCACGAATGGAAGGGCCAGGAATTCGGCCTGATGCTTCGCCACTCGCTACGCGGCGGCAGCGAAAGCCATGGTGCCGCGCAACTCACCTGGGCGTTTCCGATCGCGGGAAATCTTCGTGGCTACATGGAGCTGTTCAAGGGCTACGGCGAGAGCATGATCGACTACAACCACAACGCCACTTATCTGGGTATTGGCCTGTCGTTGCTCGATTGGTACTGACGAAGACGCCACCGCCGAATCGACGGTGGCGTCCTTTGCACCAAGCTTCGATCAGTAGCCGCCGGACACGTCGATGATGACACCACTGGAAACCAGGGTCAGATAGAACTGGCCGCTATCCGCACGCACCCAGCGATAACCCGGGTCGGGACGACGCAGGTGATATCGCTCGTAGTCAGTCACGTAATACTCGTGCGCGTAGTAGCGGTCCGGCAGACGATCGCCCTTCTTGTACCAACCATTGTGCTTGCCGTTGTCGTGGCGCCCTTCGTCCTTGGGGTTGTGTCCATGATCGTGATCGCCCTCTTCCCAGTGCTTGTCATCGCCATGCCCATCCCCTTCCTGCGGACTGGCCATGACCACTCCACTTCCGACGAATAGCGCAGCCGTCGTGACGGCGAGAATCAGCAGACGCTTCATGGGAATTCCATCCATACAGTGAAAGGATTCGACGCGCCGCAGCGCGTGCCGGGGTGCGCCGCATTGATGCGTGCGGCACGAAGGCAACATGGCACAAAGCGGCTGGCGTTGGCCGAATCGCGGCCAAACGAGGGCGGAATCGTGCGGGCTCCGTTCATGGTCGCCACCCTAGCCTCGATCGCATCCGCAATGCGATACAGCACACAGAATAGATGGCCAAACGGTCAGGAATCGGCGTTTTCGTTGAAGCCGCCTTGCCCAACCTGCGAACCATGACCCTTTCCTGCCCGTGATTGTTGGGCGACTATCCGACGCCCGGGCGATCTCGCGCCCTGTGTTGTGCTGCAGCACCGCATCGCCGTTGCGAAGTCTTCAGGCTCCCGTGGAACACCTGGGAGCACAACCCATCCTCCAAAGGCGCACCATGAAAAAGCACGTGAAGCTGTCTTCATCGTTGGGCATGGCCGTGGTTCTTTGCATGAGTGGCTTTTACGCATCGGCAGCCGATCTCCCCGCAGCCGTCTCCGGCGATCAGGAAAGCGACGCGCTGACGGACGCCTATACGGCTTTCGCCGGATCCAGCAGCAATGCGCACGCCCTTGTCGAAGGCCTGCTCAACGGAAGTCGAATCACACTGGTCATGCCCTCTTCCTCGGGCAACCCATCCTCTCCGACCTCATTCACGCCTAAAACCGGCAAGCTGGGCTACGACAACGTGAGGATGGCGCTTGCGCTTGCGCAGGCTGCTCTTGCCAAGGCGCAGATCACACAGCCGACGGCGGCTCAGATCGAAGCGGTGTTGAATGGCGGCGCGATCATGGCGCCCTACGGTCCAGCACAGATGCCAGGCGTGCTCGCACTGCGCAGCCGCGGCCAGGTGTGGGGAAATATCTCGAAGGCGCTGGGCGTCAAGCTCACGGCTGATGGCAGCGTGGCAGCGGCGAACAGCCCGTGACGGCATGCGGAAATGCGCATCGCGCATGCTGACGGCGCGCCCCTTCGGTGCGCCGCCTGAGAGCCGGAGCGCCGGCCATCATACCGGCGCTCCATCGACCACTCAGTGGTGGTGACCACCCTCGCCGTGCACGTGACCATGGGCGAGTTCTTCCTCGCTGGCCGGACGCACTTCGGTCACTTCCACGTCGAAATGCAGGGTCTGGCCAGCGAGCGGATGGTTGCCGTCGATGTGCACCTTGTCGCTATCGACCTTGGTGACGGTGACATTGATGACGCCCTGCGGACCGCGGCCCTGGAACTGCATGCCCGGCTGGATGTCTTCCACGCCCTGGAACGCCTCGCGCGGCACTTCCTGCACCAGCTCGGCGTGATGCACGCCGTAGCCTTCTTCCGGCGCCACATCGACCTTGAACTGATCACCCACCTGGCGGCCTTCCATCGCCTTCTCCAGGCCCGGCACGATCTGGCCCACGCCCTGCAGGTAAACGAGCGGCTCGCGACCCTGCGAGCTGTCGAGCACCTGGCCCTGGTCGTCGGTCAGCGTGTAATGGAAGGAAACCACGGAATTCTGTGCGATCTGCATGATGTTCTCGATTGGGGAAGGAGGCGCCTCTGACGCGGGCGCGAACGTAAAGGGTATCAGACCCCGCCGGTAGGCACCGGCGCGCCGGATTGGCGATACTTGATCCATGGGCACGCTGCACCCTCTGTTTCGCCGCACTATCGCCATCACGTTCGGCGCCACCCTCGGTTGCCTGGTGACTTCGTCATGGGCCGCGGAAGAGGCGCCACGGGCCATGCGGGCTCCCTCAGCGCCGGCTATGCCCCTGTCCGATCAGATCAACAGCCTGATCACACAGCCGCGCTTCGCCGGAGCGGACTGGGGCATTTCGGTGATCTCGCTGGACAGCGGCCGCACGGTCTACGCGCATCGTGCCGATCAGCTGTTTCAGCCCGCCTCCACCTCCAAGCTTTTCACAGCCGCCGTGACGCTCAGCGAGCTCGGCCCCGACTACCGCATTCCCACCCGCGTACTGGCGACGAGCGACATCCGCCATGGCCGCCTGAACGGCCCACTGGTGCTCTACGGCATGGGCGACCCCACGCTAGGCGCCGATACCGCGACGGCACAATGGGCCGACCAGCTCGCCACGCAGTTGGCGGCCCAGGGCTTGCGCCAGGTGCACGGTGACCTGGTGGCGGATGCCACGTACTTTGCGAGCCCCGCGATGGGCACCGGCTGGGAGGCCATCGATCTGCAGAGCTGGTTTGCCGTACCGGCCACCGCACTGAGCGTGCGAGAGAACCAGGTGGAGGTCACCATCACGCCCGCCACCGCGGCGGGAACGGCGGCCAGGGTCAGCCTCGATCCGGGCGGTGCGATGCCGAGCGTGATCAGCGAAGTCACAACGGGCGCGGCGCATTCGCGCGCCGACATCAATCTCTATCGTGCGCCGGGCGACGCGGTGTTGTATGCCTTCGGCAACGTACCGGCGAAATCGCCTGCGCAGACCTACAAGCTCGCGGTGCCCGATCCGGCGCGTTTCGCCGGCATGCTGTTGCAGCAGGCGCTGGCGCGCCACGGCATCCAGCTCGATGGCAAGGTGGTGTCGGTGCAGTGGCCTCGCCGCGATACGCTGCTCGACGCGCAACCGCGCACGCTCGCCGAGGTGCTGTCGCCGCCGGTCGCAGAGATCCTCGGACGTGGCCTCAAGCGCTCGCAGAACCTCTATCTGCAAAATCTGCTGCTGCTTGCCGGCGTCAAGGCGCAGGCCGATGCCGTGCAGCAGAATGGCGATACCGGTTTCATCACCAGTGAGCGCTGGGGCATTCGCGCCATGCAGCAGCTATTGGAACGCGTGGGCATCGCGCCAGGTTCCAGCGTGATCGAAGAAGGCAGCGGCCTGTCCCGCCGCAATCTCGCCACGCCCAATGCGATGGCGCGACTGCTCGCCTTCCTCGCCACCCAGCCCTATGCCGCGACGTTCGAGGACTCCCTGCCGCTTGCGGGCGTGGACGGCACCTTGCAATGGCGCATGCGCAATACGCCGGCGCAGAACAATCTGCGCGCCAAGACCGGCAGCATGAGTTTCGTGCATTGCCTCGCGGGCTATGTCACCACGGGCGATGGCGAACGGCTCGCGTTCGCCATCATGCTCAACAACTACAACCCGCCGGCGGGCGCACCCAGCGCCACGCGTGACATCGATGCGATCGCGGTCATGCTGGCAGGGTTGCGCAATCGCATCGCCACGCCGGCGTCAACGCCCAGCGTGGCGACTCATCCGGCCAACTGAGCCGTGAGGTCCTTGCCGATCTTTTCTGGCGTATCGGTGGGCGCGTAGCGCTTCACCACCTGGCCGTTGCGATCGACCAGGAACTTGGTGAAGTTCCACTTGATGCCCTCGCTGCCAAGGATGCCCTTGCCCTCGCTCTTGAGCCACTTGTAGAGCGGATGCGCGCCCTCGCCGTTCACATCGATCTTGGCGAACATCGGGAAGGTGACGTCGTAGCTGGTGGAGCAGAAGTTGCGGATCTCCGCTTCGTTGCCCGGTTCCTGATGACCGAACTGGTCGCAGGGAAACCCGAGCACCACCAGCCCCTTGTCGCGATCGCTGCGCCACAACGCTTCGAGCCCGGTGTACTGGGGCGTGAACCCGCACTTGGAGGCCACGTTCACGATCAGCAGGGTCTTGCCGCGGTACTCGGAGAGCGAGCGCTCCTGGCCGTCGATGTCGCGGGCGGAAAAGTCGTAGACGGACGTCATGGCGTCGATCCTCTGGAAGGGTCCCACAGTCTAGTCGCGGCCCGCCCGCCCCGGCACATGTCTTATGCTTTGCGTCCACCGGCCACGCCGGTGCCTGACCCCAGGCCCACGCCGCAGGCTCCCCAGAAGGTAACCCGTGATCAGATTCCAGGCCGTTCACAAGTCCTACCGCGTCGACGGCAGAGATGTTCCCGCCCTGCATGCATTCGACCTCGACATCGCCGACGGCGAGGTGTTCGGCATCATCGGCCACTCCGGCGCAGGCAAATCGACGCTTATACGTCTGATCAACCTGCTGGAGCGTCCGAGCGGCGGCCACATCCTGGTGGACGGCACCGACATGACGACGTTGAGCGATGCGCAGCTGCGCGAGAAGCGCCAGCGGATCGGCATGATCTTCCAGCACTTCAACCTGCTCGCCTCGCAGACGGTGGCGGAGAACGTCGCCTTCCCGCTGCGCCTTGCCGGCGAGCGCGATGCGGCGACCATTCGCCATCGCGTGGACGAATTGCTCGCGCGCGTGGGTCTGAGTGCGCATGCCGACAAATTCCCTTCGCAGCTGTCCGGCGGCCAGAAGCAGCGCGTGGGCATCGCGCGCGCGCTGGCCAACCGGCCATCGATCCTGCTGTGCGACGAGGCGACCAGCGCGCTCGACCCGCAGACCACGGCCGCGGTGCTCGACCTGCTGGCGGAGATCAACCGTGAATTGAAGCTCACCATCGTGCTGATCACGCACGAAATGGACGTGGTGCGGCGCGTGTGCGATCGCGTGGCTGTGCTCGACGCCGGCACCATCGTGGAAAGCGGTGCCGTGGCGGATGTGTTCCTGCATCCGAAGCATTCCACCACCCGTCGCTTCGTCAACGAAGCGTTGCCCGAGGAGGCCGCCGGCGAACAGGCGCCATTCGTGAACGTACCCGGACGCATCCTGCGCCTGTCGTTCCGCGGCGAAGCCACCTGGACGCCGGCGCTGGGGCGCGTGGCTCGCGAAACCGACGTGGATTTCAACATCCTCGCTGGGCGCATCGATCGCATCAAGGACCTGCCGTACGGCCAGCTCACCGTTGCCATGCAGGGTGCTCGCGTCGATGACGCATTGGCCAGCCTGCGCCAGGCGGGCATCGAAATTGAAGAAATCACCACGCCGTCGCCGGAGAATCGCGCATGAGCTCGCCGCTGCAGAGCCTGTTTCCCAACATCGACGACTGGAGCGAGATCGGCCGCGCCTGCATCGATACCGTGCTGATGCTCGGCGGCTCGCTGCTGCTCACCGTCGTGATCGGCCTGCCGCTGGGCGTGCTGCTCTACCTCACCGGCAAGGGCCAGCTGCGCGCGATGCCCAAGCTGTACGGCATCCTGTCGCTGGTAGTGAACATCCTGCGTTCCATCCCCTTCATCATCCTGATGATCGTGCTGATGCCGCTCACCTATGTGCTGGTCGGCACCAAGCTGGGCATTCGCGGCGCGATCCCGCCGCTGGTGATCGGTGCGGCGCCGTTTTTCGCACGTTTGGTGGAAACCGCCTTGCGCGAAGTGCAGCGCGGCGTGATCGAGGCCAGCCAGGCCATGGGCGCCAGCACGTGGCAGATTGTGCGACATGTGCTGCTGCCGGAGGCCCGCGGCGGCCTCATCGCGGGCACCACGGTCACCGCCATCGCCTTGGTGGGCTACACGGCCATGGGTGGCGCCATCGGCGCCGGCGGTTTGGGTGACCTTGCCTACCGCTATGGTTATCTCAGCTACAAGTCCGATTACATGCTGGTCACGGTGGTGCTGCTGATCGTGCTCGTTCAGATAGTACAAATGCTGGGCGATCGCATCGTGGCGCATTACACCCGTCACCAGTGACGCGTTTTTGCATCTGGCGGTATGGACGGCTATTCTGTTGCGCCGCACCACAGAAACCCTCGTCATGACGAAGATGCATAAGCTCATTGCCATTCTTTCCGCCCTGCTCCTGCTGGCGGGCTGTTCTTCGTCCAACGGCGGCGGCGAAGCCGGTGGCCAGAAGCTGGTGGTCGCCGCCACCGCCGTGCCGCATGCGGAGATCCTCAAGCAGGTCAAGCCGATCCTGGCGAAGGAAGGCGTGGACCTGGAGATCAAGGTATTCGCCGACTACGTCCAGCCCAATACGCAGGTGCTGGAGAAGTCGATCGACGCGAACTATTTCCAGACCAAGCCCTACCTCGACGCCTTCAACCGCGAGCGCGGCACCAACCTGACCATCGTGACGGGCGTGCACATCGAGCCGTTCGGCGCGTACTCGCGCAAGCTCAAGTCGATCGACCTGCTGCCCGACGGCGCCACCGTCACCTTGCCGAATGATCCCAGCAACAACAGCCGCGCCCTGCTCCTGCTGGCCAAGCACGGCATCATCACGCTGAAGGATCCGAGCAACGAGTTGTCCACGCTGAAGGACATCACGGCGAACCCGAAGCAGCTGAAGTTCCGCGAGCTGGAAGCGGCGATGCTGCCGCGCACGCTGGACGAAGTGGATCTCGCCCTGATCAACACCAACTACGCACTGGCTGCGGGCCTCAACCCGACCAAGGACGCGCTGCTGATCGAGGACAAGGATTCGCCGTACGTGAACTATCTGGTGGCCCGCCCGGACAACAAAGACGACCCGCGCATCCAGAAGCTGGCGAAGGCGCTGACCAGCCCGGAAGTGAAGCAATTCATCGAGCAGAAGTATCAGGGTGCGGTGTTGCCAGCGTTCTGAGCTGCAGCACGCTCTATGCTCCAGCCTTTTTGTGGGAGCGCACCCTGTGCGCGACAAGCCAACGGAGCGGTAAAGCCGCAACGCCGCGGTCGCCCACTGGGTGGGCTCCTACAAAAAAACACACCCGTACGCATCGCCCTGCCTGTAGGAGCGCGACAAGCCAACGGAGCAGTGACGCCGTCACGCCGCGGTCGCCCACTGGGTGGGCTCCTACAAAAAAAACACACCCGTACGCATCGCCCTGCCTGCAGGAGCGCACCCAGTGCACGACAAGCCAACGGAGCGGTGACGCCGTCACGCCGCGGTCGCCCACTGGGTGGGCTCCTACAAAAAAAGCACACCCGTACGCATCGACCTGCCTGTAGGAGCGCACCCAGTGCGCGACAAGCCAACGAAGCGGTGACGCCGTCACGCCGCGGTCGCCCACTGGGTGGGTTCCTACAAAAAGACACACCCGTACGCATCGCCCTACCTGTAGGAGCGCACCCTGTGCGCGACAAGCCAACGGAGCGGGTGACACCGTCACGCCGCGGTCGCCCACTGGGTGGGCTCCTACAAAAAGACACACCCGTACGCATCGACCTGCCCGTATGGGCGCACCCAGTGCGCGACAAGCCAACGGAGCGGTGACGCCGTCACGCCGCGGTCGCCCACTGGGTGGGCTCCTACAAAAAAACACACCCGTACGCATCGACCTGCCCGTAGGGGCGCACCCAGTGCGCGACAAGCCAACGGAGCGGGTGACGCCGTCACGCCGCGGTTGCCCACTGGGTGGGCTCCTACAGAGGAAGACGCGCGCCGGACTCAGGCCACGGCTGCCGCCCGATCGGGCTCTGCGGGAATCTCGAACACCTGTCGCAGGTAGGCCACGTAGGCGCTGTCCTCACACATGTTCTTGCCCGGCGAGTCGCTGATTTTGGCCACCGGCTGGCCGTTGCAGCGAATCATCTTGATGACGATCTGCAAGGGCTCCGGCCCGACGTCGTTGGTGAGGTTGGTGCCGACGCCGAACGCAAGCTGGCAGCGCCCATGGAAGTGTTTGTACAGCGCCATCACCTTGGGAATGTCCAGGCCGTCGCTGAACACCAGGACCTTGGTGCGTGGGTCCACGCGATTGGCCCGGTAGTGCGCCAGCACGCGCTCGCCCCAGGCGAACGGATCGCCCGAGTCGTGGCGCGTGCCGTCGAACAGCTTGCAGAAGTACATGTCGAAGTCGCGCAGGAACGCGCTGAGCCCGTACACGTCCGACAACGCGATGCCCAGGTCGCCGCGGTACTCGCGCGCCCAGGTTTCCAGTGCCGCCACCTGTGAATCGCGCAGGCGCGGGCCGAGCGCCTGGTGCGCCTGCAGGTACTCGTGCGCCAGCGTGCCCAATGGCGTCAGGCCGAGCTTCCACGCCAGCCATACGTTGCTGGTCCCGGTGAACTGTTCGCCCAGGCCGTCGCGCAGCGTGGTCACCACTTCCTCGTGCCATGGGCGCGAAAAGCGCCGGCGCGTGCCGTAATCGGCGACTTTGCAGCCCGCAAAACCATCGGTATCCCGCAACAGGGCGATCTTGTCGCGCAGGCGGCGGCGTCCCTCGTCCAGATCCAGGCCCGGCTGGGTGTTGCGGAAATACACCTCGTTGACGATCGCCAGCAGCGGCACTTCGAACAGGATGGTATGCAGCCAGGGGCCACGGATGCGGATCTCGATCTCGCCGGGACCGGCCTGCGCGGGCTTGATGTCGACGTACTTGGCATTGAGCTGGAACAGGCCGAGAAAATCGACGAAGTCGCTCTTGATGAAACGCCAGCCGCGCAGGTATTCCAGCTCTTCCGGCGTAAAGCGCAGCGAGCACAGGTGGTTCAGTTCAGCGCGGATCTCATCGATATACGGCACCAAGTTGATGCCGGGGTTGCGGCACTTGAACTTGTACTCGACCTGGGCGGCCGGATAGTGGTGCAGCACCACCTGCATCATGGAGAACTTGTACAGGTCGGTGTCGAGCAGGGAGGAAACGATCATCGGTCGCTCGCGCGGCGCGGGGGAGGATCTGATTATCCCGCTCCGGATGCCGGTGGCGCGAGCGCGGTGGTCACGCGGGCAAATAAAAACCCCGGTAGCCAGGGGAGGGGCTACCGGGGTTTTGTCAGGCCGGTCCTAACAAAGAGGGGGAAATGGGACCGACCCCCCAGTGGCACGATGAAACTGCACCACTTCATGTCGCCGTCACGGCGATACGGATGGTTAGTGTGGGCCGCGTGGACCTAGTTCAAGCGCCCCCGTGGATTCGTTCAGCTTTTGGCAAGCTGGCGGAGCCGCCTACAATCGGCGCCCTTGCCCATGGGAACTATCCGATGCCTGCCCTGCTGCGCCGTCTGTGCCTGCTCGCCCTCTGCGTGGCCCTGCCCTTGCGCGCCGCCGAGCTGAGCGTCGACCTTGGGCATGGCGCGCGCACCTATCGGACGGAGCAGCTGCTGGCCCGCGGCGATGCCCGCACGATCGACGTTCCCAATGACGTGTCGTTCAAGCGCGCCATGCGCTACCGCGCAGTGCCATTGCAGGCCCTGCTGCAGGGCGCGCGGCCAGACGATGCGCTGCTGTTCGTCGCTTCCGACGGCTTCGCGGCCGAGATCCCCGCCGCGACGATCCTGCAGGCCCACGGCTCGGAAGCATGGCTGGCCATCGAAGAACCTGCCCACCCGTGGCCGCCGATCGCAGAGGGCAAGGTCGCCGGTCCGTTCTACGTGGTGTGGACCGATCCGCAAGCCATGCGCATCGGCCCGGAACAGTGGCCATTCCAGCTGGCGGCCATCCGGCGCCTCGCACCCGCCGCGGAACGCTTCCCCGGCATCGTGCCCGACCCGGCGCTGAAATCGGACAGCGCGGTCCGCAAGGGTTTCGCCGTGTTCCAGCGCACCTGCTTCGCCTGCCACACGCTCAACGGCCAAGGCGAAGCGCGGCTGGGCCCCGATCTCAACATTCCGCACAACCCCATCGAGTACCTGCGGGAAGACCTGCTCCGCGCCTATATTCGCGACCCGCAGTCGCTCAGGCGCTGGCCGCAGGGGCGGATGCCGGGCTTCGACCGCCAGGCGCTTTCGGATGCGGAACTCGATGAGCTGCTTGCCTACCTGCGCCATATGAGCGGGCGCAAGGCGCATCCTGCGGCCCCTTAAGGCTCACCACTGGCGGAAAGCCGCGCCTGCAAGGCCTGCTCTCGCTGCGCCGGGGGCAGCTGCGAGAGCGCCCGGACATGGGCGTAAAACGCCGGCCACTGCCCCTCGGCCTGCCGGAACAGTGTGGCGAAGGCGGGCGTCCAACGATCGTAGAGCCCGAACGGCAGCAGCCGCGCGTTGTTGATCGGCGCGGCCACCCAGGCGTCGTAGCGGTGATCGTCCGGCCATTCCTTCGCACGCCATTGCGCGTAGTGCGCGCGGAAATCCGCGATCTCACGCTGCTTGCCGGCTTCCATGGCAGGCGCATCGACGCCGCTGGCGTACAGCGCCTTCAGGCGATCGCGCAGGCCCAGCACCCGTTGCGTGAAGTCATCGTCCATCGTCTTGCTTCGCGCATCCTGCGGCGCCATGCCTCGCGACTGTCGCCACTGCCGCAGCCCCTCCTCCTGCACAAAGGTGGCGAAGGATTCGTTGAACGCGCTGTCATCCTTGACGTAGACCAGCTGATGGGCCAGTTCGTGAAAGATGGTGCCGGCCAGCTCGTCGTCGTCCCAACGCATCATGCTGCTGAGGATGGGATCGGCGAACCACCCGAGCGTGGAATAGGCGGGCACGCCGCCGATGTAGACATCGTCGCCCTCGGCTTCGAGCCGTGCCGCCTCCTGCTTCGCCTTGTCATGTGAAAAGTAACCGCGGTAGGCCACGCAACCGGCGAACAGGAAACAGTGCGTCACCGGCGCCACCGAATAGCGCGGCGTGGCGAACACATTCCACACCACGTAAGGGCGATCGAGCTGGACGTAACTGGTGTAGCTGCGGTTGTCCGGCAAGGCCAGCGCCGTCGTGGCGAACCGGCGGGCCTGCTGCGCCAACGCCAAACGACGCTTCACCGCGGGATCCGTGGAGGGATCGGCGACAACCTTGGCCACGTCTCGTCGATGCAGCACCAGTTCGCCCTGCCCTTCGGCGACATGTGCGTAATAGCCCACCGTATTGCAGCCAGAAAGCACGAGGCCCATCGCCAGAACGATGGGCCTGAGCACTGCGTAGGTTGGCGGCATGCCGGTAAACAACCTCATGCCGCGATTGTGCCCTGACTTCAGTGACCGTGGTTGCCACTCCAGCTGCCGCGGTTGCCATGCCAGTTGCCGTGGCCGGAATAGCTGCCATGACCACCGGAATAGCTGCCGCGGCCGCCGTAATAACCGCCGTGACCGTAGTAGCCGCCGTGGTTGTAGTAGTGCGAGTGACCGCCGCCGTACCACACGCCGCCGATGCCGACGCTTACCGCGGGGCCATAGCAGCAGCCATATCCGTAGTAGCCATAGCTCGGATAGTAGTAACCCGGCGCATAACTGTAGGTTGCGCCGCTGCCGTAGTAGGCATCGCCATAGGTCGCCACGGGGCGCACGTAACTGTAGCCAGGATCGTAATAACAACCGGATAACGCCGCGGTGGCGACCGCGAGGACAACACCGGCAAGCACGCGTTTCATGACCATCACCTCACGGGTAGATGGCTCCACTCTGGACCCGGTCCATTAAGTGCGTGCTGAATGCGCTCCGCGCACGGCCGGGAGGTGTTGGCCGCCCAGCCATGCGCTTGCGAACCGCGGTTCTCCACGCCTGTTCAGCCGTTGCCGCCGCGTTCGGGAGGCTGTCGAATGTGACCGTAGACCGCTTCGCTGGATACGCCCATGGCGGAATTGCCGTTGCCCTGGTTGCCCGCATCGCTGGAAGGCGGCTGGCCGGCGCCGGGCCACGTCGGGCCTTGTTTCACGCGCTCCTGCTTGGCCTCCAGCAATGCCTGGATGTGCGCGGCCGCTTCCTGCGGCGTCAGCTGCTTCTTGGTTGCCTTGCGTGGCGACGCCGCCCGCGGACGTACCGCCCGCTTCGCTGTCGCCGTCTTGTGCGCGCGGCGCGGCACGGTCTTGCGCGTGGCGACCTTGCGCGCTGCCTTGGTTGCGGCGGTCTTGCGCGAAGCCGCCTTTTTCGCCGGCGTCTTTTTCGCCGCGGCCTTGCGCGCCGTCTTGCGTACGGTCTTCTTCGCCGTCTTCCTGGCGGCGGTGGCCTTGCGCGTCGCCGGCCGCTTGGTGGCGGACTTGCGGGTGGAGGTCTTGGCGGCCGTCTTGCGGGTGGCGCCCTTGCGTACCGCCTTGCGGGCAGCGGTTTTCCTGGTCGCGGCTTTCTTGGCAGTGGTCTTTCGCGCGGAAGATTTCCGGGCGGTGGTTTTGCGGGAAGCTACTTTCTTGGCGGGCGCCTTGCGTGCGGCGGTCTTGCGGGTGGCGGTCTTGCGGGTGCTTTTACGGGTGGCTGCTTTCCTGGCCGAGGATTTCTTCGCGGCCGGCTTGCGCGTCGTTGCCATGCGTCTTCACTCCTGCGGTTGTCGAGAGTGCCCGACGCCCTGCTCGCCAGGCAAAACGAGCATTAGCACCGCGAAGATGTATCCGATGTGAGCAACACCGTGCGAGTTGTCCGCTCAGAAGCGCGGCTGCGCAAGCTGCGAGAGGAAATACGAGAACACTTCGGGCCTCAGCAGCAGCGTGAACGCCACGCCAAACGCAGCGCCCCACAGGTGCGCGCTGTGATTGACGTTGTCCTGCGCGCGGCGATCCATGTAGATCGAATAGGCCAGGTAAAGCACCGCATAGATGATCGCCGGCATCGGCACCACGAACACGATGATGCGCGACCACGGCGCCAGCAGGATATAAGCGAACAGCACCGCCGACACCGCGCCCGAAGCACCCAGGCTGCGATAGTTCGGGTTTCGCCGATTCTTGAGATAGGTAGGCAGGATCGAAACCACCAGCGCCACGATGTAGAACAGCGCGAAGCCCAGCATGCCCAGCCGTGCCGTATAGAAGCCCTCCATCGAGCGCCCGAAGAAGAACAGCGTGATCATGTTGAACAGCAGGTGGTTGAAATCCGCGTGCACCACGCCGTAAGTCACCAGCCGGTGATATTCGCGATGCCGCGTGATGGCCGGTGGCCACAGGATCAGGTCGTTCATGAGGCGGACGTTGTTGAACGCCATGAAGGACACGATGCAGGTGATGGCAATGATGGCCAGGGTGATCATGCGGTTTCCGTGAGAATCATCGGGACAAAGAGCCCGCATCTTGGCGGCGCGAGCCCGGCTTGTCGACACCGCCCGCGGGCCGCTGCCGCGCACAGCCTGGCGTTCCGCACTATCATTCGCGGCTTCGCGCGTTTCCCCCACGCCTGCAGGCACCATCCCCCATGTCGATCCGTTACCTGCATCTGGACGTCTTTGCCGCCACGCCTGGCGGCGGCAACCACCTGGGTGTCGTCACCGACGCCACCGGCTGGAGCGACGCCCGCATGCAAGCCTTCGCCCGTTGGACCAACCTGGTCGAAACCACCTTCCTGCTCCCGCCGAGCCAATCGGATGCGAGCTATCGCGTGCGTATCTTCACGCCGCACAAGGAAATTCCCTTCGCCGGCCACCCGAGTATCGGCAGCGCGCACGCCGTGCTGCTGTGCGACCTGGCGAAGCCCGTCAATGGGGTGTTGTGGCAGGAATGCGGTGCCGGCGTGCTGCCCATCCGTATCGAGGGCAGCGGCGCCGACCGCCAGCTGCTGCTGAAATCGCCGCATGCGGTGGTCGAAAAAACCGGCCTGGACGCACATCCGCTGCTGCAGGCCGCCCTTGGTGGCATCGGCCTTGGCACTTTGCCGCCGGCCTACGTCGCCGGTGGACGCCACTGGTGGCTGGCCGAATGCGCCGATGAAGCCTCCCTTCGCCACTGGCAGCCGGATCACTCGGCCATGGGCGCATTGGCGCACGCCACCGACAGCCTGGGCCTTTGCGTGTTCGCGCGCAGTGCCCACCCCGACTATCAGCTGGTGGTGCGTGCGTTCCCGGCCGGCGTCGGCATCGTGGAAGATCCCGCCTCTGGCGCCGCCAACGGCCTGATCGCGGCCTATATCGCCCACGCCGAGCCGCATGGCGCGCTCGCCAGCGGCTACGTGGTGAGCCAGGGCCGCGAGATCGGCCACGACGCCAGCCTCGCCGTGCGCATCGATGGCGACACCGCGTGGATCGGCGGGCGCACCAACACCATCATCGACGGCACGCTGCACTGGAACGGCGCGGCGTGAATCCCGCCGCACAGATCTGGGTGGATGCGGACGCCTGCCCGGCAGCGATCAAGGAAGTGCTGTTTCGCGCCGCCGAGCGGGAGCACGTATCGGTGACGCTGGTAGCCAACCAGTGGCTGCGCACGCCGCCTTCGAAGTATGTGCGCGCCATCCAGGTGCCCGGTGGCTTCGATGTGGCCGACAACGAGATCGTGGAACGCGTGGCCGCCGACGATCTGGTAGTCACACAGGACATTCCCCTGGCCGCCGCCGTGATTGCCAAGGGCGCGCTCGCCATGCATCCGCGCGGTGAGCTGTACACCGCCGACACCATCGCCCAGCGCCTGGGCATGCGCAATTTCATGGACGAGCTGCGCGGCGCCGGTATCGACACGGGTGGCCCGGCCGCATTCCACGCACGCGACAAGCAGGCGTTCGCGAACCAGCTGGATCGTTGGTTGACGCGGCGCAGGCAAGCGAAACCATCTCTGTAGGAGCGCACCCAGTGCGCGACCGTGGCGCTGGGTCGTCATCTGCTTCGCAAGCTTATCGCGCACTGGGTGCGCTCCTACATAAAAAAAGCGCTTGTTACAGCTCGCGCTCGTCCAGATGTGCGCGCCGCGCGGCGACCTGCGCCATGATCGACCAGTCCACGTCTTCCTCGCCCGCCGACAAGGCCTCCAGCAGGCTGTCGCGCAGCAGGCTCGCCAGTGGCAATGGAACACGCGTTGCATCGGCGGCCGACAAGGCCAGGCCGATGTCCTTGTAGCCCAGTGGCAAGGCGAACCCGGCCGGCGTGTAGCGTTGCTCGGCGATCAGTTTTGCATAGCCCTGGAAGGCGGGCGACGCAAACAGCGTGCTGGTCATCACTTCCAGGAAATCACCCGCACTGACGCCATGGGCGCGCGTGAGCGCCGACGCTTCGGCCATGCTTTCGATGGCGGCGCCAAGCATGAAGTTGCCGGCGATCTTCACCACGTTGGCGCGTTCGGGCGCATCGCCCAACGGCCAGATACGACTGCCCATGGCTTCCAGCAACGGCCGCACGCGCTCGATCACGCCCGGCCTGCCCGCGGCAACGATGTTGAGCTTGCCGGCAGCGGCCACATCCGGACGTCCGAATACCGGAGCGGCGACATAATCGATGCCACGCGTGGCGTGTTCCGCAGCGAGCTCCTTGGCGAGCGCTACCGAGATCGTGGCGTGATTGACGTGCGCGATGCCCTTGTCCATCGCGTCGAGCAAACCGCCCGCGAAGAAAACATCGCGCACGGCCTGGTCATTGGCCAGCATGCTGAAGAGCGCGTCGCCGAGTGCGGCACGATCTGCAGTCTTCACCACTTTCGCGCCCAGCGATGCCAGCGGCTCGGTTGGACCGGGCGAACGGTTCCATACCGTCACCTCGTGGCCGGCCTTGATGAGGTTGCTCGCCATGGCACTGCCCATGGCGCCGAGGCCGATGAAACCAACTTTCATGTGCTCTTCTCCACGTTCTGCAGCGCCGCCAGTGGATCACGGCACGCGTTCAGCTCATGCGAAATCAGACCACTTCACCTGCCGCGTGGCCCGATGCCCATGCCCATTGGAAGTTGTAGCCGCCCAGCCAGCCGGTGACGTCCACCACTTCGCCGATGAAGAATAAGCCGGGAACCAGCTTCGACTGCAGGGTCGATGACGACAAACCATCGGTATCGACGCCACCCAGGGTGACTTCCGCCGTGCGGTAGCCTTCGGTGCCGCTGGCAGTGATGGGCCAGTCGTGCAGTTGCGCACCGATCTGCGCCAGCTCGGCCTCGCGGTATTGGCGCATGGGCCTGCTTTCGAACCACAACTCGCACAGGCGCTGCGCGAGGCGTCGCGGCAGCAGGTCGGCGAGCACGTTCTTCAGCTCGGCCGCGGGATGCGCTACGCGCTGCTCCTGCAGCCAGGCGCCGGCATCCGCTTCAGGCAGCAGATCGATGCGCAGGTCGTCACCCGGCTGCCAGTACGAGGAAATCTGCAGGATGGCCGGCCCGCTGACGCCGCGATGCGTAAACAGCATGCCGGCGCGGAATTCGCGCTTTCCCACGCGCGCTTCGACGATGGGCAACGCGACGCCCGAGAGATCCTGATAACGCTCCTGGTGTTTTCCACTGAGCGTCAACGGCACCAGCCCCGCACGCGTAGGCAACACGTTGTGGCCGAACTGCCGCGCCAGCTCGTAACCGAAACCGGTCGCGCCCATGCTGGGGATGGACAGCCCGCCCGTGGCGACCACCAGCGACTGCGTGTGCACTTCACCTCGCGCGGTGAGTACCTTGAAGCCCTCTTCCGTGCGCTGCACGCGCGTCACGCCACAACTCGCTTCGATGCGCACGCCGGCATGCGCGCATTCATCCAGCAGCATGCGCACGATCAGCTTGGAGGATTCATCGCAGAAAAGCTGGCCAAGCTCCTTTTCGTGGTAGGCGATGCGATGCTTCTCCACCATCGCGATGAAATCCCACGGCGTGTAGCGCGCCAACGCCGACTTCGCGAAGTGCGGGTTGGCCGAGAGGTAACAGGACGGCGTCACGCCCATGTTGGTGAAATTGCAGCGGCCACCGCCCGACATCAGGATCTTCTTGCCGACCTTGTTGGCGTGATCCACCACCAGCACGGAGCGGCCGCGCTGGCCGGCCGCCATGGCGCACATGAGCCCGGCGGCACCGGCGCCGATGACCAATACATCCACTTTCACGCACGCACCGCCGTCATGGCCTGCTCCCGTTGCAAGCCGCGCATTATCCGCCAGCCGGGGCGATATCGCTTAAACTTTGGCTTTCCATCTCGCACCGGACAGCCACCATGCCCTCTTTTGACGTAGTTTCCGAAGTCGACAAGCACGAGCTGACCAATGCCGTGGACCAGGCCAACCGTGAGTTGACCAGTCGTTTCGACTTCAAGGGCACCGACGCCAAGTTCACACTGGACGATTTCGTCATCACGCAGACCGCTCCCAGCGAATTCCAGTTGCAGCAGATGCTGGACATCCTGCGCGGCCGCCTGACCACGCGAAAGATCGACATCCGCGCACTGGAGGTGGGCGATCCGGAAACCAACCTGGGCGGCTCGCGCCAGAAAGTCACCGTCAAGCAGGGCATCGAGCAGCCGATCGCCAAGAAGCTGGTGGCGGCGCTGAAGGAGGCCAAGCTCAAGGTCGAGGCGCAGATCAACGGCGATAAGCTGCGCGTGACGGGCAAGAAGCGCGACGACCTGCAGCTGGCCATGGGCGTTCTGCGCAAGGCCGACGTCGAACTGCCGCTGCAGTTCGACAATTTCAGGGACTGAGAAAGCCCTTCGGCATCCATCCGGCAACGGCCGGATGGATGCGGCGATCAAGCCACCAGGCTGGCGGCGATATTCACGCTGATCGCGATGATGAACACGTTGAAGAAGAACGCGATCACGCTGTGCATCAGCGCCACGCGACGCAGATAGCGGCTGGTGATCTGCACGTCCGAGACCTGGAAGGTCATGCCGATCACGATGGCGAAGTAGGCAAAATCCCAGTAATCGGGCTGCGGCGTGCCCGGAAACTCCAGTCCTTCATGCTTCTTGCCGAAGTCGCCGTAATAGCCGTGCGCGTAATGCATGGCGAACATGATGTTGAGGAACAGCCACGACAGCACGATGCTGCTCGCGGCGATCACCAGACCCTGCACGCCACCGCCGTGCGCTGCGCCCAGTTCGGTGGTGAGCGCCACCGCCACGACGCCGATCAGGCCCAGCGCCGTCCACAGCACGCCCCAGCGCCCGGTGTCCTGCCGACGCGCCTGGCCTCGCATCATTTCCATGGTCGAGCAGCGCCCGAACAGCCTCGCCAGCGCAATGAGATACACCAGTACGCCCAGGTCGAATCCGAGCAGCAGCGCCTTGGCCGGTTTCATGTGAAAGGCAAGCCAGAGCACCAGCCACGTTGCCAGGAAGAACGCCGTGGAAGCGGCCAGCCTCGGGCGGGCGCGCAACATGCGGAAGTGGACTCGCCTGCCGGGCGTCGCGGCATTTCCGGTGGGCGTGGTCATGCAAAGGCCCCGACGGGCAACGAGCGGCTGACGATCAAGACGGTTTCTCCCATGGCCCGGCAGCGGGCATGGCGCATCTTAATGCCGTTTTGCAAACCGCTCAGATATGCAGGTCCTGGTACTCGGGATGGCGCGTCATCCAGATCTCGGAATAGGAACAGGCGGGATCGACCTTCCAGTGCTCCGCTCGCGCCATGTCGAGCGCGGTGCGCACCAGGTTGGAAGCAATGCCGCGACCACCGACTGCGGAAGGCACGATCGTGTGCGTGATGGTCATGACGCCATCGATCAGTGTGTAATCCAGTACACAAGGGACACCGTCGACCTTGGTCTCAAAACGATGCGTCCTCGGGTTGTGGTTGATCTCGGCGTGCATGAAACACTTACCCTGATGGAACGATGGCGCGCAAGCGTAATGCATCGCACGGCGAACCGCGCGTGAAGGTCAGCGTTGTTGTCTTTCGCGTTTCATGCATGAGCGAATGGGCACACTTGCGAAGCACCCGCTCACTGCGAGAGGCGTCACCCATGAAAAGGACAGCTTCCGCCGCCTGGGCCGGCGGCCTGAAGGAAGGCACCGGCACGATATCCACGGCCACCGGGGTGCTGCGCGACGCGCCCTATGGTTTTCGTTCACGCTTCGAAGACGGTCCAGGCACCAATCCGGAAGAGCTGCTGGGCGCCGCGCACGCCGGCTGCTTCAGCATGGCGCTCGCGTTGGGGCTGGAACAGGCGGGATTCGTCGCCAAGCACATCGAAACCAAAGCCGTCGTCACGCTCGACAAGGATGGCGACGGTTTCGCCATCACCACCGTCGACCTGACCTGCAGGGCGAGTGTTCCGGGCATCGATGCCCAGGCGTTCGACAAGATCGCGCAAGCCACCAAGGCGGGCTGTCCGGTATCGAAGGTGCTGAAGGCAAAGATCAACCTCGACGCCCAACTGGAAAGCTGAACCCGGCGTCGCGGCACTGCACGCGATGCCTGTCATCCTCGCCGCCGCACGAATGTTCGACCATGAACCGCATCTCGCGCGTTTCATGGCCGGGACACCTCCGCTCGCGACGCGGCCGAGGCGTACCTCAGCACCCGGCCGCCATGCGCACTGGCCGTGATTCAGCGCGGTGCAAGGCACGCCGTTCACGCACCGCCTGCGCCAGACGCTCCAGCACATCCACCGATGCATCCCAGTCGATGCAGCCGTCGGTAATGCTCTGGCCATAGCGCAACGGCTGATCCGCGACCAGTTCCTGGCGCCCGCCGACAAGATGGCTCTCGACCATCACGCCGACGATGCGCCGCTCACCGCCGGCCAACTGCGCCGCGATGTCTTCCACTACGCGTGGCTGGTTTTCCGGCTGCTTGCTGCTGTTCGCGTGGCTGGCGTCGATCATCACGCGGCTGTCGAGGCCTGCGCCGCCGATCGCCTTGCAGGCCGCGTCGACGCTGGCTGCGTCGTAATTCGGCGTCTTGCCGCCGCGCAGGATCAGGTGGCAGTCCTCGTTGCCGGTGGTTGCGGCGATGGCCGTCTGGCCGTCCTTCGTCACCGCCATGAAATGGTGAGGCTGCGAGGCGGCCTGCACGGCATCCACTGCAATTTTCACGTTGCCATCGGTGCCGTTCTTGAAACCGACCGGGCAGGAAAGCCCGGAAGCAAGCTCGCGATGCACCTGGCTTTCCGTCGTGCGCGCACCGATCGCGCCCCAGGCCACCAGGTCGGCGATGTATTGCGGCGTGATCATGTCGAGGAACTCGCAACCGGCCGGCACGCCGAGTTCGTTGATGTCGCGCAGCAGGCCGCGCGCCATGCGCAAGCCTTTGTCGATCTGGAAGCTGCCGTCCAGGTCCGGATCATTGATCAGCCCCTTCCAGCCCACGGTGGTGCGCGGCTTTTCGAAATACACGCGCATCACGATCTCAAGTTCATCCGCATGGTGCTGGCGCTGCTCGGCGAGGCGCTGGGCGTATTCCAGCGCAGCAGCCGTGTCGTGGATCGAGCACGGGCCAATGACCACCGCCACGCGGTCGTCATGGCCGGTGAGGATGCGGTGCAAGGCGTCGCGCGATGCGCTCACGGTGCCGGCCGCACGCCCGCTCATGGGGAAATCGCGCATCACTTCGGCGGGCGTACTGAGCCGGGTGATGGCGCGAATGCGCAGGTCGTCGGTGGAAGGGTTCACGGTGGTCTCCTGGTCGGGGTTTCCACTCGCGGCCCAAGAAAAAGGCCGCCAGTGGTGGCTGGCGGCCTTTTGGGTTCTGGTGTCGATGTCTTAGGACATTCGCGACCGACCCTCCGCCAGCGGCATCGGATAGCCGTAAAACCAAAAATACTGGCGGGCGGTGGTGTGGGTCATGGCGAGAAGAGATAACACAGCTTTTTCTCGCGTGCAAAGGGTGCATTTGAAACCAAGCGATACACTTCCCCCATGATCACGCCCTGGAACCTGCTGTCGCGGCCCGCGCGCGAACCCATCCGTCGCTGGGTGCTGAGCGCCTTTCCGCGCGGTGGTGGCGGCCATGTCGACTACGACCATCCTCTTGGCGACCCCGGCCTGTTCGGCCCGGACAGCGCGACCTGGCGCGTGCATGCCGACTTCCCGGGCATGCTGGCCGGAGGCCTTGCGGCGCTGATGCTGCAGACGCTGCACCCGCTCGCACTCGCAGGCGTGTGGGATCACTCCAACTTTCGTGAAGACCTGGTAGGGCGGCTGCGTCGCACCACGTCGTTCGTGAGCGGCACCACCTATGCACCGGTTGATCAGGCGCAAAAGCTGATCGATCGGGTGAAGGCCATCCACTCGCAGGTGCATGGCGTCACCGAAGATGGACGTCCATATGCCGCGGACGATCCGGCGCTGCTGACCTGGGTACATGTGACCGAGGCCTACAGCTTCCTGCATGGCTACCGGCGCTACAGCCATGCATCGCTGCCTGTTGGTGCCGCGGATCGTTACTACGACGAAGCGCGACGCGTGGCGGAGGCATTGGGGGCGCGGGACGTACCCGCTTCGGAAGCGCAGGTAACCGCATATTTCCACCATGTGCAGCCGCAACTGCGTTTCGATCACCGCTCACGCGAAGTGCTCGACGTGCTTTCGCGCGTGCGCCTGCCCGTGCCTGCGGCCGGGCTGTCACGCGATGTATTCCTGCATGCCGGCGCCGCCCTGCTGCCGGCATGGGCCACAGCGCTGCTCGAACGCACGCCGCTGCAGCAGGCGCAGGCGCGGCTGGCGGCGCGGGCGCTATGGTCGGTGGCGCCGATCTTCCGCGCGGCGTTGCACGACGGCATTGCGGCGCGCGCCTGCGCGCGCGTCGGCGTGGCGAGCGATACGTTGCAGCACTGGCGCCACGTCAGCCCTCGGCCATGAGCGCGTCGTAACGACGCTGCATTTCCTCGGGAGTCACATCCTCGATGCTGTGGCCGATCAGCCACTCGTGCCCGAACGGATCGCGCACCGTGCCGCCGCGCTCGCCGTAGAATGCATCCTGCGCCGGACGTATCAACGTGCCGCCTGCGGCCACCGCACGCGCCAGTGCGTTGTCGGCGTTGTCGACGTGCAGATGGATGGAGACGCTGGTGCCACCCACGCTCTCAGGCCCGAGGATGTCGCATTCGGGATATTCGTCGGACACCATCAGCACCGCCGAGCCCAGTTCCAGCTCCGCGTGCCCCACCCTTCCCGTGCCCGGCTCGTCGAGGCGTAGCCGCAATCGCGCCCCCAACGCGCGCTGGTAGTAGTCGATGGCGGCGCTGGCGTTGCGCACGCGCAGATAGGGAAACAGCTCGTGGACGATCGGCGTGGGATACGTGCTCATCGTGGGCTCCGTGAGGGCGAAAGGCGTGTGATGGACCTTACGCCGGCCACCTCCCGGCGTCTTGGAGAAAATCCAAGCCCAGGCCCCGCCATAATTGACAGTCGCCCGCGATCCGCTAACGTCGCCGCATCGGAACGCCCAGGGGCCGTGATGGCGACACTCATTCCTTCCCGAAACAGCTGTCTATCCCGCATGACCAGCGGCGAGAAACGGCTGTCCGAACGGCTGGAACAGAAGCTCGAGGACGACTACCTGCTGTGGTATGACGTGCCCATCGGCCCCAAGCAGCGCCACCCCGACTTCATCGTGTTCCATCCCTGTCGCGGCCTGCTGGTGTTGGAAGTGAAGGACTGGAAGCCCGGCACGATCCAGCAGGCCGACCGCACGCTGTTCACCCTGCTCACCGGCAGCAGCAGCGTGAAGGAGCACAACCCGCTGATGCAGGCGCGCGACTGCGCCAGCGAAATCTACAAGGTGCTGCAGAACGATCCCGCGCTGCGCTATCCGCCCGGCCATATCTACGAAGGCAAGCTGCTGATGCCGTGGGGCTACGGCGTGGTGCTGGCCAATATCAGCCGCAAGCAGTTCGAGGCAGGTGAACTCGATGCGGTGATCCCTGCGCACCTGGTGATCTGCCAGGACGAGATGTACGAGTCGGTGGAGACCGAAGCATTCCAGGAGCGTCTGTGGGCGATGTTCCCGCAGGTGTTTCCCACCGCACTCACGCTGCCGCAGATCGATCGCGTGCGCTGGCATCTTTTCCCGGAAATCCGCGTGGAGCCGGGTGAAGGCCAGTTCGGCCTGTTCGCCTCCAGCGATCGCGCCAGCGTGACCAAGGTCGAAGTGCCCGACCTCATCAAGGTGATGGATGCACAGCAGGAACTGCTCGCGCGTTCGCTGGGCGACGAGCACCGCATCATTCACGGCGTGGCCGGCTCGGGCAAGACGATGATCCTGGGCTTTCGCGCGATGGAACTGGCGCGTGCGCTGTCCAAGCCGATCCTGGTGCTCTGCTACAACAAGACGCTGGCCGCGCGTCTCGAACAATTGATGGGCGAGCGCGGCCTCAGCGACAAGGTGCAGGTCTACAACTTCCACAAGTGGTGCCGCAGCATGCTCACGGCCTACCACGTGCCGCTGCCGCCGGAAGGTCCGCACTTTGCCGAGGAACTGCCGCCCGCGGTGATCGAGGGCGTGGACCGCGGACAGATCCCGCGCTTCCAGTACGGCGCGGTGCTGATCGACGAAGGGCACGACTTCGAGCCGGACTGGTACAAGCTGATCGTGCAGATGATCGATCCCAACACCAACTCGCTGCTGGTGTTGTACGACGATGCGCAGAACATCTACGGCCAGGCCACCCGCAAGAAGATCAGCTGGAAAAGCCTCGGCGTGCAGGCGCAGGGCCGAACCACCATCCTCAAGCTCAATTACCGCAACACGCTGGAAATCCTTTCCGTGGCGCGCGGTTTCGCCAATGAGCTCCTGCTGGAGCGCAGCGAAGACGATGACAGCGTACCGCTGATCGCGCCGCAAAGCGCGGGCCGGCGTGGCGCACTGCCGGAACTGATCCGCGTGGAGCGACAGGAAGACCAGTTGCCGGCCATCATCGATCGGCTGCGTCACGAGCACGGCCATGGCCTGCGCCTGTCGGACATGGCGGTGATCTTCCGCAATACCTGGGAAGGGGAAAAACTACACGAAGCATTGGAGCGCGCAGGCATTCCCAGTCGCCTGGCCGAAGGCAACGGCAAGAGCTCGCTGTTCGTGGTCGAAGACACGGTGAAGCTGGTCACCATGCATTCCAGCAAGGGCCTGGAGTTTCCGCTGGTGATCATTCCCGGGCTCGGCTCCCTGCCCAAGCCGGGCAAGGACGAAGCCGACGAGGCTCGCCTGCTGTATGTCGCGATGACGCGTGCCACCGAGCGGCTGGTGATGATCCATCACGAGGATTCGATCTTCAGCCAGCGCATTCGCAACTCGATCAACGAGGTGCAGGGGCAACTGGCGGAGATCGCCTGACATCGTGCGTTTTGGCAGCGTTTTTCTTCCTGAAGGCGGGCCCACCCGCTTACATCGGATTGACGATGCCTTCTCATCGCCGGGGGTCTGATCAGGTCGCACACCCACGAGAGACCGCGATGCGACGCTATCAGTGGACATTCCTGCTTTCGTTGGCCCTTGCGGGCCCGGCAGCTGCACAGGGCGCCAACGGGGTCATCACCTCGTACGTCGACCTGTACGCCGGTCCCGACATCGGCTATCCCCCCGTCGCCGAATTGCCTGCCGGCACCCCCGTAGCCATCCAGGGTTGCCTGGAGGGGTGGACTTGGTGCGACGTGATCACGATGGGCACGCGCGGCTGGGTGGCGGGCACGTTCGTGCAATACACCTACGAGAGCCAGCCGGTGATCGTGGCCGATTACGGACCGCGCATCGGCATCCCCATCGTCGCGTTCTCGATCGGCATGTACTGGGATCACTACTACCGCGACCGTCCGTTCTATCGGGACCGCGACCGCTGGTACGACCGCCATATCGAATCCCGTCCGCCGCCGCGCCCGCCGGGCTGGCATGGAGGCGACTACGGCCGCGACCGTGACCGTGAGCGTGACGACCGCGGTCGCTCGTTCCCGGCCGCAGCGGGTCGCCCGCCGCCGCCCCATCCGGTGGCAGTACCGGAAGGACGTCCCATGCCATCGGCCGGCTATCGACCGCAGCCTGACCGCGCGCCCGAGAATCGGCCTCCGGAAAACCGCCCGCCTTCGCCGGCGTATCGGCCGCAGCCCGGCGCCAACCGCGCGCCCCCGCCTGAAGAGGGCCACCGCGCACCCGCGCCGAATCAGGGCGTCCGACCTGCCGCCCAACCCGCGCAGCGACCGGCGCAGGAGCATCGTCCGGCACAGGGCGAGAGCCATGGCGGCCAGAAGCCGGCACCGCACCCGGAGCCCAAGAAGCAGGACGACAACGGGCATTGACCGATCCCATCCGTTCATCCAAAGCCGCGGGTCGACCGCGGCTTTTTTTGTCATGCATTGACCCACGGCGTCGCTAGACCCCCCGCAGAACCGGCTTTCGCCTGCCTTGCCAGGCCGAAAGGCAGCGCCTGGCGTGCCGTAAAACGCGGGATTTGCGCTCGCAGCACGGCTTGTACCCCATGGCACGACTCTTGCCACGACATCCGCAGGGAACAGGGCCACACACCACGTCGATGAGGGCAGCCCGGCCGGCATGAACGGACAGGCGCCCCTCCTACCGGGCAACGACCGGCGGGCGGGGACGGTTTGTACCCGCAGCGCGTCAATACACGATCGGAGTACCCATGAGCATCAATGCGGAAGAATGGCGGGAACAGCCAGCGAGGGGAAAGTCGCTTTCGCTCCCCATGGCCGCCGCCAACGACAGCAAGGTGCATCGTCGGTCTTACCTGTCGGTGCGCCTGAAGTTCGCGCTTACGCTGATCTTCTCCCTCGCCTGGGCCGTGTTCTCGTATTCGCTGGCGCAGCGCTGGATCCATGAACTCAGCAGCGAAGTGGGCTCAGTACTCGCGCACGTGATGATCTTCGGCATCGCCATCCTGCCGGGCTTCATGAACGCTTTCCTGGTGGTCGGGCTGCTGCTGGATCGCCGCCCTCCCCGTTCGCATTTCGCGGACGCGGACCTGCCCGGCATCACCGTGCTGGTCGCCGCGTTCAACGAGGAGGAATCGATCCTCGCCACGATCGCGAGCATCGCGCAGCAGGAATACCCCGGCCCGATCGAAGTCATGGTGATCAACGACGGCTCGACCGACGGCACCATGGAACGCCTGCGCACCGTGTCCTTCCCGTGGCTGCACGTGATCGACCTCAAGTGCAACGGCGGCAAGGCGAAGGCGCTGAACGTCGGACTGCGTCATGCCTCGTATCCGTTGACGGTCACGCTCGACGCCGATTCGTACCTCTATCGCAATGCGCTGCGCCGCCTGGTGGAGCGCTACCTGAGCGATCCGCCGAATACCGCATCGGTCGCCGGCGCCGTGCTCGTGCGCAACTCGCGCGTCAACCTGGTGACGCGCATGCAGGAGTGGGATTACTTCCACGGCATCGCCGCGGTGAAGCGCCTGCAGAGCCTGTTCCAGGGCACGCTGGTCGCGCAGGGTGCGTTCTCGCTCTATCGCACGGACATCCTGCGCGTGGTCGGCGGCTGGCCGGAATGCGTGGGTGAAGACATCGTGCTCACCTGGGCCATCCTGCGTGACGGCCACCGCGTGGGCTATTGCGAAGACGCCATCACCTTCACCAATGCGCCCACCACGCTGCGCCAGTTCATCCGCCAGCGCCAGCGCTGGTCGCGCGGACTCATCGAGGCGTTCAAGACGCACGGCAGCCTGCTGTTCCATCGCCGCATGAGCACGATCTTCATCTGGTGGAACCTGCTGTTTCCGTACATGGATCTGATCTACACGCTGGTGTTCATTCCGGGCCTGCTGCTCGCCTGCTTCGGCATCTACTGGCTGGCCGGGCCGATGACGCTGCTGGTGCTGCCGATGGCCGGCCTGGTGAATTACCTGATGTACGTGATCCAGTCACGCATGTTCCGCGCGCAGAACCTCACGGTCCGCCGCAATCCGTTCGGCCTGATGATGTACACGCTGTTCTATGGCGTCGTGCTGCAGCCGGGCTGCGTGATGGGTTACATGGCCGAGCTGCTCAGGATGCGCAAGCGGTGGGGAACGAAATGAATCGCCGGCTTCCCTGGCTCGCGCTCCTGCTGCTGCCCGCCGCGCACGCGCAAACCGGCTCGGTCGCGAACGATATCCAGGCGGGCCGCGCCGCGCTGTCGGACAACCAGCCTGCACGCGCTCGCAGCTTGTTTGCTGCAGCACTGGCGCAGGACGGTGGCTCGCACGACGACCGCTATGCCGCCGCGATGGGGCTCGGGCAATCCACCTTGTGGCTGGGCCAGTATCCCGCTGCGGCAGATGCGTTCCGCATCGCGCAGCAGGAGGCCGCGGGCGCGCCTGCACGCCAGGCTGCCGACACGGGCCTTGCGCAGGCTTTGAACGCGCAGGATTATCCGCGCGCTGCCTATGCCCTGGTCGCACCCTTCGCGATGGGCCAGACGCGTCCGACCGTGGAACTGATGCGCGCCACGCAGTCGTTGGGCTGGGAAGATCGCAGCGCGAGCTACCTCGACGCGGCTCCCGCACCGACCACGCAAGGCTATCTGGCCACGCAGTACCGGCTGCTCGGCGACGACATTCGCCTTGCGTTGTCATCGCAGGTGCAAGGCGACTTTGCCTACAGCCACGACAGCGACGGGCTGGACACCTGGCATGTCGGCGGCGCCTACCGCTTCGCACCGTCCGGGCATGATGGCTGGACGCAGCGCTGGGGCATCGCGGCAGGCACCACGCACGTCGAAGACGATGTGCAGGCGCGCCGGCTCGACGATCTCTCGTTGCTGGGCGAACTTCACCTGGGCGACAACAACCGCATCGACCTCGACCTCGGTCCCGGACGCAGCGGCAGCTGGAATTACCTGCAGGGCAGCGCACGCTGGACGCTGCAACCCAGCGACAGCTTCAGCCTGTCGACGGGCGCCGAACGCGCGCCGGTGCCGACGGATACGGCCATTGCCGACCGCCTGATCTACGACGTCTACAGCGTGGGCGTCAGCCTGCGCCCGGCGTCGCGCTGGTACGTCGTGCCGACGTACTACCGCCAGGATTTCAGCGACGGCAATCACCGCGACGGCGGCACGCTGAAGGTGCTGTTGAGTCCCTACGATATTCCCGACACCGGCGGTGCGATCGGTGCGGAATTCTCCGCGCGCATCTTCCACAGCAGCCAGCCGAGCCACGGCGTGTATTTCAACCCGGCCAACTACCGCACCGCACAGATCGGCCTGGTCGGCGTGTACAGCCTCAGCCAGGAATGGAAGGTGCGCGGCGTGGCGGCCGTGGGTCGCCAGGTCACCGACGGCGCGGGCGCCAGCGTGTACACCGTCGGCGCATCACTCAGCGGACGACTGCCAGGCAACGGTCGGTTGGAACTGCAGTTGGGCCGCAGTTCCGCGGCATCGGCCAACGGCGGTGGCTCGGGCTACTGGTGCAACAGCATCAACCTCTCGGTGCGCTACCCGCTCTGAGTCCATCGCGCTTGCACCAGGGCCACCAACCCGTGCCATAACGCGCGTAGTGATCCGCGGCGCGCTCGAACCGGTTGCGGGCGCTGATGCCACCGTGCAGTGCGTACAGCGGAAGAAACAGCGGTCCCAGCACCATGTACTGGTAGACGTGCGCGCGCTCATGGTCGGCCAGCGAAATGATCGGCTCATCACCATGGCCGGCGCGATGGGCGTAGGTTGCGCACGGCACGTCGAGTTGCGCACCGGTATGGAGAATGACGTTGCCGAGCGTGAGCGCGCCACCCACGCCATGCCATGGCATATGGCGGAACACCAGCGCGCAATCACGGCGGCGCCATTGCGGCCTCGCACCCCCTGGCAGGCATGCGAGGCCCGCCAGCAGTCCCAGCAGGCTGTTGGGCGACGTCCAGCCGATGCCCAGGAGCATCGCCAGGCGCGTCATGGCCCGCCGATCGCGACCGCCACCCATCGCTTTTCCTCCACCTTGTTTCAGGGCCTCGTCATCACCATCTGACGCAACGTCGAGTGTTCGTCACGAGGTCCACCATGTCCACCACGCTGGATATTCCCTGCCCCCATTGCAGTGCGCTCAACCGCGTGCCGTCCGAACGGCTCGGCGAACATCCGGTGTGCGGACGCTGCAAGCAGGCGCTGTTCCAAGGCAAGCCGGTGGAGCTGACATCGGGCAACTTCGACGCCGTGGCCGGTCGTGGCGACTTGCCGGTCGTCGTGGACTTCTGGGCGCCCTGGTGCGGCCCCTGCCGCAACTTTGCCCCCGTGTTCACGGAGGCGGCGCGTGCGCTGGAGCCACAGATGCGGCTTGCGAAGGTGGACACCGAGGCCCAGCCGGCGCTGGCGCAGCGCTTTGGCATCCGCAGCATTCCCACGTTGCTGGTGCTGCGTAACGGCCGCGAGATCGGCCGCCAGGCCGGCGCGCTCAATCCCATGCAGCTGCGTCAGTTCCTCGCCAACACGCTGCACTGAGCGGCGCCTACGAACTGCACGAGAGCATCGAACAACCTGCCTTGTGCATGGCCCAGTCGGGACGCTTCTGCGCGAAGCGCTCGCGCCCCAGCTGCTCGTCGTAAGGACGGCGCATGACGTCCAGCAACGCATTGATGCCCGCATAGTCGCCCTGCATGGCGCGATCGATGGCTTCCTGCGCGAGATAGTTGCGCAAGACGTAGCGGGGATTGGCAGCATTCATGCGCGCACGTCGTTCTTCCCCTTGCAGCGGATCGTCGATGGCACGCGCGGCATAACGCGTCAGCCATGCCAGAAAAGCGGGTTCCGCAGCCACGCGCATCGCCTCGTCGTAGAACGACTCGCGCAGCGGCGCCCCTGATGGCTGCCGTGGATCCACGTCGGCGAGCGCACGGAAGAACAGCGTCATGTCGACATTCGTTTCGGCAAGCAGCGTGTGCAGGGAGCGCATGAGGTCCACATCCTCATCGCGACACATCGCGAAACCGAGCTTGGCCGCGATGTTGTCCCGGTCGGCAGCGGCGTACGCGGCGGCGTAGCGGTCCAGGCCCGCCTGCAGCAACTCGACGCCGGAGAACAGCGGCGACAACGCCATCGCCAGCCGACTGAGGTTCCACCACGCCACGTTGGGTTGTTGACCGAACCGATAGCGGCGGCGACCCGCATCGGTGGTATTGGGCGTCCACTCCGGATCGAAGTTGTCGACCCAGCCGTAGGGGCCGTAGTCGATGGTGAGCCCGAGGATGGACATGTTGTCCGTATTCATCACGCCATGCACGAAACCCACACGCATCCAGTGCGCGACCATCACTGCCGTGCGTTCGCATATCTGGGCGAACCATTCCGCATAGAGTGCTTCGCCTTCGCCATCGAGCTGCGGATAGTCGCGCGCAATGGTGAAGTCCACCAGCTGCTTCAACAGCACGAGGTCTCCTCGCGCGGCCGGCAGTTCGAAGTTGCCGAAGCGGATGAACGAAGGCGACACGCGGCAAACGATGGCGCCGGGTTCCTCTTCCGGGTGTCCGTCGTAGAACATGTCGCGCACCACGGTGTCGCCGGTGACGACCAGGCTCAACGCGCGCGTGGTCGGTACGCCCAGATGATGCATGGCTTCGCTGCAGAGGAATTCGCGGACCGACGAGCGCAACACCGCCCGGCCATCGGCACCGCGCGAATAGGGCGTGGGGCCCGCACCCTTGAGTTGCAGCTCCCATCGCCGGCCGCCCTCGCCGAGCACCTCGCCCAGCGAAATGGCGCGTCCGTCGCCGAGCTGGTCGGCCCAGACGCCGAACTGGTGACCGCCGTAGTTCGCAGCATAGGGCTGCATGCCTTCCAGCAAGGCATTGCCGCCGAAGACCTGCGCGAACTCATCGCTGGCGACGTCCGCATCGGACAAGCCAAGCGCGGCAGCCATCTCGCGCGACCATGCAACCACGCGGGGTGCGGCCACCGGCGTCGGCTGCACCGACGAATGCAACGCGCCCAGCACCTGGCGCCGATGCGTGCCTTGCTCCGGATCGCCCGGAAGCTCGCGGATGAAGCTGTTGTCAAAGCGAAGAGATCGCATGCGCAATGAGATTTGCCCGGTAAAAAGCTGACTGTAGCTATATCGGCGCGCGAGCTTCGCCATGCAAGGCATTGCCTGGAAACAGCGAGCGCTGCCGACCTTCACCTATGTGAAGAAAAGGCCTGTGATTCCGCAAACTTACGGAAGAATTCAGTGACGATTGGCATTTGTGTATCGCCCGTGAAGATGATTAGATCGGCTCGACGGCTGCGCAGGGGCAGCCCGGAGTCCACACAACATGCACATGCTTCTTGCCCGTTCCGCCATCGAGCGCGGAATGCAGCTGGTAGCAGGGATGCTTCATCGGGACACGCAGGACGCTCCAAAAAACCATGCCCAGGAAGACGCCAGATTCAGGCTGGTTTCCTGGCAACCCGGCGCGCACTCGCGCAGGGAAGACGAACTCGCGCGACGTCGCGAGCAGCAGTTCGGTTGATCGATCGCCATAACCGTCGCGTTCAATCACGCGACGGCGGCGCAAAGATTTTCGCCACGTCGTCCTGGTCGAGGGCGCGCCATTGCCCCTCCGCAAGATCTCCCAACGTCAGCGTTCCCACCGACACGCGCGCCAGCGTCTCCACGTGATTGCCCACGGCGGCGAACATGCGCCGCACCTGGTGGTAGCGCCCCTCGGTCAGGGTCAATCGTGCACGCCGCGGCTCCAGCACCTGGAGCGTGGCAGGCTCCAGCGGCTCCTTTTCCGATTCGAGCATCAGCGTACCGCTGGCGAACACGGCGCCTTCGTCGCCGCGCAGATCGTTTGCCAAGGTGGCTTCGTAGACCTTCGCCACCTGCGCACGCGGTGAAATGATCCGATGCAGCAAGCCGCCGTCGTCGGTGAACAGCAACAGCCCGGATGTATCACGATCGAGCCGGCCCACCGTCGACAACGCCGGATCGCGCACGCGATAGCGCGGCGGCAACAAGTCATACACCACGCGTCCCTGGTCCTTGCGCGAACAGGTGGCGCCCAGCGGCTTGTTCATCATCAACACGAGGCCGGTCGGTGGATCGAGCGGTTCGTCGTCGATGCGGATGTGCTCGTGAGCAACCTTGTCATCGGCGTAGAGCACGTCGCCGTCCGGATCGGTGACGCGGCCTTCGCGGAACATCATGGCCACTTCCTTGCGGCTGCCATAGCCAAGGTTGGCGATCAGCTTCACCAGTTTCATGCGTGTACTCCGCGAGCTTCGATCACCTTGAATCCTTCCTGCACCGTCACGGTGCGCACGTCGGCAAAACGCGACGCGAGCGTTGCCTCATAAGGGAGATGCCGGTTCGCCACCAGCCAGAGCCGGCCGTGCGGCAGCAGCGCATCCGCAGCGGTCTGGATGAACGCGCGACCCAGCGCCGGCAGGTCTTCGCGCCCCTGGTGAAACGGCGGGTTGCTGACGATGGCGTCGTAGCGCCGCGGCAAACCCTGCGCGACGTCGTGCCAGTGCAGCGTAATGTCGACATGCCGGCCCGATGCCTGTCGTGCCTCTTCGAGATTGAGCCGGGCCGGCTCGAGCGCGCGCGCTTCCGCTTCATACAGGTCGATGGCAGTCACGGCCGGGCAACGTCGGATTACCTGCGTGGAGAGATAGCCGTAGCCTGCGCCGAGATCGGCGACGTGGCCGGCAAGATCCGCCGGCAGATGATCGGCCAGCAAGGCAGACGCGGCATCGACGCGATCCCAGGCGAACAGGCCGGGACGGCTCACGTAACCGGCGTCGTTGCGACGCGGCGCATCGAGCGCCAGCCAGGAAGCCAGCAGTTCGCCATCGAGGTGATCCTGCGACGGCGAGGCCCAGAACACGCGGCATTTGTGCTTGGAAAGCTGTTGCACCGGCCCGGCCAGGCGCACCAGGTCGCCTTCGGCCGACTTGGCGCCTTCCGCATTCGGCACCGCCGCCAGCACCACGCCACCCGGAGCGACGCGCTCCAGAGCCTGCGCAAACAAGGCGCGTGCTTCGTCGCGCTGCCGGGGCGGCAGCAACATCACCAGCGAAAACCGTCCGGTATCGCCGCGCTCAGCCAGACGCATCCCGCTGCGCTGCAGCGCCTCGGCAAACGGCTTGAAGCTCTGCTCGCAGACCCAACCTGCCTGCGCCATTTCCCGCAGGCGGAAACCATCGCGGGCGCGCAGGAACAACGCGCGCCCATCCGCGGGCAAAGCCAGCGCGCCGGTTTCAAATGGCACGAACAAGGCTTCCAGCGCCGGGGCGTCGGCAGCAGGCGCAGGCAGAATGGGCATCACGCAGGGAACCAGGAAAGAAGGCCGCATTTTAGCGTTGCGGAGGCCCGCGCGCCGCCTGCCCGCCAAAGCCCGCTAAACCGGCCGCAACAGCTCCAGCTCGCTGACGAACTCCCGCGCCTGGCCGCTTACCGGGTCGATGAAGAACAGCCCTTTCGCCAGCAACTGCAGCGGATGCGCATGGTCGTCGCCGGCGTGTTCGGCGAGGTCGGGATAGAAGGGATCGTGCAGTATCGGCGCTCCCAGCGCGGACATGTGCACACGCAACTGATGTTTGCGGCCGGTCACCGGCTGCAATGCATAGCGCCAATGGCGCCCTGCCCGCTCCACCACGTCGACGCGTGTCTCGCTGTTTGCCTCGCCGTCCACCTCGCGCATGCGAAAGAAGGGGTCGCCCGCTTCGATGCGCGAGCGCCGGACGCTCGGGAACACCGTGTCCGGCAGCGCCGCCGCCCAGGCTTCGTAGTACTTGTCGATACGCCGTTCGCGGAACAACGCCTGGTAGGCGGAACGGCTGTCGGGGTGCGCAGAGAACATCACCAGCCCTGCCGTGTGACGATCGATGCGATGCAGCGGCACGAGGTCATGATTGCCGAGCTTGCGTACCAATCGGTTCAGCAGCGTCTCCTGCACGAAGCCTCCAGCCGGTGTCACTGGCAGGAAATGCGGCTTGTCGACCACCACCAGATGGGCATCGACGTGCAGCAGCGTTTCCTGGAAGGGGATGACCGCCTCGTCGGCGACTTCACGGAAATAGCGCACGCACAGGCCGACCCGATGCGGCGTGTCCGCCGCCAGCGGCGTGCCGTCCTCACCCTGTACCCGTCCGCGAGCGAAGCGGTCCAGCCATTGCTCACGGCCGATCTGCGGAAAGCGCGCGCACAGCGCATCCAGCACCGTTGCCCATGGGCCGGGTGGCAGTTGCAGCGTGCTGGCGGCGATCGGATCAGGCATGTATCGCTCCCGTGCGATGCGCGCAGCTTAGTGCCAGCCGCGCTGCCAGCGGTACCCGCATGGCGCCCGGATGCCGCCGGCGAGGCGATGCCATGACCGTTGGCCTTGCCCCATTTCGCTGCATGAAACCTTCGCTACACTCGGCGCGGGATCGGCGCCACCGTGGCGCCAGCGACATCGAGGGGAGTCCATGGATCAGCGGGCAGTTCGTGTTCGGTACGTGACGACAACAAAGCTCCAGTGGATTCGGCGCACAGCCGTTTTGCTCGCCTGCGTTGCCCTTGCGCCGGCATTGCATGCCGCGACGCTCGACCCCGCCGAACTGCCGCGCGTGCAGGCCGCCACCTTCGAGGTGGTGATTCCCAAGCCGGTGAATGATCCGCTCACCTACGAACGGCCGCTGCCGCTGGACCAGCTGCCGTTCCAGCAGCGCAACGACAAGTACTACTCGGTCGGCACGGCGTTCGCGCTGGGCGACAACCGCTATGTCACCGCGGGCCACGTCTTGTCGTTGGGCATCGACAGCCTGATGGGCGAGCCCGCGTTGCGCGATGCCAGCGGGCACGTCTATGCCATCGACAAGGTAACGCGCTTCTCGCTGCAGCAGGATTTCGTCGAGTTCACGCTGAAGGACGCACCGAAGGTCACGCCGCTGGAGCCCAACACTCACGCAACCATGAACGACGTGGTCTACGCCGTGGGCAACGCGCTGGGCACCGGCATCGTGATCCGCGATGGCCTCTACACCTCGCAGACGCCCGAAGAGGAAGACGGACGCTGGCAGTGGATGCGCTTCTCCGCTGCCGCCTCGCCCGGCAACAGCGGCGGCCCATTGCTGGACAAGGACGGCAAGGTCGTCGGCGTGGTGCTGATGAAGTCGCCCGACGAGAACCTCAACTACGCCCTGCCTATCGATTTCGTGCTCAAGGCGCCGGCCAACCTCGCGGTGGCGGATACGCGCGGGCTCTATCAACTGGACGTGATCGACAGCAAGCAATCGGGCCGGTTCAAGACCGAGTTCCCGCTGCCCAAGAGCTTTGCGGATTTCAGTGCGGCCTTCCAGAAGGCCTACAACGCGAGCGCCGACCAGCAGCTGCACGATCTGCTGGCGGAAAACGCCAACACCATGTTCCCCAAGGGCGCGGGCTCCGCGCGCCTGCTGCACACGGGCTCCAACCTCGACGCCTTCCCCACCCTGCTCCATCGCAGCAGCAACGGCACGTGGGTCATCGCCGGTACCAACGAAACCAAGAGCACGCTCGCGCACAACGGCTTTGTGGCCAAGGCGGCCGTCGGCAGCCAGCTGATGTTCCACATGCGCAAACCTGACGACATCACGAGCAAGCAGCTCTACGGCGACTCCAAGCTGTTCATGGATCTGCTGCTCAAGGCCGCGCCGCTGCAGCGTCACGTCGGTGCCGAGCAAGTGAAGGTGACCTCGCTGGGCAAGCCGTCGGTCGAGCGCGTGTTCACCGATGCGTATCAGCGCCGTTGGCAGGTACGCGAATGGCCGATGGCCTACGACAATTCCGTGCTGATTGCCTTCCTGCTGCCCGTGCCCGACGGCTACGCGGCGATGATGCGCATCGCACCCGCGAAGAACGAGCACGAGGAGATGGGCGACCTCAAGGCGCTCACCGACTTCGTCTATCTCGCCTACAGCGGCACGCTGGCACAGTGGAAGGAATTCCTCGCGAACACCGACCTGCTGCCCTCGGTGCTGTCGGATATCGCCATCCGCTTCGACTACGGCAACGACTTCCGCTATCGCTCGCGGCGCCTGGGTTTCGCCTATACGCCGGAGCTGCAGAAGATCGACCAGAACAGCCAGCTGGTGCTGGGCATGTCCTACTTCGAAGACCACGGCAAGGTGGTGTGGGACGTCAGCAACGTGGTGGTGAAGTCCAACGTGGACAACGCCGAACGGATCAGCTTCAACCGCCACATCGCGCCCAGCGAGGATCTCGACGACAGCTACCGCAATTCGTGGGGCAAGATCGTGCAGCGCAGCCACCCCGACGACGGCGTGCCCTACAGCGAAAACGACATGACCTATATCGGTACGGTCGGTGGCACGCCGGTATCGGCGCAGGCCCAGCCGGGCGTGCTGTATACGGCGTTCTACGGCGTGGACGGGCCGCGGCCGGAAGACACCATGAAGGGCAAGCTCAACCTGCTGATGAAGGACGTGCAGATCAGCGAGCATTGAGAGGCGCGACTGAGCTCCCGATCCGTCATTCCGGCGCAGGCCGGAATCCAGTAACGGTAGCGGTTAGATTCTCTCCGTCATCGGCGCTCGGCTTTCTGGCAAAAGCGTCTTGACGCGCTGCGACAGCCAGGCCGTGCGGCTACTGGATTCCGGCCTGCGCCGGAATGACGGCCGCCTGGGGACTGGAGTGCTCCGCTTTCACGACGCCTCTTCCTGCAGCTCCACTTCCACCGCAGGCACCCGCGGCGCCGGTGGCGATCGCGGCGTCACGCGCTGGTACCAGCGCCACGACCACCAGCCGATCACGGTGAGCGCACTCGCGCCGAGCGCGAGATAGATCATGCGACCGGACAACAGCGGCGACATCACGCCAGCGATGAACGCGCATAGCAGCAGGCTGCAGAACGCCTGGACCGACGACGCGCCGCCACGCCGGTGCGGAAAGCGGTCGAGCAACAGCAGCGTCAGCGTCGGGAACGCCAGCTGCACGCCGACGCCGTGCAGCACCAGCGGCAGCACCGACCACGGCAGCAGCGGTTCACGCGTCACCAGCGCGATCAGCACGTGCAGGCCGCAGGCGGTGAGCAGCGCCGCGTAGCCGAGGTTCACGGTGAACACCACGCTGCGCCGGCTCGCCAGGCGTCCGGACAGCCATGCGCCAAGCACCAGGCCGCTCACGACGGGCAGGAACAACCACGGAAAGCCCTGGGCGGAGAGATGCAGGAGATCGCGCACGATGTGCGGCGCCGAGGAGATGTAGAGAAACAGCCCGGCGAAATTTACCGACAGCGAGATCAGCAGCGGCCAGAACACGCGATCCTGTCCAAAGCTCATGTAGCCGCGCACCAGGTCGCCCAGGTGAAAGGACGTCCGCGCTTCCGGAGGATGGGTTTCCTCCAGAAACAACATCAGCGCCACCGACAGCATCAGCGTGAAACCCATCAGCACCCAGAAGATGCCGTGCCAGCCGTTGAGGAACAGCAGCTGCGCACCGACGATGGGCGCGATCACCGGCGCCACGCTGAAGATCATCATCACGCGGGACATCAGCTGCTGCGCGGCCGCGCCTTCCAGGCTGTCGCGCACGATGGCGCGGCCCACGACCAGGCCGGCACCCGCGCATACGCCCTGCAAGGCCCGACAGGACAGCAGCATGGTGTAGGAGGTGGACATCGCCGCGCCGGCCGAGGCGAGCGAGTAGACCACCATGCCCGCCACGATCACCGGCTTGCGCCCGATCGCGTCGGCGATGGCGCCGTGGAACAGGCTCATCACCGCATAGGTGATCAGGTACATGCTGATCATCTGCTGCAGCTGCGTGCTGTCCACCCCGAAGTGGCTGCCGATCAGCGGGAACGCCGGGAACACGGCGTCGATCGAGAACGGACCGATCATCGACAGACCCGCCAGCAGCCACGGCAGGCTGCGCCGGACGGGGCGCGGGGTAAAAGTCATGGCAGGGCGCAGGCGGGCGAGGAGCGCAAAGTATAGCGGCGCCTCATAGCGTACCGAGCCATGACGTTCGGCCGATCATCCGCTAGCATGGTCCGCCAGGGAGATGGCATGCCTCCCGCTCCGGCCTCGCGCATGGGGCAAACCACCCTCGGGTTGATGATGCCTGCACCACCGGGACTTCCGGGGCGCAGGCGCGTGTCTGTTCCGCGAAGTCCTCGATACGTATGAAGTCCCCAAGACTCAAGGAGACGAACGTGGGCTTTACCGGTTTTGTGGCTGTTGGCATCGGGGGAGCGCTGGGCTGCTGGCTGCGCTGGACCCTGGGCGTGCTGTTCAACCCCGTCTTTCCCACCGTGCCGATGGGCACGCTCGCCGCCAACCTGCTGGGCGGCCTGCTGATGGGCATCGTGCTGGGCGTGTTCGACCACTTCCAGACACTGCCGCCGGAGCTGCGCCTGTTCGCGGCCACGGGTTTCCTTGGCGGCCTCACCACCTTCTCCACCTTCTCGGCCGAATCGACCACCCTGCTGCTGCGCCAGCAGTATCTTTGGTTCGGCGGCCACCTGGCCTTGCATCTGGTCGGCTCCATCACGATGACCATCTCCGGCATCGTCCTCACCCGTGCCCTGCTGCGCAGCTAGGAGGAAACGACATGGAAACCCAGGGTGTCCTGATCAGCTTCTACTGCCACACGCGTGCGCGGCACGACGGCAAACTCGTCTACGAGTGGCTGCTGGAACATGCCAAGAAGCACGGCATCGGCGGCGGCTCCGCCTTTCGCGCAATCTGTGGCTACGGCCGGCACGGCGTGCTGCATGAAGAGCAGTTCTTCGAGCTGGCCGACGATCTCGCCGTGAAGGTGGAATTCCTGCTGAATCCACAACAGGCCAAAACGCTGCTCGATACCATGAGAACCATCGGCATCGACGCAGTGTATGCAATCAGTCCCGCAAGCTTTGGCACGCTGGGCAAGACCGCCACCGCGGATTGACCCCCCGCGTGTCGCCTCCGGTGGGGGCGCCCTGAATTCACGCCAGCCAGGTCTTCGTGACGCCATACGGGGAATGCATGAGCCAGGATTCATTGAAATCACGTGCCGCCGCTCTGCTTGAGCACGCTGGCATCCACCTCGATGGTTCCGCGCCGACCGACCTGCGCGTGCATGACGAGCGCCTCTACGCGCGCGTATTCGCGCATGGTTCGCTGGGGTTCGGCGAAAGCTACATGGACGGCTGGTGGGACGCGGACGATCTGCCCGGCATGTTCACCCGCATGCTGCGCGCCCACATCGATGCCGAACTGAAGACGCTGGATACGCTGCTTGCCCACCTCAAGGCGCGCTTCATCAACCTGCAGCGCGGCGAACATGCGTTCGAGATCGGCAAGGCCCACTACGACCGCGGCAACGACCTGTTCCAGGCCATGCTGGGCAAGCACATGGTGTATTCCTGCGGTTACTGGGCGAAGGCGGGCAACCTCGACGAGGCCCAGCTCGCCAAGCTCGACCTGATCTGCCGCAAGCTGAACCTGCAGCCCGGCCAGCGCGTGCTGGACATCGGTTGCGGCTGGGGCGAAGCGCTGAAGTACGCCGCGGAAACCTATGGCGTGGAAGGCGTGGGCGTGACCGTGTCGCAGGAGCAGGCCGAGTTCGCCCGCGAGCTGTGCGCCGGCCTGCCGGTGGATATCCGCCTGCAGGATTACCGCGAACTCGACGAGCCCTTCGATGCCATGTTTTCCATCGGCATGTTCGAGCACGTCGGCGCCCTCAACTACCGAACCTACTTCGAAGTGGCCCGCCGCTGCCTGCGCGAGGATGGCCTGTTCCTGCTGCATTCGATCGGCAGCAACAGTTCGCCGAGCCGGCCTGACCCGTGGATCGAGAAGTACATCTTCCCCAACTCGATGATCCCCTCGGCAGCGCAGGTAACAGCGGCGCTGCAGGACCTGTTCGTGGTGGAGGACTGGCACAATTTCGGCGCCGACTACGACCGCACGCTCACCGCGTGGCGTGCCAACTTCGACGCCGCCTGGCCGGAGCTGTCCAAGCGTTACGACAACCGCTTCCGCCGCATGTGGCATTTCTACCTGTCGGTATCCGCGGCCGTGTTTCGCAGCCGACGCGACCAGCTCTGGCAGCTCACGCTGAGTCCGCGGGGCGTGTTGGGCGGCTATCGCGTGCCGCGCTGATCCGCTTGCACCCTCGGCGGCTGCGCACGATAGTGGCTGGACCATTCCGGGGGGAAGGTTTTCATGAAAGTACGGCTGCTTTTGCTGCTCGTTGCCGGTTGGCTCTGCTCCGGCCTGGTCATGGCCGCACAGACATCGACGCCGACCCTCGCGTCCTATTTCGACCGCAGCGGTCACGACGATGTGCTCAGCGGCGGCGTGAAGCAGATCGAGATCAACACGCCCAAGGGCAAGTTCCACGTCTGGACCAAGCGCGTGGGCAACAACCCGAAGCTCAAGGTATTGCTGCTGCACGGCGGCCCCGGCGCCACCCACGAGTACTTCGAGGCGTTCGACAGCTACTTCCCCGCCGCCGGCATCGAGTACTACTACTACGACCAGCTCGGCTCGGCCTATAGCGACCAGCCCAAGGACGAATCGCTATGGACCATCGACCGCTTCGTCGATGAAGTGGAGCAGGTGCGCCAGGCGCTGCACCTGGACAAGGACAACTTCTGCCTGCTCGGCCACTCGTGGGGCGGCGTGCTCGCCATCGAGTACGCGCTGAAGTACCAGCAGCACCTCAAGTGCCTGGTGATCTCCAACATGATGGACTCGATCCCCGCGTACAACGCCTATGCGCGCGATGTGCTCGAGCCCGCGATGAATCCGAAGCAGCTGGCCGAAGTGAAGCAGATGGAAGCCAGCGGGCATACCGACGATCCGCGCTACATGGCCATCCTCACGCCGATGCATTACGAGCAGCACGTGCTGCGCATGCCGCAGGCGCAGTGGCCCGATCCCGTGAACCGCGCCTTCGCCCATATGAACGAGCAGGTCTACGCGCTGATGCAGGGGCCCAGCGAACTGGGTGCGAGCGGCCGGCTGGAGCACTGGGATCGCAGCAAGGACCTGCACGAGATCACCGTGCCGACCTTGGTGATCGGTGCGCAACACGACACCATGGACCCGCGCTACATGAAGGCCATGGCCGCGAAATTGCCGCATGGCCAGTTCCTGCTATGCCCCAAAGGCAGCCACATGGCGATGTACGATGACCAGCAAACCTATTTCGGCGGCCTGACGCGCTTCTTGCTCGCCGTGGAGAACCAGCCGGCCGCCTTGCACTGAGGCGCGCCACAGGAGTCGTAGTGAATTTGTTCGCCCGTTTTGCCGCTGCCCTCGCCCTCAACCTTCTGCTGGTCGCCACGGCGTTCGCCGAGCCGGGCTTGTGGGTCGTGCGGCAGGGCGAGGCCACCATCTACCTCTTCGGCACCGTGCACCTGCTGCCGTCGGACACGAACTGGACTTCGCCCGTGCTGGACAAGGCGCTCGCCGATAGCCAGCGGCTGAGCATCGAGATCGTCGACGACGACAGCCCGGCCATGCAGGCGCTGGTGATGCAGCATGGCGTGGACTTCGGCCATCCGCTATCGACCAAGCTCGATGATCGCGACATGCATCGCCTCGAAAAAGCCGCCGAAGAAGCCAAGGTGCCGGGGGGCGTGGCCGCCCTGCAGCCGATGCGCCCCTGGCTGGCCGCGCTCACGCTCACCGTGGCGCCACTCGTACAGGCCGGCATGGACCCAAGTCAGGGCGTGGACAAGCAGCTCAAGGCCCGCATGCAGGCGGCCGGCAAACCGGTCGATGGCCTGGAGACGTCCGAAAAGCAGATCCGCATGCTGGCCGACCTGCCCGAGTCGATGCAGCTGGACTTCCTGCGCCAGTCGTTCAAGGAAGTGGCCGACGGCCCGGCCAAACTGCGCGAACTGGTCGACGCCTGGCGCCGCGGCGACACCGACGCCATCGCCAAGGTCGAGGACGAAGACCTGCGCAAGGAAAGCCCGACGCTGTACCAGCGGCTGATCGTCGAGCGCAACCAGGCCTGGGCCAAGACCATCGCCGAGCGCCTCAAGCAACCCGGCGTGAGCTTCATCGCCGTCGGCGCCGGCCACCTGGCCGGCCCGGACAGCGTGCAGGCGCAGCTGCGCAAGCTGGGTGTCGAGAGCACGCGCATCAAGGAATAGTCGCACCTATCCTCTCCCTTGTAGGAGCGCACCCAGTGCGCGACCGCAGCGCCCCGATACGCCTCTGTCGCGCAGATGAGGAAACCCCTTAGGGACCGGCCGCCCTCGCATTTCGCGCACTGGGTGCGCTCCTACAGGGGCGGCGCCGGTAGGCCGCCCCTGGCCGCCCCCTCGCCCCCACTCCCCCCTTTCTGGCACCATCCTCCGGTTAAGCGCGCCGCCCGCGCGCAGTCAAAACGACGCAACCCCATGAATCTGCAAGCCAATTTCGAACAGATCCCGCTCAAGGAATACGCCGAGCGGGCGTATCTCGACTACTCGATGTACGTGGTGCTGGACCGCGCCCTGCCCTTCGTGGGCGACGGCCTGAAGCCGGTGCAGCGGCGCATCGTGTACGCCATGAGCGAGCTGGGCCTGGCCGCTTCGTCCAAGCCGAAGAAGTCCGCCCGCACCATCGGCGATGTGATCGGCAAGTTCCATCCGCACGGCGACACCTCGTGCTACGAGGCGATGGTGCTGATGGCGCAGCCGTTCTCGTACCGCTATCCGCTGGTCGATGGCCAGGGCAACTTCGGCTCGCCGGACGACCCCAAGAGCTTCGCCGCGATGCGTTACACCGAGTCGCGCCTGAGCCCCATCGCCGAGGCCCTGCTGGGCGAGCTCGGCCAGGGCACGGTGGACTGGGTGCCGAACTTCGACGGCACGCTGGAAGAACCCAGCTGGCTGCCGGCGCGCGTGCCGCACGTGCTGCTCAATGGCTCGATGGGCATCGCCGTGGGCATGGCCACCGACATCCCCCCGCACAACCTGCGCGAAGTGGTGAGCGCGTGCATCCGCCTGCTGGACGACCCCGACGCCACCATCGCCGACCTGTGCGAGCACATCCAGGGCCCGGATTACCCAACCGAAGCCGAGATCATCACGCCGCGCAACGAGCTGCTGGCGATGTACCAGGGCGGCACCGGCACGGTGCGCGCGCGCGCCGTCTACCACATGGACGACGGCAACATCGTCATCACCGCGCTGCCGCACCAGGTGAGCCCGTCCAAGATCCTCGAGCAGATCGCCGCGCAGATGCGCGCGAAGAAGCTGCCGATGGTGGAAGACCTGCGCGACGAGTCCGACCACGAGAATCCGATCCGCCTGGTGGTGGTGCCGCGCTCCAACCGCATCGACGCGGCCGAGGTGATGCAGCACCTGTTCGCCACCACGGACATGGAGAAGAGCTTCCGCATCAATCTCAACATGATCGGCCTGGACGGCCGTCCGCAGGTGAAGGACCTCAAGCGCATCCTCAGCGAGTGGCTGCAGTTCCGCACCACCACGGTGACGCGCCGCCTGGAGCATCGCCTGGCCAAGGTCGAGCGCCGCCTGCACCTGTTGGAAGGTTTGCGCATCGCGTACCTCAATCTCGATGAGGTGATCCGCATCGTCCGCACCGAGGACGAGCCCAAGCCGGTGCTGATGGCGCGCTTCAAGCTGAGCGAGGAACAGACCGACTACATCCTCGAGACCAAGCTGCGCCAGCTGGCCCGCCTCGAGGAGATGAAGATCAATGCCGAGCGCGACCAGTTGGAAGAAGAACGCGCTCGCATCAACGTGCTGCTGAAGTCGCCGGCCAAGCTCAAGGGCCTGATCAAGGAAGAACTGCGCGCCGACGCCACCAAGTTCGGCGACGACCGCCGCTCGCCGCTGGTGCAGCGCGAAGCCGCGCAGGCGCTGGACGAAAGCGCGCTGGTGGCCAGCGAACCGGTCACCGTGGTGTTGAGCGCCAAGGGCTGGATCCGCGCCGCCAAGGGCCACGACGTCGACGCGGACGGCCTGAACTACCGCGAGGGCGACAGCCTGCTCGCCGCGGTGAAGGCACGCACCACGCAACAGGTCGCGGTGATCGACTCCACCGGCCGCAGCTACTCCACGCCCGCCCACACGCTGCCCTCGGCGCGCGGCAACGGTGAGCCGCTCACCGGTCGCTTCAGCCCGCCGTCGGGCGCGAGCTTCGACGCGCTGGCCGCCGGTGACAACGACACCCGCCTGATCCTCGCCACTGACCATGGCTACGGCTTCGTGACCCGCTTCGAGGCGCTCACCGGCCGCAACAAGGCCGGCAAGCAGATCATCACGCTCGGTGACGGCGCCAAGGTGCTCGCGCCGCAAGTCAGCGCCGATCCGGCGCGCGACCGCATCGTGGTGGTCACCACCGAGGGCCACCTGCTGATGTTCTCGGTGGCCGAGCTGCCGGAGCTGGACAAGGGCAAGGGCAACAAGCTGATCGACGTGCCCAAGGCCAAGCTCAGCTCGGGCATCCGGGTCGTGGGCGTCGCCGTGGTGGCCGAGGGCAAGGGCGAAGTGACGCTCTATGCCGGCCAGCGCAAGCTCAAGCTGAAATGGTCGGACCTGGTCGAATACGGCGGCAACCGCGCCACCCGCGGCGGCCTGCTGCCGCAGGGCCTGCGCCGCGTGGAGCGTATCGAGACCACCGGCTGAACGGACGCCTCCCGACGACAACTGTAGGAGCGCACCCAGTGCGCGACCGCGGCGCTTCGATGCGCCGCGGTCGCGCACTGGGTGAGAACCCGTCAGGGACCGGCATGACCGCGTTTCCGCCCCGTAGGCTTTTCGCGCACTGGGTGCGCTCCTACGGAATCCCGGCGAACCGGGCGGCAGGAACTTCACGCCTGAACCGGGGATCGAAGGGAAACGTGTGCACACCGGCGACGGTGGCGCGTTAGAGGTCGTACGTCCCCGGAGTTTTTCCATGAAGACTGCCCGCACCACCGCCATCTTCGCCGCCTGCCTGCTGTCCGCGACCGCGTGGGCGCAAAGCGGCAGCGCGCCGTTGAATCTGAAGATCCCGGCCAACGTACCCGCCGCCCCCGCCAGCAGCGCCGCCCCGGCAAGCGCCCAGGATCCTCAAGCCACGACGCCCGCCCAGGCCCAGGCCCAGGCGGCCCCGGCCAATGCGGGTGCGGGCAGCAGTGCCTACGCCAAGGACCCGCCGGGCACGTACTACGGCGACCACAGCGGCCGGATGGGCGACTCGCAGGCCGCGCTCGGCCAGCAACCAGCCGTCACGTGCGACGACGCCACCTACAACCAGCCCCAGATGCATGGCGCCGTCGGCATGGGCGTGATGTCCGGCAAGCACGTCAGCGGCAGTTACACTGGCGGTGGCGTCACGCTCAGCCAGGCCTTCGGCAGTTGTGAGCACCCGACCGGCGGCGTAAGCATTTCGGTGAGCGGCACCAACTCGCATTACGGCCACTGAAAGCCTCGTCGCGGCGGCCCGTGAATGCGGGGAGCGGCCGCCGGCCTGCCCCCTGGAAAACACGCTGTTTGGCGGCCTCCAGGGGTCGAAAGTTCTTGGAAAGGCAGCGCCGCCAGACTGGTCGCATGGTTTACTGTCACTTCCCCAAGCGCCAGCCGCTTAGCCTCACGTCCCCGTCCCGCTGCACCGGAGCTTCCCTGTGATCCAGAACGTCGAGTTCCGCTTCGAGGGCGGTCGCAGCGGTGTGCTGCTGATTCACGGCCTCACCGGCACGCCGGCCGAGATGCGTCTGGTCGGCAAGGGCCTGAACCGCGCGGGCTTCAGCGTGTACGGCATGCAGCTGGCAGGTCACTGCGGCGATGCGAAGGACCTGCTCGCAACCGACTGGCGCGACTGGTATGCCAGCGTCGAGAAAGCCGCCGAGCAGTTCCGCCAGGAAGTGGATCATCTGTTCGTGGCCGGCCTGTCGATGGGCGCGGTGCTCGCGCTCAAACTCGCCGCCGATCATCCCGATTGGGTGAAGGGCGTGGGCGTCTATGGCGCCACGTTCAAGTACGACGGCTGGGCCACGCCGTGGTACGGCAAGTTCTCCTTCCTGCTGCCGTTGATCGACAAGCTCGGCATCGGCCGCGACTGGATGGTGCACGAGGAAGAACCGTATGGCCTGCGCGACGAGCGCCTGCGCCAGCAGATCAGCTCGCTGATGCTGGGTGGCGACAGCGCCGCGGCCGGCCTGCCGGGCAATCCGTGGCCGTCGCTGGCCGAGATGTACAAGATGGCTGCCGTGGTGCGTCGCGACCTTCCGAAGGTCAACGCACCGTGCCTGATCGCGCACGCCACGGAAGACGACATCGCCAGCATCGAGAACGCCTATCTGGTCGAGCGTTCGGTGTCCGGCCCGGTGGAAACGCTGTGGCTGGAAGACAGCTACCACATGATCACCATCGATCGCGAACGTCGCGTACTGATCGATCGCTCCGCCGCGTTCTTCCAGCAGATCGCCGCCACCTACGAACCCGCCGCCCGCGCTGCAGCGTAAGGAAGTCGCATGACTCCCTTGGTCGTTGCACTGTGGCTGTTGAACGTCACCCTCGACACCGTCGGCCAGCTCGCCTTCAAGGCGGCGGCTGGCGACCCGCGTGCAGGTGACGGCGTCGCGCGCTGGAAGTACATGGCGTCACGCCCATGGATCTGGATCGGCGTGGTGTCCTACGTCGTCGAATTCCTGGTGTGGATCGCCTTCCTCTCTCTGGTCGATCTCTCCGAAGGCGTGCTGCTCGGCTCGATCAACATCGTGGTGATCATGATCGCCGGCCGCATCCTGTTCAAAGAAAAGCTGACCCCGCTGCGCGTGACCGGCATTTTGCTGGTGACCGCAGGCGTGGCCATCGTCGGCGTGGCTGGCGGAGGTTGATCGAATGAGTCGCGCCCGCTTCTACGCCATTGGCTTCACCATCCTGGTCTTGTTCGACACGCTGGTGCAGCTGAGCTTCAAGTACGCCGGCAACCACGCGTTTCCGCCCGAGGCCAACTGGGCCTGGATCGTGCGCGTGTTTGGCCATCCGTGGATCTATGTCGCGGTCATCGGCTACGTCGGCAATTTCTTCACCTGGATGACGCTGCTCAAGCACGCACCCATCGGCCCGGCGTTCGCCGTCACGCACCTGGAAGTGGTCAGCGTGATGTTCTTCTCCGTGTGGCTGTTCCATGAGCCGCTGACGTGGCCACGCGTAATCGGCGCGGCAACCATCGTCGCCGGCATCATCTGCCTCGCGTTTGCCGAAAGCAGCGCGCACCCCGAGAACGACGCACCGACCGAAGCGAAGGGTGCGCTGGGCGTTACCGCGGGAGATTGACGTGGCCCGCGAGCTGCCGCCCACCGCTGGACTGCCGCTCCGCCTGAATGATCTGTGGCCGGGCCGGGCACCGTTCGCCGAACGTGTCGCTGCCTGGCTGAACGTGCCGCACCTGCAGCTCGAATGCTCCGGAACCGCCGCCATGGTGGTGGCGTTGCGCGCGATGCATCGACTGCGTCCGCAACGCGACGAAGTCATCGTGCCTGCCTGGACCTGCCCGCTGGTGGTATGGGCGATCCATCGCGCCGGCCTCAAGCCGCGCCTGTGCGATCTGGCGGTGAACCATTTCGACATGGACATCGCACAGCTGGCCACCTTGGCTAATGCGAAGACGCTCGCCATCGTTCCCACCCATCTCGCCGGCCGCGTGGCCGACGTGAATGCTTCCCTCGACATCGCGCACCGCGCGGGCGCCTACGTACTGGAAGACGCGGCACAAGCGCTGGGCGCACAGCAGGACGGCCGCAGCGTCGGCCTGCTGGGCGACGCCGGCTTCTTCAGCCTCGCCGTCGGCAAGGGTCTCACCCTGTTCGAGGGCGGCTTACTGCTGACGCGCGACGTCGTGCTGCGCGATGCATTCGCCGCCAGTCATGACGCCACCATCAAGCCTGACGCGAGGATGGATTGGCAGCGGGCCATCGAGCTGATCGGCTACACGCTCGCCTATCGCCCTTCGCTGTTGCCACTTGCCTATGGCCGCCCGCTGCGCAAGGCGCTCGCCGAGGGCGACCCGGTCGCCGCTGTCGGCGACGATTTCGGGCCGGATATTCCGCTGCACACCGTAAGCCACTGGCGACAGGCCGTCGGCGCGCGTGCGCTGAAGCGACTGCCGTCGTTCCTGGAAGCCACGCGAGCACAAGCCCTGCCCCGCGTATCGCGGCTGCGCCACATCGCCGGCGTCACGACGTTCGATGACGCGCCCGGCCAACGTGGCGTGTGGCCGTTCCTGCTGCTGACGCTTCCTGACCAGGCCCAGCGCGACAAGGCGCTGAAAACGCTTTGGACAGCCGGCCTCGGCGTCAGTCGCCTGTTCATCCACGCCCTGCCCGATTACAGCTACCTGCGCGATGTGGTTCCCGACGCACCGCTGCCGAATGCCCGCGATTTTGCCGCGCGCTCGCTGACCATCACCAACAGCCCATGGCTGGACGACGCCACCTTCGAGTCGATCTGCGCGGTGCTGGAGCACACCGTGCATCCCTCCCGCTGAGGCACTCAACGCGCGTCGGGGACGGCGGGCGAGCCGCGCTTGCCACTGGAAAGGAAGAGCAATCCGCCCACGGCCAGCGCGAGGCACGGACTGATCAACGACGCTCCATGCCCGGCAGGCACCACCACGCCGAGCATCACGATGGCGTTGCTCGCAGCGTGCATGAATATGCACAAGAGGATGCTGCGCGTCCGGCTGTAGAGCCAGCCGAACAGCAAAGCATTACCCACGACGCCCACCAGGAACGGACCGAACTGGCCGTGGTACTGGCTTACCCCGGGCAGGAAGAACAGCGGCAGGTGCCACACCGCCCAGATGGGGCCGATCAACCACGCAGCGCGTGCCTGCCCCAGCACCAGTCCCCATGCTTCCTGGGCAATGCCGCGCCACCCCAGTTCCTCCAGGCCGCCGCCGATGATGGTCATGGCGAAGAGCAACGGGAACACGTACCAGGGCTTGATGGCCAACTGTCCCCACGCGGCCGGATGCAACGCCCCAGCGATGCCGACGGCAACGAACGCCAGCACGATCGGCATGCCTATCGCCACGGCATACCAGGCTGGCCGTAAGCGCCAGCGCAGCACGCGCTGATTGAATTCGCGCAACGGCGATTCGGCCCGTGTCAGGTAGACGGCGCCGTAGGCCGCGATAGTGGGGCCGAGGCCACCAAGCACATACAGCGACATGAAAGGCCATTCGCCGTATGCGGTTGCCTGATGCTGCGACATGAAGACCAGCGCGCCCCACGCGCACCAGCTGATGCCAAAGGCGAGCGAGAGAAAAAGCCGCACGCGACGACGGGAGGAAATGAGCTCGGCCATAACGAACGCCCGTCCAAACGGTCACCGGAATGAGCCGGCACTCCGCCGCGCTTGCCCGCCTTGCATCCACGCCACGCGTGCTTTGCCGATGGGAGCCTCGGCCGATCGCCTTACACGCTGCTTTCCGCAATTGCCGCGAGCAGGCGGTGGTTGAAGGCGCGCTGCTGCGCCTGCCACGCATCCAACTCGCTTTGCGGGATCGGCTCCTGCCCATCCATGCCGCTGAGCAAGCGTTTCCACCACGTGCGGTACTGGTATGCGGAGACTTCGCCATTGATGTCGCTGGCGACGATGCGTCCGCGCAACGCCTCGATGATGGCCAGCACATGGTCTTCTTCCATGCGTCCCTGGTCCCAGTTGGTGCGTGCGGTGTCGACGCTGAATGCGTCCTTGTCGATCGAGAGGTAGGTGGCCTGCGGTGCCCGGCGCAGCTGTTGGACGAAGGCTGCGGTGAGTTCGTCCGGATCATCGAAACGCCGGAACGCATCGGACAGGCCCAGCTTGGCCGCCCAGTCCACGTTCACGTCCATGCACCAGTAGCTGAGCTTGCCCGCCTGCAACGGGCGGAGGTAGTTCTCCCACGCGTGCTTCGAACCGATGTCGCCGGACGTAATGCCCACGACGTGCACGTGCGTGACATAGGGCAGCATGGCCACGCGGCGCACCCATGAACCGCAATGGACGCCCCACGGAAAACGCATATTGTCGGGATGATTGTCGAACACCACCAGTTGGAACGGACCGCGTGCACGCTGGCGCTCCACCAGTGGCCAGGTGAGATGGTGATAGTCGCCCGAGCCCATCAGCACCGTGCCGTAGCTCGCTGGCATCTCGGCATCGAGCTTCGTGCGAAGCTGGTTGAACGTGCGCAACGTGCAACCGAAACGGATCGCCTCCTGCCAGTCCGACAGGGCGATCGTTGTCGCACCCGGCAAGTCGCCTACCGAGCCGTCGAAATCCAGAATCAGCGGTTCACGCTTGTTCATGCGCTGCCCATTGGCTGTCGCTTTCGAAGAACCGGCCCAACTTGCGCGCCAGCATGCGCAACAACGGATTGCGCAGGTAGATCGCGTGCCGGGTCAAGGTGAATTTTGCACCCAGATAGGACTTGATTTCAGGGTCCGTCCAGCCCGCCACGTAATGCGTGAGGCCCTGCTCGCGCGCAAAGGCCAGATTGTGGAACCAACTGGTGAAATAAAGGTTCTGTTCGCGTGCTTGCGGATAGGCGAAACCGACGTACTTGTCGATCAACTTGCCTTCCACCACGAAACACAGGTTCCAGCCGATCATCGCACCCTCGTGGCGGTAGACGAACACGACGCCACCGTTGCCGGCGTCGCGCAGCACCGCGGCGAAGAAATCCCGACTCAGCCTGTCGAAGTGGATTTCACTCTGCGCGTACACGTTCTCGTAAAGCGCGTAATACGCATCGACCGTCGCCTCGTCGGCGAACATCGCATCGCCGCAACGCACCACGTCCACCGCGACGTCATCGCGCTTGCGCAACTTGCGACGGATATCCTTGCGTCGACCTGAAGACAGCCGCGCGAGGTATTCGTCTTCGCTGGCGAAATCGATCGGCACATAGGCGAGCGCCTGTCCTTCCAGCAGCACGAAACCGTATCCTGCGCACGCATCGGCAAACTGACGACACCACTCGGCCGCCTCGGCATCGAACAACGGCGAGGCTTGCGGTATGTCCTTCACGATCAGCAAGCGTTGGCGGCGCCCCAGTTCATCGCGCAGTGCGCGCGCCAGCACGGACGGATCGGCGCCGCGCGGAAACAGCGCGTATTCGGACACCGTCGTGCCCACGAACGCCGTGCGCCATCGCAACAGCCTCCCCCACCAGCGGTAACCGGGCGCGTGCATGACCTTGTCCCGCGCCTTGGCATCGGCCGTGGTGAGCAAGTCAAACGGCGCCACGAAGGCAGGCGTTCCGGCCGCCTCGAGCACGCTGAAGCCGATGGGTGGATGCGCGGCGAAACGGGCGACCAGGGCATCCGGCTCAAGCTGATTCAGATACCGCACGTGGTGTTTCCCAGGGATACAGACCGCATAGCATAAGGCCCAGCCTGCTCCGGCGGCAGGCCCGCGGCCTGCCAAAGATTCGTGAAAGGCAGCCACGGCACGATGATCGCGTACCGTTCCGTATGCACCGGCATTCTGGACTTTGCCGTGGCGGTTGGTCAGGCTTGTGCAGGGGGCTTCCCAGCGATGCCCTACCACCCCGGCGCCATGGAAACCAGGAAAGCAAACATGAGCACAGTTCAGCAGGAAACCTTCGACATCATTGCCAAGCAGGCCAAGATCGACATCGCCACGATCAAGCCCGAGTCCACCCTCAAGGACCTTGGCATCGCCTCGCTGGACGCCATCGAAGTGCTGTTCGACCTGGAAGAACACTTCAACATCAACCTGCCGAACGAAGACACCGACTTCGACAACGGCACCGTCGGCCAGCTTGTCGAGGCGATCGAACGCCAGATCGCCCAGAAGGCCACCGAGGGCTAAGCAAAGAGCCTGCTGAACATGCGTCGTATCGTCATCACCGGCATGGGCGCGATCTGCGCCCTGGGCCACGATGCGCCTTCCGTGTGGAAGGCGATGACCGAAGGCCGTTCCGGCATCGGTCCCATCCATCACATCCAGCCGGGGCAACTGCGCAACGGCGGCATCGCCGCGGAGGTCACGGACTACGATCCGGCGAACTTCTTTGACGACGCGCGCCGCTCGCTGCTCGATCCCTTCAGCGAATACGCGCTGATCGCCGCCAGGGAAGCCATCCATCAATCGGGCATCCGCTTCGAAGGCGAGGCGGCTTCGCGCACGGCGGTGGTGATCGGCACGGGTGCCGGTGGCGAGACCACGCGCGACGATCTCTATGAGCGCCTGTACGGCGAACACCAGGGGCGTTTCCACCCGCTGGGCATCGTGCGCATGATGATGAACGCGCCGGCCAGTCAGGTGAGCATGGTGCACGGCATCACCGGCCCCTCGTTCGTGGTGGCCAGTGCCTGTGCGTCGTCGAACCACGCATTTGCGCAAGCCGCGATGATGATCCGCAGCGGCATGATCGACGCTGCCGTAGTCGGCGGCACCGAAGCCTGCATCACGCTGGGCACGCTGCGTGCGTGGGAAGCCATGCGCGTACTGGCGCCCGACACCTGCCGCCCCTTCAGCCAGGGCCGTCGCGGCCTGGTGCTGGGCGAGGGCGCGGCCATGTACGTGATCGAAACGCTGGAGTCCGCTCGCGCTCGCGGCGCGGAGATCATCTGCGAACTGGTCGGTACGGGCATGAGTTCCGATGCCGGCGACATCGCTGCTCCGTCGGATATCGGTGCAGCCGCTGCGATGAACATGGCCCTGCGCGATGGTGGCTTGTCACCCGACCAGGTGGACTACATCAACGCGCACGGCACCGGCACCGTGGCGAACGACAGCACCGAAACGCGCGCCATTCACCGCGTCTTCGGCGAGCATGCGCGCGAGCTGTGGATCTCCTCGACCAAGCCCATGCACGGCCACGCGCTGGGCGCCGGCGGTGCGCTGGAATTGGTGGCGGCGATCGGTGCCATCCACGACGGCATCGTGCCGCCCACGCTGAATTACCTCGGCCCCGATCCGGCCTGCGACCTCGACTATGTGCCGAACGAAGCACGCGAGCGCAAGGTGGACGTGGCCATCAGCAACTCGTTCGCCTTCGGCGGCCTCAACGCGGTGGTGGCGATCCGCCGCGCACCGTAAGCGATGCGTGATCCTCTCCCTGCCGGGGAGAGGATCTATCACGCACCGACCCGCTGCCTCACGGCATCCATGTCGCGCACCGGACGCACTTCGATGCGCCCCGTACGGGACCAGGGAAACGAACTGGCGATGCGCAGGGCGTCGTCCATGTTCTCCGCTTCGATCAGGTTGAAGCCGCCGAGGTATTCCTTGGCCTCGGCAAACGGACCGTCCATCACGCTCATCTTGTTGTCGCGCATGCGCAGCGACTTGGCCTGCGCCGGCGATTCGAGCTGCATGGAATCGAGCAGGCAGCCTTCGGCACGCAGGGCGTCGGCCTTTTCGAAACAGCCCTTCATCATGGTGTCGAACTCGCCTTGTGGCAGCGCGTCGAGCAAGGTGTCGTCGTTGTAGATCATGACCAGGAACTTCATGCTGCCTCCGATGGCGGGCTGGTGCGATCGCGCTCCCCATGATGCCGCCATTGGATGACGGATGCACGTTCAGGGTCGTCCCACGGCCATGTGCGACCGCGGCACGACGCGGTCATGCCGAAGGCCTACACTCCGCGCATGCTCAAGATCGATACCCATGCCCATATCCTGCCCCGCGACTGGCCCAACCTGGCGGCCAAGTACGGCGATGAGCGCTTCCCGGTGATGATCCACAACGATGGACGCCACCGCATCTACAAGGACGGAAAGTTCTTCCGCGAGGTTTGGGATTCGGCGTTCGATCCGCAGCAGCGTATCGACGACTACGCGCGCTTCGGCGTGGATGTGCAGGTGGTGTCCACCGTGCCTGTGCTGTTCTCCTATTGGGCGCCGGGTTACCAGGCGCTTGAATTGCATCGCCATCTCAACGACGACATGGCAGCGCTCTGCAATGCTTTTCCGCGCCATTACGCCGGCATTGGCACGGTGCCGTTGCAGTCGCCTGAACTGGCCATCCGCGAACTGGAGCGCTGCATCGACGAGCTGGGGCTGCAAGGCGTGCAGGTCGGCTCGCACTGCAACGACTGGAACCTGGATGCGCCGGAGCTGTTTCCTTTCTTCGAAGCCGCCGCCGACCTCGGCGCGGCCGTGATGGTGCACCCCTGGGACATGATGGGCGCCGCCAGCATGCCCAAGTACTGGCTGCCCTGGCTGGTGGGCATGCCGGCCGAGCAGTCGCGCGCCGGCTGCTGCCTGGTGTTCGGGGGCGTGCTGGAGCGCCTGCCTCGCCTGCGCGTGATGTTGGCCCATGGAGGCGGCAGCTTTCCCTGGAGCATCGGCCGCATCGAACACGGCTTCCGCATGCGCCCGGACCTGGTGGCCACCGACAACCCGCGCAACCCGCGCGAATACCTGCAAAGGCTGTATTTCGATTCCTGCGTGCACGACCCGCACGCCCTTCGCTATCTCCTGGATGTGACCGGGGTCGAGCGCGTGATGCTGGGGACCGATTATCCTTTCCCGCTGGGGGAACAGCATCCTGGCAGTGGCATCGAGGCCTTGGGCCTGGATGATGCCGCCCGTGCGCAGCTCTTCCACGGCACCGCCCTGGAATGGCTGGGGCTGCCGCACCACCGATTCGAACCCAACGCTGTCCCACAGGAGCAGGCATGAGTTTCTTCCGTACTACGGTTTTCATCGCCGCCATCGTGTTGGCCGGCGCGGTGCACGCCACCGACGTCAGCATGGCAGGTGGCAGCGTCAGCTTCAGCACGCCCGACCAGTGGGTCGGCATCATGGAAACCCAGGGCGATCCGGAAGTGCGCGTGTTCCAGGTGCCCGATTCCTCGCCGACCGGCAGCAACAGCCTCGCCCGCGTGACGGTGACGGTGAAGCAGGTAGCCGATGTGGCTGCGTTCCAGCAGTACGTGAGCGGCGCGATGACCAAGGCCAAGTCCCTCACCGGATACCAGGCGGCCACGAGCCAGGGCGCCGACAACTTCGTGTACACGGCACAGGAGAACGGCGCTCCGTACAGCTACAGCGAGCGCTACTGGTTCAAGGACAACCACGCCATCCAGCTGCGCTGCGTGCGCCCCTCGCAGAGCCAGGCCGGCGCTCCTTGGAAGGCTGCCTTCGACAAGGGCTGCGATGCGATTGCGGCGCGGCTGAAATAGTCTCCCGCCGGAAATTCCTCGACGCTACCCGGTGGACAGGGATGCCTCGGGCGCCACAGATGAAGAATGGGGACAGGCACCTGGCATCTTTGCCTACGAAGCAACGGTATAAAGTCCGGCGGCGTTCTCTGGGGACATCTCGAATAGTAGCCGTGCATCGCAATTTCATGCGATGCCAAACCGTCTGCTGCGAGGTGAAAACCCATGAGAGCTTTCCTTCTTCCATGCTTGGCCATTGCACTGGCTGCCTGCGCAACAAACGTGGCGCGCGCCTACGACGGCGTCGTGGATCAATGCACGTCATGTACAACCGATGCGGCATTTCGCCAAACAGCGAAGCAATACTACGACATAGGCAGCGTCACGCTTTACAACCTCAAGATGGGAGCAATTCATTCATATGTCTTTGGCCTGAAGCGAGGATATGCCGAACAGATTGAGCCGCCACCCGAGGCCATTGAGGTCATGGAAGTCGCAACCGACCCCACCATCTACAGCGCATTCGCCAATGTAAGCGGTTTTTACCAGGCCGCCGGATACAGGTTGCAGGCCGCCATCAGTATTCCGTACACCGACTTGGGACCGAATGTCCCCGGCCTTAATCAAGGCACGTCTGCTTATGATGTCACCGAGGATTACAACCTTCGCAATCGCATCGGCATCGAAATCGTCAACAACAAGGATAAGTGGAATCAGGTACGTGCCTTCGTAAACAAGGTCGATCAAATGATGCTCATGTTGCTTGGCCTAAAGGACGAGGGTGTCCTGGAAGTTCGGGTGATATTTTCCGACGGGAGCACTGTGCTTTACCGGCTCAGCACGAAAAGCATGAACTCGACCAAGCTGGAGTATGTTCCAGGCAGTGCCACGACACCCAAGAACCAGGGCATACCGGACTCCAATCAACCCCAATATCAAGGCAGATGGTATGGGCCGGAGGCCGGTGGGGACGACATGGGACGATTTGGCAAACACATGAACTCCATCGGTGTTCCCACCAACTGGAACTACAACGGCGGTTCAAACCCACGCGAAGTCCAATGCACATGGAAAACCGCCCAAAGCGGCAATACGTTGATTTGCGTGGATTCGACGCACTGACGGTACCCCCGCATTGGACACGCCCCGAACAAGCGTGCCCGATCGCCCGGCATAGAACGGAATTCCACCGACGTCTTCCAACGTTCAGTAGCGGGGGACGTCGCCGCGTCATGCACGGAAATGTGTGCCGGATGGCAACGCTCGTGAAAAGTCGGGAATGATGGCAATCTACCGAGGGCGAACAAGTCCGGAAAATGCATGTCCACTAGCTACGAAGCCACCCTCGCCTGGGCACAGGCCCAGGATGCCGCCGATCCGCTGCGCGGCTTCCGCGATGAGTTCCTGATTCCTCCGCACGAAGATCGCGACAGCCATTACTTCTGTGGCAATTCGCTTGGCCTGCAGCCGCGCGCCGTGCGTCCCGCGCTCAGCGCGGAACTCGACTACTGGGGCGAGCTGGGTGTGGAAGGCCACTTCAAGGGCCGCCTGCCATGGATGGACTATCACGAGTTCGTGCGTGACGACCTCGCCACCGTGGTGGGTGCGCAGCCGCACGAAGTAGTGGCGATGAACACGCTCGGCGTAAACCTCCATCTGATGATGGTGAGCTTCTATCGACCGACGCCGGAACGCCACGCGATCCTCATCGAGGCAGGTTCGTTTCCCACCGATCGCTATGCGGTGGAGTCGCAGGTTCGCTTCCATGGCCTCGATCCGGCCACCGCCCTGATCGAACTGGAGAGCGACCAGCCCAACGGCACGATCTCCATGGAAGCGATCGAACGCGTGCTGGCCGAGCATGGCCCGCGCATTGCGCTGGTAATGCTGCCGGGCATCCAGTACCGCACCGGCCAGGCCTTCGATCTCGCGGCCATTACCCGCCTTGCCAATCGCCACGGCTGCATGGTGGGCTTCGACCTCGCGCACGCCGTGGGCAACCTACCCCTGCAACTGCACGACAGCGGCGCCGACTTCGCCATCTGGTGCAGCTATAAATACCTCAACAGCGGGCCGGGCGCCGTCGGCGGTGCCTTCGTACACGAGCGCCACGCACGCACCACACTGCCCCGCTTCGCTGGTTGGTGGGGCCACGACAAGACCACGCGCTTCCAGATGGGTCCTCAGTTCGTACCGACCTACGGCGCGGACGGCTGGCAGCTCAGCAATCCGCCGATCCTCGCGCTCACGCCGTTGCGCGTTTCGCTGGAAATTTTCCGGCGCGCCGGCATGCAGCGCCTGCGCGAGAAGTCGTTGCAGCTCACCGGCTACCTCGAATGGCTCGTGCACAGCCAGTTGAACGACGTGCTGGAAGTGGTCACTCCAAGCGATCCCGAACGTCGCGGCGCCCAGTTGTCCATCCGCGTGCTGGGCGGTCGCGAGCACGGCCGCTCGTTGTTCGAATACCTGATGGAACACGGCGTCATCGGCGATTGGCGCGAGCCCGACGTCATCCGCATTTCGCCCACGCCGCTGTACAACCGCTTTGCCGATTGCATGGCCTTTGCCGAAGCGGTGCGCGAATGGGCCAAACGCGGCTGAGCGACTTGCCACGACGATCGTCGCCTGGACGTCCGGGATGTCTGTCGCTAGGTGCACTTCATGGCTCGCGGTACCGGCATAATGGATGAAACAGCCATCTGGCCGTCCATCTGCTGTTGGCGTGGGAATGACTCCGATCAGTAAACCATCACGAGGGGAAACCGCGATGTCAAAGTCGAGCCTGTACTGCCTGCTCCTGTTGATGATCCCGTTGACGACCCATGCCGGTACGCCCGAGAACTTTCCTGCGGGCGATGCGCTGGTAAAGACAGTGAACGACCTCGACACCAAGGTGTTCGATGCGTACAACCACTGCGACCTCGACACTTTCGGCAAGTACTTCGCCGACGATGTGGAGTTCTACCACGACAAGGGCGGGCTCATGACTTCACGCGATGCCGTGGTCGACGCCACCCGCAAGAACATCTGCCATAAGGTGCGCCGCGAACTCGTCGGCCAGCTTGAGGTGTACCCGATCAAGGACTTCGGCGCGATCGAAGCCGGCACGCACCGTTTCTGCGAGATCGGCAGCGACCACTGCCAGGGCCAGGGCAAGTTCCTCCACATCTGGCGCTACAAGGATGGCCAATGGCAGATGACGCGGGTGGTGAGTTACGACCATCGCAGCATCGTGAGCGGACCGGGCAAATAGTCTGCGCCGAAGGAATCAGGACGTGATGGTCAACGCACCTTCGCGCTCGCTATCGACGCGGCTGCTGGAATTCCGTGACCGCAGGTGTCGCTTGAGCGAGAGCGCTGGCCGCTCGATGAGATGCCAGGACAAGCATGCGCACATCAGCGTTGCAGCGACGGAAGCGGCGAGCATCATCGGATAGGAGCGGTGGATGCCCAGGCCGACGATGACCATCTGCTGCACCATGAAGGCGTAGATGTAGACGCCGTACGAAAAGTCGCCGTATCGCCCCGCCTGCCTGAGGAAAGGCGTGGACATTTCGCCAACTGCGATGACGGTCACGGGCAACAGAACGTACAGAGCGGCGTACCCATGGTCCAGGGCGACAAGGACGCCCGCCAGCACCGACAAGGTCAATGCCGTCCAAGCCGGGTGTTTGCGCCATACATGCTGCCAAGAGTGAAGGACCACTCCGTAGCAGAAGAAGCTGCCGTACTCGCGGCCAAACGCGGGCTGGAGATAGCCGGCCCTTGGATTGTGCTGAATGTCGAAAACACCGTAGATGTAGAACGCGTACGCAGCCACCACTACGAGCATCACGTACCTGGCGCGTCGCCGAAGCAGTCCACACAGCCCGGCAACCATTAGCGCACCATACCAACCCACCTCGATCGGTATGGTCCACAACGAGCCATTGACCACGCGTATGGGATTGGCTTCGAAAACGCCTGGCAAATACAGCTCGACCTGGAAGTAGAGCTGCCGCAGATAGCGCCAGCTCTCCGTTGAGCTGAAGTAGTCGGCCGGTGACCAGGTCGAATAGGTGGGTCCCACGCAAAAGACCGTCAGGAGAATGACCGTTGCCAGCGCCGGCCAGACGCGCAGGACGCGTCGTGCGATGAAGCGCGCAGGGTGAGGATCCCGGTCCCAGCTCTGTGCCACGAGATAGCCGCTGACCGAGAAAAAGACGAGAACGCCCAGCGTGCCCAGACGCAGCAAGCCAAACGGTCGAGGCTCCGGTCGCCCGAGCAAGGCGAATTGATGCGAGCACAGCACCATCGCCGCTGCCAGCAACCGGATGAAATCGAAGTTGTTCCTCATGCTCGATCGCACTTTTGCCCCGAAAACCCTCGCACGCGAACTCTTATCGCCCGCACATCGCCAGGAGTCAAACAACCCCGATCGAAGACGGATGGCGGACCTGCCCGTGCCCACGTACAACGAAGCGCTCGATGGTCAGTGATTCGGCCCCCATAGGGCCGTAAGCGTGCAGTCGCGTGGTCGAGATGCCGATCTCGGCACCAAGCCCAAGCTGGCCCCCGTCGGAAAAGCGAGAGGATGCGTTGACCATGACAACCGCCGAATGCAGGGCCTGCACAAACCGTTCCGCCGCGGACTCTTCGCGGGTCGCGATGACTTCGGTGTGGCCTGAGCCAAACTTTCTGATATGCCCAATGGCGTCGTCCAGCGATTCGACCACGCGTACGGCCAGAATCAGGTCAAGGAATTCCGCAGCATAGTCGTCATCATCGGCCGCAAGCGCGTACGGCACGAATGCGCGCGTGGCGGCGTCTCCACGTATCTCCACTGCACGGGCTTTCAGTGCATCGGCCGCGAGCGGCAGGAACTCGGAAGCCACGTCCCGATGCACCAGCAAGGTTTCCAGCGCATTGCATACGCCCGGCCTCGATGTCTTTCCATCGACCAAAAGGTTCAGCGCAAGCGACAGGTCGGCTGCGCGATCCACGTACAGATGGCAGACGCCCTTGTAGTGCTTGATGACGGGAACGCGGGCATGCTCGGTCACGAAGCGGATCAAGCCCTCGCCACCGCGGGGGATCGCCAGGTCGACGATGTCGCTCAGCTGCAGCAACTCGATCATCGTCTCGCGCCGAAGGTCTTCCACCAGCGTCACGACGGCCTTCGGCAATCCGTGCTTCTGCAGCGCGTCATGCAGCGCTGCAGCGATGGCGCGATTGGAATGGATGGCCTCGGATCCTCCGCGCAGGATGACGGCATTGCCGGCCATCAGGCACAGGGCAGCCGCGTCGGCGGTTACGTTGGGGCGTGCCTCGTAAATCATCGCGATGACGCCCAGTGGAATCCGGACGCGCTCGACGATGATGCCGTTCGGTCGAACCTCCCGCCGCGTCACGGTGCCGACCGGATCGGGGAGTTCGGCCACTTCGCGCAATGCCTGCGCGATGCTGGCCACGCGCCCATCGTCCAGACGCAAGCGGTCGAGCATCGCGCCTTGCAGCCCCTTCTCCGAAGCAGCGCGCATGTCCAGCGCGTTTGCCTGGAGGATCCAAACCGCATGCTGCTCCAGCGACAAGGCCATGTCGCGCAGCAGCGAACGCTTGGCATCCGTCCCAAGCATGGCCACGAGGGGAGCTGCATCGCGGCAGGCCCGTGCCAGCGAATGGATGTCGCTCATGCGTCGCCCTCTCTCGTTTCGATCTCGGCTACGGTCGCCAGATCGTCGCGATGGACGATTTCCGCGCCATAGCTGTAGCCCAGCAAGGATTCGATCTCGCGACTATGCCTGCCCGCCAACCGGCGGGCTTCGGCGATGCCGTATTGGCTGAGGCCGCGTGCAACGTGGCGCCCGGCGCCATCGACGATCTCGACCAGGTCGCCGCGATGGAACTCGCCGTTCACCTCGAGCACGCCGCCAGGCAACAAGGACGCCCTGCCGCCCGCCAATGCACGCACCGCACCCGCGTCCACATGGATGCGGCCGGGTGCCGCCGGGGCGTGTCGCAGCCAATACTTGCGCGCCTGCATGCGACTGCGCCCCGTCGCGAACAGCGTGCCCCGCAGTTGACCCTGCGCCAACCGGTCCACCGTGTCCTTGTCGCGCCCGCTGAACAGAGCCGTCGGGATGCCGGCTGCCGCCGCCTTGGCCGCGGCCTCCAGCTTGGTGCGCATGCCGCCGGTACCCACCGCGCTGCCGCTGCCACCGGCCATGGCGAGGACGTCGGGCGTAAGTGCTTCGACACGCAGGATGGGCGTGGCATCAGCGCTGAGGCGCGGATCGGCGCTGTACAGCGCATCGATGTCCGAAGCGATCAGCAACAGGTCGGCATCCACAAGCGCGGCCACGATGGCGGCCAGGTTGTCGTTGTCGCCCAGTTTCAGTTCGTCCACCGCCACCGTGTCGTTCTCGTTCACGACGGCAAGCACGTCGAGGGCGAGCAACTCACGCAACGTGGCGCGCGCGTTGAGGTAACGGCGACGATTGCGCAGGTCGTCGTGCGTGAGCAGCACCTGGGCCACGGGCTGCGGGTGGAGCGATTGCCAAAGCGCGATCATGGGCGCCTGGCCCAGGGCCGCCAGCGCCTGCCGTGCGACCAGGTCGCTGCCGGAAGGCGCGTGCACGCGCAGTTGCGCACGCCCGGCCGCCACGGCGCCGGAAGACACCAGCACCACCTGACGCCCGGCGGCGCGACTCGCCTCGATGAATGCAGCCAGGGCCTGGGCATAACGCGCCGTGAGGCCGCCACCGTCGGCCGCCAGAAGGTTGCTTCCCACCTTGAGAACGGCACGCCGCCACGAAGGAAGCGCCTGGCAGGCGATCGCCGCGGCGCTCATGCGGCGGGCTCCAGGTTGACGCGATCGCCATGGCTGCGTGGCGCGGAAATCACCAGCATGCGCGCATCGGCGATCGCCTTGTTACGGACCTGATGAGCCATGCCGGGAGCGACATGCAGTCCTTCATGCACCCGCAGACGGTGCACCGTGCCTTCCAGCTCGATCGTGAGCTCGCCTTCGAGCACATAGAAGAATTGCCTGGCGCGCGCATGCCGGTGACGGACTTCGGCCGCGCCACCCGGCATGCGTTCTTCGATCACGCTGAGGTCCGTGCCGGCTAGCAGATGCCAGCCATCACAGCCCTGTCCCCATGTGTAGTGTTCGGCATTCCCTGTACTGACAGTCCCCATGCCGAATCTCCGTTTAGCCGTCCAGGCGGCTTAGTCGATCACGCAGTTCACCAAGGCGCAGGTCGTTGCCCGAACCGGGCGAGACGCGTGCCGCCAGGCTGCCCTCGGGCGTCCGCCCTTCACCCGCCGAGGCGGCGGCATCCGCCGCAGCGCGGTAGGCATCGCGAAACGGCACACCGGCCGCCGCCTGCTCGATCGCCACGTCAGTGGCATACATGGCCGGTTCGATGGCCGCGCGCATGGCCGGCTCGTTCCAGGCCAGGCGGGCAAGAAGATCCGGAACCAGTTCGAGTGCAGCGAGACCGTGGCGGCAACCGTGGAACAGCGAACCCTTGGAGAACTGCAGATCGCGCTGATAGCCGGACGGCAGCGACAGCAGCTGCTCGATCTCGGTACGCGCCGCCGCCACACTGGCATAGCTGGCGCGCAGCAACTCCACCACGTCGGGGTTGCGCTTGTTCGGCATGATCGAGCTGCCGGTGGTGTACTCCGAAGGCAGCTTCACGAAGTCGAACTCGGCCGTGGTGAACAGCGAGAGATCCCAAGCCAGTCGGCGCACATCCAGCAGCGCGCCGGCAATCGCCTCCAGCACCGCCATCTCGAACTTGCCGCGAGAGAGCTGCGCATAGATCGGTGACACCTGCATGCGCGCGAAGCCGAGCGCTTGCGTGGTGTGCTCGCGATCAAGCTTAAGGTTGACGCCATACCCCGCGGCAGTGCCCAGCGGATTGGCATCGATGAGCGCGGCCGTCTGCTGCGCACGCAAGGCGTTGTCGATGAAACCTTCGGCGAAGCCAGCGAACCACATGGCCGTGGACGACACCACCGCGCGCTGCAGGTGCGTGTAGCCCGGCAACGGAATCGCCGCTTCCCCGGCACGATCGAGGCATACCTGAGCAATCGCCTTGCAGTGCTGCTCGAGCGCCGCGAGCTGCTCTTTCAGCCAGAGGCGCGTGGCAACCAGGATCTGGTCGTTGCGACTGCGACCGGTGTGCACGCGCCGCCCGGCATCGCCAAGGCGTTCGGTAAGGCGCGCCTCGATGGCGGAATGGCCATCTTCATAGCGCTCGTCCAGTACGAAGCTGCCGGCGCGGAAATCCTCCGCCAGCACGTCGAGCTCGCGCTTGAGAGCGGCAGCTTCATCCGCGCTGATTACGCCGATGTTGGCGAGGCCTTCGACATGAGCCTTGCTGGCGGTGATGTCATGCAGGAAAAACTCGCGATCCAGCAGCACGTCGTCTCCCGCGAGAAACTTCATGATGCGGGCATCGATCTTGATGTTGGATTTCTGCCAGAGAGGCTGGGTCATGGATGTGTCCTGCGAATGAAGGGATACCGGTGACACGATCAGCCGCTCCCACGCGACTGCCTGCGCGATCAATCCACCGGAATCGCGGTGTATTCGTCCACGCCGATGGCGCGGTTGATGTTCTGCATGGCCTGCGTCGCGGCGCCCTTGAGCAGGTTGTCGAGCGTTGCAACCACCACCACGCGCTTGCCGTCGTTCGACACGGCGAAGCCGCCGATGTCGACGTGATGCTTGTGCGCGATCTTGCTCACCCATGGTGCCTCGTCGACGACATGCACCAGCTTCTCGCCGTCATAGGCGCAATGGAACCTGTTAACGATGTCATCGCGCTTCACTTGGCGCGACAGGTACAGGTTGGTGGTGACGGTGAGTCCGCGGAAATGCGGCGCCACGTGCGGCATAAATTCCACCGGTACGCCGAGATGGCGACTCGCCTCTTTCTCGTGCATGTGCCCGGTGAGCGAGTACGGCATCAGGTTGTCGCGCAGCTTCTCCGGGTCGTTTTTGTCGGATGGGGTAGTGCCGGCACCCGAGTAGCCCGACACACCAAAGCTCACCGGCGGCGCCGCCAGCAGGTCCTTCAGCGGCGCGATGGAAAGCTGTACGGCGGTCGCGTAGCACCCAGGATTGCTGATGCGCTTCTCGCCGCGCCAGCGCTCGCGCGTAAGCTCGGGCAAGCCGTAGTACCACTTCTCGTTGAAGCGATAGTCTGCAGAGAGATCGACGATCAACGTATCCGGCTTGGCCTTGTCGATCGCCTCCACGAATGGCGCCGCCTTGCCGTTCGGCAGGGCCAGCACCACCACGTCGGCGCCCTGCGCCGCCACGGCCTCGGGGTCGAGGCTGGCGTAACGCAACTCGCCCCGGAAGCCTTCCACCTGATCGGCCACGCGCTGGCCGTCCAGCTCGCGCGAAGAAACGAAGGCCAGCTCCAGTGACGGGTGTGCCGCCACCAGCCGGATCAGCTCGGCGCCGGTATGGCCACGTGCGCCAACGATGCCAATGCGATGCTTGGTCGTGCTCATGATTCAGTCCACCAGGGTCGGCAGGCGCTGGGCGCAATGCGCCACGCAGCGTGCGATCGTGTCGAAGTCTTCGATGCCGTACCAGAACACCTTCCAGCGCGGCTGCTTGAGGCAGCCATCGGATTCGGCATAGTAGAAATGATTGACGTTATTGCCATGGCGCGAGCGCCAGAACAACTGCGGGTTCTCTTCGCGCATCACCTGCCACACGGCGCGGCCAAGACCTTCGCCTTGCGCGTCGTCGAGCACGGCGAACTTGTCGAGGTATGGCAGGCCGTCTTCCAGCGTGAGAATCATCGCGGTGCGATAGTTCTCGCTCACGTACACGCGGAACGGCTTGGTGCGCTCGAAGTAGTCCGGCACCAGCGTGCGCCCGAAGCTCGACTCAATCAGCTCGCGCATGCGCGCCAGGTCGATGCCCTCCCACGACTCGAAGCGCTTCACCTTCTCGCCACGACGCACCAGCGTGCCCGAGCCTTTGTGCGTGAACAGCTCCTTGGCGAGTTCCGACGGCTGGGTGATCGATACGGAGGAAGTCAGCGGCAGGTCATTGAGCAAGTCGGCGATCTGTTCGATCTTCAGGCGCATGCCGCCATTGATCCACGGCTGCGACATGAGGTGCTCGAACTCGGTGCTGAGGTTGATCGAGTCGATGATCTGTCCCTTGTCGTCCAGCAGGCCTCCGGTGCCGGTGAGGAACACGATCTTGTACGGCTGCAGTACGCGCACCAGTTCGTTCGCGGCAAAGTCCGCGTTGACGTTGAGGATCTGACCCTCTTCCGTCTCGCCCATGCTGGCGATCACCGGAATCGATCCCGCGCGCAGGCTGGCTTCGATCGGCGCCAGGTTGATGCCGCTGACCTTGCCCACCAGGCCGTAGGTGTCGCGATCCAGGTACGTGGAAGTGAAGACGCCCGACAGCACCGACGTGGCGCGCGTATCCATGGTCTGCAGCGCTTCCACCAGGCGCAGGTTCTGCTCCTGGAACACCTTGCGCACGATGGCGAGCGCCTTCGGTGTGGTGACGCGCAAGCCGTTCACCGTGTGCTTCTCGATGCCGGCGGCGGAAAGCTCTTCGTCCAGCTGTGGACCCGCGCCATGCAGCACGATCGGCGTCAGGCCGACTTGCTGCAGGAAGGTCAGCGACGAGGTGAGCGCCGGCAGGTCGTCGCGCAGCACCGCGCCGCCGACCTTCACCACGGCGAAGCGCTTGGCGTCGAGCTGCGAGAAGCGCTTGAGGTATTGCTGGATTTCCTTCGCGCTGCCCATGCTCGAAAGCAGGCGGACGATCGTTTTCCTGGTGTGCTTGTGCGCTTCCACGTTTACTTGCTCTTATCGATGATGCGGTAAATGGTTTCGACGTAATGCTTCAGTTGTTCGAGCGAGACCCACTCGTCGGCCGTATGTGCCTGCGCGATGTCGCCGGGGCCGTAGACGAAGCAGATGTAGCCCGCGGCGGAAAACAGCGCCGCCTCGGTCCAGAAGTCGACGGCGTTGCCGATCGGGATATTCAGTTCGTCGGCCAGATCACGTGCCGCAAGGCGCCGTGCTTCGGCCGTGGCCGTGTCGCCGGCCGGCAACGAATCGCCGCGGAACAGTTCGGCGAACTCCACCGGCTGTGGCTCGACCAGCGCGCGAAAGGTTTCCAGCAACTGGTCGGGCTGCATGGTGGGCAGCGGGCGAAAGCCGAAACGAACGTCCGCGGTCGGCGCGATCATGTTGGCCTTGATGCCGCCGTCCACGCGACCGATGTTGAAGCGCAGGCCGGTCAGGCCACCGAAACGCTCATGCGCCTGCTTCTCGACGAAGTCGAGCGCTGCACCGCCCCACCGGATGGCCTGATGCACCGCGCTGTCGCTCGGCTTCTGCTCACCGGAGGCGTGCCCTGCACTGCCCTTGAAACGCATCTGCACCGAATGGATGCCGCGATGCGCCAGCACTGCTTCGCCCTTGGTCGGCTCGGCCACGATGACGGCTTCGTAGGCGGGCTTGTCCTTGAGAAAGCCGGCGATGCAACGCGGATCGTTCGCCTCTTCGTCGGTGGACAGCAACAGTGCCATGTCGCCGTCGGTGACGTTGGCCACGGCCACCAGCGCGGCAGCAGCACCCTTGATGTCGCACGCGCCCAGGCCGATGGCGCGGTCTTCCGTCACCCGCAGTTCGTGCGGATTGGACGTCCAATGCGGCGAATCCGGCACCGTATCCAGATGCACGTTGAACAGCACCTTGGGGTTGCCGCGCACGGCATACAGCGTCACGGCGCCAGCGCCGTAGTCGGTGACGGTGACATCGAAGCCCGGCAGGTTGTCCCGCAGGTAATCGAAGATCCCGCCCGTGCCGATCTCGCGCGGCGGATTGCGCGTGTCATGGCTGACCAGCGCGCGAAGATGTCGGAGAGTGTCGTCCAGTAGTGCGCTCATGCGATCCGTCTGGTGAAGAAATGACCTCGAGGGTGAAAACCCTCGTCATCTCCGCTTTCGCCGGAATGACGAGGGCAACGCGTCAACTGCGGTTGACCTCGGCCCACAGCGTGCTGCTCATGCCGAACAGCTTGATGAAGCCCTCGGCTTCGGCCACGCCCCAATCGGCCGACTGCGCGTAGGTCGCACCCTTGGCGTTGAGGATGTGCGGCGAGCGCACTTCCACCGCGGTGACCTGGGCGCCGCTGGTTTCCAGCACGACTTCACCGTTCACCTGGCTTTGGCTGGAAGCCAAGAACGCTTCGAGGTCGGTCTTGATCGGATCGTGGAAGAAGCCTTCGTAAACGACTTCGACCCACTTGCGCGCCACTTCCGGCTTGAAGCGGTTCTGCTGCTTGGTCAGCACCGCCTCTTCCAGCGCACGGTGCGCGGCGAGCAGCGAAATCAGGCCCGGCGCTTCATACACGATACGACCCTTGAGGCCGATGGTGGTGTCACCGGTGTACATGCCACGACCCACGCCATACGGCGCGAACAGCTCGTTGAGCTTGGCCAGCAGCTTGGCGCCCGGCAGCTTCTCGCCGTTGAGCGATACCGCTTCGCCCTTCTCGAAGCCGATCGTCACCGACAGCTTTTCGGACGGCCATTCGGCGCGCGGCTTGCACCAGCCGCGTGCGCCCTCGCCCGGCGTCTTCCAATGGTCGATCTCGCCACCGGACAGCGTCACGCCCAGCAGGTTCTCGTTGATCGTGTAGCTCTTCTGCTTGGCGCGCACCTCAAAGCCGCGCTCCTCCAGATAGGCCTGCTCGTAGGCACGCGTCTGGGTGTGCTCCTTCTGGATCTCGCGGATCGGCGCCACGATCTCGTAGTCGCCCAGCGCCTTCACCGCCAGGTCAAAGCGCACCTGATCATTGCCCATGCCGGTGCAACCGTGCGCGATAGCCTTGGTGCCCAGCTCCTTGGCGCGCGCGATAGCCGCGTCCACGATCAGGTAGCGGTCGGACACCAGCAGCGGGTACTGGCCCTGGTAGGCCTCGCCGGCCTGCACGAAAGGCTTCACGAAGCCGTTCCAGATGGCCGGACCACCGTCCACGGTGACATGGCTGGCCACACCCAGCTCCTTGGCGCGCTGCTCGATATAAGCGCGCTCCTCGGCGTCCACGCCGCCGGTGTCGGCGAACACGGTATGCACGGCCCAGCCGCGCTCCTTGAGGTAGGGCACGCAGAAGCTGGTGTCGAGGCCGCCGGAGAAGGCGAGGACGATGTCTTTGCTCATGGCTTGCAGATCCTGATTTGGATGGCTAAACGGTAGACGGTCAAACCGATTCGACAATGATGCGCGGTTCGCAGCGCACGGGGAAGTTGACGGAATTGGCGATGAAGCAGGCGTGGTGCGCAGGTTCGTGCGCCGCCTCCGCCTTGGCCGGGTCGCTGCCGGCCGTGATGGTTACCTCAGGGCGCAGCACCACCTCGATGAAACGGCCGCCATGGGCGTCCGTCTCCATGGTGCCTTCGGCATGATCCACGTAGCCGGTCACTACTACGCCCGCCAGTACGGCCTGGTGCAGGTAGGACAGCATGTGGCAGGTGGATAGCGCGGTGACCAGCATGTCCTCCGGGTTGTGCTTGCTCGCGTCGCCGCGGAACAGCGGATCGGACGAGCCAGCCAACATCGGCTTGTCGGCGATGCGGATCTCGTGGTCGCGCCCATACCCTTGATAGGTCTTGGTGCCGTTGCCCTGGTTGCCGGTCCAGATGGTTTCCACTTGGTACTTGTGCTGGTGCGACTTGCTCATGACTTGCCCTTTTCCTGAAGAGGGATGTCCTGTTGCGACATGAGTTCGGCCAGCGCGCCATCGCCGCGGCCGGCACGCTCAGCCAAACCCGCGATGACACCGGCACGATTGGCCGCCGGATGGTTCTGGCTCAGCTTGAACTTGCCCTCGATGCGATCGATGTCGATCACCAGGCCAGTGATCGCCGTCAGCATCTTCTCGATGTGATCTTTCGGCCCATCGGAAACGCGCCATGGCTCCGGCTGGCCTGCTTCATGGCGATCGGTCAACCGCTCCAGCAGGCTGCGCAGCCACGTGGCGTCGTGGGTTACGCGCAGACGCCCATGAACATGCACGACCGCGTAGTTCCATGTCGGCACTTCGCGATGGGTTTCTTGCTTGCTCGGGTACCAGTTCGGACTGATATAGCCGTCCGGACCACGGAAGATCACCAGCACTTCCGCACCATCGAGCTTCGACAATTCGTTGCCGCGCGCTACATGACCATGCAGCTGTGCGTCGCCCGCCAGCTCCAGCGGCAGGTGATTGACGCACACGCCACCCTCTCCCTGCGCGATCACGGTGGCGAACGGATACTCACGCATCAGCGCGTGCAACTTCTCGCTGCGCGTTTCCTTGAAATGCGTGGGCAGGTACATGACTCAGCGCTGGCCGATCAGCGACGCCATCACCGCCTTCTGCACGTGCAGGCGGTTTTCGGCCTCATCGATAGCGATGCAGGCAGGCGAATCCATCACCGCGTCCGTGGCCTTCACATTACGGCGCAGCGGCAGGCAGTGGCTGAAGAGCCCGTTGTTGGTCAGCGCCATCTTCTGCTCGTCCACGATGAAATGCTTGTGCGCATCGCGGATCGGCTTTTCCTGATCCCAGCGGCCGAAGAACGGCAGCGCGCCCCAGCTCTTCGCATAGACCACATCGGCGCCGCTATAGGCCTCCTCGATGTTGTGGCTGACCTTCAGCGAGCCGCCGTTTTCCTTCGCGTTCTGATAGCCGAATTCCATGTAGCGCTCGTCGAGCACGTAGTCCGGCGTCGGACACAGCAGCGTCACATCCATGCCCATCTTGGTGGCGATCAGAAGCGCGGAGTTGGCTACCGCGGTGTTGAGCGGCTTGGGGTGATAGGTCCAGGTCAGCACGTACTTCTTGTTCTGCAGGCTGCCAAGGTGTTCCTTCATCGCCATCGCATGCGCAAGTTCCTGGCACGGATGGGTGATGGTTTCCATGTTGATCACCGGCACCGTGGCGTACTTGGCGAACGCCTTGATGACGTTGTCCTGGCGATCCACCGACCAGTCCTGGAATTTCGGGAAGGCGCGCACGGCGATCAGGTCCACGTAGCGCGACAGCACGCGCGCCACTTCGGCGATGTGCTCCTCGGTATCGCCGTCCATCACGGTGCCGACTTCGAACTCGATCGGCCATGCATCCTTGCCCGGCGCCAGCACGATGGCGTGGCCGCCCATATGGAACGCACCCAGTTCGAAGCTGGTGCGCGTGCGCATCGACGGGTTGAAGAACATCAGCGCCACCGACTTGCCGGCCAGCTGCTGGCCACGGGGCGACCGCTTGAAGGCTGCGGCCTGTTCAAGCAGCGCATCGATCTCGGTGCGGCTGTAGTCCTGGGTGGTCAAGAAGTGGCGAAGAGTCATGATCGTGGATGCCTTTGTCGAATCTCGAATTCCGGAAACAAAAAAACCCGGCTGCAGGCCGGGTTTTGTCGTCGATACACATGAAACGCGTGCGACAGCCTACCCGGCCAGATGTCGGACCAGCGGTCGGCGAGCACGCGACGTCATGCCAGCGGCCATGCGGGCGCTGGTAAGGACAGTAGCGGTATAGACGGCTGAGGACATGGGTGTTCCGGGCGGTAGAACGTTCATCATGACGGGATTTTCGCTGCCATGCAACAAGATATCGGGCCCGTAAACCAAAACGCCGCCCGGAGGCGGCGTTTTGTGATCTCAGTCGGCGGGAGAAACGCTCACCCGTACCCTCAGGCGCTCGCCCGGGTCGTAGTTGAGGCGGGACACGTAAACCTCGCCGCGGTAGCGGTACTCCACGTCGTAACCCATGATGCGCCGCTGCTCGCTGACGGCGGCGACCTGACGGCAATGGGTCTCGGTGGTTTCGTATTCGCCACCGCCCGAGCGGGAAACGCTGTTGCCCACCGCGCCGCCGGCGACCGCGCCAGCCACGGTGGCCGCGGTGCGGCCATCACCCTTGCCGACCGTGCTGCCCAGCACGCCACCTACCACGGCGCCGAGGATGGTGCCGGCCGCACTACCCTGCGGCGGCGCCGAACGCACCACCGGTTGGTCGTAGCATTCCTGGCGCGGCACCTCGGTGCGGGCCACGCCGTACACAGGATCGACGCGCAGCACATCGGCCCACCCGTAATGGGTGTTGTCGTCATTCTGCTGGTATTGCTGCTGGTACCTCGCATCCTGCGCGGACACGCCGGCGGTCATCAAAGACAACACCAGCGCGGGGAACAACCATCGGGTCACTGCGGCCTCCGCTTAAGGCAATCGGGCGCATCTTTGCGCTTCTTAGCATCCATTGCAGCAAATTCACTCTGAATCGACGCTTAGAACTTCGCCTCAAGTTTGGCCCCTGCCTGCCGCCGTTCACTTGCCGGCCTGGGGCGGCACCGCCATTGGCCTGCGCCGCGCCCGGCGGCTTGTTAAGATGCGCGACCGGCTTGCGCTGCCTGGCGCCTGCTACCACCGTCCGGACCTCCTGACCGATGCCCATTTCGCTCCACAACAGCCTGACGCGCAGCGTCGAACCGTTCGCCCCGCTCGATCCGAACCGGGTGACGATGTACCTGTGTGGACCGACGGTCTACAACTACGTGCACATCGGCAACGCGCGCGGCCCGGTGGTCTTCGACGTGCTGGTCCGGTTGCTGCGTCGCCACTATCCGCACGTGGTGTACGCCCGCAACATCACCGACGTGGACGACAAGATCAATGCCGCCGCCCAGCAGCTGGGCGTGGGCATCGAGAGCATTACCGGCCGCTATGCCGAGGCCTATCGCGAGGACATGGCCGCGCTGGGTATTGCCCCGCCTGATGTGGAACCGCATGCCACTACGCATATCCCACAGATCATCACGATGATCGAACGGCTCATCGCCGGCGGCCATGCCTATGCCGCGGAAGGCCACGTGCTGTTCGAAGTGGAGTCCTACGCCGCCTATGGCGCCCTCTCGGGCCGAGACCCGGAAGAGCTGCTGGCCGGCGCACGCGTCGAAGTGGCGCCGTACAAGAAGAACCCGGGCGACTTCGTGCTGTGGAAGCCATCCACGCCCGAACTGCCCGGCTGGGACAGCCCCTGGGGCCGTGGTCGCCCGGGCTGGCATATCGAGTGCTCGGCGATGAGCGCGGCCCACCTCGGCGAAACCATCGACATCCATGCCGGCGGCGTGGACCTGCAGTTCCCCCACCACGAAAACGAGATCGCCCAGTCCACCTGCGCCCACGGCGGTAAGGTGTTCGCGCGTTACTGGCTGCACAACGGCATGCTGACCTTCAGCGGCCGCAAGATGTCCAAGTCGCTGGGCAACGTGATGCTGGTGCATGAGCTGCTGAAGGCGCACCCGCCGGAGGCGCTGCGCCTGTTGCTGCTGCGCGGCCATTATCGCCAGCCACTGGACTGGTCCGATGCCGCCGTCGCCCAGTCGATCAGCACGCTCGACGGCTGGTACCGCGTGCTGCGCGATCTGGCGGACGTCGAGGTGGACGACACTCTTCCGATACCCGCGGCAGTGGAGAACGCACTGTGCGACGACCTCAACACGCCTCAGGCTTTGGCCGAGCTGTCCCAGCTGGCCGACCAGGCTCGACAGGCCGGTGATGCGGACGCACGGCGCGCCGCCAAAGCCGCGCTGCTGGGCGCAGGCGCAATCCTGGGCCTGCTTCAGCAGGATCCGGAAACATGGTTCAAGCAGGCGTCCGGCGCCAACGAGATCGACGAAGCGCGTATCGAGGCATTGCTTGAGGAGCGTCGCGCCGCACGGGCCTCACGCGACTTCAAGCGCGCCGATGAGATCCGCGATGAATTGACGGCCATGGGCATCGTCATCGAGGACGGCGCACAGGGCACGCGATGGAGCGTGGTCAAAGGTTGAGCGGCCACGCGTTTGTCGATCGCCAGCTCAGGAAAAAGCGGCAATACGGCAAACGCGCGATAATGAGCACATGAACGCTATTGCCACATCCAGCGCCGAGCAGGCGCAGCAGGACATCGTCGACGAATTTGCCTTCTTCGGCGATTGGACCGAGCGCTACCAGTACCTCATCGACCTGGGCAAGCAGTTGCCGCCCTTCCCCGAGGAGCTGAAAACCGAGGATTACCGCGTGCATGGCTGCCAGTCGCTCGTGTGGCTGGTACCGAGCGGAAACGTGGACAGCCTGCATTTCCAGGCCGCCAGCGATTCGGCCATCGTCTCAGGCCTCATTGCCCTGGTGCTGCGGGTCTATTCCGACCGCCCGGCCAGCGAAATCGTGGCCACCGAGCCGCGCTTCATCGAAGCCATCGGCCTCGCCAAGCATCTGTCGCCCACGCGCTCGAACGGACTTGCCGCGATGCTGGCAAAGCTCAAGGCATACGCGGCGGCAACACTGAATTCCTGAGCGTCCGCAGCAACGCAGCGGCTACAAAGCGGCGCTGCGCACGTAAGCGGCCACAGCGGTGAGCTGATCGTTCCAACCCGCCACGGCAGAGCATATGCGAGCTCAGTCGCCCCCCGTGGAAAACAAAGCCCCGCCAATGGCGGGGCTTTGTTCATCCGGAGGATATCCGTCGAACGATCAGTCGCCCATCTGCTTCTGTAGATGTTCGCGACGCTCCTGCGCATCGAGCGACAGCGTGGCGATCGGGCGGGCGTCGAGACGCTCCAGGCCGATCTCCTCGTCCGTCTCTTCGCAATAGCCGTAACGACCTTCCTCGATACGACGCAGGGCCTTGTCGATCTTGGAGATCAGCTTGCGGTAGCGATCGCGCGTGCGCAGCTCGAGCGAGTTTTCGGTTTCGCGGGTGGCGCGTTCGGCCTCGTCGCCCACATCGCGCACTTCGTCACGCAGGTTTTCCATGGTCTGGCGCGATTCTTCCACCAGCTGTTCGCGCCATTCGCGAAGCTTGTTGCGGAAGTAGGCCAGGTGCTTGGGGTTCATGTACTCCTCGTCATTTGACGAGGGACGATAACCCTTGGGCAGGTCGATCGTGGTGGTCGAAGGCAGCGCGTAGCGACCGTCTTCCCGTGTAATGCCGTTATCGAGGGTTGCGGATTTGTTCATCGAGGACTGCTGGGCTTTCTGCTTCTTGAGGGGGGTATGACGGGCGGTGGCGCTGGCCACCTTGCCGGCAAGGGGTGGAGCTGCCGGCTTGGCCGGCGCCGGAGGTGGCGCTGCCACCTTGGCGGCGACGGGTTGTTGTTTGGCCGGAGCCACCTTGGCGACCGGCTTGACCGGTGCAGCCTTGGCTGGCTTGACCGGTGCGGCGACCGCTTTTGGCGGCTGCTTCTTGGCCGGAGGGGCAGCCTTCTTGGCGACCGGCTTGGCTACATGCTTTACCACGGCAGGCTTCTTGGCCGGAGCGGCTTTCTTCGCTGCGGGCTTCGGAGCGGCTTTTTTGACTGCCACGGGCTTGGCGGGGACCTTGGCGACCTTCTTGGCGACGGCCTTCTTTGCCACCACCTTCGTAGGCGCAGCCTTCTTGGCGACCTTGGCGACCGGCTTCTTGGCCGGGGCCGCTTTGGCTGTCGCGGCCGGCTTCGCCGCGCGCGCAGGCGCAGTTTTCTTGCTGGTCTTGACGTCCTTCACCTTACCAGCAGGCTTTCCCTTCTGCGGCTTGGTGGCTGTCGCACTACGCGTCGTTTTCGCCATTTCCCTTCACCATTTTGGCCTTGGCGGCCGGGTGTTATAGCCCATGTATCTAACACCGGCAACCTTGCTTCTGGAATACTTGCGACACTACATGCCGCAAACTGTTTCGGCAGCGTCAAACCGTCGTGACCCGACTAATACTTCTACTGCTCGGCTTCTACAAGCGTTGGCTAAGCCCCCTGCTGGGCCAGCGCTGCCGCTTCCACCCCAGCTGCTCCGATTATGCACGGATTGCCGTTGCACGCTTCGGACCGCTGCGTGGCGGCATGCTGACGGGCTGGCGCCTGCTGCGCTGCCAGCCCCTGTGTGAAGGGGGCGAAGACCCCGTACCCGAGCAGTTCACCTTCCGCCGTTGCCGTACCGCTGGAGCAAACCATGTCCACTGAGTGGCTGATCAAGAACGCCGAACTGGTCAATGAGGGCCGTCGTTTCCATGCCGACGTGCGGGTGAAGCAAGGCCGCATCGACGCCATAGGCGGCGACCTCGACGCCCGCCCCGGCGAGCAGGTGGTCGATGCCAGCGGCCTGTGGCTGTTCCCCGGCATGATCGACGACCAGGTGCATTTCCGCGAGCCGGGCCTGACCCAGAAGGCTGACATCGCCCACGAGTCGCGCGCCTGCGCGGCCGGCGGCATTACCAGCTTCATGGAGATGCCCAATACCAAGCCGCCGGCCCTCGACCGGGACACGCTGGAGGCCAAGTACGCCCGCGCGGCGGAGACCTCGGCCGTCAACTATGCCTTCTACATGGGCGCCAGCAACGACAACCTGGAGGCCATCCGCCGCCTCGACCCGCTGGCGGCGCCAGGCATCAAGGTGTTCATGGGCGCCTCCACCGGCAACATGCTGGTGGACAACCCCGAAGTGCTGGACGGCATCTTCCGCGAAGCGCCGACGCCGATCATCACGCATTGCGAAGACACGCCGATGATCGACGCTAACCTGGCCAAGGCGCATGAAAAGTACGGCGACGACATCCCTGCCCGCGAGCATCCGCTGATCCGTTCCCGTGAGGCCTGCATCAAGTCCACCCGCCTCGCCATCGAGCTCGCGCGGCGCCACAACAGCCGGCTGCACGTGCTGCACATCTCCACGGCAGACGAACTGGCGCTGTTCGAGCCGGGCCCGATCAAGGGCAAGCGCATCACCGCCGAAACCTGCGTGCACTTCCTGCATTTCGACGATCGCGACTACGAACGCCTCGGCTTCCTGATCAAGTGCAACCCGGCGATCAAGACCGCCGCCGATCGTGAAGCGATCACCAAGGCGCTGGCCGAGGGCCGCCTGGACGTGCTCGCCACCGACCACGCCCCGCATCTGCTCGAAGAGAAGAGCCAGCTCTATGACAAGGCGCCGAGCGGCCTGCCGCTGGTGCAGTTCGCGCTGCAGGCGGCCCTGCAGCGCGTATTCGAGGGCAAGCTGACGCTGGAACGCGTGGTGGAGGCGGTGACACATGCACCGGCCACGCTGTTCGACGTGAAGGAGCGCGGCTTCCTGCGGGAGGGCTACGCCGCCGACCTGGTGCTGGTCGATCCGAACAAGCCGCACACCGTGCGTCGCGAGGAAGTGCTGTCCAAGTGCGCGTGGTCGCCGTTCGAGGGTTACACGTTCAACAGCTCCATCGCTGCCACATTCGTCAACGGACAACGCGTGTGGGACGGGAAGAACGTGGATGGCAGCGTACGCGGCCAGCGGTTGACGTTCGCACGCTGATTCTTGCAAGGCATCTTTTTGTGGGAGCGCACCCTGTGCGCGACAAACGGAGCGTGCGGCTCACCGAAACTCCGCGGTCGCGCACAGGATGCGCTCCCACCATGAGGCTCTTCAAGGCACGGGACGGAGCGTGATGCTCACCGGCCCGTTCTCGCCCGAACGACCCAATACACTTGTGCGCGTGTCGTTGATGGCCAGCAGCTTGTCGCCCTGCTGCAGTCGTACGTTGATGGCGAAATCCACGCCGTCGTGCAGATCCGACGGGTCATAGCTGATCAGGAAATCCACCGGCGAAGCGCCGACCGGCTGAATGCGTTCTTCGGACACGGTGCGGGCAGGAGCATCCTGTCGACTCACGTCGGCAAGGGTCACCAGGAGATAGGCGTCAGCCGGCAACGGTTGCGGCAGCTCGTAGCGGATGTCGCCCGTGATCGACTTCATCAGCGACTGGTGCGCCGGCGCGGTCGCTACCTGCGCGGCGGATGGCTCGTCCTTGGCGTGGCGGGAAAACATCGAGCAGCCGGCGAGCGCGACGACGGCAACGGCCAACAACGAAAGACGGGACAGCATGCAAATCTCCTGCGGCGCTCGACGGGAGCTCCGGAAATGCTAACAGGCGGCGATGGAACCCAGGCTCAGACGCAGCCCTTGCCCGCGTAACCGCCCTCGACACCCTTGCTGGCATAGGCGACGGCGTCGTGCGGATGCAGGCTTTCCTGATGTTCCACACGGATGTGGAAGTCACTGAGCGCGTCGTCGGCATCGAGCGCCTTCTGGATGCGGCGGGCCGCGTCCTCGCAGAACATCAGGTTTCCACCGTTGGCGAGCGCGAATGCCTGCTCGTCCTCGCGCTTCACGGCTGTCTGCACGGGCGTGCCCAAGGCCTGTTCCGTGCGATCGATCAGGTTGATCAGGTCGAACTTCGCGCCCTCGGCAGGACGCACGCGCAGGCGAGCGACGCTGCGTTGCGCATGCGGCGTGGCGACGATGCCCTTCTCGCTGCCCAGCCATGCGACCACGGCGGCATGATCGATCGGCTGTGTCGCGTCGAAATCCTTGGTGAACTGCTCCTGGATCAGTTGGCGCGACAGCGCCGCGGACGCAGGACAGGTCGAGGAATAGACCACTTCGGTGCCCAGTTCGAGCAGGAACTGGTCACCCACCAGGCTGGCTTCGATGGACACCGGATACGCGCGCCAACCGCTGTTGCCGCTGCGCAGCGCCGGGCGACGGACCAGATGTTCGAACCGGATGCTCAGGCAGGCGCGATCGGAAAGATCCTTGTGCGAATCGAGGAAGCCACGCAGCAGCTCTTGGAGCGATGCGGCGCTCAAGGTTTGCGTGCTCAATGCCTGCTCGACCTGCAGGTACAGGCGAGACATATGGATGCCACGCTTGTCGGGGCGACGCAGGTTGACGAAGGCGCCGACGCGGGCACTGGCGCGCTGCACATCACCGTCGCCGGCGTCGAAGCGCACCGGCACCTCGATGCCATCCATGCCGACCCAATCCAGCTCGCCCGCCAGGTGAGGCTGGGCATGGACGGCCACGTCGGGCATCAGGCGGGCGGTGTTCTCTTCGGTATACATGGTGAATCCTGTGATCCGGCGGGCGCCTTGGCGCCGTGGCCCATCAATCTTGGGGCAGGCCGATGGCCTCGCAATAGTGGCGTGAAGGAAACGCTGCGTCTCAGTCGACCTGCTTTCGCCACGATCGTGCCGCCAGCCATGCCTGCCACGCCACGGCCGGACCCCGCCGACCCTGTCCCTGGCGAAGCGCACCCAGCGGGTCGGCCGCCTTGCGCGCGCTGTCGACAAGCGTACGACCGTGGCGCGATTCCAGCCCGCGAAACGCACTGAGCGGCCCCGGCAGCCGATCGGCCTCGCGCCACGCCGCATGCAGGTCATCGAGCTGGGCGCGGATGGCCTCTTCGCGCGCTGGACTGGGCTTGCGCAACTCGTGGCGGCTCAGGCCATGCCGTGCCAGGCGTGCCATGGGCAGTGCCAGACGGTCGCGCTCAGCGTCTTCTTCCAATCGCAGCAGTGAAAACAACAAATGGGACAAGGTGGCGACGCGAGCGGCGCGCGCCGCGGATGCGTCATCGCCAAACCACCAGGCCGTTTCCAGTTCGGCAATCGCACCATGGAGCATCGAACCCGCGGCCAGTTGCGCCGGGAAATCGGCGGCCGTGCCCTCTTCCAACTGCGCCATGGCGGCCAGCACCGGCGCCACCCAGCGTTCGGCAGGCAGCGCTTGCGCGCGATCGTCATCGAACAACACCTGCGTCAACGGGTGGCGGCCGCCACTGGCTGCCGCGCCGGAAAGCTCTTCGGCCCACCAGTTCAACTTGGTCGCGGCCACCTGTGGCTCACGGATGCCGTACGCGGCCGCAAGCCATTCCTGCTCGAGCGCCGCCAGCGCGATGTGGCCGGGATAGGTTTTCGGGTCGACGAAGGCAAGCGCGATGCGCTGCTGCGGCTGCACCGCCAACCACTTGTCGATGTAGCTCTGCAGCGCAGTGTCGCTCATGCCGTCACTCGCAGGCGCGCGGTCAGCTCCGCCGGGTGATCGATCACCAGGTCGGCGCCCCATTGGCCCGGGTCACCACCATCGAGGTAGCCCCATTGCACCGCAATCGTGTACGCACCCGCGGCGCCACCCGCCAGCACGTCGCGGCGATCGTCACCGACGAACAGGCAACGCGTCGGGTCGAGCCGGCCACGCTCGCACGCGAGCAGCACGGGCGCGGGATCGGGCTTCTTCACCGGCAAGGTGTCGCCGGAGACCACCGCGACCACGCGATCGGCCCAGCCGATCCGCTTCACCAGGTCGTCGGTGAGGAAGCCGGGCTTGTTGGTGACGATGCCCCACGCGATGCCCTGTGCTTCCAGTACGGCGAGCAGTTCGTCGATACCGTCGAACGGATGCGTGTGCTCGGCCATGACGGCCTGGTAGAGCTCCAGATAGCGAGGCAACAGCGGAATCAGCGCGTCGTCGCCAGCGTCGGGAAACGCGCAACGCAGGATCGCCCGCGAGCCGCGCGATACAACCTCGCGCACCATCTCAAAAGGCGGCACCGGCACCTGCATTTCCTCGCACTGCATCTTCAGCGCGATGTAGAGGTCAGTGGCGCTGTCGAGCAGTGTGCCGTCGAGATCGAACAGCACGCCCTGGATATCTTGCGGAAAAGGCTTCATGCGGGCTTGCGATCGAAGGGAGTCCCCGTGGGACGGGCGCTGATCAGGTAGTTCACCGACGTGAAGCGGCTGATCCACGCCTTGCGGTTGATCGGGTTGTAACCGAGGCCGGAGACGTCTTCCACTTCAAGCCCGGCATGGCGCATCAGACGCCCCAGCTCGGAAGGCTTGAGGAACTGGGCATAGTGATGCGTGCCGCGCGGCAGCATGCGCATGAGGTACTCGGCACCGAGGATCGCCGCGCCGAACGCGGCGGGCGTGCGGTTGAGCGTGGACATCACCACCACGCCGCCCGGCTTCACCATGCGCGCCAGGTCGTTGACCAGTGCCTCGGGATCGGGCACGTGCTCGATCAACTCCATGCAGCACACGGCGTCGAAGCTTTCCGGCTCGGAGGATGCAAGCTCGGCCGACGACTGCACGCGATAATCGACATGGAGATCCGGCGTTTCCAGACGCGATTCGTGCAAATGCAGCTGCGCGATCTCGATCACCTTCTCGCCCATATCGATGCCGGTGACCCGCGCGCCCGCCTTCGCCAGCGCCTCGCTGAGCAGTCCGCCGCCGCAGCCCACATCGGCCACGCGCGCACCCGGCAATGTCACGCGCGCCGCTACATAGGCAGCGCGCACGGGGTTGAGGTCATGCAACGGACGGGACTCGCCATCCGGGTCCCACCAGCGTGCGGCGAGCTTGCCGAAACGGGCGATTTCCTCGGGGCTGACATTCGCAGCTGCTTGCATGGATTGCATCCTCAATGATTCGTGGCAGAGCTTAACGCGCCTGCCATTCGTAGACCGTGATTTCCCAGCCGCCACCGGTGTATGCGGGATCCTGGTGGGCGATCGAAAGCGCTTCATCCATGCTATGCGCACGCATGAGATAGGCGCCGCCGGACTTGTCGCTGAAGCCGCCCGACAGTTCCAGCACGCCGCCCGTGCGTAGCCCCTGCAGGAAGTCCACATGCGGCTGCACCATCGCCGGATCGAAGTGCGGGCGACGCATCGCCATCACGAGATAACGGTTCATGTCGCTGCCTCGTTCAAGCCGCGTCGATCGCGGCAATGCGTTCGCGCCATGCGTGGGTCTTGGCCAGCACCGCATCGGTGTCGATATCGGTGAGCACGCGTCCGGCGAGTTTGCGCACGCCATGGATCCATACATCGGTGACCTGGTGGCGACCTGTCGCATAAGCCAGCTGCGATGCGATGTGGAACAAAGGCTGGGTTTCGAGATCGGAAAGCCGGATGGCCGCGAGGTCGGCCTGTTTGCCGGCCTCGATGGAGCCGATCTTGTCCTCGAGGCCCATCGCACGCGCGCCGTTGAGCGTGGCGGCGCGCAGCGCATACGCGGCGTCGAACGCCGCGGCATCGTTCGCCACGGCCTTGGCCAGCAGCGCCGCCGTGCGCATCTCGCCGAACATGTCCAGATCGTTGTTGGATGCACAACCGTCCGTGCCGATGGCGACGTTGACGCCGGCCTGGCGCAGCTTTTCCGCCGGGCAGAAACCGGAGGCGAGCTTGAGGTTGGATTCGGGACAATGCACCACCGACACGCCCGCTTCCGCGCAGGCGGCAATTTCCGCATCGGTCATCTGGGTCATGTGCACGGCGATCAGGCGGTCGTTGACGATGCCGAGTTTCTGTAGGCGCTGGAACGGACGCAGGCCGCTCTTGGCCTTCTCCTCTTCCACCTCATGCGCGGTCTCGTGCGTATGCAGGTGCACCTGGATGTCGAGCTGGTCGGCCAGCACGCGGATGCGTTCGAAGCTCTCGTCCGACACGGTATACGGCGCGTGCGGAGCGAACGAGGTGCCGATCAGCGCATCGCCGAGGAAGCTGTCGTGCACTTCGATGGCGCGGTCGAAATATTCGTCCTGCGTCTTCGCCCAGGCGGTGGGAAACTCGATCACTGGCAGGCCGACCACCGCGCGGAAACCCATGCGCTTGTACGTGGCGCCGATGACATCGGGGAAGAAGTAGTTTTCATTGGCGCAGGTGGTGCCGCCACGGATCATCTCGGCCACCGCCAGCTCCACGCCATCACGCACGAACTCATGGCCGATGACCTGCCCCTCGACCGGCCAGATGTGCTTCTGCAGCCACACCATCAGCGGCAGGTCGTCGGCCAGGCCGCGCAGCAAGGTCATCGGATTGTGCGTATGCGTGTTGACCAGGCCGGGAATCAGCACGTGCTCGCCCAGTTCGGCGCGCTCGCGCGGTGCAAATGCGGCGCGAGCCTCGCTGATCGGCAGCAGCGCCACGATGGCGCCTTTGTCCACCGCCACGGCGTGATGTTCGAGCACGACCCCGTGCGGTTCCACAGGGACGACCCAGCGCGCTTCGATCAACAGGTCGATGGGTTGCGGGGTGGTCTGGCTCATCCTTAGGCTCGCTTTATCGATGGTGGATACGACATGGGGCGGATCACCTTGCGGTGGCCGCCCCATGGTTGCCTAACGGCGTGACGCTTTTTCGCTCGTCATTCCGGCGAAGGCCGGAATCCAGTGACTTTGCGTTGAACCGTGCGAAGAAGAAAAAGATGTGTACTTCGCACAGCGCATTTCACTGGATCCCTGCTTCCGCAGGGATGACGAACCGGCAAAGGCGCGGGCAAAGCCCGCGCGCCGGTTCGTCACTTGCCGACGCGGCTGACGTATTCGCCCGTGCGGGTGTCGACCTTGATCACTTCGTCGGTCGTCACGAAGAGCGGCACACGCACGACAGCGCCGGTTTCCAGCGTCGCCGGCTTGCCGCCGCCGCCGGAGGTGTCGCCACGCAGGCCCGGGTCGGTCTCGGTGATCTTCAGCTCGACGAAGTTCGGCGCCTGCACGGAGATGATTTCTCCATTGAACAGCGTCACCACGCACTCTTCCTCGCCCTTCAGCCACTTCACGGCGTCGCCCATGCCGGCCTTGCTGGCCTGGTGCTGCTCGAAGCTTTCCTGGTGCATGAAGTGCCAGAACTCGCCGTCGGAGTACAGGTACTGCATGTCGGTATCCACGACGTCGGCGACTTCGAAGGAGTCGCTGGACTTCATGGTCTGCTCGGTGGTGCGGCCGTTCTTCAGGTTGCGGATGAAGATGCGGGTGAACGCCTGACCCTTGCCGGGCTTGATGAAGTCGGCGTCGGTAATGACCCACGGGTCATTGTTGTGAAGGATCTTCATACCCTTCTTGACGTCGTTGAGACCGGCGGTGGCCATGCGTAGCGCTCCAGATGTGATGCCGCTGGGAGGCGGCTAGAATAGGGGTTTGCCCCGGGCCTGGGGCCCGTTTCAAGACCCGCTATGATAACCGCAAGCCACGCCGCCCGCCTATCTCCGCCCGGATCCGACTGGCGCACGCTATGGCGCGAGGCCGTCACGGATGCCCGTGAACTGCTGGCATTGGTAGGACTGGAGCATCTGGCCGAAGGCTTGCCTGCCGGGGACGCCGGCTTCAGCGTCCGCGTCCCGCGCGGTTTCATAGCCCGCATGCGCCCGGGCGACGCCCACGACCCCTTGCTGCTGCAGGTGCTTCCCCAGCTCGCCGAAACACAACAGGTCGCCGGGTTCAGCAACGATGCGGTGGGCGACATGGCCGCGCGCTCGGCCCAGGGCGTGCTGCACAAATACGAGGGCCGGGCCTTGTTGATCGCCAGCGGCAGCTGCGCCGTCAACTGCCGCTACTGCTTCCGTCGCCACTTTCCCTATGGCGACGAGATGGCTGCCGCCGGCCAGTGGCGCAAGGCGCTGGATCATGTGCGACAGGACGCCTCGATCAGCGAGCTGATCCTCTCCGGCGGCGACCCGCTGTCGCTGGCTACGGCCAAGCTGGAAGAGCTGAGCCGCGGCCTGGAAGCCATCCCTCATGTCACCCGTCTGCGCATCCACACGCGCCTCCCGGTGGTGCTGCCCGAACGCGTCGATGACGGCCTCATCGATTGGCTGGCCGGCCTGCCGCTGCAAAAGGTGCTCGTGCTGCACGCCAACCACGCGAACGAATTCGACGCCTCAGTGGACGCCGCGTGCGCGCGGCTGCGCGAGGCCGGTGTGACGCTGCTCAACCAGTCGGTGTTGCTGCGCGGCGTCAACGACGAGGCGGACACCCTGGCCGCGCTATCGGAGCGGCTGTTCGCGGCCGGCGTGCTGCCCTACTACCTGCACCAGCTCGATCGAGTGCAGGGCTCGGCCCATTTCGAGGTGGACGATGCAAGCGCATTGGCCCTGGTCGAAGCCGTACGCCACCGCCTTCCCGGCTACCTCGTGCCCAAGCTGGTGCGCGAAGTAGGCGGCGAGGCGTCCAAACGACCGCTGTAATCCACCCGACATGTGCACCGGCGCGCAATGTGGGCAAGGTCACTTCAGGAATATTTCCGCTAGCCCTGACTCGCGGAATCCGCTAAAACCACGAATGGCCCGCGCCCTGCTGTCCCGGCAGGTTCCACAGCAGCGGCGAACAATGGATAGCTCGACGTGCCCATGAAAACTGACCAGGTCATCAAGATCCTTTTCATCGAGAAGTCAGTCGAAGACGCGGAACAGATCATCAGCCTGCTGCGCAACAACGGCATTGCCGTTCGTCCCGCACGGGCGACCACGGCCGAGCAGGTAACCACCGCACTCGACGAGCTGGGCCCCGACATCGTGCTGTTCGACCCCGCCGTGGGCTCGCTGGAGCTGCGCGAGGTATCCCGCATGCTCGATGCCCACGGCCGCGACCTGTCGCTGGTCGCCCTTGTCGGGCAGGTGGACAACGCGGGGGTGACCGAGCTCTTCGTCAACGGCGCACGCAGCGTGGCGCTGCGCTCGCAGCCGCGCCAGCTGATGGCGGTGATCCAGCGCGAGTTCGATTCGCTCAACACCCGCCGGCAGCTGCGCCGCCTGGAAACCGCGCTGCGCGAGTCCGAGCGTCGTTGCGACGCCCTGCTCGACTCCTCCACCGATGCCATCGCCTATGTGCACGAAGGCATGCACGTGCGCGCCAACCAGGCCTACCTGGATACCTTCGGCTATACCGAATTCGACGATCTGCTCGGCCTTCCGGTGCTGGACATGGTCGGCCCGACCGACGCCGAGGAGTTCAAGAACACGTTGAAGGGCCTGTCCCGCGGCGAGAAGCCCAGCGGACCGATCGAGCTGCAGGCTCGCCGCGCCGACGCGACCAGCTTCAAGGCGAGCGTCGAGTTCGCCCACGCTACGTTCGAAGGCGAACCCTGCCTGCAGGTGGTCTTCCGCCGCCAACAGGTCGACGCGAGCGTGATCGAGCAGCTACAGCGCGACCCCGTCACCGGGCTGTTCAACCGCTCGCGCATGCTCGAATGCATCGACCAGGCGGTGGCTGCGGCCACCGAAGGCACCAAGGGCCAGTCGCTGCTGCTCATCGAGCCGGACAACTGGCAGGCGATCGTCGGCGGCGTAGGCCTGGCCAAGGCCGACGAACTGCTCGCCGCCTTCGCCAACCGTGTGGAAGGGCAGCTGGGCGCCCACGACACCGCCGGCCTGCTGGCCGAGCACACCGTGGGCGTGCTGCTGCATACGCGCAACGACGAAGCCATCAAGCAGTGGATCACCGGCCTGCAGCAGGCCATTGCCGGCGGCATCTTCGACCTGGGCAGCCACTCGATCACGGTCACCGCCAGCATCGGCGGCAGCCTGCTGGGCGAGCGCAACGCAAACACCGAGCTTCTGCTCAATCAGGCCAGCCAGTCCCTGCGCAACGCGCAGAGCCAGGGCGGCAACCGCAACGAGCTGCACGACCCGGCCGCACGCGAGAAGGCCGAGGAAGAGCGCGAGCGCTATTGGCTGGGCGTGCTCAAGCAAGCGCTCACGCAGGACGACTTCGTTCTCTATCACCAGCAGACCATCAGCCTGCAGGACGCCGAGGGCGAGTTCTCCGAAATCCTGCTGCGCCTCAATGGCCCGCAAGGCGAAGTGCTGCCGGGCTTCTTCATGCCGATCGCCGAAAAGCACAACCTCACCCCGGCCATCGACCGTTGGGTGCTGAACCAGGCCATCGAACACCTGCGAGCCCGCGACCGCAGCGGCTCGCCCACCACGTTCTTCGTGAAGCTGACCTCCCGCTCGCTGGAAGACACGCAGCTGCTGCCCTGGCTGGGCGAGCGCCTGAAGCAGGCGGCACTGAAGAACGGCAAGCTGGTGCTGGAAACGACCGAGAGCAAGGTGGTGACGGCGCTGCGTCCCGCGCAGGAATTCATCAAGGCCTGGAAGCAGCTGGGCGGCCAGTTCGCGCTGGAGCAGTTCGGCTCGGGCCTCAACTCGTTCCAGCTGCTCAACCACATCGATGCGGACTACCTGAAGATCGATCGCAGCTATATGGCCGACCTGCCGCAGCAGCAGGAGAGCCAGAAGAAGGTGGTGGAGATCTGCCGCCAGGCGCGCGAGCTGAAGAAGCAGACCATCGCCGAATGGGTCGAGGACGCCGCCAGTACCTCGCTGCTGTTCGCCTGCGGCGTGGACTTCGTGCAAGGCAATTTCCTGCAGGAGCCGCAGCGGCTTGCCTGATCTGCACAGCCGCTCTTTGTAGGAGCGCACCCAGTGCGCGATCGACCCCTCACGGGTGCCTACGAAACACGAAAGCCCGTCTTATGGCGGGCTTTTTTTGTCCTGACAATACGCACGCCAAGGCGCAGATCGCGCACTGGGTGCACTCCTACAAAGGAGCACCGACGCGAGTGGTGTAACCACAAACAAAAACCCCGCGGATCGCTCCGCGGGGCTTCTGGTATTTCGACAAGACGCCGGGATTACTCCGCAGCGGCAGCCTTCTTCGCGGCCTTGGCGGCCGAGACGGCGGCGACGTCTTCCTTGATGCGGGCAGCCTTGCCTTCGAGGTTACGCAGGTAGTACAGCTTGGCGCCACGCACCTTGCCCTTGCGCTTCACTTCGACCGAGTCGATGGCCGGGCTGTGCGCCTGGAACACGCGCTCCACGCCGGTGCCGTGCGAGATCTTGCGCACGGTGAAGGCCGAATGCAGGCCGCGGCTGCGCTTGGCGATGACGACGCCCTCGAACGCCTGGACGCGCTCGCGGTTACCTTCCTTCACCTTCACGTTGACCACCACGGTGTCACCAGGGCCGAATTCCGGCAGCTGGCGGGTGATCTGCTCGGCTTCGAACTGTTCGATGATCTTGTTCATGGCAACACCTGTCTAATTTCTCGCCCTTAGTGGGCCGTATCGTCGTGCCGCGACTGCTGAGCATGTTCGCGACGGAATTCATCCAACAGCGCTCGGGATTCCGCATCCAACGCGCGCTGCGCCAAAAGATCGGGACGCCGCAACCAGGTCCGTCCCAGCGATTGCTTCAGGCGCCAACGGCGGATCGCCGCGTGGTCACCGGAAAGCAGTACGTCCGGTACGTCGCCCAGTGCGTCATGCACCGGTTTTGCATAGTGCGGGCAATCCAGCAGTCCGTCCGAAAACGAATCCTGCTGCGCCGACTGCGCGTCGTTCAACGCACCGTCCTGCAAGCGGCCCACGGCATCGATGATCACTGCCGCGCCCAGCTCACCGCCGGACAGCACATAATCGCCGATGGAAATCTCCTCGTCGACCTCGTGCGCCAGCAGACGCTCGTCCACACCCTCGTAACGCCCACAGAGCAGAGCGATGCGCGGCAGCTTCGCCAGCGCTTCCACCCTGCCCTGCGTCAGCCGCGCTCCCTGCGGACTGAGGTAAATCACATGCACCGGTTCCGGTGCGGCCTCGCGCACGGCCTTGAGGGCTTCGCGCAAAGGCTGGATCAGCATCACCATCCCGGGCCCGCCGCCGCAGGTGCGGCCGTCCACGGTGCGGTAATTGTCGGTGGCGAAGTCGCGCGGGTTCCAGGTTTCCACCTGCAGCAACTCACGCTGCTGCGCACGTCCCACGACACCAACGGCAGCACACTGGCGCATGAAGTCGGGAAACAACGTGACGACGTCGATGCGCATGATCCTCAACCCTTGTGGCGGCGCGTGGCGCGCTCAGAATTCAGGATCCCAGTCCACCACCATGCGTCCACCGGACAAGTCCACCGAACGCACATACGAACCTTGGATAAAAGGAATCAGCCGCTCACGCGTACCGTCCTTCACCACCACGACATCGTTGGCGCCGGTCGCGAACAGATGACTGACCCGCCCCAGTGCCACGCCTTCCGTGGTGACGACCTCCAGACCCTCGAGGTCGACCCAGTAAAACTCATCCTTGCCGGGAGGCGGCAGCAGTTCGCGGGCGACGTAGATGTCTTGTCCCACCAACGCTGCTGCTGCGTCTCGATCGTCGACTTCAGGAAACTGGGCGATGAGCCCCTTGCCTTGCGGACGACCTTTGACTCCCGTGATCTCCGTTTCCACACCCGGCGCCGATGTAAGCAGCCAGGGTTGGTAAGTGAAGACCTTCGTGCGGGGCTCGGTCCAGGATTCGATCTTGAGCCAGCCCTGCACGCCATACAGCCCGACGATGCGTCCCACGAGGACGCGCCGGCCGGCTGCCGTCATGCTCAGGCAGCCTGCTGCTTGCCGGCTTCCTTGACGAGGGACGCGACCTTGTCGGTCAGCTGCGCACCCTTGCCAATCCACTCCTGCACGCGAGCGACGTTCAGCTCAAGGCGCTTGTCCTTGCCCGAAGCCACCGGATTGTAGAAACCCACGTTCTCGATGCTGCGACCGTCGCGCTTGTTGCGCTGATCGGTGACAACGATGTGGTAGAACGGACGGCCCTTGGCGCCGCCGCGCGAAAGACGAATCTTGACCATAAATAAAAGCTCCAGAATTGCCGGAATGCCGGCAGCACGCACGTGGCCGTGCGCGGTGAACGCGACATTTTAATGAATTTTGGGGAAAAAGGAAGAGCTGACAGGAAGATCCGACCGGGTTCAACGGCCGGAGTCGTTCAGCCTCAGCGCATCGGCGGGAAACCGCCACCCATGCCGCCCATGCCCTTCATGGCGCCACGCATCTGCCGCAGCAGACCCTTGGTGCCCCCCTTGGAAAGCTTGGACATCATCTTTTCCATCTGCATGTATTGTTTGAGCAGACGGTTCACGTCGGCCGGCTGCGTGCCCGAACCGCGTGCCACGCGGGCACGGCGCGAGCCGTTGAGCAGGTCCGGATGGCGACGTTCTTTCTTGGTCATCGACTGGATGATCGCGACCATGCGCTTGATCTCGCCGTCGTTGACCTTGGATTTCACATTGTCGGGCAGCGCGGACACGCCGGGCAGCTTGTCCATCAGGCCGGCCAGGCCGCCCATGTTGGTCATCTGCTCGAGCTGGTCGCGCATGTCGTTGAGATCGAAGCGCTTGCCCTTGATGACCTTCTCGGCGAGCTTCTGCGCCTTCTCCTGATCGACCTTGCGCTCCACTTCCTCCACCAGCGATAGCACGTCGCCCATGCCGAGGATGCGCTGCGCGACGCGGTCAGGATGGAACGGCTCCAGCGCATCGGTCTTCTCACCGGCGCCGAGGAACTTGATCGGCCGACCGGTGACATAACGCACCGACAGCGCCGCGCCACCGCGCGCATCACCGTCGGTCTTGGTCAGTACTACGCCGGTCAGCGGCAGCGCTTCGGCGAAGGCCTTGGCGGTGTTGGCCGCGTCCTGGCCAGTCATGGAGTCGACGACGAACAGGGTTTCGATCGGCGTGATCGCGGCGTGCAGCGCCTTGATCTCCGCCATCATCGCCTCGTCTACGTGCAGGCGGCCGGCGGTATCGACCAGCAGCACGTCGACCACTTCGCGACGGGCGGCGGCGATCGCATTCTTCGCGATATCGACCGGATTCTGGCCCGCTTCGGACGGGAAGAACTTCACGTCGACCTGCTCGGCCAGCGTGCGCAGCTGCTCGATGGCGGCCGGACGATACACGTCGCAGCTCACCACCATCACCTTTTTCTTCTTGCGCTCGGTGAGGAAGCGGGCGAGCTTGGCCACCGTGGTGGTCTTGCCGGCGCCCTGCAGACCCGCCATCAGCACGACGGCAGGCGGTTGCTGTGCAAGGTTGAGCTCGGTATTGGCGGTGCCCATCAGCGCAGTCAGCTCGTCGCTGACCACCTTCACCAGGGCCTGGCCCGGCGACAGGCTCTTGAGCACTTCCTGACCGACCGCGCGCACCTTCACGCGCTCGATCAGCGCTTGCACCACCGGCAGGGCCACGTCGGCCTCCAGCAGGGCGATGCGCACTTCACGCAGCGATTCGCGGATGTTTTCCTCGGTCAGACGACCGCGGCCACGCAGGCGATTGACGGTGGCGGAGAGGCGTTGGCTGAGCGATTCGAACATGGCAGACAGGAGTCCAGGGACAAGCCTGCAAATATAGCAGAGCCGTGTGTCGTACCGGGATTCAGCCCCGGGCAGGCTGGACCTTCACCCAATTCGCGATATCCCGGATTACCCGGGCATCCACATGTGCCGGGGTTTGGTAGTCGGCCGGTGTGCCGCTGGCGCCGGCTGGCATGAACAGATGGCTGAGGCCGTCGTATCGGTGGAATGTCACCTGCGGTCGCCCCGCGAGCGCGCTTTGCCAGCGGGCAAAATCCTGCTCCGGCGACACCTGGAAGTCGCCGCCACCCTCGAGCAGCAACAAGGGGGTGCCCAGGCCCTTGGCGACGGTCACCGCGTCGTAATCGCGCAGACTCAACTGGTAGCTCTGCGGCACGCCTTGGAACGACCCCGTGGGATGCTTGCCGGCGTCCGCCTGCGCCAGCCATTGCTTCTCGTCTTCAATTGCCTTCAGGCCGTGGGCCACCTGTTCGTCGCTCAATCCCCGCCGCTTGCCCACCTCGCGTACCTGTTGGGCTTGCACGTCCAGTAATGGCCGCGCGGGCGCCGCCAGCAGGATCAATCCCGCCAACCCGGGGTCTCGCTGTCCGATGCGTGGCGCCATGTAAGCGCCCAGGCTGTGCCCGAGCACGAACACCCGCCGCGGATCGATGCTGGGCTGCGCGCCTGCCAATCGGGCGGCCGCCAGCGCGTCGTCAGTGACTTCGTCATCGATGGTCACGTCGGGGTTCGCCGCCATCTGCGCCGCATAGGTCAAGGTGCGCTTGTCGTAGCGAAGACTGGCGATACCCGCCGCCGCAAGGCCCTGCGCGATGTCGCGGAACGGCTTGTTAGGACCGATGGTTTCGTCGCCGTCGTGAGGGCCGGAGCCCGCAACCAACACGACGACGGGAAACGGCCCGTCCCCTGTCGGCAGGGAGAAAATGGCCGGCAGCGGCCCAAGTGGCGTCGACACGGCAAGATGCCGCTCGCCAGATCCAAGCGTCTCCGTCGATACGGATGCCGGCACCGGCGCGAAGCGCAGCCCACTCACCTCACCCTCGCCATTGCAGGCGACGCGCATGACCAGTTGTCCCTGGGCGAAATGCAAAGGCGTTTCGACCATCGCGCCGTCGTTCTGCGCACTGGTCTTGGGGGCACCCGCACGCTCGAACGCGCCGAACTTCGTCGGCAGCATGTGCTGCCAGATGTCGCCGAGCCTTGGCGCATCCACGGCGGCCTTCACGCGCGCATCAAAATGGCGGGTCGCCGCAGGGAAATCGCCCTTGCGCAAGGCGTCCATGATGTCGGCCGATCGTGCCATGCACGTGTCCGCCGCGGCCTGGGCCACGGTGGCCCAGCTCATCAAACCCACGCACGCTATCAGGCCCACCCGGCGCATCGCTTTCTCCCTGGCAAAATGGGTTGCCCCAAGGACGCGACCGTACCCGTGAGCGGGGCGAACCTTGGGCAAACCGTCGCGTCCCCGCAAGTGCCGTTCACGCGCTGACGACCCTGTGCCACACTTGCCCGCCATGCTGACCGCCGCCGCACTGATCGCCATCGTCGACTACCTGCTCGCTGCGGGCCTGCCCACGTGGCCGTTGTTTGCACGTCACAACACCTCATCGGCGCTTCAGCGCGTGGCGGTGGCCGCGGCCACCGTGGCGGTGCTCACGCACGCCACCATCCTGCTCAGCCTGCACAGCGGCACGCTGGACCTCCACTTCTTCGCTGCATTGTCCCTGGTGGCATGCGTTGTCTCGGCGCTGACCCTGGTGGTGAATATCTGGCGTCCGGTAGCGGCCTTGGGTGGCATTGTCTTTCCGTTGTCCGCGCTGCTGCTTGCCGTCGACACCTTCGCCGCGCCGCCTACCGCGCCCCAGCCGCTGGAGTGGCAGATCAAACTGCATGTCACGGTTGCCCTGCTGGCCTTCAGCGTGCTCTCCATCGCCGCGGTGCTTGCCATCCTGCTGGCCATCCAGGAGCGCGCGTTGCGCCATCGCCAGTTCGGGCCATGGCTACGCTCACTACCGCCGCTGACGCTCACCGAAACCCTGTTGTTCCGCCTGATCGGCGCGGGTTTCCTGCTGCTCACGCTCACGCTGCTGACCGGCATCCTGTTCGTCGACAACCTGTTCGGGCAGCACCTGGTGCATAAGACCGTGCTGTCGATCATCGCGTGGCTCGTGTTTGGCGCGCTGCTGTTCGGACGCTGGCGTTATGGCTGGCGCGGTCGGAGTGCGGTCAACCTCACCCTGGTCGGCATGGGCGTGCTGCTGCTTGCCTTCTTCGGCACCAAGGCGGTGCTGGAATTGATACTGCATCGCATGCCATGAGCGCAGCCGGCCAGTTCGTGCTCACCCTGTCCTGTCCGGATCGCGCCGGCATCGTGGCAGCGGTCTCGAACCACCTGGCCGCGAATCAGTGCAACATCATTGAAGCCCAACAGTTCGGCGACGCCGAAACCGGGCGCTTCTTCATGCGACTGGTGTTCGAGAGCGCACGGCATGATCTGGACGCGTTGCATGGCGGCTTCGAAGGCTTTGCGCCCTCGCTCAGGATGCAATGGACGCTGCGTGACCGCTCACGCCGTCGGCGCGTGATGCTGCTGGTGTCGAAGTTCGACCATTGCTTGGCGGACACGTTGTACCGCTGGCGCATCGGCGAGCTTCCAATGGACATCGTCGGCGTGGTTGCCAACCACCCGATCGAAACGTATCGCCACCTGGACTTCGACGGCATTCCATTCCACTACCTGCCGGTCGACCGCGACAGCAAGGTCCAGCAGGAAGCCGAGCTGTGGTCGCTGATCGAGCAATCAGGCGCCGAACTGGTCGTGCTTGCGCGTTACATGCAGGTGCTGTCCAGCGAGCTTGCCGATCGCCTTGCCGGTCGCTGCATCAATATCCATCACTCCTTTCTGCCGGGATTCAAGGGCGCCCGCCCTTATCACCAGGCACACCGGCGCGGGGTCAAGCTGATCGGCGCCACGGCCCACTTCGTGACCACTGATCTCGACGAAGGCCCGATCATCGAGCAGGACATCGAGCGCGTGACGCACGCGGACACGCCCGACGACCTGATCCGCATCGGCCGTGACATCGAACGCCGCGTGCTGGCCCGCACGCTTCGCCTTTATCTCGACGATCGCGTATTGCTCAATGGCAGCAAGACCGTGGTTTTTCATTCCTGACCGGAGACGCCCGTGGAACTGATCGGCATGCTCGACTCGCCCTACGTACGCCGCACGGCGATTTCCCTGCGCTTGCTGGGCATTCCATTCACGCATCGCAACTGGTCGGTGTTCCGCAACTTCGACGAGTTCCAACGGGTGAACCCGCTGGTAAAAGCACCCACGCTGGTGCTGGACGACGGCACGCTGCTCACCGAATCCAACCTGATCATCGACTGGGCACAATCCATCAGCAGCAAAGCCGCGCTGATGCCCAACGATGCCACGCAGCGCTTGCGCGCCACGCGCCTTATCGGCATCGCCATTGCCGCCAGCGAGAAGAGCGTGCAGATCGTGTACGAACACAAGCGCGAGGAAGACAAACGCGATGCCGGCTGGCTGCAACGCGTGCGAGGCCAACTGCGCTCGGCCTGTGATCTACTCGAACGCGAACTGGACGGCGTGGAGGGTTGGTTTTTTGGCGACGCACCGACACAGGCGGACGTGTCGATTGCCGTGGCGTGGGGTTTTACCCAGATCGTTGCGGCGGATGTGATCGACGCGAAGGCCTATCCGAAGCTGGCGAAGTTCTCGCAGCGGGCGGAGCAACATCCGGATTTCGCGGCGCTGCCGCCGGTATAGCGCTGCGGATATTTCCCCTGTAGGAGCGCACCCAGTGCGCGACCGCAGAGACACGTCGTCACGACCCGCAGGCTCTTCGCGCACTGCGTGCACTCCTACATGAGTAGGCTGCTGTCGCTAGCACCCAGGCTTCTTCCCGGAGGGGAGAGGGATAAAGTGTGGTGCCCATGGATTCCCTCGCGTTACAACGAAGTTGCTTTAAGTCCTCTTCGCTATGACGCGTTGCGGTGTAGCGGCTTCGTGTGAGGTAGTAACGAGCGCATCGTGGCTGGCCGCGGCCTCAGGCTCTATTCCTCATATCGCTACGAGCCTTGGCTCTAAAGGCCGTTTTCTTTGGGTTACTTTTGACGCGAAGCTAATCCCGTGGGACTTTGACTCCGCGCTGACGCCCTCCGCCCTTCCTCGCTCCTCAAAGCCGGCGCCTCCCCGCGTACGGGCCGGCTTCGCCGTTCGCACGCCAAGAGTGCGTGCGTGGGCCAGCAAAAGAAAAGTGACTCGAGCTTCCCGCTGGACTAGCTTCGCGTCGTCCCACGGGGACTAGCTTCGCGTCGCCGGCAGGAGATCGAAATGCCCTCCGCGTCCCACAGGAACTCCCTTCGGTCGTAGGCGGCCCGTTAGCGGTATCGCAACAGTCGAAGACTGACGCTGCTGTATGACTCGCTTCGCGCCTGGTCCGGCCTGCGCTGGACGACGAACAGTGAAGACCGGCGCGAAAAACTGTCGCGCACAGGGTGCGCTCCCACAATAGAAGGGTGGCGACACTGTGGAGATTGCGGCGAAAAGCTGTCGCGCACTGGGTGCGCTCCTACAGGAAAAAATCAGGGATCTACGCAGCTGGCTAGCGGCACGCCTCCAGCGCCTGCGACAGGCGCTCCACGGCCACCACCTCCATCTCACCCACCTTGCCCTTCTTCGGCGCATTCGCCTTGGGCACGATGGCCTTCTGGAAGCCGTGGTGCGCAGCCTCCTTCAAACGCTCCTCGCCATTGGGCACGGGACGGATTTCGCCGGACAAACCCACTTCGCCGAACGCGATGGTTTTCTCCGGCAGCGGACGGTCGCGCAACGACGACAGCACCGCCAGCAGCACAGGCAGATCGGCGGCGGTTTCCTGCACGCGGATGCCGCCCACCACGTTGACGAACACGTCCTGGTCGTACGCCGCCACACCGCCGTGACGATGCAACACCGCCAGCAACATCGCCAGGCGGTTCTGCTCCAGGCCCAGCGCCACGCGACGTGGATTGCCCAGCGATGACTGGTCGACCAACGCCTGCACTTCTACCAGCAACGGGCGCGTGCCTTCACGCGTCACCATCACCGCGCTGCCGGAAGTCGGCCCACTATGTGCAGACAAGAAGATCGCCGACGGGTTGGGCACTTCGCGCAGCCCCTTCTCGGACATGGCGAACACGCCAAGTTCGTTGACCGCGCCAAAGCGGTTCTTGAAAGCGCGCAATACGCGGAACCGGCTGCCGGACTCGCCTTCGAAGTACAGCACCGCGTCCACCATGTGCTCGAGCACGCGCGGACCGGCAATGCCGCCCTCCTTGGTGACGTGGCCGACCAGGAATACCGAGGTACCGGTTTCCTTGGCGAAGCGCGTGAGCTTCGCCGCCGACTCTCGCACCTGGCTTACCGATCCGGGCGCCGCGGTGAGCAGTTCAGTCCAGATGGTCTGGATGGAGTCGATCACCAGCACGCGCGGGCGGGTGCTCAGCGCCTGCTCGATGATGCGTTCAATGCAGGTTTCCGCCAGCGCATGCAGGGGCCCCAACGGTAAATCCAGCCGCTGTGCTCGCGCAGCCACTTGCGCGAGCGATTCCTCGCCGGTGACATAGACGCTGGGCACCTGTGAACCCAGCGTGCCGAGCATCTGCAGCAGCAACGTGGATTTGCCGATGCCGGGATCGCCGCCGATCAGCACGACCGAGCCGTCCACGAGGCCGCCACCGAGCACGCGATCGAGTTCGCCGATGCCGGTGAGCGTGCGCGTCTCCGCGTTGAGCGCCACCGCCGTGAGCGGCGTGACCTTGGGCGCCCCCGCCGCTGCGCCGGCATAACCGGTCGTGCGAGCGGCGGCCACCGATTTCACGGCCGGCTGCACGACGAATTCGCTGAGCGTGTTCCACGCGTTGCATTCGATGCATTGGCCTTGCCATTTGGAGTGCTCTGCGCCGCAGTCGGCACAGACGTAGGCGGTCTTGGCTTTGGCCATGCGGATTCCCTGATGCGTGTTGCCTGATGCGGTGAGCTTAGCGGGCCGCCATCGCAGGCGGCGAGACGCAGGTCAGTGGTCGTCCTCGACGAACAGTACGCGCCGGGTCATGCCGCAGGTCAGGTCATAGGAAATGGTGCCCGCCTGCGCGGCGATGATCTCGACGGGCAGCTCCGGCCCCCACAGCGTTACGCGATCGCCCACCTTCGCTTCCGGCGCGTCGCGAAGGTCCAGCGTGATCAGGTCCATCGAAACGCGACCGATCAACGGTACGCGCTGGTCGCCGACAAGTACGGGCGTGCCAGCCATGGCGCTGCGCGGATAGCCGTCGCCATAACCCACCGCCGCGACGCCGACCGGCATGTCTTCCGGACACGTCCAGGTGCCGTTGTAGCCAATGCGCTCGCCTTTGCCGATGCGATTGATGGCGATCAGGCGCGTGCTCAATGTCATGGCGGGGCGAAAGCCGAAATCCGCACCCGACTTGCCTTCGACCACGGACAGGCCGTACAGCAGCCCGCCGGTTCGCACCCAGTCGCCCTTCGCCTCGGACCAACCGAGTACGGCGGCCGAATTGGAAAGCGAGCGCGGCCCGCGCAGCCCCTGCGTGGTTTTGGCAAAACGTGCGATCTGCGCGAGCGTTTCGGTGCCGTCGAATACTTCGGACTCGGCGAAATGCGTGAGCAACCCGATCTCCGGATCGATGCCCGGCATCGCCGCGAGCTGCGCGTGCACGAAGGCAACCGCTTCCGGCGCGAAGCCGAGCCGATGCATGCCACTGTCGACCTTCAGCCATACGCGCAAAGGCCCGCGCGCTGGCGAAGCCTCCTTGAGCCAGTGCAGCTGTTCCTCGTGATGGATCGCCGCATCCAGGTTCAGGCGCTGCATTTCAGCGATGTCGCTGGCGCGATCCGGCCCGGAAAGCACCACGATGCGCTGCCGATGCCCTGCCGCCCGCAAGCGCAGGCCGTCGCCCAGCGCCGCCACCGCAAACGCATCGGCATCACCATCCAGCGCACGTGCAACGCGTTCCAGGCCATGGCCATAGGCGTCGGCCTTCACCACGGCCATGACCTTGGCGGGAGCCGCCAGTTGCTTGATGCGGGCGAGATTGTGGCGCAAGGCGCCCAGATGGATGGTGGCGACGGTGGTGCGGCTCATGCCTGCTCGGCGCCGGCGTCGGCGCGTGACGTAAGAGGGAGAATGGCGCGAACCGGGCGGTCCGGATGACCTTGCTAGCTTAGCAGGCTCCGTTCCTCCCGCATTCGCGCCCCACCATCTTCACGCCCCTGTGGGCCCGACCGGGGCCGTCATCATGGCAAACCCGTGGCGGCGCCTAGTCGTGATCGTCGCGACGCGTGCAGCGCTCCATGATCGCGCGATGAGCTTTGTCGTACTCGTGCTGGGTGATGGCGCGCGAATCCAGCGCATCCTGCAGATCGGTCAACTCCTTGCCGCAGGTTTCGGTGCTGGTCTGCACCATGCGTGTATGGCTGCCGCAACCGCTCAGGGCCAGGCAAGTCACGACCATCAACGAAGGAATCAGCGCGCGGCTCATGGCACCCTCCGAAGGACGCAGGCGACGTCAGATGACCCCTAATACCAGCAGCACGATCAAGATGATGAGAATGAAGCCCAGACCGCCGCTTGGACCGTAACCCCAGGCCCGGCTATAGGGCCAGGTGGGCAGCGCGCCGAGCAGAAGCAACACGATGATGAGCAGAAGGATGAGCGACATAGGTCATACCTCGTGCGGAAGGACGGCCACGAGGGTGCATGGGAACATGTGAACCTCGCCGCCGTTTCGCGTGCACGCCGCGCATAGGGACGGATTTGGTACAGGCGCCGTTCCCAAAGCGTAACGGTGCCTAAAGCCGACGGCTCGACTAGTCGAAGGCGCCGACGAAGGAATCGGGCGCGTAGTTCTCGAACTTCGTGTAATGACCGAGGAAGGTCAGCTTCACCGTATCCGTCGGACCGTTACGCTGCTTGCCGATGATGATTTCGGCCAAGCCTTTGTCCGGCGATTCCTTGTTGTAGTACTCGTCGCGGTAGATGAACATGATTACGTCCGCGTCCTGCTCGATAGCGCCGGATTCGCGCAGGTCCGACATCATCGGGCGCTTGTCGGCGCGCTGTTCCAGCGAGCGGTTCAACTGCGAGAGCGCGATGACCGGACAGTTGAGTTCCTTCGCCAGGCCCTTCAACGAGCGCGAGATTTCCGAGATTTCCGTCGCGCGGTTTTCCTTCATGCCCGGCACCTGCATCAGCTGCAGGTAGTCGATCACGATCAGCCCGAGGCCGCCGTGTTCGCGATGCAGGCGGCGGGCGCGCGAGCGCATTTCCACCGGTGACAGGCCGGGCGTGTCATCGATGAAGATCTTCGCTTCGGACAACAACGCAATCGCATTGGTGACGCGCGGCCAGTCTTCCTCGGCAAGATCGCCGTTGCGCAGATGCTGCGCATGGATGCGGCCCACCGAGGAAATCATACGGAACGCCAGCTGCGAGGCCGACATTTCCATCGAGAAGATCGCCACGGCTTTCTTGCCGCGCATGGCCACCGCCTCGGCCATGTTCACCGAGAACGCGGTCTTGCCCATCGAGGGTCGCGCCGCGACGATGATCAGGTCGGAAGGCTGCAGGCCGGAGGTGAGCTCATCCAGGTCGGAAAAGCCGGTGGACACACCAGTGAGCTGGCCCTTGTTCTCGAAGCGCTCGGACAGAATGCGGAAGGCATCCTTCACCGCCTCGCGCATGGATACCGTGTCTTTCTTGCCGCGCGCACCGGACTCGGCGATCTTGAACACGGCCTGCTCGGCACGCTCCAGCACCTCCTGCACACCCATGCCATCGGGCTGATAGCCGTCTTCGGTGATACCCACGCCGGCATCGATCAGCTGGCGCAGCACCGACTTCTCACGCACGATTTCCGCGTAGGCACCGATGTTCGCCGCACTCGGCGTGGTGTTGGCCAGTTCGATCAGGTAAGCGGCGCCGCCGACCATCTCGGCCAGGCCATTAGCCTCGAACCAGTCGCCCAGGGTCACCGCGTCGCACGGCATGCCCTTGCCGGCCAGCTCGGTGATGGCACGCCAGATCAGGCGGTGATCCTTGCGATAGAAATCCTGTTCGCTCAGGCGATCAGCCACCTTGTCCAGTGAATCGGGCGAGAGCATGAGTCCGCCCAGCACGGCCTGTTCCGCGTCGATCGAGTGTGGCGGCACGCGCAGCGCATCGATGGCGGGCGACGACTTGCGCTCGGGGCGACGACGGCGCCCGGATTCTTCGGAGCGGTCGGAAACGAAGGACATCGCGGTTCCTCGAAGCGAGCTGGCGGCAAAATGCCGGCGGCATGGCAATGACCACAGAGCATACGCGGCACCATCTCAGGCGACGAGACAATAACCCTGTGGAAAAGCTGTGTTTATCTGTGGATAAGGCGGTGGACAACGCCACGCGTCAGACCAAAAGCAAACGGGCGCCCGGAGGCGCCCGTCTGGGTGTTGCGAGCGATGGATCGGCTTACTTTTCGCCGACCACGATCACCTTGACCTGGGTCTGCACGTCGGCGTGCAGCGCGATCACGGCTTCGAACTCGCCGGTGTGGCGGATCGGGCCTTCGCCCTGGATCACTTCGTTCTTGTGCACGTCGTGACCGGCAGCCTGCAGGGCCTCGGAGATCTCGCGCGGACCGACCGAGCCGTACAGCTTGCCTTCCGGGCTGGCATTGACGGTGAGGGTGACCTCAACGCCTTCCAGCTTGGCCTTGCGGCCTTCGGCACCGGACAGCTGCGAGGCAGCCTTGGCTTCGTACTCGGCGCGGCGCTTCTCGAAGGCTTCGAGGTTGGCGGCGTTGACCGGCACGGCCTTGCCCTGCGGCAGGAGGTAGTTGCGGCCGTAACCCGGCTTCACCTTGACCTTGTCGCCCAGGTTGCCGAGGTTGCGGACTTTCTCGAGAAGAATCAGTTCCATGGTGGTTCCTTTTCGTTAGCACCGGTGTGGCCCGGTGCAGCCGTGGACGGTTGTCCGAAGGTGGTTTTCCACTCCTTCTCCCTGTGGGGGAGAAGGCCGGGATGAGGGGTCAATCTTGCGAGCGCCTTGAATCGAAGCTCGCTTGTCGATGCTCTTTCACGAGCACCCGCCCCTCACCTCAGTCCTCTCCCCAGGGGGGAGAGGAAGTACAACGTCGATCAGACGTCGTGGTTGTCGGTGTACGGCAGCAGGGCCAGGAAGCGGGCGCGCTTGATGGCGGTCGCCAGCTGACGCTGGTAGCGGGCCTTGGTGCCGGTGATGCGGGACGGAACGATCTTGCCGTTCTCGGTGACGTACTGGCGCAGCGTGTTGAGATCCTTGTAATCGATCTCCTTCACGTTTTCAGCCGTGAAGCGGCAGAACTTGCGGCGGCGGAAGAACTTGGACATGGCTTAGTGCTCCTGATCAGTCGTCGCTGTCGCGATCGTTGTCGTCACGGGCTTCGTCGTCGCGGCGGCGCGAGGACTTGGCGTCATCCTTCTCCTTGGACTTCAGGATGAAGGACTGCTCGGTATCGGCAGCGTCACGCTTGATGACGAGGTGGCGCAGGACAGCGTCGTTGAAGCGGAAGCCCGACTCCAGCTCGTTCAGCGCGTTCTGGCTGACTTCGATGTTGAGCATGACGTAGTGAGCCTTGGCCAGGTTCACGATGGGGTACGCCAGCTGGCGACGGCCCCAATCTTCCAGACGGTGGATCTTGCCGCCATCGGCTTCGACCAGCGCCTTGTAGCGCTCGATCATCGCCGGGACCTGCTCGCTCTGGTCAGGGTGGACCAGGAACACAACTTCGTAATGTCGCAGGGACATTGGTGGGTAACTCCTTGTGGATGCGGCCTTTTTGGGGCCTGGCAGCCTCCCGCCCTATGCGGTGAGGCAAGGTTCCATCCAAGCCTTTGGGGCGCGGACAGAAGCGGAAGTGTAAGGGAATTCAGGGGTTTGGGGCAAGCGGTCACGCCATGGACACGCTTGGCGCGACGCAACCCGGCGGTTTCGATCCCGACGAGGCGTTCAGCCGACCGTGAAGCTCTCCCCGCAACCGCATTCGCCGGTGGCGTTGGGGTTGTGGAACACGAAGCTGGCGTTGAGGCCCTGGCGCTGGAAATCGATGACGGTGCCATCGATAAGGGGCAGGCTCTTGCCGTCCACGATCAGGGGCACGCCGTCGACGTTCAGCGTTTCATCGCCCTCGCCCACGCTCTGCGCCAGGTCCACCACATAGCCGAAACCGGAGCAGCCGGTCTTCTTCACGCCAAAACGCACGCCCGCGGCACCGGGGGTGCCTGCAAGGAAGGCGCGCATGCGCTCGCTGGCGGCGGGGGTAATGGTGATGGTCATGGGCAATGCAACTACCACAGGGATTTGGTGGTCGGAAAACGGACGCGAGGGTCGCGACCTGAACGGAACGTCGATTATGATGCCAGATTCGTCTTATGCGTCCGATATGCGGCGCCCAGCAGGAGTTTCAATCCATGGCGGTGGTTAGCGTCAAGCAGGCTCTTTCCGGCTCTATCGAAGCCGGCAGCGTGGTCACGGTGCGCGGTTGGGTGCGCACGATCCGCGATTCCAAGGGTGGCCTGTCCTTCGTGAACGTGACGGACGGTTCCTGCTTCGACCCCATCCAGGCGGTGGTCACCGACAAGGTCGCCAACTACGAGAGCGAGGTGAAGCACCTCACCACCGGCGCCGGCCTGATCGTCACCGGCACGCTGGTGCCGTCTCAGGGCAAGGGCCAGCGCTTCGAGATCCAGGCCGATACGGTCGAGGTCACCGGCTTCGTGGACGACCCGCTGACCTACCCGATCCAGCCTAAGCCGCACACCATGGAGTTCCTGCGCGAAGTCGCTCATCTGCGCCCGCGCACCAACCTGTTCGGCGCGGTGACCCGCGTGCGCCACACCATGATGACGGCGATCCACCGCTGGCTCACCGACCAGGGCTTCTTCTGGATCAACACGCCGATCATCACCACCTCCGACGCCGAGGGCGCAGGCGACATGTTCCGCCTGTCCACGCTGGACCTGGCCAACCTGCCGCGCACGGCCGAGGGCAAGATCGACTTCCGCAAGGATTTCTTCGGCCGCGAAGCCTTTCTCACGGTGTCCGGCCAGCTCAACGTCGAGGCGTACTGCCTGGCGATGAGCAAGGTGTACACGTTCGGCCCGACGTTCCGCGCCGAGAACTCCAACACGCCGCGCCACCTGGCCGAATTCTGGATGGTGGAGCCGGAGATCGCGTTCGCCGACCTGCACGCCAACGCTGACTGTGCCGAAGGCTTTCTCAAGGCCATCTTCAAGGCCGTGCTGGAGGAGCGCGCGGACGACATGGCGTTCTTCGCCGAACGCGTGCAGCCGGATGCGATCAGCCGTCTGGAAGCCTTTATCGCCGAACCGTTCGAGCGCATCGACTACACCGACGCCATCGAGATCCTCAAGAACTCCGGACAGAAGTTCGAATTCCCGGTGGCCTGGGGCATCGACTTGCAGACCGAGCACGAGCGTTATCTCGCCGAGAAGCACGTCGGCCGTCCGGTGGTGGTGATGAACTACCCCGAGCAGATCAAGGCCTTCTATATGCGCCTGAACGACGACGGCAAGACCGTCGCCGCGATGGACGTGCTGGCCCCGGGCATCGGCGAGATCATCGGTGGCGCGCAGCGCGAGGAACGCCTGGACTACCTCGACCGCCGCATGGTCCAGTTCGGCCTCGATCCGGCCACGTATGGCTGGTACCGTGACCTGCGTCGCTACGGCACGGTGCCCCACGCCGGCTTCGGTCTCGGCTTCGAGCGCCTGCTGGTGTATGTATGCGGCTTGTCCAACATTCGTGACGCCATTCCCTACCCTCGCGCGGCAGGGACGGCCGAATTCTGATTTACGGTTATGCCATGCGTTATCGCCTGATCGCCTCCATTGCCCTCGCTGTTTCCGTCGCCCTGGCGGCCGGCTGCCACAGCATGAAAACCTTCGTGCCGCCCAACTTGCGGGCGCCGGAGAGCGTGAACGGCAGCCTCGACCAGGCCCGCAAGGCACTGCAGCAGGCCACGCCCTGCTGCAGCACGTTCGCGGACTTCTCGTTCCAGGACAACCTGCCCTGGCAACCGAAGAAGTTCGTGCTCGGGCCGGGCAGCACGGTAGTCAGCTTCAATGGCGAGCACAGCTATTTCCTCAGCTTCAGCCTGCCGCGCGAGACGCAGCTGCCTTACCGCGTTGCCCTCAAGTCGGAATTGAACGGCCGCTGGCTGCGCGCCAGCTACCTGTTCGCACCCACCGTCGTGCTGCTGGACGACGCCTTCCAACCCATCGCCACGCAGGACGTAGGCCTGTGCGAACACATGGGTTGGACGGACGAGACCACGGGCGCCTTCGGCAGCATCGAGGTCACCGACAAGCGCGCGCGTTACCTGGTGCTGTACAGCTCGGCCAAGCAACAGGCCGGCAACACGTACTGGGAACAGTCGCCGGCGGCGTTCTCCGCCGAAGCGCCGGTGAAGATGGCTGCTGCCGGCACGTTCAAGGTCCCGCACGGTCCGGATGGGACGGTGTGGATCGGCATGATGGACAAGACCTACCAGGGCGCCGTGGACAACGCGATCTGCGCGAAGCCACAGCAGGGCGAAGGCGTGCTGAGCACGCTGCGCGACTCTATTCCGTTCCCTGTGATCGGTGACGGCAACAAGACCACTACGCCCGCCTCCACAACACCCAAGAGCAGCGGGACGGACGCCCCGAACACTCCGGCAACGGGTAGCTCGCCGAGCAGTTGAGCAGGCGGCACCCAGGCATTCCAGAAGACAGGCACGGCATGATCGAGCTTTACCTCTCCCTATTGATGGCCGGCGTCGCCTGCTTCCTGCTGCATTTCGGCTCGCAGTATCGCGTGGCGTCGCTGCTACGCCGCCGTCATCCGCACGAATGGCAGATCATCGCCGAAGCCGACGGCCGGCCCGCGAACCTGCTGCGCACCTGGATGCGCCTGCAGCTCGCCCTGCGTTCGCCGGTATTGCCCGCACTCGAGGACGGTGCCATCACACGCTGGCGTCGCGCATGGCGTTACAGTCTGTGGGTAGCGTGGTTGTGCTGGTTCGGCGCCCTTGGCATCCAGCTCAACGCACGCTAGTTCCCTTCCACCGCAAGGAGCCTCTCCCATGCAGTTGGACCTGAGCGGACGTCACGCCCTTGTCTGCGGTGCCTCGCAAGGCATCGGCCGCGCAAGCGCGATCGAGCTGGCCGAATTGGGCGCCAGCGTCACCGTGCTAGCCCGCAACGCGGATGCACTCAAGGCGGTCGCCGACGAACTGCCACGCAAACATGGGCAGCAGCACCGCTGGTTCGCGGTGGACATGTCGCAGACCGACAGCCTGCGCACGGCGCTGGTCGACATCGTTGCTCCGAATCCGATCCAGATCCTGATCAACAACACCGGCGGCCCGCCGGGTGGCCCTGCGCATACAGCCGAGGTAGACGCTTACGAGGCGGCCTTCCGACAGCACCTGCTGGCTGGCCAGACGCTGCTGCAAGCCGTGCTGCCCGGCATGCGGGCCAGCAGCTATGGGCGCCTCGTCAACGTGATCTCCACGTCGGTGAAAGAACCCATCGCGGGCCTCGGCGTTTCCAACACCGTGCGTGCTGCCGTGGCCGCCTGGGCGAAGACGCTTTCCAGCGAACTGGCGTCCGACGGCATCACGGTGAACAACGTGCTGCCGGGCTATACGCGCACTTCTCGACTGGACAGCCTGCTTTCGGCGCAGGCCAGCACCAGTGGCCGATCCGGCGACGAGATCGCCCAGGGCATCCTGGCCTCGGTGCCAGCGCGCCGTTTTGGCGAAGCGTCGGAAGTGGCTTCGGTGATCGCATTCCTGTGTACGCCTGCCGCGGCTTACGTGAATGGCGTGAGCATCCCGGTCGACGGCGGGCGCACGCGCACGCTGGCCTGACGCAGGGCGCAACCTGCCTTTTTCTGTAGGAGCGCACCCAGTGCGCGAAAAGCCTACGGAGCGCTGACACCGCAACGCCGCGGTCGCGCACTGGGTGCGCCCCTACAGTGGAAGCCCGTTCCACGCATACGCGCGCGTCCGGTGCATTCCGGGGCTTCAGGCCTTAAGCTTGTGCCGATGCCAACCCTGCGCCTCGCCAACCTGATCGACGGTCGCCTGCAGGCACCGCGATACGATCGCTGGCTGGACGTGTTCGAACCGGCCACCGGTCAGGTCTTCGCCCACTGTCCCGATTCCTCTGCTGATGATGTCGCCGACGCCGTCGACGCGGCTCGACGCGTGGCGCCTACTTGGGCTGCAATGCCCGCGGAACGGCGCGCCAGCCTGCTGAATACGTTGGCCGATCTCGTCGAAGCACGTCTCGAGGAATTCGTGGCGCTGGAATCGCGCGACAGCGGCAAACCATTGAGCCAGGCGCGCAACCTGGACATACCGCGCGCCGTCGCCAACCTTCGCCATTTCGCGGCAGGCATCGTGGCCTGGAGCAGCGAATCGCACGCCATGGAAACCGGCGCGATCAACTACACCCTGCGCCAGCCGCTGGGTGTGGTGGGCTGCATCAGTCCGTGGAATCTTCCGCTGTATCTCTTTACCTGGAAGATCGCGCCTGCGCTCGCCGCCGGCAACACCGTGGTCGCCAAGCCCTCGGAAATCACGCCGTGCACGGCCGCCCTGCTGGGCGAGCTGAGCATCGAGGCCGGCTTTCCGCCGGGCGTGTTCAACATCGTGCAGGGACGCGGCCCGAGCGTTGGCCAGACCATCGTGGAACACCCGATGGTGAAGGCCATATCGTTCACCGGCAGCACGCGCACCGGTGCGCAGATCGCTGCCGCGGCGGCGCCGCACTTCAAGAAGGTTTCGCTTGAACTGGGCGGCAAGAATCCTGCCGTCGTGTTCGAGGACGCGGACCTCAGCGACGCCAACCTCGATACCATCGTGCGTTCGGGCTTCGCCAACCAGGGCGAGATCTGCCTGTGCGGCTCGCGCCTGCTGGTACAGCGCTCGATCTATGACACCTTCCGCGAGCGCTATCTTGCGCGCGTGAAGGCACTGCGCGTCGGCGATCCGAACGAGGCAGGCAGCGATCTCGGCGCGCTCGTCTCGCGCGAGCATTTCGACAAGGTGATGGGTTGCATCGGCACGGCGCGCGAAGAAGGTGGCCATGTACTTTGCGGCGGCAGTGCCGTGCAAATGGCAGGTCGTTGTGCGGAAGGCTGGTTCGTTGCGCCAACCGTCATCGAAGGCCTGGGCAGCGATGCCGTCACCAACCAACAGGAAATCTTCGGCCCGGTGGTCAGCCTGATTCCCTTCGAAGATGAAGCCGACGCCCTGGCCATCGCCAACGGTACGGGTTACGGCCTCGCCGGCTCGGTGTGGACGCGCGATCTGTCGCGCGCGCATCGTTTCGGCGCGCAACTGGATTTCGGCATCGTGTGGATCAACTGCTGGCTGTTGCGCGACCTGCGCACGCCCTTTGGCGGCACGAAGCAATCCGGGCTCGGCCGCGAAGGCGGCACGGAAGCGCTGCGCTTCTTCACCGAGCCGAAAAACATCTGCATTCGCTATTGAGAAGACCACAGTGAAAAGTCCCCTCGACAACCTGCTCGAAAGCAATCGCGCATGGTCCTCCGCCGTACGCGCCGAGGACCCCCGCTTCTTCGAACGCCTCGCGCAACAGCAGGCGCCGAAGTACCTGTGGATCGGCTGCTCCGACTCGCGCGTGCCCGCCACCCAGATCGTGGACCTGCCGCCGGGCGACATCTTCGTCCAGCGCAACGTCGCCAACGTGGTGTCGCATACCGACCTCAACTGCCTCAGCACCATTCAGTTCGCGGTCGACGTGCTGAAGGTCGAACACATCATTGTCGTAGGCCACTACGGTTGCGGTGGCGTGCAGGCGGTGCTCGACGATCGCCGCCTCGGCCTGGTCGACAACTGGTTGCGCCATGTGGCTGACGTCGCGCAGAAGCATTCGACCTTGCTCACTTCCATCGACCTGATGAACCTGCGCAACGCTCGCCTGTGCGAACTCAACGCGATGGAACAGGTGGTCAACGTGTGTCACACCACCATGGTGATGGACGCGTGGGAGCGTGGGCAGAAGCTGTCCGTGCATGCGTGGTGCTACAGCCTGTTCGATGGCCACGTGAACGACCTGGGCATGCATGTCAGCTCGCGCGGAGACCTCAAGCCCGCCTATGAGCATGCGCTGCAGCGCCTTGGCACCATTCCGGAATTCAACCGGTGAGCGAGGTTGTCCGGACCAGCAAGGCGCCGGCACCGGTCGGTGCGTATCCGCATGCGCGACGCGTCGGCGATTTGCTGTTCCTCTCCGGCGTGGGTCCGCGCCAGCCGGCCGACAATACGATTCCCGGCAACGTGTACGACGCGCAGGGCAAGCTGGTCGCCTATGACATCGAGGCGCAGTGCCGCCAGGTATTCGCCAACGTGCGCGCCGTGCTCGAGGCCAGCGGAGCGCAATGGGAGGACCTGGTGGATGTCACGGTATTCCTCACCGACATGGCTCGCGACTTCCCTGTCTACAACCGGCTCTATGCCGAACACTTCGCTGGCGTGGACGCATGCCGCACGACGCTGGGCATCACCGCACTACCTACACCGATCGCCATCGAGCTGAAGTGCATTGCCGCATTGGCGCGAGGCGAACGTTGAGCGCACCGCGGTCGCCTCTCTAAAAAGAAAAACCCCGGCATGCCGGGGTTTTTCTTTGGATCAAGCTTGTATCAATGACTGGTAGTCGTGGCCGGCAAGGCCGACTTGGCCGACTTCTTGGCCGACTTGCCCTTGTGGTTGCTGGTGCCCGACTGGTCGGATTTCTTCTTGTGGTGATGCGAAGACGAATGGGTCGGCTGGGTCGTTGAAGCAGCCTTGGTCGCGGGCGCCGCCTGTGGGGCAGCATCCTGAGCCATCACAGAACCGCAGAGAGCAACGCCCGCCACGAGGAGGGAAGCGATCGCGAACTTACGCATGGTGCAGAACCTCGAACGTCATGTGCCGCGGACCCGGCCGGAACCCGGCGACACGGGCGGCGCGACGGTGACACCATGGCACGTTTCGGCACGCCCTTGAATACGGGTTTTGCTGAGTCTGCGCGAGATTTCCGGAGCTCGCGGCTTGACATTGCAAGTCCCTAACACGGAGCGAAGCTTCTTACGTCCGCACGCACAGGCGCAGCAATGGCAGGATCACTTCCTGCAGTGGCGCCGCCTTGGCCGAGTCATACGCGAAACTGTCTTCGTCCATGTAATTGAGCTGTGCCAGTTCCAGTTGGACCGCCTGCACATGGGCGTCCGGACGGCCATAGTGGCGCGTGATGTAGCCACCCTTGAACCGTCCGTTGACCACATGGCTGTATCGCGATTGGCTATCCAATGCGGCCTGCAGCTGCTGCTGCAATGCCGGCCCGCAACTTGCGCCGTCGGCGGTACCGAGATTCAGATCGGGCAGCCGGCCCTCGAACAGCATCGGCACCTGACTGCGGATGGAGTGGCCTTCCCACAGAACCACGCGCCCGTGCTCGGCGAGCAGACGTTCAATTTCTTGCGACAACGCCTGGTGATACGGATGCCAGCATTCGTTCACCCGGCGTTGGATTTCCTCGGCCGTCGGTTCTTCGCCGTCGAGGTAAAGCGGCGTGCCGTCGAAACCCACGGTCGACACCAGGCCGGTTTCCTTGCGCCCCGGATACAACGCATGGCCGTCCGCCGGCCGGTTGAGATCGACGACGTAACGCGACAGACGTGGTCGCAGCACGCTCGCGCCGAGTTCCTTCGCCAACGGTTCGTAAAGGCGGCCGACGTGCCAGTCGGTATCCGGTGCGCGCCGCGCAGCCGGATGCATGCGCGCGGCGATGGCCTCGGGAATATGGCTGCCGTCGTGCGGCAGGCTGATGAGCAGCGGCGCAGTGCCGCGATCGAGCGCGAACGTGGTGGTCATGACAGGCAGTTTAGCGTGGCGCCGTAAACGGCAGCACGCGGCAGTGCGACGCCGCGTGGCTAGCCCATCAGCACCAGCTCTTCGGCGGAACTGGGATGGATCGCCACGGTGGCATCGAGGTCGCGCTTGCGCATGCCCATCTTCATCGCCACGGCGAAGCCCTGCAGCATTTCGTCCGCGCCTGGCCCAAGCACATGGATGCCGACCACGCGCTCGTCATCGCCCACGCAGAGGATCTTCATCAGGCTTGGCGCCGTGCGCCCAGCGACGGCCCACTGCAGCGGCGTGAAGCGACTGCGGTAGACGTGCACCTGGTCGCCGTGGAACTCGCGCGCCTGCGCTTCCGTCATGCCGATCATGGCGAGCGGTGGTTCGGCGAACACCACGGTAGGGATGTTTTCGTAGTCGAGACGGCTGTCCGGCTGCCCACCGAACAGGCGATCGGCGAGGCGCCGTCCCGCGGCCACGGCGACCGGCGTCAATTGCGGACGCTCGGTGACGTCTCCCACGGCGCTGATACCGGGGACGTTGGTGGCCTGCCACGCATCGGTGACCACGTGCCCGTCCTCGTCCGCGTGCACACCGGCGGCATCGAGATCCAGGCGATCGCTGTTGGGCACACGGCCCACCGCCCACAGCACGGCATCGTAAGGGCCGCAGGGTCCATTCACCTCATCGTCGATCACGATGTCCTGCCCTTCGCGATGCAGGCCCGTGACCTGCACCTGGCCGGTGATCGCGATGCCCTGCTCGTGCATGCGTTTACCCAGCGCATCGACCAGCTCCGCATCGAAGTCGGTGAGCATGCGGTTGCGCACATGCAACGTGACCTCGCTGCCGAGCGCACGCAACAGGCCGGCGAACTCCACCGCGATGTATCCGCCACCGATCACCGCGATGCGACGCGGCAGCTGGTGCAGCGCGAAGATGTCGTCGGACACGAGCCCGAGATCGAAACCCGGCAGGTCGAGGCGACGTGGCCTTCCTCCGGTGGCGATGAGGATCTGCGTGGCGCGCAGTTCGTCGCCGCTGGAAGTCGCGATGGTGTCTGGAGCGACGAAGCGGCCGGTTTCCGCGAACACCTGGATGCCGGCTTCCGCCAGTCGGGCGTCGTAGCGCAGGCGAATACCGTCGATGTAGCTCTGGCGCAGTTGGCGGAAATGTTCCCAGTCGAGCTGGCCTGCGCGGGTCGCAAAGCCGTACTCCTGGGCGAGCGCTTGCTGCTGCGCCAGCTGCGCGGCAAACCACAGCGCTTTCTTCGGCACGCAGCCGACGTTGACGCAGGTGCCGCCCAATGCGCCGGGTTCCAGCAAGGCGACGCGCGCACCGTGGCGGGCTGCTCGGAACGCAGCGGCCAAACCGCCGGAGCCACCGCCCAGCACGATCAGGTCGAAGGTGTCGGCCATCGGAATCTCCTGTCGAGGTATCGCCCTAAGCGGGCAAACGGCCACATGGCGTAAAGATCACACGCCAAAGCGTGCCGGCGCATACGGGGATGGATCGATCGGCGGCGTGTCGCCGCGCATCAATGCGGCCACCAGTTCACCGGTCGCCGCCGACATGCTTACGCCAAGCATGCCGTGCGCCGTGGCGAGCACAAGATTGGACCAGCGCGAACTCGGGCCGATGATGGGCACCTCGTCCATGCTCATCGGCCGCCAACCCCACCACTCTTCCAGCAGTTGCGGGCCTTCGGGTTCATGCAGGCCCTCGGCGGCGCCGCGGCGCAGGGCATCGAGGCGCGTGCGGTTGAGTCCTTCGACATAGCCGGAGAACTCCATGGTGCTGCCGAGCCGGTAGCCGGTTTCCCATGTCGTCACGCACACCGCGGCTTCGCGCAGCACCAAGGCATGGCGAGGCACTCGTGCCGGGCGCGTATAGGTGAGCGAGTATCCCTTGCCGGGCTGCATCGGCAGTTGCAGGCCGAGGCCGCGACCGAGCAATGGCGACCAGGCCCCCAGCGCCATCACCACGCGATCAGCGCGGAACACGCCACGCGTGGTCCGCACATGTTCGATGCGACCCTCGCGCACACCGAAATCGTCGATGCGCGCGCCGCTTTCGATAACCCCACCCAGCTCCGTCACGCGGCGCGCCAGTTCCGCGACATACCGGTCGGGCCGCAGGCGCGCATCGCCGGGATGAAACAGACCCCCGGCTACGCCCGGCTTCAACGCGGGCTCGCGCGCTTCCACCTCGTCACCCTTGAGGCGCTGCACCTCGACGCCCAGGCGCTCGAGCACCTGGGCGTGATGCCGTTCGTCGGCCTCGAGCGCCCGCGACGTGCGATACACATAGAGCTCGCCCTCTTCTCCAAACTCGCAGTCCAACGACTCCTCGCGCACCAGCGAGCCAAGCAGGCCGCGCGAGCGCTGCAGGATCGCCGAACGCGCCCTGGCGGCATGCTCGAAGTCGCGCCAATTGCAGTGCCGGGCAAAGCCCAGCAGCCAGCGAAGACGGGGGCTGTCGAAACGGGGGTTGAGGTAGAGCGGTGCGTCGGCGCGAAGCATCGAGCGCAAGGCGACGCCGAGCATGCCTGGCATGGCAAGGGGAGCGGCGTGGCTGGGGGTGATCGTTCCACAATTGCCGTGCGAACTGCCGCAACCCGGGGTACCCTGCTCCAAAACGCGCACGGTAGCTCCGGACTTCAGCAGGTAGAACGCACAGGCCAGGCCGATGACGCCGCCGCCAAGAATCAACACATCACTGCGTGAAGCATCCATCCGGTTATTGTAGCGTCGCAAGCGCCCGCCCCTAACCCCGAGTGGCCTGAACGATGGAAAAGTCCGTTGTGCAGTTCGGCAGGTTGACGTACGTGTGGCACCTGGCAGTGATCTTCGCGATGGCAGCAAGCCTGGCTTCCCCAGCCTGTCTTGGCGCGACGGGACAACAGCAACAGCGGCAGCAACAACAGCTGCAGCAATTGCAGCAGCAGGTGCAGGAACAGCAGCAACAACAGCAACCGTCGCAACCCGCCACCGCCTCGTCGAGCACGAAGGTGTCGCGCGACCTGTTCTCGGAAACCGCGCGCATGCGCAGCGACCTCGCCCGCTACATGTACCTCAAGGAGGTCATGCAACAGCTCACGCGGGAAGACCGCCTGATCGACCAGCAGCTGCTGGCATCGGTCGAAGACGAGCTGGGGCTCTATAGCGAAGCGGTCTATGACTTCCCGTTCGACAACCGGGTGCAAACGCCCGTACCGCTGCCCTCGCCGGTCGACTGGCAGCCCACGAGCGCGGTGGACGAAATCGTGAAGCTGGCGACCGACCGGCACATCGTGATGATCAATGAGGCGCACCACGACGCACACACGCGTGAGCTCACCCTCGAACTGCTGCCCAAGCTTCGCGCCGAAGGCTTCAACTATTTCGCGGCCGAGGCACTGGTCAATACCGACACCGATCTGATGAAGCGCGGTTACCCGATCAACACCTCCGGCAGTCAGTACCTGCATGAACCGCTGTATGGCGACATCATCCGCCAGGCGATCAAGCTCGGTTTCCAGGTCGTGTCCTACGAGTCGGAAAACGACGTGCTGGCTGATCGCGAACAGGGGCAGGCCACCCTGCTCTACCAGAAGGTGTTCGCCAAGGATCCGAAGGCCAAACTGTTCGTGCACGCGGGCTATGCGCACATCGACAAGGCGCCCGGCAATCTCGGCGGCTCCATCAAGCCGATGGCGATGCTGCTCAAGCAGCTGTCTGGCTTCGACCCGCTGACGATCGACCAGACCCGCTGGCGCGATATCGGACCGATGCCCGACAAAGATCTCTACAAGCGGCTGACCGCCCAGTTTCCGGTCACCGACCCTTCCGTGCTGATCAGCCGCCAGAACGGCAGCGTGTGGTCTTCCGATCCCGATCGGCACGACGTGGACGTGATCCTGCCGCCGCCGGGCCACCAGCGCCGGCCGCATTGGCTGACGCTCAACGGGGCGCGCGTCCCTCGCGTGGTATCGACCGATTTCTGCCAGAGCCAGCTTCCCTGCGTGGTGGAAGCGCACTACGCCAACGAAAGCGACGACTCCATTCCCGCCGACCGCTACACCTTCCTCACCGCCAACAGCATCAACACGCTGTACCTGCGTCCGGGCGAGTACCGGGTGGTCGCGAAGAACCGCGAAGGCCACAACCTGGGCCAGCGCAACCTTACCGTCGACGGCTCGGAATCTTCGCCCTGAGCGAGACCACTTCGTCCAAAATCTGCGCTCTTTCAGATAAGTAATTGATTTGCTAGTCTCACGGCCAATCCACGCAGAAGGGATAGCCGATGAGCCCGGACGTCGACGCTCCATCCACCACGGCCGCGCCGTGGCGAACGGCGCGTTGCCTCCTGCTCGGCACGGCCATGCTGCTGCTGGCCGCTTGCGCCAGCGGGCCACGCAAGCCGGCCTCGCGCGAATCCCAGTCCGCCCTGGCCAATCTTCCGGCACGCGCCCCGGCCGGCAATGCCGGCACGGCCAACGACGTGCTGTTCCGCGCGATCGCCCTGGTGGGCACGCCCTATCGCTGGGGCGGCAACACGCCCGACGGCGGGTTCGATTGCAGTGGCCTGGTCGACTACATCTATCGCAACGCGGCAGGCCTTTCGCTGCCCCATAGTTCACGCGAGATGTCGGAACTGAACGGCGAGCGCGTACGCCGCATGACCGACCTGGTAAGCGGCGACCTGGTGTTCTTCGGCGGCCATACCGGCATCAGCCACGTCGGCGTCTACGTGGGCAAGGGCCGCTTCGTCCATGCCCCCAACAGCGGTGGCACCGTACGGTTGGACGATATCGACGGCCCCTACTGGCGCGACCATTTCGCCTTCGGCAAACGCCTGCTCGATTAGCTTCCCGCATTCTCCATGGAACCGGCCTTAGGCAAGGCCTATCGCTTCGATTGGAAAATTGAATTGTACACAATTTAATTTTGTACATAGGATGGCAGCCATGAAACGCAAGTCCACCCCCGAACATCTCCTGCTGGACCAGCAACTGTGCTTTGCGCTGTATGCCGCCTCCCGCTCTGTCACCGGCCTGTACCGGCCGCTGCTGGAGCCTCTGGGGCTGACCTACCCGCAATACCTGGTGATGCTGGTGCTGTGGGAGCGTGACGGCCTGACCGTGCGCGAGCTCGGCCAGCGCCTGCAACTGGATTCGGGAACGCTCACGCCGCTGCTCAAGCGATTGCAAACGGCCGGCCTAGTCGACCGCCAGCGTCGTACGGAAGACGAGCGCGAAGTGGACATCCGCCTGACCGAAGCCGGCCTCGCCCTGCGCGACCAGGCCAGCGACGTACCCAAATGCATGGCCCAACGCCTGCAGCTTTCGCTCGAACAGATGCAGACGTTGCGCGATGAACTGAAGCGAATGACCCGGCAACTTCAACTCTCCCCCACCGAGGACTGACCATGAACATCAGCAAGATTCTCTACACCGCCACCGCCACCGTGACCGGCGGCCGCGAAGGCCACGCCAAGAGCGACGACGGCGTGCTCGACCTGCAGCTGGTCGTACCCAAGGGCCTGGGTGGCCCGGGCGGCGCCGGCAGCAACCCGGAGCAGCTGTTTGCCGCCGGCTACGCGGCCTGCTTCGAGGGCGCCGTGCGTTTCGTGGCGCGCCAGAAAGGCGTGACGCTGAAGGATGCCTCGGTGACCGCGCACGTCGGCATCGGTCCGCGCGAACCGACCGGTTTTGGCATCGCCGTGAAGCTGGACGTGAGCCTGCCGGGCATCGACCGCGTCGTGGCGCAGGATCTGGTGGACACCGCGCACAACGACATCTGCCCGTATTCGCATGCGACGCGCGGCAACGTGGATGTGCAGATCACGCTGGTGTAAGTGGTTGCAACGTGGAAAAGATAACGGCGCCGAGAGGCGCCGTTGTTTTTTTATGGGGCTGTGCGGCCATCGATGGCCAGGTCTTGAGAGGTGTGTCTTTGACCAATCAGGGCATACGGTAACTAACGCTATCGCGAGCACCCGGCCCTCACCACCGTAAAGGTGGCAATGCCCCAGCCCTCTCCCCGGAGGGGAGAGGGAGAATTGATGGACCGGGGCGAAGAACGAAGTTGCTCTTAGTCCTCTTCGCCTCGGCGCGTTGCGGTGTAGCGGCTTCGTGTGAGGTAGTAACGAGCGTGTCCCGGTTAACCTCGGTCATCCGACGCTTCTATCCTTCATATCGCTACGAGCCTTGGCTCTTAAAGGCCATTTTCTTTGGGTTACTTTTTGACGCGAAGCTAATCCCGTGGGACTTTGACTCCGGGCTAGCGCCCTCCGCCCTTCCTCGCTCCTCAAAGCCGGCGCCATCCCCGGCGCCTCCCCGCGTACGGGCCGGCTTCGCCGTTCGCACGCCAAGAGCGCGTGCGTAGGCCAGCAAAAGAAAAGTGACTCGGCGGTCCCACGGGGACTAGCTTCGCGTCGTCCCACGGGGACTAGCTTTGCGTCGCCGGCAGGACGTCGAAACGCCCGCCGCGTCCCACAGGGACTCCCTCCGATCGCAGGCGGCACGTTGGGGGGAATGCGACAGGCGGAAACTGACGAAACTGGGTGACTCGCTTCACTCGCCCTGGAGTGCGCCCTTCGGGCGTTCTTCGTGCTTCGCACCTCGTTCGGCCTGCGCCGGGACGGCGAGCGATGAAGACCGGGGCGAAAGGATGTCGCGCACAAGGTGCGCTCCTACAAGGGGAGGGACTAGTGGGGCTGAGGCCGACGGCGTCGCGCGCAGGGTGCGCTCGCACAGACAAGCGAAGAATGATTCGCAGGCCCGTCAAACGGGCAGAAACACAAGAATATCGTGGCCTAACACGACCCGCGTCAGGCCACCGATACCCCGCCCTCCATCGAGAGAGCGGAGCGACCAGCCATCAATGCGCCTCGGCACCCGGCGGATGCGCGTGACCGTGCTGGATCTCTTCCTCGGTGCCGTCACGCACTTCATTGACGGTCACGTCGAAGTTCAGCGTCTTGCCGGCCATCGGATGGTTGAGGTCCACGTCGACCGTGGTCATGCCGACCTTCTGCACCACCACCACGCGGTGGCCGCCTTCCTTCAGCGCCAGCACCGTGGTCATGCCCGGCTTCAGCTTGGCCGACTGCTGGAAGTACTTCTTCGGCACGCGCTGGGTGAGGCCTTCCTGGCGCTCGCCATAGCCTTCGGCCGGGGCGATTTCGGCCTGCAGCGTCTCGCCGGCTTCGTGGCCTTCCAGCGCCTTTTCCAGGCCCGGGATGAGCTGGCCGTGGCCGAGCAGGATCCACAGCGGTTCGTTACGGTCGAGCGAGCTCTCGACCTTTTCGCCGTCCACGGTCAGCGTGTAGTGGAGCGAGATGACTTTGTCCTTGCCAGCCTTCATTGCGTGTCTCGTGAGGAATGCAAACCCCGCATTCTAGCAGCGTGGCCGCCTAGCCGCCCGTTTCCGCGCGGTGTTGGCCGAACCGTACGCCACGCGCCTCGGGGCCCAGCCAGGCCAGCACGGCCAGCAGCACCGCCACGCCGGCGATCCAGACGGACATGGCGAAGGCCAGGTCCCCACCGTGCCGCCCGGCGATCCATAGCTGGGCGTTGGCTGTCACGGCGGCCAGCAGGTTGCCGGTCTGGTACGCAAAGCCGGGCAGCGTGCCGCGCATACCGTCCGGCGCCAGTTCGTTGAGGTGCGTAGGCACCACACCCCAGGCGCCCTGCACCATCACCTGGACCAGGAAGGCGCCCAATGCGAGCAGTACCAGCGAACCGCCATGCATCCACAGGGGAATGACGGGAATGGCCAGCAGCGCCGCCAGGATGATCGTCCGCCGCCGCCCGAAGCGCTCCGACAGGGCGCCGAAGAACAGGCCACCCACCAGCGCGCCCAAGTTGAGCATCGCCACCAGCATGAAGGCGGCGCCGGAGCCGGTCGGCAGGTGCAGGCTTTCCTCCTCGAACGTGTGATAGAGGTCCTGCGAGCCATGGCTGAACATGTTGAACGCCATCATCAGCAGCATCAGGTAGATGGCGAGCTTCCAGTGGCCCCGCATCGATTCGAGCAGGCCGCGCTTGGGTTGCGCCGCCTGGCCCTGTTTCCACACCTCCGACTCAGGCACGGTGCGACGGATGTAGAGCACCAGCAACGCCGGTGCCGCACCCACCACGAACAAGCCACGCCAGCCGATGTGGTCCACCAGCAGCCAGTTCACCAGCGCCCCCAGGAAGAACCCCACGGGATAGCCGCTTTGCAGCAGACCCGACACCACGCCGCGCGCCTTGGCCGGAATGGACTCCATGGCCAGCGAAGCGCCGATGCCCCATTCGCCGCCCATCGCGATGCCGAACAGGAACCGCAGCACCAGCAACGCGGTGAGCGAGTTGGCGAACGCGGTCGCCAACTCGAACAGCGAAAACAGGATCACATCGAGCATCAGGATCGGCCGCCGCCCGTAGCGGTCGGCCAGACGTCCAAACAGCAACGCGCCGAGTGGCCGCGCCGCGAGGGTAAGGAAGAGTCCGTAGGTGACGTGTTCCTTGCCGACGTGGAACTCCTGCGCCACGCTCACGATCACGAAGGTGAGCAGGAAGTAGTCGAACGCATCCAGCGTCCAGCCGAGAAAGCTAGCCAATACCGTATGTCGCTGGGTGGTGTTCAACTCGCGCAGAGGTGCAAACGGCGACATCGGTGGCTCCGTGTGGTCGTGCCCGCCCCTGCGGCGCACAGCGCGCCAAGCGAACCATCATGAGGGCCGCGGCGCAAGAGAGCGCTTCGGGAAGTGGCACATGGCAAACGCTCAGCGCAGACTCTCTTCACATCACGCAGTCACGGAGTCGGCTCACATGTCCGCCATGGATGCTCCCGCTCTCGATCGGATCGCCGACTCCTACGATCACTGGTTCCAACGCCGCTACGTCCAGGGCAAGTTGGCGGCCGACCCCGCCTACTCGGCCGTGGCGGACCTGATGGCGCGCCGCCCGATGCCGCTACTGGATATCGGCTGCGGCATCGGCCTGCTCGGGCAATACCTGCATGCGCACGGCGAGCTGCCGCAATACCTGGGCGTGGACCACGATGCGCGCAAGATCGATGCCGGGCGGCGGGCCATGCGCCTGGCCGGACTGGAGGGCGTGCTGCCCCTGCGTCTCGCCGACGGCGCCACGGCGTACCCGCTGCGGGGCCATGTCGCGCTGCTCGACGTGCTGCACTACCTCAACGCGGAACGCCAGCGCGAACTGGTGGCGAATGCGGCGGCCCATCTTGCTCCGGGCGGCATGCTGATCGTCCGCAGCGTGCTGCGTGAACGCAGCTGGCGTTATGCCGCCACGCGCGTTTCGGAGTTTTTCCTGAGTGCCAGCGGTTGGATGCGCGTGGGCGCACAGCACTATCCCAGCGGCGATGAGCTGCGCGCCCTGCTGACGGACGCCGGCCTGGTCGTGAGCATCCGTTCGCTGCACGGAAAGACGCCGTTCGATTGCTATCTCATCGTGGGCGAAAAGCCTTACTGACCGCCCCGTGAAGCGACCTACCGCACTCCGCCGCGCCTAACCCAGCGTGGCGGCACGTTTTCCGCTATACTTCCGGCGGGCTAAACGCCTCCCTCCCCTTTTGAATACTGCAACGCGGTTCGTTAGAACGCTCCGAGTTGCTCTGGAGCTTCCATGTCTTTCGAATCGCTGGGCCTCGCGCCCGCGTTGTTGCGCGCGCTTGCCGAACAGGGCTACGCCGAACCCACCCCCATCCAGGCCGCGGCCATTCCCGTCGTGCTGGAAGGCGGTGACCTGCTGGCTGCCGCTCAGACCGGCACCGGCAAGACCGCTGCCTTTTCGCTGCCGCTGCTGCAGCACCTTTCCACCGCCGGCGCCACGCAGACGCGTCGTCCGCGCGCGCTGGTGCTCACCCCGACCCGCGAGCTGGCCGCCCAGGTGCATGACAACCTGCGCGACTACGGCAAGCACCTGCGCATCAGCAGCACCACCATCTTCGGTGGCGTGAGCATGGGCCCGCAGATGCAGGCCCTGCGTCGCGGCGTGGACATCGTCATCGCCACGCCGGGTCGCCTGATCGACCACATGCAGCAGCGCTCCATCGACCTGTCGGGCGTGGAAGTGCTGGTGCTGGATGAAGCCGACCGCATGCTCGACATGGGCTTTCTGCCCGCACTCAAGCGCATCCTCGCGGCCGTGCCGCGCCAGCGCCAGACGCTGCTGTTCTCGGCGACGTTCGCGCCGCCGATCAAGGCGCTCGCCATGCAGTTCATGCATCAGCCGCGTGAAGTGTCGGTGACACCAGCCAACTCGGTGGCCACCACGGTTACACATCATGTGCATCCGGTCGATGCCTCCAAAAAGCGCGACCTGCTGCTGCACGTGCTTTCGCAGGACAGCCGTCGTCAGACCCTGGTGTTCAGCCGCACCAAGCATGGCGCCGACAAGCTGGTGAAGCAGCTAGAAATGGCAGGCCTCCGCGCCGCGGCCATCCACGGCAACAAGAGCCAGAACGCCCGCACGCGTGCACTCAGCGACTTCAAGAGTGGTCGCATCACCGTGCTGGTCGCCACCGACATCGCGGCACGCGGCATCGATATCGACCAGCTGCCCATCGTCATCAACTTCGACCTGCCGATGGTCGCCGAAGACTACGTGCACCGCATCGGCCGCACCGGTCGCGCGGGCGCCGACGGCATGGCCGTGTCGCTGGTGAGCCATGAGGAAGCCGGCCTGCTGCGCGATATCCGCAAGCTGCTCAAGCAGGACATCGCGGTGAGCGAAGTGCCGGGCTTCGAACCGTCGCACCCTCTGCGCACCGATGCCAACGCGCCGAAGCCGGTGCAGGGCCAGCGCCAGCCGAGCCAGCAGCGCCAGGCTCGCCCGCAGGGTTCGCATCGCCCGTACAACAATAATCATGCACACGGCAGCGAGCGCCCGGCCGAAGGCAACCGCAAGCGTCGTCGCCAGCGCCGCCCCGCCGCCAAGGCGTGACGTCGGGCATGCCACTGGCCCAACCGGTGTCCTAGACGGTTGGGCCTAGGCGATACGAGGAATACAACGCCGCCGTTCGCCTCCTGATCATGCAGGGTCTTCCGCATTGAGGAGTCCCTGCATGAAAGCGTTTTTCCATTGGCTATTGTTCGCCCTGCGGCTGATCTTCGGCACCTTGTTCGTCTTCGCCGGCCTCAACGATCTGCTGCATTTCTGGCAGCCACCCGCACCGATGACGCCGCAGTCGCAGGTCTTCATGCAAGGGCTTGCCGGCAGCGGCTATATCTTTCCGGTACTCGGCGTCCTGTACACGGTGAGCGGATTGTTCCTGCTCGCCAACCGATTCGTCGCGCTGGCGCTGGTGATGCTGGCAGCACCCATCGTGGTGATCTTCGGCTACCACGCGGTGATGGAAGATCACCTGCTGGGGCCGGGACTCGTCCTGCTGCTGGCGTATCTCGCCTTGGCATGGCAGCAGCGCGCGACGCTGGGCGTGTTGTTGCGGCCCTTCGCCTAGCCTCAGGAGCCCGTTGTAGGAGCGCACCCAGTGCGCGACCGCAGCCTGACGGAATCATCGCTCCGTTGGCTTTTCGCGCACTGGGTGCGCTCCTACAAAAAGAGGTCGCCACCCCAACAACGGCCGGCGATCAATCGTCGCGAATGCGTGCCGTGAGCACGTGGTCTTCCCACACCCCGGCGATCTGCAGATACCGCTTCGCATAACCTTCGCGCTCGAAGCCCAGGCGTTCGAGCAGCCTGCCGCTGCGCTCGTTGCGCGGCATGTAGTTCGCCATCACGCGATGCATGTCCAGCTCGCGGAACGCCCAGGGCATCACCGCCGACAGTGCTTCGTACATAAGCCCCTGCCCCTCCCTGCTGCCGGCAATGCTGTAGCCGAGATGGCAGGCCTGGAAAGCGCCGCGCACGATATTGGCGAACGTAAAGTTGGCGATGATCTCGTTGCCGACGAGATCGAGCACGACGAAGGGATAGATACGATCCATGCGCATCGCATCGCGTGCATCGGCCAGCGAGCGGATGCAATGGTCCAGCGTGTAGTAAGACGAATCGCGCAGCGGCTCCCATGGCGCCAGATGTTCGCGGTTCTGCACGCGATAACGCAGCAGCCGCTGCGCATCGCCCGCATCGACTACACGCACCAGGGTGCGGGGCGTGTGGATGGGATAGACGAGGTTCACGGGCGGCCGAGCGCGCTGGCGTGATGACGCAGATGGTCGTCGATGAACGTGCTGATGAAGTAGTAGCTGTGGTCGTAGCCGGCATGGCGACGCAGCACCAACGACTGCCCTCCTTCAGCGCATGCCTGGTCGAACAACTCGGGCTTCAGCTGCGTGGACAGGAAACCGTCGGCCTCACCCTGGTCGATCAGGATGGTGCCGTCGAAGGTTTGCCGGCGCACCAGCTCGCATGCGTCGTAAGCCGCCCATGCAGACTTGTCTTCACCGAGATAACGCGGAAAGGCCTTCTCGCCCCAGGGCACCTGCGTCGGCGCCACGATGGGTGCGAACGCGGATACTGAGCGATAGCGTCCCGGATGTCGCAGCGCGATGGTCAGCGCGCCATGCCCGCCCATCGAGTGACCCATGATGCCGCTGCGCGCGCGATCCACCGGAAAATGCTCTGCGACAAGCGTCGGCAGTTCATCCACCACGTAACTGTGCATGCGAAAACGCGAGGACCAAGGCGCCTGCGTGGCATCCACATAGAAACCGGCGCCCTCGCCGAATTCCCAGTCACCCGTCGCGCCATCGAAGCCCGTGTTGCGCGGACTGGTATCGGGCATCACCAGGATCAGTCCCAATTCGGCCGCAAGCCGTTGCGCGCCAGCCTTGATGGTGGCGGTCTCTTCGGTGCAGGTGAGTCCGGCGAGGTAATACAACACCGGGCACACTTCGCTGGCGGCCTGCGGCGGTTGGTAGAGCGCAAAGCGCATCGGCCCTCCGCAGCTTTCCGAGTGATGCCGATAAAAGCCCTGTATGCCGCCGTGGCAGCGCTGCTCGGAGATCGTTTCGATCTCGGTCATGGCAATTCTCCGTGAAGGGGCAAGCGGGCCATGATAGTGCGGCCTGCGGCATCAACGCTCCTGATCGGTCGGTCGCATCAACACTTCGTTGATGTTGACGTGCGAAGGCCGCGATACGCAGAACACGATGGCATCCGCCACGTCACGGCCCTGCAGCTGGCGCATGCTGTCGGCCCACGCATTGAGATTTGCCTTCACTTCAGCGTGACCGATGTGGTCTCGCAATTCGGTCTCCACCACGCCAGGCTCGATCACCGTGACGCGGATGTTGTGCTGGTACACCTCGCGACGCAGTGCCTCGGAAAACGCCACGACACCGAACTTCGTCGCCGAATACGCCGCCGCGTTCGGGTTAGCCACGCGCCCCGCCGTGGAGGAGATATTCACGACGTGACCGTCGCGACGCTCGCGCATGCCGGGCAGCGCGGCCTGCGTCGAGGCGATGAGGCTGAGCACGTTCAGTTCCAGCATGTGCCGCCAGCGGCCGAGATCCGCCTGCTCGACCGGCTCCAGGTACATCACGCCGGCGTTGTTCACCAGGATGTCCAGACGTCCGTAGTGCGCCTCGGTTTCTCTGACGATGCGCTGTGCTTCGTCTTCGGAGGCGAGGTCGGCGGTCAGCACATACGGCTCGGCACCGAGCTTCGCCAACTGCGCGGCCAGGGCATCGAGCCGATCGCGCCGGCGCGCGGCAATGGCGACCTTGGCGCCCGCCTCGGCCAGCGCCAGCGCAGTCGCCTCACCGATGCCGGAGGAGGCGCCGGTCACCAGCGCAATACGGCCTTCAAGGGGTTGGGACATGAATTTTCCTCGTCGATGGTGCCTTTGGGGCAACAAAATCACCGGTTTGGGCGAGCCGGCCTGTTACAATACCGCCATTCTCCCGCATGCCCTCGTGCATGCCATGTCGAGGTTCCCCATGTCCTCCCCGTCTTCCGATTCCCAGCCGGCAGCCGTCGGCTTCGCTGCGCTTGGCCTTCATCCCGAGCTGCTGCGCGCACTGTCCGACGTCGGCTACGAATCGCCTTCGCCGATCCAGGCCGCCACCATTCCGCCGCTGCTGGAAGGCCGCGACGTGCTCGGCCAGGCGCAGACCGGCACCGGCAAGACCGCCGCGTTCGCGCTGCCGATCCTTTCGCGCATCGACCTCAAGCCCGGCAAGCCGCAGGCGCTGATCCTCGCGCCTACGCGCGAGCTGGCCATCCAGGTGGCTGAAGCATTCCAGCGCTACGCCACCTACATGCCCGGCCTGCAGGTGCTGCCAATCTACGGCGGCCAGAGCTATGGTCCGCAGTTGCACTCGCTCAAGCGCGGCGTACAGATCGTGGTCGGCACGCCCGGCCGTGTGATCGATCATCTCGAACGCGGCACGCTCGATCTCTCGGAACTGAAGTTCCTGGTGCTCGATGAAGCCGACGAAATGCTGCGCATGGGCTTCATCGACGACGTGGAAAAGGTGCTGGAGGCGACGCCGCCGACGCGTCAGGTCGCGCTGTTCTCCGCGACCATGCCGGCGCCGATCCGCAAGATCGCGCAGCGGCACCTGAAGGAGCCGGTGGAGGTGACCATCAAGGCCGCCACCACCACGGCCGCCAACATCCGCCAGCGCTACTGGTTCGTCAGCGGCATGCACAAGCTCGATGCGATGACGCGCATCCTCGAGGCCGAACCGTTCGACGCGATGATCATCTTCGCGCGCACCAAGCAGGCCACCGAAGAGCTCGCCGAGAAGCTGCAGGCACGCGGCCTTGCCGCCGCCGCGATCAACGGCGACATCGCGCAGGCACAGCGCGAGCGCGTGATCCAGCAGCTGAAGGATGGCAAGCTGGACATCCTGGTCGCCACCGACGTGGCCGCGCGCGGCCTGGACGTGGAGCGCATCAGCCACGTGATGAACTACGACATTCCCTACGACACCGAAAGCTACGTGCACCGCATCGGCCGTACCGGCCGCGCCGGTCGCAGCGGCGAGGCGATTCTGTTCGTCACCCCGCGCGAGAAGGGCATGCTGCGTGCGATCGAGCGCGCTACGCGTCAGCCCATCGAAGAGATGAAGCTGCCGACCGTGGAAGCGGTCAATGACGTGCGCATCGCCAAGTTCAAGCAGCGCATCAGCGACACGCTCGCCGTGGGCGAGCTGGCACTGTTCCAGCAGCTGATCGAGCAGTACGAGCAGGAACACAATATCCCCGCCATCGAGATCGCTGCCGCGCTGGCGCGCATCGCACAGGGTAACCAGCCGCTGCTGCTGACGCCGCCGCCCAAGCGCGAACGTGAGCCGCGCGAACCGCGCGAGCACAGCGATCATCGTGGCGAGCGCGAGCATCGTTCGCGTGATCGCGACAGCGCGCCGCGTGAGTTCGTGGCACGCCCGGTGCGCGCGCATCAGACCGAGGAAGGCAAGCGCACCTACCGCATCGAAGTGGGTCATGAGCACGGCGTGAAGCCGGGCAACATCATCGGCGCCATCGCCAATGAAGCGGGCCTGGAAAGTCAGTTCATCGGCCGCCTGAGCATCCGCGGCGAATACAGCCTGATCGATCTGCCCGACGGCATGCCGGCCGAGGTGTTCCAGCATCTGCAGAAGGTGTGGGTCAGCCAGCAGCAGTTGCGCATCAAGGAATGGGATGGCGATGACAGTGGCGCCGGCGAAGCGCCGCCGCGCAAGCCGGGCGGTTTCCGTCCGGGCGGCGGTGGCTTCAAGAAGTCCCACGGCGGCAAGCCGCGCCCGCACGGCCACGGTGGCGGAAAGCCGCCGCGTCGTGGTAAGTAACCGAAGCTCGCCCTATCTCGTCATTCCGGCGCAGGCCGGAATCCAGTTGCGATAGTGGAAGGTTTCGCGAAGAAACCCAACCGCGCCCGGCAGAAACCGGGGCACATGGACACTGGATTCCGGCCTGCGCCGGAATGACGGATGAAAGGTTTCAGGTCATTGGACGCGCGGCGCTTCCCTGATCGTTCTCTTGCGGTGACGGATCGTTCACCGCGCGCGCGCTGCATTTTTCGCGGCAGCCCCTACCCTATGGCGGTACCCACGAGGTAACCGCCATGACCACTCTTCCGAGCCTGTACATCTCCCACGGATCGCCGATGACGGCCATCCAGCCGCGGCGCGTGGGCGAACGCCTGGCCGAGCTGGCGAAGGCCTTGCCGCGCCCAAAGGCGATCGTCATCGCCACCGCGCATTGGCTGGCCCGCCAGCCGCACGTCGGCGGCGCGGCGCGCCCGGAAACCATCCACGATTTCTACGGCTTCCCACAGGCGCTGTTCGACATCCAGTACCCGGCCAAGGGCGAACCCGCGCTGGCCGCGCGCATCACCGAGCTGCTGGACAAGGCCGGCCTGCCCACCACGCTCGACCCCTCCCAGGGGCTGGACCATGGCGCCTGGGTGCCGCTGCGCCTGCTCTATCCCGACGCCGACATTCCCGTTGTACCGATGTCGATCCAACCCCAGCTCGGCCCTGCGCACCAGTACGCGGTGGGCCGCGCCCTGGCGCCGCTGCGCGAGGAAGGCGTGCTGGTGATCGGCTCGGGCAGCATCACCCACAATCTGCACGACTTTCGTTCGGGCTACAGCGAAGAACGCGAAGCGCCCTACGTACGTCCCTTCATCGAATGGGTCGAACGCAAGCTGGCCGAAGGCGATGTCGAGGCATTGCTCGACTACCGCCGCCAGGCGCCGTTCGCGGAACGCGCGCATCCCACGGACGAGCACTTTCTGCCTTTGTTCGTTGCGCTCGGCGCGGCGGGCGCGCAAGCGCACGCCACGCGCATCGACGCCGGCATCGAATACGGCCTCCTGGCGATGGACATCTACCGCTTCGACGGCGCCGCTACTGCACGATGATGGTGCCCACCATCATCGGGTGGATCGAGCAGTAGTACGCGTAAGTGCCGGGCTTGGAAAACGTCACCGCGTAGGTGTCGGTGGTGTCCAGCGCAGGCGATGAAGCGAATTGCTTGCCTGCGCTGGTGATCACGTGCGGCTCCTCGTCCCGATTGGTCCATACGACCCGTGTGCCGACGGCAACAGTCATCGTGTTCGGCGCAAAGGCGAAGTTGCGGATCTCGACCTGGGTTCCCGCGGCCTTTGCGGAGGCAGTCGTCTTCGCCGCAATCGCTGGCATCGCCACGCCACAGCACAGGCAAAGCATCGACAAGACCGCTGCATGCCGTAGCGCCTTCATGACATCACCTCGTCGGTCAACGCGAGTGCCTGGGTACCGCGCACATGGCGCACCTCGCGAATGCCAAGGTAGCGGTGCAATGCCTCCGGCGGCACCTCCTTCATCGGGCCTGGCGCAGGACCCACGCCGGGCGCGGGCTGCGGATAAGCGGTGGAACGCGCCGTGTAGAAGGTGATGTTGCCTTCCACCTTCTGCTGGATCTGATGGATATGACCATTGAGCACGCTCACCGACCCGAAGCGTGTCAGCAGGCTCATGGCTTCGGCGCTGTCGTCGGTACCCCAGCCCCATTCGGGGTAGAGCGACCACAGCGGCATATGCGCGAACACCACCAGCGGCGTCGACCCCGACAGCGGCGCGAGATCCTTCTTCAGCCACGCCAGCTGATCGGCGCCCAATGAGCCAAGGCCGCCCGCCTTGAGGTTGAGCACATTGATCAGGCCGACGAAATGCACACCGCGGTGATCGAAGCTGTACCAGCCACCGGCCTGCTGCTTTTCGCCGAAGCGGCGGAAGAATTCGGCGCCATTGTCGCCGATCACGTCATGCTCGCCGGGTACGTAGAAAGTCTTGTCCACCCGCGCTTCCTGCATGATGCCGGCCAGCGTGTCGAACTCGTCCGGCCGCGAGAGATGGGTGAGATCGCCGGTATGCAGCAGGAACTCCGGCCGCACCTTCTGCGCGTTCACCATCGCCAGCGAGGCGCGCAAGGTGGAGGCCACATCCATGTTCGGCGCCTTGTGGAAACCGATGTGCGAGTCGCTGATCTGCACGAAGGCGAAGCTGGCATCGGCGGCCTCCTTGGCGCCCTGGCCGGTCAGTGCCTGCGCGCGCAGCACGCCGCCCTGCATCAGCCACACGGTGCCGGCGCCGGCCCATGCCATGCACTGGAGAAACTGGCGGCGGCCAGGGCTCGTGTTGTCATCTGAATCACGCATGGTCGGACTCTCCGGTAGAGGGGAAACGGGTACATCCCGCCCTAACTACTACCGACCCACCCCGGCGCTTATTCCAACCGGGAACGCCTTCACGCAGCCTGCGGTCGTCCTTGGAATAAAGTGGTCATGGTCGAGGTATTACCTTCCATGCCCATGGATTCGCCTGCCCGCATGACCGGCCCTGACGCCGCACGAAGCGCCCGCTTCGAGTCGCTGGTGCTGCCGCATCTCGACGCGGCCTACAACCTCGCGCGTTGGCTGGCTCGCGATGCCGGCGATGCGCAGGACGTGGTGCAGGAAGCCATGCTCCGCGCGCTGCGCTACTTCGACAGTTTCCATGGCAGCGACGCGCGGGTGTGGTTGCTCACCATCGTTCGCCACACCTATTACACGATGCGCAGCAAGAACCGGCAGGACGACCTGCATGCGGAACTCGACGACGACCTCCATCCGCTGGCGGATGAAAGCCCTTCGCCCGAAACCCTCACCTTGCTCGCCGTCGACGTGGGCGCCCTGCGCGCCGCACTGGAACGCATGCCTCCGCCCTTGCGCGAAGTCATCGTGCTGCGCGAGCTGGAGGAATGCTCGTACAAGGAGATCGCGGCCATCATCGAGCAACGCATCGGCACCGTGATGTCGCGACTGGCCCGCGCGCGAGAACGCCTGCGCGCCGAACTGGGTCATCATCCGAAGGAGGTGCGTCGCCATGATGTGCGATGACGCGAAGCTGCTGCTCCACGCCTATCTGGACGACGAACTGGACGCCGGCGACAGCGCCGCCGTCGCCCATCACATGCGCGAATGCCCAGCATGCACGGCACGTTTCGACGCGTACGCCACGTTGCACAAGGCGCTGGCCCAGCCCGAGCTGTACCACCGGGCCCCGGACGCGCTGCGCCAGCGCTGGGCGCCCTCCCCCGCGGTCGCGGTAGCGCCGACGCCTCGCGCACGTCGGCCGCGCATGCCGCTGTCGGTGGCCGCGGCGGCCGGTTTCGTCGCGGCGCTGCTGCTTTCCGGGCCGGCCTGGCTGCAGCTTCTGCGGTCGGGTCGCACGGGCGATGCACTCGTCACCGATGTGGTGTCGGGTCACGTGCGCTCCTTGCAGCAACAGCACCTGATGGACGTGGTGTCGACCAACCAGCACACGGTCAAGCCCTGGTTTGAGGGCAAGCTTGATTTCGCGCCGCGCGTGAAGGATCTGTCCGACGAAGGGTTCCCGCTGGCCGGCGGGCGGCTGGATGCCGTGGAGGGGCGCAGCGTCGCCGTGCTGGTGTACAAGCGCCGGCTGCACGTGATCAACCTGTACCAGTGGCCGGTGGAAAGCGGTGCCGTGTCACCGCAGACGGTCGCGCAGGAGCATGGCTACACCGTGATCCGCTGGACCGATGCCAGCACGCAGTACATCGCCATCTCCGACGTCAACGAGAGCGACCTGCGCCAGTTCGTGCTGGCCTTCCAGAACGACGGCGGCACCGCAGCCGCCAAGTGACGCCGCTCAGGTGGGCTGGGTAGCGGACGGCCAGTCCGCGGGCGTCAGCGGCTGCATGCCGTGCGCCAGCCTCGCCTTGTCGCATTGCGGGCTGGGACGACCAGATTCCCAGGCCGGCTCTACTTCACGGCATACGGACGGCCGGCGTTCGTAGACGCCGCAGTGCGCCTCTTCGCCCACCGTGCCCTGCAGCGCCACGCAGCGCGGCTTGGAGGCTTGCGTGCCGCGCATGACGAGACGATGCGGGTCCAGCGTCTCGGTCAGCTCCGGCGGCACCACGCCGCCCAGGGAGGCATCGGCCTCGGACCAATGGAAAGCCACGCGGAAATAAGCGCAACACGCGCCGCAACGCAGACAGGGATGGAGCATGCAGGTGGTTCGCAGGCGCACCCCAAGGCGCGCGGCAGCGGCATTCTAGAACGCACCCGCCGTCGGCGCAGCGGGTGTCTGGACCGGGTTGGGATGATGGCGGCGCCGCGACTCAGGGTTCGCCGGCAAACGTGTTGCAGCTGCCCATGTCACCACTGTCGAAACCGGCACGGAACCATTTCACGCGCTGCTCCGAGGTGCCGTGAGTAAAGGAATCCGGCACCACGCGCCCCTGCGCCTGCTGTTGCAGGGCGTCGTCGCCGATCTTGCTGGCCGCGTTGAGGGCGGACTCGATATCGCCCGGCTGCAGCCATTGCAGACGCTGTTGGGTGCGGTTCGCCCATACGCCGGCGAAGCAGTCGGCCTGCAGCTCCTGCCGCACAGAAAGACCGTCGGCGCCTTCCATGCGCGCACCGCGCCGTCGCGCCTGCTCCACCTGGTCGAAGATGCCCAGCTGGTTCTGCACGTGATGCCCCACTTCATGAGCGATCACGTAGGCGCGGGCGAAGTCGCCCGAGGCGTGGAAGCGATTCTCCAACTCGCGGAAGAAGGCGACGTCCAAATACACCATCTGGTCACCCGGACAGTAGAACGGCCCCACCGCGGTGGAGGCCATGCCGCACGCGGTATTCACGCCGCCGCTGAAGATCTTCAGCTGCGGATCGACGTACTGGCGGCCGTGGCTCGCGAAGATGTCCGTCCAGGTTTTCTCGGTGGAACCGAGCACGGCGCTGATGAAATCCTTGGTCTGCGGGTCGACCTCTGCAGGCTGCCCGCTCGGCGCAGCGACCTGGCCGCCGGTATCCGCCTGGTTGAGCAGCGCGGTCGGATCCTTGAAGAACACCAGGCCCAGGATGGCCAGGATGATGATGCCGCCGATGCCCATGCCGCGCCCGCCGCCGAAGCGCGGACCGCCGCCCCCGCCACTGCCGTCGTCGACGATGACATTCTGACTGCGCTCACCTTTCTGCCAGTCCATGCGATGTCCCTCGCTAACGCACCGCTGCGGTGCGACCGGACCACGATACCCCCTCCCGCCGCCCAGCGTCGATGGCTAGAGTGGGCCACCTTTCCCAGAGAGACCGTCATGATTCAGCACCTGCCCGCCATCGTCGTCCTGCTTACCGTCCTGTTGCAGTTCGGCACCATGTGGGCGGCGGGCCACGCGCGCAGCAAGTACGGCATCAAGGCGCCGGCAGTGACGGGGCATCCGGCGTTCGAGCGCGCGTTGCGCGTGCAGATGAACACGCTGGAAGCGACCGTGATGTTCCTGCCTTCGCTGTGGCTGGCCGTGCAATACGGATATCCGCTGTGGGCCGGGCTGGCGGGGTTGGTATGGGTGCTCGGTCGCGTGTGGTACGCGGTTGCCTATCTGCAGGATGCCGCCAAGCGCGGACCGGGCTACATGGTGTCCTCGGTAGGCTGGGTCGCCACGCTGTTGCTCGGCGTGGTCGGATTGGCGCGGGCGCTGATGGCCTCTTGAGGCCAAAGGCTTTCGCGCACAGGGTGCGCTCCCACAAGAGCAGCGCTGACTTGTGGGAGCGCACCCTGTGCGCGACAGCGACCTTAACCTTCCGGCGTCACCTTCAGACGCCCGATGCGCGCGCCATCCATCGCCACCACCTCGAAATGCAGGCCTTCGCTGGCAAACGTGTCGCCGACATGCGGTAAGCGGCCCAATTGCTGCAGCACGTAGCCGGCGAGCGTGGAGAAGCTGTCATCGCTGCTCAGCTTGAGGCCCAGCAGGTGTTCGACACGGCGCAGATCCAGACTGGCGTCGAGCAACCAGCTGCCATCCACTTCCTGCACGGCAGACGGGTCGCCGCTTTCATCGTCGGGAAATTCACCCGCAATCACTTCAAGCACATCGGTCGGCGTCACCAGGCCGAGCACGCTGCCGTATTCGTCCACTACCAAGGCCACCTGCAAGGGTGAGCGACGGAACTCCTCGATCAACCGCAGCACACTGAGCGACTCGAGCACGGTAAGCGGCTTGCGCACCACTTTTTCCACGTCGATGTTGCCGTGCTCCAACAGGCTCGCCAGCAGGTCACGCGACGAGGCCACGCCAACCAATTGGTCGAGATCGTCGCCCGCCACCGGCAGCCACGCGTGGCTGGACGCGCACACTTCCGCGCGCAGCTGCTCGACGCCTTCGCGCGGATCGATCCAGTTGATTTCCGGGCGCGGCGTCATGATGGAACGCACCGGACGATGCGCGAGATCGAGCACGCCCTGCACCATCGCCAGTTCGTCCTTGCCGAACACCGCCATGCTGCCTTCCGTGCTTGCCGCGGCGGGATGAGGCGTCGCTTCCTCTTCCTCCTTGCCGGCGCCGCCCAACAGATTGATCACCGCCATCGCCGTGCGATCGCGCAGGGTGCGCGCACTGCCCAGCAGACTGCGCTGGCGATTGCGGCGCATGGTCTGGTTGAAGGCCTCGATCATGATCGAGAAACCGATCGCGGCGTACAGATAACCCTTCGGAATATGGAAACCGAAGCCTTCCGCCACCAGGCTGAAGCCGATCATCAGCAGGAACGACAGGCACAGGATCACCACCGTCGGTCGCGCATTGACGAAGTTCGTCAGCGGCTTGCTGGCGCTGATCATAAGGATCATCGCCACCACCACCGCGATCATCATCACGGAGAGCTGGTCGACCATGCCCACTGCGGTGATCACCGAATCGAGCGAGAACACCGCATCGAGCGCGACGATCTGCGCGACAACCAGCCAGAAGCGCGCCGGTGCGCGCTTGGCGGCGTCATGGTGGTCGTCGGCCTCAAGCCGCTCGTGCAGCTCCACCGTCGCCTTGAACAAAAGGAAGGCACCACCCAGCAGCAGGATGATGTCGCGCCACGACAACGACAGCGCACCCCATTCAAGAATGGGTGCGGTGAGCTTCACCAGCCAGGACATCGCCCCCAGCAGGGCGAGGCGCATGACCAGCGCAAGCAACAGGCCCAGCACGCGGGCGTGATCGCGCTTCTTGGCCGGCAGCTTGTCGGCGAGGATCGCGATGAAGACGAGATTGTCGATGCCAAGCACGATCTCCAGCACCACCAGGGTGAGGAGACCTGCCCACGCAGTAGGGTCGGCCAGCCAGTCGAAAGCGAACATGGGTCGGCGCTCGGCGCGCCGTTTTCCTCCTTGGACGTCACGACACTATACAGGGCAGCCGCGTGAACACCGCGAAAGGCGCTGCGCCGACCGTGCCAAAGGACAGGATTGCGCCCGCGCAGCGGCAGGGACTAGCGTGTTCTCGTCAGGCTCCGGGCGCGATGAGCCCTGACGGATCGACCTGCACGCGCGCTTGCTGGACTCGCCATCGATGGATGCGAACCGATTGAAATACGCCTCTGATTCGCCGCCATCCCTGCCATTGCTGACGCCGGCGCCAACCGCCTGGTATGCCTTCGGACTCATCGCGCTGTACTTCGCTTTGCAGCTTGCGGTGGGCGGCCTCATCGGGCTCGCGGCTGGTGTGGTCATCGTGCTGCAGCATGGCGAAGGCCTGGGCGACGTGATCCACCAGGCGCGCGCCTGGCTGGGCCACTCCAACGCCAGCGCCATGGCCGTGATGACCACGCTGGTGGTGTCCGCGTCGCTGATCGTGCATCTCACCCGCCGCCGCTGGCCATGGCTCTGGCATCGCGGCGACCTTCCGGGATTGGGGTTCACCCCGACGCCGACGCCTGCGCTGTATGCCGTCGCCGTCGTGCTCGGCATGCTCATGCCTTTCATCGGCGGCCTGCTGACGCAATGGCTGGCGCAAGGTCATGAAGTCAGCCAGGACATCAAGCAGCTCGGCGCGCACATCTCGCCGCTGCTGCGCCTGCCACTGGCGTTGCTGGTCGTGAGCGTGGGACCGCTGGTGGAGGAGCTCTTGTTTCGCGGCGTGCTGCTCTCCGCGATCAGTCGTCATGTGGGCAGCGGCTGGGCCATCGCCATCACGGCCGTGCTGTTCGCCTGCGTGCACCTGCCCGACCTGTCGTTCCTCTGGTACGCGCTGCCGAACCTCGCCCTGCTGGGCCTGGTTCTCGGCTGGTTACGCGTGCAGTCCGGCTCGATCTGGCCGGCCGTGCTGGCTCACGGTGCGAACAATCTGCTCGCCGTGGTTTCGTGGTTCATGATGATGCCGGGCAACTGAAGCGCCGATCGCGACGGCGCCGCAGGCGTCAATGGCGTATCACACCGTGCGCCCGCAGCAACCTCGCCGTTTCGAACACCGGCAAACCCATGACACCCGAGTGGCTTCCATCCAGGTGCTCGACCAGCTTCGCACCGTGTCCCTGGATCGCATATGCGCCCGCCTTGCCGAACGGCTCGCCCGTGGCGATGTAGGCGGCGATGACGGCATCATCGAGTTCGGGCATGCGCACGCGCGACAGGCTGGTATCGCTCCACTCGCCCTTGCGGCTCACCAGCCAGATGGTGGAAATCACTTCGTGCACCCGCGCCGACAACCGGCGCAGCATCGCAGCGGCATCGGCGGCGTCGGCGGGTTTGCCGAAAACCTCATCGTCGAGCACCACTTCGGTATCCGCCCCGAGCACGATGGCCTGCGGATCGTTCAACGCGGCAAAACCCGCCAACGCCTTCTCGCGCGCCACGCGGCTGACGTACTCGCGCGGCGCTTCGGCCAGGGCACGCTGCTCCGGCACGTTGACATCGACCACCTTGAACTCGACGCCGATCTGCTCGAGCAATTGACGGCGACGGGGCGACTGCGAGGCGAGATAGAGCATGGCTGACGCGCGACCGGTGACGTAAGGGACCCTAAGGTCGCATATCGCCGGTCTCGAGGAAACGTTGGTGCCAGGCCAAGGCCTCGCTCAACAGATGCGGCGTATGTTTGCCACGGCTGTCATGCAGCGCGCGATCAAAGTAATCCTGCAACAACGGACGGTAATCAGGATGCGCGCATCGCTCGATGACGACCTTGGCGCGCTGTCGCGGCGACAACCCGCGCAGGTCGGCCAGGCCCTGCTCGGTGACCACCACGGCCACGTCGTGCTCGGTATGGTCCACGTGGCTCACCATCGGCACGATGCATGACACCGCACCATTCTTCGCCGTGCTCGGCGTGAGGAAGCACGACATGAAACCGTTGCGCGCGAAATCGCCCGAGCCGCCGATGCCGTTGATGATGCTGGTGCCGGCCACATGCGTGGAATTGATGTTGCCGTAGATATCGGCTTCCACCATGCCGTTCATGGCGATGCAGCCGAGTCGGCGCACCAGTTCCGGATGGTTGGAGATCTCCTGCGTGCGCAGGATGATGCGCTTGCGGAAGAACTCGATGTTGTCGAGGAAGCGCTCGATGCCGGCGGGGCTCAGCGAGAACGAAGTCGCCGACGCCACCGAGAGCACGTCGTTCGCCAGCAGGTCGAGCATGCCATCCTGGATCACCTCGGTGAATGCGGTGAGCCCCTTGAAGCCCCCATCGCGCAATCCACCCAGCACGGCGTTGGCGATGTTGCCCACGCCCGACTGAAGCGGCAGCAGCTGCGGCGACAGCCGCCCCTTGGCGATCTCGTGGCGGAAGAACTCGATGAGGTGTCCCGCGATCTGTCGTGAGCAGTCATCCGGAGGAGAAAACGCGCTGTTGCGATCCGGCGCATTCGTTTCAACCACTGCGATGACCTTGTCCGGATCAAGCCGCAGATACGGCTCGCCGATGCGGTCGTCGGGTTTCAGCAGCGGAATCGGCTTGCGATGCGGCGGCAATGCCGTGCCGTAATAGACATCGTGCATGCCCTCCATTTCCATCGGCTGCCAGTGGTTGACCTCGACGATCACCTTGTCGGCGAGATCGAGCCACGTTTTGTTGTTGCCCACCGACGATGACGGCAACAAGCGACCATCAGGCATGATGGCCGTGGCTTCGACCACCGCGAGATCGAGCTTGCCAAAGAAGCCGAACCACGCGTACTGCGCAACATGGCTGAGGTGGATGTCCAGATAGTCCATCTCGCCGCGGTTGATGCGCGCACGAAGCTCCGGATCCGACTGGTAAGGCAGGCGCAGGTCGATGCCGTCCGCGCGTGCAAGCGCACCGTCCAGCTCAGGCGCCGTGGATGCACCCGTGAGCACGCGCACGCGGAACGATTCGCCGCGCTCGTGCGTCGCCACCATGCGCGCCGCCAGCGCCTGCGGCACGGCTTTCGGATAGCCCGCGCCGGTAAAGCCGCTCATGCCGATCGTCATGCCGGGAGCGACCAGCTCCGCGGCCTTGGTGGCCGTCATGACCTTGCTGGCGAGCCCGGCATGACGAATGCGATGGTCCATGGTGGTTGCTCCTGAAGTGCAATCCACCCATGGTAGCGCCCGGTCCCGTCAAACTCTTGGCAAGCTAGACCATGGTCTGAGGCAGGGTTTCGCTTACAAAGCGATGCTGTACTCGCGGAACTCCAGATCCCGTTTCCATCCCAGGGACTCGTACAGCCGTTGCGCCGCTTCATTCGTGTGCGCCGTGGTGAGCGACATGCCCACCGCACCCGCGGCACGCGAGAAATCCATCGCCTCGTGGATCAATGCCGCAGCCACCCCACTTCGTCGCGCATCCGCTGCGACAAAAAGATCATTGAGCAGATAGGTGCGTGCAGCGCGCACGGAGGAAAACAGGGGATAGAGCTGGGTGAAACCCACCCCGCGTCCTTCCTTATCGACCGCCAGCAGGATCACCGATTCGTGGTGCCGGAAACGTTCGAGCAGGAAATGTTTCGCCAGCGCGAGGTCGGCAGGCCTGCCATAGAACTGACGATACGCATCGAACAGCGACGCAACGAGATCGATGTCGTGGATGGTGGCCTGGCGCACCGTGAAGGACATGGGCCGGTCCCGGAAGGCTGAAGTGGCCGCAGTATGCGGCAGCATGGCGGGACGGCATATGACCACTTTCCACGCAAAATGGTCGTCGTGGTCGATGGCCTCCGAGCGCATGCCGGAGGCCATCGCGATCAGGCGCGATGGTACGGATGCCCGGAAAGCAACGTGGTGGCGCGATAGAGCTGTTCTGCCAGCACCAGCCGCACGAGCATGTGCGGCAGCGTGAGCGGTCCCAACGACCAGCTCTGGTCGGCACGCGCAAGCACCTCAGGTGCATGCCCGTCAGGCCCGCCAATGAGAAACGCGAGGTCGCGTCCCGACATGCGCCACTTTTCCAGCTGCGCGGCGAGATCTTCGCTGGACCACGTTTTGCCACGACCGTCCAGCGCGACAACATGGATGTCCCGCGGCAACGCCGCCAGGATCGCCACACCTTCGTCCTGGATGGCCCGTGCATCGTCGCGGCCCTTGCCTCGCACGCCGGGTTTCAGCTCGATGAGTTCGAGCGGCAGCTCGTGCGACAGTCGTTTGCGGTACTCGGCGAAACCTTCCGCCACCCAGGCAGGCATGCGTTCACCGACGGCAATCAGGCGCGCGCGCATGCGTCTTCACCGAAAAGCAGGGAAACAGGAAGAACCGCCGCGCGCATCGGAAGGCGCGCGGCAACGACCGCCACGGCGCGGGACATCAACCCACGCTGGCGACTTCGGCGTCCATTTCGCGGTCACCGACGGTCCACAGCCTCTCCAGGCCATAGAACTCGCGGATACGCGGAAGCATGACGTGGACGATCACGTCTCCCAGGTCCACCAGTACCCATTCGGCTTCCTGCTCGCCCTCCACGCCGAGCGGCATCACGCCCGCCTTCTTGGCGAACTTGACGACTTCGTCGGCGATGGATTTCACATGGCGCGCGGAGGTGCCGGAGGCGATGACCAGCAGATCGGCGATGGAGGTCTTGCCGCGGACGTCGATCTCACGAATGTCCTTGGCCTTCAGTTCGTCCAGCGCGTCGAGGACTTGCTGGCGAATGACCGCCGTGGTGGCGGGTTTGGTGCTGCGCGGGGAAGTCTGACTCAAGTGCGGTTGCCTCGATGCATGATCGATGCGCGGGATGGCGCGGGGGCAGTATACCGCCCCACTCTGAAGCCCACGTCAAGCCAGGCCGGCGCGGGCCTGGGCGTATTCCGCAAGCAAGATCGCGACCAACTCCGCGGCCGGCACGGCACGGGACAGGCTCGCCGCCTGGCCGCACCATTCGGACACCAGATCGCCCCGCCCCGCAGCGGCCGCGGCCTTGCGCAAAGGCGACGTGAGCGCGTTCATGACGGGATACGGGGGAAAATCGCCCGCCTTCGGCTCCATGGCCTCCACGTAGGTATTGCGCCGGCCCCGCGCCGCGCGGCCGGAAAAGCTGCGAATGGTGGTGACGCGCGTGTCTTCGGTCGCGGGAATGTCCTGTTTCCAGGCGGACGCAGCGGCAGATTCCGGGCACGCCAGGAACGCGGTACCGAGTTGGCTGACGGCGGCGCCCAGCACTTCCGCTGCCAGCATGCCCTGCCCGTCCATGATGCCGCCGCCGGCGATCAGGGGCACGTCCACCGTGCGAGCGGCGAGCCGGATCAGGGCAAACAGCCCGATCATCGCCTCCTCAAGCTCGTGCAGGAACGTGCCGCGATGACCGCCTGCTTCCGCGCCCTGCAGGCTGATGGCGTCCACACCCAACGCTGCCCAGGCACGCACTTCCGCCAACGAGGTCGCATTGCCGACGACGGCGATATCGCGGCGCTTCAGTTCGTCCACCTGCCGGGGCGTGAGGAGATTGAAGGAGAAACTCGCCACGGCGGGCCGTGCCTCGCACAGCGCGGCAAACTGATCGGAAAAACGCGGCGACCAGCGTTCCGGGCGGGTCGTGCGCACGGCGAGCCCTTCGTGCTCCATCAGCGCATCCAGGGCGGCGCGCGCATGGTCGATGGTGGCTTCATCCGCATGCACGTCATCCGGCAGCACGAACAGGTTAAGCGCGAACGGACGGTCGGTCGCTGCACGGATCTTCGCCGCGTCGTCGAGGATGGCCTGCGGTGCGAGATAACCCACGCCGTGCGACCCCAGCCCACCGGCCTGGGACACGGCCGCCACCAGCGCGGGTGTCGAGGCGCCCGCCATCGGGGCGAGAACGATCGGCTGGGTGATACCCAGGCGTTGCAGCAAACCATGGGGCATGACGAGTGCTCCGTCGCGTGGACGATGCGCTATTACACCATGGCCTCATGACGACACCACCAAAAAACAAGGCTCCCTCAAGGGGAGCCTTGCATGGCGATGCAATGGAAATCAGTGACCGCTGGTGGAGGACGATGCCGGCTCGCTGCTCTTCTTGTGCTTCTTGTGGTGCGAGCTGCTCTTGTTGGCGTCGCTCTTCATCGAATCATTGGACTTCATTTCGTCCGAGCCGGACTTCATGGCGTTGGAGCTGGATTTCATCGCATCGGAATTTGATTTCATGGCGTCCGAGCTGGACTTCATGGCGTCCTTGCTCGCGTCCTGGGCGGACTGCGCCGGCGGCGTGCTCTGCGCCATCACGGGCGACACGGCGAAGCCGAGAGCGACGGCAGTTGCGAGGGCGAGTACGGCGTAACGGGAAACTTTCATGAGTGCATGTCTCCTGAAGCGGTGAGGTAACCGTGCGGCCACGCCGCACTTCCATGGAACGGCCGGCGCCACTCCTCCCGAGCGACCCGACGATCCGGCACCGGCTCGCGTCGGTTCCGGCCACGCCACATCAGCAGTCCTGCCCGATGCGAACGACCCATCCCTGGTTCGTGTAACCACTTCGCCGGGGATCGCCTGCTCTCGCACACACCCGGCACCGACCCAAGCCTATACCCACGCCCGACATGAAGATGCGACCGACCGGCATGGCTGTTCAGCGTCAATACCGGCAGGCCGCATGTGTTCAAGATCGTTTGCTGCGGTGCTCAAACACCGTGCAAAACCGCGTTTTCTTGCGGACCCGCGCGAAGCTCACTGGCCGCCAGAGGTGCCGCCACCGTCGCTGCTGCCACCCTCCTTCTTCATGGCATCTCCGTGCTGCATCGCATCACCCTTTTTCATGGCGTCATGCTTTTTCATGCTGTCGTGTTTCATGCCTGAAGCATCTTTCTTCATCATCGTGTCGCCGCTCTTCATCGCATCCTGCTTCATGGCGCTGCCGGCGTTTGCCGGTTGCATGGCGTCCTGCGCGGAAGCGATCGACACGCAGGCGAACGAAGCTGCAAGAGCCAGCGAAAGCAAGGTCTTCATGGGAACTCTCCTGAGAAATGGACGATGCGGCACTCGCCGCATGTCTTTCTTCGCTGCGAAGGAAAGGAGAGTTACTTCAATGCCGGCTGCAGCAGGCGACCGCCCATCAGCGCATTCGCCAGCACCACGATGCCGACTGCGATGGCATGGGTGACAAGGTCAGTGGCTGCGACGGCGAAGCCATGGCAGATCTCCAGCAGCGCCGCCGATGCTGCCGCGCTGGCAAGTCCGATCATCACGGCCGTCAGCACCGGCCGCAGCGGGCAGGCGCGACGCAGCAGCCACACCAGCAGTGCAGAAAGCGGTAGTGACAGGCTGATGATGAACATCAGGCAGTCGCCGGACTGATGGGCGGTCGCCACCGTCGCTCCCGGCACGACGATGTCGCGCAGGCACCCCAGGCCGCTGGCGCCCACCCATAGCAGGAGGCCAGGCAACGGCAGCCATGCCCATCCGGCGGGCCGCCCGGGAACACCGAGCGTGAACGCTGCCCATGCCGCCGACACGGCGGTGATCAGCGCGCCGATGCCCGCCACGGCGATGTCGGGCTCCGCTACCCAGCGACGGAGCATGTGTTCAGCGCCGTAGTGCCACAGCAATGCCAGTGCGATCGCCGCCACCGCCAGCAGCCAGCCGGCCGTGCGCAGCCAGGGCGGCGGCAGGCGCCGCACCGGGGTCAGCTGCACGCCCAGTGACTGGATCAGTGACTCGGGGAGTCGCGACTCGGACATGTGCTCAGGGTTCTCCATGGAAACGGGTGCGCAGCGCCTTCATGGCGCGATGCAGGTTCACTTTCAGCGCCCCCGACTGTCGCCCGGTGTGCGCCGAGGCTTCCGCCAGCGAGCGCTCCTTGAGACCCAACTGCTCGACGGCCTCGCGCTGCCCGGGCGGCAACGTCGCGATGGCCTCGTGCAGACGGCGCGCCGCCTGTTCGCGCTCGGTAGCATCGGCGGCATCGTGCTCAGCGGGGTGCAGGTCGTAAGCCCGCTCGTCGTGCAGCTCGCGATGCCCCCGTCGTCCCTGGCTGCGCAACGCGTCGATGGCGCGCCGTGCGGCGATGGCCGACAGCCAGGCATCGTACGAACGGCTCGGATCGTAGGTGTGGCGCACGCGGTGCACGGTGAGCAGGGTTTCCTGCACCACGTCGTCCGCCAGATCCGCATCGACGCCCTGGCGCCGTGCCGCGGTACGGATCAGCGGTACCGACTCGGCGAGCACACGCTCGTAGGCTTGCCGGTCGCCGCCCTGCGCCGCCGCCATCCAGGCCGCCCGCCGCCGCTCCGGCACATCGGTGGCGCTTTCAGCGTCGCTCACGGCAAAGTCGGTCCCAGCCCAGACAGGAAAGACGCTATCTAGAACCATCGGACGGGTGGCGGTCAAGGCTGCGCTCATGAAAAGGGATCGGGTGGCCTGAGGGTTATTCGGCGCCGCCGCCACTTTCGTTACCCCCACCGCGGGTCATCGCGGCTGTCCGAAGGTGTTTCAGAAACGTCTCATGGGACGGACGGAGCGCGATTGGCCTAATGCGGCGCCCGCCTCGGCGGGCCTACCCCACCCGCAAGGAACGCTCCATGAAAAAGCTCCTGATGGCCATGGCATTCGCCGCGGTCTCCATCCCGGTCGCGTCGCAGGCGAGCCAGAGCAACGGCATCAGCTACAACTACGTCCAGCTCGATTACGCCAATATCAGCCAGTCGGGCCATGACTTCGTCGCCGACGGCGGCATCCTTTCCGGTTCCTACAGCTTCGCCGATCACTACCAGGTGTTCGGCAGCTACAGCGACCTGCGCTCGAGCACCGATCGGTACCCGCTCGGCATCGATAATTACACCTACACCACGAAGAACACCGACAAGCCCTGGACGCTCGGCGTCGGCTACTTCACTGCCCTGAGCGACCGCGCCGATTGGGTCACGCAGCTTTCCTACACGCGCGACCGCTACACGAACCGCGTGTGCGTGGACGACTACGGCTGCTACCGATTCCACAACCGCTTCAACACGTGGTCGGTCAATACGGGCGTGATGGGCCATATCACCGACAAGCTCATCGGCAATGCCTATATCGGCTACAGCAATGGCGGCAAGGGCGTGATGGGCAACGTGTTCGGCGATTTCGGCCTGATGTATGCCTTCAACACGAACTGGGCAATCGAAGGCGGCGTGCGTCTGGACAACAACAGCACGGAAACCCTCACCCTGGGCGTCCGCGCCAGCTTCTGATCCCCCTGACGCATACGCAACCGAGCCCGGCACACGCCGGGCTTTTTTTTGCGCGCGGGCATGACAGGCTGCCCGGCGCGGAGGATGCTGCGGCCAAACGCTGGCACCGCTTTGCCGGCCTGGCGACCTGTAACCGCCGGGCTACGCCTGGCGAATACGTTCATGACTCCCTCACGGATGCTGCTCGCATGCTTGTGCTGATCCTGGCCTATCTCGGTGGCGTGCTGACCATCCTCAGCCCATGCATCCTGCCGGTGCTGCCGTTCGTGTTTGCCCGGGCCGACCGTCCCTTTGCGCGCAATGGCCTGCCGATGCTGCTGGGCATGGCGCTGACCTTTGCCCTGGTGGCGACGCTGGCGGCAGTGGGAGGCGGCTGGGCCATACGTGCCAATCAATATGGCCGCATCGTCGCCATGGTCGTGCTGGCCGTGCTGGGCCTGACCCTGCTCTCGAATCATCTGGCCGAATGGATTAGCCGGCCGTTCGTGGCATTGGGCAACAAGTTGACCCAGCGTTCGGATGCCGAGGGCGACTCGGCGTGGTCCGCGGCCGGGCTCGGCGTGGCGACGGGCCTGCTGTGGGCTCCGTGTGCCGGCCCCATCCTCGGGCTGCTGCTCACCGGCGCGGCGTTGAATGGCGCCAGCGTACAGACCACCTTGTTGTTGCTCACCTATGCCGCCGGCGCCGCCACGTCGCTGGCCTTGGCGCTGGCCGTGGGCGGCCGTGTGTTTGCGCTTATGAAGCGCTCGCTGGGCGCGGGTGAATGGGTGCGGCGTGCGCTGGGCGTGCTGGTGCTCGCCGGCGTGGCGGCGATCGCGCTGGGCGTGGATACCGGGCTCCTGACACGCGTATCGCTCGCAAGCACCGGCGGCATCGAACAAAGGCTGATCGATGCGGTGCGCCCTGCACCGGCACCGCAGCCCGTGGTGAAAACGGGCGAGCCGCTACCGGTCGAAGGCGAATTGCCCTCGTTGGGTGGCGCCACGCAATGGATCAACAGCACGCCGCTCACCGCCCAGTCGCTGCGCGGCAAGGTGGTGCTGGTCGATTTCTGGACCTACTCCTGCATCAACTGCATCCGCTCGCTGCCGTATGTCCGTGGCTGGGCCGACAAGTACAAGGATCACGGCCTTGTGGTGATCGGCGTGCATGCGCCGGAGTTTGCCTTCGAAAAGGAGCCGCAGAACGTCATCAAGGCCGTGAAGGATCTCGGCGTCGACTACCCGGTGGCCCTCGACAACGACTATGCGATCTGGAAAGGCTTCAGCAACGAATATTGGCCGGCGCACTACTTCATCGATGCACAAGGACGCATCCGCCATCACCATTTCGGCGAGGGTGAATACGACCAGAGCGAAGATGTCATCCGCCAGTTGCTAACCGAGGCCGGCCAGAAAGACCTGCCCGGCGGCTATGTGCAGCCTGGCGCGCAAGGCGCGGAAGCCGCCAGCTCGAATGATGCGCAGCGTTCGCCGGAAACCTACGTCGGCTATGCACGCGCCGAGAATTTCGCCGGCGGCCAGGTGGCGCATGACGACGCGTGGAACTACCACGCACCGGCCACCCTCATGGCCAACCAGTGGGCGCTCGATGGTCATTGGACGGTGCGTGAGGAAAACGCGCGGCTGGACAGCGCCAACGGCCGCATCGTCTATCGGTTCCGCGGACGCGACCTGCATCTTGTGCTGGGCCCCTCGTCGGACGGCAAACCCGTGCGGTTCCGCGTGACCATCGACGGCAAGGCACCGTCGATGGACCACGGCATGGACACCGACACCGACGGCAACGGTATCGTCACTTCGCAGCGCCTGTACCAGTTGGTGCGTCAGGCCAATGGCACGGGTGAACGCACCTTCGAAATCACTTTCCTCGATCCGGGCGTGCAGGCTTACGCCTTTACGTTCGGTTGATCCACGCCACTGCGTGATGGAGGCCACCATGTCTCGCACCAAGGATATCGTGATGCTGGACCGCCGCCGCTTCCTGCGTGCGGCACTCACCGGCGGCGCCATCGCCGTGACGGGCGCATGGGTGCTGCCCGGCTTTCTCAGGCGCGGCATGTCATCGGGAGACGCCATGGCCGCGACGCCGGTGGCGCAAGGCGAGGACATGTTGCTCGAATGCTTTGCCGACGATGGTCGCCACCTCGGCACCTGCCATGTGCGCAAGCTCGTGCTCAACGATGCGCAATGGCATCAGCGACTCTCTGACGATGCGTATTACGTGATGCGTCGCGAAGGCACTGAGCGTGCCTTCAGCGGGCCGCACGAGAAGCCGCCGGTGCCCGGCCTTTACCGATGCCCGGCGTGCGACACGGCATTGTTCGACGCAGCCACGCAGTTCGACTCCGGCACGGGGTGGCCGAGCTTCTGGCAACCGATCGCCAAGAAGAACGTCATCGAAAAACGCGACCGCAGTTTTGGCTGGGAACGCACGGCCGTGAACTGCGCCGGTTGCGACAGCCACCTCGGGCACGTCTTCGATGATGGTCCACCGCCGACGGGATTGCGCTACTGCATGAATTCGGTGGCGCTGAGGTTCGTGCCACGCACATCGTGAAGCCGTGCGCGCTTTTTTGTAGGAGCGCACCCAGTGCGCGAAAGCCTACGGAGCGGAGGCATTGCAACTCTGCGGTCGCGCACTGGGTGCGCTCCTACAGGAGAAGAAAGAGCTCAACCCTTGCGATAAGGCGCGAGAATCGACGGATCGTCGAACAACCCGCACGGCAGCAGATAACGCGGATCACGGCCTTCAGCCAGGAGCTCGCGGACGCGCGTCGCCGAAATCTCCAGCGGCGTGACGGAGAGCTCGATTACCTTACCTGCCGGCAAGACACGCAGAGCCGATGCGTCATCGATGAGCCGCGGCCCGATTTCCGTCAGCAACTCGTCCGACCACGCGACGTCGACGCCAGGGCGGCTGAGCACGCCGATGTGGGCTACGTCGAACAGCGCGCGCCACCGATGCCATGAAGGCAGGCCGGCGAAAGCATCAGCGCCCAACAGCAGTACCAGCGGACGATCACCTTCTTCCTTCCTCAGCTCGGCCAACGTGTCGATCGTGTAGGACGGGCCGCTTCGTTCGAGCTCGCGCGTGTCGAGCGTGAGGCGCGATTGCTTCTGCAAAGCCGCCTTCAACATCGCAACACGCTGTTGCGCATTCGCCAGTGGCGACGGCCGGTGCGGTGGCACGCTGGCCGGCATCAGGCGTACTTCGGCATCGAGCAGCTCGGAAGCTTCCCAGGCCACGCTGAGATGGCCCAGATGGATGGGATCGAAGGTCCCGCCGAAGATGGCGAGAGTGCGGCTCATGACGATTTTCCGCTTCTCGGGCGATGCGACGCTGGCGCCGAAAGAGCGAGAGGCGCGGTGATGGGGCACGTTGCGTCGAGGCTGACTGACGCAACCATGCACGCGTGAGGGTCAGTCGAGGCGGGCACTCGCCCCTCATCACGGCCATCTCCCCAAAAGAGAGAGGGAGAAGTGACGTGCGTGGTCACGCGAGCGCCTGTGCCGCGCGTGGTTCGGCGATGGCGGCGATCAGACGCTCCGCCTCGAGCCACGCATCGCCCTGCTCGCGACCCTTGGCCATGCGGTCGATGCGAGCGGCGCGCGCAAGGCATTGCAGCCAATGTTCACGCGGCGCGCGACGCAGTGCCTTGCGGAACAGTTGTTCGCGTGCGGGCCAGAGGCGTTCGGCACGCGCCTGCGAGGCGAAGTCGCGCGCATTCGCCAGACGCAAGGCGAGCTGCAGCTGGTTGACCAACCATCCCATCAGCGCGATCAGTTCGTCGCCTTCCGCATGCAGGCCATGCAGGATGCGCAATGCGCGTCCGCCCTCGCCCGCAAACGCGGCGTCGGTGAGCTTGAAAGCATCGTAGCGGGCGCTGTCGGCCACCAGGTTTTCCATTTCCGCCGCGTCGATCTTTCCCTGGCCATGCAGCACGACCAGCTTGTCGATCTCCTGCGCCGCGGCGAGCAGGTTGCCTTCGACGCGCTCGGCGAGCAGCGCCGCAGCGTCCGGCGTGGCGGAGAGACCGCGCGAAGCGAGTCGCGCACCAATCCATGCAGCCCATTCGTTGGGGCGCGGCGCATTGAAGACCACCATCGTTCCGGCGGCATCGAGGTTCTTGGTCCACGCGCCTTCGTGCTTGTTGCTCCACTCGGTGGCGGTGATCAGCAAGGTGACGTCGGGCGGCGGATTGGCGCAAAACTCATTGATGGCCTTGGCGCCTTCGGTGCCCGGACGACCGGTCGGAAGGCGAAGGTCCAGCAGGCGGCGCGTGGCGAACAAAGACATGCCGGCGGCGGAACGCGCCAGGTCATCCCAGTCGAAATGGTTGCCGACGTCGAGCACTTCGCGCTCGGCATAACCGAGCTTGCGCGCCTGCGCACGGAGTGCATCGGCAGCCTCCAGCACCAGCAGTTCCTCGCCGACCAACAGATAGACCGGACTCAGATGGTCCGCCGTCAGCGCCTTCTGCCATTGGGCGGCATTGAGAGGCATGGCGACTCAGTGCGTGCTGCTGGCCGGCGCCGGCACGGACTCAGCCGCCTGCGCAGCCTGGGCAGCCGTCTGTTCCGGATGGCGGCCGGCAGCCTGCAGACGGAACAGGATGGCCTGGACCATGTCATCGGCGAGACTGCTGTGGATCGCATCGACCTGCGCTGACGTGCCGATGGTGTTGGTCGCGTCGTAGCTGAACTCGCGCGACATGTCGATGCGCTGACGCTGCACCAGCGGCTGGCCGGCGCCGTCATGCACTTCGAACTGCACCTGGTAGCGCACCGTGTATTCGGTCACGCGAGCCTGGCCGCTCACCGTCAAGGTATCGGTGCTGAAGCTCGCCACGGGCACGTTGAGTTCGGCGATGTCGGTGCCGGTGTGCTCTTCCACCGTTACGCCGGAACTGGCCAGCGCACGGGCCAGGCCACGCTGCAGGTTCGGGTCGCCGCTGACCGTGACGTGCACCCGCTGCATCGACGGCGGCAGCGCCGCGCTCTGGCGCAGGTGGAAGCCACACGCCGCGAGGGCCAGGGTGGACATCAACAGCAGCGAAGCTTTCAACGCACGGCTCATGGATTTCATCCTGCGACGATGTTGACGATCTTGCCCGGGACCACGATCACCTTGCGCACGGTCTGGCCTTCCAGGAAGGCTTTCACGTTCGGCTGTTCCAGGGCAAGCGCCTCGGCCTCTTCCTTCGAAGCGTTGGCCGCGACCTCGATGGTACCGCGCAACTTGCCGTTGACCTGAACCGCCAGCGTGAGCGAATCGCGCACCAGCGCAGCAGTGTCCACCCGCGGCCACGGCTGGTCTTCCAGCACGGTCGGCGCATGGCCCAGCACCTGCCACAGCGTGTGGCTCACGTGCGGCACTACCGGATTGAGCAGCAACACCATGGCTTCCAGCGCCTCGTGGCGCACGGCGCGGCCCTGGTCGCTCATGTCGTTGAACTTGTTGAGCGCGTTGAGCAGCTCCATCAGCGAGGCGATGGCGGTGTTGAAGGAGTGGCGGCGACCGAAGTCGTCGCTGACCTTCTGGATGGTTTCGTGCACCTGGCGACGCAGCGTCTTCTGGCCCGCGTCCAGCTGGGACGTGTCGACCACCGGATGATCCGGCTGCGAGGCGTGCGTGGTCACTTCGCGCCAGAAGCGGCGCAGGAAGCGGGCCATGCCTTCGACACCGGCTTCGCTCCACTCCAGCGACTGCTCCGGCGGTGCGGCGAACATGGAGAACAGGCGCACTGTGTCGGCGCCGTACTTGTCCACCATCGCCTGCGGATCGATGCCGTTGTTCTTGGACTTGGACATCTTTTCGGTGCCACCGATCTTCACCGGCTCACCGTCCGTCTTCGAGCGTGCACCGATCACGCGCGCCTTCTCGTCGCGCTCGATCTCCACGTCGGCCGGATTGATCCAATCCTTCGAACCGTCGGCGTTGTCGCGATAGAACGTCTCGGCAATCACCATGCCCTGGCACAGCAGGTTGGTGGCCGGCTCATCAGCCTTCACCAGGCCCGCGTCGCGCATCAGCTTGTGATAGAAGCGGAAGTACAGCAGGTGCAGGATCGCGTGCTCGATGCCGCCGATGTACTGGTCCACCGGCAGCCAGTAGTTGGCGCGCTCGTCGACCTGGTCCTGGGCACCCGGGCTGGTGTAGCGGGCGTAGTACCAGCTCGACTCCATGAAGGTGTCGAACGTGTCGGTTTCGCGCTCGGCCGGGCCGCCGCACTGCGGGCAGGTGGTCTTGCGCCATGCCGGATCGGCCTTGATCGGCGACTGCACGCCGGAGAACGCGACATCCTCGGGCAGCACCACCGGCAGCTGGTCTTCCGGCACTGGCACCGCATCGCAGGTCGGGCAGTAGATCACGGGGATGGGGCAGCCCCAGTAGCGCTGGCGGCTCACGCCCCAGTCGCGCAGGCGCCAGTTCACGCGGCGCACGCCCTTGTTCTCGCGCTCGAAGCGCGCGGCCATGGCTTCGAAGGCCTGGCCGTAGTCCATGCCATCGAACTCGCCGGAATTCACCAGGTAGCCGCGCTCGGTATAGGCACTATCTTCCTGGACGCTCTTTTCGAAGTCTTCGATCAGCTGCACCGCTGCCGGCACGTCATACACATCGACGCTGCCGACGCCGAGGGCGGCGCGCAGCGGATCGGAACCCACGCCCTTGGAGAGGTCGTGATGGATCTCGGCCACCGCATCGAGCACGGCGCGATTCACCACCACCATCTTGATCGGCAGGCTGTACTTCTGGGCGAATTCCCAGTCGCGCTGATCATGGCCGGGCACGGCCATTACGGCGCCGGTACCGTAGCCCCACAGCACGAAGTTCGCGACGAACACCGGAATCTTCTCGCCGGTGAGCGGATGGATGGCTTCGATGCCGGTGTCCATGCCTCGCTTTTCCTGCGTCTCCAGCTCGGCTTCGGACACGCCGCCGTGCTTGAGCTCTTCCAGGAATTCGGCCAGTTTCGGATTGCCCTGCGCGGCCTTGATCGCCAGCGGATGCTCACCCGCGATGGAGACGAAGGTGACGCCCATCAGCGTGTCGGGACGCGTGGTGAAGACGGTGAGCGGCTCGCTCTCGCCTTCCACGTCGAAATGAATTTCCAGGCCTTCGGAGCGACCGATCCAGTTGCGCTGCATGGTCTTGACCGCGTCGGGCCAGCCCGGCAGCGTGTCCAGGCCGTCCAGCAGCTCCTGCGCGTAGTCGGTGATCTTGAGGAACCACTGCGGGATCTCGCGCTTTTCCACCAGCGCGCCGGAGCGCCAGCCGCGACCGTCGACCACCTGTTCGTTCGCCAGCACGGTCTGGTCGACCGGATCCCAGTTCACCACCGCGTTCTTGCGGTAGGCCATGCCCTTTTTCATCAACCGCGTGAACATCAGTTGTTCCCAGCGGTAGTACTCGGGGCGGCAGGTGGCGAACTCGCGGGTCCAGTCGTACGCAAAGCCCATGCGCTGCAGCTGGCCGCGCATGTGCTCGATGTTCTGGTACGTCCACTTCGCCGGCGCGGTCTTGTTCTTGATCGCGGCGTTCTCGGCGGGCAGGCCGAAAGCATCCCAGCCCATCGGCTGCAGCACGTTCTTGCCCTGCATGCGCTGGTAGCGGCTGATCACGTCGCCGATGGTGTAGTTGCGCACATGGCCCATGTGCAGCGCGCCGGACGGGTACGGCAGCATGGAAAGGCAGTAGAACTTGGGCCGCGAGGCGTCTTCCTTCACCTCGTAGGCGCGATGGTCACGCCAAAAAGTCTGAGCGACGGTTTCCACCGCCTGCGGCTGGTAGCCGTGCTCGTTGGCCTCGTGGGTACCCTGATCCTGAATGTCCTGCATGTGTCCGGCGCCGTGATGTTTTACCCAGTCAGCACTGACTGATGGTGAACGCGGCAGACTAGCAGAAATGGCGTCAAATCGTCCCGCAGAGGCGGTTTGCGCCAATGCAGGACTGAGGGTCGCCGCAGCGCTGCGGTCGCGCACTGGGTGCGCTCCCTCAGTGTAGGAAGGGGCGCGTCAGGAGGCTGGGCAGCTGGTGGACTGGCCGTTGGCCAGGGCGCCGGCCACTGCGCCGATCTGGCCAGCCAGACGCGCGATGGCCTGCTGATGGCCCTGCACCAGGGCGTCGTAACCTTCGCCGACGGTTTCGCTGATGCGGCTGGTGCAGGCCAGCGGCTCGCCGCCCTTCAGCGGGCGCACGCTCCACGCCGCATCGAGGTAGGCATAGCTGCCTGGCACGGAGTCGAAGCGCCGTACGTCGACCTTGATGCGTACGGTGGCCTTGCTCTGGGCAGGCAGGCCGCTGATGTCCTGTGCGTGGAAATCGCGCGTCAGGTCGGCCGACAGCGCGCCGCGCACTTCATCGCCCAGCGGGGCGACCCAGCGTTGGCCTTGCAGTACTGCTACACCCTGCCCGCCCTGGCGCACCACCAGTTGCGGCAGGTCGACCTGGGCCGGCACGGTCACCGGCAACAGTTCGAACTGGAAGGGCTGCGCCGCGGGCGCAACGGTCGCTTCGGTGCCGGGCGCCGGCACTAGGGTGAAGTAGCGGACCGGCGGCACCGAACTGCACGCGCCCACGACCAGTGCGAGCAGGGCCACGCCCAGGTTCAGGGTTCGGGCACGGATCATGGCTTGCTCCCTTGTGTCGGTGCGGCCGGCGGAGGTGGCGTGGGCTGCAGCTTGTCGTCGGCGCGGCGTCCGCGCAGCAGCGCATCCGGATGATCGCCGAGGTAGTCGGTAAGCACGCGCAGCGAACGCGCGGCACGCTGCAGCTCCTGCAGGCTGCCGCCTAGGTTCTGCTGCAATGGTGCATCCGACGCGAAGGCGCTGTTGGCGGTGCCCAGCGTCTGCTGCGCACCCTTGAGCGTGTTGGTCACTTCCGGCAGCACGTTGCCGTTGACCAGCTTGAGCGTGCGATTGAGTTCACCCAGGGACTGGTCGAGGTTCTTGCCGATGCTGTCGAACGGCACCTTCTGCAGCTTGCCCACGATGTCGGCGATCTGCTGCTGGATCTTGTCCAGGTCGCCCGGTGCGGTGGGAATCTCCAGCGGCTTGGCGGTGCCGTCGAAGGCCACCTTCGGCGCCTTCGGCAGGAAGTCCATCGCGATATAGAGCTGGCCGGTCAGCAGGTTGCCGGTGCGCGCCTGCGCACGCAGGCCATGCTCGACCAGGCGGCCCATCATCTGGGACATCTGCTCGTCGTCGCCGCGCGCCCTGGCCAGTGCCACCAACTTGTCGTGCGCCTTGCCGAGGCGTGCCGGATAGACCACGGCACCGACGATGGTCGGGAAGGTCTGGGTCTTCTCGTCGAAATCGAGGTTGATCGACACCACGCGCCCGAACGGCACGCCGAGGAACTCGACCGGCGCATCCACCGCGAGCCCACGCAGCGATTGCTCGAAGCGCATGCGAATGTACTTGGGCTCGCCGTCCGGCGGCGCCATCGCGGTGGCGCGGTCGTTGAACAGGCGATAGGCGGCATCTTCCTGCGCCGGCGTGGCGTCATGCGGGCCCGGCGGGTCCTGGAACGCCACGCCACCCGCCAGCACCGTGGCAAGCGACTGCGTGTTGACCTTCAGCCCGTCCGCGCCCAGCGAGACATCCACGCCGCTGGCGTTCCAGAAACGCGACGACGTGGTGACGAACTGATCGTTCGGTGCGTCCACGAAGATCTGCAGCGTGACGCCCTTGCCGTCCTTGTCCAGGTGATAGGTCGACACGCGGCCGACCTGGATGCGGCGGTAGTAGACGGGCGAGCCGATATCGAGCGAGCCGAGGTCGTCCGAATGCAGGTCGAAGGTCTTGCCCGGCGCACCGTGGGTGACCGGCGGCGGGTTCTCCAGGCCGGTGAACTCGCTCTTGGGCTCGCTGGACTCGCCCACGTCGGCGCCGATGAAGGCGCCCGAGAGCAACGTATCGATGCCGGACACGCCGCCGAGGCCGATGCGCGGGCGTACTACCCAGTAGCGGGTATCCGCCGTGGCGAAGCCTTGCGCACTCTTCTCCAGCGCGACCTTGGCGATGACGCGCGAACGGTCCTCGCTGAGCCGCACGGCGGTCACGCGACCGATGGTCACGTTCTTGTACTTCACCGGCGTCTTGCCCGGGTCCAGGCCCTCGGCGCTGAGGAAGCTGATGCTGACCGTTGGGCCGGCCTCCAGCCATGCATGGATCACCAGCGAAAGACCGACCAGCGCCGCGATGATCGGCACCAGCCATACGATCGAGGCGTTGACGCGCGGTCGTCGCACCACGGGTTCGGGCAGGTCGTCGGTGATCTTGTTTTCGTCAGTCATCGAAGTCCCTGCCATCCCAGATCAGTCGGGGGTCGAACGTCATCGAAGCCAGCATGGTAATGACTACCGTGAGGCCGAAGTACACCACGCCAGGCAGGGGCTCCACCTGGCTGAAAAAACCGAACTGCACCAACGCGGTGAGCAGCGCGACCACGAACACGTCCAGCATCGACCAGTAGCCAATGAATTCCACTAGCCGGTAGAGCTTGGAGCGCTGCCGCTGCGCCCATTGGCTGCCCCGCTGCGCACTGATCAGCAAGAGGCTCAGGGCAAAGAACTTCAGCACCGGCACCACGATGCTTGCGGTGAACACAATGATGGCAAGGTCGGGCGAACCTTTCACCCACAGCTCGATGATGCCGCTGAGGATGGTGTTGTCGTCCACGTCACCCACGCTCACCGTGCGCATGATCGGCAGCACGTTGGCGGGTATGTAGAAGATGAAAGCGGCGATCAGCAACGCCCAGGTGCGGCTGTAGCTCGCCGACTTGCGCTTGTGCAGCCCCGAGCCACAGCGCGGGCACGCTGCGTTCGGCGCCTCGACGTCCCGGCACACCAGGCCGCATACGTGGCAGCCGACCAGGCCCAGTTCGCTGGCGCGCGGCAGCCCGTTCATGCGGACCTCTCTTCAGTCACGTCCCACAGGCGGCGCACGTCGATACTCGAGAAAGCCGTGATGATCAGCATCAGCACGCCATAGGCGAAGATGCCCGGATTGGGGATCACATCGAAATACATGTGCGCCTTGACGATGGCCACCAACGCGCCGAGCACGAACACCTCGCTCATGGTCCACGGCCCGATGCGATACAGCGTCACCATGGCCCAGCGGAATCCCGGTGCGCGGCGCCCGGATCGCGCGTACAGCGACACCCATCCCAACAGCAGCATCTTGACGATGGGGAAGAAGAACAGCGTGGCGGCCGCCAGCACGGCCACCACCTGCGCATGCTCGCGCCACATCATCACGATGCAGCCCCACAAAGTGGTGCTGATCAGTTGCCCATTGAGGCCGAGGGTGACGATGGGCCAGATGTTGGCCTGGATGAAGGCGATCATGGCCGTCACCACCAGCGCCAGTATGGCGTTCACCGACAGGCTGTGATGGCGCGCCAGGATGGCGTCGCAACGCACGCAGCGAGCGACCTCGCCACACGCCAGTTCACGCCGGCGATAGACGGTATCGCAGTGCTCGCAGATCCACAGCGTGGGTGGGGCGATGCCGGTTTTGACGCCTTGCACGGGCATGGTCATACCTGGATTTTCGCAAATATTGCGGGCCAACGCCGATAGGACCTTGGGCACCCTTTACATGCGCCCGCCTGAAGCGACCGTAAGTGGGCAGGGACTGCGCGCCGGATGTCGATCGTCATCGCGTCATGCCGCCGTGAAATGGGCCGGAACAGGCTTAACCCTTGATATGCTGGGCTTTGCCCTGATCTGTGGGCCATTCGTCAACGGGAGTTTCCAGTGAGTGCCACGACCGCCGATACGCATGTCTTCGACGTGCGCGAGGACAACTTCGAAGCCGAGGTGCTGCAGGCCTCGCTGACCACGCCCATCCTGGTGGACTTCTGGGCGACCTGGTGCGGCCCGTGCAAGACCCTCGGCCCGATGCTCGAAAAGCTGGCTGGCGAATTCAACGGCGCCTTCCGGCTGGCCAAGGTCGACGTGGACAAGTCTCAGCAGTTGGCAGGCATGTTCGGCATTCGCAGCATCCCCACGGTGATGCTGGTGAAGGACGGCCAGATCGTCGACGGCTTCGCCGGCGCCCTGCCCGAAGGCCAGCTGCGCGAATTCCTGCTGCGCCACGTGCAGCCGCACGGTGGCGACGCCGCCAATGACGACGGCGAAACGGCCGTCCAGGAGTCGCCCGAGGAAGCCATCAGCCGCATCCAGCAGGCGATCGCCGCGGAACCCGAGCGGACCGAGCTGAAGCTCGATCTGGCCCTTGCGCTGATGTGGGCAGGCAACGTGGAGTCGGCGGAAGCCGAGCTCGCCGCCCTTCCCGCGAACCTGGCCACCGACCCGCGGGCCGTGCGCCTGCGCAGCCAGCTCGACCTGGCGCGCGCGCTCAAGGGAGCGCCATCGATGGCCGAACTGCAGCAGCGCGTCCAGGCCGACGCGACCGACTGGGAAGCGCGCGACCTGCTCGGTGTGCGCCTGTTGCTGGACGGCGATTCGGAAGCCGGACTGGATCAATTCCTCGCGACGCTGGAAAAGGCCCGCGACTGGAACGATGGTCAGGCGAAGAAGCGCCTGCTGGCCGCCTTCTCCACGCTGGATGATGCGGAACTCGTCGGTCGCTATCGCCGACGGATGGCGTCGTTGCTGTTCTGAGCGAAGCCGTTCGCTTCGCTGAGATCCCACTCCGCTATCGCCTCATGACACTCCGGCACGCCGAAGCGTCATGAGGCGTGAGGTTCGCTCAAGGCGAACCGGCACCCGCAGACTGGCCGCCCAGGTTGCGATCGAGGAACTGAGTCACCCGTTCGAACAGTTCGGCCTGGTTCTTCTCGTCATAAAAACCATGGCCTTCATCTGACTTGTACAGCCACTCGTGGGCAATGCCGCGCTTCTGCAGCGCCGCGTGCAGGTTTTCGCCATGCTGCGGCGGCACGCGCGTGTCCTGGCCACCCACAATCAGCATCACGTTGGCCTTGAGGCTGTCGAGCTGGTTGACGGGTGAACGCGCAGCCAGCGTGGCCGCGTCGCTGCCTAGCGAATAGCGCAGAAAGCTCTTGCCCGCGATCTGATCCGAAATATCACCCTTGGAATACATCAGGGACAGGTCGTAGACGCCGACATAGCCAATGGCGCAGCGATAGAGATCCGGCTCCTTAACTGCTCCTTCGAGCGCCGCGTAGCCGCCATAGCTGCCGCCGAAGATGCAGACACGCCCCGCATCCGTGATGCCCTGCTGGATGGCCCAATGCGTGGCGTCAGTCAGGTCATCCTGCATCTTGCCGCCCCATTCGCCATAGCCCGCTTTCACGAATGCGTGACCGTAGCCGCTGGAGCCACGGTAGTTCACTTGAAGCACGGCGTAGCCATGCGTGGCGAGCGCCTGGACATAGGGGTCGTAAGTCCATTCGTCGCGTACGCCGAAAGGACCGCCGTGCACGAAGACCACCAGTGGCTGATGCTTGGATTTCTCCTTGCCCGGTGGCGTGCTCAGGTAGCCATGCAGCGTAAGGCCATCACGCGCCTTGAACTCCACTGCCTCCATGGATGCCATCAGGTCAGGCTTGATCCATGGCGCGCGCTGCAGCAGTACCGATGCATTGCCTGTAGCTGCATCCCACAGGTAGAACGTACCGGGATCCATATCCGACGATGCCAACGCCACGGCTTTGCTACCGTCGTCCGTGCTGGAGACGATGCGTACGCTCTCGCCTGGAAACTGCTTGGACATGCCGACGATGGCCTTCATCGTGTCAGACCCGGCGACGATCGCCTCGGTGGTCGGCATCGCCGGCATCGAGTTCACGCCGACGACGTCCAGCCCATCCAGGCTGTAGACGAGGCCATCCAATCCCGCAACGGCACTGCTCCAAACGGGTTTTTCCAGCATGGCCTGCGTCGCCACATCCCACTGGCACAAGGCGCTGGCCGCCCCGGGTACGGTGCAGGACATGTATACGTGGGTGTCGTCCCGACTGAACGTGTAGGGCAGCGGCACGTCTTTTTCATCGGTGCCCTGGAACAGCAGCGTCCACGGCTTGCCGTCGCCATCGCGGTAAAACACCTGCAAGTGGGCGCGGCTATCCCAACCAAAAGCAAACCGGACCACGCCCTTGTTGTCGGTGACAAACGCCGCGTTGCGCACGGGAGCGGTCGCAATCGGATGCTTGCTGCCGTCGCGTATGTCCATCATGTAGACCTTGGTGAAATCGCCGTCCGCACCGCTGTTCCACGGCGTGACACCGATCAGCACGTGATCCTCGTCGTTGCGCAGGGTATCGATGATTTCACCGGTAGCTCGCTCCGGTTCGCGCTGCTGGATATGCGTCGCCTTGACCGGACCACCTGCTCGGTAACCGAACAGCAGCTCCGACCCCGAGCCGTCGCCATTGATCGCGAAGATTTCGCCCGTGGAGAAGGGACGGTCCCAGCCAGCCACCTTGGTGCCTTCGGTGTACAGCACGCGATGATCGTTGGCCCACCACAGGTCCACCACCTGGTTTCCTTCGCGCGGCCGGACCATGTTGCCCTTCTGCTTGACCAGGTCCACCAGCGCCAGCATGGGCTTGCCGTTGACCACCGTGGTGGCAGCGAGGTAGTGCCCATCGGGTGAGATCTTCACCTTGTCGTATTGCACGTGACGCGCGAGGTCGGTGAACGGCACGCTTCCCGCGAGCGCCTGACCCGACAACAGACAAAGCGCGCAGGCCACTGCACGCTTGAGCAGCTTCTTCATACGTTCTCCCCTGTGACGCCCCGCCCCCAGACGGTCGCGTTGAACCCGCAGTATAGGTAGCGGATCGCAAGTTCATAAGGGGATGGATGCCCTGCCCGGCGTAGGCATGGGCAATGCCAGCTCGCGCCGGCACAGCCATCCATGGGCGCTGGTTTTCTCCACGGGCGAAGAGGCGCCAGCGGCAAGGCGACCGCGCGGGGAGATATCAGCCGGCTAGCTTCCAGACAGCCTGCGATGCGATACCCCACGGCTGATGGAACCAACGGATAGCCGCACACCTCATCCTGCGCGATGGGTAGGAAGGCATGACCAGCCTGCCGTTCCTTACCAGTGCCAGGCGGCTCGGCCATCCCCTCGGGGAGGACCGGACTCAGCTCAGAACGAATCGCCTGGCACGCGCACCCAGCCTTCCATCAGCACGCGCGCGCTGCGGCTCATGATGGCCTTGGTCACCGCCCACGTGCCATTGACCAACTGCGCCTCGGCACCGACACGCAGGGTCCCCGACGGATGACCAAAGCGCACTGCCTGACGTTCGCCGCCGCCGGCGGCAAGGTTCACGAGGGTGCCTGGAATCGCAGCGGCCGTACCGATAGCCACCGCTGCCGTACCCATCATCGCGTGATGCAATTTGCCCATCGACATCGCGCGCACGAGCAGGTCGATGTCGCCGGATGCCACGGGCTTGCCGCTGGATGCCACATAGTCGGCAGGCTTGGCGACGAAAGCGACCTTCGGCGTGTGCTGGCGCGTGGCGATCTCGTCGAGCGACTTGATCAGGCCCATGCGCAACGCGCCGTGCGCGCGAATGGTCTCGAACATCGCCAGCGCCTTGGCGTCGCTGTTGATCGCATCCTGCAGCTCGGTGCCGGTGTACCCGATCGCCGAAGCCTCGACGAAGATCGTCGGGATGCCGGCGTTGATCATGGTCGCCTTGAGCGTGCCGATGCCCGGAACCTCCAGCTCGTCGACAAGATGTCCCGTCGGGAACATCGCGCCGCCTGCGCCTTCTTCTTCAGCGGACGGATCCATGAACTCCAACTGCACTTCGGCCGCCGGGAAGGTCACGCCGTCGAGTTCGAAGTCGCCGGTTTCCTGGACCTCACCATTCGTCATCGGCACGTGGGCGATGATGGTCTTGCCGATATTGGCCTGCCAGATGCGCACGATAGCGATGCCGTCCTTCGGCAGGCGCGTCAGATCGACCAGACCGCCAGCGATGGCAAACGGGCCCACCGCCGCCGAGAGGTTTCCGCAGTTGCCGCTCCAATCGACGAAGGCCTTGTCGATCGCCACCTGGCCGAACAGGTAATCCACGTCGTGGTCCTGCCGCGCGCTTTTGGACACGATCACCGTCTTGCTGGTGCTGGACGTGGCGCCGCCCATGCCGTCGATCTGCTTGCCGTAGGGATCGGGACTGCCGATCACACGCTGCAGCAACGCATCACGCGCAGCGCCCGGCACCTGCGCCGATGCCGGCAAGTCCTGCAGGCGGAAGAAGACGCCCTTGCTGGTGCCGCCGCGCAGATAGGTGGCGGGGATGCGTATCTGGGGAAGCTGAGCCATGTATGTAATGTCCTGTGGTGACTGGACGCTGCTCGCGCATGCCACGCGAGCGGCGTCATCAACCGTGAAGCGATGCCGCGAGGCATCGCCCACGGTGCCCGCCCGCGATCACGCCGCCTGCGAAGCCTCGATGAAGTCCTGCGCGAAGCGCTGCAGCACGCCGCCCGCCTCGTAGATCGACACCTCTTCGGCGGTATCCAGGCGACAGGTCACCGACACCTCGACGCGCTCGCCATTCTTGCGGTGGATGACCAGCATGAGGTCCGCTCGCGGCATGCGTGCACCGACCACGTCGAAGGTCTCGGTGCCGTCGATGCCCAGCGTCTTGCGGTTGGTGCCCGGCTTGAACTCCAGTGGCAGCACGCCCATGCCGATCAGGTTGGTGCGATGGATGCGCTCGAAGCCTTCGGCCGCAATCGCTTCCACGCCGGCAAGACGCACGCCCTTCGCCGCCCAGTCGCGCGAGGAACCTTGGCCGTAGTCCGCGCCGGCGATAACGATCAACGGCTGCTTGCGGTCCATGTAGGTCTCGATCGCTTCCCACATGCGCATGACCTTGCCTTCCGGCTCCACGCGCGCCAGCGAACCCTTCTTCACTTCGCCATCGACCACCGCCATTTCATTGATGAGCGTGGGGTTGGCGAAGGTGGCGCGCTGCGCGGTGAGGTGGTCGCCGCGGTGCGTCGCGTACGAATTGAAGTCCTCTTCCGGCAGGCCCATCTTGGCGAGGTATTCGCCCGCGGCGCTGTTGGGCAGGATCGCGTTCGACGGCGACAGATGATCGGTGGTGATGTTGTCGCCGAGCACCGCCAGAGGGCGCATGCCCTTGAGCGTACGCTCGCCCGCCAACGCACCTTCCCAATAAGGCGGACGACGGATGTAGGTGCTTTGCGCACGCCAGTCGTACAGCGGCGCGGCGCTGGTGCCGGTGTGACCGGTGCGCGCGAACATAGGCTCATAGACTTTGCGGAACTGCTCGGGCTTCACGCTGGAAGCCACGATCGCGTCGATCTCTTCGTCACTCGGCCAGATGTCCTTCAACGTCACCGGCTGACCGTTGGCATCAACGCCGAGCACGTCCTTCTCGATGTCGAAGCGGATGGTACCGGCGATGGCGTAGGCGACGACCAGCGGCGGCGAGGCCAGGAAGGCCTGCTTGGCATACGGGTGGATACGGCCATCGAAGTTGCGGTTACCGGACAGCACGGCGGTGGCGTACAGGTCGCGATCGATGATTTCCTGCTGGATGGCCGGATCGAGCGCGCCGGACATGCCATTGCAGGTGGTGCAGGCGAACGCGACGATGCCGAAGCCGAGCTTCTCCAGATCCGGCAGCAGGTTGGCTTCTTCCAGATACAACTGCACGGCCTTGGAGCCGGGTGCGAGCGAGCTCTTCACCCACGGCTTGCGCGTGAGGCCGCGCGCATTGGCGTTGCGCGCCAGCAGCGCCGCCGCGATCACGTTGCGCGGATTACTGGTGTTGGTGCAGCTGGTGATGGCGGCGATGATTACCGCGCCATCGGGCATCTGGCCAGGCTGTTCCTGCCATTCGCCTGCGATACCACGCGCAGCGAGATCGGACGTTGGAAGGCGCTTGTGCGGATTCGACGGACCGGCCATGTTGCGCACGACCGAGGAAAGGTCGAACGTCAGCGTGCGCTCGTACTGCGCGTGCACCAGCGTGTCGGCCCACAGGCCCGCCGCCTTGGCATAGGTTTCCACCAGCTTGACCTGCTCGTCGCTGCGACCGGTAAGGCGCAGGTAATCGATGGTCTGGCCGTCGATGAAGAACATCGCCGCGGTCGCGCCGTATTCGGGCGCCATGTTGGAAATGGTCGCGCGGTCGCCCAGGGTCAGGCTCGACGCGCCTTCGCCGCGGAATTCGAGATAGGCGCCAACCACTTTTTCCTTGCGCAGGAACTCGGTGAGCGCAAGCACGATGTCGGTGGCCGTGATGCCAGGCTGGCGCTTGCCGGTGAGCTCTACGCCGATGATGTCCGGCAGGCGCATCCACGAGGCGCGGCCGAGCATCACGTTCTCAGCCTCCAGACCGCCGACGCCAATGGCGATGACGCCCAATGCATCCACGTGCGGCGTGTGGCTGTCGGTGCCCACGCAGGTATCCGGGTAAGCCACGCCATCCTGCACCTGGATCACCGGCGACATCTTCTCCAGGTTGATCTGGTGCATGATGCCGTTGCCCGGCGGGATCACGTCGACGTTTTCGAACGCCTTCTTGGTCCAGTTGATGAAGTGGAAACGGTCTTCGTTGCGACGATCTTCGATGGCGCGATTCTTCGCGAACGCATTCGGATCGAAGCCGCCGCACTCCACCGCCAACGAGTGGTCGACGATCAGCTGCACCGGCACCACCGGGTTCACCTTGGCCGGATCGCCACCGCGCTCGGCAATCGCATCGCGCAGGCCCGCAAGGTCCACCAACGCCGTCTGGCCGAGGATGTCATGGCACACCACGCGCGCCGGGAACCACGGAAAATCGCGCTCGCGCTTGCGCTCGATGATCTGCTTGAGCGAATCGGTGAGGATCGACGGGTCGCAGCGACGCACCAGGTTTTCGGCGAGCACGCGCGAGGTGTACGGCAGGCCGTCATAGGAACCCGGCTGGATCGCCTCCACGGCGGCGCGCGCATCGAAATAGTCCAGCGACGTGCCGGGAAGGGATTGGCGGTAGGCGTTGTTCATGATGTGGGGAACCCTGGATGTGACCTTCGGCGGACCGCGACACACGGAGCGCATCCGCCAACTGCGCGCGCCGCTCTTCGATAGCGCGCGTGGCTCGCCGGTGAAGCGATGCCGCGCGCCTGGACGGACGAAATGGCACCTGTTCGATCCCCAACGAGCAGGCTATCCCGCGCATCGGCCATCAAGGTGACACCTTACCCATGGCGAAGACACCATGACTCATCAGCGCCTTCAGCCGGACATTCTAATGCCGCGCACCAGCGGTTCCCAAACGAGATCGGCGCGCCTATCGCTGCGCGGCCCGCGCAGAAACGCGCAGAAGCGGCGTGGCACCGCGACTTTGCGCGCCCGAATTCGACCTTGGTAGAAGCCGCCTCGAACATCCGCATGACGGCCACCCTGAGGCTGTTGAATCGACAACCGCCCATCGATCCAACCACCTCTTGCGCGCCTCTCTATCGCTTCGGCCTCGACCAGCACCTAGGAACGATATCGGGCGCGGGAACCATCACCCCCTCTGATCGGGTGGTTACCGGAGAAAACATACGCTTCCGTATGTTTGAGGTATCTTAAGCGCCCCTGCGCCGATCACACTGCCTATGCGTGCCTCTACCTTCCGCCGCCTGATGAACCTGTGGCCGCCGTTTCTCTTCAACAGCATCCGCGTGCAGTACGTGGCCGAAGACTGGTCGGAGGTTAAGGTGGTGCTGCGCCTGCGGCCCTGGAATCGGAACTATGTCCGCACGCAGTTCGGCGGCAACCTGTTTGCGATGACCGATCCGTTCTGGATGCTGCTGGCGATGCACCAGCTGGGCAACGACTACTTCGTGTGGGACAAGGCCGGCGCCATCGAATTCGTGGCGCCGGGACGAGAAGACGTCTACGCGCACTTCAAGCTCGATGCGTCCGCCGTCGACGAATTGCGTGCAGCTGCCGCGCATGGCGAAAAAGTGCTGCGCTGGTTCGAGGTCGACGTGACGACGGCAAGCGGCGAGGTGGTCGCGCGCGTGCGCAAGCAGTTGTACGTGCGGCTGAAACCCAAGGCTCGCGCCGAAGTGCCGGTCAATACCTGACGCTTTCGTCGTTGAAGCCCAAAGCGAACCTGTCCAGCGTCTCTCCCCTACAATGCCGTGTCCCCTGCCTTCGGCATTGCCCATGAAACGCCTGCGCATCAAACGCTATCTGTTCACCGGCCTGCTCACGTTCATTCCCCTGTGGGTGACCTGGGTCGTCTTCAAGTTCGTGCTCAGCATGCTTGCCGGCATCGGCACGCCGCTGGCATCCGCCTTGCTCACGACGCTGTCCTCCGCCTCGCCACTGGCGGGCATGGCGCTCAACAACGCCTGGATCACCTTCATCGTCGCACTGCTGCTGACGTTGGGCGTGTTGTACGTGCTGGGCTGGCTGGCCAACCGCGTGATCGGCCAGCGCTTGATCGATGGCTTCGATGCGCTGCTGGCGCGCATCCCGCTGGTGCAGACCATCTACGGCGGCACCAAGAAGCTGATGGCGGTGCTGCAGCAGAAGCCGTCGGGCGTGCAGCGCGTGGTGCTGATCGACTTTCCGCGCAAGGGCATGAAGGTGGTCGGCTTCGTCACCCGCGTGATGACTGAGGAAGGCACGGGGCGCGAAATGGCGGCCGTCTATATCCCCACCACGCCCAACCCGACAGGCGGCTATCTGGAAGTGGTGCCCGTGGACGAACTCACGCCCACCGATTGGACGATGGACCAAGCCATGGCCTTCATCATTTCCGGCGGCGCCGTGGCGCCGGACACCTTGCCGGCACCGCCGGCCGCCCTGCGCGGCGACGCGCAGGACACGGTGTAAGGCTGCGCCATCGGCTTTTGTTCACCGTTGGTCACGGAGCGCGCGCTCGCCTCCTGCGCAGCGCGTGGCTTCGCTTGTTGGCCTGCAGATGGCTGCAACGGTGACTGGCGACGTTGCGGTCGCGCACTGGGTGCGCTCCAACATTGATGCGGTCACCTGCGACGCCTGCTGTAGGAGCCCACCCAGTGGGCGACCGCGGCGTGTCGGCGTTGCTGCTCCGTAGGCTTGTCGCGCACTGGGTGCGCTCCTACAGGTATGCGGTTACCAGCGATGCCTGTTGTAGGAGCCCACCCAGTGGGCGACCGCGGCGTATCGGTATTGCTGCTCCGTAGGCTTGTCGCGCACTGGGTGCGCTCCTACAGGTATGCGGTTACCTGCGATGCCTGTTGTAGGAGCGCACCCAGTGCGCGATCGCACTCGCCTCAGGCCACCACCTCGAACGGCCGCATCATCTCGTTGGACGCGTGTTCCAGCAGATGGCAATGCCACACATAGCGGCCGGTATAGCCTTCGAACTTGATGATGTAGCGCGTCACCATGCCGGGATACACCTGTGCGGTGTCCTTCCAGCCGGCTTCGTGTGGCGGCGGCGGTTGCGCCGGCCCGGTGTAGCGCAGCGTTTTCGAATCCAGGTAGGCGTTCACGTCGAACGGCCTGCGATCGAGGATCTGGAAGCGCACCAGATGCAGGTGAATCGGATGCGTGTCGCCGGTGAGATTCACCAGGCTCCAGATTTCGGTGCTGCCGAGCCTGGGTTTCTCACTCACCGGATCTTGCCAATGCTTGCCGTCGAGCAGCATCAGCATGGGCTCCGCCACGCAATCGGAATATTCGTCGATGCTCAGCACGCGCGTCAGGCTTGCGGTACTTTCCGCCACGCGCGGCACGTCACGCAACGCGGCGGGCACACGGCTGGCGTCATCTTCCTTGGCGGCTGCAATGTCGAAACGCATCAACGGCAGACTGTCGTTCATCAGCTCGAGCTGACTGCCGGCCACGTCTGCAAAGTCGATCACCAGATCCGCACGCTCACCAGGTGCGAGGAACAGGCTGGTCTGCCTGACCGGCGCTGCCAGCAAGCCCTGGTCACTGCCGATCTGCAGGAAGGGGCGTTGCCCGCGCAGGCTCAGCCGGAAGAAACGGCCGTTGGCGGCGTTGAGCACGCGGAAGCGATAGCGGCGCGCGCGCACGGCAAGCTTCGGCAGCACGGCGCCGTTGACCAGCATGACGTTGCCGAACACTTCGGGTACCCATGGCGCGTCGACGATGCCGGACACCGGGTAATACAGCTGGCCATCCTCGGTGAGCAGGCGGTCGCTCAACACCAGCGGCCACTCGAACTCACCCGACGGCAACGACAGCGACTGCTCGTGATCGTCGCGCAGCAGGTACATGCCAAACATGCCGGCGTAGAGATTAAGCCGCTCGATGCCCATCGTGTGATCGTGATACCACAGCGCCGCGGCGTCCTGGCCGTTCGGATACTGCTGCCAGCGCGACTGTCCGGGCACGAACCAATCGGTGGGGTAGCCATCCTCCGATGCCGGCACGCGGGCGCCATGCACATGCACGACGCTGCGCACTTCCGGTACGTCGGCCTCAGCGCCGCAGACGTGATGATCGATCGGCAAGAAGTGTTTCGTTGGCAGCTGGTTGATCCACTCCACCTTCAACGCGCTGCCGCTTTGGGCTTCGATGGTAGGTCCGGGAAAGCAACCGCCGTAGGTCCATAGACGCGTGGGCGGCAGATCGCGATGCAATCGTTGCGTCGTCTCGCGCATGGCGATGCGCAGCACTTCGCCGTGCGATGCCCGACGTACCGGCGGCAGCGGCAGATTATCGACGTAAGGCGCCAGATGCGCCGGGTCGAGCAGGCGCGGCACCCTCGTCTGGTCGGCAATGTCGTGCCGGCACAGCCCGTTGCTTTTCTTCGGCATGGCCATGTGCATGGGCGCGCCCCAGACGCGCAACACGCCGGTGCCGGCGATCAGACCAACGCCCTGGAGAAAACGGCGACGCGAGGAAGGCACGTTCGGGCAACTCCTCTTGCGGAAACGACGAAGCGCCCCGGCACAACCGGGGCGCTCAAGAACGTACAGGTCAATCGATCAACCGTGATGCCCGTCCGCCGTCGTGGCCCACGGAGAGGGTTGCTTCACCGGCTGTCCGGTCTGCTCGTCCAGCACCAGCTTGCGATGCCCGGTGAACGGCAGGAAGAAGTCGAACATGCGCTCCAGCGAGCCGGCTTCGGCATCGAACGAGCCACCGCCGATACGCTTGCCGTGCAGCCAGTTGTCTTCGATGAAACGCGTAATGGACGACTGATCCGTTACGGTGTGATCGACATAGTTGCTGCGAGCCCACGGCGAGATCACCAGCAGCGGCAGGCGCGGACCGTAACCGCAGCGCCCCTGTACCGGCTTGCCCTTGCTGTCGGTGCCCGCGAGCGTGCCGCGCGCCTTGCACACGCCTGCACCGTCCAGTGCATCCTCCGCCGTGCTGGAGGCATTCACGTGCGGCGCGGCTTGATGGTCGTACCAGCCGTCGGAGTCGTCATAGGCGATGACCACGGCGGTATCGCGCCACTCCGGCTGCTGCTGCAGGAAGTTGATCACGTGCACGATGAACTGCTGTTCGTCGAGCGGATCGGAGTAACCCGCATGGCCGTCTTGGTAGCCCGGTGCCTTGAGGAAACTGACGGCGGGGAAATTGCCCGCTTCCACCGCCGCGTAGAAATCCGTCATGTCGTACTGGTGATTGGCCGCGTCGCCCTGGTGGCCAATCATCGCCACCGACGTGGGACGAACATGCGTCGGATTGGCCGTGGATGCGTAGTACTGGAACGGCTGGTGGTGCGGGATGTAATCCGCCTTGTTGACGTTGGTGACGGCAGAACGCGTCGAACGCTTGCAGCCGGTGGTGTTGTTTGCGTTGACCTGCGAGAGATCGAAACCGCCTTCGAAGAAACCCCAGGTGACATGCGCATCGTTCAACAGATCGCCAATGTTGCGGCCGCTCATCTGCACCTGGTTGCCAGTGGGTGAGGAGCACACGTCACCGATCGGATCGGCGTCACCGATGAGGGTAAGACCGCCCTGTCCGTCGTCGACCTCTTCGCCGGTGCCGTTGAGCGTCTGCGTGATGCCGTTGGTCTGGCCTGAGATCAGGTTCAGGGCACCCGGCGTGGAAGGACCAAACGTCGTGTTGTAGCTGTTGTCGCTCATGGCGAACCACTGAGCGTAGTTCCACAGCGCCGTGACCGTGTTGCCGTCGTAATACCCCATCACCTGGCCGATGCCGTTTTCATCGGCGGGCGCGCCGGGCAGCGTTTCGCCCGTGCCTGTGAACTTCGGAAACAGATCCATCGCGCCGCCGTTGAACGCCTGCTGCTCCGGACCATAGTCGTGGTCCTGGTCCGCCGTGGCCGACTGCGCGCGCGAGAGACGGAACGGGTTGATCGCACCGGCGCCATTGGCGCTGTTCTGCTGGTTCGGATTGTGGTTGAGCAGGCTGGCGGTCAGGCCATTGGCCTTCGGCGTGAACGGCCTCGCGTAGAAAGCTGGCTCACCCGGCGCATTGGCGGCATACGGATAGGTGCCGAAGTAGTGATCGTAAGAAACGTTCTCCTGGAAGATCACCACAAGATGCTTGATGGGCGTGGACGTGTGATCGTCCTTGCCGCGATGCCAGGAAGCATTCGTCGCTTCCTCGGCATGCACGGGAATCTGGGCGAGCGATACGGCGGACAGGCTGAGAACACACGCGGCAATACAGACGGCGAGGTGATTTCGCATGAAAGGCTCCCTACGGTCGCGAATGAAGCGCCCCCCTGTGGGAACACCCTTGTGCAGGACATCCCAAGCGCCGGATTCGAGAACGATAGGCAGCGAAGGTGACAGGCGAATAACAGGAAAACGACGCGTTTTCCTGCGAATCCTTCAATAGAGCTGGTTGAAGCGCAGCCTCGGGCCGCATCATGTTTGCGGGGCGAGCGACGCTAGATTCCTCGCATCGCGAACAATTGCGCCGCAGTGGTTCACTTGATGCCAGACATCAGGATGTCCGTGCAGCAGCCATGAAGAACCCAGCGGATGAGGGTGCCAGCGGAACGCGATGAAGGGCTACGCAAGCACCGCACCCCCTCCCCAGCCCCTCTCCCGACGGTAGAAAGGCTCAAGTACCTGGCAGGGAAATCCTCCTCCCTCTGGGGAAAGGTGCCGGCAGGCGGATGAGGGGTGGGCGGATCGAAAGCTGAGAGGCTACGCAAGCACCGCACCCTCTCCCCAACCCCTCTCCCGAGGGGAGAGGGGCTTAATTGCGGGCGGAGAAATCCTTCTCCCTCCGGGAGAAGGTGCCGGCAGGCGGATGAGGGTGCGGGCGGAGCGAAAAGGCACTCTGCTTCCGTGAGGATGGTTGCTCTCTCGTTGCCACCGTGCGTCGACACACAGATTCAGGGGCGTGTGATCTCCCTGCGAGCAGCTGATGCCTGCCCGGACCTACCGGCTCTAGCGCCGGCTTGCAGCCCCCGCCCCTGACCTTTGACACTGTCTGCACCGTGACCTCCGGCCTAGCCTGATGGGTCACGATTGCCAACTCGGTCGCTGCGCAGCGCGTGGCCGCCGGCATCACTTAGCGCCCGCTGGGCGAACCACGAGAGGGAATCCCATGACCAAACCGTATCTGAAGCCCCTGGCGCTCGCCGTCAGCCTGGCCCTGTCGCTCACCGCCTGCGGCAAGCATGAGCAGGCCGAGCAGACTGCCCAGGCCCCTGCCCCCGCCTCGACCGCCCCGGCCGCGGCTCCCGCGCCGAAGGTGTTCGACGTGGCCGAGCTGGGTGACAACACCGAGGCCTGCCAGGACTTCAACGGTTTCGTCAACGCGAAGTGGGTTGCCGCCAACCCGATCCCGAACGACCGCACCCGTTGGGGCGCGTTCGACAAGCTGGCCGAGGACAGCCTCAACACCCAGCACGACATCGTCGACGCCGCCGCCAAGGACGCCGCCAACGCCAAGGCCGGTTCGATCGAGCAGAAGATCGGCTACCTGTACGCCTCGGGCATGGACGACGCCGCCATCGAAAAGGCCGGCTTCGACCCGATCAAGCCCAAGCTCGACGCCATCGCCGCGCTGAAGAACAGCAAGGACGTGGCCAACTACCTCGTGCAGAACTTCGCCAACGGCGACATGCAGGTGTTCGAGTTCGGCTCCGGCGCCGACTTCAAGAACGCCAAGATGCAGATCGCCTACACGCAGCAGGCGGGCCTGGGTCTGCCGACCAAGGACTACTACCTCAGCGACAAGTACAAGGACATCCGCGACGCCTACGTGGGACACGTGGCCCAGGCGCTGCAGCTGACCGGCGTGTCCGAGGCCGACGCGAAGAAGCAGGCCGACCAGGTGCTCGCGTTCGAAACCGAACTGGCCAAGGCCTCGCTGGCCCCGGTGGAAATGCGCACCCCGGAAAACCAGTACCACTTCGTCACCGTGAAGGAAGCGGACAAGATCACCCCGCACTTCAGCTGGGAAGATTTCTTCAAGGCCCAGGGCGTGACCGTCGACAAGGGCTTCTCGCTGTCGCAGCCGAAGTTCATGGCCGAGTTCGACAAGCTACTGGCCAATGCGCCGGTCGACCAGTGGCAGGCCTACCTGCGTTTCCACACCATCGACGACGCCTCGCCGTACCTCAGCAAGGCGTTCCAGGACAACAAGTTCGACTTCTACGGCAAGACCCTCGCCGGCCAGCCGGAACAGAAGCCGCGCTGGAAGCGCGTGCTCGGTGGCGTCAACAGCTCCATGGGTGAAGCACTGGGCCAGTTGTACGTGGCCAAGATGTTCACGCCCGAAGCCAAGGAGCGCGCGAAGGAACTGGTCGACAACGTGCGCAACGCCCTCAAGGCGCGCATCGAGAACCTCGACTGGATGAGCGACGAGACCAAGCAGAGGGCCATCGCCAAGTGGAACACCTTCCTGCCGAAGATCGGCTACCCGGACAAGTGGCGTGACTGGTCGGGCCTGGAAGTGAAGCCGGGCGACTACTACGGCAACGTGATGGCCGCCGCCAAGTTCAACTATCAGTACGACCTCAACAAGGTCGGCAAGCCGACCGATCGCCTCGAGTGGGGCATGACCCCGCAGACGGTCAACGCGTATTACAACCCGACCGACAACACCATCAACTTCCCGGCCGCGATCCTGCAGCCGCCGTTCTTCTATGCCAACGGCGACGACGCGATCAACTACGGCGGCATCGGCGCGGTGATCGGCCACGAAGCCAGCCACGGCTTCGACGACGAAGGCAGCCAGTTCGACGGCGAAGGCAACAACGCCAACTGGTGGACCAAGGCCGATCGCGAGAAGTTCGACGAGCGCAGCGGCAAGCTGGTGGCGCAGTTCGACGAGTACGCACCGATCAAGGACAAGCCGGATACGCACGTCAACGGCAAGCTGACCCTAGGCGAGAACATCGGCGACCTCGGCGGCCTCAACTCGGCCTACGACGCGCTGCAGATGGCGCTGAAGAAGAACACGCAGGAAGCCGGCGAGAAGATCGACGGCTACACGCAGGACCAGCGCTTCTTCCTCAACTGGGCCCGCGTGTGGCGCGGCAACATCCGCGAGAAGGAAGCACTGCTGCGTCTGAACACCGACCCGCACGCTCCCGCTTCGCTGCGTGCGATCGGCGCTCCGTCCAACATGGAAGCCTTCGCCACCGCGTTCCAGTGCAAGCCGACCGATCCGATGGTTCGCCCGGCCGACAAGCAGGTGAAGATCTGGTAACACCTGGCCGGTCCGCGTGACCGACCTAAAGGCGCCGCGTGAAAACGCGGCGCCTTTTTCGTTGGGGGCGATGCATGCCTCTGTAGGAGCGCACCCAGTGCGCGAACCGCCTATGGCGGGGCAACACCGATGCGCCGTGGTCGCCCACGGGGTGTGCGCCTACAACAGATGGCTTTTCCATGGGAGCGGCAATCAGCATGCGAAAATCTACGCAATGACGCGCTAGGTCCGCCACGCAGCAGGCCTTCGGCAGCGAAGCCACTGCGTATCCGGTTGCCTCAGCCGCTCCCGTCCCGCCTCGCTTCGTACGCCTTCAGATGCGTATACGCCGTGCGCAACATCGCCAGCGATTCCGCCTCCTCGCCTGCGCGCGCCAGCATGTCACCGATCACATGGTCGGCTTCGATCTGACCACCTTGTTCAAGGTCACGCATCATCGATGCGCTCAGCTTCGAACCCTTTTCCGTGAGCACGCTGCAGGCCCGCGCGAGCACCGCGTCGGACGGTGCATGCTGATTGAGCGCCGCAACGCGCCGGCAATCCTCCAGCAGTTGCAACGTCGCTGCTTCGCCGCCGCTTGCCGCCATGACGTCCCCCACCGGTGCGCGCATCAGGCAGGTGATGCCCGCCAACGACGCGAGGAATACCCACTTGTCCCACATGTCCTGCAGGATCGTCGTACTGAGCCGCGGCTCGAACTTCGCCTGCGACATGGCTGCCAGCACACGCTCCACGCGTTCCGAACGTGAACCATCTCGCTCGCCGAACGTGAGCGAATGCGACTGGTTGAGGTGATGCACCATGCCCTGCTTGTCGAGCGTCGCAGCAATGACGCACTGCCCGCCCAAGACGCGCTCCGCACCGAAACGCTCGTCCAGCACATCGAGATGCCGCATGCCGTTAAGCAAGGGCACGATCATCGTGTCGGGCCCAACCGCAGGCGCCATGTCTTCGATCACCTGCGGCAGGTGATAGGCCTTGCAGCTCACGACGATAAGATCAAAGGGTTCACGCAGCTCGCCAGCCTGCACCGTCGGTGGAGCGGGTAGCTCGACATTGCCGAATGCACTGCGGATCACCAACCCATGCTGCGCCAACTGCTCAAGGCGGCGCGCCCGAACCAGGAAGGTGACGTCTTGGCCAGCCTGCAGCAGACGCCCACCAAAATAGCCACCGGTCGCGCCGGCTCCCACGATCAAGATGCGCATGTCGCCGCCCTCAAAAATGACCACGGGGCAGAGACTAGCTCATGCCCCGCGATGGGTGTTGCAGCGAAGGTGGTAGCGACTTTCTGGAAGCGACCTCGCGAGGACCGATGCCTTTACCAGCAATCGCTCAGCGCACCGGTACCGCTCTTGGTGCGGGCGCCCGTCTGGTTCAGTGTCAACGTCCCGCACTTGGTGTCGCGGCTCAACTGGGCCCCGATCGGCGTCGCCGTGATGGTGTAAGTCGAGGTACCCAGATTCGCCAGCGTGTAGCTGTAATCTCTACCAGTCCGCTGCGCACTCGAGCAATCCAGCGCAGGAAGTGCAGTCAATTTGTTGCCGGCCGCATCCTGGTCATAGCGCAGGTTCGTCGTATAGAACCGCTCCATGTAATTGGAGTACTCCGACATGCACCCCTCGCCTGCAACACGGCGCGTCTTGGTGACATAGCTCGAATACGAAGGAACGGCGATGGCCGCAAGAATCGCCACGATCGCCACCGTGATCAAGAGCTCAATCAGCGTGAAACCCCAATGCACGTGTCGCTGCACCGGCCGAGCGTTCAGACGTCTGTTCATATCCCCTCCAACTCCTTTCATCGACGCCCGGCATCGCGATACGTCGTTGATCTCTATCGTGCAGGCAGCGGCCTTGCTGACCACCGCCCACACACTTGGTTGCGCTCCGATCAGAGCTTGATTTCGCGCCAAGACACTCGCGATGGGCTGGCGCCGCTCTGCGGATTCACCTTGCTGAGTGCGGCCGTGCCCTTCACGGTCTGCGTGACGATGTAGGTCTGGCCACCGTAACGAATCGTGGTCGGGCTACCCACCGCATCCATACGAATGCCGGAAACCGACGTTGAGGCCGAACCAGAACCGTAGCTGCCGTTCGCATCCGGGAAGAAGCCTTGCTTCAAGCCGCCACCGGAAGCGGGATCAAAAGCCATGGTCCAGCCCGTCTGCAGACCCGGATTGCAAGATACGGCAGAGATGGTCGGCGGCTCAGCCGTGCTGACCACCACTGAGCCGTCCACCATAACCGGATTGTAGATGATCTGTTCCTGGGTATCGGGCAGGTCGTAGTACCAGCCGAACTGGGTATTGTTCTTCGCGCAGGTCGTGCTCCCGCTCCAGCACACTTGGCTGCCGGTGGGCAGCGAACGATAGCCCAACACTTGGCCACTGGCTCCGGATGCAGTCTGTGTAGACGTCTGCGAGAGGAGGGTCGAGCGCGCAATGCTCTGCGTGGGTGCCAGGCCCGCGTACTTAATGGTCGACGCCTTGTTCCACGCCGTCATGTCCCAGTCCCAGATGCCGTAGAAGGTCTGCGTGCCCGACGCATACGTATCACCACCACTGGTCGTGGCCGGCGTCTTCTGGCCTGTACCGAACAGCACCATCACGCGACTCGTGCTGCCCGTCTGCACGGATGCAATCACCGGAGCTGTCGTAATGGGCTGCCGGTTCGGCGTGGTCGCCGCGTCCTTGGCAACAAAGAGTGGCGTAGCCGCCGTGTTGCCGAAGTTGGACACGCTCCATTTTGAGCTTGAACTGTCAGTGAGATCGAAACGCCAGACGTTACCCTGCACGTCGCCAGCGTACACATAGTCGGTTACGTGATCTCCATCGAGATCAACCGTGCTCACATAGGCAATGCCATTGGGGCTGGAGCTCGAGCCCACGCCCGTGTCGAGGAACTGGTAGGTGACGGTGGCGGTGCTCTTCGTCGAATCCCAATCCACCAGGCCAATATAGATGCCCGCCGACGTGGATGCGCCCATGCCGTTGCCGAAGATGATCGCCCACTTGCCGTTGTGCAGTCGCGCGATGGTCGGCGTACCCACCGTATTGCCCAGGTGCGTGAGCGCGGAGCTGGTCCAATCCCCCACAACGACCGTCGCGGCATTGGTTTCCTTGAAGGTCGACGGGTCCGTGATATCCAGTGCATAGATCTCGGAGCCTGCGGAGCCCACGCCCCCCACCAGCCATGTATGCCACTTGCCGTTGTAGAACAGGTCACCCACCGCCGGCGTGGCGTCCACCACGTAGTCGTGGGCATAGGTGGGACTGGTCAGGTCTGCCGCATACTTCGCGAGCTGCCCGGAGGGCATGAAGCCCAAGACCTCGTTGCCATTGTTGGTGGTCGAGTCATAGGTCGTCGTACCACTGACCGTCTTGTAGGAGCCCGCGCTGAAGCCATGCAGGAACCCATCGTTCGCTCCCACGTAGACGACGTTGAGGCGCGATCCGTAGGTTGTGGCGAAACTGCTATAGCTCTGCGCTCCCGACGCGTTCTCTGGCGCACTCGAGGGGTTGCCATACAGGAAATCGTTGAACGCATCCGGATAATTGCCGGGCGTCGGCGAACCCACCCAGGTCGGGCTGGAATTGATGATGTCGCCAAGCACGCCATTGCGCGCGCGCAGCGTTCCCGGCGGACTCTGCAACTGCTCCGTCGAACGATCGCCACGCAACCAGGAAACACGCGTCGAACCGGCGCTATCCGTACTGTTGAGCGCAGTCGTCTGGCTGGTGTTGAGCGAAGCCCACTGGAAAGCCTCGCCCTTGTTGGCGCTGTCATCCCAGCTCATCAGTACGCGATTGCTCGGCGATTCGGCCGTAATGGTGTTTACAGGCGTGCCATCGGCCTTGGTACCCATGGACGGACAGCCACCGCCGGTCAGGACGCACTTGGCATCCCAGTTGGCGTTCGACGACACGCTGACCACGCCGCCGGTCGTCACCACCGGCGCGGAGATCAACGAACCCCACCAGTTGTCCGATGAGTAAGAGGCGAGGTAGATCTGCGTGCCGATCCTCACCTGGCCCGACTGCACCGTGTTGGCGCCGGCACTGCTGTTGGACTGCAGCGGCACTGCCGAGAAGCAGGTGATTTCATGGACGTTGTTGCTACCGCCCGTACCCGCGGAAAAGCCGAAGCGGAACAGGGAAGGAATCGCGCCGTTGCTCTTCGTGATGTCAGCGTTGGTGAGAACGGGCTTGTACACGCCGTTGTTGTAGCTATAGGAGAAGTTCAGCAGACCCGATGCCGAAATCACCAACTTGTACGTAATCGGCCATGCGTTCTGCGAATAGTCCGAGTTGAGTCGTGTCTTGGCCGAGTTGGACGCGATGAGCTGGGTGCCGCTCACGTAATTGCCATTCTTGTCGAACCCGCCCGGAAGCACGGCATAGCCGCCAGGAATCACGTTGTAGTTATAGGTAATGTTCTTGAGGTTCTTCGATGCATTCGTACCGCTTGACACGTACTGCCCGTTCTTGCAAGCGGTTTGGACCTTGCTCTTCCGGGTACTGCTGCTGTCGCTGGTCGAGTAGTAGCTGGAATTCTGGCTGTTCAACCACGCAAAGTTCGTATTGCCGGCGCCGCGAAGACCGATGCGCTCGGGCTGATACTGCGCGCCGGTGCCTGCGCCAATGCTGTTGTTAGCCGTGGATTGCGCGAACGTATTGGAGCCGTTCGCCGTTGTTCCGGACGTTGTGTTGTTCGTGTTGTAGATGCCGCTGCTGGTGTTGTCGCCCGAGTTGAGAAAGTTGCCGAACTCGTCGACACCCAAGCCCAGGTAGGCATTGGCAAGACCATCGTAGGTGTCGTTGCCGTTCGAGCAGCTATAGCCCATGCTGCCGCCGAGGCCACCGGCAACCGTCGGCATCGTCGCGCTGCCGTCCGTCAACAGGAAGGAAATACCGTCCGCACCGTTCTTGGCCGAACCGTCCGCGCTGCCACCGTAGGTGTAGGTGGTGAACGTCACCTGCAAACCCTGGTTGCTGGGAAAGGTGAAATTGGAAAGGATGGCGCCCGTCTGGTTGTTCTGTGCAGGGGTGAGTCGCAATGCGCCGTAGCCCGTGGCATCCGGATTGGTGATCATGGACGAACTGCACTTGGGAATGCTGCCGGTACCATCGCCCGCGGTAAGGCAGGCATCGTTCAACGCGACCCATTTCAGGGTGGATGTCGCTCCGGAGAAGTTATCCGTGTAGGTCACCGCACTTGCTGCACTTGATGCCAGCAAGCCCGCAAGAGCGCACGTCAGCTTCATGTTTTTCGTAGACATGATTCTTTCCATCATGTTGGCTGGCGCCGATACGGGCTCGGCGATCCTGGTCGATTAGCGGCGGTAGACGGTCTGCAGCACCACGGTGGCGCGATCACCCACGGTCGTGTCGCCGCTGCGAGCGGTGACGCGATAGAAATCCGCGGTATTGAGTGCGCCGCACGGCGAATAGCCCGAGCAGTTGGAGAGCTGATGCACGTTCGGCGGAGGGATGGTGAAATTGCCCAGATACTCCACCACGTACTGCGGCTGGCTTGCCGCAAGCTTGGTGGCATCGAATGCCGTCGTCGCAATAGACGTCGCCGTAACAGTCGAATCGGTGAACGGGTTGGGCACGCATTTGGTCGTGCTGCTCGGTGAGCAATCCCGGAAACCGGACGGAGACGCAGCTGCCTGCACGGCTGCCTCGCCCTGGCGCAGCGCAGCCTCCGCCGCCTGGAACGCCACTTCGCGATCGTAGAAGTTGGCCGTCATCTTCTGTTGCATGATCGTGCCGCGTACGGCAGCCAGACCCACCAGGGTGACAACGACCAGCAACACCAGGGCGACGACGATGGCGACGCCGCGTTGGCTCCTTCGTGAGGGCAGGCGACGGTTGTGCACCGAGCTGCCACGTTGGGAGACAAAAAGCTTGCTCATCTCAGTTCACCCGGTTGCGCAACGTGGCGGTGGTGGAGAAGGTGCGCGTCAAGGCTTGGGCATTGGTTCCAGCACGCGCATCGTCGCTCTGCAACGTCAACTGCACCTGCGCAGCCGTGACGCCGGCCCAATTGGTGACCGATGCCGCCGTGACGAACGAGGTCGTACCCGACTGCAGGTACGTGATCGTCATGGCGGTGACGTTGCGCACCATTTCCTGTGCCGTTGTCGACAGGACACCGGCGGTGTTGACCAGCGAGACGCGATAGAGCGACTGGCCACCATTGGGATTAACACCGATGTACCAATCCACTGCCGACAGCTTTGACACCAGCGCACTCTGGCCGAACGTATACGGATTGCCACTGGCGACGCAGACCCCCGGATAACCAAGACCGGTGGAACAATTGTTCGTTGCGTCGTAGGTAATGGTCTTCGTCGCGTCGGTGTACTTGGTTGTTTTGAGGATGGTCGCGTGGTCGGGATCGCACACGATGATCACGTCGCCGCTCTGCAAATCACCTGCGGACCCGTTGATCGTGAAGTTGGGTGTTCCCGCGGACGGCGAATGGAGGTTCACGCTCATCGTCGTATCGGCCGCACCCAGTAGTTCAATGGAATCGGTGGTGCTGACGCGATTGGTCTTTGCCGTGCCAGTGGTGACGGCGGGATCGGCCACACCCGGTCCATAGCCCACAATGGCGTTGCCCCAGTTGGCCCACCAGGCCGTACCGCCGTTGGCTGGACCGTTGAGGAGCACGTTGGTGAATCGCACATTGTTGTTGCAGCCGGTGAGCTGCGCATTGCGAATGTCGTGCGCGAGCATCTCGAAGGCAAGCCGCGAACTGTCCTGCACATCGCCCAGCGCATTGTTGGTGCGGTAGGTCTGCTGATTCGCCAGGAATACGCTGGCTACGCCTCCGATGACGATGAGGCCGAGCAGCAGCGCCACCATAAGCTCGATAAGCGTAAAACCGCGCGGCCTTCGCGCGCCTGGGACGCGCCAGCGAGCGCCATCATTCTTGACGTCACGGACGCTCATAGGATTCCCTGCGTGATGACGCTTTGGGTAGTGGTGCCGTCGAGCGCGATCGCGCCCGCCTTGCTGTCGTCAAAGGACACGGTGATCGTGCAGAATCCGCTGGTGGTGCATTGGATCTTGCCGCTGGTGGTGGAGACCGCGCCGCCAAGAGCCGGATTGGCCAGTGCATTGGCGCACCACTGGGCAAGCTGGGCATTGGCAAGCGAGGAGCCGTCGGCCTTCGGGCATTTGTCGGCCGTCAGGGTGCCGTTGTAAACGCCGCCCGTCGCATTGACGATATCCGCCCGCATGGCATCCTGGATTGAATGGACGGCGATCGTCGCCATGCTCCGCGCCATGGAACTGTTGTTCGTGGACAGCGATCGCGCCTGCAGCGCAGCCATTCCCAGGAAAGCGATCGACAGAATCAGCACGGCAATCATCACTTCGATGAGCCCGACACCGGCCTGGCGCAAGCGTGCTGGGCACATGCGATGGGCCCTGTTTCCAGCGGCCGCAACCCGCCCTGCGGGCGCCATAGAAAGGATGTTGCTCATCCGCAGGCTCCCGTCGAAGGCACTACCTGAAGGATCGTGCCGCCGACCATCGAGATCGTGCGGACATTATTTGTGCTCAATGCGCTGGTGCAGATCACGGCCACGTTGTTGCCAAAAGGTGTCGTAGACCCTGCCTGCTGGCCTACTCCCTGGCTGGTGAAGCGCAATGCCGTCACGTTCCCGCTCAACTGGAGCGGTGTCACGATGCTGGTGACGCCCCCGAGCACTTGGACGGCGGTACCTGCAGCATTGAGCACGGCGACGCCTCCAGCCTGTGTGCCGCACTGGGTGCCCAACGTATCGGTGAGGTTATTGGCCGCAATGTCGCTGCAGAACTGCGAGCTGGCATTGCGCTTGACCGCCTCCATGCGCGCCACATTGATGGCGGCGACCATGTCGTTGGCGGCGGTGGTCAGCCTGTTGGAGATGATCAGCTGGCGGAAGCTGGGGATCGCGATGACCAACAGCACGCCGGCCACGGCAAGCGAGACCATCAGCTCCAGGATCGTGAATCCGACATGGCGTCGGCGCGAGCTACCGATGCGCGGAGGCTGATCCACTGCCGGACGCCCATTACGCACCGGGGCCAGCACAACGCTTCGCTGGCGCGAAAAGACATGCATGGTAGTTCCCCTGTTTCCCTTGGCGGCACTGTACCCAGCAGCCCCGGTTAGCCAAGCAACTATCCGACAAGAAGTAGGTTTTTCCTGACGAGTGGTTCATGCCATCTGACAAAATTGGACGGCAATCACACACCAAGGTCCTGGCTGGCTACCGATTCCGCGCGAACTCGACACCCTCCACCGATTCCGTCGCCGTGAACGGAATGTGGACGTTCCGCCCCGTCCGGTCGCCTCGCCATGGGCCTCCTCGCCACCCGCAAGCCTAGGCATGGCTTGCCACTGGGCGGATAATTGGCGGCCCTTGCAACTGGCGGCTGCCCCACTGATGTTCGTACCCGGTCAACGATGGATCTCCACCGCCGAGCCTGAGCTCGGCCTTGGCACCGTGCTGCGCGTCGAAGGGCGCGGGGTGCAGGTGCTGTTCGCGAAGGCGGGGGTGCTGCGCCCTTATGCCGTCGATTCGGCACCGCTGGTGCGCGCGGAGTTTCGTCCCGGGCAGCGCGTGGCCGGCAAGGGCATTGCCTTTCTGGTCGAGCGCGTGGAAGTCCGTGAAGAGCTGCTGGTCTACCGCGGCGAGGGGCGCGAACTGGAGGAAGGCCAGCTCGATGATGAGCAGAGCGTCAGCCAGGCCGATGACCGCCTGATCGGCGGCCGCACCGACCCGTCTTCCCATTTCGAGCTGCGCCTGGAAGGCCTGCGCCGCCGCGCCGACGCCCGCCGTTCGCCGGCCTGGGGCCTGGGTGCGTCCCGCATCGGCCTGGTGCCGCATCAGTTGCGCGTGGCGGGCATTGCCTCGGCGCGCCGCCCTCCCCGCGTGCTGCTGGCCGATGAAGTCGGCCTGGGCAAGACCATCGAGGCGGGCATGATCATGGCCCGCCAGCTCGCCACCGGCCGCGCCGAGCGCGTTTTGATCCTGCTGCCCGACACCCTGGTCTACCAGTGGTTCGTGGAGCTGCTGCGCCGCTTCAACCTCAGCTTCGCCATCTACGACGAGGAGCGTTGCGAGGCGCTGGAGCAATCCGACGACGGGCGGAATCCGTTCGAGGACGAACAGCTCGTCATCGCGGACTTCACCTTCCTCGAGCAGTCGCCGCGACGCGCGCAGCAACTGCTCGATGCGCCCTGGGACCTGCTTGTGGTCGATGAGGCGCATCACCTGGCCTGGACGCCCGAGGCCGCCAGCCCGCGCTACACGTTGGTGGAGAAGCTCGCCGCGGCCTCGCCCGGCGTGATCCTGCTCACGGCCACGCCGGAACAGCTGGGCCGCAGTGGTCACTTCGCGCGACTGCGCCTGCTCGATCCGCAGCGCTATCACGATCTGGACATCTATCTGTCCGAATCGGACAAGTTCCACAACCTCTCCAGGATCGCCGACCGGTTGCTGGAAAACCAGCCTCTGGACGACGCGCAGCACGCCGTCCTGCAGGAGGCTTTTGCCGGCGATGAAAGCCTGCTGGCGCGGCTCGCCGACACGACCAAGCCGGAGAACATGCGCGAGATCCTCGCGGCGCTGATCGATCGCCACGGCACCGGCCGCGCGATGTTCCGCAATCGTCGCGCGAGCATCGGCGGTTTCCCCAAGCGCCTGCCCGTGTGGCACCTGCTGGACGCCGAGTCGCTGAGCGAGGATCGCCGCCAGGCCCTGCTTGCCGAATTCCACGCGGACATCCAGCAACCGATGCCGCCCATCGGGGTCGACTACGCCAGCGACCCGCGCCTCGATGCCCTGGTCAACCTGCTCGACGAACACCCGCAGGACAAGTTCCTGCTGATCTGTCGCAGCCAGGCCAAGGTGCTGGCGCTCGAAGAAGCCCTGCGCACCCGCAGTGGCGTGGGCGTGGCGCGGTTCCACGAAGGTCTCGGCATCGTGCAGCGCGACCGCAACGCGGCGTACTTCGCCCAGCCCGACGGCGCGCGCCTGCTGCTGTGTTCGGAAATCGGTTCGGAAGGCCGCAATTTCCAGTTTGCGCACCGGCTGGTGCTGTGGGATTTGCCGCTCGATCCGGACCTGCTGGAACAGCGCATCGGTCGCCTGGATCGTATCGGCCAGAAGCACGACATCAGCATCCATATCCTCGCCGTGACCGACAGTGCGCAGCACGTGCTGGCGCGCTGGTACGACGAAGGCGTGGACGCGTTCCGTTCCAGCCCCGCCGATGGCCGCGAACTGCTGCGTCGTTTCGGTGAATCGCTCGCGCGCCTCGCCGACGAGCACGCGCGCGACGACGATAGCCGCGACCAGGAACTCGACGTGCTGCTCGCGGAAACGCGGGGCGCGCACGAAGAGATGGCCGCCCTGATCCGCGACGGTCGCGATCATCTGCTCGAGCTGGCCGCCAGCCGCGACCTGCACGCGGACGAACTGCAGCAAGCGTTCACCCGCGAAGATCACGATCCGAGCCGCGATGGTTTCATCCAGGCATTGCTGGAACGCTTCGGCATTCATACCGAGGAACTGGGTGGCAAGGTGCTGCTGCTCGATCCACAGTATCTCTCCACCGACGCCCTGCCCGGCTTCGCCGAAGGCCCGCAGGCCGTCACTTTCGCGCGCGACGTGGCATTGGCACGCGAGGAACTGCCGCTGCTGCGCCTCGATCACCCGATGGTGCAAGGCGCGCTCGACCTCACGCTGTCCAACGAACAGGGTAACGCCGCGTTCCTGGTAGACGATGCGCTACCGCCGCGCAGCGCACTGCTGCAAGCCGTGTTCCTGCTCGAATGCGTGGCGGACCGTCGCCTGGACGCGGAGCGCTTCCTGCCCACGCAGCCGGTCACGGTGACCATCGACACGCGCCTTGCCGAACGCGCGGACTTCCGCCCCAGCGAAGTCGCGCTGCGCAAGGCGGCCGATCGCACGATCGAGGTGCCGCGCTACCGCAAGTTCCTCGCCAAGCTGGTGCCGCCGATGCTGGAAAAGGCCGAAGCGATCGCACAGGAGCGTTCACAGGCCCATGTCACGGAGGCGGTGACGCAGGCCACCGAGATGCTCGATGCCGAGCTCTCGCGCCTGATCGGCCTGCGCACCGTGAACCCGGGGATCAGCGAATCGGAAATCGCCGCCATTGCGGAAGAACGCACTGCCCTGCTGAAGGCGTTGCCGGAATCGCGCCTGCGACTGGACGCCGTTCGCTTCGTCGTGAGCCCGGATTTCCTGGCCCTGCGCTGATACGTACCGCGACCATGGCGGGAGTGCACGCGCTGCGCTCCCGCCTTCGCAACGCTTATGCCGCTGCCGGAACCGCCGCCATGCGGTCATCCACGCCGAACAGCTTGTAGGCCACGCTGAGCAGCGCGATCCACGCCACGCCGACATAGAGCGCCACGCGCGTATCCGGGCTGACGCCCAGCATCACCAGCACGAACGCAAAAAAGGCCAGGCACAGCACGCCGGTAAACGGCCACCAGCGCAGCCTGAATCCCGAGGGCACGTCGCCATTCAAGCGCATGCGTCGACGGAAGCTGTAATGCGCCAGCAGCACCATCGTCCACGTCCATACCGTGTTGAACGACAGGATCGACATCATCATGCCGAACACCTTGGCCGGCAGCAGGTAATTGAGCAACACAGCCAGCAGCAGCACTGCGAGCGTCGCCAGGATGGCGCGCAAGGGCACGCCATGCTCGTTCACCGAGCCGAGCACCGATGGTGCCTGTCCCTTGCTGGCAAGGCTGTAGAGCATGCGACTGCCGCTGAAGGTGGTGCTGTTGAAGCCCGACAAGGCCGCCGTGATCACCACGAAATTGATCAGGCCGGCCGCCTGAGGGATGCCCAGTTTCGCGAACGTCGTGACGAACGGACTGCCGTGTTCGCCCAGGCCGGTCCACGGATAGATCGCCATGATCACGAACAGCGCGCCGACGTAGAAAATCAGGATGCGCCACAGCACCGAATTCACCGCGCGAGGAATAGTCCGTTCCGGCTGCGCGGCTTCACCTGCCGCGATACCGACGGTTTCCACGCCGCCGAAGGAAAACACCACCACGGGCAAGGCGAGCACCATGCCCATCACGCCGTGTGGAAACCACCCTCCGTGTGACCAAAGGTTGGAAAGCCCGGTCGGCTGTCCGCCGTTGCCCCAGCCCAGGAAGATGATGGCGAGGCCGCCGACGATCATCGCCAGCACGGTCACCACCTTCACGAGGGTGAACCAGAATTCCATCTCTCCGTAGATGCGCACGCTCAGCAGGTTGAGCCCGCCGATCATGACCACGCTGCCAAGCACCCATATCCAGCGTGGCCAATCGGGAAACCATTCATGCATATACGCGCCGACGGCGGTGGCTTCGGCCATGCCAACGCCAACCATCAGCAGCCAGTAGTTCCAACCGGTGAGATAACCGGCGAACGATCCAAGGTAGCGCTGCGCATACACGCTGAACGAACCGGCCACTGGATCGTGCACGGTCATCTCGCCCAGCGCGCGCATGATGATGAAGATCATCACGCCGCCGACCATGTAGGCGAAGAGCACCGATGGGCCAGCAAGCTTGATGGCATCGGCGGAACCGAGGAACAGGCCGGCGCCAATGGCCATGCCAAGCGCCATGAACGTGATGTGGCGCGGCGTGAGGCGGCGCTGGAGATGCTGGGTCATGGAGATCGAACGGATGCGTGAAGGTCAACGCCAGAGCTGGCGCCGGGGCTTGATCGGCAACTTGCCGCGCCAGTACTGGATCAGCAGGAAGCCGCCGAGCATGCCGCCAAGATGGGCGAAATGCGCGATGCCGGATTGCGTGCCGGTAACGCCCAGCACCAGCTCAAACAGCGCATAGAGCGTCACGAACAGCCACGCGGAAATCGGAATGGGCAGGAAGATCAACATCATCTTCTCGTGCGGGAAGAGCATGCCGAACGCAAGCAGGATGCCGAAGATCGCTCCCGAGGCTCCCAGCGTCGGATAGAACCCGCCGGTGAACCACTGCACCACCATCAGCTGCGCCAGCGCCGCCATCAGCAGGCAGACGAAGTAATAAACGATGAAATTGCGTGGCCCGAACACGCGCTCGATCTGCCCGCCGAACATGAACAACGCCAGCATGTTGGACAGCAGGTGCAAGGTGTTGCCGTGCATGAAGGCGTAGGACACCAGCTGCCAGGGGCGAAAACCTATCGATATCAGCCCTTCCGGCAGCTGCTCTACCCGATCGGGGCCCCAGGGCCACAAGGCGAAATGCAGGATCAGCGTGTCGCCCATCACCTGCTGCAACAGGAAGACCGCGACATTGGCGATCAGGAGGTTGCGGGTGACGACAGGCAGGTCAAACGGCATGGGAACAGTTCGGGGGACGGTTCCCACAAGCGTAACCGCACCGGGACACCGTCGTCACGCTCGTGAAGCCCTGCCATCGCGCAGACGGGGCCGTGCCTTCGCGTCGCCTGCCCGCGCTTCCAGGGAGGGATGAGATGCGGATTGTCAGAGGAATCACGACCGCACCCATCGCAGTGAAGGCAAATGGACGTCTATTTGAAAACCCATTGCGGACTTTCGAGCCGGTCCACAACTTCGAGCTTCGACCCTGGCTGGATATCGTCGCGGCAGCTACGCCGGGCGCTGAAGTAAGCTGCTCGCAAGCCCCGGAAATACCGGCAAATTCTTGCGAATTTCGCAAGATGGAAGTGTGCCTTTCGGTACGTTTGAAGCGGCCGGGCGACACGCTAGATTGTGCGCTTTGCACCACCTGGAATTCTTATGCGTCGCGCTTGGATGATGTTGCCGCTGTGCATCGCGCTAGCCGCATGCCAACGCCATCAGACAAACAACGGCACCGCCGATGCGCTGTCTTCCGAGGCGAGCTTCTCGCCGGGCATCGTTCTGGACGACGTCAGGCAGCACATGAAGGCCTTGTCGTCGGACGACCTGCTTGGCCGCACGGTGGGCGGCGAGGCAGAGCAGCGCACGACCACCTATCTCATCCAGCAGTTCACGCGTATTGGGCTCGCTCCGGGCAACAACGGCAGCTGGCTGCAGACGGTGCCTTATGTGGCAGCGACGCTCCAGCATCCTGAGGACGTCAAGCTTTCGATCAACGGCGAGACCGGCAGCGACGAATTCGCGTTCGGCAAGGACATGGTGGTCGGTACCTTGGCCGAGCAACCGCACGCCGCTTTGAACGCATCGCCAGTGGTCTTCGTGGGCTACGGCATCAACGCGCCGAGCGAGCAATGGAACGACTACGGCGACATCGATCTCAAGGGCAAGACCGTCATCATCCTCGTCAACGATCCGGGCTGGGCAAACCAGAATCCCCGGCTGTTCAAGGGCCGCGAATACACTTACTTCGGCCGCTGGACCTACAAGTTCGAGGAGGCTGCGCGTCGCGGCGCGGCCGCGGCGTTCATCGTGCACGACACGAACGGCGCCGGATATCCGTGGTCCGTCGTGCAGGACGGATGGTCGATGGCGAGGCCGGATCTTCCCATGGCCGACGATGCGGGACGACAACGCCTGCCCGTGGCCGGATGGATCACCACCGCCGCGGCGCAAAAGCTGTTCGGCCTGTCCGGCGCTGATTTCAATGCCCTGAAGAAACAGGCGTCGCAGCGAGGCTTCAAGCCGGTGCCCTTGCATGCCACGCTCAGCGTCGCCTTCGACAGCACCATCCGCCGTGGCGAGTCGCACAACGTCGTGGCTCGCCTCGACGGCAACAAGCGACCGGGCGAAGCGATCGTCTATTCCGCGCATTGGGATCATGTGGCCGCAGTGGGTGAAGGCGCGCGCGGCACGATCGACAACGCCACCGGCGTCGCCGGCCTGCTGGAAATTGCCGAGGCGTTCGCGCACCGCGCACCCAAGCCTCATCGCTCGCTGCTTTTCATCGCGACCACGCTCGACGAAACCGGACTGATCGGTGCGCGCTACTACGTCGGTCATCCGCTGGTGCCTCTGTCCAGCACGGTGGCCGATATCAATCTCGACCTGCTGCCCACAGGTGGCCCGGCCAGCGCGCTGGCGGTGATCGGCTTCGGCCAATCGCAACTCGACGACTACCTGGCCGATGCGGCGCACGTCCAGCGGCGCAAGGTCTTGCCCGACGTCCAGCCTGAGAAGGGACTGTTCTTCCGCTCCGACCAGCTCAGCTTCGCCCGCGCGGGCGTTCCCGTGCTGTACGTCCGTTCCGCCGCGGCGCAACCCGATGCGGGCACCGACGACGGCGTGCCCGCCGCGCTCGACCGCTACAACCCGCCCTGGGACCTGTCGGGCACGGTGGACGACATCCGTGCGCTGTTCATGGTGGGCAGTCGCCTGTCGATGGAGGACAGCTATCCGCAATGGAAGCCAGGCAGCGACTACCAGCGCCCACAGAGCATGCGCGGACTCTGAACACGCCTTCCAACGGCAGCACAACTTTCCGCGCCGTAGAATGCCACCATGAGCGTTTCACTACGCCAGGTGCACATAGCGGGCGCGACCGGCCTCACCGGCCAGTGGGTGCTTGCGCTCCTGCTCGATGACCCGGGCGTGGAACGCGTGGTCGCTCCCACCCGCCATCCCTTGAGCCCGCATCCCAAGCTGGAGAATCCGGTAGGCATGGTCAGCCACCTGATCTGCCAGCTGCAGGGGCCGGTAGACACCGTGTTCTGCTGCCTGGGCACCACCATCCGGCAGGCCGGATCGCGCGAAGCCTTCCGCATGGTGGATTACGACCTTCCGCTGATGCTTGGAAAGCACGCACTCGCACTCGGCGCGCGCCATTACATCGTCATCAGCGCGCTGGGCGCCGACCCGGCCTCGCGCTTGTTCTACAACCGCACCAAGGGCGAACTGGAGCTGGCCCTGCAGAAACAGGGCTGGCCGCAACTGACCATCGTGCGTCCCTCGCTGCTGCTTGGCGCACGGCACAAGCCGCGCCTGGGCGAAGTGTTCGCCGCACCGTTCTCACGCATCCTCCCCGGCCGCTGGCGGGGCATCGAAGCATCGACCGTGGCGTGCGCTATGTTGCGTCTCGCGAAAACGCCAGGCGAAGGCGTACGCATCGTGGAATCGGACGAGCTCCAGGTTCTCGGGCACTGAAACCGGCAAAAAAAAAAGGCCGCCCATCGGGCGGCCTTCGACTGACGGAGATACTGGAACTCAGCTGCTGCGGGCAAGCGCGTCGGGACGCTTGGCGCCGGCGAAACGCTTGGCCCAGTAGGACTCGTCGAGGCTGTCCACACGCACGGTCTTGCCGCGCGAGGGCGAGTGGATGAACTGGCCGTTGGCGATATAGATGCCCACGTGCGAGATGCGACCCTGGCCACGCTTGCCGGCGGTACGGAAGAACACCAGGTCGCCCGGCTTCATGTCATCGCGATTGACCTTCAGGCCAGCGAGGAACTGCGAAGCGGAATTGGTCGGAAGGTCCAGACCCACGGCGTGGGCGAACACGTAGCGGACGAAGCCGCTGCAATCGAAACCGGTGGAAGGATCGCGGCCGCCGCGCACGTAACGGATGTCACGCAGCTTCATGGCCAGGCTGATCAGGGTCTTGCGCAGATCGGAGGTGTCGTTGGCGAGCGAGGCGACGTTATCCACGCCATTGCCCGGCATGCCGTCGGCATCCAGATCGTCTTCTTCGATGGCCCAGCCCGAGGGCTTGGACTTGGCCTGCGCAACAGCCGGCTGAGCCGGAAGCGCTGCCTGCGTGAGGCTGGCCGCCGGGGCAAACACGGCAAGCGTACCCATCAGGTTGGGAGCGAGCGTGGCAGTCGGGGCGTTGGCCTGGCCATTGAGCGGCTCGGCGAAAAGCGGAAGGGACGTGAGCAGTGCACCAGCAAGCGCAGCGGCAGCAAACAATCGCTTCGTTGGCATGTGGGACAAATCCCTTTGCAGTTCGTGGAGTTATGTCGTTGGCAGGTGCCGCCGACGTGATGGCCATGTGAACTTAGCAAAGGGATATAGACCGTATGTTCGATCGAGGTTAACTGAACTCTGTCGTTTCAAAACTTGGCACGGCCCATGCTTTTCGTGCAACCAGCTGATTCATAAGGAGAAGAGGTTGAAATGTGATTACTTTTTGACCAATTAGTGAACTAATTATTCAATTCGGTTCCGTATGTTTCAGACGTGCGTCACATCCCGGCGGCCGAAGATCGCGGTTCCGATGCGAACCTCGGTGGCGCCTTCGGCAATGGCAAGCGGAAAGTCGCCACTCATCCCCATCGAAAGCCTAGGCAATTCATGGCCTTGCATTTCGGCCGCATCGCGTAGCTCGCGCAGCCGGCGGAAACAGGCGCGCACCGCCCGGGGGTCATCGGACTGTATGGCCATGGTCATCAACCCACGCACGCGCAGCGTGTCATAGGCACGCAAAGCTTCCAGGAAGGATGGCAGGTCGGCCGGCGCCAGGCCCTGCTTGCTCTCCTCCGGCGAGGTCTTCACTTCGATCAGCACGTCGATCGCGCGGCGTTCGATCATGAGGCGCTTGTGCAGCGCCTCGGCCAAGTCGATGCGGTCGAGCGATTGCACCTCGCTGGCGAGCCGCGCGACATCCTTGGCCTTGTTCGTCTGCAGGTGGCCGATCACCACCCATTCGATGTCTTCACCGGCGAGTGCTTCGGCCTTGGCGCGGATTTCCTGCACCTTGTTCTCGCCGAAGCGCTTCAAGCCCAGCGCCATCGCGGCGCGCACGACTTCCGGTCCGAAGGTCTTGCTGACCGGCAGGATCGACACGTCCGAAGGATCACGACCGGCATTGCGACAGGCGGCATCGACGCGCTCGCGCACGGACGCCCAGTTGGCAGCGAGGTAGGCGTAGTCGTTGGAAGCATTCGTCATCGCGGATCGCCTGGCATGTGGCTGCGCAGGCATCGGCGGCGCTACGCGGCGAAGGAAGCGGCGGCCCCGGAACGACCGGGGCCGCGTGGAACTCAGCCCTTGGCGCCCTGCGCGTAGTGGCGCGCCACCACGTCGGCCACCACCATCGACACCTTCTTGCCGGTGGGGATATGCAGGAACTCGTTCGGACCGTGCGCATTGGAGTGCGGGCCGAGCACGCCGGTGATGAGGAACTGCGCCTTCGGGAATTTCTCGCCTAGCATGCCCATGAAGGGAATGCTGCCGCCCTCGCCCATGTACGCCGCGGGCGCGCCGAAGTAGGTCTGCGAGGCGTTGGCCACCGCATCTTCCAGCCACGACGACAGCTGCGGCGCGTTCCAGCCGCTGCCGTCCTTCTCCAGCTTGAAGGTGACCTTGGCGCCGTACGGCGGATCCTTCTCCAGCAGTTGCTTGACGAACTGGCCGGCCTTGGCGCCCGAGAGCGTCGGCGGTACGCGCAGGCTGAGCTTCACCGCGGTCTTGGGGCGCAGCACGTTGCCGGCGCTTTCCAGCGGAGGCATGCCATCCACGCCGGTAACGGCCAGCTGCGGACGCCAGGTGCGGTTGAGCACCAGCTCGGTGAGGTCTTCGGTGACCGGATGCATGCCTTCGACGAAAGGGAACTTGTCGTATACGGCGGTGCCCAGCACCTCGGCCGACTTCTTCGCCTGCTCGACGCGCTGCGCCGGGATGTCGACGTAGAGTTCCTTCGGCTTGATCGTGCCGGTCTGCGGATCTTCCAGGCGGCTCAGCAGGTCGCGCAGGATGCGGAAGCTCGAAGGCACCACGCCCGAGGCGTCGCCCGAATGCACGCCCTCTTCCAGCACCTGCACGGTGAGCTCGCCACCGGTCATGCCGCGCAGCGAGGTGGTGAGCCACAGCTGGTCGTAGTTGCCGCAACCGGAGTCGAGGCACACCACCAGCGACGGATTGCCGATGCGATCGGCGAGGTGGTCGACGTAGTAAGGCAGGTCGTAGCTGCCCGATTCTTCGCAGGCTTCGATCAGCACCACGCAGCGCGCGTGCGGGATGCCCTGCTCGTGCAGCGCCAGCAGAGCAGCCAGCGAGCCGAAGATGGCGTAGCCGTCGTCGGCACCGCCGCGGCCGTAGAGCTTGTCGCCCTTCAGCACCGGCGTCCACGGGCCCAGGCCCTCGGCCCAGCCGGTCATTTCCGGCTGCTTGTCCAGGTGACCGTACAGCACGACGGTATCGTCGCCCGTGCCAGGCACTTCGATGTAGATGAGCGGCGTGCGGCCTTCCAGGCGCACTACTTCGAGCGTGGCGCCGGGCAACGACGACAGCTTGCTGCGTGCCCAGGTCTCCATCAGCTTCACCGCGGCATCCATGTAGCCGTGCTCCACCCATTTGGGATCGAACATCGGCGACTTGTTCGGGATGCGGATGTATTCGACCAGTTGCGGCACGATCTCGTCATCCCACAGTCCGCTGATGAAACGGTTGAGGCGAGCGGTATCCATGGGGCGACTCCTGCTGCGAAAGGAAAGTTGCCATTGTATCAGCGCAGGCGAGAAGCCCGCCGGCACCCACGCCGCGCCTCTGCCGACGCGCACACCGCCGTGGCCCGAATCCCCGTCAAGCGTTGGCGATCGGACTACTGCCGCGAAGCACCTGCGCGGGCAGAGTCGCAGCGCGGCCCAAACGGAGGCCGCGCCATTCAACAAGGGAGCATCTGATGCGCAACAAGATCGCCGCCGTACTCGTCAGCCTGGCCATGGCCCTGCCCGCCTTCGCCGCCACGCCGGTGAACGTCAACAAGGCCGACGCCGCCACGTTGGCCAAATCGCTCGATGGCATCGGCCACAGCAAGGCCGAGGCAATCGTCGCCTGGCGCGAGGAGCATGGCCCGTTCAAGAGCGTGGACGACCTCACGCAGGTCAAGGGCATCGGCCCCGCCACGCTGGAGCGCAATCGCAGCGCGATCCTGCTGGACGATGCAGCGGGCGGCAGCAAGGCCGCGAAGCCGGCGGCACCAGCCAAAGCCAAGCTGGCCGCCAAATCCGCTGGCGAATAATCAAACCTATCAGCCACTTGCGTTTAGAAAACCTTTCCGGTCGGGTCTGGCACACCCGACCGGATGCGCCTACACTCGGCCGCCTTGATGTAGGTTAGAGGCGACATGATCCTTCCGCGTTACCGCATTGCCGCGTCGGAAATCGCCGGGGCGGGACAGGGGTTGTTCCTGGAAGAAGACGTTGCGACGGGACAGATTGTCACGGCGCCGGACGCCATTGACCGCACCTACCGCTATCGGGAACTCCTCGGCTCGCCGGAGCTTTCGGCACAGCTCTACGCCAGCGCGCGCTGGTTCGAAGACCGCTACACGGTGTCTCCCGACTGGCCCGACGAGTGCTACATCAACCACAGCTTCGAACCGACGGGGCTGTGGCATCTCGGTTTCGTGTTTGCCACGCGCGACCTGCCTGCGGGCACCGAGATCACGGTGGACTATCGCCACCTGTTGCCGCCCGGCGAAGAAGAAGCCTTTGTCGATACCGCGACCGGACGCAGGATAGTCGGCCTGCCCTGGATCGAAAGCCTCGCCACCAGTACGCATGCCCTGGCTGCGCTGCTGTCTGGCACCCGACTTGCTTGTTGAAGACCATGATCGATATACCCGTCATCGAAACGGCGCGCCTGCGCCTCACCGCTCTCGCCGAGCGGCATTTCGAGGATTACGCCTGCATGCTCGCGGACCCGGCCAGCACCCGCTGGATCGGCGACGGCCAGCCGTTGGACCGCACCAATGCCTGGCGTTCGCTCGCCATGCTGATCGGGCATTGGCAGCTTCGCGGCTACGGCATGTGGGCGCTGGAACTGAAAGGCACCGGTGAGTTCATCGGCCGCGCCGGCCTGATGCGTCCGGAGGGCTGGCCCGACCTCGAGCTGGGCTGGATGCTCAAGCCGCAGTTCCGCCACCACGGCTACGCCACTGAAGCCGGCAACGCCATCCTGGACTTCGCCTGGCACGCCTTGAACGCACAGCGCGTGATCAGCCTGGTGAGGGTCGGCAACGAAGCCTCCGACCGCGTCGCCGAACGGCTGGGCGGCGAGCACATCGAGGACATGGACTTCTTCGGCGCCAACAACCACGTGTTTGCGTACTACCCACCGCTCCCCGAGAAGCGACGCGCCTGGGCATGAGCCAACTCAACCGCCTCCCGTCGGAAACGCTGCAGGCACGGCCATGTGCCGACGGCGTCGTGACGATCACGGAGGTGGCCAGCAGCTCCCCGGGGGACGACTGGCAATGGCAGCTGACCCTGGTCGACATTGGCCGGGACGTGGAATTTCCGTCGCATACGGACATCCGCAGGCAGTTTGTGCCGCTGGACGCCGCCGTTTCGGCCACGTTCCCGGACGGCCGGACCCTGCACCTGAAGCGGTTTGACGTGGCGCATTTCGACCACACGAACGCCCCCGAGGGTTGCCACCCCGAGTCGCCTACCCGCGCTTTCAGCCTGAAGCTGCGCAACGACACCCAGGGTGAGCTGATTGTGCGGCCCCTGAACGGCACGATGGTGCTGTTGGCGCCCGGCGGCTGGCGTTGGTTCGTCCTGCTGCTTTCGGGCCACGCCAAGGTCGTGGCTGACCATCGCACGCATGACCTGCTCCAGAACGACATGCTGTGGATCGACCCGATTCCCGGTCACCCGGTGCGGATCGAGGGTGGCGGAGAAATCGTGCTCGCGCGACTGCCGATCCTCTGACACCGCCGCTACCCGACGGGGCGCGTGCATGATCAGAAACTGGAGCGTCGTGCTCCGCCGAGCGAACGGGCCACTTCCGCCAGAGCGAGCAGGCGTGCGATGCGCGTCCATCCCATCGCGACGACCACCAGCGCACTGACTGCAAAACCCAGCAGCAGACCCTGCGTGCCCACGGACAATGTGTGCGCACGCGCCAGACCGAGCGAAAACGCCAGCGCAAAGCCGATCGACGTCACCAGCAGGTAGACGAACAAGGTCGAGAAGGGACGACGCAGCACTTGCCCGAGCCCTCGCACCATGGCCAGGGAGGCCGAGCGCAGCGAAGCATCGGCGATGAAGGCGGCACGCGCCGATTCCATCCAGGCCTGCACCAGCACGATCACCGCACCGGCCCACCACCACGCCATATGCTGCGCGGCGATCGCACGGGATTCGAGCACGGCGGCATCGGCTGCGTCGTCCGCGCGATCCAGCCCGAGTTGGACCAGATAGCCGGCCGCGACATACGGCAATACCGACCACAGCAGCAGCCGGAACATCCGCCCGTATTCCGCGAGCCCACCCTGAAGCAGCGAACCAAAACCCAGGGCACGGCCGGCGCGGCCACTGGCGACCACCATGCCGTTGAGCCAGGGCAGCAACAGCAAGGCAAGCAGAAGGCTTGCGGCCAGTGCTCCATGCAACGTCGCGTGCTGATTTCCCAGCGCCCGCAGCACATCGCCAAACATCATCATGTCGAACTGCTGCGCCCACGCGCGGGCATGCGTGGAGTGGTTCAACAACGCGCCCAGCGATTGCAGCAAGGGCAGCGTGGCGACCGCTACCGGCAAGAGCAGGAGCAGCACCCACAACAGCAACAGCCGCCACTGCAGCGCCGAAAACAACGCGGCAAACACGGCGCCAAGATCAACCCGGCGGGAACTCTTGTAGCCCATCACAGCGTCACCAGAAATGCGAAGAAGGCCTGCAACGCGGCGGCGACATCGGCCGTCCAGCGCCGCGAGGCGGAAGCGTCGGATTTCACCGTGCGGCTGTCGTTGAGCTTGTTCGCATCGAGCAGGATGTTCTGCTCGCGATCGAGTTCGGCCGAGACCACCTTGGTGGGCCGGGTGAATACGAAGCGCGCCCAGCGGCGGCCATCATCCCAGCGCACGTCTTCGTGGCTGCCATCGGCAAAGGACACGCGCAGCACCTGCGGCACCGGAGCGCCTTCGCGCACGACCGTTACAGTACCGCGCCACAGGTACGGGCCCGGCCCGCTCTCCTTCGCATCGGGGTGCGACTTTTTCCACGCATCGTGCTGCTTGTCGACTTGCGTATCGCGGTCGTCGCTCGACAGTTCGGTGCGTTGTCCCTGTTTCATCCAGCTGCCGGCCTGCGGCGTCACTTCCTGGTTGTCGATGGCATCGACGCGATCATCAATGTGTGCCGTGCCGTAGACGAATTGGTCGAACACTTCATTCACGGCGCGTGCGTTGCCCGACACGTCGATCAGCGTCTTGCGCAGATCCGCCACGGAGGGATGGCGGAAGTGCCAGCGACGGTAGTACTCCTTGAAGCCACGCTCCATCACGCTCTTGCCGAGGCGTTCTTCGAGATCGTGCATGGCCGTCGCGGTGCGCGAATAGACCGTGCCATAGCTGGTGCTTGAGTAGCGATCCCAGCTGTTCTCGCCCAGCGGATCGTAGGGCCTGGCGAGACCGGCGTAGAGACGCTCCACGCTGAACACGTCCGCCGATGGCGTGATGTCGGCGCGATGCAGCCACGAACTCGGCGTGAGGATGCGCTGGTTGCGCTCCCGCAGCATGCGGTTGTCCCAGTACTCATTCATGCCTTCATCGAGCATCGGTTCCTCGAATTCGTTCGAGGCGAGCAGGCCGTAAAAATAACCGTGGCCGAACTCGTGGATGGTGACGAAGTCGATGTCCCACTGGTCGGACGTCTGGCTGTCGATCTTCTTGTAGCCTTCCGCGGTGAAGAAGGTCGGGTACTCCATGCCACCTGCTTCGTCCGCGTTGTACGGCGGCACGACCGCGGTCGCCGTGCGATACGGATACGCACCCAGCGTGTCGGAGAAATAGGTGAGCGAATCGGTGGTCGCTTTGAGTACCGGTTGCGCGCTGGCGATGTACTCGGGCGGATAGATCACGCGCACGGCCACCTTAGGGCTGCCCGGTCCATGCCACGTGGTGTCCAGCGTCTTGTAACCCTTGGCGGCCACCCACGCGAAGTCGTGCACATCACCCTGCACGAAGTGGTAGGTGGTCTTGTCGCCGGACTGCTCGGGCTGGCCCTGCAATTCACCGACGGCACCCACGGTGTAATCGGAGGGCACGGTGAGCCGTACGTCGAAGTTGCCGAAGTCGGCGTAGAACTCGCTGTTGAAATGGAACTCGTGCACGTTCCACTGCACCTGCGTGGCACCGCGTTCGCCGGGCAGTTCCAGCACGCCGATCTTGGGAAACCACTGCCCGACAAGATTGAAATTGCCCCACCAGCCCGTGCGCTCCACCACGCGCGGCAGCTGGCTGGTGAAATCCATATCGAGCGTCAGCGTGCCGCCTGCGGGCACCGGCTCGGCGAGATCGATGCAAGCCACGGTCTGGTCGGTCGCCGGGCCATCATCGGGATGCACGAAGCCCCACTTCAATGCCGCGCCGCCTTGCTGCACGCTCTTGAGGTCGATCCAGCCCCATTCGCCCTTCTTCAACGCCGCCGCACCACGCGAATGCCCATGCGCGGTGAGCACGCTGCGCTCGGTAAAGAAGGTGCTGCCTTCGTTCTGGAAGGCGTTGAGGTAGAGATGCAGATAGATGCGGTTGACCGGCTGGCCGCTGCGGTTGCGCCAGGTGAGCTGCTCGGTGCCGCTCACGCGATGCTTGGCTGCATCCAGTTCCGCGTCGATGCGATAGCCGACCACGCGGTCCGAAAGCGTCGGCTCGTTGCCTGTGCGGATACCGCCCCAGGCATCGTCGGCACTGGGTTCGCGCGGTGCAGCGGCATGCGCCTTGGCAAGGGGAATCAAGGGTGGTGGCGTGGGCGCCGCCGGGGGCGTTTCCTGTTGTGCATGGGCCGCCAAGGGCCACGCCAGATACAACGCCACGGCCAGCCAGCGGCCGCGCCTGCTTCCCCTCAACATCACCATGCTGCCCTCCCCCGAAGGAACGCGCAGCGTGAGGCATGGGCGCGCAGGGCTCCTATAGGCCAAAGGTCATGGTCGGCACGTGGAACAGGCACACATGAAGCGGTGCTCCGCTGACGGTCAGTACACGTCGCGGCGGTAGCGTCCCTGCTCGCGAAGCGTCTCCACGGTGTCATCCCCAAGCGTTTCCCGCAGCACGGCATCGACGCCCGGCGCCATGCCCGCCAGGCCGCCGCATACGTAGATGGCCGCGCCCTGCTCGACCCAGCGTCGAACGACATCGGCGGCCTCGCGCAAGCGATCCTGCACATACACGCGCTGTCCGCCGTCGCGCGACCAGGCCAGGTCGAGGCGTTCGACAGCGCCTTGCCGCTGCCACTGTTCGATTTCGTCGCGGTGATAGAAATCGTGCGCCTGCTGCCTCTCGCCGAACAACAACCAGTTGCGCAGATGGCCTCGCGCAATGCGCGTCTTGAGCAAGGCGCGCAAGCCAGCGAGGCCCGTGCCATTGCCGATCAAGATCAGCGGACGCTCATCCCCCGGCGCATGGAAACCGCCATTGGCACGAATGCGCAAGGCGATCTCGCCGCCTATCTCTACATGTTGCGTGAGCCAACCCGAACCGATGCCCATCGTGCCGTCATCGCGTTGCATGCGACGAACCAGCAAATGAAGCGCGCCATCGGACGGCAGCGATGCGATGGAATATTCGCGATGAGGCAACGGTTGCAGATCGGCGACGATAGCTGCCGGTGCTTGCCCCGCGATCTCCGCATGAGGCGGCAGATGACTCTCCGCCAGCCACTCCCGCAGCGTCGCGCGACGATCGTGGCGCGCAATGACGGTGCTGCCATCGAGCCCTTCCGCTGCCAGCCACTGGTCCACCGCAACATCAGCGTGGCGCGGCCCGATCTCCACCAGGTCGCCCGCTTGCCAGGTCATCGGTCCCTGCAACGGTCGAAGCGCGAGATGGAAGCAGGGTCCGCCGATGCTCTGCGGATTGAGCAGGCGCCGCTCAATCAGTTGCCAGCGCTGATAGTCGGGCCGCTGCCAATCCGGCATGTCGGCCACGCCCGTGAACAACGCCAGATGATGCTGCCAGTGACGCAGTGCGGCGGCATCACCGTTGTCCACTTCCACCGCATCGAACATCGGCGTGGCACCACTGCGCTGCAGCCAATGCTGCAATTGCCGCCCAAAGCCGCAGAAATCGTCGTAATCGCTGTCACCCAACGACAGCAGGCCGTAGTGCAACTGCGCGAGCGCCATGGGTTCACGCATCCTGTGCGTGACGAAACGTGCGGCACGGTCGGGCGCGTCGCCCTCACCGGTGGTACTCACCACGAACAACACGTGATGAGCTTGCTGGAGCATGTCGTCATCCAGCGCATCAAGCTCAAGCAGGCGCGCACGCTTGCCAGCCTGCTGCAGGCTTTCCATCGTCTGTTGCGCCAATTGCTCTGCAGTGCCGGTCTGGCTAGCGAATACCACCAGCATGTCATCCGACTGGTCACTCTGCGCAATCCATCTTCCATCACGCGTCGGGCGACGATGCCACACGGTCCATCCGGTAAAGCCACTCCACAGGAACAACGCACCCGTGGCATAGAGCCAGCGGGCGACGCCGGGCGCCTGCCATTCCCATTCGCTCGCGTGCATCCGCAACAGACCCACCGCAAACAGAGCGAGCAAACCACACAATGCAGCATTGCCCCAGGCGGAGCGATCGATCGATGTCGCCGTTGATGTACTCACGACGCCAACGCAGCGGCAAAAGCCGGCGATAGGCGCTCTTCCAGGCCATGCGCGCCATGCAGGATGAACATCACCGCGAGGCCACGCTCGTTCGCCCACGACAGCCCCTGGTCGGGGCCCAGCACCGTCATCAACGTACCGATCGGATCGGCTTGCATGACATCGTGTGCAAGCACGCTGACCGAAGCCACTTTGTGCGCCACCGGCTGACCCGTGCGCGGATCGATGTGATGCGAGTAGCTCACCTCGCCGGCGGTGAAGCGCCGGCGATAGTCACCCGATGTCGCGATCGCGCGACCGCTCAGCGTGAGCACCTGGCTCAACTGGCTCGCATGTTCGACGGTACCGGCAGCGGCGCCGGGACGCTCGATGCCGATGCGCCACGGCGAACGACCCGGCTTGGTACCTCTGCCCTTGAGCTCGCCGCCGACCTCCACCAGCCATGCGCCGATGCCCAGGCCATCCAGGTAACACCCCACCAGGTCGACACCGTAGCCCTTGGCCACCGAAGACAAGTCGAGATAGACACCGCCCGGCTGGTAAAGGCTATGCGTCGCTTCGTCGAGCCGGAGTTTCCACCAGCCGACGCGCTCGCTGGCAACAGACACCGCCTCGATCGACGGCGGCTCGCGACGCGACGGCTCGGGACCGAAACCCCACAGATTCACCAGCGGGCCGATGGTCGGGTCGTATGCGCCACCGCTGTCGCGCGCCACCGACAAGGCATGCTTCACCACTTCGAAGCATTCCGTCGGCAGTACGTGCCAGGTGCCGGCGGGCGCGCTGTTGAAACGCGAGAGATTGGAGTCTGGCTTGTACGTACTCATCTGGCCATCGACGAGATCGAGTACGGCCTGGATACCGTCGTGCCACGTCTGCAGCGACAACTCGACCGGAAGCACGGCGCGCACCGACCACGTGGTGCCCATGGTCTCGCCTTGCGTGGATTGCACGACGAGATCCATCAACGGCTCGATGCTCCGCATCGACCATCGCGAGCAGGCGACTGCATCACTGCGGCAGCACTTCCAGAGTGGCGGAGTACGAGAGGCGACGCTGTTTGGCCTGCTTGAGGCTGGTCTTGTCGTCCTGCGTGCTCGCATTGACCCAATACATGCCGGCATGCGGCCAGTTCAGGCTGAACTTGCCGTCCTTGCCGGTGGTGACGTCGATCTCTTCCTGCGCGTTGCGATAACGCGTTTCACCGGCAATCGCGGTCACTTTCACGCCGGCGGCGGGCTTGCCGTCGAGCAGCAGCTGGAACGTGGCCGGTTCTCCCGCCGCGAGATCGGTGAACGCCGTGACCGGCACCAGTTCAAGCCCCTTGCCGCTCGGCTTGAGCGCCGCATCGCTGGGCTTGCCGTTGGTGACGAAGGTCTCCACGCGGCTGATCGATTCGGAGATGTCTACGTTCTTCGCACCGGCCGGAATGTCCTTGGCGAGGTTGGCAGGCTCGCCGCGCCAGCGACGCTTCTGGCCATCCACTTCATAGCTGGCGAACAGGCCACCGTTGACCGCGGCGATCTTGTACGTACCAGGTTTGGTCAGATGCACGTCGAATACGCTGCGATACTGGCCGGTGAAGGCGTTTTCTACTTTGGCCGTCTGGCCGTCCGGCGCAGTGACCACCACGCGATCGGTCTGCACCGGCATATGGTCAGCGTAGAACAGGTCGTTGGAGACGGCGGCATCCACCGTCACCCACGGATCGGCACCGGACACATTGGTGGCCGAAGGCACCATCCACATCTTGTGCGCCTGCGCGGCCAACGGCAGGGTCATCGCCAGCGCCAGCGCGCTCCACTTCAACGATCGCTTCATCATGGACTCTCCGTCGGGATCAGGGGGCGAGGTCGAGCTTGACCGCGCCGAGTTCGCTGCTGCCCTTGGCGTCCAGCTGCTGTGGCGCGCTGGCCGGCCAGGTGAAAGGCACGCGCACGACTTCGCGCCCGCCCACTTCACGCGCGGCCTCGACGACCAGTTCGTACTTGCCTGCCGGCAGTGCGCCCAACGGCGCCTTGCCTTCGTGGAAGCTCAGCTTCTGATCGCCCGCCGGACGCGTGGCACCGGAAACGCCATCCACCGGCATCTGCAGGTCACGGCCACCGCGACGCCACCACTGGCGCAGTTCCGGCAGCCACTTGGTGCCGGCGCCCTCCTTCGATTCCTTCTGCGCGTACCACACGGCCAGCTGAGCGGCCACGGTGTGGTCCTCGCGCTCGATCCACACCGCCGTGTACGGACGGTGGTACTCGGCCACGTCCATCTGTGGGATCTGCACGGTGACATTGAGATCGGCCGCGATCGCGGGCGCGGTCAGCAGCAAGGCGGGCATGGAAAACAGCAGTCGACGCATGGGTAGGCCCCGTCAATGAATGAAGATCAGTGCCAGCACCAACGGCAGCAGCAGACCGAAGGCCACCAGCGGCCAGGTCGCGCCGCGCTGTGCGGCATGCATTTTCAGAAGCAGCAGCCCGGTGACCGAAAAGATCACGCAGGCGAGCGCGAACATATCGATGAACCAACCCCACGCGGCGCCTGCATGACGCCCCTTGTGCAGGTCGTTGAGATAGGCGATGGCACCGCGCATGCTGCGTTCGGCTTCCACCTTGCCGCTTTCGCGATCGATGCTCAGCCAGGCATCGCCACCGGGGCGCGGCATCGAGATATAGATTTCATCGGAGGACCAGTCGGCGGCGCGGCCTGCCACGTCGATGTCGAGCTGCGCCGTAATCCAGTCGGCGACCACCGTAGGCACGGCCACGCCCTTGCGTTCGTCGTCGCCGGCGACCGCCTTGAGCAGCGGAGCCGGCAATTGCGCATTGCGATGCACGGTCTGCGCCTTCGCCTCGATCTGTCCGGCGTGGTTGAGCGTGAAACCCGTGATGGCGAAAAGCAACATGCCGACCAGGCACAACGCCGCGCTGATCCAATGCCACTGGTGCAGTTGCTTGAGCCAGAACGCCCGGCTCGAACCGACCTTGTTGTGCAACCGTGCCACTGGTTCCATGCCCGCCTTGTTGCCTGTTATTCGCGCCAATGCATGACGGGCCATGCAACCGAGTCGCGCGCCAGCTGTCTCATTGCGGCGCCAGGGCGCTAAGCTCCTTTCATCGGGCAGCCCTTCCCTGACAACGAGCCGGGATCTTGCCACAAATGAGAATCACTCGCAATTCAGCCAGCGTGCGCACCACCCCATCGCGCCGTCCGGCCGCCTACCCTATCTGGAACCCGTCATGCGCATTTTGATCGCCGAGGATGATCCTTCCATTTCCGCGGGCGTCAGCGCGTCGCTGCGACAAGGTGGCCACGCGGTCGACTGTGTCTCCGACGGCTCCAAAGCCGACGCGGCGTTGCGCGACACGCCCTACGACCTGCTCATCCTCGACCTGGGCCTGCCCCACCTCGACGGCGCCGACGTGCTGCAACGCCTGCGCAAGCGCGGCACCGGCCTGCCCGTGCTGGTGATCACGGCGCGCGAAGGCCTGCGCGAGCGCGTGCGCGTGCTCGATCTCGGTGCCGACGATTACCTGGTGAAACCGTTCGCGCTGGCCGAGTTCGAAGCGCGTGTACGCGCACTTTTGCGGCGCTACACCTCGCAGGGCGCGCCGGAGATGACCCTCGGCAAGCTGCGCCTGGACCTGCCCGGCCACCGCGCCTGGATCGGCGATACGCCGCTGGAACTCACCGCGCGTGAGTTCGGGCTGCTCGAAGCACTGGCCGCCCGCCCCGACCGCGTCACCAGCCGCGCGCAACTGGTCGAAGCGCTGTGCAGCTGGGACGAGGAACTCACCGACAACGGCCTGGACATCGCCATCTATCGCCTGCGCCGCAAGCTCGCCGACTCCGGCACGCAGGTCCGCACCATCCGCGGGCTGGGCTATCTGCTCGAGGAAGTGAAGGAAGAAAAGGAAAACAAGGCATGATCGAAGTGGCGGCCAAGCCGGGGCGTTCCTGGCTGCACGGCCTCATCGAGCCGGCGGGCCGTCCCAGCCTGCGGCGCCACCTGCTTTCCTCGCTGCTGGTGCCGCTGATGATGCTGCTGGTGGTCGAGAGCCTCGTCACCTACGGCGGCGCGCTGATCTACTCCAACCATGTGCACGATCGCGACCTCGCCGACGACGCGATGACGCTGGCGCAGATGCTGAGCCAGGAAGACCTGGGCGGAAAGGTCTCACCGCAGGCGCGCTTCCTGCTCGAATACGCACCCGAGGGACACAACTACTTCAACGTCAGCAGCCTCAATCACGGCCTGCTCGCCGGCGCGCCGGAGCTGCGACCGGCAACGCTCAAGGGCGCCGCGCAGGACGGCGAGCCCGCGCTCTACACCACCATGCTGGGACGCAGGCAGGTGCGCGCGGCGACGGTGCGCATCCCCAACCTGCACGACCCGAGCGACCAGCTCACCGTGACCATGGCGGAAACCTTCCGCGACCGTCACCAGCGCGCGCGGGAAATCCTGCTGTTGAGCATTCCCGCGCAAGCGATCCTGATCGCCAGCGTCTTCATTCTCGTGCTGTACGGCGTGCGCGTGGGCCTGCGACAGCTCGATCCGCTCACCACGCGCCTCGCCTCGCGCGAGCACGACCTCGCACCCATCGGCGATGCGGATGTGCCTGTGGAGATCCTGCCGCTGACGCGCACGATCGACGGGTTGTTCGCCCGTCAGCGCGGCATGCTTGCGTTGCAGGAACGCTTCATCGCCGACGCCGCGCACCAGCTGAAGACGCCGCTGGCGGGGCTCCGCGTGCACGTGGAGCGCGCGCAGGCCGATCCGAGCAAGGAAACCGTCCACGATGCCCTGCAGCACATCCTTCGCCTGACCCAGCGCGCCAGTCGCGCTTCCAGCCAGTTGCTCGCCCTTACGCGCGTGCAGTCCACCGATTCGGCCGACGCGGCGCCGATATGCCTGCTCGACCTTGCCCAGCTCGTGCCCGAGATGCTGAGCGTGCGCGTGCACGACGCCATCGCCGCCGGTGTCGATCTTGGGTACGAGGGCCCGTCCGGTCCGGTGTGGATCGATGGTGACCGCATTTCCCTGCAGGAAATGCTCGATAACCTCATCGACAACAGCCTGCGTTACGCGGGTCGCCACAGCATCCTCACGGTAGGCGTATCGGTGCTGCCCAACGGCGCCTGCCTGAGCGTGGAAGACAACGGGCCCGGCGTACCGCCGGCCTTCCTGGAGCGACTCGGCGAGCGCTTTTTCCGCGTACCGGGCGTCGTCGAGGAAGGCACCGGCCTGGGTCTTGCGATCGTGCAACGCATCGCCGAACGCCATCACGCACATGTGCGCTACCTCAACGGCAGCAACGGCGGCTTGCGCGTGGAGATCGTGTTTCCGCCCGCGCGTACATCGAAGGCGACATCTTCTCGCTTGTAGGAAAGGCACCAGTGCGCGATAAGCCTGCGGGACCCAAACGCGGATAGCGCCACCTGTCTACAGAACCGATTGAACAGATCTGAACGCTGCGGTCGCGCACTGGGTGCGCTCCTGCACAGGTGCTGTGTGTCCGCCAAAAAAAACGGCGACACACGAGTGTCGCCGCTGTCACACATCCCCTGCATGGGAACTACTTGAGACAAACTTTTGGCAGAACGCCGCGGTATGCACTCCCGCGGCGTCGCATTACATGGCCTTCTTCGCCTTGGTCAGCAGCTGGTCGAGCAGCGCGATGGCCAGGTCGATTTCCTCGTGGGTGATGTCCAGGGACGGCGCGAACGTGATGACGTTCTTGTACCAACCGCCCACGTCCAGCACGAGGCCGATCTTCTTGCCGTTGTGCTCGAGATCGCCGGCCAGACCGATGTCCACCATCTTGTCCAACAGTGCCTTGTTGGGCGTGAAGCCGTCGTCGGTGCAGATTTCCGCGCGCATTGCGAGGCCGAGGCCGTCGACGTCGCCGATTTCCTTGTGGCGCTTCTGCAGGTCGCGCAGGCCTTCGAGGAAGTGCGCGCCCTTCTTCGGCACGCTGGTCTCGTAATCCAGCTCGTAGCCCATCTTGATCACTTCCAGGCCCAGGGCGGTGCCCAGCGGATTGGAGTTGAACGTGCTGTGCGTGGAGCCCGGCGGGAAGATGGTCGGGTTGATCATCTCTTCACGCGCCCACAGGCCGGACAGCGGGTTCAGGCCGTTGGTCAGCGCCTTGCCGAACACGATCACGTCCGGCGTCACGCCGAAGTGCTCGATCGACCACAGCTTGCCGGTACGCCAGAAGCCCATCTGGATTTCGTCGACCACCATCAGGATGCCGTACTGGTCCAGCACCTTCTTCAGGTCCTTGAAGAAGTTCATCGGCGGCAGGACGTAGCCACCGGTGCCCTGGATCGGCTCGACGTAGAAGGCGGCGTATTCGGCCTGGTTGACCTTGGGGTCCCACACGCCGTTGTATTCGGTTTCGAACAGGCGCGCGAACTGGCGCACGCACGCATCGGAATACTCTTCCGGCGTCATGCCCTTCGGGCGGCGGAACGGATACGGGAACGGCACGAACATCGCGCGCTCGCCAAAGTGGCCGAAGCGCCGACGGTAGCGGTAGCTCGAAGTGATCGACGAGGCGCCCAGCGTACGGCCGTGGTAACCACCTTCGAAGGCGAACATCAGGCTCTTGCCGCCGGTGTAGTTGCGCACGAGCTTCAGCGAGTCTTCCACCGCCTGCGCGCCGCCCACGTTGAAGTGCACGCGGCCCTTCAGGCCGAACTTCTGCTGCGCGTCGACCGCAATGGTCTTGGCCAGCTCGATGCGGGTCTGGTGCAGGTACTGGCTGGCGACCTGCGGCAGTACGTCGATCTGGTTCTTCAGCGTGTCGTTGAGGCGCTTGTTGCCGTAACCGAAGTTGACGGCCGAGTACCACATCTGCAGGTCGAGGAAGCGCGTGCCTGCGGTATCGATCATCCAGCTGCCTTCGCCGTGACGGAAGATCTTCGGCGGATCGACGTAGTGCACGGTGTCGCCGAACGAACTCCACTCGGCCTCATCAGCCAGCAGCTGCGCGTCGGGAATCACGACGCCAGCGCCGTTCTTGTCGTAAGCATTCATCAGGAAAATCCGGAAACGTTCAGTAGGGGAATGCGATCAGGCCACAGCCCGATCCGCGGGGATGGCGGTCTCGTGCTCGGCCAGCAGGCTGCCGTCGAGGAGGCGCGGCAGCAGCTCCAGCGCGTCTTCGAAGCCGGTGATCGGCACATAGGGAATGCCGGCGGCGCGGCAATGCTCGATCAGGCGATGCTTGGCGAACACGAAATCGACGCGGTCGGCCGCGCAGAAGTCCGATGCACCGTCGCCGATGAGCAAGGTCTTGGCGCCGCTGCGGCTGGCCTGCGCGGCCACCGCGCACTTGCACGTACCGCTGCGGCAACCCTCGGCCTGGAACGGCGAAGTGAGCTGCCACTTCTGCGGCGGGGTGGCGGGCGCCAGATGGTTGGCGGCCAGCGGCAGGTCGTCCAGGCCGTAGCGGGCGAGGATCTGCTTGATCGCGTAGTCCAGGCCGTCGCTGACGATGCGGATCGGCGTGCCGGACTCACGCGTCTGCTTCACGAACGCCGGGAAGGCGTGGTCGATCCACAGCGAGGACAGGTGGCGGTCAAGCTCCTCGCGGTTCATGTCCAGCAAGGCGACCTGGCCGGTCATGCAATCGCGCGAGCCAATGCGGCCGGCGCGCCAATCCTGCTCGAGCGTTTCCCAGCCGGGGCGGCCGAAACGGTCGAGCAGCGAGTCGATAACGTCCTCGACGGAGATGGTGCCGTCGAAGTCGCAGAGAATGGTCCAACCGGTCACTGAGGTACAACTCCGCATTGCGTGATGGTCACACCTTAGGTTCCCGCCCCTTTCGGGCTCCTTTCTTGCGACTGGATGGGCGGTGCCCCCTCGCTTAGGCGAGGGCGGATAAGCCAGCTGAAGGCTGCCTCCGGTATGCTTGGGCACTTCTTGGCGCGATGCTGGTCAAGCGTTCAGCCATTCCCCACCTGAACAACCAGGATTTTCGTGTTTCAGAGTCGAACCAACTCGGGTCAGTCGGCCATGGATGCTCGGCCCCGTCGCCCCCTGCTCGCCAGCCTGCTGCTGGGTTGCGGACTGGCGACATTGGCGGGTTGCTCGGTCGCGCCACTGCCGGATCTGAAGCCATCGGTGCCCGACGCCTGGCGCAACGCGCCGGCTGGGGTCGCGCCGCCCAGCGCCGACCTGCATGGCTGGTGGCAGGCGCTGGGTGATCCGGATCTGGATGCACTGGTCGACCGGGCGCTGCAGGCCAATCTCGATGTGGCCCAGGCAGCCGAACGCGTACAGGCGGCGCGCATCCTCAATCGGCACGCGCACGACCCCTATCTGCCCTCGCTGCACGGGCGTACCAACGACCAGATCGACCCGGACACCACGGCGTCGTATTTCGTCGCCGGCTTCGACGCGCTGTGGGAACTGCCCTTGTTTGGCGCCTGGCAGAGCAGCAAGCGTGTGTCCCAGGGCCAGCTCAACGGCGCCGACGCTGCGCTGCGCGGCGCCCAGGTAACGCTGGTGGCCGAAGTGACGCGGCGCTGGGTCGAGCTGCGCTCGGCGCAGCAGCAGGAATTGCTGCTGACGGGCATACGCGACGCGTTCCAGGAAAAAGTGCGCCTCGTGCAGGTTCGCGAGGGCCTCAAGCTGGTCCCTCCGCTCGAGGTAGCGAAGGCACAGGCTGAGCTTGCCCGTGCCGAAGCGGCGCTCGCCGAACCACGCCAGGCCATCAACAGCAGCGCGCAGCAACTGGCGGTGCTGCTGGGCCAGAACGAACCCGATCCCGCCTGGCTTCAGCCGGGTCCGCAACCGAAGCTGGGCAGCTGGCAGCTCACCACCGCGCCGGCGGACATGCTGCGCGCACGTCCGGAGATCGCCAGTGCCGAGGCCGAGGTGCTGCGCGCCGCAGGCGAACTGGGCCTGAGCCGCGCCGACATCTGGCCGCATATCGGGCTCGGTGCTTCGCTGCAGTGGTCCGCCAACATCGTGAGCAACTACCGCGTGCACACTGGCGAGGCGATCTTCTCGTACGGTCCGCTGATCGACATTCCGCTGTTCGACTGGGGCCAGCGCGTGGCCGCTGCGCACGCCAAGGACCACGAACTGAAGGCGGCTGTGCTCGCCTATCGCCAGGCTGTGCTGCAAGGCGTCGCCGAGGCAGAGGTCGCCATGGGCGACCTGGAGCAGTTGCGCGGGCGCGAGCAAGCCACCGCGCAAGCCGCGCAAGCCGTGCAGACCACGATGGATGCATTGAACAAACGCGCCGAGCTCAAGCTCAGCAGCCATCTGGACGTCCAGGACGGCATCGTCGAGAACCGGCGCGCCCAGCTCGAAGTGATCAGCGCGGTCGCCGCGCGTGATCTGGCATATGTCTCGCTCTACAAGGCCCTGGGCGGCGCACCGATGCCGGCGGATGCCGCGCCGCCGCGGAGCACCGAATAATGGTGGCGCTCGCACGCAAGACCCTCATCTATGAGTGGCGCCGTTTTCTGCCGGCCATTCTCGCCGTGGGCTTCGCCGGTCTGCTGCAGCTGCTGCAGGCCGCACTGGTGCTGGGCATCTTCGGCAGCGCCAGTGTGTACATCACGGGCTCGTCGGCAGACCTCTGGGCTGGCTATCCCGGCACGCAGAGCGTGAACCTCGGGCGTTCGATCGATTCGGGGGTGGAAATGCGCCTGCGCATGGATCCGGCCGTCGCCGCCGTGGAGCCTTTCCACTGGGTCGATGCCGACTGGCGCGGCCCCAGCGATACCGGCGGCGTGTCGGTATTCGTTTCCGGCATCAACGCGCGACCGGAGGGCATGCTGTTTGCGCATGCGCTTTCCCCCGCGCTGCGCGCCAGGCTCAACGAGCCCGACGCCGTGATCGTCGATCGCGCCGACCTGGACAGCCTGGGCGTTGGCATCGGCGACACGGCCGTGATCAACGGCCATCGCGTGCGCGTGGTGGGCGTCAGCAACGGTCTGCGCGCGCTGGGCGGCGTGAACGTGGTCGCGTCGCTCGCCACGGCGGCCGAACTGGATACCGATCCTTCCAACGCCAGCCGCATGACCTATTTCGTGGCCAAGCTGCGCGATCCCGCCGACGCTGACGAAGTCGCCGCGCGACTGCGTGGCAATCGTGCGTTCGGCAGCTACGACGTTTGGACGGCCGAAAGTTTTGCCCGCCGTTCGCAGCTCTACTGGATGTTTGACACCGGCGCCGGCGCCGGCGTGCTTTTCCTGGCGGGCGTGGTGTTTCTGGTCGGCGCAGTGATCACCAGCCAGACGCTGGTCGCCGCCGTCATCGGCTCGGTGCGCGAGTACGCCACGCTCAACGCGCTCGGCGTCGGCGTGGGTGCATTGCGCAAAGTGGTGATGGAACAGGCGTTCTGGGTGGGCGCGCTCGGCTTGCTTGGCAGTACGGTCCTGGGCGGCATCGCGCTCGCGCTTGCGCGCAGCCGCAGCGTGCCAGTGGCGCTCGGACCGTGGACCACGCTGGCGTGCCTGGCGTTGTGCATGGGCCTGGCGATCGTTTCCGGCCTGGCGGCGATGCGCAGCCTGCGCCGCGCCGATCCGGCGACGTTGTTGAGGTGAGGGCCCGCGCCATGTCTTCCATTTCGTTGCAGGCCCGCAACGTGACCAAGTCGTTCACGTCCGGCCCCATCCACAACACGGTGCTGCACAACCTCACGCTGGATATGCGCGCGGGCGAGCTCACGCTGATCTCCGGCCCGTCAGGCTGCGGCAAGAGCACCCTGCTCGCCATCCTCAGCGGATTGCAGCGTCCCGATGCCGGCCAGGTGCTCGCGCTCGGCCAGGATCTGGCCGAGCTCAACACGCATGCGTTGGAGCGCTTCCGTCTGCAGCACACGGGTTTCGTCTTCCAGGGCTTCAACCTGTTCCCGGCGCTCAATGCGCTGGAGCAGGTGGAATTGCCGCTCAGCTACCTGGGGCTGGCGCCCGGCGAAGCTCGCCGTCGCGCCATGGCCTCGCTGGAGGAAGTGGGCCTGGGGCCGCGCATGAGCCTGCGGCCGTCAGAGCTGTCCGGCGGCGAAAAGCAGCGCGTGGCGATTGCCCGCGCGCTGGCCAAGGAACCCGACCTGCTGTTCGCCGACGAGCCCACCAGCGCGCTGGATGCGGCGAACGGCCAAATCATCATCGACATCCTGCATCGCATCGCGCGCACCCACGGAACCACCGTGCTGTGCGTGAGCCATGATCCGCGCCTGGTCGGCCACGCCGACCGCGTGCTCGCCATGGAGGATGGACGTATCCTTAGCGACCGTGTGCCGTCCCCCACTTCGACGCCGACGTCGGGACTCGAGGAACCTTCTGCATGACCCTGCGTCCGCTCTTTCCGCTTTCCCTGGCTCTGGTCGTCTCGCTGCTTGCAGCCTGCTCGCACGATGACGCCAGCAAGGGCAGCGCGCCGGCGCCCGCCACCGTCAGCTATGCGGCCGTGGCTCGCGGGCGCGTCGACGTCGAAGGCGGCCTGCTCAAGCTGAGCATGCCTCGCGAGGGCATCGTGGCCGAGATCAAGGTGCACGAGGGCGACCACGTGCATAAGGGCCAGGTCCTGGCCGTGCTCGACACCAAGCCGACGCAGCTCGCGTTGAACGCCGCCGAGGCGGAACAGAAGCAGGCCCAGGCGCAGGGCCGACTGCTCGAGGTCCGCCTCAAAGCTGCGCAGCAGCGAGCCAGCCGCCTCGCTCAGGCGGCATCCGCAGGCGCGGGTGATGGCCAGAGCGCCGATGACGCGCGCGATGCCGCCCAGCAGCTGCAAGGCGAACTGGACAATGCCCGTGCCGCCGAAGCCACGGCCTCGCAGAAGCTCGATGCCGCCCGCTACGAACTTGCCCAGCGCAGCCTGCTCGCGCCGATCGATGCGCAGGTCGTCGAGCGCGATATCCAGCCTGGCGCTGCAGTGTCGCCGCAGGGTGGCGCGGCCTTCGTGCTCCTGCCCGAAGGCGCGCGCATCGTGCGCGCCGAACTCAACGAATCGTTCGTTGGCGCGGTGAGCGAAGGCATGCATGCCACGGTGGTCGACGACAGCGGCAGCGGCGCGCCGACGCTCAGCGCACACGTGCAGCGCATCGGCACCGTGTTCGGGCCCAGTGCGCTTGAAGAAGACCCCATGATCCGCGCCAACACACGCACGGTGGAATGCGTGCTGGCATTCGATCAGCCGCCGCCGGCATCGTTGCGCATTGGCCAGCGCGTGATCGTGCAGTTCGGCGCCGCAGCCGGCACCAACGCCAGCGCGCCGGCCAAGCCAGGCTCCTGACCCGCATCGCATGTCCCGTCGTCGTACCCATTTCGCGCTGACGCTGCGCGCCGCTGCCGGGCTCCTGTGCCTGACAGCGGCGTTCCATGCCAAGGCAGACAACGTCACCGATGGCCCCAATGTCCTGCTGGGCGGCGGCGTGGAACGCATGCCGGCATGGATGGGATCGAGCGAGCATCGAGACCAGGCGGTTCCGTACATCCAGGCCGAACTGCCGTGGCATATCACGCTCTCCACGCTCGATGGCCTCACGGTCGACCTCATCCACGGGCAGCAATGGCGTGGCGGCCTCTACGGCAACTACCTGTGGGGGCGGGACCATGACGAACTCGGCGCACCGCTCGCCGGCGTCGTCGACTCGCTTGCGCCTCGCCTCAACGGCGGCGGTTACCTGGAGTACCAGGCGACGGTGCAGCTCAATCTCGGCGCCACGCTGAGCCACGACACGCAAGGCGCCGGCGCCTATCTCAATGTCTACGCCGACTACGACCTGCCGGCCCTCGGCTATATCGAGCACAGCGTGCAATTGCAGTGGCAAGGCATGAATGGTCCGGCGATGCGGCGCTTCTTCGGCGTCACGCCCGAGCAGGCAGCGAAGCTCGGCGTCATGCCGTGGTCGCCCGGCGCAGGCAGCCAGCAGATCTCGCTCGAATACGACGCCTATATTCCCACCAGCGTGCACACCGGCTTTGCGCTGGCTGTGAACTACACGCGCCTGCTTGGCGACGCCGCCGACAGTCCGCTGGTCAAGAGTTTCGGCACCCCGAATCAGCTGACCACCACGCTAGCCTTCGTCTATCGGCTCTGACGAATCGCCGATTCAGCGCGCCGGCAGCGGATCGAACGCCGAACCGTCACCCACTTCGTCAAGCGTCCAGCGACGTGATGAAGACAGTTTCTGCCATGTCACGGCTTCCTTGTCGTCCTGCATGTTGCCGGTGGTGCGCTTCACCTTGCCGGTGGAGTAGTTGATGCTGAGGCTTTCGCTCGCGCCCGAATTGCGCATCACCGAATCGCTGTCGTAACCGATCAGCTCGAAGCGGCCGTTCTGCCAGCGGAACGTGTAGGTCGTGTTTCCCATCGACCAGCTGCCGGCATTCGCCCAGAAATGCAGCGTGACGCGCAGCGCACCACGCTGCACGGATACACCGCCCTCTTCCAGCATGTCCTCGACGGTGGGAATGTCGTGGCGCGGTATCAGGCTGTGGTTCTGCAACGCCAGCGCGTAACCACCGCCATCGCGCGCGAACGCGACGGCAAGCATGCGCGGATTCGTATCCAGCGGGTTCTCGCCGAGACCATCGTCATTGCGTATCACGTTCACCGGATCCTGTTGCCGCAGGACAAGCACGAGATCCGGCCGACCATCGCCATTGAGGTCATCGGCTTGTTGCGATTCGAGTCGCCATCCGTTGGGCACGAAGCCTTCGGCATTCACTGCCTGCGCAGGCAGGCTGGGATAGCGGACGTCGGGAATGCGCAGCTCCGCCCATGCGGACGGCGCGACAAGAACGAGCACGGTGCCGAGCAACCAACCCCATCGCCTCATCATGTATTCCTCCTTGAATGATGTCCGGGCGCAGTCATCGCGCCCCGTGCAACGCCTCAGCGGTCGTCGCGTGTCCAGATCTGCCCGTCCACTTCATGGACGGGAAAGCTCGCAATCGGCTCGTATGCAGGGGGGCAGGTCACCGCGCCAGTGCGGAGGTCGAAACGCGCGCCGTGACGCGGGCACTCGACTTCGAAACCATGCACTTCGCCGCCTGCGAGTTCGCCGCCGTCATGGCTGCATACGTCCTCGATGGCGTATAAAGCGCCATCGATGTTGTAGACGGCAATCGCCGTGTCGCCGTCCCATACCACCTTGAACTCGCCGGGCAGCAGTTCGCTGCGGGTGCCCACGAAGATCCAGTCGGCGAGATTCATGCGGCCACCTCCTGCAGCGGCTTGCTCATGTAGACGAAGCGCAGGTCGTCGCGGCGCGGAATGCCGAAACGCGGCTGGCCATAGGGAAACGCGCCCGTCTCGCCGGTAAGCCGATAGCCGCGCCGCTCATACCAGGCGATGAGTTCGGCGCGCTGCTCGATCACCGACATGCGCATCGCTACCAGCTGCCACTGCTCGCGCGCGATGCGTTCGGCTTCGGCCAGCAAAGCGCGACCGAGACCGACCATCTGCAGCTCGGGGCTGATCGCGAACATGCCGAAATAACCGTGGTTGCCCTGCTGCTCTACATGGCAACAGCCGACCAGCAAGCCATCGCGTTCGGCCAGCAGCACCAGGCTGCCGGCGCGCGCGATCAGCTCCTCGACGTTCGCCGCATCGGTGCGCTGACCGTCCAGCAGATGGGTTTCGGTGGTCCATCCGCGCTGGCCGGATTCACCACGATAGGCGGATTCGACCAAGGCGACGATGGCGGGAACGTCGGCGGCGCTGGCCGCTCGGTATACGGGCGAGGAAGTCGTAGGCATTCGCCCATGATAAGCCCGCGGCATCGTGGCCGCACCGCACAATGACCTTCGACACTGTGCGCCTGTCGCGACGGCTGCCTAGCCTGTGCGGCGAGGCCGCATTGGCCCGCCTACGCACTATCGGCAGTCCGGGTGCGCCTGACGCATTCCACCAAGGGAGAATCCATGAAAAACCGCATTGTGAAACCGCTCGCGCTGGCGGTGGGCCTGGCCGTGTGCACCGGTGCACTCGCCGCCCCTGCTGCGTTCGACATCAAGGAGTTGGACACCGGCAAGGACGTGTGCAACGACTTCAACGGCTTCGTCAATGCCAAGTGGATTGCCGCCAACCCCATCCCGGATGACCGCACGCGCTGGGGCTCGTTCGATGCGCTGCGCGAAGGCAGCCTCAATGTGCAGCACGCCATCGTGGAGAAGGCCGCCAAGGGTGCCCGCGGCGCCAAGTCAGGCTCCATCGAGCAGAAGATCGGCTACTTCTATGCCTCGGGCATGGACGAAGCCGCGATCGAGAAGGCCGGCTACGCCCCGATCAAGCCGGAGCTGGCCCGCATCGATGGCCTGAAGAGCAGCAGCGACATCGTCAGCTACATCACCGACAGCTACGCGCACGGCAACCCGGTGGCCTTCCGCTTCTACGGCAGCCCCGACTTCAAGGATTCCAGCACGCAGATCGCCTACGCCGGCCAGGGCGGCCTGGGCCTGCCCACCGCCGACTACTACAGCAAGCCTGACTTCGAGAAGATCCGCACCGAGTACGTCGCGCACATCGCACGTACGCTGCAGCTCGTGGGCGTGAGCGAAGCCGATGCGCAGGCGCAGGCCAAGGCCGTGATGGCATTCGAAACCCGCCTGGCATCCGCCTCACTGGTGCCGACGGAACTTCGCCAGCCGGAAAACCGCTACCACTACGTCAGCATCGCCGACGCCGACAAGGTGACGCCGCACTTCGACTGGGCCGCCTTCTTCAAGGCGCAGGGCGCTGACGTGCAGCAGGGCTTTTCGCTGTCGCAGCCGAAGTTCTTCGCCGAGTTCGACAAGATGCTGGCCGATGTGCCGGTATCAGACTGGCAGGCCTACCTGCGCTTCCACGCCATCGACGAGGCGGCGCCGTACCTGTCCAAGGCCTTCCAGCAGGAAGACTTCGCCTTCAACGCGAAGACGCTCAACGGCCAGAAGGAAATGAAGTCGCGCTGGAAGCGCACGCTCGACGCCGTCGAGGGCGGCATGGGCATGGCGCTGGGCCAGCTGTACGTGGCGCAGACGTTCTCGCCGCAGTCCAAGGCACGCGCGCAGGAGTTGGTGAACAACCTGCGTGCCGCCTACAAGGCGCGCATCGAGAACCTGCCGTGGATGAGCGAAGCCACCAAGCAGAAGGCGCTGGAAAAGTGGGCCAGTTTCACGCCGAAGATCGGTTACCCCGACAAGTGGCGTGACTGGGCAGGCCTGCAGGTTCACCAGGGCGACTATTTCGGCAACGTCGAATCAGCCGACAAGTTCAACTACGACTACATGGTCGCCAAGATCGGCAAGCCGGTGGACCGCACCGAGTGGGGCATGACCCCGCAAACGGTGAACGCCTACTACAGCCCGCAGAAAAACGAGATCGTGTTCCCTGCCGCCATCCTGCAGGCGCCGTTCTTCGACGCCAAGGCCGACGACGCCCTCAACTACGGCGGCATCGGCGCGGTGATCGGCCACGAGATGGGCCACGGCTACGACGACCAGGGCAGCAAGTTCGACGCCCAGGGCAACAACGCCAACTGGTGGACCGACGACGACCGCAAGGCCTTCGAATCGCGCACCGACAAGCTGGCCGACCAGTTCAACCACTACGAGGCTCTGCCGGGCAAGTACGTCAACGGCAAGCTGACCATGGGCGAGAACATCGGCGACCTCGGCGGCCTCAATGCGGCCTACGATGCACTGCAGATGGCGCTGGCGAAGAACCCGAAGGAAGCCGCGAGCAAGATCGGGGGCTACACCCAGGACCAGCGTTTCTTCCTCAACTGGGCACGCGTGTGGCGCGGGAATATCCGTCCGGAAGCGCAGCTCACGCTACTCAACACCGATCCACATGCTCCCGCGCAATTCCGCGCCATCGGCGCACCGTCCAACATGCCCGCGTTCGCCCAGGCGTTCCAGTGCAAGGCTGGCGACAAGATGGTTCGCGATGGGGAGAAGCAGGTGAAGATCTGGTAAGGCTCACCAGCCCTTGTTAGGTAGAAAGCGCCGCGCTTTGTCGCGGCGTTTTCTTTCCCCACTGTAGGAGCGCACCCAGTGCGCGACCGCAGACCGTCCGTCCGCCGTCGCCTCGGATGGTCGCGACTAACAGGAGATGACGAAGACCGGCTTCGAGGTAACACCCAGCGCCGCGGTCGCGCACTGGGTGCGCTCCTACAACAACAGTGCGACGGTTGTGCGCTCTTCGATATCGGGCGCGGGGAAGCGCTGCTTGAACGTAAACGCCAGCGACGTCGGACCGTAGCGATCCAGATGCCAAAGCTTGGCCAGTCCATCGTTGACCGACGGTTCGCTACCTTCCGGCACCCACCACAACACTTGATACGCCGTGCCCTCCGGCGCCTTGGCGAAGAACTGACGACGCTGCGCCATGATGCCCGTATGCGCGCTGCGATAAACGAAGTCGAACAGCGCCTCGACACTCTCCCACACCGACATGTTCACGATGAAGCGCGGATCGCTCGCCACGGCGATGTTGGTGGCACCACCCGAACTATCGTCCTTCAAGCGCCACACGAAGCCGCTGCTCGCCTCGGCCAGGGCGTTGATGCCGGCCAGCGCATCGAAGAACGGTTGAACGGCAGGATCGCCCATGTCGCCAACCAGGGTGGCCACGTTCATCTGCGCAAGGTGAAAGCCAGCCATCGGTTCGCCTCCGGAAGGGTGAACCATGCTTTGGGGTTCGCCACGGCACTGTCAATGGCCGGAAGACACGCAAACACACCACCCGTGATTATCACCGGGTGATATCGGCTTCATCGAATGCGGCCCGGCCGCTGCCAGGCCGCGCGGTTTACATCAGCAGCTTGCGCACCTTCAACAACGCCGTGACGAACGCATCGACTTCCTCGCGCGTGTTGTAGAACGCGAGCGATGCACGCAGCGTGGCGGGCACTTTGAAGAACTGCATCAGCGGATGGGCGCAATGATGGCCCGAGCGCACGGCGACGCCCTGCAGGTCGAGCAGCGTGGCGAGGTCGGTCGCCTGCGCGCCGTCGATCAGGAACGAGATCACCGGTTCCTTTTCCTTGGCTTCGCCGACCAGACGCAGACCGGGAATTTCGCGCAGCCGCTCGGTGGCATAGGCCAGCAGCTGCTGCTCCCACGAATGGATCGCGTCGAAACCCACCGAATGGTAGTAGTCGATGGCCGCACTGAGGCCGACGAAACCGGCAATGTTCGGTGTGCCCGCCTCGAACTTGTGCGGCGGCTCGGCGAACGTGGTGCCGTCGAAGCGCACCTCGCGAATCATCTCGCCGCCGCCAAAGAACGGCGGCATGGCTTCCAGATGTTCCTTGCGCGCCCACAGCGCGCCAGTGCCCGTGGGCGACAACATCTTGTGGCCGGTGAGTGCATAGAAATCGCAACCCAGCGCCTGCACATCAACCGGGCGATGCGGCACTGCCTGCGATCCATCCACCAGCAGCGGGATGCCGCGCTTGCGGCATTCCCTGGCGATTTCCTTCACCGGGTTGACCGTGCCGAGCACGTTCGAGACATGCGTGACGCAGGCCAGCTTCACTTCTGGCGTCAGCATCTCGATGTACTTCTCGACGATCAGCTCGCCACGCTCGTTGATTGGCGCCGCCTTTACGGTGGCACCGGTACGGGCGGCCATCAGCTGCCACGGCACGATGTTGGCGTGGTGCTCCATCACCGTGGTGAGGATGGCATCGCCCTGCTTCAGGCGTGGCAGCGCATAGCTGTAGGCAACCAGGTTGATCGATTGCGTGGTGCCGGAAGTCAGCACCAGTTCGTTGCGTGACGTGGCATTGATGAAACGCGCCAGCTTGTCGCGTGCGCCTTCGTAGGCAGCGGTGGCTTCCTCGCCGATCTGGTGCACGGCGCGCGACACGTTGGCGTTATGGCGGCGATAGTGATCGTCCACCGCCTCGATCACGCTCGCCGGCTTCTGGCTGGTGTTGGCGTTGTCGAAATAGACCAGCGGCTTGTCGTGCACGGTGCGCGACAGCAAGGGAAAGTCGGCGCGGATGCGCTGCACATCGAATACGGTGGGACTCGGTTGGGTCTGTGCCTTCATCGGTTCATTCGCCTTGTTGCCGAGGGCTGCCTTCACGCGGAAGGCAGATGCGCCATCAGCTGCTGATCGAGATGTTCGCGCAGCGCGTCGTTGTCGAGAGAGGCGAACACCGCGCGGCAGAACGCTGCCGTCAGCATGGCGCGCGCCTCGACGAGCGGAATGCCACGCGAGCGCAGGTAGAACAGCGAACGTTCGTCGAGCTGCCCCACGGTGGCGCCGTGGGCGGCCTTCACCTCGTCCGCATAGATTTCGAGTTCGGGCTTGGTGTCGATCTCGGCCTGGCCGGACAGCAGGAGGTTCTTGCTGCTCAGGCTGGCATCGCTGCCGTCGGCACCTTCGGCCACCACGATGGCGCCGCGGAAGACACCGCGCGAACGCTGGTCGGCGACGCCGCGCCAGACCGAATCCGAAGCCGTGTTGAGCGCTTGGTGCCGGATGGCCATCTGCGTATCGATATGCTGGCGCCCGTTGAGCACGAACACGCCGTGCGTTTCCAGTCGCGAACGGTCGCCCGCCAGCGTCGCGTGCAAGTCGTGGCGCACCAGCGCGCCGCCGAGTTCCAGCACGTATAGCGTGGCCTGTGCGTCCTCGTCCAGCTGCACACTGTCGTGACGCACCAGGGAGCTGCCTGCCGACGCGTTCTGCAGCGTCACCTGCCGCAGCTGCGCGCCCTTGCGCAGCACGATGTCGGTGACCTGCGTGCCCAGATGCTGTTGCTCGCCACTGGCGACGTGGTGCTCCACCAGCGAAAGTTCGGCACCCTCGCCGAGTTCGACGATGTGGCGCACATGCCACGCCAGATCACCCTCGGCTGCCGCACCGACAAACACCAGGTGCACGGGCTGCGCCACCTTGGCGTTGGGCGCAACGCGCAACACGACGCCATCGCCGGAAAGCGCTGCATTGAGTCGCGCAAATGCATCGCCGCCTTCGCGATAGTGACGCGAAAGCGCAAAACGCAAGGGCTCGGCATCGCCCTTCAGCGCCTGCGAGAGCGGCTGCAGGCTCAGGCCGGCGGGCAGCGCATCGACACGTGAAAGGTCGGCGCGGAACACGCCATTGACGAATACCAGAGCAGGGCCATCGACGCCCGGCAACGTAAACGTAGCGGCATCCACGACGCGCGTCGCTGCCTGCTCATCGCCCGGCGCAAACCGGCGCTGACCCAGTGCGCGCAGCGCGGTGTACTTCCAGGCTTCCACGCGCGTGTCCGGCAGTCCGGCGGAGACAAAAGCGTCGAGATTCTCCCGGCGGGCGGCATCCAGCCAGCCGATGCCGCTGCCCGGCAGCTGCGCCTGTGCAGCAGCCTCCAGCAGCGATTCGACGAACGGCGTGCGTTGCGCTTCGCTCATGCCGAAGCTCCGCTAAGCGCCGGATCCTTGTCCGCCACCCAGGCGTAACCGTGCTCTTCCAGCTTGAGCGCCAGCGTCTTGTCGCCGCTCTCCACGATGCGGCCGTCGGCCAGTACGTGCACGAAATCGGGTTCGATGTAGTCGAGCAGGCGCTGGTAGTGCGTGATCACCAGGAAACCGCGCTCCGTCGAACGCAGTGCGTTCACCCCTTGCGCGACCTGCTTGAGCGCGTCGATGTCCAGGCCCGAGTCGGTCTCGTCAAGGATGGCGAGCTTCGGCTCCAGCACGGCCATCTGGAAGATCTCGTTGCGCTTCTTCTCACCGCCCGAAAAACCTTCGTTCACGGCGCGGTGCAGCAGTTCGTCGGAGATCTGCATGATCTTCAGCTTCTCGCGCACCAGCTTCAGGAACTGCATGGAATCCAGTTCCTTCTCGCCGCGCTGCTTGCGCTGCGCGTTGAGCGCGGCGCGCAGGAAATAGGTGTTGTTCACGCCGGGGATTTCCACCGGATACTGGAAGGCCAGGAACACGCCGGCTGCAGCGCGCTCTTCAGGTTCCAGCGCCAGCAGGTCGACGCCGTTGAAGGTCACCGAGCCCGCGGTCACTTCGTAACCGTCGCGACCGGACAGCACGTTGCCCAGTGTGGACTTGCCGGCGCCGTTGGGCCCCATGATCGCGTGCACCTCGCCCGGGTTCACGGTGAGCGTGAGCCCCTTGAGGATGTCCTTGCCCTCGACGCGGGCGTGCAGGTTTTCGATCTTCAGCATGGTGATTACTCGATGGAATCAGGCGTTCTCGCCACCGCGGCGACGAAGCACGACATAGGTGAAAGCTTGGGAACCGCCCGACGGCGTGCGGTGCACGTCGCGACTGTTGGCGATCAGTTCGAACGAATCCTTGAATAGCCCGGCCAACGCAGGCGCGTCATAACGCGCGACTGGCAGACCACTGCAGCGCTCCGGGCCGTCGGCCGCGAAGACACCGATGACGAGATAACCGCCCGGCTTCACGACGCGCGACGCGGCGGCGACATAACGCACGCGATCGCCCGCATCGACCAGGAAGTGCAATACCGCGCGGTCGTGCCATAGCCCGACGGACGGCAAGTCGGCCGTGATGACATCACCGACGATCCAGTGCACGGCCTCGGCTTTCGCGCCGAGGCGTTGCCGGGTTTCGTTGAGCGCCACGCTGGACAGGTCCAGCACGTTCACGTCGTTGTAGCCATACGACAGCAAGTCATCGGCCAACGTGGAACGACCACCACCCACGTCCAGCACGGGCACGTCGCGCGGAAGATCCAACGCATCGATCAGGCGCAGCGACTCGTCGAGACGCGGGCTGAACCAACTGGTTTGCACGTCGCCTTTCTCGGCGTACACCGAATCCCAATGCGATGACCGGACGGCGCTCATCCCACCGCACCTTCCAGCGAGACTTCCAGCAGCTTCTTCGCCTCGACGGCGAATTCCATCGGCAGTTCGCGGAACACCTGCTTGCAGAAGCCGTCGACGATCATCGACACAGCATCTTCCTCGCCGATGCCGCGACTGCGGCAATAGAACATTTGGTCGTCGGAAATCTTCGAGGTAGTGGCCTCGTGCTCGACGATGGCGGTCGGGTTCTTCACTTCCATATACGGGAAGGTGTGCGCGCCGCACTTCTTGCCGATCAGCAGGCTGTCGCACTGCGTGTAGTTTCGCGCGCCTTCGGCGCCCTTCTCCACCTTCACCAGGCCGCGATAGCTATTGTTGCTGCGACCGGCGCTGATGCCCTTGGACACGATCTTGGACTTGGTGCCCTTGCCGAGGTGGATCATCTTGGTGCCGGTGTCGGCCTGCTGACGATGGTGCGTGAGCGCCACCGAGTAGAACTCGCCCACCGAACGATCGCCGCGCAGCACGCAGCTGGGGTATTTCCAGGTGATGGCCGAACCGGTTTCCACCTGGGTCCACGAGATCTTCGAATCGTCGCCGCGGCAGTCACCACGCTTCGTCACGAAGTTGTAGATGCCGCCGACGCCGTTCTCGTCGCCGGGGTACCAGTTCTGCACGGTCGAATACTTGATTTGCGCCTTTTCCAGCGCCACCAGTTCCACCACGGCCGCATGCAGCTGGTTCTCGTCGCGCATCGGCGCGGTGCAGCCTTCGAGGTAGGACACGTAGGCGCCCTCTTCCGCGATGATCAGCGTGCGCTCGAACTGGCCGGTGTGGCCGGCATTGATGCGGAAGTAGGTGGACAGCTCCATCGGGCAACGCACGCCCTTGGGGATGAACACGAACGAGCCGTCGGAGAACACGGCGGAGTTGAGCGCGGCGAAATAGTTGTCGCCGGTCGGCACCACGCTGCCGATGTATTTCTGAACCAGCTCGGGATGTTCACGGATAGCTTCGCTCATCGAGCAGAAGATCACGCCGGCTTCGGCCAGCTCCTTGCGGAACGTGGTGCCCACGGACACTGAATCGAACACAGCGTCCACGGCGACGCCCGCGAGCTTGGCGCGCTCGTGCAGCGGCACGCCGAGCTTGTCGTAGGTTTCCAGCAGCTTCGGGTCGACTTCGTCCAGCGACTTGGGTTTGTTCTTCGGCGAGGCGTAGTAGCTGATCGCCTGGAAATCGATGGCGCCGATCTTGAGCTTGGCCCAGTGCGGCTCGGGCATGGTGAGCCAGTGGCGATAGGCCTTCAGGCGCCACTCGGTCATCCACTCCGGCTCGTGCTTGAGTGCCGAAAGCTGGCGGATGATGTCCTCGGACAGACCAGGCGGCAGGCTGTCGGTTTCGATGTCGGTGACGAAACCGGCTTCGTAGCGGCGGCCCAGCGCGGCGGCCACTTCGGCGTTGTCGCGAAGCGTGGCGGAGGTATCGCTGCGGTCGGTGGTTTCGGTAGTCATATCGGTCTTCGTAAAGTCGTCGCGGTCGGTGATGGCGGGATCGGTCATCCGATCAGGGTCGCGTCGATGCGGCGACTGGGAGGTTTGAGCATGTCGGACAGGCTGATGGCACGCAGGGCGTTGTCCACCACGCTGTTGACGCGTTGCCAGTTGGATCGCACGCCGCACTGCGACTCGCGATCGCACTGGCCTTCGGCGAGACTGCATTCGGTCATGCCGATGGGGCCTTCCAGCGCTTCGACGATCTGCGCCAGGGTGATTTCCCCGGCCGGACGCGCCAGGCGATAACCGCCATTGACGCCGCGGAAGGACTCCACCAGCCCCGCGTGGCCCAGGGACTTGAGCAGCTTGCTCACGGTGGGCAGCTCCAGGCGCGTCTCATCGGCGATCTGCGCCGTGCTGAGCACGTCGTCGGGATGGGCGGCGATGCAGGTCATCACCACCGTGGCGTAGTCGGTGAGGCGGCTGACGCGAAGCATGGGGAGCGGCCGGAAGGGACTGCGGGAATCGGTACCAAAATGGTACTGATTAACGGCCTTGGGGTCAAACCGCGGCGGCGCACCAAAAACGGGCGAGACACGGCCACCGATGCACTGGTTTCGGGCAAGCGGGGCTCGCGGCGCTTCGGCCAACGGGTCCGCAGGCCGCCGTCGTGAGCTTCAGCCGGTGCGCCGTCACCGCCTAACCCATTGAGGTCACAGGATTCCGGTCTGCGGCGGAACGGCGGCAACCGAGACGCCGCCGCATCCGCCAACGCCATGGCACGCATCCTGCTGCACCGCGACATATCCATATCGCGGGGAGCGCACGGGGATGAAATGGATCACGGCGATCATCAAGCCGTTCACGCTGGACGATGTCCGGCAGGCGCTGACCGAGGTGGGCGTGACGGGCATGACCGTCACGGAAGTGAAGGGTTTCGGCCGCCAGCACGGCCATACCGAGCTGTACCGTGGCGCGGAGTACGTCGTCGACTTCCTGCCCAAGCTGAAACTTGAAGTCGCCGTGGCCGACGATCAGGTCGACCAAGCCGTGGAAGCCATCATGGGCGCCGCGCGCACCGGCAAGATCGGCGACGGCAAGATCTTCGTCAGCGAGCTGGAACAGGCCATCCGCATCCGCACGCAGGAGGTGGACGTCGATGCGCTTTGACGCCAAGTTCGCCCGCCCTGCGCTCGCGCTTGCCGCGCTGGCCGGTACGTCTCCCGCCTGGGCACAGGCGGCTGCGGCACCGACACATATCGATAGCGGCGACACCGCCTGGATGCTCACCGCGACGGCGTTCGTGCTGTTGATGACCATCCCCGGGCTCGCCCTGTTCTACGGCGGCATGGTGCGCGCCAAGAACCTGCTGTCGATCCTGATGCAATGCTTCGCCATCACCGCGCTGGTGACGGTGCTGTGGCTGCTCTACGGCTTCTCGCTGGCGTTCAGCACGGAAGGCATGCACGCCGGGACAACCAACCTGCACTCCTTCATCGGTGGACTGGATCGCGCGCTGCTCGCCGGCCTCAAGCCCGATTCGCGCTACCAGACCGTGCCGGAAAGCGTGTTCGTGATGTTCCAGCTGACCTTCGCCATCATCACGCCCGCACTGATCATCGGCGCCTTTGCCGAACGCATGAAATTCAGTGCGCTGCTGTGGTTCAGCGGCCTGTGGCTCACCATCGTCTACCTGCCGGTGGCGCATATGGTGTGGAGCGGACCCGGTTCATTCCTTGGCGATCTGGGCGTGATCGATTTCGCTGGCGGCACCGTGGTGCACATCAACGCGGGCATTGCCGGCTTGATCGCCTGCCTGGTGATCGGCAAGCGCCGCGGCTATCCGAACGTGCCGATGCCGCCACACAACCTTGGCTACACCGTGGTGGGCGCGAGCCTGCTGTGGCTGGGCTGGTTCGGTTTCAATGCGGGATCGGCCGTGGCCGCCAACGGCAGTGCGGGCATGGCCATGCTGGTGACGCAGATTGCCACCGCCGCCGCCGCGCTGGGCTGGCTTGCGGCCGAATGGATCGTACATGGACGTCCAAGCGTGCTGGGCATCGTCTCCGGTGCCGTGGCCGGCCTGGTCGCGGTGACACCGGCCGCAGGCACGGCGGGGCCGGGCGGCGCGCTGGTGCTCGGCCTGATCGCGGGCGTGATCTGCTTCTTCAGCGCCACGCGACTCAAGCACAAGCTGGGCTACGACGATTCGCTCGACGTGTTCGGCGTGCATGCGATCGCCGGCATCGTCGGCGCGCTGCTCACGGGCCCGCTGGCCTCGCCCAAGCTCGGTGGCTTCGGCGCTGTCGAATCGGCTTGGGGACAGCTGTGGATCCAGGCCAAGGGCGTCGGTTTCACGGTGATCTGGAGCGCCGTGCTCAGCCTCGTGATCCTCAAGCTGATCGACTGGACATTGGGCTTGCGCGTGGACGATGAGCAGGAGCTGATCGGCCTCGACATCGCGCTGCACGAAGAGAAGGCCTACAACCTGTCGTGACGCATCACTTCTCCCTCTCCCCTCTGGGCGACGCGTAGCTAGTCCCTGTGGGAGAGAGGGCTGGGGTGAGGGGCCAATCTTGCGATCAGGCTTTTATTGTAGGAGCGCACCCAGTGCGCGATCGGCACACCATGACGCCCTGATCGCGCACTGGGTGCGCTCCTACAGTTAAGGGCCACCACCCGTTAAGCTGCATGCGTCACCCAACGCAGCACGCCATGACCATCGCCATCGACCGCGCCGCCGCCCGCCTTGCCTGGACACGCTCCGCCCTCGGCGACGCCACGCTCACTCTCGAGCCCGCCTCTTCCGACGCCAGCTTTCGCAGTTACTGGCGCACGCACCACGACGGCCGCAGCTGGATCGTGATGGATTCGCCGCCCGACAAGGAGGATCCGCGTCCTTGGCTGGCCATCGGCGAACGCCTCGCCGCCGCCGGCGTGCACGTGCCCGCGGTGCATGCGAAGGACCTGGACCAGGGCTTTCTGCTGATCGAGGATTTCGGCAACCGCCTTTATCTCTCCGAGCTCAACGCCCGCACAGCCGATGCGCTCTACAGCGATGCGATGGATGCCCTGCTGCTCATGCAGAGCCGCATGGATCATCGCGACCTGCCGCCTTTCAGCCATCAGGTGCTGGTGACCGGCCTGGAAGTGATGCCGGAATGGTTTCTTGGCCGCCACCTCGGCCACACGCCGAGTTGCGAAGAGTGGGATGTGCTTGAGGCAGCCTTCGACGTGATCATCCGCAACGCACAGGAGCAGCCACGCTGCTTCGTGCATCGCGACTATCACAGCCGCAACCTGCTTGTCGTCAACGAGAACAACCCGGGCGTCATCGATTTCCAGGGCGCACTGGCCGGCCCGATCACTTACGACCTCGCGTCCTTGCTGCGCGACGCCTACATCGTGTGGCCGCGCGAGCGCATCGAAGGCTGGGTCGAGTCGTATCGCCAGCGTCTGTTCGACGCCGGCATGATCAACGACAAGGTGACGCGCGAGCGTTTCCTGCGCTGGTTCGACCTCACGGGCATGCATCGCCACGTGCGCGTGCTCGGCCAGTTCTACCGCCTGTGGTATCGCGATGGAAAGCCGGGTTATCTCGCCAACGTACCGACCGTTTATCACTACGTGGTCACGGTGGCGCGCAACTATCCCGAGCTGGCCGACTTCGTCGCCTTGCTCGAGCGCCACGCGGAAGGTCGCGACCTCACGCAGGTGGCTGCCGCATGAGGCACGCATTGATCTTTGCCGCAGGCCTGGGCGAGCGCATGCGTCCGCTCACCGACCACACGCCCAAGCCGCTGCTGACCGTCGGCGGCAAACCGCTGATCGAATGGCATCTGGAGAAACTCGCTGCGATCGACGTGCGCTACGTGGTGATCAACACCTCGCATCTCGCCGAGCAGTTTCCCGACGCGCTCGGCGACGGCTCGCGCTGGGGCATGCGCATCCGTTACGCCTATGAGGGGCCCACGCCGCTGGAAACCGGTGGCGGCATGCTCAATGCACTGGACCTGCTCGGCCCCGAACCGTTCCTGGTCATCAGCGGCGATGTATGGACCGATGTGGATTTCGCCGCCCTGCCCGCAGAGCCCGCAGGCGTGGGCCACCTGCTGATGGTCGACAACCCCGCGCATCATCCTGGCGGCGACTTTTCGCTGGATGCGAAGGGCGTGCTGCACGATGACAATGCGCAGCCCCGGCTCACCTACAGCGGCATCGGCATGTTCCGGCGCGAGCTCCTTGAGGATTGGCGCGCGGTGATCAACGACAAGGCTGCCGCGGAAACGCCCCCGCGCTTCAAGCTGAGGCCGCTGCTGGAGCGCGCGATGTCGCTCGTTCAGCTGCGCGGCACCCACTACCGCGGCAACTGGACCGACGTGGGCACGCCACAAAGGCTCGCCGAGCTCGACGAGAGGCTGAGTCGACCATAACGTCACTGTAGGAGCGCACCCAGTGCGCGACCGCAGTGTTCGGCGACACGGCTGCGTAGGCTTTTCGCGCACTGGGTGCGCTCCTACAGGACTGGCCCGCGCCGTTCGCAGCACACCGCAAAATCCTGCCGGTTTGAGGCTTTACCGCGCGCGGAGGTATCCTAAACCGCCCGGTTCTGTAGCCTGAAGGGCCGCCAAGAATGGCGCACCAGGCCGAATGGCCTCGTTGCAGGACCGTCCGTTTTTCTCGCCAGGTATCGACGATGTCCGAACTGTGGTCCCTTCTGGTCAACGGGTTCAGCACGCATGGCGTGCAGCCGGTGCTGCAGTTCCTGCATCTGCAGAACCTGGCCGGCGATCCCAACGACATCGCCGAATCGCTGCTCATCGCCACGCTTCAGCTGTGCATCATCGGCTTCATCTTCCGTCCACTGGAAAGCATCGTGCCGGCGGAGAAGTGGAGCGATCGCAAGCTGACAAAAGTCGATTTCCAGTACACGCTGCTGATGCTGGTCGGCATCTTCCCGATCTTCAGCTATCTGGTGCTGACGCCGATCGCCAACTATTTCGGCGGCCCCGATACCGGCCCCAGTGATGCAAGTGCATCGCCGTTGGCGATCACGCACTGGCTTCCCGCGTTGAAGGAACATCCCTGGCTGCTGTTCGGCTGCTACTACATCGTCTACGACCTCACCTATTACTGGATGCATCGCCTGCAGCACGCACTGCCGTGGTGGTGGGCGCTGCACAGCATGCACCACAGCACGCGCCAGATGAGCTGCTGGACGAACGATCGCGGCAGCCTCATCGACGGTTTCATCCAGTCGATGATTCTCGCGACGGTGGGCATCGTGATGGGCGTGGAGCCCGACCAGTTCGCCTGGCTCGTGCTGGTCGGTGAGCTGGTGCAGAACTTCTCTCATGCGAACGTGCGCATTGGTTTCGGACCGGTGTTCAACCGCGTGTTCGTCGCGCCGAAGTTCCATCGGCTGCACCACATGCTGGTCGATCCGACGCGGCCCAACCTGCACAACTGCAACTTCGGTCAGGTGTTCTCGATCTGGGACGTGCTGTTCGGCACGGCGCTATACGGCGAACCGCTGCGCCCCACCGGCGTGGGCGATCCGATGGTGGACGACGACAACAACCACGGCCTGATCGGCCTGCACTGGAACGCATGCAAGCGCTTCTGGGGCGCGGTGCGTCGCCCAGCCGGATGGAAGTTCGGCGAGGTGGCGTTCAGTCCGAACTACGAACCGATTCCGGTGGATCAGCTCGATCTGCACGCATTGGGACATCACGTCATGCAGCCGTCGCCGGCACACGCGACGCCGCCGCTGACGGACGATGTTGCGCAGGAGAGCGCCTCGACAGCGTGATCGTCACATCTGTCGGTGAGCGACTGAACGTGTCTTCGCCTGCTGCCGGCAGATGTCATCGAGCGACACCGCTTCATCGCATGTCCGATCCCATCGCATGCCATGAAGCGTGTTCACCAAAAAGGCGCTCTCGCCTTCTTGCTCGAAACTTACGAACACATTCTGCGACGCCACGACGGCCAAATCAGGCCGCGCAAAGCCATCTAAACGTTTTCTCAACTTTCCCGTGCCGACGCCGATAAGACCAGAGCACGGAGTGATGGGCTCCGTATTCCGGAGCGAATATGTTGGTCCTGGTCGGCGCCTTCGTGGTTCTTGCGTGCGTGTTTGGTGGCTTCGTGCTGTCGCACGGTCACATCCTTGCGCTATGGCAACCCTATGAACTGCTGATCATCGGCGGCGGCGCCGTGGGCGCCTTCATCTCGGCAAACCCGGCCAAGGTGGTGAAGTCAGCGCTGCGCGATGCGATGGGCCTGGTAAAGGGCCCCAAATACTCGAAGCAGGATTATGTCGACCTGCTGTCGATGCTCTACGACCTGTTCAGCCTGATACGCAAGGAAGGCCTGCTCGGTGTCGAAGAACACATCGAAGACCCGCAGACGAGTTCGTTGTTCTCCGCGTATCCGCGCCTGTTGCGCGAACATCACCTGATCGAGTTCACCACAGACTGCCTGCGCCTGATGGTGGGCGGCAGCATGAATCCGCACGAGCTGGAACAGCTGCTGGAAGTGGAACTGGAAGCGCATCACCACGAAGCCGTGGCGCCCGCCATGGCCGTCACGAAGATGGCCGATGCGCTGCCAGGCTTCGGCATCGTGGCGGCAGTGCTTGGCATCGTCACGACCATGGGGCAGCTTGATGGCGACACCTCGACCATCGGTGAACATATCGCGGGCGCGCTGGTCGGCACCTTCCTCGGTATCCTGCTTTGCTATGGCTTCCTCGGCCCGCTCGGCACGGCGATGGAAAACCGCGTGCAGGAAGATGGTAGGGCATTCGAGTGCGTGAAGATCGCGCTGCTGGCGAACCTGCGCGGCTACAACCCCAAGGTGGCGGTGGAGTTCGCCCGCAAGTCGCTTTCCGCCAACACGCGACCCGGCTTCCAGGATCTTGAAGAACACCTCAAGGCGCCGCGCGCCAAGGCGGCGACGTGAGCGAGCCCGTCGACTCCGCGCCCATCATCATCCGACGCATAAAGAGAAAGGGGCACGGTCACCACGGCGGCGCATGGAAGGTCGCATACGCGGACTTCGTCACCGCGATGATGGCCTTCTTCCTCGTCATGTGGCTGATCGGCTCTGGCACGAAACAGCAACGCGCGGCCATCTCCGAGTACTTCAAGAATCCCAGCATGACGCAGGGCACGGCGACGATGGCTCCGGCTGGCCAGGCAGGTCCCGGCGGCGCCAGCAACAGCATGATCAAGCTCGGCGGCGCGATGGATCTTCCGCATGGCCCGGGCCATGACAAACAAGGCGCAGCCGCCGCGAGCGTCGATCCGAAAGAGATCGAGAAGGAAGCGCGCAAGCAGGAACGCGCGCGCCTGGAAGAACTGATGCAGCAATTGCAGGCCGCGATCCAGAGCAGCCAGGCACTCGCTCCATTCAAGGACCAGCTGTTGCTGGACATCACGCCCGAAGGCCTGCGCATTCAGATCGTGGACAAGCAGAACCGTCCGATGTTCGACCTGGGCAGCGCGCAACTACGGCCGTATACGGAGACGATCCTGCAGGAGCTGGCGGGCTTCATCAATCGCGTGCCAAATCGCATCAGCATCTCCGGTCATACCGACGACGCGCCGTACAGCAGCGATCATCACTACAGCAACTGGGAACTATCCGCCGATCGCGCCAACGCCGCGCGACGCTCGTTGCTTGCCGGCGGCCTGGCCGAGGAAAAAATTGCGCGCGTGGTCGGCCTGGCCTCATCGGTGCCGTTCGACCGCGCCAACCCCGGCGACGCGATCAACCGCCGCATCAGCATCATCGTGATGAACAAGCAGGCCGAAGCGAATTCGCTTTCGCAGGAAGCCGGCCCCGCGGAGATGAAAGCGAACAGTGCCCTGCTGCCAGGCGTGAGCCCGATCGTACCGGCCGTCGCGGCGGAACCCACCGCCGAAGTCACGGGCGACGCAGCGCCTGAAAATGCCTTGCGAGCGACGCCGAATTCGCCTTGAGCCATTCGGCACGCTCCCTTCGAGCGTCGAAAAGCATAGAGCACAAATCGGCAACAGCCAGCCTTGATCGTCGGCGCTGACGTGTGACGAGCAACCATGGCGCCTAGCGTCGCTACCGCGCCTTGGCGCTTGGCGTCCTGCTTTGTTCGCGGTCTGCCTGGTGCCACACACCTTCGTCGAAGAGCGCGGCTTTGCCATCAACGTCTGCGCAGCAAATGTCTCGCAGGCCAAGTAACCGGGCAGACGCCGACTACAACGCTCCTGGCGTGATGCGGTGAATAGCGGCTCGCCAGCATCGATGCGATGACACGCTCGCAGCGACACCCATGCACCAAACACATGAAAAAAGCCGCCGGCATAAGCCGGCGGCTGCAAAGAGTCGTGCATCTTCCTTTGCGATAAGGTCGCCACGCGATGCCGGGAGGGAGGTGGCACCGCGTGGCGAGCCGGCCTTACGGCCGGCGGGACTGGCTTAGAAGTCGTACGAAACCGCGAAACGACCGTAGCGCGGAGCGGTCTGGTACAGCGCGGCACCGTAGGTGTTGGACACGGTGTACGGGGAATCCTCGTACGTGTAATCCAGCACGGTCGGCTTACGCTCGTTGAACACGTTGAAGATGTTGAAGCTGAAAGCGAGCTTGTTGCCGGCGAATGCCGGACGATAGGTCACGCCCAGATCGACGATCTTCTGCCACGGCAGACGACCCACGCTACCCAGCGGCGACGGCTTGCCATTGCAGAAGCGATAGGACGAGCCGTAGTTGATGGGATCGCTTTCATCCGAGCCGTAGTAGCCCAGGCAAGCCTTCGGTGCGCCGGACATGATGCGCACCGCACCCGACAGCATCCACTCCGGAGCGGCCTGATAAGAGCCGTAGGCCTTCAGCTGATGAGTGCGGTCATTCGAGAGCACGCCGTTGCTGTTGACCATGAGAGCTGCGGCATCCCAATCCTGCGTCTTGGAGATGTCATCCTGGCCGATGGTCGAGAGCACCTGGCCTTCCGTGTTGCCGTAGCTGCGCGAGAACGTGTAGTCCACGCGAGCCTGCCACTTGCCGTCGAACGGATGTTCCAGGAACAGGTCCAGCGCGTAGTACTTGCGCTTGGCGCCGGTGCTGAAGCCCCAGTCCTTGGTCGACATGTTCACCTTCTCGTAGCCCGAGCCGTCCACCTTGGCCAGCAGGAACGAGTTGTTCTCGCCCGGGTTGAAGATCAGGCAGCTGCTCGGCAGGTTGACCGAATCCGGATCGATGCCCTGCGCTATCGCCTTGTTGATCAGCGGATCCATGTCGCAAACGTCGTCGATGGCCGTCTGTAGCTTGCGCAGCGTGCCCTTCGCACCGTACACCCAGTCGGTACCCAGCATCTTGCTGAAGCCAAGAATGGCTTCGTCCTGGTACTGCGACTTCAGGTTGCTGGCGGTCACCGTCTTGGCATCCGGAGCCACGCCGTATTCGCCGTTGGAGGACACTGGGCCCGGGCCGATCGGCGTCAGGCCGGTCGGGTTGCCGTTGGCGTCGATACCCGTATAGGTGAAGTACTCATTGGTGTAGGTCGACGGCGACGCACCACGGATCGCGACGCTGTTGGGCAGCGCGAGGTAGTAGCGGCCGAGGTTGCCGAATACCTTGAAGGTGGAATCACCGAACACGTCCCAGCTGAAGCCGAGGCGCGGCGCCCACTGGTTCTTGTTGTCGACGTACGCCTTGCCCACCGCGTTGTAGTTGGTGAAGTGATCGTCGCGTAGACCGATGTTCAACAGGAACTTGTCGCTGATCTGCCAGTGGTCCTCGATGTACTGCGCCTTCTGGTCCACCGACATGCTGGTGGTGGTGCTGAAGATGTAGCGGCTCACGTAATAGCCATTGCCACCCGGTGCGCCGACACCCAGGCCGGGCACCAGTGCCACGGACGGATCGGATGCGTGACCATATCGCCACCAGTAGCCGGGGCCGCTGGTCTGCTGACCTTCGTCCGTCGCGGCGAAATGCATGTTGTCGATACCGGCCGCCAGGGTGTGGTCGCCAAGCTTGTACTCGAGGTCGAGGCGCAGACCGTGCGTCTTGTTCTTCGCGTTCGGATTCTTGACGTACGTGATGGTGTTGCTGTTGCGGATCGGCGAACCGCCCGTGATCGCCGGGTCCTGGTTGGACGCGCCACTCAGGTAGACCAGGCTCGGATCCGAACCCGGCACTTCGGAGTAATCAATCGCGCGGTTCTGGCCGTACGTCGCCGAGAAGGTCAGGCTGTCGGTGATGTAGCTGGTGTACTTGGCGATGTAGATGTCCGAGCCCGTCTTGGTCGACGTGTCATGGCCAAGGAATTCGCCCTGCACGTTGTCCTGGTAGTCGTAGACATACTGCGTTGCCTCGTACGAGGTCTTGTTGGAGATGCCCGTCAGCTCGAGGATGTTGCTGTCGTTGATGTTCCAGTCGAGCTTGGCGTAGTACTTGGGAATGTTGTACGAGTAGTACGCGTTGTTCGGCTGTGCCACGGCGGCGCTGGAGGTGCTCTTGCCTTCCTGCTTTTCTGCCTCGGCCGCGACGAAGAAGAACAGCTTGTCCTTGATCAGCGGACCACCGATGTAGGCGTCATATGTGGTGTTCCACTTCACGTTGCCCTTGCGGTTGCGATACTGCGTACCCGGCAGCGTGTCATCGGTATAGCCGTAGCCCGCCGGCAGGCTGTTGTTCGGATAGAGGACGGTCTTGGGATCTTCCGCCATGAACTTCGGGGACCACATCACCTGTCCGCCGAAATGCCACTCATTGGTGCCGCGCTTGCCGACCTGGCTGAGCACGCCACCGTCGGAACGGCCGTACATGGCGCTGTAGCCACCGGTGTAGGTTTCCTGCTGGTCGATGGCACCGTAGGGCAGGCCGATGCCGCCGAGGTTGCTGAGCGGATCGGTCGTGTTGTAGCCGTTGATGTAGTACGCGTTCTCGCTGACCGAGGAACCGCCGAACGAAACGACGTTCGAACCGGCCTTCTGGCCGCTGAAGTAATCGCTGCCCTGCACTGCACCCGGCGCCAACAAGGCGATGGCTTCAGCGCTACGACCCAACGGCAGGCGCTCAAGGTCCTGCGAAGTGATCACCGTGCGCGAATCCACCGACGACACGTCGATGGCCGGCAGTGCATTGGCCGTCACCGTCACCGAAGCCAGCGCCTGGGCGTTGGCGGCGGCAGCGAAGGACACTTCGGTACCGGCGTTCACCGTGATCGAGACATCCTTGCGGCTGTCGACCGTCGCGCCGGCCTTCTGCAGCACGACGCTATAGGTGCCAAGCGGCAGGTTGCTGATGCGATAACGGCCCGAGTTGTCCACGGTCGCCGAGCGACTGATGCCGGTGGAGCTGGTCACGGTGACCGTTTCGCCGGCTTCCGCCTGGCCGAAAATGGTACCGGTAGTGGATTGGGCGAAGGCCACACCGGCCAGGCCCATGGTCATTGCGGCAGCCAGCATCGTCCGACGCAGCATCACCGCCCGATTCAACATACGAAAGCTCATCTAATGGATCTCCCCGTAACAGCCCCGAAAAAAGGGCAAAAAGAACCCTGTCGGTCGTCCAGAGGACGATCGATTCAAGTTGCCGTCTGGTGCGGTTCTGTCAGGCCCCCCTGCAGAAACCACCCTCCCCCGTGATGCGACACGTAAGCGCTTGCGACGCGTTGTCCCAAACCTGTCGCTGAGCTGTCAACATCAGGGCTCTTCAGCGAAGGTAGAGTGTTTTCTTACGGAATGTCAACTTCTCGTAAGGATCGATTAACGAAAACTTGCCCTTCGCGCTATTTCGTGCGGGCCTGCTTCGCGCGTAACTATCGATTCCATCGAGGGAATTCCCCACTGCTATTTCGTTCTTTTCGGGCGAAAAAAAGCCGCCAGCGATGGCTGGCGGCCCGGGAAGAGAATCCATGCGCGTCTTTCTGCGGCTCGACGCTGCATGCGATGCCCCGAAGGGCACCGCGGGTCAGGCGGGTCGTTCTGCGTGCTGCCTTAGAAGTCGTACGTGACCGAGAAACGACCGTAACGCGGCGTGGTCTGGTACAGCGCTGCGCCATAGGTGTTGGACACCGTGTAACGGCCCGACTCGTAGGTCGCATCGAGCACGGTCGGCTTGCGCTCGTTCAACACGTTGAACACGTTGAAGTTGAACGCCAGCTTCTGGTCCGCGAACGACGGACGGTACGTCACGCCCAGATCCAGGAACTTGGTCCAGGGCAGACGGCCGTTCGTGCCCAGCGTGCTCGGCTCGCCACCGCACCAGCGGTACTTGGACTTGTAGCCCGACGGATCGCTTTCGTTGGTGCCGTAGTAGCCCAAGCAAGCCTTAGGCGCACCGGACATGATGCGGACTGCACCGGACACCATCCATTCCGGCGAGATCTGGTACGAACCGTAGGCCTTCAGCTGGTGCGTGCGATCGTTGGAAAGCACGCCGTTGCTGTTGACCATCAGTGCCGGGGTATCCCAGTCCTGCGTCTTGGACACGTCGTCCTGGCCGATGGTTGAGAGCACCTGGCCTTCCGTGTTGCCGTAGCTGCGCGAGAACGTGTAGTCGACGCGACCCATCCACTTGCCGTCGAACGGATGCTCCAGGAACAGGTCCAGCGCGTAGTACTTGCGCTTGGCGCCGGTGGAGAAGCCCCAGTCGCTGGTCGACATGCTGACCTTGGAGTAGCCGCTACCGTTGGCGTTCTTCAGCAGGAAGGTGTTGTTCTCGCCCGGGTTGAAGATCAGGCAGCCGTCCGGAATGACGACGCTGTCCGGATCGATGCCGCTCATGATCACCTTTGCTTCCAGCGCATCCGGATCGCACACGTCGTCGATCGAGGTCTGCAGCTTGCGCAGGGTCACCTTGGCGCCAGCCACCCAGTTCGTGCCCAGCATCTTGTTGAAGCCCAGGATGGCTTCGTCCTGGTACTGCGACTTCAGGTTCGACGCGGCGACCGACTTCGGATCCGGCGCGACACCGTACTCGCCGTTGGTCGACACCGGACCGGGGCCCATCGCCTTCAGGCCGGTCGGCGCGCCGTTGGCGTCGATGCCGCTGTAAGTGAAGTACTCGTAGGTGAAGGTGGATGCCGAGGCGCCACGGATCGCCACGCTGTTGGGCAGCGCGAGGTAGTAGCGGCCGAGGTTGCCGAACACCTTGAAGGTCGAGTCACCAAACACGTCCCAGCTGAAGCCCAGACGCGGCGCCCACTGGTCCTTCTGGTCCACGTACTTCTGCGCGGCGCTGTTGTAGTTGGTGAACTGGTCGTTGCGCAGACCCAGCTTCACCATCCAGCGATCGTTGATCTGCCAGGTGTCTTCCAGGTACTGGGCCTTCTGGTCCACCGCCATGCTGGTGGTGGTCTGGAAGATGTAGCGCGCGGCGTAATAGCCGCGGCCGCCCGGCGCACCGACGCCGAAGGCCGGCTGGATCGGCACGTTTTCCTTGCCGGTGGCTGCCTTGTAATAGATCCAGGCGTAACCCGGGCCGCTCACCTGCTGGCCTTCGTTGATCGCCTTGTAGTGCATGTTGTCGATACCGCCGGACAACAGGTGATCGCCGAGCTTGTATTCGAGGTCGAGGCGCAGACCGTGGGTCTTGTTCTTCGCACCCGGGTCCTTCACGTACAGCACCGAGTTCGAGTTGCGGATCGGGGTGCCGCCGGTGATGAGCGGATCCTGGTTGGTCACGCCACTGAGGTAGTTCTGCGTGGTGGTCAGGCCCGGCGTGTTCGAGTAGTCGATCGCACGGTTCTGGCCGTAGGTCGCCGTGAAGGTCAGGTCATCGGTGATGTAGCTGGTGTACTTGCCGATGTAGATGTCCGAACCGGTCTTGGTCGACGTGTCATAACCGGCGAAGCCGCCTTCCACGCCAGTCTTGTAGTCGTACTTGTACAGCGAGCCGCTGTATTCGGTCTTGTTGGAAATGCCGGTCAGCTCGAGGATGTTGCTGTCGTTGATGTTCCAGTCGAGCTTGGCGTAGTACTTGGGAATGTCGTACTTGTAGTACGTATTCGCCGGCACGGCAGCCGTCGACGTGGAGGTCGACTTGCCTTCCTGACGCTCGGCTTCCGCCGCAACGAAGAAGTACAGCTTGTCCTTGATCAGCGGACCACCGACATAGGCGTCATAGGTGCGGTTCCACTTCACGTTGCCCTCGCGCGAGCGGTACAGCGTGCCCGGCTGGCTCTTGTTGGTGTAGCCATAGCCCGGCGGCAGCTCGTTGTTCGGGAAGTAGACGTTCTTCTGGTTTTCCGCGAGGAACTTCGGCGCCCACAGGATCTGGCCACCAAAGTGCCATTCATTGGTGCCGCGCTTGCCGACCTGGCTGATCACGCCGCCGTCGGAACGGCCGTACATGGCGCTGTAGCCGCCGGTATAGATTTCCTGCTGGTCGATCGCCCCGTACGGCATGCCGACACCGCCCAGGTTCTTCAGCGGGTCACTCGAGTTGTAGCCGTTGACGTAGTAGGCGTTCTCGCTGACGGACGAACCGCCGAAGGACACCACCGACGAGCCAGCCGTCTGGCCGCTGAAATAGCTGCTGCCCTGCACCACGCCCGGAGCGAGCAACGCGATCGCTTCGGCGCTGCGGCCGAGCGGCAGGCGCTCGAGGTCCTGCGAGGTGATCACGGTGCGCGAATCCACCGACGACACGTCGATGGCCGGCAGCGCATTGGCCGTCACCGTCACCGAGGAGAGGGCCTGGGCATTGGCGGCCGAGGCAAAGGACACTTCGGTACCGGCGTTCACCGTGATCGAGACGTCCTTGCGGCTGTCGACCGTGGCGCCGTCCTTCTGCAGCGTGACCGAGTAGGTACCCAGCGGCAGGTTGCTGATGCGGTAGCGGCCCGACTGGTCCACAGTGGCCGAACGGGTGACACCGGTGGTGCCGGAAACGGTCACGGTCTCGCCGGCTTCCGCCTGGCCGAAGATGGTACCGGTGGTGGACTGGGCGAAGGCCACGCCCGCCAGGCTCATGGTCAGCGCGGCAGCAAGCGTCGAGCGACGCAGCAGAACGGCCCTGTTCAACGAACTAAAACTCATCTGGATCTCCCCAAACAGCCCATAAATTTGGGCAAAAGAAACCTGCCGCTCGTCCTTGGGACGATCGGAGTTAGTTGTCTTCTAGTGCGGATCTGACAGGCTCCCCCTGCAGAACCACCCCCGTTCCCCTTGCCGCGGCAAGCGATTTCTTACGCCAGGCCGTTCGTGGCCTGACTCAAGACTGTCGCCGGGATGAGGGAATCGTGAAGGTAGAGCGTTTTCTTACGAATTGTCAACTTTCCGTAAGAAAAACCGTCAACTTCTTGCGACACAATTTGTCGGGGAATTCTTAGCGATCAGAGGCTACCGAACGGCCGAGCATCCGGCGCGGCCCACTCCATCGAGCCTGGCAGCCTCGCTGAGGGCGACGGACGAATCAGCAGCGGCGCCTGTACTCCAGCGCCTCTCACGCCGCAGCGAGCGTTGCAGTGGCGACACAGCCGGCAAAAAAAACGGCCCGGGTCATCCGGGCCGTTCTGTCCAGCGTGTCGCCTTTGGCGAAACTCAGGGCCGGCGAGCCAGCTCCGGGTTTTCCTTGGTCTTGGGCATCAGGTCCTGCTTGGACACGCCGAGCCACAGGAGGATCGGGCTGGCCACGAAGATCGAGGACAGCGTGCCGACCAGGATGCCGATCAGCATGGTGATGGCGAAGCCATGCACCACCGGACCGCCGAAGAAGTACAGCGCGGCCATGGTGATCGCGGTGAACAATGCGGTGATGATGGTTCGCGACAGCGTGTTGTTGATCGAGCGGTTGAGGATCTCTTCCGGCTCGGCCTTGCGGGCCAGGCGGAACAGTTCGCGCACGCGGTCGAACACCACGACCTTGTCGTTGATCGAGTAACCGATCACCGCCAGCACCGAGGCCAGCACCGTCAGGTCGAACTCGCGCTGCACCAGCGCGAACACGCCCACGGTGATGAGTGCGTCGTGCAGCTCGGTGACGATGGCCGCCACCGCGAAGCGCCACTCGAAGCGGATGCCCAGGTACAGGCCGATGCCGAGCATGACCACCAGCGCGGCCATGATGCCATCGCTGCGCAACTCGTCACCCACAGTCGAGCTCACGTAATCGCGGCTCTTGATGCTCGCATCCTGGCGGCTCGCCTTGAGCACACCGATCGTTACCGCGGACACCTTGTCGAGGTTGATCTTGCCGGCTTCGTCCTTCATCACGGCCGTGGGCTGGAAGCGCACCGACACTTCGCGCGTGCCGCCCAGGCTGGCGACCAGCGAATGCTCGATGCCGCCCTTCTCCAGCGCTTCCTGCACTTCAGCAGTGGTGACGGGGTTCTGGTAGTCCACCACCAGCGACACGCCGCCGGTGAAGTCCAGGCCGTAGTTCAGGCCCTTGATCGCGATGAGCCCGATGGACACCACCATCAGCAGGATGGCGATGCCGACGCTGATCTTCCTCATGCCGAGGAAGTTCACGTTCGCGTTGTGGTTGAAGATTTCCATAGGTTCCTGTTCCTCTTCAGACCGACAGCGTCTTGAGCTTGCGATGACCGTGGATCATCGCGGTGATCGCATGCGTCACGGTGACCGAGGTGAACATCGAGGTGAGGATGCCGATCAGCAGCGTGATGCCGAAGCCCTTGATCGGGCCTGAGCCCATCGTGGTCAGCGCCAGCGCGGCGATCAGGTGGGTGACGTTGGCGTCGAGAATGGTCGCCCAAGCCTTGTCGTAACCGGCGCGGATCGCTGCCAGCGGCGTGGAGCCGTTGCGCAGTTCCTCTCGCACGCGTTCGCAGATGAGCACGTTGGCGTCGATGGCCATACCCAGCGTGAGCACGATACCCGCGATGCCCGGCATGGTCAGCGTGACGCCCACGGCCGACATCACGGCCACCAGGATCACCAGGTTGAAGAACAGCGCCACGTCGGCGACGAGGCCGAAGAGCTTGTAGTAGAGCGCGGCAGCGAGCAGCACCAGCGCCAGGCCGATCATCACCGCGCGCAGGCCCTTCTCGATGTTGTCCTGGCCGAGGCTGGGGCCGATCACGCGTTCTTCGACGATGTCGATCGGCGCGGCCAGCGAACCACCCTTGAGCAGCAGCGCCAACTCGGAAGCTTCCTTCGGGCTACGCAGGCCGGTGGTCTGGAAGTTCTTGCCGAACACGCCGTTGATGGTGGCGTAGTTGATCACCTCCTCGGTGATCTTCGGCGTGCGCACTTCTTTGCCGTCGACGATCTTGGTCTCGACCACGCGCTCGACGTACACCACGCCCATCGGCTTGCCGACGTTGCCGGTGGTGAAGTCCAGCATCTTCTTCGCACCGGCCGAGTTGAGCGTCACCGACACGGCCGGCGAGCCGCTCTGCTGGTCGAAGGTGGAGGACGCATCGACCAGCTGGTCGCCGGTGACGATGATGTTCTTGCTGAGCAGGTACGGCTGGCCCTCGCGGCCCTTGTACAGGCGCGCATCCGGCGGAACGATGCCCGAGCGCTGCGCATCGATGGCCTGCTGCGGCGTGCCGTAGCCCGCGCGGTATTCCAGCGTGGCGGTGGCGCCGATCAGCTTCTTGGCTTCGGCGGTGTCCTGCACGCCGGCCAGCTCGACCACGATGCGGCTGTCACCCTGCTGCTGGATGATCGGCTCGGACACGCCAAGCGCGTTGATACGGTTGCGCAGCGTGCCGAGGTTCTGGCGGATGGTGTTGAGCGACAGCTCGCGCAGCTTGTCCGGACGTACGGTGGCGTTGAGCGGATAGCGGTCGCCAGTGGCGTTGCCGTCCTGCACGGTGAGGTCGGGATAATCGGTGGCGATGATGTTGGCGGCGGCCGCGCGGTCCTCATTGGACTTCAGCACCACCAGCACGCCCTGGCCGCGCTGGCTGGCGCGCGTCACCGATTCATAGCGGATGTTCTTTTCGCGCAGCGAGGTGCGGATGTCGTCCGCATAGCGCGTTTCCTGCTTGTCGATCACGTCGTTCTGGTCGACCTGCATGAGGAAGTGCACGCCGCCCTGCAAATCCAGACCCAGCGGCATCGACTTGGCGCCGATCGCGGTGAGCCAGTTCGGCACGGTGGACTTGAGGTTGAACGCCACCGTGTAGTCGTCGCCCAGCGTCGCCTTGATCGCGTCGGCCGCACTCTTCTGCACGTCGGCGTTGGCGAAACTGGCGAGCAGGTGGTCACCCTTGATCTCGATGCCCGTGCTGGCGACGTTCGCCTTCTTCAGGGCATCGGACACCTTCTGTTCGAGCGCCTGGTCGACCGTGCCGTTGCGGTTCGCCGTGATCTGCACGGCAGGCACCGGCAGGAACACATTGGGCAGCGCATAGACAATGCCGAGCACCAATACGATGGCGACCAGCGCGTATTTCCAGCGTGGAAAATCACTCATGCCTTGAATCCGTCAAAAGCCGCGGCACGAGGCAGGCCGCGGCAAGCAATGCGTCGTTGGAGCCGGAGCCCCTCCACTCCGGCAAGCCGTCCTCAGGACGACTTCAGCGTGCCCTTGGGCAGCACTTGCTGCACGGCGCCCTTCTGCAGCTTGATCTTCACGTTCGGTGCGATCTCGACCGTGATGAAGCTCTCACCCACTTCATCCACCTTGCCGGCGATGCCGCCGTTGGTGACCACCTCGTCGCCCTTGGACAGCGCGGCGACCATGTTGCGGTGTTCCTTCTGGCGCTTCATCTGCGGGCGGATCATCAGGAAATAGAAGACCACGAACAGCAGGATCAGCGGCAGGAACGTCATGATCGGGTTCGGTGCGCCGGCAGCCGGAGCGGCCTGGGCGATCACGAAGGACGTCGGAAAAGTCATCAGCTTGTCTCGCAAGTTATGGTTCCAACAGGAATTTCCGCTGGAACCTGATAAAAGATCGTGGATTATGCCACGCGCCCCCGGGCCCTGCATGCGTCACAAGGCCCGCCCGTCGAGGGTTCTGGCGGCGGGAGAGGCGGATTCCAAGGGCAAGACCGGCGCAGGGTTGCGATGGTTCCCCGAGCTCATCTGTCCCGAAAGACTCAACGACGACCATCCTTCTCCCCTTGGGAGAACGTGTCGGCAGAGGACAAGGGTTCAGGCGAAGCGAAAGGTTTAAGGCTATGCAAGCCTCGCACCCCTCGCCTACCCCTCTCTACCGCAAGGACTACCTTCGGGTCGCCGCAGGGACAGGAAAAAGCCAGCCGCGATGTACTAACTGGAGTTCTGGAATCAACCCAACCGCTTCACGCGTTGAATCCTTCTCCCTTTGGGAGAAGGTGCCGGCAGGCGGATGAGGGTGCGGACGGAGCGAAAGGTGAAAGGCTACGCGAGCCACGCACCCCTCTCCCTACCTCTCTCCAACAGGGACTACCTTCGGGTCGCCACAGGGAGAGGTAAGCGCAGAACCAGCGCATCGTGATGCCGAAGCGCCCTCAGGCCGCAACCCCGCCCTGCCGGCGCGCATAGAACTCTGCCACGAAATCATCCAGCTTCCCTGCGGCGATCGCCTCACGCAGTCCGGCCATCAGGCACTGGTAGTGACGAAGGTTGTGCATGGTGGCCAGCTGGCTGCCCAGGATCTCGTTGCAACGGTCCAGGTGGCGGAGATAGGCGCGACTGAAGCCGTTGCTGCAGGCGTAGCAGTCACAGCCTTCCTCGATCACCCGGGTATCCAAGGCGTACTTCGCGTTGCGGATACGCAATGTGCCTTCGGCCGTGAACAGGAAGCCATTGCGCGCATTGCGGGTGGGCATCACGCAGTCGAACATGTCGATGCCACGGCGTACGGCTTCCACGATGTCCTCCGGACGGCCCACGCCCATCAGGTAGCGCGGCTTGTCCTGAGGCAGCAGTGGCACGGTGAAATCCAGCGTGTGGTTGCGCTCAGCTTCGGGCTCACCGACGGCGAGGCCGCCCACGGCATAGCCGTCGAAACCGATGTTGACCAAGCCTTCCGCCGAGCGGCGGCGCAGGTTCTCGTACACGCTGCCCTGCACGATGCCGAACAGTGCGTTGGGGTTTTTCAAATCATCGAAGGCACGACGCGAACGCTCGGCCCAGCGCAGGCTCAGTTCCATCGAGGTGGAAGCGACCTTCTCCGTGGCCGGGTACGGCGTGCACTCGTCGAAGATCATCGCGATATCCGAATCGAGCACCTTCTGGATGCGCATCGACTCTTCCGGCGATAGGAACACCTTCGAACCATCGACGGGCGATGCGAACGCCACGCCCTCCTCCGTGATCTTGCGCTTGTGCGCCAGCGAGAACACCTGGAAACCGCCGGAATCGGTGAGGATCGGCTTGTCCCAGCCGATGAACTTGTGCAACCCGCCAAACTGCTCCACGACCTCCAGGCCGGGCCGCAGGAACAGGTGGAAGGTATTGCCCAGAATGATCTCGGCGCCGATCTCGCGGATATCCCGCGGCGTCATTGCCTTCACCGAGCCATAGGTGCCCACGGGCATGAAGGCCGGCGTTTCCACCGTGCCGCGGTCAAACGTGAGACGGCCACGACGGGCCGCGCCGTCGGTGGCCTGGAGTTCGAAAGTCAGGGAAGTCATCAGGGGATTATCGCGTTTTCTGGGGTTTGGTGCGTTGAAGGGCGCGCGGATCCTTCCTCGCCCCAGCCTTTCCCCGCCGGGAAGAGGGCTGGGGTGCGGGTGCTCGCGACAGCACCATCTACCTTTGTAGGAGCGCACCCAGCGCGCGACCGCAGCGTATCTATCACCTCTGCGGTCGCACACTGGGTGCGCTCCTGCAGGGGAAGATATCCCGCTCTTCGCTCTGGCCTTTGACCTTCCCTCCCCTATGCCGCCAACAGCGGGAGGTGGATTAACCGGCAGGGACGCCGACCAGTGGATCGTCAGGGCAGGACGCCCTGTCGATCCACCCACGTCCCGCCCGCAACACGCAGGGGCGCGGCGGCGCTCCGGAAGCCCGCCGCAGGCGAGCCCGGTCGCGACATCGTCACAACCGAAAACCGAGGCTCTGGGAGACTTGCTTCGCTCGCCCCTCGGACCGCCCTTCAGGCGTTCTATGCGCTCCGCCCGGCCTAGGCGGGAACGACGAAATATGAAGACCGACGCGAAAGGAAGTCGCGCACAGGGTGCGCTCCTACAGGAATACGGTGAGGTTCAACCCTTCGGCAAAATCAACATCGCATCGCCATACGAAAAGAACCGGTACTTCTGCTCGACGGCATGCCTATACGACGCCAGCATGAAATCCTTGCCCGCCAACGCAGACACGAGCATCAACAACGTGGATTGCGGCAAATGGAAGTTGGTCAGCAGCCCATCGATACTGCTGAACTTGTAACCCGGGAAAATGAAGATCTGCGTCTCGCCCGCGAACGGCTGCAATTCGCCATCGCGCACCGCGCTCTCCAGCGCACGCACCACCGTCGTGCCCACGGCGATCACCCGGCCGCCGGCCGCGCGCGTGCGGCGGATCTGCTCGACGAGGCTGGCGCCGACATTGAGCCATTCGCGATGCATCTGGTGATCCTTGATGTCATCGGCACGCACGGGCTGGAACGTACCGGCACCCACGTGCAAGGTCACGTAACCGAACTGCACGCCACGCTCACGCAGCGTCTCCAGTGTTGCCTCGTCGAAATGCAGGCCCGCCGTCGGCGCCGCGACCGCGCCCGGCTCACGCGCGAACACCGTCTGGTAACGCTCCATATCGCTCTGATCGGCATGACGAGTGATATACGGCGGCAAAGGCATTTCGCCTAGGCGCAGCAGCAAACGCTCCAGCGGATCGGTCGATTCGAAACGCAGACGGAAAAACGGCCCATCGCGCCCCAACACCAGCGCATGGCTGCCGTCAGCAAGTTCAATCCGCCCGCCCTCTTTCGGCTTCTTGCTCACGCCGAGCTGGACCGTGGCCTCATGGGTGCCGGTTACGCGCTCGATCAGGATCTCGACCTGGCCGCCCGTGTCCTTGCGTCCGTAGAGGCGAGCCGGCAGCACGCGCGTGTCGTTGAACACGAGCAGGTCGCCCTTGCGCAGGAAATCCGGCAAGTCTCGGAACATGCGGTCCTGGCGCGCTTGAGCATCCATATCGAGCACAAGCAGGCGGCTCGCCGAACGCTCGGCCAACGGTGCCTGCGCGATCAGCTCGGGCGGAAGTTCAAAGTCGAAATCGGTCTTCTTCACGGCGGAGATACTGGCGTCGAATACGACATTATCGCGCAAAGCACGCGGGCAAGGCCGGAAAAGCAAAAGCCGCCCCAAAGGGCGGCTTTGCCGGGCCAGACTCAGCCCTTCACGCACAGCACCTGCCGCAGCGTGTGCACGACTTCGACCAGGTCGGTCTGCGCCGCCATCACCGCGTCGATTGACTTGTACGCCGCCGGCGACTCGTCGATGACGCCCGCATCCTTGCGGCACTCCACGTGCGCCGTCGCCTCGCGGTGCTGGCTGAGCGTGATGTTCTGGCGCGCCGCGGTACGGCTCATCACACGCCCCGCGCCATGGCTGCAGCTGTGGAAGCTGTCGGCATTGCCTTTGCCGCGCACGATGTAGCTCTTCGTGCCCATGCTGCCGGGAATGATGCCGAGCTCGCCCTCGCGGGCGCTCACGGCGCCCTTGCGGGTGACCAGCAGCGATTCGCCATGATGCGTTTCGCGTTGCACGTAGTTGTGGTGGCAGTTCACCGCCTGCTTGTCGAGCTGGAAACGCGGCAGGCGATGACGCATCTCCGCCAGCACCCGCTCAAGCATCGCCTGGCGGTTGTGCCGCGCGTAATCCTGCGCCCAGGACACGGCCTCCACGTAATCGTCGAACAGGGGCTCACCTTCCATGAAGAACGCGAGGTCCTTGTCCGGCAGATGGAAGCCCAGCACCCGTCGCGCCAGCCCCTCGCGCGCACGTTCGATGAAGTACGTGCCGATAAGGTTGCCGGTGCCACGCGAGCCCGAGTGCAGCATCACCCACACAGCGTCCGTCTCGTCGAGGCAGATTTCGATGAAGTGGTTGCCGCCGCCCAGCGTGCCCATCTGGCAGTCGATCTTGTCCGTGCGCACGCGCCGGTGTCTGGCCTTGATCAGGTCCAGACGCGCGGCCAGCCCCGACTCCACCAGCCGCGTGCCGATGCTGTCGGGCAGGCGGCGATGATCGCCACCCCTGCCATTGCCGACCGGTACGCCACGCTCGATGCTTGAGCGCAGCTGCGCAAGGTTGTCGGGCAGATCGCTGGCGCGCAGCGTGGTACGCACGGCCGCCATGCCGCATCCGATGTCCACACCGACCGCGGCCGGGATGATCGCGCCACGCGTGGGCACCACCGAACCAACCGTTGCGCCTATGCCCAGATGGACGTCCGGCATCACCGCGATCCACGGCCCCACGAACGGAAGCGCAGCCATGTTCTGCAGCTGCTGGTGCGCCCGCTCCTCCAGCTGCACGCCGTTGACCCAACCCTTGATGGGCGTGGCGCTGCCTTCGGCGTGCAAGAGTTGATAATTCACTTCAGCACTCATCTCGTCATTCCTTTGAGGGGACTGGCGCGGCGGATCCTTCCGCCGTGCCAGCTTACTGCTGCAAGGTCACCAGCTGCTTCAGCACGCCATCGAGGCCGCCGAACACGGTCAGCTTGTCGATCTTCTCGGTGACCTTCTCCAACGCCTCCAGCTCCTTCAGGCGCATCAGCGTCGGGCTCTCCTCGATCAGCCGCGCCGTGTTGAGCAGCGAACGCGTGGCGTTCGCTTCCTCGCGACGACGGATCACGTTGGCCTGGGCCGCCTTCTCCGCCTGAACGACGCTGTTGAGGATGTCCTTCATCTCGCCCGGCAGGATCACGTCCTTCACGCCAACACCAAGCACTTCGATGCCCAGCTCGGTCACGCGACCGCGCACATAGGCAAAGATGTCGGCGTCGAGCGACGCCTTGTCGCCCAGCAACTCGTCCAGCGTCTTGGCGGACACCGCCTTGCGCAGGCCGTACTGCAGCTCCCGATAGACGTAATCGCCGAACTTGGTCACCTTGGTACGCGCGGCGACCGGGTCGGTCACGCGCAGGCTGGCGGCCAGGTTCACGCGCAAGCTCACCTTGTCGCGGGTCAACAGCTCCTGGCCCGAAACCTCCAGCGACTGCACGCGCAACTCGATCACCTCGGCAGCCACGTTCTTCCGGAAACTCCAGAAGGCGTAGTTGCCCGGCGCGAGCGTGCGCACCAGCTTGCTGTCGATAAACAGCAGGCCCGCGGACTCCACCGGCACCTCGACCACCACGGCCATCTTGGCCAGCACGCCGAGCTGGCGCAGGCGAGCGGCGACGTCGGCCTCAACTTCAAGGCTTCCGTCGAGCGACACCAGCCGTACCTCCACCGGCACCAGCTCCTTCCAGTAGAGCTTGCGGGTACCCGGCGCCAGTACGTCTTCCAGCTTGCCGTTCTTCAGCACCAGGCCCACCTGTCCCGTGCCGACGTCGGCCAGCACGAAGTGCGCGGTCAGCGCATCGCCGCCCTGGGCCATGAGGACTTCGCCATCGGCGCCCGCGTATTCCGCGCGGGTCACGTTGTGCACGATGACACTCAGTCGCTTGAACGGGTCGAAGAAGCGATAGACGCCCGCGCTCAATACGCGGACCAGTCGACGGTCGCGATACAGCAAACCGCGCTCACCGTCGCCGATCACGATCTGCTTTATCCAGAACATGGGAATGACTCCTTGTTATTCCATTTACCGATCCGAAGATTTGGATTAATTCGTGCGACCGGACCGTTACCGCACAAAATCAACTTATTAATGGGCGCATTAACCCGTCCCTTTCGGGCTGACTGGCGGCATCGGTTAATCCGTACCGGCAATGAACAAATAAGGTGGAGACGCCCCTGACGTGGGTGCCGCGGAATCATCGCGCCTTGTCTGGGGAAACGGATCGTCCGTGCGCCCGAACCGCTGGCGCATCAGCCGATCGTCCGCCCGGGTTCGGGACGACGATCCGGCGACACTTCCGCTGCCTTGCCCGATCACACCTTCCTTGGCGTGGACGTCGGACGCCGCTCGGAGCGTCTCCTGGTGTGGGAACGTTCGTTCCCTGGTCATGACGTGACAGGTCATGTTTGGAGCGGGATTCGAACCCGCGACAAACGGTTTACTAGACCGTCGCTCTACCCGACTGAGCTATCCAGTGGTCGACGTATCGGATTCGAACCGATGACCTCCGGCGACTGCCGATGCTCTACCTGACTGAGCCAACGTCGTCATGGAACACCTCCGTGCAAACCCCGGCATACGCTGACGGCAGCGCCGCGCGCACCGGACAGGCATGAAACCTGTGCCGCTGGGATAAGTCGGTGGATGTTCCGCATTGCCGTCTGTCGCCAGGCGGCAATCCTTGAGGCTCCGAAGAGCCGAAAGCTTGTCATGTTCCGCACGCCGCCCGCGCCGAAGCATCAGGGCGCAGCGCACATGCGCCGGTCGCAGCCATGCCCCTGCTTCGGCTGCTGCAGGCAACCGGATGCTTCAGGGCGAAACCAAGGTTTCGGGAACACGATCCATCATCGATGCACGATGCATGGTCATCCTCTGCGAACGCCCAAAACAAAACGCCCCCGGGCAAGGAACCCGAGGGCGTTCGCATTGGCCTCGGGAGATCGGGGTGACCGATCTCCACGAGTGGAATCAGTCTTTAGTGGAACAGCACGCCGTGGTCCAGGCGTTCATTGCGCGCACACGGCAGCGCATCGCGATTGAATCGCGGCCATGCAGCTGGTTTGGCAATGACGAAGAACATGACGGTTTCTCTTTAATGCCTCGCCGGGTTCGGCGAGGGTGCGAACGTTACGGTAACGGGATTATCAATGCAAGTGCCTTTTCTGGCGACTTTCCATTTTTCCTAGATGCGCATTATTTGCAGTGAATGGCGTCCTAGGAAAATCCGGACAGGGCATTTTTGCACCGTATGCCACCAAGGCGACGGATCCGTCATTCAGGAGCGCTCTCATTAGCCGCGCATGTCGCCAGGGCACAGATGAACGATCGTAAGCAGCTTGGCGCCAACGATGACAGCCGTGTACACACTGCTCAGAGCCAGCCTTTCTGCCTCGCCAACCGATACGCCTCGATGCGATTGGCCGCGCCGAGCTTGCCAATGGCCTCGGAGAGGTAGTTGCGCACCGTGCCATGCGAGAGATTCAGCTGGCTGGCGATGTCGCTGGCCGATTGTCCTTCGCCGGCGAGCCGCAGTACCTGGCGCTCACGGTCATTGAGTGGATCAGCTTCTGACCAGGCCTCGAGCGCCAGCTGCGGATCGATGGCGCGACCGCCGCGATGAACCATGCGCAGCGCTTCGGCGAGATTCTCGGCCGGCGCATCCTTGAGCAGATAGCCGGAAACACCGGCATCCAACGCGCGTCGCAGGAAGCCCGGACGCGCGAACGTGGTCACGATGATGGTCTTCATCGGCATCTCGTGCCGCTGGATGCGTTGCGCCAGTTCCAGTCCGGTGAGCCCCGGCATTTCGATGTCGGTCACCAGCACGTCGGGCTTGAGACGCTGCAGTTCGCGCCACGCGGCCTCGCCATCGGCGGCCGAGCCGAGCACTTCGATGTCCGATTCGAGATTGAGCAGCGCCGACAACGCGCCACGCACCATGGCCTGATCTTCGGCCAGCAATACACGGATCATGCAACCTTTCCTGTGGTGATGGCCTGCAACATCGGAAGGTCTTCCGTTGCCGCAACCTGTGTAGAGAGTGGCACCGTCACTTTCAGCGTGGTGCCTTTGCGTGCGGGTGAGTCGATGTGCAGGCTGCCGCCCAGCGCGCGGACGCGCTCGCGCATGCCGCTGACACCATTGCCGTGGGCGGCAAGCCCGCCGCAGCCGTTGTCGCTGATGTACATCTGGAATGTTTCCGGCTCGAACCGGAACCGCACGCTCGCCGAACGGGCGCGCGCATGGCGATGGATGTTGGTGATGGCTTCGCGCAGCACCAGGGCCAAGGGGGCTTCCAGGGCTGCGGGCAGTTCGACGCCTTCGGGCCACTCCGCTTCGAACACGAGGCCCGACGCTTCCAGCATCAGGCGCGCGGAAACGAGTTCAGCCGCGATATCGCTGCGGCGCATGCCCGTCACCGCCGCGCGTACTTCGCCCAGCGCATGGCGGGCGACGCGTTCCACCTCTTCCATCTCGCGCTGCGCGCGCGGCGGATCGATCAGGGCGAGCTTTCGCGCAAGCTCGGATTTCAGCGTGACCAGTGACAGCGTGTGGCCGAGCAGGTCATGCAGATCGCGGCCGATCCGCTCGCGCTCGGCAAGGGTGGCCAGGCGACGCACTTCGTCCTGGGAAAGACGCAGCTGCGATTCCTTGCGCAGGTTGCTCATGCGCAGGAAATGGCCGGCACCGGACATCAGCGAAGCGAACAGCACGAGCAGCATGATCCAAGGCGACACGTGCATGCGCATGGACACCAGCGCCACCGGCACCGCCAGTACGGCCACGGCCACGAGCCACTGGCGAACAGTGGGCAGGTAGGCCACGCACATGCAGGCCGATACCACGTAGCCGAGCGCCACACCGTTGTATGGCCATACCACCAGGCCGAGCGCCACCATGCCCGCCGCGTACCACGGCAGATAGCGATAGGGCCCGCGGTAAATCATGGCGTGCAGAAACAGGTAGATCGGCGCCGACAACAGGGTGATTGGCAGCCACCGCGTCCACACGGCGTGCTTGTCGGCTATCGGCCCCAACAGCAGGGCAACCATCCACAGCTTGCCTGCCGCGGCCTCCCAGCGCAGATAGGCCGGCGCGCGCAGCTGCCCGAGCAGTGAATCCGGGCGTATCGGCGGCCAGGACTTCATGTGGCCTGGCGCTCCCGCACCGGCCACTCGCCCGGTGAAGCAGCGGTGTCGGCCAGCTCGAACAGCTTCGTGCGTGCGCGCAGCGGCACGCTTATGCGCAGGCGCGTACCCTGGCCGGTCGGCGATTCCACCTGAAGTACGCCGCCCAGCGCATGTACGCGCTCGCGCATGCCGCACAGGCCATTGCCGTGTTCACCGATGCCGCCGCGCCCGTTGTCTTCCACGCGCAACTGCAGCGTGTCGCCGACGACCTCGATCGTCACGCTGGCGCGGTTTGCACGTGCATGCCGCGCGATGTTGGTCACTGCCTCGCGCAGCACCAACGCAAGGCAGCGTTCGATCGGCACCGGCAGCGAATCGGGCAGGCTGCCGTATTCCAGCATCACGTCGGAGGATTCGAGCAGCAGCTTGGCTGCGGCCAGTTCCGCCGCCAGGTCGGTGGCGCGGATGCCCGTGACGGCCGCGCGTACTTCGGCCAAGGCGTGGCGTGCCACGCGCTCGGCCTCTTCCAGCTCGCGCCGCGAGGCCTCGCTGTCGCGATCGAACAATTTACGCGACAGCTCGAGCTTCAGCGTGATGAGCGACAGCGTATGTCCAAGCAGATCGTGAAGGTCGCGGCCGATGCGTTCTCGCTCCGCGGTGGCAGCCAGGCGGCGAACTTCGTCGTGCGACAGCCTCAGCTCGACATCCTTCTCTTCACTCATCCGCTCCGCATTGACTGCGATGCCGACGATGAAGCTGCACAGCGGCATCCAGATTACCGCTTGCCACGGATAGTGCAGCAGCCATGCCTCCACCAGCACGACGCTGTTGAGCGCCGCCAGCACACCCATGTAGGCACGCAGGCTCATGCGACGGGTGCACAACATCACGCAGCCGTACATGAAATAGGTGAGCCCGCTGGGGTACCAGGGCATCAGCAGGTACGCCATCAGCACCAGCAGCAGCGAATAGCGGTACGACACGCGCCGTGAGGTCACGCAGCAAAGCGCATACAGCAACAGGAAGATCGGATAGCTGATCGCCGTCAGCAGCACCCAGCGCAGGGTGAAGCGATCGAACACCGGCGTGATGAACACCCAGATCGACCACAGCAGATGCACGGCATCGATCCAGGGCGACTTGCCCTTGCGTGCGCTGTGTGCGGCCAGCGAATCGGGCGCAGGGGTGAACCATGCACGTATCAGTTGGCGCATCGTCCCCACCTCCCCATGGGTTGATCAGCGACGTGCATCGTACTTCAACCGATGCGACGCAGGCGTCGAGCCGCCAGCAGAGAGAACCCCACGCCGAAGACCAGCAGAACCAGCACGTGCGGCCATGCCGATCCCTGCCCCAGGCCCACCGCGTGAAGCGCGATCTGGTGCAGATGGGTACTCGGCCAGACCGGCGACAGGTGCTGCAGCGCGGACGGCAGCATCGACAGCGGAATCCATAGGCCGGACATGAAGGACATCGGCAGATAGATCAGGTTGAGCACGCCAGGCGCTCCCTGCCCCTTCACCAGCGTGCCGACGAACATGCCCATGGCGCAGAACGGCAACACGCCCAGCATCCCGGTGAGCAACAGCAGGCCTGCCTGGCCAGCAGTGAGTTGCACGTGCCCCAGGCCAAACGCCATCGCGAGCAACAGCAGGATGACCACGCCGGCCGCCACCATCGCCATCAGCATCTTGCCCAGCAGATAGGCGCCCGGCGGCATGGGCAAGGCCCGCTTGAGCGTCAGCAGGCCGTTGTCGCGCTCCATTGCCAGCGAAACACCGAAACCGAACAGGCCAGGACTCATCACGCCGAATACGCCATAGCTCGCCAGCAGGTAGGTCAGCGCGTGAGGGTCCGCGGCGTGATTCATCACGATGCCGAACAACAGATAGAACATCGTCGGGAACAACACCACCGGCAACAGGAAGCTGGGAGCGCGCAGATAGCGCAGGCATTCGCTCCGTGCTTCGGCGAGGTAGGCGCCGAGTACGCGGCGCAAGGGCATGGCTTGGTGCGTCGGTGCGGCAGCAAGGGCCAGATCGATCGTCTGCATCACGCAGCCTCCTGTTCCGTGGATGTTTCGCGGGTGAGCTCGGTGAACGCCTCGGCCAGCCCCGCACGCAAGACCTCGAGCTCGCTCAGCGCCGGGTCCGCATCGAGCAATCGCCGCACCACATGCTCGGCGGCATCGGTTTGGATGGCCAATCGCGTTCCCTCGCGCGTCGCCGATGTCACGTGCGACCACTGGGCAATGGCCTGCGCATCGAGATCGCTGAGGCAGCGAATGCGCGCCCGCGCCACGCGGGCGCGCAACGCTTGCACGCTGCCGTCGCTCAGCACCCGCCCCTTGGCGAGCACCACCACGCGTTGCGCCAACGCTTCGGCTTCTTCCAGGTAGTGCGTGGTGAGCACGATGGCGCAACCTTCGGCCACCAGTCGGCGGATCGCCGCCCACAGCTTCTGGCGTGCCTCGATATCCATGCCGACCGTGGGCTCGTCGAGGAACAGCAACTCGGGCCGGCCGCACAAGGCCATGGCGAATTGCACGCGCCGCTGCTGGCCGCCGGACAGGCCGGCATAGCGCCGCGACAGCAGATCGCCTATGCCCGCCAGTTCGGCCGTTTCGTCCAGCGTGCGTGGCGCGGGGTAGTAGCTCATGGTGAGGCGCAGCAACTCCGCCACGCTGAGCGTCGCCGGCAGCACGGCCGACTGCAGCATCACGCCCACCCGGCGACGCGCGTCGATGTCCTGCGGGTCCTTGCCGAACAGTTGCACACGACCGCCGTCGGCTCGCACGAGCCCCAGCAGCAGGCTGATGGCCGTGCTTTTGCCGGCGCCATTGGGGCCAAGCAGCGCCAGCAGTTCGCCGCGGTGCAGCATGAGATCGAGGCCGTCGAGGGCCGTTAAATCACCATAACGTTTGACTGCGCCAGCCAGGCTGGCGACCTCCGCGACTGCGTGTTCCATGGCTACTCCTCCTTGCTCGCCATGCTAGGCACCGCAAGGGTTTGCCGGCAGTCGCGGGCGTCAGCAGACGCGGGTGACAGCCGTCACCCGGGGTACCGGCCGCGAAACCGCCGCGCTATGCTCAGGTGGTCGTTGCATTGCACATCCGCGGCGGATCGCAGTGCGACATGGCCGCTACAGGCCGGGAAACGCGGATCGACCATGCGTTTCCACCCTGCATTTGTTGAAACGTCGGCGCGCCCGCCGCTGGGAGGCAGGCCAGTCGACCTTGAAGGAGGAACCCATGGGCGTGATTGAACAGTTGCGCGAACTGCGCGAATTCGGCGGTGCTCCGCTGACCACCGGACTCGACGACGCCACCATCGAGCGTTTCGCGACCAGCCATCCTGAGCTGGCGCAGGCGATCGGCGAGGCCGTCGCGCGCCATCGCGAGCTGCGCAGCGAACTGGGCGACTTCCTCAGGCTCGACGAAAGCGAGCAGTTGGCGAAGGCGCAGACGGAATTCGTCAACTTCTATCCCGACGACGCCATCAATCCGTACCTGCCGGCGGCAGCACGCGGTCCGTGGATCGTCAGCTTCAAGGGTGCGGTGATCCACGACAACGGCGGCTACGGCATGCTGGGCTTCGGCCACAACCATGCGGCTATCGACGCCGCGCTGGCGCGCCCGCAGGTGATGGCCAACGTGATGACGCCGAGCATCTCGCAGATGCGCTTCACGCAGGCGATGGACCGCGAGCTGGGCATCCACCGCGGCAGCAATCCGTATGCGCGCTATCTGTGTCTCAACTCCGGTTCCGAGGCCGTCGGCCTCGCCTGCCGCATCGCCGACGTCAACGCCAAGCTGATGACCGATGCCGGTGGACGCCATGCCGGCCGCACCATCAAGCGCGTCGCGGTGAAGGGCGCGTTCCACGGCCGCACCGATCGCCCGGCGCTGTATTCCGATTCCACGCGCAAGACCTACCTGCAGCACCTCGCGAGCTATCGTCATGAGGACACGCTGCTCACCGTGCAACCGTACGACGTAGCGCAGCTGGAAGCCGTATTCGCCGACGCCGAAAAACACGGCTGGTTCATCGAGGCGATGTTCCTCGAACCCGTGATGGGCGAAGGCGACCCGGGCCGCGCGGTGACGCCGGAGTTCTACCAGAAGGCACGCGCGCTCACTGAAGCGCACGGCACGCTGCTGATGGTTGACTCGATCCAGGCGGGCCTGCGCGCGCACGGTGTGCTGTCGCTCACTGACTACCCTGGCTTCGAGAAGCTGGCGCCGCCGGACATGGAGACGTTCTCCAAGGCACTCAACGCGGGCCAGTATCCGCTGTCGGTGCTGGCCGTGAGCGAGCGCACCGCGGGGCTCTATCGCAAGGGCATCTACGGCAACACCATGACCGCCAATCCGCGTGCGCTGGACGTGGCCCTGGCCACGCTCAACGAACTCACCGACGAGGTGCGCAACAACATTCGCGAGCGCGGCAAGGAATTCGTCGACAAGCTCAACGTGCTGAAGAACGAGCTGGGCGGACTGATCACCAAGGTGCAGGGCACGGGCCTGTTGTTCTCGTGCGAGCTTTCGCCAGAGTTCAAGTGCTACGGCGCCAACTCCATCGAGGAGTACATGCGCGAGCGTGGCGTGGGCGTGATCCACGGCGGCACCAACTCGCTGCGCTTCACGCCGCATTTCCTCGTGAGCAGCGACGAAGTGGACCTGGTGGTGTCGCACGTGCGCCAGGCGCTGCTCAATGGTCCGCGCAAGCTCAAGGCCGAAGCGGCCTGATCGGAACGAAGAACGTCGTTGCCTGCGCGGCAGCGACGTCCATGTCCGCATGATCGACAGGAGGGGCGCATGAACTGCGCCCTTTCTCTTGTCTGCCTTCCGCGATCCGTTGAACCCTGTTTGCGTCCGCAGCAAAAACGTAAGCTGCTTCGCAAATTCGAGCGGCCACGCAAAATCCTTCGCAAAACTGTCGCAATGGCTGATTAGCCTCACCCTGATGGGTCCACCGCGGACTCGGATAGGGAGTGGTCCATGAAACCAAGGTATGTCCGGCGCGCCTCCTGGGCCGCGCTGCTAGTCGTTCTGTCGATCGGCGCGGCACAGGCCGCCGACCTCAGCATCAGCCAGTTTCGAGTCCGCGGCCCCGCCGGCGGCAACGATGAATTCGTCGAGTTGTTCAATGGCGGCAGCAAGGCGCTCGACCTGTCCGGCTACAAGCTCAACGCCTCCAACGCGAGCGGCACCACCGGCACGCGCCTGACCTTGCCTGCCGGCACGTCCGTTCCGTCGGGCTGTTACCTGCTGTTGACCAACGGCGCCAGCGGCGGGTATTCCGGCGGCGTCACAGGCGACGTCAAGTACAGCACCGGCGTCACCGATGACGGCGGCCTTGCATTGCTCGATGGCTCCGGCCAGACGCTGGACCAGGTCGGCCTCTCTGCCGGCTCGGCCTACAAGGCCGGCACGCCGTTGGCCTCGCTGGGCAGCACCAACGCCGACAAGGGTTATCGCCGCAAGACGGATACGGCCGGGCTGCCGATCAACACCGGCGACAACCAGGCCGACTTCGACGTCGTCGCGCCCACCGCTCCGCACAACAGCGCCAGCACCTGTGTCGTACTCGGCCAGGCGCTGTCCATTGCCGATGCCAGCGCCACCGTTCGTGGCGCCGCCAACGTCAACATGCACTTCACGGTGACGCTCACGCAGCCCGCGCCGAACGGCGGTGTGACCGTGCGTGCCGCCACGCAGGACGGCACTGCCACCGTCGCCAACGGTGACTACGACGCGCTCGACACCACGCTGAGCATCGCCGAGGGCCAGACGCAGGCCGGCTTCAACGTGGTCGTGCACGGCCGCACCACGGCCAGCGAGGACAAGGCGTTCGAGGTCAAGCTGAGCCAGCCCAGCGGCAATGTTCCGCTCGCGCGCGACACGGCGATGGGCGCCATCCTGTACGACATCCCGGTCGCCGCTGAGATCTGGCAGATCCAGGGTCGCGAGCAGGTGTCGCCGCTGGTCGGCAAGTCGGTGACGACCACCGGCAACATCGTCACCGCGGTGGGCCCGAGCGGCTTCACCATGCAGACGCCGGATGCCCGCGCCGACGCCGATCCGCTCACTTCCAACGGCATCTACGTGTTCACCTCGACCACGCCGGCCGTTGCAGTGGGTGATGTGGTGAACGTCGACGCCACCGTCGACAACTACTACCAGCTTACCGAGCTGAAGAACGCTGCCGTTGCAGTGACCTCGCACGGCGCGCGCTTGCCGGCTGCGGTGAAGTTCGGCGAGGACATCCCCTCTTCCGACCCGAACAAACTGTCGTGCGGCGCCACCAACTTCCAGTGCTTCGTGGGCATGCGCGTGGTGATCGAGAACGGCATGATCAACACCGGCAACAAGCGCTTCAGCAGTGAACCATTCGCCGAAGTGAGCATAACGGCGAACGGCAAGCGCTCGCTGCGCCTGCCGGGCGTGCGCTTCGGCGTCACGGTGCCCGACGGCGTGCAACTGCCCAACTGGAGCGGCAATCCGGAAGTGTTCAAGATGAACACCGCGGATTTCGGCGCCGTGCCGCTCAATACGCCGTATGTGGCAGGCAGCACGTTCCGCGCTGAGGGCATCATCTCCTACGACTTCGGCGCGTACACGTTCATCCCGACCACCATCACGCTCAAGCATGTGGCGGAGATGCCGCGCTCGGTTTCGCCCACCGCGCCCTATGCGCTGCGCATCGGCGCACTCAACACCGAGCGCTTCTGCGACAGCGACTTCAACACCACCTTCACCTGCAGCGGCAACAGCAAGGAGCCGACGCCGGACGAGGTGGCGCTGAAGACGCAGCGCTTGGCAGCGTATATCGGCAGCGTGCTGCAACTGCCCGACGTGCTGTCGGTCGAGGAAGTGAAGAGCCTGGCCTTGCTGCAGGGGTTGGCGACGCAGCTTCACGACGACTATCGCGCCAGCTACCAGCCCTATCTGTTGCCGGGCCATGACCCCAGCGGCATCAATGTCGGCTTCCTCGTGCGCAGCGATCGCGTGCATGTGGTGTCCGTGCAGCAATTGGCCGCCGACGAAACGTGGAACGACAATGGCCAGACCGCGTTCATCCACGATCACCCGCCGTTGCTGCTCACCGCCGAGGCGCGTGGTGTCCGCTTCCAGGTGATCTCGGTCCATCCGAAGGCGCGCACCAATGTCGACAAGGATGACGACAGCGCAACGCGCGATCGCCAGAAACGCTTCCTGCAGTCGACCTCGCTGGCCCATCAGGTGCAGAGCCTGCAGATCGCAGCACCATGGCAGCCACTGCTCGTGGTGGGTGACTTCAACGCCTACCAGTTCAGCGATGGCTGGGTCGACGTGGTGGGCCTGATCTCCGGCAAGTACAAGGACAGCGAGAACCTGCTGAAGCTGGGCAAGAACATCGTGTACCCGGCCCTGTGGAACGCCGTGGAATCGGTGCCGCAGAACGACCGCTACTCGTTCCTCTTCACCGAGAAGTTCGGCCCGATCCAGGGTTATACCCAGGCGGGCTCGGGCAACTCGGGACGCGAGGTGCCGACCGTGCAGGTGCTCGACCACGCACTGTTGAACCAGGTCGCGCGCCTGCGCTTCCTGAAGATGCAGTACGGCCGTGCCGACATCGATGCGCCGGCACAGACCGAAGCCGATGCCGCCACGGCCACCGACTACCGCAAGGCGATCGGCGTGTCCGATCACGATGGCTTTGTGGTGGATCTGTTCATGCCGGGGCGCCCGGGTGACATGGGTCACGCGCCGCATCACGACGAGAACGGATCGCACGACAACGATGACGACCACGGCGAAGGACACGGCCGCGGCCACTGATCGTTCGTTTCACGCGTGAAGCATGGCCACGCCCGGCAACGGGCGTGGCCTTTTCATGGGAAGCCTTCGTCGAGCGACAGCGGCTGTGCGCAGACAGCGACATGCTGAACGGCGTGCACAACAGGCCGACGGCACCCTCCCCTACGACGTGCCGGCGGGCATAGACTTGCGCCGCCGGCGCTCGCCGGTCATCCAGGAGGGTACCCGCATGTCTTCGCGTTTGAGCCTGATGGTCGCCAGCGTCGCGCTGGCCTTTGCCGCCTCCACCGCTTTCGCCGCACCGCAGGCCACGGACACCGGGGCCAAGAAGGCGCCCAATGCGCAGCAGCAGCGCATGACCGACTGCAACAAGCAGGCGACGGGCAAGACCGGCGATGAGCGCAAGGCGTTCATGAGCAGCTGCCTGAAGGGCGAGGCTGCCGCGCCGGCCAAGATGACCCAGCAGGAAAAGATGAAGGCCTGTAACGCCGACCCGCAGGCAAAGAGCCTCAAGGGCGATGCGCGCAAGCAGTTCATGAGCACCTGCCTGAGCAGCAACCCGCCCAACGCCGGCCACTGATACCGATGCGATACCACGGGGCGCCGGCGCTGGCCGGTGCCCTTTTTTTTATTCGCGCTTAAGCAACGCCTGTTATGCTTCGCGCCTGATTTCTTCCCAGGATTGACCGCCGACATGCGCCTCTGAGCCGCTCGCCTGCCGACTGACTGCTGCCCTTGCGGGCGCGTCGCGTTCGGCTTCGAGTGACAGGGCGGTCTCCTCTTCGGCATGTCGTGCTGGCCCCCTGTCGTACGCCACTCCCTTCCGGAGGGTCTATGACAGCCTTCACCATACTCACCCATCAACTGGGCTTTACGCCGCCGGGGCACGACGCCGTGTTCCACGGTATCGACACCCGCTATTCCACAGGCCGGCACGCACTGGTCGGGCGCAACGGCAGCGGCAAATCGCTGTTCGCGCGCCTGCTCGTCGGCGACTTGCCGCCCACCCACGGCCAGGTGATACGGCATGCAGCGCTGGCTTATCTGCCCCAGCGCTGGCCTGCGTTCGCCGGCAGCGTGGCCGAGCGACTCGACATGCACGACAAGCTGACGGCACTGCAACGCATCGAGGCCGGCAGCGTCGATGGAGTCGGTTTCCATGTGCTCGACGACGATTGGGATGTACGCGAGCGCTTCCGCCGCTGGCTCACCGCGGCCGGCCTGCCCGACGACATCGCGCGCCCGTGGGAAAGCCTGAGCGGCGGCGAGCGCTTGCGGCTGCAATTGACGGCGATGTTCGAACAGGCCGACCGCTTCCTGATCCTGGACGAACCGGGCAACCACCTCGATCGCCGCGGCCGCGGCTGGCTGCGCGAACGCCTGCAAGCCCATGCGGGCGGCTGCCTGTTGATAAGCCATGATCGCGAACTGCTCGATGACGTGGACTGCATCGATGAGCTGGGCCCGCATGGCTTGCGGCGCTACGGTGGTGGCTACGCTGCATATGCCACGCAGCGGCAAACCGATGCGCAGGCTGCCGAGCGGCAGCTGGATCAGGCTCGCCGCGAACAGAAAGCATTGGAACGAAGACAGCAACGCGACCGGGATCGTCTGGCGCAGCGCCAGCAGAAGGCGGACCACGAGCGAGGCAACGCCAACCTGCCTACCATCCTGCTCGATCGACGCAAGCAACGCTCCGAAGACACTGGCGCGCGCCTGCATGCGTCGCAACGCTTGCAGCGTGAGCGACAGCACGAGCGCATCTCGCAGGCCCGTGCACGCGTCGAGCAGCATCGTCCCCAGCGATTCGACCTGGGTGAACTGCCGGCGACGCACGCTGCCCTCCAGTTCGAGGGCGTGATACCGGCGCATGGCCATGCGCACCCCATCGACCTGCATCTCGCACCGGGCGAGCGTCTGCACCTGGATGGCGACAACGGCAGCGGCAAATCGAGCCTGCTCGCCACCATCCTCGGGCGCCTGCCACCACGGGCGGGACGCATACGGCGGGGCGAACGCGCCTTGCTGATCGATCAGCACTACAGCCTGCTGCACGACGACCGAAGCGCGCTGGACAACCTGCGCGCGCTGTCACCGGGACACTCGCCCACACGCTACCGCGAATACCTCGCCGGCATCGGCCTGCGCGCGGAGCGGGCCGAGCTGGCGGCCGGCATGCTCAGTGGCGGCGAGCGCGTGAAGCTCGCCTTGCTCGCATTGGACAGCGCCATTGAACCGTACGACCTGCTGCTGCTCGATGAGCCCGACAGCCACCTCGACCTGGACAGCCGCCTGCTGCTCGAACAGGCGCTGGCGACGTACCGCGGGTCGCTCGTGCTGGTCAGCCACGACGCCGGGCTCATCGCGCAGGCCGGCATCACGAGGCGGCTCTACCTGCACAAACCACTCGCCCGCACCACGCGGCGTGAGTGACAATCACGCGACTGCGCTGCAAGGCTTGCCCATGAACATCGTCGAAGTACGCCACCCGCTCATCCAGCACAAGCTGGGCCTCATGCGCCGTGCCGGCATCAGCACCAAGGAATTTCGCGAACTCGCCTCCGAAGTCGCCTCGCTGCTGACCTACGAGGCGACGAAAGACCTGGAGACCGTCGAGAAGACCATCGAAGGCTGGGCCGGTCCGCTCACGGTGCACCAGATCAAGGGCAAGAAGGTCACCATCGTGCCGATCCTGCGCGCCGGCCTGGGCATGCTGCCCGGTGTGCTCGACATGATTCCCGCCGCCAAGGTCAGCGTGGTCGGCCTGCAGCGCGACGAGGAAACACTCAAGCCCATTGCCTACTACGAGAAGCTCACTGGCCGCATGGACGAGCGCATCGCGCTCATCGTCGACCCCATGCTCGCCACTGCGGGCACGCTGGTCGCCACGGTGGACATGCTCAAGGCCGCCGGCTGCAAGCGCATCAAGGGGCTGTTCCTGGTGGCCGCGCCCGAGGGACTCAAGCGCATCGAAGCGGTGCATCCGGACGTGGAGATCTTCACGGCCGCCATCGATGATCGGCTCAACGAGCACGGCTACATCCTGCCCGGCCTGGGCGATGCGGGCGACAAGATCTTCGGCACCAAGCAATTGCCGAACGCCTGAGGTTTCCCGGCCATTCGCGTACAAGGCCTCGCCTCGCGGCGGGGCTTTTTTTGCTGACGCCAGAGTGAGAAGTGCAGCACGAAAGTCATTGATCGGACACATGCGGATGGCATGCTTGCCGAGCTTTCAATGCCCGCCCAAAACAAATATAACAAATTGATTTCAAAAAGATTTTTTTCGACTTTCAGCTAAAGTTGCAGCGCGGTGAGCCGACAGCTCTTGCAGCTCCCTCACCCAGACGTGCCATGTTCAAACGACCGAAGTGGATTCCCCGATTGTCGCTGCGCCAGCGCCTGCTGTTGCGCATGTTGTCCATACTCGGATTGCTCGCCGTGATGGGCGCCGCAGGCGCACTGCAACTGCACCGCGCGGACGCGCGCATCCATGGACTCGTGCAGGGTTCGCTCAGCCCCGTCGCCGATGTCGGCCGCGTGCAGAACGACTACAACAGCAGCCTGCAGGCGCTGGTGCACGCGGTGCTGTCGCAGTTGCCCTCGGCGGTGGACGATGCGCGTACGCGCATCCATGCCGATCGCGTGGACGCCGAGCGTCACTGGACATCGCTGCTCGCCAGCGAGCTCGCACGGGAACAGGCGCAGTCGCTGAAGTTGACCACCGTGCATCGCGCCGAAGCCGACCGCACCATCGACGAAACACTCGCCCTGCTCGACGCAGGCCAGTTCGATCTCGGCTCACTGAAATTGAGCACCGAGGTGCAACCGGCTTATGAGCCGCTGCAAAGCGACTATGCCAACCTGTTCCAGGCCGCGCTGGCCAAGGGCAACCAGCAGGTGGAGGTACAGCGCCGGGCCGATCGCGACGGGATGATCGCGCTGGGCATCATGCTAGCCATCGCCCTATTCATCACCATCCTGCTCGACGGCGCCCTCATGCGTTCGCTGATGCAGCGCCTGAAACTCGCCATCGAGGTCGCACAGCGCATCGCGTCCGGCTCGCTGGGCGAACGCATCGATGTCGGTCGCGACGACGAACTCGGCGCTTTGCTGCGCGCCCTTGCCTCGATGGACAACCAACTCACGCGGGTGCTCGTCCAGGTACGCGCCAGCGCGCTTTCGGTCGACGAGCGCGCCCGTCATCTCGCCCACGACAACCACGCATTGAGTGAGCGCACCCAGATGCAGGCCGCCGGGCTCGAAGAGACCACCGCGTCGATGGAGCACATGGCATCCAGCGCGGTGGAAGGCGCCGGCCATGCCGATGGCGCCGCCGGTGCGGCACGCGAAGCCCTGCGGCATGTCGAGCAGGGCCGACAGGTCGCCGCCGAAGCATTGGATTCCATGGGCGCGATACAGGATGCCAGCCGTGGCATTGCCGAGATCGTGGATCTGGTCGACAGCATCGCTTTTCAGACCAACCTGCTCTCGCTCAATGCGGCCATTGAAGCCGCGCAGGCCGGCGAACGTGGGCGCGGCTTCGCCGTGGTCGCCGGCGAAGTGCGCCAGTTGGCGCATCGCTGCGTGGAAGCGGGCAAGGACATCCGTCGCCTGATCAACCACAGCACTGACGCCGTGGACGTGGCACGCGAACGCGTGGCGCGCTCCAGCGTCGCGCTCGATGGCATCGTGCAGAGCATGACGCGCGTGTCCACGCTGGTCTCGCAGATCTCCGACAACGGCCAAGGCCAGGTCAGCGGCATCACGCAGGTGAGCCGCACCATGCTGGAGATGGACCGCATCACGCAGGCCAATGCGGGACTGGTGGAGGACATCAACACCACCGGCCGCGCACTGACCCTCGACGCCCAGTCGTTGATGCGCCAGGTCACCTTCTTCCGTCTTCCTTCGCAGCAGGAAGACATCCCCGCGCCGGCGCATGATGCGCCGCCTTCACCTGCAGTGACGCATCCACGCCGCGCCGCGAAAGCGGCCTGACGACACGCCCGGCATGTCAGCCATCCTCGTCTACGACCATTCCCGCAAAGCCATGCTCGAACGCGCACTCGCCGCGGGCAGCCTCTCACCGGTGTTCCAGCCGGTCGTGCGCGTGGACACGCTCGAAGTCGTGGCGCACGAAGGGCTGAGCCGTTGCGCCTTCACGCCTGGCAACGTCTCCATCCTCGACCTGCTCGACCTCGCACGCATGGAAGGCCGGCTCGCCGAGATGGAGCTGCACGCGGCGCGTACCATCTGCCATACGTTTGCCGCCCAGGCGGAAACCGGCCGCCTGCTGGTGAACCTGAGCGCGCACGCCATCCTGCAGGACGCAATGCGCCCTGATGACGTGCTGTTCGCGCTTACCGCCAGCGGTCTGGACCCTGCACGCGTCACCATCGAAGTGACCGAACGCGATGCGGTGGAAAACCCGGCCCGCCTCGCGCATGCCTTGGGCTACCTGCGCGCGCACGGCATGCGCATCGCGCTCGATGATTTCGGCAACGGCCACTCCAACTTCGAGATGTGGAACGAGATCCATCCGGACGTGGTGAAGATCGATCGTTACCTCATCCACGGCATCTCGCGCAGTGCAGGTCGGTTGGCGATCGTGCGTGCGCTGTGCCAGGTGGCTGAATCATTGGGCACGGACCTGGTCGGCGAAGGCGTGGAAGACCCTGCTGATCTGCGCGTGTTGCGCGACCTTGGCATTCCGTTCGCGCAGGGCTTCCTGCTCGGCCGGCCGCAGCCCGAAACGGTGATCGAGGCCTCGACCGAAGCGAAGCTGTTGCTGCGTACGCCTTCGGTATCGGTGCTGCCGCGTCCGCGCGGCCCAGTTACGCAGCGCCCTACCCAGGTCAGCCATCTGCTGATCGAAGCGCCCGCGGTGAATCCACGACAGACGAACGAGGAAGTGATGGCCTTGTTCGTCGACTACCCCGAACTGCACGCGGTCGCAGTAGTGAAGGATGGCCATCCCATCGGACTGATCAACCGGCGTCTGGTGAACGAGCGCATGGCACAACCGTTCGCGCGCGAACTGCTCGCGCGCAAGTCATGCATGGCATTGATGAACAGCGCGCCGCTGGTGTGCGACGAGCAACGCAGCCTGGAAAGCCTCTCCGACGTGCTGCGCGGAGAAGACCAGCGCTATCTCGCCGACGGCTTCATCGTCACCAGTCGCGGGCAATACCGAGGGCTGGGTACCGGCGAAGCATTGGTGCGCCGCGTGAGCGAGTTGCGCATCGAAGCCGCGCGCCATGCCAACCCGCTCACCTTCCTTCCCGGCAACATTCCCACCACCGAGCATCTGGAACGCCTGCTGCAGGGTGGGGAACGGATTGCGGTGGTCCACGTCGACCTCACCGACTTCAAGCCGTTCAACGATCACTACGGGTATTCGCGCGGCGACGAGATGATCCGCTTGTTGTCCGGCCTGCTGGCCGAGCATGTCGATCCGGCGCTGGACTTCATCGGCCACATCGGCGGCGACGATTTCGTGGTGCTGTTCCAGAGCGAAGACTGGCAAGCGCGCTGCGAGCGCGTCATCGATGCGTTCAACCTGCGCGCGCCCCATCTTTTCGATGCACCGGATGTCGCTCGCGGTGGCCTGCGCGGCAAGGATCGACGTGGCGAGCCACAGTTCTTTCCCTTCACCACGGTCGTGATGGGCGCCGTCGAACTGTCGCCACCGCTGCCGCTGCGAGCGCAACCGATCACCACGCTGGCAGCACGCGCCAAGCGGCACGCGAAGCGCGCGGGGATCGGCATGCATGTGTTCTCGCGCGCCGCCTCGCCCACCTGACGAAGACCACGCCACAGAAACGATGATCCCCACCTGTTGCCAGGCGGGGATCATGGAGGGGCCAGGCCGATCAGCCGCGGAAGCGATCCGTTGCCTGCACCAGTTCGGAAATGTTGCCCGGCTCAAATGCCGAGTGGCCGGCATCCTGGACGATGCGCAGATCTGCCTCCGGCCAAGCGCGATGCAGATCCCATGCGCTGCGCATCGGGCACACCACGTCATAGCGGCCCTGCACTATCACTGCAGGAATCTTGCGGATGCGCTCCACGTTACGCAGCAACTGGTCGTCATGCTCGAAGAAGCCGCCATGCACGAAGTAATGGCATTCGATGCGTGCGAAGGCGAGTGCGAATTCGTCCTGGCCACTGGACTCGATATGGCCGGGGTCCTGCCAAAGGTAACTGGTGGCGCCCTCCCACACCGACCAGGCGCGGGCTGCATTCACGCGCACCTGCGGGTCGCTGCTGGTGAGTCGACGGTAGTAAGCGCTCATCAGGTCGCCACGCTCGACCTCCGGGATCGCCTTCAGGTACGGCTCCCACGCATCCGGATAGAGCGCATCGCAACCCTTCTGGTAGAACCACTCCAGCTCCCAGCGGCGCAGCATGAAGATGCCGCGCAACACCAGCTCGGTGACCTGCTCGGGATGCGTCTGCGCATAGGCCAGCGCCAGCGTCGAACCCCACGAGCCGCCGAACACCTGCCAGCGATCGATGCCGAGATGAGTGCGGATGCGCTCGATGTCGTTGACCAGATGCCAGGTGGTGTTGTCCTTCAGCTCCGCATGCGGCGTGGACTTGCCGCAACCGCGCTGGTCGAACAGCACGATGCGATACACCGCCGGGTCGAAGAAGCGCCGGCACTTCGGATTGGTGCCGCCACCCGGGCCACCGTGCAGGAATACCACCGGCTTGCCGTTCGGGTTGCCGCTCTGCTCGTAATAGAGCGTGTGCAGGTCCGAGACCTTCAGCATGCCGCTGTCGTACGGTTCGATCTCGGGGTACAGCGTGCGTAGCGGCTGGGACATGGTCTTGCTCCTGACAGCGGGGACGGGTCGGCCAATTAGGCTAGCACGCCCCCGCTATGCAGGCTGGCTCAAGGCCGACCGACGGTAAGCACCGTGAAGCTGTCCGGCTCGACTGCGGGATGATGCCCCTCGGCCGCGGTCCCGACGAGCTTGGCCGCCGAGAGATACAGGCGATGCAGCTTGGGGTCGAGCGTGAGCGTGCGCGCGCTCGGCTGGGTCGCAATGGTCTGCGCGACACGATAATGATCGGCATCATCCTGATGCACGGCCGTGATGTTGCCGCTCTCGCCATTGGAGCTGAAGACGGTCGCCGTGCCCGCGTCGTACACCACCGCGTCGGGGCCATCGCCGATCGCCACGGTCGCGACCACCTTGCCGCTCTGCGCGTCCGTCACGGCCATCTGCTGGTTGTCGCATACCGAGAACAGGCGATGATGCGTGTTGTCGATCGCCAACCCGCTCGGCGACTGGCAGGTACCCAGCTTCCAGCTCGCCAGCACCTTGTTCGCCTGCGAATCGATCTCCACCAGTTCGGCGCGGTCCTCGATGTTCACGAACACGTGCCCGGCTTCATCGCTCACGGCGAACTCCGGCTTGCCGGACAACGCCACCGTGGCGATCACCTTGCTGCTCGCCGGATCGATCACGCTGAAGGAATGGCCTCTGCCGTTGAACGTGAGCACATGCTTCGACGCCGGATCGAAAAGAATGGCATCGGGGTTCTCGCCGGTACCGGACACGGTGGCCACGGTCTTCAGCGAATCGAGATCGAACACCGTGACCGACGCACTCTTGCCGTTGCTGGTGTAACCGCGATGCATCGCCTCATCGATCGCAATGCCATGCACGCCCTGCGTGCCGGCGATGGTGCCGATCGCCTTGTTCTTGTCCACGTCCACCACTTCGACGCGATCACCGCGACTTACGAACAGATGGCGGCGCGGCGCATCGAAGTTGAGGTAGTCCCAACCGCCCGCGCCGCCCAGCTTCAGCTGCGACAGGACGCGGTAGTCAGCGGACGGCGCATCCGCGGCATGAACGGCACAGGCCGCCAGCAGCGCGAGAGCCAAGGTACCGAGGAAATAGCGTTGCATGGGGCCGGCCTTTGGGTGAGGAAGTCCATACAGCATGCAACCCTGGGACTTAGGGTTGGCTTACATTCAACTCGTCAATCGAACAGCTTGCCCGGATTGAGCAGACCCTTCGGGTCGAACACCTGGCGAACGCCGCGCATCAAGGCGATTTCCGCGGCGCTGCGCGTACTGTCCAGATAAGACCGCTTCACCAGGCCGATGCCATGTTCCGCCGAAATGCTGCCGCCATGGCGCTGCAACGTCTCGGCCAGCAGCTTGGTGACATGCTCGCACTGGGCGATGAAGTCCTCGTCCGAAAGATCGGCCGGGCGCAGCACGTTGATGTGCAGGTTGCCGTCGCCGATATGGCCGAACCACACCACGTCGAAATGCGGGTAGGCGTTGCCGAGCAGCGCCTGGATTTCGTGAAGAAACGCGGGCAGCGCACTGATGCGCAGCGAGATGTCGTTCTTGTATGGACGATGGGGCGCGAGGCTCTCGGTAATGCCTTCGCGCAGTCGCCACAAGGCCGCTGCCTGCGCCTCGCTTTGCGCGATCACGCCGTCGCTGATCCAGCCCTGCTCCATGCCGTGTTCGAACGCGGCTAGTGCTGCCTCCTGCGCTGCTTCATCCGCATCGAATTCCGTCACCACGTAATAGGGATGGTCGCCATCGATCGCGCGCTGCGCGCCGTGCGCCAATACATGCTTGAGCGCAACGTCGGTGAAAAACTCGAAAGCTTGCAGCGAGAGGCGCGCTCGAAACAGTGCGAATACGTCCATCAAGGCATCCATGCCCGGAAGTGCAAGCAACATCACCTGCGACGGCGGCGGCGGATCGGTCAGCCGCAATGTGGCTTCAACCACGATGCCGAGCGTGCCTTCCGAGCCGATCATGAGATGGCGCAGGTCGTAACCGCTGGAGTTCTTGATCAGTCCACGGTTGAGCTGCAGCAGTTCACCATTGCCTGCCACCACCGTAAGCCCGGCGATCCACTCGCGCGTGTTGCCGTAGCGGATCACGCGGATGCCGCCCGCATTGGTCGCGATGTTGCCGCCGATGGAACAGGAGCCGCGCGCGGCGAAATCCACCGGATAGATCAGTCCGCGCTCTTTCGCTGCCTCGTGCACCGCGTGAAGCGTGATGCCGGACTGCACCGTCAGCGTGCGATCCACCGCATCGAAGTCCAGCAGGCGATTCATGCGTTCCAGGCTGAGCACCAGCTCGCCATTCGCCGCGACGGCACCGCCCGACAACCCGGTCCTGCCGCCCGAGGGCACGACCGCCACACCATGCTCGTTCGCCCACCGCACGATGGCCTGCACTTCGGCGACCTCTCCCGGCAACGCGACGGCTAGCGGTTTAGGCGTCCAACGGCGAGTCCAGTCGCGGCCGTAGTGCTCAAGGTCGGCGGGCTCGGTGAGCAGGCGAAGATGGGGCAAGCGGTCGGCCAGATCGGCCAGACGGGCGTCGGTCATGGATGCGGTCCTTGAGATCGTTTCCAGCCTGCCAGCGTGCGCGTGCAACGTCCAGTGCTGCAACGCCGCAAATTCGCCTCAAGGTCTGGCATAGTGGAGGGGTTCATCCTTGCGCCATGGCCCATGAAGACCTCGTTCCCGAAACAAGACATCAAGGTGCTCCTGCTGGAAGGCGTCAGCCGAAGCGCCGTGGAAAGCTTCCACCGTGCCGGCTACAGCCAGATCGAATTCCACGAAAAGGCCTTGCCGGAAGCGGAATTGAAGGCACGCATCGCCGATGCGCACATCGTCGGCATCCGCTCGCGCACCCACCTCACCGAGGAAGTGCTTCAGCAGGCTAAACGGCTAATTGCCGTCGGCTGCTTCTGCATCGGCACCAACCAGGTGGACCTGGCCGCCGCCCGCCTGCAGGGCGTGCCGGTGTTCAACGCGCCCTACTCCAACACGCGCAGCGTGGCCGAATTGGTTATCGCTGAAACCATCATGCTGCTCCGCGGCATCCCGCAGAAGAACGCGTTGTGCCATCGCGGCGGCTGGACCAAGTCGGCGGCCGGCAGCTTCGAGGCGCGCGACAAGGTGCTGGGCATCGTGGGCTACGGCCACATCGGCACCCAGGTCGGCGTGCTGGCCGAGAGCCTCGGCATGCGCGTGATCTTCCACGACATCGAATCGAAGCTTTCACTGGGCAACGCCCGCGCCGCCGACAGTCTCGACGACCTGCTCGAGCGTGCCGACGTGGTGACGCTGCACGTGCCGGAAACGCCCTCCACCAAGCTGATGATCGGCGAGCGCCAGCTGTCGCGCATGCGCCAGGGCGCCGTGCTGATCAACGCCTCCCGGGGCACCGTGGTCGACATCGACGCGCTCGCGGCGGCGCTGCGCAGCGACCACCTTTCCGGCGCCGCCGTGGACGTGTTCCCGGTCGAGCCGAAGGGCAACGAAGACGCCTTCGTCTCGCCGCTGGTCGGCATGGACAACGTGATCCTCACCCCGCACATCGGCGGCAGCACGCTCGAAGCCCAGGACAACATCGGCATCGAAGTGGCCAGCAAGCTGGTGCGCTACAGCGACAACGGCTCCACGCTGTCGGCGGTGAACTTCCCCGAGGTGTCGCTGCCGGAACACCCGCGCAGCCGCCGCTTGCTGCACATCCACCGCAACGTACCCGGCGTGCTCTCACGCATCAACGAGCTGTTCTCAGCCGGCAACATCAACATCGATGCCCAGTTCCTGCAGACCGACAGTGAAGTGGGCTACGTGGTGATCGACGTGGCGGCCGACGAAAAACAGTCCGCCGCGCTGAGGGATCAGCTTGCCGCCATTCCGGGCACCCTGCGCAGTCGCGTGCTGTACTGAGATCTTCGTCATCCGCAAAAACAAAAACGGCGCCCATGGGCGCCGTTTTCATATCAGTTGCCGAATTGGTCGGGACGGCGGGATTCGAACCCACGACCCTCTGCCCCCCAGGCAGATGCGCTACCAGGCTGCGCTACGCCCCGACGATGCGGCAAGTCGACAAGTCTACCAGCAGAGCCGGTAGCACCGGAAGCCTTCGATGGCTCAGCGACGCAGCAGCGCCAGCACTTCTTCCAGCTCCATGCGCACCTGGCGCACGATCTGGTGGGAGATGCTCGACTCCATGCGCGCCTGCGGGCCTTCCAGCCGGGCGCGAGCGCCGGTGATGGTGAAGCCTTCGTCGTACAGCAGGCCACGGATCTGCCGGATCATCAGCACATCGTGACGCTGGTAGTAGCGGCGGTTGCCGCGACGCTTGACAGGGTTCAGGGCGGGAAACTCCTGTTCCCAATACCGCAGCACATGCGGCTTGACGCCACACAGTTCGCTTACCTCACCGATCGTGAAGTAGCGCTTCGCCGGAATGGCGGGAAGCTCGGTGTTATTCCCTTGGTCCAGCATAGCCCTCGACTCGCACCTTGAGTTTCTGACCCGGACGGAACGTCACCACGCGACGGGCGGAAATAGGAATCTCCTCGCCCGTCTTGGGGTTGCGGCCCGGCCGCTGGTTTTTCTGACGCAGGTCGAAATTGCCGAAGCCCGACAGCTTCACCTGCTCGCCCTTTTCCAACGCTTCGCGGACGACCTCGAAGTAGGCGTCGACGAATTCTTTTGCCTCACGCTTGTTGAGGCCCACCTCGAGAAATAGGCGCTCAGCCATCTCCGCTTTGGTTAGCGCCATCTTATCCTCGCAACTTTGCCTTGCATGCCTGCTCCAACGCTCCGACTGCTTCACGTATGTTACGGTCGGCGTCGTCGTCGGTAAGCGTGCGTGAAGCGTCCTGTAAAATCAAGCCCATAGCGAGACTCTTTCGGCCCGCTTCGACCCCCTTGCCACTGTACCGGTCGAACAGGCGCAGCTCCTTGAGCTGGCTGCCGAGGGCACCCCGGACAACCTGCTCGACCTGCGCCCAGGTGACCTCTTCGGGCACGTCCATGGCGATGTCGCGGCGGACCGACGGGAAGCGCGGCACCGGCTGCGCCTTGGGCAGGCGGCGGGCCAGGACCGGCTCCAGTTCCAGCTCCAGGACATGGACATCGGCGCCGAGGTCCAGGGCTTTAGCCAGCTGGGGATGCAGGGCACCCAGGAAACCAACCGTGAGGCCGTCACGGGTGATACGGGCACCGCGGCCCGGATGCAGCCAGCCCGGCAGGCCATCGGCATGGACCGCCCAGCGGTCAGCCTCTCCACCCCAGGCGATCAGGGCATCCAGATCGCCCTTGAGGTCGTGGAAGTCGAGCGTGCGGGACGCCTCACCCCACTGTTCCGCACGTGCCGTACCCGAGGCTACGATGGCGAGGCTCGGCGTCTCGGTCGGCGCGTCCTTGCGGGCGGCGGCCTCGGCGGAGATACGGAAGGTGCGGCCCACTTCGAACAGGCGCACACGTTCCTGCTGGCGGGCGCGGTTGTGCGCCAGCGCGGTGATCAGGCCCGGCAGCAGCGACGGGCGCATCACGGCCAGATCGGCCGACAGCGGATTGGCCAGCGGCACCAGCTGTTCGGTCATGCCCCAGCGCTGCAGCAGGTCGTTCGCGACGAAGGCGAGGTTCACCGCTTCGTAGTAGTCGCGGGCAGCCAGTTGTTCGCGCAGGGCCAGTTCGTTGATGCGCGCTTCCGGTTCGACCGCCAGCTTCAATGCCCCGGCCGGCGTATGCGTCGGAATGTTGTCGTAACCGTGGATGCGCGCGACTTCCTCGATGAGGTCTTCCTCGCGCTCGATGTCGAAGCGACTGGTCGGTGCCGTCACCTGCCAACCATCCAAGTGCGTAGCCACCTGCATGCCGAGCGCGGTGAAGATGCGAGCCACTTCCGCGTCGGCCACCTCGATGCCCAGCACGCGCTTGAGGCGCGCACGGCGCAGCACGACCGTCGCCGGCTTCGGCAGGTCGGCGAGGTTTTCGGCAACGAGCACCGGGCCCGCCTTGCCGCCGGCGATCGCCAGCAGCAATTCGGTCGCGCGCTCGAGTGCACGCTGCGGCAGCGCCGGATCCACGCCGCGCTCGAAGCGGTGAGACGCGTCGGTGTGCATGCCCAGCTTGCGCGCGCGACCCATGATCGCCGCTGGCGCGAAGTGCGCGGATTCCAGGAAGACGTTGTGCGTGTCGTCCGTGACGCGCGAGTCGAAACCGCCCATCACGCCGGCAACAGCGAGGCCGTTCTTCTCGTCGGCAATCAGCAGGAAACCGTCGTCCAGCTTTGCCTCCGAGCCATCCAGCAGCTTGAGCGTTTCGCCGTTGCGCGCGTGGCGCACAATCACGTCGCCCTGCAGCTTGTCGTTGTCGAATGCATGCAGCGGCTGGCCCAGCTCCAGCATCACGTAGTTGGTGACGTCGACCACGGCGCTGATCGGACGCAGCCCCGCGCGGCGCAGGCGCTCGGCCAGCCACAGCGGTGTACGCGCCTTCGCGTCGATGCCTTCGATGATGCGGCCGAGATAGCGCGGCGCATCGGCACCGGCTTCCAGGCAGATGCCGCGACGCGCATCGCTGCTCACTGCAGCGGCGGCCTGTTCGCCAGTCTTCACTCGGCTACCGAACAACGCGGCCACGTCGTGCGCCAGGCCATACAGGCCCAGGCAGTCGGGGCGATTGGGCGTGAGCTTCAACTCGATGCTGGCATCGGGCAGCCCCAGGTACGCGGCAAGCGGCTTACCCACCGGCGCGTCGGCCGGCAGTTCCAGCAGGCCCGAGGCGTCGTTGTCGATGCCCAGCTCCTTGGCCGAGCACAGCATGCCGAACGACTCGACACCACGCAGCTTGGCTGCCTTGATGTTGATGCCGCCCGGCAGCGTGGCTCCAACCGTCGCCAGCGGCACCTTGATGCCCACGCGCGCATTTGGTGCGCCGCAGACGATCTGCAATGGTTCGCCCTGCCCCACGCTCACCTTGCACACCTGCAGGCGGTCGGCTTCCGGATGCTTCTCGGCGCCGACGATCTCGGCCACCACCACGCCGTCCAGGCCTTCGCCCAGCGGAGTGAGTTCTTCCACTTCCAGGCCCGCCATCGTCAGCGCGTGGGTCAATGCCGCGCGGTCCGCCTGGATCTCGACCAGTTCGCGCAGCCAGTTCTCGGAGAATTTCATGCGTGTCTTTCCTGCGGCGGATTAGGCGAACTGCTTGAGGAAGCGCAGATCGTTCTCGAAGAACGCGCGCAGATCGGAGACGCCATAGCGAAGCATCGCGAAGCGCTCCACGCCCAGGCCGAACGCGAAGCCCGTGTAGCGCTCCGGATCGATACCGCAGTTCTTCAGCACGTTGGGATGCACCATGCCGCAGCCAAGCACTTCCAACCAGCGCGTGCTGCCGTCTTCGGCGTCCCAGCGGATGTCCACTTCGGCCGAGGGCTCGGTGAAGGGGAAGTAGCTGGGGCGGAAACGCATTTCGAAATCGCGCTCGAAGAACGCGCGGATGAATTCCGCCAGCGTGCCCTTGAGGTCGGCGAAGCTAGAGGTTTCATCGACCAGCAGGCCTTCGATCTGGTGGAACATCGGCGAGTGGGTCTGGTCCGAGTCGCTGCGATAGACCTTGCCCGGCGCGATGATGCGGATCGGCGGCTGGCGGCCCTGCATTGAACGCACCTGTACCGGCGAGGTATGCGTGCGCAGCAATCGGCCGTCACCGAAATAAAAGGTGTCGTGCATGGCGCGCGCCGGATGATGCGGCGGGAAATTCAGCGCCTCGAAGTTGTGCCAGTCATCCTCGATCTCGGGACCATCGGCGCGCTGGTAACCCAGGCGCGCAAAGATCGCACTGATGCGCTCGAGCGCACGTGTGATCGGATGGATGCCACCGCGCTCGCCATCGCGGCCGGGCAGCGTGATGTCGATGGTTTCCGAAGCGAGGCGGCGATTGAGCTCGGCCTGTTCCAGCACCTGCTTGCGCGCGGCCAGCGCATCGGCAAGACGATCCTTGACCCGATTGACCTCGGCGCCACGCGCCTTGCGCTCCCCAGGCGACAACGTGCCCAACGCCTTCAGCGCGGCGGTGACAATGCCGCTCTTGCCCAAGAGGCTCACGCGCAGCGCATCGAGCGACTCCAGCGTGTCGGCCTTGTCGATATCGGCCAGCGCGGTTGAGGCGCGGCTATCCAGATCATCCATAGTGGTGCGCTTCTCGCTGCTTTCCCTCTCCCCTTTGGGGAGAGGGCAGGGTGAGGGGCCACTCTTGCGACATCGCTTATCGAAGCACGCTTCGATGTGAGACTGAGGCAAGAGTGTCCCCTCACCCCAACCCCCTCCCCGGCGGGGAGAGGGAGCGAATCGTAGAGCCGCTGAAACAAAAACGGGGAGGAGGCTTTAGGCCTCCTCCCCGCTTGATCACATCATATCGTCAGTGCGCAGTGCGCGAGACGATCAAGCGGCCAGACTGGCCTTCGCCTTTTCTGCGATCGCACCAAACGCCTTGATGTCGTGCACGGCGATGTCCGCCAGGACCTTGCGGTCGACGGTGATGCCGGCCTTCGACAGGCCATTGATCAGGCGGCTGTAGGACAGGCCGAACTGACGGGCGGCGGCGTTGATACGCACGATCCACAGGGCGCGGAACTGACGCTTGCGCTGCTTGCGGCCGATGTAGGCGTACTGACCGGCCTTGATGACGGCCTGGTTGGCAACGCGGAAGACCTTGCGACGGGCATTGTAGTAACCCTTCGCGCGGCCAATGATCTTCTTGTGACGACGACGGGCGGTAACGCCACGCTTAACACGAGCCATGGTTCAGTCCTCCGCCTTAGAGATACGGCAACATGCGTGCCACACCCTTGGTGTCGCATGCCTTGACGTGGTTGGTCGCACGCAGACCGCGCTTACGCTTGGTCGACTTCTTGGTCAGGATGTGCGACTTGAAGGCGTGACCGGCCTTGAACTTGCCCGACGCGGTCTTGCGAAAACGCTTCGCAGCCGCTCGGTTAGTCTTGATCTTGGGCATGAAAATGCTCCCTGATGGGGATGGACCCCGGTTTCTGACTGATCTGGCGGTGGCCTGTCGACCACGCTTTCCGTCCTGCCAGCATCGGTGCACGACCCGTCCTGGTGGGTCGAACCGGCGATTATAGGGAGGATCGGGGGGATTTGCCAGCGGTGGGGAGCGCGGCTTGGAAGGGCTGCACCGCCATGGCAGGACTAGGGAGGGGTAAGCCTGAGAAAGGTTCACCGTCCCGGCTGCCCAACCCACCTCTGCGGGCGGCAACGGCCTGCCTTAAGCCCTCAGCGCCATGGCGCGTTGCGGTGTAGCCGCTATTGACCTGTGGAGGAGGACGCAATCAGGGCTTGGGAACCTCTAAGACTTCCCATCGAAATGCTGCCAGCTCTGGCTCAGAAGGCCATTTTCTTTGGGTTACTTTTGGCGCGAAGCTCATCCCGTGGGACTTTGACTCCGGGCGTTCCACTCTCCGCCCTTCCTCGCTCCTCAAAGCCGGCGCCATCCATGGCGCCTCCCCGCGAGCAGGCCGGCTTCGCCGTTCGCACGCCAATAGCGCGTGCGTGGGCCCGCAAAAGAAAAGTGACTCGAGCTTCCCACGGGACCAGCTTCGCGTCGTCCCACGGGGACTAGCTTCGCGTCGCCGGCAGGAGATCGAAACGTCCGCTGCGTAGGCGGCAATCTGGCCGTACCGTCCAACCGAAGACTGACGAAACTGGGTGATTCGCTTTGCTCACCCCATTCGGGGCAACCCTTTGGGCGTTCTGTGCGCTTCGCGCTCCGCCCAGCCTACACCGGGAGAAATGGAGATCGGGGCGAAAGGATGTCGCGCACGGGGTGCGCTCCTACAGTGAGGGCGCGAGGTAGGCAGGGCTGTACGAGCACTCACCCCTTACCCCGCCCCTCTCTCCGGAGAGAGGGGTGAGGGAGAAAGCCCCTGGCAATCAAAAAAGAAAAGCGGCCCGAAGGCCGCTTTTCCCCAGACTCCCCGAACTTACTTCTTCTTGGGTCCGATCATCATGACCATCTGGCGGCCTTCCAGGCGGGGGAAGGACTCCACCACACCGTTCTCGCCGACGTCTTCCTGGATCTTCTTGGCCAGGTTCTGACCCAGATCCTGATGGGACATTTCACGGCCGCGGAAGCGGATGGTGACCTTGACCTTGTCGCCTTCCTCGAGGAAGCGAAGCATGTTGCGCAGCTTGATCTGGTAGTCGCCCACGTCCGTGACCGGACGGAACTTCACTTCCTTGATCTCGACCTGCTTCTGCTTCTTCTTGGCCGCCTGGGCCTTCTTCTGGGCTTCGAACTTGAACTTGCCGTAATCCATGATGCGGCAGACCGGCGGATCGCCGTTCGGCTGAATCTCGACCAGGTCCATGCCTGCTTCCTGTGCCAAGGCCAACGCCTCGTCACGGGTCAGAATGCCCAGCTGTTCCGAATCGGCACCGATGACGCGAACGCGCGGTACGCGAATTTCGAGGTTACGGCGATTGCCCTTAGTGTCGGTGGTAGCGATACCACTATCCTCCAGAAGAGTTCTTGTTTATGCCGGCCCGCGCGCTTAGCGACGGGTTTCGGCTTCCAGGCGTTCGACGAATGCGGCCAGCGGCATGCTGCCCAGGTCCTCGCCGGAACGTGTACGCACAGAAACGGACCCTGATTCCTTCTCGCGATCTCCGACCACCAGCAGGTAAGGGACTTTCTGGATCGTATGTTCGCGGATTTTATAGCCGACCTTCTCATTGCGCAAATCGGCCTGCACGCGGAAACCTTTATCGACAAGGGTTTGCGTTACTTCGCGAACATAGTCGCCCTGCGCGTCCGTGATACTGAACACGGCGGCCTGGACCGGGGCGAGCCAAGTCGGCAGCAGGCCGGCATGGTGCTCGATCAGGATGCCGATGAAGCGCTCCATCGACCCCACGATGGCACGATGCAGCATCACCGGGTGACGACGCTGTGAATGCTCGTCGACGTATTCGGCGCCCAGGCGCTCGGGCATCATGAAGTCCACCTGCATGGTGCCCACCTGCCAGGCACGGCCGATGGAGTCCTTCATGTGGTACTCGATCTTGGGGCCGTAGAAGGCGCCCTCGCCCGGCAGCTCTTCCCATTTCACGCCGGCGGCGCCCAGGGCGGCACGCAGCGCATCTTCCGCGCGATCCCACACCTCATCACTGCCGATGCGCTTGTCGGGACGCAGCGCGATCTTCAGCGCGATGTCCTCGAAGCCGAAATCGCCGTAGACCTTCATGGCCTGCTGGTGGAATGCCGTCACCTCGGACTCGATCTGCTCTTCGGTGCAGAACACATGGCCGTCGTCCTGCGTGAAGGCGCGCACGCGCATGATGCCGTGCAGCGCACCCGAGGGTTCGTTGCGATGGCACGCGCCGAATTCGCCGTAACGGATCGGCAGCTCGCGGTAGCTGTGCAGGTCGGTGTTGAAGATCTGCACGTGGCCCGGGCAGTTCATCGGCTTCAGCGCAAACGTGTGCTTCTCCGACTCGGTGAAGAACATGTTCTCCTGGTAGTTGTCCCAGTGGCCGGACTTCTTCCACAGCGACACGTCCAGCACCTGCGGACAGCGCACTTCCTGGTAGCCGCTGTTGCGATACACGCGACGCATGTACTGCTCCACCTGCTGCCAGATGGCCCAGCCCTTCGGATGCCAGAACACCATGCCCGGGCCTTCTTCCTGCTGGTGGAAGAGATCCAGCGCCTTGCCGATCTTGCGATGGTCGCGCTTCTCGGCTTCCTCCAGCTGATGCAGGTAGGCCTTGAGGTCCTTGTCGTTGAGCCACGCCGTGCCGTAGATGCGCGTGAGCATCGCGTTGTTGGAATCACCGCGCCAATACGCGCCAGCCACCTTCATCAGCTTGAACGCGCGCAGCTTGCCCGTGTTGGGCACGTGCGGGCCGCGACAGAGGTCGGTGAACTCGCCTTGCGAATACAACGAGAGTTCCTCATTGGCGGGAATGCTCTCGATGATCTCGGCCTTGTACTCCTCGCCGAGGCCGCGGAAGAATGACACGGCGTCATCGCGCGTCTTCACGCTGCGCGTCACCGGCAGGCCTTCTTTCACGATCTTTTCCATCTCCGCCTCGATCTTCACCAGATCGTCGGGCGTGAACGGGCGCTCATAGGCGAAGTCGTAGTAGAAGCCGTTGTCGATCACCGGGCCGATGGTGACCTGCGCGCCGGGATACAGGCGCTGCACGGCCTGCGCCAGCAGGTGCGCCGTCGAGTGGCGCAGGATGTCCAGCGCTTCCGGGCTCTTGTCGGTGACGATTTCGAGGCTGGCGTTGTGTTCGATCGGGAAACTGGCATCCACCAGCTTGCCATCCACCTTGCCGGCCAAGGTGGCCTTGGCGAGGCCGGCACCAATGGAGGCGGCCACGTCCTGCACCGTCACCGGATGTTCGAAGGGGCGCTTGCTGCCGTCGGGTAGCGTAATTTCGATCATGTTTCGCACCTGTTCGCACACTCCATCAAAGCGTGCTTCTTCTTAAGAGTCCGGCCATGGATGGCCGGTTTGGCTTTTGCCCGCCTGGATGGCGGGCATTCCATCAATCAGCCGGGCCATGAAAGGCCGGTTTTTCTTGGTCCGCCCGGACGGCGGACAAAAATAAAGGACGCCAGGCGCCCTTCCTGAAAACAAGGCGTGGCGAAGGTCAGCGTTGGAAGCTCGTAGTTGCCATGTCACACGCTCGACCGGCGCTTTGGGCGCGGGCCACCCTGTCTCCGATGAATGCGTAGCGGAACGCTAGTTTAGCCGACCTTGGGCTGTCAATTCAGCACGCCGCGCAAACCAGTCTCACTGCGGCGGGCGATAGAATAGCCGGCTGCCCCTCGGAGACTTCCTCATGCGCGTCCTTGTCACCGGAACCGCCGGATTCATCGGCTCCGCCCTGGCGGAGCGCATGCTGGCGCGCGGTGACGAGGTCTACGGCATCGACAACCACAACGATTATTACGACCCGATGCTCAAGGAGGCCCGCTTGGCCCGCTTTGCGGCGCATCCGAACTACACGCACTTGCGCGCCGACCTCGCCGACACAGACGCAGTGAATCGCGCATTCGCCGACTTCGAGCCGCAGCGTGTCGTGAATCTGGCCGCCCAGGCCGGCGTGCGCTATTCATTGAAGAATCCGCAAGCCTACGTACAGAGCAATCTGGTTGGCTTCGTCAACATTCTGGAAGCCTGCCGAGACGGCAAGATCGAACACCTGGTGTACGCATCATCCAGTTCCGTATACGGCGCCAATCGCAAGTTGCCATTCGCCATCGACGACGCGGTCGATCACCCGGTGAGCCTGTACGCCGCGAGCAAGAAGGCCAACGAGCTAATGGCGCACACTTACAGCCATCTATACGGCTTGCCCACGACGGGGCTGCGCTTCTTCACCGTGTATGGCCCTTGGGGCCGACCGGATATGTCGCCCATGCTATTCGCCGACCGCATCAGTCGCGGTGAGCCCATCGACGTGTTCAATTACGGCAACCACAGCCGCGATTTCACCTATATCAATGACATCGTCGAGGGTGTGGTCCGCACGCTCGATCGCATCGCCACGCCCGATGGCGCCTACGACGAACTCCACCCCAACCCTGGCACCTCCAGTGCACCGTATCGCGTCTACAACATCGGCAATGACCAGCCGGTGCAGCTGCTGCGCTTCATCGAGCTGATGGAGCAGCACCTGGACCGCAAGGTGGAAAAGCGCCTGCTGCCGATGCAGCCGGGCGACGTGCCCGACACCTGGGCCGATGTGTCCGCGCTACGTCGCGATGTGGGCTATGCGCCGAGTACGTCCATCGAGGATGGCGTGGCGCGGTTCGTGGCGTGGTATCGCGAGTACTTCCAGCGCCTCGACTGAGCCATTCCAATCATCTGTGGGAGCGCACCCTGTGCGCGACTGCAAAGGCACAGAGCCTCGCCACAGACTTGTCGCGCACAGGGTGCACTCCCACAAAAAATGCGCTTAGAACGGCTTGGCGATCACCAGGAAGATCACGCCCAGCAGCACGAACACCGGCAGCTCGTTCATGATGCGCAAGGTCTTCGATGACGGCAGCGCCGCGCCGCTCTCGCTGCGCTTGAGCAGGCGCCCGGTCCAGATGAAATAGGCCAGCAGCAGCGCGACCAGCACCAGCTTGGCGTGCAGCCAGTGCGCATCGCCGAAATTCGGCAGCACGCCTGGGAATACCCGCCAGCCCTGCCACAGCGTCAGTCCCAGCAGGAAGGCCAACCCGAACATGTTGTGGCCGAAGCGATACAGGCGACGCCCCATCAACACCAGCCGCGCCTTCACGGCCGGCTCGCTGCCGGCCTCGACAACGTTCACGAGGATGCGCGGCAGGTAGAACACCGTAGCCATCCAGGCCATGACGAACAACAGATGGAAGCTCTTGATCCACAGATACGTCATCGACTGGCTCCTTGGGGCGACAGTGACTAAGTATCGCCATCGCCGGCGCCGCTGTCTGCCTGCCCGCCGCACAGGGACGTCAGCGAAGACAAACCAACCGCCTTCAAATCGAGCCCCCGGAGGGACGCAGCCACGCACGGGCGGTCTTGGGCACGGACTCGATCCCGGGTGATGCCGGACGTCTTGCGCGCAAAAAGAAACGGCGCGAACCCGAAGGTCGCGCCGTTTCGTCGGTATTGGTGGGCGGTACAAGGATCGAACTTGTGACCCCTACCATGTCAAGGTAGTGCTCTACCGCTGAGCTAACCGCCCGAAGCTCGCCCGGCATGCCGTGCGAGCCGCGCAGTATACGTGCTCTGGCGGCCGGCGACAACCGCTCCTGCGGCGGCGGCCGTCAGCGCAGGGCTTTTTCCCGCAACTGGTGGATCTGGTCGCGAATCCTGGCCGCCTCCTCGAACTCCAGGTTCTCGGCGTGCTTGTACATCTGCGCCTCGAGCTTCTTGATCATCGAGGCGGCCTGATCGGCGCTCAGCGCGCTGTAGTCGGCGCCGTGCTCCGCTACGGCAGCGGATTTCTTCTCGCCACGACGGCTGCGGCTGCGTCCCGGGACCTCGCTGCGCGCCCCCTCCATGATGTCGGCAATGCGCCGCACCACCGACTGCGGCGTGATGCCATGCTCTTCGTTGTAGGCCTGCTGCTTCTCGCGGCGGCGCGCCGTCTCATCCATCGCCGCCCGCATCGATCGGGTGATCGAATCGGCGTAGAGGATGGCCTTGCCTCGCACGTTGCGAGCCGCGCGACCGATGGTCTGGATCAGCGAGCCGGTCGAACGCAGGAAACCTTCCTTGTCCGCATCCAGGATCGCCACGAGCGAGACCTCGGGCATGTCCAGGCCTTCGCGCAGCAGGTTGATACCCACCAGCACGTCGAACTCGCCCAGGCGCAGGTCGCGGATGATCTCCACGCGCTCGACCGTTTCGATATCCGAGTGGAGATAACGCACCTTCACGCCGTGTTCGCCGAGATATTCGGTGAGGTTCTCGGCCATGCGCTTGGTCAACGTCGTCACCAGCACGCGATCACCCATCGCGACACGCTTGTTGACCTCGCCCAGCAGATCATCCACCTGAGTGCGCACCGGCCGCACTTCCACTTCGGGATCGACGAGGCCTGTCGGACGCACCACCAATTCGACGATGGAGTCGCCTGATTTCTGCAGCTCGTAGTCGCGCGGCGTCGCCGACACGTAGATGGAACGCGGTGCACGCGCCTCCCACTCCTCGAAGCGCAGTGGACGATTGTCCATTGCCGACGGCAGGCGGAAACCGAATTCCACCAGCGTCTCCTTGCGCGAGCGGTCGCCCTTGTACATCGCGCCCAGCTGCGGAATGGTCACATGCGACTCGTCCACCACCAGCAACGCATCCGGCGGCAGATAGTCAAATAGCGTCGGCGGCGGCTCGCCAGCGCCGCGGCGGGTGAGGTGGCGCGAGTAGTTCTCGATGCCTTGGCAGTAACCGACCTCGGCCATCATCTCGATGTCGAAGCGCGTGCGCTGGTCCAGGCGCTGCGCCTCGACCAGCTTATTGTCCTTGTAGAGCTGTTCCAGTCGCTCTTTCAGCTCGACCTTGATGGTCTCGATCGCATTGAGCACGCTTTCGCGGGTACTCGCGTAATGCGTACGCGGATACACCGTGTAGCGCGGCACCTTGCGGATGGTCTCGCCGGTGAGCGGATCGAACAGCGCCATGTTCTCCACTTCGCCATCGAAGAGTTCGATGCGCAACGCTTCGGTTTCCGATTCGGCCGGAAAGACGTCGATCACTTCGCCGCGCACGCGATACGTACCGCGCCGCAATTCCATCTCGTTGCGCGTGTACTGCAGCTCGGTGAGCTGACGGATCAGCGCGCGCTGATCGATGCGCTCGCCCTTGGCCAGGATCAGTCGCAGCGACAGATAGTCTTCGGGGTCGCCCAGGCCGTAGATCGCGGACACCGTCGCGACGATCAACGAGTCCTTGCGCGACAGCAACGCCTTGGTCGCCGCCAGTCGCATCTGCTCGATGTGATCGTTGATCGAGGCATCCTTCTCGATATACGTATCGGACGCGGCCACGTAGGCCTCGGGCTGGTAGTAGTCGTAGTAGCTGACGAAGTACTCCACCGCGTTGTGCGGGAAGAATTCCTTGAACTCGCCATACAGCTGTGCCGCCAGCGTCTTGTTCGGCGCGAGCACGATGGTGGGACGCTGGATCTTCTCGATCACGTTGGCGATGGTGAAGGTCTTGCCCGAGCCGGTGACGCCGAGCAGCGTCTGTGCCGCCAGGCCGGCCTCGAAGCCTTCGCTCAGCCTGCGGATGGCATTGGGCTGGTCGCCCGATGGCTTGTAGGGGGAAACGAGTTCGAAGCGGTCAGTCATGGCAATCCACATGCGGTCGCATTCGGGCATTTTAAATCGCCCTGCTGACAAGACCTGTCAGCAGCCTATGACGCGACGGCCACGGTCGCGACGACTGCCGGGCCTGGAATGCCCCAGCTAGCCTTTCCGTTCCGCAGGCGCAGGCGCAGGGAGGGCGAGCGTGGGCGCAAGGACATCAGGCCGTCAGCGCGGCTTCACCGTCGTAGAGCAGATCCTGGTCGGCGCCGTCGTGGCCGTGCTCGCTTGCATGGCGGCGCCCGCATTGGGACATCTGGTGGTCCGCAACCGACTTCAGATGGCGCAGTCGGACATCATCGCCGCACTTCAGCAAACGCGTGGAATGGCCCTCCAGAGCGGCCACCGCGCCATGCTTTGCCCCACCCTGGACGGAAAACAGTGTGCCGACGGCGTGCACTGGGAAGTCGGCTGGCTGGCCGGACACTACCGTAGCGATCGCGCCGATCAGCTGGACGCCGCCCCTGCCCTTGCTGATCGTGGGCATGAACGGCTGACCATCATCAGCACCGCAGGCCGGAAACGCATCCGTTTCCAAGCCGACGGCACTGCGAGCGGCAGCAACACCACGTTCACGGTATGTCGCGCCGGAGAGCCTGATGGCGCGCTGATCGTGCTCCTTTCCAACACCGGCCGGATCTACGGAAAAAAGGCTTCCACGGAACAGGCACGTCGCTGCGCCGCCGACAGCTGAACGGCCTTTTGCAAACCCTGAAAAGCACAAGACCCCGCATCGCTGCGAGGTCTTGTTGAAGATGGCGCCCGAAGTTGGACTCGAACCAACGACCCCCTGATTAACAGTCAAGTGCTCTAACCGGCTGAGCTATTCGGGCGGGGTGAGTCGGATAGTTTGAATATCCGGCTCCGGGCTGTCAAGACGTTTTTGGCCGAAAGTGCTCTCAGTGGGCCGGTTCGCCGGTGAGCACGCGATAGCACGGCACGTAGGCCGTTCCACCAGGGAGTTTCATGCGGTCCTGCGCCACGAACGCCTTCAGCAACTCATCCAGCGACTGCATGACGTCGGCATCGCCGTCGATATCGAACGGGCCGTACTTCTCGATGGCGCGCATGCCCTCTTCCTTCACGTTGCCCGCGACGATGCCCGAGAACGCGCGACGCAGGTCGGCCGCTAGTTCGTGTCGCGGAAGATCGCGATGGATGGCGAGGCTGCGCATCGCCTCGTGGGTCGGGCGGAATGGCAGCTGGAACGCGTACGGGATGTTGAGCGCCCAGTTGAAGAAGAACGCGTCCTTGTTGTCCAGGCGATAGTTGCGCACCTTGTCGATGCCACGCACCATCGCGCGCGCCACGGCCGCCGGATCGTCGACGATGATCTGGTAGTGCTGCGCCACGCTGTCGCCCAGCGTGAGGCGCAGGAAGCGATCGATCTGCTCGAAATACGCGGCGGACTGGCGCGGGCCGGTGAGGATCAACGGGAACGGCACGCCCGCGTTATCCGGATGCAGCAGGATGCCGAGCAGGTACAGGATCTCTTCCGCCGTGCCCACGCCGCCCGGGAACACGATGATGCCGTGGCCCATGCGCACGAACGCTTCGAGGCGCTTCTCGATGTCCGGCATGATCACGAGGTGATTGACGATCGGATTCGGCGACTCGGCGGCGATGATGCCCGGCTCGGTGATGCCGATGTAGCGGTTGTTGCGGCGACGCTGCTTGGCGTGGGCGATGGTGGCGCCCTTCATCGGGCCCTTCATGGCGCCCGGGCCGCATCCCGTGCAGATATCCATGCTACGCAAACCGAGCTGGTAACCCACCTGCTTGGTGTATTCGTACTCATCGCGCGAGATCGAATGGCCGCCCCAGCACACCACCAGGTTGGGATCGATCTGCGCCTTGAGGATGCGTGCGTTGCGCAGGATCTCGAACACCGCATGGGTCAGGCCCACACTGTCGTCGAGGTCGAAGTTGCCCTGCTCCATCTGCGTCGACACGTAGACGATGTCGCGCACTACGGCGACCAGCAGTTCGTTGATGCCTCGGATGATCTGGCCATCCACGAAGGCCTGGGCCGGCGCGTGCGTGAGTTCGATCTTGATGCCGCGGTCCTGCTGCAGCACCTGGATGTCGAAGTCGGGAAACTGCTCGAGGATGGAGCGCGGATCGTCGCTCATGTTGCCCGAGGTCAGCACCGCCAGCGCGCAACGGCGCAGCAAGGCGTGCAAGCCAGAACCACTGGCGTCGCGCAGGCGCGCCACTTCGTTGCGGGAAAGGATGTCCAGGCCACCGGCGGGGGAAATACGCGCGCTGACGGTGGCGGCTCGGCCGGTCTTGCCGGCTTGGGTGTCATTCATTGAAGCATTCTCCAGGCCGCGCCTTCGCGGCTCATACGTCCGTGGGGAACGAGACGGACCCATTAGCTTCCCGCGCCGGGCATGGCAGGGTCAAGCCGCGGGCCCTCTTTTGCCCGCCCCCACAAAAAAGCCGGCGCCCTTGCGGACGCCGGCTCTCGTACTGCTACAGCAAGGTCTTGCGTCAGAACGTGTAACGCAGGGTCAGCATGGCCGACCAGCGCGAGACCACGTTGGTCTTGATGTCGCGACCGGCGTCGTACACCACCTTGGTGCCCGGCTGGTAGTTGCCATTGGCGTCCGTCGGCAGGGTGTAGATGTACTTGCCCGTCGCCTGGTCTACGCCGGCAAAGCCAGCGAGGTTGCGGGTGTACGGGAACGGCACGTACGACTGCTGGCCCCAATCGTTGTTGAGCAGGTTCAGGAAGTTGTACACGTCGAGGCGGATCTCGCCCTTGTTGCCCTTGAACAGGCCCGGCACTTCCTGGCTGAAGCTCATGTCGAGCTGGTTGGTCCACGCCGCGCGGGTACCGTTGCGGCCGGCGATCTGGCCCTGGTGATCCTTCAGGTAGCTGTCCTGCTTGATGAAGGCGTAGAACTGATCGATCGCCGCCTGCGACGTACCCTTCTGGAACAACACATCACCCTGCTTCGGGATAAACGCCAGGTCGCGGCTGTAGCTGTCGCCGTTGGCGTCGTTGGAGAACACCCAGCTGTACGGCTGGCCGGTCTGACCGTTGTAGAACGCGCTGATGGTCGTGGCGTAGTTGCCGAAGAAGGCATGCGACCAGGCCACCGACGCCGTCACGCGCTGCTTCACCGCGTAGTTGGCGGTGCTGGCCACGTCTTCGTTCGGGTTCACCCAGACGTTGTTGCTGTAGTTGGACGTCGCCTGGCTGGAGGTACCCGGGTTCACTTCCTTCGCGTTGGCGAAGGTCACGCCCAGGCTGGCCGACCACTCATCGGCGAACGGCTTCTTCAGCGACAGGGTCAACGCATCGGAGTAGCCCTTGCCGGTGTTGTCCAGCTCGGTGGTGTTCACCGAGAACTTGTTGTTCGCGTTGGCGCGGTTGGTGTTGCCCGTCGGGCCGCCATAGATGTTCTTGTAGTACGTGAAGCGACCATCCGGCAGCACGCCGGTCGGCGCACCGATATTGAGGTTCTTGTACCAAATGGCATCGCGAACCTTGATGTGCTCGTACTCGGCACTGGCGATCAGGCCCATCCACGGCAGTTCGCGGTCGATGGCCACGCTGGCCTTCCACACGGACGGCAGCTTGAAGTTCGGCGCGACCGTATCCACGGCCATCTGGGTGTTCGACGGCGGCGGCACGTTCTGGTTGAACGGATCCGGGCTGAATCCCGGATAGATCGTGCCCGGGCCCACCGGCAGGTTGCCGCTGTTGCGGATCGAATAGGTGGCCACCGTCATACCGTTGTTCTGGTACGGGTTGGTCATCCACACGGTCGGCGGGCTGGACTGGAACAGGCCCACGCCGCCACGCAGCTGCGTCTGCAGCTCGGTGTTGAAGGCGTAGTTGAACGACACTCGCGGCTCGACCATGGTGGAACCATTGATGGTCTGGTCGTTGCGGAAGCCGAAGGTCTTCTCGAAGGTCGGGTTGTAGACCGGCTTGTCATCTGTCGAGTAACGGTTCACGCGGAAGCCGTACAGCAGCGACAGGCGATCGGTGACCTGCCAGTTGTCCTGCAGGAAGAAGCTGTGGCGGCGCAGCGTCCACTTGCCCGCCACGTCATCCAGCGAATAGCCCTTGGCCGGCTGGTACAGGTCGAACTGGTTGTAGATGCCCTTCTCGAAGTTATCGATGCCCCAGAAGGTGTACGCGCCGAACTGCGTGCGGCCGAACAGGTTGTAGATCTTGTCCTGCTGGAAATCGATACCGCCCTTCACCGTATGGTCGCCCAGGTACAGGGTAGCTGCGCTGAAGAGGCTCCACGTTTTGGTGGCGATCTGGTTGTAGTCGCTGTACTGGTCTTCGCCCAGGTCGACGTACGGCGAGGCGCCGTTGAGCTTGCCGTTGTTGTCCTTGCCCAGGTTGATGAAGACCTGCGGCTGCTGCCACGGCACGGTGCGGACCTGACTGAAGTCCTTGTAACCGATCTTGGTTTCGGTAGAGACGACGTCGTTCCAGTCGTCGAAGAACTGCAGCGAATAGTTCTTCGTGTCGCTGTTCTTGGTGTACCAGTAGCTGGTCAGACCGATGGCGTTGTTGCTGTTGCCCTGGATGACCGGCTGCACTTCCTTCGTGCGCTGGAAGGCCAGGCTCGCGCGATGGTTGTCGGTGATGTTCCAGTCCAGCTTCACCAGCGAGCGCTTGCTGTTGAGATCGACACCGCCGCCGCTGAAGTCGCCCGGATGCAGGCCCAGTGCGTTCGCCGCATTGATGATGCGCTGCAGGTCGCCCGGCGACACCTTGTTGCTGGTGGACGCGCCGGTCAGCGACGAGTCGAGGCCGTTGGCCGAGTCGTTGCCCAGGCCGACGGTCTTCTGCTTTTCGTAGCTGGCGAAGAAGAACAGCTTGTCCTTGATGATCGGACCGCCCAGCGTCACGCCGCCGGTCCAGTCACGGTCGTAACCCTGGTAGCTGCGGTCGCCGCTCTTAATCCAGCCCGCGTTGCCCACCATGCTGTCGGCGTTGCGGTAGGCGTAGTACGCCGAACCGTGGAATTCGTTGGTACCGCTCTTGGTCACGGCGTTGATGTCCGCGCCCACGGTGTCCGACGTCGTGTCGAAGTTGGCCGTCGACAGGTTGTACTCGGCGATGGTGTCGACCGACACCGGCGAGCCGAGGTACGGCATGCCGTTGGAGTTCAGGCCGAACGGATCGCCGGCGCCGATGCCGTCGACGGTGATCTTGTTGTAGCGGCTGTTCATGCCCATGGCGGACATGGAGCCGTCGCCGCGGTCGGTGACGGCGATGCGGGGGTCGAGGCGAGCGATGTCCTGGATGGAGCGGCCCGGCGACGGGACCATCTTCAGGTCACGGCCCGACACGTTGGTCGACAGGCCCTTGTTGTCGGCATTGAACGTCTGCGCAGCCACCAGACCGGTGACGGTCACGGCGCCCAGGTTGGTCGCCGCCTGCTGGGCCGCACCCATGGTCACGTTGACCGCGGTATCAGTGGCCAGCTGCAGGTAGACATTGTCCTGCTCGGACTGCGTACCGTCCTTGGACACCTTCACGTCAAACGGACCGCCCACGCGCAGACCCTGGGCCGAATAGCGGCCGCTGGCGTCGGTGGTGGTGGACTTGGTGGTGCCCGACGGTGCGTGCACGATCTGGACGGTGGCGCCGGCGACCGGCTGGCCATTGGCGTCGACGACGCGGCCACTGATCGAGGAGGAGGTGTCCTGCGCCATCACCGGCGCGGTCGCCAGCAGCGTAGCGATCGCTACCGGCAAGAGTTTGCTGCGCAATGCGTTGTTCATCGAGATTCGACCCCTAAGAGATTCGCAAAAAAGGCATGGGACCAGCACAGAGGAGTCCCATGCCCCTCCGCCACCGTCTTAAGTGACTGATTCCCTGAATTATTTGATGCGTCCCGGGGAGCTTCTCGAAGCCGCCGGCCTGGACTCATCACGACGAATGTAGGCGCATAATATTACAAATTCGTAACTTTTTGACGTATTTCTCACAAATCTTGCGCGTGAACCCTACGAAATCCGTAAGTTAGTGCCGCTGGTTTTGCCAGCTTCGGGGCAAAAAAAACCGGCGCCTTTCGGCGCCGGTCTCAACTTTCCGATTGGTCCTTCGTATCAGAAGAACGAGGCGCCCACCGTCACCATGAAGGTGCGCGGTTCCAGCAGCGAGTAGTACGGAGACGCCGTCGCCAGCGGCTTGCCGTCCGGACCGAGGTAGCCCGCACTGTTGTTGGCCAGGAACGCCGAAGCGTTGTTGGCGCTGGTGAGGGCGTGGCGATCGCCGATGTTCGACACGTTGAGCTTGATGTACGGCTGGCGGAACCAGCTGGCGAAGTCACTGAAGTGGTAACCGGCGTTGAAGCCGAAGGTCGTGTAACCACCGACGCGCTCGGTGTTCATGAAGTCGCCGTACATGGAGCTGTGGTAGTTGCCGTAGATGCTCGCCCACAGCGGACCGTGGTCATAGCTCAGCTGCAGGTAGCCGATGTTGCGCGGCGTGTTGAACAGCTGCTTGCCGTCGGTCGGGTAGTACACGTACATGCCCGCCTTGTTCTTGCCGGCGTTGAGGTCGCTCTGCACCGTAGCGTCGGTGTAGGTGTACTGGCCATAGACCTTCCAGGCCTCGGTGATGTTGAAGCTGGCTTCGGCAGCAAAGCCCTGCTGCTTCACGCGGGCGATCTGCGTGTACACCGGCTCGCCCGTCACCTGGTCCTTCGCCGAGATGGTCTTGTTGTTGAAGTTGCTGTGATACAGCATCACGTTCGCCGAGAAGCGATCGTTGTAGTAGCGGTAGCCCAGGTCGTTGTTCCAGGCCGACTCCGGCTTGTTGGCCGCGGTGCCGGTGATCTGGTTGAGGAACACGGCGCCGTTCGGCGGCGCGCGGTAGGTTTCGCCAATGCCGTAGTAGATCTGGCTGTTCTCGTTGGGCGAATACTTCACGCCCACGGCCGGCGTGAACTTGTGATACGTGCCGTTGAGGTCGTCGTTGCCAAAGCCCTTTGCATAACCACCCGTCGAGCCCGGATTTTCGAAGGCGAAGCCCGAACGAGCGACGTGCAGGTACGCCAGTCCGGCGGTGAACAGCCACTGGTCGTTCGGCGTCCACGTGTCGGTGATGAAGCCCTTCTTGACCTCGGTGGTGGTGTATTCCTCGTAGGCGTTCTGCACCTGGCCATCGGGATACAGCACGTAGTTGGAGGTGCCCCAGATATCGTTCGGCACGCCGGTCGCCCAGCTGGCCATGCTGAACTTGTCGTTCTGCTGCTGGCGCGCGCGCTCGTACCAGAAACCGTATTCGAGCGCGTTATCCATGCTCAGGTCCTGGTTGAACTTGGCGATCACGCCCGGGCGATACGTGGTGCTGCTGCTGAAGCCGTACACCAGCGCCTTCTTGCCGTTCGGGCCGGTGACGATCGCGCCGTCCTGATTGAGGTCCTGATGGGCCGACTCATACAGGTTCTGGGTCGAATTGGTGGTCTCGGCAAAGAACGAGTTGCCGGTGCCGCCACCGCCGTCGCCGTACTGGAAGTACGGCACCACCGACAGGCGCAGCGAATCGGTGAGCTTGAACTCGCCGTCCAGGCTGAACATGTAGTTGCGGAACGGGTTGTTATGCAGCTGGTAGTACTGGCTGTCACCCGGCGTGTAGGTGGTGTCGTAGTCGTAGAAGTAGCCGTGCTTGGCCAGATCCGACTTGCTCAGGCCGTAGTAGCCGTTGCGCACTTCGCGGTTGTACTGCAGCGAGGCGCTGATCGAGTTGTTGCTGTCGATGGTCCACAGCGACTTGCCTTCGACCTTCGTCACGTTGAGGTCGCCGGCGCCGCGCCACTTGTCGACCGAGTTGTCGGAGTACGACAGCCAGGAACGCACCGGGCCGGTGTCACCGGTGTTAAGGCGCACGAACGTGCGGCGGTAGTCATGCGAGCCCAGCGACTGCGTCACGTCCACGCCAGCCTTGTGGGAAGGATCGATGGTGGCCCACGCGATGTGGCCGCCAGCCGCGCCGGAGTCCGGCATGTCGACATCAGGGATGCCCTGCAGCACGGTGATGTCGCCGTAGTTCTCGGAGTCGCCGTACTCCGTGGCGTACACCGCGTAGCTGCCCGTATCGGTAATCGGTGCGCCGTTGACGGTCACGCCGATTTCGCTGGAGTTGAAGCCGCGGATCGAATAGTTGCCGTCCGACAGGCCGGTCACGTCATCCGTCGAGGCGTTCACGCCCGGGATGCTGCTGACCATCTGGGTGAAGTTGCTGCCCGGCGGCGCCTTCACGATGGCATCGCGGCTGATCGTCGAAACCGCCTTCGGCGCCGTCTGTACCGACATCAGGCCGCCACCCAGCGACAGGCTCTGCGCCTGCACCGTCACCGTGTTCAGCTCCTGCACGCGCTTGGTGTCGTTGGAGTTGGTGGTGTTGGAGGTGCTCGACACGCTGGTGCGCTGCTGCGTCGTGTCCTTGTTCGCGGCCGGCTGGGACTGGCTCGCTGCATCCTGCGCCACGGCGGTGCCGGCGGCCATGCAGAACACGACGGCAATCGCCATGGAAAGGTGGTTTCGTTTCATCATCATCTCTTCCAGAGGTTGCAATGTTTTGGGTATGCCGTCGCCCGGAGGCAGCAGCAGACGGTGGTGGGGATTGGGGGGCTACCACCCGGATGAAATATCTTTCGAAATGTCGAAAGAAAAGACGCAATACCTTGTTAAATATCGCAATTTCATGCCATTTAACGTAATTTTAAACGTTTTCTCCGGGCGTAAAAAAAGCCCGATCGGAAAATCGGGCAGAAATTTACGAAATCAGTTGAACGCCACCGGCCTGCGCGAAAAACACCCCTTGCGCTAAACCGGCTTTTGTAAGGCTCGCATAAGTATTTTACAGGAAATTTACCACGCGATCACGATGACGCCGAAACAACTCGCGGCGGTACTTCTCAGGTCGCGCCCGCAGGCGCGGCCCGAGCAGGCTTTATTGCTTGCCGAGATAGCGGGCCCGCTTGGCCGGCTTGAGGTTCGCCAGATCCAGCATGACCAGGCCATCGACGCACCCGGAAAAGCCCGGATCTTCGCCGAAGTCGAGGAACTGCACGCCTTCAGGCTCAACCAGGTCCACGTATTGGCGATAGAGCACCGGAAGACTGACACCCAGCGCGTCCAGATGGTGCTTGAGCTTGCCCAGACCAGCGGCGGGATCAAGACCCTCGAGCGCGGTGCGCACCAGCTCGATGACATCCTGCGAGACCACGAAGGGCTGACGCGCCGAGGCGAGACCTGGTGCACCGAAGTAATGTTGATGGGCTGCAGCAATCCACTCACGCGCCTCACGCGGAATGCTCACCGACATACTCACCGGGCCGAACAGGTAACGCAGTTCCGGATGACGCTGCAGGTAGAGCCCGATGCCCTGCCACAACTGGTCGAGCGCACGCGATCGCCAGTAGGCCGGCGCGATGAAGCTGCGTCCCAGCTCCAAGCCTTGCGACAACCGCGATTCCAGTGCGGGTGAATAGTTGAAGAGGCTGGACGTGTACAGGCTGGACATGCCGCGCTCGCTGATCAGTCGCCCGCCATGGCCAAAGCGATAGGAGCCGACGATGCGCAAGGCCTTCGCATCCCACAGCACCAGATGCTCATAGTGCGGGTCGTACACATCGAGATCGCGGCGTGCACCGGTGCCCTCACCCACCTTGCGAAAGGTGAGTTCGCGCAGGCGACCGATTTCGCGCAGCACGACGCTGTCCGAAGCGCCCTTGAACAGGTACACCTGCTTGCCGTCGTTGAGATCCGCCAGCTTCTCGGCCTGCGACTGGAGCTCGGCAGCCACTCGCTCCGTCGGCTCCGGATGCGCGAGCGGTGCTTGGCCACCGAAGATCAATCCGCGGTGGCGTCCCACGCGATACACATGGCGTCGCATGAGTTTGGCGGCCCGCTGGGTGGAACCGCCAGCGCGCTGCTCCAGCTCATCGGCGCCTACCAACGCACCAATGCTGAAGCCGATGCGGCGACTCACGGGCGAAATCGCCTCACGCGGAAGCATCGCCGTGCTCAGCGGCTTGGCCAGCATCGAAAGACCGTAGAACATCGCCGAGTTGCGTGCGGCCACATGGATCGGCAGCACCGGCGTGCGCGCGCGCTGCGAAAGCCGCGCGAAGCCATCGGACCAGCGGCCATCGCGCACGCCGTCGGGTCGCATGCGGGATACTTCGCCGGCAGGAAACACGATCAGGGCTTCGCCATTGTCCAGCGCGCGATAAATGTCGCGCATGCGCGACGCCGCTCCCTTTCCGAACACATCGACCGGCAGCAGCAGCTTGTGCAACTGGGGGATCGCCATAAGCCAATCGTTGGCGAGAATGCGCACATCACTGCGCACCGAACCAACCAGCTGCGCCAGCGCAAGCGCGTCGACCATGCCGAGCGGATGATTGGCGACGATCAGCACGCCGCCTTCCACCGGAATGTTCTCGCGCTCGCGGGGATTGGCGTAGTAGCTGACCCCGAGCAGGTCGAGTGTGCGTTCGACGAAGTCGAAGCCTTCGGCCTCGCCGATCGTATTCAACGTACGGTTGAAGCCGTCCTGGTCAGCCAGGCGGCCCAGCATGCCGGCCACTTGCCGCCGGATCAGGGGATGCTGCGCCAACCATGGCAGACGTTCGGTGAGGGTCTGTTCAACGCTGAGCATGACCGCCTCCTGGGAATTACCCCAAATGCTGGTAGCGGATTATGACAGCAAGGTTATGCGAATAGGTTCAGAAGATGGCGCAGAGGACAACTTGCCGCTATTCAAATGGCCAAGTGCAGGTACGCCGCCACTCCGCCGAGGAACATCTGCACGGACAACGCAATCAACAGCATGCCCATCACACGCTCCAACGCAGTGAGAACACTCTCGCCGAGCCAGCGAAACAGGTATGTGGAGCACAACAGGATCACCGATGTGGCCAACCACGCGCCGAGCAAGGCAATGGCCCAGTCCGCTGTACGCCCGGGCTGAGTGTTCGTGAGCAGCAGCAACGCCGCCATCGCGGACGGGCCGGCCACGCCGGGAATCGCCATCGGCACGATGAACGGCTCGCCTTCGCCCTGTTTTCCGAAGATGCCGCCACCATCCGCCGGCGGGAACACCATGCGGATACCGATGAGGAACAGCACGATACCGCCGGCGATGCTGATCGACTCCTGCCGAAGCTGCAGCAGCTTGAGTATGAGCTGCCCGCCCATCAGGAAACCAAGCAGCACAGCAAGCGCAATCAGCAACTCGCGCACCATCACGTAGCGACGGCGCTTGGGCGCGACATCCTTGAGCAAGGTAAGAAAAATCGGGATGTTGCCCAGCGGATCCATGATGAGGAACAACAGGATCGCCGCCGACAGCGTGGTCATCTGCGTTTCCATGTCAGTACTGCTCCGACACGGTCATGCGGATGCCCGCACATCGAGGACGGCGCCGCGCGCCGCCACACCCTGCCCGCCCAGCAGATAGATCACCGCATCCGCGGCCGCATCAGGCACCGGGTGGATCGTGGTGTCCTCGCCGAAGTAGGCCGCGCGGCGCAACGTGGTGCGCATGGGGCCAGGCAACAATGCGTGCGTACGCAGCGGCGCCTTCTCGGTTTCCTGGTGCAGGATCTCGACGAAACGTTCGAGCGCGGCCTTGGAAACGCCGTAACCACCCCAGTGGGCACGTTGCACGAGCTCGGGATCATCGAGCACGAACACGGCGGCGCTGTCCGGCGCGCGTGCCAGCAGCGACATGCAAGCCTGGGTGAGTGCGAACGGTGCGGACACATTGACGTGCAGCGCGCGCAGCCAGTCGTCGGGCTTGTGCATTGAAAGGGGCGTGAGCCCATTGAAACTCGCCGCCGCGTGCACGATGCCGTCGAGTCGGCCGAAGTCGCGCTCGAGGCCATCGGCCAGCGCTTCGTAATCGCGCGGCGTCGCGGCTTCCATGTCCAACGGATGGATCACGGGCTCCGGCAGGCCTTCGCTTACCATCGCATCGTAAAGCTGCTCAAGTTGGCGTTTGCGTCGACCGGTGATGACCACCGTGGCACCGGCACGTGCGGCAGCGCGCGCCACCGCGGCACCGAGGCCGCCATAGGCACCGGTCACCAGCACCACGCGATCGGCGAGCGAGCCGGCAGGCGGCGTCCAATCCTGCGGCAGACGAACAAGGGGGAGCGTCATCAGGAATCGGCCCCTTCCACATCCGCAGCCATGCGTGCGAGTTCGCCAGAGGCCTTCAGGTCTTCGATGATGTCGCAGCCGCCAATCAGTTCGCCCTGGATGAACAGCTGCGGAAACGTCGGCCAGTTGGCGTAATGCGGCAGCGCCGCACGCACCTCCGGGTCGGCCAGCACGTTCACCGCATGGAACTTCGCGCCTGCCTCCGTCAGTGCCTGCGCGGCACGGCTGGAAAAGCCGCACATGGGGAACTGCGGTGTGCCCTTCATGAAGAGCACGATGCCGTGCTCGGCGAGCACAGCCTTGATTCGCTCATTAACGTCCATAAGTCAGGTCATTCATCATTACAATGCACGCGGATCGGTAGTGTATCAGTCGTATGCCTGCAGCCGCCCCATGGCTGCGCCGGCCCGACTCCTTATCCTTAGCCAACGCCCAGGAGCCACAACATGGCGATCGAACTCCCTCCCCTGCCCTATGAAAAGAACGCGCTCGAGCCGCACATCTCCGCGGAGACGCTGGAGTATCACTATGGCAAGCATCACCAGGCCTATGTGACCAACCTCAACAATCTGATCAAGGGCACCGAGTTCGAGAACGCCGCGCTGGAGGACATCATCAAGAAGTCGTCCGGTGGCGTGTTCAACAATGCCGCCCAGGTCTGGAACCATACCTTCTACTGGAACTCCCTCAGCCCGAACGGCGGCAAGGAGCCGACCGGCAAGCTGGCCGACGCCATCACCAAGGCCTTCGGTTCGGTCGAGAAGTTCAAGGAAGAGTTCACCAAGTCGGCCGTGGGCAACTTCGGTTCCGGCTGGACCTGGCTGGTGCAGCGCCCGGATGGTTCGCTGGGCATCGTGAACACCTCCAACGCCGCCACGCCGATCACGGGCAGCGACAAGCCGCTGTTCACCTGCGACGTGTGGGAACACGCGTACTACATCGATTACCGCAACGCCCGTCCGAAGTACATCGAGGCGTTCTGGAACCTGGTGAACTGGGACTTCGCGGCCAAGAACCTGGCCTGATTTCCCGGGCGAGACCGAATAAAAAACGGGGCCAAAAGGCCCCGTTTTTCTGTTCGCAATCCGCCTTATTCCTGTGCGCGACGGTGCGATGCGATGACCATGCATCGCGAAGCAGATGACTGAGCTATACCGCTGAATGGCAGTCGCACACAGGGTGCGCTCCCACAAAAAAGCCGCACCCAGGCTTACTGCTTCTCCATCAGCTTGCCCACCGCCGGATCGGCCTGCTGATCCCGGCCGAGCGCATGCGCAATACCGCTCAGACGTTCAACGAGCTGACCGGCGTTGGGGGCGCACACCGTGGCATGCCCCACCTTGCGGCCAACGCGCGGCTGCTTGCCATAGTCATGCCAGTGGGCATCGACGGCTTCCAGCACGGGGGCAGCATCCGGCAGTTCGCCGATCCAGTTGAACATGGCCGATAGTCCGCGCGCGGAGGTATCGCCCAGCGGCATACCCAGCACCGCTCGCACATGGTTTTCGAACTGGCTGGTGAGCGCGCCTTCGATCGTCCAGTGACCGGAGTTGTGCACGCGCGGCGCCATCTCGTTGCCCAGCAGCTCGCCGTTCTTGACGAACAGTTCGAGCGCGAACACGCCCACGTAGTCGAGCTTCTCCGCCAGCGTCCGGGCCAGACCCGTGGCGCGTTCCTGCAAACCACCGATGTCCGGCGCCGGCGCCAGGCTCAGGGACAGCACGCCGTCGGTATGCCAGTTTTGGGTAAGCGGCCAGGTGCGGAATTCGCCATCGCGGGAGCGCACGGCAATGACCGACAACTCGCGATCGAACGGCACGAAGGCTTCCAGGATCAACCCATGCGCCTCGGCCTGTGCACCCAGCGCCGCCCAAGCGGCGTCGGCATCGGCCAACGACTTGATGCGAAACTGACCCTTGCCGTCATAGCCCAACCGGCGGGTCTTGAGGATGGCCGGCGCGCCGATCGCGGCCAACGCAAGATCCAGGTCATGGCGGGTATCGATGGCCTTGAAGTCGGGCGTATGCAAACCGCATTCGCGGAACAGCGTTTTTTCCGCCAGACGATCCTGCGCCACGGCCAGCGCCCGAGGCGCCGGAAATACCGCCACCCGCTCGGCAAGCCAGTGCGCGGTTTCCGCCGGCACGTTCTCGAAATCGAAGGTGACCACATCGACTTGGCGGGCGAAGTGCTCAAGCGCGTCGTAGTCGGTCCAGTCGGCCACCACCAAGGGAGCCACCTGGCCGGCGCAGGCGTCGGCCGCACTGTCCACCACCAGGCTCTTTACGCCGAGCGGAGCAGCCGCAAGGGCCAACATGCGGGCGAGCTGGCCGCCGCCAAGAATGCCGAGAACGAGCTGGCGACGCGTGCTCACGTGCGAGGATCCGGATGGTCGAGCACGCTCTGCGTCTGGCGCGCGCGATAGGCATCGACCGCCTTGGCCAGCGAGGCATCGTGCAGCGCCAGCACCGAAGCGGCCAACAGGCCGGCATTCACCGCACCGGCGCGCCCGATGGCAAGGGTTCCGACCGGGATGCCGGCAGGCATCTGCGCGATCGACAGCAGCGAATCCATGCCATTGAGCGCCTTCGACTGCACCGGCACGCCGAGCACGGGCAAGCGCGTCTTCGCAGCCAGCATGCCCGGCAGGTGGGCCGCACCGCCGGCACCGGCAATGATGACCTGGATACCGCGCTCAACGGCCTCTTCCGCGTACTGGAACAACAGGTCCGGCGTGCGATGCGCGGACACCACGCGCACCTCGTGCGCAACGCCCAGCTCGGCCAATACGTTGGCCGCGTGCTCCATGGTTTCCCAGTCCGAGCGGGAGCCCATCACAACACCCACGCGCGGCGGGAGGGAAGTCGAGGTCATGACCCAAGCCATCCAAAAGGGGTTATTGTACGGACTTTCCGCGTTTCGGTACGAACCCGCCTCTCTATGGATAAGCGTCTGCTCGATATCCTCTGCTGCCCGGTCAGCAAGGTCCCGGTCCGCCCTCTCAGCCGCAGCGAACTGGAGGCCCTCAATGCCGCCATTGCTGCGGGCAGCGTCCAGAACGTGGCTGGGACAGTCGTGCAGGCAGCCTTGTCCGAAGGCCTGATCACCACCGACCGCAAGGTCATTTACCGGGTGGACGACGGCATCCCCGTCATGCTGCCCGAAGAGGGCATCGGCACCCTCCAGCTGCGGGATTTCCCGGCCGCCGCCTGACCTACGGGGACCTGTCAATCGCAGGGCCCTGCGTCGTGCTGTGAACGCGTCGACATATATCGAAGCGCCGCATGACAGCGCGGCCGGCTTTCACGTATTGTAGGCATGCGTATTGTCGGAACGGGCCGCACGCACGTCGGCATCACTTCAGGGGTGTGGCGATGAAAGACGCCAGTGAACCTTCCAACATCGTCAGCCTGACCCAGCGCCTGGATCCGTCCAGCGAGCGCGGAGGCGCCCTTTTGAACACCGTCCGGGACATCGCTGGCCGTCGCCTGCAGATCTTGATCAACGGCATGTTCGAGCATGTCGATGACGCCTTGTTCGACCTCGCCGAAAAGGCGGAGAACAACGCAGCGCAGATGCACTACTTCGATGGCATGCGCGAAGTACGCAAGCGCCGTCCCATCGTGGAACGCTCCTTTCTCACCCATGTATCGCGCGAACTGAGCGACTTTGCCGCCAACCAGCGCAGCGTACCGAGCAGCGGCATCCAGCTGCCGGTCGGCACCGCCGAACTTTCGCTGGTGGCGGACAACGAGCTGGAAGAATCGTTGGCCATCACCAGCATGATCGGCAAGAACGAGACGCGCCTCACGCGCGAGCTGTTCTCCGTGAACCAGCGTCTGTCGGTCATCTACGGCGGCCTCAAGATCGAAGACGGCAGCAACCCGGTCGGACCTGCGGCGCTGTCCCAGGCGTTCCGTCAGGCGATGCGCGAGCTCAACGCGGAGATGCGCGTCAAGCTCATCATCTACAAGCTGTTCGATCGTTACGTGCTGGCGTCCCTGGACGAGCTCTACCAGGAGATCAATGCGGAGCTGATTCGCGCCGGCGTCCTTCCGCAACTGCGCCATGAAGTGTCGCGCGGCGGTGCCGCCGGTCGCGGCGCGGGAGCAGCCGTCGCCGATAGTGGCCAGGAAGGCGGCGCCTACCCCGGCGACGAAGAAGGCGGCGCGTCCAACGAACTGCTGCAGACGTTGCACACCCTGTTCAGTGCCCGCCGCGGCGCACCGGCTACCGCCATGCGCATTCCGGCCGGCGCCGTGCAGCTGCCCAGCGCCAATGAACTGATCGGTGCGCTCAGCGTGCTGCAGAGCCAGGCGGCCATCAACCAGCCCCTGCCCCTGGGCGCAAGCAACGCGCTGGAGCTTGCAGGCGAAGTTCAGCAACTCAAGGAACACCTGCTGGCCCAGATCGGCTCGCTGCGTGGCGAAAAGCCCAGCCAGGTATCGACCATCGACGAGGACACCATCGACCTCGTCGGCATGCTGTTTGAGTTCATCCTCGAAGACCGCAACCTGCCCACCGAGATGCAGGTACTGCTGGCTCGCCTGCAGATTCCGTACCTCAAGGCCGCCATCCTCGACCGCAAGCTGTTCGCGCACCGCCAGCATCCAGCACGACGCCTGCTCGACAGTCTCGCCGATGCGGCCAAGGGCTGGTCGGCTGAGTCCGATCGCGATCACCGCCTGCACGACAAGATCAAATCCATCGTCGATCGCCTGCTGCAGGACTTCGACGATGACATCAGCATCTTCGAGCGCCTGTGCGTCGAACTGCAGGAATTCCAGGACATCAGCCGCCGCCGAGCCGAACTTGCCGAGCAGCGCGTGGCCGAGTCCACCCGCGGACGGGAAAAACTCGAACAGGCGCGTCGCCGCGCGGCACGCGAGATCCTTAGCCGTATAGACGGCCATACGCTGCCTCCGCTGATCCATGGCGTACTGTCGCGCGCCTGGGCCAATTACCTGGTGCTGACCATCCTGCGCCAGGGCGAGGAATCCAGCGAATTCCGCGACGCGCTCCGCTTCGCCAACGACTTCATCGACAGCACCAAGCCCGCACGCACGCTGGATGAGCGCCGTGCGTTGCGCCAGATGTTGCCCGGCATCGAGCGCGCGCTGCGTCGCGGCCTGGCCAACGTCGCCTTCCAGGAAAGCGACATCGACCGCCTGCTGGCGCAGCTGCACACCTATTACCGTCACCAACTCGGCGAAGCCGTGCCGGAGGCGGAGATCCAGGCGGTTGCCGAGCCCAGCAGCCTGCCGATCCCGGAAAGCATCCAGCCGATCGCCGAGGCGGAGCTCGCCCGCTCCGAACCGGAGCCCGAGCCGTTGGTCGATACGCCGGAAATGCAGCTCGTGGCCGAGCTGAAGCCGGGCATCTGGCTCGAGTTCGTCACCGGTCCGGAAACGGTCGAGCGCGCCAAGCTGTCCTGGATCAGCCCGATGAGCGGGCGCTACCTGTTCGTGAACCGTCGCGGCCTCAAGGTCGCTGACCACGCCCCGCACGAACTGGCCGAGGCGCTCGCCCGCGGCTCGGCGCGCGTGCTTGATTCCACGGCCTTGTTTGACCGCGCGCTGGACGCCATCGTCGGTCGCCTGAGCCAGCCTGCCACGGCAACCAGCCCCGCGACCGAATGACTTCCCAACGACTTGCCCCCCCGACGTCCGACCTGATTCGGACGGACGTCGAGCGTGCCTTTGCCGAGGATATCGGCACCGGCGACGCCACCGCCGACCTCCTTCCCGCCTCGGCCCCTGCCAGCGCCACCCTGACGTGTCGCGAGCATGCCGTCATCGCCGGCATCGACTGGTTCAATGCGTGCTTCGCCCGGCTGGATCCAGGCATACAGATCGATTGGCTGTTGGGTGATGGCGATCGCGCCGAAGCCGGCTCGGTGATCTGCCGCCTGCACGGGCGAGCCCGCCCGATGGTGAGCGCAGAACGATCGGCGCTGAACTTCCTTCAGCTGCTTTCCGGCACCGCCACCACCACCGCCGCCTACGTCGCCGCCGTGGCCGGCACGGGCGTGCGCGTGCTGGACACCCGGAAGACCGTGCCCGGTCTTCGCCTGGCCCAGAAATATGCGGTGCGCTGCGGTGGCGGCCATAACCACCGGGTGGGCCTGTACGACGCCATCCTGGTGAAGGAAAACCACATCATTGCCGCCGGCGGCATCCGCGCCGCGGCCGAGGCGGCCCGCCGACTGCATCCAAAGCTGTTGCTGGAAATCGAGGTCGAGAACCTTGAAGAACTGCAGCAGGCACTGGATGCCGGCGCCGACCGCATCATGCTCGACAACTTCACCTTGCCGTTGATGCGCCAGGCCGTGGCCATCGCCAAGGGGCGCGCGGAGCTGGAGATTTCCGGCAATGTCGACCTGAGCACGATCGCCGACTACGCCGGCACGGGCGTGGACTACATCTCGGTCGGCGCCTTGACCAAACACGTGCGAGCCGTTGATCTGTCGCTACGCCTGAAGCTGGACTGACGACCCACGCACGGCTGCCGTCGCTCTACGGCGACCATCGGAATCGCCCGCGCCGGTCCTCGGTCCAGACCCAAGCCGATCTTCTTTGCGACCGCACCGCCTCGCCTTCACCTTGCAAGCCACACGCGCCGCCTACACTCTCGCTCCATGAGTGAACTTCCCGACCTGATCCTGTTGCTGGTTCTGCTGGGCGTCATCGGCGGCTGGCTGAAGCTGAGTCGCGCCCGCGAGCAGGCGACCCAGGAAGCTCGACAGCAATGCCGCCAGCACGGCCTGCAGCTACTGGATGAAAGCGTGGGGCTGCGCAGCCTCAAGCTACGACATGCACGGGGCCAGTGGTTTTGGGAGCGCTGCTACACCTTCGAGGTGAGCATTGATGGCGACGACCGGGAACCCGGACGACTGTGGATGTCCGGCCGGACCCTCACCGGCTTGAGCCTGCCCACGATCCAGAGCCATCTGCCGGACCTGATGGCAGAACACCTGCCGCCAGCCTCGCAAAGCAGCAATGTCGTTCCGATGCGCCCGCGCCTGAACAGGGACAGCAGCCTGCACTGAGGCTGCTGCCTGCCTTACTTCACGACACGCAGGAAGGGCGCGCTGCGCCTGGGCTTGTCGCCTGCTTGATCGCTCTCGGGCGATGGCGGCGTGTCATCAGGATCGGAGGGCGGCGGCGGATTGTCCCCGCCCTCGTCGGCCGGAAACATCATGCCCTGCCCGTTCTCCTGGGCGTAAAGCGCCAGCACGGCCTGCACGGGGATGTGGATGTTGTGGCTGACGCCGGAGAAACGAGCCTGGAAGCTGATCCAGTCGTTGCCGAGGTCCAGGTTGGCGACGGCCCGCATCGCCAGGTTCAACACTACCTGGCCGTTCTTGATGACCTGAGGAGGCACTCGCACGCCTTCGCGGGTGGCATCCACCAGCACGTAAGGCGTGAGGTTGTTGTCGGTGATCCAGTCATAAATCGCCCGCAACAGATAGGGGCGATTGGAGGTCATCGGCGGTAGCTTATCGTCGGTCATTCAAAAACCTGCTGGAGACCGGCGTCACGGAAGCCTTCCGGAGCCTGGTCGAACGAATGGTCGGAGTGTAATGCCAAGCTGAGGGGAGGTGCGCAGGCCATGCCATGAGGCGCGGCGGCAATCATGCCGGAGGAGCCCTGCCCGCTTCATTCGATCCCGCCCTGGTTACCGATCAGGGCCGCATGGCCTTTTCCTCGGCAGTCATGCTTCGCGCATAACCTTGGCTGGCGAACAATCGCTCACCGTAATCGAGGATGGGCTTGCCATCGCGCCCCAGGTCCACGCCCAGCCACGGCAGGCGCCACACCACCGGCGCCACCAGGCAATCGGTCAGGCTCATCTCGGGGTTGAGGAAGAACCGCGACGCCTTGAAGAGCGGCAGCGAGGCCAGCAGGTGCTCACGCAGCCGCTTGCGGGCGGCATCCGCCGGGCGCCCGCCGGCTTTGATGATTTCAATCTCGGGCAGCCAGTCGAGCTCGATGCGCACCGTGGCCAGGCGCAGCCGGGCACGGGACAGCGGATCGATCGGCATCAGCGGGGGGTGGGGATAGCGCTCGTCCAGGTATTCGCAGACGACCGCCGTGTTGTAGAGGGTGAGGTCCCTGTCGACCAGGGTCGGCGTGCTGCCGTAAGGGTTCAGTTCGAGCAGGTCTTCGGGGGGCTTGGCCGGGTCTACCAGTACCCGTTCATAGCTGACGCCCTTGGCTGCAAGCACCAGCCGGGTGCGGTGGCACTGAATACCATCCGCGGTGGTGTACAGGGTGAGTGCGGTACGCGAACGAGCGCTTTGAACCATGCGCGATCTCCCCATCGACATTAAGCGAATACGGCGGCACTAGGCCGCCGTACCCTGGGCCATTGGAGGGGCGCCTCAGTGGACGTCCTTCCAATATTCCTTCTTTAGCAGATATGCCAGGAAAGTGAAGCCCGCCAGGAAGAGCAGCACCCAGATACCGTAACGCTGGCGCTGCAGTGCAGCCGGCTCGGCGGCGTATTCGAGGAAGGTGGTCAGGTCACGCGTGGCCTGCTGGTACTGGGCCGGCGTGAGCTTGCCCGGCTTGGACAGCTCCAGCTTTTCAACCTCGTCGCTGCCTTCCTTCATCACGGCGGTCTGCACGCCCTGCAGCTCCCACAGCGGGAACGGCATGGAGGCGTTCGGGAACACCGTGTTGTTCCAGCCGACCGGGCGGGTCGGATCCACGTAGAAGGAGTTCAGGTAGCCATAGACCCAGTCGGCGGTCTTGGCGCGCACTTCCAGCGAGAGGTCCGGCGGCGCCTTGCCGAAGAACTGCTGGCCCGATTCTTCCGACATGTGCGAGATCACCACGTCGCCGAACTTGGCGCCGGTGAAGTTGAGGTTCTTCATCACCTCGTCTTCGGACAGGCCCAGATCCTCGGCCATGCGCGAGTAGCGCACGTACTTCAGCGAGTGGCAGCCCACACAGTAGTTGAAGAACAGCTTGGCGCCGCGCTGCAGCGAAGCCTGGTCGCGGATGTTTGTCCCGGCCGAGGGCAGACCGCCTTCTTCCTGCGCCATGACCGAATTGGCGCCGACCAGCAGGCCGAGTGCAAGCGCGAGCGAGGAAATGGTTTTCTTCATCAGGGACGTTCGCTTAGTCATGGTCAAACACCACCCGCTCCGGAACCGGCTTGGTCTTTTCCCAGCCGAGGTGCGTGTAGCACCACAGGAACACGAAGAACCCGAAGTAGATGAAGGTCATTATGCGGCCGAACGTGTTCTCCCAGAACGTCGCGTCCGACGGAACCCACTCGACCAGCTTCTCGCCGACCACGCCCGCACCCACCAGGGCCAGGCCGATGAAGGAACCGGCGAAGGACATCAGCGCCACCTTGAAACCGGCGCCGCGATAGCGGATGGAACGCACCTTTCCCCCATCGATCCACGGCAGCAGGAACAGCAGCGCGATGGCGCCGAACATGCCCAGCACGCCCCAGAAGGCGGTGCCGAAGAACGACGGGATCATGCGCAGAATCGCGTAGAACGGAGTGAAGTACCACGACGGCTTGATGTGCGTCGGGGTGACCAGGTTGTTGGCCGGGATGAAGTTGTCGTGTTCCAGGAACCAGCCGCCAAAGGTCGGCGCAAAGAAGATGATGAACGCCGCGATGATCAGGAAGAAGCCGACACCGAACGTGTCCTTCACCGTGTAGTACGGGTGGAACGGAATGCCGTCGGCGGGCTTGTTGGGATCCCAGCGGTTGCCCTTGGGGCCGTGCTTGATATCGACGCCATCGGGGTTGTTCGAGCCCACTTCGTGCAGTGCGGCCAGGTGCAACACGACCAACAACAGCAGCACGATCGGCAGCGCGATCACATGGAGGGCGAAGAAGCGGTTGAGCGTGGCATCAGCGGGCAGGTAATCGCCCATGATCCACTCCACCAGACTGCCGCCGATCACCGGGATGGTGCCGAACAGCGAGATGATCACCTTGGCGCCCCAGAACGACATGTTGCCCCACGGCAGCACGTAGCCCATGAAGGCCTCGGCCATCAGGGCCAGGAAGATCAGCATGCCGAGCAGCCACACCAGCTCACGTGGCTTCTGGTATGAGCCGTACATCAGGCCGCGGAACATGTGCAGGAACACCACCACGAAGAACAGCGATGCGCCGGTGGAATGCATGTAGCGGATCAGCCAGCCCCACTCCACGTCACGCATGATGTACTCGACCGAGTTGAAGGCTTCCGCCGCACTCGTCTTGTAGTTCATGGTGAGGAAGATGCCGGTGACGATCTGGTTGACCAGCACCAACAAGGCAAGCGAGCCGAAGTAGTACCAAAGATTGAAGTTCTTCGGTGCGTAGTACTCGGTCATGTGCTTGCGGTACGTGGGCATCAAGCCCGGCGCACGCTCGTTGAACCAATCGCCGATGCGCGTGAATACGTTGGCCATTAGCCGGCCTCCTTCGGATCCACGCCAATCTGGATGTGCGTGTCGTCAACGAAATGGTACGGGGGCACCAGGAGATTCTTCGGTGCCGGCACGCCGGCGTAGACGCGGCCGGACATGTCGTAGCGCGACTTGTGGCAGGGGCAGTAGAAGCCGCCCTTCCAATCAGGATCGAACGGCTCAGGCTTCATCACCGGCACGAAGTCGGGGACGCAACCCAGATGGGTGCACAGGCCGACCAGCACCAGCCACTCGGGCTTGATGGAGCGAGCTTCATTCTGCGCGTACTTGGGCTGCTGCTCGGCCGAGCCCTGGTCGGACTTGGCGTCGACCAGGCGACTGTCCTGGCTGGGCAGCGCGTCGAGCTGGGCCTTGGTGCGGTTGACCACGAAGACCGGGAGACCGCGCCAAGGATAGGTGACCTTCTGGCCTTCCTCGATCTTGCTGATGTCGACCGTGACCGGCGCACCCGCGGACTTCGCCCGCGCACTGGGCTCCCACGACTTGATGAAGGGCACAGCTGCCGCGACGACTCCAACACCTCCGACCACTGCCGTGGTCGCTGTGAGGAAGCGGCGGCGGCCGTGATCGACGACTTCGTTCGCCATCAGGCTCTCCGGTACTTACATGCCATTGAGACGCGGAACTTAAGAGTTCCACAGGTGCTTGCCAAGCGCGTCAGAACGTACGACAGCGGAAAACCTTCCGCATCGGACCAGAAAAATCCTAGTAACTCCCCCAAACAGCAGGCACGCGGCGCCGCTACGATGAGCATGCGGCCGAGCCGCAGGCTTTCGATTCCGGGCACCTTGCGCACCGGGAAGTTCCCGGGACGACCCGCTTCGCAAGCGCCAGCAGAATCCGGCTCCCGCAAAATCGCGTTAGTGTAGCGTCAGGGCATGACTCGTACAATAAAAGCGGTGCTTTTGCCGCACCTACTCGCAATCCGACCTAACGCCTTGCCACGAAACGCATAACGACATGAAACATGCCGCAGGCACGCTCGCCTTCATCGCCCGCTTCGTGGTTCTCGGGCTGGCGGCTGCCTTCGTCATCAGTCTCCTCTGGCCCAATGTGGGCAATCGCCTGAGGCAACATTTCGGCGTAGGACAGCCCGCCGTGGAAGCTCCTGCAGCCGCCGGTCCCGCCGCGCGCATCAGCGGCCCAGCCTCGTATGCCGACGCCGTCTCGCGTGCCGCACCGTCGGTGGTGAACATCTATGCCAATAAGATGGTCACCGAGCAGGCGGTGCAGATGTATACCGATCCGGTGCTGCAGCGGCTCTTCGGCGGCCGGCCAGCGGGCCCGGCCTACAAGAAGCGCGAGCAGAACCTCGGATCGGGCGTGATCGTGAGCAGCCAGGGCTACGTGCTCACCAACAACCATGTGATCGCCAACGCCGACGATATCCAGGTGCTGCTCTACGACGGCCGCGTCGCCAAGGCGAAAGTGGTCGGGGCCGACATGGAAACCGACCTGGCCGTATTGAAGATCGACGCGGGCAACCTTCCCGTCATCCATATCGCAGACCGCCAACCCGTGCGCACCGGCGATGTGGTGCTGGCCATCGGCAATCCGCTTGGCCTCAACCAGACCGTGACCATGGGCATCGTGAGCGCCATCGGGCGGCAGTTGAGCAGCGGCAGCCCGGAGGACTTCATCCAGACCGATGCGGCCATCAACCTCGGCAACTCCGGCGGCGCGCTGGTCAACACCGAGGGCGAACTGGTCGGCATCAATACGTTGCTGATCGGAAAAGCAGCCAACGCCGAAGGCATCAGCTTCGCCATTCCCGTCGCCAACGCAAAGAAGGTGCTGGACCAGATCATCGACACCGGCCATGTGGTGCGCGGCTGGATGGGGGCGGATTACACGTTTGTGCCCGTCGCGGCCGACAGCGGCCTGCCGGCCGCGGCACGCGGCGCGGTGGTCACCGACATCTATCCGGGCGGCCCGGCCGCCCAGGCGGGCATCCAGCCGCACGACATCCTCCTGCGGCTGGGCAAGGAAGACATCGTCGACCCGGCCGACCTGCGCCGGCACGAGGCCGCCCTCAAGCCTGGAAGCAAGGTGGAGGTGTCAGGATTGCGCAACGGCACGCCGTTCCGCACCGAGGTGATCCTGGCCCAGCGCCCGCCGCTGACGCCGACCGCCTCACTGGATGGTTGATACCCCACCCGTCACCACGGGAGCCCGGCCTCCGGGCACATGGATTGCCTGTCCGTAACGACGACGCAGCGTGCCCACGCGCTCCACATAGACACGGGTTTCATCATAGGGCGGCACGCCGTTGTAGCGCTGCACGGCACCCGGCCCCGCGTTGTACGCGGCGGCGGCCAACTGCTCGTTGCCGTTGAAGGTACGCAGCAGCAAGCCCAGGTAGCGGGCGCCGCCGCGGATGTTTTGGGCGGTATCGAAGGCGTCCTTCACGCCCATGTCGAGCGCGGTACCTGGCATCAGCTGCATCAGGCCCTGGGCTCCCTTGATGGACAACGCCCGGGGGTTGAACGCGCTTTCGGCATGGATGATCGCGCGCAGGAAGGCCTCATCGACGCCGGATTCCTGGCTGGCTAGCTGGATCACATCCGTATAGGCAGAGAGATTGAGCGCTACCGAATCCCAGCGGATGTTGGAGTGCAGGTTGCAGGCCACGCAGGTAGCGATATAGGTGAACAGCATCGTCACCGCGGGCCCCTGCGCCGCTGCCGGGCGAAGGTTGGTGTACTCCACGCTGCCATCCTTACGGACGATGCGATAGACCGCCCCGCGCAACACGTGGTCGCCATCGGAAGACACGTTGGCCACGGGCTTGTCGGGTGTGGAGCTGCTGCGGGCCGGACTGGTTTCGCTGTAGCTCCACTGTCCAGGCTTGCCATCGGGTGCGCGGGGCGGCGGCACGCGACGCGCCGTGGTTTCCACAGAATCCTGTACCCAGGCAAGGGAAGTCACCGGCGGCGCCACGATCGGCGCCTTGGCAGCGGACGTCCCGACCGAGCCCTGGACGCCCGAAAGCGTTGACACCGGCGCTTTCGGGACCGCCTTGCGACGGACGGGCTCGGGCGCACTGGCGATCTTGCTGCAGCCCTGGTAGCCCGCCGCGCTGCTGCTGAACACCACTTCGCCGGAAGTCCCGGTGCAGCGGTAAAGGGCGCCTGCGTGACCGGACGGGATCAGGCCAAGCAGCCCCAGCAAGAGGACGCAGCATGCCGCCAGCCGCCGAACAGCCGGGTCATGCATCCATGGCGAAAGCCGTGGGATCACGACGCCCGCACCGGTCGCGGCATCGTGACTACGACGCGACCCCGGCCCAACACACCCATACTTCCCCCTTCTTGATGCATCCCGCCCCACTTGGGCGGCGGCAGGCACGGCGCAGTGTGCCCCCAGCCCGGGCATGAGCCAAGCGCCACCTGGCCATTTCGTGCGGAAGGGCAAACTTCCCTCCCTTACCGCCGCCATCCGGCGTGCAAGTATCTGACCACGCAGGCCCTTCGGGTGGCGGGCGCTGGGCGGGGAGCGTAAACTGTTGGGTTCGGCAATCTTCCGCCGCTCCAGTGAACTACGGTACTAAGAGCCTGTTTAATGCCTTTTCATGATCCGCGTTGCACACGAATGGCTGCCAGAGAGTGGCCTGTGGCGCAGCGCCTGACTGGCTGTCAGGCCAAGCCGCAGGATGCTCTCTGGCAGCCATTCGTGTGCAACCCAAAGGGCCGGGCCTGCGTGCCCGCCATCCTGCGCCATCACTCCGTCGTGTATCGACATACACTCCATCGTTCTTCCTTGGCTGGCGGGCACGCAGGCCCGGCGCGGACCATGAAAAGGCATTAAACAGGCTCTTATCCCATGACCGGCAAGCTTTTCATCAAAACCCACGGCTGCCAGATGAACGAGTACGACTCGGCCAAGATGGCCGACGTGCTCAAGGCCTCGCACGGGCTGGAGCTGACCCAGGACGAGTCCGAGGCGGACGTCATCCTGGTCAACACCTGCTCGATCCGTGAGAAGGCCCAGGAAAAGGTGTTCAGCCAGCTTGGCCGCTGGAAGGAACACAAGCAGGGCGGCAAGCCGGTGCTGATCGGCGTGGGCGGCTGCGTGGCCTCGCAGGAAGGCAAGGACATCATCAAGCGCGCGCCCTACGTGGACCTGGTGTTCGGCCCGCAGACCCTGCACCGTCTGCCTGAGCTGATCGAGGCCCGCCGCGAGAGCGGCAAGCCCCAGGTGGACATCAGTTTCCCGGAAATCGAGAAGTTCGACCGCCTGCCCGAGCCTCGCGCCGAAGGCCCCACCGCCTTCGTCTCCATCATGGAAGGCTGCTCCAAGTACTGCTCCTACTGCGTGGTGCCGTACACCCGCGGCGAGGAGATCAGCCGCCCGTTCGACGACGTGCTGGTGGAAGTGGCGCAACTGGCCGAACAGGGCGTGCGCGAAGTGACCCTGCTGGGCCAGAACGTCAACGCCTACCGCGGCCCGACGCATGACGGCGGCATCGCCGACCTGGCCGTGCTGATCCATGCCATTGCGCAGATCGAAGGCATTGGCCGCATCCGTTTCACCACCTCGCATCCGCTGGAGTTCTCCGACTCGCTGATCGAGGCGTACGCCAATGTGCCGCAGCTGTGCAACTTCCTGCACCTGCCCGTGCAGGCCGGCTCGGACCGCATCCTCACCGCGATGAAGCGCGGCTACACCACGCTGGAGTTCAAGCAGAAGATCCGCAAGCTGCGCGCGGTGCGCCCGGACATCTGCCTCTCTTCCGACTTCATCGTGGGCTTCCCGGGCGAGACGGACGAGGATTTCGAGAAGACCATGAAGCTGATCGAAGACGTCGGCTTCGACCAGAGCTTCTCCTTCATCTTCTCCGCACGCCCCGGCACGCCGGCCGCCAATCTCGAGGACCACACGTCCTCCGAGGTGAAACACGAGCGTCTTTCGCGCCTGCAGGCCAAGCTCAACGACAACGCCCGCAAGATCAACGAGGCGATGGTGGGCACCGTGCAGCGCGTGCTGGTGGAAAAGCCCAGCAAGAAAAATCCCAACGAGTTCACCGGCCGCACCGAAAACATGCGCTTCGTGAACTTCCCCGGCCATGAGCGCATGATCGGCCAGTTCATCGACGTGGTGATCACCGAGGCGATGAGCAATTCGCTGCGTGGTCGCGTGCATCTGGCCGATGAAGCGGCCGCTTGAACTTGAGCCTTTAAGAAGCCCCTCTCCCACCGGGGAGGGGTTGGGGTGAGGGTACGGGGCTTGCCGCACGCTCAACAAGCTGAGGCGCAAGCACGCACACTCATCCGCCTGCCGGCCCCTTCTCCCGAAGGGAGAAGGGTTTCTCCTCGAACTCTTCAACACTTTCCATGACCAACGGCCTCCCCCAACGCGACTTCGCACTGGAACCCGAAGACAACGCCCGTCTCTCCAACTTGTGCGGCCCGTTCGACGAACACCTGCGCCAGGTGGAACTGCGTCTGGGCGTGGAGATCAATCATCGCGGCAACCTGTTCCAGGTAATCGGCGAGGAAGGCGCGGTACGCGCAGCCGAAAAGGTGCTGCACGCGCTGTATGCAAGCACTGAGGCCGAGTCGCTCAACGGCGCGAAGATCAACCTGCACCTGGCCGAATCGGGCATCGAGGCGATCGTCAACGAAGCCGCTGAAGGCGCGCAGGAAGTCGCGATCAAGGTGAAGCGCGGCGTGATCAAGGGCCGCGGCCCCAACCAGGCGCGCTACCTGCACGCGATCACCACGCACGACATCAGCTTTGGCGTCGGCCCCGCCGGCACTGGCAAGACTTATCTCGCCGTGGCGAGTGCCGTCGAGGCGTTGGAGGCAAACCGCGTGCAGCGCCTGCTGCTGGTGCGCCCCGCGGTCGAGGCTGGCGAGAAGTTGGGCTTCCTCCCCGGCGATCTTTCGCAGAAGGTCGACCCGTACCTGCGTCCGCTGTATGACGCGCTGTACGAAATGCTCGGCTTCGAAAAGGTCGCCAAGCTGATCGAGCGCAACGTGATCGAGATCGCCCCGCTCGCCTACATGCGCGGCCGCACGCTCAACGATTCCTACGTAATTCTCGACGAGGCGCAGAACACCACCGTCGAGCAGATGAAGATGTTCCTGACGCGCATCGGCTTCGGCTCGGTGGCGGTGATCACCGGCGACGTCAGCCAGATCGACCTGCCGCGCCACGTGCGCTCGGGCTTGCGTCATGCCATCGAAGTGCTGCGCGGTGTCGACGGGATCAGCTTCACCTTCTTCACCTCGCGCGACGTGGTACGCCACCCGCTGGTGGCGAAGATCGTGCGCGCCTACGAGGCGTTCGAGCAGGCGAACGAGGAACAGCCCCGGTGAGCGCCGCGCCACTGACGCTTTCGGTCGGCTATGCGGCGCCGCGCAAGGGCGTGCCTTCGTCGCCCAGTTTCCACACGTGGGTCGAGGCGGCCCTGCGGGGCGCCAAGCGCCGCAAGACCACCGAGCTCTCCATTCGCATCGTCGACGCCAAGGAAGGTCGTGCGCTCAATCGCGATTATCGCGGCAAGGATTACGCCACCAATGTGTTGTCGTTCCCGGCGGAACTGCCGCCGGGCGTCAACCTGCCCCTCATCGGCGACCTGGTGATCTGCGCCCCTGTCGTCGCGCGTGAAGCGGCGGAGCAAGGCAAGCTCGCGCGCCACCATTGGGCGCACATGACAGTGCACGGCGTGCTGCATCTGCTTGGCTACGACCACATCGACGAGGGTGAAGCCGAGGCGATGGAGGCGCTGGAGACCCGGATTCTGGCCGGGCTCGGGATCGCCGATCCTTACGATGCCTGAGCCTTACCTCCTCTCCCCTTTGGGGAGAGGACTGAGGTGAGGGGGCAATCTTGCGACTCCGCCGCACCCGGAGCTGGCTCCGAACGAAGGTTCCAGCGAACCCCGCCGCCCTTGCCCTGCGCTCTCCCTGCGGAGAGGAGAAAGCATCGCCCTCCCTGCAGGGCGGCAAGGGAAAAGCCGAGCCTTCGTCCCTTGTTCCTGAATCGTCACGTTTTTTCCGCTAGACTGACCTTTCCGCCCGATATCGGGCAGAACCTACAAGAGTAATGAACGAGGACCCTGGCAGTACCAGCGGCCCGGCTCACCGCAAGTGGTGGGATCGACTGGGCCATTTGTTTTCCGGCGAGCCGCGCAACCGAAAGGAGCTCATCGAAGAGCTGCGCACCGCCCAGGCCAACGGCCTGATGTCCAACGACACCCTGACCATGGTCGAGGGTGCGATCAAGGTTACCGAGCTGAGCGTGGACGACGTCATGGTCCCGCGTGCCCAGATCGTTATGGTGTCGGCCGAAGCACCGCTGCGCGAGATCCTCGAGATCGTGGTGGAGTCCGGACACTCGCGGTTCCCCGTGCATGGCGAGGACAAGGACGAGATCCTCGGCATCCTGCTGGCCAAGGACCTGCTGAAGTTCGTCGGTGACGGCGACCATTTCGATGTCCGCACCGTGCTGCGCCCTGCCGTGCTGATCCCCGAATCGATGCGCCTGAACGTGCTGCTGGCGGAGTTCCGCCACACGCGCAACCACATGGCGCTGGTGGTGGATGAATACGGCGGCGTCGCCGGCCTCATCACCATCGAAGACGTGCTCGAGCAGATCGTCGGCGAGATCGACGACGAGCACGACGACGAGGAAGAGCCCACGCTGATGCACGAACAGTCCGGCGGCGGCTGGATCGTCAGCGCACTCACGCCCATTGCCGACTTCAACGAGCAGGCCGGCGCGAGCTTCTCCGATGAGGAGTTCGACACGGTCGGCGGCATGTGCACCTCCGAGTTCGGCCACCTGCCGGAAGTCGGCGAGGAAATCGCCATTGGCGACTTCCTGTTCCACGTCACCGAAGCGGACGACCGTCGCGTACAGGCGTTCCGAGTTACCCATCGCCAGGAAGACTGATCGTGCATCGATCAGGCAGGACGCTCATGCCCGCACCCACGCAGCACCTTGGCCGCCGGCTGGCGGCGTTCTGCCTGTTCATTCTGCTAGGCGCCCTTGCCTGGTCGCCGCGCGCGCAAGCCGGCATCGCCAATGCGCCGGGCGCCAACCTCGAAGTGTCATTGATCACCTACGGCCCAGGCGACACCTACTGGGAACGCTTCGGGCATGACGCCATCGAACTGCGCGATGTCGCCAGCGGTGAGGCGATCACCTTCAACTACGGCGTGTTCGATTTCGATGAGAACGGCTTCCTGCTGCACTTTGCACGTGGGACCATGCATTACCTGATGGACGCCGCGCCCAGCGAGATCGACCAACGCTATTACATGGACGTCGGCCGATCGGTCACGCGCCAGCGGCTCGCCTTCACCACTGCACAAGCCGCCGATTTGCGCGATTTCCTGCTGTGGAACCTGCGCCCGGAAAACGTGCGCTACGACTACGACTATTACGCGAACAACTGCGCCACGCGCGTTCGCGATGCTCTCGATGCAGCACTGGGCGGCGTACTGAAAAAGCAGCTCGAAGCGCGCCCTGCCCGCATGAGCTTTCGCCAGCAGACCGCGCGGCTGATGAGCCAGCAGGCATGGCTGATGCTCATCCTCGATCTCGGCCTGGGCCCGTATGCCGATCAGCCGCTCAATGCCTGGCAGGAAAGCTTCCTGCCGATGGTGCTGCGGGAAGACATCCGCAACGTGTCCGTGCCGAATGCCAACGGCGTCAAACAGCCACTCGTGCAGGACGAACAGCTGCTCTCCCCGAACCGTCTCTCGCCTCCGCCCTCCGAAGCACCGGACCTGCGGTTGCCATTGGCGCTGGCCGGCCTCGCCTTCGCTGCAGCACTGGTCGCCGCCCACCGGTTTGCACCGACCGCTTACGCGCTCCTCGGCACGTTGTACCTGTCATTGGCCGGATTGGTCGGCATTGCCTTGCTCATCCTGTGGACGCTGACCACTCACCACTCGGCGTGGGCCAACGCGAACCTGCTGGTATTCAATCCACTGGCATTCCTGCTGCCGGCGGCGGTGTGGCGATCCCGTCGCGGTAGCGTGAGCTCAGGCGCAGCCAACGCACTGATCGTGCTTCAGCTGGTCGCGGTGTTGGTAGCGTGGCTGCTGCATTTGCTGCCTGGAGTGGTCCAGCAGAACCAGCCCTGGCTGCTGTTCGCCATGCCGTGCTGGCTGGCGCTGGCTTGGTGCCTGCGGCCAAATCGCGTCTAGCGGCATGCGTTAGGGCATCACAGCACGGGCCGACCCGGGAGCCACCACAAAATGTAGGTCCATACGCTCTGCCAAGTGCGGCGCGATTGATCGAGCATAGCTCGCGGTCAGGTGTTGATTGTCGCGAAAAACGATCATCCCGTTGCGCTCCGCCATGCACTGCCCTTGAGGACAGACGATGTCATTCATGTCCAGCATGCGTACATTCGTGAAATGACTAGAAGCCTGCGTGAGCCAATCGAAGACAAGCTCGCCATGCTCATCCATCACCGATGCGTCGCAAGTCTGTATTGAACCCAGCCAGCCTGGGCGGCCATGGCGGGTCGCAAGACAATCCGGCCCGTCGAATGGAAGATGTGGTGTGCCGCGCAACACATAGAGCTGTGCGGCGGCCTTGCTCAAGACGCCAAGAACGCTATCGGTGCCACTCACCCATTGCGCATGTGTAAAGCCGTACGTCGCTGCGGAGCCCAGCACTACAATATCCGGCTTCAGAGATGCGACTTGCTGCAGCGCCTTCGCGCGCCACGCGGTACATTCAGTGTATTCCCGACCGATACGCTCATAAAAAAAGGAAGCATCCACCATGGAACACGATGACTTGGTAAGCACGATAAAGCGCCAGTCACGTCGCTGAAAAATGCTGACCAAGGCCGGCACCCACTGTCCCGCAATACTGTCCCCCATGAGCACGGCTGTGTGCGCCGCATCAGCTGAACCAAACGTGCACAACACGACGCGATCGCTGTGATACCAGTCATCGCATCCCATTGCGTAGATACCGGGGGCATCCATATGCGCCTTCGCATAGCGCTGGAACTCGGGGCCCCGACTTTGTAGCAATGCGTTCGCGCCCCAGTGCACGGCAAACGTGGCAGCTGCGGCCATGAGGGCCACGACGCTCGCCAGCGCCAATCGTCGATGCGCCAGCCACCACGCGCTTTGCCTGACCGGTCGCTCGACCAACCAGAACGAAACGATAGCCAAAGTAAACGAGAGAACCACTGCAATCGCTCGCGTCCACGGGCCGCGGGACTCGGTCACCGCGTACCCAAGCAGCAGGATGGGCCAATGCCAGAGATACCAAGCATAAGAGACCTGTCCGATCCCCTGTAATGGCCTCCAGGCAAGGACAGCCGAGACCCCCCGATTCGGTGCTTCCAACCCGGAAACCAAGATAGTCACCGCCCCAAACGTAGGCAGTAGACTCCGCCAGCCTGGATAGGCCATATGGCTATCAAAGACAAACGCAGAGCAAACCACCAAGCCCAACCCAAGCCAGCCGAGCCAGAAGCCAACGCTTTCGGCAGAGGCTGTCTTTAAGGGCGCTATCAACCTCTGCTCACTTCCGAGATAGATCCAGATCAGCCCACCCACCGCGAATTGCCAAGCTCGCATAGGCATCATGTAAAAAGCCAAAGGCTGTTCACGGATTGTCATCAGGACACACCCCGCCCCGCTCAGGATGGCGACCCCAATCATCACCAACTTCAAATGTGTGATGTTCCGTTGCCCATGCCGACAACCAAGCGCCCACCACAACAAAACGGGCCAAAGCAGATAGAACTGCTCTTCTACGCCTAATGACCAAGTGTGCAGAAAGAGGTTGCTTAGTGATCCCGGTGAAAAATAATCGAGCTGCGTGAGAGCAAACCGGATGTTGCTGGTCCAGAAAACGGCAGCAGCGGCAGCCCTTGCCTGTTCAACTTGCTCCCCCGGGGCGAGCACCATACGAGCGGCACCCGAGACCACAACCACCATGACAAGCAAGGCAGGAAGCAGGCGTCTTAGGCGCCTGACATAGAAATCGCCGAACCGGATTCCGCCGGTGACTCCAACCTCATGCAGCAGCAAGCCGGTAATCAGGAACCCTGATAGAACAAAGAAGATGTCAACCCCGACAAAACCGCCCGCGAGCCCCGGCACGCCGGCGTGAGCGCCGACGACCAATAGAATCGCCACCGCCCGGAGCCCCTCGATATCTCCTCGATATCCCAGCCTGAAGTAACCTGTTGTCATCGATACCCCCGCCCTATCTGGTAGCAATAATAGCTCCACGAACAACGCACATAGCGACGCAATCACCATAAGCAGAAATTGCACCACCACCCGTCGGAAGGCATCATCACGCCCATGACCGAGTCTCATCCCACAGCGACATCGAACACTCAGCCCGCCAATTCCATGGTCATCAATTGCGTCGCCTATCACTCCGATGGCCAGCGCATCGGCGACGTGAGCCTTGACGACATCAGCGAAGTGCTCAAGCAACCCGATACTTTCGTGTGGGTGGGCCTGCATGAGCCGGATGCGGCACTCCTGGACAAGATCCAGGAAGAGTTCGATCTGCACGACCTGGCAATCGAGGATGCGCAGCACGCCCATCAGCGCACCAAGATCGAAACCTACGGTGACTCGCTGTTCATTGTGGTGCAGACCGCGCAACTGATAAGCGGTCATATCGCTTTCGGCGAAACGCACATCTTCCTAGGCGCGCGGTATCTGGTCACCGTACGCCATGGTGCATCGCTGTCATACGCACCCGCGCGACGCAATTGCGAACACACCCCGGAACTGCTCGCTCACGGCCCCAGTTATGGGCTTTACGGCGTGCTCGACTTCATCGTCGACAACCTGCTCCCCATCGTTCGCGACTTTCGGGAAGAGCTGCAGGAGCTGGAGAAGGACATTTTCGCCGACACCTTCAATCGCAGCACCATCCGGCGCCTGTACGACATGCAGCGCGACCTGATGACGCTGCGCCTGGCAGCAGCACCACTGCAGGACATCATCAGCCAACTGGTACGGTTGCACCCACAGTTGATTCCCGACGAGCTTCGCGCCTATTTCCGCGACGTGTACGACCACGTGTTCCGAGTCAACGAATCGATCAGCGCGATGCGTGAGATGCTCGCCGCCGCCATCAACGTCAACCTTTCGCTGGTGACGTTCGGACAGAACGAAGTCATGAAGCGCCTGGCCGGCTACGCCGCCATGCTGGCCGCACCCACGCTGATCACCAGCTGGTACGGCATGAACTTCGCGCATATGCCCGAACTCAACAAGCCGTGGGCTTATCCCGTGATCATCGGGCTCGTGGCGACATTAGTGGGAAGCATCTACTACTTTCTCAAGCGGGCAAAGTGGCTGTAATCGCGTGCCACTCCCAGCCAGGTCTCTTATCGCCTAACCCTCGCTTCTTCGCATCCTCAACGGCTCCATCGGGCCGTGGAAGTTGAGCCAACAACTTCGCCTGATCGCGCCCATCGAAAGAGATGAACGTCGACCCGCAGGGTGGTACAGCGCCATCGAAGTGATCTTTCGGGTTTTGCGCGTCAAGTAAATCGCAGGACAGAGTGAAAGACGACATCTTCACTCTGCCGCGTTCGCTCGGAGCACAACTCCGAAACTGATTGCAATATGCGGACGCCGATAACCCAGGCCATTTAATCTCGTGGCGAAACCCGCAAGCAGCCGGATGTTGGAAGCGCCGTATTGCAGGGACAGCCCTGATGCCGGCTCACGACGATCGTGCAGCGGCACTCGTTGTTTGGCCTCAACTCCAGACCAACCAGTCGCATCGAAACTGGATGGCTCAAGCCCGCATGCATTCGTCTGATAGGCCTCCTATACGAAAGCGACATAGCGTCAGTACTGCTCAAGTCGCTGACATAAGCACGCAGACGTTCGCACAAGTCCATCAGCCAAGCCTTACGCCTGATTTCCATCGCCGTGCGTAGTGATCGCATTCGGTCGGCATCACAGACAACTATCGACGAAATGGGTGGCATACGGCGTGCCTTGAGTACGCCCGAGCATCCCGGGCGTTCCGATCATCCAAGAGAACCGATACCCACAAGGGAATCCGAACCGGGGCTCAGCCACATCACCGATGTTTCGCCAATTTGCTGAGGACTCCCCATGAAGACTGTACAAAAAGGCTTTACCTTGATCGAACTGATGATCGTGGTAGCGATCATTGCGATCCTCGCAGCCATCGCCATCCCCCAGTATCAGAATTACACCATTCGCGCCAAGGTATCCGAGGGCCTCGTGCTGGCCGACGCCGCGAAACTTGCCGTCGCCGAAACGGTTTCATCCAATTTCGGCACCGCCATAACCGCATACGCAGGTACCGGCGGAGCGACTACGGGCGACTATGGTTATGAATTCACCACTACCAACAATATCGAGAGCATTGCCATTGCGGCAACCACCGTAACGACACCTGCAAAAAAGGACGGCCAGATCACCGTCAAATTCAGCAGCACGTTCCCCGTCCCTGGCATGATCCTTCACTTGACGCCAGGCAGCGGCACAGTAACTGGCGGCGCGCCGTCGGGTGCCATGGTGGCAGCTCAGCCCATTGTGTGGGGCTGTGATGTTGGCGGTGTGACGGCAAACTATAAGTATGTCCCTGCAAACTGCCGCAATTAAGTCGACGCGAGCACCCGCAGCATGAAAAAAGCCGCCGAAAGGCGGCTTTTTTTCCTTTCTGATCCAGTGCGGGCAATAATCGCGGCAGCAGCGACATCATTGATGTGGCGACCTTGAAATGCCTACATTGCGATGATCGCGGGCAAGGCTGCCGCCATGCTTGCCATGGATTGCGTCGGTATTCGTAGTGAAGGCAGGCCGCCATAGCCATGTAACGCTTGCGCGTCGAGCGGCCTCGGGCCATTCATCGCGATCCCCACTTGAAGCAATCCCGAGCGGCGGCTGGGCATCGATAATCACGCTCGACAAACAACTTCGCCGTTTCGGTCCTGGCCGCCCCGTGCAGTCAGCGCCGACAACGGGACCCGTCGGTCGTCCTGTCTTTCACAGCCGTTAAAACCGATCGCAAAAAAATGGCGACCCTAGGCCGCCATTTTGTCGCTCATTCCACACGCTTACTTCGCGGCATCCTTTTCACTTTCAGGCGACGTCCACTGCTTCAACCACGCATTGACGGTCTCATGCCACTGCACACTGTTCTGCGGCTTGAGCACCCAATGGTTCTCGTCCGGGAAATGCAGCAGCTTGCTTGGGATACCGCGGCGCTGCAACGCCGTGAAGGCACCGAGACCCTGCGTATCCGGGATGCGGAAATCCTTGGCCGAATGGATCACCAGCATCGGCACGCGCCAATCCTTGACGTGATTGATCGGGTTGAACTTCTCGTAGTTCTCCGGATGTTCGTATTGCGTACCACCGTTCTCGCGCTCTTCGAACCAGAGCTCTTCGGTGTCGTAATACATGGCGCGCGCGTCGAACACGCCATCATGGTCCACCAGGCACTTCCAAGGCTGGTTCCACACACCGGCGATCCAATACGTCATGTAGCCGCCATAGCTGGCGCCCAGCGCGCACGCGCGATCACCATCGAGGAAGCTGTACTTGGATAGCGCCGCGCTCCAGCCCGCCTTCAGGTCTTCCAGCGGCTTGCCGCCCCAGTCACCGGAGATCGAATCGGTGAACGCCTGGCCATAGCCGGTGGAACCGTGGAAGTTGATGGTGACAACGGCAAACCCCTGGCCCGCATAGGTTTGCGGATTCCAGCGGTAGCTCCAGCCGTTGCTCATCGCGCCCTGCGGACCACCATGGATGATGAAGGCCACTGGGTATTTCTTGCCCGACTTGTAGTTGGCCGGCTTCACCACATAGCCCTGCACCGTTTCGTTGTTCCAACCCTTGAAGGTGAAGAACTCCGGCTCACCCATCTGCGCGTTCTTCAGGCGCGCGGCGTTGTAGTGCGTCACCTGCTTGAGGCCCTTGCCCTTCAGGTCAGCCACATACAGGTCGGCCGAACGCTTGAGGTCGTCACGCTGCACCAGCAGCCTCGACTTGCCGACCGAGTACGCGCCGACATCGCCGGCAGTCACCAGCGTCGTGACCTTGCCGGTTTCGGCATCGATGGCAAACAGCGGGTGCTGGCCCTGATCATCCGTAGTGGCGTAAAGCGTCTTGCCATCGGCAGAAATCTGCAGTCCGCCGGCGGAGCGATCCCAGTTGGGGGCCACTTCGTGCTTCTGACCGGTCGCCAGATCCAGCGCCATGATGCCGAAGCGGTCTGCTTCCGACACCGGCGTCTTCATCGCCAGGTAGTAAAGCGTCTTGCCGTCCGGCGAAGGCAGCGGAAATGCATCCCAGGCCTGGTTGGCGGCGGTGAGGTTGCTCGGCGGCGCCGAGCCATCGGCGGGCACGCTATAGACGTCGAAGTTGGTCGACCACGGCTCGGTCTTGCCGGCGATGCGAGCGCTGAAGTACACCGTCTTGCCGTCGGGGGAGAAGCTGAATTCATCGTCGCCGCCAAAAGGCTTGCTCGGCACGTCGCCATCAATGCCACGGGTAAGCAACACGGGCTGCTCGCTAGCGTTATCGACATCGGCGATGAACAGCTGCGCACGGCGGCCATCCGACCATGTGTCCCAATGGCGTACGAACAGCTTGTCATAGACGGTGCCGGATGCCTTGTCTGCGGAGCGACCGTCCAGGCGCTCCTTGGTGCAGGCCAGATCTGCGCAGTCGGTGAACACGCCAAACGTCAGCAGTGCCTTCTTGCCATCCGGCGAGAGCTTGTAACCATCCACATCGATCGGCGCATGCGTCACCTGCACCGCCTCCCCCGAAGCGCTAGGCGACCGGCGCCAAACCTGCGCCACGCCATCCTTCGCCGCAACGTAATAGAACGCCTGGCCATCCGGCGCCCAACGCGGCGACGAAGCCTTCTCCACCAGCTTCACCGGCGTGCCGCCCTTGCCGAGGTCCAGCAGATAGATCGACGTCACGCCCTTGTTCGCCGCGTAGTCGGTAGCACGTACGGTATAGAGCGCGTACCGCCCATCCGGCGACAGTTGCGGGTCGCCCACGCGATCCATCATCACGAGGTCGCGGATATTGAACGGATGCGGGCCGTGGTTCTCGACCTCGGCCGCGACGGCTGAGGTAGCGGCAAGCGAGAGCGCGAGCGCGACAAACAAGGGTTTCATCGAGGGGTTCCCTGGGTGCTACGAAGGCCCCGACGGTAAGAGCCCGCGCTTTGCAGTGCAAGGGCGGAACCGTGGCAGCTGCGTCTAGCGGTGGCCGCAGATCGAGAACTATCCGTCCCACTTTAAGTTCGCGCTCCGACATGTCACGGCCTCTCTGGCCAACCGTTTAGTCGAGACTGAGGAAACAGCCCTCTCCATCATCTTTTTCGCCCCCTGCCTTTCCGTCCGCAGACTACCGATCTGATGATGGACTCCAGACGGCGGTGCATTTCTACACCGCACGTAGCCGCCTCTCGTAATCGCGGCTCCGAAATGCCCTCCCAGTGCGGGCGAACTGGCATCACGGGCACCAAGGGGGACAAGAAGCTTGCGCACATGGACTCGCCTGCCGCTGCGCCAAGGGTGAATCGCCATGGCCCTTCCAGGTATCAATAAGTGCCCACCAAGGGCGTTTCGTGACTTGTGCCGCACCCCGCCATGACAATCAACGTCACTTTGTGACAATCAACGACGCACCCTCTAACACGGCAAAAAACGTTAGATAGCATGGTGTTGTCGGCCAATTGCCCGATCCCGTGACAGTGTGCACAATCCAAGTGCCTACAGGGCGCCTACATGGATGTGGGTAATCGCCTACGATATGTACGGCACGTAATGTGCTGTACAGGCCAAGAGCTTCCTGGTCGTTCCAGACCGCTGTAAGGGGAACCGATCCCGCCTAGGGGGAAATCGGGGCCGGGGCTCAGGGGGCATCACCGGTTAGCTAATCAAACAGAGGAACCATCATGAAGAAGAGCATTCAGAAGGGCTTTACCCTGATCGAGCTGATGATCGTCGTGGCGATCATCGCGATCTTGGCGGCCATCGCCGTGCCTGCCTACCAGAACTACATCGTTCGTTCCAAGGTGACTGAGGCGATCTCCGCCATCGACATGGCGCGTACCGCCGTGGCAGAGACCTTCCAATCCACGGGCCGTATTCCGCCGGGCAACGTCTCGGCTGGTCTGCCCGGCACGCCGGCTAGCGTTGCATCGAAATATGTAAGCGATCTTGAAATTGCCGCCGATGGCAGCGGCAAGATCACGGCCACGGTCCAGGGCACCAACAATGCCGAGGCGGATCAAAAGACGGTGATTTTCGCTCCGGTTGACGCTGCTGGAAACGCATTTACCAACGCTTCGACTGGCACGATCAGCTGGAAGTGCACGGGCGGCACCGTAGCGACGAAGTTCCTGCCGGCCAATTGCCGCCAGTAATAGCTTTAGTTGCAATTCCCTCGAAGGGCCGCATTTCGCGGCCCTTCTTTTTGTGTGCGTTGCGCATTGCAAGGACGATGCCCTACCGTTTCGCTACCATGACGCCTTCGCATCTGACGGATTTTTCTGATGCACGTGGATGACCGAACTAACCCTTGGCTACCGTGGGTGCTATTGGCGCTTGCCGCCATGGCCACCGCCGCGGTGTATGCACCAGGCATGGCTGGCGGGTGGGTATTCGACGATTTCCCGAACATCGTAGACAACCCGGCCATCCATATCACAGAGGGACAGTCGACGCTGGCCGCATGGGTGAATTCCGCGCTGTCATCACCATCAAGTTTTCTGCGTCGACCGCTAGCTTCGCTTACCTTCTCCCTGAACTGGTACATCGGAAACGGGGACGCGCTACCGTTCAAGATCACGAATATCCTCATCCATCTGCTCAACGGCCTACTGCTGTTCTGCATGTTACGGGCCTTGCTGCAATTGCTGGGGCTGCAGCGGGGTGACCTAGCGGCTAGAGCCAACGGCAATCTGCCGAGAGTAGAAAGGGGAGACATCGCATTCGACCAGGCCGGTGCAACACGCCTCGCACTGATCATCAGTGCGGCTTGGATGCTGCTACCCATAAATCTGATGGCGGTGCTATACGTCGTGCAGCGAATGGAAAGTCTGTGCCAGGTATTCATCCTGGCCGGCTTGTGGGCATACCTGCATGGCCGATGGATGATGTTGACGGCGAGTCATTCGAGCCAAGACAGGAAAGGGCTTGCGCTTGCTATCAGCGGCATCGCGCTGGGCGCGGGCTTGGGCCTGACATCGAAAGAAACCGCCGTCTTGTTGCCTGTATTCGCCTTCTTGGCTGAATGGATCGTGCTGCGATTCGCGCGCGCCGCCCCTGCGCCACATCTGCCTCCGGACGGATCGGAACAGCCGACACAGGATCATCGACTCTGGTGGACCTTCACCGTCACCCTATTTGTGCCAGCCCTACTGGGCTTCGTATGGTTGTTACGTGCCGCTTTGCGCCCCAGCTCGTGGGCCGGCCGTGATTTCAACCTAGTACAGCGTCTACTGACCGAGCCGCGAGTGCTGGTCGATTATCTGCATTGGACGCTGTTTCCTAACCCAACGGTGTTGAGTCTCTATCACGATGAAATCGTGGTATCGACGGGATTGCTGACACCATGGACCACACTTTGCGCAATCATTTTTCTGGCCGCCTTGATCGTACTCGCCGTGCGGTTACGCAACCGTCAGCCCCTGGTTTCGCTGGGCATCGGCTGGTTTTTTGCCGCCCAACTGCTAACTGCCACCATCATTCCCCTAGAGTTGGTGTACGAGCAACGCATGTATTTCGGATCAATCGGCGTGTTGCTCGCGGTGGGCGCGTGGCTGCTCGGCTTACGCTGGAAGATCGCACTGCCGATACTGCGCGGATTTCTGGTTACTATCGCCTTGCTCTGGTTCGCATTGGTTACCCACCTGCGAGCCCAAGACTGGTCCAATCCCTTACGGCTGGCTATTGCGGAAGCCAATGACCACCCGACGTCAGAGCGCGCGGTATACGAAGCAGGACGCCTGCTGCTTATTGCGTCTGACTATCAGCCTGGCAGGACACGCGATGCAGCCTTGAAATACCTTCAAAATGCCGCGGGAATTCCGTCTTCATCCGTATTGCCGGACCAGGCATTGATCATGCTCGTCGATCACGGACAACAGGGCGACGACCAAGCCTTCTGGGATTCAATGGTGCAAAAACTGCGCGATCAGCCCACAGGGCAGGAGAATATATCCGCATTGATTTCGTTGACCCAATGCTATAAGAACGGCTTTTGCAAGTTCGATGTCACCCAGCTCGAGCGCGCCTACCAGGCAGTGCTTTCGCGGCCTCATACCATAGCGCGGCTCAACGGCGCCTATGCGACCTTCCAGCGCGACATCCTGCACAACGACGTGCTCGCGGAACAGTATATGGCGCTTGCTGTAAGCGGCGACCCGAGTGAATCAGCCTATCGCATCGATTTGGCTGCGTTATATGTACGCAATGGGCAAACGGACAAAGCACGGGAACAGATCGACGCATTGAAACGCTTGAACTACGCCGGACGCATAGACAAACAAATCATGGCGCTCGAACGTCTGGTGGCGGTTAAAGCATCGTCTCCGGAGTGACCTCAAATGTTCCTATTCAAGTCTTCCTGGCGGCCTCCGAGGGCAGCAGTCGCAATGACCAATGCAATGGCCATCGCACTGATAAGATCACCGCATGAATTCATCTCAAAACCCGCAGATCTCGAGCACGTGAACATGTGGCCGGAACTAGACCACGACAAATCCGCACTCAGAACGAGTGCAGCTTCGTATGGCGAGTAATTCCACCCATGCCATGCGCAGTGCCGAATTGGCACTCGCCATTCCATTGCTACCTGCAGGCGGGAGGATTCTCGAGCTCGGCGCGGGTGATGGCTGGCAGGCATCCATTCTTGCCCAACACGGATTCACCGTAACGGCTATTGACGTGGCATGCAGCACTGCTGGCTCTACGCAATATGCTCCCGTCACGCTGTACGATGGTCGGACACTTCCTTTTTCCGATGCATCCTTCGATGCTGTCTACTCTTCGAACGTGCTAGAACACGTCAAGGACTTCGACTGTGTCCAGGCAGAGCTGGCACGTGTACTCACGACCGATGGCATCGCCGTGCACTGCATTCCTTCCGCAACATGGCGCTTCTGGACAACGCTTGGGCACCCTTTCCATGCTGCGAAATGGGTTTTGAGTTCACACAGGCGTACAACTTCCGCGCAAATTCCATCGCAGAATCCAGGCACTGATAGTCAATTGGTCGACAGGGGCCTGCTTGGATTGCTGCGACTGGGCTTGATCGCACCGAGGCATGGTGAGCATGGCAACTTGCTTACAGAGCATTACCTGTTCAGTCGAAACGCGTGGAAGCGCCGATTCGAGCGAACAGGATGGCAGATCCATGTGGTGTGCCCGACGGGTTTGTTCTATTCCGGGAACGAGCTTTTCGGCCAGCGCTTAAGTCGTCGAATTCGCGAATCAATGGCCAGAATTCTGGGCAGCAGCACGATCATCCTTACCGCACGCCCGCCCCGTACCCGCGCCTGAGTCGCAATTACTGCGAACCTGGTGACTCGCAGACATTATTCCATAGCCCCAACAAAGCAAGATTCTATGACGATGATTTCCGCAAAACGTCTGGGCAGGGCCGTCAAATGGTTATTGACCGGGAATCGTGCCGAGCGAAGGCGCGTGCGACAGGAACTGGCACGAGCTTCGGCCTCTATTTTCGGTGACTTTCCGATCAGCGATGACCACAAACTTTGGCGCGATGACAAGGCTTTTCTTGACGACTTCAACCGCATGTCGCCAGGCAATCCTTATTCGCAGGACAGGAAATGGACGCTGCGTGAATACGTAAAGTTCACCAATGCGCTGCAGGGAGACCTAGCCGAATGTGGCTGCCATGTCGGGACCTCCGCGTTTTTCATGGCACAAGCCTCCACGCACGGAGAACTGTACTTGTTTGATTCATTTCAGGGGCTGTCCGCTCCGGATGCAACCGATCTACATGTTGCGGATTCCGTGATGCCCTGGTCTAAAGGTGGCGGCGACATGGCAGCCAGCGAGACGACGCTTCGGCGCAACCTCTCCCGCTACGACACGATCGCCGTATTGCCCGGCTGGATTCCCGAGCGATTTACTGAAGTCGCAGATCGTCAGTTTCGACTTGTCCATGTCGATGTTGACCTTTATCAACCGACACGCGACAGCCTCAACTTTTTCTATCCGCGGCTCGTCAAGGGCGGCGTTATCGTCATGGATGACTACGGATTCAAGACCTGTCCCGGCGCAACACGCGCCGCTGACGAACTGGCCGCCTCAGAAGGCATCGAGATCCTCCATCTAGCCACCGGTCAAGGCGTCATTATGAAGCGCTGATTCACCAGGTACGAGCTCACGTTACGCAGGGATGCGTTGAGCAAACACCTCAATGATGTTGCCGCCCGCGTGCACTCGATCCGCCATACCAAGTAGCAATCTGAGTACGTAGTTTTTTGCCGAAAAGGGCCAGAGAGGAGTCCTGACGCTATTGAATGTGGACAAGCTCTTGACGTCGAATCCCGCTTTGGCAAGCAGGGCTGTGACCGTGGCAGGCGTGAAGAAATAGGTGTGGTGTAGCGAATAGGCATCGAATCGCGGAAGTTTTCCGCCCGCGCGCAATCCACGACGAAGCCGATCAAGGTCATTGTCGAATTGTTGTGGCACTTCAAAAACGAATAACCCGCCAGGCTTGAGAACCCGTGCACACCAACGCGCGTGTGCAAGTGGATTCGGCATGTGTTCAAGCACATGATTCATATGTATGGCGTCAAATCGCGCATCCGCCATCTCTTCAACACAGTCAATCGGCAATAGGCTCACGCCTTTCTTTTGCCTTGCAACGAGCCGGGCGTCTGCGGACAACTCAATACCAATGCAATCATGCCCGGCATCAAGGCCTGCGCGAACAAAGTCGCCAGTCGCCGCACCGTAGTCAAGAATAGACAACGGAGCCGGCCGGCCTGCCATGCGTTCGAGACGCGCGATTCTCGCGCGCATATAGTCAATTCGGGCTTTCGCAGAGGACTCATAGTCTTCAGGTGAAGCACCGTCGCCGCCGAAATACATTGCATCGGTATAAAGCGACACATAGCCCGCTTCGCTTGGGCGAGGACTCAACCATCGCAAAGAGCAGGCGGGGCAACGCATGACGTCGAATGGCGACACAAGGTTCAGGTATTCACGCCATCGAGGATCGGGTGTCCCCGTCATACCTTCGCACAACAAACAATCCTGCACGGTTTCAACCGGAAGCTCGCGGAGCCGGCTTTGCCAGGAACTATTCATTCTCTACCCCGAATCCTTTTCCACCAAGCCACACGCCGACCAGCGCAATCAATAAGTTCGTCGTTATATTTGCGGTGCGAATCAGTAGCGCCAATGCACCAGCTTCCGCCAAGTCCAAGCCAAACCCATGGCCACCCAGCATGTAGATCGCTTCGGTGACTCCAAGGTTGCCGGGCAACACTGCAATGAGTGACGACGCATAAACCAGACAAGCCAGAACTAGCGCCTGCCCCAGCCCTATCGAGGCGTCAAAACACGCATATATCCAATACAGCAATAAGGTGCCCAACACATATTGCACAATGACACCCACGACGCCGCTTGGCGTGATACCCGAGAGGGCCTTAGTCATAAGTTGCTTTCGGCTCGCCAACCAGGTCGGGTGCGTTATGTTGCTCAGCCACTTCAACCATAGTTTGCGCATGAAAAACATGGCCAGCCACAGCAGAAATAACACAAGGGCAGGCCAGCGCCCCCTTGGGTCGTCCATGATTAGCAGCCCAGCCGCTAATCCCACAAGCGCAATCCAGAGACTCAACGCAAGCTGACGCCACGTTGCCAGCAAGCTATCTGTGACACTCACTTTGTGCCGACTCAGCCAGGCCACACGGACCGCGATGCTGCCGGACTGTAACGGGGCCACGTAGTTCGCCAATGCACCCCATGCCCACACCGGAATGAAACGCCAGATCCGTAAACGCGTCGGTGTATCGAGAAACACCAGAAAGTTGTTTGCCTGCACCAAGGTGGCACAAGTCATGATCGCGATGGCACCCACGAAGGTCAGCGCCTGTTCGCGCCAGATACCAGCCAGCGTCGGCCACCAGTACATAACCAGCGCAATCACCGCAGCCACGAGCAGCAAATACGCCGTATTGCGCCACACTCGCCATGGCCTGCTCATGATCGCGGTGCCTCGATGCCACCATCCAACAAAGCCAAGTAGGCCGAAGCAACTATCTGGGGACGGTGCGCTGCTAGCACTGCCTCAATCCCTGATGATGGCTTCTTCAGTTCTTCGTCCATCGCATGTGCCAGTGCAGGGGCATCCGCGACAGGCACAAGTTGTCCGTGACGCCCATCCATAAGTATCTCGCGGGGACCATGCGGGCAATCAGTGGATACCACCGGAACGCCCAGCGCCAAAGCTTCTAACAGAACATTCGGATAACCTTCCCATCGGGAAGAAAGAACATGTAGGTTCGCATCGGCCAGTACTCGATACGGATTGTCCATTGCGCCCGTGAAGACGACACGATCACCCAGGCCAAGTTCGTCCGCCAAGTGTTTGAGCTTTCCGTGCCATTCGCCGCCGCCAACGATGGCAAGGCGATGACTGGCGCGCAACGAACTGGCAGCGTAGGCCTTCAACAGGGTGGGATGATCTTTTTGTTCAGCCAGTCGCCCAATTGATACCACGTAGGGTGCATGGTCGTGCCCGGAGAGGGATTGCCCGATTTCGGCCAGATGCCGCAGCCGGTCGACATCTACCGGGTTGCGTACAACATGAATACGGTCGCCTGAAAGACCCAACCCGCGCAGATCCTGTGCGACGCCCGCCGATACTGCGACCAACCCATCCGCGCGCCTATAGAGACATCGCATTGCCAGTCGCTTCAGGGCACTTTTCGCATTGACTAGACTGGCCGCCTCTCGCAGCACAAGACGCGCACGGGTACGTGCCACCATGCACGCCAATGCGACCAGCAAATTGGTTCCGGTCATCGTGCTCAACACGGCATGTGGCTTGGTCTTGCGAATGAGTGATGCCAACCTGGGGAGTGCCCTCAAAGCCAACGCAAAGCCGCGGGGCGCATCGCGCGCATCCATCAATTCGTGCAGCGTAACCTCATCTGGAACCAACACCCTAAGCGGGCCCCCACCAAGCAAAACCGCAACGTGCACTTCTCGACCCGAGGCAGAGAAGGAGCCGGCCAATTGCAGTAATACACGCTCGCCACCACCGCGATCGAGGCTGGGCAGGACAAGCAGAATTCGATCAGCACGTGAAGTCACGCGATCAACCGGCGCGCCAGCGCAAGTAAGCGTAGGACAGCCAAAGAGGCTGGGAATGATCGGCACGCCCCGCACGGTGCTCAAGTAGAAGCGCTCGCAGTCCCGCAGGGTCAACGACCCCCGCGTCGCCTGATGCCGTCATGGCCAGCAGATCATCACCAAGCCAATCGCGCAGCCAATGACTGACCGGCGATGCAAATCCTTGTTTGCGACGATTCCACACGAAATCGGGCACTCGACCGCGCATGGCCGCCTGCAACACCTGCTTTCCTCGCATTCCTGAGAAGTGCCATTGCCACGGCAAGCGAATTGCAAATTCAAAAAGCGCCTTGTCAAGGAAGGGGCTCCGCGCTTCAAGCGAATACATCATCGTCGCGCGGTCGACTTTCTGGAGGATGTCCTGTGGTAGATAGACGAGGCAGTCCATCAGCAGCATGTGCCGCAGTTCGGCCGGATCATCGGGCCACGGGCGATCCGGCATGGAATTTCCTGCGCCTAGCCCTGGCACCAGTTGCGCGAGCGTGTCCTTGCGGATGGCAGGCGGCCCGATATAGGTGTCCCTGTCCTCTCGAGCCAACCGCACGAAAAGATGTGCGCGCTTCAAAAGGCTGCCGCTGTGATGCGCGTAAGGCTCAGGCGTAGCCAGCACGCTGCGTTCGACGATCGAGCGCAACGTCGCTGGCAGGCGGTGATACCTCTGGCGCAGCAGGCGACCCATGTACCTGGCGTATCCACCGAAGATCTCGTCGCTACCGTCGCCTGTCAGCACGACTTTGACATGCTTGGCCGCCACGGAAGCAACCAGCGCACTGGGTACCAACGATGAGTCGCCGAATGGCTGCCCCATGCGGCGAGGAAGATCGGCTGCAAGGGCAGCCGCCGTCTCCGGCTTGATCTCTTCGGCCGTGTGCAGCGTACCCAACTCGGATGCGGCGCGTGCCGCCGGTGCGCGCTCGTCGTAGGTTGGTTCGGCGAATCCGGCCGTGAACGTCCGCAGCTTTCCGAAGCCGGATTCCTGAGCCAGCGCGCACACCGTGGTTGAATCGATGCCGCCTGAAAGGAACGCCCCGACCTCGACATCGGACGCCAACTGACGCCGACGCACGGCTTGCGCCAACAGCTCCCGGACGTGCTCGGCAGCTTCTGAAAAGCTGCCCGTCCACGGCTCGACCGACGGCTTCCAGTAACGCTCCTGCACCATGGCACCATTGGCGCCTAGCCACAGTGTATGCGCCGGCAGGACTTCGCAGACACCCGCCACGCTGGTCTTCCCGGGCAATGCGTAACCGTAGCGAAAATAGTCTGCGATGCCTGCGGCATCTTCAGTGATGGCCACATCCGGAGTCAGCGCCGCCAATGCAGGCAACTCGGAGGCACAGGCAAATGTCTCCCCATGACGTCGGTAATACAGAGGTTTCTTGCCGAAGCGATCCCTGGAAAGCAACAGTTCGCCGGAAGCCGTATCGTGCAGCACGAACGCCCACATGCCGTCCAGGCGCTCGATGAACCTTGCACCTTCCGTGACCAACCCGGCAAGCAGCACTTCGGTGTCACTGTCATCCCGGAAGTCCCAACGCCCCGCCAATTGGGTCCGCAGCTCCCGGTAGTTATAGATCTCGCCATTGAACACAAGGACCCAACGACCACTGCGGTCGCGCATGGGTTGATGCCCGCCCTTGAGATCAATGATCGCCAGACGCGTGTGCCCTGCTATGAAGTCGTCGCCAACAAAGCTTCCAGACTCATCGGGCCCGCGCAGCCTGAGTCGCTGCAAGGCCGCGTCCATGCGTTCGCGTCGCGCCCCGGCTGAAATTGTCGGGGCACGGAGGAAGGCTATTCCGCACATGAGGAGCGATGTCTCTCGTCAGTTGTCAGCGCGGCCTGAAACAAGGCTTCATAACAGCGGGCAGTATCGGCCCAGGTTCCAATCCGTTCGCGCGCAAATGCACGCGCCCGCTCACCGCGGCGATGGAGTTCCGTGCGATTGCCGACCGCCTGGTCCAGCACGGCGGCCAATGCATCTGCATCATCGACCGCGATCAGCCAACCGTTGTCACCGTTGTTTACCATGCCCTGCACACCCTCCAGATCGGTGGAGATGACAGGCAATCCGCTCGCCAGAGCTTCCACGACAACATTGGGCCGACCTTCCGAACGGCTGGAAAGGACGAATATGTCCGCCGCGGAAAAGCACTTCGGCATATCGGTGGCGGGCAAAGTACCGGCGAACGTGAAGCCGGAAGACACACCACGGGATGCTGCCTGGGAGAGCAACGACTCACGCTCGGGTCCGCCACCCACAATCCATACGTGTATCTGATCTCGATGACGCGCGCGCGCAACAGCCTCGACCAGAACGTCAAAACCTTTCAGGCGAATCAGGTTGCCTACCGCCAGCACGCGCAAGCTGGCGTCGACGGAAAGCTTCCTGTCAATCTGGAAGAACGCATCATCGGCGCCATTGAGGCATGCATGGATATCAGCACTACGTTGCGGATATTTCGCACGCAGATTTTCGGCCATTGCCTCGGAAACACAAATCACGATTCGACTGTTGCGCACGGCCAGATCCAGAATCCACCGGTCCACCATTGAGCGCGTTGAGCGCGCCACATCGCTTCCACGCAACGTCGTGATGACGGGCTTCTTCCGCAAACGTCCAACGACTCCTGCCATGGCTCCGCACACTGACCAGTTCGCATGAATCAGGTCCGCACGACTCGCCAGCAACAGGCAGCGCCAAAACAATCCTAATAGCAGGCCCGGCAGCAAGATCGCTTTCCAAGGCGCGCGCTGCAGGCCGGTCACGACCCCGCCCGAGCCTTGGGCCAGCGTGCGCCATGCCTTGGGAGCGTAACGCACGGCATGGATTTGAATATCCGATGCAGCGTTATCGCCAATTACCGCCTCTGTCGGATTTGAATCGGCCGGGCACACCACTTCTATCGCACAGGCTGCCGATAAGTGCCGATAGAGGCTTTGGACGAATATGCCAGCACAACTGCCCGGGCGTAACGGATATGACGTCGTCATTGCGAGCAAACGCAGTGTCTTCATAGACGGGGCACGCAGATCGCCTTACGCATCGCGACGGTAGATCAATGACGTGATCTGTTCTGAGACCAATCCAATCAGGAAAATGATCACCGCCGCGCTCCACATCAGCGTGCTCATATTGGTCAGGCGGCCATCCACAAGGAAGGTTCGCGCGTAGTTGGCACAACCCAGCAGGAAGAAGAGCAAACTTGTAGGCGCGAAGAGCTTCAACGGTGAATAAAGGGTGGCGATCTTGAAGATGATCAGGAAAAAGCGCACGCCGTCCTTGATTGGCTTGATATGGCTCTTGCCAATGCGTTGCGCCGCCTTGATCGCCACATATGCCACGGGATACGCGCTGCGGAAAAACGCCATGGTGCTGGTAGTGGGATAGGAAAACCCATTAGGCAGAAGGTGCAGGAATTCGCGGAATCTATCGGCACGAACGGCACGGTAGCCGGAGGTGAGATCCATCACCGCATGCCCCGTCATGCGCGTGGCGAGCCAGTTGTAGATGGTGTTGGCGACACCGCGCCCCACGCCCGCCTGACTGCTCCAGTCGCGCGCACCCACCACCATGTCATAGCCCTGCTCAAGCTTTTCCAACAGGCGCGCGATATCGGCTGGGTCGTGCTGGCCGTCGCCATCCATGAACACGAGCACGTCACCGCTGGCAGCCCGTGCACCGCGCTTGATGGCCGCGCCGTTGCCCATCGAATAGGGAGACGACAGGCAGGTCACGCCAGCCGCGGCGCAGATGTCGCGGGTGTCATCGGTCGAGCCGTCGTCCACCACGATAATCTCAGCGTCGGACTGGGCGGCGCGCAAGCGAGGCAGGAGCTCCTTCAAGGCCGCCCCTTCGTTCTTTGCGGGCAAAATGATGCTTAGATGACTCAAGTGGGCTCCCCCGATAGACCAGCGCATGATAAACCGCAGCCCAGCGAATGGCTGTGGCGAATTTGACGTTTGCGGCGGATCCGCGTGCCGGTTTGGCTCAGGAGCGTCCCACTATCGCCGTAACCGCGTCTACGACACGCCGAGCGTCCCCGTCGGTCATGGCAGGCGACAGCGGGAGGCTTACAGTCTGGCGCCCCAGGCGCATGGCGCGGGGCCATTGCTCGGGTCGCCACCCGAAGCGTTGCTGGTAATACGGGTGTTCCGGAATCGAGAGGTAATGCACACCGGTACCGATGCGGGCGGCGTTCATTGCCTCGAGGAAATCATCGCGACTGATACCGCAGCGGGCCTCATCCACCATGATCGTGTAGAGGTGATAGCCATGCCGCGTACTTGCCTCCGCTGGCGCGGGCAGCCCAATGGGCAGGCCCGCAAATGCCTGGTCATAGCGCAACCATAGTTCACGCCGTCGCTCCCAGTTCTGCTCGACCCGGGCCAACTGGTGGATTCCGATCGCAGCCTGCAGATCCATCATGTTGTACTTGAAGCCGCATTCGACCACCTGGTAATGGCGGTAGCCCTTGTCGCCGAAGCGATGCCAGGCATCCTTGCTCATACCATGGAGCGCCAAGATGCGGGCGCGGGCGAAGTGCTCCTCGTCGCGCCCGAGGATCATGCCGCCCTCGCCGGTGACTACATTCTTGGTCACGTAAAAACTAAAACAGCCGAAGTCGCCGAAGGTCCCAACCGCCTGTCCGCGGTACTCACTCTCGATGGCATGCGCATAATCCTTGATGACCACAAGGCCGTGGCGCTCAGCGATGGCCATGATCTTCCCCATGTCGCAGGGGCGGCCGGCAAAGTGCACCGGCAGAATGGCGCGAGTGCGCGGCGTAATGGCTGCTTCGATCGCGTCGGGATCAATGTTCTGGGTGACCGGATGGACATCGGCCAGCACCGGACTCAAGCCGGCATGCAGGATGGCATTCACGGTGGCGCAGAAGGTCAAGGGGGGTGATGACTTCGCTGCCCGGCTCAAGCCCAGCCGCCACCATGCTCACATGGAGAGCTGCGGTGCATGAATTGACCGCGGCCACCTGTGACGGCAGCACGTGCCGCCAGTCGGCAAAGTCTTGCTCGAACTGTGCCACCCGAGGTCCGGTGCCCAGCCAACCGGAACGCAAGCACGCCTTCACCTCGGCAATCTCAGGCTCCTCGATACGAGGGGCGCCAAATACAAGAAAAGGGGAGAGATTGTCTAAGTGCGCCACAGAAAACCGTCTGCAAAGCGGAGCGCCCTTTCTATCCTAACCAGGCTCGCAACGTCCACGACGGGGCCTAAAGGGCATGGCTGTTGCATGAGCTTCATCCATCCAGGGCAATTGTGCGACGCGTCACTCAAGGCGCACCGGCCTGCCATCCACGCGTGACCAACCCGTCCAACTGGGGTAAATTCCTCTTCAATCAGGGGGCTGAGTCAGTATCGCCATGTCAACACTAATGCAACCCTCGCTTGCGGGCCTTTCGGGCCTGGCACGCAGGCTGGTGTCCGAGGATGTTCTGCCGGAAGCCGACGTGCGCAAGGCAGTCGCCGACTCGCTTCAGCACAAGACCTCGCTGACCGCCTGGCTTCTGGACCACAACCTGGTCGATAGCAGCCGCCTTACACGCATAGCCTCGGACGAGTTCGGCATGCCCGTGATGGACGTAGCTGCCATTGCACTCGGCCAGATGCCCGCCAACCTGATCAGCGAAGCGTTGATCAACAAGCATCATGCGTTGCCGCTGTTCAAACGCGGCAAGCGGCTGTTTGTCGGTATCTCTGACCCGATGCAGTCGCATGCGCTGGACGAGATCAAGTTCCACTCCAATTGCATGGTGGAACCGATCCTCGTCGAGCGCGGCCAGTTGTTGCGCACGATCGAGACGACGCTCAATTCCATGAGCAACACGCTGCCCGACCTCGGGGGCGGTGACCTCGACGAGTTGGCGCTGGAAAGTGGCGACGACGAAGCCGAAAGCACCGGTATCGACGCCAATTCGATCGACGATGCGCCGGTGGTCAAGTTCGTCAACAAGATCCTGGTGGATGCCATCAAGCGCGGCGCCTCGGACATCCACTTCGAGCCATTCGAGACGCAATATCGTGTCCGCTTGCGCATGGACGGCATGCTGCGAGCCGTCGCGAGTCCGCCGATGAAGCTGGCTTCACGCATTTCTTCTCGCCTGAAAGTCATGTCAGGCCTGGATATCGCCGAGCGCCGTGTGCCGCAGGACGGTCGAATCAAGCTCAACCTGTCCAAGAGTCGCGCGGTGGACTTCCGCGTAAGCACGCTGCCCACGCTGTTCGGCGAAAAGATCGTGCTGCGTATCCTGGACGGTTCTGCAGCCAAGCTCGGCATCGACGCGCTGGGTTACGAGGACAGTCAGAAAAAACTCTATCTCGACGCCATCCACAAACCTTACGGGATGGTGCTGGTTACCGGCCCCACCGGCTCGGGTAAGACGGTTTCGCTGTACACCGCGCTCAACATTCTCAATACGGCCGAGCGCAATATCTCGACGGTCGAAGACCCGGTGGAAATCCGCGTCGAGGGCATCAACCAGGTCCAGCAGAACACCAAGCGCGGCATGACCTTCGCGGCAGCCCTGCGCTCATTCCTGCGCCAGGACCCGGACGTGATCATGGTCGGCGAAATCCGCGACCTGGAGACCGCCGAAATCGCCATTAAGGCGGCACAGACCGGCCACATGGTGCTCTCCACACTGCACACCAACGATGCTCCGCAGACGATCTCGCGCCTGATGAACATGGGCATCGCGCCCTACAACATCACCTCGTCCGTCAGCCTCGTGATTGCGCAGCGCCTGGCTCGCCGTCTACATGACTGCAAGCGCCCCATGGACTTGCCACCGCAGACACTGTTGGATGCCGGCTTCACTCAGGAGGAGATCGATGCCGGGCTGACTATCTACGAGGCCGTCGGCTGCGATAGCTGCAACGAGGGCTATAAGGGGCGCGTGGGTATCTACCAGGTCATGCCCATGCTGGAAGATATCCAGAAGATCATCTTGCAAGGCGGCAATGCGCTTCAGATTGCCGAGGTCTCACGAAAGGCCGGAATCAACGACATGCGTGCGTCTGCGCTGCTCAAGGTGAAGAAGGGCGTCACCAGCCTGGCCGAGATCGACCGTGTCACCAAGGACTAGCCTCTCCTGCCCCGCCCCGGAACGGGCTGAATAGGGGGCTCGTCACATCGGAGTTGCGCCCGGTGCCACGAATTGAGCTGTAATAATGACTTAAGCTGCACAAGACATGAGCGGTCGCCCTCCTGAGGCGGCCCGACCGTAGCATCAGGGGACATTGCAATGGCCACGGCCACCGCCACCGCGAAGAACACTGCCAAACTTGCCGCACAACGCGCCCAGGTCAGTGCGCTGACCATGTATGACTGGGTCGCGCTGGACAAGCGCGGCAAGCGCATGAAGGGCGAAATGACCGCGAAGAACGCCTCGCTGGTCAAGGCGGAGCTGCGGCGACAGGGCATGAATCCGCAGACGGTGCGAGAGCGCGGGAAGCCCTTGTTCGGCTCCACGGGCAGCACGGTGAAACCGGGTGACGTGGCGATCTTCAGCCGCCAGATCGCCACCATGATGGCCTCCGGCGTTCCGATGGTGCAGGCCTTCGAGATCATCGCCGATGGCCAGAAGAACGTTCGCTTCAAGAACATGCTGACGGATGTAAAGCAGACCATCGAAGGCGGCGCGGCCCTGCATGAGGCGCTAGCCAAATACCCGGTCCAGTTCGATGAGCTCTATCGCAACCTGGTGCACGCTGGCGAATCGGCGGGCGTACTCGATACCGTGCTGGATACGGTGGCGACGTACAAGGAACGCATGGAGAACATGAAGGCCAAGATCAAGAAGGCCCTGTTCTACCCAACCATGGTGGTGGCCGTCGCCATGCTCGTCAGCATGATCATGCTGCTGTTCGTCGTGCCGGTGTTCGCCCAGACCTTCAAAGATGCTGGCGCGGAATTGCCGGTGCCCACGCAGATCGTCATGAACGCATCGACCTTCATGAAGTCTTATTGGTGGGTATTGATTGGCGGCATCGTAGGCACTGTTGTGGCTATCGTCATGGCTAAGAAGCGCTCGACCAAGTTCGCGCATTTTCTCGACCGAGTCGCACTCCGCTTGCCGGTCATGGGCGATATCCTGCGCAAGTCGGCCATTGCCCGTTTCGCACGCACCCTGGGCGTCACCTTCAGAGCGGGCGTGCCCCTTGTGGAAGCCATGGAGGCTGTAGCGGGCGCCACCGGCAGCATCGTCTACGGCGAGGCAGTCCTGCAGATGCGCGACGACGTCGCCGTCGGCCATCAGCTGCAGCTATCGATGCGCCAGACCGGCCTGTTCCCCAACATGGTGGTGCAGATGACCGCCATCGGCGAGGAGTCCGGCGCACTCGACCATATGCTGTTCAAGGTCGCGGAGTTCTACGAGGAGGAGGTCAACACGGCGGTGGATACGCTGTCGACCCTGCTCGAACCGCTGATCATGGTGATCCTCGGCGTGGTAGTCGGCGGCATGGTCATCGCTCTGTACCTGCCCATCTTCAAGCTCGCAGGCACCGTGTAAGCTCTCTCCATCCAGGCCCCTCTCCCACCGGGAGGGGGGCCTTTTTTATAGCTATTGGAACCACGCATGCTCGATCTTCCTCTCTGGGCCTGGATCCTCGCCGCCGGCGTGCTTGGCCTGCTGGTCGGCAGTTTTCTCAATGTTGTGATCCTGCGCTTGCCGGAGCGGATGAAAGCCGAGTGGCGGCGGGATGCGTTGGATACGCTGGAGATGGCTTCGGAGCAGGAGGGGATGCCGCCCGGCATCGTGCGCGAACCCTCCCATTGCCCTCATTGCAAACACCCGCTGGCGGTCAAGGACAACATCCCGCTGTTTGGCTGGCTGCTGCTGGGCGGACGCTGCAGGTACTGCAAGGTGCCAATTTCCATCCAGTACCCGTTGGTGGAATTGCTGAGCGGCGTGCTGAGCGCGGTGATTGTCTGGAAGTTCGGGCCGACGTGGCCGGCCGTGGCGGGCCTGGTGTTTACCTGGATGTTGATCGCTCTTTCGGGCATCGACTTCCGGACTCAGTACCTGCCCGACCAGCTCAACTATCCCCTGCTCTGGATGGGTCTGCTGCTGAGCCTGCTGTCGATGTTCGTGCTGCCGGCGACGGCCATCATTGGCGCGGCCATCGGCTACCTGAGCCTGTGGAGCGTGTATTGGCTGTTCAAGCTGCTGACCGGCAAGGAAGGCATGGGCTACGGCGACTTCAAGTTGCTTGCTGCGCTCGGAGCCTGGATGGGGCCAACAGCCCTGCTGCCTATAGTCCTGCTGTCGTCGCTGATCGGCGCGCTCGTCGGCGGTGCGTTGATCCTGTTGCGCAAGCATGAGCGTGATATCCCGATGCCGTTCGGGCCCTTCATCGCGGCGGCCGGCTGGACGTGGTTCGTGGCGGGGGACTGGCTGTGGCAGCACTACGCACAGCTGACCGGCATGCGATGAACACGCCGCGCCCGGGCTACGTCGTTGCGCTCACGGGCGGCATCGCCGCGGGAAAAAGCGCGGTGTCGAAACGGTTCGAGGCCCTGGGTATCCATGTGTATGATGCGGACATCGCGGCGCGTGAGGTCATTGCGCCAGGCAGTGATGGTCTGGATGCCGTCGTCGACCATTTCGGCACCGGTGTTCTCGACGCACAGGGACAGCTCGACCGGGCCGCCATGCGCCAGCGCGTTTTTGGCAACGATGAAGAGCGGCGGGCGCTGGAAGCCATCATCCATCCCCGGGTACGGGCGTGGCTGCACGATCACGCCATCGCCGACCATGGGCCTTACTGCCTGCTGGCGATCCCGTTGCTGGCGGAAAACATGGCGCACTACCGCTGGGTGGACCGGGTGCTCGTGGTCGATGCGCCCGAGGCCATCCAGCTCGACCGACTGCTGCGGCGCGACGGCATCGACAAAGCCCTCGCCATGCGGATGATCGAACGCCAGGCCAGTCGTGCCGATCGCCTTAAGCTGGCCGATGACATCGTCGAAAACCACGGCGACGAAGCCGAACTCGATGTCGCCGTCGACCGGCTTCATCAGCAATACCTGGCACTGGCGCGTGCCAAGCGCTGACCGCGCTCACCAGAAGCCGCGGATACCGGAAATACCCTGCGCCCCGCCCCGCTGCGCCGTCGCCATGTCTTCGTCACGCATGCCGCCCAACGCATAGACCGGCAAGGCAGCCCCATCGACCATCTGAAGGAATGCATCCCAGCCCAGCGGGGCTTGATCCGGATGAGTTGCGGTTGTCGCCACCGGCGACAGGGTCGCGAAATCCGCCACGGCGCTGGCGTGGATCACCTCGCCAGCCTCATGGCAGCTGGCACCCACGGGTTGGTCCCACGGCAAGGGGCGCGTCTCCAGCGCCATCAATTGCCGAGCCTTGAGTTGCACGCCCACGCCCCTGCCCAGTTCCCGTGCGCCGTCCAGGTCACCGCTCAACATCAGCTGGGCACCCTGAAGGCGAGCCACGGGCAACAGCATGTCGGCTAGTTCCCGCACCCGCTCCAGCGGCCAGCGCGGAAACCGCAGAAGGATCAGCCGCTCGCCCGCATGCAAGGCGCGCACAAGTCGCTCATGCCACGCGTCGAACGACTCAGGGGCAACATCGGCCGGAGTGATCGGATAGCGAGCCGGCAGCTGCAAGGCGCGCAGAATAGGCCGGTCGGCCGGCGCCAGCATGGCGAGGTCGGCAGCATCCGGCTCACACCATTGCAGGGCCTGCCCTTCCAGCGACACCGGCTTGCCTTCCCACTGGCGCAGGATCCATGCATCGAGCAGCAAGAGGCGATCACCATAGCGCCATGGAACGCGGATCAACGACTCGCCCGGTGCCGTCACCTGGATGCCGAGTTCCTCATGCAGCTCTCTGGCCAAGCCCGCGGCCGGCGATTCGCCCTCTTCGAGCTTTCCACCGGGGAATTCCCATGAACCGGCCAGATGCTTGCCAGGCGGGCGTTGCGCCAGCAACACGCGACCTTGCGCATCGAGCATGACGCCGGCCATGACGTGCATGGCACGGCTGTCAGGATGGATCGACGTCAATGGAACGCTCAATCGTTGCGGATGTACTCGACCATGTCGAAGTCGTATTTATGGTCGGCGTCCTTCTTGTGGTGCACGCGCGACAGCTCGGTCCATTCGCTGAAATGCACGCCCGGAAAGAAGGTGTCGGCGCCATCCACGGCAGCATTGACCCAGGTGAGGAAGAGACGCTTGGCGTGAGGCAGCGCTTCAGCGTAGACCTCGCCACCACCGATCACCATCAGCCCCGTGCCGCCCGCCCTCGCCTTCCCTTCCGGCAGCGAGCGTACGGTGATCTGGCCGGGAAATGGCGCCTCGTGCCGGCGCGTGAGCACCAGGTTCGTCCTATCAGGCAAGGGGCGCCCAATGGCGACCGCGGTGTTGTAGCCCATCAGCACGTACTTGCCGAGGGTCAGCTGCTTGAACCACCGCAGGTCGTCCGGCAGGTGCCAGGGAAGCTGCCCCTTACGGCCGATGGCGAAGTTTTCGTCCAGCGCGGCGATCAGCGAAATAGCCATGGAAATCCTTGAATCATCGACAGTGGGGACGGCTCGCGTCGCCGGGCCGATGGCGCCGCGCCGGCCGATCTTAGCAGGATGCGCCGACGCAACCCACGCCCATCGGCGACTTGCGGAAGTGTTACACCGCCACCGGTGCCTTGATGGCGCCGTGCGGCTCGTAACCGACGATGGCGATGTCCTCGAAGCGGAAGTCGAAGACCGATTTGACGTCCGGGTTCAGCTGCAAGGTCGGCAGCGGACGCGGTTCGCGCGAAAGCTGCAGGCGAGCCTGCTCCACATGGTTGTTGTACAGGTGGGCGTCGCCCAGGGTGTGCACGAAATCCCCGACGCCGAGTCCACAGACCTGGGCGATCATGTGGGTCAACAGCGCGTAGCTGGCGATGTTGAACGGCACGCCGAGGAAGATGTCACCCGAACGCTGGTACAGCTGGCAGCTGAGCTTGCCGTTCGCCACGTAGAACTGAAACAGCGCATGGCAGGGCATCAGTGCCATTTTCGGCAATTCGCCGACGTTCCACGCATTCACGACCAGTCGCCGCGAGTCCGGGTTGCGCTTGATCTCATCGACCACCCAGCGGATCTGGTCGACAGTGCCGCCATCCGCGGTGGGCCACGCACGCCATTGTTGGCCGTACACCGGTCCGAGTTCGCCGTGCTCGTCGGCCCATTCGTCCCAGATGCTGACGCCGTGTTCCTTGAGGTAGGCGATGTTGGTATCGCCCTGGAGGAACCAGATCAGCTCATGGATGATCGACTTCAGATGCAGCTTCTTGGTGGTGACCAGCGGGAAACCCTTGGCCAGGTCGAAACGCATCTGCCAGCCGAACACGCTACGCGTGCCCGTGCCCGTGCGGTCGGCCTTCTCGACGCCGTGGTCGAGCACATGCCGCAAAAGGTCGAGATAGGCCCGCATGGTTTATTCCTTCTCCTGGCTCGGCATGGCCACGGTGTACGGGCGCAACGTCGGCGCCTTGCGCGACATCACCAGCAACACGATGCCCACGACGATCAGCGGCAACGAAAGGATCTGCCCCATGGTCAGCCAGCCCCAGGCGATGTAGCCGGGCCGCGGAAAATCCGGCAGGCGCACGAATTCGACGGCGAAGCGGAAGCAGCCATACATCAGCGCGAACAGGCCGGAAATGAGGTAACGCGGCCGCGGCTTCATCGACACCAGCCACAGCACCGTGAACATCGTGACGCCCTCGAGCAGCATTTCGTAAAGCTGGGAGGGATGGCGCGGCAGCGCACCGAACTGCGCCAGTGCCGCCTGCCATTGCGGGTGCGAAGCGGCCCATTCCACGTCGTACGCGTGCGCGTTCGGGAAGATCATGGCCCACGACACATCGCTGGGCTTGCCCCACAGCTCGCCGTTGATGAAATTGCCCAGGCGCCCAAGGCCTAGGCCAATGGGCACCAGCGGTGCCACGAAATCCACCGTATCGAAGAAGTGCAACTGGTTTCGACGCGACCACCAGAGCCCCGCCGCCAGCACGCCAAGCAAACCGCCATGGAAACTCATGCCGCCATCCCACACGCGGAACAGCGCCATCGGGTCCTGCCAGATCCAGTGGATGTCGGCATAGAACAGCATGTAGCCGACGCGTCCGCCGACGATCACGCCCATCATCACGTAGAACGCCAGGTCACCCACCGCATCGCGCGAGACTGGCAAACGGCCGCGCTGACGACGCCATTCGGCCAGCAGCCACGCCCCCAGAAAACCACCCAGGTACATGAGCCCGTACCAGTGAATCTGTAGCGGCCCCAAGTGGAAGGCCACGGGATTGATGGCGACGGTGAAAGGTTGGGTCATGGGCGGCAATGGGGTGACAAAACCCAAGTTTAGCCGGCCTTGCTGTCTTCGCGGGTATCGGTCGCGTTCGAGCCCGCCGATGCCGGGACATCGGTGCGTTACTAGGCGAGTGGCGCTGATGGCCGAGGGAGCATAGCGAGGCGATGCCCGGCGCGTCCGCAACAGACGACCAGCCAGCGCAACGCCTCCACCTCGTCCCGACGGCCGCAGCGGCGTCCTCTCGCGGCCAGCTCGCGTGGTCATCCTCCAAGGCGACCCAGTGATGCCTCGCATCGACTCTGTTAGTGCTCACAGTGAGCCAGCTGAAACCGCGGCCTGCACAGACGATGCAGCTCTATCGCGTGCTCGAAGGACTGCACGGAAGCGCACCATCACAGGCTAGCCGCTGACACCGGACAAGCCCAAACGTACGAGTCGCACGAGCACGTGCGACGATCGCTTTCAAAGTGCACACGTTGCACCTCTTGCTTTACCAGCTGAACGTGGCAGCAAGGTTGCACGCACCCGTCACTTTGTTTTAACTTCGGCTTACGTCGCCTGTCCCCCAAGCCCGGCGATGCCACGGTGCCCAGTCTCTTCCCCAGGGAATGCGCGCCATCCCCATATCCAGATGTCCAGCCTAGAGCGCTGGCTGCTGGCTATTTTTTGTTCGGAGTTTCTAACAATGAAGCAAAAGACACTGCTGGCTACTGCCATCGCCGCAGCGCTCGTGCTGCAGACGTGGTCGGTGGCCGCACAGGATGCTGCCCCCGCTCAGGCCGACCAGGCCAAGAGCCTTGAGACCGTCACCGTTACCGGTTCGCGCATTCGCAGCGTGGACGTGGAAACGTCCCAGCCGGTCTTCACCATGGACCGCGCCGCCATCCAGGCCACCGGTCTGACCAACGTCAACGACATTCTGGCCCGCATGCCGTCGGCCGGTACTCCGGACATCACCCCGCAGGACACGCTGTCCTCCGGCGCTGACGTCGGCGGTCGCTACGTCAACATCCGCAATCTCGGCTCCCAGCGCACGCTGGTGCTGGTCAACGGCAAGCGCTGGAGCACCAGCCTCAGCGGCCTGACCGACCTGTCGACCATCCCGGTCTCCATGATCGATCGCATCGACATCCTCAAGGATGGCGCGTCCTCGATCTACGGCTCCGACGCCATCGGCGGCGTGGTGAACATCATCACCAAGGAGAAGTTCGAAGGTTCCGAAGCCAACGTCTACTACGGCCAGAACGGCAAGGGCGACGGCCAGACCCAGAACTACGACTTCACCTGGGGCCACAGCACCGAGAAGAACTCCATCATCATCGGCGCTTCGTACCAGAACACCGATCCGATGTGGAACAGCAAGCGTGACGAGACCAGCTATGCGCAGGGTCCGCGTCACCCGAACGCCGGTCTGGGCCTGGGCCCGTGGGGCCGCGTGGTCGATCCGACCACGGGCGACCAGTACGTGATCAATCACGGCTCGACCGCCACGAACGACATCAACAACTACCACCTGTACGACCCGACCAGCACGGCCGACAAGTACAACACGCAGAAGGACATGACCTTCCGCGCCGGCTCCAAGCTGAAGAACCTGTTCGTGCAGGAACGCTACAAGCTGACCGACAACATCACGCTGCACGGCGCCGCCACCTACAGCACCCGCGACACCTCCAGCCAGCTGGCCGGTTATCCGTTCCAGTCCGGCGCTGCTGATCCGGCCATCCTGATCAGCGGCCAGAACGCCTACAACCCGTTCCCGGGCCAGGACGTTGAATTCTTCCGCCGCACGGTGGAAATGCCGCGCGTGACGGACTCCAACTCCAAGCTCGCGCACGTCGACTTGGGCGTGGACGGCTACTTCCAGTTCCTCGGCCACGATTGGAGCTGGGACGCTGGCTTCACCTTCGACCAGAACAAGATCAAGCAGGTCACCAGCGGCAACATCTACCTGCCGAATGCTCGCGCGGCCCTGGGCCCGACGACCATCATCAATGGCCAGGTCGCTTGCGCCAGCGCCGCTGACCGCGCTGCGGGCTGCGTGCCGTGGAACATCCTCGCCGGCCCGGGCGGTACCCCGCAGTCGGTGTGGAACTACGTGAACTACGTTGGCACCGATCGCCAGACCAGCTACACCTCCGACTGGAGCGCGAACGTGTCCGGTGGACTGTTCGACCTGCCGGCCGGCACGGTCAACCTGGCCGTGGGCGTGGAGCACCGTGGCGAGAAGGGCAACTTCCGTCCGGACGCTGCCGACTCGCAGGGCCTGACCACCAACCTGGCCAGCGCCCCGACCTCCGGCGCCTACAACACGAACGAAGCGTACGCAGAGCTCGATGTGCCGCTGCTGCGTGACCTGCCGGGTGCGCAGGAGCTGGGCCTGAACATCGCCAGCCGCTACTCGCACTACAGCAACTTCGGCAGCACGACCAACAACAAGTACAGCTTCCGCTGGCGTCCGTTCGCGGACCTGCTGGTTCGCGGCACCTGGGCTCAGGGCTTCCGCGCTCCGACTATCAGCGATCTGTACGGCGGCACCGGCCAGAGCTTCGAAACGTTCCTGGATCCGTGCGACAGCAAGTACGGCGCGGCTGCCACCAGCTCGTCCGTGGCACAGCGCTGCGCCGCCGCTGGCGTGCCGGCCAACTACCGCCAGGTTGACCAGACCGGTGCGCAGATCACCAGCACCAATGGTGGCCAGACGCCGGTCGCGTTCCTGTCGGGCTCCAACGCCAACCTGAAGCCGGAAACCTCGATCACCCGTACGCTGGGTCTGGTCTACAGCCCGCATCAGGTGGAAGGTCTGGACTTCACCGTGGACTACTACAACGTCTACGTGAAGAACATCATCTCCTCGGTGCTGGCGCAGGACATCGTCGACTTCTGCTACATCCAGGGCGACTCGAATTTCTGCAACAACTTCCACCGCAGCGGTACCGGCACCTCGAACCTCGTGACCGGCTCGATCGATCAGCTCAACGAGGGTCTGTCGAACCTGGGTACGCTGAAGACCGAAGGCTACGACGTCGGTATCCACTACCGTCTGCCGGAAACCTCGTTCGGCCGCTTCCGCATCGCTTCGGACAGCACCTACCTCAACAAGTACGAAATCGTCAGTGGTCCGGGCGCTACCGCCAAGACCCCGGTCGGCTTCATGTACGGCGAGGACGGCTTGTACCGCCTGCGTTCGAACCTGCAGGTCGATTGGGACTACCGCGAGTTCGGTGCCAGCTGGACGGTCCGCTACTACTCGGGCCTGAAAGACAACTGCTACACCGACACCATCGAGTGCTCCTCCCCGAACTACACCAACCCCTGGTGGGGCACCTATGGCATGAGCCAGAAGGGTTCGGTGGCGTTCAACGACGCGCAGTTCCGTTATACGGCTCCGTGGAAGGGCGTGTTCACCGTTGGCGTGAACAACATCTTCAACAAGAAGGGCCCGTACTACTACTCGGTGACCACCTCGGGTACCGGCAGCTCGCCGTACAACCCGGCGTTCGACATCGACCGTTACTTCTACGTGTCGTACAACCAGAAGTTCTAAGCTCGAAAGAGTTTGGGTTTCTGAAAGGGCGGGCCTTCGGGCCCGCCTTTTTTATGCGTGCGGATGATGTACTGAGAAATCGACACAGCGGTGCGGTCGCGCACTGGGTGCGCTCCTACAGAATGACGCGGATGCTCTTTGTAGGAGCGCACCCAGTGCGCGATCAACGTTCCTCAGGTTGCCCTACAGCAACACCGGCCGATCCGGCAGCTCATCCGGATTCGCCTTGTCGTTGCCGGGGAAATGGTGTTTCAGCAAGGCGTGCGCTTCGCCGATGCCATCGAGGCAACCCTGACGCCATGCGCCCTGGGCAAAACTGGCGAGCATATGGTCGCGCACGGCGTCCCACTCGGCCTGGCTCACGACAGCCGCGATGCCGCGGTCGGCGATGATGACCACGCGGTGCTCGGCCATCAGCACGTAGAACAGCACGCCGCTGTTGTGTTCGGTGTCCCACACACGCAGTTGCGCAAATACCTGCTGGGCGCGTCTGTCCGCGTCCAGGCCTTCCAATACGGCCATCGGCGCCAGTCGCGACTCAATGGCGAAACAGACTTCACCGCGATGCTCACGCTCGCCGTGCGCGATTGCCGTGGTCATCTCGTCGAGCAGGCTGCGTGGAAAGCGACGGCGCATCTGGAACCAACCATCGAACAGGTTCATCAGCAGTCGTTGCATGCGCGCCATGTCACCAGCTCCCCGATGAACCGCCGCCACCAAAACTGCCGCCACCGCCACTGAAGCCACCGCCCCCACCGAAGCCGCCGCCGCTGCCTCCGCCGAAACCGCCGCCGCCCCAGCCGCCAAAGCCGCCCCACCCGCCGCCACCGATGGAGCGGCCCGCGCCCGCTGGCAACAACATCAGCACGCCGCCGATCAGGGCGCCCATGATGCCGGCGCCGATCGATGCCGCGAGCAGCCACATCAGGCCGCCCGTCAAGGCAGCGCCCAGGGGCGTACGCAACCAGATGGCCGAGCGACCGAAGATGCCGCGCAGGAAAAAGGCGGCAAATACGCCGATGAGAAGGATGTGACCGAAGTCGATGCCGCGGTGTTCGCGATGCCCGCTTTCCACCGGCGGAGGCAAGGCTTCGCCATTCACGAGCTGGGTCAGTGCGCCGAGCGCGTCGTTGATGCCGCCGTAGTAATCATTGACCCGGAATTTCGGCGCGATGTATTCGCGGATGATGCGAGCCGTTGCCGCATCGGGAATCGCGCCTTCGAGGCCATAGCCCACTTCGATGCGCACGCGGCGGTCGTTCTTCGCCACCAGCACCAACAAGCCGTCATCCGTGCCCTTGCGACCGATCTTGTTGGCTTCGGCCACGGCGAGCGAGTACTCGGCAATCTCCTGGGGCTGCGTGGTGGGCACCATCAGCACCACGAGCTGCGCCCCCTTGGCCTTTTCCAGCGCTACCAGTTGCGCGTCGAGCTGATCGACCTGCTGCGGCGTGAGCGTACCCGTAAGGTCGGTGACGTGCCGACTAAGCTTGGGTACGTCGTCCGCCGCATGCAGCAGCGCCGGCGACAGCAGCGCCATCGCCAGCACCAGCAACAGGCGCGTGAAGCGCCGCATCATGTTCAGTGCGCCGTGGTGGCCGGCGCGGGCGTGTTGCCGAAATCGACCGTCGGCGCCGTGGAGATGGCCTTCTCGTTATCGACCGAGAAGTTCGGCTTGACCTGGTATCCGAACATCTTGGCGGTGAGGTTGTTCGGGAAGGTGCGGATCATCGAGTTGTATTCCTGCACCGACTGTACATAGCGGTTGCGCGCCACGGTAATGCGGTTCTCGGTGCCTTCCAGCTGCGCCTGCAGGTTCTGGAACAGGCCGTCGGCCTTGAGCTGCGGGTAGTTCTCGCTCACCACCATCAGGCGCGACAGCGCGCTGGACAGCTCGCCCTGCGCCGCCTGGAACTGCTTGAGCTTCTCGGGATTGTTCAGGTCGTCGGTGGTCAGCTGCGTGCTGCCTACCTTGGCGCGCGCGTTGGTGACCTCGGTCAGCACTTTTTCTTCGTGCTGCGCGTAGCCCTTCACCGTATTGACGAGATTCGGCACCAGGTCGGCGCGACGCTGGTACTGGTTGAGCACCTCGGACCAGGCCGCCTTCACCGCCTCGTCCTGTCGCTGGATGGCGTTGTAGCCGCAACCCGACAGGCCGGCGACGACCAGCAGCAATGCAAGGGCACGAAGAAGTTTCATGGGGTCGCTCCGATCCGGTGGAGGTGCCATTGCAGCATTCCACCGCGAAGGGCGCAATCTCAGGCTTCTAACTGTAGGAGCGCACCCAGTGCGCGACCGCGGCGTCTCGGCGTCACCGCCCTGTTGGCTTTTCGCGCACTGGGTGCGCTCCTACAAAGCGGCTCTCAGCCCAGACGGGGCCAGAGAATGAGGCCCCAGCTCAAGGCAGTAAGCATCAGCAGCAGGAATACGGCGGCCGAACCCATGTCCTTGGCCCGTCCCGCCAGTTCGTGGAATTCGGGACTGACCTTGTCCACCACGGCTTCCACGGCCGAATTGAGCAGCTCGGCCGACAGCACCAGGATGGGCGGCAGGATCAGCGCGATCTTCTCCAGCGGCCCGTTGCCCACCCACAGCCCCAGCGGCACCAGCACGATGGCGATGCAGACCTCCAGCCGGAACGAGGCCTCGTGCTCCCAGCCGGCCCGCAAGCCCTTCATGGACCACTTGAAGGCGTTCCAGATTTGTCGGGGTCCGCGAAAACCGGTGGCGGCCATGGTGTTGTCCTCGTGAGCTCGCGGCCGGGCCGCACCCGTCGGGCGGGCATAAGCGCGCAATGATGCCACAGCCCGTCTGGCCCGTCCGAGTCGCAGTTTCCTGCTTGCGGCGTCGCAACGAGACCTGAATGACGGATCGGTTACTCTTCACCGGTTTTTGTGACCCATTTCCGGGTGACGCGAGCCGACCGCCTGGCGGTCGTTGTATGAACCGCAGTACGGACAATCGAATGGCAATCCAGAATCCACCGGTCTCCCAGACCCGCTCGTTCAGCACCGTGTTCCTGATCGAGATGTGGGAGCGCTTCGGCTTCTACGGCATGCAGGTGCTCATGGTCACCTACATGATGAAGAAGCTCGGCTTCATCGACACCAAAGCCAACCTCGTGTGGGGCGCAGCCGCCGCCCTGATCTATGCGACCCCCGCCATCGGCGGCTGGGTGGGCGACAAACTCATCGGCACCCGCCGCACCATGGTCGTCGGTGCCGTCGTACTGGCCCTCGGCTACATGATGCTGTGGATTCCGTCAGACAACCCGACGCTGCTGTATGGCGCGCTGGGCGTGATCATCGTCGGCAACGGCTTCTTCAAGCCGAACGCCGGCAACCTGGTGCGCAAGATCTACGAGGGCGACGACGTCCGCATCGATAGCGCGTTCACCATCTACTACATGGCGGTGAACGTCGGCTCGATGGTGTCGATGACGGCCACGCCGTGGATCCGCGATTACGTCGGCGCGCATTACGGCGATGCGATGGGCTGGCATACCGCGTTCGGAGCCTGCGCCGTGGGCCTGGCGCTGGGCCTGGCCAACTACTCGCTGATGCATCGCACGCTGGCGCACATCGGTTCGCCGGCCGACGAACAGCGTCTGCAGATGAGCCGAGTGCTCGCGCTGTTCGGCGCATCGCTGGTGCTGGTGTTCGTTTCCGCCTTCATCCTGCAGAGCCTGCTCGCGGCAAAGATCTGCGTGTATCTCGCCGGCATCGTGATCCTGGGCATCTTCGTGCACCTGATTCGCAATGCCGAGAAGAGTGAGCGCGCTGGCCTGATCGCCGCTCTCGTGCTTACCGTGCAGACCATCTTCTTCTTCATCTTCTACGCGCAGATGGCGACCTCGCTGAACCTGTTCGCGCAGAAGAACGTGAACCTCTCGTTCGATGTGTTCGGCATCCACCTGTTCAACTGGATTCCCGAGCAATACCAGAACCTCAACGCGATCTGGATCGTGGTGCTGAGCCCGGTGCTGGTGGCGATCTACAACACGCTCGGCCGCGCGGGCAAGGATCCGTCGGTGGCCGCCAAGTTCGCTTTCGGCTTCGCCGCCGTGGCGCTGGGCTTCTTCATGTACGGCTTCGGCGCACTGAGCGCGGTCGATGGCCAAGTGTCCTCGTGGACGATGATCTGGGGCTACGGCCTGTACTCGCTGGGCGAACTGCTGGTGAGCGGCCTGGGCCTGGCGATGATCGCGCGCTACGTGCCGGCCCGCATGGGCGGGTTCATGATGGGCGCCTACTACGTGGCCGTGGGTATTTCGCAGTACCTGGGCAGCGTGGTGGCCAACCTCGCCGCCATGCCGGAGAACATCAGCAGTCCGGTCGAGTCGCTCAACATCTACGTGTCCCTGTTCAACAAGCTCGGTTTCGTGGGTGTGGGCTGCACCGTGATCGCACTGGTGATGCTGCCGCTGATGAATCGACTGTCGCGCAGTCACGCCGAAGCGCACACGCCGCTACCTGCCGTGCATAGCGAAGAAGTCTGACCTGATCGATGCCCGCCCTCCGGCGGGCATCGTCGTTTTGGGGTTGGCGCGGTTCATGGACGCACCAGCCTGCCTTTGGACCAAGGGGCTGACGCAAACCTACTACCATCGCGTCCATGAAGCCCTCCCACTCCCAGCAGCGCATCGGCCCTCGTCCCCTCTTCCGCAGCCTTGCCTGGTTGCGCATCTGCGCCATCGCCGGGCAAAGCGCGGCGGTGCTGGTCTGCGCGCTGTGGATGCATCTGGATATCCCGCTGCTGCCGCTCATGGTCGGCATCTGCTCGCTGGCGGTATTCGCGGTGTTCGCCGCCTGGCGCCTCACGCAGCCCTGGCCGATCAAGCAGTGGGAGACCATTCTGCACGTGGCGGTGGACACGCTGATCCTTGGCTACCTGCTGCATTTCACCGGCGGTGCCAGCAACCCGTTCATCACCTTGTTGATCGTCCCGATCGCACTCACCGCGGCAGCGCTGCCGGTGAGCGCCCTACTGTCGGTCGCCTCGCTGGTGGGCGCGGCCTACGTGGTGCTGCTGTTCTGGTACGTGCCGCTTCCCGCGCCGATGCACGGCGAAACCGCGTATGGGTTTTCACTGCACGTGCTGGGCATGGGCGTGAACTTCGTGATCATGGCCTTGCTGCTCGGCTTCTTCACCAAGCGCCTCGCGCGCTCGCTGCGTTTCCAGCAGCTGGAAGTGCAGCGCGTACGCGAGCGGGCCCTGCGTGACGAAGGCATCCTCGCCATCGCCACCCAGGCCGCCGGTGCCGCCCACGAGCTGAACACGCCGCTGGCGACCATGCGCACGCTGCTTCCCGAATTGCGACGGGAACACGCGGAGGACAAGGCACTGGCCGAGGATCTGGAACTGCTGGAAGGCCAGGTCGACCGCTGTCGCACCATCCTTCGCGAGATGGTGGCGTTCGGCAAGGCGCAACTCTCACAGGAACCCGAATTGCTCACGGTGGAGCGCTTCATCCACGGCTGCCTGGAGCGCTTCCAGTTGCTGCGACCCGAAGCCGACCTCGCCCTGGCGATGGACCAGGAAGCCGCGCGCACCGTGTTGCGCACGCCGCCGGGATTGCGGCACGCGCTATTGAACCTCCTCAACAACGCCGCGGATGCCTCCGCGACCAACCATTCGCAGGCCGTCGCCCTGACCGTTCGCAGCGACGGCGGATGGCTGGAGCTGATCGTGATCGACCACGGTCCGGGCTTTACCGACACCGATGAGCTCGGCGTACTGGGCCAATCGCGCAAGCAGACCGGCCTGGGCATCGGCCTCGCACTGGCCGAGGCCACCGCGGAACGTCTCGAGGGCGAATTGACCGCCAGCAACACCGGCAGCGGCGCCCAGATGCGGCTGCGGCTGCCCCTGACGGTTGTCGCCGCGCCATAATCAGATGTGGCGGATGGCCACAGTGGCACATGGCCACATGTGCATGCGTTGCCGCAGCGGCGAGAATGTGCTCGTCCGGCCACCGTGCCGTGGAGACCCCCATGAGCGACCAGCAACTCCTGATCATTGATGACGACGCCACCTTCGCCCGAGTCCTTGCGCGCGCGCTCAGCTCGCGCGGATTCGAGGTGATCACCGCGAGCAACGCCGACGAGGCGCGCGCCCTCACCCGCCGGCACCAGCCGCGCTACTGCGTGCTCGACCTGAAGCTCGGCGACGAGAACGGCCTGCGCCTGATCCCCGAGCTGCAGGCATTGGTACCGGAAATCCGCGTACTGCTGCTCACCGGCTACGCTTCGATCGCCACCGCCGTCGAAGCAATCAAGCGTGGCGCGCACGACTACCTCGCCAAGCCGGTCGATGCCGATGCCGTGGTGCGCGCCCTGCTCGATGGCGACACCAGCACCGGCGAGGACGACGTGGTCGACGCGCCCGAAGCCCCGTTGGCCCTGCGCCGCCTCGAGTGGGAGCACATCCAGCGTGTGCTGACCGAATGCGACGGCAATATCTCCGAAACCGCACGTCGCCTGGGTATGCACCGCCGCACGCTGCAGCGCAAGCTCAGCAAGCATCCGGTGCGCGAGCGCCCTGAAGCCGACGACTGATGGTGGGTCTGCCGTGCGAGGCCGGGGCGATCCGGGCCTCGCATGTTCCGGCCTGAACGGCCCGGGCTGCAGTCAAAGTTGATTCGGCGAACCGTCGGCAGGCAGCGGCTCGGCCGTGCCGTCGTCCTCATCGCCGTAGATCGCCACGTGCGGCACGCCGTCGGCGCCGATCCAGCCGCGATACATGCCGTCGGTATTGAACGGCATGGCGATGGTGCCGTTGGCGTCCAGGGCGATGGCGCCGCCGTTGCCGCCCATGGACGGAATTTCCTGGTTGATCACTTCGGCCGCGGCACGCCGCAGGGGCACGCGCATCTGGGTCACGCGCATGCAGATCTCATGTGCAGCCACGGTGCGCAGGTAGTACTCACCCCAGCCCGTACCCGATACGGCGCAGCCTGAATTGGCGTACGTGCCGGCGCCGATGATCGGCGAGTCGCCGACGCGCCCCCAACGCTTGTCGGTCATCCCACCGGTCGAGGTGCCGGCGGCCAGGTGGCCTTCGGCATCCAATGCGACGGCGCCGACCGTTCCGAAGTGTTTGGCCGTCTCGACGTCCGAATGCTTGACCTTGTCGGCATCTTCCTTCAGCGCCTTCTGCAGCTGCTGCCAACGCTCCTCGGTGCGGAAGTAGGCGGGATCGACCAGCTCGACGCCGACCGTCTTCGCGAACTCTTCCGCGCCGTCGCCCACCAGCATCACATGATCGGATTTCTCCATCACGGCTCGCGCAAGAAGGATGGGATTCTTCACCCGATGCACGCCGGCCACCGATCCGGCGCCAAGCGTGGCGCCATCCATGATCGCCGCATCCAGCTCGTTCCTGCCGTCGTGCGTGAACACCGAACCCTTGCCGGCGTTGAAGTTGGGATCATCCTCGAGCACGGTGATCGCTGCGGACACGGCATCAACCGCTGCCTTGCCGGATTTCAGCTGCGCGTAGCCCTTCTGCAGTGCCTGCGTCAGAGCCGTCCGCACCGCCTTTTCCCTGGCCGGGCTCATCTCGCGCTTGATCACGCCGGCACCGCCGTGGATCACAAGAACGGGGGCGGCAGCATGGCTCATGGACGCGATACCCAGCGCCGCGATGGCGGCGACAAGACGGCAGGACTTCACAGACGGTACTCCCCTAGCTTTGGCCCGGAGTATATCCAGCGCCTCGTCCATCCTCATCCGGATGGTGGACCCGGCTCGTTACCGCGGTTTTTCAGGGCCTTGGACCTTGGTACAGCGTGAGCGGCCGGCATTCCGTCGTATCCTTGGCAGCTGGCTCTCCCTGCAAGAAGGCATCTCAATGGACAAGGTGTATGCAAGCGCGACGCAAGCCCTCGACGGCCTGCTGTTCGACGACATGACCATTGCCGCCGGCGGCTTCGGCCTCTGCGGCATCCCCGAGAATCTGATCGCGGCGCTGCTGAAGGCCGGTACCAAGGGGCTAACCATCGTCGGCAACAATGCCGGCGTGGATGACTTCGGCATGGGTCCATTGCTCAAGACCCGGCAGGTGAAGCGCGTGTACGCCTCCTATGTGGGCGAGAACAAGGAATTCGAACGCCAGGTGCTGGCCGGCGAGCTGGAACTGCACCTGGTCCCGCAGGGCACCCTGGCCGAGAAGCTGCGCGCCGGCGGCGCCGGCATCCCCGGCTTCTACACCCGCACCGCGTTCGGCACCAAGCTCGCCGAAGGCAAGGAGACCAAGGTTTTCGACGGCAAGGAATACGTGCTGGAAGAAGCCATCCACGCCGACGTCTCCATCGTGAAAGCGTGGAAAGGCGATCGCCTTGGCAACCTCGTGTTCCGCAAGACCGCACGCAACTTCAATCCGATGATCGCTACCTGCGGCAAGGTATGCGTCGCGGAAGTGGAAGAGCTGGTGGAAGTCGGCACGCTGGAGCCCGACAACATCCACGTGCCCGGCATCTACGTCGACCGCATCATCAAGGGTCCGTCGTACGAGAAGCGCATCGAATTCCGCACCATCGCCGGCGCCAACACCGGCAAGGAAAGCCCGATCCGCACGGCGATGGCGCAGCGCGCCGCCAAGGAACTGCAAGACGGTTTCTACGTGAACCTGGGCATCGGCATTCCCACGCTTGTGGCGAACTACATCCCGCCGGGCATGGACGTCACGCTGCAGTCGGAAAACGGCCTGCTCGGCATCGGTCCGTTCCCGGATGACGCGCACGTGGATCCCGACCTCATCAATGCCGGCAAGCAGACCATCACCACCCTGCCCGGCTCGAGCTTCTTCTCCAGCGCCGAGTCATTCGCCATGATCCGCGGCGGCCATATCGATCTTTCGATCCTGGGTGGCCTCGAAGTCTCCTGCACCGGCGACCTCGCCAACTGGATGGTGCCGGGCAAGATGGTGAAAGGCCCCGGTGGCGCGATGGACCTGGTCAGCGGCGTCAAGCGCGTGGTGGTGCTGATGGAGCACACCGCGAAGGATGGCTCGCCCAAGATCAAGAACGAGTGCGACCTTCCCATCACCGGCAAGGAATGCGTGGACCTGATCATCACCGACCTGTGCGTGTTCTCGGTCGAGAAGGGCAAGGGCCTGACCCTGATCGAGCTGCAAGACGGCGTGACGCTAGAGGACGTCAAGGCGAAGACCGGGTGTGCGTTCGCGGTCTCGCCGGACCTCTGAGCACCCTCCCCTCATCTTTCTGTCGTAACATGGGCCAGCCCATATGGGCTGCCCGGTACGACCGGGGTTAAAGGGGGAATACCAATGCGTAAGTTGCTTTTCGCGCTGCTGGCGCTGAGCGCCAGCGGTGTTTGTGTGGCCGGCGCCCCGGATCTGGTTCGGCAGATCTCGACCAACGACAGCTTCCTCCAGGGAAATGAGCGGCTGTTTCCGGTCGATTTGCAGCGTGACGCAATAACGACCGCCCAGGCCGAAGGCGGCTTGTGGTTCACCACGCCCGATGGCGAGCACCTCTTTGCCAGAACTGTCCGCGTAGACAAGCAGTCCGATGGCAACCAGACCTGGATAGGCAGGCTGGCAACCAAGAACGGCGACCGCAGCGTTGTCATAACCCTTGGTGCAGACGCCGTATTCGGGTCACTCCTTACATCGGATGGCAAGCCGTTGCGGCTGATCACACGGCATGGCAAAAGTTACATCACCAAACGCGACGAGCAGACAGCAGCTGCGCAGGCGATGCTGCAGGCGCCATCCTCTCCGCCAGCCGTTGACTATGTTCTGCCCCCTGCCGCCAAAGTCACGGCTGCCAGCAGCTCGCATATACAGGCAGCGATGGCTGTGTCCACGCCGCTCGCGGCGACGCCGGGAACTGGGCCAACGGTGGATCTCCTGCTTGGCTATACCCCCGGCATGGTGACCCAGCTGGGCTCGGCCTCAGCCGTAGTGACGCGCCTGAATTACCTGGTGTCAGTGGCGAACCAGGCGTACAGCGACAGCCAGGTCAATGGCCGCGTGCGACTGGTCGGAACCATGCTGGTGAACTATCAGGACTACAGCAACGACAACGCTGTACTTACCGACTTGGTCAATCCATCCAGTACGGGTCCCCTGGCCGCGCTACGGGATAGGCGCCGCACCCTTGGTGCCGATCTGGTCAGCCTGGTTCGCCCGTTCTCATCTACGGGCCAAGGCGGCGTCTGCGGCCTCGGTTACCTCAATTTTTCAAATGGGACGCCACTTTCCACGTCGTCGGCGCCCTACGGCTACTCGACCATCGGGGACGGCATCAACGGCGGGTATTACTGTCTCGATACCACCTTGGCGCACGAGATGGGCCACAACATGGGCCTGGCCCATGACATCGTCGACGCGAACGGCCCCGGCGTCTTTCCTTATGCCTACGGCTGGCGCCAGACGCTTCCCTCTGGAAGCTTCTTCACCATCATGGCGTATGACGGTGGCAACCAGCAGCCGGTACCCTATTTCGCCAATCCCGCTATCAATCTCTGCAATGGAAACCCTTGCGGCGATGCGATACAGGCTAACCAGACCCTTGCCCTGAACCAGACCATGGCCACCGTCGCGGCGTTCAATGCGCCGGGCCAACCCTATCTGGACCTCGATGGTGATGGCTCGGCCGACCTGATGCTGCAGAACCCATCAATCGGCCAATATGCTTCGCTGCTCGTGCAGGACGCTTTGGTTCAGAGCGGGAAAATCGTATCCGTTGCCACGGGGTATCGCATCGCAGCGATCGGCGATTTCGACAACAATGGCTCGACCGATCTGGTGTGGACCAGTGCCGCCAACGATCTCTATTTCTGGATGAACGATGGCAGCGGCAACTTCGTCTCGAGCTATCTTGGGGTTTACCCCGCCGGCTGGACGCTCATTGGAGCCGCCGATCTGAATGGTGATGGCAAGTCAGATCTACTGTGGATGAACAACACCACGCATCAGTTCGGCTATTGGCTCATGGATGGCACCAAGACGACATCCATCTGGTCCATCAATGTAACCCCAGGGTATTACGTCGCCGCCGTTGGTGATTTCGAGGGCAACGGCCACATGGATCTGGCCTGGACCAGCCCCAACAACGACCTGTATCTCTGGATAAACAACGGTAGCGGCCTGTTCAGCAGTGTCCGAAGTCTGGACTATCCGGCCGGCTGGCAGTTGATCGGCGCAGGCGACGTTGATGGTGACCAGAAAGCGGATCTGATCTGGACAAACGATACGACGCATCAATTCGCCTATTGGACGATGAATGGTGCGACGCGAACCGGTTACAGCATCAGCACGATGCCTTATGGGTATCACATCGCGGCGATCGACCGGTTCTCGTCGTCGGTGGTCAGTATCCTTTGGACTGCGCCCGGCAATTACGTCTACCTCTGGAGGAACAACGGTAGCGGTGCCTTCAGCACGGATACCGAGCTGCTTAGCTTCCCCGCGGATCCGACGGGCAGCACAGGCTTTTACTGGGCTTACCCGAATGGATGGAGCATCGTTTCCGGCCTGATCGCCAAGCCGTAACCGCCTAACCGACAACGACCGGCGTCGACTCTGGAAACCTGATGCGCGCGATGTGCCTGCGGTCATCGCGCGTCTGCAGTTCCAGCGGCCAGCGGAAGCGTTCGCTGATGCGCTGGGCGATGGCCAGTTCGAAGCCGTGGCGGTTCGCCGCCAGGGGAACGGAGGCGTCGCCGCGGTGGGTCACGGTGACGACGCCGGGCATGACGGTGACCACGACCGTGCCGCCCTCCGCCTGCTGGCAAGCGTTGCGGATCAACTGCCAGCACAGCACGGAAAAGACGCGGGGCGAGCCGTGCAGCACGAAGCGGGCCGGCTCTTCCAGCTCCAGCGTGATGGGGCGTCCTTCCAGCATGGCCAGCACATCGGGCAGCTCGTGACGGATCACGTCGTTGACGACGAAGTCCTCTTCGGTGAGGCCGTTGTCCGATTCGCGCGCGAGGATCAATAGCGCCTCGACCAGCGCCTCCATCTCGCGCGTCGAGCGCTTGATGCGCTGAACCGAGCGTTGGCCGAATTCGCCCAGCGAGAGGTCGTCGGCCAGCATGTCGGCCGACATCTTGATCACGGTGAGCGGACTGCGCAGCTCGTGGCTGGCGTCGCGCGTGAAGTTGCGTTCGCGCTGGTTGTAGCCGGCGATGCGGTTAGCGAAACCGTAGAGGCTGTTGGCCAGCGTCATCACGTCGGCGTCCGTGCGGCGTGGCAACTGGTCGGGCCGCCAGCCGTTGAGATCCGATGCCCCTTCATCCCAGCCGCTGACGGCGCGTGCCAGACGCGCCACCGGCGACCACTGGTGCCAGGCGGCCAGCCAGGCAAGCGCGCTGATGATCACGATCAGCGCGACCACCGCGCCGACGGGTGCGACGTTGTACACGCCCATCAGGCACACGATCATCACAGCCAGCAACTGCAGGCCGAAAATGATCGCGAGACGTCGGTGGAACAACCCGCGTCCCAAGGTCGACGCGGGTTGCGCGGTGCCCCTGCTTGCCATGTCAGTTCATGCGGTACCGATCATGCCGGCTGCGAGGCAGTAGCGACCTCCGATTCGAGATCGGCGAGGCGGTATCCGGCGGAGTGGATGGTGTGCAGCAGCGGACGATCGAACGGTTTGTCGATCACCCGGCGCAGGTTGTAGAGATGCGAGCGCAGCGTGTCCGAATCGGGCAGCGTGTCACCCCAGATTTCGCGTTCGATATCGCGGCGACTCACCACGCGGGGCGATTCGCGCATGAGGATGGCGAGCAACTTCAGTCCGATCGGCGAGACGGTGAGTTCCTGGCCGCCGCGGACGAGGCGCAGCGTGGCCGTGTCCAACGTCATGTCGCCTACGGTGAGGATCTCGGTGGAGACCTGGCGGCGATCGCGACGGATCAGTGCACGCAGCCGTGCTTCCAGCTCGCGCACTTCGAATGGCTTGACCAGGTAGTCGTCGGCGCCTGCCTCCAGGCCCACGAGTTTGTCTTCCAGCGTGTCCCGAGCAGTGAGCATCAGCACGGGGGTGGACTTCTTGGCATCGCGACGGAGCTTGCGGCAAACGTCCAGGCCGTCCATGCCCGGCAGCATCAGGTCGAGCACCACCACGTCATAGCTGTTGGAGACCGCCAGGTGCAGGCCGCTCACGCCGTCGGCGGCGTAGTCGACCGAATAGCCCCGGCGCTCAAGGAACTCGCCGACCATCTCGGCGATCTGGCGATTGTCTTCGACCAAAAGAATCAGGCCGGATTGTTCATCGCGTGCGCTCATCCCTACCTCCTGCAGCTGACTTCACAAAGGTGAACAGCTAACGACCCGCATCGTGAGGCTCGCGTGAAATTCTTCTGACAGATTCACGTCAGGTTGTGAGCGTGTTCACCTTAGTGCAACAGCGGCGTCAAGGTCTTCCAAACGTTGTCCAACACCTGGGGTTGCGCCGACGCGACCGGATGCAGGCCGTCTTCCTGCATGAGCTCGGGCTTCAGGGCCACGCCGTCGAGCAGGAAGGGCAGCAGCGCGGTTTTCTTGTCCTTTGCCACGTCCGCGTAGACGGCCCGCAGGCCATCGCGGTACTGCGGGCCATAGTTCACCGGCAGCTCGATGCCCAGCAGCAGCACGCGGGCCTTGGCCTGCTGACCGGCGGCGACCATGGCCGTGAGGTTGTCGCGCAACTGGGCCAGCGGCAAGCCACGCAGGCCATCGTTGGCGCCCAGCTCGATCACCAATACCGCCGGGTGATATTTCTCGAGCAGTGCCGGCAACCGGTTGCGGCCGCTCAGTGAGGTCTCGCCGCTGATGCTGGCATTGACCACCGTCCAACCCGGCTCCATCTTGATGAGACGATCGCCGAGCAAATGCACCCAGCCGGATTCGACCGGGATGTTGTGCGCGGCCGATAAGGAATCGCCCAGCACCAGCACGGTTTTCGGCGGGGCCGCGTAGGCGGCGCCGACGACGGCGCCCAGCAGCATGACAAGGCAACAAAGGAAACAACGCATGAGTGGCACGGCCTCCGCTTCTTCCAACGGTGTTCTTCTGGATGCCATCGATGTTAGCAAGTCGGTCCAGGGACCCGAGGGCAGGCTGGATATCCTGAGCCACGTATCGCTGCAGGTGCGCGACGGCGAGAGCTTCGCCATCGTGGGAGCTTCCGGCTCGGGCAAGACCACCCTGCTCGGCCTGCTGGCCGGGCTCGACACGCCCAGCCATGGACGCATCTCGCTCGATGGCCATTCGCTGGAAACCATGGACGAGGAATCGCGCGCCGACCTGCGCCGTCGCCTGGTGGGCTTCGTGTTCCAGTCGTTCCATCTGCTGCCTGCGCTCACCGCCGAAGAGAACGTGATGCTGCCGCTTGAACTGGAAGGTCGCGACGATGCCCGCGCGCGTGCCCGCGAGGCGCTCGAAGCGGTGGAACTCGCGCCGCGGCGTCGCCACTACCCCGCGCAGCTTTCCGGCGGCGAGCAGCAGCGCGTGGCGATCGCCCGCGCCTTCGTGCATCAGCCGCGCCTGCTGTTCGCCGACGAGCCCACCGGCAATCTGGATCAACGCACCGGTCATCACATCAGCGACCTGATGTTTTCGCTGAATCACGACCATCGCACCACGCTCGTGCTGGTCACGCATGACCCGAAGCTCGCGGCCCGCTGCACGCGGCAGGTGGAACTGGACAACGGCCGCGTGATCGCGCCGCGCACCAGCACCGCGGTGGCGCCATGAACACATGCACGTCGCTGCCGGAGCGCCGGGCATGAGGCTGCTCACGCTGTCCTTGCGAAGTCTGCGCCGCGAATGGCACCTGCCGGAGCTGCGCACGCTGGGCGCCTCGCTGGTGCTGGCCGTGGTGGCGCTGGGTGTGGTCGCCACGTTGTCCACGCGCATGGAGCGCGGTGTGCTGGCGAGTGCGGCGGAGCTGATCGGTGGCGACCTTGGCATCAGCTCGCCACAGTCACTGCCCGCCAACTACGCCGAAGAAGCGTCGCAGCGCGGCCTGCATGTCACGCGCAATGCGAGCTTTCCGAGCGTCGCGTTCGCGCACGAACAGAGCCAGCTGCTCGATGTGCAGGCGACTGATGGCGCGTATCCGCTGCGCGGCACGCTGGAGCTGCTCGATCGCCAAGGCAAGAGCGTGGTCGGCCACGGTCCACCTGCGGGCACGGTTTACCTGGACCATCGCGCGCTGGTCGCCCTGAACCTCAGGCTCGGCGATGCCGTGCAACTGGGTGGACGCGATCTGCGCATCGCCGGCGAACTGCTGCGCCAGCCCGACGGCGGCGAACTGGTCGCGATGGCGCCGCGTGCGCTGATGAACGTCACCGACGCGGAACAGGCGGGTCTGCTGGGCGTAGGCAGCCGCGCGCGGCACCATCTGCTGGTGGCTGGCGAACCCGACGCCGTGCAGAGCTGGCGCCGCTGGGTGCAGGAGCATACCCTTCCCCAGGGTGCGGAGCTGATCACGCCCGAACAGACGCAAGAGCGCATGCGCAGCGCCTTCGACCGCGCCAGCGCCTTCCTGCGGCTCACCGCATTGCTCTCCGCGTTGCTGGCCGGCGTAGCCATTGCGATGGCCGCACAGCGCTACGCGCGCCGCAAGACGAATGAAGTAGCGCTGCTGCGCGCCCTGGGCACGCCACGACGGCAGGTATTGGGCTTGCTGACGGGCACGCTGGGCCTGCTTGCCGTGCCCGCCGTCGTCATCGGCGCCCTGGTGGCGCTGGGCATGGCGCAGCTCACCTGGCATTTCGCCAGCCAGATGTTCACCACCGTGCCTACGACGCTGCCACTCGGCCCCGCCGCAGCGGCCGCCGTGATGGGCCTGGCCGTGCTGGCGGGCTTTGCCCTGCCCCCGCTCACGCGGTTGGCCGAGGTGCCGCCAGTCGCCGTGTTCCGCGAGAGCGCCGCGCGACGCGTGCGGCGCTTCGATGCTCTGTACCTCGTGCCGGCCCTGGTCGCGCTGCTGCTGATCTGGAGCCAGAGCGGCTCGGCCAAGCTCGCCGGTATTCTTGCCGCCAGCCTGGTGGGCGTGGCGATAGTCGCGGCGTTGCTTTCGGCGTTGCTGCTGTGGATCGCCCGGCGCGTGGCGCCTGGCGCCCATCCCGCGCTGCGCCTGGGGCTCGCCGCACTGGCCCGCCGACGCAGCATGAGCCTGCTGCAGGCCACGGCGTTGAGCCTGGGCCTGGTCGCGCTGCTGTTGCTCGCCATCGTCGCGCCGGCCCTGCTGGAAGGCTGGCGGCGCGAACTGCCGGCGGATACGCCGAACTGGTTCGTACTCAACCTTCAGGACGATCAACGCCCTGGTTTCGAGCAGGCGCTGGCCGGCATGGGCGGCCAGAAGCTCAACATGCTGCCGCTGGCGGTGGGCAAGCTCACCGCCATCAATGGCCATCCGATCGACCAACTCAGCTTCAAGGACGAGCGCGCCAAGGACTGGGCCGACCGCCAGCTGCGCCTGTCATGGGCGGGCGAGCTTCAGCCGAGCAACCAGGTGATCGCGGGGAAATGGCATGGTGAGCATCCGGCGCAGGCCGAGGTGTCGATCGATACCATGTGGCGTGACATGTTTGCGCTGAAGGTCGGCGACGTGATGAGTTTCAATGTGGGCGAAGGCCATATCGATGCGCGCGTGGGCAGCATCCGCAAGGTCGACTGGACGTCGTTCCGGGTGAACTTCTTCCTGGTGTTCGATCCCGCTCACGCGAGCGAGCTGCCACATACCTGGATCGCCAGCTTCTACCTGCCGCGCGGCAACGCACCGGCGCTCGCGCAACTGTCACGCGATTACAGCAACCTCAGCCTCATCGATGTGGACGCCATGCTCGACCGCGTACGCGAGATCGTGAACCAGGTGAGCGGTGCGGTGCGTTGGGTGTTGGGCTTCAGCCTGCTTGCCGGTGCATTGGTGCTCGCTGCGGCACTCGCTGCCAGCGCGCAGGAACGCCGCCACGAAGCCGCGCTGCTGCGCACCCTGGGTGCACGGCGCAGCCAATTGCGCGCCGCAGCCGCGTGCGAATTTGCCCTGCTCGGTCTCGTGGCCGGCCTTACCGCGGCCTTCGGTGCCGCCGGCACGGGCCTGTGGCTGGGACACGCCATCTTCCATATCGACGACTTCGTGCCGCCGCTGGGCTCGCTGCTGTTGGCAGCGCTGGCGGCCGCCATCGTGGTGATGCTGCTGGGGCTTGCGGGTACACGGCGCGTGAGTCGCACCTCGCCCATGCGCCTGTTACGGGAAAACTGAGTGACCACTTCCAAGGACGATGGCGCCCACGCCGATAACGCATTCACGCGAATGCTCCGGCGCGTGGCGCACGACTGGTTGTTGCTGGGCTTTCTGCTACTGACCATCGCGCTGGCCGTGGTCGACCCGCGGCCGCTGACCGATCATCAGCGTTGGCTGCAGTTGCCGACCTTGGCGGGCCTGCTCGGCCTGCTCATCTGCATCCAGGGCATCCGCGACAGCGGGCTGGTGCAACACGTGGCGGCCGCCATGCTGGCGCGCGCGCATTCGCTGCGCATGCTGGGGCTGATGCTGGTAAGCACCACGGCGGTGCTCGCGATGGTGCTCACCAATGACGTAAGCCTGTTCCTGATCGTGCCACTGACGCTCGCCATCGGCCGCATCTCCAACCTGCCAGTGATGCGCATGGTGGTGCTGGAGGCACTCGCCGTGAACGCGGGCTCCACGCTCAGCCCCATCGGCAATCCACAGAACTTGTTGCTGTGGCAATACACGCACCTGCCCTTCCTGCACTTTGCCTGGGCGATGCTGCCGGCATTCGGTGTGATGTTCGTGTTGCTGGTCATCCTGACGCTGTGTTGGCTGCCGGGCGGACGCGTGCTGCTGCACGCCGAGGACGTCGACGGTCACTCCATTTCGGTGGCGCAAGCCGTGTTGTCGGTGGCGGCCCTGGCGAGCATGGTGCTGATGATGGAGCACAACCATGCCGTGCTCGGCGCACTGCTTTTGCTGGTGCCCTTCGCGCTGCTGGAGCGCGACACGCTGGCGCGCGTGGACTGGCTGCTCCTCGTCACCTTCGCCGCCATTTTCCTGGGGCTGGGCCATGCCGCGGAATTGCCGTCCGTGCAGCATGCCTTGGAGGGGCTGAACCTGGATCAGCCGCTCACGCTTTACGCGAGCGGCATCCTCGCCTCGCAGGTGATCAGCAACGTGCCGGCCACCGTGTTGCTCCTGCGCCACGCACCGGATGCGATGGCACTGGCGGTGGCGGTAAACGTGGGCGGCTTCGGTTTGGCCATCGGCTCGCTGGCCAACCTCATTGCGCTGCGCCTGGCGAAACAGCCGGGCGGTGGCCGGCTGCTTCACCAGGTGTCGGTGCCTTTCTTGCTGGTGTGCGCGCCACTGGTGTATCTCGTGTCGCGCTGGCTGGGGTGAGCTGACGAAAGATCAATCGTCGTCGCGATCGTGCGGCACGCTCACCTTACCCTGCACGCCGGAGTGGCTCACGTCGCCACTGCCCTTCGCGCCGACGGTGAAGTCGCCGTGCACATCATGCACGCGCACATCGCCCGAGCCCAAGGTGTCGATCTTCACGCTGCCGCTCACGTCGCGGATGGTGACGTCGCCGGAGCCGATGCTGCCCACGCGTGATTCACCGCGAACGCCGTCGACCTTGACGTCGCCCGAGCCGATCGAGCCGATGTCGAGACTGCCCACTTCGTTCACGTCCACGTCGCCCGAGCCCACGCTGGCGCTGAAGGGGCCGGAGATCTTGTTGACGTGCAGGTCGCCCGAACCCACCTGCGCCGACAGCTTTTGCAAACCCGTCACCCACGCATCGCCGGAACCTACATTCAGCACTACCGGGATCTGCGCCGGAATCTGCATGTTGAGCACGAGGCTGGTGTAGTTGCTCTTGAACAGGCTGATCGTCATGCGGCCATGGCTGCTACCAGCTTCCACGATCAGGCGATCGCCTTCGCGGCGCTGCGTGACCACGAGGTCTTCCAGCAGCTTCGGGGCGGACGCACACGCGCGGCCCGTGACCGAGCCACCGGCACCGCCGCTGTTGCCGTTGAGATGCAGATCGTGGCTGTGCAGGTCCACCTGCACTTCGCGAACGCCGGCCAGGTCCAGCGTGAGGTTGCGCGGCGCCTCGTACTTGCACTCGTCAGCGTGCGAAACCAAAGGGGCGAACAGCAGTGCAGCAAGAAGAAGGCGACGCATGGGTAGCTCCTGATTGATCGGACAGGCTTGAGATGTTGCTGGTCCCCAAAAGGTTTAGAGCCAGGTCAACCCGGGCCGGCACGGCACGTTTGAGGCTCAACCAACATCGTGGAGATGGACCGACATGCAACGCAAGACCCTGCTCACCTCCGCCCTCGTCCTGCTGGTCGTGGCAGGCGGCAGCTACGCCATCGCCGAGGACGCCGCCCCCAAGAGCACACCTGCCCCCGCCGCCAAAGCCATGCCGGCCGCCCGTGGCCCGCAGATGGGCCGTGGCGACATGGCGGGTTTCATGGGCGATGGTCCCGGTTTCGGACATCCAGGCTTCGGCCACCCCGGCTTCGAAGGTCCGGATTCGCCGGTGATCGAAGACCTGCAGGCACTGGAGCGCCTGTACCGCGAGAACGGCCGCAGCAAGGACTTGCAGGCGCTGTACAACGAGGTGCTGACCAAGACGCAGGATCCGCGCGTGCGCACCTATGTCTACCATCACCTCGCCCGCGCCCAATCGGCACCGGCCAATACCGACCAGGCCATCGCCACGCTGCGCAAGAGCCTCGACGAGAACCTCGCGAACGAAGCCAGGCAGCGCGCAGACTTCGAAAAGATGCGCAGCGAATGGGAACAGCGCCGCAATGCGATGAAGCCTGCGCCGGCCGCACAACCATAACTACAAGAACGATGGGCGCGACCGATCCGGGAGCGCCTAAGGCTGAGGCACGGGGACCCCAGACCCCGTGCCTCCTTTTTTTTCAGGTGGCCGGCTTGTCCGTGCGCTTGGCGACACGCCACAGCGCTTCCTGCTCCGCCAGATCACGCTCCGGCAACGGTCTGCCTTCTTCGCGTGCCAGCTGTTCCATATGGCGGAAGCGCCGCTCGAACTTGGCGTTGGCATGGCGGAAGGCCTGCGAGAAATCCACGCCGGCGTGCCGCGCCAGGTTGGCCACCACGAACAGCACGTCGCCGATTTCATCCTGCAGCCGCTGCTGATCGCGACCCGCGACAAACTCGGCCCGCACTTCCTCGACTTCCTCCAGCAGCTTGTCGAGCACGGGCTGCTCGTCCGGCCAGTCGAAGCCGACCTTGGCCGCACGCTCCTGCAGCTTCAGCGCGCGCTTCCACTCCGGCAGGCCACGCGAGATGCCGGCGAGCGCACTGTCGTCGTACTGTTCGCCCTTGGCCGCGCGCTCGGCGCTCTTGATGTCGTCCCAGGCCTGCTTTTGCGCATCGAGGTCTTCGTAGCTCTCGTCGCCGAATACGTGCGGATGACGGCGCACCATCTTGTCGCTGATGGCGTGGGCCACATCGGCAAAGTCGAACAGGCCTGCTTCCTTCGCCATCTGCGCGTGGAACACCACCTGCAGCAACAGATCGCCCAACTCGTCGCGCAGATCATGCCAATCCTTGCGATCGATAGCGTCGGCGACTTCGTAGGCTTCTTCGATGGTGTACGGCGCAATCGTGGAGAAATCCTGCTGCAGGTCCCACGGACAACCGCCCTTGGGATCGCGCAGGCGCGCCATGATGACGAGCAGGTCATCCAGGCTGTGGCGAACGGCTTCGGTCATTACGCCTCCAGGTCGGCGGCAAGCAGGCGGGCTTTCCAGTCGACGGCGCTGTCGCCCACCGCGATGAATTCGGGATTGATCAGCGAATCGCCGCGGTTGTAGCGCAGCGGCTCGCCGGCAAGGTCCAGCACTGCACCGCCCGCCTCTTCGAGCACGCTCTGCGCCGCCGCCGTATCCCATTCGCTGGTCGCGCCGCGACGCAGATAGACGTCCGCATCGCCGCGCGCCACCAGGCAGAACTTCAGCGACGAACCGAGCGGCATCGATTGATAGCCTTCGCCGATCAACTGCTCCAGCAGTGCCGTGCCCGCGCCGCCATGCGAGCGGCTGCCTGCCACGGTCGCCGGCTGCGCGAAATCGCGCGTGGCGATGCGCTGCCAAGGTGCATCCACCTGCGGTTGAAGCCATGCGCCCTGTCCGCGCGCCGCGACATAAAGCTCGCCCGTTACCGGCGCCAGCACCACGCCAAGCACGGGCTCATGGTTTTCGATCAGCGCGATGTTCACCGTGAACTCGCCGTTGCGCTTGATGAACTCGCGCGTGCCGTCGAGCGGATCGACCAGCCAGTAGCGTGTCCATGTACGCCGCTCCGACCATGCCGCGGCGCGCGCCTCTTCCGAGATCACCGGCAGGCCACCTTCGAGCTGCGCCAGACCGGCGGTGATCACACGCTGCGCGGCAAGATCCGCCGCCGTGACGGGTGATTGATCCACCTTGCGCTGCACTTCGAAGTCTTCGCCGTAGACGACCAGGATGGCGTCACCGGCTTCGCGGGCAAGGGCTGCCACCTGCTGCAGCAGCGTGGAAAACGGAACGTGGTTCATGTCGGGGAAAACCGGCCGGCGAGGTACTCACGAGCCATGAAGAGGGCAGCGATCGAACGGCCTTCGGTGACGTCCTCGCGGGCGATCAGGTGGTGCAGGTCGGCGAGCTTCCACGGAACCACTTCCAGTTCCTCGGGTTCGTCGCCCTGCAGGCGTTCGGGATACAGGTCCTGCGCCAGCACGACATGCGCCATGTGCGTCATGTACGAAGGCGACAGCGACAGGTTATGCAGGATCTTCAGCTTGCGGGCGCCATAGCCGATCTCCTCCTTGAGCTCGCGGTCGGCGCCCTGCTCCACCGTTTCGTCGCGATCGAGGCGACCCTTGGGCAGGCTGAGTTCGTAGCGGCCGACGCCGGCGCCGTACTCGTGCACGAGCAGTACCGTTTCGTCGTCGAGCATGGGCACGATGATCACGGCACCCAGTCCACTGCCTTTCAATCGCTCGTAGACGCGGCGTTCGCCATTGGAGAATTCGAGGTCGAGCTGCTCGACACGCAGGAAGCTGCTGTCGTGCACGTCGCGTGTCGCATGGATGATGGGTGGCTTGTGCATGGGTCGATTGTAGCTCAGCGTCCCGGAACCGCCGGTGGCGGCTGATGACCGCGCCCCGCCGCCACCGCCCAGATCAACAGGCCGAACGCGACGCCCTGGAGCACGCTCGTGGTTATGCCGAAGACGGCAGCGTGGCGGGCAAGCTCCATGGTGGTCTGCTCGTGCATCTGCACAGCTGCGGGGAAATAAATGAAGTGGTACCAGCCGGAGGCCAGCATCACCGCCATTTCGATGCCGCTGGCGAGCAGGAGCAGCAGCGCCGGACCCGGCATCTTTCGCCAGAACACCGCAGCCATCACCACGCCAACGATGGCAGCCGTCATCTGCGGCGCGTTGGCCAGAAAGCCGTAGAGTATCTGCACGGACGCTTCCATTCGAAGTTTTCCTCTCAGCGCGCCGCGTGAAGGCGCTTCAACACGGCGGCATGGATGGCGGGTGTACCGGCGAGCACGCTCCGCGACTCCAGGTTGAGCGATTGGCCGTCCAAATCGGTGAACACGCCACCCGCTTCGCGGACGATCACCGCGAGCGCCGCGATGTCGAGGATGTTCACGTCCGATTCCAGTACCAGGTCCAGGCTGCCGCGCGCGAGCAGGTGGTAATGGCAGAAATCGCCATAGCCACGAATGCGATTAGTATCGCGGATGAGCGCGCCCAGCTCGGTCCATCGCGCATCGGCGGTGAGCGACTTCACGTTGCCGATGGAAAGCGAGGCCTGCGCCAGCGTCGATGTCGACGCGACACGCACCTGCTCGCCTTCGAACCAGCTGCCACCACCTGCACTGGCCCACATGGTCTCGCCGTAGATCGGTGCGCTGGAAACACCCAGCACCAGCTCGCCGCGATGCATCAGCGCAATCTGCGTGGAGAAGAACGGTGTGCGGCGCACGAAGCTCTTGGTGCCGTCGAGCGGATCCACCATCCACAACAGCTCGGGGTTGCCTTCATCCCGGCCGAATTCCTCTCCGTAGATCGATGCCTCTGGCAAGGCCTGTTGCAGCACCTTGCGAATGGTCATCTCCGCTTCGCGGTCGGCGACCGTGACGGGCGTGTCGTCGCTCTTGAACTCGATGTCCACGCCGCGACGCCAGTAGTGCCGCAATACCTCGGCAGCGGCCTGCGCGGCTTCGCGCGCCGCGGCCAGTGCGTGCGGCAGATTCAGTTCAGCCATGGTTTCCCCCGGGCATGGTGGCAGCCAGGCCACCGGTGTAATGGATGTGCGTGACGCCGTCGGTATCGGCCGGACCGAAGGCGGTTAGCCAGCGGATCAAGGCAGGAGTGCGGGCGCGCGGCGCCGCCACTGCATCGAAGCGCCAAGCCAGCGGACTGAGCTGCAGCCTCCCATCGAGACGCAATGGGCCGTTCCCCGCATCGAAGAAATGGCCGTCGATCACGCCGTTGCTGCCGTGCATGGTCAAACGCAGGTCGCCTAGCGACACATCAGCCTGGCGGGGCGTGCGCAGCGAGGCCTGTTGCCATTCCATCTGGGCGTCGAGCACAAGCGGCCATCCGCCTTGCAACTGTGCCTTTCGCACGTCGGCTTTCACGCTGCCGCGCGGCTTCCCGCCTGGAAGTGCAAGACGCACATCAAGCAGATCGAGATCAGCGCGCATATGGACGTCCGTCCACACCGCGTCGGTGGCACTGCGCCCTTGCATGCGGCCATGAAACTGCACGCGTGGCCCTTGCAGGTCGATGAGCCATTCGGGATCGCCCAGCAGGGCGCTGCGTGAAAGCTGCCAGTCGAGCGCCCCTAGATCTTCGCCCTTGGCCGAGACGACACGCCCCGCGTGGCCGTTCCATACCAGGCCGCTCACTTGTTCCAACTGAATGCCGCCGAGGCGCCCTGCCAACAGCGGCAGCACCCAGCGCGCGGGCATGAACCACACGAGGGCGAAGCCGATGAGCAGCAGGCCAAGCAGGCCGGCCAGTGCGATACGCCAATGCTTCAAACCAACTCCCAAGGATTTGGAAGACTTGAGCGAGCACGCTCGAAACCCCGATCATAGCCGGATGAACATCTTCCCCGCTGCCGACGCGCTGGTGCGTCGAGACCTGAGCCACCTGTGGCACCCCTGTACGCAGATGCACGATCACCAGACGGTGCCGATGGTGCCTATCGCGCGCGGCGAGGGTGCATGGCTGGTCGGTACCGACGGTCGACGCTACCTCGACGGCATCAGTTCGTGGTGGACCAACCTGTTCGGACACGCCAACCCGCGCATCGCCGCGGCGCTGGCCGAGCAGGCGCGCACGCTCGAACATGTGATTTTCGCCGGTTTCACCCATGAACCTGCCGTGGCGCTCGCCGAGGAGCTCGTGCGGGTGACGCCGCCCGGGCTCGAACGCGTGTTCTATGCTGACAACGGTTCGGCGGCGATCGAAGTGGCGCTGAAGATGAGCTTCCACTACTGGCTCAACCAGGGCCATGGCGAGAAGACCCGTTTCATCGCGCTTACGGGCAGCTATCACGGCGAAACGCTGGGGGCCTTGTCGGTCAGTGACGTGGCGCTGTATCGCAAGACGTATGCACCGCTGCTGCTGACGCCCATCCTTGCGCCTTCGCCTGATACCTACGAAGCAGAGCCCGGCGAAAGCGCGGCCGCGGTGGCACAACGGCGACTCGGCGAACTGCGCGCCTTGCTTGAACAACATGCGCACGAAGTGTGCGCGGTGATTGTCGAGCCCTTGGTGCAATGCGCGGGCGGCATGCGCATGTACCACCCGGATTATCTGGCTGGCTTGCGCAAGCTACGCGACGAATTCGCCGTGCATTTCATCGCCGATGAAATCGCGGTCGGATTCGGCCGCACCGGCACCCTGTTCGCTTGCGAGCAGGCCGGCGTATCACCCGATTTCATGTGCCTGTCCAAGGGACTCACCGGCGGCTTCCTGCCGCTGTCGGCCGTGCTCACGACCACGCAGGTGTACGACGCGTTCTACGCCGAATACAGCGCGGGCAAGGCGTTCCTGCATTCGCACAGCTACACCGGCAATCCGCTCGCCTGCCGCGTGGCGCTGGAAACGCTGGCGATCTTCCGCGACGAACCGGTGCTCGAACGCAACCGCGAACTGGCGGCGCACCTGGCACAGCGGCTCGATGTGTTACGCGACCATCCGCATGTAGCCGACGTGCGCCAGACCGGCATGATCGCGGCCGTCGAGCTGGTAGCGGACAAGCGCAAGCGCACGCCTTTTCCCTCCGGCGATCGGCGCGGCCTGCGGGTCTACCTGCACGGACTCACCCAGGGCGCGCTGCTGCGCCCCCTGGGTGATGTCATCTACTTCATGCCGCCCTACGTAATCAGCACACAGGAGATCGACCAGCTCGTGGACACCGCCATCGAGGGCATTGAGCTGACCATCGTCGGCTGACTGGGGTCAGTGCCCGCCCTGGATGGTCACGCTCGGGTCGAGCTTCTGCAGCGCCGGCCCCATGGTGGTTTCACCGGTGTTCTGGATGTCCTGCCGGCTGTAGCTGCGCCCCGGCACGGTGAGACAACTGCCGTGCTTGGCCGGGATCATGCTGCCCGTCGTCTGCAGGCAGGTACGGTCGCCGGGCCGCGGCGGGCCCTGCTTGACCGGCTGCGAACCGAGGGGCTGCACCTGCCCTTCCGGCAGTGCCTGCATGCTGTTGTTGCTGGTGGGCGCGGTACTCTGCGCCATCACCAGCGGGCTGGCCGCGAGAGCAACCACAGCACCGAGGAAAAGTGCGATCGTGGACTTCTTCATGTTCCGCCTCCGGGGAGTGAGGGACGTCTTCATCCTGCGCCTGCCCGCGTCGGCGGGCAAATCCGGGCCGCCCCACGTCGCCGCGTGTTCAGCTTTCGCCGCACAGGGCGCGTGAGACGGTCCTCCGCTGTCCGTTATGCTTTCCGTTTCCACCATCATAGAACGCGCCATGCGCACCATTCGCATACACGTGGACCTGCCGCTCACGGTCGGCCAGGAACTGCCGCTGCCGACGCAGGCAGGGGAGCATGTGGCGCGCGTGCTCAGGCTGGAGGCCGGCGACCCCATCACCCTGTTCAATGGCGATGGCCACGACTATCCCTCGCTCATCCAGGCCGTCGGCAAGCGCGAGGTGACCGTGCTGGTACAGGCAGCGCAACCGGTCGCCAACGAGTCGCCGTTACCGCTGACGCTCGCTCAGGGCGTGGCCCGCGGCGAGAAGATGGACCTGATCATGCAGAAGGCCACGGAACTGGGCGTCGCCCGCATCGTCCCGCTGCTGACTGAACGTTCCGAAGTGAAACTCGACGCGGGGCGCGCGGAAAAACGCCTCGCCCACTGGCGTGCCGTGGTCGCCAGCGCCTGCGAACAAAGCGGGCGCGCCTACGTGCCGGAGGTGAGTCCCGCGCTTCCGCTGGAGGCTTGGCTGAAGGGGTTGGCGGATGAGGGTGCCCTGCGCCTCGCTTTGCTGCCCGAAGGTGACCAGCGGGCCAGCGAACTGCGTTTCACGCCCGCAGGTGGCTTGCTCGTCGTGGGACCCGAAGGTGGCCTGGGACAGCGCGACACGGCGGCACTGGTCGACGCGGGCTTCATGGGACTCAAGCTGGGGCCGCGCATCCTTCGCACGGAAACGGCCGGCCTGGCCGCTTTGGCAGCGCTGCAGGCACTGCACGGGGACATCTGAAGCCACGCCGCCTCGATGGAGGCGGCGTGGCGGCATGCTCAGCTGGCCAGATCGAGCAGCTCGATCAGTTCGGCCTCGATGCCTTCCAGGTCCGGGATAACCGCGATGTCGTCGCGCACCAGCACCTGTGCCTTCACGCCCGGCGGCAGCGGCGCGCCGTCGTGGGTGGGAATGATCAACTCGGCATTGAGCGTGGTGAGGCGCGGGAAACCCTGCGTGACCACCGCCACGAACGGCAGGTCGGCATGACCGCCAAGCGCCTTCAGCACGGCCACGCGGACGGCCTGTTCGCTGTCGCCCTCGCCGGCACCCGCCAGCGTGCTGAACGACAGCAGCGGCACACGCCAGCCACGCCAGGCGATACGCCCCAGCAGCCATGCCGGCGCGGCTTCCACCGGTTCGGGCGTGGGCAGGGTGATCACTTCGGCCACGGTCGCATTGGGCAGCAGCAGTCGCAGGTTGCCCACCGGTACCAGTACGCAGCGGATTTCACGCGGTAGCGGTAGTTCGCTCATCGCCGGCCCTCCATCGACATCTCCTCGACCAGGCGCGCCGCCAGCTCGGCGGGCGTGCCGGAATAACTGTTGAGGCGCTCGGCTTCGATGCCATGCACCATATCCGTGAAATGCGAGTCGGGGGACGCTTCCACCCAGACCTGGCCGCCACGGTCGTAGATGGCCTGCGAGCCACCCAGCGCATCGTTGGCCTGCCCGGCGAACACGATCGCCAGCGCGTTGCGGCCGAACACATTGGCCGCCATGGTGAAGCTGGCATCGATCGGCGAACTGCCGCGCCCGTCCTGGCCGTCCAGGGGCTGCAACTCGATGCGGCCGTCGCGCTGCACGCGCGCCTGGTGTCCGCTTGGCACCACCAGCACCTCGCCCATCCGCGCACGTGCGCCGTGGGCGGCAACGTTCACCGGCAGACCGCATTGGCCGGCCATCCGGTCGACCACCGTTTCGACGGATGAACTGCCCATGTGCTGGACATGCAGCACCGTGGCGCGCAGATCCATCGGCAATCGCGACAGGAAGGAACACACTGCGTCGGTACTGTCGGCGGAGGCGCCGATCACCAGGATCCGGCTGATCGCACCGTCCACGTCCGACAGCACCATCTCGTGCCCGCCCTCATAGGCCTTCGGTGCGATGGCCTCTTCGATCGATACGAGTTCCAGGGTCATGCCGGGCTTGAGGAACGATTCGTCCTCGCTGCCGCCCTCGGGTGCCAGGTATTCCGCGGCACTGAGCTTTTCGATGCCGAAGTCGGCCGATTTGACCGGGGCGTCGGCGACGGCGACCGGTGCGTCCTCTTCGTCGACCAGCGACCAGCTCGACGCAGCGCCGAGCATGGATGGCGAGCCCTTGGGACCGCCCTCGCCCGTGGTGCCCGGCATGAACGAGTCATCCAGCGGCGACAGCGAGAGATGATCCAGCTGGAACGAAGGCATCACGCGCGGAGCAGACTCCTGCGCTTCGAATTCGATGGGCGCCGGGCCTTGCGTAGCGAGCGTATCGACGCCGAACTGGCCATCGTGCAGAGGCGGCAGTTCGTCTTCGGCGACGAACTTGAGCGAACCGAAGTCGTCTTCGGCAGCCTGCGGCTCATCGGCAGCAAGCAGTGCTTCCAGTTCGGCGGCGAGCGTTTCCGACTCAGCGGTGGCTTCGCCGCTTTCAATCGTGGCGGGTTCGATCCGCGAGTCGCTGATATCCGGCAGCGGCGGCGGCTCGGATGCGAGTTCCGGTGCGGCGTCTTCAAACGCAAGCGTTTCGGCGGGAGCGGTTTCGCTTACCACCGTTTCGGGCACCACCGGCGCATTGTGCGGACGCGGCGGATCGAGATCGCCTTGCGCCATCACCTTCACCGCGAGATGGCGTGCCCAGCGGGCGCGATCCCAGCCATCGAGCTTGCGGCTGGCCTGCGCGTCGTTGAATACGACGCGCGGGTAGTCGCCATCGATCACGTCATAGAGGCGGTCGAGCTCGTCTTCGGCCTCTTCGTCCAGGTTCACTACCAGCACCTGCGCGCCGGTGTTGTCCAGCAGGTTCTGGCTCAGCGTGGACAACGCGCCCTCATGCACGATCCGCGCGCCGCGTTCGCGGAGCGCTTCGCGCAGCTGGCCGCCCAGTTCCACATCGTCGAAGAGAAGCGCAACAGCGATCGACGACTCAGCCATTGAGCGACTCCAAGGTGCGCTGCTCCAGCACCTCGCCGATCTGCGCAAGCAATTCGGCTTCCTGGTACGGCTTGCCGAGGTAGCGGTCGACGCCGATGTCGAACGCGCGCTGGCGATGCTTATCGCCGGTACGCGAGGTGATCATGATGATCGGCACGTCGCGCAGACGCGGGTCGGCCTTCATGTGCGTCGCCAGCTCGTAGCCGTCCATGCGCGGCATCTCGATGTCGAGCAGCATCAGGTCGGGCACGCGGTCGTGAAGCTTCTCGAGCGCGTCGACGCCATCCTTCGCGGTGGCGACTTCGTACTCGTGGCGTTCCAGCACGCGGCCGGTGACCTTGCGCATGGTGATCGAATCGTCGACCACCATCACCAGCGGACGCACGCGCAGCTCTTCCACCACCGGCGTGGCGACGGCGCTGAGGCCCTCTTCCAGGCGCTGCTGGCGACGTGCGGTGCCGTGACGGACCAGCGGGGCGAGATCGAGAATGATCAGCACCGAACCGTCGCCCATGATGGTCGCGCCGAGGATGCCCGGCACCGAACTCACCTGCGGGCCCACCGACTTCACCACGATTTCGCGCGAGCCGATCACGGCGTCGATGCGGATCGCGGCGCGCAGGTCGCCCGAACGCGTCAGCAACAGCGGCACCTGTTCTTCGTCGGTGGCATGACTGGCCGCGATGCCGAGCAGGTCGGACAGATCGTGGATGCTGTAATCCTCGCCGGCATACGGGAACACCGGTTCGGCCTGTGCCACGCGCTCGGCGAGTTCCGACGGCGAGATGCGGGCCACGCCCTGCACCGAGGTCATCGGGATGGCGAAGTTGGCTTCGCCGATGCGGACCAGGATGGCCTGCGTCACCGCGAGGGTGAACGGCAGGCGCAGCACGAAGGTGGTGCCTTCGCCGGCCGTCGATTCGATCGACAGTGCGCCACCGAGCTGCTTGATTTCGTTCGCCACCACGTCCATGCCTACGCCGCGGCCGGCGAGCTGGGTCACAGTGCTGGCGGTGGAGAAGCCAGGCTGGGTGATGAGTGCGAGGATCTGGTCATCGCTGATGCGCGCGTCGGCACGGATCAAGCCACGCTCGATGCCGCGCTTATGGATCGCCTCGCGATCGAGGCCACGGCCGTCGTCGCTCACGCGCACCACCACTTCGGTGGCTTCACGGGCGACGCGGATGCGCACGGCACCTTCTTCCGGCTTGCCCGCCTTGCGGCGTTCGGCCGGTGATTCGAAGCCATGCGCCACCGAGTTGCGCAGCATGTGCTCGAACGGCGCCTTGATGCGGTCGAGCAGGTTGCGATCCATTTCGCCGTGGGCGCCTTCCACGTACAGCTGGGCGCTCTTGCCCTCTTCCTGGGCGGCCTGGCGCAGCGTGCGGCGAAGGTTCGGCACCATCGTGTCGAACGGCAGCATGCGGGTGCGCAGCAGGCCTTCCTGCAGCTCCGAGCTCACGCGCGACTGCTGGATCAGCAGCGTTTCCGCCTGTCGGGTGAGTTCGTCGAGCATGCCCTGGATGGACACCAAGTCGGAGACCGACTCGGCCAACGCACGCGAGTACTGCTGCAGCTGCGAGAAGCGGTCGAGCTCGAGCGGATCGAACACCGCCATGCCTGCTTCGCGATGCTCGCGCTGGAAGCGCGCGATGATCTGCGCTTCGGTTTCGATTTCCAGCATGCGCAGCTGGCTGCGCAGACGCTGCACGGTCTGGTCGAGTTCGACGAGGTTGAAGCGGTAGCCAGCCACCTGCTGTTCGAGGCGCGAACGGTAGATGGCCACCTCGCCGGCATGGTTCACCAGCGTGTCGAGCAGTTCGGCGCGGACGCGGATCTGTTCCTGCGACGTGCCGACGGCTTCTTCGCGCTCTTCGGGCAGCAGTTCCGGCAACTTGGCGCGCTCGGGGAACGGCACCACCGTCGCGGAAACCGGCGCAGCGTGACTCTCGGCGGAGCCTTCGCCCATGCCGAGGAAGCGGTCGATCATCGCCTGCGGGTACGCGATCGACTTGCCCTGCGACACGCGCTGGACCAGGCCATGCAACAGGTCGAAGCCCGCTTCCAGCGCGGCGATCAGTTCGCCGAACTGCGCGGACTCGGGGTTCAGCGGCTTTTCGAGCGCTGTTTCGATGGCATGCGTGAGATCGCCCACCGGCACCATGCCGGCGATGCGCGCACCGCCCTTCAGCGTGTGCAGGTCGCGTTGCAGCTCGGCCAGATGCGCTGATTCCGTCGGCTCGACGCGCCACTGCGCCAGCACGCTATCGGAGTGATCGAGGATCTCGCGCGCTTCTTCGATGAAGATTTCCAGCAGGTCGGGATCGATCTGGCTGGGCGAGATCACGCCCTCGCCGTCTTCCACCTCGACTTCACGCACCGGCGCGGCAGCTTCCACGGGCGTCGCGACGACCGCTTCTTCGATCGGCTCTTCGAGCGCCGGTTCGATCACCGATTCGGTCGTCGGCTCGGCTACCGGCTCGATGGCCACATCGGAGTCCGGTGCCAGCGCTTCGATGCTTTCCTGCGTCACTTCGATACCGGCGTCGACCGGTGCCAAGGCTTCGGCAGAGACGGCTTCTTCAGCCGTCGCTTCGACGGGTTCGGACGGCGCGTTGAACGTGACGTGGGAGGCATCCGCCGTGGCGTCGGCCGACGGTTCGTCGATCAGGCCGAAAGCCATGGCTTCGTCGAGGTCGATTTCCTCGGCGACGAGGCCGTCTTCCGTAGGCTCGGCGACTTCGCCGGCAGGCGCGATCTCGAGAGATTCCGCCTCGCCGAGCAGTTCGGCGTAGACATCGGCGAACTCGTCCTCGTCCGAACCATCGGAAGGCAGGGACAGCCCGATCGTCGAGTCGGACTCGGACGACACCGCTTCGGCCGACGGCAGGTGCGCGTCGAGGTTGAATTCGCCCAGCGCGGCGAGCAGTTCGTCCGCGTAGTTGTCGTTCGCCGACTCGGCAGGCACGACGAGGCTGGCGTCCCACTCCGCACCATGGCCGGGGGCATGGGAAAGCGCTGCATCGAGCGACGCGCCCAATGCTTCTTCATGCGTGCCCTCGCCTGCGGCAGCACCGTCCAGTTCGTCCGCATGCGGCTCGAACAGCACATGGGCAACCTGCGGCTCCGGCTGGCTGTCGCGCAGCTCGGTCAGGCGCTGGATCAGGCCATCCAGATCCGGCAGCTGCGGCGACGGTGCATCGAACTGGTTCATCACGTGGTCGACGGCGTCGGCGCTCTGGCTGAGCAGGTAGACGCCCTCGGCAGACAGCGGCAGTCCCGCCGCGCGCAGGCGCTTGAGCAGGCTCTCCAGCGGCGACAGCAGCTGCGTGAGCAGCGGAATGTCCACCATCGCGATGGCGCCATGCAGCGTATGCACGGCACGCAGCAGGCCATCGTCGACACGCAGTTCGCCATCGACGCGGTTGATGTTGGTGCGGATGGTGGCGAGGTACTGCGCCACTTCGCTGCGCAGGATTTCCAGCAACACCGGATCGATCGGCGGCATCACCGGCACGTCGATCACGTCGTCGGCCGTGGCGGTCACCGGCTCGTCGACTGCCTCGATGCCCGCCAGGCTGTCCGACGGAATGTCGGCGACCGAGGCACGGACACGCGGTACGCGACGGCGGACCACACGACGCACCGTCTCCGTGGCGACCGACGCAGGAGCGGCGATACGCGCGTCTTCCTGACCGGCGGAAATGCGCTCGGCCGTATCCATGATCGAGGCGATCGGCGCATTCACCACGCCTTCGCCCGTCAACGCGGCGCGCAACTGCGGCAGGGCGTCGATGGCCGCGATCACCACGGCCTGTACGCCTTCGTGCGGCGCGATCGACTGATCGAGCACGCGGTTGAGCATGTTCTCCACCTTCCAGGCGAACTCGCCCAGCAAGGTGGCGCCGACCAGGCGACCCGAACCCTTCAGCGTATGGAACGAACGACGGATTGAGGTGAGTTCGTCCAGTCGTGTCGGATCGACCAGCCATGCCTGCCGGGCGGCATGCAGGTTGTCGATCTCTTCCTGCATTTCCTCCAGGAAGATGTCGCGGATGTCGTCGTCGATGCCGGCCGTGCTGGTATGGAAACCGGCGTCCACGGCAGTCACGCCGGCGACGGGCACCTCTTCGAGGATTTCCTCCTCGATCTCGATCCAGTCGTCGTCGCCGGAGCCCACGACTTCCTGCGGGCTGATGTGTTCGCTGTCGGCGAGGCGCAAGCCGGTGATTTCGTGCGGCACCGGTTCCGGCGTTTCGCTGTGGCCCACGACCAGGCCGGACAGATCTTCGCCATGGGCGAGGCTGACGCTCTCGGTCAATTCAGGCTGGTTCGCCAGGGCCGCGACCAGGGCAGCATCGGCTGCCTTGGCAATGTGTTCCGGCGCTTCGTCCAGTTCGTCGTGTTCGACCACGCGAGCTGCCGGCGGCGGCCAGTAGCCGAGCGTACTCAGGCTGTGTTCGGCGACGTCGAGGATGTGCTCCAGGCCGCCGCGATGTTCGCGTGCGGCTTCGAGGTAGTACTCCAACGCGGCGAGCGCATCGGCGAGGTGATCCATCTGCGCGCTGCTGGGCACGCGGCGATCGGCGAGAAGCTCGTTGCCGACGAAACGGCCGATGCCTTCGGCCAGTTCGGCCGGGCGCGGCGCGGACAGCATGCGCATGGCGCCGGCGACCTCGTCCATCAACGGACCGACCTCGGCCAGCTGCTGCGGCTGCCAACCCGATTCGACGTAAGCGACGATCGCGTCCTTCACCTTGCCGGTGTTGGCCGTGGCCTCGTGCATCAGCGTGGCAAGGATGTGGCGCGCCTCGCTGCGCGGCAGCATCGCGGTGGCGCTGTCGGGAACGTGCTCGTCTTCCGCGCCCAGGCTTTCGATGTGGTCGTCGAGCGACGCTTCGACGTACAGCAGCGCACCGGCCACGTCGAGCAACAACTCTTCGTCGGGCGCGCGCACGCGGTTGGCGATTTCATCCAGCACGCGGCGCTGTTCATTGACCACGCGGCGCGGCACGCCCAGGGCGAGCATGCCCAGCGTATCGCCCACGCGTTCGAGCACTTCGGTCTGGCTGGAGAGCTGGGCAGGGTCGGCGTCGGACTGGCGCAGGAACAGGTCCAGCGATTCCTTCACGCGCAGCAGGTCTTCCTTCAGCGCCTTGGCCACCGAATCGAGCAACGCGCGGTTGTGGCCCGACATCGAGCCACGCGCGTGTTCCACTTCGCTCGCTTCCGGCAGCAACGCGTCGAGCGCATAGGTCTGCCGCAGCTGTTCCATGCGCGGGCTGCCCTGGCGGATCTGGCCCACCACGTACAGCAGCTTGCGCGCGAGTTCGTCGGCATCGCCGCCGCGCAGGCTGGCTTCGCCGTGTTCGACCAGTTGGCGGATGCTGCGATCCACCTTGCCGATCAGCTGGCGCACTTCGGCCGCCTGGGCCTTGAGCGAGCCATGCTGCATGCCTTCGAGCACGCCGGCCGCGATCCACCACAGGCGGCGACCCGGCACGCTCTGGCAGCGCGCGGTAATGGCGTCCAGCGTCTGGATCATGCCGCCCAGCTGCTGGTCGTTGCCCTGGCCACGGAACCAACCGAGCAACTGCTGCTGGAAACGCAGGCGCAGGCTGGTGATCTCGTTGCGCTGGCGCTCGACCGAGATGGTCTGGGGCGCCTGCGGGGCCTGTGGAGGCAGCGCGAGCTCAAGGTTCGGCGTGAACAGCGCGGATTCGTGCAGCGCCTGCTGGCCACGGCTGGAACGCAAGTCGTTGAGCAGCGGCAGCAGCACCACCGGCACGTCGCGATGACCGCCCGAAAGGCGCTCCAGATAGTCCGGCAGCTGCATCAGGCCACGCATCAGCGCGGCATAGGCTTCCTCGCGGTCGGCTACGTGGTCTTCGAGCAGCGAGATGGCGAGTGTTTCCATCTCTTCGGTGACCATCGCCGCGCCGTACAGCTCGACCATGCGCAGGGTGCCCTGCACCTGGTGCAGGCTGTCCGCACAGGAGCGCATCGCATCGCGGTTGCCCGGATTGTCGACGTAGGACTCCAACGCCTCGCGGGCGGCCGCGAGCGTCTCGTCGAGCTCGGGCTTGACCCACTGCAGGGTGGTGAAATCGATGTTGTCTTGAAGTCTCATGCGCCCCTCTCACCGGCCACGTAACGCTTTGTCACGCAACCGTCGAGGTTGCCCCCTGTGAAAAATCGTTTTGTGTCAGCCCGGCAGCTTGAAGTGCGCCACCGAGCGCCGCAGGTCGCTCGCCAGCTGGGCCAGATAACCGATCGAGTCGGCCGTCTGGCTCGCGCCCTGCGAGGTCTGCGAGGTAATTTCCTGGATCGCGTTCATCGACACCGAAATATCGGTCGCCGCGGTGGACTGCTGGCGCGCCTGGGTGGAGATGTTTTGAATCAGCGCGGACAGGTCGTGCGACACGCGTTCGATGTCGCCCAGCGCGCTACCCGCGTCTTCCGCGAGTCGGGCACCGGCCACCACTTCCGCGGTGGTCTGCTCCATCGAATTCACCGCTTCGTTGGTGTCGGACTGAATCGTCTGCACCAGCGTTTCAATTCGCTTCGTCGCGCTCGCGGAACGTTCCGCGAGGCGCTGCACTTCGTCCGCCACGACCGCGAAGCCGCGACCCGCTTCACCCGCCGAGGCCGCCTGGATGGCTGCGTTCAAGGCGAGGATGTTGGTCTGCTCGGCAATGTCGTTGATCAGTTCCACGATCGAGCCGATTTCCTGCGACGACTCACCCAGTCGCTTGATTCGCTTCGAGGTTTCCTGGATCTGGTCACGGATCGAGTCCATGCCCGAGATCGTCTCGCGCACCACTTCGGCGCCGCGCGAGGCGATTTTCACCGAGCGCTCGGCCACGTCGGCCGACTCGGCGGAGTCCTTGGACACCGTATCCATCAGGCTCGCGATCTGGTTGATCGCGGTGGTCGCGGTGCTGATCCGCTGTGCCTGATGCTGTGCGGATTCGGCCAGGTGGCGCGCGGTGGTCTGCGTTTCCTGCGCCGAGGACGACACCTGCTCCGACGTTTCGTTGATCGTCGTCACCAGGGTGCGCAATTCGTCGATGGCGTAGTTCACCGAGTCGGCGATGGCGCCCGTGATGTCCTCTGTCACCGTGGTCTTGACGGTCAGGTCACCTTCGGCGAGCGAACCCATTTCGTCCAGCAGGCGCATGATGGCCTCCTGGTTACGCTGGTTGAGTTCGGTCGATTCCTGGAAGCGGCGGCGCTGGTCGGCCACGAGCTGGACCACGAGGACGATCAGGAAAGCTGCTGCACCGATCGCGCCGAGCACGCCCCACCACAGGTTGGGGAACAGTCGGCGGGTCGGCAGCTTGGCGATCTGGTCGGCGAGTTCATTGGCGCGCAGCAACACGTTCTGCGAGTCGAGCGAGGCCTGGTTGCCCGCGCGCTTCACGTCGGTGAGGTTGCCTGCGGCGCCGACCAGCTTGCCGACCGGATCCTGCAGGTTGTCCCACTGCGCCTGCATGTCGGTGAGGATCTTGCGTGCGTTGGCGTCGCCCATGGCGCGCACGCCCACTTCAGCGTTGCCTTCGAGCAAGCCCTTGAGCACCGAGCCGTAGAGCTGGCCGTCTCGGGCCAGGCCGTCGGCGGCCGGCTGCGAGGCGTCACCGCCCTGCAGCACTTCCTGCACTCGGCGGATCATACGGTCGGCCAGGAGCATCTGGCGGGCGGAGGTATAGGTCTGTTCCGCGCTGCCGCCGCGCTGCTGCAGGATGTTCACCACCTGCTCCATGCTGGAGTTCAGCAGCGGCAGGTCGCGCGACAGGGTGCCGGCGCGCTGGGCCGAGTCCACCACCAACGCCTTGTTGGAGAGGATCTTGCCGATATCGCCGTCGAGCTGGCCCCAGGCGTTGCCCAGTGCAGCGACGGCACGTCCGGCCGGCGTGGCGTTGTTGTCGGCATAGGGCTTCATGCCGCCCTTTTCGTCGCCCTTGATCAGGCGCTGCACGGCCGAGTCGATGGCGTTGCGGTTGGTTTCCAATTCCTTGAAGGAATCGACGTTACCGTCCGCGGCCTCGAGCGCATATTTGGCCGTCTGCTGCGACAACACCTGGATCTGGGTGGTCAGCCCCACGGCCTGGGTGTCCTCTCGGCCCCTCAACGTGAGCATGACGAAGTCCACACCCGTGAAACCGAACGCGATGATCAGGGCAATGATGAGGCCGGTATAGCCTCGTTCCTTGCCCACGCCCCCTGTAGTGCTCATTTCGTTCACCTCGCCCGTCTACACCCCGGCGCCCTTGCCGGCAAAGGTGTGGGTACATCGCCCTGATTCCGGCCTCGAACGGCACCGGTCCTACTTGTGTTCCAACGTTTTACCCGTCAGGCCGCGGCCTGGCGGAAATCCGGTGCACGCACCAACTTGCCCATGCTGAACACCGCCAGCTGGGGTTCACCCACGCGCTCGTCGACGAAACGCGACAGGCGCGGATCTTCTTCCTGCTGCGCATTGCGGCGCTGCTCGGCATCCACCGTGCGCTGGCCGAACACTTCGTCAACCACCAGCGCCACGCTGCCGCCGCCCTGGCGGACGATCAGCAATCGGGTGCGCTCGGTGTGCTGAGTGCGTTCACCGAACAGGAAACGAGCCAGATCGATCACCGGCACCAGGTTGCCGCGGACGTTGGCCACGCCCATCAGCCAGGCCTGCGTGCCGGGCACCTGCGTCATGGCCGGAACCGCCAGCAGTTCGCTGATCTCGTCGATGCCGCTGACGAAAAGGCGACTGCCCGCACGGAAGCCGATGCCGCGCCAGAGACCCGGCGCTTCCAGCTTCTCCGGCGTGCCCGAGGCATGTGCCAGCGACAGCTGCTCATACCTGGCAAGGATTTCGAAGGGCGTGAGCGCGGCGGTCTGGGTCATCGTCGTCTCAGGCAGCGCTAGGCAGCAGATCGTTGATACAGGCCAGCAGGTCCTTTTCGTTGACCGGCTTGGTGATGAAGGCGCGCGCACCCTGGCGCAGGCCCCAAACGCGGTCCGTTTCCATGGACTTGGTGGTGATCATGACGATCGGAATGCCCGACGTCGCAGGATCGCGCGTGAGCGTACGCGTCGCCTGGAAGCCATTCATGCCCGGCATGATGACGTCCATGATGACCAGGTTGGGCTTGTCCGCGCGCACGCGCTCGATGCCTTCTTCGGCATTGCCCACGGAATCGACCTTGTAGCCGGCACGCTCCAGCAGCGTAGTGAACACGCGGACGTCGGTCGGCGAATCGTCGATGATGAGAATATTTGCCACAGGTCCCCCTAGACCCTGTTGCCGCGGTTTTTTTTAAACCGTGGCGACGTGTCGATGAATGGCACCAAGCAGCTCATCTCGGGTGAACGGCTTGGTCAAATATTGTTCGGCGCCCACGATGCGTCCGCGTGCCTTGTCGAACAGGCCGTCCTTCGAGCTGAGCATGATGACGGGCGTGGCACGGAACTGCGGGTTGTTCTTGATGAGCGCGCAGGTCTGATAGCCGTCGAGTCGCGGCATCATGATGTCGACGAAGATGATCGCGGGCTTCTGGTCGGAGATCTTGGCAAGCGCCTCGAAGCCGTCGACGGCCGTGAGCACGTCGCAGCCTTCTTTCTTGAGCAAGGTCTCCGCGGTTCGACGAATGGTTTTCGAGTCGTCGATCACCATGACCTTGAGGCCGGCCAGGCCATTTCCACTTATGTTCAAGTTCACAACACCCCCCTGCGGCCCGCCCCAGGCTCAGGAAAATCGTGGCATCGCCGGCGACGCGCCGGCAATTTCGTATGGACACAGAAATACAGCAAAGTTCCCTACGACGTACGACATCACTCAGCCGGCAGGCACTCGTGCGTAGCTGTTTACCGCCTGCCTGACGTGACGTCAAGCTGAAATCTTGCGTGAAGCGTCCTACGTCATTGTATCGGGCAGTGCGCCGGGGAGATGGCTTGACAGGTTGCAGGTCTGGGACGGGTGAGTCGACCCTCTGCGGATACGACCCATAGACCACGTAAACTGCCCCGCTCTTCCCCAACCGGCGCCGGCGGGGGATCGTGAACGCGCACTACTACCGGAGAATGACGATGACCCTGAAGGTCGCCGTGCTTATGGACCCGATCGGTTCCATCAAGATCGCCAAGGACACGACGTTTGCCATGCTGCTGGAAGCCCAGCGACGCGGCCACCAGCTGTTCTACATGGAACAGGGCGACCTGGCGGCCCGCAGTGGCGAGCCCTGGGCCCGGTTGACTCCGCTTTCCGTGCGCGACGACCTGTCCGGCTGGTTCATGCTGGAGGAGCCGCGCTGGCGCGACCTGCGCGAGATGGACGTGGTGCTGATGCGCAAAGACCCGTCGGTCGATGCCCAGTTCATCTACGACACCATGGTGGCCGAGCTCGCCGAGCGCGACGGGGTGACCGTGGTCAACCGGCCCCAGGCCCTGCGCGACTGCAACGAGAAGCTGTTTGCCATGCACTTTCCCCAGTGCATGGCGCCCACGCTGGTCTCGCGCGACGCGGCGGAGCTGCGCGCCTTCGTAGCGACCCACGGCGAGGTCGTGCTCAAGCCCCTGGACGGCATGGGCGGGCGCGGGATCTTCCGCGTGGTGGCGGGGGACAGCAACCTCAATTCCATGCTGGAGACGTTGATCGCCGCCGGACCGAAGGGCGAGCACCGCCAGTTCACCATGGCGCAGAAGTACATCCCGCAGATCACTGAGGGCGACAAGCGCATCCTGGTGATCGATGGCGAACCGGTGCCGTATGCGCTGGCGCGCATTCCGCAGGGCAGCGATTTCCGCGGCAACCTCGCCGCCGGCGGCCGTGGCGTGGGCGTGCCGCTTTCGGATCGCGACCGCTGGATCGTGTCGCAGGTGGCGCCGGAACTGCGGCGTCGCGGCCTGCTGTTCGTCGGCCTGGACGTGATCGGCGACTACCTCACCGAGATCAACGTCACATCGCCGACCTGTGCGCGCGAACTGGATGCCCAGTTCGGGCTTAATATCACCGGCCAGCTGTTTGACGTCATTGAAAGCCTGAGAACCGGAAACCGCGCCGCGTGAGCCAACCTGCAGTCCGCACCGGTGCCGACATGTTCGGCGCCACGATGCTTTTCTCGCTGTTGCTGCATGGCGTGCTGATCCTCGGCATCACCTTCAGCTATGTGAAGTCCAAGCCCAGCCTGCCCACGCTGGACGTGACCCTGGTCGACGTCGCCAACCGCGAGACGCCGGACAAGGCCGACTTTCTGGCCCAGGCCAACAACAGCGGCAGCGGCGAGAACGACAAGGCCTCGCGCCCCTCGCAGCCGTTCTCCGGCCCGCTGCCCACGCCGACGCCGGGCGTCGCGCCCCAGCCGGTCGAGGCCGCGACGCCCAAGCCGCAGCAGGCGACGCCCGACAAGCTGCTCACCACCACCGGCAACAGCCACTACAGCGTCCACACCGACACGGCCAAGCTGGAGCAGAACCCGCAGGATCTGCCGGAGAGCGCCGAGGCGAAGCGCAAGCAGGAGATGGCGCAACTGGCGGCCGAGCGTCGCAACAGCATCGACAACTACGCCAAGCGTCCGAAGAAGAAATTCATCTCGTCCAACACCAAGGAATACGCCTACGCCGCCTACATGCGCGGCTGGGTCGACCGGGTGGAGCGCATTGGCAATCTCAATTATCCGAACGAGGCACGCCGCCGCGGCCTGCATGGCGATGTGCTGCTCACGGTGACGCTCAACCGCGATGGCACGGTGAAAGCCATCGAGGTCGTGCAAAGCTCGGGCCAGCCTTTGTTGGATGCCGCCGCACAACGCATCGTGCGGCTGGCCGCACCGTTTCCCGCCCTGCCGCCCGACAAAGAGCGGATCGACGAGCTGAACATCACGCGCACGTGGCAGTTCATGCCGAACGACGTGCTGAAGAGCCGCTGACAAAGGAAGCATCCAGCGGCGGAACGCGGGGAGTCTTCCCTCCATCGTCGCCTGTTCCTCACTTCGCGCTAACGGGCGCTTGCCCCACCCAAGGGCTTACAATGAGCCCATGACTGAATCCAGTTCCCAGCCCCAGTCCCTCGCCGGTCATTTCCTGATCGCCATGCCCAGCCTGGCCGAGCCGCCCTTCTCGCGCGGCGTGGCCTTCATCTGCCAGCACGACGAAGACGGCGCGGTGGGACTGCTGGTGAACCAGCTTTCCGAATACCGCCTGGGCGACGTGCTGGCCCAGATGAAGCTCGACTGCAACGACCTGGAAGTGGCCGACGCGCCGGTGCTGATCGGCGGCCCCGTACAGCAGGAGCGCGGCTTCGTGCTGCATCGCGAACCCGGCCATTGGGAATCGAGCTACCGCATCAATGCCGACTGGTCGGTAACCACCTCGCGCGACATCCTCGTTGCCATGGCCAAGGGTGAAGGTCCGCGTCTGGCCGTGATGGCGCTGGGCTATGCCGGCTGGAGCGCCGGCCAGCTCGAACAGGAGCTCAAGGACAACACATGGCTGACCGCCGAGGCGAGCGAGCGCGTGGTGTTCCATACGCCACTGGAGGAGCGCTGGAGCGCTGCCGCCGGCCTCGTGGGCGTGGACCCGCTGCAGTTGCCCGGTTACGCGGGCCACGCATGAGCTGTGTGTTCGGTTTCGACTACGGCAGTCGCCTGATCGGTATCGCGGTCGGCAATCGCTTCACCGGCAGCGCGCGCGGCCTCGGCACGGTGCCCGTGCGCGACGGCGAACCCGACTGGAATCGTCTCGACACGCTGCGGCAGGAATGGCTGCCCGATACGCTGGTGGTCGGCCTGCCGCTGACGCTCGACGGCGAAGAACAACCAGCCAGCCGCGGCGCCCGCCGTTTCGCCGAAAAGCTGGGTCAGCGCTACCAGTTGCCCGTCGAACTCACCGACGAACGCCACAGCTCGCGCGAAGCCGCGCAGCGCTTCGCCAGCGCGCGCGCGGCGGGGCTCAAGAAGCGCCGTGACGCCGCCACCATCGATGCCGAGGCCGCCGCCGTGATCCTCGAACGGTGGCTGGCCGGTGCCGTGACTACCGGACACTGACACCTTCCACGACAATCGCCCGCCATGAGCCAACGCCTGCGCCACCTCACCACGCTCGAACACCTGCCCCGCGAAACCATCGAGCGCCTGCTCGACCGCGCGGAAACCATGCGCGATGGTTGCGCCCACGGCACCCGCAAGCTGGACCTGCTGGCCGGCCGCACCATCCTCAATCTGTTCTTCGAACCGTCCACGCGCACGCGCACCTCGTTCGAACTGGCGGCCCGCCGCCTCGGCGCGGACGTCATCAACTTCGACATCGGCTTCTCTTCCACCAGCAAGGGCGAGGCGCTGTTCGACACGCTGCACACGCTGGAAGCCATGCACCTGGACGCGATCGTGGTGCGCCACAAGGTGTCGGGCACGCCCGAAGAACTGGTGCGCCACGCGATGAGCGGCGTATCGGTGATCAACGCCGGTGATGGCAATCGTGCACACCCGACGCAGGGCCTGCTCGACATGCTCACCATCCGCCAGCACCGGCCGGACTTCAGCCGGCTGACCGTGGTCATCTGCGGCGATGTGAAGCACTCGCGCGTGGCGCGTTCGGACGTCCATGCGCTGACCGCACTCGGCGCCAAGGAAATCCGCCTGTGCTCGCCGCAGGCGCTGATGCCCTCGGCGGACGAATTCCCTCAGTGCGTGATCACCGACGACTTCGACGCAGCCATCGAAGGCGCCGACGCAGTGATCATGCTGCGCCTTCAGAAAGAGCGCATGGCCGTCACCGACCTGCCGGATGAGGCTGCTTACTTCACCCGCTACGGCCTGGACAACCGACGCCTCGAGCGCGCCTCCAAGGGTGCGCTGGTCATGCATCCTGGCCCGATTAACCGCGGCATCGAGATCGCCTCGGAAGTGGCCGACGGTCCGCAATCCCGCATCCTGGAGCAGGTGGGCAACGGCGTCTTCGTGCGCATGGCGGTACTGGCCGAGGTGCTGGGGCGCTGACTTCGCAGCTCGTGGTTGGGGCGAAGACGCCAAGCCGACCGCGAGCAGCCCTGGCACCCGCTGAAGGACAAGGCAGCGCTGTCGCCGGCCGAGGGCTGGCGGCAGTGATGGTTTTTGGCGACTCGCCGCCCGGTCCCGTCTCTGCTCTTCGTTTCGCCGGTGTCCGCCCCGCTCCGCGCCCGCGATATGTCACGAAAGCAGGCATAATGCGCGGCGCAACACCATCTCATTCAAGGGAATAGACATGCGATCGACGACGCGCATTGCTGCGCTGGGCTTCGCCGGCGTGCTGCTGGCTGCGTGCCATCACAAGGACAAGGACGCCCCCCTCGCCTTCGTGCCGGCCGACACGCCGTACGTGGTGGCGAATCTGGACGTGCTGGACGACGACACCCGCAAGGCGCTGCTCGCGCAGGCCGATGCCCAGTTGCCGGCCGAGATGGCGCAGTTGCGGTCCACCGCCGACGACCTCGCCGAGAAGGACCCGGATGCGTCGCGCCTGCTCAAGGCCATCATCGCCGAGCTGGACGGCAAGACCATCGAGGCATTCGCGCAGAACGCGGGCCTCAACATGAAGGGCCGCTCGGCCTTCTACGGCCTCGGCCTGTCGCCGGTGGTGCGTTTCGAGCTGATCGATCCCAAGGCATTCGAAGCCTTCGTGGGCCGCCTCGAAGCCGCCTACGGCAAGCCCTTCGAGACCGCCACGCTGGGCGGCGTGAACTATCGCCGTCATGTCTCTGCCGAAGCGGGCATGCAGGTGGTGATGGCCGTGGTCGGCAAGCAGGCGGTCGCCGCACTGCTGCCCGTCGACGCGCCTGAAGCCACGCTGCGTCTTGCCTTCGGCCTGGATCGTCCCGCCAAGAACCTGCAGGACGACGGTCGCCTGGAGAAGCTCGCCAAGGCCAAGGACTACCAGCCGTGGGCCATCGGCCAGGTCGATCTCGTGCGCCTGCTGCCGCTCGCCGCCAGCGGCAAGGACCCGATGTTCAACGCGCTGATCAAGGCGCGTGCCGAAGCCGAATCGGCCAAGACCGGCGAGCCCATCGCCAACCAGCTGAAGGTGTCGCCCGCATGCGAGGCCGATGCCACGCGCATCGCCGCCCGCGTGCCGTCGCTGAGCTTCGGCTACACCAAGCTCGACGAGAAGCACCAGGACATCCGCTGGGACGTGGCGCTGGCCGACGACATCACCAAGGCGTTCAGCGGCCTGAAGGTCGAGCTGCCGGGCCTCGGCGCGGCGGGCACCGCACCGTTCGACATCAGCCTCGCCGTGCCGATGGTGCAGATGCGTGCGTTCTGGAGCGCACAGGCCGATGCCGTCGCCGCCAAGCCGTTCGCCTGTCCGTCGCTGGCCGACCTCAACGAGAGCTTCTCCAAGATCGGCCTGATGTCGCAGCAGGCGGCCGTGCCGCCGGTCGGCGATCTTCTCGGCGCACGCGTGGCGCTGGACAGCTTCGAACCCGGCAGCAACGACAGCATGCCGAAGTTCAGTGGCCGCATCCTGATCGGCACCTCCAACCCGGCCGGCCTGCTCGCGATGGCGCAGATGGCGATGTCAGGCCTGCAGCAGCTCAAGCTCACCGCCGATGGCAAGCCGGTGGCCCTGCCGCCGGAAGTCACCGCACCGCTGGGCACGCCGGTATGGGCGGCCATGGGTCCGAAGGCGCTGGCGCTGGCCGTCGGCCAGGGCGAGGACAGCAAGCTCGGTGAGCTGCTCAGCGCGCCCAGCGGAGACGCAGGTCGACTGGGTCGCCTGCATCTCAGCGGCGAGATGTACCAGGCGTGGGTGAAGGCCATGGCGCAGAAGGCCGAGCACATCGCGGAGCTCACCGCACAGGCCGACTCCGACGATCCGGGAGCCCAGGCCACGGCCAAGGCAACGGCTGAGCGCTCCAAGCAACAGTTCGAATCGATGCAGGCGCAGGCTGCACGCATCAAGACGCTGAGTGGCGATGCGCACATGGAGAGCAGCGGCCTGGTGGTCACCAGCCAGACCGAACTGAAATAAGCCGCGGCCCTGCCGCAGGCCGTGAAGCAAACGGGGCGCCTCGGCGCCCCGTTTGCTTTTAGTGCGAAGGAATGACGTCAGATCGTCAGCGCAGCGCGACGCTGCTGCCGCACGATGTTGAGGCCCAGGGCGAGCGCGAGCAGCACGACCACCACGCCGAACACCACCATGCCAAGGTAGTCGCCGCTCAGGCCCTGGGCGAAACCCGCCGGTAACGTATCGCCCATGCCCATCTCCACTGCCGACATGCCTGTGTAGTGCATGCCGCATACAGCCACGCCCATCACCAGCGCGCTGCCCAGCATCTGCAGCCGGCCGCGCAGGTTGAAGGCCAGCCACAACGCCGCCATCGACGCCACGATGGCGATGACCACCGACAGCACCACCAGGCCGCCGTCGTAGGAGATCTGCGCGGAGGTAAGCATCGCCGCCATGCCGAGGTAGTGCATGCCCGCCACGCCCAGGCCCATCAGCACGCCTGCGAACAGCAGGTTGAGCCAACCCACCGCGCCTGCGCTCACGACCGCCAGCCCGATCGAACACGCCACAATGGCAAGCAAGGCGGAGATCGCCGTGAGCACGACGTCGTAGGTCACTTGCACGCCCATGTTGCACGCGATCATCGCGATGAAGTGCATGGCCCAGATCGCACCACCACCCATGGCCGTGCCGGCGGCCAGTACAGCGGCCCAGCGTTGACCCGGTGTTTCCGCCCGCGATATGCCCAGCGCAAACTGCAGGGCGGTGAACGACCCCAGCACGGACACGACATACGACAGCACGACCAGTACGGCGTTGTAATGCTGATGCATCTCTTGCATGACATCTCCCTCAGTCAATGGCGCTCTTCGCAGCGGCAATGTCGCGACGAATGGCGCTCGTCAATGGGATACCTCGAACACGCACACCGGCGCGCCCAGGCTGTGGCAACTCGTCTCGCGCACGACGATGCCCTGCGCGTCGGCGGATTCGGCAAGCAACCCTTCAATGAATCCGGTGAAGAAGCGCCCTCCGGAAGGCGAGCCCGGCTGGCACAGCGGGCAACCGCGGACATGCAGTTGATGCTCATGCTGCTCTACCGACACCAGCACGCGAAGCGCGGGCAAGGCGATGCGCCTGATGGCATCAGCAAGCACGAGCCTCGCTCCCAAGGAAAAGTCGCGCTTGAAAACCCACGCGCCCGTGCGCTTGCCGGCCAAGTAGAGCGAGGCGTCGCGGGCTTCGGCCGATACGGCGTATTCCAGGTTGATCAACCAGGGAAAGATGCGCGGATAGTCCTTTGCCAGCCCCGGCAGCATGCGCTCGACCCGCGCCACATCCGCGCCGCTGGGCAAGGACGACCATGTCTCGACGGGCTCGGCGGCGTTCGCCACAGGCTCGACGGAATCGGCCATGTCGACGTGCGGCTGCGGAGCACGCACCGATTCGAAACGGAGCACTCGCGGGTGCGCGCCCAGCGCTTGCTCCAGCGCCTGTTGCCGGTCGGTCGGGCCACGCAACACCAGGGTAAGACAGGCGCCTTGCGCCTCCTGCACCAGACGCTGTCGCACGAGCACATGATGGTGCTCGTTGACCACACGTCCCAGTTCCAACAGGAGCCCATCCCGGCGCTCCGACACTACGCGCACTTCCAGCTCGGCCATGATTCCCCCCGAAATCAAAGCAGCCCAAACGCTGTGCTAGTGCGACGAATGTGCCGTATAGCCGTCTATTCCACAAGCGGCACCCGCACGGAATTTTGCTTCGAGCGAAGACCTTGCAAGTCGCGCCTGCAGGGGCTCGCCACCGTCGGCCAGACGTCTGCTGACGTGAAGCTGGCGCGAGCCTGCCATCACTGTGATGTGCATCACAGTTAGCACGATCTTATCGAGCGAAACACTTTCAGGACATCGCGATGACATCGCGTTCGCAAGGGTAATGCCGTGCTGAATCGGCACCGGTCGCAGCCATGCGGGATTCACGCTAAGGCTGCTGGTATGGGTTTCGCGGATACCGCATCAGCGGCACCGCCTGCCATTTGGACAGTGCTTCCTCACACAGGAGATTCCCCATGCGTACCAACAACCTGTTCCGCAAGACGCTGATCGCCGCTGGTCTCGCCGCAGCCTTCGCGACTGTGCCGTTTGCACAGGTTGCCGCCCAGGACGCCGCGCGCCAGTCGCAGGACGCTGCACAACGACAGCAGGACGCGGCTGCCATGCGACAGACCCAGGACTCGGCCACCATGCAGGACAAGTCGAGTAACGAGACCGTACCCGGCAAGACCAACGATGCCTGGATCACCACCAAGATCAAGTCCGAATTGGCGACCACCAAGGGCATCAAGAGCACCGACATTTCTGTCCAGACCAAGGAAGGCACGGTGACGCTGACAGGCACCACCGCCAGCGCGGGCGAGAAGGCCAAGGTCGAACATGTCGCCAAGCAGGTGAAGGGCGTGAAGACCGTGGACGCTAGTGGACTGATGGTCAGCGATGCCGCCCATTGATCGCTCGCACGCTGCATAGGGCGGTGCTGAAAACAAAGAAGGAGCCCGCCGGGCTCCTTCTTTTCGTCTGCGATCCGACAAGACTCAGCGATGCAGCAGGCCACCGCCGAAGTTCTGCGAGTCGCGCGTCTCCTCCAGCTCGACACCATCCAGGCCTTGCGACAGCGTGTGGGCGTCGCCGCCTTGCGCCAGCTTGATGCGCAGGCGCACCTCGTTGGAGCTGTCCGCGTGGCGCAGCGCGTCCTCGTAGGAGATCTCGCCCGCGTGATAGAGCTCGACGAGGCTCTGGTCGAAGGTCTTCATGCCAAGGTTGGTGGACTCCTTCATCACTTCCTTGAGCTTGTGGATCTCGCCCTGTCGGATGTAGTCCTGCACCAGCGGCGTACCCAGCAGCACTTCCACCGCCACGCGACGCGCCTTGCCGTCGGGCGTGGGGATCAGCTGCTGCGCCACGATGCCCTTGAGGTTGAGCGACAGGTCCATGAACAGCTGCGAGCGGCGGTCTTCCGGGAAGAAGTGCAGGATGCGGTCCATCGCCTGGTTGGCGTTGTTCGCGTGCAACGTGCACAGGCACAGGTGACCGGTTTCGGAGAAGTTGATGGCGTGTTCCATCGTCTCGCGCGTACGCACTTCGCCGATCATGATGACGTCGGGCGCCTGGCGCAGGGTGTTCTTCAGCGCGTTGTCCCAGCTGTCGGTGTCGATGCCCAGCTCGCGCTGCGTGATGATGCAGCCCTCGTGCTTGTGCACGTATTCGATCGGGTCTTCGATGGTGATGATGTGGCCGGTCGAATTGGCGTTGCGGTAGCCGATCATCGAGGCCAGCGAGGTCGACTTACCGGTACCGGTGCCGCCCACGAAGATGATGATGCCGCGCTTGGTCATCGCCAGCTGCTTGATCACTGGCGGAAGGCTGAGTTCCTCGATGGTCGGGATCTTCGACTCGATGCGACGAAGCACCATGCCCACGCAGTTGCGCTGGTAGAAGCACGACACGCGGAAGCGGCCCACGCCCTGCGCCGAGATGGCGAACTGGCACTCGTGGGTTTTTTCGAACTCTTCGCGCTGCGAGGGCGTCATCACGTTGAGCACCATGTCGCGCGACTGCTGCGCGGACAGCGGGCTCTGCGTGATCGGCACGACGCGTCCCTGCACCTTCATCGACGGCGGCACGCCGGCCGTGATGAAGAGATCCGATGCCTTCTTGTGCACCATCAGCTTCAGGAACGAGGTGAAGTCGAAATCACTCATGGCACGGACCTCCGGGTTTCAACGCCAACAGCCTACTGCTTACTTGAAGATGTCCTTGTTGCGCGCATAGCCCATCGCCTGCTGGCGAGTGACCAGGCCGCGCTTCACGAGGTCCTGCAGGTTCTGGTCCAGCGTCTGCATGCCGTACTGCTGGCCGGTCTGGATGGACGAATACATCTGCGCCACCTTGTCCTCGCGGATCAGGTTACGGATGGCGGGAATGCCGACCATGATCTCGTGCGCCGCGATACGGCCACCGCCGACCTTCTTCAACAGCGACTGCGAGATCACCGCGCGCAGCGATTCGGACAGCATCGAGCGCACCATCGGCTTTTCGCCAGCCGGGAACACGTCGATGATGCGGTCGATGGTCTTGGCCGCCGAGCTGGTGTGCAGCGTGCCGAACACCAAGTGGCCGGTTTCCGCGGCGGTGAGCGCCAGGCGAATGGTTTCCAGGTCGCGCAATTCGCCCACCAGCACGTAGTCCGGGTCTTCGCGGAGCGCCGAACGCAGCGCCTCATTGAAGCCGTGCGTGTCGCGGTGCACTTCGCGCTGGTTGATCAGGCACTTCTGCGAGGTGTGCACGAATTCGATTGGATCCTCGATGGTGAGGATGTGGCCGTATTCGTTCTTGTTGATGTGGTCGACCATCGCCGCCAGCGTGGTCGATTTGCCCGAACCGGTCGGGCCGGTGACCAGGATCAGGCCCTGCGGCTGCTCGATCAGCTCGCGGAACACCGCGGGCGCCGCCAGGTCTTCCAGCGTCAGCACTTCGGACGGAATGGTACGGAACACCGCACCCGCGCCGCGGTTCTGGTTGAACGAGTTGACGCGGAAGCGCGCCAGGCCGGGGATCTCGAACGAGAAGTCGACCTCGAGGAATTCTTCGTAATCGCGGCGCTGCTTGTCCGACATGATGTCGTAGATCAGCGAGTGCACCTGCTTGTGCTCGAGCGCCGGGATGTTGATGCGGCGCACGTCGCCGTCCACGCGGATCATCGGCGGCAGGCCGGCGGACAGGTGCAAGTCCGAGGCCTTGTTCTTCACCGAGAAGGCAAGCAGTTCGGCGATATCCATCTGGTGTTCCCCTCAACCCGATCGTCTGGATGGCATGTTGCAGCGGTCGAGCGGGCGGAGGTTACCCTGTGGCAAGGCGACACCGCGCAAACGCGCCGGCGCCGTGCGGATGGTCCTGTCCCGGTTCCCCATGCAAGCGGGCCGATACTACTCGCGCCGAGGCCCGGGCCACCAGTCTTTCCTTAGGTCTAGAGCGCAAAGTGCGGACCAGGTTCGAAAGCACGCCCGTCCGGCAGAGGCGCCGCGCCTTTCGCCAGAGGACGCCGGGGCGCCGCCTCCGGTAAGGTAAGGGCCGCTTTGACGAGGAATCCGCATGACACGACTCGCATTCATCGGCGGTGGCAACATGGCTCGCAGCCTCATCGGTGGCCTGCTGAAGACCGGTGTCGCCGCCTCTTCCATCAGCGTGGCCGAGCCGCGCGCCGACGCACGCCAGGAGCTGGGCCGCGAGTTCGGCGTGGCCTGCTACGCCGACAACCGCCAGGCAGCGGGCGATGCCGACGTGCTGATCCTGGCGGTGAAGCCGCAGATCATGCCGGCCGTCCATGGCGAGCTGAAGGACGTGCTGGCGCGTCAGCGGCCGCTGCTGATCTCCATCGCCGCCGGCGTGCGCATCGACCAGCTGGAGCGCTGGTTCGGCCATGCGCTGCCTATCGTGCGCTGCATGCCCAATACGCCGGCCTTGATCGGCGCGGGCGCCACCGGCCTGTTCGCCAATCGCCGTGTGAGCGCCGAGCAGCGCGCGCTGGCGCAGCACATTCTCGACGCGGTCGGCCTCACCCGTTGGCTCGACGAGGAATCGCTGCTGGATACGGTGACCGCCATCTCCGGCTCCAGCCCCGCCTATTTCTTCGCCCTGGTGGAAGCCCTGGAAGATGCGGCGTTTTCCCAGGGCATGTCGCGCGATACGGCGCGCGCGCTCGCCGCCCAGGCCTGCCTGGGCGCCGGCCGCATGCTGACCGAGAGCGGCGAGGACCCGAGCGTGCTGCGCAAGCGCGTCACCTCGCCGAACGGCACCACCCAGGCCGCCCTGGAAAGTTTCGCCGCCGACCACTTCAGCCAGGTCGTCGCCCGCGCCGTGGCCGCCGCCACGCGCCGTGGTGGCGAGATGGCCGCCGCCTTGGATGACGTCCCGTGAGTTACCTCGTCAACGCTTTTTCGTTCCTGCTCGAACTCGCCTTCGGCGCCGCCGCGGCGTTGTTCATGCTGCGGCTGGCCGCCGAAGCCAGCCGCGCGGACTTCCACAACCCGCTCAGCCAGTTCATCTACCGCACCACCAACCCGGTGCTGGCGCCGCTGCGCCGCCTGCTGCCGAATTGGCGGCGCATCAACGTGGCGGCGCTGTTGCTGATCTTCCTGCTGATGCTGATCAAGCGCGTGGTGCTGTTCTCCCTGCTCGGGGTGTTTCCGCACGTGCTCGGGCTCATCGTGCTCTCGATCGCCGACACGCTCGACTTCATCGCCATGTTCTACGTGGTGCTGATCTTCGTGTGGTCGCTGATGAGCCTGTTCCAGGTCGAGTCCTACCACCCGGTCTATCGCCTCGCCGGCAGCCTGGTCGATCCGCTGTTGCGTCCGCTGCGCGGCAGGCTGGTTGCCGGCGGCCTCGATTTCGGTCCGTGGGTCGTGATGATCGTGCTGATCCTCGCCCGCCTGCTGCTGGTTTCGCCGCTTACCGACCTCGGTGCCCGCCTGGCGCTCGGCATGTAAGCCGTGGCCGCGCCACTCGCGCGCGGCCATCTTTCCTCTCGCTCCCAAGGAGTTCTTCTCGCATGCATGCGAATTCATCCCTCCTGCGCCGCCGTCTGCTCGCTCTGGCCCTGAGCGCCACCGCCGTGGGCGGCGCCTACGCCGCCAGCCCGACTGTCGCCGCGAAGCCGGATGTGGTTGCCGGCAACATCGACACGTCGATCAACCCCGGCGATGACTTCTTCGGGTTCGCCAACGGCGCCTGGCTGAAGGCGCACCCGATTCCCGCCGAGGAATCGCAGTGGGGCGTTGCGCAGGTGGTGCAGGACGAGCTTTACGCCAAGCTGCGCAAGATCAGCGAGAACGCCGCGGCGCAGAAGCAGGCAGTCGCCGGCAGCGACGAGCAGAAGATCGGCGATTTCTGGACCACGGCCATGGACCAGCCATTGGCCGATCGCCTGGGTGCCGCCCCGCTGAGGGACGAACTCGCACGCATCGACGCCGTGCATGACGTGAACTCGGCACTGGACGCCGCTTTCGCATTGCAGCCGCTGGGCGTCGACGTGTTCTTCGACTTCGGCGTAGCGCAGGACGAAAAGCAAAGCGACGCCATGGCGGTGCATCTGGCCCAGGGCGGCCTGGGCCTGCCGGAGCGCGACTACTACTTCAACACCGAACAGGGCGTGGTGAAGGCCCGTACGGCTTACGTGACACACCTCGGCCGCATGTTCCGCCTGCTCGGCGCGGACGAAGCCGCCGCGAAGCAGAGCGCCACGCAGGTGATGGCGTTCGAGACGGCACTCGCCAAGGTCTCCCGGCCATTGGCCGACCTGCGCGATCCGGAGAAGAATTACAACAAGATGGCGCCGTCGGAACTGACGACGAAGCACACGCCGGCCATCGCATGGGACACGCGCCTCGCCGCATGGAAGCTCTCGGCGCCGACCGTCATCGTCGGCCAACCCGAGTTCTTCGACGGTCTGCAGTCGTTGCTGGCGAAGACGCCGGTACCCGTGCTGCGCGACTACCTGCGGGTGCATCTGGCCGATGAGTACGCCAGCTACCTGAGCCAGGCGTTCGACGACGAGCATTTCGATTTCTACGGCCGCACCCTGTCCGGACAGGCGCAGCAAAAGCCGCGCTGGAAGCGGGCGTTGCGCGCCGAGAACGGTGCGCTCGGCATGATCCTCGGCCGCATCTACGTGAAGGACTACTTCTCCGAGGCCAGCAAGCAGCGTTACAACACCATGGTCGAAGCGGTACGCACCGCCTATGGCGAACGCATCGACCAGCTCGACTGGATGAGCCCGGCCACCAAGGCCAAGGCACACGAAAAACTCGCCGCCGTGACCAGGAAGGTCGGCTATCCGGACAAGTGGAAGGACTATTCCAAGCTCACCATCGGCCGCGATTCCTACGCGCAGAACATGATGCGTGCGCAACGCTGGGCCTTCGACGACATGCTGTCCAAGTACGGCAAGCCGGTCGATCGCACCGAATGGGAAATGACGCCGCAGACCTACAACGCGTACTACAACCCGTCCAACAATGAGATCGTGCTGCCCGCCGCGCAGTTCATGATCCCGGGCTTCGCCGACAGCGAGATCGATGACGCCGTGGTGTACGGCTACGTTGCCGCCTCCACCATCGGCCACGAAATCACCCACGGCTTCGATGACGAAGGTCGTCAGTATGATGCGAAGGGCAACCTGCTCGATTGGTGGACCAAGCAGGACGCCGAACGCTTCAACCAGCGCGCGCAGGTCATGGTGAAGCAGTTCAACGCCTTCGAACCGCTGCCCGGCCTGCACATCAATGGACAGGCCAGCCTTGGCGAGAACATCGCCGACTTCGGCGGCATCATGATCGGCCTCGATGCGTTCAAGAAGACGGCCCAATACCAGAAGGGCGAGAAGGTTGCCGGCTATACGCCGCTGCAGCGCTTCTTCCTTGGCTATGCGCTGGGCTGGTTGTCGCAGCAGCGCGAGGCACGCCTGCGCAATTCGCTGCTGGCCGATGTGCATGCGCCGGCGAAGTATCGCGTGAATGGTCCGCTGTCGAATGTTCCGGATTTCTACGACGCGTTTGGCGTGAAGCCGGGGCAGCCGATGTGGCGGCCGGAGAGCCAGCGGGTGAAGATCTGGTAAGCGTTGCGCTTTGCTTTTACTCCCTCTCCCCTCCGGGCGACCCGAAGGTAGTCCCTGTGGGAGAGAGGGTTGGGGCGAGGGGTCAATCTCGCCTCACGCTCCATGGAACCGCCTGCATTTCTCTGTAGGAGCGCACCCAGTGCGCGATTGCCTTCCGCCGCGATCCTTCCTATCCGTCACTCCTGTGGAGGCAGTGACTCTTGCCTTTGATCTAGCGTTCCCGCCAGCTTGCTCGCCTGCAGCGGGCTTCCGGACCGCTGCCGCGGCCCGGGTTACTTTCTCTTGCTTGCCCAAGAGAAAGTAACCAAAGAGAACGGCACCCCGCGTGGCGCTGGCCGGGCTTCGCCCAGCCAGTCCGTGAGGGGCGGCCGGGCTTTTCGACCGGGCTCCTGCCCGGACGAAAAGTGCCCGACGTCCTGTCGGGCACCCCTGCGGGGCCTGATCGTCCACCCCTCACCGCCTCACAGGGGATGTTTGAAGGCTCGTGCCGCTGCGCGGCACATCGCGGTGGGCAAAGAAGTAGCAGTGCGTAACTGCCTTCTTTCGCTTCAAGTGTTTAGATCACCTATCCACAGGCTTCGCCCATTTGCTTCCACACCTGCTGTGGAAAACATTGGTGTGTACTTCCCAGTGTTTGTTGTGCGCCGCGAACTTCACGCTGCTCTCGCTCTCGCTCTCGCTCTCGCTCTCGCTTTGGCTTTGGCTTTGGCTTTGGCTTTTCGCTTTTGACCTCCAACCCCTATGCCGCGGCGGGCGGGTGGAGGATCAGCCCGAAGGGTGGCCGGCAGGACGCCGGCCAGTTTGTCGTCAGGGCAGGATGCCCTGTCGACAAACCCCGCAACCCGCCCGCGGACCTTCCGGGCGAATGCCCGGAAGGCGCGAAATGGGGTGGCCTCTCTTTTGGTTACTTTTCTCTGGCCAAACAGAGAAAAGTGACCCGACGGCCGGCAGGCCGGCGGAAGCCCCCGGCAGGCGAGCAAGCTGGCGGAAACGTCACCTCTTGAAGCCGAGAGCAAAGCCACTGGATGACTTGCTGCACTCGCCCCTACAGGGCGTTCTGCGCGCTGCGCTTGTCCCGCTTTAGCGGGAATGACGATGAAGACTGCGGCGAAAGGCGGTCGCGCACAGGGTGCGCTCCTACAGTGGAAGGCAGAGGGAGAAGTGCGGGCTCGCTTTGCGCCATCAAACGCGTCCAAGCTCAACCAAGCCTACCCCTTCTGCCGACTCTCCCACTCGGCAAAGATCTTATGCATCGCCTCCAGCCCATCGAACAACGCCGCCGGCCCCGGCTGCAAAATGATCGGCGATTTGATCTCGTAGAGATCGCCGTTGCGCACGGCAGGAATCGCATCCCACCCCTCACGCGCAGCCACCTTCTCCGGCCGGAAGCGCTTGCCACACCACGAGCCCAGGATGATGTCCGGCGCCTGCTGCACCACCTCGCCCGGATCGGCGAGTATGCGGTGCTTGGCCAGCGACTCGCCCGCCATCTGCGGAAATACGTCGTCCCCACCCGCAAGGCGAACCAGCTCGGCCACCCACCGAATGCCGGTAATCAGCGGATCATCCCACTCCTCGAAATAGACCTTCGGCCGACGCGAGAACTTTGACGCGGCTGCCTCGATCGCGGCGATGTGCCGCTCGGCCCGTTGCGCGTACGCCTCCGCCTTCTCCGCGGCGCCCACCATCGCACCCAGCCTACGGATGTAACCAAGGATGCCGTCAACGCTGCGATGGTTGCTGATCCACACTTCCACGCCGGCTTTGATGAGCTCGCGCGCGATATCAGCCTGGATGTCGGAAAAACCGATCACGAAGTCCGGCTGCAGCTTGAGGATCTCGTCGATCTTCGCACTGGTGAATGCCGATACCTTCGGCTTCTCCTTACGCGCCTTCGGCGGCCGCACGGTGAAGCCGGAGATGCCCACGATGCGATCTTGCTCACCGAGCGCATACAGCACTTCGGTGGGTTCTTCGGTCAGGCAGACGATGCGTTGCGGATAGCGGTCGATGGTCGGCAGGTCGTCGGTCACGCGTTCAATGTCCCAGCACCGTCACCATCACCTTGCGCTGGTGCGGATCGAGACGGTGTTCCCACAGGTAAATGCCTTGCCAGGTGCCCAGCTGCACCTTGCCCGCATGCACGGGCACCACCAGGCTCACGCCGGTGAGGATGGCGCGCACGTGGGAGGGCATGTCGTCGGGGCCTTCTTCGTCATGGCGGAAGATGGCGTCGCCATCCGGCACCGCGCGCGTGAACCAGCGTTCCAGGTCGTCGCGCACGGTGGGGTCGGCATTCTCGCTGATCAGCAGCGAGCAACTGGTGTGCAGGCTGAAGATGTTGGCCATGCCGGTGTGCACGCCGCTGGCCGCCACCACATCACCGACCTTGTCGCTGATCTCGGTGAAACCGCGGCCGCGTGTGTGCACGGTGAAACCATTCTGGGCGACGTGATCGGCGGGCGTGGCACGCATGCTTCAGTCTCCGAATGGCGGAAGGTTTTCAAGGATAAAGCAGGCGGCTGGTCCAGGTCTGGCCATGGCGGCTCCAGCGCACGCGATCGTGCAGCCGATACTCCGCGCCGTACCAGAACTCCACCATGTCGGGCTCGACCACGTAACCGCCCCAATGCGGTGGGCGCGGCACGTCATGCCCTTCGAATTCCTTCTCGTAGCGAGCAAAGCGCTGCTCGAAGGTATCGCGGTCGGGCAGTGTCTGCGACTGCAGCGAGGCCCAGGCGCCAATCTGGCTGGTGCGCGGACGCGTCGCGAAGTATGCATCGGACTCATCGTCCAGCAGCTTTCGCGCCGCACCTTCCACGCGCACCTGCACGCCCTGGCGCAGCTGCTTCCAGTGAAAGCACAAGGCGACCTGATGGTGCGCATTGAGCTGCGCGCCCTTGTCGCTTTCGTAATTGGTGTAGAAGCGGAAGCCGCGCTCGTCGGCACCCTTCAGCAGCACGATACGCGAACTCACGCGCCCGGCCGCGTCGACCGTGGCCAGGTTCATCGCCGTGGCATCGGGATCGCCTCCCGCCGCGGCCTCGTCCAACAGTTGCAGGAAGGTGTCAAGGATCTCTTGTTTCAACATGGGGTCTTGAATCGTGGCCGCCGCGCGCCATCATGGCCGGCATGTCACCAGATGCTAGCACGCAGAATTCGACCTTGGCCGGGCACCTGCTCGACCAGTTTGCCGGTCGCATCGCCCGCTCCCGCCGGCCGTACCTGCTCGGCCTTTCCGGCCTCCAGGGCAGCGGCAAGAGCACGCTCGCCAGGGAAATGAAGGCGCAGGCCGAGGCCCGTGGCTGGCCCACCGAAGTGCTGTCGCTGGACGATTTCTACTATTCACGCAGCGAGCGCGAGGTGCTGGCCCACCAGGTCCACCCCCTGCTGCGCACCCGTGGCGTGCCTGGCACGCATGAAGTCGAGCTGCTGCTGTCGGTGCTGGCGGCCATGCCGCAGGCGTCGGACAAGCTTCCCGTGAGCCATCCGCGTTTCGACAAGGGCCGCGATACGCGCATGCCGCCGTCGAGGTGGCCGAATGTGACGCGGCCTCCGAAGCTCGTGATCCTGGAGGGTTGGGCCATCGGTTTGCGTCCGCAGACCCTGGCCGCGCTGGATGAGCCCGTCAATGTGCTGGAGCGCGATGAAGATCCCGACGGCGTCTGGCGTCACTGGGTGAACAAGCAGCTGCGCGCCTATCAACCGTTGTGGCGCAAGCTCGATGTCTTGATCGTGCTGCAGGCGCCGAACTGGGAAATCGTGCGCAGGTGGCGCAGCGAGCAGGAGGAGGATCTCCTCGCCCGCCACGCTCCGCTGGCCATGGACGCCGAAACCATGGTGCGTTTTCTCGCGCACTTCGAGCGGCTGAGCCGGCATGCGTTGGCGACCTTGCCGGACCTCGCCGATACCACAGTCGAGTACGACGACAACCGCCACGTCATCGCACTCAACCACAGCTGATCAGGCCAGCGGTTCCACCTGCACGGCTGTGCCGTACGCAAGCACTTCGGTGACGCCTTCGGCGACGTCGTTCGCGTCGTAGCGCATGGCGATCACCGCATTGGCACCGCGCTCGGCGGCGTGGCGCATCATCAGTTCGAACGCTTCCTCGCGCGCTTTCTCGCACAGCTCGGTGTAGATCGAGATGTTGCCGCCCACCAGCGTCTGCAGAGCGGCGCCGAAGTTGCCGATGACGCTGCGTGAACGCACCGTGATGCCGCGCACGATGCCCATCGGGCGGACGATGCGATAGCCGGGAAGCTCGTTGCTGGTGCTGACCATGTGAAGCGCAATGTTGGCGGGCATGGATGTTCCTCCGTGGACAGGATCACTGGCGGCATGGTCGTCCTGCCGCGCGTCCGCTTCCAGTGCCGTTGCTCACTGCCCGGTCAACAGCGCGGCATAACCCTGCCGCGCGTCCGGCCATTGCGGCACGAAGCCACTGGCACGCAAGCGCGCATTGCTCAGGCGCTTGCTGCCCACGCCAGCCGGCCCCGGGCCTTCCTTCGGCGGAGGCGCGGCCAGCAACGCAGCGAGATGGTCGTACAGCACGTCCAATGTCAGCGGCGTGTCGTCGACGCCCAGGTAAAGCGGCTGGGGGCTTTCGATGGCCAGCAGATGCGCGATCGCGGCGGCTGCGTCGTCGACGTGGATGCGATTTGCCCAATGCACCGACTGCCGCGGCACGCTTACGCCACCCGCGCGCAGACGCTCGATCAGCTGCAGGCGACCTGGGCCATAGAGCCCAGCCAGGCGAAGTACCACGGAAGCGACCGGTTGAGCCGCCAGCCAACGCTCCGCTTCCAGCAACACTTCGCCATTGAATCCCGGGGGATCGGCAGGTGTTTCTTCATCTACCCATGCGTCGCCATGATCGCCATACACCGCGGTGGAGGACACCAGCAGCACGCGTTGAAGCGCACGGCCATCGAGCGCATTTAGCAGATGGCGCAGGCCATCCACGAACAAGGCGCGATAGACCTGCGCATCCCGCGCGCCGGGCGACGGCAGATAGACGAGTTGCTCGATGCGGCCGGGCAGGTCGCGCAGCGTCTCAGGGCGAGTCAGGTCGCCCTGCAGCCATCGGATACCGCTGGCCCCGTCGCCCGCGCCACGTCGCAGCGCCCAGACTTCATCGCCGCGCGCCAAGAGGCGATGAGCCACGCGCATCCCGACGTCGCCGCAGCCGGCGATCAGTACCCGGGCGCTCATGCGGGACATTCCATGCTGCAGCGCAGCCATGCGCTTTCGCGCCTGTTAGCATTCACCCATGAATCCATCGTGCAACCTGTTCATCGTCGGTCCGACCGGCGCCGGCAAGACGTCCATCGGACGTCGGCTGGCCGAACATTATGGGCTGAACTTCCTCGATCTCGACCAGGAGATCGAACGGCAGTGTGGCGTGCCGGTGAGTGCGGTGTTCGAGATCGAAGGCGAAGCGGGCTTCCGTCGCCGCGAAAGCGCCCTGCTGGACGAATGCAGCCGCCAGCGTGGCGTGCTCGTCGCCACCGGTGCCGGGGCGGTGCTCGACCCGGCCAATCGCCGGCTGTTGATGGAACGCGGCTTCGTGCTGTGGCTGCAGGCAACGTTGGAGCAACAGCTCGAACGGCTCGCGCACGACAAGCAACGCCCACTGCTCGCCAGCGGCGACCGCGCCGAACGGCTCAGCGCCATGGCACAGGCGCGCACGCCGCTCTATCAGGAAATCGCCGACCTGGCGATTCCCGGCGAACACGAACACGTCCACGCTGCCAGCGCGCGCAGCATTCTCCTGATCGACCAGCACTGGCAGCGCCAGCAAGCCGCATGAGCACACTCGTTTCCTCCGTTCGCACCATCGATGTCGCGCTCGGCGCGCGCAGCTATCCGGTCTGGATCGGCCCTGGCCTGCTGACTGACACGGCACGCTGGCGCGCCGCGCTGCGTGGCCGCCATGCACTGGTGATCAGCAACACGACGGTGGCACCGCTTTATCTCGATCGCGTGGCCCAAGGACTGGACGGCCTGCACTGGTCGCCCTTCTTGATCGACGACGGCGAAGCGCACAAGACTTTCGCCAACGTCGGGCGCGCGCTGGAAGCGCTGGCCCAGCTCGGCGCGACGCGCGATGCCTGCGTGGTGGCACTTGGCGGCGGGGTGGTCGGCGACCTCGCCGGCTTCAGTGCCGCGTGCTGGATGCGCGGCATCGATTTCATCCAGATGCCGACCACCCTGCTGTCGATGGTCGATTCCTCGGTGGGCGGCAAGACCGGCGTTAACCTGCCGGCCGGCAAGAACCTGGTCGGTGCGTTCCACCAGCCGCGTGCCGTCGTGGCCGACATCGACACGCTCGCCACGCTGCCCGATCGCGAATACCGAGCGGGGCTCGCGGAAGTGGTGAAAGGCGCGGCCATCGGCGATGCGGCGTTCTTCGCGTGGCTGGAGCAGCATGCGGCGGCGCTGAACGCACGCGAGACCGCGCCCTTGATCGAAGCCATCGCACGCAAGGTGCAGTACAAGGCCGGCGTGGTGGCCCGCGATGAAACCGAACAGGGCGAACGCGCGCTGCTCAATCTCGGGCACACCTTTGGCCATGCGCTGGAAACCGCCGGCAAGTACACCGTGCTGCTGCACGGCGAAGGCGTCGCCATCGGCATGCTGCTTGCCGCGAAGCTGTCCGAACGTTTGGGCATGAGCGGTGAAGACGACACCGCGCGCCTGCATCGTCTTCTGGAAGCGCTGGCTTTGCCCACGGCCATTCCTTCCGGCATGGATCCGGCGCAGCTGCTCGCACTGATGCGATTGGACAAGAAGAACCTTGCCGGCACGCTACGCCTGATCCTGTGGCGTGGCGTGGGCCGCGCAGAAATCGTCAGCGGCGTGCGCGAAGCCGCCGTCATGGCCGTATTGGAAGCGGCCACGCGCTGATCGCCGCCACCTGCTTTTTTTGTAGGAGCGCACCCTGTGCGCGACCGCGGAGTGGCGGCATCACCGCTTCGTAGGCTTTTCGCGCACCGGGTGCGCTCCTACAACAAGAGAAAGCCGACCAAACAGTTCTTTGGCACCGCGCTCGTCCGCCCTACTTTTTTTGTAGGAGCGCACCCAGTGCGCGACCGCGGAGCGACAGCGTTACAGCTGCGTAGGCCTGTCGCGCACAGGGTGCGCTCCCACAGCCAACAAACAGCCTTGGGCCCTCGTGCCCGTCCTTCTATGTAGGAGCGTACCCGGTGCGCGAACACGGAGTGGCGACATCACCGCTCCGTAGGCTTTTCGCGCACTGGGTGCGCTCCTACAACAAGAGAAAGCCGACCAAACAGTCCTTTGGCACCGCGCTCGTCCGCCCTCCTGTGTAGGAGCGCACCCAGTGCGCGACCGCGGAGTGGCGACATCACCGCTCCGTAGGCTTTTAGCGCACGGGGTGCGCTCCTGCAGTTGGAAAAACACGCGCGAATGGAACGCGGCGCATCGCCGCGCTCGCCCCCGCGCGCCAAGCCTTCTAGAATGCGGGTTCCAAGGCCATTCGCCGTCCCTGCTCCGAATCGACCTCCATGCGCCTCTACCTGCAAGCCATGCCAGCCACCACCGAGGCGCCGCGCTATGTCCAGATCGCGCTGGAACAGGACCTCTTGGGCGGCTGGACGCTCTATCGCGAGTCGGGTGTGCAAGGCGGCAAGGCCACTCTCAAGCGTGAGCAGTTCCTCGAACGCGACGATGCGCTTGCCGCGTTCCAGAAAGCGCGCGACGCGCAGATCAAGCGCGGCTTCCGCGTGATGTTCAGCCAGGGCCTGGATGGCCCTTACGGATCCTGAGATGAGTGACACCCTGAAGAACGACCGCTTCCTGCGCGCCCTACGCCGCGAGGCCACCGACACCACGCCCGTGTGGGTGATGCGTCAGGCCGGCCGCTACCTGCCGGAATATCGCGCCACCCGCGCGCGCGCCGGCAATTTCATGGGGCTGGCGCAGAACCCGGAGAGGGCCTGCGAGGTGACGCTGCAGCCGCTCGACCGCTTCGAGCTGGACGCGGCCATCCTGTTCTCCGACATCCTCACCATTCCCGACGCGATGGGCCTGGGGCTGAGCTTCGCCCAGGGCGAAGGGCCGCAGTTCGCGCACCCGGTGCGCACCAAGGCCGACATCGAACGGCTCGGCGTGCCGGACATGGAGACCGAGCTGCGCTACGTGATGGACGCGGTGCGCCTGATCCGCCGCGAGCTGCATGGCCGCGTGCCGCTGATCGGCTTCTCCGGCAGCCCCTGGACGCTGGCCTGCTACATGGTGGAAGGCCAGGGTTCGCGCGATTTCGCGCGCCTCAAGGCGATGTGCTGGAGCGAGCCCACCCTCGCCCATCGGTTGCTCGATACGCTGGCCCAGTCGGTGGCCGCCTACCTGATCGCCCAGGCCACCGCCGGCGCGCAGGCGCTGATGGTGTTCGACACCTGGGGCGGCCTGCTCGGACCCACGCCGTTCCGCGAGTTCTCGCTGCGCTACATGGCGCAAGTCGTCGACGCGCTGAAGGCGGATGCCGCCAGCCGCGACCTGCCGGTGATCCTGTTCTCCAAGGGTGCTGGCCGGCATCTGTCCGCCATGGCCGATACCGGCTGCGCGGGCCTAGGCGTGGATTGGACCATCGACCTGGCCGATGCGCGGCAGGCGGTGAATGGCCGCGTGGCGCTGCAGGGCAACCTCGACCCGGCCATCCTGCTCGCCACCCCCGAGGTCATTCGCCGCGAAGTCCGTCGTGTGCTGGACAGCTACGGCAATCACCCCGGCCACGTGTTCAACCTGGGCCACGGCATCACGCCGGAAGTCGACCCGGAGAACGTGAAGGTGCTGGTCGACGAAGTGCACGCCCACGGCCGCCAGCTGCGCGGCGGCTAGTCTCTGCCATGGCCTGGCTCGTGACCAAGTACCTGATCACCGCCGCAGTGGTGGTGATCGTGTCCGAGTTCGCCAAGCGCAGCGATCGGCTGGGCGGTTTCGTGGCCGCCCTGCCCCTGGTCACGGTGCTGGTGCTGATCTGGCTGCAGGTCGAGCACCAGCCGCAGGCCAAGATCGCCAACCACGCCTGGTACACGTTCTGGTATGTGATCCCCACGCTGCCGATGTTCCTGGCCTTCCCGGCGCTGCTGCCCCGGCTGGGCTTCTGGCCCACCCTGCTGGCCTGCCTGGTAATCACCGTGGCCTGCTTCGGCCTGTTCGCCCTGCTGGTACGGCGCGTCGGCATCGAATTGCTGCCCTGACCCGGGGGCTTTTGGCACCCTGGGGCCCCGCCCCGTACAATTGCCCTCTTTGCTTTTTCCTCACGCGCCCGCCCCGGCGCGCAACCGCGAGCCCCCGATGGAAAAGAGTTTCGAGCCCGGCCAGATCGAATCGAAGTGGTATGCCGCCTGGGAAGCCAGCGGCGACTTCAAGCCGTCCGGCCAGGGCGAGCCCTACTGCATCCTGCTGCCGCCGCCGAACGTCACCGGCACCTTGCACATGGGCCACGCATTCCAGCAGACCGTAATGGACATGCTGATCCGCTACCAGCGCATGCGCGGCATGAACACGCTGTGGCAGGTGGGCACCGACCACGCCGGCATCGCGACGCAGAAGATCGTGGAGAACCAGCTCGCCGTCGAGAACAAGACGCGCCATGACCTGGGCCGCGACGCCTTCATCGAGCGCGTGTGGCAGTGGAAGGAAGAATCCGGCTCCACCATCACCAACCAGATGCGCCGCCTGGGCGTCGCCGCCGACTGGTCGCGCGAACGCTTCACCATGGACCCGGGCTTGTCCGAGGCCGTGCGCAAGGTGTTCGTCGAGTGGTATCGCGCAGGCCTGATCTACCGCGGCAACCGCCTGGTGAACTGGGACCCGGCGCTGGGCACCGCGGTGTCCGATCTTGAAGTGAACAACGTCGAGCGCGATGGCCATATGTGGTCGATCCGCTACTTCACCGCCGACGGCAAGGACAGCGTCGTGGTCGCCACCACGCGTCCGGAAACCATGCTGGGCGACGTCGCCGTCGCCGTGCATCCGGAAGATGAGCGCCACGCGCGCCTGATCGGCCAGATGCTGCGCCTGCCGCTGTCCGGCCGCGAGATCCCGGTGATCGCCGACGACTACGTCGATCGCGAGTTTGGCACCGGCTTCGTCAAGATCACCCCGGCGCACGACTTCAACGACTACGCCATCGGCCAACGCCACGGCCTCGCGCCGATCAACATCTTCACGCTCGACGCGAAGGTCAACGAGAACGCGCCGGAGAAGTACCGCGGCATGGATCGTTACGAGGCACGCAAGGCTGTGCTCGCGGATCTCGAAGCCGAAGGCCTGCTGGTCGAAACCAAGCCGCACAAGCTGCAGGTGCCGGTAAGCCAGCGCTCCGACGCCGTGATCGAGCCGATGCTCACCGACCAGTGGTTCCTCGATCTGACCAGCGAGAAGGGCCGCAAGGAAATCACCGAGCCGGCGCTCGAGGCCGTGCGCGGCGGCGAGATCAAGTTCGTGCCGGAAAACTGGAGCACCACGTACACGCAGTGGCTGGACAACATCCAGGACTGGTGCATCAGCCGCCAGCTGTGGTGGGGCCATCGCATCCCGGCGTTCTACGACGAAGCGGGCAACATCTTCGTGGGCGAAGACGAGGCCGATGCGCGTGCGCACGCCACTGTCGCGCCGGTCGGTGCGCTGCGCCAGGACGAGGATGTGCTCGACACATGGTTCTCCTCCGCGCTGTGGCCATTCTCCACGCTGGGCTGGCCGATGGATGGCCCGGTGAAGGACGAGCACGGCAACGTCGTGGCGAACTGGGAAACCGACAATGTCTTCCTGCCCAGCGCCGTGCTGGTGACGGGTTTCGACATCATCTTCTTCTGGGTCGCCCGCATGGTGATGGCGACCAAGTACTTCACCGGCCGCGTGCCGTTCAAGCACGTCTACATCAACGCCATCGTGCGTGATGCGGAAGGCCAGAAGATGTCCAAGTCCAAGGGCAACACGCTGGACCCGCTGGACCTGATCGACGGCATCGAGCTGGAGCCGCTGGTGGCCAAGTCCACCAAGTCGCTGCTGATTCCGCAGGTGCGCGAGAAAGTGGAAAAGCGCATCCGCAAGGACTACCCGACGGGCATTCCCGCCATCGGCACCGACGCGCTGCGCTTCACCTTCGCCGCGCTGGCCAGCTACAGCCGCACCATCAACTTCGACATCAAGCGCGCCGAAGGCTACAAGGCGTTCTGCAACAAGCTGTGGAACGCGGCGCGCTTCGTGCTGATGAACTTGCCGGAAGGCGAGCTCGCCGCACCAGCGAACGGTCCGGTGACCGAAGCCGAGCGCTGGATCCTCACGCGCCTTAAGCAGACGCTCGCCGACGTCGAGCAGCACTTCGCCAGCTACCGCTTCGACTTGCTGGCGCAGGAGCTGTACGAGTTCACCTGGAACGAGTTCTGCGACTGGTTCCTGGAGCTGTCCAAGCCGGCGTTGAATGGCGACGACGAGGCCGCCGCGGCGTCCACGCGCCACACGCTGGTGGTGGTGCTGGAAACCATCCTGCGCGCGCTGCATCCGATCGTGCCGTTCATCAGCGAGGAGATCTGGCATTCGGTGGCGCCCAAGCTCGCGCTTGATGCGAAGTTCCTGCTGGAGCGTCCGTGGCCGCGCGCCGACGAAATCGTCGCCGATGAGGCCGCCACCGCCGAGATCGAGTGGTTCAAGAACGTGCTGAGCGGCATTCGCCGCATTCGTGCGGAAATGAACATCGCCCCGGGCAAGACCATCCCGCTGCTGCTCGCCGACGGCGACGCCACCGATCGCGCGCGCGCCGCCAAGTTCGCCGCGCAGATCAGCTTCCTCGCTCGCGTGGAAGCGCCGCAGTGGATCGCCTCCAGTGCGGATGAGCCCGCGGCTGCGGCTGCGGTGGTGGGTTCGATGCGCGTGCTGATCCCGCTCGCCGGCCTGATCGACCTTGGTGCCGAGAAGGCACGCCTGGGCAAGGAAATCAGCCGCATCGAGGTCGAGATCAAGAAGTGTGAAGGCAAGCTGGGCAACGCCAACTTCGTGGCCAATGCACCGGCGGAAGTCGTCGCACAGGAACGCCAGCGCATCACCGACTGGACCATCCAGCTCACCGCGTTGCGCGAGCAGTCGCAGAAGCTGGGCTGATCGCACGGCACTGCGCGCCACCACACGGTGGCGCGCACACGTTCCATCGTGTGGGAGCGCACCCTGTGCGCGACCGCAGCGTTGCGTTGTTCGCCAGTGTCGCGGCGGAACGAGCCAGGTCGTGTCCCCAACTGCCATGGGAGATGATCGCGAAAGGCGGTCGCGCACGGGCTGCGCTCCCACAAGAGCAGCCGGAATAACGAGCTATGGCGTCTCGACGAGGTCGCGCGCCATCACGATGGCGTCCTCGCGCCCATCCTTGGCCGGGTAGTACTTGGGGCGCCGTCCGATCTCTTCGAAACCCATCGCCCGATACAGGCTTTGCGCCACAGGGTTGGAAGGGCGCACTTCCAGGAACACGCGACCCGCGCCATTCCAACGGGCAATGTCGAGCAGCCGCTTCAACAGGAAGCGCCCCAACCCGAGCCCTCGGTAATCGGGCCCCACGCACACGTTGAGCACGTGCGCTTCGCCGGCCGCCACCGATAGCACGCCGTAGCCGGCGATCACACCGTCCACCCACATCGCCCAGCTGGGGTGACCGGCTTTCAGGCAGTCGGTGAAGATGCCGGGCGTCCACGGAAAGTCGTAGGAGGCGGCCTCCATCGCGGCGACGATGGGTACGTCGTCGCGCCGCATGGCGCGGATCTCAGCGTGGGGGCGTGCCACCGCGACCATGGACGATCACTCCGACGGTTGGGACAAGGCGCGACGCAGGCTGCGCAAGGCGTTCCACAGGCGACGCTTGCCCGCGCCCGACGACAATACGCCGTTTGGCTCATCGACGAGCACGATATGCGCGCGGCTCAGCGCGGCTGCCGGCAGCTCGCGCCCCAACGCGTGGGCCTGGGCTTCGCCAAACACGAGATAGGCACGTGCCTCGGGCGCCTTCGGCAGGTGACCGTTGCTCACCTCGATGCGCGGCGCCCGCGCCAGCGCCGGGCCGAAACTCATCAGCGCGCGGCCTACCAGATCCAGCTCGCGCGGCGAGCAACCCGCGGGCAGCAGCACCACACACTCGCCGGTGCCGATAGCCGCTGCAGGTGCTTCTTCAAACGTAGCCGCGGCGACAACCTGCGCCGGCACGTTCCGCTGCGTCCACGGCGTGATGCCAAGCGCCCGCAGGACGCGTCCGCGACGAGCCGTCGTGGCATGTGCCGCAACGGCCATGTCAGGCTGCCCCGCGGCGGCGGCGGTGCGTGGCGCGACCCCACAAGGTCATCACCGGCCCCGACAGCAGGTAGAGCGTGAACACCACGAACAACACGCGCGGCGGGTCGATGAAGAACGGCACGAGCACCAGCACGCCCACGATGATCCAGAGGAACGGCACGCGTCCGTCGCCGCCCATCGGCAGCGACTTGAAGCTGTAGTAGCGGAACCGGCTCACCATCAGCAGTCCGACCACCACGGCGATCACCGGCGTGATGAAGCAGACCTCTTCGCCGATGATCCCGAACTTGTCCATACTCCACACGAAGGACATGCACACGGCCGCCGCCGCGGGACTGGCCAGGCCTTGGAAGTAGCGCTTGTCGATCACGCCCACCTGCGTGTTGAAACGTGCCAGGCGCAACGCCGCGCAGGCGGCGTAGATGAACGCGGCCGCCCAGCCGATCTTGCCCCAGGTCGGGCCGTATTCCTTGAGCGTGGAGAGCGACCAGCTGTACATCACCAGCGATGGCGCCAGGCCGAAGCTGATGAGGTCGGACAGCGAGTCGTACTGCACGCCGAACTCGGTCTGCGTGCCGGTGAGGCGGGCGACCCGGCCGTCCATGCCGTCGAGCAGCGCAGCCACGAATACGGCGATCGCGGCCGAGCTGAAATCCCCGCCCATGCTTGCCACGATCGCGTAAAAACCGGCGAACATCGCGCCGGTCGTGAACAGGTTCGGCAGCAGGTAAATGCCCCGATGACGCGGGGGGCGGACGGGTACGCTCTCGCTCATGAATCAATCCGTGACGGAATGCGCGCAGTGTAAACCATCCTCCGCTTGAGTCCGGCCGTGGGGGGTGTTAACAAATGCGCACCCTTTGCCTGATGCCCCGGAGTACCCGATGCGCCGCCTGCTGATCGCCACCGCACTGCTGCTTGCCGCGCCCCTGGTCGCCGCCCAGGCGTACAAGTGGACCGATGCCAATGGCACCGTGCACTACTCCGATGCGCCGCCGGCGCAGGGCACCAAATACAGCAAGGTCACTACCACCGGAACGGTGGAGCCCATTGCCGAGCCGGCGCCTTCGAAGCCCAGCGAAAACACGTCCGAGGCCAAGCCGTCCGCGCCCCAGTCGTCGTTGCCGATGGTGGACAACCCGGAAAACCGCGCCAAGCTTTGCGCCAACCTCAAGAGCAATCTCGATGCGCTCAAGGGCGGCGGGCCGGTCGTGATGGAACAGAACGGCCAGCAGAAGCTGCTGGACGCCGACCAGCGCCAGCAGCAACAGGCCACCTCGCAGGCCCAGTACCAGCAGTACTGCTCCGGCAACTGAAGCTCCTGCTCGCCGGGCCCCGACGCGGGCCCGGCTTGTGGCGCCGCGGATCGCTATAATCGGCCTCTTTCACCCGCCGGATCCGCCACATGCGCCTCAGCCAATTCCACTTGGCCACCGTCAAGGAAGTCCCCGCCGACGCCGAAATCGCCAGCCACCGGCTGATGCTGCGTACCGGCATGATCCGCAAGCTCGCCGCCGGCTTGTACACCTGGTCGCCGCTGGGCCTGCGCGTGCTGCGCAAGGTGGAGAACGTGGTGCGCGAGGAAATGGACCGCGCAGGCGCCGTCGAGCTGCTGATGCCGACCATCCAGCCCCAGGAACTGTGGGAGGAAAGCGGTCGCTGGGCGAAGTTCGGCCCGCAGCTGCTGAAGATCAAGGATCGCAAGGAGCAGGAGTTCTGCTACGCGCCCACGGCAGAGGAAGTCATCACCGATTTCGCACGCAATGAGCTGAAGAGCTACAAGCAGCTGCCGGTGAACTTCTACCAGATCCAGACCAAGTTCCGTGACGAGATCCGTCCGCGCTTCGGCGTGATGCGCGCGCGCGAGTTCCTGATGAAGGACGCCTACTCCTTCCATCTTTCGCAGGACTCGCTGCAGCAGACGTACGACACGATGTACCGCGCGTACTCCAACATCTTCACCCGCCTGGGCCTGAAGTTCCGCGCGGTGCAGGCGGATACCGGCGCCATCGGCGGCAACGCGAGCCATGAGTTCCAGGTGCTGGCCGACTCGGGCGAAGACGCATTGATCTTCTCCGATGGCTCCGACTACGCGGCCAACATCGAAAAGGCCGAAGCGCTGGCGCCCACCATCGAGCGCCCTGCGCCGTCCGCCGAGCTCAAGCGCGTCGACACGCCTACGCAGAAAACCATCGATGAAGTGGCCGCCTTCCTCAAGGTCAGCCCCAAGCAGTGCATCAAGACCATCCTGGTGCGCGGTACCAAGGGGCTGGTGGCGCTGTGCGTGCGCGGCGACCACGAGGTCAACGAGGTGAAGGCCGGCAAGCTGGCCGAGATGTCCGGCGAATCGGTGCTGGCCACGGAAGAGGAAATCCTCGCGCTTACCGGCACGCGGCCCGGCTTCATTGGCCCCGTGGGCCTGCCCGCCGAAATCCCGGTGATCGTGGACCGCGACGCGGCTGTGCTCGCCGACTTCGTCTGCGGCGGCAACCAGGACGGCACTCACTACACCGGCGCCAACTGGGACCGCGATGCACGCGTTACCCACGTGGAGGACATCCGCAAGGTAGTCGCCGGCGACGCTTCGCCCGACGGCAAGGGCACGCTGCAGATTGCGCGCGGCATCGAGGTTGGCCATGTGTTCCAGCTCGGCAACAAGTACGCCGAAGCGCTCAAGGCCACCGTGCTCGATGAGAACGGCAAGGCACAGGTGATGCTGATGGGTTGCTACGGCGTCGGCGTCAGCCGCATCGTGGCTGCCGCCATCGAGCAGCGCCACGACGACGCCGGCATCATCTGGCCCGAGCCGATGGCCCCCTGGCGCGTGGCCGTGTGCGTGATCAACCCGAAGAACTCACCGGAGATCGCGCAGGCGGCCGAAAACCTGTATCGCGAACTGCAGCAGCGCGGCATCGACGTGGTGCTGGACGACCGTGGGCTGCGCCCCGGCGCGATGTTTGCCGATATGGAACTGATCGGCATCCCGCATCGCGTGGTGATCAGCGAGCGCGGACTGGCCGCGGGCACGCTGGAATATCGTGCCCGCGACGAGGCGGAAGCCCGCGCTATTACGCAGGACGAGCTGCTCGCGCTGCTGGGCTGAGGCCGTCGATGCGTTTCCGGAAAACGGCCGCGAAAGCGGCCGTTTTTCGTTGTGCACTGGCCAGGCATTAATCCATGCATGTCGGCATTCGATTATTAAATGCCTCCATTAGCGCCTCATTTTGGCATCGGATTACCCGGAAATAATCCGCGCCTTTGCAAAAACCCGCGATTATCGGTAAGAATCGAAGGCCTCTTATGGATGCACCGCCCTAAATCGCGGCGCCATGCACTAGCTAATAACCCACCCCCGGGAGTTACTTATGGCAGTTGACATCAAGAACCTCAATCACAACCAGCTCAATGACCTGATCACCAAGGCGCAATCGCGCCAGCAGGAGCTGCGCAAGGAAAAAGTGGCGAAGCTGCGCGACAAGATCCACGCGCTGATCAAGGCCGAGGGCTTTTCGTTCGAGGATGTCTTTGGCCCAGGCCGTAGTGGCAAGGGACGTCGCGCTGGCGGCACCGTAGCGCCGAAATACCGCAACCCGGCCGATCCCGAGCAGACCTGGTCGGGCCGCGGCAAGCGTCCCCGCTGGTTCAACGACGCGTTGAAGGCGGGCAAGAAGGAAAAGGACCTGGCGATCTGATCGCCATTCCTTTCATTTCTTCCGTAGAAAACGCCGGCGACTCGCCGGCGTTTCGCTTTCGGTAATTCGGTTACAGCGACCGGCGCGGTGCGATCAGCAAATCGCCGAACAACAAACCCGCCACCAGTGCAATAAGCAGGGTAATCAGCAGCATGCCGGTATCCATGCCCAGCGTGGTATCGCGTTCAAGCAAATAGGAAACGCTGCGGAACCCCACGCTTCCCGGCACCAGCAGGATAATGCCCGGCTCGCGAATGATCGCGCCCGGACGATGCACGAAACGCGCATACAAGTTCGCCAGGCTGCTGAGTGCCAGGCCGCCGAGGAAGACACCGAACGGCGCCGCCGGCAGCTTGCCCGCCAAGGCACCGCCCCAGCGCGTGGCGAGATAGCCCAGCACCACCGCAGCCATCACCACCAGCCAGTCGCGCCGTGCCGCACGAAACGACACGGCAAAAGCGAACGCGCCCACCAGCAAGGCCGGGTAATCGGTCCACGAGGGCAACGGCGTCAATGCATAATCACGCCCCTCGATGCCGAAGGCATTGCACAGCTGCGTCGCCGCCACGGTGCCGAAGGTGAGCTTGATCAGCGTGGCGATGGCCCCGCCCATGCGCGCCACGCCGGCCACCAGGTGCTGGCTGGAAATCTCGCGTACCGCCGTGGTGAGCGTCATGCCCGGCATCAGCACGATGAGGCCAGCCAGGATCACCGACTTGATCGCCAACGGCACCACGAACTGGCTGACTACGATGGCGATGGCGGTAGCCACCAGCGCACTGATCGCCTCGCTGGCTACGGCCAGACGCGGACGCGTGGCCGACAGCACGGTGATGGAACCGATGATGAGCCCGATCAGCGCAGCCGTGATCAGATCGGCCCACGAACTGTGCAGCAGCAGCGCCACCACGCTCGCCGCGGCGAGGCCGTAACTGGCGATCACGCCAGCCTGTGCGCGGCGCGAGTCGGGACGACCCAGCTCGCGCAAGCGGCGGAAGCCTTCGCGCAGCTCGATGTCGCCGGCGATGACCTTGTCCGCGATCTCGTCCGCCTCGCTGAGCCGCGCCAGGTTCACGTCACCCGGCGCCAGTCTCATCACCTGGGTGACCTGGGCCACTTCGTCCTCGCCCTGGTCCAGGTCGGTGAACGAAATGATGATCGCGGTAGGGCTCGACCACACGTCCGCCAACAGGCCCAATCGCTGCGCCGCCCCTCCAATGGCGCCCTCCAGGCGCGGCGCGGCCGTGCCGTACTGGTGAAGGCGACGCGCCAGCTCCAGCAGGAAGGCAATGCGAGTGTTCAGTGGCGCGGTAGCCAAGGGCGTGACGACAACCGGATGGTTCATCGGGCGCCAGCCCACATCGGCCGCACCAGGGGCGAAAAAACGGCGAAAAGGAAGGTATCCGTCGACATGCCGCTAGTAGACCTGATTTGGATGGCCATTGTCAGCGACACCACGCTCGCCCGACGCCCTTTTGTAGGAGCGCACCCAGTTCGCGAAAGGCCTTTACGTGAGCGCTATGGAGCGCTGAATCGGCGACAACCCAGCTCTTCGGCAACGCCTACCTCTGCGGTCGCGCACAGGGTGCGCTCCTACAGGGGAGGGGGATGCTGAATCCGGGGGGAAACACCCCCATCTAGGACAAGGTAAACTTGGCGGTTCCGCCACCTCGCACGGGTTTCGAGTTTCCGATGTCCACCGATAAAGCCACCGTTGAACCCACCACTTCGCCCGCCAGCCCGCAGGCCGAGGGGCAGCGGGACTTCATCCGCCAGATCATCCGCGAGGACCTGGCCACGGGTAAGCATCACGACATCCGCACCCGCTTCCCGCCCGAGCCCAACGGCTACCTGCATATCGGCCACGCCAAGGCGATCTGCCTGAATTTCGGCATCGCCAGGGAATTCACCGGCTGGTGCAACCTGCGCCTGGACGACACCAACCCGGGCAAGGAAGACCCCGAGTTCGTCGAAGGCATCAAGGACGACGTGCGCTGGCTCGGCTACGAGTGGCATGACCTGCGCCACGCTTCGGATTACTTCGAGGTGTTCCATGACGCGGCGGTCAAGCTGATCAAGGACGGCGTGGCCTACGTCGACGACCTGAGCCCGGAAGACATGCGCGCCTATCGCGGCACGCTCACCGAGCCGGGCCGCAACTCACCGTTCCGCGACCGCAGCGTGGAGGAAAACCTCGACCTGTTCCGCCGCATGCGCGCGGGCGAGTTCGCCGATGGTTCCAAGACGCTGCGCGCGAAGATCGACATGGCCTCGGGCAACATGAACATGCGCGACCCGGCGATCTATCGCATCCGCAAGGTGACGCACCAGAACACCGGCGATGCGTGGCCGATCTATCCGATGTACGACTATGCGCATTGCCTTTCCGACGCACTGGAAGGCATCACGCACTCGCTGTGCACGCTGGAGTTCGAAGATCATCGTCCGCTGTACGACTGGTTCGTCGACAAGGTCGATCTGGTCAACCATCCGGAGCTGTGGCAGCACCTGCGCGAAGGCGGTTTCCGCACCGAGCCGGCCAAGCCGCGACAGATCGAGTTCTCGCGCCTCAACCTCTCCTACTCCATCACCAGCAAGCGCAAGCTCGCGCAGCTGGTGAACGAGAACCTGGTGGATGGCTGGGACGATCCGCGCATGAATACGCTGCGCGGCCTGCGTCGCCGCGGCTTCACGCCGGGTGGCCTGCGCCTGCTGATCGAACGCCTGGGTGTGAGCAAGCAGAACAGCATCATCGACTACTCGATCCTCGAGAACTGCATCCGCGAAGACCTCGACGCCACGGCGCCGCGCCGCATGGCCGTGCTCGATCCGCTCAAGCTGGTGATCACCAACTTGCCGGAAGGCCATGAAGAGACGCTGACGTTCTCGAACCATCCGAAGGACGAAAGCTTCGGCACGCGCCAAGTCCCGTTCTCGCGCGAACTGTGGATCGAGCGCGAGGACTTCGCCGAAGTGCCGCCAAAGGGCTTCCATCGCCTGAAGCCCGAAGGCGAGGTGCGCCTGCGCGGCGTGGGCATCGTCAAGTGCGACGAGCTGGTGAAGGATGCCGACGGCAACGTGATCGAATTGCGTTGCACGCTCGACCTCGAATCGCGCCAGGGCATGCCGGGCGCCGACCGCAAGGTGAAGGGCACCATCCACTGGGTGAGCGCGAAGCATGGCGTCGCCACCGAAGTGCGCGTGTACGACCGTCTGTTCAACGTGGCGGACCCGGACGACGAGAGCGACGGCAAGACCTGGATCGAGCACATCAATCCCGATGCCAAGCGCGTCGTGAATGCATGGTTGGAACCCGCCGCCGCCTCGGCCGAACCCGAGCAGCGCTTCCAGTTCGAGCGCCTGGGCTATTTCGTGGCCGACCGTGTGGATCACAAACCGGGTGCGCCGGTGTTCAACCGGGCCGTCACCTTGCGTGACACCTGGGCGAAGCAGGCCGGCTGACGCCGACATCACAGGGAACGTTGCATGCTCAGTCTTCAGATTCACCTGACCCTGCCGCCGTGGATCGGCGATGTGGTCGACGAGCGGAAGCGCTACGTCACCGATGAGGAGCGCGTGGGTTTGGCGATCGAACTGTCACGACGCAACATCGAGCATGGACAGGGCGGCCCGTTCGGCGCCGCTGTGTTCAATGCCGATGGCCGCGTCGTGTCGGTGGGCGTCAATCGCGTCGTGCCGCAGACCTGCTCCGTCGCCCACGCCGAGATGATGGCGTACATGACCGCGCAGCAACGGCTCGCCGCGTTCCGCCTCAACCAGGACGGCGGCAGCTACACCCTCGCCACCAGCGCACAGCCGTGCTGCCAGTGCTACGGCGCCACCGTATGGGCCGGTGTGGATGCACTGCTGATCGGGGCGCGTTCGGGAGACGTGGAAGAACTCACCGAGTTCGATGAAGGTCCGCTACCGGCGGACTGGGTGGGCGAACTCGAGCGACGTGGCATCGCAGTACGACGCGACATCCTGCGCGATGAAGCGCGCAGCGTGCTTGCCGCCTACGGCCAGACCGGGCAGCACTATTGAGCCGCCTGCGCGCTGCCTTGCCGCTGATCATGCTGGTCGTGGCCGGCATCGTGCTGTTCAGCTCCGGCGCGCTCGATCGCCTGCATCCCGAACAACTGGTGACGCACCAGGCGCAGCTGCGTGGGGAGATCAATAACTCGCCCTGGCTCAGCCGCATTACCTTCATAGGCCTGCTCACCCTCGCCATGTCGACCGGCATCCCCGGCACGGTCATCATCATCATGGCCGGCGGGTTTGCCTTCGGCGCGCTGGAAGGCAGCATCTACGGCTCCATCGGCCTCACGCTCGGCACACTGATCCTGTTTCTGGCGAGTCGCTATGCGTTCGGCGCCGGCAGCAAGCACCCGCCCGCCATCGTCGACAAGCTGCACCATGGTTTCGAGCGCCATCCGGTGGCCTACACCATGTTCCTGCGCTTCATACCGGTGGCGCCGTTCGGGCTGATCACCGTGGCGCTCGCCTGGCTGCGCTGCCCGCTATGGCTGTTCCTCGGCGCCAGCTGGCTGGGCGGCACCGTCTCCCTGATTTTCGAGACGTCCATCGGTGCCGGACTCGGCGAGGCGCTGGCCCAAAGCCAGGGCCATTTCGGCCTAGGCCTTCTGATGCAGCGTTCGATCTGGATGCCATTGAGCGCCATTGGACTGCTCGCCCTGCTGCCCCTGCTGCTCGAGCGCTTCAGCCGGCGCCGGCGCCAGTCCGGACTCGCCGCGTCGGCAAATTCCCACGATCGCTAAAGCGATAGTCCTCGGCCAATGGGCTAGCTGCCCTACTTCGTGAATCGCGCTAGGCTGGCGACGCCTGGCGCATGGACGCCGGAAGGGGTCTACGGCCGATGGGTGCAGGGGCGAACTCCCGAGCGGGACGGTGGTGGCGGCGCACGTCGCTGATGCAGCGACTTGCCCTGGTCGCGCTCGTGCCTACGCTGGTGACGGCGACGCTGCTGGTCGTCATCCTCACCCAGCACCAGCTCAACAGCCTGCGCGGCATGGCGCAGATCACCGCCGATGCCATCGCTACCCAGGCCGCCTCCGTTTCCACCACTGCGCTGCGCGACATGCAGCGTCGTGAACTCGTGCGTATCGCCGAATCGATCGGCGACCTTCCCCACGTCGCCCGCGTGCAGATCCGTGCGGCGGACGGTGAGATCCTCGCCGACAACCTCGGCCGCAGCGGCGGCGGCAACGCCGAAACGCTGACGGTCGTGCGCGATGTCGTCGATACCGAACAACCCGGTCGTCCGGTGCTGGGCTCGGTGATGGTGGACGTCAGCCTGAGCGATGCCATCGCCGCGCAGCAGGCCAGCCTGCGCAATGCGCTCTTCGCCCTGGCGCTGAGCGTGCTGGTGGCCGCCGTGATCGGTTGGCAGGCTGCGCGCTGGATGAGTGCACCGCTGCGCCGCCTGGTGTCCGCCGTGCATCAGTTGGGGCGCGGCGATCGCCACGTCGAGGTGGAGGTCACCGACCAGACCGAGATCGGCGAACTGCAGCGCGGCTTCAACAGCGCCGCGCTCGCGCTGTTCGATGTCCAGCGCAGCATGGAAAAGGAAATCGAGCACGCGACGGTGGAGCTGGCGCGCAAGAACGCCGCGCTGGAGGCAGCCAGCGTCGCCAAGGCACGCTTTCTCGCAGCGGCGTCGCACGATCTCCGCCAGCCGCTCTATGCGTTGACCTTGTTCTCCTCCTCGCTGGCCGAGGACGAGCGCGACCCGATCCGGCTCGACCGCATCGCGCACATCCAGGAATGCGTCGAGGCGCTCGATCATCTCTTCAGTGAACTGCTCGACCTGTCGCGACTGGAAACGGGCGCGATGCAGATCGAGATCACCGAATTCCCGCTCGACCAGGTGCTGGAGGAAGTGAGCCGCAACTTCCGCATGATCGCGGAGCAGCATGGCCTGCGGCTGATCATGCGCACCACCGATGTCTGGGTGCGCAGCGATCGCACGATGCTCGCGCGCATCCTCAACAACCTGGTGAGCAATGCCCTGCGCTACACGCACGAAGGTGGCGTGCTGGTGGTCGCGCGTCGTCGCGGCGACGGCACCGTGCGCCTCGATGTGTGGGACACCGGCACCGGCATCGCGCCGGAACACCAGGCACGCGTATTCGACGAGTTCTATCGCGTGGAATGCCACGGCAACCACGAGCATGACACCGGGCCGCGACGTGGCCTCGGCCTGGGCCTCGCCACCGTGCAGCGCCTGGCCGAACTGCTGGACACCCAGGTGCAGCTGAAGTCGACGCCCGGGCGCGGCAGCGTCTTCAGCTTCCACCTGCCGCAGGTGCCCCCGCAACAGGTGCCCCTCGGCACGGACGAGGAGACGCCGCTCGATGTATCGGGCATGCGCGTGCTGGTGATCGACGACGAACCCGCCATTCTCTCGGGCATCCGTTACCTGTTGCGTAGCTGGGGATGCGAGGTCGCGGTGGCGGAAGATCGCACGCAGGCAATGCTTGCCGCGGAGGAATGGCCGACGCCGCCCGACATCGTGATCTCCGACCTGCGCCTGCGCGATGGCGAGAGCGGGCTGGACGTGCTCGCAGCACTCGACCAGCACTACCAGCGCGACGGCAACGCACCATTCCCGCGCCTGCTCATCACCGGCGAAACGCGCAGCGATCGCCTGCGTGAAATCATGGCCGCTCGTATTCCCGTGCTCTACAAGCCGGTATCGCCCGAACAGCTGCGTGAAGCGATGGTGGCCGCGTGGACGACGAACCGCGCCACTGTGGCCTGAGCAGGCCAACGTAAGACTCAGCCTTCCGCCGCGATACGGCGCGCAAGCAGACGGTCGGCCGACAGGAAGCGGCCGAACAGGTCATCGACGAAATCACCGCTGGGGGCGCTGGGTCGCGCGCCGCCGGTGAGATACAGACCACACCACAGCAGACGGCGACCGGAGCTGCCTTCCCCTGCCATGAGACGGTCGAGGAACACCTGCAGTCCACGCTGCAGCATGGGCAGCGACTGCAGGAAAGCAAACACTTCGCGGCGTCCATGGGCGTGACGCTGGACGGCCAGGGCCGCCATGGCCGCGCCCCGCAGGCGATGCCCCACCTCTTCGCCACGGACGTCCATACGTCCATGCAGCGCGGTCGATCCGGGAGAAGGCAAGGCGATGCGCCAACCCAGCACGCGCCTGAACACGGCCGACGGCAGGGTCGACCTCACTGCGGCGTGACCGGGCAATGCCTCCAGTCCCGTCACCACCACATACAGCGGCAGCTGGAGCTGCAGATGTCGCGTCGCCTCGCCGGCCATCTCCTGCAGGCGCGCCGCGCGAGCGCTGATCTGCGTGGTGGATTCCAGCAGGCTCTGCGCCGATACGCACAGCACCATGCCGTCCAGCGGCAACTTGCGGCGTTCGCGCGCCAGCAGCGCGAGCGCCTGCGACCAGGACGAGGCCTGCCCATGCGGGTCGCCGCCTGCCTGCAGCAGGTATCCGCCCGGCTCGATGGCGACCACCGAACGGAAGATCCACCAGTACCACGGCCGGGCCTCGGCGTTGGTGGCGGAACTGCGCGCATGCGGTGCATGCGCCGCAGCCTGCAGCAGGCTGCGTACCTCGGCCGCGCTGTCGCCGAGGAACATCAACCAGGGATGCCTGGACAGTTTTCGCCACTCGCCCCGACGGCGGAACGGATGCAGCACGGCACCGCGCACATGCCGCGCGGCATCGAGCAAGGCGGACCATACGTCGCCGATGCCATAGCTCGCCTCCGGATGCGAAGCCACGCGCGTATGCCCACGCATCACCACCAGCCGATGCCACGCCAGCGCACCCGCCCAGGCCAGCGCACTCGCGGCAACCACGCCCAGACCCAGCAACGACCAGGTCTGCATGGAAATCACATGGCTGAATACCGGCGCCACGAACGCGACCAGCACGAGCAACACCACGGCCGCCGCGACGAACTGCATCGACCGGCGCCCCACCCATGAAGCCGGCAGCCGCAGCGGCTGAGATCCGGGTGCGAGATACGGCTGGGGCGTGATCGGTTCGCGCTGCAGCGACTGCAGGACGCCCGGTGCCGTCATGCTGGAACGGCAGTACAAGGCCTTGATCCTGCCCAGCTCGCCGCTGTCGTCCTGCTCGTAGTAGTACTGCCCGACGTAGCCGAGCATCAGCGCCATGCCGAACACCTCGCGCACTTCTTCCGCCGTGGGCGGCAGGCGCGCGAGATGGTCGAAGAATTCACTGGCGGCGCTGGCCGTACCGAACAGGTCCAGTTGCAGAGGGCTGGCCAGATGCTTCCAGGCATCCTGGCGCATGACGATCTCGTCGAACCAGGCCACCGCGGCGAAGCCAGCCATCTCGACATCGGCCAGCGGCTTGCCTGCGGCAAGCGCCTTGCCGCGGGCCTCATCCATGATGGCGCGGGCACGCGCCTGCACGGTCGCCAGTTCGCCCGGGCCGTCAGGCGTCGATGCCTGCTCCTCGATGAGCAAGCCATACGAGAATAAAGGTGCGTAACACTCCAGCAGCCGCATGACACCCATGGCTCCGGCGTCGAGCAAGGCGCCATGCGCATCACCCGACCCGTTCGCACCGTCTCCCATCAAAAACAAAACCTACGCAGCGTCATACCGTCGGCGCCGCCCCTGTCGCTTGGTGCAATGGACGACCACCCTCGCACCGTACCGATTCTCTCGGCCGCCTGCATGCCGGGCCATATGACCTTGTGACTAGACCGTTCGTAAGCGCCGCGAGGTTGCCGTAGGCGCACGCTGGGGCTATGTTGCGTTCGCGATGCGCGGCGATGGGAGCGCCGTGCGCGCGTCATGGGGAACGACATGCGCATACTGATTGCGGACGACCATCGACTGATCGTCGAAGGGGTCAAGCTCAAGCTGGCTGAGCTTGGGCCAGGCACCGACTTTGTCACCGCCATGGACATGGCCGAGCTGCGCGATGCGATCCACGCACCCGACGCGGCGTCGCTTTCGCTCGCGCTGGTCGACCTGGCCATGCCCGGCGTCCAGGGCAGCGAACACCTGACGGAAGTGATCGAACAGCTGCCCGAACTGCCCGTCATCGTGCTGTCGGGCGTGGAAGATCCGAACCTCATGAAGAACCTGCTCGCCATGGGCGTGCAGGGCTTCATCCCCAAGGCCTACTCGCCTGACGTCATGCTGTCCGCCGTGCGGCTGGTGCTGTCCGGTGGCGTGTACGTGCCGCCGTTGATGCTGCAGGAGCGCAGCGACGGCGCCGTCAATGGCGCAGCCACCTCGGCGGCCCAGGCACCGGCGCCGATGGCCGCCTCGTCCGATTCGCTGGAAGAGCGCTTGCGCAAGCTGCTCACCGAACGCCAGATCGACGTGCTTCGCCTGCTCTCTCAGGGCAAGCCGAACAAGCTGATCGCGCGCGACCTCGGGATCAGCGAAGGCACGGTGAAGATCCATCTCGCCGCCATTTTCCGCGCGCTCAACGTACGCAATCGCGTGGAGGCCGTGGTGGCCTCGCGACGCATCAGTGGCCTTTAAGGTCGACGCGGCCATGGCGACCGCCGTCCATCGCCTCCGCACGCCCATGACGTCGATCGTCTGAGGCTTCCAGGGAGAACGCGTCTTGCCGAAGGGATGGGTCACAAGCCTGGGCCTCCGGTCCATCCAGCGAGCCGCCGTCGGCCTGATGCTGGCATGCCTGATCGGCATCCCCGCGCATGCGGCGCAACCCGCCAGCACTCCGCACGATGCCAAGCACATCAGCGCCCTCACCTTCGGCATCCTGCCGATCGGCGGGCCATCGGAATCGCTGGCTGCATGGCGACCGATGCTGGACGACCTGAGCCACACGCTGGGGCTGCCGATCCACAGCATTTCGGTCAGCACGTATGAAGGCCTGGGCCAGGCGCTGTCCGAGGAACGCGTCGATTTCGCCTTCGTGTCCGGCCGCCTGGCGCTTGACGCCGTCACCCACGATCGCATGCAGGTGATTGCCCAGCTGACACGAACCAACGGTTCGCGCGGCTACTACTCCGTACTGCTGGTGGCCAAGGATTCACCGCTGCGCGATGTGGACGACATGTTCCGCCAGCCGGGGCACCTGCGATACGGCCGCGGCGAAGTGCTCTCGGTATCGGGCTACCTGGTGCCGGAGACCCAGCTGTTCGCCAATCGCCGCCTCGATTCGGACACGTTCTTCGCGAACGTCATCGTGGACAACCACCAGAACAATGCGCTGGCGGTCGCGAACAACGAGGTCGACGTCGCCACCAACAACACGGCGGACCTGGAACGCTTCGCCAAGCGCTTTCCCGATCAGTACGCGCGGCTTCGCGTGTTATGGACGTCCAGCCTGATTCCGCACGCCGTCGTGGTGATACGCGAAGACCTGCCCGCCGAGCTTCGCCAACGCGTGACCGCCGCGCTCACGACCTACGGCACCGGCAAGAATGCGCAGGCCGAGCTGGCCAAGCTGCAACTGATCCACGACATCAGCGGCTTCGCGCCCGCCGGCAACGAAACGCTGGTGCCTTTCGCGGATATCGAATTCAATCTCGATCGACGGCGCGCCTACAGCGCGCAATGGGTCAGCGATGCCGCCATGCAGGCGCGCCTGCACAAGATCGACGCCGAACACCAGGCGTTGGTCCATCAGTTGATGGCGCCGACCAAGCCGTAGCCACGGCGTCGCCCCTTGCAGGACGCCCGCGCAAGGCGGGCATCCGCAGATGACGCAGCGCTCAGTGGTGCTGCATGTCCTTGATGTTCATGGTGCTGCCATTGGGCATCACCATGTCGCCAGGCTTCTGGCCTGCCGGGCACGCGCCAACCCAATGGCCCGAGCTGGTCATCGCCATGTCGCTCTGGCCCATCACCGCCGGCTCGTACTTCATGTGGCCTTCGGTGCGATAGGCCGTGTCGCCATCGAACTTGGTTTCGCTGTGGCTGGTCATGTTGACCGAGCCATTGGGCGTGTTGAGCTTGCAGACGGCATCGGACACGACCGTCGCGCCCTGCACGTTGACGTTGAACTTGCTGCACATCTGGCCGCTCATCTGCGAGCCCATCTTGTACATCGCCTGGTCGGTGTCCGCGTCCAGGCAAAGCTTCATCACCTGGGCGTGGCCGCCCATGCCGGAGGTCTGCATCTCCCACAGACCAGGCTTGCGCTTGGGCATGTTGGCCGGAAGATCCTGCGCCATGGCGACGGTAACGAAGCCAAGCAGGGAAAAGGCGAGCAGCAAACGGCGAGGTGCGGACATGAGGATCTCCATGGGGCCCGGTGGGCCATGCGGTTGTGCAAGTTAGCGCCAAACGGCTTCGGCGTCATGCAGCCGCCGCTGCATCCGGTTCAGGCCGGCTCCTGCACCGCAACATGCGCCCGGCAAGGCACATAGGCCGTTCGAACTATGGCGCCTCGCGCTAGAACGAAGTGGCTATCGTTGCCTCCCGGCGAATTCTTTAGAGTGCATCCCAGGGCATTTCACCACGATGACGTGCCGCCACGGGCCGTTCCTATCGCCGACCATCGCGAGCCACACATCATGAAGCCGACGCCAGCCATGCCGTGCCAGAGGACGTCCGGGCGATGTGCGGGACGGCTTTCCCTGCCGCCCGCGGCCATGGAGGCCTGACGCCATGGAATCGCGCCAGCGATTGCTCCTGCGCCTCTTCATCGACGTCATCCTGCCCAGCACGATCGCCGCGCTGGCGCTCGTACTCGCACTGTGCGTGCAGCAGACGCATACCATGAGCGAGCGCGCCGAAGTCGCCATTACTTTGCGGCTGGAACGTCTCTCGGGCGAATTGGGCAACAGTGTCGCCACCTCGCCGCAGAATGCACTCGACCAGGCGCTGCGCGACGGGCAAACGGACCAGTTGCAGCGCGTCGAATTGCATCGCCCCGACGGCAGCCTCTATAGCAGCGGCGCGGCGCTCTCGCAGGGCGGCACGGTCTATCGCAGCGAAATGCATGGCAGCGGCAATCCACCCTCATGGTTGAGCATGCAGGTGGACACGCGTCCGCTACGCCTGGCGCAAGGGCTGGTCTGGTTGCTGGGCGGCCTTTGTGCCGCGGGCATTCTCGTGCTGGCCTGGCTCGCGCGCGTCACTCTGCGCCATCACGTCCTCGTTCCCTTGGGTCATGTGCAGGACGCGCTGCATGAAATGGTCAACGCGCGCCCGCCCGTCATCGATGCCGAGCCCACCGGCCCGGAGTTCAACGACATCCGCCTGACGCTGCAACGGCTCTCGGAACTGCTGGAAGAGCAGCGCCGCGACTGGAGCACCATGCAGCACGACAACGCCGTGGAGGCGCTCGATCGCCTGCGGCAGAGCCAGGCCGCCACGCGCAGCAAATCGCAGTTCATTGCCCTGGTCAGTCATCATTTCCGCCAGCCGCTGCAGGCACTCGAACTGTTCGCTGCCGGCGTGGATAGCGGCAGCGAAGAGGAACGCCAGTCGCTGTTCCAGCAGATGCGCACCAGCATCGCTGCGATGACGCGGTTGCTCGGCGCCCTCCTGGAAATTTCGCGGCTCGACGCCGGCGTCATTGCCGTCAAGCCCAGCGGCTTCTCGGCCGCCGAACTCTTCATGCGCGATCGCACCTCGCTCACCGATCAGGCCGCGGAACATCACGTCACCCTGGTCTGGCGCGGCAGCCACCATCAGCTGCACGGCGATGCCGAGGTGGCCGCCAGCCTCCTCTACCAGCTGGCCAGCAACGCCATCATCAACGCTCCCGAAGGACGCGTGTTGATCGCCGCGCGTCGGCGCGGCCAGGCCGTGCGTATCGAAGTGCGCGACAACGGCCCCGGCATCGCGGTGATCCACCAGCAACGCATCTTCGAGGAATTCGTGCAGTTGCAGGCGGGAGAAAGCGAGCGGCGCGGCGGCTACGGTCTCGGCCTCGCCATCGCCGAACGCCTCGCCCGACTGCTCGGCACGCGCATCGGCCTGCGTTCCGAGCCCGGCCGCGGCAGCACCTTCTGGTTCGAACTGCCGCGCATGCCGGTGATGGAACGCAACTCCACGCCCCGCAAGCAGACCTCGCCCGCCTGGCGGCAGGCCGGCTGACCCTGACCCACTTTGCCACACCATTTTTTTTGTAGGAGCGCACCCAGTGCGCGACCGCAGAAACGGGACTAGCCACGCATGGGGTTATCACCGCGATACCCGGCGTGATTGGACCGCCCCTCACACCGCCCGCCTATTGCGCCTGACCCTCGTCCGCCAAAGCAAAAAAAAAAGGACTTGCGCTGACGCAAGTCCTCGATGCTTTGGTGGGTCGTCCGAGATTCGAACTCGGGACCAATAGATTAAAAGTCTACTGCTCTACCGACTGAGCTAACGACCCATCGCCAAAGGCAAGCCCGTAATTTTATGGGCTAGAGGCCCATGGCACAAGCAAAACCCGTTCAGGCATAGCGCGTCGGGTCGGGCAACCCGGCCATCTTGAAGCCCTGCGCGCGCAGGTGGCAGGCATCGCAATGGCCACATGCGCGACCCTCGGCATCGGCCTGGTAGCAGCTCACTGTCTCGGAGAAATCCACGCCAAGGCGCTGACCCTCGCGCGCGATGTCGGCCTTGCTCATGGGCATCAGCGGCGCATGGATGCGGATGCCCGCCCCTTCCACGCCCGCCTTGGTGGCCACATTCGCCAACTGCTCGAACGATTCGATGAAGGCGGGGCGGCAATCGGGATAACCGGAGTAATCCACCGCGTTCACGCCGCACCAGATATCCGTGGAGCCCAGCACCTCGGCCCAGCCCAACGCGATCGACAGCATGATGGTGTTGCGCGCCGGCACGTAAGTCACAGGAATGCCGGTGTCGCCTGTCTGGTCGAGCGGCACGTCGATATCGGCAGTGAGCGCCGAACCGCCGATGGAGCGCAGGTCCACCTGCACGGTCTTGTGCTCCACCGCGCCAAGCATGCGTGAGACGCGCTCGGAGGCGGCGAGCTCGGCGCTGTGGCGCTGACCATAGGCGACGCTCAGCGCATGCACCTGGTAGCCCTGCTCACGGGCGATGGCGATGGTGACCGCCGAATCCATGCCGCCGGAGACGAGCACGACGGCCTTGCGGGGAGACGATTGAGACATGGGTAGATCCACTCCTGGGTTCAGGCCGGTGATCCGGCCGAAGTGCGCCACCGGCAACACAGGCCGACGCGCGAAAAACGATTGCCATGAGACGGGCACCGCGAGAAAGTTCGGCGCCGTCCGCACGCATGATGCGCTACTGCCAGCCGAGGTCCTACGGGCGAACGCTGCTTCGAGCGCTCCAGGTCGCCTTCAGTGCCCCGGCTCGTCGTTCCACAGCAGCTTGTGCAGCTGCAGCTGGAACCGTACGTCGAGTTTGTCCTCGATGATCCACTCCGCCAATTCGCGCGGCTGGATCGCACCGTGTACCGGCGAGAACAGCACCATGCAGCGCTCGGCAAGCTTGTGCTCGGCAACCGCCTCGCGTGCCCATTCGTAATCCGCGCGGCTGGCAATGACGATCTTCACCTGGTCATGCGGCAGCAGATGATCGATGTTCGACCACAGATTGCGTTTGGCTTCGCCGGAATCGGGCGCCTTCAGGTCCATCACCTTGCGTACCCGCGGGTCGACCATGGAAACATCGAGCGCACCCGAGGTCTCGAGCGACACGTCGTGGCCGGCATCGCACAAGCGCGTCAGCAGGATCAGGCAACGCTTCTGCGCCAGCGGCTCGCCACCGGTCACGCACACGTGCCTGGCGCCATGCGAGGCCACTTCGGCCACGATGTCGTCGATCGACCGCCAGTTGCCGCCGTAGAACGAATACTCGGTATCGCACCACACGCAGCGCAGCGGACAACCCGTCAGGCGCACGAATACCGTACGCCAGCCGATCGCGTCGGCCTCGCCCTGGATCGAGTGGAAGATCTCGGTGATGCGCAGTCGCTCGGACTGCACTGGCGTGGTGGATGCCACGCTCGTACTGCTACTGCTCACACCGTCAACCTCAGTTGGCCGACGACTGCACCTGCAGGCGACGCAGGCGCTCCTGAGCCAGGCCGGCAGCCTTGGAACCCGGGAACTTGGCAGAAACGTTCTTCAGCGTGGCCTTGCCGGCATCGACCTGCTTGAGCTCGATCTGGCTGTAACCGACCTTGAGCATGGCGTCGGGCGCCTTCTCGCTCTGCGGGAACTGGCTCAGCAGTCGCTGGAAAGCCTCCAGCGCGACCGAGTAATTCATGGTGACGTAGTACGACTCGCCCAGCCAGTAATAGGCATTGGGCAGCAGCGGACTGTCGGGATACTGCTGGATGAAACCGCGAAAGCCGCGCGATGCCGTCACATAGTCGCCGCCACGCAGCGCCTTGAAAGCCTCGTCATACGATGCCTGCGCACCGCCCGCATTGGCCGGCGCCGCAGCGCCCTTGCTATTGCTGCTGGCAGGTGCAGCGCCTGCCGCAGCACCTGCGGCCGCAGCCGCGGGCTTGCCGCCCTTGCCTGCATCCGCCGCGGGGGCGGTGGCCGGCGCCTGGGGGGCCGGGGCCGCAGCCGGTGGCGGATTCGTGTTGGTTGCATTACCCGGATTGTTCGTCGCTGCACCGGCACCGCCTTCGAGGCGGCTCAGGCGCGAATCGATATCCACGTACTGCGCCTTGTTCTTGTCGTTCGCTTCCTGCAGCTGGTGCTGCAGTTCTTCGATCTGGCCCTGCATCTGCTGCAACTGCGACTGCAGTGCCTGCACCTGGTTCACCAGGCTCGTGCCGCCCTGGTTCTGGTTCTGTGCCTGCTGCTCGAGCCGCGATACGCGGTCGGCAAGGCTAAGGCGGGAATCCTGCGCGAATGCCGGGACAGCAAAAAGCATGGCGGACGCGATCGCGCCCGCCATGCCCATCCTGGCCGTAAAGCTGTTAGCCAGTAGCTTCTTCATTACTTCGCCGTGTAGACGATCTCGACGCGACGGTTCTTGCTCCAGCAGTCTTCGTTGTGCTCACGGCACACCGGCTTTTCCTTGCCGTACGAGATCACGTTGATCTGGCTGGCCGAGCCGCCGTTCGACTGCAGGGCGCTGGACACGGCGTTGCCGCGGCGCTCGCCGAGGCCGAGGTTGTACTCGCGGGTGCCGCGCTCGTCAGCATTGCCTTCCAGACGGATCTGCGCCATCGGGCGATCCTGCAGGTACTTGGCGTGGCACGCCATGATCTGCTGGAACTCCGGCTTGATTTCGTCCTTGTCGAAATCGAAGTACACGACGCGCTGACGCAAGCACGCGTCGGTGTCGAGGTCAGCCGGGGTGTACTTGGTCGGGCCGGAGGCCGGGGCGGTCACCGGAGCCTGCTCCACGGGAGCCTGCGGCTTGGTTTCCTGCTTCTTCGAGCATGCGGCCGCGCCAACGCAGAGCAGGGCGACCAGGGCGACGCGAACGGTCTTATTCATGGTGGACGTTCCTTCAAACGGGTTTGAGTTCCGACAGTCAGTAATGATTGCGGTTTCGGGACAGTTATCGCCGGTGAACCGGCTGTTATTTTGACATTTTTGCTGCCGGCGGTGCGCTGTCTCGCAACCACCTGACCCGCCCGCCGCGACGGATTGCCACGGCAGGCAAGTTGTTTTGACCCGGAATGTGTCGTTTATGGCTTCACGCCCGGATCACATGACCCTGGCGCTCGCGCGCCAGGGCATGAACTGGTCAACGTTGACGATAGGGACCCCAGGCCGGTTCGCGAACATCGCCATCGGCCAACACGAGACGTTGCCGCACAAGTCCATCGGCCGATACGGCGTAGAGCACACCACGTCGACCTTCGGAGGCGGCATACAACAGCATGCTGGCGTTGGGCGCGAAACTCGGGGTTTCGTCGATCGGACCCGGCGAGATGAAGCGCACCTGCCCACCCAGACTGCGATCCATAATGGCGATACGATACACGTTCCCGTTGCCCTGCACCATGGCGATCTGCTTGCCGTCATAGCTGATCGAGGCATTGGCGTTGAACTGGCCCTGGAACGTGATGCGGTCCGCGCCACCGCCGCCGGCGGGCATCTGGTAGAGCTGCGGGCGACCGGAGCGGTCGGACGTGAAGATGATGCTCTGGCCATCCGGCGTCCAGCGCGGCTCGGTGTCGATGGCCAGATTGTTGGTGAGGCGGGTCTCCGAGCGGGAGCCCACGTCCATCACGTAGATCTCCGGATTGCCCTGGTACGAGAGAGCCAGCGCCAGCTTGCTGCCGTCCGGCGACCAGTTCGGCGCACCGTTGATGCCCTTGGCGCGGGCGGAGACCAACTGGCGCGAACCGGTCGTAATGTCTTGCACATAGATGGCCGAGTTGCCGCTTTCGAACGACACATAGGCAATCTTGCGGCCATCCGGCGACCACGACGGCGACAGCAGCGACTCGCGCGAACGGGCGACCACCTGTGGGTTGTAGCCGTCCGAATCGGCCACGATCAGCGAGTAGGTGGTGTTGTTGCCCAGGCCCACGGCGGTGATGTACGCGATGCGAGTCCAGAAGGCGCCGCGCACGCCGGTGATCTTCTCGTAGATCGCATCGGCGATCTGATGGGCCACGCCGCGCAGGTCGCCGGCCGGCGCGGTATACGCCTGGGCCAGCAAGCTCTGCTGCTTGTTGACGTCCCACAGCTCGTATTCCACCCGCAGCATGCCGCCGCCGGCGTCGCTGATGCGGCCGATGGTGAGGTAGTCCTGCTTGAGCAGGCGCCAAGTGGCGAAGTTGACGTCCGAGCCCTTCGACGGGGTCTCGACGATCTCGCTCTTGGCCAACGAGCGGAATTTGCCCGAACGGTTGAAGTCGTTGCGGATGACGTCGGCCACGTCGGTCGGCAGCGGAGCGCCACCGGCCTGAGCGAACGGAACCACCGCGATCGGCGTGGCAGTCTTGAGGCCACCGACGATGTCGACGTTGAGCGACTGGGCTGCTGCGGGACCCGCGATCAACGCGGACACGACGAGCAGAACGAGAGCAAGGCTTGAGCTCAGTTTACGCATGGGCTTCATCACTGCGGCCTGAAAGTGAAATCGATCTGACGCTGGAATACGCTCTCGAAACCCTTGTAGGGCAAGGGCTGCGCGCGCAGGACGGCGTTTTCGATGGAGCGTTTGCCGACTTCGTCGTACGGACAACTCGAGTCGACCTTGGCGCTCATCACGTCGCCGCCCGGCAGCTGCACGATGTGCACGATGCACGGCGTGTTCGGCATGTTATCCGGGCGTAACCAATTCTGCGTGACCGCGTTCTGAATCGCAGCCAAATATTGCGCCAGCAGGCCGGCATCGGGACCGTTGTTGCCGGTCTGCCGCTGGGCGGCATTGGGCACGTTGGCCAGGCCATTGTCCTGGGCGTTCTTCAGGTCTTCCATCTGCTGCTTGGCCTGCTTGGCCTTGGTATCCGCCCGCTTGGTCTGCTGGTCGGCAGCATCCATCTTGGCGAACAGCTCATCGATCTGCTTCTGCTTTTCCTGCTTCTGCTTGGCGGCCTGGGCATCCAGTTCGGCAGCGCGCTGGCGCTGCTTCTCTTCCTGCTCCTTCTTGGCGTCCTCGGCCTTCTGCAAGGCATCGGCCACCACCTTCTCCTGATCCTTGGTGTCCGGATGCTCAGGCGGGGGCGGCAAGGTCTTGACCTTGGGCGCTTCGGGCACCGGCGGCGGTGGCACGGTCGGCGGGGGCGGCACGGTATCGGGTACCGGCTTCACCTTGACGGCCTTCGGCGGCGGCGCACCGGTCGGGCCGACCAAGGTCGCCTCGATGATTTCGCCGGGCAGCTCGATCGGCTTGGCGCAGGTGATCGGGTTCCAGCTTGCCGGCAGGTGCAGGGTTTCGAACAACCCCTCATAGAACGAGCACGGAATCACCGCGAGGGCCAGAAAGCCCACGATGCCCAGATGCAGGATGGCGGAAAGAACAACCGCCTTGGATGTGCCCTTGGGGGAGTCGTCCCTCATTTCTTGCTGCCCGACTCCGGCTGGCTCATCAGACCCACCTTGGCCACGCCGGCCTGCTGCAGCTGGGCCAGCACCTGGTACACACCGTCGTACTTGCCGTCGCGGTCACCGGCCACGAGCACGCTGACCTCGGGGTTAGCCTTCACGAAGGCACCCACCTTGGCCTGCATGGTCTGGGCATCGATCGGCTGCTTCTTCTCGGTACCGAGCGTGAGATAGAGCTGACCGTTGTGGTCGACCGAAACGATCACCGGTTCCTTCTTGTCCTGCAGCGACTTGGCGTTGGCCTGCGGCAGGTTCACGTCGACGTTGGCGTTGAGCATGGGCGTGGCGACCATGAAGATGATCAGCAGCACCAGCATCACGTCGATGTAGGGAACGACGTTGATCTCTGATTTCAGCTTGAAGCGCTTGTGGCGCGCAGAGCTACGCATCACTCAGCTCCTTAAGCCGTCGGGTCGTCGGTCTGGATCTGACGCTGCAGCACCGAGGAGAACTCTTCCTGGAACACTTCGTAGCGGGAAGCAACGCGCTCCACCTTGTTGGCGAAACGGTTGTACGCCCACACGGCCGGGATCGCTGCGAACAGGCCCATCGCGGTGGCGATCAGCGCTTCGGAGATGTGCGGTGCCACCACGGCGATGGTGACGTCCTTCATCTCGCCCAGGCCCTGGAACGCGCCCATGATGCCGATGACGGTGCCGAACAGGCCGACGTACGGGCTGATCGAACCCACGTTGGCGAGAAACTCCAGGTTGCGTTCGAGGCGACCGATCTCGCGGGTGCCGGCCACGCGCATGGCGCGCTCGGAGCCTTCGATGACGATGCGCATGTCATGCGTCTTGCGCTGACGCTGGCGCACGAATTCGCGGAAGCCGGACTCGAACACCGTCTCCATGCCACCGTTGCCGGCGCCGCGGTTGCTCACCTCGCGGAACAGCTGGGCGAGGTCGGCACCGGACCAGAAGCGCTCCTCGAAGCCCTCGGCTTCTTCCATCGCGGACTTCAGCTGCTGGTGCTTGCGGATGATGATCACCCACGAGAGGAACGAGAACACGAGAAGCACCAGCATGACCGCCTGCACAAGGACACTCGCCTCGGCGATCAGCTTGAAAATGTTGACTCCACTGTTCATTGCTCGAAGGTTCTCCAGCGCACGTGCTTATTGAGGGGGAAGGCCGGGGATGAGGTCGGCCGGAATCTGCACCGGACGCATGCGGTTGACGTCGACGCACGCCACACGCACCTTCGCGCGGATCAGCTCCACGCCGTCCGCCCGGCGGATCGTTTGGGCGAAAAGGATACTGGCTGCGCGCCGCTCTTTGACTTCAACGCTTACCGACAGTTCATCATCCAGCAGGGCCGCCCGGAGGAAGTCGATCTGCATCTCGCGGACCAGGAAGGCCAGGCCGGTCAATTCCTTGACGGCCGACTGGCTGATGCCCATGCCGCGCAGCCACTCCGTGCGGGCACGTTCCATGAAACGCAGGTAGCTGGCGTGGTAGACCACCCCGCCCGCGTCGGTATCTTCCCAATAGACGCGGACCGGCCACTGGAACGGGTCGGTGACGGGCGCGGCGGCGTTGTCAGACATCGGCGTTGTCGGCAGTGAAGAGATCGGCAGAGCTGGGCTGACGCGGCGGCGGGGTCAGGCCGAGATGGCGCCAAGCCTTGGCGCTGGCCATGCGGCCGCGCGCGGTGCGCACCAGGTAGCCCTGCTGGATCAGATAGGGCTCGACCACGTCTTCAAGCGTGCCGCGATCTTCGCTGAGTGCCGCGGCCAACGACTCCACGCCTACCGGGCCGCCATCGAAGCTTTCGATGATGGTCAGCAGCATGCGCCGATCCAGCTCATCGAAACCTTCGGCATCCACCTTCAGCATGTCCATCGCGGCGCGGGCGGCATCACGGGTGATTTCCCCGTTCGCACGCACTTCGGCGTAATCGCGCACGCGTCGCAGCAGGCGGTTGGCGATGCGCGGCGTGCCGCGCGAGCGACGAGCGATCTCCTGCGCGCCTTCGGGCTCGCAGGCAATGCCCAGGATGCGTGCCGAGCGCCGCACGATGGCGGTGAGCTCTTCGGGCGTATAGAACTCCAAACGCTGCACGATGCCGAAGCGGTCGCGCAGCGGCGCCGTGAGAAGGCCTGCACGCGTGGTGGCACCGATCAGCGTGAAAGGCGGCAGATCGAGCTTGATCGAGCGGGCCGCGGGGCCCTCGCCGATCATGATGTCGATCTGGAAATCCTCCATCGCGGGATAGAGCACTTCCTCCACCACCGGCGAGAGGCGATGGATCTCGTCCACGAACAGCACGTCGTGCGGCTCGAGGTTGGTCAGCAGCGCCGCAAGGTCCCCTGCCCGTTCCAGCACTGGACCGGAGGTGGAGCGCACGTTGACGCCCAGTTCGTTCGCGATCACATGGCTGAGCGTGGTCTTGCCCAGGCCCGGCGGGCCGAAGATCAACACGTGGTCCAGCGCACCGCCACGCTTCTTGGCCGCCTCGATATAGATCGACAGCTGTTCGCGCACCGCCTGCTGGCCCAGGTATTCGGCCAGTCGCTTGGGACGGATCGAGGCCTCCAGGGCCTCATCGTCCATCTGGGACGCGGCGGTAACGATGCGGTGTTCGGTCATGGGGAGAAATTATGGCAGACCGGGATGACGCAGGCATTGAAAAATGCCCGCCCTGCCAAGCCCCGCAAAGAAAAAAGCGCCCGTGGGCGCTTTTTTCTTCAGATCTCGACCTGTGCGCCCAGCTCGATCAGGCGGTTGCCCGGGATCTGGAAGAACGCCGTGGCCGGCAAGGCATTGCGCGCCATGAAGGCGAACAGCTTGTCTCGCCACAGGGCCATACCGGGGCGGCGGGCATCCGCGATGATGGTTTCGCGCGACAGGAAGAAAGTCGTATCCATCATGTCGAACGGGAGGCCCACCTTGGAGCACTTGGACAGCGCCAGCGGGATGTTCGGATCCTCGGCGAAGCCGAAGCGCAGTTCCAGGCCGTAGAAATCACCGCCCAGCTCGCTTACCTCGATGCGCTCGCCCGGATCAGCGGCCGGGATTTCCAGCATCTCGACCGTCAGCAGCACGTTGCGCTCATGCAGCACCTTGTTGTGCTTGAGGTTGTGCAGCAGTGCGTGAGGCACGGCGTGCTGATTGGCGGTGAGGAACACCGCCGTGCCAGGCACGCGCAGCGGCGGGTGTTCGGCGATGTTCTCGATGAAGGGCTGCAGCGCGAGGCCGGACTGTTTGATCTCGCGCACCACCAGCTCGCGACCGCGACGCCAGGTGGTCATCACGATGAACACGCCGACGCCGAGCACCAGTGGGAACCAGCCGCCGTACTCGATCTTGATGAGGTTCGCGCCCAGGAACGACAGGTCGATGGTGAGCAGCAGCACGCCGGCGAGGATGACCGTCAGCAGGCTCCAGTTCCACTGGCGGCGCGCGACGATCAGGGCAAGTATCGTGGTGATCGTCATGGTGCCGGTCACGGCGATGCCGTAGGCCGCGCTCAGGTTCTCCGAGCTGCGGAAACCGAGCACCGCCGCCAGCACCATCACCAGCAGGAAATTGTTGACCCACGGCACGAAGATCTGGCCGGACATCTCGCGCGAGGTGTGCACGACCGGCATGCGCATCGAATAACCCAGCGACATGGCCTCGCGCGTCATCGAGAACGCACCGGAAATCACCGCCTGCGAAGCGATCACCGTCGCCACCGTGGCGAGGCCGATCATGGGATACAGCAGCGTCGCAGGGACGAGCTTGTAGAACGGATTGTCGATGGCTTCGGGATGTTCAAGCAGCAACGCGCCCTGCCCGAAATAGTTGAGCACCAGCGCGGGCAGCACGAAGCTGAACCAGGCGATGCGGATCGGACGCTTGCCGAAATGGCCCATGTCCGCATACAGCGCCTCGGCACCCGTCAGCGCCAGCACCACGCCGCCCAGCGCGATGAAGGCCTGAAGCCCATGGCTGACGAAGAACTTCACGGCATACATCGGATTGAGTGCCCACAGCACGTGCGGGTTGCGCGCGATCATTTGCACGCCGAGCAGCGCGATCACGATGAACCACACCACCATCACCGGACCGAACAGCCTGCCGACGCGTTCGGTGCCATGGCGCTGAAGCGCGAACAGGAAGAAAAGGATCACAGCGGTGATCGGCACCACCCAATGCCCGAGGTTGGGCGCCGCCACCTTGACGCCTTCGACGGCCGAAAGCAGCGAAATGGCCGGGGTAATCACGCCATCGCCGTAGAACAGCGCCGCACCGAAAATACCGATGATGGCCAGCAGCCAGCGCTGCCTCGGCTGGCTGCCCACGCTGCGCAACGCCAACGCGAGCAGCGCCATGATGCCGCCCTCGCCCTTGTTGTCGGCGCGCATGATGAATACGACGTACTTCAACGACACCACGATGATCTGCGCCCAGAAGATGAGCGACAGCACGCCGTAGATGCTCTCCGGCGTCGGCTTCATGCCGTCATGGCTAAGCGTGGTCTGCAGCGTATACAGCGGGCTGGTACCGATGTCGCCGTAGACCACGCCGATGGCGCCCAGCGCCAGCGCGGCGAGGCGGCGCTTTGCGTCGGCGTCCGACATGCCGTGGGTGGAATCCGGGGTCACGTGTCAGTTTCCTAGTGCGGCGCGCAGCGCCTTGCGGATGATCGATTCGGCGGTGTCGCCCTCGGCAGCCACCTTCTGCACCAGGCGGGTGACTTCCGCCGGCTTGTAACCCAGTTGCTGCAGGGCAACCGTAGCCTCACCGGCCGGATCGAGCGGCGCGCCGTTGGTGACAGCGCTCGCGCCCGGCAGCGTCACGGCCAGGCCGTCCACGCGATCGCGCAGCTCCACCACCATGCGTTCGGCCGTCTTTTTGCCGATGCCGGGAATCTTGGTGAGGGCGACCACGTCGCCGGCCTGCACGAGGCGGGCGAAATCGTTGGTGGATACGCCCGACAGCACGGCTAGCGCGATCTTCGCGCCAATGCCGCTTACTTTCTGCAGGTTGCGGAACAGCGCGCGCTCGGCTTCATGCATGAAGCCATACAGCGCGACGCTGTCTTCCTTCACCGCGTAATGCGTGAGAAGGGTGACTTCCTTGCCGGTCTGCGGCAGGTCGTAGATGGTGGACATCGGCGCTTCGAGCTCGTAGCCCACGCCGCCCACTTCCACCAGCAGCCACGGCGGCTGCTTGGATACCAGGATGCCGCGAAGGCGACCGATCATCGACGCCTCCACGCGGTACGCGGGATACCGACGCGCTGCAGGCTCGCACGCGTATGGGCATGCGTCACGGCAATCGCGAGCGCATCCGCCGCGTCGACCTGCAACGGCCCCTTGAGTCCGAGCAGGACACCGATCATGTGCTGTACCTGGGTCTTGTCGCCTCGGCCGCTACCGACCACGGCTTGTTTGACTTCTGTCGCTGCGTACTCGTGCACCGCGATTCCCTGGCTGACGACCGCACAGATCGCGGCTCCCCTCGCCTGTCCCAGTTTCAGTGCCGAATCGGCATTGCGCGCCATGAATACTCGTTCCACGCCGCACTCATCCGGTCGATGGGCGGCGATGATGGCACACAGCTCGTCAAAGATGCGTTTCAGGCGCAGGGGAAAGGTGGCCTCGCCGGCCACCGCCAGCGCGCCATGGAAAACGTGGGACAGCTTGCCGCTGGCGTCGACATCGATGATGCCGACACCGGTGCGTTGGCTGCCCGGATCGATGCCGATGATGCGTGTCATAGGTATGGCGTCGCCGGGCATGGCGAACGGCAGGACGAGTTAGCTCGCCGCCTCGGCGGGCAGCAGCGCGTTGTGCGAAACATCGCTGACGTCGTCGAGGCCGTCGAGTTTCTCGAGCAGGTCGAGCAGCGGTTCCAGCGCCTCCTCGGGCACGGGCACGCGGTTGTTCGGGCGCATGCCGACGCCGGCGTGCTCGGCATTGAGGCCGGCCGCGGCGAGCGCCTGCTGCACGGCTTCGAAATTTTCCGGCGCGCACAGCACAATGCTTTCGCCGTTCTCGTTGATGACGTCATCGGCGCCGGCTTCGAGCGCAGCTTCCAGCACCTTTTCCTCGGCGGCTTCATCGCCACCGGTGGCGAACGCGAGCTCGCCAAGGCGCGAGAACTGGAACGCCACCGAGCCGGAGGTGCCGAGGTTGCCGCCGTGCTTGGTCAGTGCGTGGCGCACGTCGGCCACGGTGCGGGTCGGGTTGTCGGTGAAGCACTCGATGATGAGCGCGACGCCACCCGGGCCGTAGCCTTCATAACGCAGCTCTTCCATCGAGGCGCCGCCATCGGCGCCGGAGCCGCGCTTGATCGCGCGCTCGATGGTGTCCTTGGGCATGTTGGCCGACAGGGCCTTGTCCACCGCCGAGCGCAGGCGCGGATTGAGCGAAGGGTCGGGCACGCCGGCACGCGTGGCGACGGTGATTTCGCGGATCAGCTTGGTGAACACCTTGGCGCGCTTGGCGTCTTCGGCATTCTTGCGACCTTCGATGGACGGGCCTCTACCCATGGCACTTCCTGCAGTCTGGCTTAACGGACAAGACGCGAATTGTATCGCTTTGGGGCGGGAGGCTAGCAAGCCGCCGGATCAAGCGCCGGCGCCGGCCCGCGTGCCGGGGTGGTCGAAATGGCCGGTTTGCAGGAATTGCGTGACCTGCCGCGCCACCTCGGGCACGAACAGCAGCCCGGTATGGTTGGATTCCACCACGCAATGATCGGCAATGCCCGGCAGGCGCGTCTCATCCACGGTTACGCAGCCATCGTTGTCCCCGTCGAACTGGCCGATCATCGCGCCCAGGCCGAGCGAGACCCGGCCTGCGACCACGCCGACGTCGCGCGGCCCCGTCCAGCGCTCGAAACCGTGTTCGAGCAGTTCGCGGTTGTGGCCCAGCAGCACTTCGCCGCCCTTGCCCATGCCGGCGAAACGGCGGGCCGCCGCACTGCCCTTCAGCGGCGAGCCCAGGCAGACGATCCGGCCCGGCGGCAGTTGTGCGCCTTCGGCACACGTGCGCAACGCCAGCAATCCGCCCAGGCTATGGCCGACCAGATGCACGGTGTGACCATCCTCGGCCAGCTCGCGCATGCGGGCCTGTAACCGACCGAGGATGCGCTCCTGGGTGGTCGCCACGCTCATGTAGTCGAAGCGATGCACGCGAAAGCCCGCCTCCATCATCCGACGGTGCAGCATGAGGAGCGCGAAACCGCGCATCCACAGGCCGTGCAGCAGGATTACTTGGTCGGACATGGGAAAACCGGACTTCCATCGGCGTGAAAACGAACGTCCGGGCAGCGGCGCCTGCCCGGACGTCTAGGGAGTCCATTCTGCACGGAAAGTTGCGCAGGAACCGCGACGAGGCGCGCTGAACACCCTGCGTCACGCTCGACGCCTGTCACTCCGGCCTGCGCCGGAATGACAAGTCGAAACCTCAGGCCGGCTTGGCTTCCGTCGCGACCTTGACGTGCAGTTCCTTCAGCTGCGCATCGGCCACCGGCGACGGCGCGTCGGTCATCAGGTCCTGTGCGCTGGTGGTCTTGGGGAAGGCGATCACGTCGCGGATCGATTCCGTGCCTGCCATCAGCGCCGCGATGCGGTCGATGCCGAAGGCCAGGCCGCCGTGCGGCGGCGCACCGAACTTCAGCGCCTTCAGCAGGAAGCCGAACTTCGCCTCGGCTTCTTCCGCACCGATGCCCAGCAGCTCGAACACGGTGCTCTGCATCTCGGGGCGATGGATACGGATGGAACCGCCGCCGATCTCGTTGCCGTTGAGCACCATGTCGTAGCCACGGCTCACCGCGATGGCCGCGTTGGCGCGCAGATCGGCGACGTCGTCGACCTTGGGCGCGGTGAATGGGTGATGCAGCGCGACGAAGCGCTTTTCTTCCTCGTCGTACTCGAACATCGGGAAGTCCGTGACCCACAGCGGTTTCCAGCTGTTTTCCACCATGCCGCGGTCCTTGCCGACCTTCAGGCGCAGCGCGCCCATGAAGTCGGTGACGGCCTTCCAGCTGCCGGCGCCAAAGAACACCATGTCACCGCTCTGCGCGCCGGTGCGCTTGAGCACACCGTCCAGCGCCGCGTCGTCGAGGAACTTCGCCACCGGCGAGTTGATGCCTTCGCGGCCCTTGGCCAGATCGTCCACGCGCAGCCAGGCCAGGCCCTTGGCGCCGTACTTGGCGACGTATTCGGTGAGCTGGTCGATTTCCTTGCGGGTGAAGGTGGCACCGCCCGGCACGCGCAGCGCGGCGACGCGGCCGTTCGCATCGTTCGCGGGCTCGGCGAACACCTTGAACTCCACGTGCTTCACCGCATCGGCGATGTCCACCAGTTCCAGCGCGATGCGCAGGTCCGGCTTGTCCGAACCGAAGCGGCGCATCGCCTCGGCCCAGGTCATGCGCGGGAAGGTGGCGTTGAGCTCGACGTTCTGCACTTCCTTGAACACGTGGCGGATCAGTTCCTCCACGAAATCCTGCACATCCTTTTCTTCGACGAAGGCGAATTCGAGGTCGAGCTGGGTGAATTCTGGCTGGCGATCGGCGCGCAGGTCTTCGTCGCGGAAGCAACGGGCGATCTGATAGTAGCGGTCGAAACCGGCCATCATCAGGATCTGCTTGAACAGCTGCGGCGACTGCGGCAGCGCGTAGAACTGGCCCGGATGCACGCGGCTGGGCACCAGGTAGTCGCGCGCGCCTTCCGGCGTGGCCTTGGTGAGGATGGGCGTTTCGATGTCCTGGAAACCGCGCGCATCGAGATAACGGCGCAGCGCCTGCACCAGCTTGATGCGCGTGCGCATCATCTTCTGCATTTCCGGGCGGCGCAGGTCGAGGTAGCGGTAGGTCATCCGCATGTCCTCGTTGGGATTCTCGTGCAGCGCGAACGGCAGGTCCTTCGCGGCGTTGAGGATCTCCACGTTGTCGGCCAGCAGTTCCACCGTGCCGGTGCGCAGCTTGTCGTTCACCGACAGGCGCTTGCGGATGGTGCCGGTGACGCGCACGCAGTACTCGTTGCCGATCTCGCCGGCCACGGCGAAGGCGGCGGCGTTCTCGCGCTCGATCACCACCTGGGCGATGCCCTCGTGGTCGCGCAGGTCGACGAAAGCCACGTGGCTCTGCAGGCGCAGGGTGTTGACCCAGCCACAAAGGGTGACGGTCTGGCCGACCAGTGCCTCATCGATGAGGCCGCAGTAATGCGTGCGCATGCGCTTGGAACTCCGGGCCGCGAGGCGGCGTGATGCGTGGACAAGAGGACCCGGAATGTTAACACCGGTGCGTCCGGTGGCGGGCGCGTGCGTGGCACTCAGGCCACGCACGCCGTCCGAAAAGCGGCCTTACCAGCGGCGATCGACCGAGAACAGGCCGCGGCAGCCTCGATTGACCCATACGCCGGCACGGTTCCAGCCCCAGCTGTAGCCTTCCTCGCAGGGCGTGCCCGACATCTGGCGCAGCAGCCTTACGCGCCCGTGGCCACCGACGTCCACCTGGCAGAACTGATAGCGCTTGTCGTTGCTCTCGCAGGAGAAGCGGATTTCGCGGTCCCAATCCGGGCCCGGGCGCCAGCCGCCGTCATCGGGCGGCCGATAGCCCGGCGGCGGGTAGTAGCCACCGCCACCCGGCGGTCGATAACCGCCGCCTCGACCCATTTCGACGAACTGGCCGCGGCAACCGCGGTCGACCCACAGGCCGCCGCGATCGACGCCCCAAGTCTGGCCGCGGGTGCACGGGCTGTTGGATTCCTGGCGGATCAGTTCCGCGTCGCGCCACGGCACCTGGCAACGGGTGAATCGTCCATCGTCGCTGCCGCAGCGGACAGTGTCGCGTCCCTGCGCCTGTGCGGCCGGCGCAGCCATTCCCAAGAGACCGATGGCGAGGCCGGCGGCGATGCCCAACAAGCCCGTACGTATGCGAAACATGGATTCCCACTCCTGCGGTGACGTGGCGTCACGCTAGCGGGCGCATCATCAACCAAGATTGAACATCTTGCGATGGCTTCGCAGGAATCTGCACGCCGGCTACGCGGCGTTCAGATAATCACCTCAGCTGTCGCTGGACGAACTGGGTGCGGGAGCTGGGGCGGGTGCCGGTGCAGGTGCGCCGCTGTCGCCGGCGAGGTTGCGCTTCTTGTCGCCGTCCTTCTTGAAGTCGGTCTCGTACCAGCCGCTGCCGGCGAGGCGGAAGCCAGGCGCGCTGACGCGGCGCTTCACTTCGGCGACATCGCAGGCCGGGCAAACCGCCGGATCGGGGTCGGACATTTTCTGCAGGCGATCAAAACGATGGCCGCAGCTGCTGCATTCGAATTCGTAGATAGGCATGGAAACTCCGCAATCCAGCCGGCGTGTATGCGTGGCCCGTCGGGCCGCGCACCGGCAGCCATGCATTATCGAGGCGCGGGCCCCAAATTCAATGTGGTGCGCTCAGGCCACCAGCGCGAGTGCCACCAATACGGCCGCCTCGACCAGCTCGGTCAGCGCGCCGCAGGTGTCGCCGGTCATGCCGCCCAACCGGCGCATGCAGGCCAGCCGCCAGAGCACGAACACGGCGACGGCCACGAGCAACGCCCGGAGGCCCGGCCACCCCGCATACAGGCACAGCGCTAACGCCAACGCCAGGCCCGCCAGGCAGGCCGGCCGCGACGCCGACACCAGCGCGCTGCCCAGCCCCCCGCTGCGTACATAAGGCGTGGACAGGAAGGCGGCGGTAAGCACGGCGCGCCCGAGCATGGGCGCCAGCCACAACGCGGCAGCGGGATGAGGCAGGCTCGCCAGCGCGGCGAACTTCAGCAGCAACACGACGACAAGCGCCGCCACGCCCATCGGACCGCTGCGGGGATCTTTCATGATGGCCAGGGTGCGCTCGCGATCGCCCAGGCCGCCCACCCACGCATCCGCAGTATCGGCAAGGCCATCCAGGTGCAGGCCGCCGGTGAGCAGGACCCATCCCAGCAAGAGCAAGGCGGCCGTCAGCAACGGTGGCGCCGCGGACAGCATCCAGCCGAGCATCCACAGCAGCGCACCGATCAGCCAACCCACCGCGGGATACCAGGCAAGCTGCGTGGCCGCCGTGTTTGCGCCGTCGAACGTGCGCATCGGTACCGGCAGTCGGGTAAGGAAGCCCAGGGCGGCGAGCAGTGCACGCATGATCTGACGCCTAACCCGCGGACAATGACGCCCATTCGAGCGTGTGCAGCGAAGCGTGCGGCACCTCGATGCCGGCCATCTCGCCGAAGTCGCGGCCTTCGGACTCGCAACGCAACAGGCGGATCGCGCCACCGTGGGTCACGACCAGCACGCGCTGCGTAGCGGCCTCGTTCGCCACATCGTCCAGCGCGGCGCACAAGCGCTGCCGGAACGCGGCGAACGATTCCGCGCTCGGCGGCGGATGGGCAACCGGATCGGCCCAGAAGCGTGCCAGTGCGTCGCCCTGGTCCTTCGCCAGGCTCTCGATGGGAACGCCCTGCCAATCACCGAAGTGGTACTCCGCCAGACGCGGATCCACGCGCAGCGGCACGCGGCGCGCGGTGGCGAGTTCGCTGGCGAACTCCGAGCAGCGACGCAACGGCGATGTCACGATGGCGTCCCACACACGCCCGAAGATCGCTGCGCGCAACTGCGTCCAGCCAAGCGCGCTCAGCGCATCGTCCAACTGTCCGCGATAACTGCGCTGGCCGGTGTCGCCGTGGCGCAGCAGATCGATACCTGGCTGCTTGACGATCATGCGCCGCTGACTCCCGCCTGCGCGAACGTCGCCATGCGCGAATGCAGTTCGCAGGCCAGTCGCATCAGCGGCACCGCCGCGGCGGCACCGCTGGCCTCGCCCAATCGAAGGCCGAGATCGAGCAGCGGGTCGGCCTCCAGCGCGGCAAGCAGGCGCGCGTGTCCTCGTTCGCGCGAGCGATGCGCAAAGAACATCCACTCACGGCAGCCTGGGTTGATGCGCACGGCGGCCAGCGCCGCCACCGTGGTGATGTAGCCATCGACCAGCACGGGCAGGCCACGTTGCGCGGCGGAGATATAAGCGCCACACAAGGCGGCGATCTCGAAGCCGCCGACGCGCGCAAGCCAGGCCAGCGCATCGCCATCGACGGGGTACTGCGTCAGCGCGCGCTCGATCACCGCGGCCTTGTGCTGCACGCCGGCCGCATCGAGCCCGGTTCCCGCGCCGGCAAGCATCGCCGGCGATTCGTCGAGCAGCGCGCAAGCCAGCGCCGCCGCGGATGTCGTGTTGGCGATGCCCATCTCGCCGCCGATGAAAAGCCTTGCGCCGGCTGCCTGCGCGGTGGCGACGCTCTCCGCGCCCGCAAGCAAGGCGCGCTCCAGCTGCGCGTCGCTCATGGCGGGCTGCTCGCAAAAATTGTGTGTCTGCGGCGCAATGATGGCGCGCCGCACGTGGGGCAACTCGCCAGGGTCGTTTACCGTGCCGAGGTTCACCACTTCCAGCATGGCGCCGAGCGTGCGCGCGAGCACGCTGATGGCCGCGCCGCCGTTGGCGAAGTTGCGCACCATCTCGCCGGTTACCACCTGCGGAAAGGCCGATACGCCTTCAGCGGCCACGCCGTGATCACCGGCGAACACGGTGATCCACACCTGCTGCATCGACGGCAGCGTCGCGTGCTGCAGCCCCGCCAGGCGAATGGCCAGCGTCTCCAGGGTGCCGAGCGATCCCGGTGGCTTGGTCAGTTGCGCCTGGTGGTCGCGAGCGCGTCCCCTGCTCTCCTCGTCGATGGCAAAACACGGTTCAAGCAGCCAGTCACGGCTCATGCAAGGCTTCCTTTGAGGGCCAGCGGCAGTCCCGCCGCAACGAACAACACGGTTTCACACTGGGTGGCGAGTGCTTGGTGCAACCGGCCCGCTTCGTCAACGAAGCGGCGCGACAGTTCACCGAGCGGCACCACGCCGAGCCCGACTTCATTGCTGACCAGCAGCACCTGGCCGGTCAACGACGGCATCACGTCGAGCAGCGCATCGCGTTCACGCTCGAAGCGCGTCGTGTCCTCATCGCCGAGCAGATTGCTCAGCCACAAGGTGAGGCAATCCACCAGCACGCATCGCCCGGGCCGTGCGTGCGCCTTCAACGCAGCCGCCAGCGCGAGCGGTTCCTCGACGCTGTGCCAAGAGGCGGGCCGGCCTGAACGGTGGTGAGCGATCCGCGCGGCCATCTCGTCATCGCGAGCCTGTGCGGTGGCGATATAGACCACCTCATGGCCGGAAGCCTTCGCGAGCCGCTCCGCCAGTGCACTCTTGCCCGAGCGCGCGCCACCGAGGATCAACGTGCGCATGCGTGTTCTCCGCGCAATGCCAGAAGACGCGATAGTGCTGACGTATCGAGATGCGCCTCGACGGCATCGGCCAGCCGATCGATCGCGGCTTCGCGTTGCTCTCGCACATCGATCACCTCAGCCTCATGCAAGCCTGCCCATGCGAGCAAGGCTGTCAGCGCCTCCGGATGGTCGAACAATCCATGCACATAGCTGCCGAATACCTGGTCATCCATCGACAAGGCACCATCGAAGCGCTCTTCGTCGAGCAGGCTCGACGGCTGCTCCAGCGCACGCCCCTCGCTCACGCCGCAATGGATTTCGTAGCCCGTCATCCGCGCATTCCCCAGGAGCAGCCTGCCCTCCACGCGGCGCAACGCTTTGCGCGTACCGAGCGTGGTCTCCATCTCCAGCCAACCCAGCCCTTCGCTCGAGCCCGCTTCGCCCTCGATGCCCTGGGGATCATGCACGAACCGCCCCAGCATCTGAAAGCCGCCGCAGATGCCGATCACCTTGCCGCCATAACGAAGATGCCGCGCGATGGCATCGTCCCAACCCTGCTCGCGCAGCCAGCCCAGATCCGTGCGCGTGGACTTGGAACCGGGCAGCACGATCAGATCGCACTCGGGCAGCGGTTCGCCCGGCCCGACGAAGCGGCAATCCACATCCGGGTGGATACGCAGTGCATCGACATCGTTGTGATTGCTGATGCGCGGAAACGCCGGGACGGCGACGCGCAGGCGCGCTTGCGGTTTGTGTGGCAGGTCGCGCGGCAGTGCATCCTCGGCTTCCAGTTGCAGGCCGTGCAGATAAGGCAGCACGCCCAGCACCGGTTTGCCTGTCTCTCGTTCAAGCCAGTCCAGCCCGGGTTGCAGCAACGCGATGTCGCCGCGAAAACGATTGATGACGAACCCAGCCACGCGCGCCCGCTCGCTGGCGGACAGCAACGCAAGCGTGCCGACCAGATGCGCGAAGACGCCGCCGCGATCGATGTCGGCCACGAGCAGCACCGGGCAATCCACCGCTTCGGCATACCCCATGTTCGCGATGTCGCGATCGCGCAGGTTGATCTCCGCCGGACTGCCGGCGCCTTCCACGACGATGGTGTCGTACTGCGATGCCAGGCGCCGATGCGAGGCGAGCACCGCCTCCATCGCGACGCGCTTGTAGTCGTGGTAGTGGCGCGCATCCATGTTGCCGATGGCATGTCCATGGATGATCACTTGCGCACCCACGTCGCTGTTGGGCTTGAGCAGCACGGGATTGAAATCGGTATGCGGAAGAAGCCCGGCAGCCTGTGCCTGCACCGCCTGCGCGCGGCCGATCTCACCGCCATCAACGGTTACTGCGGCATTGAGCGCCATGTTCTGCGGCTTGAAGGGCGCCACCGACACGCCGCGACGATGCAGCCAGCGACACAACGCCGTGACCAGCGTGCTTTTGCCCGCATCGGACGTGCAGCCCTGCACCATCAGAACGCGCGCGCTCATTGCAGCCCCACCTCCCGCGCAACGCGACCGAGCGCCGCATCGAGCCGGGCGAAAGACGCGTCGTCACCCGGCAGACCGAAACGCAGGCTCATTGGCTTGTCGAAGCGCCGCGTCAGGATGCCCAGCGCGGCCAGCGCCTCATGCACTGCATGGGCCCGTTCGTCGCGCCACCACTGGAAGAATGCACAACCCGCCGTCGGCAACACGCCGTGGTTCGCCAGCAGGCTTGCCAATCGCTCGCTGCAGGCTCGAAGACGCTCCCGTGCCTGGGCGTGCCAGGCATGGTCAGTCAGCGCCTGCGTGAGCACGTGACGCGTCGGACCGCTCAAAGTCCACGGACCCAGACGCTCGCGCAAGGCATCGAGCAACGCAGGCGACGCTGCGACGAAACCGGCGCGCGCGCCGGCCAGGCTGAAGAACTTACCCGCCGAGCGCAGCACTATCAGCCCGTCCATCGCCGATGCTGCACACAGGCTTTCGGACGGCGTGGCGTCCATGAAGGCTTCATCCATCACCAGCCACCCGCCGCGTACCGCAAGCCCTTGGTGACACGCGAGCAGATCGGCGCGATCGAACCGCTCGCCGCCCGGATTGTTCGGATGGATCAGCACGACGACATCGAAACGATGCGCATGCGTCAGCAGCGCACGCGCCGGGAGTTCTTCGACCTGGTGACCGGCTCGCCGCCACGCATACGCATGCTCGTTGTAACCGGGCGCGATCACGCCGACGCGCGATGCGTCGCGCAACCATGGCAGTGCCTGTATCGCTGCCTGCGAACCTGCAACCGGCAACAGGCGTGGCGCACCGTAGTAGGCGCAGGCCGCTTTCGCGAGATCATCCTCATCTTCCGGCAGGCGCATCCAGGTCGAAGGCGGAATTGGCGGCACCGGCCACGCGAACGGACTGATGCCGGTCGAAAGATCGAGCCATGCCTCGACGGGAATGCCATGGCGCTGCGCGGCCTGCAGCAGGCGACCACCGTGCTCAAGCATGATGGGCTCCCGGCAGCAACGCGCTGCATGCGACAAGCACAAGCAGCCACAGGATAACGCTGCGTCGTACCAGGCCAAGCGCACGAACGATGGCATTGGCATCGGGAAGATCGCCCTCGCCCAAGGCGGGACGCGATTCCCATACGCCGTCGTAAGGCGCGGCGCCACCCAGCTGTACGCCGAGCGCGCCGGCGCCGGCAGCCATCACCGGACCAGCGTTGGGGCTGTCCCATAACGAAGCCTGGGCGTGCCAGCTGCGCCACGCGCGTTGGGCATCGCCGAGCAGGACATAGCTCAGTGCGGTCAATCGCGCGGGCACGAAGTTGAGCACGTCGTCCGCACGCGCCGCCATCCAGCCAAAGCGTTCGTAGCGCGACGTGCGATAGCCCCACATCGCATCGAGCGTATTGGCCAGGCGATACAGAACGGCGCCGGGCGCACCCAGCAGGACAAACCAGAACAGCGCACCGAACACGGCGTCGTTGCCGTTCTCCAGCACCGACTCGGTTGCCGCGGCGGCCACGTGCGATGCATCGAGCGCATCGGTGTCCCGGCTCACCATCCGACCGACGGTGGCGCGCGCGTCCGCAAGGTCCCCCGCCCGCAACGCCTGCGCCACGGGCATGGCGTGCTCGCCCAGGCTACGAAGGCCGATCGCGAGATAGAGCACGACGACATCGAGCGCGAAACGAAGCCATGGCCCAGCGATTGCGCTCGCTGAGGCAATGGCCATGACAGGCAACACCGCCGCGCACCAGGCAAGCACACCTGCTGATCGGCGATCTCCGTACAAGCGCGATTCGATCCAACGGACCAGACGTCCAAATGCCACCAGCGGATGGCACCGTTTCGGCTCGCCAAGCCAGGCATCGAGCAGCACCGCGGCGACCATCGCCAATGCCGTGCTCATGGCAGGAACAGGCCAATCGCCGCGTCAGGATGCGACGGAAAGTAGGCATGCATGAAGCTGGCGGTCATGCGCTGGCGTCGATAGATGCCTTCGCGGCTGGGTCCTCCATCCGGGTTCGTTGCCATCACCAGCGGCGGCAGCGGTATCTCCGCATGTGCGTAGTGGAACGTGTGCCCGCGCAATTCGCCTTCCGGCAGGGCCACCGCCTGCAGGCCCAGGCCGCCCAGCTTCTTCTGCATCGCGGCCTTGCCCGCCAACAGGCCGGCCGTCGCGAACGTATCGCCCTGCGTGTTGGCTAGCGATTCCAGCGCGTAGAGCATGCCTCCGCACTCGGCGAGCAAGGGACGGCCGGCGTCCACATGTGCATGCAGGTCGCGTCGCAAGACGTCGTTGCCTGAGAGCGCAGGCAGATGCAGTTCGGGATAGCCACCGGGCAACCAGACGGCATCACATTCTGGCAGGCCGTCGCCCGCCAACGGCGAGAAGAACCGAAGCTCGGCCCCGGCCTCGCGCAGGAGGTCGAGGTTGGCGGGATAGAGGAAGCAGAACGCCGCATCGCGCGCGATCGCGATACGGCGACCGCGCAGGCGGGTTGGCACCATCGCACGCGCGGCCGCAGGGAACGCCACCGGCCGCGGCATGGCATCCGATGCGTGCTGCGCCCAGGCGTCGGCCAGCGTGTCGAGCCGGACGTCGATGTCGCCCAGCTCCGCCGCCGACACCAGACCAAGATGGCGTTCCGGCAAGGCCATCGCCGCGTCGCGCGGAAGCGCACCGAGCCAACGCAAGTCATCCGGCACGCTATCGGCCAGCAATTGCGCGTGATAGGCGCTGCCCACGCGATTGGCAGCCACGCCGAACAGGTCCAGGCCATCGCGATACCGGGCCATGCCCAACGCCAGTGCGCCGAACGTCTGCGCCATGGCGGAACCGTCGATCACCGCCAGCACGGGCAAGCCAAAACGTTGCGCGAGGTCGGCGCTGGATAGGCCGCCATCGAACAGACCCATCACGCCCTCGACGAGGATCAGGTCGGCTTCGCCCGCCGCCTCGTGAAGTCGTCCGCGCACATCGTCCTCGCCGTTCATCCACAGGTCGAGCTGATACACCGGTGCGCCGCTCGCACGCTCCAACACCATCGGGTCGAGGAAATCGGGGCCAGTCTTGAACACGCGCACGCGCTTGCCGTTGCGCGCATGCCAACGCGCAAGTGCGGCGGTGACCGACGTCTTGCCCTGCCCCGACGCGGGCGCGGACACCATGAGTGCGGGACAGTGATGCGTTGCCTGAGTCATGTCGCTAGAGCTCGATACCCTTCTGGGCCTTGATGCCCGCCTGGAACGCATGCTTCACCACGCGCATCTCGGTCACCGTGTCGGCCAGCTCCACCAGTGCATCCGGAGCGCCGCGCCCGGTGATCACCACGTGCTGTTGCGGTGGTCGCGCCTTGAGCGCTTCGCAAACCTGCGCGGTATCGATATAGCCCTTCACCAGCGCGATGTTGAGCTCATCCAGCAGCACGAAGTCGTAGTGCGCGTCAGCGAGCATGGCGGCGGCGACCTGCCAGGCCTTGCCGGCGGCGGCGATGTCGCGCGACTTGTCCTGCGTTTCCCAGGTATAGCCCTCGCCCATCACGTGGTAGTCCAACTCGTCGGGAAAGCGCCGGAAGAACGCTTCCTCCCCGGTCGAGAAGCTGCCTTTGATGAACTGCACGACGCCGCAGTGGAAACCGTGCCCCAGTGAGCGCGCCAGCATGCCGAATCCTGACGAGCTCTTGCCCTTGCCGTTGCCGGTGTTCACCACCAGCACGCCACGCTCGATGGTGGCGCTGGCGATCTTGCGATCGACCAATGCCTTCTTGCGCTGCATGCGTTCGCGATGGCGTTCTTCTGCGGTCATCGCTTCCGCGGGTTCCACGGCGTCGTTCATGCTCAGGCTTCCTGGTGGCGTGGCGCGTGCGAGTGTGCCGCAAGCCGCGCACACGCGGCGTGCACGACCAATGCCACCGCGATGTAGCTCATCGTGGTGCGCACGAACAGCGGCCCCCACTGCCACAGGCGGGCGAGGTACTGCGCGACATTCGGGTCAGGATAACGGCCACCCAACCAGTAGAACGAACCGTTGGAGATCGCGAACGACACCGTGGCCGCCAGCAAGGCGACACCGAACACACCCGCCAGCGAACGGAGTTGTCCGGTGAGCTTCGGCGCATAGCCGCGCCCGGCATACCACAGCACGCCATAGGCCAGCGGTAGGAAGGCGTACGCCGCAGTGACACAGAAATCGCTGACACCGGCATAGGTGATCGATACCCAATCGAGCGCCACGGCCAGCAACAACATCGCCACGAAGGCCCCATGGCGGCGCAGGTAGACGCCGCCCAGGAAGAACACCGCCATCGACGCGTCCGGCAGGTGCAGCATGTCGCCGAAATGCTTGAAGCGCGTAGCCATCATCACCAGCGCGAACAACAGCGCGAGCGCGGTGAAGCGTGGAGCGGCAGGCATCTTCATTTCTTTACTCCTTCTCAGGAAAAAAGACGGGGCCGATCGCACCGGTCCCGCTCGTGGTTCACGGAGCCGGCTGGTAGCGCAGCGTCAGCATGGTGTTGCGGCCTGGCTGGTTGTAGTACCAGGCGGTCTCGTAGTCCTTGCCGAACGCGTTGTTGAGCGCGAGCTGCACCTTCAGGTCGCGCGTGAGCGCATAGGCCACGCGCAGGTCGGTGATGGCATAGCCGCCGAGCGCATGGCGATTGGCCAGGTCGTCGTAGCGACGCCCCGATACATACCAGCTGCCACCGAAAGTGAAATCGCCGAAACCGCGATCGACATCGACGCGAGCCATCTGGCGGGCTCGCCGCGGCAACAGATTGCCGTCGTAGTTCGTCGACTTGTCGCGTGGATCCAGCCAGGTGGCTGTCGTTGTCACCAGCCAGCCCCCTACGCGTCCGCTCACTACGCCTTCGGCGCCACGGATGCGCGCCTTCTCGACATTGCCCGGCAAGCCGATCGAGGCGTCATAGGTGATCAGGTCGCTGACGTTGTTGCGGAACGCGTTGAGCGACCAGTAGCCCCAACCGTAGTTGCCGCGCAGGCCGAGCTCGATGTTCTGCGACTTCTCCGGCCGCAGGTCGGCATTGCCGTAGCCCGGGTAGTACAGCTCATTGAATGTCGGCGCCTTGAACGCGGTGCCGTAGCTGGCGGTGACGCGCAAGGTGCTGGTGAAATCCCAACCCCACAACAGGCTGCCGGTGTTCTTGCCGCCGAACTGGCTGTTGTCGTCGCGACGCACACTCGCCTGCACCGACTGGCGACCGAAGGTTTGCTGCCACTGCGCGAACAGGCCGCGGTTGATGCGGCTGTCCACGGCGTAAGCCGTGCTGCTGTCCACCTCGTCACGCTGCCAGTCGAAGCCGCCGGTCAGCAGGCCGCTCCATAGACCCATGTCGGCCTGCAGCGAACCAACATCGCGATGCGTGTCGAAGCGGTCGGTGTACACGCCATGCAGGAAGTCCTTGCTGAAATCGCCGCTGGTGCCGGCACTCACCGTCACGGTCACGTCCTTGGTGGGCCGGTAGTGCACGCGGCCGCCCACCACCTGCGTCGCGCTCTCGTCGGAATCGCTGTAGGTGCCGTCGTACCAGTTGTGGCCTTCGCTGCGGAACAGGCGTGCATCGGCGTCCCACTGTTCGCTGAAGCGATAACCGGCCTGCAGGGTCACCGCGGTATTGCGGTAGCCGTCCTTGTCCGGCTGATCGGCAAAACAGGCGGCACCGGCTTCCGCCGCGCCGACACGGCAGGCGTTGATGCCGTGCGTCTGGTCGTGCGACGCCTCCAATGCATACCAGCCATCTCCGACCTTGCCGCCGAGACCGGCCGAACCGGCGAGATGGCCGTAGCTGCCCACTCCGAGGGTGAGGCTCGGCACGAAGGCGCCCTCCGGACGACGGGTGAAGATCTGGATCACGCCACCGATCGCCTCCGAGCCATACAGGCTGGAGAACGGACCACGCACGATCTCGATGCGTTCGATCTGCTCGACCGGGATGTCCTGTAGCGCGGCATTGCCCAGCGTGGCCGAGCCGATCTTGATGCCATCGACGAGCACCAGTACGTGGTCGGATTCGGTGCCGCGCAGGAAAGCGCTGGTCGCCTTGCCCAGGCCGCCGTTGTTGGACAGCGCCATGCCCGGCGTGCCACGCAGCAGGTCCGCCAACGACGCAGGCTGCAGCCGCTCGATGTCGCTGCGATCGATCACCGTGACCGCGGAAAGCGTCTGGTCCTGCGTCTGCGACGTGCGCGTCGCCGTCACGACGACACCGTTGAGATCCGCCGCCTCGTCGGCGAACGCAGGGGAAAGAACAACCAGGAGTGCCGTCGCCAGGATGGAACGACGGACCCATATCGGATGGATGGCCAAAACAATGCTCCTCAACCGCGCCTGCCCGCGCGGAACGCAAGGGAAAAAGACAGGCGGAGGAGTACGTGGCGGCCGTGCGAAGACACGGCATCCATGACATGGCCCACCGCCTGTCTGGTCGTACCTCGAGGCCGGTCTCCGGGCTCACGAACCAGGACGTCATGTCCTTGGGAACGACGCCTTCCCATGCACTTGGCACAGTGGCTTCCAGTCGTTCCCGCGATCACGTGGATCGCGGTTCGCCTACCGTTGCGGGGGCAGCTCCGGACTAGGCACTCACGTGCCGCACCGGATTCCCGTTTCAACCACCGGCATTACGCCGGCGGTCACCTCAGGCGGGAGGGATGGTAACAGAGGGATGGGGGCGGGGAGTGATTTGAGACAAGGTGGGGCGGAGATTGGTGTCGCGACTGTTGGTTCCAACCATCGACGGATGGACGTCCGCAATTGCGCGCTGGGTGCGCTCCTACAGAGGTAGATGGTGCTGTCGCGAGCACCCGACCCTCACCACTGTAAAGGTGGCAATGCCCCGGCGATCTCCCCGAAGGGGTGAGGGGAAAGTGCGGCACCCATGGATTTCTTCGCGATGCAACGAAGCTGCTTTAAGTCCTCTTCGTATTGGCGCGTTGCGGTGTAGCGGCTTCGTGTGAGGTAGTAACGAGCGCGCCCCGGCTGGCCTCGGTCTTCCGGCGCTTCTATCCCTCATATCGCTACGAGCCTTGGCTCTGAAGGCCGTTTTCTTTGGGTTACTTTTTGACGCGAAGCTAATCCCGTGGGACTTTGACTCCGGGCTGGCGCCCTCCGCCCTTCCTCGCTCCTCAAAGCCGGTGCCATACATGGCGCCTCCCCGCGTGCGGGCCACTTCGCCGTTCGCACGCCAAGAGCGCGTGCGTGGACCAGCAAAAGAAAAGTGACTCGAGCTTCCCACGGGACTAGCTTCGCGTCGTCCCACGGGGACTAGCTTCGCGTCGTCCCACGGGGACTAGCTTCGCGTCGCCGGCAGGAGATCGAAACGCCCGCTGCGTAGGCGGCACGTTGGCGTCATGGCAACAGTCGGAGGCTAATGAATTTGGATCCCGGCACGCCGGGATAATGAACATGACGACCTAGGCGAAAGGCTGTCGCGCACAGGGTGCGCTCCTACATTGAGCGATAACGGTGATGGTGCGCACAAACGAAAACGCCCGCGCTGCATCACAGCGCGGGCGTCTCAAACACCATCAACAACGAAACGTCACTGCTTGCTGAAAACCAGGTGTCCGTGTTCTGCACCCACCACCACGGTGCTGCCTGCCTCGAAGCGTCCCTCGAGAATCTCCTTCGCCAGCGGATTCTCCAGCTGCTGCTGGATCGCCCGCTTCAGCGGACGCGCGCCATACACCGGATCGAAGCCCACGTTGCCGAGCAGGTCCAGCGCCTTGTCGCCGATGTCGAGCTTGAGCTGGCGCTCGGCCAGGCGCTTCTCGAGATATGCGAGCTGGATCTTCGCGATCGCGCGGATCTGCTTTTTCTCCAGCGGACGGAACACTACCAACTCGTCGAGGCGGTTGATGAACTCCGGACGGAAGTGCGCCTGCACCACGCCCAGTACCGCCGCCTTCATCTGCATGTAGTCCGCTTCGCTGTCGCCCGCGTGCTCCTGGATCATCTGCGAGCCCAGGTTGGAGGTCATCACGATGACGGTGTTGCGGAAGTCCACCGTGCGGCCCTGGCCATCGGTGAGTCGGCCATCGTCCAGCACCTGCAGCAGGATGTTGAACACGTCCGGGTGTGCCTTCTCCACTTCGTCCAGCAGGATCACGCTGTAGGGACGGCGACGCACGGCCTCGGTGAGGTAGCCGCCCTCTTCGTAGCCGACGTAACCCGGAGGCGCGCCGATCAGGCGGCTCACGGAGTGCTTTTCCATGAACTCACTCATGTCGATGCGCACCATCGCGTCCTGCGTGTCGAACATGAACTCGGCCAGCGCCTTGCACAGCTCTGTCTTGCCCACGCCCGTGGGACCAAGGAACAGGAACGAGCCATACGGGCGATTGGGATCGGACAGGCCGGCACGTGCGCGGCGGATTGCATCGGACACCGCACGCACGGCTTCATCCTGACCTACCACGCGTTTGTGCAGCGCCGCTTCCATGTGCAGCAGCTTGTCGCGCTCGCCTTCCAGCATCTTGTTGACGGGGATGCCCGTCCAGCGCGACACGACTTCGGCGATTTCCTCCTCGGTGACGCGATCCTGCACCAGCTTGAAGTCCTGCTTCTCGGCGGCCTGCGCGGCGTCGAGCTGCTTTTCCAGTTCCGGCAACTTGCCGTACTGGATCTCGCTCATCTTGGCGTAATCCTGTCGGCGCTGCGCGGCTTCGAGCTCCACGCGCGCGGCTTCGATCTGCTCCTTGACCTTGGTCGCGCCCTGCAGCGCGGCCTTTTCGGACTTCCAGATTTCGTTGAGGTCGGAGAACTCACGCTCCAGCTTCTCGATGTCGGCATCGAGATCGGCCAGGCGCTTCTTGGATGCCTCGTCGGTTTCCTTCTTCAGCATCTCGCGCTGGATCTTCAACTGGATCAGGCGGCGTTCCAGGCGATCGAGCTCTTCCGGCTTGGAGTCGATTTCCATGCGGATGCGCGAGGCGGCCTCATCCATCAGGTCGATGGCCTTGTCGGGCAGCTGGCGATCGGGAATATAGCGATTGGACAGCGTGGCTGCGGCGACGATGGCCGGGTCGGTGATCTCCACGCCGTGGTGCACCGCGTAGCGCTCCTTGAGGCCGCGCAGGATCGCGATGGTGTCTTCCACGCTGGGTTCGCCCACGTACACTTTCTGGAAGCGGCGCTCCAGCGCGGCATCCTTCTCGATGTACTTGCGGTATTCGTCGAGCGTGGTGGCGCCGATGCAATGCAGCTCACCGCGCGCCAGCGCAGGCTTGAGCATATTGCCGGCATCCATCGCGCCGTCGGCCTTGCCGGCGCCGACCATCGTGTGCAGCTCGTCGATGAAAAGGATGATCTGGCCTTCGTTCTTGGCGAGGTCATTAAGCACGGCTTTCAGGCGCTCTTCGAACTCACCGCGGAACTTGGCGCCAGCGATCAGCGCGCCCATGTCGAGCGCGAGCACGCGGCGGTCGCGCAGGCCCTCGGGTACTTCGCCCTTCACGATGCGCTGCGCGAGGCCTTCGACGATCGCGGTCTTGCCCACGCCGGGTTCGCCGATCAGTACGGGATTGTTCTTGGTACGACGCTGCAGCACCTGGATGGTGCGGCGGATTTCCTCGTCGCGACCGATCACGGGATCGAGCTTGCCGCTCTCGGCGCGCGCGGTGAGGTCGATGCAATATTTCTCCAGCGCCTGGCGCTGTTCTTCGGCGTTTTCGCTCTGCACCTTTTCGCCGCCGCGTAGCTTGTCGATGGCCGCTTCGACATGGGCTTTGGTGGCGCCGGCAGCTTTCAACGCGGCACCGAGCTCGCCCTTGTCCTCCAGCGCAGCCAGCACGAACAGCTCGCTGGCGATGAACTGGTCGCCACGCTGCTGCGCGAGCTTGTCGGTGAGGTTGAGCAGGCGCGTCAGCTCGTTGCCAACGTGCACGTTGCCTTCCTGCCCGCTCACGCGAGGCAGTCGATCGAGTTGTTCGTTCACGCGCTGGCGCAACGCCGGCACGTTGACCTGCGCCTGCGTCAGCAGCGGCGCGGTCGAACCGCCCTGCTGTTCCAGCAGTGCCGCCATGACGTGCACCGGTTCCAGCATGTTGTTGTCGCGCCCGACGGCCAGCGATTGTGCGTCGGCCAGCGCCTGCTGGAAGCGCGAGGTGAGTTTGTCCATCCGCATGGGTTGTCCCCTCATCAATAGGATTTGGCGGCCTGGCCGCCACTGCTTTGTGAGATGCGGCTCATCGCGATGTGATTCAAGCGTTGACGCCGCCGCCCGGGACGCGATGTTTCAGCCGACGTTGCCCGTCCATAGCTTGCCTTCACATTTGTCTTGGTAGGCTCGCTTTCGTGTCATCGCCCTCACCGCTCTCCGCCATGTCCGCCCTGCCTCCCCTCCCGGCTCCGCCTCTGCCAGGTGTCGACGACCGCTGGGCCATGTTTCTGGACGTGGACGGAACGCTTCTCGATTTCGCCAACCATCCCGACCAGGTCGTGGTTGATTCGCGCCTGCGCGAACTGATCGAAGACCTGCACGCCGCGCTCGACGGCGCGCTCGCTCTGGTAAGCGGGCGCAGCCTGGACGATCTGGACGACCTGTTTGGCCATCCACCCTGGGCCATGGCCGGCCTTCACGGGCTGGAATTGCGCGGTGCGGACGGTCGCTACCGCGGCGTGCATATCGGCCCGGCGCGCCGCATGCGGGTGCGCGACATCGCCAGCTCCATTGCCGGCAGCCTTCCTGGCGTGATGCTGGAAGACAAAGGCATGGCCGTGGCCCTGCATTGCCGGGCCGCGCCGTGGCAGTTCGACGCCTTGCGCGAAAGCGTGGAGGCGACGCTGCCCGCCCTCGCCGGCTACGAGATGCAGCCCGGCAGCGAGGTCATCGAACTGAAGCCCGAAGGCATGGACAAGGGCAAGGCCGTGGCGACCCTGCTCACCGCCAGGCCGTTCCATGGACGGCAGCCGGTCTACCTCGGCGACGACCTCACCGACGAGCACGGTTTCGCCACCACCAATCTCGAAAGCGGTTTGAGCGTGCGCGTGGGCTATCGCGAGCCCAGCCTCGCCCGCTATGCCTTGCCGGAGCCCGCCGCCGCGCGGGCCTGGCTGTTCCGCGTATTGCACGCACTCAAGCATGGAGCCCTCTCGCATGCCCATTCAGGAGGAATCGCCTGACACCCAGCCCAGCCTGGCACTGGGTGTCATCGGCAACGGCAGCGTTGCCGCACTGATCGATGGGAAAGGCCGCATCGTCTGGTGCTGCCTGCCTCGCTTCGACGGAGACGCGAGCTTCTGCGCGCTGTTGTCGCCACGCTGTGAAGGCGGCGACTGGACGATCCAGCTCGAGGATTTCGAGCGCGCGGAGCAGCACTACATGGTCAACACCGCGGTGCTGGTCACCCGTTTGTACGACCGCCAGGGCGCCGGCGTCGAGATCGTCGACTACATGCCGCGCTTTCGTTCCCGCGGCCGCTTCTACCATCCGGTCATGATCGCGCGACGCGTTCGCCCGATCGGCGGCGCACCGCGCATCCGCGTGCTGCTGCGCCCCCTGTGCGACTACGGCGCCAACCGTCCGCAGACCACCTCCGGCAGCAATCACATCCGCTTCCTGTTGAGTGGCGTGGTGCAGCGGCTCACCAGCGACGTCGCCTCGCCGATGATCGAACGCGGCCTGCCCTTCATCCTGGAGAAGCCCGCGCACTTCGTATTCGGCCCCGACGAAACGCTGATGCACAGCGCGGCCGACTTCATCCATCACACGCTGGAACGCACGCTGGCCTACTGGCGCGAATGGGTGCGCAATCTTTCGGTGCCGTACGAATGGCAGGAGGCGGTCATCCGCGCGGCGATCACGCTCAAGCTTTGCCAGTACGAAGCGACCGGCGCGATCGTGGCCGCGCTCACCACGTCGATTCCCGAATCGGCGAATTCCCAGCGCAACTGGGATTACCGCTTCTGCTGGCTGCGCGATGCCGCCTTCACCGTACGCGCGCTCAACCGCCTCGGCGCCACACGCAGCATGGAGGAATACATCCGCTACGTGTTCAACCTGGTGGCGGCCGATGGGGAACGCGAAATCGGCCCGGTGTTCGGCATCACCTTCGAGCACGAGCTCACCGAAACGCAGGTGGACAGCCTCACCGGCTATCGCAACATGGGGCCGGTGCGCGTGGGCAACGATGCGTGGCGGCAGCGACAGAACGATGTCTATGGTTCCGTGGTGCTCGCCTCCGCGCAGACGTTCTTCGATCGCCGACTGGAACACCCTGGCGACGAGCTCACCTTCCGCCGCCTCGAACGCATGGGACAGATGGCCCTGCGCATGGCCGAGGAGCCGGATGCGGGGTTGTGGGAGTTTCGCGGACGCACCGCGGTGCACACCTACTCGGCGGCGATGTGTTGGGCGGCCTGCGACCGGCTCGCCCACATGGCTACCGAGCTTGGCCTGGACGACCCCGCGCGGTACTGGCACAACGAGGCGGTGGCCTTGCACGCGCGCATCATGAAGCGCGCGTGGAACGAAAAGCTGGGCACGTTCGTCGACGCCTATGACGGCGAACACCTCGACGCGAGCCTGTTGTTGCTTGCCGACATCGGGTTCATCGAAGCGATGGATCCGCGTTTCATCGCCACGGTGGATGCGATCGGCGAGGCGCTCGGTCGAGGCGATTACCTGTTCCGCTACATCGCGCCGGACGATTTCGGCGCCCCGGAAACCAGCTTCAACATCTGCACGTTCTGGTACATCGAGGCGCTCGCGGCGACCGGCCGGAAGGAGCGGGCGCGCGCGATGTTCGAGCACATGCTCGCCCAGCGCAATCCGCTGGGCCTGCTGTCGGAAGACATCGCGCCCAGGAGCGGCGAGCACTGGGGCAATTTTCCACAAACCTATTCGATGGTCGGCCTGATCCAGGCCGCCATGCGCCTGTCGAGGCGCTGGGAGGACGCACTGTGATGGTTGGGCGTAGTAGTAGCCAGGGACGGTTGATCGTGGTTTCCAATCGCGTGGCATTGCCGGATCAGACGGCAACGGGCGGACTGGCATCGGCCATGCGCGCAGCACTGCAGGAACGCGGGGGCTTGTGGTTCGGCTGGAGCGGCAAGGTGGCGCGCCAGACCGGCGGCGAGGTGCACCGGATCAAGGACGGCATCGTGGAATACGCCACCATCGACCTGTCGCGCGCGGACCACGACGATTTCTACAACGGCTTCGCCAATCGCACGCTGTGGCCGCTGCTGCACTACCGTCCCGACCTGGTCGATTACGACCGCAAGCATTTGGCCGGCTATCTGCGCGTCAACAACCTGTTCGCCGAAGAGCTTATGTCGTTGATCGGGCCGCACGATCTCGTGTGGATCAACGACTTCCACCTCATCCCCCTCGCGGCGATGCTGCGCGATCGCGGCATCCGCAATCGCATCGGTTTCTTCCTGCACACGCCGCTGCCGGCCGCCGGCCTTCTTATCGCCCTGCCACGCCATCGCGAACTGCTGGAAACGCTGGCCAGCTACGACCTGATAGGCCTGCACACGCCTCGTGACCGCCGCGCGCTGGAGGAATATTTCCTCCATGAAGTGGGCGCCACGATGCGGCGCGATGGCCGCCTGCAGACGCCGGGCGGGCGCGTGTTCCGCGCCGAGGTGTTTCCCATCGGCATCGATACGAAGCAGGTGGCCGAAAGCGCCAGCCATGCCAATGAACACGAGGAGATCCACCAATTGCGGCACAGCCTCGAAGGCCGCGCGCTGATCATCGGCGTGGATCGGCTGGACTATTCCAAGGGGCTGCCCGAGCGATTCCAGGCCTATGCGCGCCTGCTCGAACGCTCGCCGCAACTTCATCGCAAGGTGAGCTTCCTGCAGATCGCCCCGCCCTCGCGCGGCGGCGTGCCGGAGTACCGCCAGATCCGCCGCGACCTCGAACGCAGCGCCGGTCATATCAACGGCATGTACGCAGCGCCCGACTGGGTGCCGATCCGCTACGTCAACAACTCGTTCGCGCATGACCTGCTGAGCGGCTACTACCGCACGGCCCGCGTCGGCCTGGTCACGCCGCTGCGCGATGGCATGAACCTGGTGGCCAAGGAGTACGTAGCCAGCCAGGACCCGCACAACCCCGGCGTGCTGGTGCTGTCCCGCTTCGCGGGCGCCGCGCAGGAACTGGGCAACGATGCGCTGCTGGTGAATCCGGCGGACACCGAGGAGGTGGCCGAAGCGCTGGGCATCGCCCTGGCCATGCCACTACCCGAGCGGCGCGCCCGCTGGCGTCGCATGATGGACGTGCTGGAGAAGCAGGACGTCACCGCCTGGCGGAACTCGTTCCTGCAGCGGCTGGCCCATTAAGGGTGCAAAGAAAAAGCCCGCCATGGCGGCGGGCTCTTTCGGCTTTCCAGGCAACGCATTCTCAGGGGCTGTGCGTTGGGCGCATCGCCGCCGGCGCCGCTACCGCGGGCGCGGAGGGCGCGGGGTTCGCTGCCGGGTTGTATCGGTTGCCGTTGTCGCGCTGCACCGGCTCCCGCTGGACATCGCGCTGGAATGGCGTGTGGCCATCCGGGCCCGCCAGCGCCCACATGCGACCCTCGATATCCACCCAATGCCAGTTGCCGGCCGGCACGGGCTGCGTGGAGACGGAAACGAACCGCGCGTCGTAGTTGCCGTCGGAGCGCTTCGTTGCTTCGAGCTGCAAGTTGAGGATGAACTGGCTTGCCACCGCATGGCCGTGTGATTCGGCCGGTTTGGTGATCATTTCGCTGATGTTCTGCGAGAGCAGCCGGCTCATCTGCGGCTCGAGCGAGATGGCGGGCGAGGCCGAGGTGACCTTGCCGCTGGCGTTGACCTGCACCAGCACGGGCAATACGCGTTGGGGGAATGGATTCAATGAACCCCGGGACGTGGACGCCATCGCGGCGCCACCCATGACCGACAACGCACCGACGAGCATGACGACTTGACTGCGCTTCATGCGACTCTCCCTGATAGCGATGGACTGTGGCTTCCGGCACCGTCCTCCGACCCGCCCTCGCGATGCCTGCCCGCAATCTGCTCTCTTCGTCAGCTTCGCGTCAACTTTCCTCGCGCGGGCCGCATTCCGCCGACTAGGGCGCCAGCCAGATCAAGCTGGCGAAACGGCCGCTCTGGGCGCCGTCCCGGCGGTAGGAATAAAAGCGGTCATCGGTGCGGGTGTCGAAGCCGCCACCATGGACGCTGCCGATGCCTGCGGCGAACAGGCGGTGGCGTGCGAGCCCGGCCAAATCGCATAGCCAATGGCCTTGACGGGTAGCCGTGAAGCATCGGGCGGCGCCGGGGTCCGTTCCCACAAAGGCGTCGCGCACCTCCTCGCCCACTTCGTAACTGGCCATGCCGATGCAGGGGCCGAGCCAGGCCATGGCCTGCTGCGGTGCCGAGGGCAGCGACAGGAGGGCCGCTTCCAGCACGCCACCGACCAGTCCACGCCAACCCGCATGGGCCGCAGCCACGCCGCTGCCATCGGCCGAGCAGAACAGCACCGGCAGGCAATCGGCGGTCAGGACGGCCAGTGGCTCGCCGCCCCGGCGGGTGACGGAGGCGTCCGCCCTGGGCTCGTCGTCGCCGGGCTCGGCGTCGACATCCGCCACGTCGGCGCCATGGACCTGCTGCAGCCAATGCGGCGCCCGCGGCAACCCCAATGCCTGCTGCACGGCCAGGCGGTTGGCCTGAACGGCCTCGGGCGCATCTCCCGCACGGGCGCCCAGGTTCAACCGGCCGTAGAGGCCCGTGGATACGCCCGGCCCCTGCCGGGTGCTGACCGCGGCGCGCACGCGGGGCGGCGCCGGCCAATCGGGGACGATCCAGGCATCGGCCACCGTCATGCGTTTACTGCCACTCGTCGAGGCCCGCCTGGGCGGTATCGGCGCGCAGGGCATCGATCAGGGCCTGCTGGTCGGCCGGACGCTCGGCGCTGAAGGACATCGGCTCGCCGGTCACCGGGTGCTCGAAGGCCAGCCGCTCGGCGTGCAACGCCTGCCGACGGAAGCCGCGCAAGACCGCCACCAGCTCGGGTGTAGCGCCCTTGGGCAGCTTCAGGCCGCCACCGTAGAGCGGGTCGCCGACCAGCGGATGGTTGATATGCGCCATGTGCACGCGGATCTGGTGCGTGCGGCCGGTTTCCAGGCTGCACTGGATCAGGCTGTGGGCCCGGAAACGCTCGCGCAGGCGGTAATGGGTGACGGCGCGCTTGCCGTCCTCCTCGTCGCGCACCGCCTGGCGCAGGCGATCGCCCATGTGACGGCCGATCGGAGCATCCACCGTGCCGCCAGCCACCAGGGTGCCGAGCACGATGGCCTCGTACTGCCGCTCCACGTCGTGCCGGGACAGCATGTCGACCAGGCCGGTGTGGGCGGCCAGCGTCTTGGCCACCACCATCAGGCCCGAGGTGTCCTTGTCCAGGCGATGCACGATGCCGCCGCGCGGCAACTGGGCCAGCGCCGGATCGTGGTGCAGCAGGGCGTTCAACACCGTGCCCGCGCTGTTGCCGGCGCCCGGATGCACGACCAGCCCGGCCGGCTTGTTCAGCACCAGCAGGTAGTCGTCCTCATGGACGATATCCAGCGCGATGGCCTCGGGCGCCAGCTCCACCTCGGTTTCCAGCTCAGCCTCGAGCTGGACCTTCTCCCCGCCGCGCAACAACTGGCGCGGGGGCGCCTTGGCGCCGTCGAGCGTCACGGCGCCACCCTTGATCCACGCCGTGAGGCGGGACCGTGAATAGTCCGGGAACATCTCAGCCAAAGCTTGGTCGAACCTCCGACCCGCGGCCGACAGCGGCACCGTGGCCTCATGACGGATCGTCGTCATGGCCTGCCGCCCGGGCAACCGGTGGTTTCGGCTATCATCCCTTTTCGATCAAACATCTGAACCCTTATCCATGCGCGTAACCAAGCTGCCGGCTTTCAAAGTCTTTGTCGTGCTCGCCATCGCCCTGTCGATGAGCGCCTGCTCGATGTTCGGCCACAAGAAGGACACCAACGATACCCTCCCGGTGGACAAGCTTTACGCCAAGGCTCACGACTCGCTCGAGCACGCCGACTATTCGGCAGCCAGCAAAGCGTACCAGCGACTGATCGCGCGCTTTCCGTCCGGTGACTACAACGAGCAGGCCCAGCTCGACCTGGCCTACTCCCAGTACAAGGACAACCAGCCGGACGACGCTTATTCCACGGTCAACCGCTTCATCAAGACGTATCCGACCCACAAGCATGTGGATTATGCCTATTACCTGCGCGGCCTGATCAATTTCGACCGCACCGGCGGCGCCATGGAGCGCATGCTGCAGTCGGGCGAGCCGCAGACCCGCCGCGACCAGGGCTTCAACCTGAAGTCGTTCGACGATTTCTCCGAACTGTCTCGCCGCTTCCCGGACAGCGCCTACACGGCCGATGCCCGCCAGCGCATGATCTACCTGCGCAACCTGCTGGCCCAGTTCGAGATCAACGTGGCCGAGTTCTACCTGCGCAACAAGGCCTACGTGGCCTCCGCCAACCGCGCGCAGTACGTGATCGAGCACTACCAGCAGGCGCCGCAGACTGGCGACGCGCTGGCCATCCTCACCCGCAGCTACCTGTCGATGGACCAGAAGGGCCTGGCCGACCAGACCCGCCAGGTGCTGGCCGCCAACTACCCGAACCATCCGTACCTGACGGATCCGAAGTGGCCGCACGCGCCGTCGCTGATCCGCAAGATGATTCCGTTCTCGGGACACCATTGATCGAAGCCCGGGATCGACGGAAGGCATGAAAAAAGCCGGTGGGAAACCACCGGCTTTTTGTTTGCTTCAGCTTTGCCCCTGTAGGAGCGCACCCAGTGCGCGAAAAACCTACGAAGCGGTGACGCCGCAACCCATGCGCCCCGGATGACCTCGCAAAGATTTCACCACGACGCGCGACGATCGCGCACTGGGTGCGCTCCTACAGGGGAAAGCCCTGTCAGCGCCAACCCGACGTAATCGGATACCGCCGCTCACGCCCGAACGCCCGCGTCGTCACTCGCGGACCCGGCGCAGACTGCCGCCGCTTGAACTCGTTGAGCAGTACCAGCCTCACCACGCGTCGCACCGTATCGGCATGGAAACCGTGTGCGGCAATTTCCGCCTGCGACTCTTCACCTTCGATGAAACGCGCGAGGATGGCATCCAGCTCGTCGTAAGGCGGCAGCGAGTCCTGGTCGGTCTGGTTGTCGCGCAGTTCCGCCGACGGCGGCCGATCGATCACCGCCGAAGGAATCGCCTCCGGCTCGCCCCTGCGCGCGGCATGCACATTGCGCCAGCGCGACAGGCGATACACGGCGGTCTTGTAGACATCCTTGAGCGGCGCGTAGGCGCCGCACATGTCGCCATAGAGCGTGGCGTAGCCCACGGCCATCTCGCTCTTGTTGCCGGTGGCGAGCAGCAGGCGGCCATGCTTGTTGGACATCGCCATCAGCGTCACGCCGCGCGTGCGCGACTGCAGGTTTTCTTCGGTGGTATCCGCCGATTTGCCCGCGAACGCTGGTGCCAGCGCGCCGAGGAAGGCATCGACCATCGGCTCGATGTTGATGATGTGATACTCCACGCCCAGCTGCTCTGCCTGCGCACGCGCGCCATCCAGCGAAAGCTGCGAGGTGTAGCGCGTAGGCATCATCACCGCGGTCACGCGCTCGGCACCCAGCGCATCCACCGCCAGCGCCAGCGTCAACGCGGAATCGATGCCGCCGGACAACCCAAGCAACACGCCAGGAAAGCCGTTCTTGTCGATGTAGTCGCGGATGCCGCGCACCAGCGCGGCATACAGCGTGGCTTCCGACGAGACGTCTTCCGTGCTGGGCCAGCCATCCGGGTACAGCGTGCGCGTATCGCGATCGAAATCCACCCACAGCATCGCATCGACAAAGTTCGGCGCACGCGCTGCCACGGTGCCATCGCCATTCACCAGCAACGAGCCGCCGTCGTACACCACTTCGTCCTGGCCGCCGATCATGTTGAGGTAGGCGATTGCGCAGCCGGTTTCCAGCGCCCTGTCCTTCAGCACGCGCTCGCGCTCGGACTGCTTGGCGTCGCCCCAGGGCGACGCATTGATGACCACGATCAGCTCGGCGCCGGCCGCCGCGGCCTTGGCAGCGGGTTCGGGCTCCCAGATGTCTTCGCAGATCAGCAGGCCGACGGGTACGCCATCGATCGACGCCACGGCGCTGTCGCTACCGGGACGGAAATAGCGCTTGTCGTCGAACACGCCGTAATTGGGCAGCGCCTGCTTGTGCGTGGTGAGCTCGATGCGCCCGCCGCGTAGCAAGCTGGCAGCGTTGTAGACCTCGCCCTCGCTGTGCGGATGCCCCACCAGCGCGGCCACACCGTTGGTGGCGCCTGCGAGCGCGTTGAGCTCGCATTGGCAGGCTGCCAGGAAACTCGGGCGCAGGAGAAGATCTTCCGGCGGATAACCGCTCAAAGTGAGCTCCGGGAACGCGACCAATGACGCACCGCCCGCACGCGCCTGCGCCACGAGGTCGCCGACCTTGGCGGCGTTGGCCGCAACCGCACCGACCGGGAAATCGAACTGCGCTAGCGCGAAACGTAGAGACGACATGCCGTGGGGATCCTGGCTATGGGGCCTGAAATGATACCCGACCCCCGCCGGGCCATCCGCCTCACCATCCGTGTCCAAGGGCCCGGCGCCTGCCCGGACGACCGACGGTCAGGCTACGGGTTGCAGCAGCAACATCGCGGCCAGCGTCAGCATGAAAGCCGCGACCGCCACGTCGAACACACGCCAGGCGAACGGACTGCGGAAGATGGGCAACAGTACGCGCGCGCCATAACCCAGCGACAGGAACCACACGACGCTGGCCGTCGATGCACCCGCGGCGAATATCCATCGTCCCTGGCCGTCGTAATGGGTGGAAAAGCTCCCTAGCAGCACGACGGTATCGAGGTAGACGTGCGGGTTGAGCAGCGTGAAGCCCAGGCAGGCGAGTACGACGCGGCCGCGGCTGCCCGCGCCGTTCCCGGCCGGCTGCAGGCCGCTTTCACCCTGCCATGCACGCCGCAGCGCAAATACGCCATAGGCCGCCAGGAACGCGGCCCCGGCGTAACGCAGCCACTGCAGCAGCCCCGGATGCTGCTGCACCGCCAGTCCCATGCCGGCCACGCCGAGCAGGATGAGACTGATGTCGGCAAGGATGCATACGAGCACGACCGAACCGATATACGTGCGCTGCAAGCCCTGCCGCAGAACGAAAGCGTTCTGGGCGCCAATGGCGATGATCAGTCCCGCGCCCGCGGCGAGGCCGGCCAGGTAAGCAGTGAAGGACATGAGGAAGACCTTGGGGAAAGGCGCTTACTTTCGCGCAAGCGGTATATTCAGTAAAACTAAACTTACTGATGATGATTAAGAAATTCTAATGACCATGTAGGAGCGCACCCAGTGCGCGACCGCAGAGGTCATCGATACGTCGCGGTCGCGCACTGGGTGCGCTCCTACAAAAACCGGTGCGCGAGGCCACGCCATGAGTCTGCTGAACCCCCAACTGGCTGCCTTCGCGGCCGTGCTCGACGAAGGCAGCTTCGACGCCGCAGCCCAGCGCTTGTCGCTGACGCCGTCGGCCATCTCGCAGCGGATCAAAGCGCTTGAAGATCGCCTTGGCCAGGTGCTTATCCTGCGGCGCAATCCCTGCGAAGCCACGCCGGCGGGCAAGCGCCTGCTGCGCAGCGTGCAGCAGCTGCGCCTGCTGGAAGCGGAAACGTTGGAAGCATTCCACGTGGACTCCGACGACTCCGGCCCCGCCTTGGCCGCCCTGGCTGTCAATGCGGATTCGCTGGCCACCTGGTTTCTGGCGGCGCTCGCCGATCTGCACGAGCAACATCAGCTGCTGTTCGACGTACGGGTCGAAGACCAGGACCATTCCACCGATCTCCTGCGCGACGGCTCAGTGCTTGGCGCCGTCACCGCCATAGCGCAACCCGTGCAAGGTTGCGCAGTGAAGAAACTGGGTGTGATGCGCTACTTGCCGATCGCGTCGCCCGCGTTCGTGAAGCGCCACTTCCCACGCGGCGTCGACGCCGCTTCGCTGGCGAAAGCACCCATGCTCGTGTTCAACCGCAAGGACGAGCTGCAGTGGCGCTTCATCCGCAGCGTGACACGCGCACGGCTCGCACCACCCATGCACTACCTGCCCTCCTCCACGGCCTTCGTGGAAGGCGCCGCACTGGGTCTTGGCTGGGCGATGGCTCCCGAGTCGATGCTCGAGAAGTCGTTCGCGGAGGGATCCCTTCAGCCGATCGCTCCCAAGCGATGGCTGGACGTGCCGCTGTATTGGCAGCACTGGGCCATAGGATCCAAGACACTCGACTGCATTTCCGAGGCACTGCTGGGCGCTTCAGCGCAAGCATTGCGGCATCGCGCCTAGGCCATTGCATTGCACCCCATCGTGCCACTCAAGCCACTCTAATCCGGCAAGACATCAGGTCCCGCCCCGACAGCCATCCCATTCGTGTTGGTGAACACTGCGTCGATCATCGATCCGACAAGGAAACCGCATGAAGCAGAGGACAAAGGCGTTCGTCGCGTTTTTGGGTCTTGGTGTACTGGGTATCACAGCGGGGCTGTACCGATATTTGCATCATCCCGTTGCACCACCTCTGGTTGCCGTGCCATTTGCCATGAACAAGTCAGGTAACACGACTCGCGTCGATTTCACGATCGAGCGTAACCGACTGACAAAGCGGCGAATGATGATCGCCCTGGAATTCCCGAAGAGCCCGGATTTCTCGATCGAACGGGCACTTGAGCAGAACGCGCCTGCCGTCCGTGTCGCCATCTTTCGCGAAGACCAGGGCACGTGGACAACCATTCCCATCGAAGGCTACGAGGAGCTCGCGCGAGCCGTACCCGGTGCTCCCCTGAGTGATGGCTCGGCGCACCCACTTTCCGGGCGACGGAGCATCAGGCTCCATCTTTACGGATGGAACGACACATCTTCTGTGTTGATTGGGGGATTCAGCCCGACCGGGCCGGGCCACTACTACGTGACGATCGAGACCCTGGATGACTTCCCGATGTTTTCAGACGTGAGAACCGTCCTGAAAGTCGACGACTTCTATAACACCGGCAAGTAAAGGACTACGCCATGACGGAGCAACAGAAATACTCAGCAACCATCTATGTCGCTGCGCCGGGCACCCCGCTTGCCAACGAAAGGGAGCCGGCTGCCACCTCGCTACCGGGGCACATGTTCTTCACCATCAGCGATGGCCACGACAGCAAGAGCTTTGGTTTCGCACCCGTTGAGCACGGCAGCATCAACGGTCCCGGGAGAGTCGTACGAGATGACTCGGATAATTACCGGAATCCACTCTATTCGCGCACATTGGAAATCACGAAGGATCAGTACGACAAACTGCGAGCCTTTGGCGAAAGTCCCGAAAAATTTGGATTCGACACGCATTACAGAGACGTGCGAAACAACTGCGTCGACTTCAGCTGGGCTGCACTGAACCACGCAGGTTTGAAGCGTACGGAACAGATCGAATCAAGGAGCGTGGAAGTCGATGGCAAATCGGCATATCGCCCTGTGCAGAACGTCGACAGCGTCCGCAGCATTCAACCGCCGATGCCCGGGAGCCCGCTGAATCAGGAACACCTCAATCCGATGCCAAGGCGATCGGTGATGCAGCATCTCCTGACCGAAGAAAATCATCCCGTTCGCCTGGATGACGCTGCCCATCCCGATCACGCGCTGTACCTTCAGGCACGCAACGGAGTCCATCAACTCGACGCTTCACATGGACGGATACCCGACGAACGAAGCGACAACCTCGCGGCGTCTCTAACGGTGGCGGCGCGGGCCCAGGATATGGGGCGAATCGATCGCGTGATGCTCAGCGACGATGCCCATCGCACTCTCGCGATGCAGGGCGACCTTGCCGCCCTCAACATACGATTTGCCCAAGTGGCGACCTTGGAGGGCCTGAATACCTCGGTCGCGCAAAGCAGCACTGAATGGAAACAGGTCGCCGATCGACAACAGGAAGCCGCGCGCTCGCTGACTCAAGAGCCATCCATGCCGCAAGAGCAGCCATCCAAGTCGCAGGCGCCAGCCATGCGGGCCTGACGAACGCCATGGCAACAAAAAAGGGCCGCATCGCTGCGGCCCTTTTCGTATCGGTCGAAGAGACCCGAAGACTTACTTCTTCATCAGACCGGCGAGGGTCTTGCCGAGGTCGGCCGGGGACTTCACCGTGGTGACGCCCGCCTTCTCCAGCGCAGCGAACTTCGCCGCCGCCGTGCCCTTGCCGCCCGAGATGATGGCGCCGGCATGGCCCATGCGCTTGCCCGGAGGAGCCGAGGCGCCTGCGATGAACGACACCACAGGCTTCTTGACGTACTCGCCGATGAACTCGGCGGCGTCTTCTTCAGCCGAACCGCCGATTTCGCCGACCATGATGATGCCTTCGGTCTGCGGATCGTCCTGGAACATCTTCAGGCAGTCGATGAAGCTCAGGCCGTTGATCGGGTCGCCGCCGATGCCGATCACGGTGGACTGGCCCAGGCCTTCGTTGGTGGTCTGGAACACCGATTCGTACGTCAGCGTGCCGGAGCGCGACACGATGCCGACCTTGCCCGGCATGTGGATGTGGCCCGGCATGATGCCGATCTTGCACTCGCCCGGGGTGATGATGCCGGGGCAGTTCGGACCGATCAGCACGGTTTCCGGATGCTGGGCCAGCACGTTCTTCACGCGCAGCATGTCCAACACCGGGATGCCCTCGGTGATCGCCACGATGACCTTGATGCCGGCGTCGATGGCTTCGAGGATCGAGTCGGCCGCGAACGGCGGCGGCACGAAGATGACGGACGCGTCGGCGCCGGTCTCATCGACGGCTTCGACGACCGAGTTGAAGACTGGCAGGCCGATGTGCTCGGTGCCGCCCTTGCCCGGGGTCACGCCACCGACGACCTTGGTGCCGTAGTCCAGCGCCTGCTGCGCGTGGAAGGTGCCCTGCTGGCCGGTGAAGCCCTGCACGAGGACCTTGGTGTTCTTGTTGACGAGAACGCTCATGGTTCAGTTGCTCCTCAGGCCTTGGCCGCAGCCACGGCTTTCTGCGCCGCATCGTTGAGATCGTCGGCCGGCGTGATCGCCAGGCCGGAGTTGGCCAGCAGTTCGCGGCCCAGCTCCACATTGGTGCCCTGCAGGCGCACCACGACGGGGATCTTCAGACCCACTTCCTTCACGGCCGCGATGATGCCTTCGGCGATCAGGTCGCAACGCACGATGCCGCCGAAGATGTTGACCAGGATGGCCTTCACCTTGTCGGAGGAGAGGATGAGCTTGAACGCCTCGGTGACGCGTTCCTTGGTGGCACCGCCGCCGACGTCGAGGAAGTTGGCCGGCTCGCCGCCTGCCAGCTGGATCACGTCCATGGTGGCCATGGCCAGGCCTGCGCCGTTGACCATGCAGCCGATGGAGCCGTCCATGGTCACGTAGTTCAGGTTGTGCTGCACGGCAGCCGCCTCAGCCTGGTCTTCCTGGGTCAGGTCGCGCATGGCGGCCAGGTCCGGATGACGGAATTCGGCGTTGTCGTCGGAGTTGACCTTGCCGTCGAGCGCGGCGAGGTTGCCGTCTTCGAGGATGGCGAGCGGGTTCAGCTCGACCAGGGACAGGTCCTTCTCGTTGAACAGCTTGTACAGGCCCAGCATGATCTTGGTCAGCTGGCCGACCTGCTTCGCGTTGAGGTCCATGGCGAAGCCGAGCTGGCGGCACTGGTACGGCTGCAGGCCTTCCACGAAGTCCACCACGATGGTGTGGATGTCTTCCGGGGTGTCCTTGGCGACCTGCTCGATGTCCACGCCGCCGTGCTTGGAGGCGATGAACGAGATCGACTTGGAATCACGGTCCGTCAGGATCGACAGGTACAGTTCCTTGGCGATGTTGGTCGCGTCGGTGACGAGCACCAGGTTTACCGGCAGTGCGCGGCCGGCGGACTGGTAGGTTTCCATGTTGGTGCCCAGCATGCCCTTGGCAGCTGCACGCACGTCATCGAGGCTCTTGCAGAACTTCACGCCGCCGGCTTTGCCGCGGCCACCTGCGTGGATCTGTGCCTTGACCATCCACTGCGAACCACCAAGGTGCTTGGCGGCGTCGACAGCGGCATCGGGAGAGTTGGCGACCTTGCCCGGGGGCACGGCAATGCCGTACTTCGCGAACAGTTCTTTGGCCTGGTACTCGTGGAAATTCATTCGATACCTCGAGCGAACGGGGAAACATGACGGCCGCACGGGTTGTGGGACCCGGGCGGTCAGGGGAACGACGGCGACTACTGGAAGCTGCGCTGCCGGATGCAGTGCGCCGCCGCCTGCCTGTCGACATGACGAAAACCGCGCAATACGGCCGCCTATTTTCGCGGAAGCGGCCCCCGATGGAAAGGGGCGAGCATCCGGCGGACCGTATGGTGGGCGCCCTCTGGCGCCCGTGAAGGGCGCGTCTATACTGGCTGGAACCGTCTTCCGGCCCAGACGAGAGTACCCATCCAGGTGTCCAGCACCGTCCAGCCCGCGTACTCCAACGCCCGTCCCGCCCCCGAGGCGGCACGCCACGAGTTGCTCTTCCTCAACTGCTTCCGTCTGGCGCAGGCCCTGGTCTATGTCGGCCTGGCGCTGAGCCCCAACGCCCTGGGCTGGCCCAAGCTGGCGGACGTGGGCCTGGCGCGCGGCATGGCGGTGCTGTTCCTGCTGTTCGCCCTGGGCATGCTTTCGCTGACCCGGCGGTCCACGCCCTGGATCCGCTGGACCGTGTCGGGCGCGCTGATCGTCGACATCATCGCGGCGGTGCTGGCCATCGCCACCATGCACGATGCCCGCATCGGCATCGCCATGATGCTGGCGGTAAACCTGGCCGCGGGTGCGCTGATCCTGCCGCTGCGCCTGTCCTGCTTCTTCGCCGCCGTGGCCACGCTGGGCGTGTTGGGCCATTCGGTGTTCGAAATCCAGCATGGCGACACCGGCATGGACCGGGAGCTGCTGGAGTCCAGCCTGTTCGGCTTGGCCTACTTCGCCATCACCGTGCTTTGTTATGTGCTGAGCCGGCAGATCCGCGCCAGCGAGGCGCTGGCCGAACAGCGCGGCGTCGACCTGGCCAACCTGGCCCAAGTCAACGAGTTGATCATCCGCCGCATGAAGACCGGCGTGCTGCTGGTGGACGACGCCAACCGTATCCATCAGATCAATGAATCGGCGTGGATGCTGCTGGGCAACCCCACGGCGGACCAGCGCGACCTTGGCCGCGTGGCGCCGGAGCTGTCGCGGCGCCTCTATCACTGGATGACCTCGGGCAAGCTGGACGAATCGGCCACCCAGCTCGCCGACGGTGTGCCCGAAGTGGTGCCCCGTTTCAGCCGACTGGCGCCGAACGACGACTCGCACGTGCTGATCTTCCTCGACGACACCTCGCTGGTGTCGCGTCGCGCGGAGGAGCTGACGCTCAGTTCGCTGGGGCGCCTGTCGGCCTCGATCGCGCACGAGATCCGTAATCCGCTGGCGGCGATCCGCTACTCGGCGCAGCTGCTCGCCGAGTCGCACGACCTGCCGCCGACGGACCAGCGCATGGTGGAGATCATCAACAACCACTGCGTGCGCCTCAACGAGATCATCGAGAACATCCTGCAGCTGTCGCGGCGCGAGCGCTCACGCCCGGAAACGCTGGACCTTGGCATGTGGGCCAACCAGTTCGTAGAGGAATATCGCCAGGGCAATGACATTGGCGAGGATTCGTTGCGCGTGATCCAGGCCAGCACGCCGGTCGCCGCCGTGGCCGATCCGCAGCAGTTGCAGCAGGTGGTGTGGAACCTGGTGCAGAACGCGCTGCGTTACGGCCGCATGCCTGGCGAGCCGGCGCGCGTGATGGTGGTGGCGCGACATGGCGAACACGGCGTGCCGATCCTTGAAGTGATCGACCGTGGTCCGGGTATTGCACCCAAGGTGGCGGCGCAGATCTTCGAGCCGTTCTACACCACGCACGAATACGGCACCGGACTTGGCCTCTATCTCGCGCGTCAGATGAGCGAGGCGAACCAGGCGTCGCTGGAATACGTGCGCGTGGCGGGCGGTGGCAGTTGTTTCCGGTTGGTATTGACGCCGGCGCGCATGGGGCGGTCGACGGGGGATGCGGCGGCGGCTGGTTGACTGTGCCCCGGACTTCCTACCTTTGTAGGAGCGCACCCAGTGCGCGATAAGCCGAGCCGAATGCGCGCAACTTAGCGCTATTTCGCTGCTGGATTTTCTTGACGCCACGCTGATGCGCGCGGTGATCGCGCACTGGGTGCGCTCCTACAGAGGGAGGCCCGGCTTCGCGACTCAGGTCTCGCGGACGATCAGTTCGACCGGCAACACCTCGGAGTTCACGGTCTTGTCACCGATCATGGCGAGCACCTTACGCGCCAGCAGCGTGCCGCCTTCCTGCCAGTCCTGCCGCACGGAACTGAGGGGCGGCAGTGCTGTGGCTGCGAGCGGCATGTCGTCGTAACCCACCACCGACACATCGCCGGGCACGCTGCGGCCCAGCTTGTTGAGGGCGCGGATGGCGCCCATCGCCAGCAGGTCACTGCAGGCGAACACCGCGTCGAACGGCACCTTGCGTTCGGTCAACGAATACATCGCATCCATGCCCGAGGCGAGGGTGAACTCGTCGCGCCGGATCAGCAGCGGCTTCACCCCATGCGCGGCCAGTGCGTCGACGAAGCCGTTGAGGCGGTCGAAGATCTCGGGGTGGTTGGGGTTGCCCACGAACACGGGGTTGCGTCGGCCCAGCGCGATGAAGTGATCCGCCACGACGCTGCCGCCCTGACGGTTGTTGCTGCCCACCACCACGTGTTCATCGCCCTCGCCCGGAGCGCCCCACACCACCATCGGCAGGCCCAGCTTGTCGAAGCGGCGCACTGCATCCTGGCGCGAACCCTGGCCCAGCAGGATCAGGCCGTCCGCCGCTTGCACCGCCGCAGCCGTCGCCCCCTGGCGCGTGGTCAGCAGCACGCTATAGCCGTGGGCGGTCAGTTCCTGGGAGATGCCGCCGAGCAGGATCAGCGGGTACGGGTCGAGCATGGTGCGGTCGTGCGAGGGCTTCATTTCCACGATCACGGCGACCGTGTGGCTGCGCCGAAGACGCAGGTTGCGCGCACTGACGTTGAGCTTGTAGCCGAGCTTCTGGGCCAGCGCCTGGAGGCGTTCGCGGGTCTCCCGGTTGACCAGCGGGCTGTCGCTCAGCGCACGGGACACGGTGATCTTCGATACGCCGGCGACCCTGGCCAGGTCGGCCATGGTCAAGCTGGCAGGAAGCGTGGCGACACCCTCGTGTTTCTTCTGGTTACGACTCAAGACCTGGCCCCAATGTCTTGTGAGTGACGACGCAGCATCCGCGTCGTCGCCGACCGTGGCAGGGGCAAGTGTCCCGGTTTGTGGCCGATGCGTCCAACTCTTCCCCAACCACGGCTTCACGGAACGCTGCGCCCGTCTTGCCGCGGCCTTGGCGGGGACTCGTGTATCGGAAATGATATCGATATCAGGTGAAATTATGCTGCATAACAACAATTGTTATCGATACCTTGATATCGATAACAATTGTTGTAAGCTGCCGCCCACTTCAAGAGCAGGGTCATCCGTACACGTGCGGCATGACCCATAAAAGCCGACAACGTGCCGGGGAGAGTGTGTGGATCACCATGAAACGGCGTCGGTCATGCCGCCTGCGCGCAGCAGGCCCTGCGACCCCTGGCTGCTGATCCGCCGCCAATCGAACCCTTCCGCGTTCGCCCAGGACGAAAGCCTGTTTGCCCTCTCGAACGGCAGCCTGGGCGTGCGCGGTGGCCTCGAAGAGGATGACAGCCCGAGCCAGGGCTGCTTCCTCGCCGGGGCGTGGGAACGTGCACCGATCGAATACCACGAGCGCTTCCCCGGTTTTGCCGCACATACCGATACCCGGGTGCCGGTGACGGACGGCACGCGCATCCACCTGCGCCTGGGCGATACGCCGGTGCGGCTCGGCGAAGGCGAATGGCTCGATTTCGAGCGCGCCCTCGACCTCCGCTCAGGCTGCTACCGACGCCGCCTGCGTTGGCGGTCGCCGGAGGGCGCCACGCTGGAGATCGAAGCCGAGCGCGTCGTAAGCCTGGACGCCCCCGCCTTGCTTGCCATCCGCTATCGCGTGCGCTCGATCGACTACCGCGGTCCTATCACGCTGGAATCCTCGCTCAGTACGGCACGCGATGCCGTCGAACAGGGCGATGACCCCCGCATCGGCACCCGCCTCGACGGCGGTTTTTCCACCTGCGATGCGCGCGCCGAGGAAGATCACGCCTACGTGCTGCAGCAGACCGCGCACAGCGGCATTCGCGTCGCCTGCGTGCAGCGCCACGCTTATGACGACAACCAGCTCGGGTTCCGCCTCGCCAACCTCGCACCGCATGGCGTGATGCAGGTCTACGAGGGCGATCTGGTTCCCGGTGGATCGGTCGTCCTCGAAAAGTACGTGTCCTACGCCTGGAGCGCGCCGCACGGCGACGACAGCGACGCCACGCTGCTCGATCGCGCCGACGCCAGCCTTTCGCAGGCGCGGGAGACCGGCTACGACGCGCTGCTGGCGCGCCAGGCCGCGATGTTCGATGCGCTGTGGCGCAATGTCGACCTCGCCATCGACGGCGACCCGCGCACCGAGCAGGCGCTCCGCTTCAACCTCTTCCATGTCTTCCAGTCGAGCAGTCGCGACGGGCACAGCAGCACCGCTGCCAAGGGCCTCACCGGCGAAGGCTACGAAGGCCACTATTTCTGGGACGCCGAGGCGTTCATGCTGCCCGCGATGGTCACCCTCGCGCCGGAACTCGCGCGCGGCATGCTCACTTATCGCTACCGCACGCTGGAACGCGCGCGCCTTCATGCGCGCGAACTCAACCACGCGCGCGGCGCGCTCTATGCGTGGCGCACCATCAGCGGCGACGAGTGCTCGGCCTACTTCCCCAGCGGCTCGGCGCAGTACCACATCAATGCAGCCGTGGCGTGGGCGATCCGCCAGTACGTGGACGTGAGCGGCGACCTGGGCTTCCTGCGCGACCACGGCGCGGAAATCCTTTTCGAGACGGCGCGCATCTGGCTGGACATCGGTCACTTCAATGCGCGGCGCAATGGCGCCTTCTGCATCCACGGCGTGACCGGCCCGGACGAATACACCGCGCTAGTGGACAACAACCACTACACCAACCGCATGGCGCAGCGTCACCTGCGCGACGCGGCGCAAGTCGCGCACTGGCTGGCGGAATACGACCCGCACTTCTTCACCGAACTTGCGCGCCGCATCGACCTGGAGTCGTTCGAGGTAATGCAGTGGCTGCGTGCCGCGGACGCCATGTACCTGGCCGAAGATGCCGAGCTCGGCATTTTCCCGCAGGACGACACCTTCCTCGATAAGCCGCGCATGCCCACGCGTGCGCACGGCGACGCCAAGCGCCCTCTTCTGCTGGAACTGCATCCTCTGAGCATCTACCGCCACCAGGTATGCAAGCAGGCGGACACGCTGCTGTCGCTGATGCTGGCCGGCGATGGCGTGTCGCGCGAAGCGAAGCGCCGCAACTTCGATTATTACGAAGGCGTCACCGCGCACGACTCGACGCTCTCCGCATCGACCTTCAGCGTGATCGCCGCGGAAGTCGGCGAAGCGGACAAGGCCTGGCGCTATTTCCAGGACACCTTGCGCGTGGATCTCGACGACCTGCACGGCAACGCCGCGCACGGCGTGCACATGGCCGCGATGGCCGGCAGCTGGCTCGCTCTTTGCTGGGGCTATGGTGGCGTGCGCATCAACCACGGGCAGCTTTCACTGGCCCCGCGATTGCCCGATGCATGGCATGGCTACCGTTTTGGCCTGCAATGGCGCGGCTCGCATCTGCGCGTGGAGGTCAGCCAGACCGGCGTGCACTACTCGCTGACGCGTGGCGATGAAGTCAACTTCCATCACGAGGGCGAGCTGCTGCAGCTGCGCAAGGGCGAATCGTTGTCGCTGCCGCATCGCTTCGCCGAGGCTCGCCAGCCGTTGCGCGCGGTGATCTTCGATCTCGATGGCGTGATCGCCGACACCGCTGTTGTACATCGTGCGGCGTGGGAGCGGCTTGCACAGGAAATCGATGCAACGTTCGACGAAGTGCTGGCCGAACGCATGAAGGGTGTGGATCGCCGCGGCTCGTTGGAGATCCTGCTCGAACGCGCGCCGCGCACTTACTCCGAAGCGGAGAAGGACGAGCTCGGCGAACGCAAGAACCGCTATTACCGCGAGCAGATCGGCAGCTTCGGCCCCGACAACCTGCTGCCCGGAGCGCGCCATGCCGTCGAGACAACACGCAACGCCGGCCTGCGCGTTGCGCTCGCTTCGGCGAGCCGCAACGCGCCGTTGTTGCTCGAACGACTCGGCATCGCCGACCTGTTCGACTACATCGTGGATGCCTCGACGATCGAGCGCTCCAAGCCAGACCCTGAAATCTTTTTGGCCGCCGCCGCAGGTTTGGGCGTGGCGCCGGCCGCTTGCCTGGGCGTGGAAGACGCCGCCGCGGGCATCGCCAGTATCCGTGCTGCGGGCATGGTCGCCGTAGGTGTAGGCCAACGCGAGGTCCTGGGGGAGGCAGATGTCGTGCTGCCGGGCCTGACCGCGTTCCGCATCGTGGAGTTTGTTGAAGACAAAAACTGCGCAACGGCGGAAAGAGCCGAAGCGTCGCATATCAACACGTAAAGTGGCCCGATTTGGGCGGGGAGGCACGACCATGAACACGCAAGGCATCACCCGACAGTTACTCGCAGCCGCGATCGTTACCGCACTCGCGATGGGCGCCGCCCACGCGCAGGACGCAACGCCAGCGCAAAGCCAAGCACCGGCTTCACCGCAGTCCCAGCAGCCCGCACCTGCAGCACCTGCGGGCGACCAGAAGAGCGCCAAGACCCTGGACCAGGTGGTGGTCACCGGTACGTCTGCCGTCGGCGGCCTGAAGAAGATCGACGCCAGCTATTCGGTGGTCAGCGTCAACGCCGAGCAGATCAAGCAGGCCAACCCCAAGAGCACGGCCGACCTGCTGAAGGTGTCGCCGGGCATGTGGCCAGAATCCACCGGCGGCCAGACCGGCGCCAACATCGAGATCGCCGGCTTCCCGGGCGGCGGCGATGCACCGTTCTTCACCACGCAGATGATGGGCTCGCCGCTGTATGGCATGCCCACGCTGTCGTTCTTCGAAACCACGTCGATTTTCCGTCTCGACGACACCGTGGAACGCGCGGAAATCCTGCAGGGCGGCCCCTCCGTGATGTACGGCGACGGCCAGATGGGCGCCACCGCCAACTTCATCCTTAAGCAGGGTACGGATGTACCCAGCGGCAGTGTCGGCGTCACCTACGGCAATGAAGGCCTGTGGCGCACGGATGCCTTCCTGGGCTTCCCGCTGGGCAACAAGTGGTACGGCAGCGTCGGCGGCTTCTATCGCGATTCGGACGGCGTGCGCAGTCCGGGCTTCGCTGCGGACAAGGGCGGCCAGTTCACCGCCACGATCTCGCATGACATGGACAACGGCTCACTGGTGTTCTATGCGCGTCAGCTCAACGACCGCAACCAGTTCATCACGCCGATCCCGCTGATCCAGAGCGGCACGGACAACTTCAGCGCGTATCCGGGCTTCGATCCGCTCACCGACACCTACTACAGCAAGTACATCCAGCACGTGAACCTGCCGGGCTATCCCGGTGGTGGCACCAGCGCCAACCTTGCCAACGGTCGCGGCGCGAAGTTCAGCTTCTTCGGCATGAACTTCGACTACGACCTCGGCGACGGCTGGAACATCTCGGACAAGTTCCTGATCGATGGCGGCGACGTCGACACCAATGCGCTGTTCTCCGGCACCAACCCGGCCAGCCTCGATGACGAGCTGTACAACCTCGGCACCGACTTCGGCGGCTTCAAGCTGCCGGCGGGCTCGGCCACGGCCACCTATGTCAACGGCGGCGGCGCGGTCGATCCGAACCAGAGCGTAATCCACCAGGGCTGGTGGTTCATCCACAAGCACCTGAAGAACGTCAACAACGATTTCCATATCAGCAAGGAAATCTTCGAAGGCAACACGCTCACTGCCGGCCTCTATCTCGCGCACTACACCGACAACGACGAGTGGAACCTCGGCAACCAGATGCTGATGACCAATACGCCGAACGCACGGCCGATCCAGGTCAGCTACATCGGCACCGATGGCCAGCGCCATCAGCTCACCGACTACCAGGGCCTGCTCGACTACGGCGCCTTCAACATCACCGAACACGGCCAGTCGACCAACAAGGCGTTCTACCTCACCGATTCCTGGCGCATCGACAAGTGGCTGATCGACGCCGGCGCACGCGTGGAAAACCAGGACTCCACCCTGCACGTGTGCAACCTCGTCAACAAGAACCTCGACGGCAACACGCTGACCGACTACGACAACGCCGTACCGGTCTGCGATGGCACCTTCGCTACCACCAAGTACGACAAGACCCACACCTCGTGGACGTTCGGCGTGAACTACGAGATCACCGACCAGATGTCGGTGTACGTCCGCGCCAACAAGGGCGCGCACTTCGGTGACTTCGACAACGCGCTGCGTGGCAACATGACTGGCAACACGCCGCCGCTGCAGAAGATCCAGAACTTCGAAGGTGGCTTCAAGTTCCAGAACAAGTACGTCTACGCGGACATCAGCGCCTACCACCGCCAGTTCAACGGCCTGCCCTACCAACCGACCAACGGCGAAGGTGTGCCGGTCGGCCAGCAGTTGCTGTACGGTTCGGACTCCAAGGGCGTAAACCTTGTCGGCGCGGTTACGCCGATCGACCACCTGAAGCTGCAGTTGGTGGCCAACTACCTCGATGGCCACTACTCGCATTACTCGGCCTGTATCCCGTATGTGAACCAGGTATCGGGCAACGGCTGTGCCTTCATTGATGGCGTGCAGCTGCAGCGTCAGCCGAAGCATCGCTACATGTTCACCCCGAGCTATGACATGCCGTTCTCGTGGGGCGACGTGCTGGCATTCGTCACGTACACCTACGTGGGTCCGCACACGCAGGATCAGTCCGGCCTGCAGCAGTTGGGCACCTATTACACGCTCGACTTCGGTATCGTGGCCAACGTCGAGACGAACTGGGAGCTTCGCCTGCAGGGCACCAACATGACCAACCAGTTGGGCCTCACCGAGAGCAACTCGCGCATCTTCGGTTCGGCCGCAGGATCCAATGGCGTGATCCTGGCCCGACCGCTGGAAGGCCGCGAGGTGAATTTCTCCGTGAAGTATAAGTTCTAAGAGAGCACTTCCCTCGACTGTTCCGGGCCGCCCGCACCGCGGCGGCCCGGAACCTTTTTCACGAGTGGCTGCAAGGGGTGGGGATGAACCGGTACCGCATGATCGCTGCACTGGCGACGATTTACATGGTGTTCGCGATCCTGCTGAACAGCGTAGGTACCGTCATCCTGCAATCCATCCATACCTTCGGCATCGACAAGCCGCAGGCGAGTCTGCTCGAACTTTTCAAGGATCTTCCGATCGCCGTCACTTCGTTTCTGGTGGCGTCGTTCCTGCCCAAGCTGGGCTATCGCCGCGCGATGATGCTGGCGCTGGTGATCGTGGGTAGCGCATGCGCGTTGATGCCGCTGTATCCCAGTTTCCACACCACCGAATTGCTGTTCACCTGCGTTGGCGTGTCGTTCGCGCTGGCGAAGGTGTCCGTGTACTCCTCGATCGGCCTGCTTACGCACGACAAGGCGGAGCACGGTCGGCTCACCAATACCATCGAAGGCCTGTTCATGCTGGGCGTACTGGCCAGCGGCTGGTTGTTCAGTGCGTTCATCGATCATGCGAACCCCGAGAATCCGTCGTGGTTCAACGTCTACTGGGTGTTGTCGGCGATGTGTTTCGGCACCGTCGTGCTGCTTTGGGGCGCCACGCTCGACGAGTCGGCCGCGCATGGCGGCATGGCCTCGTCGATGGGCCAGGCGCTGCGGCAGATGTATCGCCTGCTGATGCGCACACTGGTCTATGTGTTCCTGCTGTCGGCTTTCCTCTACGTGCTGATCGAGCAGAGCTTCAGCACCTGGTTGCCGACCTTCAACAACGAGATCCTCAAGCTGCCCAACGCGATGAGCATCCAGATGGCGAGCATCCTCGCCGGTGCCACCGCGCTGGGCCGCATCGTCGCCGGACAGCTGCTGCGTCGCATGCCGTGGCATGTGCTGCTCAATCTTTGCGTGGTTGGCATGGCGACGCTGATCGTGCTGGTGCTCCCGCTGGCTCGCGAGGCCACGGTGACGGCCGATACCGGCTGGTTCAACGCGCCGCTCGCCGCTTATCTCATTCCACTGATCGGATTGCTGATGGCGCCGATCTATCCGGTGATCAATTCGGTGGCGCTCAGCTCGTTGCCCAAGCCGGCACATGCGGCGATGACGGGCCTGATCGTGATCTTCTCCGCGCTCGGCGGCACGCTGGGTTCACGTATCACGGCGCTGGTGTTCTCCAGCTTCGGCGGCATCCATGCATTCTATTTTTCGCTGCTGCCGATGACGCTGATCCTGGTGACGCTGTTCTTCTTCAAGCGCGAAACCGATCGTGCGGCCATTCCTTCGCCCCTGGCGCCTGAGGGCGCTGCGTGAACTTCACGCGCCGCCAGTTCCTCGCCTCGAGCGTGGCGGCGGCGGGCGCCATGCTGGCGGGGGATGCCTTCGCTTCACCGTTGCGCGGCAGCCGTCGCAGCAATCGTCGCAATGTGCTCCTGATTGTCGCCGACGACCACGGCTACGACCTGTCCTGTGTCGGCACCACCGTGCGCACGCCCGCATTGGATCGCCTCGCCAGCGAAGGCACGCTGTTCACCGACGCCTATGCCTCGGTGTCTTCCTGCAGCTCCAGTCGCGCCACGCTTTATACGGGCCTGTATTCGCACACCAACGGCATGTACGGCCTCGCGCACGATGTGCACAACTTCTCGTTGCTGGAAGACGTGAAGACGCTGCCGTGGATGCTCAAGCAGCACGGTTATGCCACCGCACTGGTGGGCAAGCTGCACGTGAAGCCCGAAGCACAGCTGGCCTATGACGCGTGGCTATTGCCCGAACAGGCAGGCAACCGCGACGTGGCGGCGATGGGCCACGCCGCGGGCCAATGGATGCGCGCGCAGGGCGACAAACCGTTCTTCCTCACCATGGCCTACAGCGATCCGCATCGTGCAGGCGATGCATCGCAGTTCGGCAACACGCGCGACTGGCCGGAAATACCGCGCGTACGCTATCGGCCCGACGAGGTGACGATTCCATCGCATCTCCCCAACCTGCCCGGCGTGCGCGAAGATCTCGCGCAGTACTACGAAGCGGTGAGCCGCATGGACAGCGGCGTGGATATCCTGCTGCGCGAACTCGCCGCCAGCGGGCATGCCGACGATACGCTGGTGATCTATCTCTCCGACAACGGCCGTCCCTTTCCCGGTGCGAAGGACAACCTCTATCGAGAGGGTATTCATCTGCCACTGATCGTGCGCGCGCCCGGCACCGGGCGTCGCGGTCTTCGCAATCACGCGATGGTCAGCTGGATCGACATCACGCCGACCATCCTCGACTGGGCCGGCGCGACGCCACCTTCGGATTATCGCTACCTGCCGTTGCCCGGCCGCTCGCTGCTGCCGATCCTGGAACAGGAGAAGCCAAACGGCTGGGATGAAGTGTTCGCCACGCACTCCTTCCATGAGATAGACCAGTACTACCCCACGCGTTCGCTACGTACGCGGCGCTACAGTTACTTCCTGAACCTGCAGCCGACCTTGCGCGTGCCCATCGCCAGCGATGTGGCGTTGTCGCCGTCATGGAAGGCGATCACCTCGACGCCAGGCGCGCGGCTGGGCAAGCGCACGCTCGAAGCGTTCGAGCATCGCCCCGCCGAAGAGCTCTATGACCTCGACGCCGATCCCGATGAAGTCGTGAACCTGGCCGGTGATGCCGCGCACGCCAAGACACTCGACGACCTGCGCCAGCAACTCGCACGCTGGCGCACCGCTACGCGCGATCCGTGGATGGCCGGCGTGACCAACCCCTTCGGCCCGACCCGCTGAGGGCCTTGCGGACAACCACTCCATGGACCGAACCATGCGCAAGCCATCAGCCGTCGCGATCGCCTTCATCGGCATGCTGCTGATGGCCTGCGGATGCCGGGCCACCGACGCAAGCTTCCTGCTCACCGCCACGGAGAAGGATCTCGCCAACTATTTTCCCGGTCAGCTCGGCAACGGTTTCTTTTCCACGCTCACGTCGCCGCGCGGCACCGAGGGCAGCCTGTCCTACATGATCAGCTTCATGGATTACGCGAAGGGCGACGTGTCGCGTCCTGCCGCGATTCCGGGCTGGACCGGCATCGACTACAGCACCGGCCCGTCGCATGCCGGCCAGTTCTGGCTCAACCAGGTGGACATGGACGGTGCGCACTTCCGCGACTACCGCCAGGTGCTGGACATGCACGATGGCACGCTCACCACGCGCTATCGCTATCTGGACGCGCGCAAGGCCACGGATGTCCAGGTGGTGTCGCTGGTCAGCCAGGCCTCGCCGCACCTGGCCGCGAGCCAATTCACCATCACGCCGGATTTCGATGGCGAGGTGCAGCTCTCCTTCGCGCTCGACCTGTGGGCACCGCACCAGCCCCGCTTCGCGCTGGGTGAGATCGACGGACCGCAGATGCAGGAAGCGGTGGCCGCGCACAACCTGAAACTGAAAGCGGTGCCGCCGGACGTGCCCGATCGCGCGCCACTCTGGTACCACGGTGACACGCACGTGCTTGCCGCCGATGGCGACACCAAGGCACTGACCCTGTGGCTGGACGGCAAGGCGGAACAAGGCCACGTCATGGCCGAAGCCGTGGCGATCGCGTTGCCTGCCGGCGTCCAGCCGCGCGAGGTGAAGCTGCATCACACCGACTACAAACTTTCGCTGGAACTGCGCGTGGCGGTGCAAAAGGGCAAGAACTACGCCTTCACCAAATTCGTCGCCGCCTCTCGCGAACGCTGGGGCGGCGACGCGAAGCAGGATCTCGCGTTGGCCGTCAACGCGCGCAAGGCCGGCTTCGACGCGCTGCTCAAGCAGCATCGCGACGCGTGGCATGCGTTGTGGCAAACGGACATCGTGATCGACGGCGATCCCAAGTCTCAGCAGATCGTTCACTCCGACCTCTACTACCTGCTCTCCAATGCAGCACCCGGCACGGCGTGGCCGGTGGGCGCCTGCGGCATGACGCCGGGCTATACCGCGCATGTGTTCTGGGACAGCGACACCTGGGTATTCCCCGCGCTGCTCCTGCTTCACCCCGATCGCGCGAAATCGCTGGTGATGTTCCGCAGCGAAACGCTGCCCGCAGCGGAGAAGCGCGCGAAGGAACGTGGACTGCGCGGCGCGATGTACCCGTGGGAGGCCGACCCCGACAACGGCACGTCGCAGACGCCGCACTTCGCCTGGGTGCTGGACGAGCGCGAGATTCACGTCAACGCCGACGTCGCCATCGCGCAATGGCAGTACTACCTCACCACGCAGGATGGCGAGTGGCTGAAGCAGCATGGCTGGCCGGTGATCCGCGCCGTTGCCGATTTCTGGGCCAGCCGCGCTACTTACGTGGCGGCCACGCGGCATTACGAAATCCATCACGTCACCTCGGTGGATGAGGATTACGCCGACGTGCCCAATGACACGTTCACCAACGCCTCCGCGCAAAAGGCGCTGCGCATCGCCACGCAAGCGGCGGCATTGGTGGGAGAAACGCCCGACCCGCAATGGGACAAAGTAGCCGAAGGGCTGCTGCTGCCGTTCGACGAGAAGGCCGGCCATCACCTCGACTTCGATGCCTCGGTGCCGCACGACATCGACTCATGGGGCGGCAGCTCGTTGCCGATGCTGAGCAACCCCTCGCTGGATCTCGCCATGGACGTGCAGGTGCGGCGGCGCAACTACGACTATGCGATCGCGCCTATCACCCAGGCCAGCCGCGATCCCAACAGCATGGGCCTGATGCCGCTGTCCATCGCCGCAGCCACAGCCGGAGACGCTGCGGCCGCCAGCGACTGGTACACGCGCAACATCACCGCCAAGGTGCTGAAGCCGCCGTTCAACGTGCGCACGGAAACGGCCACCAACAACACCGGCTACTTCATGACCGCCAGCGGCGGCCTGCTGCAGAACATCCTGTACGGGTTCACCGGGCTGCGCATCCGCGACGACGGACTGGTGACGGCTTATGCACCGATGCTGCCCGATCATTGGCGCGCCATGACGCTCAAGAACATCCGCTTTCGCGGGCAACAGCTCGACATCACGGTGGAGCGCGATGCGCAGGGCCAGCCGCGCCTGATCCGTCGCGCCGCCGATACATCGACTTCCCATCCTCACGCCACGACCAGGGAGCAGACATGACCAGCCCACACAGCTCGTCCCATCGCCCAGACACGTCGTCGCCGCAGCGCTCCATCGGGCATCGCCTCGCCGTGCTCGCCTTGAGCTGCGCCGTCGCCGCGACGTCGATGGCGGCCACGCCCGATCCGGCCAAGACGCGTGCCTACATCGACCATGCCTGGACCACGCTGACGCGCTCGCAGGAAGACTGCGCCGCGCTCGTCGACACCAAGGTGACCAGTCACCCGGTGCTATACATGCCGGCCGGCATGCCGGTGCCAGCGCAGGTCGCGGAAGTGGGCAAGCGCTGCGGCGTGGACGTGCGCCCGCTGCCTCACAAGGTGCAACAACTGGGCGATATCGACACCAACGCGCTGCCCCAGCAAGGCCTGCTCTATCTGCCGCACCCGTACGTGGTGCCGGGCGGTTTCTTTAACGAGATGTACGGCTGGGACAGCTACTTCATCCTGCTGGGCCTGGTCGCCGACCATCGCATCGAGATGGCGAAGAACATGGTCGACAATGCCTTGTTCGAAGTGGAGCACTACGGCGGCGTGCTCAACGCCAACCGCACCTACTACCTCAGCCGCTCGCAGCCGCCGTTCCTCACGCGAATGATGGTCGCGGTGCTCGACGATCCCAAGAGCTTTCCGGATGCCGACGCGCGACTGCAGTGGCTGACGCGCGCCTATCCGCTGGCGGTGCGCAACTACGAGATATGGACGCGCCCCGAGCATCGCGCCGGCGATACGGGCCTCGCGCGTTACTACGACCTGGGCAACGGACCGGTGCTGGAGGCGAAGGACAGCGAGTACTACAAGGGCGTGATTCGCTGGTTGCGTGCGCATCCGTCGCAAAACCCCGGCTACCTGCTCAAGGCGTCCGAACATCCTGACGACGCCGAAGCGGCCAAGCTCAAGGACAGCAGTTGTGACGTGCACGCCTCGAAGGTTTGTGAAGGCGCATGGGTAGATGGCTATCGCCTCACCGCCGACTACTACCACGGCGATCGCGCCATGCGTGAATCGGGCTTCGACACCAATGCGCACTTCGGGCCGTTCGGCGGCTCGACCCATCACTACGCCGACGTCAGCCTCAACAGCCTGCTCTATCGCTACGAACTCGACCTGCACGACCTTGCCATGCAGCTGGGCAAGGCCGGCGATGCCGAGCGCTGGGCGCATGCCGCCGAGACGCGACGGCAGGCGATGGATCGCTATCTGTGGCGCCCGGATGCGGGCATGTACCGCGACTACGACTTCGTCGCCGGCAAGCCTTCACCCTACCCCTACGTCACCACGTTCTACCCGCTGTGGGCGGGCACGGCCACGGCACAGCAAGCCGCGTCGGTGCGCGGCAAGCTGTCGATCTTCGAACGCAAGGGCGGCCTGAGCATGGACGATCGTCCGGCCGGCGTGCAGTGGGGCGCCCCGTTCGGCTGGGCGCCGACCAACTGGCTGGCGGTGGCGGGGCTCGATGCCTATGGCTTCCATGACGACGCCAGGCGCATCGCCGGCAAGTTCATGGCGACGGTCGACCAAGGCCTCGCCGACGACGGCACCATCCGCGAGAAATACAACATGGTGCTGGGCAACGCCGATGTAAAAGTGAGCGCCGGCTACAGCGAGAACGTGGTCGGCTTCGGCTGGACCAACGGTGTGTACCTGATGATGCAGCAGGTGGTCAGCGGCACGGCGAGAAAACCCGCCACCACGCCTGCCGAAACGGCCGCGCCGGAGAAGTTGCCATGAGGCGCCCCCGTTTCCTGCCGTCCCTGCTGGCGCTTGGCCTCACCCTGCCCTTGGGCGCGCTGGCCCAGCAGGCGGAGGTGCCGACGGTCAGCGCCGATGGCGGCGTCCACGCGGGCGCCATCTCGGTGCCCTACTCCGCGTTCGCCTCGCCCGAGGCGCGTGCCTTCTTCCCGAAGATGCTGGCGGCCGGCGGCAAGGCGCCACCCCTCACCGGCCCGATAGAGCAAAGCCGCGCGTTCTACGACCGCATGAACAGCGACCGCGCCGCCCGCATGGAAAAGCTCTATGCGGTGAAGACCCACAAGGAGACCCTCGGTGGCGTGGGCGCCGACGTGGTGGAACCGGCCGACGGCATCGCCCCGCAGAACCGCGACCGCGTGCTGATCAACCTGCACGGCGGCGCCTTCCTGTGGGGCGCGCACAGCGGCGCCCTGGTCGAGGCGATCCCGATCGCCAGCGTGGGTCACATCAAGGTGGTCAGTGTGGACTACCGCCAGGGGCCCGAGCACGTGTTCCCCGCCGCCAGCGAGGATGTGGAGGCGGTGTACCGGGCCCTGCTCAAGCAGTACAAGCCCGGCAACATCGGTATCTACGGCTGCTCGGCCGGCGGCGTGCTGACCGGCGAGGCGGTGGCCCGGCTGATCGATCGCAAGCTGCCCGTACCCGGCGCCATCGGCACCTTCTGCGGCTCGCTGGTGAACATGGAGGGCGACTCGGTCTACGTGGCCCCGCTGCTGAACGGCCAGCCGGTGCCCGACCACCCGCTCCGGCTGAACGACCTGCCCTACTTCAAGGGCGCCAGTGTCACCGACCCGATGGTTTTCCCGGGCCAGTCACCGGCTCTGCTGGCCAAGTTTCCGCCCACTCTGCTGATCACTGGCACCCGGGACATGGCCATGGGCTCGGTGATCCAGAGCCAGACCCTGCTCAGCCGGGCGGGCGTGGAAACCGAGCTGCACGTCTGGGATGGCATGTGGCATTCGTTCTTCTCCGACCCGGAGATCCCCGAATCCCGGGATGCCTACCGGGTCATCGTGACGTTCTTTGACCGCCATCTGGGCAAAAAGTAAGTCAGTGCGTCACGCCAACCTTTGCCCGCCATAGGCCCGGGCGGGTATCCTACGGCCGGCCTCAACCCTTCGAGACGACATGAGCCAACAGACCGTACTGGTCGTCGACGACGAACGCGACATCCGCGAACTCCTCACCATCACGCTCGGGCGCATGGACCTGCTGGTCGATGCCGTGGGCACGGTCACGGAGGCGCGACGCGCCCTCGCCGAGAGGCACTACGATCTGTGCTTCACCGACATGCGCCTGCCCGACGGCACCGGCCATGAAGTGGTCGAGCTGATCTCCGCCGAGCATCCGGACACCCCGGTCGCCATGATCACCGCGTACGGCAACGTCGATGCGGCCGTGAGCGCGCTGAAGGCCGGCGCCTTCGACTTCGTGTCCAAGCCCGTCGACATCCAGATGCTGCGCCGCCTGGTGCGCACCGCGCTGCGCCTCGCCGAAGAAAAACGCAGCGGCCAGGCCGCCGCCAAGCCGGACGGCAACGAACGCCTGATCGGCGACTCGACGGCCATGCAGCAGGTACGCGGCACCATCGCCAAGCTCGCCCGCAACCAGGCCCCGGTGTACATCGCCGGCGAGTCGGGCGTGGGCAAGGAACTGGTCGCCCGCCTCATCCACGAACAGGGCCCGCGCGCCGCCGGTCCGTTCGTGCCGGTGAACTGTGGCGCGATCCCGTCGGAGCTGATGGAGAGCGAATTCTTCGGCCATCGCAAGGGCAGCTTCACCGGCGCGGTGGGCGACAAGGAAGGCCTGTTCCAGGCCGCCCACGGCGGCACGCTGTTCCTCGACGAAGTGGCCGAGCTTCCGCTGCACATGCAGGTGAAGCTGCTGCGCGCGATCCAGGAAAAGGCCGTGCGCCCGATCGGCGCCCGCGAGGAAGTGCCGGTGGACGTGCGCATCCTCTCGGCCACGCACAAGAACCTCGCCGCGCTGGTCGAACAGGGCCAGTTCCGCCAGGACCTGTTCTACCGCATCAACGTCATCGAACTGCGCGTGCCGCCGCTGCGCGAACGCCGTGGCGACGTGCCGCTGCTGGCCAACTTCGTGCTGCGCCAGCTGGCTACCAAGAGCGGTGGCACACCGGGCCGCCTGCTGCCTGCCGCACAACAGGCGCTGGAGGGCTACGACTTCCCTGGCAACGTGCGCGAACTGGAGAACATCCTCGAACGCGCCATGGCGATGTGCGAAGGCGACCAGATCGACGTCACCGACCTGATGCTGCCGCAACGCATGCCGCGCTCGCAGGAGCCGGTTGCCGCCATGGCCGGCGGCGTCCCTCCCGCGGCAGCACCGGTCCCGGCCCCCGCGCCGACGGCGAGCGGTGGCCTCGACGACTACATCAGCAACCTTGAGCGCACGGCGATCATCAAGGCGCTGGAAGAGTCGCGGTACAACAAGACGGCCGCCGCAAAGAAACTCGGGATTACGTTCCGCGCATTGCGGTACAAGCTCAAGAAGCTGGGCATCGATTGAACGAAAAGGCCGGATCGCATCCGGCCTTTTTTTTTGCATCCACGCATCGCCCGTCCGATTTCTTTTTTTTGTAGGAGCGCACCCTGTGCGCGACAACCTTTGGCCGCGGTCCACACCCTGTTGCTCTTCCGTGGGAGCGCACCTTGTGCGCGACATCCTTTCGCACCGGTCTTCATACTTCGTCGTCCCGGCGCAGGCCGAAGGCGCTTTACAACAGCCGAAGGCTGGTCACCCAGTGGCGTCAGTCTCCGATTGTCGCGCTCCCGCCAACGGGCCGCCTACGACCGAAGGGGGTCCCTGAGGGACGCAGCGGGCGTTTCGATCTCCTGCCGGCGACGCGAAGCTAGTCCCTGTGGGACGACGCGAAGCTAGTCCCCGCGGGTCGACGCGCAGCTAGTCTCGTGGGAAGCTCAAGTCACTTTTCTTTTGCTGGCCCCACGCACGCGCTCTTGGCGTGCGAACGGCGAAGCCGGTCCGCACGCGCTCCTGCGCGTGCGCGGCCAAACAAAGAGAAGTGACCCGCTCGTTGGCAGACAAGCACAAGCCCGTCATCCCACGGGGACTCCCTTCGGTCGCAGGCGAGCCCGGTCGCGGGAACGCCACAATCAGAAATCGAGTCTCTGGGTGACTCGCTTCGCTCGCCCCTTTAGGGCCGCCCTTTGGGCGTTCTCCGCGTTTCGCATTCCGTCCGGCCTTCGCCGGGACGACGACACCAAAGACCGGGGCAAAAGGCTGTCGCGCACAGGGTGCGCTCCTACAAGGTAGCGGGGCCTTCGGGGGCGGAGGCGCTGGCTTCGAGGGCTTCGCGCACGGTGCGCAGCAGCTTCAGTGTCGAGATCGGTTTGTCGACAAGGAACAGATGCTCCATCACCGGCAGTTCGTCCATGTCGGGTGGCGCGTCAGGGCGTGCCAGCAGGATCACCGCGCGGCGATAGCCGTGCTCGAACAGCGCCGCCAGCGTGCGCACGCCAGTGAACAGGTTCATGTCCGCATCCATCACCACGAGATCGGGTACGCCTTGCGCTTCGATCCACTGCAGCGCCGCGGTACCGCTCTGGCTTGCGTGTGCCTGGTAACCCCAGGAATCCAGCGTGTCGACCAGCAGCGACAGCTGGCCGGCTTCTTCCACCACCACCAGCACGCGCTCGGCCTCGCCCTGCAGGTCGGCTTCTTCCTCCTGCTCGACTTCCTGCAACTGCTCCACCAAAGGAATGTAGAGATGGAAACGCGTGCCTTGCCCCGCCTTGCTCTCGACGCGCATCACGCCGCCGTGCGCGGTGACGATGCGCCGGCAGGAAATCAGGCCCAGGCCCGTGCCGCTCTCCTTGGTGGTGTAGAACGGCTCGAACATGTGCTGCATGGCTTCGTCGTCCATGCCGGTGCCGGTATCCGCCACCGTGAGGCACAGATAGTTGCCTTCGCGCGTTTCCTCCTCGGGCAGGAAGAACGACGACGGCAGCGCAATCATCGAGGTGCGGATTTCCAGGCGGCCGCCGGAAGGCATGGCCTGGATGGCATTGAGGCTCAGGTTGAGCAGGCACTGCTGCAGCTCGGTGTGGTTGCCGTCGAACGTGAGTTCCGGATCGTCGGCTGCCAAACCCAGCGTGACGCCGCGCGGCACGCTGCCTTGCAATAGCAGATTGAGTGCATCAAGCAGCGCGCCCACGCGAACCTGTTCCGCGCGCCGCGCACCGCGGGCGAACGAGAGCATGGACTGCACCATGTCCAGGCCACGCTTGCCGCAATCGCGCACGAGACGCCCCAGGCGCGCGAGGCGCGGGTCGTCCTGGTAGTCCTGCAGGCTGTCGCCGGCGAGCAGCAGCGGTTGCAGCAGATTGCGCAAGTCGTGGCTGAGGCCGCCCGCCAGCATCGCCAGGCTCTCGAAGCGCTGCGCGCGGATCAGCTCGGTTTCCGCGCGACGGCGCGCACGTTGCGCTTCGGCCTCGCGCAGCGCGCGGCGCACGGCCGAGGCCAGGCGCGCGGGATTCTGCTTGAGGATGTAGTCGGTCGCGCCGTTGCGCAGCGCCTCGATGGCGGCTTCCTCGCCCAGCGTGGCCGACACGAAGATGAAGGGAAGATCCTGGTCGCGCTCGCGCAGAAGATCGAGCGCACGCTCGCCCGAGAAGCCCGGCATGCTGAGATCCGACAGCACGATGTGCGGCCGGAACTTGTCCAGCGCGTCCATATAGGCGCGCTCCTCGTCCACGAGGTGCACGTCGTATTCGATCTCGTCGGCATCCAGCTCGGACAGTACGAGCTCGGCGTCGAGCTGGCTGTCCTCGATTTGCAGGATCCGGATTTTGGGCAAGGCCCACTGTTGCCTGTCCGCCATTTGCAACTCCGTCGTGGGCTTCCTGCCCGCGTCGATCGGGATTATTCGGGCGCCTGGTTGAGCACGGCCCAGAACTGTCCCAGCGTGCGCACCGCGTCGAAGAACTGGTCCACATCGACGGGCTTGATCACGTACGCATTGGCGCCGATGTCCCAGCTGCGAGCCAGGTCGCTTTCCTCGCGGGACGAGGAGAGGATCACCACGGGCACGCGGCGGAAACGATCATCCGCACGCAACTGCGTGAGCACTTCCAGGCCGCCCATGCGCGGCATCTTGATGTCCAGCAGCACCACCGCGGGGTCGACCGGATCGCGTCCGGCCCACTCGCCGCGGCAATAAAGATAGTCGAGACAATCCACCCCGTCTTCGAGATGCACCACGGGATTGGCAAGGTTGGCGCCGGCCAGGGCATCCATGGCCATTTCAGCGTCCGCGAGACTGTCCTCGACGAGCAGGATGGTTCGGATGTCGCGCTGATTCATAACCGCCTCTGCGCAAAACTCTCTGCCAGGTCGGACGAAGGCAGGGTGAAATGGAAACGGGCGCCCACGCCGGGCTGCGCGTCAGCCCATACACGCCCACCGTGGCGCGTCACGATGCGTCGCACGTTGGCAAGACCAATGCCGTTGCCGGGAAACTCCGAAGCGCGATGCAGTCGCTGGAACACGCCGAACAGCTTGCCAGCATACTGCATGTCGAAGCCCGCGCCGTTATCGCTGATGGTGAACTCGTAGCTGCCGTCGCGATTGCGCTGCACGTCGACGTCGATGCGCGCCACCTCGCGCTTGCCGGTGTATTTCACGGCGTTGCCAAGCAAGTTCTGCCATACCGTGCGCAGCATGTTCTCGTCGCCGATGACGATGGGCAGCGGCGCGATCGACCACACGATGTGCCGCCCCTGCGCATCGGTTTCCGCCAGCGCACGCGCCTCGTCCACCAGCGATTGCATGTCCACCGGCTGCAGGCGCAGCGCGCCGCGGCCCAGGCGCGAAAACACCAGCAGGTCCTCGATCAGCAAGGCCATGCGCCGCGCGGCGTCGTTGATCACTTCGATGTAGTGGCGTGTGCGCTCGTCCGCGGCCTCGCCCAGGTGTTGCTGCAGCTTGCCGGCGAAACCGCTGATGTGGCGCAGCGGCGCGCGCAGGTCGTGCGACACCGAGTAGCTGAAGGCTTCCAGTTCGCGGTTCACATCGGAAACCTGCTCGATCTTGCCTTCGAGCTGGCGGTTGAGCTCCTTTACCTGCTGTTCGACCAGCGCGCGCGCGGTGACGTCGCTGAGCGTGAGCAGCAGTACGGGATCACCGCCGTCGTCCTGCTCGAGACGGCGCGCATTGATCACCACGTGGCGGTCCACGCCGTCCACCGTGCGCTGTATGAGTTCGTAGTCCCATAGTTCGCGATCGAGCAGCAGCACGTCGTTGAGTCGCTGCAGCAGCGCGCTGTCGCTCCAGGCGCCGTCACCGATCTCGGTCAGCGGCATGGACTGGCGGAAATCCGGCGGCAGGCCGTACAGCTCGCCGAACGCGGCATTCACCAACAGCGTGCCCAGGCCGGCGTCGAGCAACGCGATCGGTTCGCGCACGGCCTGCACGATGAGCTGCGAGCGTTGCACGGCCTGCCCCTCGCGCTCTTCGGCGCGCAGGCGGCGGCTGATCTGGCGCTCGGACACGACCACCACGATGGCGAGCAGCAGGATCTGCGCGATGGCGGTGATGCTCAGGGCGAGACTGCTGTTGAACGATTCGCGCCGTGCTTCGTCGCGTCGCTCCAGCAGCGTGTTGTTCTCGTTGCGCACGACGCCGTCGATGAGGTCGTCCATCTTGAACAGCGTGCCCGAGTCGCGCATCGCCTCGGCAGCGCCCTGGTCGTCGCCGCGCTCGTGGCGAAGGATGGCCTGGCCGGTGAGCGCCAGGCGCCCGTTGACCACCGAGGTCAGCGAGCCGATCAGGGACTGCTGGTCCGGGTTGTCGCGCGTCATCTCCCGCAGCTGGGAGAGCAGGCCAGGCACTTCATGGCTGGCCCGCTCGGCACGCATGCGCACCTGCGGGTCGGCATCGCCATTGATGAGGCGGTAGATCGACGCCTCGCCGTCGCGCGTGACATAAGCGATGCGATAGGTAAGCGACTTCACCTCGGACGAGTGGGTGACGCGCTCATTCGCCTCGATGGCTTCGCCTGCACCGCTGCGGGTAACGATGTACGGCAGCGCCACGATCACCAGCACGGCGGCCAGAAGGCCACCGAGGCGCCAGCGCATGGCCATGCGGTCCTTCAAGACCGGCCGGAGCGTCGACGCCAGTTTCCAGGATGAGCGCAACATGGTCGGCATGGTTGCAGAATCGCCCGGATGATTACCACCGTCTCCGCGAGGTTTCTACTAAGTCTTTGGTAGGGGACAGCCTAGCGTCGCTCGGCCGAGCTCATCGACGTGGGCCGCGCATCGGGCTGGCTTCCCCACCCGCGATTGGGCTCCGCCTGCATGGTGAAGTGCAGCTCGCCACCGGCCACGATCTCGCCGTGGCGCAGGAACACCCGGTCCAGCGGCTTGCCGTTGAGGGTCACGCTGCCCACGTAGGGGTGCTTGTCATCCAGCGGCGCCGCGCTCACGGTGAAGGTCTTGCCTTTGCTGAGGTGCAGCGTGGCGCGCTTCACGAACGGGCGGCCGATGGCGTACTCGTCGCTGGCCGGGGTCACCGGGTAGAAGCCCAGCGCAGTGAAGATGTACCAGGCCGACATCTGGCCCAGGTCGTCATTGCCGGCCAGGCCATCCGGTCGCGGGGCGTACTGGCTGTCCATGATCTGCTTGAGGCGCTTCTGGGTCTGCCACGGCGCGCCGGCATAGTCGTACAGGTAGGCCAGGTGATGGCTGGGTTCGTTGCCGTGCGCGTACCAGCCGATCAGGCCGGTGATGTCCTCCACGTGCGCGAAGCGCGCCGGGTCCACCTTGGCGTCGAACACGCTGTCCAGCTTGGTGACGAAGGCCTGGTCGCCGCCCATGGCTTTGACCAGCGCGGCGACGTCCTGCGGGACGTACCAGGAGTACTGCCAGGCGTTGCCTTCGGTGTAGTCGGTGCCGTAGCCGGCCGCATCCGGATCGAACGGTTCGCGGAACGTGCCGTCCGTCTTGCGGGCGCGCATGAAACCGGTCTTCGGATCGTAGGCGTTGCGCCAGTTGCCTGCGCGCTTGTCGAAGGTGGCCGCGATGTCCTGCTTGCCCATGGCCTTGGCCATCTGCGCCAGCGACCAGTCGTCGTAGGCGTATTCGAGCGTCTTGGAGGCGCCTTCCGGCTCCTTGTCGATCGGCACGTAGCCGAGCTTCATGTAGTCGCCCAGGCCGCCGTAGGGCGCATAGGTGGCGCTGGCCACCATGGCCTTGAGGCCGGCTTCCGCATCGAAGCCGCGCACGCCCTTGATGTAGGCGTCGGCAATCACCGGCACGGCGTGGTAGCCGATCATGCACCACGTCTCCAGGCCCTGGTACGCCCACACCGGCAGGATGCCGAACGGGCTGGTTTCGCGGGCGGCGATCAGCGAGCGGATGAAATCGGTGCTGCGCTCGGGCATCAGCAGGACCACCAGCGGCTGCTGCGCGCGGTATACGTCCCACAGCGACCAGGTCGAGTGGAATTCGAACTTGCCGTTCTTGTCGACCGCCTCGTGCACGGCGCCGTCCGGGCCGCGGAACTGGCCGTTGACGTCCATGCTCAGCGTCGGCGACAGCAGCGCGTGGTACAGCGAGGTGTAGAAGCTGGTGCGCTCCTGCTTGGGTGCGTCGATGTCGATCGAGGCCAGCGCCTTGTCCCAATCCGCCTTCGCTTCGGCGCGGCGGGCGTCGAAATCCCAGCCCTGCCCCTCGGCGTCGAGGTTGGCGACCGCGTTGGCTTCGCTCACCGGCGAGATCGCCACCTTCACGCCCAGCGGCTGCTTGAGCGTGCCGAAGTCGAACACGCCGACCAGCGCGCGATCGCTCAGCGCATCGTGGTCTTCCGGCTGGTAGCCCGGTCCCTTGAAGCCCTTGTACGGCACGTCGGTCTCGCGGCTGTACAGCGTGCGCGAAGCCAGCGGCTGCGAGAAGCGCATGGCGAAGCACAGCTCTCGGCCCGGCGCCCAGCCGCGCGTGGTGCGGCAACCGGTGACGGTGCCGTCGTCGCGCACGCGCAAGTGCGACCACAGCACCTTGCCTTGGTAGTCGTAGATGCTCGGGCGCAGGTCGAGCAGCAGGTGCGCCGGCTTGCCGGCCGGGAACGTGTAGCGGTGCCAGCCGATGCGGCGGCCGGCGGTCAGTTCGGCGCGCACGCCGTAGTCGCTCAGCGTCACTGCGTAATAGCCGGCCTGCACCACTTCGGTGTTGTGGTTGAAGCGCGAGCGATAGCCGCTGCCCGGCTGGGCTGCGTCACCCGGCTCGAGCTTCACGTCGCCGGCAATCGGCATCACCAGCACATCGCCGAGATCCGAATGGCCCGAGCCGGAGAAGTGCGTATGCGAAAAACCAAGCAGGCTGCTGTCGCCGTACTGGTAGCCGGCCGCCCACTTGTAGGCGTGCTTGAAGTCCGGCATCGCCGTGTCCGGCGACAGCTGGATCATGCCGAACGGCACCGTGGCGCCCGGGAAGGTGTGGCCGTCGCCACCCGTGCCGATGCGCGGATCGACGTCCACCGCGTGGCCCGCCGTCGCCGCTGCGGCCAAGCCGGGCAGCAAGGACAGGGCAAGCATGGCCGGAAGCCAGGAACGGGACGGGAGACGAGCCATCGGAAACCCCTGCACCAGATTTAGATCGTTTGAAATCTAGCAGCGTCCACGTCGTCGTGCACGCTGCAATGCGTGGGTTCCGTCACGCGGCGAAGGCGGGCCGGCCTACGCCCGGTCAGCGCTTGGCCAACGCAATGCGATAGGCATACGCATGCGCGCCGGATGGCTGCTTCGGCAGCGTGAGGTGCAGGCCGTCGGATTGCTGCTTGAACGCGATCGGCTTGCCCGTGGCGAGCATCGTCACCGAGGCCACTTTCGTGCCGGCATCGATCGAATGGATGACCGCCTGCCCGCTCGCCGGCCACTCCAGCTCGATCGCATAGAGCGCATCGCCCTTGGTGGTGAAGCGGAAATCCTCGGACGTATACGGCTTGGTCTTAGTGTCCTGCATGGTGCCGGCCGCCACTTCGGTCGGGCCCTCGCCAAAGCGATGCCACGGCCGCGTGCCGTAGATCGCCTCGCCGTTCGCATGCAGCCACTGCCCCACCGACTGCAGGATGCCGCGCGCCTCGTCGGGGATGGTGCCATCGGCCTTCGGTCCGACGTTGAGCAGCAGGTTGCCGTTCTTGCTCACCACGTCGGCAAGCAGTTGCACGATCTCGTCGGGCGACTTGTAGGTGTCGCCTTCTGCATAGCCCCACGAATCGGGGCTCACCGAGGTCTCGGTCTGCCAGGGCTGTTCGCGAATACCTGCGGCCTGGCCGCGCTCGATGTTGAGCGTGCCGGTACCCGGACGCATGTCGTTCAACTTGTAGTTGAGCACCACGCCCTGCTGACGCGCCGCCGCCTGGTTGTAGAAGAACGCGGCGAATTCCGCGAGCGAGCCGCGGAAGCGCGGCTGGCCGATCCACCAGTCGAAGTACATCAGGTCCGGGTGGTAGTCCTGCACGATCTCGGCGGAGCGTGCGAGCCAGTCGGCGAGATAGGCATCGGAGACGAAGGTCCAGTCCACTTCCTGACCGTCCTCGCCCTTGGCCGACACGAGACGATGCGCCGGCCCGTACAGCGCGGCGTAGCGCGGGTCGTTGACGTCCGAATCGAAGGTGCGTCCGTACTCGTAGAACCAGTCATGCTCGGCGCGATGCGACGACAGGCCCAGCTTCATGCCTTGCGCGCGTATCGCCTTGGCGAGTTCGCCAATCACGTCGCGATGCGGGCCCATCTTCACCGCGGTCCAGTCCGACAGCTTGGAGTCGTACATGGCGAAGCCGTCGTGGTGTTCGGCCACCGGCACCACGTAGCGCGCGCCAGCCTCATGGAACAGCTTCGCCCACGCCTGCGGATCGAAGTGTTCGGCCTTGAACATCGGGATCAGGTCCTTGTACCCCACCTTGGGCATCGGCCCGTAGGTGGCGAGCTGATGGCGATAGCGGTCGGAGTTTTCGCCCTCGCGTTCGTACATGTGCCGCGGATACCACTCGCCCTTGAACGCTGGCACCGAATACACGCCCCAATGGACGAAGATGCCGAACTTGGCGTCGCGATACCAATCGGGCGTGCGATATGCGGTGAGCGTCTGCCAGTCGGGTTGCATCGGGCCTTGCCACGCGACCTTGTCGGTCTGCGCGAGGATCTCGTGGCGGGCGGCGTCATAGGGGCGATTGGCCGCCACCCACTGTTGCTCGATCGTGGCCGCATCGGGCGGCGTGAACGTCGAAGGACGTTCGGCCGCGGCGACCGCGCCTGCACCAAAGGCGAGGCCCACGCACACGCTGAGAACCAGGGCTCGATGGATACGGCACGACGAGTACGTAGACGCTGTCATTGGCATTCCCTTCAAACCTGCGAGGTGGATTCGACGACGGGAGGGTGTGGCTGTTTCAGTGGCTGCCCGAGCGCTCGTGCAGCCAGCTGGCCGCACCGATGACACCGAGTTGCGCGTGGTCCACCACGTGCACGGGCACCGTCTGCAGGAACGGGCGCATCACGCCCTTGTCGAGAAAGCGCGCGACAAAATCGCTGGCTTCCAGCAACCCGAACATGCGGGCGAGAAAACCGCCAGCCAGATAGATGCCGCCGGTGGCGCCGTACAACATGGCCATGTCGCCGGTGAAGGAGCCCAGCCATCCGCAGAACACCTGCAGCGTTTCCACGGCGCAGGGATCGCCATTGGCGATGGCTGCAGCCACGACGTCGGCAGGCGCATACAGCGACGCGGGCTTGTCCTCGATGCGGCACAGCGCCTGGTAGATGCGCAACAGCCCCGGGCCGGAGAGAACGTGGTCATACGGGAGATGAATGCCCGTTGGCGCCAACGCGGCAAGTACTTCCAGTTCGCGCGACGTGCGCGCCGCCAGCTGGATATGACCGGCCTCGGTCTGCAGCACTTGCGGCGGCGTGCCCGGCAAACGCACCGCCACGCCAAGCCCCGTGCCGGGCCCGATCACCACGACAGGACCCTTCGTCACTTCTCGCGAAGGACGATGCAACGACATCACGCCGTCTGCCTGCAGATGCGGCATGGCATGCGCCAGCGCGACGAAATCGTTCAAGACCGACACATCGTCCATGCCCAGTTCGCGCTTCAGCGCGGCGGGCTCGATCGGCCATTGCAGATTGCTGTTGAGCACGCGTCCTTCATGCAGATAACCCGCACAGGCGAGTGCAAAGCGACGCGGCTTGATCGCCTGCTCATCGCAGAAGCGACGCACGATGGAGGAGAGGTCGGCGTAATCGCGGCAGGGGTAGACCTGATAGGCGAGCACCGACAAGGTCGCGTCGCGTGTCTCCGGCGATGCATCGACCGCGAGGAGTCCCATGCGTGCATGGGTGCCGCCGACGTCGGCCGCCAGCAAGGTGTGGGCCGCATCATGGCGCAGGGAATTCATGTCGACCGTGGTGTCGCCACCCGGTTCGTCAGTCGCAAAGGTGCTGCTCGCTCGCACCTCGCCACGTGCGTGGCCGCCGTCATTCATGCACCGCCCTACCCTCGCTCGCGTTGGCTGGACGGTTGTTCCGTCGTGCCTCCACTGTCTCGATCACGACCGCTTCAACGGCTCCCTCGAGATGCGCTCCCCAGGCGCGACCTCTTGATCCAGAAGCGTTGGAAAGTACGCGTCTTCTGGATCGGTGAAACTATTCCATTTGAGATTAGATCGAGACAAGTCGCAGCGCAACACTCTTACGCGGAAGTTACGGAGCTGGTCTCTGCGCAAGAGCCCGCAGCATTCTGCTGTTACGTTTTGCGCGGGTGTGCAGGTTGTGCGACCGGCGAAGCATCAGGTGCGCTGGTGTGTTGCGGTCGCCCACTGGGTGGGCTCCTACAGGGGAAGAAGACCACGGTGCGAAAAAAAACGCCGCCCGGGAGGCGGGCGGCGTTTGTGTGAGGTCGTGAGATCAGACCGAACCGATCATGCGGTCGCCGGCATGCCGAAGGCAGGCGGGCGATCCTTGGCTGCGGCACCGAATTGCGTGTTCGGCGTGGCGCCCATCTGGAATTCCAGCGTACCGCCGGCGGCGAGTTCGGCATGGCTGATCCAGCTGCGCGTCCACGGCTTGCCGTTCCACTGCACCGACTGGATATAAGCCTGCCCCGGTCCGTTGCCATGGGTCTGGATCACCAGCTTGCGATCGCCGGACAACGCAATCTCCGCGCGATCCAGCAAGGGGCTGCCGAACACGTAATTGGTACTCACCGGATCGACCGCGTACAGGCCAAGCGCGCCCATCACGTACCAGGCGCTCATCTGGCCGCAGTCCTCGTTGCCGGCGAGACCATCGGGCTCAGCCGGATACATGGTTTCCAACAGCATGCGCACGCGCGCCTGCGTCTTGTGGTGCGAACCAGTGTACGCGTACAGGTAGGCCACGTGATGGCTCGGTTCGTTGCCGTGGGCGTACTGCCCCACCATGCCGGCGATATCCGGCGGCGCATCGGCAGGCAGTTCCGAGCTGGTGGTGAACAGTTCGTCCAGTTTGCGTTCGAACACCTTCTGGCCGCCGAACATCTCCATGTACGCGTACAGATCGTGCTGGTTGAGGAAGGTCGCCTGCCACGCATTGGATTCGGTGAAGTCGCGCCACTGGCTGGAATGGCCCATGCCGCGTGGATCGAACGGCTCCAGCCACTGGCCGTCGCTGCCGCGCGGTCGCACGAAGTTGAGCTTCTTGTCGAACACGTTGCGATAGTTGCGCGAACGTTGGCGCAACGCGGCTGCATCGCCCTTCTCGCCCGCACCTTCGGCCAGTTGCACCATCGCCCAGTCGTCATAGGCGTATTCGAGCGTCTTGCTGACCGCCTCGCCTTCCTTGTCGCTGGGGATATAGCCGAGGTGTCGATAGAAGGTCAGGCCACGGTAATCGTCTTCCATCGCACGGCGTCGGAAGATCGGCCAGGCACGCGCGTAGTCGATGCCCTTGAAGCCCTTCGCCTGTGCTTCGGCAAGCACCACGGCGGAGTGGTAACCGATCATGCAGCCGGTCTCCACGCCCTGCAGCGGCCACACCGGTGGACCTTGCGGGCTTTCCTCCGCCATGCGCACCAGGCCGTTCACCAGGTCGGGCACGCGATCAGGCTGGAACAGCGTCAGCAAGGGATGCAACGCGCGGTAGGTGTCCCACAGCGAATAGGTGCTGTAGTTGTTCTGGCCATTGGGCAACTGATGGACGGCCAGGTCCATGCCGCGATAGCGGCCGTCCACGTCGCTGAACAGCGTGGGCGCCAACATGGTGTGGTACAGGGCGCTGTAGAACGTGCGCAACACCGCCGGCGACGAAGATTCGATGCGGATGCGGCTGAGCTCGCGTTCCCAGGCTTCCGCGGCGGTGCGTTGCGCGAGCTCGAAATCCCAGGCGGGCACTTCCGCTTCGAGATTCTTCAGGGCGCCATCGATGTCGACCGCGGAGATGCCGACCTTGACCAGCAGCGGCGCGTGCGAGGCTTTCTTGATGTGCAGCGCGGCCTTCAGGTGCGTGCCGCTGGCCTCCTGCGAGCCGTTCGGCAGGGCTACGTCTTCGGAGTACAGCGCGGCATGCGAGAACGGCCGCGACAGCTTCATGGCGAAGTACAGATAGCGCCCGTTTGCCCACTGGTGCACGCGACGCGCACCCACCAGTGTGTCGTTGCCCACCACTCGCAGCTGCGCATCGGTGACCGCTGCCGGCACCGTCGCGCTGTCGTGGTAGCCGTGCGCCAGATCGATGAGCAGATGTCCATCGCCCTTGCCGTGGAAGGTATAGCGATGCAGGCCCACACGCGGCGTCGCGGTGAGTTCGGCCAGGATGTTGTGGTCGGTCAGATGCACGCGGTAGTAGCCCGGCTGCGCCTGTTCCGACGCCTTGTCGTAGCGCGAGCGATAGCCCTTGCCCGGCACCGCCTTGCTGTCTGCCGGCAGGCGGTCCGATCCGGTGGTTCCATCAAAGCGGGATTGGTAGTTGTGGTCAGGCAATCCACGTTCGCCCGGTTGCAGCAACACCGGACCCTGCGCCGGCATCACCAGCAGGTCGAGCATGTCGCTCGCACCCGTACCGCTGAGGTGCGTATGCGAGAAACCCATGATCGAACCGTCGGCCTGGTGGTAGCCCGAGCACGCATCCCAGCCTGCGTCGTTGGTGTCCGGGCTGAGCTGCACCATGCCGTAGGGCAAGGTCGCACCGGGGAAAGTATGACCATGACCACCCGTGCCGACGAACACGTCGACGTACGACGAAACACCCTGGGCGCCCAAGGCACCTGCGGCAGCGCCGGACTTTTGCGCGGCCACCGCGCTGGCCACGCTCGTCGCGAGCGACGACAGCGGGGCGCCGAGCACCGCAAGCGCGCCCATGCCTTGGAGGAATTGTCGGCGGGACACCATGAGGGCGGTTCTCCTGAAGTTGTGGTTGCCAGTGGGAAAGAGATCAGCGCAGCAGCGCCGGACGCGTGCGGTGAAGGTCGACGATCAGCTCGCCGAACAAGGTATTGGCCCAGGCGAACCACGCGCGGGTGAAATGCGCCGGATCGTCCTGGTCGAAGGTTTCGTGCATGAAGCCCGTGCCCGCATCGGTGTCGCGCAACCAACGCAGGCATTGGCTGATCTGAGCGGGATCGTCGCTGGTCTGTGCATACATCATCAGCGACATCGGCCAGATCATGCGCAACCCTTCATGCGGGCCACCGATGCCTTCGGCCGCCTTGCCCTTGAAGAAATACGGGTTGTGCTCGCTCCACACGCGATCGCGCGTGCGCTGGTACATCGGATCCTTGCGATCGCAACAGCCCAGGTACGCCAGGCTGAGCAGGCTGGGCGCGTTGGCGTCGTCCATGAACAGCTGGTTGCCGAAGCCGTCGATCTCGTAGGCCCAATGTTCCTGTCCTTGCTCGTCACGCATGCGACCGTCGCGATGCACGGCCTGTTCCACTTCATCGGCCAAGGCAGTGCATTCGCCGGCAAACGCTTCGTCGTGGTGAATGCCGCGACTCATCTGCGCCAGCTGACGCAGGCTGGTCACCGCGAACAGGTTGGCCGGCACGAACAACGGATACAGGCACGCATCGTCGGACGGCCGGAACATGGAGTGGATCATCCCGTTCGGCCGCGCCGGGTTGCCGTAGCCATCGAGCATCAGCGTGTCGGTGGGAATCTTGGACGGCCGCTGGAAGTGATACGGGCCGTGGCCCTGCTTGCGCTGCTGCTCGCGGAAGGTCTTCACCACCGTGGCCATCGCCGCGCGCCAGTCATCGTCGAACGGCTCGGTGTCACCCGTCGCCTGCCAGTAGCCATGCGCGAGGCGTATCGGATAACACAGCGAATCGATCTCCCACTTGCGCTCGCCCACGCCGGGTTTCATGTCCGTGTCGTCGTGCAGCGACCACGACAGCGGCTGCGAGTGCGGGTCGGGCATGAACGCGTTGGCGTAGGGATCGATGCGGATGCAGCGTGCCTGCCGGCGGATCAAGCCGCGGAACAGCCGCTGCAACGCGGCGTCCTGCTTCGCCAACGAGATATACGGCGACACCTGCGCCGATGAATCGCGCAACCACATTGCGTTGATGTCGCCGGTGATCACGAAGGTGTCCGGCTTGCCATCGAGCGTGCCCAGCTCCACCGTGGTGTCCAGCGTGTTCGGGTAGCAGTTCTCGAACATCCACGCAAGCTTGGGATCGGCGATGGCGGACTTCACCATGGCCAGCTGCCGCTCGACTGCCTGGCTCACGAACTTGCGCTTGCCGACAGGCGGACGCTGGCTCGCATAGCGGGTAGCGCCGGCCGCAAAGGCGCGCGACGGGGCGATATCCAGCGTCGCCGCGGAAACCGCGGCAGCGCCAAACCACTTCAGTACGTCACGGCGCGATGGCATGGCGTGTCTCGTCCTTATCGATGGTCATCGTCATGGTTCACTGTCCCTGCATCACGCCGGCGAGGTTCTGCACCTGCAGCGCACGCTGCATGTCGTTGAGCAAGGCCTTGCTCTTGACGCCGACCGTCACGCTCTGCCCCGGCAGGATGTCGAAGGCGTTGTCGTCCATCTCGACATCGATATCGCCGAACGACACCCACACGTCGCGCGCCAGCGTGTCGGTGGTCAGCGTGAGCTTGTATCCATCCACCGAGGGCTGCAGCTGCGTGTGGATATGCGGCGACGGCAGCTTGAGGTTCTTCGCTTCATCGAAGAACACCAGGTTGCGCGACAAGGGACCGTCGCCATCGGCCAGTTCGAATACCGCGAACACGGTCTTCGGATCGGCGCCGTGGAGCAATTGGGCATCGGTGTAGTTGCCCACCGGCGTGCTGCTCAACGGAGGCATGTTGGTCACATGCTTGTGTTCGTCAATGACCTTGCCGTTGAAGTCCATCAGGCGCACGTTCCAATGCCCGCTGGTCGACGACACCTGGTCGGACACCAGCGACACCGAGGTATTGCCGTCATGCCTCAACGCGGCAATCAGCAGCGGCGCGTAAAAGCGACGCGCATGGAACTGCAGCGCCTTCCAGCGACCGAAATAGTCGATGCTGGACCAGGACGCACCGGGCCACACGTCGTTGATCTGCCAATACAGCGAGCCCATCGACTGCGGGCGCGAGGCGCGCAAGTGCTCGGCGGCGAGCTCGATGCCCTGCGCCTGCATCACCTGGCTCAGGTAGACGAAGGCCGGGAAATCACGCGGCTCGCCGAAGCTGCGTTCGATATACAGCAGCAGGCGCTTGTTGCCGTTGCCGCTGTCGTACTTCTGGTGCGCCCGCATCACCGGCGACTCGGCCTGCAGGTCGTCCGGCCCGGCGAACGCGCGGATCGTGCGCATCACCGGGAACGACTGCAGGCCATATTCCGACTGGAAGCGCGGCGTGACGTTGAGGTACTCCGTCAACGGCTTCGCCTGCCCGGACCATACGTCCCAGTAGTGCATGTCGCCGTTGTCGGGCACGTTGGCCGGGCCTTCGTAATCGGTGCTGGGCGTGCTGGCCCAGTACGGCACGTCGCGGTCGTAGCGGGTCACCACGTCACGCAGCACATTGCCGAACAGGTTGACCATGCCGGTGACGATGAGGTCGCGCTGCTCGCCGGTCAGCGTCTTCTTGAACGCTTCGCGGTCAGGCCACGATTCCCAGCCGGTCTGCACTTCGTTGTTGCCACACCACAGCACGATGCTGGGGTGGTTGCGCAGCCGCTTGACCTGTTCGATCGCCTCCTGGCGTGTGTTGTCGACATAGGCGGTGTCGTTGGGCGGGATCGCTCCGCCGAACATGAAGTCCTGCCAGATCATGATGCCGAAACGATCGGCGAGCTCGTAGAAGCGATCCGGCAGGTAATAACCGCCGCCCCACACGCGCAGCATGTTCATGTTGGCATCGCGTGCCGAAGCGACCACGTCGTGCATGCGCAGCTCGACATCGCGGCTCGGGAAGCTGTCGAACGGAATCAGGTTCGCGCCTTTGGCAAATACCGGAACGCCGTTGATGACGAACTCGAAGCTCCTGCCCCAACGATCCGGCTGCCGGCGCAGTTCCACGCTGCGAAGACCCACGGCACGATCGGCGCTGTGCAGCACGCCGTCGCCGTCGCGCACGGTGGCCTTGAACGTGTACATGTCCTGCGCGCCGTAGCCGGCGGGATACCACAGACGCGGGTCGGCGATGCGCAGCGGCATGCTGATCTCGTGCGTACCCGGGTCGACGATGACTTCGCGCACATCATGCGCGACGGCGTCGCCCGTCGGCCCCAGCACATCCAGGTTCACCGTCACGCGCTGGCCGGCATCGGCCTGCACATCGAGCTTGGCGGCGACGCGTGCGACCTGCGGGTCGACCTGGCTCTGCTCGATGTGGAAATCATCGACGCGAAAACCGTCCCAGCTGTCCAGGTGCACGCTCTGCCAGATGCCCTCGGTGACGATGCGCGGCCCCCAATCCCAGCCGTACTGGTAGTTGGCCTTGCGTATGTAATTGGCCGTCTGTTTGCCCTTGGGCTCGTCGCCGAAGGCGGAATCGAATTCGCCGGGCAACGCGTAGGGTTGTTTCAGCAGCCACGGCTGCAGGCGCTTGATCGGCGAATAGAGCCGCACCTCCAGCTTGTTGGAGCCTTTGCGCAACACGGTTTTCACCGGCACGCGCCAGCGGCGGAACATGTTGTCGGCGGCGACCAGCTTGGTGCCGTTCAAAAAGACATCCGCGAACGTATCCAGCCCTTCCAGCACCAACTCCACGTGCGGGCGCGCCAACGTGGCGGCATCGACATCGAAGCTGGTGCGGTACTGCCAATCGGCGAGGCCGACCCATTGCACCTGGGCCTCGTTGTCGCGATAGAACGGGTCGACCAGCTGCCGTGCCGCCATCAGGTCGGTCTGCACCGTGCCCGGCACGGTCGCCGGCAGCCACTTGGTCGCTTCCGGATGCGTCTTCGCCGCGGCGTCACCCGGCGCCAGCCGGAACTGCCAGTCATGATCGAGCGTGATCGTCGAGAGCGGCGCCGCCCCCGCCATGGCCGGAAGCAGCACCGCCATCAGGCAGGCCCACGCCATCACACCGGACCGGCGCACACGCGCCAACCGCCTGCACTTCCCTTTGCTGCGTGTCTCGCCTGCGTGGATCGATACGATCATCTGGGATATCCGTCTGACAGCCGCCTTGGCCGCTGGCGCATCGCCAGCAACCGGTTCACTACGCTGTAGAACTCACCGACACCGCGATGTTGCCGGCGGCCATCGGCCTCGCCTGCGAACGCTGTCCGAAAACGGCAGCGCCGCAGCTTCGGACCGGGGCGCGCCAGGCCATGCCGGGCTCGTCCCGCGACGCCGCAGGCGATTTCACATAAATCGTGGTTTCCCCCGATTTAGATCGATTTATATTTCACGGTACCATCCTGCCACGACGCGATGCATGCCGCATTGCAATATGGCTAAACGACACAGGATTTCGGTTACATTTGGATCGTTCCAACTCACGGAAAGCCGCCAGCATGGCCACGGAAAGCTCAGCCCCCGTCCACCGCAAGACCACGCTCAGCGACATCGCTGCCGGTTGCGGTGTTTCGCGCGCCACGGTGTCGCTGGTTTTGCGCGGCAGTCCGCTGGTGAACAAGCACACGCGCGCACGCGTCGAGGAAGAACTTCGACGCCAGGGCTATGTGTACAACCGTGCTGCGGCCAACCTGCGCCGGCGCACCTCCTCCAGCATCGCGCTGGTGGTGAATGAACTTGCGAATCCCTTCTTCGCAGAATTCGCCGCGGGCGTCGACGAAACACTCGGCGAGGCGGGCTTCGTCACCTTGCTCGGCAGCACTGGCGAATCGACCACGCGCGAACAGGCGGTGCTCGGCTCGCTGATCGAGCATGGCCCGGGCGGCATCATCCTTTCGCCGGCCGAAGGCAGCGAAGCGCGCAATGTACTCACGGCCATCGGCGCACATTTGCCGGTGGTGCTGTTCAACCGCGAACTGGGCGGACGCCTGCCGCAGTACGCGCATTGGGATCGCCTGATGCTGGACAACAAACCCGGCGCGAGGATGGTGACCGAACACCTGATCTCGCGGGGCCACCGCCGCATCGCCTTCTTCGGCGGCCACGACGATGCCAGCTCGACGCGCGAACGCCACGCCGGCTATGTGGAGGCGATGCAGGCCGCCGGGCTGAAGATCGAACCGCATTGGCGCGTGCAGACCACGCCCACGCGCATCGACGCCGTGCGCGCCACGCCCGCGCTGTTCGAAGGCGGCAGCAAGCCCACCGCCGCCGTCTGCTACAACGACGCGGTTGCGCTCGGCCTGATCCTCGGATTGCACCAGCGCGGCCTGCAGGCAGGTCGCGATTTTGCCGTCACCGGCTTCGACGATATCGCCGAAGCCTCCATGAGCGTGCCGCCGCTGACCACCTTGTCCACCGCGCCGAGAGCGCGCGGACGGCAGGCCGCCGAACTTCTCCTTGCACGCCTGCGTGATCCGCAGGCGCCTGCAAGCACCGTGATCGCGCCGGTGGAGCTGGTCGTGCGCGAAAGCAGCTGTCCCCTTTCCTGACAACGGAATTTCGCATGGCCCTTGCAGCTCCCTCCGCGCGGTCGACGACAGGTTCCGCGCCCGCTACCGGCAGCACGCGCTACACCGATTACCCCATGGCCATGTCGGTGGCCACCACGATCTTCTTCATGTGGGGCTTCCTCACCGTCCTCAACGACATCCTGATTCCGCACCTGAAGTCGGTGTTCGAGTTGAACTACGCACGCGCGATGCTCGTGCAGTTCACCTTCTTCGGCGCGTACTTCCTGATGTCGTTGCCTGCCGGCCGCCTGGTGGCCGCGTTGGGCTACAAGAAAGGCATCGTGGCCGGCCTCGCCATTGCGGCGCTCGGCGCGTTCGGCTTCTGGCCGGCGGCGGCGCTGCACTCGTATGCCGCCTTCCTCGCCGCGCTGTTCGTGCTGGCCACCGGCATCACGGTGCTGCAGGTCGCGGCCAATGCGTACGTGGCGCTGCTCGGCCCCGAGCGCACCAGCTCCAGCCGACTCACGCTGGCACAGGCGATGAACTCGCTGGGCACCACGCTGGGGCCCTGGTTCGGTGGCCTGCTGATCCTTTCCGCCGTTACCGTCACCACCCTTCCGGCCGAGGTGCGCAAGGCGCCGGAAACGGTGCAGCTGGTGCAGGTGCTCAACAACGGCGCGCCGGCGCAGGCGGTCGAGGCGCTGCAGCAGGCGCCGGCCGATCGCCTGGTGGCCGCGCTGAACGACGCCGCCGCGACCGCGCTCGATCGCCTGCCCGCCGATGCCATTGCCACGAGCCTCAAGCCGCTGTCCTCCGAGCAGTTGGCCAACGTGCTCGACAAACTACCGGGTACGTCGCTACTCGCCACGCTGACGGCGCAATCGCCGCAGCAGCTCGCCGCGCTGCCAGTCGATCGCCTCGCCAGTGCGCTGGACAAGCTCACCGCATCGCGCCTGGATGCTGCGCAGTCCGAACAGCTGGCCAAGGTTCGCGCCAGCCTGTTGCCTGAGACGACGCAGCAGCTGCAGGCGTTCCGCCAGAAGCAGGCTGAACTGGTGCAGGTGCCTTATCTCGGCCTCGGCGTCGTGTTGTTGCTGCTGGCCGTAGGCGTGTGGCTGTTCCGTCTGCCGCCGCTCACCGAGACCACCGAGCAGGCTGATCCCGTGCATCACACGCTGATGGACGCGTTGCGCCACAGCCACGTGTTCTACGGCGTGCTGGCGATCTTCTTCTACGTGGGCGCCGAAGTGTCGATCGGCAGCTTCCTGGTGAACTACCTGTCACTGCCCGAGATCGGCCACATGAGCGAGCAGGACGCCTCGCATTACGTGTCGCTGTACTGGGGCGGCGCGATGGTGGGCCGCCTCGCCGGCTCCGCGCTGCTGGTGTGGATCAACCCGCGCAAGCTGTTGGCCGTCTTTGCGGCCATCGCCGGCCTGCTGGTGCTGACCACCATGCTCACGCACGGCCAGGCGGCCATGGTGAGCGTGATCGCCATCGGCCTGTTCAACTCGATCATGTTCCCGACGATCTTCTCGCTGGGCATCGAGCGCATGGGTCCGCTGACCGGCAAGGCATCGAGCCTGCTGATCATGGCCATCGTCGGCGGCGCACTGCTGCCGCTAGCGCAGGGTGTGCTCGCCGACCACCTGGGCATCCAGCACGCCTTTGTGCTGCCGATGCTTTGCTACGGCTACATCGTCTTCTATGGCCTGCGCGGCTCGCTGATCCGCAACCCGGCCGTTCCCGCCGCCACCGCTGAGAACGCTTGATGTCCCGCTCTATTCTTTGTTTCGGTGAAGCCCTGATCGATTTCCATAGCGAAGGCAACGACTCCCACGGCTATCCACGCAGCTTCGTGCCCTTCGCCGGCGGCGCGCCCGCCAATGTCGCGGTCGCGGTCGCCCGCCTCGGCGGTGCGGCGGCGTTTGCCGGCATGCTTGGAAAGGACGTCTTTGGCGATTTCCTGCTCGACAGCCTGCACAGCGCGGGCGTGGACACCACGGGCATCGCGCGCACGGACGAGGCGAACACCGCCCTCGCCTTCGTGTCGCTGGATGCCCATGGCGAGCGCAGCTTCACCTTCTATCGCCCGCCCTCCGCCGACCTGCTGTTCCGTCCGGAGCACTTCCGCGAGGAAAGCCTGCACAACGCGGCGGTGTTCCATGTGTGCTCCAACAGCATGACCGATCCCGCGCTGGCCGAAACCACGCGCGACGGCATGCGCCGCGCAAGCGCGGCCGGCGCACTGGTGAGCTTCGACCTCAACCTGCGCCCGGCCTTGTGGCCACGCGGCGTCGATCCGCGCCCGCTGGTATGGCCTGCCCTGCATCTGGCCGACGTGGTGAAGCTCAGTACCGAGGAGCTTGCCTGGCTTGCGGTGGACGGCGAGGAGGCCGTACTCGAGAAGCTGTGGGAAGGTCGCACGCGCCTGCTGGTGGTTACCGACGGTCCGGGTTCGCTGCGCTGGTTCCATCCCGATGCGGACGGCGAATTGCCGGCCTATGCCGTACGCGCAGTCGACACGACGGCGGCGGGCGACGCGTTCGTCGGTGGCCTGCTGCATCGACTGGCGACGTTGGAAACGTCGGAAGACCGCATCGACCACCTCGTCACCGAATTGCCGCGGCTTCACGCCACGCTGCGTTTCGCCGCCGCCTGCGGCGCGCTCACCGTGACGCGCCAAGGCTCATTTACCGCCATGCCCGACGAAGCCGAAGTGCTGGCCTTCATGGAGAACTACGCATGACCACGCCCGATTTCCGCAGCGAGGCATTCCTGCGTGAACACATCGCGCAGACGATGGCGTTCTACCACCCGCACGCGATCGACCCCGAAGGCGGCTTCTTCCACTACTACAAGGACGACGGCACGATCTACGATCGCAGTCATCGCCACCTGGTGAGCAGCACGCGCTTCGTCTTCAACTATGCGATGGCGCACATCGAGTTCGGCAATCCCGAGTATCTCGATGCCGTGCACCACGGCCTGCGCTACCTGCGCAACGTGCACCGCAACCCGGCGACGGGCGGCTACGCGTGGACCATCCGCGACGGCAAGCCCGAAGACACCATGTACCACGCGTACGGCGTCGCCTTCGTGCTGCTCGCCTACTCCACTGCCAAGAAGGCCGGCGTGCACGAGGCCGAAGCGTGGATGGACGAAACCTGGGAGCTGCTGGAGAAGCATTATTGGGACGCCGACGCCGGCCTCTACCGCGACGAAGCCAACGACCAGTGGCAGTTCACCGGCTACCGCGGCCAGAACGCCAACATGCACATGTGCGAAGCGATGCTCGCCGCCTACCAGGCCAGCGACGAACCGCGCTATCTGGAACGCGCGCTGCAACTCGCCGACAACATGACGCGCCGCCAGGCCGCCAAGGCCGATGGCCTCGTGTGGGAGCACTACGACACTGATTGGAACGTCGACTGGAAGTACAACCTCGACAATCCCAAGCACCTGTTCCGTCCGTGGGGTTTCCAGCCTGGCCACCAGACCGAGTGGGCCAAGCTGCTGCTGATCATGGAGCCGCTGCTGCTCGAACGCGGCCGCGAGGAAGACTGGCTCGTGCCCACCGCCAAGCACTTGTTCGACACCGCGCTGGCGCGCGCGTGGGACAACGAATTCGGCGGCATCGCCTACGGCTTCGCGCCGGATGGCAGTGTGTGCGACGACGACAAGTATTTCTGGGTGCAGGCCGAGTCGCTCGCCGCCGCCGCGCTGCTGCATGCACGCACCGGGTTGCCCGAGTACGACGCGTGGTACGAAAAGCTGTGGGCCTATTCGTGGAAGCACTTCGTCGACCACAAATACGGTGCGTGGTATCGCATCCTTACCCACGACAACCGCAAGTACGACGACGAGAAGAGCCCGGCCGGCAAGACCGATTACCACACCATGGGCGCGTGCTACGAAGTGATCGCGCTCATCCGTGAAGGCGGCGTGCCGTAACGGTAGCTACCTCGATGTGGGAGCGCACCCTGTGCGCGACAGTCTTTCGCGATGGGCTGCATGTTTACGCTCTTACTGAGAGCGGCCTTCGGTTGCCATGTTGTCGCTAGGTTGCCGCTTACGCAGCGGGCGTTTCGATCTCCTGCCGGCGACGCGAAGCTAGTCCCCGTGGGACGACGCGAAGCTAGTCCCGTGGGAAGCTCGAGTCATTTTTCTTTTGCAGGCCCACGCACGCGCTCTTGGCGTGCGAACGGCGAAGCCGGCCCGCACGCGGGGAGGCGCCATGGATGGCGCCGGCTTTGAGGAGCGAGGAAGGGCGGAGGGCGCCAGCCCGGAGTCAAAGTCCCACGGGATTAGCTTCGCGTCAAAAAGTAACCCAAAGAAAATGGCCTTCAGAGCCAAGACTCGTAGCGATATGAGGAATAGAGCCTGAGAACCGAGGTTTGCCGGGATGCGCTCGTTACTACCTCGCACGAAGCGCTACACCGCAACGCGCCGTAGCGAAGAGGACTTAAAGCAACTTCGTTGCATCGCGAGGAAATTCGTGGGTGCCGCACTTTCTCCCTCCCACTCCGGGGAGAGGGCCGGGGCATCGCCACCTTTACGGTGGCATTGCCACCTTTACGGTGGTGAGGGGCGGGTGCTCGCGACAGAACCACCTACCTCTGTAGGAGCGCACCCAGTGCGCGACCGCAACGCATCAACGACCTCTGCGGTCGCGCACTGGGTGCGCTCCTACGGGGAAGATGACCCGCTCGTCGGCAGACGAGCGGAAGCCCGCCGCAGGCGAGCCCTATCGCCACATCGCTACAACCGAAGACTGCCGAAACTGGGTACCGGCCTTCGCCGGGACGACAACAGTGAAAACCGAGGCGAAAGGATGTCGCGCACAGGGTGCGCTCCTACAAAGGGAGTGCAACGACACAGGCAAACGGCCTCGCGCACAAGGTGCGTCCCACAACGGCTTCAGCCATTCAACAGTCCAGCGGCGATCCACCGAACGTCACCGCCAGGCCCAGCGACACAACCCGCACGTTCCGCCCGGCCATGTAGCGCACTACCGCGCGCACGCGAATTCCATTGCGAGTGGTGTTTATCGGTATCCATCTCGGACAATACCTTTCTAGGCGGTAAGAGCCATACCAAGGCCCATCGCCGCTGCCCGTCGACCTGTAAGGCAACCTCACCACAACTGCCAGCGAGCAGCCGCGAGGCGCATGGCCTCGCGACCGATGCCTCGCTCACTTCTTCGCCTTGCCCTTGGTCACGCTGATCGCCAATGCTTCCACATAGGTGATGCGCACCATCTGGCCTACCTTGAGTTCCTTCATCTTGGCCTGGCGCTTGGGGTCCTTCACCTCGATGACGCGCGACTTGCCGTCCGCACCGGTCAGCGTCACGGTGTGGTTCTTCATGTCCACCGCGGTGAGCTTGGATGTGACCGAGACGGACTGGTCGGCCGTGCCACCAGGCGTCGCGCCCTTTTCGGCCGTCTTCATGCCGTTCTGGTATTCCATGCCTGCTTCCGCGCTGTCGGCGGGAAGCAGTTCCAGAGCCACGGCGCGCTCGTATTTCGCGGTGACGATATCACCCGCGTGCAACTGGTCGAGGTTCTTGATTTCCGGCCCGGCCTTGATGGTTTCCTCGTTGCCCTTCGGGCCGCGCAACACCACCTGCCGGGTTTCCTGATCCACGCTCACCACTGTGGCATTCAAGGTGGACTCTTCGCGCTTGAGTTCATGCGCCGTGCTGGTGACGCCTGCCTCCTCGGTGGTCTGCTGCGGCTGGGCGAGCGCGTAGGTCGGGATCGCCATGGCCAGCGCAATCCCCAGGGCCATACTGCGGAACGGATACCGTTGGTTCATCTCACACCTCCTCCTGGCTGATTCGACTGGTTCGGATACGTGCAGCCGCAACCCTCAGACGGGCGGCTTTCCGTCGGACATCGGCGACGCCGTCGCGCCGGGCGGAGCCGTGGGCCGGCGATCGCGAGCGGCCGGCGCGGCGTACCACTGTTCGTGAGGCACCCACACCTTTTCCTTCGGCTGCTCCTCGAAGTGTGGCGACATGATCTGCACGCCGAACTCGTTGAAGATATCGACGATGTGTCGGTTGAGCTCCGACAGGATCATCACGTAGCTGGCCGGGCGCGCGATCGCCACATTGAGCTGGTACTCGATGTAGAAATCCGAGAGTGCCGTCTGCAGCACGAACGGACGCGGCTCCGCTTGCAGGCCGTCGGTCCTGGATGCGGCTTGTTCCAGCATCGCCACGACCTGTCGCCAGGGCGTGTCGTAGCCGATGGTGACGGACGTGGTGATCAGGAGACCGGTGTCGCGGGACTGGCGCGTGAAGTTGCGCATGGATGTGGAAGAGAGCACCGAGTTCGGCACGGTGATTTCCTCGCGCTTGCGCGTGACCAGCTTCATCGACAGCGCGCCCATTTCCACGACCATGCCCTCGTGGTCGCCCACGCGCACGAAGTCACCCACGCGCACGGCGCGCGAATACAGCACGACCAGGCCGCTCATCACCTGGTTCACGATGCCTGCCGACCCCAGCGACAGCATCAGGCCGAGGAACACCGACACGCCCTTGAACGCGTCGGTGCCGGCGCCGGGAATGTACGGATAGGCCACGATCAGTGCGAACAGCCACACCAGCATCGACACCAGGCGACTGGTGACGCGGGCCGTCGGCGCCTCGAGCCAACCCACCTGCACTGCTCCTTCCTCGACGGCCTGGAACCATGCGGCGATCAGGCGCGTCACGCCGCGTGTAACCAGGAAGATGACCACCAGCGTAAGCAGGTTGGGCAACTGATTGACCAGCCCGGTCATCAGTTGCAGCCCGATCTCCATCAGGTATTCGCCCAGACGCGAACCCCACGGACGGCTATACGGAAACCGCTTCAGTACGAAGCTCAGCCACAGGTAGCCAAAAAACAGCGTGAGCGCCAGGCGCACCAGCGATACGCCACGCCGCACGAGTGTCCACATCATCGGCCGCAGGTCGAAGCCGGCGACGTCGAGGCGCAGCCGCGCCTGGGTGACCGCGATGAGCTTGCGCTGTACGAAGCGATCCAGTCGGATCAATGCCCAGCACAGGACGATCAGGATCACCGTGGCCAACACGCTGTACATCACGCCGACCAGCAACAGGCGTGGCTGCCGCGCCTGCTCCCGTTCGCGAATGATGTCGCGCAGCACCGACGCGCCGCGTTCGGCGGCCTGCTCGATGGCAGCCCGGTCATCGGTGCCAACGTCGCCGGGGAGCACGCCGAACAGCACCAGGTTGTCCGCGCGGACGGCGGCACCTTTCTCGCCGCCGGCTTCGATCCACGAGATCGAAAGATCATCCGCCTTCAGCGCATCGAGCGCGCTTTCGATGCGTTCGCCTGCGGCATGCGCGCGTTCTTCGGCGCTCATGCCGTGGTAGGGCGCATACAGGGTGACCACGGTGCGATTCCACACCACGACAGGCGCGCCTTCGGGGTTTCCCGCCAGCGACGACGACGTACTGGATGCCGGGAACTGTGGTGCCGATGCCGGCCACGCGGCGCGCAACGGCAGCAAGACGAGCACCAGCAGCACCAGGCGACGGCACGCGCCGACTCGCGCGCGACGCGCTGCGGATGGCGTGCCACCGACGTCGTGGGGAGCCTGGTTGCTCATGTCGATCATGTTCAACCAGTAGGCGGCGCGCCACGAGCGTAAAACCACCCAACGTGGCTACGTAGTTCTACCGAACTCGACCCGCCGCGCCCGGGCATGACAGGCGGCGACCTTAGGACTAAGGTGCATGGTTCGTGGCCACGCAACCGCTCTGCGAGGAACTCTCCATGCTGCCGATCGAAACCTTGGATACCGCACTCGTGACCGGCGCTTCCACCGGCATCGGTGCCGCCTATGCCGATCGCCTCGCGGCACGCGGCCATCCGCTGGTACTGGTGGCGCGCAACCGGGAAGCGTTGGACGCGTTGGCGGCACGCTTGTCGCGTGAGCATCATGTGAAGGTTGACGTGCTGCCTGCCGACCTTGCCTCGCCGACACAACGGGCCGAGGTGGAGCGACGGCTCCGCGAAGACGACTCCATCGGCATGCTGGTGAACAACGCGGGCACCTCGGTTGCCGGTGGTCTCGCCGAAGCGCGACTCGACGACGTCGAAGCCATGATCGCGCTCAACGTCGTCGCCCCAACGCGGCTTGTCGGCGCGCTGCTTCCCCGCCTCCTCGCGCGCGGCCGCGGAAGCATCGTCAATATCGCATCGGCGCTGGCGATCGCGCCGGAACTTTCCATCGGCGCCTATGCGGCCACCAAGAGTTATCTCCTTACCTACACGCTATCGCTGCACAAGGAGGTGAACGAGCGCGGCGTGCGGGTGCAGGCCGTGCTGCCAGGCATCACCCGCACTGCGATCTGGGAACATGCAGGCAAGGATGTCAACAGCTTTCCCGAGCACATGATCATGGAAGTGGACGAGATGGTCGACGCCGCGCTGGCCGGATACGACATGGGCGAACTCGTCACCGTGCCGTCGCTGCCCGATGGCAAGGAATGGAGCGCCTACGACGAAGCGCGGCGACGCCTGTTTCCCGAGCTTTCTCGAAGCCAGGCGGCCGATCGCTACAAGAGCGACATCCCCGAAGACGCCTGAGCTGCTTTCGCCGTCTGGGCGGCTACACAAATCGGTATCACCGATGCGCCTCCAGAGGCATATAGTGTGCCTGACCGCCGCCGGCGACGGTCGATGCGGGCGGCTCGCCTGCATGCGCCGCGTAAAGTCATGGGAGAACGACCATGCGATACACGTTACTGGAAGGCAGCAGGGACGGCATGATTCTCCTCGCACGCATCCTGCTGATGGTCCTGTTCGTGATTTTCGGCTGGGGCAAGCTGCTGGGATTCGGAGCCACGGTCACCTACATGGATTCAGTCGGCCTGCCGCTGCCCACGGTGACCGCCGCCGTCACCGTGATCATGGAGCTGTTCGTGGGACTGGCGATCGTCATCGGCTTCTACACTCGTCCGCTGGCCCTGCTGCTCGGGCTGTATACGCTGGGCGCCGCGGTGATCGGGCACCAGTTCTGGCACATGGTCGATCCGGATCGCATCGAAGCGATGATCAACTTCTACAAGAACGTAAGCATCGCCGGCGGCCTGCTGTTGTTGTGCATCACGGGCCCGGGCCGCTACTCGCTGGACGGCAGATAGCTTTCGGCCATGGCGTCGCAAGACGACGCCATGGCGAGAACCCGGAATCCACAGCGGCCCGGTGGTCGGGCCGCTCCCTCTGCAGCGCTGCTTGACTCGATTCCATATTTCCATAATTATGGAAATATGGAATCGACAGACGCTCTCTCCGCACTCGGCGCCCTGGCCCACGAGCATCGACTCTCGCTGTTTCGCCTGCTCGTGCAGGCCGGCGACGAGGGCATGGCCGTGGGTGAACTGGCCGAAGCGACCGGCCTCGCCGGCGCGACGCTCACCAATCACCTGCACATCCTGCGCCGCGCCGAACTGGTGACGGACGAGAGGCGCGGTCGCGTCATCCAGTGCCGCGCCAACTATGCGCAGATGGATGCCCTGCTCGGCTTCCTTACCGAAAACTGCTGCGCCGGTTCGCCAAGCGCGAACTGCGCGCCGTCCCGCTGCAAGCCCACACGGAAAAAGCCATGAAACGCTTCCACGTCCACGTGAACGTCGATCAGCTCGATGCCAGCATCCGCTTCTACACCACGCTGTTCGGCGCCGGGCCGTCGGTGGTGAAGGACGATTACGCCAAGTGGATGCTGGACGATCCGCGCGTGAACTTCGCCATTTCGCAGCGCGGCCGCCAGACCGGCATCGACCATCTCGGATTGCAGGCGGACGATACGGAGGAGTTGAACGCGATCGGCGACCGCCTGCTTAAGGCCGATGCGGTGGCGCTAGCCGAGAAGGCCACGACCTGCTGCTACGCGCGGTCGGACAAGTTCTGGGCGGAAGACCCGCAAGGCGTGCGCTGGGAAACCTTCCACACCTTCGGCGACGCCACCACCTACACCGCGCCGAGCGCCAGCGATGCCTGTTGCGGCCCCGCCGCGCCCGCACCTGCCGCCAGCTGTTGCGGCCCCTCATCTTCGTCCTGCTGCTGAGTTTTCCATGTCTTCTCCCTACAAGGTGTTGTTTCTCTGCACTGGCAACTCCGCGCGCAGCATCATGGCGGAGGCCTTGCTCAACGTGCTTGGCCAAGGGCGTTTCGAAGCGTTCAGCGCCGGCAGTTTTCCCAGCGGCAAGGTGCAGCCCTTCGCGGCCGAGATCGCTCGGGGCCTGGGCTACCAGGCGCCGCTTCGCAGCAAGAGCTGGGATGAGTTCGCGCAGGCGGATGCCGCGCCGATCGATGCGGTGATCACGGTCTGCGACAACGCCGCGGGCGAGGTCTGCCCGATCTGGCCTGGCCATCCCGTGACAGCCCATTGGGGCGTGCCCGACCCGGTGGCCGCCGAAGGCAGCGACGAACAGCGCCGCCAGGCATTCCAGTCGGCCTGTGCATTGCTGCGCCAGCGCGTCGAACGTCTGCTGGCGCTGCCTATCGATCGTCTGGATGCGGGCGAACTCCAACGTCAACTGCGTGCGATCGGTCATGAGCACTGACAACCAGGCCGCCGCGCCGATCTCGTTGTTTGCACGCTACCTCACGCTGTGGGTCGCACTGTGCATCGTCGCCGGCATCGTGCTGGGGCGATGGCTGCCCGGTGCGTTCGCTGCGCTTTCGTCGCTGGAGACGCAACACATCAACCTGCCCGTCGCGGCGCTGGTGTGGGTCATGATCGTACCCATGCTGCTGCGCATCGACCTTCGCCAGCTGGCCAGCGTGCGCGAACAGTGGCGTGGCGTCGGCGTCACCTTGCTGGTGAACTGGGCCATCAAGCCGTTCTCCATGGCGCTGCTGGGATGGCTGTTCGTGCGCCACGTGTTCGCGGCGTGGCTGCCTGCGGGCGAACACGACGCGTATATCGCCGGGCTGGTGTTGCTCGCCGCCGCTCCGTGCACGGCGATGGTGTTCGTATGGTCGCGCCTGTGCGGTGGCGACCCGCACTTCACACTGGCGCAGGTCGCGCTGAACGACACCATCATGGTGCTGGCGTTCGCACCCATCGTCGGTCTGTTGCTCGGCATGGCATCCATCCACGTGCCGTGGGGCACGTTGCTGCTCTCCGTGCTCGCCTACATCGTGCTGCCCGTGGTGCTGGCGCAGGCGTGGCGCGCGAGCCTGCTCCGACGTGGTGGCGAGGCGGCGCTGCATGCGGTGCTTGCGCGGCTCGAGCCCTGCTCGATGATGGCCCTGCTGGCTACGCTCGTGCTGCTGTTCGGTTTCCAGGGCGAGACGATCACGCAGCAGCCGTTGGTGATCGCGCTGCTGGCCGTGCCCATCGTGATCCAGGTGTATCTCAACGCCGGCATCGCTTATGGCCTGAGTCGCTGGCTCGGCGTGCCGCATTGCGTCGCGGGGCCTTCCGCACTGATTGGCGCCAGCAACTTCTTCGAGCTGGCCGTCGCAGCGGCGATCAGCCTGTTCGGCCTGCGCTCGGGCGCAGCGCTTGCCACCGTGGTCGGCGTGCTGGTCGAGGTGCCCGTGATGCTGTCGGTGGTGCGCCTGGTGAACGGCACGACGCGATGGTTTGCCGCCTCGCCGCAACGCGCGCCAGAGGCGCATCCGCAAGCGGCCGAGTAGCGGCGCTATTTCGGCGCCGCATCCAGGCTTTGCAGCAACTGCTGCGCGTCGTTCGACTGCGGTGCGACCGCGAGTACGCGTTGGGCGTAGTCGCGGGCCTTGTCGAGATGGCCGGCATCGCGCTCGACACCAGCCAGCGACAGCAGCAGCGAGAGATCATAGGGCGACGATTGCAACGCGCCCTCCCAGACCTTGCGCGCCTGATCGCCTTGTCCGGCCGAATGCAGCGCCACGCCGTACACATAGGCAAACCTGGGATTCGCCGGATCGGCACGATGGGCACGCTCGAGCCAGCCGAGCGCTGCCGCCGCCTGCCCGCTACGCACCAGCGACAAGCCCTTGGCGTGCAGCAGGCTTGCGTTGTCCGGCGAAACGGCCAGGCCCTCATCGATGGCCTTTTGGGCATCGGCTTCGCGATCGAGCGAACGATACATGTCGGCCAGATTGATATAGGCCGGCACGAAATCCGGTTGCAACTTCAACGCCTGGCGAAACGCCTGCTCCGCCTTCGCCGTTTCGCCCCGCTCGACGTACACCACGGCCAGGTCGTAGTGGGATTCCGGACGATCCGCGATCACCTCCTGCGCAGTCACGAAGGTGGCGAACGCGCGATCGCGCGCCGCACGCTGGCCGGCGTCGAGCTCGGCATCGGGCACGCCGGCGAGCACGCGACCGGCCTTGATGCGCACATCCAGCACGGGATCGTCCGCCAGCGCTGCCGCCATCGGCCCGCGGACGCGGGTGGGAAATGCGACGAGCGCTTCGAGCGCGGCCTTGCGCATCAGCGGATCGGCGTCCGCCAACGCCGCCTGCAACGTGGACAAGGCCGCGGGGCTGGCGAAATGCGCCAGTTCGCCGACCGCCGTGGCACGTGCAATCACCGGTGACGTCGCGTCGTTCGCCAGATCAATCAGCAGGCCGGCCGCGTTCGGCTTGCCATGGCGGGCAGCGTCCAACGCCTCGACGAAATGCTGGTAGCCCTTGCGTTCGGGGCCGTGCGCCTTTTCGATCGCATCGGCCGCCCACTGCGCGCCCTTGTCGGCGTGGCAGTTGGTGCACGCATTAGGCACGCCGAACTTCACCGTAAGATCCGGCCGCGGCACACGGATCGAATGATCCGGCCGCGCATTGATCACCATGTAGTTCTTCGCGGGCATGTGGCAGGCCACGCACTGCGAGCCGGCGGTACCTTCCTTGTGCATGTGGTGCGCGGTGGTGTCGTACACCTTTGGCGAATGGCAGCTTTCGCACAGCGCATTGCCCTGCGCACGCACCTTGGCCGTGTGCGGGTCGTGGCAGTCGCTGCAGGTCACACCCTTGGCGTACATGCGGCTCTGCAGGAACGATGCGTACACATAGACTTCATCGAGCTGCTGGCCGTCCGCGTGATAGCGGCCCGCCGCCAGCAGGATCGGATCGTGCGTATCCATCAACCGGCCGGTGGGCGCGCTGTCCTTGGCGATGATGTTGCGCCGCGAGTGGCAGACCGCGCAGGTCTCGACCTCGCGATGCGTCGCTAATGGCGTGCTGCGCACCGGGTTGCCAGTGGCGGCGTTCGGCATCCACTGCATACCCTTGCGTTCGTCGAGCACGATGGCGAGGCCCTTGCTGGCATCGGCCCGCTTTTGCACGTCGCTCCACTTCGCCCATTCGACATGGCGCGAGCCCGGACCGTGGCACGCTTCGCAGGCCACGTTGATCTCGCTCCAGCTGGTCTTGAAAGTGTTGCTGACTACGTCGTAGTTCCGCTGCACATTAGTGGAGTGGCAGTCCGCGCACATGTAGTTCCAGTTCTGGTTCAGGCGCGTCCAGTGCAGCGTGTCGTGCGCATCGATGTGCTCGCCGGGGTACAGGTTGAACCAGCGTTGCCCCCCTTCGGCGGCGGGTCGCGCATCCCAGGAGGCGCGCAAGGCCTGCATGCGTCCATCGGGAAACGCCACGAGATACTGCTGCAATGGGTAGACGCCGAAGGTGTACTTCACCTCGAACTCACCGGGCTTGCCGTCGGGCCCATCGGTCTTCACGAAGAAGGCGTGGTCTCGCTTGAAGAAGCTGGCCTGGCTGCCGTCCTGCTTGAGAGTGGCATTGTCGAAATGCCCGAGCACGGTGTGCTCGTCCGCGGCCTGCATGGCGAGTGCGTGATGCGACTGCTGCCATGCGGCGGCTTCCTTCGCATGGCATGACGCGCAGGCCTGCGCACCTACGTAATGCGCGGCCGGCTTCGGCGGCATGGATGGCACGGGTGTCGTGGATGAGGTGAGCGGCGCATGGTTTTCGGTCGCCGGCTTGTGCAGCCACCATGCACCCAGCGCGATGAGCACCAGCAGTCCCACGATGAAAGGCAGCCACCACCACCGGCCCGACGCTTGTGCGGACGGCGAAGGTGGTGCGGGCGGCGGAGGGGTGACGGGCGTCGAGCGTCGTTGCTGGCGCTTCCTGGAACGGCCCATGCCTTCCTCCCCCATTTCGCCCATGGATGCGGCGCATCCATGCGCGCCGACCGACACCGTATTCGGGCATGGTAGCGAGCCCAAGCGATGAGATCGTGAAGACGAGTGCGTTACGCCGGATTCAACGGCGGAAGCACGATGCCGCGCCGACGCTGGCGTCGCTCATGCCGCCAGCGCTTTCGCGCAACTGCCAGGCCATCGACCAACGCCTGCGCCGACCACGTTCCCGTGGCTGTTCCGTAAAGCGAGCCATCGAGCGCCGTCCACTGCGCCTTGAGCGACGCATCGCCATAACGCTGGCACCAGGCTTCGACCGACGCCGGTGCGCCCTCCTGTGCGCTGCGGCGTGCCCAGGCATCGGCGGCGGTGTGCAGCCTTGCCGCCGACGTGGCGTGACGCTGGCGACGCAACGCTGCGAACGCCGCCGTCTCCGAATGCCGTCGCCGATAGCGCCATGCCTTGAATTGCTCAAGCCTTCGCTGCAGGCGGCCGCGGAACGTCCACACTGCCCACCCCATCGCCACCAGCAGGATCAGCAAAATGCCCAGGTCGCTGGTGAAGAAGCCGATCAACCTCGGCATCACGCCCTGTCCCGGCAGGGCGAAGCGCGGCCGCGCTGGCGAGCCCCACCACGCGTGGAACTGCACGGCCGGTACTTCACTCACCTGCCACGTATGCGTGCGGCTATCCAGCCAGCGCACGGTGATCGGCGGCAAGGTGTAGCGCCCGCGCTTCTGGATCACATAGCTCGCCGAGTCCACGCGGCTGCCACCCACGAAGCCACCCTGGTTGCCGATCACGTCGCGCGTGGCCGGCGGCGATGCGTAGAGCCCAAGGCCGCGCACCGGTGCAAAGGTCACCGGCGGCAACATCATGGCCGGTGCGCCTTCGGCAACGATTTCCACGCGCCGTGTGACGCTGTCGCCCACGTGCAGGCCGCTGTCTTCCGGCAGCACGGTCTGGGTGATCTTCACCGAGCTCGCGATCAACGCCTCGGTCACACCCGCGGGCAGCACCAAGGGCTGCACGCTCAGCGTCAGTGGCGCCGTCGGCACGGTAACCGCGGTGGATTGAGGGCCGATGTGCGCCGTCACGTCGAACGAGGGGATCTCCACCTTGCCCGAAATCAGCGGCGTAACCAGATACGTGCGCGATACACCCGACCAGGTGGCACCGTCGATGCTGTCCACCACGTGCCCCGGCGTTTCATCGGACAAGGCCAGATACACGCCCTCCACGTGCGGCACGGGCAATACCGGCGCATCGGTGAAGAAATCCGGCGTAAGCATGTCGACCACGATGCGCGCCGTCTCGCCTTCCACCAGCGCACCCGCCGGCTCTTGATGCACGCGCACCTGCATGCGCGGCGCTGGTGGCAGCGGCTCGTCGGCCCATGCCGTGCAGGCCAGCAGCAACCATGCGCAGGCGAGCCACGTCTTCATGCACCAGGCTCCTTGATCACTTCCTTGGCAGGCGTGGTCGGCTGGCCCGGCGGCGGCGCGTTGTTCTCGATATTGAACTTGGTGCGCAGGAAATCAGCGGGTGACACGTTGAGGTTGCGCATCCAGACGTCCGATGGCACCTGTTGCGGCCGCTTGCCCATCATCTGGGTCTTGCCCGTGCCTTTTTTGCCTTCCTTGTCGAACTTCACCTTGTCCGGTTTGTTTTCGTCATCGTTTTCCTGAGGCGGCGTCTTCTCCTGCAGCGCGAGCAGCTTGTCCATCAGCTGCATGTTGGCCTGCGCCTGCGGAAACGGATGCCGCATGCGCAGCGCCTGGTCGTAGGCGTCCTTGGCTTCCTCGTACTGCGTAAGCCGTGCGTAGCAATTGCCTTCCATGAACTTCGCCTCCGGCGTCGTCACGGTGGCTAACATCTTCTGCGCGTCCTCGTAGCGCGCATGCTCGTACAGCGCGAGACCTTTCCAGTACGGATCGACGAACAGCTCAGAAGCCTTGGCGAAATCGCGATGCTCGTAGTACCAGCGCCCCTGCTGGTCGGGCGTAAAGAACCAGTCCACCACCTTCCAGTCGCTGGCATGCACTGGCGCCGGCACGCTGCCCAAGCCGAGCGCACCGATCACAAACACCCAACGCACCACCCAGCCGCGTCGGAACCACAGCAGTGCAAGCAGCACCAGCGGATAACATAGGTAATAGCCGTATTCCTTCCAGCGCACGGTGGACGTGGTGTCCTTCATGATCGCCAGATGATGCAACGCCTCACGCTGCACCCAGCGCATGTCGTCGTCGTTGGTCGTGATGCTCGCCAGCGGCACATGCGCCTTGTCGGCAAGTCGCTCCAGCGCTCCATCGTCCAGCTTGGCCTCGACCGGCGCGCCATCGCCGCCAAGGACCAGCGCGCCGGATGGCGCACGCAGCACGCCGCCCTTGGTCGTGCCTACGGCAAGCATCAAGACCTGCTGCCGCGAGTCCTCGTGATGCTCCATGAAGGCGCGGATCTGCGAATCGTCGAAGCCACTGGTGAAGAACACGATGGTGCCGGGGTCGCTCTCCGCGTTGAGCATGCGATCGGCGAGCGTGAGCGCCGCGGCGGCGTTCTGTCCCTTCGCCGGCAAGAGATCAGTGGATAGCGCGCCGAGGAACAGGTTCATCAACCCCGGATCGTCGGTGGGCGGCAACACCATGTGCGCGGTGTTCGTATACACGATCAAGCCCACGCGGCCGCCGGCACGCAGCTTCATCAGGTCGCGTACTTTCTGCTTGGTGCGCTCCAGTCGCGTAGGCGACACGTCGATGGCGTTCATGGCCGGCGAGAGATCGATGGCGACCACCATCGGCGCGCGGTCCTCGGCGAACGGTGGCGGGTCGAGCTCCCACGTGGGACCAGCACACGCGATGCCGCCGATCATCAGCACAGCACACACCAGATGGATGGGCCGCACACGCCACTTCCCATGATCGCCCACCACCAGATGCGGCAGCAGATGCGGCGCGATCATGCCCTTCCATCGCTGCAGTGGATCGTTGCGCCGCTGCCACCACCACAGCAGCAAGGGGCCCAGCGGCACCAGCAGCAGCCATAGCGGTCGGATGAAGTGGAAGCCCTGGTCCATGGCTCAGGCCTCCGTCGCGCCTGACGCCACATCAGGCGTCGCCGTGCGGCGTTGCCTGATCGGCGCCACCAGGCCCAGCATCAGCAGGTGATAGGCGAGCATCAGCAGCAGGGCGATGCCCAGCGGCACGTAGTAGAGCTTTACCTTCGGGCGATAGATTGAATGCTTCACCTTGCTGGGCGTGATGCGGTCGAGCAGCGCATAGATGTCCGCCAGCTGCTGGCGATTCTCGCCGCGATAGCTGCGTCCGCCGGTGGCTGCCGCAATGCGCTTGAGCGCGTCCAGATCCACGCGGTTCTCGCCCACGGCGTTGGGATCGCCGATACCGATGGTATGGATCACGATGTGGTGTTCCTTGGCGATGGCGGCCGCTTTCTCGGCGGGCAAGCGCGAGGCGGTGTCGTTGCCGTCCGTAAGCAGGATCAGCACGCGATCGCGCTGCTGCGAGCGCTCGGTCATCTTCACCGCCATGCCGATGGCGTCACCGATGGCTGTCTGCGGGCCCGCCATGCCGACGCGCAGCTCCTGCAGCAGATCGCGCACCGCCACGTGATCCAGCGTGAGCGAGGTCTGGGGAAACGCGTTGGTGCCGAACACGATCAGGCCGATGCGGTCGGTGGTGCGGCGGCGGATGAAGTCATCCACCACGCCTTTCACCGCGGTGAGGCGATCGATGCGCTCGGCGCGATCGTCGACGAAATCCGGTGTCGCCATCGAGCCGGAAAGATCGATGGCCAGCAACAGGTCGCGCGCCGACTCAGTACGCTGCACTGGCGGCTCCAGCCATTGCGGACTGGCCAGCGCCAGCACCGCGAGCGCCCAGCACAGAGGCGCCAGGATGCGCCGCAGCCAGTTGCTGCGCAGGATCACCGCGCCGCGCGATGGCGTCTGCCCGGTGATGCGCGCCAGCTCATCGAAGAACGGCACGCGGATCGCCTGCGTCCGTTCGCCGTACGGCGGCAGCAGCCACCACACCAGCAGTGGCAGCGGAAGCACCAGCAGCAGCCAGGGATACTCAAGCTGGAACATGGTCGTCGATCCAGCGATGCAACAAGGTCATCAACGCATCCGTGTCGCCGCTCGCTATGCCATCGCCGCCATAGGCCAGTGTCTGCAGGTGCCGCCCTGGTCCCTTCGTGAAACGCTCGCCGGCAAACGTGCGATCGAGATACCCGAGCCACGCATCACCGCTGAGCGGCGCGACGGTATCGCGCGGCGCCCACGTCAGCACGGTGCGCTTGACCAGCGCGGGCACGGCGGCCAAAGCCTGCTGCCGCCGCGATGGATCGGCCATGGCCTGCTCGATCGCCGCCAGTTCCTTTTGCGCGGCACGTCGGTAGCGATTGCGCCACCAGCGGCGCAGGCGCCGCGCCACGACCCACAGCACCACCAGCAGGACGATTGCGAGCAGCACCCACCAGCCCACCGTTTGCGGCGTATATGGCACCGGTGGCGGCAGCGCAATCTCCTTGAGATCCGCGATCGATGGCGCCGGTGGCTGGGCGGGCAGCACGAACATCGCCTCATGCCCTCCGCTGCGAGAAGTGACCGAGCAGGCGTGCAACCTGGTGCACCGTCGGTTGCTCGGTATCGAGTACAAGCAGCGGCACACCACAGCGCCGCAGGAGATCCACGGTCTGCTGCAAACGCGTGTCGAACATGGCGCTTAGCGGTTCGCGTACCGTCTTGCGGCCGAAGTCGATCTCCACCTGCAGCTCGCCTTCGGTCACGACGATCTTGCCGCTGGCGGGCATGGCTCTCGCCGAAGGGTCGTACACCAACACGGCGACGACATCGTTGTGCGATGCCAGCTCGCGCGTCAGCTGCAGGGTCTGCTCATCCGCACCAAGAAAGTCACTCACCACGCAGACGAGATAATCATGCGTAGCCAGATGCAACGCCGAGCGAAGCGCTGCGTCCAACTGGCCCGCGTTGGGCCGCACCGGTGTATCGGCATGCAGTGCCTGGTTGCTGCGTGCCAGCATGCCCAGCGTTGCCAGTACACGGCTGCGACTGCGATGCGGCCGCACGGTTTCGATGCGACTGTCGTCGAACACCACGGCACCGGATCGATCGCCCGCCTGGAAGGCCATCCATGCACCCAGCGCGGCCATCTCGGCCGCCACCACGGATTTCATCGCGCGCCGCGTGCCGTAGAACATCGAGATGCGCTGGTCCACCACTAACAGCGCGGGGCGATCACGTTCCTCGGTGTAGGAGCGCACCAAGGCGTGGCCCACGCGCAGGGAGGCTTTCCAGTCGAGATGGCGCAGGTCGTCGCCGGGCACGTAGGCGCGAATCTCCTCGAAGTTGAGCCCGCGTCCGCGCAGCCGCGACGCGTGGCGGCCGGCCAGGATGCTGTGATGCGGACGATGGGGCGTGGCCGCGAGGCGACGCGCCTCATACTCCAGCCGCGCGAGGTGCGCAGGCGTGACGTAGACGGTACCGATGTCGCTGGGTTGTGTCTGGGCCATGTGGGTACCACAGCGTTTGTCTCCTTCTCCCCTTCGGGGAGAAGGTTGGGATGAGGGGGCGGGCTCGCGGGAAGATTTCCAAGAGCGTGCTTTGTTGCAGGGCTTTCTCGAGCACCCGCCCCTCACCCCGGCCCTCTCCCCGAAGGGGAGAGGGAGCGAAGATCAAGCCGGCACCGCCACCAACTCCAATATCTTGTCGATCACCTGATCGGCGTGAATGCCTTCGGCGCTCGCGTCGTAGGTGAGGATGAGCCGATGGCGCAGCACGCCATGAGCCATCGCGCGCACATCGTCAGGCGTCACATGCGGACGACCTTCCAGCCACGCGTTGACGCGCGAGGTGCGTTCCAGCGCGATGCCACCGCGCGGGCTGGCGCCAATCTGGATCCACGTACCCAGTGTCTTGTCGTAACGATCCGGATGCCGCGTGGCATCGACGATGGCCATGATGTACTGCTCGATGGCCGGCGCCACGTGGATGCCGTGGATCTCCTTGCGCGCCTCGAACACGCGCTCAGGCTCGATGCGCGCGGCTGTGTCCTCCGCACTGCCACCGGTCGCCGTGGCGACCTCCTCGCCGCGCACCAGGTCGAGCACGCCGATCTCGCTGTCGCGATCCGGATAGTCCACCAGCACCTTCATCAGGAAACGGTCGAGCTGCGCCTCGGGCAACGGATAGGTGCCCTCCTGCTCGATCGGGTTCTGCGTCGCCATCACGATGAACAGGTCCGGCATCGTGTGCGTAGAGCCGGCCACGGTGATCTGCCGTTCCTCCATTGCTTCCAGCAGCGCCGCCTGCACCTTGGCCGGCGCGCGGTTGATCTCGTCGGCGAGGATCACGTTGCCAAAGATCGGCCCGGGCTGGAACTGGAAGACGTTCTGCCCACCCTGCTGGTGCAGTACTTCGGTTCCGGTGATATCCGAAGGCAACAGGTCGGGGGTGAACTGGATGCGGCGCATCTGCGCGTCGAGGTTCTTCGCCATGCTCTTCACCGCGCGCGTCTTGGCGAGGCCGGGCAGGCTCTCCAGCAACAGGTGGCCGTTCGCCAGCAGGCCGACGATCATCTGCCGGATCAGCTCGCGCTGCCCGATGATCGAAGTCTCCATCTGCGTCTGCAGTGCGTTGATCGCCTCTCGCGCGCTCATGGTCCCTCGCTGCCTCCCGACTTTCCTTGCGCGATGCCGACAAGCTCTGCATCGCGCATGTCCAAGCTATGGACCTCCACCGGCAATCCACCGGTAGTACGGATTGCTGCCGTCCACGCGCATCACCTGCTCCAGCGCGCCGCCCCAACGCTCGCGGTCGCCCTGGTACGCGGCCAAGCCTGAGGCGTAAAAGGTGAACAAGACGTCGTGCTGCATGCGCATTTCGGCTTGGAGGTCGGCACTGGCGCCATGGACCGGTGGTTGTGTCTGCATCGCGATCAGCTCGGGCAGCACGCGCACGATCTCGTTGCGGCGCACCCATGTGGCGTATTCGATGCTCGGCCGGTCGTCGGTGACAGCGGGCGTGTCGCCGGCATAGCGTTCCAGCGATGCGCGATCGGAGACCCAGGTGGCGAGCAAGGCACCCGGCGATTCGACACCCACTTCACGCAGCGAGGCTGCCACGCTCGGCTGGTTGAATCGCCGTTCGATCTGCGCGGCGTCAAGCTCGATCGGATCGTTCGAACCCACCAGCAACATTTCATGCAGTTCGGTGGTCCACAGGGTTGCATGTGGGAAGGCATCGAGGAAGGCACGCACCATCGCACGCGAGTCCTCGTCGTTCTGCGTGGCGATCGGCCACCACTGCGCGAGCAACCCGTGTTCGTTGAGTCGCGATGCTGCCAGGCGATAGAAATCGCGCGAATAGAGGTTCACCACGCCAGAGGCGGAGGGTGGCGGCGGCTCCAGCGTGATCATGTCGTAGCGCTGCGTGCTCCGAAGCAACTCGCGCCGGCCATCGCGCAGGCGAATGTCGAGACCCTTGTCGCTGATACCCGCGCCGTAGTTGCCCTGGAACTGAGGCGCGGCTCGCACCACGGCCGGGAGCAACTCGGCCACGACACGCGACGTGAGCCCAGGGTACTGCGACAGCGCACCAGCGGTAATGCCAGTGCCGAATCCGATCACCAGCGCCGATTTCGGCTCGCCCTGGTGGATGATCAGCGGCAGCAATGCCTGCAACCGCATGTAGCGCTGCGAAGGCAGGGTATCGCCGGAATTGGACACACCCTGGATGTAGAGGCGATGAAACGTGGCGTCGTCCCTGCCCTGCGCGAGCACGGCCACGGTGCCACCACGACTCTCCTCGTAATAGGTGACCTCGCCGCCACGCGCCTGCGCCAGCAGGGTGGCCAGCTTGTCCGCGGGCGTCAGCACGGCCAGTGCCAGCGAGCCGATTCCCACCAGCGGCACCAGCCAACGTTTCCCCTCGCGCGGTGCGCGGCCAGCGAACACGGCCGCGAGTCCGACCACCGCCGCCGCAATCGCCAGCAACCCAAGCGTACGCACCAACCCGAACGTCGGCACCAGTACGAAGCCTGTCAACGTCGTACCGACGATGCCGCCCAGGGTATTGAGCGCAACGGCGCTGCCCACGCCTTGTCCACTCCGGCCTGGCTGGACGCACAAACGAAGCACGGCGGGAAATGCCGCGCCAAGCAACAGCGTCGGCGCCAGCACGATGGCGGCCGCCGCGAGTGCAAAACGCGCGCACATCGCGACGAGGCGACTGCCCGTCGCATCGTTGAGCGCGCCGGCCAGCGCCGCCTGCGCATCGCCGAGCCACGGACCCAGCCAACTCACCTGCAACAAGGCCACCAAGCCGGCAAGCGCGATGAGCACACCGAATGCCGTCCACGCATCGCGTACGCGCTCGGCGAAGCGCGCGTAAATCGCGCTGCCCGCCATCAAGCCCAGCAGATACACGGCCAGCATCATGGCGAAGGCGAACGCCCGCGTGCTCATGAACTGCACGACGGTCTGTGACCACACCACTTCGTAACCCAGCGCAATGCCGCCTGCTATGGCATAGAGCACGAGTGCTAGGCGTTTAGACGGAGTTGAGATGGTGGCGTCATGATCCAGCGTTTCCCGCTTGAACGCCGGCGCCCGATCAAGCACCAAGGCCACCGCAGCTGCCAGCAGATTGAGCACGGCCGCCGCCCATGCCGAACCCTGCACGCCAAGCGTTGGCAGCAACACGAATGGCGCCAGCAACACGCCCGCGATCGCGCCCGCCGTATTGGCTGCGTAGAGCCGGCCACCCGTACGCGCCACGCTGCCCCGTGCGCTGGCTCGCACCAGTACCGGCAAGGTGCCGCCCATGGCGATGGCCGGCACGCCCACCAACGCGAAGGGCAACAGCCACGCTAACCATCCGACATGAAGTTCCAGCCACGCAAATGCTGCAGCGCTATGCGCCAGCAAAAGGGTCGAAGCGACGGCCAGACATGCGACGGCGCATTCCAGCCATGCATAGAGACGCAACGGACGTGCGAGACGATCGGCGATGCGCCCCAGCCACGCGCCGCCCACGGCAAGGCCGGCAAAGAATGCGCTCACGGCGATGGTGACGGCGTAGACCTCCACGCCGACCACCAGCGAAAGCTGCTTGATCCAGAGGAGCTGATAGACCAGCGACGCGGCGCCGGAACCGAACAGGAGCAACGCAGGCCAGATCGCGGCCCTCGACGCCACCGGTGTCGCCGCGGAAACGAGCTTTCCAACGCGGCGGTGCTGTACGGCACTTGGCATGGAACTCACGCGAGGTTGGACTCCCTATGAGTATGAAGTGATCGCCAGTCGACAGCGCAAGTGCTGTCGACTGGCGATGGAGAGGTACGGCGACATCCCTGTCGCCGAGGTCGTGCTTACTTGCCTTGCTTCTGCAGCTGAGCCTTCATTGCCTCGATGGCCTCATCGAGGTTGAACGAGCCGGGCGACTGGCTCGGCGGGTAGTCCTTGAATGTCTGCAGGAAGGCAGCCGCGCGACGCGTGCCGTCGAAGATCAGGTAGGCGTTGTCCGCCTCCCATTTCTCATAGCCCGTGGTCGGACCAATACTGGCCCGTTCATACGGATCCATGCGCAGGTTGTAGAACTTGGGCGTACGCAGGCAGGTAAAAGGCTCCTGCCAGATGGCAAAGCCACCCTGCGCACGTTGCTCGCAGAACACCACCTTCCACGCGTCGGGCCGCACGGCGCCCGTTTCCATGGGATCCCAGCGCACGGCCACGAGTTGCGCGTCGTCGTTGAAGTAGAAGAATTCCTGTCGAGGCGAGACATTGGTCTTGCCAGTCAGGTATGGCAGGAAGTTATAGCCGTCCAGATGGACCTTGAAGCTCTTGCCGCCGATGCTGTCGCCCTTCAGCAGCTTATTGGTGATATCCGCATCGCCAGCGGCCGCCACCAGCGTCGGGAACCAATCCAGTCCCGATATCAAGGCATTGCTGACCGTGTTGGGCCGGATGTGGCCTGGCCAACGGATCATCGCAGGTACGCGGAACGCGCCTTCCCAGTTCGAATCCTTCTCGCTGCGGAACGGCGTATTGGCGGCGTCCGGCCAGGTGAAGAAGTTCGGTCCGTTGTCCGTGGTGAAGATGACGATGGTGTTCTTGGTGACGCCGGCATCGTCCAGTGTCTTCAGCAGCTTGCCGACGTTCTGGTCCATCTCCCACATGCCATCGGCGTATTCATGGCCTTCCGTGCCCAGGCCAGCCTTGCCCCGGAACTCGGGCCGCACGTGCGTGAAGATGTGCATGCGCGTGAAGTTCATCCAGACGAAGAACGGCTGCTTCGCCTGGGCCTGTTTCTGGATATAGGAGATCGCGGAGCCCGTGGTCTCGTCGTCGATGGTTTCCATGCGCTTGCGCGTCAGCGGGCCGGAGTCTTCGATCTTGCCGTCAGCGAAAGAGTGCAGCACGCCGCGCGGGTTATAGGCCTTGAGGAAGTCGGGATTGTTCTTCGGCCAGTACGGACGCTCGGGCTCTTCTTCGGCATTGAGGTGGTAGAGATTGCCGAAGTACTCGTCGAAACCGTGCTTGGTCGGCAGGAAGCGATCCTGGTCGCCCAGATGGTTCTTGCCGAACTGAGCGGTGGCATAGCCCAGGCCCTTGAGCGCCTGCGCAATGGTGATGTCCCTATCCTGCAGGCCTTGCGGTGCGCCGGGTGCACCCACTTTCGACAGGCCCGTACGCAACACCGTCTGTCCCGTGATGAAGGTCGAACGGCCCGCCGTACAGCTGTTCTCGGCGTAGTAGTCGGTGAAGATCATGCCTTCACGCGCGATGCGGTCGATGTTCGGCGTGCGGTAGCCGATCATGCCCATCGAATAGGCACTGATGTTCGACTGCCCCACGTCGTCACCGAAGATCACCAGGATGTTCGGCTTGCCGTTGTCGCCCTGCTCCTGCTGCTGGTCCTGTGCCGGTCGTGCCTTGACGGCACTGGGCTCCATGGTGACGGCGCCGACGACGAGCAAGGCCGTCGCGACTACCGTCGTGAGTGATTTCAACAAGGTACTGCGCTGCCACGGGGGAAACATGGGGTACCTCCTGGGTGTTGCGGCTGCGCCAGGCAACCGTCGGTGATCACGCAAACCATTCCATGACGGCACCCTGGCTTGGTGCCGCAACCCTCACTGCGTTACTTCTGCTCTGCCGGAAAAACCACTTTCCAATCTTTCTGCATGTCGACCACGGTCCATCCCTTGGCCGTCGCTTCATCGAGTGCCTTGTCCAGCTTTCCCACCGACGACTGGCGGTCGTAGGCCCATTCGCGCGCCGCGTCGGTGTGATGCACAAGGCCGGTAAAGCGCGCACCATCACCTGAAGCCGTCCACTCGAGCATCTGCTGATCGCCATCGGAGTTGCCGAACGCGAAGATCGGCCTGCGCCCGATGAAGCGCTCGATGCCGACGGGCTTACCCGGGCCGTCATCAATGAGCGCCACCTTCGCTTCCTTCATCAGTACGGGCTTGCCGTCCCGCAACTCGAATTTCAGTTCGCCCTGGCTGCCGATGATCTGTTCCGGCGGGATGCCATAGACGGCCGTCGCCCAGGCACGCATGAAGTCCTGCCCACCGCCGGAAACGATGTACGTCTTGAAGCCGTTGTCGCGCAGGTAATGCACCAGCTCGAGCATCGGCTGGTAAACCATTTCGGTGAACACGCGATGCGTCTTGGGGTGCCGCGCGGTGGACATCCATTCGTTGACGTTGCGCGCAAATTGATCCGTAGTCATGCCCGCATGCGTCGCTGCCATCAACTGGGCGATGCCTTTTTCGCCAGAGGCGGCGACACCTTTGAGGTCACCGGCGAGGGCCGACTTGAAAGGCTCCGTGGTCTTCCATTCCGGATGCTGCGGCGACTGCGCCTTCACTTGGTCGATCACGAAGAAAAACTGGAAATAGATGGGCTGCTCCGCCCACAGCGTGCCATCGTTGTCGAACACGGCGATGCGCTGCTCGGGAGGCACGAAGTCGGACGAGCCGGTGGCCGTCACCTTCTTCACAAAATCCACGATGTGCTGCCGTGCCGCGCCGTCGTTCCATGACGGCAGCACGTCCTGTGCCGCCTGGCTGGCGTTCGTCCAGCACAGCAGGCAGCACCACATCAGGAGCAGCATGAGCCACGGCCTGGAGGCACGGCGACCCGCATTGACGGTTATCGCGACCATGAAGCTCTCCGTTCGTTTTGTCTGGAGAGCCGCGCGCGTCAGACGTGCATCACTCCCCTGTCCGCAGGCATCGCCGGTTTCGCGGCGACACGCGCTTCGGATGTGCTTTTTCCTGCACATCGGTCTGCACCATTGCGGATTCCCCTGGCTCTGACAATTCGAGAGTCTACGTAGCGTTTCTACGCAAAATTACTGAGTTCCCCCGCGACGCCGCGCGGTTGCTGGCTTTTCCGCGTGACAGCGAGGTGAAGGACGGCCAGCACGCTTGCCGCTGGGTCGGCAAGACGCGCGATAATCGGCACCGCCATGGGGAGCCGGCGCAACGCGCGCCGATATCGGCTCGACAACCGCCCGACATACGAGGACTTCCCGTCCAGGGATGGCGTTCTTGTCCGGGAGCGGGCACGTCATGGCGCATGGTGTCGATCCATCCGCGTTTCCGAATCCGAACCTCCGCCTCTCCGGCGGAACGTCGCCGTGCACATGTTGCTTGTCCGGCTACGCGTGCGTGCCACGCGGCGGGACGCGCTTGCCCATATGCAGACCTCTCCTTCCCCTGCTGGACCGGAGTACTCCATGGCCATACACACCATTCCCGTGAAACTCATCGCGCGGCGGGGCCAGCCACCTTACCTCGAGGTGGATATTCCCAAGAGCGTCATCCGTCTCGGCCGCAAGCCGAGGCCGCAAACGATCCGATGGCTGCTGCAGCACCATGGCATGCCGGGCCGGTTCAACGCGCTGGACGATGCGATTTCGCCGGGCTTTCTCTGGATAAGCCCGCCCTTTCCGGGCATTTTCGGTGCGCCCAAGGTCGGTGATCGCGGCCAGTCCATCACGCTGCTGGACGATCACGATCTCGAAGAAAAAATCGGCACCTGGTACTACCGGCTAAGCGCCACCATCGGTGGCGTGGTCTATCGCACGCGGTTCGAGTCGCCCTATCCCCCGCGCGTGAGGCCCTTGCGCAGCAGTCGCATGCTGGCGGCCACCACCAGCAGCTCCACCATCACGTCCTTGCCTCCCTTGATCTTCGGCTATGACCCGCGATCCGCAGGCAACCCCACGATCAAGAATCGCTGAGCGGCAAGCACGCTCCCATGGGAGAACGCCATGTACAAGACCTTCAGCAGTGATTTGACGACAAGCCCGGGCCACACCCGCACGATCGCTTCCACATCGGCGCCTGCACCCGCACCTGCGCCGGCCCCCGCACCCGCTCCAGCGCCGTCTCCCGAGCAGATCCCGAAGCCGGACACGAGTAATCCGCTGATCAAGAACCGATGAAGCAGCGTCCGTGGACGAGCGGAGCGTGAAGATCGCATGAAGCCAGCCGGCGGACGGAATACGCCATACGGACGGTCAGACGTTTGGCCGTCCAGAAGTCCCGTTCGCACGGACACGTGCTAGGCTGCGCAACCTAGGGGAGCCAGCCGCCGGCATGGATCGGCGCTGGCCAAGCTTCACCGCCGCCCATGCGTGAGGATTGCCCGGCAAGGGATTGCACTAGCTGGTACAGGAGTGCGACTCGTCATGGCGCAGGAAACCGGCGTACCGGCATTCCGGTATCGCGCATTCATCAGCTACAGCCACCAGGACAAAGCCTGGGCTGATTGGCTGCACCGTTCGCTGGAAAGCTATCGGATCCCACAGCGTCTGGTCGGACGGGAGACAGCGGCAGGCATCGTGCCCAGGCGCCTGCTGCCGATCTTCCGCGATCGCGACGAATTGGCCAGCGCCACCGACCTTGGCCGCAAGGTCAACGAGGCGCTATCCCAATCGGCCAACCTGGTGGTGATCTGTTCTCCTCGTTCGGCGACGTCGCATTGGGTCAACCAGGAAGTGATGGCCTTCAAGAAGCTGGGCCATGCTGACCGCATCTTCTGCCTGATCGTCGATGGCGAGCCCAACGCCAGCGAGCTCGCCGGACGCGAAGCCGAGGAGTGTTTCGCGCCGGCGCTGCGCTTCGAATGGGACGGGGTGGGCGGCTTGGCCGATCAGCGCACCGAGCCCATCGCCGCCGACGCGCGACCCGGCAGGGACGGCCGCACCAATGCCAAGCTGAAACTGATCGCGGGCCTGCTCGACATCGGCTTCGACCAACTCAAGCAACGCGAACAGCAACGCCATCAACGCCGGCTTGCCACCATCGCCGCCGTCGCGGTCGGCATTACGCTGATGACATCGACGCTCGCTGTCATCGCCGTTCGCGCGCAGCGCGTCGCAGAGCGCGAACGCAACCAGGCCGAAGGCCTGGTCAGCTTCATGCTGGGTGATCTCAACGACAAGCTCGGGCAAGTACAGCGGCTGGACATCATGGAAGCGGTCGACGATCGCGCCATGGTGTATTTCCAGTCTCTGCCGAACAACGACGTCACCGACGTTTCTCTCGAACAGCGAGCCAAGGCATTGGAAAAGATCGGCAGCGTGCGTACCGATCAAGGCCACCTCGATGCCGCCATGCAGTCCTACCAGGCGTCCGCCAACATCGCCGCTGCGCTGGCGGAGCGCGAACCGCGAAACGTCGCCAGGCAAGTGGCCTACTCGCGTGTACTCGCGTTCATCGGCATCACCGAGTGGTACCGCGGCAACCTGCCGGCTGCGGAGAAGAACTTCACGGTCGCACAGGATGTCTTGCGCCGCACGCCATTGGCCGGCACGCCCGACAAGGACTTCATCCAGCAATGGGCCACCGTGGACAACAACCTTGGGCACGTACTGGAATCGCAAGGCAAGCTCGATCAGGCCGCCACGCAATATCAGAGCATGCTCACGCATTGCCGCGAACTGGTGCGCGGCAAGAACCCCAAGACCGACTGGCAGGAGCTACTCGGCGAAGCACACAACAACCTCGGCAAGATCGCGCTGATGCAGGGCGACCTCGCTACGGCCATCGCCGAGTACCGTGCAGACGACGCCATTGAGACCACGCTGAGCAACCGCGACCCGCGAAACCACGACCAGAAGGAGAACATGGTCCGCGTGCGCGCCATCCTCGGGCGCACCATGGCACTGGGCGGCGATGTCGACGTCGGCGGTGCGCATCTGCAGCAGGCGATCGATGGCGCCGTGCAGCTCTCGGAGTTCGAACCCAAGGAGACGGGCTTTCGCGCCAAGGTGGCCTTGTATTCGACGCAGCTTGCGCGGCTGCGTCGCCTCGCCGGAGACCGTGATGCGGCGAAACAGTTGAACGATCGCGCGTTGAAGATCTTCGGCGACATCACGCATCAGGACCCGAGCAATGCGGAATGGAAGCAGGACTTCGCCGAAGCTCAGGTGGAGCAGGCCGCGCAATCGCTGGTCGCCGGTAACGCTGCGCAGGCGCAGACGCAAGCCAGCCAGGCGCTGGCGGTGCTTGGCCCCATGCACGACAGCCAGCCCGGCGAACGCACGCTGTTGCTGGATACCTCGGCTGCGAGACTGCTGCTTGCGGCCAGCACCGATGATGCGGCGAAAGCCACGCAATGGCGCCAGCAGGTGGTCAAGGACATTGCCTCCGTCACCAGCGGCGCTGCTGATCCACGCCTCCTCGCCTTGCGCGTCAATGCGCTGCTGAACCTCGACCGCGTGCCGGAGGCAGCCCCGCTCGTGCAGCAGCTATGGGACTCGGGCTATCGCGACCTCGACCTGCTTGCCGCGCTGAAGCATCGCGACATCGACTACCCCGCCAATGCGGCCTTCCAGCAGCGCCTGCAGGCGGCGCTGGCCAGGAGCGATCCGCAGTAACGCGCCATCCGCCCGAAACATCCACCAAACAGGGATCCTGCCGCATCCTGACCTGAGGAGCACGTGATGGCCAATGACCTAGCTGTGACCTTGAACGAAAGCACGAATCCATGGCTCGTGGACGTCGATCAGAAGAACAATGCCAACCATGTGGCCCGCAACAATCAGAGCCAGACCATCACTTGGCAGCTCAGCGGCAATGCGGCGCAGGGAAAGATCGTGGGCTGCAACTGGGTCAACAACCCACCCGCGACCAACCCGCCACCCGCCGGAATTTTCGGGCCGTTCGTCATCGCCCCGAACGGAAAGTCGATGACCGTCACCGACCTCAACAACAGCACCAGCACCACCGGTGACTGGATCTATCAGATATCGGTCCAGCTCGTCGACAACGGCCCCATCTATCAGAGTGGCTACGTCTCCATCACGGGCACCGCAACCAACCCATCGATCAAGAACAACTGACCGCACCCAGGGGACCACCATGCATCGCAGGGACACTCCGGAAGTGACTTCGCAGGATGTGCAGAGGGAATCGTCTGCGATGCATGGCCCGTCACCGCGCTCGGCAAGCTATCCGGCGTCGGCCGTACAGCCTGGCATGGCCATGACGCCACTGGTGGTCGGCATCACCAGCCATCGCAACATATCGCCCGAAGAAGTCGAGCCCATTCGTGCGAGGGTCGCGGCGTTCTTCGAGATGCTCCGACAAGAGTTTCCGGGCTTGCCGTTGTGCGTGCTTTCCGCACTGGCCGAAGGCGGCGACCAGTTGGTCGCGCACGTCGCCCTCGACGCAGGCGCGCGTCTGGTCGCGCCGTTGCCGCTGCCGATGGAGCTGTATCTGGACGACTTCCCCGCGCCCTCGGCGCGCGCGCATTTCGAGGCGCTGTGCGAGCAGGCACAGCTGATCCCGCTGCCGCTGCCGCGCGGCCCCTCGCACCACGCGGTCGCCATACCGGGACCATCGCGCGACCGCCAGTACGCCAAGGCGGGCGTATTCATCGCCAGCCACTGCCACATCCTTCTCGCCATCTGGGACGGCAAGGATTCGGGACGACTCGGCGGCACCGCACAAGTCGTCAACTACCATCTCAACGGCACGCTGCCGGGACTCATCGAACGTCATCGCGAAGCAAGGCACGTGCTCGGCAGCGGCGACGAGCGCCTGCTCTACCACATCGTGTGCTCGCGGGCAGGCAACCACGACGATGTCGCCCCGGGCCTGCTTCCGTTGCAGACGTACTGGCGCTGTGGCGACTTCACCACCACCGATCGCGTGCCGCCGCCGGAGTTCTGCCAGATGTTCACGCACATGTCGGAGTTCAACGCCGACTGCGCGAAGTATGCGGACGACATCGCGGAAGCCGCGTGCAACGAAACCGGCCGCATACTGACCAATGGCAGCGCCATCGGCCGCATCTTCTGCGCTGCGGACTGGCTGGCCATCCACTTCCAGAAGCGTGTGCTGCTTGCGCTGCGGCTCACCTACATACTCGCCGCACTGATGGGCATCGCCTTCACCTTCTATGCCCACCTGTCGGAACAGGATTTCCTGATCTATACCTTCCTGCTGCTGTTTGCGCTGGGCGGATTGATTGCCATCCTCGCCAGGCACCGCGGCTGGCATCGCAAATACCTCGACTACCGCGCCCTGGCCGAAGGCCTGCGCGTGCAGGCCTATTGGCGGCACGCAGGCATCTCGGCCACCGGCGAGCACGAGTTCGCCCACGACAATTTCCTGCAGAAACAGAACATCGAGCTCGGCTGGATCCGCCACATGATGCGCGTGGCCGGCGTCGATCCATTGCCCCATGTGGACACACGGCACGGCTCAGCCCTGTCTGAAGTCATCGACGAATGGGTCGGCGAATCGGGCAAGAGTGGCCAGCTCCACTACTTCGAACGAAAGACGCTGGAACGCACCGGCCTGCATCACGTGACGGAAACCATCGGCATGGTCAGCCTCTGGGGCGGTATTTCGATCAGCGTGTTCCTGGCGATCTTTGCCTTGCGCCTGCCGGAGAGCGTCAAGACCACCATGGTCATGATGATGGCCGTGCTCTCCATCATCGCCGCCGTGCGCGAAGCCTATGCGTATCGAAAGGCCGACAAGGAACTCATCCGCCAGTACCGCTTCATGCAACGCATCTTCGCCAGCGCACGCGCCGCACTGGACCGCACCGGCGCCCCCGCCAAGCAGCGCGAGATCCTCCTCGCCCTGGGCGACGCCGCGCTCACCGAACACGCCGAGTGGACCCTGATGCACCGCGAGCGCGATGTAGAGCACAGCAAGTTCTGAACCAGCTCGACGGTGTCTGTGCCTCCGAGCTGGCATATCGAACGCATCATCGCTAGTCGGCCGGATCGCCCCTCGCCAAGCGCGTATTCAACGATTGGCCGACTTCGTTATCGGTACGATGTCCACGCCTCGCAAGGTCAACGTGGCCTTCCCGTCGGTCCAAACGCGAAACTCAAGTGCCTGCGTGCGTGATGTTGCGGCAAAGGGAAGCTTTACGGCGAACTGCCCTTCGCGCTCGACCACGAGCTCCTGCTTCGCCAGGACCGTAGCGACACTCCCGATGATCCCGTTTACGTCGACGTGGCCGAGCGTCTCGCCCTTGCCGCCCTGGGAGGCCAGGTGAAACACCGCCTCGTACTGCCCGAGCGGAAGAACGCGATAAGGGCCAAACGACAGGGAGCCGACCATGCCGGCATCAGCGGTGACTTCGATCGTGCCATCGGCGGCGTCCACCACGCGACCCACCTTGCGCCTGAAATCGGTAGCGTCGTAGTGAATGGGCCCGCCCTTGCCCAGAAGAGACTCCCCTTCCCGCCTGATGGAGGCGCCGTCGCCAGCCTTCAGCCCTTGGGCGCTGCAATATCCAGCCAAAGGGAAGTAACCAAATCCACCGTCAGGACTGCGCACTGCGGAGGCGGCCAACACGTCGGCCAATGGCTGCTCGATCTCTTCCGGATGAGCAAGCATGCTTCGGTGGATGAGGATGGCGGAGAACCCGTATGCGCAAAGCTCATGCAGCTTTCGCTGGACGGGTAGTCCATCGATATGGTGAAGGAAGTCGATCTGCGCGCTTCCATAATCGGCGCCAAAGCTGAAGCGCATGGATCGCGTGCTGATGTAAGGACGCAATTGCTCCACATATCCAGTCAGATATGCCGGATCATAGGTGTGGTGGATGATGACGGGGAGCTGGAAGACAGTGGACTCGGGACCTAGATGCGATTCCATCGCTGCAAAGTAGGAACGGTCACTGCGGTAGCTCTCCTTGGTCTGTTGCGTCTGCTGGAAAGGGCCAGGCACCTGGTCCCAAAGGCCAAGCGCAAGTACAGGCGCACAGATCGCCAGCGACATCCAGTTCGCGCTTGCAGGTTTCACACTGCGCGCGATCCTGCCGACGACCTGCTGCAGCCCCGCGAAGAAACCAAAGTAGGCGAAGAAGCCGAGATAGATGGCAATGCGGTTCCATGAACGCGCCTGCGAGAGCGGAAAGCCGTATCCGAACGCATACTGGCTGACCAGCGAGACGATGGAGCTCAGCCCACCCATCGACGCCACGAGCAAGACGATCACGCTCATCCAGCCGAACTTCGCCATGACCGTCATTCGCGGACGACCGGGCAGCAAGCCCCAGCCAAGCACCCATGCGAAACCTAGCGCTCCGAGCATGCCGAGTGACACGGACGAGTTTTCGTTGACTAATGGCCTCGTGGAATCGTAGACATCACGCAGGTGGGCCAACAGCGGCCAGCGGTGATGCTGCACGGGCAGCAGCAGTTGGATCAGCTTCAGGGGATAGCCTTCGCTCTCGCCCGGACCCGAGATGGGATAACCCGTCGCCGATAGATGCAGGATGGGATCAGACAGCATCCCAGACCAGATTCCCTTGACGACCAACACCGCCATGGCCATGGACGCCAGCGCGACGGCGGACGAAAAATGGCGCCAGTTGCGACGGTATCCCCATGCCGCGAGGCCTACGGCGAGCGCGAGAATGGCAAAGAAGAACTGGTGGTAATAATGAAACGAGCCGAAGAACACCAACAGGACCAAGGGACCGATTGCAGCCCTGTCGGTCAGCTCCAGGCGCCACTGCGTTCCGTCGTGGCGCCAGAACACGGGGCGCGCAGCCCAGAGGCGTAGCAACACCAGGACATAGAGCGGCGTAAGAAGATAGGTCGATTCGAGGATGTGTATCTCGCCACGCCAGAAATGGTATGGCATGAATGCATAGAGTGTCGCCGCACAGAACGCGAAAGGGACCTGCATGCGCAGCCGACGGCATGCGTAATAGGCAGTAGCGAAGGTCAGTGGAAATGTCAGCAGGAAATAGAGGTTGAGCGCCGCCACGTCATCGCCGGTCAGCCAGCGACACAGCACCACGAGGTTGCCGTTGAACTGGAACAGTGCGTTCACTACGTACTGCCATGCGGACACATGTTGCGCACCGAACGGTGCCGACAGGCGAGCCAGCACATCATTGCTTACGTAGTTATGGGTCAAGTAGACCAGGACTTCTAGCGCGTCCGAGGAATAGTCAAGCGGCGTATGCAACTGGATGCGCCATATCTTCCCGACCACCATGAAAATGCCCAGGAAGAGCAATAGGGCCACGATGGAGACGACCCATGGTGAGCCACCCCAACGCTTCCGGGCATGCAGCAGAACATCGTTCATCATTCCCCCATCACAGGCGCACCACGATGTGCCTGGCAAAACGTCGCCCTTATGGTCACGTCACCGCACGTGAGCGTGCCCCGCACCCGCGATCAGTCAAAGCAGCTCTCTAGCGCTCGATCGGCCGCTTCGAGAACGGTTCCAAGTTGATCTTCGATACCCAGCCAGAACGGCATGCGCACCAGTCTCTCGCTGAGGTTGTCCGTCACATCCATCGTGCCGTATGTCCTCCCGTACTTGAGCCCCGCGGGAGACGAGTGCAACGGTACGTAGTGGAATACCGCTCCAATCTCTTCTCCGCGCAGCGCCTCCAGGAAACGGGTTCGTGCGGCTAGATCGGGCAGCAACAGGTAGTACATGTGGGCGTTTTGGACGCAATCGTCCGGAATCCGCGGCCGCCTGACCCGTCCCTCGGCCTCATGGGGCGCCGCCCATTGGTGATAGGCCTCCCACAGGCCCAGTCGCCGGCTGGTGATCTCCTGCGCATGCTCCAGCTGCGCAGCAAGAAATGCTGAAACGATCTCGCCAGGCAGATACGACGAGCCGATATCGACCCACGTGTACTTGTCGACCTGGCCGCGAAAGAATCTGCTGCGATTCGTGCCCTTTTCGCGAATGACCTCGGCCCTGTCGATCAGACCTGCATCATTGAGCAAGAGTGCGCCGCCTTCGCCACTGATGACGTTCTTCGTCTCGTGGAAACTCAACGCCGCGAGATGGCCCACGCTACCAAGCGGGCGGCCACGATAGGTGGAGAGGATGGCTTGAGCCGCATCCTCGATGACGAAGAGCCCGTGGCGATCAGCCACGGCCATGATTGCATCCATATCGCAACCAACGCCTGCGTAATGAACAACGCAAATCGCCTTGGTGCGGCCCGTGATGGCCGCCTCGATCAGCCTCTCATCGATGTTGAGCGTGTCTTCGCGAATGTCGACAAAAACGGGGACCGCGCCACGGAGCACGAACGCGTTGGCCGTCGACACGAAGGTGTAGGACGGCATGATGACCTCGTCGCCAGGCTGCAGGTCGACAAGCATGGCCGCCATCTCCAGGGCGGCCGTGCACGAATGGGTAAGCAATGCCTTGTTGCTTCCAAGAGTTTGCTCAAGCCATGCGTGACAGCGACGGGTGAAGGGCCCATCTCCCGACAAATGGCCATTGGCGTGCGCCTGCCGGATGTACTCCAGCTCACGGCCAGTCATGTAGGGCTTGTTGAAAGGAATCACGAAGATATCAACCCTGGCTTGAAATGATCAGGCCGAGCACGACGAATGCCAGCCCCGCGATCTTCGGAACGGTCAAGGCCTCGCCGAACAGAGGCACCGCCATGAAGCCGACGATCAGGAAATTGAGCGCCATGTATGGATAGATACGGCTAAGCTCGAACCGCGACACCGCCGCCATCCAACACATCGATGCAAGAAAAGCTGCACCAAGTGCGCTGATGACCCAAGGCTTGAACAACAACGTGAACAGGTGCACGACCATGGCGCCCGTTTCCGATGGCATGGGGGGAGCTCTACCCACTTCCCACTTCAGCACCAGCTGTCCATAGACAGTCAGCAAAATCGTCAATGCAACAAAAATGTAGCCCATATCAGTTCCCTCGCCATCCCCATATGTACCAGGGCGCTTCCGGTCCAGCATGAAACAGCAGGTCAAGCACGCTCACCGCATGCGTGAACGGAGGGTGCAATTGCTCATATTCCGGATAACTACCGTAGTCCTTGAATTCCAGGCCGATGCCGGCACGCTCGAACTGCTCCGGTTCGATGTAGGCCCGGGCTGAAGGGCCCGATATGTAGTGGGTTGCCCCGGCCTTACGGAGCAGGTCGACCAGGCGGTCGAGCTTGCGACCTTCAGGCGAAAACTCCCGGGAATCACGGAAGCGCGTAGGGATTCCCAAGCACTCGCTGGCAATACGGGTGATCAATGATTGATTGAGCACCGAGAGATTGTCCCAGTGCGCATCTAGATATATATCCTCGAGGAATGGCGCATATCGACTGAAGAATGGCGCTCTGGCATAGCTGTGCCTGAGCTTTTCCCAGTGTTTTTTCTGCCAACCGCTATCCGCGATCTGGACATCGCAGATCAGGCGATCGCTGCGCTGTCCCACAGGAATGGTCAGCCACTGCAATCCATGTGACGACTTGATCTGATTACGGTTGCGCCAGTCGTTCTTCGTGTACTGAAGATCGTCGTAAAAGATGAACACGTCCACATCGTGGATAATGTCGAAATACCCTTTCCATGGGATGTAGTTCGACTGGATGACTGCTACTCGCATACGCGTACCCCGGCGCTCATGGCTGCAATTCGTTGCACAAGAACGGGAGGGCCCGCAGGTCGCTGTCTTCCCAGACTCGCGAAGAAACATCCGGTAGCACTTGTGCCAGTAGCTCCATATTCACGTGAAAACGCGTGCCTGGCCTCGCAACGAGCATGCAACCGGCATAACCCGCCTCAATGGCTCCGATCGCATCGCGCCCGACATTGTCGCCAACCATGAGTAACGACGACGGCGGCAGCCCGAGCTGTTCCGCCACCAGCAGGAAGCCCGTCGGACACGGTTTTTCCTTGCCATGCTCCCTGGTGAAGATCACGACATCGAACAGCCGGGACACATCGCCCATGGCCGCAATCTTTGCTCGCTGCGACGCAGGTGGATTGTCAGTGAGCAATGCTGTGCGTATTCCCCGTTCGCGGAGGCTGACGAGCACGTCCCGAACCTCCGCGAAGACCGTCGCACACTCCGGCGTGGCGTCCCGATACGCCTGCAACAGACGATCGCGAATGCCGGGCACCCCCAATCGCTCAGCCAGCACATCGATCATACGATCGTGCGGGCCCTCCTCGACCACCGCATAGCCCAGCCGCAGCAGCACTGCAGGTTCCAGCGCGGGCGCAAGCGCCTCGGCTGCGAGGCGCAACTTATCCATCATCCAACGCTTGTGGTCGATCAACGTATCGTCCAGATCGAATACGACGCCTGCCCAGCACCCTTTTCCGGCCAACGGCCATGAGCGCTGCGCCAACGTCCTGATCGAACGCACGGGTTCACGATATGCCGTCGATTCACCGCCAAGCAGGAATCGGACGAGATGGTTGCCTTCGGCTGCAGCATGTCCACTGGACGTCCCATGCCTCGGATTGACGTCCGATACGTACATCTCGCCACCGGCTGTACGCAAGACCTGCACGTTGAAGATACCCAGCCCCCCGTTGGCGACCAACCAGCGGGCGACCTTCTCCACGATCCCCATCACCGATTCGTCAAAGATCGAGTCGCTGATGACGGCAAAGCCCCCGGATGTACGCACGCGCTTGCGCAGCGTCACCGGCGACAACTCCTGATGGAAGCCGATGGCGAAGTCCGCGGAAAATTCTTCGAAGCCCTGAAGCAAGGGGACCCAGCAGTGACTGGCAGACACTTCCTGAAGATCGAGCCGCCGCAGGTCATCTACCGAGCGTACGACACGCGTATCTGTTCCACCCCACCCACTACGAGGTTTGCCGAACAACGGCAGCTGGCCTTCTGCCAAGAGCACCGGCAACTGGGTAGGGATTCCCGCGGCGTGTAGGTGTTGATGCGTGGCGAGCTTGTCCCGCAGCACGTCCAACAATGCCTCGTCGGAAACGGCCACGCGTGCACCCAGGTGGGCGAGTTCCTTGCGCACGCTTGCCAACGCACCAAGCTCACGATTGGTGCAGGGCAGGACGAGGTCGACCCTCTCATCCTTCACCACCGAGAACAGAAACTCACGGAAGCGCGTTCTATTGCTCAGGAGCGGTGCCACGATATAGCGGTCTGCAATGTACTTGCCGATATTGTCGGCAACACTATCCACGATGATGACACGTGCATCCGGAATCAGCCGCACGACATCCGCCAGACCCTGCCCCTGGAACCCGCCTCCCGCGACGAGCAGAACGTTCAATCGCATGCTTGGGCTTCGATGAAAATGCCATTGCAGACGTCCGGAAGCGAATAGCCCACCTCCGTCATCGCATCGACGACCGACTCACTCAAGTTCAACGAAGCCAGTTGCGATGTCATGAATGGCTTCAGCATCAAACCTGCGCGACTCACAACCCGCATGCCGCACCGTTCAACCATGCTTTGGAGCTGTTTCGAATCGAAGTAATGCCGATGACCCAGTGCGACGTCGGCCGCGCTCAAGGCATGCAAATCACCGAGCAGTCCGGCTTCGTGGCCTATCAAACGATGCAAGGACGTCGCGTTGGGCGTGGAAATCATCATGCGTCCAGAGGGCGCAAGGAATGACCGGAAACGCCGGATGATCAACTCCGGGTCAGCCACGTGCTCAAGCACAAAGCCCATTTCAATGATATCGAACGTCTCATCCGTGGAGAACTCCTCGAAATAGGCGTGGACCAATTCGACATGCAAAGGAGGCGCAACCTCTCGATGAAACAACTCGATGATCTCGGGGGAGCCTTCCACTATCACGTGGCGTGTCAGCCGCTCGCCGAGGCCGTCGAGCAGGCCTTTTACGGTATAGCGGTGCCCCACGCCCAGACTGAGCATTCGGATAGATTCGAGATGCTCGGTTCGGCGGAGCACCTGCTTGAGCATGGCCCGGAGAATGGTGATGTTGTCGTCGTAGTACGCAAAGCCGGGAATGTATGCGCTACGGTCTTGTTCAATGGACATGGAATACCGTCAAATCGTCAATCGACATTCTTGATGATGAAGGGAGGGCGCCCCTGGGTTTGCACGAAGATCCGAGCCACATAGACGCCCACGATTCCCAGGCCCAGCATCAGCAGCCCAAACATGCCCGTGAACATGGCCACCATGGTCGGGAATCCCACCAGGGTGGACGCCGGATGCAGCAGCTTTCGCACGATCACGAACAGGGCATTCGCTGAAGCAACCGCCAATGCAAGAAAGCCTATCCAGCCGCATGCATATAGAGGAGCGGCGGAAAACGAGGTAATCGCACGCGCGAGAAGCGACACGCGTTTGCGCAGCGTATATGTCGAACGCCCTTCCCGCTGCCGTTTGGGAACGGGCATGCCGACCTGCACGAAGCCGGCCCAATACATCATGCCGGCCAGAAACAGGTGGGTATCACCCAGCGACGTCAGGGCATTGACATAACGGCGCGTCATCAGCCGTTCGGTGAGCAGGTCCTCAGGCACCCTTGTGTCACTGAGCAAATTGAAGGCTCGCCAGAAGACGTGCCCTCCCGAACGCTCTACCCACCCGCCCTTGCGCGTCTCCTGATACCCATACACGACGTCGGCAGGTTGTTCATCCAGCTTTTCCCAGAACGGGACAAGCACGCGTGGATCGACCTCCATATCGCTGTCTGCGATGAACACACGGTCACCGCGGGCGCAATGAAGGCCAGCGAGCATGGCGTGGTGGTGCCCGAAATTTCGAGACAGCTCCACGATGCGGAGCCCAGGGATGCTACTTTTGAGCTGCCGCAAGTGGACAACGGAGTCATCCGGTGAACCATCGTCCACGAACAGGATTTCGTAGGACGTGATTCCCAGTGAACCAATGGCTTCCAGACTTGCAGCGAGGAAGGCATCGAGGTAAGGCCGTGAGCGGTACAGCGTGGTCACGATACTGAGCGCTAACGCGGGTGCTTCCTGCGCAGCTCCTGCTCCATGCCCCACGGGGAGCGCAGTTGACATGGTCTGACCATCCTCAAGAGTAGTTCCGATACCTGCCCTCCGCTGGTGTCCGCAGTAGCCGAGCAGATGGCAAGGACGTGCTATTTCCCGGAGTATGCCGTGTAGACCATCCCGCTTCCACCGCCTTCGCCGCAAAAAGAACTGGCCAAGAGGCTGTACTGAGCCGAGGGCGGCGAAAGGACGGCGGCGCCCTACTTGGGCTTTTAGGGGCATCCTGGCGCTTCGGAGCCCACCACGCGCGAACGTACTGCACGTAGTGGTTCTCGAGGATCAATACCGGGCGTCAGGGTGAAACCAGCGGCGGAATCCCATTGGCAAGACATACGCCTGGCAAGGGTACCAGGCCGTTTTCATTGCCTGTGGGGCCGCCCATCGGCGGGCAAATTTCCAGCTGCGTACCGCCATCCTGATAGATGACGCCAGTGAGGTTGGTGCCCTTACCCTCGATCAACGACGGGTGCGCAATCTGCTTTGCGCACCCGTCAGCAAATGCCCTCAACGAGAGGCAAAGCTCAATGCGCAACGAGAGGAGCCGATTCATTCGCCATCGCGCCGATCAGATACCATCCCGATGGATACGTAAAGCGCGGACATGTACCTATCAGTGGCGCCGGGGGATTGGGATGCTGTGTCTTTGCACCATCAACGGGTGAGCACACCTCGATGATGGGGGATCCATAGGCGTTGATGATGTTAGTGCCGGCCTCCTGAAAGATAACTCCAGTAGCATTAACGCCGTTCCCCTCAATTAGATAGCCGGCAGACATGATCGGAGGAAAGTAGCCTCCATCCCATTCATTTGAGCTCGTGGTTCCACTCTGCACTCCATCCGGCCCAAACTGTCGAGTGAACAGGCTACCCCCGATATAGTTCGTGCTGGTTTGGCCGGTGACGTACGTCATCTCGGATCCCGCATAGCCACCACCAAATGCAATCAATGTCGTTAGCGTGTTCGTGTTGTAGTTGGTGCCCAGTAGGGATGACGCGAACCAGGCGCCCTGGCTATCCCAGACGTACAGATCGAAGTTCGCACTAGTCCACACCACGGAAATGCGATTCGACGCGGTGTAGTAACCGATGGACAGCGGGTAGTAGCCACAGGTGTACGTGATGACGTCATAGCCAATGCGCTGCGTACCCTTCATCAGCCAATAGGCAAACTGGCAACTCGTCGGATTCACCCACAACAGGTCGTCGTAACCGTCGCCATTGACATCACCTGCACCGATCAACTGCCAACCGGACGGATAGGTACCCAGGTAGGCTGCACTGAAGCCACCCTTGCCGTCGTTGGTCCAAAAATACAGGTCATGGTTGGCGCTGGTGAACGCGAGATCGGCGAGGCCGTCGTTGTTGAAGTCACCCGTCGCACCAACAAAATAGCCGGGCGTGATGTTGTAGATCTGATAGCCGAGTCGGCTCACGGTGCCCGTGGCGTCATCGGTCTGCATCAACCAGTACGCCAACTGGCTTGTGGTCGGGTTGAACCACAGAAGGTCGGAAACTCCATCGCCATTGAAGTCCCCGGGTACATGATTGCTGCCGGGCTTGGGTGTGGTTACCTGCAATGCAGGCAATGTTCCGAAAGTGACGTCCTGTGCCTCAATCAGCCCGGATAGGCTAGCCAAAACCACGAACAAAACCACCAATATCCCTGCCTTGGTCCCCATTGCTCCCCCGTTTTTTTTCACACAGGGGCAGCCGCGCGTGCGTCATGCATGCGCTGATCAAAAGCCAAATCCCCCTCCAACAGAGCTTGCACAAGGTCGTGGCGGTTCGCAATTTCCCCTTCGTACTAAGCGCGCTACCGATGGCTACCCAGCAGCCGCGTCAACAATCGCATTAAATTGCGAATTTCCTCGTCCAGGTCGCCGAGTGACGCAGCTCAATCAAATCGTAGAGAGTCCTAAATCGCCTCACGCCCGGGGTCTCCCTCCGGGCGCGCACCAGAGGATGCAGTTCCATAGTTAGCTCGCCACACCGGTTGTCGATCCTTTGAATGATCAGAATAGTGACCTTTAAACGTTGCTGCGCCCGCCACGCTTGAAGAGATGACGTTGGCGCATCAATGAAAGCACCGCAGACAAACGGAGCAGTCGGAAAAATCGTGCATTGCTCTGGATTGCCGAAGCAGGATTGAGCATTTGTATCGGCACATGCAGTGCGGTCGGTGCAAGAAGCGCAAACAGCACGCAATCGGAGCCACCCTATGCGACCGCTTGCCAACTAGACTTCCGCCGTCGCGCGGCCCTTGCATTGCGTAGCAAAACGCAAGATGGCAAAGTTCCGGGGCGCCATAACCGGTTAGCGTGCATCTCCAATGATCGATGCGCGCAAGGCTTTCACCGGGCGAGATCGAAACCTTGCTTACCAAGTTAATCCGTCGGTGACGTTCAAGCCCACGTTGCAGGCCTTTCGGGCAAGACCGCCACCCAGCAGACCTTGACGAGTCAGAGGGGTGATAGATGGACTATGAGGCGAAGCTCCAACGCTTCTACGAGCAGTTTCTTACACCGGGTATGCACGCGGTGGATGTGGGAGCGCATATAGGGCGGCATGGCTTGGAGGTACTTCGGCTAGTCGAACCTGGAGGTCGCGTTCTCCTCTTCGAGCCGCTGCCCGACCTCTACGCAAGGCTCCAAGCGAAGCTGGAGGCCGAGTACGTTGATGCTCCTATCGGAGTGCTTCCCTATGCCCTTTCAGATGCCACCGGAACGTCTGAGTTCTGCGTAGCGCTGGATGCCCTGGCCTACTCAGGGATCAAAGAGCGGCGCTACGACAGTGAAACCCGCGTTCAACACATAACGGTCGAGCTTCGTCGCCTTGACGATATCGTCGAGGACTGGCCTCGACTGGACTACATCAAGATCGATACCGAAGGCGCAGAGTGGAACGTCATCAAGGGTGCCTCAGGCAGCATAGAACGCTTCCGCCCCGTGGTCAGTTTCGAGTTTGGCGAGAGCTCGTATGCACCCTATGGCGTCTCCCCAACTGCCGTGCACGATTTCTTTACTGCCAGGCGGTACCTGATCTTCGATATTCTCGGCCGCCAACTCGACAGCGCTGCTTTCGATGAGAGCTCCCGACACCAGGCAGTCTGGGACTATGTCGCCCTTCCTGTTGAACGCCAATCCTTGAAAAGCGCATTGGTTTGAGGGAGGCACACCGCCTTTCGCCTCAACGCACGATCCGTCCACTGGAGGGATCGTGCGGCGAGCCACGATTCAGAAAAATTGCATCCGTATCCTCGGGATCGACGTTCAGCCATGACATATGGCAGGGCTGGGTCTGCTGCCAGGCTCTCGGAAAGACGGGGCAATCGCATTGTCTTTCCACATGGGATGCCGCCAGCAATGCACCTTCAGTTCTCGATGGTTTCCAGGGAAACACTCGTGCCTGACTCACCGAACACGCCGAGTGGACCCTAATGCACCGCGAGCGCGATGTGGAGCACAGCAAGTTCTGAACATATCGCGAGGCCGGTGTCGATGCTCACGCAGCCATCGCGTGGCCGGGCGCAGCGTCGCCTGAACAGACGATATCCACGCCACGACGACATTCCGTGCACATTGCCCCTCGCGTCGATAGACAACGATAGGAGCCAGGATCACTGCCCATCACGCCACATGGCAAAGCACCGAAACAAGTTGATGATCACCCTGGTGTCGACGGTGGACGCATTCAACGATGACGAGCTGATGACGCGTGCGGCGGCCTTGGCGTTCTATGCCGCGCTGTCGTTCGCACCGCTCCTGCTGCTTCTGGTGTGGACGGTCTCCGTGCTGCAGCCCGCATGGCTGGAGCAGATGCTGGGCATGATGGCCACCCTGGTCGGAGCACGAGCCGCAGGCGCGATCGACGACGTGGTGAAGTCCGCGCACGCCCATCCGCAGCTGGGCAACCTCGCCGGCCTGGTGGGCATGGGCATCACGCTCTTCAGCGCGTCGGCCGTCTTTGCCCAGTTGCAGGGCACGCTCAACCGCGTGTGGCACGTCAAGCCCAAGCCCGGCGCGGCCATTGGCGCATGGCTGAAGGCCCGCGCACATGCCTTCGCGCTTCTCGTGGGCGTCGGCTTTCTGCTCATTACATCCTTCGTGGTAAGCGCCGCGATCCAGGCATTGATACCCGGCGAGGACACCTTGTGGAAAGCGATCGAATACATCGTTTCCGTGGCGGTCTTCGTCGTCGCGTTCGGCGGCATGTACAAGGTGCTGCCGGATGCCGCCATCGAATGGAAGGACGCCGTGATGGGCGCACTCATCACCACGCTGCTGTTTCTTCTTGGCAAGTACGCCATCGGCTTCTACATCTCGCACGCCAATGTCGGCGGTGCCTATGGCCCCGCCGCCGCGTTCGTGGTGCTTCTCACTTGGGTCTACTACTCGTCGATCATCGTGCTTGTCGGTGCGGCGCTCACGCGCGCCGTGGCCGAGGCGCGCGGCAAGCCGATTCTCCCTAGCGACCACGCGGTGGAGATCGAAGCGAAGCTTGCTGAGGTCAGCGAGCCGGGTGGCGCGCCCAAGGTGGGCAGCGATGACGAGCCCTGGCAGCGGCGCCCGTAGGCTCAGCAAGTGCGTTGCTCACCGGCCACACGGCGCAAGGCGATCCCCGTCGCCATGCGATAGCGCGTCGCCAGCTCGCGGTTGGCCTGGACACGCTATACGACGAGGTCGTCGGCACACATGGCGACCGCGCGAGATATGCTCACGACACCCTAGCCATCCTGGAAGACAAGGTCATGCCAAACCACATGCGCGCCATCGTCATCATGGGCGTGAGCGGCTGCGGCAAGACCAGTGTCGCCTCAGCGCTGTGCGAACGCATGGGATGGCGCCTGATCGAAGGCGATGCGTTCCACTCCGAGCACAACGTCCGGAAGATGCGGGCGGGTGTTCCACTCGATGACGACGACAGGAAAGATTGGCTGGATCGGTTGGGCGTGGAGCTGGCGAACGCGACCGCGACGGGGCAGCCTGCGGTGCTCACGTGCTCCGCCCTCAAGCGCCGCTATCGCGACATATTGCGCCAAGCCGTACCCGCGCTCGGCTTCGTCTACCTCGAACTGTCGCCCGAGACGGCCGCCGAACGCGTCAGCCGGCGTTCCGGGCACTTCATGCCGGCCAGTCTGATCGACAGCCAGTTTCGCGACCTGGAGCCTCCGACGCACGAAGCGGGCGTGTTCGCGGTCAGCGCGCTCGATCCCTTGACGGTCATTGTCGACCGGATCGCAGCCTGGTGGGGCGCTGCAATCGCCACCTGACCAAGCAGGTTGGCGCTCCGTACCGCAACCTTCCCGCGATTGAGCGGCACTCACCCGAGGCAGGCTGCGCTGCCTGCGTGGGACGACGCGGGAAACCCGTCGATCCGATTACGGGAATGTCGGCAGGATACGCGACAGCATGCATACGGGTGAGCAGTACCACAACTTCATGCTGGCCTCGGAGCGGGACCGAGCCGTGCGCGGCCAGTTCCAGAAGATGGCACTGGACCTGCTCGACAAGGACGCAGGCATCCTCGATTTCGGTGCGGGCACCGGCATCGATGCGAAGACCTACTCTGCCCACGGCCACCAGACGTTCGTCTATGAGCCGTCGGAGGCGATGCGCAACTACCTTGGCCAGCATTGCCAGGACGAAATTGACCGCAGGGCCATCGTGTCGGTTTCATCGCCGAGCGAGTGCAAGGTGCAGGCGGTGACGGCGAACTTCGCCGTGCTCAATCACATCGAGGATCACACGCCGCTGTTCGAGGAGTTGTCTCGCGCGGTGAGCCCAGGCGGCTTTGTGCTCGCGAGCATGCTCAATCCTTACTACCTCGGCGATGCACGCTACCGCTGGTGGCGAAGCAACCTTGCGACGCTCATGCGCAGCGGCCACTACGCCATCGCCAGCGAAAGCCGCATACACCGGTTTGCACCACGTGTCGTAGCGCGCGCGGCGCAACCGTTCTTTCGACTTGAACGCATTACGCCGCGGGGCCTGGGCCTTGCGACCCGCCTTTACATGTTCCTGCTATTCAGGCGCACCTGACATGTGGAAAGACTGGATAAGGCCGTTCGTGCGTCCGCTGCCGCAGTGGTCGACCATTGCCGTGGCGCCTCCTCAGCAGGCCGTCACCGCGACCTTGCGCTGGAACCATCAGCACGCCGACGTTACGGCGGACCACACGGTGGCCTCGCTCAAGCCACTCTCGATTGCGACCAGCATCGACGCGGGGGAGGCCCCCGCACTCGAATATACGGACAGCACCACGGGAAAGCTGCTTGGCGTGCTGCATCTTGCAAAGGCAACATCCATCGCCGTCGATGGCACCGGCGTCACCGTCTATCACGTCGATGGCAGCGAACATCGGTGTCTGCCGTGGCCGCGACGTTCGTGGAATGAGTGGCTGCAGAACCGCGTCATGCGCAAGAGCAATACATCGCATCATGCGTTGATGGATCCGGTCGCGGTGCAGCAGCTGATGATCGCCTACCTCTGCCCCAGGCCGGTCATCCTGGTGTCGGTCGACGCACCGGGGCACCGGAACATGTTTCCGATGGATCTGATCGGCCCCCTCCAACGCAGCACCCTCTTCTCCCTCGCCCTGCGCAACACCAACGTCTCCGAGCCCGTGATGCGCGATGTGCGAAAAGTGGCGCTTTCCAGCATGCCGGCCGCGATGAAGGGCACCGTCTACAAGCTCGCCGAACACCACAAGGAGGCGCTCGAAGATTGGGCCGCCCTGCCCTTCCCGACGCGCCCTTCACGCACCTTCGGCATCCCCGCCGTTGTAGCAGCGCTGCGCATTCGTGAGCTCAGCATCGTGCATGCCCATGACATGGGCTCGCACACGTTCTTCCTCGGCCGCATCGCATCCGACGAAGATCTCACCGAGGGCACCCAACTGCACCACACCGCGGGCTTCCACCAGGCTTATCGGCGCCAGCGACATGCGGCGTTTGCGGAGGTCTAGCTGGCTCGGCAGGTACCGGATCATCACGCGCACGAGTCACGGCTCGCCGCCAGCCAGTCCTGCTCAACCTTCTCGATCGAAGCCCAAGCTGCGAACGCGACGCCTGTAGCAGTCATCAACCCCGGTTGGCTCGAAGACTGCGCACTCCGTCATCTCACTGGCATAGATATGCAGGCTGACGGCGACGGCGCTTTCATCTGGGTTCGTGATCGTATGGTATTCATGCGGTGGAATGAGGCTGCCGGCCGAGCCGTACGTCGCCAGGATCGAGCCAGCCGCGCGAAAGCGGGCCATCCCGGCCAGATCGTCCAGGCGCTCGTACTGCACAATCTCCAAAGCACCGTCCCACACACCTTCCACGCACCACATGCCGCTGTGGTCATGGATGGGCGTGCCTTGCTTCGGCCCCCATGTCATCGCGATGACGGAATAGCCGTGCTTATCGCTGCGATATAGCTGCCGCCGGGCATAGCGATCCACGGCTTGGCCATACACACAGGACGGAAGCTCCACGACTCCCGAACGAATAAGTTCGCTGACACCATCACGCAGATGTTCGGTAATGTCGAACACCGATGGTCGGGCGACTGATGCGTCGATAACTTCGATCAGTTTTTCTCGCCCTTGGAAGTCGACGGTATTCATGGCGCTTTTCGCAGAAGTCATCCGTTGGTACTGGGTTGACCTAATGGCCGATGGAAGGGACGTGCGCGTAAAAAGGATGAGGCCCGCAACCTGGAGGGAGAAAGCTGCTGCGGGCCCCACCGCGGGGAACCGGGCAAACAACAACGATGGATCGCAAAGCACCGCTAAGGGTGCGCCGCTGTCGTCAACTGCTGCTGCATCAACGTGAGCGTCAGCACCTGTGGCAGCACCTTTCCCATACTCCTGCCCTTTGCGAAGACAACGTAAAGCGGCACGCCAGGCGAGTGGTATTCCTGCAGGAAGGCGCTGATGTTCGGATCGACATTGGTCCAGTCGCCTTTCATGTAGACCGTACCGGTGCTGCGCAGCAGGTCGTGGAACGCGGCTGTGTCGAGAACAGCGTGCTCGTTGGCCTTGCAGGTAATGCACCAGTCGGCGGTCATGTCGACGAAGACAGGCACGCCGGACTGGCGAAGCTCCATGAGCTTTTGAGGCGAGAACGGAACAACACCCGCTTCTTGCGCAATGCCGGCCGAAGCTGGCTGCACACGAGTCAGCAAATACAGCGGAAGCACGGTGAGAAGCGCGAGCACGATCGTGAACATCTTCGCCCCTACACCCCCATGGCGACTCCGCTCGAACCACCACAAGGTCATGGCGAGCAGCACAGCGGCGGTAAGGACCAAACCCACCGCATCGGCGCCGCGCTGGTGCGCCAACACCCAGACCAGCCACACGGCGGTGAGAAACATCGGGAACGCGAGCACCTGTTTCAGCGTATCCATCCATGCACCCGGCCGGGGCAGCAGACGGCCGAGCGCCGGAATGAAGCCAATCAGCAGAAACGGCAGGGCGAGCCCTAGGCCAAGGAAGAGAAACACCAGCATCGCCACCGCTATCGGCGCAACAAATGCATACGCAAGCGCCGTGCCCATGAAAGGAGCAACGCAGGGGCTGGCAACCACGACCGCGAGTACACCGGTGAAGAAATCGCCGCTCCACCCGGAACGCGAGGCAAGGCCATGCCCGAGGTTGCCGAGCGAGGTACCGAATTGCACCACGCCCGACATCGACAGGCCGACCGCCACCATCACGCAGACCAGCACGCCCACCACCAGCGGTTGCTGCAATTGGATACCCCATCCAAGCGCGTGCCCGGCCGATCGGGAGGCCAATACGCCGATGCCGATCGCGGCGAAGGAACACAGCACGCCGGCCGTGTAGGCAAGCGCGTGCCGGCGTGCCCTCTGCGTGCTCTCGCCACCTTCGAGCAGGCCAACCGCCTTGATCGACAAGACGGGAAGCACGCAGGGCATCAGGTTCAGCACCAGCCCACCCGCAAAAGCGAGCAACAACGACACGAGCACACCGCCGCCGGCAGCGTCTGGGACCTTGCGGGAGACGACGTTGACCGACGTTGCCGTTGAACGACCGGCTGTCGCTGGCGGCGGCGCAGCGGCGGTTTCCATACCCGTTCCGGCCGCAACTGCACCAGGCAACGGAAGATCAAGGTTCTCGACATGTGGCGGATAGCAGATCTTCGGGTCGACCTCGTGGCAGCCCTGATAGCGCACCGCGAGTTTGATGCGCTGAGTCCCGGGGGCCAGCGTGTAGGGAACACTGGCGTCGATGCTGTCGTGATAGACCTCGACGTCACCCAGGTACTGATCGCGGTACTTCTTGCCGTCCGGCCATGTCGGCGTGCCGGGCGTCACGCCTTCGCCTCCCGTGATGCGCATCTGGCCCCGGTAGAGGTAGTAGTCAGGCGCAATGGCCCAATGCAACTTGATCACACCGGGCGCACTCGTGTCCGCGCTGAGTTTGTAGGCCTCGCCGATCGGCAAAAGTCCCTCCAGGTTTTGTGCGCGAACCAGGCTTGCGACGAGGAGGAGGAGCAACATCGCGACGATTCGACCGAATGCTTTCATGACTGCATCTCGCATGAGAAACAACTTGCCTTCGCGGCCATCAGGAAACCCACCTTGTTCTGCCTCGCTTGCACTGCTCCTGCCCCGGATACGGGCTCCTCGGATATCGGCTCGCGGTCAAAAACCCTTGCGAGCGCGAATGGACGCTTGGCCGCCACTGAAGGCGCGCGCAGCGCGTGAACGGCGCATGGCGAATGCGAGCCATAGGACGCACGGGGAAGGTCTCTTCCTATCGAAACAACATGGTTCACTGCCATTCTCCGTTCCGTATGCCTTGCCACTTCGCCCTACCCTTCCGTTCTCGCTACAGCATCAATGGACGGCTTGACCGTCAGGGTTGATGACCTCGACATCACCGATGCCGAGCGCGCGCACCGACTCCTCGATCTTGCGAAGATCCCCGATGACAACCCAGGTCATCGCCTCCGGTTTCACCACTTCCTTCAACGCGGCTTCTGCTGTTGCGGGTGTCACGCCTTCGATGCGGTCGTTCAATGTCGACACGTAGTCATCGGGCCAGCCGAACTTGACGATCTTCGTCATCACACCGAGCACGGCGTCGCTGGTCTGGTAGGCACCAGGCAGGACTCGTATGCGCTTGTCGCGGATATTCGCGATCTCGGCCTCGGTCAGTGGCTTGTCGCTGACGATGGCGCGAGTTTCCTTGAGCACCTCGGCAACGGAAGGCGCTGTCTTGTCGGTCTGCACCGGCGCGAAGAAAAGCATCGGTCCCTGGCCCTTCGTGTCGCTCATGAACGTGCTTGCGCCGTAGGCCCAGTGCTTGTCTTCGCGCAGGTTCATGTTGAGGCGCGAACTGAAGCTGCCACCGAGCGCGTCATTGGCCATGCGCAGCGGCAGGTAGTCCGCTGCCTTGGCCGAAGGCACCAGCAAGCCGGCCACGATCAGCGACTGCGGTGCGTCGGGGCGATCCACGAGAAACAGCCTCGGTTTGCTTTGTCTCTCCACCGACGCCAGCTTCGTCTGCACCCGCGGTGTCGCCGGCGCCTGCCAGTCGCCGAAGGCGGCATTCAGCTGCGGCAGGATGGTGGCCAGCGTCGTATCACCGGCGATGATGATTTTCAGGTTGTCCGGGCGAATGTAGTCCCGCTCGAACGACGTAAGGTCAGCCACCGTCGCGGCCCTGACGTCAGCGATGCTGCCGAGGCCGTCGAGCGGGCTGCCGTAGGCGTTGTCCTTGCCGTAGAGCAGCGGAGGCAGGAGACGCAACGCCACGCTTGCCGGTCCGGTCTGTCTCTGCGCGATGTCGGCCAGGCGTTGCTCGCGCAACCGCTCGATGTCCGCCGCCTTGAACGCCGGGTTGCGCACCATGTCGGCGAACAACGCGAGTGACGGCGCCAACTGTTCGTTCAACGCATCGAGCGACGCGATGCAAACATCGACATCGCAGCTGGCTTCGGTGCTGGCGCCAAGCCGCTCCTTCCGTATGGCCATCTCCGTCGAATCGAGCGTCTTTGTGCTTTCCTTGAGCAGGCTGAAGGTGTACGAGGCCGTGCCCGCGCGTCGGCCAAAATCGGCGGCGAAACCGCCATCGAACATCAGCTCGACCTGGGTGACCGGTATCGCATGGCGCTCGGCCAGCACGACCTCAATGCCATTCTTCAGCCGTGCGCGCTGCAGCGCGGGGAACTTCACCGTCGGAAAGCTGGCGATCGTCGGCACGCCCGTGCTTCGATCCACCTGGCTCTCGGCCGCGGTGTATGTCTTCGTGGGCGGCGGCACAGCCTCGGGACGGCCGGCTGCTGGAGGCAGTGCCACCACCTTGGCGTCCTCCACGTCCGGATCAAAGTCCTTCCCCGCGGGGAGCACGATCAGGTGATAGTCGCCCTTGGACAACCACCGATCGGAAGCCTTTCTCACGGATTCAACCGTCGCGGCGGCAACGGTCGCCAGTTCCTTGCGGAACGCGCCCGGATCGTCCCGATAAACTTGGCCTTCAGCGAGCACAGCGGCCTGTTCTGCGACGCCCTCCAGTCCGCGCACATAGTCGCCGCGAAAGCGGACCTGCGCACGCTTCAGCTCATCCGCGCTCGGCCCTGCCGCGAGAAAGCGCTTGAGTTCCTCGTCGATCGCCGCGTCGACCTTGGCCTGATCCACACCGTGCTTCACATCGACCTGAATCTGCACCTGGCTCGCCAACGCGAACGGGGAAAGGCCGATCGACACGTCATCGGCAAGCTTGTCGCGGTAGACCAGGCGCTGATAAAGCCGTGAACTTTTGCCACCACCGAGCACAGTCGTGGCAAGGTCGATATTCAGCTCGTCGTTGCTCCCGGCCTGCGGCACCACCCACGTGCGGTAGATGCGCGTCTGCGCGACATGATCGTGCTGCACGCCATTGACGCGATGATCGAGCGGTGTGATCCAGGGTCGCTGGTGAGCGACGGGGGCGCCAGGGGCAATGTCGCCGAAGTACTTCATCGCTTTCGCGCGGGCGATGGCCGGCGTGATGTCGCCGGACAGTACAAGAGTGGTATTCGCCGCGCCGTAGTTGCTGCGGAACCACGCCTTCACGTCATCCAGCGACGCCGCGTTGAGGTCGGCCATCGAGCCGATGGTGTCGTGCTGGTACGGATGGTTGCCGGGGTACGTGTTGGAAAGGATGTTCTGGTCCACGCGACCGTACGGTCGATTCTCGCGCTGGCGCTTCTCGTTCTGCACGACGCCACGCTGGGTATCGAGCTCCTTCTGGCCGATGGCGCCGAGCAGATGACCCATGCGGTCGGACTCCATCCACAGCGCCATATCCAGCGCCGTGGTCGGCACCGTCTCGAAGTAGTTGGTGCGGTCGAACCAGGTGGTGCCGTTCAAGCCGGTCGCACCGATGGGCTCGAAGACCTCAAGGTACGAGCCCTTGTGATGCTCCGAGCCGGAGAACATCAAGTGCTCAAACAGGTGCGCGAAGCCGGTCTTGCCCTTGGGCTCATCAGCCGAACCGATGTGGTACCAGATGCTCACCGCCACCACCGGCGCCTTGTGGTCTTCATGCACCACGACGGTGAGCCCGTTGGAAAGCTGGAACTTCTCGTACTTCAAGTCGACCGAGCCGGTGGCTGGCGCGGCGGCGGCAAGCAAGGGAGTGCAGGCGCACAACAGTGCGAGCAGGCTGGAACGTAGTGTGTGCATCACAAGGGCTCTCAAAAGTGGCATGGAACTTGGGGCGACGAGTGCTGGCGACACACGCGTTGTAGGAAGAAATACGCAATCCGGTGGTGTGTGCCCGCGCCTCGGTTCATGGCTGGAGGGTCAAAAAAAAACGCCCCGGCCTGATTGCCATCGTCGTCGCGTCACCGCGGGAACTGTCGACCACCAGGTCGGGGCGCGGGGGACCGTCCGGAATCACGTGAACCCATCTATCGCCACACCTCGCCACGGATGCCTGATCGAGTGGACGCGCGAGACGGGTGGCGCATGACCAGCCACGCTCTTCAAAGCACGCCTCCGGATGCTTTCCAGTACGCCATGGTCTGCTGGGTGTCTTTGGGAAATTCCTTGCTGGCGATTTGCAGCGCCGCGTTGAACAACTTCTCCGCCTCCGGCCGGCGATTCAGCGCAATCAGGGCTTTGGCCAGCGAACGGGTATAGCGGAGTTTGCTTCGCGCACTCGCGTTATCTGCGGCACGCTGCAGATGGGGAAGTGCCGCATCGGCGTGGCCCTGCCCAAGCAGGCTCTCGCCATACTCCAGTTGGTAGTAGGCGTTGTCCGGATACGTCTCAGCCATCGCCTTCTGCAAGACGAGCACCTCGGCTTTGTCGCCCGGCTCGCCATATCGGCTCAGGAACTCCTCGAACACCTCGGCCATCGCCTGATCACGCTTGACGTCAAACCCGCCATGGCCGTTGCTCAAGGCCTTGCGGCCGACGGCGATGGCATTCTGGTAGATCGCCTTCTCGCCTGCGGCGTCTCCCACGGACCGGTAATAGCGTGCCAACGTGTACGTCCCTTCACGCAATGCCGCCGATCCCGCAGCAGGTGCTTTTTCGTCATAGACCGCCTTCAACTCCCGCAGTTGCGCCAAGGCCTTGGCCTTCTGTTCGGGTGTGGACAACGGGCTGGAGCATGTCAGAAGCACCCCGGCGAGTTCGAAGTGCTGCTCGAGTTCCAGCGAGCTGTGGTTCATGGCTTGTTGCGCGTGGGCCCGACAGTCCGCGGCCACGGTCGCACGCTGAGAGATGGACAGTGGCGGAGGCATCGAAGCGATCGTGTCGCGCATCGCCTGACGCTTCGCCGCGTCGGCTTCCTTGCGCAGGTTTGCTTCGAGCTCTTCACGATCCCCGGCGTAGATCACCTCGTCCCTCTCCGCGTAGGCCTGGATCACGGCCAATCGCGTCGATGCCTCCGCGTTAGCCTTGACCGCGTTGCGCGTCGCCATCGGCAAGCTTGCATACCAACGCAGGCCTTCCTTCTGCTGGTTGCGATCGTTGTAATCGCGCAGCACTTTGGCAACGGCTTCGGTCGAGCCATGCATCGCGTCGTCCTGTAGCTTGGAACGGGAGCCTGCGCCGCTGAGCAGGCGATCCAGCGCCGGATAGAACGCCTCCCGCGTGAGCTCCCCGGTCAACCGACCACGTTCGGTGCCATCCGGATTGAGAACGACATAGGTCGGAAGTGCCGGCACGCCCAGCTTCTGCATCCAGGCGCTGCCGTTGACGGAATCGGCATCGCTGCGCACCAACACCATGCGGCCCTGCCGCTGTTCCCAGTCGGTGCCATTGAGCACGTTGGCGTCCATCGCGTGACAGGAATGACACCAGGCCGCCGAGAAATCGATGAATACCGGCAGCTGCTTCGATTGCGCGATCTTCACCCCTTGGTCGATATCCGTCACTGCTGCTTGTGCCGGCGCGATGTAGCCCAGCGCCAGGAAGCCGCCGATCAGAACGCTGGCGAAAAAAATGGATCTCATATGGGTGCCTTCATCAATGAAAGGAGCTGTCAGCTGTGACCTGCCCCGAAGCGGTACTGCGCTTCGAAAAAGATCTCCCTGCCGTAAGGGTTGTAATTGCCGGCGTTGAACGGCTGGTTGCTGCTTCCCGGCGAAGTGATGTCGACGGGCGGCATGGAGTTCTTCAGGTTGTTGACGCGCAATGACAGCTGCCATGCAGGAGTCGGCGCATAGCTGACGCTTGCGTTGTAGATGTGCCAGGCCGCCACCTTGCCGGCATAAGGCACTTCGTAGCTGTTGTTGAGACGGGCGAGCTCGTTGGGTGTTGGCCCGAAATAGCTGCCGTACAACGTGGCGCTCCACTTCGAGCGGGTCCAGGTCAGCGATACATTCCCTTTGGACGCAAACTCGGTACTGAAGCCCGGATTGCGAAGGAAATCGATCACCGGATCGCCGGGAAACTGCTGCTGGCGGTGCGACAGCACGCGCGTATAGGCCACGTTGACGTCCAACGAACCCCAGTCATAACGACCGGTGCGATAGCGGATGCTTCCGTTGACGGCGTTGTTCACCTCGCTCGCCACATTGATCTTGCTGGTGACCACCTGATTGATCTGACCAAGCAGCGGCGAGCCCAGGGGCGCAGGCGTGCGCATGATCTGCGCGTCGATGGCCTGGCATGTCGGCGACTGCGGATCGAGCACGCCGTTGGCGCAGTAGAGCGCGGTGCTCAGGACGTAGTAGGGAGATTCGCGCAGCACCTCGTTGCGAATCGAAATGTGCTGATAGTCCAGGCTCATCGACAACCCGGCGGCTGGCGACCACACCAGGCCATACGAGAAGTTCTTGGCGGTCAGCGGCTTCAGGTTCGGGTTGCTGACCGACGTGACGGTAACCGGCACGTAGGAATAATGGGCCGGGCAGTTGCCCATGGTGCTACCGGTGTACCCCAGCCGTCCGCAATTGACCCAATCGATGACGACCCCGGGGAACGAGCTGCCGCCTTCGAATTCGTCCGCCAACGAGGGCGCCTTGAAGGAAGTGCTGTACTTGGCGCGCAGCAGGAGGGTTTCAGAGGGCCGAAACTCCAACCCAAGGCTGTACGTTGGATGGCTGAAGTGCGCGCCCTCCGCGTCGTAGCTGTCGTATCGGGCCGACAGGTCGGCCGTAAGCATCTTGAACAACGGCAGGTTCAATTCGGCCGCGGTCGCATAGCGATCGCGATGACCATCGCTGGCACTCCAGGAGAGGCCCTGCAACTGACGTGATGAAAGCAGCGGCGACGGCTCGTACTTCCACGACTCGTAACCCTTCTCGGCAACGACCGCGAGGCCGGCGTCGCCGCCGGGCAACGCGAACAAGGAGCTTTGCGTCAACTGTCCACGCAGCAGATCGTTCCTGCTCGAACTCTCGATCGAGGTGCCACCGAGATAGCCCGCGAACTGCGATGGTGTCAGTGGCGTGGTCAGCAGGCTGTAATGGGGCGAGTAGAGAGGAAAGCCCAGGGCATCGGTGCCCAGCTGGGGTCCGAGCAGCGCATTGCCATAGGAGCCCGCAACGCTATCCGCCCAAAAACCTTCCTGGCGATCGTCGAGATGCTCCTCGCTGCGCGTAAACGCGGCATCGAGGTTCCAGCCCTGACCGAACTCCCACTTGCCGCCGAACGTGGCTGTGTACGTATTTTCGTAATTGCTCTGCGTCAGCAGGCCATCGAGGCTCTTGGCCATCTCCTCGGGCGCGAAGCGCCGGGCGATGAGCACGTCGTCATGCAGATTCGCGTCGCCGACGATGGAGAAATAGCCTTGATTGACCTGGTGAGATTGCTTCTGATACGTGTCGAACAAGTCCGCGTAGAGTTGCACGTTGTCATTGAGCGCATAGGTGGCATGCAAGCTCACCGAGCCGGACTGGCTCTTGTTCATCAGCGTCATATAGCTGTTGGCGGTGTTCGTGCCGCAGTACGACCCGTATGCGGTCGGCTCGTAGCCCACACCGCCGCCCCACAGCTTGGCCATGCCCGTGCAGTCGGATGGCTTCGAAGGGAAGTACGTGAGTCCGGAGAACCCACCGACGGATGCCACCGCGGTGGATTGCTGCGGATAGATGCCGCCGGCATAGTTCTGCGCAGTGACACGACGCTGGAACGCCCACATCGGTTGCTGATCGCCCAGCTGGCCGCCGAGCATGACGCTCAACTTGCCGATGCTGAAGCTGTCCGAGGCACTCAGCGATCGCTCGCGACCACCGCCGTCCGAGTACCAGCCGACACGTGCGTTGACCGATCCCACGTTGACATGCTTTTTCAGCACGATGTTGACCACGCCCGCGATCGCGTCGGATCCATACAGCGATGATTGTCCGCCCGGAAGGATCTCGATGCGCTCGACCAGATCGATCGGAATGCCCGCCAGGTTGGTATAGAGCTGATCAACGTTCACGCCCGAGGCGATCTGCGAATACAACGGCATGGGCCGGCCGTCGATCAGGAATTTCGTGTAGCTGGGATCGAGGCCGAACAGACTGACCGTCTTCGCACCCCAGATGTCGCCGGTATTGATCGCGGTATTGCTGACCGAGCCGGTGTTGACGCTGGCGTTCTGCAGCGCGTCGGCGACGCTGGAAAAACCATGGGTCTTGATGTCATCCGCGGAAATCACGATCAACGGACTGGATGTTTCTATCTGAGAGCGCGGGATCAGCGAACCAAGCACGGTAACCGCCTTGAGTGTCGTTGGTTCCGGCGGCGAAGTCGCCTGCGCCGGCTTGGCGCTAGGTGTTGGCTCACGTCTTTCCGAAGGCCCCGCAGGCAGCGGCGAGGGTTTGATCACCACGGTAGTAGCGCCGGTGAATTCCGCGGTGAGGCCGGTGCCTTCGAGCAACTTCGTCAACGCCATCTTCGGTTCGTACTGGCCCTTGATGGCAGGCGCCTGGCGACCCTTGACCGTCGAAGGATCGAAGATCACGTTGATGCTTGACTGACTACCAAACTCGCGCAACGAACTGGCCAGCGCCTGCGCCTGCAGGTCGAAGGCGTGCGTAGCCTGTGCATACACGGCAATAGGCGCAGCACACATCGCCAGCAAAATCCCTGCGCAAATCGGCTTGATCGATACCATGTTTGTTCACCCCCTCTAGATGCCATGTCGGCAAAAGGTTCCCCTGGGGAGTAGACGAGCGGCTCGGCCGATCCGGACACATATCTGCAAAAAAATTTTCACGTGGTGTCGCCTGCAGCAACGCAGACGTCACAAGACGTGCGGCGTCAGCGCGCCAGCGTGAGCGCTCCGCCATCGCGAACGACGTGCAGGCCGTGAAGGCTTGCGACCGCTGTGGCGAACTGCGCAGGGTCTTGCAACGAGAACACGCCGGAGATACGCAATGCCGCCAGCGCCGGATCGCTGACGCGGATCGGTTCACCGCCATACCGATTGAGTTCGGCGATCGCATCGGCCAACGTGCTGTCGTCGAAATAGATCTGGCCGTGCTGCCAGGCCATCGCCGCCTCGATATCGGGTCGGTCCAATGCATGCCCGCCATCGTTTCGCATGACCAGCCGCTCGCCCGGCGAAAGCACGGTCGAAACGGCGGATTGACCGGGTGCCGCAGTACGCGCCGCAACCCACACCTTGCCTTCGAGCAGGGTCACATCGACATGTTGAGGATGCCTGCGCACGTCGAACACGGTTCCGAGGGCGACCACCTGCGTGAGGCTTGTCTCGACCACAAAAGGCCGACGTGGATTTTTTGCCACGTGGAATACGGCTTCACCATCTTCAAGAAGGATGTGACGCTCGCTCCTGCTGTATTTGACGACGAGCCGGGTGCCGGTATTGAGCGTCACGCGTGTCTGATCGTCCAGCACGACGGTGCGCTGTTCGCCGACGGCGGTTTCATACGTGCGGTCAGTCGGTAGCAGTACGCGAACGACACCCACGGTGACCAGCAACAACGCCGCGGCAGCTGTCGCCACCAGCCATTGATAGCGGCGCCGTTCGCGAACACGTCGACGGGGCGCCGACTGCCGTCGTTCTGTTCCTCGATCCACGGGCTCGAGCGCGCCAGGAAGGAGATCCCAGACGTCGCTCACGCGTGCGAACGCGCGCCCGTGCGCGGGGCTGGTGGACAACCAATCCTTGAAAGCGGCTTCGGTCGACGCGGTTCGCTCATCCCCTTGCAATCGGGTCAACCAGGCGGCGGCCTCCGCGAGGGTCAGCTCATTGATGACGTCGGATGTCGTAGGTTTCATGTATCCCCCATCCATTGGGTCAAGAAAAGGAGGGCACGCGTCATACGCTTTTCCACGGCCGCCACGCTGAGGCCTTCGCGCTCGGCGATCTGCGCAGCCGTCAGGCCATCAAGCCTTTTTGCCAGCAGGCACCGCCGCGTCTGAGGGTCGAGCCGCTGCAGGCCCGAGCCGATGCGACGAAGGCGTTCTTGCGAGACCAGCCGCTCTTCGGGCTGTGGCGCGGTATCGGCAAGGTTGGCGATGGTGGTGTCTTCGCTGTCCACGATGACGCGCGCACGATGACGCGCCTGGTCGCGGCTGAGATTCATCGCGGCTGTCACCAGGAAGGCCTCCTGGGATCGGACCTCCTGCTTGCGCTCGTAGGATTCCAGGCGCACGAAGGCCTCCTGCACCACATCATCCGCATCCTGGGCAGCCACGCCCATGCGGATGATCACCGCGCGCACTTTTCGCAGCATGGTCGCAAGATCGCTCACGACGCCCCGTCGCCTCGATTCTCGAAGTCGTCTACCGAACTAGACGATCCACCAGAGAATTCCGGACATCACGATCACACCCTATTCCAGGTCAGCTTCCACCAAGCTGAGTTTTCTGCAGGGCGGACAGACAGCTTCAAGAAAGGTTGCCTCATCGCCATCAGTCCGAGGCACGGCCGACGCCGCACGGCGGCCCAATTCGAGCACGACCGGATCCCGTTGGGCCGCACCCAAAAGCCGTATCAGCCCAGCAGGTTCAAGCCCTGCCTCCGTACACGTAGCTGCACGCAGTAACCATCCGCTCGGGGTCACCGGAGCCCAGGGGCCACCCCTCCCCGCTTGGCGCACTATCTCCCATCGCTCAAGAAAGTCTCACCGGCAGTTTAGACGTCCATTTGAGAGGCTGACCCATGTAACGTCGGGTTGCACCTGGAACCTGAAGGAGACAGCAACAAGGTGCAGCTCGGGCGACGGGTTGCGATAACGGAATCGACAAAAGAAAAGCCCCCGATGCTTGGGGGGCTTTCTCGACTCCATTCTCGAGCACTCCGGCGCAGGTGCGTCTTAGAACGGAATATCGTCGTCGTCGAAGCTGTTGTTCTGGGCCGGGGCCGGGGCGGACTGGCGCTGCTGGTTGCCGTAGTTGTCGCCGCCACCGCGCTGGTTGCCGTAGTCGTTGCCGCCACGGGACTGGCCGCCGCCCTGGCGCTGACCACCACCGCCACCGCCCTGCGAGCGCTGGAAGCCGCCACCGCCGCCACCTGCACCGCCTTCGGAACCGCCGCCGAGCATCTGCATCTCGTTGGCGATGATGTCGGTGCTGAAGCGCTCGATGCCATCCTTGTCGGTGTACTTGTCGGTGCGCAGCGAACCTTCGATGTAGACCTGGCGGCCCTTCTTCAGGTACTCGCCGGCGATTTCAGCGAGACGGCCGAACAGCTTCACGCGATGCCACTCGGTGCGCTCCTGCTTCTCGCCGCTCTGCTTGTCGGTCCAGTTCTCGGAGGTGGCGATGCGCAGGCTGGTGATCGCCGCGCCGCCGCTGGTGTAACGGGTTTCCGGATCGGCGCCGAGGTTGCCGACGATGATGACTTTGTTGATGCCGCGTGCCATGTGAGAGATGTCCTCTGTGAGCCGGCGCTGCGTTCTTGGGCAGTCAGCACCGGGATGGTTATACCGGCGGCCATCATAACCATGGGCCGCCCGTCGAAACAGGATGGACTTTTCGCGCCGAACCCGCCTGCCGGCCCGGGTTGCCCCCTCGCTGGCGTCCGGATCGGACGAAAAAGCCCGCCGAATCAGACCACTGCCGGCTCTCAGGGGCTGCGACACAGGCGTTCGCCGAATCTCTGTGGGAGCGCAGCCTGTGCGCGACGGTCGTGCGGCCCTGTCCATTCGCGACAGCCAGGAACAGAGACGTCATGCAGGGAACGGTCGCGCGCAGGGTGCGCTCCCACGACGGCGGATGGGGGCTATCAATTCCCGCTGATGAAGCGGTACCCCACGCCCGGCTCGGTCTTGAGCCAGCGGGGCGCGGCCGGGTCGTCGCCCAGCTTCTGGCGGAGCTTGCCGACGACGATGCGCAGGTAGTGGCTGTCGTGGGTATGGCTAGCGCCCCATATATCTCGCAGCAGCTGCTGCTGGGTCACCACCCGGCCGGCGTGGCGCAGCAACAGGGCCAGCACGGCGTATTCCTTGCGGGTGAGCGGCAGTGACTGGCCGTCCAGGGCGACCTCGCGGCGCGCAAGGTCGATGGCCAGCCGGCCGTCGTCGTAGCGCTGCGGCGCTTCAGGCTCGCCGGGCCGGCTGCGCAGCAGCACACGCAGGCGTGCCATCAGTTCCTGGATGCCGAAGGGCTTGGTCACGTAGTCGTTGGCGCCAGCGTCCAGCGCCTTCACCTTCTCGGTTTCCGAATCACGCACGGACAGCATCAGCACAGGAACCTGGCTCCACTGGCGCAATTCGGCCAACACTTCGTGGCCCTCGCGGTCCGGCAGGCCGATGTCGAGCACCACCAGGTCCGGTGAGCGCGTGGCAGCCAATGCCAGGCCCTCGGCGGCGTTGACCGCGAGCAGCACCTCATAGCCTTCCGCGCGGAGACCAATGTCGAGGAACTTGCGGATCTGCGCCTCGTCGTCGATGACGAGTACGCAAGGGGCAGCGGAGGTCATGCGTTGTTTTCGGGCGGCGCCGGCAACGGCAAGGTGATGCGAATGGTGGTGCCAACGCCGTCGCCCGGCAAGGCTTCCACGCTGCCGCCGTGCGCACCGATCATGCCGCGGCAGATGGCAAGGCCCAGGCCGGTACCTTGCGGAGCCCGGTCGCCACGGGAGACCGAGTAGAACATGTCGAAGATGCGCGCGCGTTCGTCCTCGGGGATGCCGGGGCCACGGTCGACGACGTCGATCTGCACCTTCTCGCCATTGGGCCGCACCACGATGCGCACCGCTTCGCTGGGTGGCGAGAAGCGAGCGGCATTTTCGAGGATGTTGAACAAGGCCTGCTCGATCAGCGCCGGATGCACATAGAGCAGGATCGTGTTCGACGGCAGCACGATGTCGAGGCGCAGGTCAGGAAACAGCTTACGCAATCGGTTGGACGACGCCGCCACGATCTCGGCCACATCGGTCCAGTCGCGATTGAGCTTGAGCGTGCCATGACCCAGCCGCGTCATGTCCAGCAGATTCTGGATGTAGCGATCTAGGCGTTGTCCTTCGCCGAGGATCGCTTCGAGCAGCTCGCGCCGCTCTCCAGCGGGAAGCTGGTCGCCGTAGCTTGCCAGCGTGCCGGCGGAGCCGATCATCGAGGCGAGCGGCGAGCGCAGGTCATGCGAGACGGACGAAAGCAGCGCGTTGCGCAGCCGCTCCGTTTCACCTTGCACGCGCGCACCTTCCAGTTCATCGGCGAGGCGTGCGCGCTGCAGCGCCTGCCCGATGTCCTGCACCATCGCCAACGCGAGGCTGCGCTCGTCGACCGGTGGTTCGCCCTGTTCGGGCGGAAAACGCATTGCTGCCACGCCGAGCGGATTATCGATGCTGCCCAGCGGCAATACCCAGCAAGGCGCGGCATTCAACGTGTCGGTATAGCGACCGGCCTGCTCCGCGTGCTGCTCGCTCCATGACGCGGCACCGAGATCCTGCGTGGTCAGCGGAAAATCCCGCGGCGCCGTGGCGACGACGCGCAGTACCTGGCTGGCATCGCGCGCCAGGATGGCCGCATCGCAATGCAGCACATGGGAGAGCGCATCCACGCCAACCTTGCGAATACCGGCCGCATCGGTGCTGGTGGAAAGGCGCTGCCCCAGCGACAACAGTGATCTGGCGTTGGCATGCGCGGTGCGCAGCGACTCCACCTGGCTGGCCAGCCGCGTTGCCAGCCGGCTGCACACCAGAGCCGTTACCAGGAACAGGCACACCGCCAGCACATCGTCGAAGTTGGCGATGGCCAAGGTGTAACGTGGCGGTGCGAAGAAGAAGTTGTAGCCGAGGAAACAGAGAATGGCCGTATAGACCGCCACCGCCATGCGCGTTCTCGCCGCCACCACCATCACGGCCATCAGGAAGATCAGCGCGAGGTTCGCCACCGACAGGTAACGGTCCGCGATGAAGGACAGCCCGAACGCCGCCAGCGTGGCGACCGTGGCGAACACATATTCGTCTCGCCGGCCCCTACCGCCCGGCATGCGCAGGCGCAGGCGCGACTTCGCGCGCTCCGCCGGCGTGGCGATGATGGTCAATTCCAGATGCGCGCCACGGCGCAGCAGCAACTGCGTCAGCGAGCGGCCCAGCATGCGCGCCAGCGGGCGCTCGCGCGTGCGGCCAAGGATGATCTGGCCGATGCCTTCGCGATCCGCATGCGCGATCAATTCGTCGGCAATGGCGTGGCCACGCAGCACCACGGTGTCACCACCCAGCCGGCGCGCGAGCCGCATGGCGGCATCCAGACGCTCGCGACGACCCTTGTCCAGCGTGGCGCCGTTGTCGACGAAGGCCACGCTCCATGGCGCGCCCCGTCGCTCCGCAATGCGGCGCGCGATGCGCACCAGGTACTCGCTCTGCGAATGACCATCGATGGCCGCCATCACGCGTCGCCGCACGGGCATGGCACCGCCACGTGCCAGCATCTGCTCGCGCAGGTCGCTGTCCACGTGACCGGCCACGGTATCGACGGCCAGTTCGCGCAGCGCGACCAAGTTGGTCGGCGAGAAGAACGCATCCAACGCCGCCGCGGCCGTTTCCGGCACGTAGACCTTACCCTGCTTGAGGCGCTGGATCAGTTCGCGCGGGGGCAGATCGACCAGCACGATGTCGCGCGCACGATCGAGGAACGCATCGGGCACCGTCTCGCGCACGGTCACGTTGGTGATGCGGCGCACCTGGTCGTTGAGGCTCTCCAGGTGCTGCACGTTGAGCGCGCTGTAGACCTCGATGCCCGCATCCAGCAATTCGGCGATGTCCTGCCAGCGGCGCTCATGACGACCGCCCGGCAGGTTGCTGTGCGCCAGCTCGTCCACCAGGATCACCGCCGGACGCCGCTGCAAGGCAGCGTCCAGATCAAACTCGGTGAAGTCGCGGCCTCGGTAGTTCACCTTGCGCCGAGGCAGCACTTCGAGACCTTCGAGTAGCGCCTGCGTTTCCGCGCGACCATGGGTTTCCACCAGACCAACCACCACATCGATGCCCTGCCGCTTCAGTTCGCGAGCGGCCGACAGCATGGCGTAGGTCTTACCGACGCCAGGTGCCGCACCAAGGAAGATCTTCAGCCGACGGCCGTTTTCTTCCTGCACCGAATCGAGCAAGGCATCGGCGCGCGCTTCGCGGGAAGGTTCAGACATGCATCGCGTGCCGTGAGTGTGGATGGGGGTACGTTATGCCTTAACGGGCATCCAGCGCCATATTGAGCGTGAGCACATTCACCCGCGGCTCGCCCAGCACGCCAAGCTGCCGGCCCGTCGTCGCCATCGACACCATCGCCTGCACCTGCGATTCACTCAAACCACGGACGCGAGCGACGCGTGGCACCTGGTAGGCAGCGGCAGCCGGCGAGATCTCCGGATCCAGGCCGCTGCCCGACGCGGTGACCAGATCCACCGGCACCGGCGTGCGATTGTCAGGGTCGGCGGCATGCAGCGCGTCGATGCGCTGCTTCACCGCCTCAGTGAGTGCCGGATTCGTAGGCCCCAGGTTGGATCCCGTCGATGCCGCTGCATTGTTCGGCTGCGGTGTGGTGGCGGACGGGCGGCCCCAGAAGTACTTCGGGTCGGTGAACGACTGGCCGATCAGCGCGGAGCCGACCGGCTTGCCGTCCTTCTCGATCAGACTGCCGTTCGCCTGCGCCGGGAACAGCGCCTGGGCCAGACCGGTGGCGACCAACGGGTAGAACACGCCGGTGATGGCTGTCATCAACAACAGCATCATCACCGCGTTGCGAATGAGCCTGATCATGTCTTGACCTCAGTAATGAAGGATCGCGTCGACCAGCGCGGTCGTCTGATGGTTCTTGATGCCGCCGTCATAGGCGGGAAAGTCGTAGGCGTGCTCGTAGCGAAGCTCGGGGCGGATTTCCAGGTCAGGCGATACCCAATAAGTCATGCCCACCGTATGGCTGGAATAGCGCGTGGCATAGCCCGTGCGCTGGCCGTCCTCGTCCTTGTAGAACTCGTTGCGGATCGAAACGAATGCCTTCGGGCTCACCTGGACGTTGAAGTAGTTGACGATGCCAAAAGCGGGATTGCGACCCAGTGGGAAATTGGGCGCTTCGCCCAGCGGGTAGCCCGGCACGCCATTGGGCGCGTGCGACTGCGAGGGGTCGGTCGCCAGTGCCTGGTCCTTGACGTAGATGTAGTACGCCTCCGTCAGCATGTGCACGTCGGGCGTGAAGCGATGGCCCCAGGTCAGCACGAACTCCTGCAGGTTGTTATAGGTCTGCTTCTTGTTGTTGTAGGACTCCACGCAGGGATAGAGCATGTCGTCGTTCGACTTGGACACCCAGCGCACGCAGGCCTGTGCCGTCAGGCGGCTGGTGCTGTCCCAGATCGCCGAATCGTCGCCGCCATGCAAGCCAAGCTGCAGCGTCCACTGGTCGTTGAGCTTGGTGGTCGTGATGACGCCCATGTTGGTGTACGCATCCACGGTGTAGAGGATGGAGTGCGTCAGCAGATAGTTGTTGGGCGAGAACTGCGCCTCGATGTCGGGCAGCGAGAGATAACGTCCCGCCGTGATCACCATGCCCTTCGCCACCCAGGGGATGTAGAAGTCCACGTAGGCAATCATCGGATCATTGCCGTAGATGTTGCCATTGAGCGCACTGTTCGGCCGAGGATTGTTGAGCAATTGATCGCTCGTCACGCCCTTCATGGTCGTGTAGTGATAGTCGTAGCCGTACAGGTCGTCGAAATGGAAACCCCAGTCGACGTGATCGGTCTGCACCGTATCGGGGATGCGCTCGATGCGGAACAGGAACTGGTCGAACTCGACGCGGTTCGGGCGCGTGGCGTAGGACAGCGGGTAATTGGTGTGATCCGACGTGCTGATGTTGGCCGACGGATTGATCCAGCCATAGACCTCGATGCGGTTGTCCTGCATCCAGTGGCCGAGCTTGGTGCAAGCCAGCGCTTTCTCCAGCGGGTATTGCGCATTGCCGTTGGGAACGCCGATCGGATAGTCCACGCCGCCCAACTGCCATTCCGAGGAAGGGAACGGTGGCGAAGAGAACGGTGCGTCCATGCCGCGACGGGCCGGCGCCGGCGCATTGGGATCGGCGGGCTGGGCATCCTCCCGATAGGCCGCGGCCAGGCGGGAGAAGAAGCCGCGTGAACAATCCGCGCTATCTGCCGTCGGGGCCGACGGCGCGACATCGCCGAGTTCGGCCGAAGGCGTCACCTCCGTGACCGACGCGGCACGCTCGGCCGAAGCCATGGCCTGTTCGGCCGGAGCCAGTGCCAACAGAAGCGCGAACGAAAGTACCTTCTTGGACATCATGGGTGTTCCTGAAAACCGGCTCGGGGCGAGCCGTCCTTTTCTAGTGGGTAGAGGATGGGTGCCGCACGGGCGCCCAAGTCAGATGCCGGCGTAACCACCGAGCACGTAATCGTCCTGCTCGTTGCGCGGCGACTCGGTGTCGTGTGGCAGCGGGCGCGGTCGGGCCGTTGCGGGCAGTGCGATCACGACGTCACACGGCGAGTCATTCGCGCAAAGGCGAAGCTCGATGTCGGGATGCATGTCGTCTGGCAGCGAAACAGAAAGCTTGAAGGTCTGCATGGAGAAGAGTCCGGTGGGGAATCGCCGTCCACTTGCGATCTCGTCATTCCGGCGCAGGCCGGAATCCAGCAGTCTCAGTGGGCGGTATCGCCACTGGATCCCGGCCTGCGCCGGGATGACGTCATGTAGGGTCGACGCAAGATCACGCCAATCCGCAAATCACCAACAACATGTCGACCAGCTTGATGCCCACGAACGGCACGGCAATGCCGCCGAGGCCATAGACCAGCAGGTTCCGCCGCAGCAGCGCACCGGCACCGAGCGCGCGGTACTTCACGCCCTTCAGCGCTAGCGGGATCAGGAAGATGATGATCAGCGCGTTGAAGATCACCGCCGACAGGATCGCGCTCTGCGGCGTGGCCAGATGCATCACGTTGAGCGCATTGAGCGCGGGATATGTCGTGGCAAACGCAGCAGGAATGATCGCGAAATACTTGGCCACGTCGTTGGCAATGGAGAACGTGGTCAGCGCACCGCGCGTGATCAGCATCTGCTTGCCGATCTCCACCACCTCGATCAACTTGGTCGGGTTGGAGTCGAGATCGACCATGTTGCCGGCTTCCTTCGCCGCCTGCGTACCGGTGTTCATCGCCACCGCGACGTCGGCCTGGGCGAGCGCCGGCGCATCGTTGGTACCGTCGCCGCACATCGCCACCAGGCGGTTTTCGCCCTGGATCTTGCGGATGAGCTTGAGCTTGGCCTCAGGCGTCGCCTCGGCGAGGAAGTCGTCGACACCGGCTTCCGCCGCAATGGCGGCCGCCGTGAGCGGGTTGTCGCCCGTGATCATGATGGTCTTGATACCCATGCGGCGCATCTCGGCGAAACGCTCGCGAATGCCACCCTTCACGATGTCCTTCAGCTCGATCACGCCCAGCGCGGACGCGCCTTCGGTGACGATCAGCGGCGTAGCGCCACGGCGTGCGATGTCTTCGGCCATGTGCTTGACCAGCGGCGGCAGGTGGCTGCCGTTGGCTTCCAGATGGCGCTCGACGGCATCGAGCGCGCCCTTGCGGATCTGGCGATCACCGATGTTCACGCCGCTCATGCGAGTCTGCGCGGTGAACGGCACGAACTCCGCATGGCCCTCTTCCAACTGGCGCTCGCGCAGGTTGAAGCGCTCCTTCGCCAGCACCACGATGCTGCGGCCTTCCGGCGTTTCGTCGGCCAGCGAAGCGAGCTGCGCGGCATCGGCCAGGCGGCCCTCTTCCACGCCCGGCGCCGGCAGGAACGCCACGGCCTGGCGGTTGCCCAGCGTGATGGTGCCGGTCTTGTCCAGCAGCAGCACATCCACGTCACCCGCTGCCTCGACTGCCCGACCGGAGGTGGCGATGACGTTGGCGCGGATCATGCGATCCATGCCTGCAATACCAATCGCCGACAGCAGCGCGCCGATGGTGGTGGGAATCAGGCACACCAGCAGTGCGACCAGCACGGTGAGCGTGATCGGATTACCGGCACCCGCCGCTTGCACGCTGTAGATGGAGTACGGCAGCAGCGTGGCGCAGGCCAGCAGGAAGATCAGCGTGAACTTCGCCAGCAGGATGGTGAGCGCGATCTCGTTCGGTGTCTTGCGACGCGAGGCGCCTTCCACCATCGCGATCATGCGGTCCAGAAAGCTCTCACCGGGATTGCTGGTGATGCGCACCACCAGCCAGTCGGAGAGCACGCGCGTGCCGCCGGTGACTGCGCTGCGATCACCACCCGACTCGCGGATCACCGGGGCGGATTCACCGGTGATAGCGCTTTCGTCGACGCTGGCCGCACCGGCGACCACATCGCCGTCGCCCGGCATCGAGTCGCCCGCCTCGACGAGCACCAGATGACCGACGCGCAAATCGGAAGAAGGCGTGAACGTGACAGCCGCATCGCGATAGGGCGCCGGCAACCGCTTGGCCACCACGTCCTTGCGCGAACTGCGCAGCGCGGCCGCCTGCGCCTTGCCGCGACCTTCCGCCAACGCTTCGGCGAAGTTGGCGAACAGGAGCGTGAACCACAACCAGATCGTCACCCAGAAGATGAAGGCCGTGGGTGCCTCGCCATGGCCGGCCAGCGCCTGCACCCACAACAGGGTGGTGAGTACGCTGCACACGAACACGACGAACATCACCGGGTTGCGGAACTGCAGGCGCGGCGACAACTTGCGGAACGAATCGGCGATGGCCTGGAGAATCAGGCTGCGGTCGAAACTGCGCACCGCGGGCACATGGGTATGAGTCGTTGTCATGATCGATATCCGGTGGGCATCAATGGGCCGACATCAGGAATTCGGCGATGGGCCCCAGCGCGAGCGCCGGCAGGAAGGTGAGCGCACCGACCACGATCACCACGCAGGCAAGCAGCGTGATGAACAACGGCGTGTGCGTAGGCAGCGTGCCGGCCGATGGCGGCACGTGACGCTTGGCGGCCAGCGAGCCGGCCATGGCGAGCATCGCGATGGCGAGCAGGAAGCGCGAGAAGTACATGCACACGCCCAGCAGCACGTTCCAGAACGGCGTATTGGCGGAGAGACCACCAAACGCGCTGCCGTTGTTGTTGGACGCGGAGGTGACGGCGTACAGCATCTCGCTGAAACCGTGCGCACCGGGGTTGGCGACACCCGCCACGCCAGCCGGCGTCGCCACCGCGATGGCCGTGCAGATCACCACCAGGGCACACGGCACCAGCACGGCGAGGCTCGCCATCTTCATCTCGTGCGCCTCGATCTTCTTGCCGAGGTATTCCGGCGTGCGGCCCACCATGAGGCCGGCGATGAATACCGCGACCACGGCGAAGGCGAGCATGCCGTACAGACCCGAACCCACGCCGCCGAAGATCACTTCGCCCAGCTGCATCAGCCACATCGGCACCAGGCCACCCAGCGGCGTGAGCGAGTCGTGCATGTTGTTCACCGCGCCGCACGACGCGGCCGTGGTGATGGCGGTGAACAGACCGCTGGAAGCAATGCCGAAGCGCGTTTCCTTGCCTTCCATGTTGCCGCCGGACTGCAGCGTGCTGGCCTGCTGATCGACAGCGAGTCCGTGCAGCGCAGGATTACCGGCCTGCTCCGCCGCCACCGCACCCAGCGCCAGCGGCACAAAGATCAGCAGCATGGTGGCGAGGATCGCCCAGCCCTGCCGCCGGTCTCCCACCATGCTGCCGAAAGTGAAACAAAGACCCGCCGGAATCAGAAAGATCGCCAACATCTCGATGAAATTGCTGAGCGGCGTCGGGTTCTCATACGGATGCGCCGAGTTCGCATTGAAGAAGCCGCCACCGTTGGTGCCAAGCTGCTTGATCGCGATCTGCGACGCAGCCGGGCCCATCGGCAAGGTCTGCGTGGTCACCGTCGTCACCTTGGTGACGTCCTTGCCGGCGGCATCCTTCACGGTGTTGCCGGCTGCATCCTTCACGGTTTCGACCGCCGTGGTGTGTTCCACCAGCGGCACGTCGACATACGAGCGGAAGTTCTGCACCACGCCCTGCGAAGCGAGCAGCAAGGCGATCACCAGCGAGAACGGTACGAGGATGTAGAGCGTGCTGCGGGTCATGTCGACCCAGAAATTGCCGATGCTGTCCGCACTGCGACGCACGAAGCCGCGCACCACGGCTATCAGCACCGCAATGCCCGTGGCCGCCGAGAGGAAGTTCTGCACCGCCAGGCCCAGCATCTGGGTCAAGTAGCTCATCGTGCTTTCGCCCGCGTAGCCCTGCCAGTTGGTATTGGAGACGAAGCTGATGGCGGTATTGATCGCCGAGTCCGGCGTCACCGCGCCGAAGTGTTGCGGGTTGAGCGGCAGCCACTGCTGAAAGCGCTGCAACACATACACGACGACCAGGCCGGCCATGTTGAAGATCAGCATGGCAATGGCGTAGCGACGCCAGCCCATCTGTTCCTCCGCACGCACGCCACTGAGTCGATACAGCAGGTTTTCCACGTGGCGGCCGGCACGCAGCACGCCATTGGACGTTTCGGCGAACACCAGCGCCATATAGCTGCCCACCGGCTTCACCAGCAGAAGCAGGACGACCAGGTAGATCGCGACTTGAAGGAAATCGTTGGTGGTCATTCGAACCACTCCGGCTTGAGCAAGGCCACGCACAGGTAGCCCGTCAGGGCCACCGCGATGACGGCGGCCACGACATAGATAGCGTTCATGGGTAGATCTCCCCTAAGGAATCGAGAACTGGGAAGGCGCCGCCATCCGGGCGGCGGCGGTCGATCAGGGGCGGCGGCCGAGCCGATCGCAGATCAGCAGGAAGCCGATCGACGCAGCGAACAGCACGAACGAAAAGAGGAGGTAAACGACATCCATGGAAACCGACTCACCGTGTTCTGCAACGGTGCAAATTGTCGGGACCGGGACATAAGAAAGGGGTAGTGAAACCCGGTGGGGGCGTATAGAAGCCGTAAAATTTTGAAATGAGCGGCTAGTACTTGCGGGCATCCTTGGCAAAGCGCAGCCCATGACACTCGCCGCAAGATTGCCCCTCACCCCGCCCCTTCCCCACGGGACTACCTTCGGGTCGTCCGGAGGGGTGAGGGAGAATGGGCGGCCAACCCATAGACTCCCTCACTGCCCAACGAAGTTGCCTTAAGTCCTCTTCGTATCGGCGCGTTGCGGTGTAGCGGCTCCGTTCGAGGTAGTAACGAGCGCACCAAGGCTGGCCTCGTTCCTCCGATGCTTCTATCCCTCGTACTGCTAAGAGCCTTGGCTCTCAAGGCCGTTTTCTTTGGGTTACTTTTCTTTTGGGCCAGCAAAAGAAAAGTGACTCGAGCTCCGGCAGGAGATCGAAACGCCCGCTGCGTAAGCGGCCCGTTGGCGATATGGCGAAAAATCGACGACTAACGCTACTGGGTCCCGGCCTACGCCGGGATGACGAGAAATGAAGACCGGGGCGAAAGGATGTCGCGCACAGGGTGCGCTCCTACAACATGGACTAGTTCTATGGGTAGTGGCTGCAGTCATCCGCCAAAACACTTGTCAGGACGAGCGCCCCCGCACAAACCAGAAACACAAACCTACGCCGCGTGAGAAACCACCACCGCTTCCTCACCAGGCAACCGATGCACCGGAAACCCCGCCGTCTCCCATGCATCCAACCCACCCAGCAACGGCCTTACACGCTTGTAGCCATGATCCATCAGCGCCTTCGCCACCATCGCGGCGGAGGCCTCGTTCGGGCAAGTGCAATAGATCACCAGCTCAGCTTCGATCGGCACCTCGGCGGCGATGCGGTCCACGCTGTTCACGTCTGCCAGCAGTGCACCGGGAATGATGCGGGTATCCATCATGCGCGAGGCGTCGGAACGTACGTCCACCACCACCGGGGTACGTCCATCTTCGATCGCTTCGTTGAGCTCGTTCACCGTGATGCGCGCCATGCGCAGCGTCTTCAGCAGGCGATGGCGCTGCCACCACTTGGCGATGATGTACAAGGCGAGCAGGCAGCCGATCAGCATCAGCGCCACGCTGCCGGCGTTGGCCAGTGCTTCGATCACGTCGTCGATCTGGTTGGCGAACACGTAGCCCAGCGACACCGCCAGGCCCACCCACAGCAGCGAACCGATGCCATCGAACAGCGCGAACGGCACCGCACGCAGGCCCATCGCGCCAACCAGAGGCGGCGCCACCGTCGACAGGCCAGGCACGAACTTGGCGAGCAGAAGCACACCGCCACGCCAACGCTGGAAGCGCAGTTCCGATTGCTTCACGCAGGAATCGGGCGAGAGTGAAATGCGGCACAGCGTACGCATCACGCCGCCACCAAAGTAACGGCCAGCGAGGTACCAGGCGAAATCAGCCAGCAGGCAGGCCAACAGCGCCACCGCGAGCACGCCACTCAGGGGCAGTTTGTCCATCGCGGCCAGCGCGCCGGCCACGATCATGGTGGGCACGGCGGGCACGGGCGCGCCCGCCTGTTCCACGAGCACGTTGAGGAACACCAGCAAAAGGCCGTATTGGGTGATCAGCGCGACGATGTGATGGGCCATACGAACCTCACCAGCGGTATGCCTGGAGCAACGGGATCATTGGGTCGTCCCGACACGAAAACAATCGGCCGCTTGGCCGGGAAGGCTCTTTTCAGTAGCCGACTACCTCACCATCCTTGCGCATCTCGGTGGCACCCCAGTACACGCGCTGTTTGGCGTCGAACAGGATCGCCTCGTAGCCGCCGAAATTGCCGGTGCCCGGCTCGATCGTATACCCGCGCCGGGCCAGCTCGCCCTTCACCGCCGGGTCGAATCCGGACTCCATCTCAACCCTGCCGATACCCATCGAGGGCTCGCCCGTTGGCTCGGCGTTTCCGTAATGCCGCCAGCGCGCGGCGTCGCCGGCGTCCTGCACGTTCATGCCGAAATCGATGATGTTGGTCAGCACCTGCACATGGGCCTGTGGCTGCATGTCGCCGCCCATCACGCCGAAGGCCAGGAACGGCTCGCCATCCTTCAGCACGAAGCCCGGGATGATGGTGTGGAACGGCCGCTTGCCCGGCGCGTACACGTTCGCCGCCTTGGGATCGAGCGAATACAGCTCGCCGCGATCCTGGAACATGAAACCGAGCCCGTCGGCCACCAGGCCCGAACCCATGCCGCGGTAGTTGGACTGGATGATCGACACCATCATCCCGTCCTTGTCCGCAGTAGTGAAATAGGTGGTGTCGCCATCGAACAGTCGCGGATCGCCCGGGCCGATCGACGGATTCGCGTGATCGAGATGGATCTCCTTGCGCCGCTGGTCGGCATAGCCTTCCGAGATCAGTCCCTTCATCGGCACCTTCACGAACCTCGGATCGGCGTAGAACTTCGCCAGGTCTTCATAGGCCAGGCGCTTGGCTTCCAGCATCGCGGTGATCGTGTCCGCGCTGCCGACGCCCATCTTGCGCAGGTCAAAGCCCTTGAGGATCTGCAGCATCTCCAGCGCGGCGAAGCCCTGCCCGTTGGGCGGCAACTCGTACACGTCGTAGCCGCGGTAGTTCACCGATTGCGGCGTCACCCATTCGCCGTGGTAGCCCGCGAAATCCTCGTAACGCAGATCGCCGCCGATGCGCTTGAAGTACGCATCCATCGTGCGCGCCAGCTCGCCCTTGTAGAACGCGTCGCGTCCGCCCTGCGCGATGATGGAAAGCGTGCGCGCCAGGTCGGGGTTGCGGAACACCTCGCCTTCGGCGGGCGTATGGCCGTCTATCAGATAGGTGTGCCGCGCATTGTCCAGCTCCTCGATCAGACCCTTCTGCTTCTCGAACGAAGCGAAGTTGGCCTTCCAGTACTTGGCAACGAGTTGGGTGATCGGGAAACCGTCCTTCGCATAGCCGATGGCGGGCGCGAGATCCTCGGCGATCGGAAGCTTGCCGAACTTCTCGTGCAGCGCGAACCAGGCGTCGACCGTGCCCGGCACCGTCACCGGCAGCGAGCCGACGGCGGGGATATGGTCCTTGGCCGGCAGGCCCGCCTTGGCGTAAGCGGCCTTTACCTGGGCCTTCATCTTCGCCAGGTCGCGCCCTTTCGCCGAAGGGCCGGAGCCGTTGTAGCCATACAGCTTGTGCGTCTTCGGATCCCACACGATCACGAAGCAGTCGCCACCGATGCCATTGAGCACCGGCTCCATCAAGCCCAGTGCCGCGTTGGCGGCAATGGCGGCGTCCACCGCGCTGCCGCCCTTCTTGAGGACGTCCAACGCCGCTTGCGATGCGAGCGGCTGCTCGGTGGCTGCCATGCCGTGCTGGGCGATCACCGGCGATCGGGACGCCCAGGCAACGCCGGAGTAGCGGTCTCCACGACTGATGTCGGCGCTCAGCGCCTGCCCGGCAAGCAAACTGGCGGCAGCGGCCAACAGGGTGATCGCGGGGAAGCGTGAAATACGGGATATCGCCATGCGGGCGGCCTCATCGACGGTACGGGAAGCGCGGCGCCATGCGTCATGGCCAACTGCGCCACCGTCATATCACCGCAAGACGTGCCGTCTTACACCCTCGGGTGCATCGCTGCCAAGGAACGGCGCCACATCGCCGGCATCGCACCGACGGACCGTCCACCGCGCGGCGTCAGGCGCCCCGCGCCGCTACAGCGCCATCGACGCCGACATCGCCTTCGCGAATGCGGCGCGCACCGGCCAGCACCAGCGGCAACCACAGCACCGTCATCGCGGCCGCACACAGGAATACACCGTCCGTGCCCAGGCGCCCCAGCGCGATGCCGCCCACCGCGCCGCCCACGAAGGCGCCGAGGAACTGGCTGGTGGAATAAGCGCCCATCGCGGCGCCACGCAGATGCGATGGGGCGAGCCGCGAGACGAGGCTCGGCAGCGCGGCCTCCAGCAGGTTGAACGCGGAGAAGAACACCGCCGCCGCCACGCCCAGCGCCGCCAGGTGATGACCCGACAGCGCAAAGCCGAGCAGACCCAGCCCGATCGCCACCACGCAGATGCCGACAATGCGCAGGCTTTGCACCACCTCGCGCATGCGGTGCAGGCAGGCGCCCATCACGAAGGCGGCGATCACCATCACCGGCAGGTACAACTCCCAATGGCGGTTCACCGGCAATTGCAGACGCTCTGCCAGCAGCAGCGGCAGGCCCACGAAGCTTGCCGTCAGCAGCATGTGCAGGAAGAACACCGAGCCGTTCAACACCAGCATGCGCCCGTCGCGCAGCATGGACAGTACGCTGGCGAATGCCGCGGCGGCCGGCGCCTTCTGGCGCTCCGGCGTCGGCACGATCAGCCACAGCAGCACCAGTGCGGCCAGCGCCAGGATCGAGGTGGCGCCGAACAGACCCGACAGGCCCCGGATCGCCTCCAGCGGTGGCCCGAGGATCAAGGCGAGCAAAAACGCCACGCCGATCGACACGCCGATGATGCCCATCACCTTGCCGCGGTTTTCCTCGCGCGTGAGGTCGGCGGCCAGCGCCGTACCGGCACCTGCGACGGCCCCCATGCCCTGGAGCGCACGACCAATCACGATGCCCAGCAGGCTATGCGACAGCGCCGCCACCAGTCCGCCCGCGGCAAACACCAGAAGGCCCAGGGTGATCGCGGGCTTTCGGCCGATGCGGTCCGACAGCAGCCCCAGCGGAATCTGCAGCAGCACCTGCCCCAGGCCATAGACGCCCAGCGCCAGCCCGATCAGCAACGGCGTGGCATCCGGCATCTTCTGCGCGTACAGCGAAAACACCGGCATGATCAGGAACAGGCCGAACAGCCGCAGGCTGATCACACAGGCCAGCGTCAGCGCGCTGCGCCGTTCGAGTGGGGAAAGTTTGCTCACCGCAGGGTTCTTCTCAGGGCAGTTTCTCCACCGATTATACGTTTGGACCCACAAATCCAGACGTGGTCCCGTGTCGCGGCGGTTTCTTGCGACCAACTCTCTCTATAATCGCAGGACAAGACGCCGCGACTCCCCCATGACCACGACTCACGCCGACACTCGCCGTACCGCCGACTTTGCCGCCGTCAAAGGGCTCGCCGCAGGGGACATGCAGCGCGTCGATACGCTGATCCGCAGCCGCCTGTCCTCCGACGTGGTGCTGATCAACCAGATCGCCGACCACATCATCGCCGGCGGCGGCAAGCGCCTTCGCCCGATGCTGCACGTGCTGGCCGCCAACGCGGCCGGGTATCGCGGCGACCAGCACATCAAGCTGGCCGCGGTGATCGAGTTCATCCACACCTCCACCCTGCTGCACGACGACGTGGTGGACGAGTCGGACCTGCGCCGCGGCCGCAAGACCGCCAATGCGCTTTGGGGCAACGCCGCCAGCGTGCTGGTGGGCGACTTTCTGTACTCGCGTTCGTTCCAGCTGATGGTGGAACTGGATGACATGCGCATCATGCGCATCCTGGCCGACACCACCAACACCATCGCCGAAGGCGAGGTGTTGCAGCTGCTGAACATCGGCAACGCCGACGTGGACGAGGCCGCGTATCTCGCGGTGATCGAACGCAAGACCGCCGTGCTGTTCGCCGCCGCCACCGAACTGGGCGGCCTGCTGGGCGGTTTGCCCGAGGATCAGGTCGCTGCCTTGCGCCGCTACGGTATGGAACTGGGCTACGCCTTTCAGATTGCCGACGACCTGCTCGACTACGTGAGCGATGCCGACACGCTGGGCAAGAACATCGGCGACGACCTCGCCGAAGGCAAGCCCACGCTGCCGCTCATCTACGCATTGCAGAACGCCGACGAGGAGCAGAAGCGTTCACTGCGCCACGCCATCGAACACGGCGGCCTGGATTCGCTGGACCGCATCATCGCCGCCATCCGCGATTCCGGCGCGCTGGAGCGCACGCACGAACGCGCCGTGTTCCACGCCGATGCCGCCCGCGATGCGCTGCGCTCGCTGCCCGATTCGCCGTGGCGCGAGGCCATGGCGACGCTGGCGGATTATTCGGTGCAGCGGAGTTTCTGAGTCTTTCGCGAGGTTGGATCGCGCACTGGGTGCGCTCCTACAAGAGCACCGTGACCCTGTAGGAGCGCACCCAGTGCGCGATCCAACCCGCCGCCACTTACGGCGCGTTCGTAAACGCCCCATGCAGCCAGTCGCGCATCAGTCGATAGCTGCGCTGCGCCGCCCGCTCGTCATACATGCAGCCCGGCTTGTGCTGGTCGGTCTCGGTGAAGCAATGCACCGCATTGCCCAGTACGACGAACTGCCAGTCGGCCTTGCTGCCGCGCATCTCATCCATGAACTTGTCGGCGTCGGGCATGGTCCCCTTGTCATCGGCACCGTTCATCACCAGCACGCGCGCCTTGATCTGCTTGGCGAAGGACGGATCGTCCGTCTGCAGGGCGCCGTGGAAAGAAACCACTGCCGCCACGTCCGCGCCGCTGCGCGCCAGATCCAGCACGGCTGAGCCACCAAAGCAGAAGCCGATCGCGCCGAGCTTGGCCAGATCGATTGGCGCATCCTTGCCCTGCGCCTTCAATTGGTCCAGCGCCACGTTGATGCGCTTGCGCATCAACGCGCGGTCGCCGTACAGCGGCTTCACCGCCGCCATTGCCTGGTCGTCATTGGTCGGCCGCACCGTCTCGCCGTACATGTCGGTGACGAGAATGACGTAATCCTTGCCGGCGATGCCCTCGGCCTTCTTCAGGGCGCCGTCGTTCACGCCGTACCAGTTCGGCACCATCACCAGGCCGGGGCGCTTGGTGGCAACGGCATCGTCATAGACCAGCACACTGTGGAACTTCGTGCCGCCTTCGGTCCATTCAACCGGCTTGTGCACCATCTTCGCCTGCGCGGCGAAGGCAAATCCGGACAGCAACAGCAAACAGCAAAGTCGGGCCATGCGCATGACTTCCACTCCTCGTTGCAGGTTCAAAAAAATCAGAGTCCGGCCGCGTGCTCGGCGAGCCGGCGCTTGATGGGGTTCAATCGGTCGAGCAGGCGCACACCCAGACCTCGGGCAGCCACCAGTGGCGGCAACGTCCAGCCGTAGACACGGGCCAGCGCATCGAAGCTGAGCGCATCGAGCGTGTCGGCGCTGCGACGGCGACGGGCATAGCGACGCAGCACGTGCGGAGCGGCGATATCCACACCGTCCTCTCGCGCGGCCACCAACGTATCGCGCAATTCGCTTACATCGCGCAGCCCAAGGTTCACGCCCTGCCCTGCCAGCGGATGCACCGCGTGCGCGGCATCGCCCAGCAGGACGAAACGTTCGGACTGGTAACTCTTCGCCAGCTGCAGGCGCAACGGGAACGCCGCTCGTGGCGTGCTTCCCACGATGCGCCCGAGCCTGAAGTCGCTGGCCACGCCCAGCTCGTCGAGGAAGACCTGATGGTCCAGCGCCATCACTCGCTGCGCCTCGGCATCTGGCAGCGACCACACGATCGAGCTGCGTCCATCGGCCAGCGGAAGCAAAGCCAGCGGCCCAGTGTCCAGGAAGCGCTGCCACGCGGTGCCTTCGTGCGGACGCTCGGTGCTGACATGCGCAACCACGCCACGCTGGGCATAATCGCGCCCCTGCGTCTCGATGCCGGCCAGCGAACGCAGCGGCGAGTTCGCGCCGTCGGCGGCCACCAGCAATCGTGCGGAGAGCACGTCGGTGTCCGCGCCATCCAGCGTGAGTTGCACGCGGTCTTCCAGCACATCGAACCCGCTGACCTGCGCCGGACACAAGCGGCGCACGCCGGCTGGCTCCAGCGCCTGCCACAGCTGCCACTGCACGAGGTTGTTCTCGACGATGTAACCGAGCAGATCGCGTCCTTCGTCGGCGGCATCGAAATGGATCGACGCACCAGTGGCCGCATCCCAGACATGCATGTGCGCGTAAGGGCCCGCACGCAGAGAACGGATGGAAGCCCAGACGTCCAGATCGTCGAGCAGGGCGACTGACGATGGGGCGAGTCCGACGACGCGAAGATCCACCTCGTCCTGAACCGACCAGGGGGACGGAGCGCGCGCCTCGATCAGCGCCGTGGCAAACCCGGCACGCGCCAACGCCAGCGCCGTGGCGGCGCCGACCATGCCGCCGCCAACGACCGCAACATCCAGCGCGGGTCCGCGGCGGCGCGGAGATTCATTCCGGGACAACGACGGCACGCTCACGGCAACCGCTCCAATACCGCACGCGGCGGCTCACTGCGAAACCCCATGCCACGCCGGGCCATCAGGCGCTGCAGCGGCGGCACGCGATCGAACGCCAGCATTGCCATCGAACGCAGCGGGCCGAACAGGGGCTGCGCCAGGCAGGCCAGCTGCACCAGGCCGTGGCTCATCGCCATGGTGCCTTCGCGATCGGCCGCGCGACGTGCCGCGTAGCGTTCCAGCAGCACCTCCGCACCCGGATCGTCAGCGCCGGCGACCATTTCAGCCAGTGTCAATGCATCGCGCAGACCAAGGTTGAATCCTTGCGCGCCGATCGGATGCACCGTCTGAGCGGCGTTGCCGACCAGTACGGCGCGCGGTCCGATCAGCTCCTTCGCCGCCACGCGCTGGATCGTATAAGGATGACGACGTCCAGGCCGACTGAGGCGTCCAAGCCGCCATCCGAAGCGTTGCTGCGCAAGCGCGATGTAACGTTCGTCATCGAGCGATGCCACCGCATCGGCCTCTTCGCGCGGCACGGTCAATACCAGTCCGCAACGGCGGCCCGACAGCGGCAACAGGGCCACCGGGCCATCGTCGGAGAAACGCTCGTACGCGCGGTTGGCGTGATCCCGTTCCGGCGTCACCGTGCAGACGAACAAGGTCTGCCCGTAGTCATGGCGCTCGGCGGCGATGCCCAGGCGTTCGCGCACGAAGGAAGCCGTGCCGTCCGCGCCCACCAGCAGTGGCGTATCGAGTTCGATCATACCATCGGCCGTAGCGATGCGCGCACGCCAGCCGGCCGCGGTCGATTCCAGCGCCTCAAGCTTGGCCGGCGCCAGCCGCTTCAGATGTCGGCATTCATCGAGTCGGCGCAGCAGGCCCGCACCGAGTTCGCGCGCCGGCAAGGTCCAGCCCAGCGCGTCGACGCCATGACGATCGGCTGCCATGCGCACACTGCCGAACTCGCCGGCGCGCGTGACGTGGATGTGACGGATCGGCGTTGCCTGCGCCGCCACATGCGGCCACACGCCGATCGCGGCCAGGCCATTCACCGTCGCGCGGGCCAGTGCGAGGTTGCGTTCGTCGTAGCTGGGCTGCTCGCCGATGCGGGGCGCCGCGGCCTCGACCATCACGGCCTCGATGCCGGCCGCATCGAGCGCGATGGCCAAGCTGGCGCCAACCAGCCCACCGCCAATGATGAGGACGGGCGGCCGCCCGGTCGCGGCCTGGGGGGATGAGGTAGTCATGGCGCCGAATCATACGCGCTAGCCATGCCCAGCCCCATCAGGGGAGCGCCGGTTTGGGATAGACTTGGCGTCTGCACTCTGCGCAACACTTGGAGCAATTCATGGCTACGACGCAAAACCAGCGGCTTGGCATTTTCCTGGCCCTCGCCCTGGTGATGGCCGCCACCCGCGTGCATCTCTCGCTGTTCCACCACGACGTGTGGGACGCTTCCTGGGCGATCTTCTTCCTGGCCGGCTTCTGGCTGCGCGGCTCGTTCCGCTGGGCCTTCCCGCTGCTGATGGTCGAGGCAGTGGTGGTTGATTACATCGTGATCAGCAACCAGGGCATCAGCTTCTGGGATCACTACTGTGTATCGGCGGCCTACTGGTTCCTGGTGCCCTCCTACCTCAGCCTGTGGCTGGGTGGCAGCTGGCTGGCCCGCCAGCAGCCGGGCCTGAATCTGCGCGGCCTGGGCACGGCAACCGTCGCCGTGCTGGGCAGCTGGGTGGCTTGCTATGTCATTTCCAACGGCAGCTTCTACTGGTTGAGCAATAGCGTGCCGCAGCCGCGCAGCATGGGTGCCTGGTTCGCCAACATGGGCGACTGGTACCTGTTCTTCCTTGAAGCCACGGTGCTCTACATCGCCCTCGGCCTCGTGGTGCACGCATTGGCTACACAGCTGTCGCGCACGCTGGGCCATGCAGGCCAGTCCAAGCTGCCGCACTGAGGCAGCACGTGGGCAACCGCCTTTCGAAGATCTACACGCGCACAGGCGACGACGGCAGCACCGGATTGGGTGACGGCTCGCGCGTAGCCAAGGATTCGCTGCGCGTCTCCGCCTACGGTACGGTCGACGAGCTCAATAGCACCATCGGCATGGTGCTCGCCTCCGATGGCGTGGGCGACGACGTGCGCGAAGCGCTGACGCAGGTCCAGCACGAGCTGTTCGATCTCGGCGGCGAACTGTGCATCCCGGGCATGGCGATGGTCCACGACGCGGATATCGAACGCCTGGAACAGGTGCTTGATGGCTTCAACGATCCACTGCCGCCACTGAAGGATTTCATCCTCCCCGGCGGCGGCATGGCGGCTTCATGCTGTCATCTCGCTCGCACCGTATGCCGTCGCGCCGAGCGCGAGGTCATCGCACTCGGCCGAGTCGAAGAGGTGCGCCCGCAGGCACAGCGTTACCTCAACCGCCTGTCGGACCTGCTGTTCGTGATCTCGCGCGTACTGGCTCGCGCCAGCGGTCACGGCGAAGTGCTGTGGCAACACGAGCGCCGTCGCAAGCCGACGGCTTGATCGACGCCATGCTGCGGCTCTACACCCACACCACTTGCCTGCAGCATGATCCCGGCCCGGATCAACCCGAGTCCCCCTCGCGCCTGCGCGCCGTACTGCAGGCGCTCGACCATGATCGTTTTGCGGCGGTGGACCGCATCGAGGCACCGCGCGCCACGCGCGACCAGCTACTGCGCGTGCATTCCGCCGAGCATGTCGATCACATCCTGAGCACCCTGCCCGAGAGCGGCACCGTCCGCCTCGACGAAGACACGCTGATGTCGCCCGGCTCCGCCGAGGCCGCGCTGCGTGCGGCCGGTGCGCTGGTGGCGGCCGTCGATACAGTACTGGGCCAGGGAGGCCGGGCCTTCTGTGCCGTGCGACCACCCGGCCACCACGCTACGCCCGAACGCGCCATGGGCTTCTGCCTGTTCAACAACGTCGCGGTGGCCGCGGCGCACGCGATCGCCGCGCACGGTTTGAAGCGCATTGCCATCGCCGATTTCGACGTGCATCACGGCAACGGTACGCAGGACATCTTCGAGCGCGAGCCGCGCGTGCTGTTCCTGTCCAGCCACCAGATGCCGCTGTATCCGGAAACCGGGCGCGAGGACGAACGCGGCGCGGGCAACATCGTCAACGGGCCGCTCTCGCCCGGTGACGGCTCCTACGAGTTCCGCGAACTGTGGGAAGGCGTGTTGTTGCCTCGCATGCACGCGTTCAAGCCGCAGCTGGTGCTGGTATCCGCCGGCTTCGATGCGCACCGCAACGACCCGCTGGCCGATCTGCGCCTGGGCAGCGAAGACTACGCGTGGATCACCAGCCGCCTGGTGGCCGTGGCCGAAGCCCATGCCGACGGCCGCCTGGTATCGACGCTGGAGGGCGGCTACAACCTGCTCGCGCTGGCGACCAGCGTCGCCGAGCACGTCAGCGTGCTGATGGAACCCTGACCCGCGAACCCATCTGTAGGAGCGCACCCAGTGCGCGAAAAGCCTACGGAGCGGTAACGCCGGAACGCCGCGGTCGCGCACTGGATGCGCTCCGACAAGGGCACATTGCACCTCACCCCATGGGCAGAAAATCCAGCGCCACCGAATTGATGCAGTAACGCAAGCCGGTCGGCTTGGGACCATCGGGAAACAGATGGCCCAGGTGGGAATCGCATCCGGCGCAGCGCACCTCGGTGCGGCGCATGCCGTGGCTCTCATCCTGATGCAGGCTGACGGCGGCCCGCGTGATTGGCTGGAAATAGCTGGGCCAGCCGGATCGCGAATCGTACTTCGCTTCCGACGCGAACAATTTCGCGCGGCAGGCCACGCATACGTAGGTTCCCGCGGCCTTGTGCCGGTACCACTTGCCGCTGAAGGGCGGCTCGGTGGCCGAGCAGCGGCATACCGCGTATTGCTCCGGACTCAGGCGGGCACGCCAATCCTCGTCGGGCCTGCTGATCTTTTGCTCACTCACGCGCAATCCTTATCGGGAGAAGGCCATCCAACTGCCGTACAGGGGGGCTTTCTGCTAGTTTTACGAGCCTCCCAGCCGACAGACTGCCATCGTGACGCCCAAGCCGACTTCGCGCCACCTGCCTCCGCGCCGCCTGCTGGCGGTCGCTGCCGCGCTTGCCCTGTTTGGTGGCCCAGTGGAGGCCCAGTCGACATCGGACCAGCCCGAGCCTACCGCGCCGGTCAGCAACACCCCGCCGCCAGCCGTGTCCAACTGCCCGCTGGGCGCGTTCCGCTGCCCGCCGCGTCCGCTGAACTATGCGATGTGCCGCCCCAACGCGATGCTGTCGTTCTACGACCCGACGCTGAGCAAGGACAGCTCGGTGCGCGACACCTCCAACACGTATGTCACCGCGCAGCGTGTCGACAGTTCCAACCAGACGGTTTACCACCTGGAAGGCGACGTGAAGGTGGAGCGTGCCGACCAGCGCCTGCAGGCGGACGTCACCGACTACAACGACGAGACCACCGACTACGACGCGCGCGGCAACGTGCGCTACCAGGAAGCCGGCCAGCTGGTGTCGTCGGACCACATGCGCGGCAACCAGACCGCTAGCACCGCCATCGCCGACAATGTCAGCTACCAGATGCTGACCAACCGCGGCAACGGCGTGGCCCAGCAGGGCCAGATGCTGGACGACCAGCGCAGCCGCTACACGCAGGCCACCTACTCCACCTGCGACGTGGGCAACCACGTGTGGGAGATCAAGGGCAAAGACATCCGGATGGACAAGGAAACGGGCGAAGGTGTCGCGCATGACGCCACCATGTCCGTCTACGGTGTGCCGTTCTTCTACCTGCCGACGTTTTCGTTCCCGATCGATGATCGTCGCAAGACCGGCTTCCTGACGCCGACGATCGGCAACTCCAGCCGGTCTGGCTTTACGGTCAGCGCGCCTTATTACCTTAACCTCGCGCCGAACTACGACGCCACGCTCGACCCTCGCATCTACACGTCGCGTGGCGTGATGCTCGGCGGCGAGTTCCGCTATCTGGTCCCGGGCAGCCTCGGCCAGCTGAACTTCGAATACCTGCCGAACGACCGCGGCGACCCGACCCCGGGCAGCACCGAGAACACCAAGGGCGACGACCGCTGGCTGCTGAAGTACAACGACGTCTCGCACCTGTACGGCCCGTGGTGGCTCAACGCGTCGATCAACCGCGCTTCCGACCGCAATTACCTGCGCGACTTCGGCAACGACCTGTATACGTCGGCGATCGGCACCCTCACGTCGAGCACCTATATCAATGGTGGCGGCATGTGGGGCAGCGCGTACTGGAACGCGCAGATCGGCGCCGACTACTACCAGAACGTCGACCCCTCGCTGCCCGACACCGTCGTGCAGTACAAGCGCTGGCCGCGCGCCGCGTTCAATGTCGACTACCCGATCAATCGCTGGCTCGACATCGGCGCGAACACCGAAGCCGTCGCGTTCCGCAAGGAAGACATGGTGGAAGGCAATCGCCTCGACCTGTACCCGTACATCGGGGCGGATTTCCGCGGCGCGGCGTGGTTCGTCAAGCCCAAGATCGCCTATCGCTATACCGCGTATGACCTGCAGGGCAATTACGAGCAGTACGGCTACCTGGGACGCATCGGCCAGAACGTCGCCTCGCCTTTCACCAGCAACTCGCCCAGTCGCTCGCTGCCGATCGTCAGCGTCGACAGCGGTCTGGTGTTCGACCGCAGCACCTCGCTGTTCGGCACCAACTACACGCAGACGCTGGAGCCGCGCCTGTACTACCTGTACGTGCCGTACCGCAACCAGGACAACATCCCGCTGTTCGACACCAACCTGATGTCGTTCGACACCTGGCAGCTGTTCACCACGAACACCTACTCGGGTGCGGATCGCCAGATGAACGCGAACAACCTCAGCGCCGCGCTTACCACGCGCCTGCTGGACGACAACGGCGTGGAGCGGCTGTCGGCGACGTTCGGCCAGATCCGCTACTTCAACCAGCAGCGCGTGCAGTTGCCCCTGCCCGGCAGCCAGAATCAAGTCACCCCTACCACCGACTGGTCGGGCTCGGACTACGTGGTCGAGCTCAACACCCAGCTCAGCGACGACTGGCGCCTGACCTCGCAGTACCAGTGGAACCCCAATACCAGCCTCACCGACCTGGGCGCCCTGACCCTGCAGAAGCGCATCAAGGTCGACGGCATCATCAACTTCTCCTACCGCTATCGCCGCCAGCCCGGGTCCGAAGCGCCCCTGCTGGAACAATACGACGCCTCGGTGGTCTACCCCATTTCCGACCGCTGGCGCCTGCTCGGCCACTGGACCTATTCAGTGCTCGACAAGAAGACGGTGGAAGCCCTGGCGGGTGTGGAGTACGACAGCTGTTGCGTGGCGCTGCGCCTGATCGGCCGGCATTACGTGAACACCTACAACTACATCACCACGACGGGCGCGGCGAACAACGCCATCATGCTGGAAGTGGAGTTCAAGGGCATGGGCGGGTTCACCGGTCAGTCGGAAAGCTCCCTGCGTAATGGTATTCTTGGTTATCAATAACTTCCCTGTCGCCCATGGCGATTGAAGGCCCCCGACTGATGAAGCAGCCTTTCGCGTTGTTCCTGCTCGCGATCGCCACCGCGACCGCCCTGCCCGCCCACGCCCAGCTGTTGCCGCAGGCAGCAGCCTCCGGCAAGCAGCCGCTCGACCGTATCGTGGCGGTGGTGGACGAGGGCGTGATCCTGCAGAGCGAGCTGAACGAGGCGGTGCGCTCGGTGCAGCAGCAATACGCCCGCAACCCCGGCCAGCTTCCCCCGATGGACGTGCTGCAGCGCCAGGTGCTGGATCGCCTGATCCTGATGCGCCTGCAGGTGCAGCGCGCCGACGACCAGGGCATCCGCGTGTCCGATGCCGACGTGGACAAGGCCGTCGCCGCCGTGGCCCAGCAGAACCGCATGTCGCCGGAACAGCTGCGCGCCGCCGTGGAGCAGGACGGCTCCAGTTGGGCCGCCTTCCGCCACCAGCTGGGCGACCAGCTCGTCGCGCAGCGCCTGCACGACAGCGTGGTGCGTGACCAGGTCACCATCACCGACAGCGAAATCAACAACATGCTCGCCAGCCCCACCTACAAGGCGGGCGAGGTGCACCTGGCGCACATCCAGGTCAGCCTCCCGGCCGGCGCCAGCGCCGCCGACATCAAGGCGGCCCAAGACAAGGCCACCCAGGCCATCGACGCCATCAAGGGCGGCATGGACTTCCATGCGGCTGCCATCCGCTACTCCGACGGCCAGGATGCCCTGGACGGTGGTGACCTCGGCTGGCGCCGTCTGGACGAAATCCCGCCGGCTTTCGCCGACGCAGTGGCCGGCATGAAGGCTGGCGACGTCACGCCGGCCATGCGCGGCCCGACCGGCTTCCACATCCTCAAGCTGATCGAGCAGCGCGCCCCGAGCCGCCAGGTCGTGCAGGAGTTCCACGCCCGCCAGATCCTGATCAAGCCCAGCGAGCTGCTGACGCCGGAACAGGCCCACCAGAAGGCGGAAGACCTGTACAGCCGCATCGTCAACAAGCACGAAGACTTCGCCAAGCTAGCGAAGGAAAACTCCAAGGACGACACCACCGCCAACAACGGCGGTGACATGGGTTGGTTCGCCCAGGGCGACTGGGGTTCGATCATCGGCCAGCAACTGGGCGAGATGAAGGATGGCCAGATCTCGCAGCCCTTCCAGAGCGAAGCGGGCTGGCACGTCCTCGAGCGCCTGGGCACCCGCCAGAGCGACCGCACCGACGAGATGGAGCGCAACCAGGCACGTCAGGCCATCGGCAACCGCAAAGCCGAGCAGGTCTATGACGATTACCTGCGCGAAATGCGTTCGGCTGCCTACGTGAATATCCTGGTGCCCGAGCTGCGCGATCCCAACCAGCCGCAGGGCGCCAAGTCCTCCTGAGGCCGCATTGAACGCCACCCACGCCCTGCCCCGGCTGGCCGTTACCGCGGGTGAGCCGGCGGGGGTCGGCGCCGAGCTGCTGATCCGATTGGCCGCCACTCCCGTGGCGGCCAATTTCATTGCGATCACCGATCGCCAGCTGCTGGAACGCGCTGCGGACCGTTGCGGGCTGACCGTCGAACTGATCGACGATGATGGCTCGGACATCACGACACGCGCCCCCGGTCAGCTGCGCGTCCATCACGTGCCGCTGGCGGTGGCCGAACAGCCCGGCCATCCCGACCCGCGCAATGCCCACCACGTGCTGACCACGCTCGCCGAGGCGGCCGATGGGTGCATGGCGGGTCGCTACGCGGCGATCGTCACGGCACCGCTGCAGAAGTCGTCCATCAACGAGGCCGGCATCCGTTTCAGCGGCCACACCGAATTCTTTGCCGAGCGCGCGCAGGCCCAGGTGGTGATGATGCTGGCCAGCCCCGCGTTGCGCGTGGCGCTCGCCACCATGCATCTCCCGCTGTCCGCCGTTCCCGCAGCGATCACTCGCGATGCATTGGAACGCGTGCTGCGTATCGTTCATCGCGAACTGCACACCAAGTTCGGCTTCGCCCAGCCACGCATCGCTGTGCTTGGCCTCAACCCGCACGCGGGCGAAGGCGGCCACCTGGGTCGCGAAGAGCTGGACACGATCATTCCCCTGCTCGATCACCTCCGCGATGAAGGCATGTCGCTGGTCGGCCCACTGCCGGCCGATACGGCCTTCGTGCCCGCGCAGCGCGATCGCTACGACGCCGTGCTGGCGATGTACCACGACCAGGCGCTGCCGGTGCTCAAGAGCGAAGCTTTCGATCGCACCGTCAACCTCACCCTTGGCCTGCCCTTCATCCGCACGTCGGTCGATCACGGTACGGCGCTGGACCTCGCCGGCACCGGCAAGGCCGATCCCTCCAGCCTGATCGCCGCGGCGAACATGGCGCTGGATCTGGTGCGCCGACGCACTGGCATGTCGTAAGCCACGACACGGCCTACTCCAACGAGTCTTTCTTGCTATGTCCCCTCCGATGAACGCCCGTCCCAAGAAGAGTTTCGGTCAGCACTTCCTGCACGAGAAGCGCTACATCGAACGCATCGTCAGCGCGATCTCACCGCGCACGGACGACTTCGTGGTCGAGATCGGCCCCGGCGAAGGCGCGCTGACCTTGCCCTTGCTCGCGGCGGCGCAGAAGCTCACGGCCATCGAGCTGGACACCGACCTCATCCCCGACCTGCAGGCACGCGCCGCCAGCGTGGGCGAACTGAGCATCATCCATTCGGACGTGCTGAAGGTGGACTTCACCGCGCTGGCGCATCGCCATGGCGTCGAGCGCCTGCGCATCGCGGGTAACCTGCCGTACTACATCTCCAGCCCGATCCTGTTCCACTGCGTCGAACACGCACGTGCGATCCAGGACATGCATTTCATGCTGCAGAAGGAAGTGGTCGACCGCATGGCAGCCGAGCCCGGCAGCAAGGTGTATGGACGGCTTTCCGTGATGCTGCAGCTGGCCTGTCGCGTGGAGCCGCTGTTCGTCGTGCCGCCGGGCGCGTTCCGGCCGCCGCCGAAAGTCGATTCGGCTGTCGTGCGGCTGATCCCGCTGGGGCCGGACCAGTTGCCCGATGCCGATCCCGAACGCATCCACGTCATCGTGAAGGCGGCCTTCGCACAGCGTCGCAAGACACTCGGCAACGCACTCAAGAACGTCATGGATGCCTCGTCGATCATCGCAGCGGATGTCGATCCCAAGGCACGCGCCGAAACGCTTTCACCCCAGGATTACGTGCGACTGGCACGCGTCGTCGTGGAGTGAAAGCGAGGGTCGTCCGGATGGCGAGCCCTGATTCAGCCCGACGCACGCAAGCTTTCCCCATGGAAGGCCACAACCCGTACAATCGCGGCATGAACGACAGATCTTCCTACACGATCGACGTGCAGGTCGAACCCCGCTTTGTCCCCGACCAATCCCGTCCCGGCGACAACCGCTATGTTTTCGCCTACACGATCACGCTGCACAACGCGGGCGACGTGCCTGCTCGCCTGCTCTCGCGCCACTGGGTCATCACGGATGCGAACGGCAAGGTGGAAGAAGTCACCGGCGAAGGCGTGGTCGGCGAACAGCCGTGGATGCGTCCCGGCGACCGCTACGAATACACCTCCGGCGCCGTACTGGAAACGTCGGTGGGTGTGATGGAAGGCAGCTACCAGATGCTGGCCGATGACGGCACGCATTTCGAGGCGCAGATCCCGGCGTTCACGCTGTCCATTCCGCGTACGCTGCACTGATGGCTATCTATGCGATCGGTGATGTGCAGGGCTGCCATCCCGAACTCCAACGCCTGCTCGACAAGCTGCGCTTCGACCCCGCCAGCGATCGCCTGTGGTTCTGCGGCGACCTGGTCAATCGCGGCGGTCAATCGCTGCAGACCCTGCGCCTGATCCACAGCCTGCGCGAGCAATCCATCGTCACGCTGGGCAACCACGACCTTAGCCTGCTGGCGATTGCGCAGCGCCGTCCCGAAGCGCAGTCGAAAGTGAACCCGGAGCTGCGCGAAGTGCTGTTCGCCGAGGACGCGCCGGTGCTGATGGAATGGCTGCGCTCGCAGAAGCTGCTGCACCACGACGAACAGCTCAACTGGACCATGGTGCATGCGGGGCTCGCCCCCATGTGGACGCTGCGACAGGCGCAACGCTCGGCGCAGGAGATCGAACGCGAACTTGGCAGCCCGCGTCACCCGCGCCTGCTCAAGAACCTGTTCGGCAATCGCCCCGCCGCATGGAGCAGCCGCCTGCAAGGTATCGAGCGCATGCGCGCCTCGATCAACACACTCACGCGCATGCGCTATTGCGATATCCAGGGCCGCATCGACTTCGAAAGCAAGGGCATTCCAGGCACGCAGAAGCCCGGCATGTATCCGTGGTTCGAAGTGCCCGGCATGCGTCGCCGCGAAACGCGCATCGTGTGCGGCCACTGGTCGGCGCTTGGCCGCATGGCGGGCATGGGCATCTACGCCATCGACACCGGCTGTGTGTGGGGCGGCCAGCTCACCGCCTTGCGGCTGGACTGCGAAGAGCCGCAGTACATCACCGTCGATGCGGAGCCCTATCGCAAACGCGTTCCGGGTGGCGGGGACTGAGTAACCGTCGCACTCCCTCTGTGGGAGCGCACCCTGTGCGCGACTGCAACACCGCAGTCGCCGCCCCGCCGGGAAGTTACCTTACCTGGTTGAAGCCGTTTCAGCGGCGTGCCATGACGTGAAGCAACGCCCGCGTCATGGGCACTTCTGTGCACCGTAGTCGCGCACAGGGTGCGCTCCCACAAAGGTTAAGGCGGCACACGAAAAAAAACCCCGCCTAGGCGGGGTTTCTTTCTATCAGCTCAGCTGCCCATGGCAGTGCTTGAACTTCTTGCCGGAACCACACGGGCAAGGATCGTTGCGACCGACACGCGGACCATCCGGGCCCGCCTGCGGCAACGCTGCCATGCTGGCCGCCGCCAGCGCTTCCGCATCGGCGCCCAGCGCGCCCACCGGCGCACCGCCGCCGCTGGCCATCATCTGGCGCTGCAGGCGTTCCGCGAGACGCTGCTGCTCGGCTTCCATTGCAGCGACTTCTTCCTCGCTACGCACACGCACGCGCGCGAGCATCTGCACGACTTCGCTCTTGATGCGATCGAGCATGCTGGAGAACAGCTCGAACGATTCGCGCTTGAACTCCTGCTTGGGCTGCTTCTGCGCATAGCCGCGCAGATAGATGCCCTGGCGCAGGTAATCCATGCTCGCCAGGTGTTCCTTCCAGGCATTGTCGACCACGCTCAACATGATGTGCTTCTCGAGCTGGCGCATGGTCTCGGCGCCGATCTGCTGTTCCTTGGTCTTGAACAGCTGCTCGGCACCCTCGCGCACGTGCTCGAGGATCATCTTGTCGTCGATCTCGTGCTGCTGCTCGACCCAATCCTTGAGATCCAGCGAAAGGCCGTACTCGCTCTCGAGCTCGCGATCGAGCCCGGCGATATCCCACTGCTCGTCCACGCTGTCCGCCGGCACATGGCGGCGCACCAGGTCGGTGACCACGTCGTCGCGGATATCGGCAATCGTGTCGGACACGTCGTCTACTTCCAGCAGTTCATCGCGCTGGGCGTAGATCACCTTGCGCTGGTCGTTGGCGACGTCGTCGAATTCCAGCAGGTGCTTGCGGATGTCGAAGTTGTGCTGCTCGACCTTGCGCTGCGCCTTTTCGATCTGGCGGCTGACCATGCGGTCTTCCAGCGCATCGTCTTCCTTCATGCCGAACATGCGCATCCACCGGCCGACCCAGTCGCCGGCGAAGATACGCAGCAGGTTGTCTTCGAGCGACAGATAGAAGCGCGAGGAACCCGGATCGCCCTGGCGGCCCGAACGGCCACGCAGCTGGTTGTCGATACGACGCGACTCGTGGCGCTCGGTGCCCACGATATGCAGGCCGCCTGCGGCGAGCACCTGCTCGTGGCGCTTCTTCCAGTCGGACTTGACCTTCGCGCGCTCGGTTTCAGAGGCCTCTTCCGGCAACGTCGCCAGCGCAGCTTCGAGGCTGCCGCCCAGCACGATGTCGGTACCGCGGCCAGCCATGTTGGTGGCGATGGTCACCGAGCCCGGCGCGCCGGCCTGGGCCACGATGTGCGCTTCGCGCTCATGCTGCTTGGCGTTGAGCACCTCGTGCGCGATCTTTTCCTTGCGCAGCAGGTTCGACAGCAGTTCGGACACTTCGATGGACGTGGTACCCACGAGCACGGGCTGGCCGCGCTTGTTGCAGTCCTTGATGTCCTCGATGACCGCCCGGTACTTCGCCTGCTGGGCGAGGAACACCATGTCCGGGTTGTCCTGGCGGATCATCGGCTTGTGCGTGGGGATCACCACCACTTCCAGGCCGTAGATCTGCTGGAATTCGTACGCTTCCGTGTCAGCCGTACCGGTCATGCCGGCCAGCTTCTTGTACATGCGGAACAGGTTCTGGAAGGTGACGGTTGCCAGCGTCTGGTTCTCGCGCTGGATCGGCACGCCTTCCTTCGCTTCCACTGCCTGATGCAGGCCATCCGACCAGCGGCGGCCCGGCAGCGTGCGGCCGGTGAATTCGTCGACGATCACCACTTCACCGTCGCGGATGATGTAGTCCACATCGCGGTGATAGATCGCATTGGCGCGCAGCGCCGCGTTGAGATGGTGCACGACAGCCAGGTTCTTGGAGTCGTACAGGCCGCTTTCCGGATCGATGACGCCGGTTTCGCGCAGCAGCTCGTCCGCGTGCGACATGCCCTCTTCGGACAGGTGCACCTGCTTCTGCTTCTCGTCGACCCAGTAATCGCCCGCGCCGTCTTCCTTCTCCTGGCGAATCATCTTCGGGACGATCTTGTTCACCGAGATGTACAGCTGCGGGGAATCCTCGGCCGGGCCGGAGATGATCAGCGGCGTACGCGCTTCGTCGATCAGGATGGAGTCGACTTCGTCGACGATGGCGTAATGCAGGCCGCGCTGGTAGCGCTGGTCCTTGCTGAGGGCCATGTTGTCGCGCAGGTAGTCGAAACCGAATTCGTTGTTGGTGCCGTAGGTGATATCCGCAGAATACGCGGCATGCTTGTCGGCGTGATCCATGCCCGGCCACACCACGCCCGTGGTCAGGCCGAGGAAACCATAGAGCTTGCCCATCTGCGCGGAGTCACGGCGAGCCAGGTAATCGTTCACGGTGACCACGTGCACGCCCTTGCCTTCCAGCGCATTGAGGTACACCGGCAACGTACCCACCAGGGTCTTGCCTTCACCCGTGCGCATTTCGGCGATGCGGCCCGAATGCAGCACCATGCCGCCGATCATCTGCACGTCGTAGTGGCGCATGCCGAGCACGCGCTTGGCGGCCTCGCGCACCACAGCGAATGCCTCCGGCAACAGCTTGTCCAGCGACTCGCCGCCGGCAACGCGCTGCTTGAACTCGTCGGTCTTGGCGCGCAGCGCCTCGTCGCTCAGCTTTTCGAACTCGGGTTCGAGCGCATTGATGCGCGAGACAGTCTTGGAGAGCTGGCGGAGCACGCGTTCATTGCGGCTACCGAAAAGGCTCGTCAGGGCACGGTTGAGCATCGATCTTCCGGATCAGGATTCATGAGCCGCCCGCCAGGTGGAAACCGGGCGGGACGAAAGGATTGATGATACTAGGGTCGGCGGGCTATCCCAAACGCCGGAGGTCACCCTCCCGCGGCCCGGCGGTGTGCCCGCTTGAAAGCGGCCCGCGGACTCCCCGATCATCGTCCCAGCCTAGGTGTGGCGGCTCGCGCAAAGGCTTTCAAGGGCGGCCTGCGGCCGCCCCGGAGCACGGTCAGCGATGGTTCTTCACGAAGGCCAGCGGGTTGACCACGCGGCCCTTGTACCAGACCTCGAAATGCACGTGCGAACCGGTGGAGCGGCCGGTGGAACCGGCCTCGGAAACGACATCGCCGACATGCACGCGCTGGCCGGGCACGACGTCCAGCTTGCTGTTGTGGGCATAGCGGGTCATGTAGCCGTTGCCATGGTCGATCTCGATCACTTCGCCGTAACCGGTGCGCTCACCGGCGTAGGTGACCATGCCTTCGGCGACTGCGTGCACGGCCGTACCCTTCGGCGTCGAGATGTCCAGGCCAGTGTGGTAAGCGCTATGCCCGCTGAACGGGTCAGGGCGACCACCGAAATAGGAGGAGATGTAGCCGTCGACCGGCATGCCGGTGGGCTTGAGGTTGGATTCGATCTTGGCGTCCAGCAACAGGCTCTGCAGCGCGGAAAGCTGCGCCTGCTGGCTGTCGAACTGGTTGGCGAGCTGATTGATGCTGGTGTCGAGCGTCTGCGGCAGGGAATAACCACCGTCTGTCGAATCTTCCACACCACCGACGGCGGGCTGCTCGTCGAAATTGAATTCGCCATCGTCGAGCTTGCCGACCTGGGTCAGGCGCTCGCCAAGGGCATTGAGACGGGTCGATTGGGCCTGGAGCTGACCCAGCTTCACGGCGAGCGCGTCGATATCGCGCTGGGCGTCCTTGCGTACGCCGACCAATTGCTGGTTCTGCTGCTGCACCTGCTGGCGAAGCTGTCGGATCTCGGTAAGGGCGCGATCATGTGGACTGGCTACGGCCATCGCGAGGGCGCCGCCCAGTCCCGCACATCCCAGTACCGCCACTGCCGCCACCCCGAGCAGTCGCCATCGAAGGCGCCGGTCGGCGAGGTTGAAGGTTTTGGGCACCTTTTTGGTGCGGGACACAAGTATGATTTGCATGTCTTTCTTCGTCGAAGATGTCGGTATCCATGCAGCGCGACGCTCCACCACCCTCCCGCCGCACCGGTTCCGGACTCACGCCCATCACCGCGTTCGGCCCCATTGCCTCACTGGCCCGCAAAGCCCGTGAGCTGGATGCTTTGGATCGCGCACTGCGCCAGACGTTACCGTCACCACTCCGCGAGCAGGTTCGCTTCGCCAACCTGCAAGACGGCCGCCTCGTTTTTCTGGCTCCTTCGCCGGCTCTGGCCGCCAGGGTGCGTCTTCTCCAGACGCAAATCCTCTCGACCGCACGCGCCATCGGCACGTACGCCAGTTCAGTTACCGTGAAAGTGGCCCCCCCTCCACCGACAGACATCGTGCCGGATCGGTCAAAACCGCTTTCGCCGGCCGCCGCCTCTCACTTGAGAGCCGCTGCGGCCTCAACAACAGACCCCGAATTGCGGGAACTGTTCCTTGAGCTGGCGTCCGTCGCCGAAGTTTCTGATTCCCAACCCGGCGAAGAAGCGGACTGACGTCCGAACCTCGCCGACACCATTGCGGTACTTCCCCTACACCGACCCTGCGGTCGGCTTGCATGGGTTTATACCATGCCCCCACGAACCGGATAGACCGTGATGTCATCAGGACGTGAACAGCTGCCAATGGAAGGCGGGAGATATATCACAAAACGAACGGCCGCGTCCCAAGGGACGCGGCCGTTCAGTTTGTTCAGCCTTGTGAAGGACTTACGCGATCAGATCGCCTGGGCGGGGTGCGCGTAGGAGATCGGCGCGGTGGCCGGGTCGTCCGCGAAGCTCACTTCTTCCCAGGCCGAAACGTCGGCCATCAGGGTGCGCAGCAGCTTGTTGTTGAGCTCGTGGCCCGACTTGTGCGCGTAGTAGGCACCGACCAGGCTGTGGCCCAGCAGGTAGAGATCGCCGATCGCGTCGAGGATCTTGTGCTTCACGAATTCGTCCTCGTAGCGGAGGCCGTCTTCGTTGAGCACGCGGTAGTCGTCCAGCACCACGGCGTTGTCCATCGAACCGCCGAGGGCCAGGTTGTGTTCGCGCAGCATCTCGATGTCGCGCATGAAACCGAAGGTGCGAGCGCGGCTCACTTCCTTCACGAATGAGGTGGTGGAGAAATCGATCTCCGCCTTCGAGGTGCGCTTGCTGATGATCGGGTGGTTGAACTCGATCGAGAAGCCCACCTTGAAGCCTTCGAACGGCTCGAAGGTGGCCCACTTGTCGCCTTCCTGCACCTTGATCGGCTTCTTGATGCGGATGAAGCGCTTGGCGACGTTCTGTTCCTCGATGCCTGCGGACTGAAGCAGGAACACGAACGGGCCCGCGCTGCCGTCCATGATTGGCACTTCCGGCGCGGAAAGATCGACGTAGGCATTGTCGATGCCGAGGCCAGCCATCGCGGAGAGCAGATGCTCAACAGTGGAGACGCGCACATCGCCATTGACGAGCGTGGTGGACAGGCGCGTGTCACCGACATTGTCGGGACGAGCCGCGATTTCCACCGGCGGATTCAGATCGGTACGACGAAACACGATGCCCGTATTCGGGGCAGCGGGGCGAAGCGTCATGTACACCTTGTCGCCGGTATGCAGACCGACGCCGGTGGCGCGAATGATGTTCTTGAGCGTACGCTGCTTGATCATTTTTTTGGTACCTGTAAGGGGCAGCAGCCAAATTAGGGGACGGATGCTAACACAGTCTTAACCTGTGAAAAGGCGGTCCGTTCCACACACTCTGTTCACCCTTTCATCTTCCTTTCATTCATGAATAACTTTCATTCATGGGGTGATCAGCGCTTTCTCCAACAACTTCAGTGACTTAGGGTTTCGACACAGCGCTCCGGACCGGGACGGGATTCCGGTCACGGAGCGCCGGGCCCGCCGAAAATTCACTGGCGGCGGGCCATGCGTCGTCCTTGAAGCACAGTCGTTGGAGCTTTGCGTACGTCCAGAACGCACGCCGGCAACGTCAGTGGACACCCGCCCGAGGGCGGAAAACCCTTACGTACACCCGTTTCCCGAGGGAAGATCAGGTGTGCGATTCGTTACTGACAAGTGAAACCGGCGATTTGTTCAATTTTTCTTCAAATTATTTGCCCTGTCAGCTATCTCAGTCGGCCTGGCGGCGCAGGAAGGCCGGAATGTCCAGGTAATCGAAGCTCGGATCGGCGCTCTTGGCCGAGGCGCTGGCCTCGACTCGGCTGGTCGTGGTGACCTCCGGCTGGGCGTAATCCACCACTTCGTTGCCGGTGCCGGTACGCAGCACGACCGGACGCGGACGCTGGCGCATTTCGACCTGCTGGGTGACCACCGGACGCATCGGCTGGCGAGCCGCGGCGCGGTTGAGGCCCGTGGCGACGACGGTGACGCGCACGTCGTCCTGCATTTCCGGGTCGAGCGAGGTACCCATCACCACAGTCGCGTCTTCGCTGGCGAAGTCATGAATGATGCGACCGATCTCGTCAAATTCGCGCATGGTCAGGTTCGGACCAGCGGTGACGTTGACGAGGATGCCGCAGGCGCCGTTGAGGTTGACGTCTTCCAGCAGCGGGTTGTTGATGGCGGCTTCGGCGGCAGCCTGCGCGCGGTCGTCGCCGCGGGCGGTGCCCGAACCCATCATCGCCATGCCCATCTCGGACATCACGGTGCGCACGTCGGCGAAGTCGACGTTGATCAGGCCAGGCGCGGTGATGAGGTCGGCGATGCCCTGCACGGCGCCCTGCAGCACGTCGTTGGCGGCCTTGAACGCATTAAGAAGCGTCACTTCACGACCCAGCACCGACAGCAGCTTCTCGTTGGGCACGGTGATCAGCGAATCGACGTGCTGCGAGAGGTCCTCGATGCCCTTGGCCGCGACCTGCATGCGACGACGGCCTTCGAACGGGAACGGCTTGGTGACCACGGCCACCGTGAGGATGCCCTTTTCCTTGGCCAGCTGCGCCACGACCGGGGCTGCGCCCGTGCCGGTACCGCCGCCCATGCCGCAGGTGATGAACACCATGTCCGCGCCTTCGAGCACTTCCTCGATGCGCTCGCGATCTTCGAGTGCGGCCTGGCGGCCCACTTCCGGGTTGGCGCCGGCGCCCAGGCCCTTGGTCACGTTGGCACCCAACTGCAGGTGCGTACGCGAACCGCAACTCTTCATGGCCTGCGCGTCGGTGTTGGCGACGACGAACTCGACGCCTTCGATGTTTGCATTGAGCATGTGGGCCACGGCGTTGCCGCCGCCACCACCCACGCCGATGACCTTGATGACTGCATTGGGTGCGAGTTTTTCGATCAGTTCAAACATTTCCCGTCCTCCGTAGAGCTCTGTTGTCGTTGTATCCGCAGGTGTCGACGTTCCTGTCGCCCCTTGGTGGCGGACGAACATCCATTCGTCCATGGCGAGGCCTCCTGCCCCACCCAAATCAGAAATTCTTGGTGATCCAGCCGCGCAGCTTGTCGACCAGCCCGCCCACGCTGCCGCCCGAGGGCCCGCTCATGCGCATGCCGCCATGACGCGCGCCGTGCAGCAGCAGCCCAACGCCGGTGGAATGCAGCGGATTGGAAATGACTTCGCCCAGGCCGCTGATGTGCTGCGGCACGCCGACGCGCACCATCTTGTGGAAGATCTCCTCGGCCAGCTCCAGCGCGCCTTCCATGCGCGAGGCACCACCGGTGAGCACGACGCCGGCCGCCACCAGGCTCTCGTAGCCGGAGCGGCGCAGCTCGTCCTGCACCATCTCGAAGATCTCCTCGTACCGCGCCTGCACCGACTGCGCCAGCGACTGGCGAGCCAGGCGGCGCGGCGGACGATCGCCCACGCTGGGCACCTGGATGGTTTCTTCCGCGTGCGCAAGCTGCGCGAGCGCGCAGGCGTACTTGATCTTGATCTCCTCGGCATGCGCGGTCGGCGTGTGCACGCCATAGGCGATGTCGTTGGTGACCTGGTCGCCGCCCACCGGCAGCGACTTGGTGTAGCGGATCGCGCCTTGCGTATAGATGGCGATGTCGGTGGTGCCCGCGCCGATGTCGACCAGGCAGACGCCCAGTTCGCGTTCGTCATCGGTCAGCACGGACTTGGCACTGGCCACGGCCGAAGGCACCAGCTCGTCAACAGTAAGGCCGCAGCGCTGGATGCACTTGGAAATGTTCTGCACTGCCGCCGCCGCACCGGTGACGAGGTGTACGCTGGCTTCCAGGCGCACGCCACTCATGCCCACCGGCGAGCGGATGCCGTCCTGGCCGTCGATGCGATATTCCTGCGACTCCTTGTAGAGCACCTTGCGGTCGGCCGGGATCGCCACCGCGCTCGCGGCTTCCAGCACCTGGTCGAGATCGCCCGGCGTCACTTCGCGATCGCGGATCGCGGCGGTGCCGTGGGAGTTCTTTGTTTCCAGGTGGCTGCCGGAAATCGATGCGTAGACCGAGCGGATATCGCAGCCGGCCATCAGCTCGGCTTCTTCCACCGCGCGCTGGATCGAATGCACGGTGGATTCGATATCGACCACCGAGCCGCGCTTCATGCCGCGCGAGACGTGGGTGCCGATGCCGATCACTTCGATCGGTTCGCCCGGTTCGTACTCGCCGACGATCGCCACCACTTTCGAGGTGCCGATGTCGAGGCCGACCACCAGTTGCTTGTCGTTCTTGGTCTTCATGTGCGGGGTGAGCCTCCAGCGTTCACGGTGCTCGCCTGGGGCGGCCATCGAACGGCAAATCCATTGGTGTAACGAAGATCGGCATAGGCGAAGCCCTCGGTGTGGCCCGCCATCAGCTGTGGGTAGACGTCGAGGAAGCGCCGCAGGCGGCGACCGGCCTGGTCGCGATCGCCAACGACGATCTGCGCGCCGCTGTTCGTGGTGAGGCTCCAGCTGCCACGCTCGGTGAGTGCGACGCCGGTAATTTTCAGTTTGGTATTGGCGAATGCCTTCTGCGTTTCCGCGTAGAAGCTCACCACTTCCGCAAGACGTGCGTCGGGACCGCGCAGGTCCGGCAGATCCCCGTTGGCGGACACGTCGGGCACGTCGAACACCAGGCCCTGGCGACTGATCAGGCGCTTCTCGTTCCAGCGCGCGAACGGCTGGCGCTCGTAGATGCGCAGGATCAGCGTGTCGGGCCAGCGCTTGCGCGCCTCCACCGATTCCACCCACGGCAAGGCGGCAACCGCCTTCTGCACGCCATCGAGATCGAGCGCAAAGAAGCCCTTGCCGAGACGCGGCATGACGACCGTACGGAGCTCATCCTCGGTCACATGCTTGAACTCGGCTTGCACCGTCAACTGGGTCACCGGCCAACGATTGGCCGCAAACCATCCGCGCAGCACGCCGACGACCGGCAGCGCCACGAGCGCGATGGCCAACACCCAGGCAACGAGGCGAATGGCTCCCCTCACACGCCCTCCCGGAAGCTCGTTTCAAGCACGCGCCAGCACAACGTCTGGTAGTCGATGCCGGCGACGGCGGCGGCCTTGGGCACCAGCGAGTGCGAGGTCATGCCCGGCGCGGTGTTCACTTCCAGCAGCCAGTTCTTGCCCTGCTTGTCGCGCATCACGTCGACGCGGCCCCAGCCCGAGCAGGCCAGCGCATCGAAGGCGCGCAGCGCGAGGTCCTGCATCTCGCGCTCGGCATCGCCGTGCAGGCCCGGGCAGATGTATTGCGTGTCCTCGGCGATGTACTTGGCGTTGTAGTCGTAGTACTCGCCCTTGGGCACGATGTTGATGGTGGCCAACACCTGGCGGTTGAGCACGCCGACGGTGTACTCGCCGCCCTCGATCAGGGTCTCCATCAGCATGTCGCCCGGATAGCGCTGCGCCAGCGCCACGGCGGCGTCGAGGTCTTCTTCCTTGAACACGCGGGTGACGCCTACGCTGGAACCTTCCCAGGCCGGCTTCACGATCAACGGGAAGCCGATCTCGCGTGCAGCGGCATGCACGTCGGCACCGCGCGGCAGCGCCTTGAACTTCGGCGTGGGCAGGCCAAGTGCCTGCCACACCAGCTTCGCGCGGATCTTATCGAGCGACAGCGCCGAGCCCAACACGCCGGAGCCGGTGAACGGAATGCGCAGCGACTGCAGCGCGCCCTGGAGCTCGCCGTTCTCGCCGCCGCCGCCGTGCAGGATGTTGAACACGCGGGCGAAGTGGCCAGCGCGCACGGCGTCCAGCAGCGCCGGGATACCGTCGATGGCATGCGCATCCACGCCGCGCGCCTGCAATGCGGCCAGCACGTTGCGGCCGGAATCGAGCGACACCTCGCGCTCGGCCGAGCTGCCGCCCATCACTACGGCGACGCGGCCAAACTGTGCGGGATCCGTAATCGTCTTGCTCATGCTTTGCTCGTCTTCAGTTGACCGGCGTTCGCCATTTCCACCGCCGCTGCACCGATGTCACCGGCGCCGAGCAGCAGCAACAGGTCACCGTCGCGCAACAGCGCGGGCAGCGTGTCCTTGAATTCGCGCGGGTGCTCGATCAGCACCGGGTCGACCTTGCCGCGCGCACGCACCGCACGCGCCAGCGCGCGGCCGTCGGCACCCGCGATCGGCGCTTCGCCGGCCGGATAGACGTCCGTCAGCACCAGCACGTCGGCCTCGGCCAGCACGTTGGCGAAGTCATCCAGCAGATCGCGTGTGCGGCTGTAGCGGTGCGGCTGGAAACCGACCACCAGGCGACGATCCGGCCAGCCGCCACGCGCGGCGGCGAACACTGCCGCAAGTTCGCGGGGATGATGGCCATAGTCGTCGACCAGCAGTGCCGTGCCCTTGTCGAGTGCGATCTCGCCGCGACGATGGAAACGACGCCCCACGCCCTGGAAGTTTTGCAGCGCGCGTGCGATCGCCTCGGCTTCCACGCCCAGCTGCCAACCGACGGTGGCGGCGGCAAGTGCATTGAGCACGTTGTGGCGGCCCGGCAGGTTGAGCTTGACGTGCAGCGCTTCGTTGCGACCCGGCAGCCACAGGTCGAAGTGCATCTCGAAGCCGTGCTGCGAGAGATTGCTCGCGCGCACGTCGGCATCCTTGGTCTCGATGCCGTAGGTCATCACGCGACGCGTGGTGGATTTGGCCAGCTCGGCCACTTCCGGGTCGTCCACGCACAGCACGGCCAGGCCATAGAACGGCAGGCGATGCAGGAAGTCGTTGAAGGCCTTCTTCACCAGGGCGAAATCGCCGTGGTAGTTCTCCAGGTGATCGGCATCGATGTTGGTGACGACGGCGACCACCGGCGACAGCATCAGGAACGAACCGTCGGATTCGTCCGCCTCGGCCACGATGTATTGGCCCGTGCCCAGACGCGCATTCGCACCGGCCGCATTTAGCTGGCCGCCGATCACGAAGGTCGGATCATAGTTCGCCTCGGCCAGCACGCTCGCCGCGAGGCTCGTCGTGGTGGTCTTGCCGTGCGTACCGGCGATGGCGATGCCGCGGCGGAAGCGCATCAGTTCGCCCAGCATCTCGGCGCGCGGCACCACGGGGATGCGCGCAGCGCGGGCTGCCTTCAGTTCGGGATTGTCGGCGTTGATCGCGCTGGAAGTCACCACGACGTCGGCGTCGCCGATGTTCTCGGCGGCGTGGCCGACATGCACTTCAATGCCCAGCGCGGACAGGCGCTGCGCCGTCGGCGAGTTGGCGCGATCGGAACCGGAGACGGCATAACCCAGGTTGTGCAGCACTTCGGCGATGCCGCTCATGCCCACGCCGCCGATGCCAATGAAATGCACGCGGCGGAACGTGGTCATCAAATCTTCGTGCGCAAGCAAACGACGCGGCGTCATGCGGCCACCTCCATGCAGGCACGTGCGATCACCGCCGCGGCGTCGGGCTTGGCCAGCGTGCGCGCGGCCTCGCCCATCGCGATCAGTCGCTCGCGATCATCCAGCAACGCCTCGAGGCGCTGCGCCAACTGCTGTACGTCCAGATCCTTCTCCTGAATCAATTCGGCCGCATGCACGGCTACCAGCGCCTCGGCATTGCGGGTCTGGTGGTCATCCACCGCATAGGGGAACGGCACGAGCACGGCACCGAGCCCGGCGGCCGTGAGCTCCGCCAGCGTGAGCGCGCCGGCGCGGCACACCGCGAGGTCGGCCCAGGCGTAGGTGCCGGCCATGTCTTCGATGAAGGGAACGATCTGCGCCTCGACGCCGGCCTTGGCGTAGGCCGCACGTGCTTCGTCGATGCCGCGATTGCCGCACTGGTGCAGCACCTCGGGGCGCTGTGCCGGCGACAGCAAGGCCAATGCCTGCGGCAGTGCGATGTTCAAGGCACGAGCACCCAGGCTTCCGCCCAGCACGAGCAGGCGTGCACGACCGGTACGACTGGCCATGCGCTCACTCGGTGCCGGCAGCGCAGCAATGGCGCCACGCACCGGATTGCCGACCCATTCGGCGCCGGGCAGCGCATCGCTGAAACCGGCAAGCACGCGCTGGGCGTGCTCGGCGAGCTTGCGATTGGTGAAGCCGGCCACGCGGTTCTGTTCGTGCACGAGCAGCGGCCGACGCATCATGCGGGCGGCTACGCCGCCAGGGCCGGCCACGTAGCCGCCCATCGACAACACGCTGCGCGGCTTGACGCGACGAAGCGCGCCGAGCGACGCAAGCAGCGCACGCGCGAGCATGAAGGGCGCCAGCAAACGCGTCTTCAGTCCCTTACCGCGCAGGCCACCGACCGGCACGGTCACCAGATCGATGCCATGCGCCGGCACGACCTTGGTCTCCATGCCACCTTCGGCACCAAGCCACACCACCGGCACGCCCTGCGCGCGCAGCGCTTCGGCCACGGCGAGGCCCGGGAAGATGTGGCCACCCGTACCGCCGGCCATGATGAGGACTGGCGCCGTCATGCGGTCACCGCCTCGCGCGCCGGCGTCGCGGCCACAGCCGAGTTCGCGTCGGGCACGGCGTTCGCCGGCATGCGCGCCGCCATCTGGCGTGCATCGATGGCGCGGTTGATTTCGTACGTCGTGCGCAGCAGGACGCCGGCCATCGCGCAGGTCAGCACGATGGACGAACCGCCGTAGCTGATCAGCGGCAGGGTCAGGCCCTTGGTCGGCAGCGCACCGAGGTTCACGCCGATCGACACCATGGTCTGCAGGCCGAGCATCAGCGAGACGCCACAGGCCACGAAGCCGGCAAAACGCTGGCCGATCTCCATGCCCTTCAAACCCATGAACAGGCCGCGCCCCACCGCCAGCGCGAACAGGCCCATCACCAGCAGGATGCCGGCCAGGCCGAGTTCCTCGGAGATCACCGCGAAGATGAAGTCGGTGTGTGCTTCGGGCAGATAGGACAACTTGAGCACGCTCGAACCCAGGCCCACGCCAGTCCACTCGCCACGACCGATAGCCATCAGCGACTGCGTGAGCTGGAAGCCGTCGTTGAACGGATCGGCCCACGGATCGATGAACGAGGTGAGGCGACGCATGCGGTACGGCTCGAACTTCGCCACGAACCACAGCAGCGCGACCACCGGCAAGCCCATGCCGCCGAGGTACATCGGCTTGGCGCCGCCCATCCAGATCATGCCGATGGTGACCGCGATCATCAGCGTGGCCGAACCGAAGTCCGGCTGCGCGAGCAGCAATAGCACGAACAGGCCCGCCACCATGATCGGCTTGAACAGGCCCCAGAAACTCGTTTCCACGCTTTCGCGATGGCGCACTAGGTAGCTGGCCGTATAGACGACCAGAATCAGCTTCACCGCCTCGACCGGCTGGAAGCTGGTGATCAGGAAGTTGAGCCAGCGGCGCGCGCCGTTGATGCGCATGCCGATGCCCGGCACGAACACCAGCAGCAGCAACACGACTGCACCTGCGAGCAGGAGGTACGCGTTCTTCTCCATCAGCTTCAGCTCGGTGCGCATGGCGATACCCGCCAGCACCATGCCAATGCTGAGGAAAAGCAGGTGGCGCTTGAGGAAGTAGAACGCGCCGATGTGCTGGCTCTCGGCCACCGCAATCGAGCTGGACGCCACCATCACCACCCCGATGCAGGCCAGACCGACGAGCGCGATCACCAGCGGCATGTCGTAACTGCCGCGGGGTCCCTGTCGTCGCTTGGCCTGGGTGGTGTCAAAGAGCATGGTCAGCGCACCTTCAACGTGGCAAGGCCGATCAGCACCAACACGACGCTGATGATCCAGAAACGCACGATTACGCGCGGCTCCGGCCAGCCCTTCAATTCAAAGTGGTGATGGATCGGCGCCATGCGGAACACGCGCTTGCCGGTCATCTTGAAGCTGGCCACCTGGATCATCACCGAGGCGGTTTCCATCACGAACACGCCGCCCATCACGAGCAGCACGATTTCCTGGCGCACGATGACGGCAATGGCAGCGAGCGCCGCGCCAATGGCCAGCGCGCCCACATCGCCCATGAACACCTGTGCGGGATAGGTGTTGAACCAAAGGAAACCGAGGCCAGCGCCGGACAGCGCGCCGCAGAAGATCGCCAACTCGCCCGCGCCCGGAATCGACGGGATGCCCAGGTATTCGGAGAACACGCGGTTGCCCGCGAGATACGCGAACACGCCGAGCGCGCCGGAGACCAGCACGGTCGGCATGATGGCGAGGCCATCCAGGCCGTCGGTGAGATTCACAGCGTTGGAGAAGCCCACGATCATGAAGTAGGCGATGACCACGAACATCACGCCCAGCGGCACGGCCACCTGCTTGAACAGCGGCACATACAGCGCTGTTTCGGCGACCGGTGCGTTACCGACGCCATGCGGTGCGGTGTAGTAGAGGAACAGCGCGGCGGCGAGGCCGAACACCGACTGCCAGAAATACTTCCAGCGCGAAGCGAGGCCACGGCTGTCCTTCAGCACCAGCTTCTTGTAGTCGTCGTAGAAGCCGATCACGCCGAAGCTGAGCAGCACCGCCAGCACCAGCCACACGTAGCGGTTGTGCAGGTCGGTCCAGAGGATGGTGGAAACGGTGACAGCCAGCAGGATCATCACGCCGCCCATGGTCGGCGTGCCGGCCTTGGACAGGTGCGTCTGCGGGCCGTCCTTGCGCACCACCTGGCCGGCCTTCAGCTCGGCCAGCTTGCGGATCACATTGGGCCCGAACAGCAGCGACATCGCCAGCGCGGTGAGCGCGGCCATGATGGTGCGGAACGTGATGTACTGGAACAGGTGGAGGGCCGTGAAGTGCCGTGCCATCCAATCTGCGAGTTCAAGCAGCATCGGATGCGCCCTCCCCTGTTTTCTTGTTATCGCGGAGCGCAGCGACCACCTGATCCATGCCGGACGAGCGCGAGCCCTTCACCAGACAGGCAACGCCGCTGTGCAGATGTTGTTTCAGTGCGGCGGCCAATGCCGCCTTGTCGGCGAAGTGGTCGCCACGTTCGCCGAACGCCTTCACCGCCACCGCGCTCAACGGACCGACCGCAAACAGGCGATCGATGCCGCGCTGATGCGCGCGCTCGCCGATGCCGGCATGCAACGCCACGGCGTTCTCGCCGAGTTCCGCCATGTCGCCCAGCACCAGCCAGCGCTCACCTTCGGCGAGGGCCAGCGTGTCGATGGCGGCGCCAACGGAACCCGGATTGGCGTTGTAGCTGTCGTCGATCAGCGTCCAGCCACCCGGCATGCGCTCGAACTGCAGGCGCCCAGCGACGCCGGGCACGTTCTCGAGGCCTTCCACGATGGTGTCGAGCGGCACATCCAGCGCCAGCGCAATCGACGCTGCGGCGAGCGCATTGGCGATGTTGTGGCGGCCAGCCAGCGGCAGCTGCACTTCCGCATCGCCCACCGGCGTGCTCAGCAGGAAGTGCGAGCCGTCCACACGCTGGTCGAGGATATCGGCGCCCACGTCGGCCTTGTGATCCAGCGCGAAGCGCAGCTGGCGACGCGTGCCGGCCAGCCCCGTAAAGAAGCTGGCGAACGCCTCGTCCGCATTGATGATCGCCACGCCGTCGACCGGCAAAGCCTGATACAGCGCGCCCTTGGTCTCAGCCACGCCTTCCACGCTGCCCATTCGCTCAAGATGCGCGGGCGCGATGGTGTTGACGAGGCCGATATCGGGCCGCGCGATGGCGGCGAGGTAGGCAATGTCGCCCGGCTTGCCGGCGCCCATTTCCAGCACGGCGTACTCGGTGTCCTGCGGCATCGCCAGCAGGGTCAGCGGCAGGCCCAGTTCGTTGTTGTAGTTGCCGGCGTTGACGTGCGTGCGGCCGTGGCGCGACAGGATCGACGCCGTCAGCGTCTTCACCGTGGTCTTGCCGTTGGAGCCGGTGATGCCGATCACGCGCACATTGCTCTGCGCGCGCACGGCGCTGGCGAGGTCGCCCAGGGCGAGTTCCGTATCGTCGACCAGCACCTGCGGCAGATCGAAGTCGACCTTGCGCGTGACCAGCGCGGCGATCGCGCCCTTGGCTTTGGCATCGGCGAGGAAATCATGACCGTCGACGCGTTCGCCCTTGATCGCCACGAAGAGGTCGCCGGACTGCACTTTGCGCGTGTCGATGGCGACACCGGTGACATCCACGTCGTCGCCAAGCAGGCGTCCACGAGTCCAAAGGGCGATGGCGCTCAAGCGCATCATGCTCGGGCCTCCAGCGCGTGGCGAGCCACCGCCAGGTCGTCGAACGGACGCTTGCCCGTCGCGCCTTCCTGATAGGTCTCGTGTCCCTTGCCGGCGATCAGCACCACATCGCCAGCCTTGGCCGAGGCGAGCGCATGCTGAATGGCGGCAGCGCGATCGCGCTCGATCGTCGCGGCTTCGGGATGACGAAGACCGGCGACAATGTTCGCCACGATGACGTCGCCGTCCTCGGTACGCGGATTGTCATCGGTGATGATGATGGCGTCGGCTAGGCGCTCGGCGATCTCGCCCATCTGTGGGCGCTTGCCGGCGTCGCGATCGCCACCGCAACCGAACACGCAGATCAGGCGGCCTTCGCAATGCGCACGCAGCGCCTTGAGCGCCTGCTCCAGCGCATCCGGCGTATGCGAGTAATCGACCACCGCCAGCGGCACGCCGCCGACACCACCGAGACGGTTCATGCGGCCATTGATCGGTTCCAGCACAGCCACGGCGTCCGCGATGCGCTCGAACGACTCACCCATGGCACCGAGGCAGGCCACCACGGCCAGCAGGTTAGCCACGTTGAAGCGACCGAGCAGGCGGCTGCGCACGGCACGCTCGCCCCACGGCGTATGCAGGGTGAAGGCCAGACCTTCGGCGGAAGTCACGACGTCGGTCGCGCGCACATCGGCAGTCGCATTGCCCTCCGCGCTCAGGCGCAGTGCGCGCACGCTCTGCGGCAGGCGATCGGCGAGCGAACGACCGAACGCGTCGTCGATATTAATGGCGGCGCCCTTCAGCGTCGGCCACGCAAACAGCTTGGCCTTGGCTTCGCCGTAGGCTTCCATGCTGCCGTGGTAGTCGAGATGGTCGCGGGTGAGATTGGTGAATGCAGCTACTTCGAACGCAACGGCGCCGACGCGGCCCTGCTCCAGCGCGTGCGAGGACACTTCCATCGCCACGTGCGAGGCGCCTTGCTCGCGGAACGAGGCCAGCAGGCCTTGCACGTTGATCGCGTCCGGCGTGGTGCGCTCGCCTTCGTTGAGCTGGCCATGCAGGCCAGCGCCCAGCGTGCCGATGGTGGCGGCGCGATGACCGAGCAGCTCGAGCGCCTGCGCAAGCAACTGCACGGTCGAGGTCTTGCCGTTGGTGCCGGTCACGCCGATCACATGCAGCGATTCGGACGGACGCCCGAAGAAACGCGCGGCGATCTCGCCGACCTTGCCATGCAGGCCATCGACCCACAGCACTGGCACATCGATGCCGGACGCATCGGCCGCCGGCGCTTCGGCCAGCACCACGCACGCACCGCGTGCGACGGCGCCCTTCGCGAAATGGATGCCGTGCTCGCGCGTGCCACGCAGCGCGAAGAACGCGTCGCCGGGCTTCACCTCGCGCGAATCCAGCGTGAGCCCTGAAACGACGATATCGCCAACACCTGGGGTGTCGGCGATGCCGTGGAGAAGCTGGTCGAGGCGGGCGGTCATGGCGTGGCCCCCTCGATCGGTGCATCGTCCACCTGTTCGACGGTGGGCTGTTTGTTGCTGGTCAAACCGTTCTGTCCTTGCAGCGGGCCGCCGACGTACCAGCGCCCGATGTTGTCTGGAGGCACATCCATGAGCCGCAATGCGCCATCCATTACCTTGGCGAAGACCGGGCCGGAAACGAGGGCGCCGTAGTAGCTGCCCTTCTTCGGGTTGTCGATCACCACCACGGCAGCCATGCGCGGATTCGAAGCCGGCACGATGCCGGCGAAGGCGGCGCTGTAGTTGTTCTTCGAGTAGCCGCCGGCGCTGGCCTTGTGCGCGGTACCGGTCTTGCCGGCCACGCCGTAGTTGGCAATCCACGCCCACGGTGCCGCGGTGCCGCCCGGCTGCGTCACCGACTCCATCATCTGCACCAGTTCGTTGGCGATCTTCGGATCAACGATCTGCTTGGCTTCGTTGTCCGAGCCCTTCACGAAGGTGGGCAAGTGCATCACGCCGCTGTCGGCGATGGTGGCGTAACCGTTCGCCAGCTGCAGCGGCGTCACGTTCAGGCCGTAGCCATAGGCCAGGATGGCCTTTTCCAGCATGCCCCAGCCCTTGCCCGGCTTCAGATAGCCCGAGGCTTCGCCAGGAAAGCCGCTGTTGGTGCTGCTGCCGAAACCAAACGCACGGTAGGTGTCGTACATCAGGCCGGTGTCGAGCGTCATCGCGACCTTGGCGGCGCCGATGTTGCTGGACTTGGCGAGAATGCCCGTCGGCGACAACATGCCGTAGGCGTGCGTGTCGCGGATGTCGTGCGAGATGTAATAGAAGTGGCCGTTGCCCGTGTCGATGAGCGGACCGGTCGGCGTGTACTTGCCGCTCGACAGTGCCGCCGCCATCACGAACGGCTTGATGGTGGAACCGGGCTCCACCACGTCGGTCATCGCGCGGTTGCGGCGGCTCGACGGATTGCTGCCGCGCAAGGCATTCGGGTTGTACGTGGGCCAGTTCACCATGGCCAGCACTTCGCCGGTACGTACGTCGAGGATCACCATCGAGCCGGAGTCGGCATCGGACTGCTCGATGGTGTTCTTCAATTCGTTGTAGGCGAGGAACTGGATGCGGCGGTCGATGCTGAGCGTGATGTCGCGACCCGGCTGCGGCGCTCGCACCAGCTCCACGTCTTCCACGACATGGCCCATGCGATCGCGGATCACGCGCTTGGCGCCCGGCTTGCCGGCCAGCCAATCATCGAAGGCAAGTTCCAGGCCTTCCTGGCCGTGGTCGTCGATGTTGGTGAAGCCCAGCACGTGCGAGGTCACCGGACCCGATGGATAGAAGCGGCGGAACTCGCGCTGACCGTTGACGCCCGGCACGCCGAGGTCAAGCACCACCTGCGCTGCATCTGGCGACATCTGGCGCTTCAGGTAGACGAACTCGCGCTCCGAACGCTGCATCAGATATTGCTTGAGCGAATCCGCATCCATGCCGATGGCCTTGGCCAGCGCCGGCAGCTTGTCTTCGCTGTTCAGCACTTCGGACGGATTGGCCCAGATCGAGACGACCGGCGTGGACACCGCCAGCGGCTCACCGTTGCGATCGAAGATGGTGCCGCGCGACACCGCGATGGGCACTTCACGCAGGAAACGGGCGTCACCCTGGTTCTGATAGAACTCCTTGCGCACCACCTGCAGGTCGAACGCACGCGCCACCAGGCCCAGCGATGCGAGCGACAGCACGCCCACCACCAGCAACATGCGGCGGCGGGCGCTGGGGGCCGCGGTGCGGCGGCGGGTGGGCGAAGGTGTGGTGCGCGGGCGCGGCTTCATCGACGCACCAGCTGGATGTCTTGCGGCTTGGGATTGAGCATGCCCAGCTTCCGCGCCTCTTCGTCCACGCGACGCGGCTCGGCCCAGGTGGCCTGCTCCAGTTCCAGCTTGCCGTATTCGATGTTGAGATCGTCGCGCGCGTTCTGCAGGCGGGTGAGCTCGACGAACAGCACGCGGCTCTCATGGCGCGTCCACACCACGGCAATGGCGCTGGACAGCACCGCCGCGATCAGGATCAGCATGAAGAGGGTGCCGATGACCTTCATGCGAGCTTCTCCGCCACGCGCAGCACAGCCGAGCGGGAGCGCGGATTGACGGAAAGCTCTTCGTCCGAAGGAAACTGGGCCTTGCCCACGGCAGCCAGGCGCGCGGGAACCGCCGCCACTGGCGGGCCGCGACGGCTGCCCTGCACGCGACCGGAGTGGTCGCGAATGAACAGTTTCACGGCGCGGTCTTCCAGCGAGTGGAAGCTGATGATGGAAAGGCGACCGCCGACCTTGAGCAGATCGAGCGCGGCGTTGAGGCCATGCTCCAGCGCGTCCAGCTCGCCATTCACGCGGATGCGCAACGCCTGGAAGCTGCGCGTGGCCGGGTGCTTGCCGGGCTCGCGGCGGCCGACCACGCGCTCGATCAAGCTGGCCAGTTGGCCAGTGCGAGTGATCGGGTTCTCAGCGCGGTCTTCGACGATGGCGCGGGCGATCTTGCGGCTGAAGCGCTCCTCGCCGTAGATCCACAGCACGTCGGCGATCTCTTTCTCCGAGGCATGCGCGAGGAAATCAGCCGCGCTTTCGCCCTGGGTGGTGTCCATGCGCATGTCGAGCGGCGCATCGGCCATGAAGCTGAAGCCACGGGCGGCTTCATCGAGCTGGGGTGAGGACACGCCGAGGTCGAGCAGGATGCCGTCGAGGCCGCCAGCGGTTTCATCCCACTCGGCCATGGTCGAGAAGTTGGCGTGGCGGATGGAGACACGCGGATCGCCGGCGAACTCGGCCTGCGCGGTGGCGATGGCTTGCGGGTCGCGGTCCATCAGCAGCAGGCGGCCGTCGGGACCGAGGCGCGAGAGCACGGCGCGGGCGTGACCGCCGCGTCCGAAGGTGCCATCGAGATAGCGCCCGCCCGTCTGCACGGCGAGTCCCTCCACTGCTTCACCCAGCATCACCGGGATGTGCCGCAACTGCTCGGCCATGCCGCACTCCCGCTCCCGTCCCGTAAAAACGCCGCGCTGAAACCGTTGCCGGTTACAGCTGCAGCTCCGCCATCTCGTCAGTGATCTCGTCTTCGCCGATGGTCTGGCGGATCTTGGCCAGGTGGGCCTGTTCGCTCCAAAGCTCGAACTTGTTGCCCATGCCCAGCAGAACCGCTTTCTTCTCGATACCCGTGGTCGCGCGCTGGCTGGCAGGCAGCAGCAGGCGTGCGGCGCCATCCGGCTCGACCACCGCCGCGGCACCGACCAGCTTCATCTGCATGTCGCGATGGGCGGCCTTGACCTTGGGCAGTGCGTTCACCTGATCGCGCACCTTTTCCCACTCGGCGTACGGGAACAGCCATAGGCAGCCCGTTTCGAAGGGGTTGTAGGTGATCACCAGACGATTGGCGCAGGCGTCGGCCACCAACTCGCGGTACGCGGTCGGAATGGCCAGCCGGCCCTTGTCGTCAACGGTGATGGCGGTCTCGCCCTGGAACACGACCGTTAGGCTCCACGAAATCCCACGATTTCACACAGGAACCCACGATAGTCTCGCCCCCTGAGACTGTCAAGGGAATTTTGCTTGTGAATCAATGAGAAAGGCGGTGATCTGGCAGTAATTCCAGCCTTTTATGAGGAACCACCCGAAGGTGCTTGAATGACTAGGATTTTTTGAATCCGAGCCACCTCCGACAGAGCGCCCTCCGGCCACCGAAATGCCATCCCGCATGAACCGGCCGTTCAGACCTTCCATACGCGACCGTCGCCACCGTGTCGGAACTCGACACAGTGGCGACGGCCGGCAAGAAGGAGGGTGGAGTCGGCCTGTAAGCCGGGTTCTGTACGCCTTGCGGCGCGACAGTCATTCCTCTCGGCCTGGCGTCACCGCCAGGCTCCAGCAACCTACCCGGGAACAACGCGGGCCGCGTTATCGTTCCCCTATTCGGTCTTGCTCCAGGTGGGGTTTACCGTGCCATGCGGCGTTAGCCCCGCACGCGGTGCGCTCTTACCGCACCCTTTCACCCTTACCACGCACATCCGAAGATGCCGTTCGGCGGTCTGCTCTCTGTTGCACTGGCCGTCAGCTCACGCTGCCCAGGGGTTACCTGGCACCTTGCCCTATGGAGCCCGGACTTTCCTCGATGCGCTTGCGCGCGACGCGACTGTCCGGCCGACTCCGGCGCGCATTCTAGTGGAATGTGAGGCTCAAAGGGCTTGAGAGTTGCGCCAGGCACTTACCTTGTAGGAGCGCACCCAGTGCGCGACCGCAGCGCTACAGCATGAACCCAGTTTCCGCTTCTCGCCCTCTAGGCGCGCTTCGCCCGCCATCGCGCACTGGGTGCGCTCCTACATAAAAAGAAGAAGCGCCAAGAAGAAACCCCCGCATCACCCCTCGTACAACAACTTCCTCGGTGCTCCGCTGATCGCCGCCGCCAACTTCGCCGCCTTCGCCGGAGGCAACTCCTCGCGCAGAATGGCGAACACGCGCCGCCCTTCCGCCTCGCGCGCATCCGCCTCTTCGCCACGCCCCGCCACCAGGATCACGCACTCACCGCGCTGCTGGTCGGGATCATTCGCCACACGAGTCGCCAGCTCCCCAAGCGGCTCACCGATCACCGTCTCGAACAACTTGGTCAACTCGCGCGCCAGCACGCCCTCGCGCGCCTCGCCGAACACGTCGCGCATGTCCGCCAGGCTCTCCGCCACGCGATGCGAGGACTCATAGAAGATGAGCGTGCGCGCATCGCCCGCAAGTTCCTGCAGGCGCGAACGACGCGCGGCCGCCTTGGGCGGAAGAAAGCCTTCGAACACGAAACGATCGCTGGGCAAACCCGCGACCGACAGCGCCGCAATGGCCGCGCACGCGCCCGGCACCGGCGCGCAGCGAATGCCCGCTGCGCGCGCTGCGCGCACAAGACGAAAGCCCGGATCGCTGATCAACGGCGTGCCCGCATCGGAAATCAACGCCACCGATTCACCGCCCTGCAGGCGCCGCACGATGGCATCCACCACCTCGCGCTCGTTGTGCTCGTGCAAAGCCACCAGCGGCGTGCCGATGTTGTAATGCATGAGCAGCGGACGGCTGTGCCGCGTGTCTTCAGCCGCGATCACCGCCACCGAGCGCAAGGTTTCGATGGCGCGCGCGGAAAAGTCATCGCGATGACCGATCGGCGTGGCGACGACCCATAGCTGGCCGGACTGAATCTGTGACATCGTTGCCATCTCTCCCGCCGCGAGGCGGCGATCCAATGGGCTATCATCGCCCATCCGCGTCAAAAGCTCGAAGGGATTTGGCCATGCGCTTGTATCGCGCCGCAGGCACCGCCCTGCTGATTTCACTGGCACTCACCGCCTGCGTACCTCCTGCCGCCCAGCGCTCTCCCGCCGAGATCGCCGCCGCCCAGCAGGCTCAGGCGCTTGCGCAGCAAGGCAAGTTCGAGGAAGCGGCGCAGTCGTACCTCACGCTGGCGCAGACCAGCGGCAATCGCGATGAATACCAGTTGCTCGCCGCCGAGGCCTACCGCCAGGAAGGTCAGCTCGACCGCGCGGCGCCGTTCCTTGCCAACATCCGCCGCCAGCGCCTCACCGGCGACGAGCCGGTGCGCCTGGATCTGCTGCAAGCCGAACTCGCGCTCAAGCAGCACAACGCACCGCGTGCGCTGCAGCTCACCACGCAGCCGAATCTCGCGGTGCCTGCCGCGCTGCAGGTTCGCTTGCTCGAACTGCGCTCGCAGGCCATGCAGCAAACCGGAGACCCGTGGGGCGCCGCGCGCACGCGCGTCGAAATGGACGGCCAATTGAGCGGCCTCGACCAGGCACAAAATCGCAAGCAGGTCGTCACCCTGCTGACTCAGTTGGGCGTGGAGCCGCTCAAGCAGCGCGCCGCCGCCATGCAGCCGGGTGACCGCATGCTGCCGTGGGTGAATGAAGCCCTGGGCCAACTCGGCGTTGCCGTCGCTCGCCCTGCTCCGTCGCTGGAGCAGGAAGTGGGCACGATGATTCCGGGCGAAGGCGCAAATGTGCGCGAAGGTTTCAAGATGCCTGCGCGCGTGGCGCTGCTGCTGCCCATCAGCGGCAGCACTGCTTCCGCCGGCACGACGGTGCGCGAAGGTTTCTTCGCGGCGTATGCCGATTCCTCGCGCAACCATGCACCGCGCCCACCCGTGCGCGTCTACGACAGCGGCGGCACCGCCGCGGGTGCGATCAAGGGATACCAGCAAGCCGTCGCCGATGGCGCGCAGCTCGTCATCGGCCCGCTGACGCGAGCGGAAGTGTCCGCCTTGTTCGGCCAGCCGCAACTGCCCGTGGCCTTGCTCGCACTCAACCATCCCGACGACAAGAGTCTGCCGGCCAGTGGCGTGAGCGAATTCGGCCTGCTGCCGGAAACGGAAGGTGCACAGGCCGCCGATCACATGAGCGAAGGCGGCATCACCAACGCCTTCGTCATCGCCGGCAACGATGACTTCGCGCAGCGCGCGGCCAAGTCGTTCAAAGCGGAGCTGGAAGCTCGCGGCGGCAAGGTCGCCGGCATGGGCAACCTCGGCGCCACCGGCGTCAACTACGCCTCGACCATCAGCGGTCTGGGCATGCCCACCGACACCGGCGATGTTTCCGCGGCCACCAACAACACCGGCATCTTCATCAGCATGCGTCCGCAACAGGCGCGCCTACTGCTGCCGCAGCTCAAGCTGGCTCGCGTGAACCTGCCCGTGTTCGGCACCTCGCACATCTACGCTGGCGTCGACGACGCCGGCGCCAACCGTGACCTGGAAGGCGTGGAGTTCTGCGACGCGCCGTGGCTGTTCGACGTACAGCCCGGCCTGCCCAACCACGGCGATATCGCCGGCCAGCTGCCCGCCGCGCGCGGCACCTCGGCGCGCCTGTTCGCCTTCGGCATGGATGCATGGAGCCTCGCACCCTACGTCGACTGGCTGCGCGCCCACCCGGGCAGCTACCTGCCCGGCGCCAGCGGCCAGCTTACTGCCGACCAATTCGGACGCATTCGTCGCGTGCTGGTATGGGCCAAATTCCAGGACGGCCTCGCCCGCCCACTCAACGGCAGCCTGCAGATGGACAGCGCACCCGCGCTGGCGCCGCCGACCGACAACAACAACCCGCCGCCAAGCAACGTGCAGCCCATCGACCACAACTGATGCGCGCCGCCGGCGCCATCTTCGAACAACGAGCCTGCGACGAACTGCAACGCGCAGGCCTCAAGCTGCTGGACCGCAACTACACCACCCGCTACGGCGAAATCGATCTGGTAATGCTGGATCGCGATACGGTGGTTTTTGTCGAAGTGCGCCATCGACTGACGAACAGCCACGGCAACGCCGCCGCAACCGTCACGACGAGCAAACAGACCAAACTCATTCAGACGGCCGAACTCTGGCTAGCCTCTCATGCGCGTTACGCAAACCATGCGTGCCGATTTGATGTGATCAGCTACGACGGCCCCGCCGACAGCGCTGCAATGGCGTGGTGGCGAGCGGCATTTGAAGCGATCTGATTCGAGTTACGCGACTGCTTGAACTTTCCTTCCCTTGGCTCGTTTAGGATGGCTCTAAGTGTCCGCTTCCGACCCGAAGCGGTCAGATTTAGCCAAGTACAACCAAGGCTTGAATGGGCTATAGAGTGATTCGGGAGTAAAAATCTACGTGCCGCCGACATTCATCCTCGTTCTTCTCGCTCTGGCCCTAGCTGCTGCTTCTCCGCTGGGCTTGGCAGCATCTTCAGCCCTTCTATTTTTCGCGCGCCGGCGTGCACTTGGATTGCGATTGCTTGCGTCAGGTCTTTTTGCGGGGATCACGATGGCAATTGGGTGGATCGCCCTGCTTAGCTGGCTTGATGGGCGAGAAGCGATAGATATTCGTGGGCTGGCCGTGGCATTCGGCTGCGGCTATTCGGTCGGCACATTGGCTATGTCTGGATGGCTTTTCGTCCGTCGAGCATGGTTCGGTGCGACAGTGTGAAGAAAATGCCTTTTCGCGCTGGTTTGGCGGTAGCGTTATGTCCGCTTCCGACCCGAAGCAGACATATCGAGTGGGCGTTGTTGAGCGAAACAACAAAGCAGGGGATAGACATGGGGCGTTTGGATTGGGTTCGCCGTATTGCTGCCTATCTCGTAGCCATTTGGTGCGTTTGGCGTGCGGGAGACGCGTGTTACGGTGCAATTCTGGGGCGGGTGGCACTCATCGGCGCGTCCGCGCTGTCGATCGGCCTGCTGACACTCGCACTAGGGTTGCTGTGTATGAACCGATATGCGCGCCGCGTGGCGGCCGCATTCTCCCTTCTTGCTGCGATCATCATTCCCCTCGGGGTTATTAACCCGTTCGTCGCAATGGATTACCCCGGGGAACCCCCTACCGTGATGAGCTTGTTGGCATGGATTATTCCAGCGGTCGCCGGGCTGCTGTTGCTAGCCTGGTTGCTCGATCCGCCGAGAAACCCAAGACTTGGCCACGGAAATTGAGTGTCTGCTTCCGACCCGAAGCGGACATGCTGCGTTCGTTCCGAATGACAAGGAGGTTGGGAGTGCGGAAGGCGCTTTTGCTCGCGATTACCACTTTGCTGGTTGCGTCCTGTTCGGACCGTCCCCTCAGAGGGTCTGTTGATCCATCGCCGGATGGGAAGACCTATCTGGCTGTCGTTGATGACAACGGAGGGGCCTGCGGTCCACTTAAGGTGGACGGTCAGGTCTGGGGCCACAAGATCGGAGAGGCGGCCCTCATTGAACCGGGAAAGCACACGATCGAATGTGGAGGTTCAATCACATTCGAGATTCCTCGCGGGACTGTTTTCAGGTTCAGTTACTGGGGGCCATGACCCCTGGTAATGTCTGCTTTCGACCCGGAGCGGACGCTCACGGAACAGCGGGTTCGGTGCCTCCTAAGAGAGGGATGAAGCAAATGCGCTTGACGCAGCAAGGAAGGTTGATCTGCCGAAGGGTGACGCTGATCGCCTGTTTCTTCTTTGCGGGCATTAGCGCATCGGTCGCCCAGACCGAAGCTTGCCCGCA